>Ga0209959_100005_pt1 | contig 812184 bp, 713 predicted proteins | sample ThiBiot_300_biof_2_FD_183943 | JGI IMG/M metagenome (GOLD analysis project Ga0209959, IMG submission 183943) | Wastewater bioreactor microbial communities from Cape Town, South Africa - Thiocy_expt_300_biof (SPAdes) | ecosystem: Engineered > Bioremediation > Thiocyanate > Unclassified | place...
AGGAGCGGCCGAAGAAGATCCTGGGCGGTCTGACCCCGGCTGCCTATGCACAACAGCTAGCGGCCAAAGCCGCTACGATGAAACCCGGACTCTAAAGAGCCTCGCTACTGAAAGCGGGGGGACGTCGCGTACACGACCTCACCTGCTTGGACTCGTAGCTCAACATCCGCAATGCGCTGATAGACCCTGCGCCAGTGCCGAACCGAATGCACCAATAGTGGCAGGCCGAACAGAAGGTAGGTGACGGCTGCGAGAAAAATAGCCGCAGAAACCTCGCTAGGATGCAGCCAAAGCCATGCCGCGACTACGAAAGCACTAAAGATGACTCCGCCCACAGCTGCGGCAAGAATTGACCGTGAACGCATGGCCGATACGACCTTGCGGACATCCGAGAGATCATTGAGCGATATGCGATCGGAGCTGTCCATGCGGCCTAACTCTGGAATTAGACCGAGCCCCGGAGCGGGTTCGGCTTGAATGAACTGCTAGGCCCCGTCACGACTAACCTGGGAGCGTTTAAGCAGACGCCTCGTGGCAGCCCGACCGAGCCAGAAGAACAGCGCGAGGATGGCGAGAGTTGCAACCACATAGGCAGTGTCTCCAATGGAGGCGCGATAGAGCCGAAGCGGCCACGACACAACAAAGATAGAAACTATCCATAGGGCAGTACGAATGCCATATGCCTGGCGCTCTACTGACGGTGTTTGAGCGCCAAAAAAGCCATGCCGCCACAAGCCGAAGCCCCAAAGAGCTAGTGCAGCTGCGAGAAATGCGAGGAGTACGTAAGTGCTCATAGGGGCCTAACTACCTAATAGACGGGTCCAAGGGTCCGGTCATACGATTTATCCACAAAGTACCGTACGGCGCGCTCACCCTTGATGCAGATCGATCTTAGGAGGGGGGGCTGGGTCCGGCAAACAAGCCCACGTATAGCCAGACCTGACGCTAGGCTCAACGGCCGCATCAATGTCCGCTATGGGTCGATTGCAGCCGGCGCATTGGAAGGAGCGGCATCCAATTCGTTGGTGCTGCTGTCCAGTCCAGAAGCGGCCGTTCAACGTTTGAGTTAGGCCGCGCCGCGAAGCGGCATAGGCTTGAATGAATTGTTAGCCATCACGCCGCGCCAATGCGGCGAACAGTAGGCAGAAGAAGATGATCCCGGCGGCGACTCCGAAGAGAGGTAGTGCTGCATATGCATTCTCTGCCGATAGGAATGGAAGCTTGTGGACCTTGGCGCTACGGGCGGCTGAGCCGATGAAAAGTAATGGACTGACAGCCATGGTAACGAACGCCGACATGCCCGCGGCTAGCAGAGCGTAAGACAGCTTTGATGGAAGGCCGCTTGATCTCATTCTGTGATGGCTAACGCCTGAATTAAACTGAGTTGCGAAGCAACGTCGGCTTGAATGAATTGTTAGGCCTCACTCTCGGCCCTCTTCTGGCGAAGCTTTTGGACATGAAGCTGATGTGCCTTGTCTGCCCTGAACTTAAAGAAGAGGTACGCTGCAACAGCCGCAATGATGAGTGCCGGTGTGATATTTAGGCCGAAGGCATAGCCTGTCTGGAATGAATCAAAGCTGGAGTTCCATGCCATATAGATGTTCCAGATTACGAACGCCGCAAATAGCACGAGGTAAAGACCTGCGCCGTTAAAAAGCAGACGGCGGGCTATGGTGTTGATGATTTTTCCAATACCCAGACATGCGAGAAGAACGATAGCGAATCCGATCAGTTCCATGAAACTCCCCCGTGAGGCCCAGCTGCCTAATAGACGGACCCGCGGGTCCGGTTATACGACTTACCCGCAAAGCACAGTATGGCGGGAATTTCCCTTGATGCAGCTTGATCTTAGGGCGACCGGCTCTGGCTAACAAGCGTATGTATAACCGGACCCACGCAGCTCCTTGCCGGCCGTATGCTGCCAGCATTTGATCCCAACCAGAGCGCCCCTCATGGGGTAACTCTACCCTCACGACCCTGCCGCCTTTGCGACTCATGGACTAGGTATCCCTGGTGCCTCGGCGACGACACCTGAGTCGCCGGATCAAAAAGGCGTACCGATTCTGGATTGGCAAGTAAATCTGTTTTTCATGGCCGCCAGTATCCACGTGTGGTTGGGGCACTTGGCATCGCCTCTTTCATCAATCACTTGGCTGTAGTGGGGGCTGTTTCGGCTTCTACCCAATCTCAAGCCCTCAACGCACTGTTGTTTCTCTACCGCGATGTCCTAGAGGAAGAGGTTGGCCACCTGAGCGGATTACGGCGCATCCAGCGCCGGGACCGTCTGCCAGTCGTGTTGAGCATGGACGAAGTCGCCGATGCCCTGGCGCAGATGGACGGGATAGTCGCCCTAGTGGCCCACCTGCTCTATGGGTCGGGACTAAGGGTGACTGAGTGCATGACGCTCAGGGTCAAGGATATAGATGTAGAAGCCGGCCTGATCCACGTCAGGGCGGGAAAAGGTGGCAAGGACCGGACCACCATGCTGCCTGATCGACTAAAGCACCCGTTGCAGCGGAAATTGATTAGGGTGGCTATCTTGCACAAGCAAGACCTCATGCGCGGCGCTGGATTTGCTCCGTTGCCCGACGCTTTGGAGCGCAAGTATCCCTGCGCCAGTCAGAGCTCGGATTGGCAGTTTCTTTTCCCCTCGCGAGTAGTACGAAGCTGCCCTCAATCCGGCCGCCGACTGCGTTGGCATGCCTCCGAATCCGGGATGCAGATTGCCTTTAAGTCAGCTCTGCATCGGGCTGGCATTGCCAAACATGCATCAGTCCACACGCTACGACACCCCTTTGCCACACACCTGCTAGCGGCAGGCACAGATATCCGGACCATCCAATTGCTCCTAGGGCATCGCAACCTTAAGACAACCATGATCTACACCCATGTGGAGCAAGCCATTGGGAAGACCATCAGTCCACTGGACCGACTGCTATCACCATAACCACCAAGGAGTGGACATCCACTCTATGTCCGCTTTGGGTCGATTGCAGCCGGTCAGCAAAAGGAAGCCGTACTCCGTTCGTTGGTCCTGCCTGGCATTTCAACGGCCGTCGGTATTCGACCAGATTGGCTGGGAGTATCCAATTAATCGGCCTTCCGTATTCCCCATGCCGGGTGGGCCCGGCATCTACGTGCGTCACCGCAAACCTCGCACTCCACGGAGGCGGGGTTTGCCCCGCATGCGGATTCAGGCGGCCGCGTGCAGTGCGGCCAGCAGCGCCTGGCCGTGCGCGCTGCCGAACCAGTGCGCATGGCCGAGCAGGAACGGCTGCCAGGCTACGTCGGCGTTGGCGGTGGAGCCGGTGACGCCTTCGAAGTACTCCACTTCCGACAGCGCGAAGTCCAGCTGCACCACCGGCAGCAGGTCGGCCAGCAGGTGCACGCGCGTGGGCGACAGCGGCAGCAGCTGGCGGTAGCCGTCGAGCAGCGCCAGTGCGATGTCGATGCGCACGGCCTGCGCGCCGCGTTCCAGCTCCAGCCAGGCCACCGCGTTGCGTTCGATGGCGGTGGCCAGGTCGAACAGCGCGCTGGTGGGCGAGGCCAGGCCGAAGTCGAGCACGGTGCTGACCGTGTCGCCCTGCCAGAGCAGGTTGGAAATGTGCCAGTCGTTGTGCGCCCACAGCCGCGGTTCGTCGCGCAGGCGCTCGGCCAGGCCCGCATGCCAGGGCAGCACGGTGTGGCGCAGTTGGTCTTCCCAGGGAATGCGCGCCAGGTAACGGGCAAGGCCGGGGCGGTTGCCCAGGTCGGCGGTGAGCGCGGCGATGGGGTCGTGGCTGCGGATCAGGTCGTCGCGCGCCACCAGCAGATGGGTGCCGCGCTGCGGGGCGTGGTAGCGGGCGGCAGCGTGGTGCAGGCGCGCCAGCATGCGCCCGGCGTCGCGTGCCTGGGCGACGTTGGTCAACGGCGTCCACGACACCGCGTCGCGGTACACGTCCTCGCCGTTGCCCGGTGTGTGCAGTTCGTAGGTCCAGCCGTCGTGTTCGACCGCGGTGGCGCCGTCGCGGTCGCGCAGCACCTGCACCACCGGCACGCCAGCGGCGGCCAGGTGGGCGATGAAGCGGTGTTCCTCGCCCAGTGTCGCCGCGTCGCGCACGCTGTGGTGGTGGCGCTTGACGAACACGCGCCCGGCCGCGCCCTCGACCAGCGCCGCGGCAGACAGCGGCCGCGGGCTGTGCCACAGCGCGGCGGTCGCGCCATGCAGTTGCGGGAAGCGCCCCGCCAGCCATGCGATCTCGCGCGGGCTGATGGCGGGCCAGTCGGCCGGCACCTCGTCGTTGTTGAGGCCCTGGACGCGGTGGGAGGAAGCGGTCATGGACGGGACAGCCGGTAATGCGGGGGGAGTGCGGGGCGACAGGGTAGCGCGCGGCGCGCCGTCGGGTGCCTGGGGGGCAGGAATACGACCGTGCGGTGCAATCGGGCCTGGACGCCGGGGACCGTGTTGTCCGGTGTAGGAGGTTGCCGCACAGGGCTGTAGGAAAACTACGTGCGGTAGCGTCGGCGATCAGCTCTTGCGCGACTTGCCGCGCCTGTATGCCTTGATCAGTTCCGCCAGCGCGTCGTCCTCGGCGAAGAAGTACGCCACCGGCAGGTCGAGCACGTCGGCGATGCGCTGCAGGGTCTGCAGGTCGGGCTGGTGTACGCCGGTTTCATAGCGGTTTACGCGGGTGCTGGCGACGAAATCATCCAGTCCGGCCTTGATGCCGAGATTGCGCTGCGAGATGCCATAGGTCTCCCGCGCTTCGCGCAGACGCACGCTGTAGACGGGGAGCTCTCTCTTTTCGGACAAGGCCGTGTACGTCCCGGGCTTCGGTGAACGAAAGCTTCCGGATGGGCGCTTGACACCGATACTACGTTAAACGTAGTGTGCGCATCGGGTTAATGAATGAACGATTCGCGTGCATGCGCTTCCACCCCCTCGGGTGGAGCGCGACGCGGTACGGCAGGGCGCCGGCGCCGGGGTAACGCACAGGCCACGCCCGGGCACGGCATCGGGAACACCACGAAGGAATTGCCAGCACGGCCGACGGGCTCCGTCTGTGACCGGACACGTTGTGACGGAACACGTCGTGATGGAGCGCGTTGTCATGGAACGCGCCCGCCCGTGGCCGGCCCGGTGTGCCCTGCGCCTGCGTCCCTGCACGGACCGCACCCCCGAGTACCCACCCTGGAAACCAAAGGACGCCGCATGAAGACCCGTGCTTTACGCAACGCCATTTCCATCGCCCTGTTCGCCACGCTGCATGGCCATGCAGCCACGCTCCCGAACCCGGAACCGTTAGCGGGCAGCCCCGATGCGGATGCGCAGCAGGACAGCGCGCAGCGCGAGGACGCCGCGGGGCAGGGCACCGCCGCCGCGGGCACGCCGCCGGTGCAGGATGCGGCCGCGACCGAACTGGAGACGGTGACCGTCACCGGTACCCGGCTGCGGGGCGGCATCACGCCCTCGCCGGTGATCGCCATCGGCAGCGAGCGGATCCGCCAGGAAGGTTTCAGCACGCTGGGCGAGGTGGTGCGCAGCCTGCCGCAGAACTTCAACGGCGGGCAGAACCCGGGGGTCGTCAGCGCGACCGGCTCGGGCAACATGTACAACCAGAACGCAGGCGGCGGCTCCAGCCTCAACCTGCGCGGGATCGGCCCGGACGCGACCTTGACCCTGCTCAACGGCCGGCGCCTGGCCTACGGCGGGTTGATGCAGGCGGTGGACATCAGCGCCATCCCGGTGGCCGCGGTGGAGCGCGTGGACATCGTTGCCGACGGCGCATCGGCGATCTACGGCTCGGACGCGGTGGCCGGCGTCGGCAACGTGATCCTGAAGCGCGACATGGAAGGGGCGGTGCTCAGCGCCCGCTATGGACGCGCGGGCGGCGGTGGCCTGGACACGCGCGAGTACGACGCCACCGCCGGTACGACATGGAAGGACGGTGGCCTGATCGCGACCTTCCGCGATACCCGCGTCGACCCGATCGACGCCGGCGAGCGCTCGTACACGCAGCACATGGCCCGGCCCTTCGTGCTTTACCCCGGCGGCAGCACGCGCAGCGGGCTGGTGAGCGCCTACCAATGGCTGGGCGAAAGGACCGAACTGCGCCTGGATGCGCTGCGCACCGAGCGCGACCAGGTCTACTACCAGACCGGTCGCGGGCTCCATTACGACCAGCGCTCGGACAGCACGGCGTGGTTCCTGGCGCCGTCGCTGGAGGTCGGGCTCGCGCACGGCTGGACCCTGCAGGCCGGTGCGGTGCGGGCCCGCGACGAGAACATCGGCCGGGCGTGGTTGGTCGTCGATGCCGGTGGCGACCCACGCCAGGTATCGGGCGTGTGCCGCTGCAACGAAAGCCGCTCGTACGAAATCGGCGCCGAAGGGCCGTTGCTGGCACTGGGCGCGGGCGAGGTGCGACTGGCGGTGGGCGCCGGCTACCGCAGCAACGAACTGCTGAACCGCAATCTGCTGTCCAATGCGCAGGCGCGCAGCCAGGACAGCAGCCGCTTCGCCTATGCGGAGGCGAACGTGCCGCTGCTCGGTGCGGGAACGGCGGCACCGGCGCGGCGGCTGGAACTGACCGCCGCCGCAAGGATGGAGGATTACGACAGCTTCGGCCGGGTGACCACGCCCAAGCTGGGGCTGCTCTATGCACCGGGCCGCGACGTCACGTTCAAGGCATCGTGGGGCCGGTCGTTCAAGGCGCCGACGTTGAACGAGCGCTACGGCAGCCTGGTGGCCTACCTGGTGCCGCCGGCGATGATCGGCGGCACGGGGTACGGTGCCGGCGACGCGGTGCTGTTGTCGTGGGGCAGCAACCCGCGGCTCGGCCCGGAACGGGCGACCACGCGCACCGTGTCGCTGGCCTTCCACCCGGACCGCGTGCCCGGCCTGCAGGCGGACCTGACCTGGTTCGACATCGATTACCGCGAACGCGTGGTGCAGCCGTTCGCCGCCTTCGGCCAGGTGCTGAGCGATCCGGCGGTGGCCGAGTTCCTCGAGTTCTCGCCCACGCTGGAGCAGCAGGCCGCTCTGCTTGCCACCTACTCCGGCGGCTTCTACAACTGGACCGGCAAGCCCTACGACCCCGCCACCGTGGTGGTCATCGGGCGGGGCGAGTACGTCAACGCGCGCACGCAGCGGATCAAGGGGCTCGATCTTTCCGGCGCATACGGGCGTGCGCTGGGCCGCGGCCACCTGGACCTGCGCGGTTCGGCGAGCTGGCTGGACAGCACCCAGCAGAACACGCCGGGGCAGGCGCCGTTCGACCTGGCCGGCACCATTTTCTATCCGGCCAGACTGCGCGGCCGGCTGGGGCTGGTATGGAACGACGGCGGGTTCACCGCGTCCTCGTTCGCCAACTACACCGGGGGCGCGACCTATCCGGCGTTGCGCCAGGACCTGGCCTCGTTCACCACCTTCGACCTGGCCCTGCAGTACTCCACCGCCCGGCGCAACAACACCCGCGCCGGCTTCGAGGTGGCGTTGTCGGTGCAGAACCTGCTCGATCGCGCGCCGCCGCTGTACCGGCCCGCGGCGGCGACCGACGTGCCCTACGACTCGACCAACGCGTCGGCGATCGGGCGCTACGCCAGCCTCACCGTATCCCGGCGCTGGTAGGCCGGACGTGGCCCGGACCCATGGGGAGGACCCAACGATGAACCCAGTGATGCGGCGGGCCCGGTGGCTCCTCGCGCCGGTGCTGGCCGGCATGCTGCTCGGCGGCGGGCTGCACGCGCAGGGGGTTTCGCCGCGCCAGCTGGTGGAAGTCAGCGACCTGGGCGAACTGGCGGTCTCGCCCGACGGCAGCCACGTGGCGTTCCGGCTGCAGCGTGCATCGGTCGAGCGCAACACCCACGACACCGCCTGGTACGTGCAGCGCATGGATGCGAGCGCCCCGGCACGCCGGGTGGGCGAGGGCGGTCAGCTGCTGCGCGAGTCGGATGGGGCATCGCTCGCCCCGGCTGGCGTGGCATGGTCGCCGGATGGCCGCTTCATCTACTACCGCGCGCTGCTCGATGGCCGCGTCGCGGTGTGGCGGGCCCGTGCCGATGGTTCGGACGCGCGTGCGCTGACGCGCGACCCGGCTGACGTGCGCCGCTTCCGGCTCGCTGCCGATGGCCGGTCGCTGCGCTACAGCGTCGGCGCCACCCGCCAGCAGGTGCGCGACGCCGAGCAGGCCGAGTACGACCGCGGCATCCATATCGACCAGACGGTACCGCTGGGCCAGCCGTTGTTCCGCTCGGGGTATCTCGACCGGCGCGGCTCCACGCAGCGCCTGCTCGGCAGCGACGTGATCCGCTCGCCGTTGCTGGCTGGCGCTGCCGACCGCTGGCGCGAGATCGCGCTGGCGACGGGGCAGGTACGGGACGTGGCCGGCGAGGACACCGCGTCGGCGTCGCCGCCGGGCTGGGTGGCGGCGTTCACGCCCTGGAAGCTGGCATGGGATGCGCATGCCCGCCGCGCCGCGATGCTGGTGCACGTGGGCGGGTGGCAGGGCGTGGGGCCGCGGCCGGAGGTCGAGCTTGTGGTGGCCACGGGCAAGGGCAGCCGGCCGCTGCGCTGCCGCGATGCGCTGTGCACCGGGCAGCCGATCACCAGCGTGCAGTGGCGGCCCGGGCACGACGAGGTGGTGTTCACGCTGACCGACCCGGACGACAGCCAGGCCCAGTCCATCTTCCGCTGGGACATCGCCACCGGCCGGGTGGTCCTGGTGGTCCGCACCCCCGGGCTGGTGAACGGCGGGCGCGCGGCACCCGGCGGTTGCGGTGCGTCGGCCGCGGCGCTGGTGTGCGTCGCCGCGGACGCGCGCCATCCGCCGCGGCTGGAGCGGATCGATCTGGAATCAGGCGCCAGGCAGGTGCTGTTCGATCCGAATGCGGCGTTGGCGGCGGAAATGGCGCACGTGCCGGTACAGCGCCTGCACTGGCAGGACGCGACGGGGCGCCGGTTCAACGGGCTGTACTTCCCGGCCCGCCGCGCAGGCCATGGCCGGCCGCCGCTGTTCCTGACGTATTACCGGTGCACGGGCTTCGTCCGCGGTGGGGTCGGCGACGAGTGGCCGCTGGCGACCCTGGCCGATCGTGGCATCTCGGCGCTGTGCATCAATGCCCCGCCGAGCGTGCAGGACGCGGTCACCCGGTTCGAAACCGGCCGCCTGGCCATCGAGAGCGTCATCGACCTGTTGTCGTCGCGTGGGGAAATCGATCGCGACAGCGTCGGCATGGGCGGGCTCAGCTACGGCACCGAGGTGACGGTGTGGATGGCGATGAACACGGACAGGCTGGCGGCCGCGTCGGTCAGCAGCATCGCCTTCTCCCCGCTCGCGTACACGCTGATGAGCCTGTCCGGCGATACGTTCTTCTCGCGCCTGCGCACCTACTGGCAGCTGGGCGACCCGGAAACGACGGCCGCGCAATGGAAGCGCCTTTCGCCGGTGTTCAACCTGCAGCGGATCGACGTGCCGGTACTGATGCAGCTGCCGGAGCAGGAGTACCTGCACACGCTCGACTATGCGGTTCCGCTGATCCGAGATGCGCGGGCGGACCTGTACGTGTACCCGAACGAAGCGCACCAGAAGTTCCAGCCCCGGCACAAGCTGGCCGTGTACGAGCGCAACCTGGACTGGTTCCGGTTCTGGCTGCAGGGCATCGAGGACCCGCACCCGTCCAAGGCCGGGCAATACGCGCGCTGGCGGGTGATGGCCGCCAGGCAGGGCGCAGGGGACCGGGGGGACGCGCGTCGCTAGGACTGATGCCGTGCCCAGTTCTCCACCGCGCACAGCTCCAGGATGCGGCCGATGGAGCGGTCGCGCGGGCTGGGCTCGCGTTCGAAGCAGCGCTCCAGCGAGGCGCCGTCCACGATGCCCTGCGCGTGCAGCATGCCGTCGAGCAGGAACTCGCGCAGGCGCGGCCGGTGCCGGGCGTGCAGCGCACCGATGTAGCCGGTGAAGGAGCCCTTGCTGCGGCGCGCGAGGACCGCCTGCGGAAGGACGTCCGCGTATGCCTGGCGCACCAGCGAGCGGTTCTGCGCGCCGGCGATCCACATCCAGCTGGGCGCGCGCAGGGTCGCTTCCATCACCGGTTGCGACAGCAGTGGCAGCCGCAGGTGCGCGCGCATCGCCCGGGGCGCGGACTCCCTGTATATCTGGGTGGCGGCCAGGGCGAAGATCCGTTCGCGTTCGCCGGGAAGCGCATGCCCGGGCAGGTCCAGCCAGGGGTGAAGATCGGGCGCGCAGGGCGCGCGCGCGGGCGCGATGAACTCGTCCGTGGGCCTGCAGGGCGGCCCGGGAGGGCGTAGCTGCCTGCGCAATGCGAGCCTGCCTGCCTTCCAGACGGTGCACTGGTGCAATCCGGCCAGGTCGCGGATCGCGCGCATCGCCTGCGCCGCGCCCCGTTGCCGGAAGGCATCCACCGCCGGGGCGGCCGAGGTCAGGTAGCAGAAGACGGTGTCGCCGCCACCGCCGGAGAAGAAGCTGGTGGCGCCATGGCGGTGCCGGGCCTGTTCCATGATGGCGTCGGTGGCGTGCTGCAGCATTCCCACCCGCGGCGTTGCGGTCCACGGCGCAACGTCGAAATCGTGCGCCACCGATTCCAGGCCCATGACCTGCGCATCCAGCGGTGCGCCGATGAGGGCCGCCACCTGGCTGGCGTAACGCCGCTCGTCCGCGCCCGGCACCGGCGTCACCAGCGTGCAGCATGCCACTGCGGCAGCGCTGTCTTTCAGGCTGATGCCGACGACCGATGAATCCAGCCCGCCGGAAAGTTCGAGCAGGATCGACCGGTCGACGCCGGCCCAGGCGCGGGTGACCATGCCGACCGCGGCGCGCACGGCGTCGGCCGCCTCACGCGCACTGGCGTACGGATCCTGCCGGTTGATGACGTCCCAGGGCGACCATTGCGCGTGCTGGGTGGTGCGCCCTCCCTGCACGTCCATGCGCGTGCCGGGGAGCAGTTCGCGGATGCCGGCCAGCCCGGTGCGCGCGGTCTTGATGTCCGGGTACAGCAGCCGCTGCCCGATGGCATCCCAGTCGATGCGCCTGCGGTAGCAGCCCAGGCGCACGGGCAATTCCACGTCCGAGGCGACGAAGCCGCTGCCATCGGCGATGCGATGGAGGCAGGGCATCCCGCCCTCGGGGTCGCGCTGGAAGGTGAGGCGATCGGCGCGCGTGGGATCCGCCTGGACGATGAGGTAGGCGCCCCAGCAGTTGTCCAGGATGTGCCGGCGCAGATCGCCAGGGGTGGGGCAGGGTGGAAACTGCCGCGCATGCGTCAGCGGCGTGCCGCTTTGCGAAAAGACATGGCCCAGCACCAGGCCTTGCCCCGGCAGCACGATCACCGGCGTGTCCGCGCTGGCATACAGCGTGCAGCCGGAGGTTGGCCGGTGGCATTGCATGCGCAGCGGGTGCAGCCGATGCGTGGCTTCATCGATGGAAGGCGCCTGGGCGCCAGCGGCCGGGTGCAGCAGCGCGAGGTACCGGTAGGCCATCACACCACCCGTATCGGGGTGTGGGCACAGGCGTTGCCGACGGTGTCGTTCACGACCAGGTGCCGCGCCTGGACCCAGCAATGCGCCGACAGCGGATTGGCCATGACCCCGAACACCAGGTGCGCGAACAGGCCGTGCCTGGACAGGTACCGGACCAGGGCGATCGAATCGGGCAGGCAGCGCGTGGCAGCGGGAACATACAGGCGGGCGTTGCGGAATGCGCCGGCCGCAGCGCACAGGCGCTGCAGCAGGGCAGGGGACGGGCCGGCATGGGGCGGGCCGGCACGATCGCGGCGGTAGGCCACCATCGCCGCCAGCGTGTCCTTGAGCGTGCGGTGTTTCAGTTGCAGGCGTACCGTGCAGACATCACGCAGGACATCCAGCCGCAGCGCGCGGCCGCCTGGCGGGCCGTGCGGCGCACGCTCCATCGCGCTTTCGGAGGGGGGATCGATGGGCGCGGCGCCCGCCGCGGCATCGGGCGACGCCTGCTCCGCAGCCGGCGCGATGCCGCGCGTAACCAGCATCCGCGCAGCGGCCGACGCAAGCGGCGCCCCGTCGAGATGCGCGAGGAACGCCTGTTCGGTCGTCGCGGGCAGCCTGAAATAGCGGTCGCCGGCCAGATCGAGGAAGAGCGGGTGGCCGTCGATCAGGCAGTAGGACAGGTCGGGGTCGATGCAGGCGGGCATGGGGGCGTCCTCGGAAAGAAGAGGGGCGCACCTGGTGGTGCGCCCCGCGTTTCACTCTTCGGAAATACCCGGCACGGGTTCGCCGCCCATCGGCTCGTTGCCCTGCAGGATGCCCTGGGTCTCGACGCTGGCGACGCCGAGCACGATCACTTCGTCGGCGTGCACGCCGGTGTTGTCGTTGCTGTTCATCGTTGCCTCTCCTGTGGTTGCGCCATGGCCGTTCCATGGCGAGCGCCAGCCTGTGAGGCAGTGGATTTGATTTTCAAATGATTATTGCGTTGCCAGGCGATGATTATCCGAAGACGTGCCGGCGGTCATGGATCGGGTGGGTGCAGCAGCACGCCATGGCGCGCATGCGCAGGGCAGCGCCGCATCGCACGGGCCCGCGCGCATGCGGACGCCGTGGCCGGAATGCCGCGGCTACAGGTGCCGGTCGCGGTGGTCGACGAGAAAGGCCACGATCCGCGGCACCAGTTGTTTGCGGCGTGCGTGGTAGCCGCGCACGGCGGCTTTCAGCGCCGGCATGTCGCGGTTCTGCCAGTGGCCGCTGAGCCTGGCCAGTTCGTCGCCGACATGGTCGATCAGCCCGCGCTTGGCGCGGCGCACCGGCGCCAGCCGGTCGTTGCCCTGTCTGACCGCGTCGTGCAGGGGGCGGAATCCGGATGCGCCGGCGATCGCGTCGAACAGCTGCCAGGTTCCCTTGACCAGGTCCTCGCGGCTGTACAGGGCCGCGCCCACCGGTTCGCGCGGCGGGCCGTCGGTCGCGTTGGCCCCCAGCTCGCAGGCCCTCAGCAGCAGGTGCTCCATCCAGTCGTAGAGGTCGCGCAGGGCGACTTCGGTGAGCAGCGGCACATGCAGCCCGTTGCGGGCATGATCATCGATGAGCCCTTCGCCGACCAGGCGGTGCAGTGCGAACCGCACGGGCGTGGGGCTGGTGTTGAATTCCTCGGCCAGCGTGCCCGGATCGATCCGCTGCCCGGGCAGGTAGCGCCCCGACTGCAACGCGCGCCGGACCTGGCGGTAGAGCAATGCGCTCTTGGAGTGGTTCGCGCACATGGCCGAACTCCCTGTCTGCGTATGGCGTCCTTTCCCGCACCGATAGTACAGGAGCCGCCCGCATGCCCCGCAGTGCGTCCGCCGGCGCGGCCACCGCCATGCACCGCCGGCGGCAGCGGCAACTGGCATCATGCCTCCATGCCGCCCAGCCTCGACCAGCTCCGTCGTTACGCCATCGCCCGAACGCTGTTCACGCCGACCACGTTGATGCGTGCGATCGACCGGCTCGGCTTCGTCCAGGCCGATCCCATCCGTGCGCCCGCGCGGGCCCAGGACCTGACCTTGCGCCACCGGGTCAAGGCGTACCGTGCCGGCGACCTGGAACGGCGCTACCCGCGCCTGCCGCTGGAAGAGGACTTCTTCGTCAACTACGGTTTCCTGCCGCGCGCGCACCAGGCGCTGATGCATCCGCGCAAGGCGCGCGTGGCATGGGCGCCGGCACGCTGGAAGCAGGCGCATGCGGTGCGCGAGTTCGTCGCCGCACGCGGTGCGGTGCATCCGCGCGAGGTCGACGCCCATTTCGCCCACGGCAAGACCACCAACTGGTTCGGCGGCTCGTCCAATGCCAGCACGCAGCTGCTCGACGGCATGCACTACCGCGGCCTGCTGCGGGTGGCGCGGCGCGACGGCGGCACCCGCGTGTATGCGGTGCGCGAGGATGCGCCACCGGTGGCGGCGCGGGAGATCGACGCGCGGCTGGATGCGCTGATCGACCTGATCGTGGGGACTTACGCGCCGCTGCCGGCCGCCAGCCTCCGGCAGCTGGTCGGCTACCTCGGCAACGGCGTTCCGCAGTGGCGCGATGCATGCCGGCCGGCGCTGCTGCGCGCCCGCCAGCGCCTGCAGTGCGCGCGGGTGGATGGCGTGGACTGGCTGTGGCCCGATGCCGAACGCGTGCAGAGCCGGCGCTGGCAGGCCGACGCGCAGGTGCGCCTGTTGACCCCGTTCGACCCGGTGGTGTGGGACCGCCGCCGCTTCGAACTGCTGTGGGGCTGGAGCTACCGCTTCGAGGCCTACACCCCGGCGCCGAAGCGCAAGCTCGGCTACTACGCGATGCCGTTGCTGTGGCGCGAGCACGTGATCGGGTGGGGCAACCTGTCGGTGCTGGCCGGTACGCTGCAGGCGCAGCTGCACTACGTGGCGGGCCGGCCGCCGCAGGATGCCGCCTTCGATGCGGCGCTGGAGGCGGAGCTGGCGCGGATGACGGCGTTTCTGGGACTCGAGGGCTGAGCCGCGGCCGGTTGTCGATGCGCCCCGCTGCGCACCTGCGTGCAGCGCCCATGCAGCCTGGCGCGGTGGGGCCGGCAGCAGCCTGGTGCTGATCGATGGCCAGCCCGATGCGTCCGATGTGCCCGGCGCGACCATCGCGCGCCCGTGCCCGTGCCCGCCGCCCTGCGAAACGACCTCGGCGCCGGGTGCGGAGCGCCGCCGTGATGCATGCCATCGTGCACTCGACGCCATCGTCGTTCTTGCCTATGGTCGGCGCTTCGGCAAACGGGGGAACGGGAATGCGCGTCGGGTATCTGCTGGGGATGTGGCTGGTCGCGGCAAGCCTGCAGGCGGCCGAGCCGGTGGCGACGGTGCGGGTGGACTTCGACCGCAACGGCGTCACCGCCACCCAGGTGCACGGCATGGCCGATATCGCCGCCGGGCGCGCGGTCAGTGCCGACGATCCGGTGCGGATCGCGTCGATCTCCAAGCTGGTCACCGCGCTGGGGGTGATGCGCATGGTCGAGGCCGGGCAACTGGACCTGGACGCCGACGTGTCACGCTGGCTCGGCTGGCCGCTGCGCCACCCGCAGTTCCCGGATACGCCCATCACCCTGCGCCTGCTGCTGTCGCACCGCGCCGGCCTCACCGATGCCGCCGGCTACTACGCGGTGCCGCTGGGCGGGCAGCTGCGCGAGGTGCTGGACGACCCGCGCGCCTGGGATCCGGTGCATGCGCCGGGCACGTACTTCCGTTACGCCAACATCGATTTCCCGCTCGTCGCCTCGGTGATGGAGAAGGCCAGCGGCGAGCGCTTCGACCGGCTGATGCAGCGCCTGGTACTGCAGCCGCTCGGCATCGCCGCCTGCTACAACTGGGCCAGTTGCGACGATGCCAGCGTGGCGCGCGCGGTGGTGCTGTATGACGCCGCCCAGCAGCCGGTGCGCGACGACAACCGCGGGCGTCGCCCGGATTGCCCGGTAGTGGCCGCGGCCGACGGCAGCTGTGAGCTGGGCCGCTGGCGCGCCGGCGACAACGGTGCGCTGTTCGCACCGCAGGGTGGGCTGCGCATTTCCGGCAACGGCCTGGCCAGGATCGGGCGGCTGCTGCTGGGCGAGGGCGAGGTCGATGGCGTGCGCCTGCTGCGCGCCGAATCCGTGCGCGAACTGGCGCGTCCGCAGTGGACCTATGCGCCGGGCGACGGCATGACCACCGAAGAGGACGACAGCGGCCAGGGCGGCGACGGCTTCTTCTGCCGCTATGGGCTGGCGATGCAGACCCTGGCCACGCCGGTGAAGGGCTGCCGCGACGATCCGTTCGGCGATGGCGTGGCGCGCATCGGCCATTCCGGCTCGGCGTACGGGTTGCTGTCGGGGCTGTGGGTCGACCCGGCCAGCGGCACCGGCGTGGCGTTCTTCGCCACCGGCCTGCCGGACGCGCGCAAGGGCGGGCACTCGGCGTTCTCCGCGGTCGAGGAACGCCTGGTCAAGCCGTGAGGCGCGGCGTCGTTGCGTGCGATCAGGCGGGCCGGGCGCCACGCAGGTAGTCGAGCAGTTGGCTGATGCCGCCGACGGCCAGCTCCACCCAGATCGCGAGCACCACGCACAGCGTTGCGGCGCCCAGCAGCCAGCGCTGCCGCCGGCTGCCCAGCCGCCGCGCGGCATACGCATGACCCAGCCCGGCCCCGAACAACAGCCCCGCCATCACCACGAAGTCGAGTGGGCCCCAGTGCCAGCCCTGGCCGGCGGGCAGGTGGCGGTCGCGCACGGACAGGGCCAGTGGTATCAGGAGCAGCAGGCCGGTGCCGATCGCCGGCCGGATCGCGAGGTGGTTCACGTCGTACTCCATGGGTGATGAGTGGGCCTGCAGCATTGGCCCGCTGCGCGGAGCCTCGATGGGGGCGCGGTGAAGCCATGGTGAAGCCGGAACCGCCGGGCCAGGCGCGGCCGCGCCGGTGTGCCGGGGGAGGCGTGGCCTGGATCCGCGCCAGGCCTTCGGGGCGCTGAATTAATCCTTGAAAATCAATAGTCTGAAGAAAATCCCCGCGGCACTGCTAGCCTGTGCCCATTACCGGGAGGAAAACGCCATGACCATCGGATCGCAGTCGGACATCGACGGCCTGCAACGCATCGGCCGGCTGGTCGCGCGGGTGCGCGAGGAAATGCTCGCCGCCGCCTGCCCCGGCATGACCACCGGCGAGCTCGACTTGATCGGCGAGCGCCTGCTCGCCGCGCACGGCGCGCAGCCGGCGCCGCGCCTGACCCTTGGCTTCCCCGGCGCGACCTGCATCAGCGTCAACGAAGAGGCCGCCCACGGCGTGCCGGGCGCGCGCGTGCTGGCCGCCGGCGACGTGGTCAACGTGGATGTCTCGGCCGAACTGGGCGGCTACTTCGCCGACACCGGCGGTACCCGCGTGCTGCCCACGGCCGCGGCGCGCGACCTGCGCCTGTGCCACGCCGCACGCAGCGCGCTGGCCAACGCGCTGAAGGTCGCGCGTGCCGGGCAGCCGCTCAACCGGATTGGTGCGGCGATCGAGCGCACCGCGCGCCAGGCCGGCTTCCGCGTGATCGAGAACCTGGGCAGCCACGGGGTCGGCCGCGCGCTGCACGAGGAACCGGACCACATTCCCGGCTACCACGACCCGCACGACACGCGGCGGCTGCATGAGGGCATGGTCATCACCATCGAGCCGTTCCTGTCCACCCGCAGCCGCGTGGTCGAGGAAGGCGACGACGGCTGGACCCTGAGCGGCGCGCCCGGCAACCGCTCGGCGCAGTACGAGCACACGCTGATCGTCACCCGTGGCGAACCGATCGTGGTGACGCTGCACTGAGCACTGGGCACTGGGCACGGTACGCGGCATCGACACGGCGTGCACGCGCCGGCGGCGAGGGTGGCGGTGTTCCCCTGCACTCCCTGTCCGGCATGAGCGAGCCGCCGCTGCGTACCCCTGATGGCCGTTACCTGGTGGTGCGTGGCCGGCTGTGGCGTGCGACCAACCCGGCGCTGCCGGAGGAGCAGCGGCAGGCGGCGCTGCGGCAGCTGATGGCCGCGCGCCGCGAGGTGGGGCGGGCACGCCGCGCGGGAGACCGCCAGGCGCTGGCGCGGGCCGGCGAAGCGGTCGATGCAGCCAAGCGCGCGCTCGGCGAGCGCGGCCCGGTGTGGTGGGCCGATGGCGCGCCGGACTACAACCGCCACCTGGCCAGGAACACGCCCTATGCGGCGTGGCATGCGCAGGCGACGGCCGCCGGAGCGGCGCCGGCGGATGACTGAAGACCGGGGCGCGGCGGCGTGCGCCCGCGGCGCCGCCTCAGTGCTGGTCGGGATGGGCCTGCCAGTCCGCCTGGCCGGCGGCCAGGGTCCAGCCGATCAGCTCGCCGGTGGTGCGCCCCAGCGCGGTCTCGAAGGCGGTGGTCACGCTGGCCACGGTGGTGTCGGCGGCAGGCTCGGCGACGAGGAACGTGCGCGAGGCGACCACGCGCTGGTCCAGGCTGTGGATCAGCTTGGCATTGAGCTCGATGGTCGCGGCCGGGCGCGCGTTGCCGGCGTAGTCCGATTCGAACCGGCGCAGGTCGATGGCGAGCTTGTAGTCCGAGCGGATGCCGGTGGCGATGCGCGCCACCGCGCCGATCCGGCCGGAGTCCTCGAAGCCGCGCAGCAGCGCGTCTTCGAGCATGTCGGTGGCCGGCTGCGACCAGGTCGCGCCGCGGTACACCTCCAGCTCGCCGGGCGTGGGCCGCACGTTGATGCGCGGGCTGTCCACCAGGCGCGCGGCGGCGGGCTTGGCCACGGCCAGCTGCCAGTCCACCCGCGGCCACGACGGGTCCACGGCCACCCGCGCCTGCGGTGCGTAGATGGTGATCGGGTGGCGGTCGCCGCTGGCCAGCACCGAGCAGCCGGCGAGGGCCAGGACGCAGAGGGGGGCGAGCAGTCGCATCGACGGGAAGCGCTTCATTTGGGTTCGAACTCCTTCGGGGCATCGCGGCCGAGCAGGTAGCGCGCCGGGTTGTTCTCGAGGCGGTCGCTGACCCGGCGCAGGTCGCGGATCAGCCCCCGCAGCTCGGTCAGGGTCGGGCCCAGCTGGGCCAGGCCGTCGTTGGCGAAACTGTTGATGGCGGCGCGGTTCTCGCCAAGGATGGCATTGGCGTTGCCGGCCGCCGAATCGAGCTTGGCGAGGCTGGCGTCGAGCTTGTCCAGCGTGGCCGGCAACTGCCGCACCACGTTCTCGTCGAGGTGCTGGAGGGTGCCGTTGGCGGTGGCCAGGGTGGTGTTGAGGTTGCGCGCGGCGTCGCGCGCCTCCAGCAGCAGTGCGCGGGTGCCCTGGTCGCGGTCGGCGAGGCTGCCGCTGACGGTCTCCAGGTGCGCCAGGGTGTTGGAGATGCGCTCCACGTTCTGGTCGCTGAGCAGCTGGTCCATGCGCTCGACCACGCGGTTGGCCACGTCGGTGATGTTCTGCAGCGCCGACGGCGAGGTCTGGATGGTGGGCACCGCCTCGCGGTCGACCGTGGTCAGCGCCGGTGCCTGCGGGCTGCCGCCGCTGAGCTGGATGATGGCCGGGCCGGTGATGCTGGTGATGGCCAGCTTGGCGCGGGTATCGGTCCTGACCGGCGTGGTCGAGTTCAGCCGCAGCCTGGCGATCACCTTGCGCGGGTCGTCCGGCGCCAGCGACAGGTCGGTGATCGAGCCGACCGAGATGCCGTTGTACTGCACCGGGCTGCCGACCGACAGGCCGGTCACCGCCTCGTCGAACACGACGCGGTATTCCTGCCAGGTGCGGTCGGAGGAGTATTTGGCCGCCCACAGCCCGAACCCGAGCAGGGCCAGCGAGACGATGAGGGTGAAGGCGCCGATCAGGACGTAGTGGGCTTTGGTTTCCATGGCTCAGGCATGCTCGGGCGGGAGGCCGCGCGCGGCGCGGGCACGGGGGCCGTGGAAGTACTCGCGGATCCACGGGTGGTCGAGGCGTTCGATCTCGGGCAGCGGCGCGGCGGCGACCACCTTGTGGTCGGCCAGCACCGCCACCCGGTCGCAGATGGCGTAGAGCGTGTCCAGGTCGTGGGTGATCAGGAACACGGTCAGGCCCAGCGCCTCCTGCAGGGTCTTGATCAGGCGGTCGAAGGCGGCCGCGCCGATCGGGTCCAGCCCGGCGGTGGGCTCGTCCAGGAACAGCAGCGGTGGGTCCAGCGCCAGCGCGCGCGCCAGCCCGGCGCGCTTGCGCATGCCGCCGGACAGCTGCGAGGGCAGCTTGTCCAGGGCATCGGCCGGCAGCCCGGCGAGCTTGACCTTCAGCAGCGCCAGTTCGTAGTGCCAGCGCTCGGGCAGCTCCGGGTGGTGCTCCTTCAGCGGCACCTGCACGTTCTCGCCGACGGTGAGCGAGGAGAACAGCGCGCCGTCCTGGAACAGCACCCCGGTGTTGCGCTCGACGTGCAGGCGTGCGGCCGCGTCGTCCGAACGCGCGTCCACGCCCAGCACCTCGATCTGCCCGGCGTCGGGCGTGCGCAGGCCGAGGATGGAGCGCATCAGCACCGACTTGCCGGTGCCCGAGCCGCCGACCACGCCGAGAATCTCGCCGCGGCGCACGTCCAGGTCCAGGCCGTCGTGCACGGTCTGGCTGCCGAAGCGGTTGACCAGCCCACGCACGCGGATGGCCAGTTCATCGTCGCCGCCCAGGGTCCGCGAGGGAATCGCCATCGTGCCGTCCCCTTACCAGTCCATGTGCATGAACCACAACGCGGCCAGCGCGTCGAGGACGATGACCAGCGAGATCGTCTGCACCACGCTGGAAGTGGTGCGCTCGCCCACCGACTGCGCCGTGCCCTGCACCTTGAGCCCTTCCAGGCAGCCGATCAGGGCGATGATCAGCGCGAACACCGGGGCCTTGGACAGGCCCACCAGCAGGTGCCGCAGCTGCATGGTGTCGTGCATGCGGGCGATGTACATCTGCGGCGGGATGCCCAGGTCGAACGCGCCCACGGTGACGCCGCCGGCCAGGCCGGCGACCATGGCGATGAAGGTCAGCAGCGGCAGCATCACCACCAGCGCCAGCACCCGCGGCAGCACCAGCAGGTCGATCGGGTCCAGGCCCAGGGTCTGGATCGCGTCGATCTCCTCGCGCGCCTTCATCGCGCCGATCTGCGCGGTGAACGCGCTGGCGGTGCGCCCGGCCAGCACGATGGCGGTCAGCAGCACGCCGAACTCGCGCAGGAAGGCGATGTTGACCAGCTCGACCACGTATATCTCGGCGCCGAAGTCGCGCAGGATGGTCGAGCCGAGGAAGGCGATCACCGCGCCGACCAGGTAGGCCAGCAGCGCGATCAGCGGCACCGCGTCCAGCCCCACCTCTTCCATCTGGTGCACGGTGGCGGTCAGGCGCAGGCGCCGGGGCTGCCGCAGCAGCCGCGCCAGCTTGGCCAGGTTCTCGCCGAAGAAGCCCAGCAGCACGCCGATGTTGGCGCCGATGGCATGCACCGAGCGGCCGAGCCGCTCCAGCGCCGCGGCCACGCCGTAGTCGCGCTGCGGCGGCGGGCGCTCGTCGGCGACCTCGTCGATGGTGCAGACCAGCGCGCGGTGCTCCTCGCGGAACAGCAGCGCGTCGTCGCGCAACCCGGCGCTGCGCGAATACCGCAGCAGCTGCAGCACGCCGGCCGAATCGAGCTGGTCGATGCCGCGCGCGTCCATTCCGCGCACCTGCGCATGGATGCCGCCCAGCACCTGCGCCGATTGCAGGGCGGTGGACAACGTCCAGCTGCCCGACAGCCTGAGTTGGCCGTCGACGTCCGGGTCCATCGCGCAGTGGGGCGGTTCGGCGTTCTTCATGGGGGCGTCCGGCGCCGAGCATACCCTGTCGCCCCGTCGCGGGCCCATGAAGCGATCAAGCCGGCGCACTTCCGGGTGATACTAATGCGCATGTCCGCCGAATCCATCGCACCCGCTTCCATCGTCCCCGGACGCGCCACGTATGCGCAGCGCGTGGCCTTCGTCACGGAGATCGCGGGCCGCCTGCATACCTACGGCACCACCGCGCAGCGGCTGGAAGCGGCGGTGGTCGCGCTGGCGCAGCGGCTGGACCTGGACTGCGAGCCGTGGTCCAACCCCACTGGCCTGATCCTCAGTTTCAGCGACCCGACCCAGGCGATCGGTTCCAGCGACATCACCCGCGTGGTGCGCCTGGACCCCGGCAGCAACGACCTGCACAAGCTGACCCTGGCCGACCAGATCGCCGATGCGGTGGCGAGCGGGCAGATGAGCATCGCCCAGGGCCATACCGCGCTGCGCCGGCTCGACAAGGCGCCGACCTGGCGCGACAACGCGCAGATGCTGCTGTCCTTCTGCCTGGGGTCGGCCGGCGTGGCCGGCATGTGGCGGCTGCCGTGGCTGGACGTGGTGACCGCCGGTTTCACCGGCCTGCTGATCGGGCTGATGCTGTTCTATACCGACCGCCGCGTGGCCACCCGCGAGGCCAGCGACGCGCTGGCGGCGATGCTGGCCGGTTTCGTCGCGGTACTGGTGGCCAGCTTCATCGGCCCGCTGAACCAGAATTCGGTGATCATCGCCTCGCTGGTGGTGCTGCTGCCGGGCATGGCCTTGACCAATGCGGTCAACGAGCTGGCCAGCCAGCACTGGGTTTCGGGCACCGCGCGTTTCGCCGGTGCGCTGACCACGATCATGAAACTGACCGTGGGCGCGATGATCGCGGTGACCATTACCGACCTGATCGGCCTGGAGCCGCTGGTGCGCGGCTCGCGCCCGCAACCGGAGTGGGTGGAATGGGCCTCGGTGATGCTGGCCGCGTTCGCCTTCGCGATGCTGTTCCGCGCCTCGCGCCGGGACTATCCCTGGGTGATGGCCGCGTCGCTGGCCGGGTATGCCATTTCCCGTTATGGCGGGCAGCAGTGGGGTGGGCCGGCGGGGATATTCCTGGCGGCGATGATGCTGACCGCCGCCGGCAATCTGTTCGGCCGGGTGGTACAGCGGCCGGGCGCGATCATCCGCCTGCCCGGCATCATCATGCTGGTGCCGGGCAGCATCAGCCTGCGCGGGGTATTGAGCCTGATCCAGCAGCAGAACGTGAATGCAGGCGAATCGGCGCTGCTGACCGTGCTGAACGTGGTGATGGCGCTGGTGGCGGGGCTGCTGTTCGGCAACCTGCTGGTGCCGGCGCGGAAGAATCTCTGAGGCGCGGGCAGCCGGCCACGGGGCTGGGGTGCGGTTGCCGCGCGGGAATGGCCGCACCGTCGCGGCCCGCGTCCCACAATAAAAAACGCCGGCATCGGCCGGCGTTTCATTACGCGATGATTCCCGTCCCGATCACTTCTGGATCAGGAATTCCTCGACCTTGCGGCCGCCGGCGGTGTATTCGGCCAGCCAGCGCGGCTGCTTGCCACGGCCGGTCCAGGTATTGGCGGCATTGGCCGGGTCGCGGTACTTCGGCGCGACCTTCACGCCCTTGCTGGCGCTCTTGGCCGGGGCCTTGGCGGCGCGCGGGGCGCGGGGCGCCTTGGGGGCGCCGGTGCCGAACAGTTCCTCGATGGTGTAACCGGCCTTCTGCGCGGTCTTGACCAGCTGCGCGCGGACCTTGGTGATGGGCTGGCGCTTGGCGACCACGCTCTTGCGCTTCTGCGCGTCGCGGATCAGGGACGCCAGTTCTCGGGCCGACAGGCCGCTCAGGTCGATACTCATCGAATCGCTACTCCGGATAATGGGTTGGGTATTGCCGGTCCGTGGCAGCGCGCAAAGCATAGCGGCTGTTCCACGGTAACGGCAACGATAATGTGGGCCATGTATTGATTACATGAGAAAAGGCCGGGTTTCGACCCCGGCCTTTTCCATGACATGCATCCCTGTACGTCGCCCTGCGGGCGGCTTCGCGGTGAAAACGGCTGTCCTGCCGTTATTTTGGTATCAGCCGGTGATTCTATGCAGCAGCCCGGCCTTGTCCAGGTTTTCGGCCTCGCTGGCCGCGCGCGCGCGGTATTCGTAGGTGCCCGCGGCCAGGCCGCGCTCGGAGACCACGATGCGGTGCGGGATGCCGATCAGTTCCATGTCGGCGAACATCGCGCCCGGGCGCAGGCCGCGGTCGTCCAGCGCCGCGTCGATGCCGGCGGCCTGCAGTTCGGCCAGCAGCGCCTCGGCGGCGGCGGTCACGGCCGGGTCCTGCTTCGGGTTGATCATGCACACAACCGCCTGCCACGGCGCCATGGCCACCGGCCAGATAATGCCGGCCTCGTCGTGGTTCTGTTCGATGGCGGCGGCGACGATGCGCGACACGCCGATGCCGTAACAGCCCATCGCCATTACCGTGGCCTTGCCGTTCTCGTCGAGCACCGTGGCCTTGAGCGCCTCGGCATATTTGCGGCCGAGCTGGAATACATGGCCGACCTCGATGCCGCGCGCGAGCTTCAGTTCGCCGCCGTCGCGGGCGCGGTCGCCGGCGACCACGTTGCGGATATCGGCCACCTCCGGTTCGGCCAGGTCGCGGCCCCAGTTGACCCCGGCGATGTGGAAACCGGTTTCGTTGGCGCCGACCACGAAGTCGGCCAGCGCCGCCACCTCGCGGTCGGCGACGATGCGGATGGCCTTGCGCGGGTCCAGCGGGCCGAGGAATCCGGGTTCGCTGCCGAGGTATTCGGCGATCTCCGCCTCGCTGGCCATGCGGTGGTCGGCCAGGCCCGCCACCTTGCCCAGCTTGATCTCGTTGACCTCGTGGTCGCCGCGCACCAGTGCCAGCACGAACGCGTCGTCGGCGCTCATCACCGCCACCGACTTGACCGTGCGCGCCAGGGCGATGCCCAGCAGCGCGGCGACGTCCTCGCAGGTTTTCTGGGTCGGGGTCTCGACCTTGCGCAGCGTTTCGGTCGCGGCCGCGCGCGGTGCCGGGTCTGCGGCGACGGCGGCCTCGACGTTGGCGGCGTAATCCGAGCCGGTGGAGAACGCCAGCGCGTCCTCGCCGGAATCGGCGATCACGTGGAATTCCTGCGAGGCGTCGCCGCCGATCGCGCCGGAATCGGCCTGCACCGCGCGGAACTCCAGCCCCAGGCGGGTGAAGATGCGGGTGTAGGCGGCCTTCATGTTCTCGTATTCGGCCACCAGGCTGGCGTCATCCAGGTGGAAGGAATACGCGTCCTTCATCAGGAATTCGCGCGCGCGCATCACCCCGAAGCGCGGGCGGATCTCGTCGCGGAACTTGGTCTGCACCTGGTAGAAGTTGACCGGCAGCTGCTTGTAGCTGGACAGCTCCTGGCGCGCGAAGTCGGTGATCGCTTCCTCGGCGGTGGGGCTGTAGCAGTATTCCTGCTCCTTGCGGTCCTTGATCTTCAGCAGCTGGCCGCCGAATTTCTCCCAGCGCCCGGTTTCCTCCCACAGCTCCCTGGGCTGGATGGTCGGCAGCTGCAGTTCCACCGCGCCGGCGCGGTTCATTTCCTCGCGGACGATGCCCTCCACCTTGCGCAGCACGCGCAGGCCCAGCGGCGACCAGGTGTACAGGCCCGAGGCCAGCTTGCGGATCATGCCCGCGCGCAGCATCAGCTTGTGGCTGACCAGCTCGGCGTCGGCGGGTGTTTCCTTGGTGGTGTGCAGGTGGAAACGGGAAAGGCGCATGGGGAGGCTTCACGGGACGGCGGACCGCCTATTCTGCCAGAAGCCCATGCGCCACAAGGGCCGGGGCGGCGCCTACTTCTTGCAGTAGGCCGCGGCGGCGGCCTCGGCCAGCTGTTTCTGCGCGCTGCGCTGGGCATCGTCCAGCTGGGTGTCCGGCTTGCCGTCGCCGTTGGTGTCCTGCATCAGCGGGCCGCTGCCCTGCAGCAGCTCCAGGTTGCGCCGCGCCGCGGTGCACTCCGGCGCCTCGTCGGCCTTGGCCGGCTCGGCCGCGGCCACCGGCTCGCCGGAGGTGGTGATGCGGCGGGTTTCGTACTTCTGCCCGGTCGGCGGGCGCTCGGAGTACTGGGTCACGCCATTGGCGTCTTTCCACTTGTACAGGTTGCCGGTACCGGCAACGGCACCGCTGGCGGCGCCGGCCAGGGCCAGCAGGCAGCAGAAACGGGGCAGGGCGCGCATGGCGACTCCGGTCGCTTGACGGGACAGGACCCGATTGCAGCACCCGGTGACGCGGCTGGCAAGTCGATTAAACTGGCCGCATGGACGAAACCAGACCGCCGCCGCGCTCGCGCAGCATCTACCTGCTGCCGAACCTGTTCACCACCGCCGGGCTGTTTGCCGGCTTCTACGCCATCATCGCCGCCTCCAACGGTGACTTCGTCAACGCCGCCGTCGCGGTGTTCGTGGCCGGGGTCATGGACGGGCTGGACGGGCGGGTGGCGCGCCTGACCGGCACCAGCAGCGAGTTCGGGGTCCAGTACGACTCGCTGGCCGACCTGGTCAGTTTCGGCATGGCGCCGGCGCTGGTGATGTACCACTGGTCGCTGTCCTCGCTGAAGTTCGACGGCGACGTGCTGGGCCGCGTCGGCTGGCTGGCCGCATTCCTGTACGCGGCCTGCGCGGCGCTGCGCCTGGCGCGCTTCAACACCCAGGTGGGCACCGTGGACAAGCGCTGGTTCGTCGGCCTGGCCAGTCCGGCGGCGGCGGGGCTGATGATGTCCTTCGTCTGGGCCTTCGCCGACGGCAGCCTGGGCTGGAGCGGCGAGGAGCTGCGCTACGTGGCGCTGGTGGTATCCATCGTCGCCGCCCTGCTGATGGTCAGCCGCATCCGTTTCTGGAGCTTCAAGGGCGGCGGCGAGAAGGGCCCGCGCTCCGAGCGCGTGCCGTTCATGGTGCTGGCGCTGGTGCCGATCGTGATCGCCATCATGGTGGTCGACCTGCCGCGCACGCTGTTCGTGGTCGGCGTTCTGTACGCGCTGTCCGGGCCGGTGCTGTGGCTGTGGCAGCGGTGGCGGCAGCCGGCCAGCAGGGTGCAGTGAACGCGGCCGCGTCCACGCCGTTGTGGTCGCCGCAGCAGCAGGCGTGGCTGCAGGCGATGGGCTATGCGGTGTATCTGGAAGGCGGCGCGCTGGACGCGCCGCTGCCGCAGCCGGAGACGCGAGCCGCGGCGCCGGCTTTCGAGGCCGCTCCCGCGGCTGCGGCTGCGCCCGCGCGCGTGGCGCCGCCGGTACGCCGCGAGGCGCCACCGCGGCTGCCACCGGAGGCGCCGGCCACCGCGCCGCAGGCACGGCCGGCGTCGCGTCGCGGCGGGGTACGCCTGCCCGACCGCCTGCAGATCGCGCTGCTGCGCGCGTCCGGCTGCAACCCCAACGATCCGCAGACCCGCGCGCTGATGGACAGCTGGCCGCTGGACGAGCTGCGCGCGAACCCCGCGGCCAAGCGCGCGCTGTGGCCGCAACTGCGCGAACTGCGGCGGAAGCAGCGGCAATGAACGCGGTGGCGGCGACGCCAGCGCCGGTGCTGCGCCCGATGCACGAGGGCGATCTGGACGCGGTGATGGAGATCGAGCTGCGCGCCTATCCGTTCCCGTGGACCCGCGGCATCTTCCAGGACTGCCTGCGCGCCGGTTACCCGGGGCGGGTGCTGGCCGGGGGCGACGGCCTGTTCGGCTATGGGCTGCTGAGCATCGCCGCCGACGAGGCCCACGTGCTCAACGTCTGCGTCGATCCGAGCCGGCAGTCGCGCGGGCTGGGGCGGCGCCTGCTGCGCGACCTGGTGCAGGTGGCGCGGCAGCACCGCGCGGCGCGGGTGTTCCTGGAAGTGCGCCCGTCCAACGCCGCGGCCATCGCGCTGTACCACAGCGAGGGGTTCAACGAGATCGGCCGCCGCCCGCGCTACTACCCGGCGGTGACCGGGCGCGAGGATGCGCTGGTGATGGCGATGGAGCTGGTGGACGAGGACATCCGTTCCATGCCGCCGCTGTAGGCGGCCTGCTCAACCCAGCCGCAGTACCGCCACGCCGGCCACGATCAGCGCCGCGGCGGACAGGCGCGCGCCCGATGCGTTCCTTCAGCACCCAGGCCGAGATCAGCAGCGCGAACAGGATCGAGGTTTCGCGCAGCGCGGCGATGACCGCCACCGGCCCCTGGGTCATCGCCCACAGCACGATGCCGTAGGAGGCGGTGGTGCCGGCGCCGCCCACCAGGCCGCGCCCCCAGTTGCCGCGCAGGTACCGGCACAGCTGCGCGCGGCGGGTGGCCAGCGCCCACAGCGGCAGCGGCAGCCCGGACAGCAGGAACAGCCACAGCGTATAGCTGGCGGCATTGCCGGACAGGCGCACACCGCGTGCGTCGACCAGGGTGTAGGTGGCGATCAGCACGGCGATGGACAACGGCAGCCACAGGTGGCGGCGGGCAACCCCGCCGGCCATGCCGACGACGCCGGCGCTGACCACGGCGATGCCCAGCCAGGCGCCGGCCGTCAGCTGTTCGCCGAATGCCAGGCTGCCGGCCAGCGCCACCAGCGGCGGTGCGCAGCCGCGCATCAGCGGGTAGGACAGGCTCATGTCGGCAGCCTGGTAGGCGCGTGCGACCAGCACGTAGTAGCCGGCCTGCAGCAGCGTGGAGGCGGCCAGCCACGGCCAGCTCGCCGGTGCCGGCAGCGGCAGCCATGGCAGTGCCAGCGCGGACAACAGCGCGGCCCAGCCGGTGACCAGGATCGTGGTCAGCAGGGTGTCGCCACCGCGCTTGACGATGGCGTTCCAGCCGGCGTGCAGCAGGGCCGCGAACAGCACCGCGCAGAAGATCGCCAGCGACATCGCATGCCCGGGGTGCGGTGGAGCGTGCAGGATAGCCGCAAACGCAAACGCCGCCCGCAGGCGGCGCTTGCGTCACCGCGGGGGCGGCTTACAGCTTGGCGCGCTGTGCCTGCAGGCCGGCCAGCTGGCCGTTCCAGTCGGCCAGGCGTACGCGCTCCTGTTCGACCACCGCCGCCGGCACCTTGTCGGTGAACTTCGACAGCTTGGTCTCGCTCTTCTCCTTCTCCGCCGACACCCGCGCGATCTCCTTGTCCAGGCGCGCGCGCTCGGCATCCAGGTCGACCAGGCCTTCCAGCGGCACCAGCAGCTTCAGCTCGCCGACGATGGCGGCTGCGGCCGGCGGGGTCTGCGCATCGGCGGCCAGCCACTCGATGCTCTCCAGCTTCAGCAGGAAACGCAGCTGCGAGGTGAAGCGCTCCACGCGCGCCTGGTCCACGGCCTGGCCCCCCTGCAGCAGCAGCCGGACCAGCCGGGACGGCGGCACGTTCAGCTCGCTGCGCACGCGGCGCAGGGCGTTGACCATGGTCTTGAACCACTCCACGTCGGCCTCGGCCTGGGCGTAGTCGCCGCTGAACTCCGCTGCGGTCGGATAGGGACGCAGCGACAGCGTGTCGACGGTGATGCCCAGGCGCGGCGCCACCTGCTGCCACAGCTGTTCGGTGACGAACGGGATCAGCGGGTGCAGCAGGCGCAGCACCGCTTCGAGCACGTACAGCAGGGTGTGGCGGGTGCTCTGGGCATCGGCCGCATCGCTGCCGTTGAGCGCCGGCTTGGTCAGCTCCAGGAACCAGTCGCAGAACTCGTTCCAGACGAACTCGTACAGCGCCTGCGCCAGCAGGTCGAAGCGGTAGTCGGCGAAATGCTGCTGCGCCTCGGCCGATACCGTGGCCAGGCGCGCCAGGATCCAGCGCTCGGCATCGGTGCGCGGCATCGGCACGCCGCTGAAGCCCGACCCTTCGGTGTTCATCAGGGTGAAGCGGCTGGCGTTCCACAGCTTGTTGCAGAAGTTCTTGTAGCCCTCGGCGCGGCCCATGTCGAACTTGATGTCGCGGCCATGGGTGGCCAGCGCGGCGATGGTGAAGCGCAGCGCGTCGGCACCGTGGGCGATGATGCCGTCCGGGAACTCCCTGCGGGTGGCCTTCTCGATCTTCTCGGCCATCTTCGGCTGCATCAGGCCATGGGTGCGCTTGGCGACCAGGTCGTCGATGCTGATGCCGTCGATGATGTCCAGCGGGTCGAGCACGTTGCCCTTGGACTTGGACATCTTCTGGCCCTGCGCGTCGCGGATCAGGCCGGTGATGTAGACGTCCTTGAACGGGATGTGCCCGGTGAAGCTGTCGGTGGCCATGATCATGCGCGCCACCCAGAAGAAGATGATGTCGAAGCCGGTGACCAGCACGTTCGACGGCAGGTAGCGCGCGAAACCGCGCTGCGCCATCGCCGCCTCATCCGGCCAGCCCAGCGTGGAGAACGGCCACAGCTGCGAGGAGAACCAGGTCTCCAGCACGTCGCTGTCCTGGGTCAGCAGCACGTCGTCGCCGAGCCCGGCCCGGGCGCGGGCATCGGCCTCGTTGCGGCCCACGTAGCAGTTGCCGGCGTCGTCGAACCAGGCCGGGATGCGGTGGCCCCACCACAGCTGGCGGCTGATGCACCAGTCCTGGATGTTCTCCATCCAGTGGCGGTAGGTGTTGATCCAGTTGCCCGGCACGAACTTGATGCTGCCCGGCTTTCCATCAGTACCTTCGACCAGCTCCAGGCCGCGCCTGGCCAGCCCGTCCATCTTCACGAACCACTGGTCGGTCAGGTACGGCTCGATCACCTGGCCGGTGCGGTCGCCGCGCGGCACCTGCAGCTTGTGCGCCTTGGTCTCGACCAGGATGCCCAGGCTTTCCAGTTCGGCCAGGATCACCTTGCGCGCTTCGTAGCGGTCCAGCCCGCGGTACTGCTCCGGCGCGTTCTCGTTGAGCGCGGCGGTCGGGGTGAACAGGTTGATCATCGGCAGGCCGTGGCGCACGCCGACCTGGTAGTCGTTGAAGTCGTGCGCCGGGGTGACCTTGACCACGCCGGTGCCGAACGCCTTGTCGACGTAGTCGTCGGCGATCACCGGCACGCTGCGGCCGGTCAGCGGCAGGGTGACGCGCTTGCCGACCAGGTGCGCATAGCGGCTGTCTTCCGGGTGCACCATGACCGCGGTGTCGCCCAGCAGGGTTTCCGGGCGGGTGGTGGCCACCACCAGGTAGTGGCGGGTTTCGCGCAGGGTCTCGTTGCCGTCGGCGTCGAGCTCCACGTGCTCGTAGCTGGCGCCGTCCTCCAGCGCATAGGCGATCGACCACAGGAAGCCGTCTTCCTCGACGCTTTCCACCTCCAGGTCGGAGATGGCAGTCTTCAGCACCGGATCCCAGTTGACCAGGCGCTGGCCGCGGTAGATCAGGCCCTGCTCGTGCCAGCGCACGAACGATTCGATCACCGCCTCGCTCGGGCCCGGGTCCATGGTGAAGGTGCTGCGCGACCAGTCGGCCGAGGTGCCGAGGCGGCGCATCTGCCCCTCGATCACGTTGCCCGAGTGCGCCTTCCACTCCCACACCTTGTCGATGAAGCCGTCGCGGCCCAGCGAATCGCGGGTCTCGCCCTTGCCTTCCAGCGCCAGGTTGCGGCTGACCACCATTTCGGTGGCGATGCCGGCGTGGTCGGTACCGACCTGCCACAGCGTGTCGTAGCCGCGCATGCGGTGGTAGCGGATCAGCGCGTCCATCAGCGTCTGCTGGAACGCGTGGCCCATGTGCAGGGTGCCGGTCACGTTCGGCGGCGGCAGCAGGATGGTGTACGGCTCGCCCTTGCCGGACGGCTTGAAATGGCCGGCTTTCTCCCACGCATCGTAGAGCGCGGTTTCGAAGGACTTCGGGTCGTAGCTGGAGGCGAGTTGGGTCATGCGGGGAAACCGGGTGGAAGGCGGGGAGGGGATCAGCGGGACGCGCCGGTTTTCAGCGCGCGCCGGATCTTCTGGTCGGTGTGGTACTGGCTGACCGCGTAGGCGGCCCAGATCGCGGCCGGAACCCAGCCGATCAGGGTGACCTGCAGGACCAGGCAGACGATGCCGGACAGCGGCCGGCCGATGGTGAAGAAGGCCAGCCACGGCAGCAGCAGGGCAATGAGCAGGCGCATGCGGGTCCCTTACATGTCGTGCTTGTTGAGCGCGTAGCCGGCGGCCTTGTACTGGCGCCAGCGTTCGCGCAGCGGTTCGCGCGCGGCCGGGTCGGCCGGCACCACTTCCAGTACCCGTTCGCAGCTGCCCAGGTAGGGGTCGTCGCGCAGGTTGATCACCAGCGGCCGTTCCGGCGCCTCGGCGCCCGGCGCGGCGATCAGCACGATGGCCTCTTCCTCGTCCACGTCATCGCCCACGATCTGGTGCGGGATGTAGGCGTCCGGGTCGAACGACCACAGCAGTTCGTCCAGTTCCTCGGCCTGCGCCGCGTCGCGCGCCAGCACCAGGGTGTACTGGCTGGTGTCGTTGGCCTTGCGCGCCAGTTCGCACACCAGCTTGAGCGGCTCGGTGAGGAAGCGGGGCTTGGCGATCAGGTAGAAGTCGGCGCGGGGCATCGGGCAACCAGGAAGGGGAAGGAAGAACCGGGGCCGGCGTCGGTCGTTCCAGGTGGAACCCGATGCCGCCCCCGGTTTTGCGTCACGCCGCGCGGTCCAGCAGCCACTGCGCCAGCAGCCCGACCGGGCGGCCGGTGGCCATGCCGCGCTTGCCTTCGTCGCTGGCCACGCCGGCGATGTCCAGGTGCGCCCAGCGCTGGCCCTCGGCGAAGCGCGACAGGAAGCAGCCGGCGGTGATGGCGCCGGCCCAGCGGCCGCCGATGTTGTAGACGTCGGCGAAGCTGGAATCCAGCATCGGCTGGTACTCGTCCCACAGCGGCAGGCGCCAGGCGCGGTCGAACACGTGCTCGCCGGCGGCCAGCAGTTCGTTGGCCAGGTCGTCGTGCTTGCTCATCAGGCCGGCGGTCTGGTGGCCCAGGGCGACCATGCAGGCGCCGGTCAGGGTGGCCACGTCGACCAGCGCGGCCGGCTCGAAGCGCTGCGCATAGGTCAGCGCGTCGCACAGGATCAGGCGGCCCTCGGCGTCGGTGTTACCGACCTCGATGGTCTTGCCGGACATGGAGGTGATCACGTCCGACGGGCGGTAGGCGTTGCCGTCGATGGCGTTCTCCACCGCCGGCACCACCACCACCAGGTTCAGCGGCAGCCGGGCCTTGACCGCCGCGACGAAGGTGCCGATGACGTTGGCGCCGCCGCACATGTCGTACTTCATCTCCTCGATGCCGCCCTGGGTCTTCAGGTTGACGCCGCCGGTATCGAAGGTGATGCCCTTGCCGACCAGCACGTAGGGCTTGGCGTCGCCGCCGTTGTTCCACTTCAGCACCACCAGCTTCGGCCGGTTGGCCGAGCCGCGGGCCACCGCCAGCAGCGAGCCCATGCCCAGGGCTTCCATCTGCTGTTCGTCGAGGATCTCGGCCTGCGCGCCCTCGTGCTCGGCGGCGAACCGGGCCGAGCTTTCGGCCAGGTAGGCCGGCGTGCACAGGTTCGGCGGCAGGTTGCCCAGCTCGCGGGCGTACTCGACGCCGGCGGCGATGGCCTGGCCCTGGGCCAGCGCGGTCTCGTCGCTGCCGCTGATCGCCAGGGTTTCCAGGCCCGGGGCGTCGGGCTTCTTCTTGCCCAGGGTGGCGGTGTAGCGGTAGCTGGCGTGGTTGGCGGCGATCACCGCCTGGCGGATGTTCCAGGCGGCGTCGCGGCCCTTCACTTCGAGCTCGGACAGGGTGAACAGCGCGCTGCGGGTGATGCCGCTGCGCAGCGCGCGGGCGGCGTCGCCCACCGCCTTGATGTACTGCGGCACGCCGAACTTGGCGGCGTCGCCCAGGCCGACCACCAGCACGCGCGGCGCGGCCACGCCGGCCAGGTCGTGCAGTACGGTGGTGTTGCCGGTCTTGCCGCCGACGTCGCCGCGCTCCACCAGCGCCGCGAGGCGGCCGCCCGAGGCGGCGTCGAGCGCCTGTGCCGCCGGCGACAGCGACTTGTCCGAGAAGGCGCCAACGATGACGCAGTCGACCGCGGCCGAGGCCGGGGCGGCGTGGTTCAGGGTGAATTGCAGAGACATTGATCAGATTCCATTGCCAAATCCGTACAATCGCGGACTGTTTCCACCCCTCCAGACCGGCCGGGCGCGCCGCGAACGAAACCGGGAGTTTAAACCACCCACCCCATGGCGAAGCTTGACCGCTACCTGCTGAGCGACTTCATCCAGAGCTTCCTGGCGACCCTGACCGTGCTGCTGGTGGTGAGCGTGGGGGGGGTCCTGGTGGACATCCTGGGCCGGATTGCCGACGGCCGCATGCCGGCCGGGCTGCTGCTGTCGCAGCTGGGCCTGCAGTTCATCGTCTACCTGCCCATCATCCTGCCGCTGGCGCTGCTGCTCGGCCTGTCGCTGGCCATCGCCCGGCTCTACCGGGATTCGGAGATGGCGGTGCTGACCGCGGTGGGGGTCGGCCCGCGGCGCCTGCTGCGGCCGGTCATGATGCTGGTGGCGCCGGTGGTGGCGGTGGTCGGGGCCTGCTCGCTGTGGCTGGGGCCCTGGGCCAACCGCACCGCCGACGCGATGGTCGAGGCCGCCAGCCGCAGCGTGGTGGTGGCCGGGCTGGAGCCGGGCAAGTTCACCCAGCTCTCCGGCGGCGGCATCGTCTACCTGTCCTCGCTCAACGAGGACGGGACCCGGATGGGCAAGGTGTTCATCCAGCGGCAGGAGGACGGGCGCATCGACGTGGTCTCGGCCAACAGCGGCGCCATGTTCTTCGAGGGCGATCGCCAGCGCTTCCTGCGGCTGGAGGACGGCCACCGCGTCGAAGGCCCCGAGAACGGCGGGCTGGATTACCGCCTGATGCGCTACGCCAGCAACGAGGTGGCGTTGCCCGACCGCGATGAAGCGCGCGGCCAGGACGACCCCGAGGTGCTGCCGACCCTGCGCCTGCTCGGCGACGACCGGCGCGAGGCGCAGGCGCAGCTGCACTGGCGCATCACCCCGCCGCTGCTGGCGCTGGCCTTCGCCCTGCTGGCGCTGCCGCTGTCGCGCAGCACGCCGCGGCAGCAGCGCTATGGAAGCGTCATGCTGGCCTTCCTCGGCTACGTGGTGGGCATCAGCCTGATGATCAGCGGCCGGCAATGGCTGGCCAGCGGCAAGCTGCCGATGGAGCTGGGCATGTGGTGGCTGACCGTGCCGCTGCTGGCGCTGGCGCTGTGGCTGTACTTCCGCGATGGCCGGCTGTCGCGCCGCAAGGGGGCACGCGCATGATGCTGCGCCCGCGCATCCACGATTTCTACGTCGGCCGCACGGTGCTGGTCACGGTGCTGCTGGCGTGGGCGGTGCTGACCGGACTGGACGCGATGCTGTCGCTGTCCGGCGAGGCCAAGAACATCGGTACCGGCAGCTATACCTTCGGCCACGCGGTGGCCTGGAGCGCCTACACCCTGCCGCGCCGCGCCTACACCCTGTTCCCGATGGCCGCGGTGATCGGCGCGCTTATGGGGCTGGGGCAGCTGGCGGCGACTTCGGAGCTGACCGCGCTGCGTGCGCTCGGCCTGTCGCGCCGCCGCATCGCGCTGTCGGTGGCCATCGCGATGTCGATGCTGACCGCGATGATGGTGGTCAACGGCGAAACCCTGGCGCCGTGGGCGCAGGAAAAGGCCGATGCGCTGAAGGCCAGCGCCAAGTTCAACACCGACATGGCCATGGCCCGCTATTCCGGGCTGTGGGCGCGCGAGGGTGACACCTTCCTCAATGCCCAGAGCGGCGAGGAGCAGCTCACCGAGGACGGCGGGACGCGCCTGCTGCTGCATGACGTCCGCCTCTACCGGCTGGACGCCGATGGCCGCCTGGCCAGCCTGACCCATGCGGTCACCGCCCGCCACGACGCCCGGGGCTGGACCCTGGAGCAGGTGCGGCGCGACACCTTCGGCGAGCGCTCGGCCACCCGCCAGGCGGTGGCCAGCGAGCCCTGGGACTCGGCCCTGGATGCGGCGGCCCTGGCCTCGGGCCTGGCCAAGCCACGCAGTCTGAGCGCCGCCGAGCTGCGCACCAGCATCGAGTACCGCAAGCGCAACGGGCTGGATGCGCGCGACTACGAGGACACTTACTGGAGCCGCTGGTTCTATCCGGTGAACGTGCTGGCGCTGTGCCTGGCCGCGGTGCCGTTCGCGTTCGGTTCGCTGCGCAGTGGCGGCATGGGCAAACGCCTGTTCCTGGGCATGCTGTTCGCGCTGGGCTTCCTGCTGCTGCAGATGTTCTTCGGGCGCATGGCCGGCGCGCTCAAGTTCGACTACCGCATCGCCTACGCACTGCCGCCGATCATCATGCTGGCCGTATCAGGCTGGCTATTCAAACGACGTTCGAGCTGAGTCCGCTTCGCGCGCCACAGGCAACCGCAAGCGCCGGTTGCGCCGCCGCGCGCCGGGGCAATGAAGGGGTGGGCTGTTTGCGGTGGTTGCCGGTCGGGGACGTGCACCCGCCGGGTATTGCTGAGGCGGTCATGCCGCGCCACAGGCAACCGCAAGCGCCGGTTGCCCTGCCGCGCCGCCGCGCGCCGGGGCAATGAAGGGTGGGCTGTTTGCGGTGGTTACCGGTCGGGGACGTGCACCCGCCGGGTGTTGCTGAGGCGGTCATGCCGCGCCACAGGCAACCGCAAGCGCCGGTTGCCCTGCCGCGCCGCTGCGCGCCGGGAGCAACGACGGGTGTGCTGTTCCGGGGCGGTTACCGGTCGGGGACGTGCACCAGCCGGGTGTTGCTGAGGCGGTCGTGCCAGGTCAGCCCCTCCCGATCCAGCAGCGCCCACCAGAATCCCAGGCCGCCGCACAGCAGCGACAGCGTGCCCAGCGCATAGCGCTTCCACAGCAGGGCCATCGACGGCGCGCCATTGGTGCCCTGCACATACAGTCGCCACGGGCGCATGCCCAGGGTCTGCCCGCCGCGCTTCCAGCTGAGCGTGGCGTACACCCCGGCCACGGCCCAGCAGCACAGCCACAGCAGCCACTGCAGCGGGCTGTACGGGGCGATGTTGTGGTGGGTGTTGCCGCCGCTGGCAACCACGTCCAGCAGGGTGAACGGCACCGCGGTGAGCATCCACAGCGCCAGCACCGGCCACAGGTCGTAGAACAGTGCCGCCAGGCGGCGCAACAGCAGTGGCGAGGGGCGGGGCGGGGCGGCGGAATCGGCGTTCATCGCGCGAGCATACGGGCTGGCGTGCGCGATGTGGATGGGCAGCGGCGCCGGCAATGCCTATCCTGCGCGCGATGAGTTCGCCTTCCACCGCCGCCGAACGCCGCCAACGGGTGATGCAGCTGCCGCCGCTGCGCGAGGCCGACGGCCGCCGCATCCAGCGCTTCCTCGATGCGATCTGGGCCGAACAGGGGCTGGCGCGGGCGACCCTGGACAGCTATCGCAGGGACCTGGAGGGACTGGCCCGCTGGGCGGCCTGGCAGGCCGGCGAACCGCCCCGCCAGGCGCCGGCGCCGCGGAGCACGCTGGCCGGCATCGATCGTGCCGGCCTGTTCGATTACCTGGCCTGGCGTACCCGCCACGGCTGGTCGCCGCGCAGCAACGCGCGCCTGCTTTCGGCGCTGCGCGCGTTCTTCGCCGATTGCCTGCGCCGCGGCGAGCGCGACGACGATCCGTCCGCGCTGCTGGAGCCGCCCAGGTTGCCGCGGCCGCTGCCCAAGGCCCTGGCCGAGAGCCAGATCGAGGCGCTGCTGGCCGCGCCGGATATCGCCACGGCCGAGGGCCTGCGCAACCGCGCCATGCTGGAACTGATGTATGCCGCCGGCCTGCGCGTGAGCGAACTGGTCGACCTGCCGGCCAACGCGGTCAACCTGCGCCAGGGCGTGCTGCGGGTGACCGGCAAGGGCAGCAAGGAGCGGCTGGTGCCGCTGGGCGAGGAATCCCGGCACTGGCTGGAGCGCTACCTGGCCGACGCGCGCCCGGCACTGGTGGCGGGGCGGCCGGTGCAGGCCACGGCCGACGGCCAGGTGCCGCTGTTCCTGGCCCGCGGGCAGAAGCCGCTGACGCGGCAGCAGTTCTGGGCGCTGGTGAAGGCCAGCGCGGCGGCGGCCGGCATCGATCCGGCGCGGATCAGCCCGCACGGCCTGCGCCACAGCTTCGCCACCCACCTGCTCAACCATGGCGCCGACCTGCGCGCGCTGCAGATGCTGCTGGGCCACAGCTCCCTGTCCACCACCCAGATCTACACCCTGGTCGCCCGCGAACACCTGCAGAAGCTGCACCGCAACCACCACCCGAGGGGGTGAGCGACCGCGCTTGCGCGCCACTGGCGCGCGCGGTCGCGAACGCCCGGCCACGGATGGCCGGGCCGGAGCATCCGCAGGCCATTGAAGTCCCGCCAGGGAAGGCAGCAGCGAACCCGCGCCACTGGCGCGCGCAGTCGCGAACGCCGGGCCGCGCCAGGTGGAAACCCGGGCGCCAGCAACGCCTGCCGCGCCGCCGCGCGTCCAGATCCCGCCATCTCCTGCGATGCTTCCAGCGGCTGCGAGTACCCCCGGTACCGCCCGGCGCCCGGCGCCCGGCGGCACTGGCGGCGGTGACGGTCCGGCCCGTTCTGCAACGGGTCATCAAGCCCGGATAGACCGCACGGCCGCTTGCCGCAGCGGCATCGTGCCCTTTCGCGGGGCGCGGTGAGTGGCGCCCGCCCGGCGATACCCGGAACGTCCCCGTCCCCGGGGTATGCGAGAATCGCCGGGCTTTCCGCCTTTCTCTTTTCCTGGAATCCCCATGCTCCGAATCGCCACCGCCGCGCTGCTGGGCGCGATCAGCCTGACCGCCTGCGCGCAGCCGAAAGCGCCTGAAACCACCGCCGCTGCCGCTCCGGCCACCGCGGACGGCGCGGTCGAGAAGCGGGTGCGCGATGCGCTCAGGCAGCTGGACCCGAATTTCAACCCGGACTACATCGGCGCCGCGCCGTTCGCCGGCTTCCGCGAGGTGGTGGTGTCCGGCCAGGTGCTGTACGTCACCGATGACGGCCGCTACCTGATGCAGGCCCAGCCCTACGACATCGGCAAGCGCGCGCTGGCGACCAGCGAGGGCCTGCTGGCCCACCGCCGCAAGCTGCTGGCGTCGCTGCCGCATTCGGACCGGATCGTGTTCGCGCCGCCGAATGCGAAGTACACCATCAGCGTGTTCACCGACATCGAGTGCGGTTACTGCCGCAAGCTGCACCAGGATATCGCCGAGCTGAACCGCCAGGGCATCGCCGTCGAGTACCTGGCGTTCCCGCGCATGGGGCTGGGCAGCAAGGACCACACCGACATGATTTCGGTGTGGTGCGCCAGCGACCGCAAGGCGGCGCTGACCGCGGCCAAGTCCGACCGCCCGGTGGAGGCGAAGAACTGCACCAACCCGGTGGCGATGCAATACAACGTCGGCCAGCAGCTGGGCATCAGCGGCACCCCGGCGATCTTCGCCGCCGATGGCACCCAGCTGGGCGGCTACCTGCCGCCGGCGCAGCTCAAGGCCGCGCTGGAGCGGCTGCCTGGCGCCGCCGGCAGTCCCTGATCCGTCGGCCCCGGGGCAGCACGATGCCGCCGGCGCTCCGCCGCCGTCCGTCCGTCGCGTGGTGGACGGCGGTTGCCCGGCGCGCGGCGCTGCTTGCGCCGCTGCTCCACGCCGGCTGCGCGTCGGCACCGCTCACGTTCGAGGCCCATCGCGTCCCGCTGAGCCGCATCGACCATCCGGCGCCGGCGAAGCTGCCGCGCGCGGACATCGGCTGGAAGATGAAACAGTACGTGCAGTTCGACGGCGAGGTCCCGGAACCGCCCAACTTCGCCGACCGCTTCACCCTGTTCCTGGTCGGCTGCGGCAGCGGTTGCCGCCAGTACGCGCTGATCGACCGCCGCAGCGGCAGGGTCCACTCCGGCCAGGCGTTGAACAACGTCCGCTTCGACTACCGGCGCGACAGCCGCCTGCTGGTCGTCACCCATACCGAGGGGTACCGCTCCCCGGACATCGTCGACTACCTGGTCTGGAACGGGACGCGGTGGCGTCGCGTCGGCCGCGAGGTCAGGCCGGCGCCCGAAGAATAGGCCGTCGCCGGCCCCGGGGACCGGCGGCACACGGCGCCGCCGGGCACGGCCGGAAGCCGGCTCCGGTACAATGGCGGGCCCGACTCCCACCATGGTCTCCCGGACATGATCGTCCTCGAGGGCGCAGCCGCCCTTTCGCCGTTCCGCCGCGAACGTCTTGAATCCCGCCTGCAGTCCATCGCCGCCGATCTGCGCATCACCGGTGCCTGGCACGTCTATTTCACCCAGGCCACCGATGCCGCGGCCGTCGACCAGGCCACGCTGGGCCGCATCCTGCAGGCCCAGCCGCAACCGGCCGAGGCCGCCGCCGGCAGCCTGTCGCGCTACGTGGTGCCGCGCCTGGGTACGCTGTCGCCGTGGTCGAGCAAGGCCACCGAACTGGTGCGCGGCGCCGGCCTGGCGATCCAGCGCGTGGAGCGCGGCACCCGCATCGACCTGGCCGGCTGGCCGTCCGACCCGGCCCTGCAGGCGGCCGTGGCCCGGCTGCTGCACGATCCGATGACGCAGTCGCTGCTGGCCGACATCGCGCAGGCGCGGGCGTTGTTCGACAGCCCGGCGCGCAAGCCGCTGCAGCGCATCGCGCTGGCCGACCTGGAAGGCGCCAACAAGCGCCTGGGCCTGGCCCTGGCCGAGGACGAGATCGAGTACCTGCGCCAGCGCTACGGCGAACTCGGCCGCGACCCGTCCGACGTCGAACTGATGATGTTCGCGCAGGCCAATTCCGAGCATTGCCGGCACAAGATCTTCAACGCCAGCTGGACCATCGACGGACAGGCGCAGGAGCGCTCGCTGTTCCGGATGATCAAGAACACCCACCAGCAGACCCCGCAGCACACGCTCAGCGCCTACAGCGACAACGCCGCGGTGATCGAGGGCGAGCCGGCCGCGCGCTACCGCCCCGATCCGGCCAGCGGCCGCTACCGCAGCGAGGCGGTGGTGCCCAGCGCGTTCCAGATCAAGGTCGAGACGCACAACCACCCCACCGCGATCGCGCCGTTCCCGGGCGCCTCGACCGGTGCCGGCGGCGAGATCCGCGACGAGGGCGCGACCGGCCGCGGCGGCAAGCCCAAGGCCGGCCTGACCGGCTTCTCGGTCTCGCACCTGCGCATCCCGACCCTGCCGCAGCCGTGGGAGGCGCCGCGCGCGCTGAACCCGCGGATGGCGCCGGCGCTGGACATCATGCTCGACGGCCCGCTCGGCGGCGCCGCGTTCAACAACGAGTTCGGGCGCCCGAACCTGCTTGGCTACTTCCGCAGTTTCGAGCTGCCGGAAGACGGCATCACCCGCGCCTATGACAAGCCGATCATGCTGGCCGGCGGCCTGGGTGCGATCGACCGCGTGCAGGTGGACAAGCTGAAGCTGCAGGATGGCGACGTCGTCATCGTGCTCGGCGGCCCGGCGATGCTGATCGGCCTGGGCGGCGGCGCCGCTTCGTCGGTGGCCTCGGGCGAGAGCGCAGAGGACCTGGACTTCGCCAGCGTGCAGCGCGACAACCCGGAGATGGAGCGCCGCTGCCAGGAAGTGATCGACCGCTGCGTGGCCATGGGCGCCGACAACCCGATCAAGTTCTTCCACGACGTCGGCGCCGGCGGCCTGTCCAACGCCATCCCGGAACTGCTGCACGACTCCGACGTCGGCGGCGTGATCGACCTGGGCAAGGTGCCGACCGACGATCCCTCGCTGTCGCCGCTGGAACTGTGGTGCAACGAATCGCAGGAGCGCTACGTGCTGGGCATCCCGGCCGGGCGCCTGGCCGAGTTCACCGCCATCTGCGCGCGCGAGCGCTGCCCGTTCGCCGCGGTCGGCGTGGCCACCGCCGAGGAACGGCTGGTGGTGGCCTACGGCGCGACCCCGGGCAACATCCCGGCCGATGCGCCGATCGACCTGCCGATGGACGTGCTGTTCGGCAAGGCGCCGAAGATGCACCGCGACACCGCGCACCCGGCCGCGCCGCGCTGGCCGCAGCTGAAGACCGCCGGCATCGACCTGCATGACGCCGGCCTGCGGGTGCTGTCGCACCCGACCGTGGCGGCCAAGAACTTCCTGGTCACCATCGGCGACCGCAGCGTCGGCGGCCTGACCGCGCGCGAGCAGATGATCGGCCCGTGGCAGCTGCCGATGGCCGATGTCGCCATCACCCTGGCCGGGTTCGACACCTACGCCGGCGAGGCGATGGCGGTGGGCGAGCGCACCCCGCTGGCGCTGCTCAACGCCGCCGCCTCGGCGCGCATGGCGGTGGGCGAGGCCATCACCAACCTGTGCGCCGCGCCGCTGATCTCGCTGGACACGGTCAAGCTGTCGGCCAACTGGATGGCCGCCTGCGGCCACGACGGCGAGGACGCGCTGCTGTACGACGCGGTCAGGGCGGTGGGCATGGAACTGTGCCCGCAGCTGGACATCAGCATCCCGGTGGGCAAGGACTCGCTGTCGATGCAGGCGCAGTGGCAGGCCGGCGGCAGGACCGAGAAGTCGGTGTCGCCGGTGTCGCTGGTGATCTCGGCGTTCGCGCCGGTGGCCGACGCGCGCCAGCAGCTGACCCCGCTGCTGGAACGCGAGGGCGAAAGCGAGCTGTGGCTGATCGGGCTGGGCGCGGGCAAGCAGCGCCTGGGCGGCTCGATCCTGGCCCAGACCCAGGCCGACCACAGCGCGCTGCCGGCGTTCGCCGGCGAAGTGCCGGACCTGGACGACCCGCAGCGCCTGCGCGGCTTCTTCGAACTGATCCGCGACGCGCGCCAGGCCGGGCTGCTGCTGGCCTACCACGACCGCAGCGACGGCGGCGCGTTCGCCGCCCTGTGCGAGATGTCGTTCGCCTCGCGGCTGGGCCTGGACATCGTGCTCGATGCCTGGGGCGACGATCCGTTCCGCAGCCTGTTCAACGAGGAACTGGGTGCGGTGGTGCAGATCGCCAGGGAAGACCGCGCCGCGTTCGCCGACCTGGTCGAACGCCATGCGCTGACCGAATGCGCGCAGCGCATCGCACGCCCGACCACCGCGCCGGTGGTGCGCGTGCAGCTGGGCGGGCAGAGCCTGGCCGAGTGGCGCTGGGAAGAGCTGTTCGATGCCTGGTGGTCGGTGACCCACGCCATGCAGAGGCTGCGCGACAACCCGGAGGCGGCCGACCAGGAGCGTGCGGTCGCGCGCAATTTCAATGCCCCGGGGCTGAAGCCGAAACTGGCGTTCGACCCGGCCGAGGATGTCGCCGCGCCGTTCATCGCCACCGGGGCGCGGCCGAAGGTGGCGATCCTGCGCGAGCAGGGCGTCAACGGCCAGATCGAAATGGCCAATATCTTCGAGCGCGCCGGCTTCGATGCCTTCGACGTGCACATGAGCGACCTGATCGAAGGCCGCGTGCAGCTGGCGGACTTCCGCGGGCTGGCCGCCTGCGGCGGCTTCAGCTACGGCGACGTGCTGGGCGCGGGCCGCGGCTGGGCCACCTCGATCCTGGAGCGCCCGGCGCTGCGCGAGGCCTTCGCCGCGTTCTTCGCGCGCCCGGACACCTTCGCCCTGGGCGTGTGCAACGGGTGCCAGATGATGAGCCAGCTCAAGGCCATCATCCCCGGCGCGGAGCACTGGCCGGTCTTCCTGCGCAACCGCAGCGAGCAGTTCGAGGCCCGCACAGCATTGCTGGAAGTGGTGGAGTCGCCGTCGATCCTGCTGCGCGGCATGGCCGGTTCGCGGCTGCCGGTGGCGGTGGCGCACGGCGAGGGCCGCGCCGAGTTCGACGGCGCGGTGGACCAGGCCGCGGTCGACGTGGCGCTGCGCTACGTCGATGGCGATGGCCGCGTGGCCGAACAGTACCCGCTGAACCCGAACGGCTCGCCCGACGGCATCACCGGCCTGACCACCCGCGATGGCCGCGTCACCATCCTGATGCCGCACCCGGAGCGGACCCCGCGCACGCTCAACCTGAGCTGGGCGCCGAAGGGCTGGGGCGAGGACGCGCCGTGGCTGCGCATGTTCCGCAACGCACGGGTGTGGTGCGGCTGATCGCGCCGTGCCATCGCCGGGCCCGTGGCGACACGGGCCCGCTGCGACGCCGCGGCGGCAGCGCGGCGTCATGCGGCCTGCGGGTACGCGCTGCCGCGGGCGACTGCTAGAGTTCGCTGCGTCAGCCTCAGGGAATCGCCGGCCGTGACCAGTTCCGCACCCTCCATTCCACGCCGGGCCGGGGACGCTGCGTGCGCTTGCCGGTGATCCTGTTGCCGGTCGGCGTGGACGACGTGGCGCTCGATGCCTGCCTGGCGGCGCTGGAAACCGCCACCCCCGCCGGTACCCCGATCTGGTTGGCCGACGATGCCCAGGGCGGGCCGCGGGTGCAGGCGGTGATCGAACCGTGGCTGGCGCGCACCCGGCTGCAGGCGGAGTACACCCGGCGCCCGCGCTCCATTGGCGAATCGGCGCACCTGGAGCAGATGCTGCAGGCCTGCGGCGACGCCGACGTGGCGGTGCTCGCGCCCGACGCGCTGCCGCTGCCGGGCTGGCTGCAGCAGCTGTCCGATTGCCTCGCGCGCGATGCGTCCATCGCCACCGCCACGCCGTGGAGCAATGCCGGCGAGACCGTGGCCTGGCCGCGCGCCGGCGAACTCAATCCGCTGCCGTCCGATGGCGCACGGCTGGCGCGCGCCTGCGCGTCGATGCCGCTGCTGCACCCGGAGCTGCCTTCGGCGGTCACCCATGCCGTGCTGGTGCGCGGCAGCGCGCGGCGCCGCGCCGGCGGGCTGGACACGCAGAGCTGCGGCTCGTGGTACGCGGCGCTGGTGGACCTGAGCCTGCGCATGAGCGGGCTGGGCTGGCGCAACGTGCTGTGCGACAACGCCTTCGTCGGCCGCCATGACGAGGGCCGCCCCGCCGACGGCGACATGGAAGTGCTGGGCAACCGCTGGCCGGCCTGGACCGCGCGCCTGGCCGGGTTCCTGATGGACGATCCGTTGCATGACCACCGCCAGCACCTGCAGCAGCTGTGGGAGCTGGCGGCGCTGCCGGCGCGCCAGCCCGACCTGTTCGGCGACGACGACGGCGGCGATGCGGCGGCGGAGGTCGCCTCGTGAGCGGGGCGATCGCGGTCGTCGTGGTCAGCTACCAGAGCGCGGCGACGCTGGACGAATGCCTGGCGCGGCTGCGCGGCGCGCACGACGTGGTGCAGATCCGGGTAGTGGACAACGCCTCCGACGATGGCTCGCTCGGCATCGTCCAGCGCCATGCCCTGGCCGATGCGCGGGTGCGCTTCATCGCCAATCCCGACAACCCCGGTTTCGCCACCGCCTGCAACCAGGGCGCGCGCGACAGCGACGCGCCGTGGCTGGCGTTCGTCAATCCCGACCTGATGGTCGAACCCGACACGCTGGCGCGCCTGCGCGACCTGGGCCTGCCGCTGGGCGACTGCCTGCTCGGCGTGGAGCAGGTGGACGCGCAGGGGCGGCCGGATGCGGCGGTGCGGCGCCGCGATCCCGACTTCGCCGCGATGCTGCGCAATCCCGCCGCCGGTGCGCGGTTGGCGCTGGCACCCGATCCGGCGCAGCCGCTGCAGGAAGTGCCGGCGCTGTCCGGCGCGCTGCTGCTGATGCCGCGGGCGCTGTTCGACCGCATTGGCGGCTGGGACGCGGGCTACCGGCTGCATGCCGAGGACCTGGACCTGTGCCGGCGCGCGCGCCAGGCCGGGGCGACGGTGGCCATCGCCAACCGGCTGGCGGTGCTGCACGTGCGCGGCGTCTCCAGCCGTGCACGGCCGTTTTTCGTCGAGTGGCACAAGCACCGCGGGCTGTGGCGCTATTTCCGCAAGTTCGAGGCGCCGCGCCGCGGCCTGCCGGTACGCGCCGCGGTGTGGTGCGCGATCTGGGCGCATGCGCTCGTGCAGGTGCCACGGCTGCTGCTGCGCCGCTGACGGCGCCGTCCACGCGCGGGCCGGCGCCCGGGTTCCCCTGATGGTGGTGCCGTGGCTGCCTGCAAAGGCAGCGTCATCCGGCCATGGTCTTCTTACGGTCGTGTGCTTTGCTGTCCGCATCCCCGGGAGTGCGTTGGATGCGGCGGTGTGCACCGCTGCATCGGCAGGTCGCTGGGTGTTGGCTTGAATTGTGATCTAATTCACAATATTCAGTGGTATCGAATGTCGCAGGAGGCGGGATGCGTTGCGTAGGTGAGGTGCGGATGCGCAGGGGAATGGCCTGGTGAACCCGGCAGAGTTGCTCGATGGTTATCGCGACCGTTCCTGTGCCCGGCAATGGCGGGGCTTCCTGCAGGCGATGGCGGCGGAGTTCGACCAGGCGCTGCCGGAGGAGGAATCGGCACGGCTGATGGCGCGCATCGGCCAGCGCTTCGCCGACGCCCATGGCCTGCCGCCGGTGGCTACCGTCGAGGCCCTGCAGGCCTCGGTCAACGCGGTGTGGGCGGACTGCGAGTGGGGATGGGCGAGGTTCGAGGAGCGCGCCGACCAGTTGCGCATCGTGCATGCGGCCTCGCCGCTGGCGGCGGCGCTGGGTGGCGGCGCCTGGCATCACGGCTTTCTCGAGGGCGCCTACCGCCATTGGCTGCGCGGCGCCGGCATGCTTGCCGTGCTCGATGTGCGCCACCTGGCGACCGGCAACCGCGACGTTTCGATCTTTACCGTGGGGCGGGTGTTTTGACGATGGATGAGATGCGTTGGGCATGAGCAGCAACCGACCGGCGGCAGCGCCGCAATGCGATGACGATGTGGCAGGCCTGTTCATGAAGCTGGGCGACGGCAAGGGACGGCCGGAGTACCGGGAGTTCCCCGAGGCCAGGTTGCCCGCTGCGGCGACCCGGCCGGCAGCGCCGGCGGCAGTGGAAGCGGTGGTCGCGGTGCAACCCGCGGCTGCGCCCGACCTGCCTGCCGCGCAGGCGGACACGCCACTGTCGCAGTTGTTCCGCAGGCTGGCAGAAGCCGGCGGGACGATTCCGGACGACAGCCCCCTGATCCGCTTGCGCAGGCAATAGGAACGGGGCACGAACGCCGCGCCGGACCGCCATGACGCGCGATCCGGCCGGCAAGGCCGCCCGCAGGGGCGGCGCACAGGGGAAATCCATGAGACTTTCAATCAGGCCCGAGGGCTCGCAGGCCCTGGCTCGCCTTGGCTTGGCCGCGCTGGTGCTGGTGGGCGTGCTGCTCATCGGCTTCGTCGTCACCGTGCCGCTGGACGTGACCCGGCAGCTGCTGTTCTCGCTGGCGGTGTTCGCCATCGGCCTGTGCCTGCGGCGCGCCCGCAACCGCATCGTGCCGCTGCTGCTGATGGGGCTGTCGCTGGTCATGTCCAGCCGCTACATGTGGTGGCGGCTGACCGAGACCATGGGCATGGGCAGCGTGGTCGACCTGACCCTGGGCTTCGGCCTGGTGATGGCCGAGGTCTACGCGTTCGTGGTGCTGGTGCTGGGCTATTTCCAGGTGGCCTGGCCACTGCACCGGCGCTCGCTGCCGCTGCCCGAGGACCAGTCGCTGTGGCCGACGGTGGACGTGTTCATCCCCACCTACAACGAACCGCTGTCGGTGGTGCGCACCACCGTGCTGGCGGCGACGGTGATGGACTGGCCGGCCGGCAAGTTGAAGATCCACCTGCTCGACGACGGCCGCCGCGAGGAATTCCGCGCGTTCTGCGAGGAAGTGGGGGTGAACTACGTCACCCGCACCAACAACAACCACGCCAAGGCCGGCAACATCAACGCGGCGCTGAAGAAATCCGACGGCGAGTACGTCGCCATCTTCGACTGCGACCACGTGCCGACGCGTTCGTTCCTGCAGATGTCGATGGGCTGGTTCCTGCACGACGCGCGGCTGGCGGTGGTGCAGACGCCGCACTACTTCTTCTCGGCCGACCCGTTCGAGCGCAACCTCGGCACCTTCGGCAAGGTGCCCAACGAAGGCGAGCTGTTCTACGGCCTGCTGCAGGACGGCAACGACGCCTGGAACGCGACCTTCTTCTGCGGGTCGTGCGCGGTGATCAAGCGCGCGCCGCTGGAAGAGGTGGGCGGGGTGGCGGTGGAGACGGTGACCGAGGATGCGCATACCGCCATCCGCCTGCACCGCGCCGGCTACCGCAGCGCCTACATCCCGGTGCCACAGGCCGCCGGACTGGCCACCGAGAGCCTGTCGGCGCACGTGGGCCAGCGCACGCGCTGGGCGCGCGGCATGGCGCAGATCTTCCGCGTCGACAACCCGATGCTGGGCCGTGGCCTGAGCCTGGTGCAGCGCATCTGCTACACCAACGCGATGCTGCACTTCTTCTACGGGCTGCCGCGCATCATCTTCCTGACCGCGCCGCTGGCGTTCCTGTTCTTCGGCGCGCACGTGATCCACGCCTCGGCGCTGATGATCTTCGCCTACGCGCTGCCGCACCTGGCGCAGGCCAGCCTGACCAACCTGCGCATCCAGGGCGGGCACCGCCACCTGCTGTGGAACGAGGTCTACGAGACCGCGCTGGCCTGGTACATCCTGCGGCCGACGCTGATGGCGGTGTTCAACCCGCGGCTGGGCAAGTTCAACGTCACCGCCAAGGGCGGCCTGGTCCACAACAGCTATTTCGACGCGCAGATCGCCCGTCCGTACCTGTTCCTGCTGCTGCTCAACCTGGCCGGCGTGGTCGCCGGCATCGTCCGCCTGGTGATGGCCGACAGCAGCGGCGAGGTCAACACGATCTGGCTCAACCTGGGCTGGACCTTCTACAACATGATCATGCTCGGCGCGGTCATCGCCACCTGCAGCGAGCAGCGCCAGATCCGCCGTGCGCACCGCGTGCCGCTGGAAATGAAGGCGCTGCTACACCTGCCCGACGGACGCGCGCTGGCCTGCAGCACGGTCGATTTCTCCACCGGCGGCATGGCCATCCGCCTGGACCAGCCGCAGCCGGTGCAGCCCGATACCCCGGTGGAGATCGAGCTGCGCCATCGCCAGCGCAGCCAGCGCCTGCCGGCGCAGGTGCGCCACGACCGCGACGCGCAGGGGCTGAGCCTGCAGTTCGGCGAGCTGAACATCGAGCAGGAGCGCTGGCTGATCGCCTCCACCTTCGCCCGCGCCGACATCTGGGTCTCGCTGTGGGGCCGGCACGAGCGCGACACCTTCCTGCGCTCGCTGTCCGATGTGCTCCGCGCCAGCCTGCGCGGCTTCCACCGCCTGGGCCGATTCGTCATCACCAGGGGGCGGAATGACGGCAACGCCCAGCCCGCTCCCGGAGAAACCGCATGAAGCATTGCCTGCCTGTACCGCCGACCCCCGCCGCGCGCGCGCGCAGCGCCACGCTGGCATTCGCCCTGGCCCTGCTGGCGGGCACCGCCCACGCGCAGGCGCCGGCCGCCGCACCGTTGCCGCCGGGCCTGCAGCCGGACATCGCCGCCGCCGCGCCCGTACCGGGCGCGCTGCCGCTGCAGCGCAGCCGCTCCACGCTCAAGCAACTGGGACTGGACTATGAAGTGACGCTGCGCGGCGTGCAGGGCACGGCCGGCATCCCGTTCTCGATCCGCAGCGACCAGGTCGTCGACCACGCCGCGCTGCACCTGAAGTACACCTATTCGCCGGCGCTGCTGCCGGATCTGTCGCACCTGCGCGTCACCGTCAACGACGTGACCGTGGCGACGCTGCCGGTCTCGGCAGAGGAGGCCGGGCGGCCGGTCGAGCGCGACGTCGCCATCGATCCGCGGCTGGTAACCGGCTACAACCGGGTCAACCTGCAGCTGATCGGCCACTACACGCGCGAGTGCGAAGACCCCGACCACAGCAGCCTGTGGGCCAACATCGACAGCGCCAGCTACCTGGAACTGGGCTGGCTGCCGCTGCCGCTGAGCAACGACCTGGCGCTGCTGCCGGTGCCGTTCTTCGATGCGCGCGATACCCGCCGGCTGGAACTGCCGTTCGTGTTCGCCGGGCAGCCGGCCAACGGCCAGCTGCAGGCCGCCGGCATCGTGTCGTCGTGGTTCGGCGCGCTGGCCGGCTACCGTGGCGCGATGTTCCCGGTGTCCACCGGGGTGCTGCCGGCGCGCGGCAATGCGGTGGTCGTGGCCACGCCGCGCAACCTGCCGGCCGGCGTGGCGCCGGTCGAGGTGTCCGGGCCGACGCTGGCGGTGGCCAGCAACCCCAACGATGCCGGCGGCAAGCTGCTGCTGGTGCTGGGCCGCGACGATGCCGAACTGCGCGCGGCGGCCACCGCGCTGGCGTTGGGCGCGCCGCTGTCCGGCGCCAGCGCGACCCTGCGCGAGGTCAAGGACGCCGCGCCGCGCAAGCCCTACGACGCGCCCAACTGGGTGCCCAGCGACCGCCCGGTGCGCTTTTCCGAACTGGTCCGCAGCACCAGCGAGCTCAACGTGGTCGGGTACAACCCGGACCTGATCCGCATCGGCCTGCAGTTGCCGCCGGACCTGTTCGTGTGGCGCAAGGACGGCATTCCGGTGGACCTGCGCTACCGCTATACCCTGCCCGAAGGCGCGGACAAGTCGGCGCTGAACATCAGCATCAACGACGCGTTCGTGACCACGCTGCCGCTCAACGGCCGCCCGCTGGCGACCTCGGTGCCGCGGCAGCTGTGGCAGAAGCTGGGCGCGCGCGGCGCGATGCCGATCCAGCAGCCGCTGCTGCTGCCGACCGGGCCGCTGTCGGCCAGCAGCCAGCTGCGCTTCCACTTCTTTTTCGACCGCCCGCGCGCGGAGGAGTGCAAGAACACCTTCCCGGACGTGTCGGCGTCGATCGACGACGCCTCCACCATCGACCTGAGCGGCTTCGCGCACTACATGGCGATGCCCAACCTGGCCGCCTTCGGCAATGCCGGCTTCCCGTTCACGCGCATGGCCGACCTGTCCGACAGCGCGCTGGTGATGCCCGACAACGCCAGCGGCGACGACGTGGCCAATGCCCTGGCGCTGCTCGGCCGCATGGGGGCCTCGACCGGCTATCCGGCGCTGCGCACGCGCGTCATCCAGGCACGCCAGGTCGACGAACACGCCGACCAGGACCTGCTGGTGCTCGGTTCGCGCCGCAACCAGCCGCTGTTCGCGCGCTGGGCCGCGGCGATGCCGGTCGGCGACAGTGCCCAGGCCCGCCGCTTCGGCCTGTCCGACTGGCTGTTCAACACGCTGCCGGCGTTCCTGTCGCCCGACGCGCGCCGTACCGACCTGCCGACCGTGGCCGAGGTCGGCGTGCGCCCGCAGCCGGGCGACGTGCTGCTGCTGGGTTTCGAATCGCCGCTGCGCAAGGGCCGCAGCGTGGTGGCGCTGATGGCCGACGAGCCGGGCCACGTGAACCGCCTGTTCGAGGCGTGGTTCGATCCGGCGCGTCTGCGCCGGTTCCAGGGCAGCGTGGTGCTGCTGCAGGGCGACACGGTGCGCAGCCTGGCCGGCAACCAGACCTACTACGTCGGCGAGCTGCCGCCGCTGCTGGCGCTGCGCTGGTTCTTCGCCCATCACCCGCTGTGGCTGGCGCTGGGCGTGGGCCTGGTGTGCCTACTGCTGGCCATGCTGGCCGGCTGGCTGCTGCGGCGCCATGCGCGTGCGCGCCTGAAGGTCGCGGGCTGAGCATGGCGCCGGAGGTTGCGCGCATGCTGTCGCGGCGCGAGGCGCTGGGGCTGATCGCCGCGGCCGCGGCGGTCGCCGCCTGCCCGGTGCGGGCGGCAACCGCCTGCGGCATGCCGTGGCGCGACTGGCATGGCTTCGTGCAGCGGCACCTGCAGGACGATGGGCGGGTCATCGATTTCTCCCATCCGGACCAGCGCAGCACCTCCGAGTCGCAGTCGTATGCGCTGTTCTTCGCGCTGGTGGACAACAACCCGGTGCTGTTCGACCGCATCCTGGCGTGGGCCCGCCGCCACCTGTGCGGCGGACGCCCGGACCTGAACCTGCCGGCGTGGCTGTGGGGGCGCGCCGGCGACGGGCAGTGGCGCGTGCTCGACGGCAATACCGCGTCCGATGGCGAGCTGTGGATCGCCTACGCGCTGCTCGAGGCCGGGCGCCTGTGGAACCGGCCCGGACTGGTCCAGGCCGGCCGCCAGGTGCTGGGGCTGATGCGCGCCGCCGAAGTGGTCGAGCTGCCGGGCTTCGGGCCGATGCTGCTGCCCGGCAACCGCGGCTTCGTGCAGCGCGACCGCTGGCTGCTCAATCCCAGCTATCTGCCGCTGTTCGTGCTGCGCCGGTTCGCCATGGTCGATCCGCGCGGCCCATGGGCGCGGCTGGCCGAACGCAGCGTGGCGATGCTGCGCGCCGCGGCGCCGGGCGGCTTCGCGCCGGACTGGATCGCCTGGAACGGCGAGGCCTTCGTGACCGATCCGGGCAAGGGCGCGGTCGGCAGCTACGACGCCATCCGCTGTTACCTGTGGGCCGGCATGACCGACCCCGGCGAACCGCTGCGGCGGCGCCTGCTCGACGCGCTGCCGGGGCCGGCCCGGCTGCTGCGCGCGCGCGGCGGCTTCGCCGAGAAGATCCAGACCCGCAGCGGTTCCGCCGACGGCACCGCGCCGGCGGGCTTTTCCGCCGCGCTGCTGCCGTACCTGTCGGCGCTGGGGCAGACGGCCATGGCGAGCGCGCAGGCCGGCCGCATTCCGGCGGCCGGCGCGGCCGCCGACGCCCTTGGCTACTACGACCGCGCCCTGGTGTTGTTCGGGCGCGGATGGATGGACCGCCGTTTCCGTTTCGCTGCCGACGGGCGCCTGCTGCCCGCGTGGAGTACGACATGTTCCGCAAAAACCTGAAACCCCTGTGCCTGCTCGGCCTGTGCGTACTGACCGCGCCGGCATGGAGCCAGAACGCCGCATCCACCCGGCAACTGGTCAACCAGGGCAACTACTGGCTCGACCAGGGGCGCGAAGACCTCGCCGCCGATACCTGGCGCAAGCTGCTGGCCGCCGACCCGGCGCAGCCCGACGCGCTGCTCGGGCTGGGCCTGATCGACCTCAACCAGGGGCGTCGCGCGGAGGCGCAGCGGCGCCTGCAGCAACTGCAGGCCCGGCATCCGTCGGCGGCGCAGACCGCGCGGTTGCGTGCGGCACTGGCCGGCGGCGGCAGCGCCGCCGGCGGTCCGCTGCAGGCGGCGCGCAGCGCGGCCGCTGCCGGCCGCTATGCCGAGGCGGTCAAGGCCTACGACGAGGCGTTCGGCGCCGGCGGGCCGCCGGACAATCTCGCGCTGGAGTACTACCAGGTGCTGGCCGGTACCCAGGACGGCTGGACGCGGGCGCGCGACGGCCTGCGCCGGCAGGTGGCCGCCGAACGCGACAACGGTGCCGCCGCACTGGCCCTGGCGCAGGTGCTGACCTACCGCGAGCCGAGCCGGCGCGAGGGCATCGCCCAGCTCAGGACGCTCAGCCAGCGCCAGGACACCGCCGCAGCGGCGCGCGTGGCCTGGCGCCAGGCGTTGCTGTGGCTCAATGCCACCCGTGCCGACGCGCCGCTGTTCCAGGCGTTCCTGGAACTGCAGCCGGACGACCGCGAAATCGCCGCGCGCCAGGCGCAGCTGCGCGACCAGGCGGTGCGCGCCGACCCTGCGCCGGACCCGAACCAGCGCCTGCTGGGCGAGGGTTTCCGCGCCTTGCAGGGCGGCACCCTGGACGTTGCCGAGGCGCGCTTCGCGCAGGTGCTGCGTGCGCAGCCGAAGAACACCGAGGCGATGGGCGGGCTGGGCTCGGTGCGGCTGCGCCAGGAACGGTTCGGCGAAGCCGCCGAGCTGTTGCGCCCGGCAGCCGCGGCCAATGGCAAATGGCGCGGCGCGGCCAACGCCGCCCGCTACTGGCAGGTCCTGCAGGAAGCGCGGCGGCAGCCGGGGACGGAAGCGGCGGCGAAGGTCCGCGAGGCCATCGCGCTGCAGCCCGCCGAACCCACCGGCCACGTGCTGCTGGGCGACCTGCTGGGCGCCGGCGATGCCGCCGCGGCCGAGACGAGCTACCGCAGGGCGCTGGAACTGGATGCCGGCAACGCCGGTGCCCTGCAGGGCCTGGGTACGCTGCTCGGCCGGCTGGGGCGCGCCGACGAGGCCGCCGCGTTGTTCGAGCGGCTCACCCCCGAGCAGCAGGAACGTGCCGGCGGTGCCGCGGTGCTGCGCGCCAACCTGGCGCGCGCACGCGCGCAGCAGGCGATCGCTTCGGGCAGCCTGGAGATGGCGCAGATCGAACTGGAGGACGCGGTGCTGCAGCAGCCGCGCGATCCCTGGCTGCGGCTGGAACTGGCGCGCCTCTACCAGCGCCAGGGGCGCCCGGACCAGGCCGACGGCATCATGGCCGGCCTGCGCGCGCAGGACGCGGACGCGCCGCAGTCGCTGTTCGCGCAGGCGTTGTTCGCCCGCGAACGCAATGACTGGAATGGCGCCTGGGCCCTGCTGGAGCGCATCCCCGCGGCATCGCGCGATGCCGAGATGAGCGCGTTGCACGACACCGCCTGGGTGCAGCAGCAGGCCGCGCAGGCGCGCACCCTGGTGCAGGGCAACCGCGTCGGCGAGGCGCAGCTGCTGCTCGCCCGTGCCGAGTCGGCGCTGGGCGAGCGCATTGCCCGGCCCGGCATCGCCGCCGCCCTGGCCGGGGCCTACGCCGACATCGGCAGCCAGCAGCGCGCGCTGGCGCTGGCGCAGCGGCTGATGCAGGGCAACCCGGACGTGGACAACCGCCTGCAGTACGGCGAGGTGCTGCTGCGCGCGCGCCAGGACGCCGAGCTGGCGGCCCTGCTGCGGCAGCTGGGCGATGCCCGCCTGGACCCGGCGCAACGCAGGCGCCTGCAGGAACTGCGCAGCGGCTACGTGCTGCGCCAGGTCGATGCGCTGCGTGAACTCGGCAACCTGGAGGGTGCCTACGACGTGCTGGCGCCGGTGCTGGCGCAGCAGCCGCAGGATCCGCAGACCATCGCCGCGCTGGCGCGCCTGTACGCCGCCGCCGACGACCCGGGCCAGGCGCTGGCGCTGTACCAGCAGTTGCTGCAGCTGGCGCCGGGCGACGTCGATGCGATGCTGGCCGCCGCCGGCAGCGCCGCGGCGATGCGCGATCTCGACACCGCCGGGCACTACCTGGAGCAGGCGCTGGCACGCGCGCCGCAATCGCCGGAGGTGCTGGCCGCGGCCGGGCGGGTCTACCGTGCGGCCGGCAAGAACCGCCGCGCCGAAAGCTACTTCAAGGCCGCCATCGCCGCTGCCGCGCGCGGCGCAGGGCAGCCGGACAATGGCTATCCGCACGCCAGCACCGCGCTGGCCGGCGCTGGCCGCGCCTTCAATCCCTTCGCCGGGATCACCCGCGGCAACACCCGGCCGGTCGCGCTGCGCGCCGATCCGGCGCCGCTGCCGGCCAGTGTCGCCGCGCTCGCCGCCACGCCGCTGGCCACCGCCGTGCTGCCGTCGCCGCAGATCGACGCCGATGGCCTGCCGGCCCCGGTGCTGGCGCTGTCCGCCGCGCCGGCCGCGGCCATCCCGGCGCCGCGTCGTGTCGCCGCTTCGGCGGCGCCGGCCGCGGTGTTGCCGGCCCATGCCCCGGCCGCGGCCCCGGCACGTGGCGTGATCGACGAACTGCGCGAACTGCGCGCCGACAGCAGCAGCGCGCTGGCGGCCGGTGCCGCCTATCGCAGCCGCGACGGCGAGGCCGGGCTGGGCCAACTGGCCGACCTGCAGGTACCGCTGCAGGCCCGTTTCGGCATTGGCGACGGCAAGCTGCAGGTCGCGGTGACGCCGACGGTGCTGGATGCCGGCCGTGCCGACGACGGCTATGCCTCGGCCAGCCGCTTCGGCGCCGGCCCGCAGCTGGCGCTGTCCGGGGCACTGGCCGCCGATCGCGCCCCGGTCGACGACCTGGTCGGCTCGTCGCTGTACCAGGCACTGCTGACCAATGGCGCCACCACCGCGACCCGCAACCTGATCTACGAACGCGCGCTGGACAGCGGCCGTTACCAGGAACTGTTCAACCAGACCGACGCCACGCTCACCGCGGCCGAGCGCCGCAAGGCCACGCTGGAACTGCTGTACGCCGATCCGCTGCCCGACTACATGCTGGGCCGCGACCTCGGCAACACCCCGATCGCCGACATCGCCCGGCAGGTGCTGGGAAGCACCGCGCTGCTGCGCGGGCTCAGCGCCGGCGAGCAGGCGCAGTTGAAGGCGCTTGCCGGCGGCAGCAGCGCCTCGCAGACGCCGCTGGCGTTCCAGGACACGCTGTACGCGATGGTGGCCAACGCCGCCGGCGCACGCCGGCTGGGATCGCAGGACGCCAGTGGCGCCGGCGTGTCGGTGGGCTTCGAGCAGGGCGGTTTCCGCGCCGACGTCGGCACCACCCCGCTGGGCTTCGGCGAGACCGGCATCGTCGGCGGGGTCGGCTATCGCGGCCGCATCGGCGATGCGCTGACCTGGTCCGGCGAAGCCTCGCGGCGCGCGGTGACCGACAGCCTGCTGTCCTTCGCCGGCGTCAGCGACGCGCGCAACGGCCTGCAATGGGGCGGGGTGACCGCCACCGGCGCGCGCATGGCCGCGACCGTCGACAACGGCCTGCTCGGCGGCTACGCCAACCTGGCGTGGCACCGCCTGCAGGGTACCCACGTGGCCGGCAACGATCGCCAGGAACTGGGCGCGGGCGTCTATGTGCACGCCCTGGAAACGGCGAACCAGTCGCTGACCGCGGGCCTGAACCTGACCGCGATGCAGTACGACCGCAACCTCAGCGGCTTCACCTACGGCCATGGCGGCTACTTCAGTCCGCAGCGCTACGTGGACGTGAGCGTGCCGCTGCACTGGAACGGGCGCAGCGCCGCGCAGCGGCTGGCCTGGCAGGTCGATGCCAGCGTCGGCGTGCAGAGCTTCAAGGAGGATCCGGCGGATTACTTCCCGCTGGACCCGGCGATGCAGCAGGCGGCCTACGATGCGGCATCGCTGGCCGCGCTGCTGGGCCTGACCCCGCGCTATGTCGAACCGGTCTATGCCGGGCAGACCAAGACCGGGGTGTCCTACAACCTGAGCGCGGCGGCGGAGTGGCAGTTGTCCACCCAGCTGTTCCTGGGCGGGCGCATGGAGTTCAACAACGCCCGCGACTACCGCCAGTTCGGCACCAACGTGTACCTGCGCTTCCTGCTCGACCGCCTGGGCGCGGGCCTGGGCCGGCAGCCGCAGCCGCTGCGCTCGCCCTACGCCGGCGACGAATGACCGCAGCACGGCGTGCCCGGCCGCGGCCGGGTGCGCCGGTCGCCTGCGGGCGCCACGGCGGCGGGCCGGTGGCCGGGCGGGGAGGGCGGCGCATAATGCGCCCATGATCATCCAGTCCCTGCTCGATACCGACCTCTACAAGTTCACGATGATGCAGGCGGTGCTGCACCAGCACCCCGGGGCCATCGTCCAGTACCGCTTCAAGTGCCGCACGCCGGGCATCGACCTGGCCCGCTGCCTGGACCAGATCAACGCCGAGATCGACCACCTGTGCAGCCTGCGCTTCGCCGCCGACGAGGTGGACTACATGCGCCAGCTGCGCTTCGTGAAGCCGGATTTCGCCGATTTCCTCGGCCTGTTCCACCTGGACCGCAAGTACATCGACCTGCGCGCCTCGGCCACCGTGCCCGGCGAGATCGAGCTGGACATCACCGGCCCGTGGCTGCACACCATCCTGTTCGAGGTGCCGCTGCTGGCGATCATCAACGAGGTCTGGTTCCGCACCACCAGCACGCCGGATTTCGCCGAGGGCGAGCGCCGGCTGCGCGCCAAGACCGCACTGCTGCGCGATACCCCGGGCTTCGGCAACTGCCGCATCGCCGATTACGGCACCCGGCGCCGCTATTCGCGCGACTGGCACGGGCACATGCTGCCGCTGCTGCGCGATGCGCTGGGCACCCAGTACGTGGGCACCAGCAACGTGTATTTCGCCCGCCGCTACGGCATGACCCCGCACGGCACGATGGCGCACGAGTACCTGCAGGCGTTCCAGGCGCTGGGCCCGCGCCTGCGCGACTCGCAGGTGGCCGCGCTGGAGTCGTGGGCGCGCGAGTACCGCGGCGACCTCGGCATCGCGCTGTCCGACGTGGTCGGGCTGGAGGCCTTCCTGCGCGACTTCGACATGTATTTCTGCAAGCTGTTCGACGGGGTGCGCCACGACTCCGGCGACCCGTTCGCATGGGGCGACCGCATGCTGGCGCACTTCAAGGCCAACCGCGCCGATCCTTCCAGCAAGATCCTGGTGTTCAGCGACGGCCTGAACATCGAGAAGGTGATGCGCCTGTACGATTACTTCCGCGACCGCTGCCAGGTCGCCTTCGGCGTGGGCACCCACCTGACCAACGACCTGGGGCCGACGCCGCTGAACATCGTGATCAAGATGGTCCGCTGCAATGGCCAGCCGGTGGCCAAGCTCAGCGACTCGCCGGGCAAGAGCATGTGCGACGACCCGGGGTACCTGGCCTATCTGCGGCAGGTATTCGGCCTGCCCGCGGCGCCCTGAGCCACGCGGCGCGGCGGGGCGGGCCCCGGCCGGCGGGCCTGTGCATGCGGGGTAGCGCCCGTTCATGGCAGGCTTGTGGTGAGCAAGTGACATTGAGATGAAGGGCGGGCCGGGTTTTACTGTGACGTCCGTCATGGATTTTGGTGAGGGGCCGAAGGATGGGAAACGGCGGTGCGCGGAGTGCGCCTGCCGACGGGAAAACGAATTTGAAGACGATTTCACTTGCCATCGATGGCCTGCCGTTCGAGCTCACCCGTCTGCGCGTGGGCGGGGTGTACTGGGTCGCCTGTGCCGATGCCGGCCACGCCGACCTGTTCGCGGCCGGCGTACTTGCCGGATCCGATGCCCTGCCGCTGGCGGTGGTGGCCGCGCTCGGGCGCCCGCCGGCGTCGATGGTCGCGCCGCTGACGGCCGAGCAGGGGCCCGCGCGCATCCGCCTGTACGAAGCCGCCGTCGCCGACCTGGCGCCTGCGCTGCGCGCGCTGCCCGCCGACCTGGCGCGCTGCGCGGGCGCGCACGGCACCCTGTGCGTGGTGCAGGTACCGGCGGCCGCACTGGAGAGCCTCGAGGGCCCGCACCTCGCCCACTGGTGCCGGCAACTGCACGACTGGGCCAGCGCTGGTGGCCACTGCGTGCTGCTGCTGTGCCACGGCGAGGCGGCGACGCTGGCACCGCGGCTGCTGCCGCTCAACCCGCTGTGCAGCGGGGTGGCCCAGCTGTACCCGCACCGCGGTGCGCTGCAGTACCTGGTGCATTACTGGAGCAACGCCGAAGGCGTGTTCGCGCATCGCGATTTCGAGGCCCGGTGGAGTGGCGTCCGGCTTGGCGTGGTCGCCGATGGCGATGGCGCGGCGGCCGCGGCGCTGGCGCACGAGGGGGGCGACCGTTTCCTGTACCTGGCCCAGGCCGACGCGCTGGAAGGCGCACCGCCGTTCTCGCCTGCCTGGCGCCTGTTCGAGAACTGGTCGGCGCTGGTGGGCGCCGCGCTGCAGGCGCAGGCGGCCACGGTGGTGCTGTCGATCGGCGAGAACGCCGATGTCGATGCGCTGGCGCGGATCGTGTTCCAGCTGCGCAGCGAGCGCGGCAACGGCCTGAAGCTGGTGGTGCGCGAGATGCAGCCCTGCCTGCGCTATGCCGACGAGCGGCTGCTGCTGGAATCCGGTGCCAGCCTGGTGGCCCCGGCCAACCTGCCGCTGGCGCGCTTCCTGACCCTGCTGGAAACGATCCAGGGCCAGACCTGGCAGGGGCGCCTGCCGGACGACCCGGAGCGGCTGATCCGCCTGCACCGGCCGCCGGATGTCGGCGGCATCGTCACCCCGGCGCAGTTCAGGCAGTTGGCCGTTGAGCTGCTCGACCAGGGCGGCGGGGTGGTGGAAAGCGCGGTGCTGGTGCTGCAGCCGGTGGCCGGGGTGAGCCCGGTGCAGGCGCTGCAGCAGCTGCAGATGCGCCGCCGCGGCGATTTCGCCTGCATGTATGCCGGCCAGGTGTGGCTGTTCCTGTTCGCCTGCCGCAGCGATGGCGTCGAGCGCGCGCTGGGCAACCTGTTCCGGTTGCCGTGGCGGGAGCTGTTCGATGGCTACGAGCGCCAGGCCGGGCATGACGTGGCCGCGATGAGCGCGGCCACTGGCGGCTTTGCCGCCGCGCCACCGCAGCAGATGCCGCCGCCCGAGCCCGCGGCACCCGCGCCGTCATGGACGGCACCGCGACCGATCCGCCTGGGAGGGGAAGGATGAACGACCAGCAGGTATGGAGCCTGGTGGCCGCATGTGCGTTGGTGATGATTCCCCTGGGCGTGATGCTGGGGTCGATCGTGCGCGCGCTGCGCGCGCGCCTGCGCCGTGGCCTGCCGCCGCGCTACCTCAAGCGGGTCGGCGAACGCCGCCGCCAGGCCGTTCCACGGAGGCCGGCATGAGCGACGCCCCTGCCGCCGCCACCGCGACCGCCGCGCCCCAGGCATGGCCCGACCTGCGCGGCTGGAACCTGTATTTCCTGTCCAAGGTGATCCTGGCGTGGATGGGCGCGCTCGACCTGCACATCCTGCCCAACCTGCTGCTGCTGGCGGCGCTGCTGGTGCCGCTGCCGTGGCGCGGCGCCCGCATCGCGCGCACCGTGGTCGCGATCCCGGTGGCGGTGGCGCTGTACTACCAGGACACCTGGTGGCCGCCGTTCGAACGCCTGCTGGCGCAGCCCGGGGTGCTGGATTTCTCGGCCTCGTACTGGCTGGAGCTGCTCGGCCGCTTCATCAACTGGCAGATGGTCGCGCTGCTGGCCCTGCTGGTCTGCGGCTACCTGCTGCTCAAGCCCTGGCTGCGGGTCACCACGCTCAGCGTGCTGGGAATGCTGGGCATGGCGGCGATGGCGCTGCCGTTGCCGGCCGGCCTGCAGTTCGCCGGCGGCGGCGATGCGACGGCGGCGCAGGGGGCGGGCGCAACCGGCGCGGCGGCACGCGGCGGTCCTGCCAGCAACGAAACCCTCGACGCCTACCTGGCAGGCTTCTACCAGCAGCAGGCCGGCTTGAAGACCACCTTCCCGCCGGCCCACGAGGGCACCCCCTTCGACGTGATCGTCCTCAACATCTGTTCGCTGGCCTGGAGCGACCTTGACGAAGTGGGCATGCGCCAGAACCCGCTGTTCGACGGGATGGACGTGGTGTTCGACGCGTTCAATTCGGCCACGTCCTACAGCGGCCCGGCGGCGATCCGCCTGCTGCGCGCCAGTTGCGGGCAGACCTCGCACACCGCGCTGTTCGACCCGGTGCCGGCGCAGTGCCAGCTGTTCGCCAACCTGCAGGCGCTGGGCTTCCAGAACGAACTGGCGATGAACCACGACGGCCACTTCGACGATTTCATCGGCGACCTCACCCGCTACGGCGGGCTGGCGGCCAAGCCGCTGCCGATCGAAGGCTATCCGCGCGCGCTGATCGCCTTCGACAAATCGCCGCTGCGCCGCGACAGCGACGTGCTGGCCGGCTGGCTGAAGCAGCGCCAGGCCGTCTCCAGCGCGCAGGTGGCGTTGTTCTACAACACGATCTCGCTGCACGACGGCAACCGCATCGTCGGCGCCGATGGGCGCGCGATGGCCAGCGACTACAAGGCGCGCGCGCAGATGGTGCTGGGCGACCTGCAGGGCTTCATCGACGCCCTGGAGAAGAACGGCCGCCGCGCGGTCGTGGTGGTGGTGCCGGAACACGGCGCGGCGCTGCATGGCGACCGCATGCAGATCCCGGGCATGCGCGAGATCCCCAGCCCGTCCATCACCCATGTCCCGGTGGGCGTGAAGCTGGTCGGCATGGGCATCCCGGCCGCGGCCGGCCCGCGCCACGTGACCGCGCCGAGCAGCTACCTGGCGCTGTCCGAGCTGGTGGCGCGGATCTACGCGCTCAACGCCCAGGCGACGGCCGGCGACCGCAACTGGGACGGCCTGCTGCAGGGCCTGCCGACCACGCCGTCGGTGTCGGAGAACGAAGGCGCCAAGGTGATGGATTACGACGGCAAGCCGTGGCTGCAGCTCAAGGGCAGCCCGGCCTGGACGCCCTACCCGGAGGACAAGCCGTGACGAGCGACCGGTTGCCTGCGGGCCTGACCTCGGAACAGGACGACATCGACGTGCTGCGCGCGCACCTGCACATGCCCGAACTGCCGTACCTGGACTTCTCGGCGCAGCGTGCGCGGGCGCAGGCGCTGGCGCGCTGGCCGCTGTTCGCCGAACTGGCGCCGGAGCCGCGGCGATGAGCACCACGCTGTCCCTGCAGGGCGTGCGCGGCGGCGTCGGGGTGACCACGATGAGCGCCGCGCTGGGCCACGCGCTGCATGCGCAGGGCGAACGCGTGCTGCTGGTCGAGTGCAACCCCGACCACCTGCTCGGCCTGCACCTTGGCCTGCCCGCCGCCGAAGCGCGCGGCTGGGCACGGGCATGGCTGGACGGCGGCGACTGGCGCGAGGCGGCGTTCGAAGCGATGCCCGGGCTGGCGCTGCTGCCGTACGGACTGGCCGGCGACGCGGAGGTGGCCGCGGTCGAGGAGCGGCTGCGGCGCACGCCGCGGTTCTGGGCCGAACGCCTGCCGCTGCTGGCGGCGCAGTTCGACTGGATCCTGTTCGACCTGCCGCAGCGGCTCGACGCGCACGTGGACGCGGTCAACCAGCACGCCGCCTGCGCGCTGCCGCTGCGGCTGGCGACGGTGGACCCGGGCTGCCACGTGCTGCTGCAGCGGCGCCCGCACGATGCGCGCCGGGTACTGTGCAACCGCTACGACCCGGCGCTGGCGGTGCAGCGCGACCTGATGCAGCTGTGGATCGACGGCGGTCCGCCGCTGGTGCCGCAGCCGCTGCACGAGGACGCCAACGTCGCTGCGGCGCTGGCGCGCAAGCGGCCGTTGGGCGCCGATGCCGATGGCGCCCAGGCCGCGGCCGATGTCGCCAGCTTGGCGGTGTGGTGCCTGGCCGAACGCGGGCGCCTGCGCGCGCGCGGGGGGCGGGCGCCATGAGGCCGCGCTGCCTGCGCTACCTGCGCTGGCCGCAACTGCGCGAGGCCGTGCGCGGGTCGCCGCCGACGCTGTGGCTGTTGTGGCTGCTGCAGGCCATGGGCTGGGCGCTGCTGCGGCTGGAAGGACCGGCGTGGCAGTCACTGGCGCCGCGCCTGCCCGATGCGTTCCCGCAGCTGCGGGTCTACCGCCGCTGGCGTTTCGGCGACCCGCTGCGGATGCTGATCCAGGCCGGCTGGCTGCTGCTGGTGCGCATCACCCCGCAGACCTCGCGGCGCCGCCACCGGCTGGCCGCGGCCCGGCGCCGCCATGTCGCCGGCCTGCGCGGCGCCGCCGACCGCGGCTGGCGGCGGTACCTGGACACGATGCGCGGGATGCCGCGACGGGTCTGGAACAGCGCCGCGTGGCAGCGCGCGCGCGCGACCCTGGGGTCGCTGTCCAGGCGCACGCGCCGCTGGCTGACGTACGGCGTCGGCGTGGCCACGCTGGGGCTGGCGCTGCTGTGCGTCACCCAGCCGTTCAGCTACTTCGCGCAGTTCGTGTTCGTGCTGCTGCTGTGGGCCATCGCGCTGCTGGTGCGGCGCATGCCCGGGCGCTACGCCACGCTGATCCTGGTGGTGCTGTCGATCACCGTGTCGTGCCGCTACCTGTGGTGGCGCTACACCGCCACGCTCAACTGGAACAACAATTTCGACCTGGCCTGCGGCCTGGTCCTGCTCGCGGCCGAAACCTATTCGTGGCTGGTGCTGATGCTCGGCTACGTGCAGGTGGCCTGGCCGCTGCAGCGCAGGCCGTCGGCGCTGCCGGCCGATCCGCGCGACTGGCCGACGGTGGACGTGCTGATCCCGACCTACAACGAGGAGCTGTCGCTGGTGCGGCACACGGTGCATGCGGCGCTGGGCCTGGACTGGCCGGCGGACAAGCTGCGCATCCACCTGCTCGATGACGGCCGGCGCCCGGAGTTCCGCGAGTTCGCCGCGCAGGCCGGGGTCAACTACATCACCCGCAGCGACAACCGCCACGCCAAGGCCGGCAACCTCAACCACGCGTTGACCCTGCTCGATGGCGAGCTGGTGGCGATCTTCGACTGCGACCACCTGCCGGTGCGCTCGTTCCTGCAGATCACCACCGGCTGGTTCCTGCGCGATGCGAAGCTGGCGCTGGTGCAGACCCCGCACCATTTCTTCTCGCCGGACCCGTTCGAGCGCAACCTGCGCGTGTTCCGCCGCGACCCCAACGAGGGCGAGCTGTTCTACGGCCTGGTGCAGGACGGCAACGACCTGTGGAACGCGGCCTTCTTCTGCGGCTCGTGCGCGGTACTGCGGCGCGCGGCGATCGACGACATCGGCGGCTTCGCCACCGAGACCGTCACCGAGGACGCGCACACCGCGCTGCGCCTGCACCGCAACGGCTGGAACTCGGCCTACCTGCGCATTCCGCAGGCCGCGGGCCTGGCCACCGACAGCCTTGGCGCCCACGTCAACCAGCGCATCCGCTGGGCACGCGGCATGGTGCAGATCTTCCGCATCGACAACCCGCTGCTGGGCAAGGGCCTGAGCCTGTTCCAGCGCTTCTGCTACGCCAACGCGATGCTGCACTTCCTGGCCGGCATCCCGCGGCTGGTGTTCCTGACCGCGCCGCTGGCGTTCCTGCTGCTGCATGTCTACATCATCTATGCGCCGGCGGTGGCGATCCTGCTGTTCGTGCTGCCGCACATGGCGCATGCCAACCTGACCAACTCGCGGATCCAGGGGCAGTGGCGCCGCCCGTTCTGGGGCGAGGTCTACGAGACCGTGCTGGCCTGGTACATCGCGCGGCCGACCACGGTGGCGCTGTTCAGCCCGGGCAAGGGCAAGTTCAACGTCACCGAGAAGGGCGGCACCCAGGCCGGCGACCGCTTCGACTGGAAGGTCGCCCAGCCCTACCTGGTCCTGGCGCTGCTCAACGTCGCCGGGCTCGGGTTCGCGGTGTGGCGCTTCCTGCACGGCCCGGCCGACGAGCGCGGCACGGTGATCGTCAGCTCGCTGTGGGTGCTGTACAACCTGCTCATCGTCGGCGGCGCGCTGGCGGTGGCCGCCGAGGTCCAGCAGGTGCGCCGTACCCATCGCGTCAGCCAGCGCCTGCCGATGGCGCTGCGCCTGCCCGACGGCCGCACCCTGCGCGGGGTCATGCACGACTACTCCAACGACGGTGTCGGCCTGGAACTGGCGCAGGCGCCCGAACAGGAGCTTGCCGCCGGCACCGGCGTGACCCTGCTGCTCGGCCGCGGCCGCCGCGAGTTCGCGTTCGCCGCGGTGGTCCAGCGCAGCGTCGGCGCGCGCCTGGGCCTGCTGCTGCGCTTCGAGGACGAATCGCAGCGGGTGGAATTCGTGCAGTGCACCTTCGCCCGCGCCGATGCCTGGCTGGACTGGCACGCCGGTTACCAGCCGATGAGCCTGCCGCGCAGCCTGTGGAGCGTGATCAAGCTCGGCTGGCAGGGCTACCGCCGGATCAGCGATTTCTCGCCCATCGATCTCGACCGGCCGATGCACTGGAGCCGCCGCGCCCTGCGCTGGGTGGCCAGTTTCGCGCCGCAACGTCCGCTTCCTTCCTACCCGGCTGACCCAGCCGCTGACCCGGGGCTTCGTCCATGAGCATTTCCACTTCACTGCGCTGGTTGCTGCTGCCGCTGTTGGCGCTGCCCGTCGCCAATGGTTCCAGCGCGCCGCAGGCGGCCCCGGTGGCAGATGCCGCGCCTGCCCCCGCTGCGGCCGCGACCACGCCGCCGCCGGCCGCGGCGACCGCGGTGCCGGTCTGGTCCGGGGCCAGCTGGCCCTGGCAGCGCGCCAGCACCCTGGCCCAGCTCGGCCGGCGCCAGGACACGCTGCTGTCCGGCATCCGCAACACCACCACCTTCGAGTTCCAGGTCCGGCGCGACCGCCTGGTGCGCGCGGCCGAGCTCGACCTGGGCTTTACCCCGTCGCCGTCGCTGCTGCCGACGCTTTCGCACCTGCGCGTCTACCTCAACGACGCGCTGATGGACGTGGTGCCGATCGGCAACGACCAGCTCGGGCGTCCGGTGCAGGCCAAGGTGCCGCTGGACGCGCGCCTGATCGCCGACTTCAACCAGGTCCGGCTGGAGTTCGTCGGCCACTACACCGATGTCTGCGAAGAGCCGACCCACAGCTCGCTGTGGGTCAACCTGTCCAGCAACACCACCCTGCGCCTGGGCGGCCAGCCGCTGGCGATGCAGGACGACCTGGCCAATTTCCCGCTGCCGTTCTTCGATCCGCGCGACAGCGCGCGGCTGGAGCTGCCGGTGGTGTTCGCCGGCTCGCCGTCGGTGGCGCAGCAGCGCGCGGCCGCGCTGATGGCGTCGTACTTCGGCAGCATGGCCGGCTGGTGGCGGCAGGCGCGGTTCCCGGTCAGCTTCGACCGGCTGCCGGCGCAGGGCCACGCGGTGGTGATGGCGGTGAACGGCCGGTTCCCGTCGGTGATCGCCGACCACGCGCCGGTGAAGGGGCCGGTGATCGAGCTGCTGTCGCTGCCCGACGACCCGCAGCGCAAGCTGCTGCTGGTGCTGGGCCGCAACGACGCCGACCTGCAGACCGCGGTGTCGGCCATCGCCGCCGGCAACGTGCTGTTCCGTGGCACCCGGGTGCAGGTGGACGAGGTCAAGCCGCTGGCGCCGCGCCAGCCGTACGACGCGCCGAACTGGGTGCGTACCGACCGCGCGGTGCGCTTCGCCGAACTGCTCGACTACCCGCAGCAGCTGCGCGCCAGCGGCATCGCGCCGCAGCCGATCGTGCTCAACCTGAACCTGCCGCCGGACCTGTTCATCTGGCGCAACCAAGGCATCCCGCTCAACCTGCGCTACCGCTACACGCCGCCGTTCAGCAGCGACGAGTCGCGCTTGAGCGTGGGCATCAACGACCAGTTCATTTCCAGCTTCCCGCTGATCCGCCGCTCGGGCAAGCAGGGCCTGGAGGAAATCCGCCTGCCGGTGCTCAGCGGCGATGCCGGCGCCGGCGACGGCAAGCTGCTGATCCCGGCGCTGAAGATCGGCGACCGCAACCAGCTGCGCTTCGACTTCAACTTCGCCAGCGTCATGGGCAGTGCCCAGCGCGACCATTGCCAGACGGTACTGCCGCCCAACCTGCAGGCGGCGATCGAGGAAGACTCGACGATCGATTTCTCCGGCTTCCACCACTACATGGGCCTGCCGGACCTGGCGGCGTTCGCGCTGAGCGGCTTCCCGTTCACGCGCATGGCCGACCTGTCCGAGACCGTGGTGCTGATGCCGCCGCGCGCCAACCCGGCGCAGGTCGGCCTGCTGTTGAACCTGGTCGGCGGCCTCGGCGTGCAGAGCGGCTATCCGGCCTACGGCCTGCGCGTGAGCGACGACTGGAAACAGGCCGCGCGGCTGGACGCCGACGTGCTGATGCTGGGCGAACTGCCGCAGGAGCTGCGCGGCAGCGACCAGCTGTCGCTGATGATCGACAACCAGCGCACCACGCTGCGCAATGGCCGGGTGGGCTCGCCGCAGGAAGCGGTGATCGAGGCCCGCCTGGGCAGCAGCGGCAGCGACGCGGCGATCAACCGTGTCGGCGTCACCGCCGATGCGCCGTTCGCCGCCATCATCGGCCTGCAGTCGCCGCACCATGCCCAGCGCAGCATCGTCTCGCTGGCCGCCAGCAAGGACGCGGACTACGCCCTGCTCGACGACGCGCTCAGCGACATCGGCAAGCGCGAGGCCATCGCCGGTTCGGTATCGATCCTGCGCGGTTCCGGCATCCACAGCCAGTTCGTCGGCGAGCACTACTACGTCGGCTCGCTGCCCTGGTGGCTGCTGCTCTGGTACCACCTGGCCGACCACCCGGTGCTGCTGGCGGTGCTGGCCACGGTGGTGGTGCTGATGGTCGCGTTCCTGCTGTGGCGCGCGCTGCGCTGGGTATCGCGGCGGCGCCTGGAAACGGCGGAGCACTGATGCCCCGTCGCCTTCCGCTGCCGCTGGCGTTGCTGGTCGGTCTGGCCGCGATCGGCCAGGCGGGCGCGCAGGAACTGCCGCCCACGCCTGGCGGCAGCCTGGCCTCGCAGCGGCAGTGGCTGCTGCAGCAGGTGCGCATCGGCGAGGCCACCGGCCGCCAGCGGCTGATCGAGGATGCGCTGGCGCGACTGCGCCTGCTGGCCCCGGACGACCGCGCCACGATGCTGGCGATCCTGGAAGTGCAGCTGTCGCAACAGAAGATCGACGATGCCACCGCGACCCTGGGGCGGCTGCGCCAGGTGGGCGCGGGCAGCCGCGAGCTGGCGGCCGGCGAACGCCTGTGGTCGGCGTATCGCGGCGACATGCAGGCGCAGCTGCAGCAGGCGCGCATGCTGGCCACCGGTGGCCGCAACGCCGAGGCGCTGGCGATCTACCGCCGGCTGTTCAACGACGACCCGCCGGGCATGCAGCTGGGCCTGGAATACTGGCGCCTGCGTGGCGCCGAACCGGCCGGGCGGGCGTTGGCGATCCGCCGCCTGGACGCGCTCGATGCGGCGTACCCCGGCAACACCGCGCTGCTGCAGGCGCTGGCCCAGTTGCTGTTCGCCAGCGGCCGCGACAGCGAGGCGCTGGCCGCCCTGCAGCGCATGGGCAACAACCCCGAAGCGCTCACCTACGCTGCCGATGCGGAATGGAACTACCTGTCCGCGCGCCAGGCCGATGCCAGCAACGTGCGCCGGCTGCAGTCCTTCATCGCCCGCTATCCCGGCTGGGCGAACATCGACGAGGCGCGCACGCTCTACCACGAGCAGCGCAGGCGCGTGGGCAACCCGGCCTGGGTCGCCGGGCTGCGCGGCGCGCAGCTGCTCGATGCCGGCCGCAACGCGGAGGCCGAGGCCGCGTTCCGCCAGGCCCTGGCCGGCTTTCCCGGCGAGGCCGATTTCCACGGCGGGCTGGGGTTGGCGCTGATGCGCCAGGGCCGTCGCGAACAGGCGCTGGAGCAGTTCCAGAAGGCGCAGCAGCTGCAGGCCGATACCAGCAACAGCGACAAGTGGCGCGACCTGATCGCCAGCACCCGCTACTGGCTGCTGATCCAACAGGCCGATGCCGCGCTGGAAGCCGGCGAGCTCGATCGCGCGCAGTCGCTGTACGCGCAGGCGCGCCGCCAGCAGCCACGTGAGATCAACGCCCAGCTCGGGCTGGTGGACGTGGCGGTGGCGCGCGGCGACGATGACGCGGCCAGCCGCGAGCTGCAGGCCGCACGGCGCATCGCGCCGAACGACGCCAACGTGGTGCGCAAGCTGGTGCAGTTCTACGGCCGCACCGATCCGCAGCGGATGGAGGCCTACATCGCCGGCCTGCCCGCCGCGCAGCGCGGGCTGTATGCCGACGAACTGCGCGCGCTGCAGCTGGCGCGGCTGCGCGAGCGGCGCGAGCGCGCGCTGGCCGCGGGCGATATGGCCGAGGCCATCGCGCTGGGCCGGGAACTGCGCCGCGAACGGCCCGACGACCCATGGCTGGCCTACTCGCAGGCCAACGCGCTGCGCGCCGGCGGCGCGAGCGACGAGGCAGACGCGGTGATCGCCGACATGGCCGGCAGGGCCGGCAACACGCCGGCGGCGCGCTATGCGCAGGCGCTGTACCTGTCCGGTGCGGACCGCATCGCCGCGGCGCTGGCCGCGCTGGACGAACTGCCGGACCCGCAGTGGGACGACGACATGCGTGCGCTGGCCACGCGCCTGCGCCGCCAGCAGGCCACCGCGCGCGCCTGGGAACTGCGCGCGGCCGGCCGCGAGGACGAGGCCATCGCCCTGCTGCGGCAGCTGCCGCAGGATGTGGACGTGGTGCTGATGCTGGCCGACTGGGCGCGGCTGCGCGGCGACACCGCCCAGGCCCTGCAGCACTACCAGCAGGTGCTGCAGGCGCAGCCCGGCAACGTCGATGCGCAGCTGGGCAGCGTGCAGGCGCTGATCGACGGCGGCGACCTGGCGGCCGCGCGCGCGCGCATGGCCTCGCCGCCGGTGCCGGAGCCCGGCAACATCGGCCAGCAGCGGCAGCTCGCCACGATCTGGTCCGGCCTCGGCGACGACGCCCGCGCGCTGGACGTCCTGCGTGGCGTGCTGGCGGCGCTGACCGGGCCCGATCCGCAGTCCTGGCGCGATGCGGCGCGGCTGCTGCGCGCCGACGACCCGCAGCAGGCGCTGGACATGTATGCCCGCGCGATGGCCGACAACGGCCTGCTCGCGCCGCAGCAGGCGCAGCCGCGCGACGACCGCGCGCTGACCCGCGCCAGCCGCGGGACCGCCGGCGACGACTGGCTCCGGCGCAGCCTGCGCAGCGACGTGGAAACGCTGTACCTGGAGCAGAACCCGACGCTGACGGTGATGCAGGATTCGGGACGGCGCAGCGACGGCACGCCGGGCATCTCGAAGCTCTCGCGTGACACCCGCATCGTCCACCTGGACGCGCCGTTCGCCGGCGGTCTGGGCTGGGCGCGGCTGGAACAGGTGCGGCTGGACGCGCGCGGTTTCGAAACCGACGCCAATGGGTTCCACGACCAGGACTTCGGCAGCTGCCAGCTGTACCTGCTGCGCGAGGACGGCGGCCGCCTGCAGGCGCCGGGCTGCGACACCCGCCTGCACCAGCGCATGAACTCCGGTGCGGGCCTGGCGCTGGGCTGGCGCACGCGCGACGACCGCTGGAGTTTCGACATCGGCCACACGCCTGCCGGCTACGTGGTCGGCAACTGGCTCGGCGGCGCCACCGTCAACGGCGACATCGGCCGTTTCGGCTGGGGCGCGACGCTGTCGCGGCGGCCGATGACCAACTCGCTGCTGTCGCAGGCCGGCGCCATCGATCCGCGCAGCGGCATCGCCTGGGGCGGCGTGACCGCCAACGGCGCCACCTTCAGCCTCGGCTACGACCAGGGCGGCCGCAACGGCATGTGGTCGAACTGGAGCTGGCATCGCCTGCTCGGCCGCAACGTCATGGACAACGACCGCGCGCGCGCGATGGCCGGCTGGTACCACAAGCTGGTGCAGCGCCCGGACCTGCGGGTGGACGTCGGCCTGACCGGCATGTACTGGCGCTATGCGCGCGACCTGGGCGGCTATTCGCTGGGGCAGGGCGGCTACTACAGCCCGCAGCAGTACGCTTCGCTGAGCGTGCCGGCGAGCATGGCCTGGCGCAACGACGACTGGTCGCTGCGGGTGGATGCCTCGCTGAGCGTTTCGCGCGCGCGCAGCCGTTCGATCAGCCGCTTCCCGGAGGCCTCGCCGATCGATCGGGTGCTCGCCCAGCTGCAGCCGCTGTACGGCCCGCTCACGCTGGACCCGGCCGGGCTGTACAGCGCCGATTCCAGCAGCACCGGGACCGGCCACCGCCTGTACCTCGCGCTGGAACGCCGGCTCGGCGACCATCTGGTGCTCGGCGCCGCCGGCACCGTGCAGCGCAGCCAGGATTACTCGCCGAACACGTTCCAGCTGTATCTGCGCTATACCCTCAAGCCCTGGCAGGGCAACCTGCCGCTGCCGGTCACACCGCTGGTGCCCTATGGCGAATTCCGCTGACCCCGCGCGTCGCGCGCTGTTGCAGGCGCTGGCCGCCGCTCCGCTGCTGGGGCTGTTGCCGGCCGCTGCCGCCGCGCCGGGCTGGCCGCGCTGGCAGGTCCTGCTGGACAGCAGCCTGAGCGCCGACGGGCGCATGATCGACCGCAGCCAGGACGACCTGCGCACCACCTCCGAAGGGCAGTCCTACGCGCTGTTCTTCGCACTGGTGGACAACGACCAGGCGCTGTTCGACCGGATCCTGGCCTGGACGGTGGACAACCTTGCCGCCGGCGACATGGGCAAGCGCCTGCCGGCCTGGCTGTGGGGGCGCGATGCCAAGGGCGGCTGGGGCGTGCTCGACGCCAACCCCGCCGCCGATTCGGACCTGTGGCTGGCCTACGCCCTGCTCGAAGCCGGCCGGCTGTGGCATCGCCCGGCGCTGCAGCGCATCGGCCAGGACATGCTGGCGCAGGTGCGCGCCAGCGAGATCGTCGACCTGCCCGGGTTGGGGCCGATGCTGCTGCCGGGCCCGCAGGGCTTCGTCGAGGACGGCGCCACCCGGGTCAATCCCAGCTACCTGCCACTGCCGCTGCTGCGGCGTTTCGCCGCGGTGGACCGCGACGGCCCATGGTCCGCGCTGGCCGGCAATACCCTGGAGCTGTTGCGGCAGACCGCGCCGCACGGCTTCGCCCCGGACTGGGCGGCATGGCGCGACGGCGCCTTCGTGGCCGACCCGGTGCGGGGCGCCAGCGGCAGCTACGACGCCATCCGCTGCTACCTGTGGGCGGGCCTGCTGTCGCCGCGCGACCGCCTGTTCCGGGCGCAGCTGCAGGCGCTGGCCGGACCGCTACGGCGGCTGCGCGACGGCGCCCCGATGTGGGAGAAGGTCGACACCCGCAGCGGCGTGGGCAGCGGCGAAGGCGGCTATGGGTTCCGCGCCGCGCTGGTGCCGTACCTGCTGGCGCAGGGCGAACGCGGGTTGGCGCAGTCGCTGCGGGCCAGCCTGCCGCCCCCCGACCGGCAGCGCGGCGACGCGCCCGCCTACTACGCGCAGATGCTGACCCTGTTCGGCGACGGCTGGGCCGAGGAACGTTACCGTTTCGGCGCCGACGGGCAGTTGCAGCCGCGCTGGCGCTGAGGCGGCCGCCGCCGCCAACCGCCGGCTGCGTTCTGGCTAGAATGCGTCCCTTCCAACAGGCGCGGGCATGGGGATGCACGACACCGACCACTGCATCAACTGCGCACGCGCAGTCACCGGCCCGGAGCAGAAGTTCTGCCCCGGCTGCGGCCAGCCCACGCCGGTCCACCGCATCGACTGGCATTTCCTGGGCCACGAGCTGGAGCACAGCGTGCTGCACATGGACCGCGGCATCCTGTATTCGCTCAGGGAATTGATGCTGCGCCCGGGCAGGTTGATGCGCGACTACATCGACGGGCGCCGCGGCAACCACGTCAAGCCGCTGCTGCTGGTCATGGTGACCGCGGCGGCGGTGGTGCTGCTCAGCCGGCTGTTCGCCGACGGCACGGTGATGGACACGGATGCGCCCGCAGGCATGACGCAGGGGCTCGAGCCGGGTGCCGCGGCGCTGGTGGCGCGGTACATGGCCGCGAGCAAGGCGGTCGCCGGCTGGATCGATGCGCATTTCGCCGCCTTCACGCTGGCGCTGCTGCCGATCGAAGCCTGGGTGCTGCGGCTGGCGTTCGGCCGCTATGGACGCCTGAACTATCCGGAGTGGCTGGTCATCACCGCCCTGCTGACGGTGCAGGTCTTCGTGGTCTGGAGCGTACTGATCCCGTTCGAGCGCTGGGTCCCGCATACCCAGCTGTGGGTGGGGCTGGCCAGCGTCGCCTATGCGGTGTACTCGCTGCTGCAGTTGTTCGAAGGGAGCCCGGCCTGGTCGACGATATGGCGCGCCCTGCTGGGCTACGGCGTGTTCTCGGTATTGAGTTCCGTGGCCGTGGCCATGGCCATCTTCGTACTGATGCTGGTGTCGTGAGCGGCAGGCACCGGCTTCACTCCAGCGCGAAACGCAGCACGAACAGCCCCGCCACCAGCCACAGCGCCGGCCGCGCCTCGCGCCAGCGGCCGGTGCCGGCCTTGAGCACGGCATAGGCGATGAAGCCGAACGCCAGGCCGTTGGCGATGGAGTAGGTGAAGGGCATGGCCAGCGCGCACAGCGCCGCCGGCACCGACTCGGTGAGGTCGCCCCAATCGACGTTGACCAGCTCGCGCAGCATCAGCCCGGCCACGAACAGCAGCGCCGGCGCGGTCGCATAGGCCGGCACCATGCCCGCCAGCGGCGAGAACAGCAGCGCGGCCAGGAACAGGGCCGCCACCACCAGCGCGGTCAGCCCGGTGCGGCCGCCGGCCTGCACGCCGGAGGCGCTTTCGGCGAAGGCGGTGGTGGAACTGGTGCCCAGCAGCGAACCGGCGACGATCGCGCTGCTGTCGGCCAGCAGCGCGCGGCCGAAGCGCTTCCTGCCATCGGCCAGCTCGAGCAGGCCGGCGCGGCCGACCACGCCGTACAGCGTGCCGGTGGCGTCGAACACCTCCACCAGTACGAACACCAGCACCACCTGCAGCAGCACCGCCAGCGGCGCGCCGCCGTCGTGGTGCAGCAGCCCGGGCAGGTCCAGCTGCAGGAAGGTCGGCGCCAGGCTCGGCGGCAGCGATACCAGGCCCTGGTACTGCACGTCGCCGGCCAGCCAGCCGGCCGCGGTGACGGCGAGGATGCCGATCAGGATGGCGCCGCGCACGCGCCGTGCCTCCAGTACCGCGATCAGCAGGAAGCCGGCGAGCGCCAGCAGCGGCGGCGCCGTGTTCAGCGGGCCCAGCGCCAGCATCGTGTCCTGGTTGCCGATGATCACGTTGGACTTCTGCAGCGCGATGATCGCCAGGAACAGGCCGATGCCGGCGACGATGGCCGAGCGCAGCGAGGCGGGAATGCCGGCCACCAGCCAGGCGCGGATGCCGCTCAGCGACAGCACCAGGAACACCAGGCCGGAAATGAACACCGCCGCCAGCGCCTGCTGCCACGGCAGTCCGGCCGAGCCGACCACGGTGAAGGCGAAGAACGCGTTCAGGCCCATGCCCGGCGCCATGCCGACCGGGAAGTTGGCCGCCAGCGCCATCACCGTCGAGCCGATCGCCGCGGCCAGGCAGGTCGCCACGAACACCGCGCCCGGATCCATGCCGGTGGTGCCGAGGATGTCGGGGTTGACGAAGACGATGTAGGACATCGTCAGGAAGGTGGTCAGCCCGGCCAGCACTTCGGTGCGGACATCGGTGCCGTGCTGGCGGAGCTTGAACAGGCGGTCGAGGAGGCGCATGGGGGAATCCGGGATGCCGGGGGCGGGCGCGCGCCCGCGCGGGAGGGGGCGCTGCGCCGGGCGCGGACGCCACGCATATCCTGCGGCCGCGGCCATGACGAAGGTGTCGCCACGCCGCGGGCGGGGCGCGGGCCCTGGCCGGCGGCGGGCTGGAAAGCGGACGGCCGCATCGCTGCGGCCGTCCCGGTGCTGCTTACTTCAGTGCCTTGAACCGCAGGCGCTTGGGACCGGCGTCGTCGCCGAGGCGGCGCTTCTTGTCCTCTTCGTACTCGCGGTAGTTGCCCTGGAAGAACTCCACGTGCGAGTCGCCCTCGAAGGCGATGATGTGGGTGGCGATGCGGTCCAGGAACCAGCGGTCGTGCGAGATGACGAACGTATTGCCCGGGAACTCCAGCAGCGCGTCTTCCAGCGCGCGCAGGGTTTCGATGTCCAGGTCGTTGGACGGTTCGTCGAGCAGCAGCACGTTGCCGCCCTGCAGCAGGGTCTTGGCCATGTGCAGGCGGCCACGCTCACCACCGGACAGCGAACCGACCATCTTCTGCTGGTCCTGGCCCTTGAAGTTGAAGCGGCCGATGTAGGCGCGCGACTGGATCTCGACGCCGTTGATGTTGAGGATGTCCAGGCCGCCGGAGATTTCCTGGAAGACGTTGTGGTTGCCTTCCAGCTTCTCGCGGCTCTGGTCCACGTAGGACAGTTTCACGGTCGGGCCGATCACGATCTCGCCCGAGTCCGGCTTCTCCTGCCCGGTGATCATCTTGAACAGGGTCGACTTGCCGGCGCCGTTGGGGCCGATGATGCCGACGATGGCGCCCGGCGGGATGATCATCGACAGGTTGTCGATCAGCAGGCGGTCGCCGAACTTCTTGGACACGTTCCTGAACTCCATCACCGAGTTGCCCAGGCGCTCGCCCGGCGGGATGAAGATCTCGTTGGTCTCGTTGCGCTTCTGGTAGTCGACCGACTGCAGTTCTTCCAGGCGGGCCAGGCGCGCCTTGCCCTTGGAACGGCCGCCCTTGGCGTTCTGCCGCGACCATTCCAGTTCCTTGGCGATCGCCTTCTGGCGGGCCTTTTCCTGGTTCTCTTCCTGCTTGAGCCGCTCTTCCTTCTGCTCCAGCCACTGGGTGTAGTTGCCCTTCCACGGGATGCCGCGGCCGCGGTCCAGTTCCAGGATCCACTCGGCGGCGTTGTCCAGGAAGTAGCGGTCGTGGGTGACCGCCACCACGGTGCCGGTGTAACGGTGCAGGAACTGCTCCAGCCATTCCACCGACTCGGCGTCCAGGTGGTTGGTCGGTTCGTCGAGCAGCAGCATGTCCGGCTTCTGCAGCAGCAGGCGGCACAGCGCGACGCGGCGCTTCTCGCCGCCGGACAGCTTGCCGATCACCGCGTCCCACGGCGGCAGGCGCAGCGCATCGGCGGCCACGTCCAGCTGGTGTTCGACGGTGTGCGCGTCACCGGCGGCCAGGATCGCCTCCAGGCGCTCCTGCTCCTTGGCCAGCGCGTCGAAATCGGCGCCTTCCTCGGCGTAGGCGGCGTACACCGCTTCCAGCGCGGCCTGCGCCTGCAGCACGTCGCCCACGCCTTCTTCCACGGCCTGGCGCACGGTGTGCTCGGGGTTCAACTCCGGCTCCTGGGCCAGGTAGCCGACCTTGATGCCGGGTTGCGGGCGGGCCTCGCCCTCGAAATCGGTGTCCACGCCGGCCATGATCTTCAGCACGGTGGACTTGCCGGCGCCGTTCAGGCCCAACAGGCCGATCTTGGCGCCCGGGAAGAACGACAGCGAGATGTCCTTGATGATCTGCCGCTTGGGCGGGACCACCTTGCTGACGCGGTTCATGGTGTAGATGTATTGCGAGGACATGACGTCTCCGTAGCGCGCGCCCGCGCCCGGTCCGCAAGGCGGACGAGCCCGAGGCAAAAGGGAATGGGCGATTATAGCGGGAAGCCGCCCCGCACCGGCGGCCGCGGCACGGCTGGCCGGTTGATGAATGGCGCTGTCGGTAACCGTTTCCAGCCGGAAACCGTTCAGATCGCGTGAGCATGATGGGATGCGTCCATCAACACCGCGAGGGCCACCATGAAGATGCACCGACTTGCAGTCGCCGCGATGACCACCCTGCTGGCCTTCGGCGCCACGGCCCCGGCCTTCGCCGCCGGCGATCGCGACCACGATCGCGGCCGTCACGGCTGGGACGACCGTGGCCGCGGCCACGGCCACGACCGCCGTGACGACCGCCGCGACTGGCGCGACGACCGCCGCCACTACAACGCCGGCTACCGCGAGGGCTACCGCGATGCCCGCCACAACGACCGCCGCTACTACGCCCCGCCGCCGCGCGTGGTCTACCGTCCCTACGGGTTCGAGCGCGGCTACCGCTACAACAACTACTACGGCGGCCCGGTCTACGTGGTCAACGACTACGACCGCTACCACCTGCGCCGGCCGCCGCACGGCCACCGCTGGATCCGCGACGACCGCGGCAACCTGCTGATGGTGGCCATCGCCACCGGCATCATCGCCGACATCGTGTTCAACCACTGAGGCGGCTGCGGTCGCGTGACGGCAGGGCGCCCCCGGGGCGCCCTTGCTTTTCGGGCGCGGCGCGGGCGGCGGCCGGTGCGGGGCCGGGGAAGCGCTACAATCGGCGTTCTCCCCGCCCACCCTCCCAGGAGCCGAGATGTTCCCGCGTGACGCCCGTATCGAGTCCTACGACCCCGAGTTGGCCAAGGCCATCGCCGCCGAATGCCAGCGCCAGGAAGACCATGTCGAGCTGATCGCCAGCGAGAACTACGCCAGCCCGATGGTGATGGAGGCCCAGGGCAGCCAGCTGACCAACAAGTACGCCGAGGGCTACCCGGGCAAGCGTTACTACGGCGGCTGCGAGTACGTGGACATCGCCGAGAAGCTGGCCATCGACCGCCTCAAGCAGCTGTTCGGCGCCGATTACGCCAACGTCCAGCCGCACAGCGGCTCGCAGGCCAACCAGGCCGTGTATTTCGCGCTGCTGCAGCCGGGCGACACCATCCTGGGCATGAGCCTGGCCCATGGCGGCCACCTGACCCACGGCGCCAAGGTCAACGCTTCGGGCAAGCTGTTCAATGCCGTCCAGTACGGCGTGAACGAGCAGGGCCTGATCGATTACGACGAAGTCGAGCGGCTGGCGCTGGAGCACAAGCCGAAGATGGTCGTGGCCGGGTTCTCGGCCTATTCGCAGATCGTCGACTGGGCGCGCTTCCGCGCCATCGCCGACAAGGTCGGCGCCTACCTGTTCGTGGACATGGCGCACGTGGCCGGGCTGGTCGCCGCCGGCGTCTACCCGAACCCGATCGAGCACGCCCACGTGGTCACCTCGACCACCCACAAGACCCTGCGCGGCCCGCGCGGCGGCATCATCATCGCCAAGGGCGCCGGCGAGGAGATCGAGAAGAAGCTGCAGTCGATCGTGTTCCCGGGCATCCAGGGCGGCCCGCTGATGCACGTCATCGCGGCCAAGGCGGTGGCCTTCAAGGAAGCGCTGGAGCCGGAGTTCAAGGCCTACCAGGAGCAGGTGGTCAGGAACGCGCAGGCGATGGCCGACACGCTGATCTCGCGCGGCTACAAGATCGTCTCCGGCGGCACCCGCAACCACCTGATGCTGGTGGACATGATCGGCAGGGACGTGTCCGGCAAGGACGCGGAAGCCGCGCTGGGCAAGGCCCACATCACCGTCAACAAGAACTCGGTGCCGAACGACCCGCGTTCGCCGTTCGTCACCTCGGGCCTGCGCCTGGGCACCCCGGCCATCACCACCCGCGGCTACAAGGAGCCGGACTGCGTGGCGCTGGCCAACTGGATCGCCGACGTGCTGGACAACCCGAACGACGACAACGTCATCGCCGGCGTGCGCGAGAACGTCACCCTGCAGTGCCGGCAGTTCCCGGTCTACGGCTGATCCGGCGCCGCCGCCGGCAGCCCCGGTGGCGGCCGTGCCATGCGTCCGCCACCGCTGCGGTGGCCTCGCTCCGGGCCGGGCAGTCTTGCTCCGTCCCGGGGTTTGCTGTATCTGCGTTGTAGTGAAGGGATGCCGCAGCCGCGGCGCCTGATGTCCAAGGCGAGATAGATGCACTGCCCGTTCTGCCAGCACACCGATACCCGCGTGATCGATTCGCGCGTTTCCGAGGATGGCGCGACCATCCGCCGCCGGCGCGGCTGCGAAGCCTGTGGCGAGCGTTTCTCCACGCTGGAAACCATCGAGCTCAAGCTGCCGGTCATCGTCAAGAGCGATGGCGGGCGCGAGGCGTTCGATGCGCGCAAGCTGCGGGTTGGCTTCGACCGCGCGCTGCAGAAGCGGCCGGTGGCGGAGGAGCGGATCGAGGCGGCGGTGCGCGCGGTGGTCCACCAGCTGCGCATGAGCGGCGAACGCGAGGTGCCGTCGATCCGCGTCGGCGAGTTCGTGATGGACGAACTGCGCAAGCTCGACCACGTGGGCTATGTGCGCTTTGCCTCGGTGTACCGCAGTTTCGAGGACGTGGCGGACTTCCGCGACGAGATCGAGAAGCTCGAGCGCGACCACCCGGCCGGCGACGAGCAGCTGTCGTTGCTGGATGCCGCCACCGCCGCACGCCGCGAGCGCAAGGCATCGCGCTGACGCCGGTGCGCATCGTCGGTCTGCAGGCGCGGCCCGGGTGGCTGCCGGCATTGGCGCGGGCGCATGTGCAGGCCTTCGGCACGCTGCTGCCGGCGTGGACCGTCGAGCAGGCCGAGGCCGAGCTGCGCATGCAGCGCGACGACACCATTCCCTGTACCTGGGTGGCCGAGGACGCCGCCGGCTGGCTGGGCTCGGTGAGCCTGCTGCATGACGACCACGAGCAGATCCGTGGCTGGTCGCCGTGGCTGGCATCGCTGTACGTGCGGCCCACGGCGCGGGGCCGCGGTGTCGGCGCACGGCTGGTCCGGCACTGCGTGGCGCATGCCGCGCGGCTGGGCGTGCCGCGCCTGTATCTTTACTGCGAGGCGGCGATGGTGCCGTGGTACCGCGCGCTGGGCTGGGCGCCGCACACCCGGCTGCAGCTCGGGCCGCTGGCCGTCACCGTGATGCAGATCGATCCGGCGCCGCCCTGAGGCGGTACGCCACCTGTTTCCGATGAGGTTTTCCATGCATGAGTTCACCGCCACCGACCACCAGCTGATGGCGCGCGCACTGCGCCTGGCCGAACGCGGGGCATGGACCACCCGGCCCAACCCGATGGTCGGCTGCGTCATCGCCCATGGCGGGGAGGTCGTGGGCGAAGGCTTCCACCAGCGTGCCGGCGGCCCGCATGCCGAAGTGTTCGCGCTGCGCCAGGCCGGCGCGCGCGCGCGCGGTGCCACCGCCTACGTCACCCTGGAGCCGTGCGCGCACTACGGGCGCACGCCGCCGTGCGCGCTGGCGCTGATCGAGGCCGGGGTGGCGCGGGTGGTGGCGGCCATGGGCGATCCGTTCCCAGATGTCGATGGCGGTGGCTTCGCGCTGCTGCGCCAGGCCGGGATCGAGGTGGCGGTGGGGCTGATGGCGGACCGCGCGCGCGCGCTCAACCGCGGCTTCCTGTCGCGCATCGAGCGCGGCCGGCCGTTGGTACGGGTCAAGCTGGCGGCCAGCCTGGACGGGCGCACCGCCATGGCCAGCGGCGAATCGAAGTGGATCACCGGTGAGGCGGCGCGCGCCGACGTGCAGCGCTGGCGCGCCCGCGCCGGCGCGATCCTGACCGGGGCGGCGACGGTGCTGGCCGACGACCCGGCACTGACCGCGCGCCCGGAGGCCGGCGATTTCCTGCCGCCGCTGCGGGTGGTGCTCGATGCGCGGCTGCGCACGCTGGCCTGCGCACGGGTGCGCGAAGGCGACGCGGCCACGCTGTACCTGCATGATCCGGCGCTGGCCGCGCCGGTGCTGCAGGGTGCGGAATTCGCCGCCGCGCCGCTGCTGGCCGATGGCCGCTTCGACCTGGCCGCGGTGATGGCGCTGCTGGCTGCCCGCGGCATCAACGAAGTCCATGTCGAGGCCGGCCCGACCCTGTGCGGGGCGCTGCTGCGCGCCGGCCTGGCCGACGAGCTGCTGCTGTACATGGCGCCGCTGCTGATGGGCGAGGGCGCCCGCCCGCTGCTGGCCGGGCTGGGGATCGGGCGCATGGCGCAGGCCTGGCCGCTGGAGGTGGCTGACCTGCGCATGGTCGGCGGGGACCTGCGCCTGCTGCTGCGCCCGGACCCGCGCTGACGCCCGCTGCTGCAACACTGCCATCCATCTGCCGGACAGGTCCGCCGCGGATGGACTGGTACAATGCGCCGGCCGGTTCGCCGGCAACCACGAACGTCTTCAGGGCGGGGTGTAATTCCCCACCGGCGGTAGGTACGCGGATCCCCGAGGGGAGCGCGCACGAGCCCGCGAGCGCCGAGGCCGGCGCGCGAATCATTCGCCGGAACCCGCGCGCTGGCGTGCGGGTTCCACGGCCAAGGGTCAGCAGATCCGGTCCGATGCCGGAGCCGACGGTTGGCGACGCCGCGAATGCGGTGGCGCCTAGAGTCCGGATGAAAGAAGACGGCCCGCGCGCGGCCCCGCCGTGCGTGCGCCTGTATGCCTTGCGGCGTTTTTCGCTCTCCAACCGCGGGAAACGTTCATGAAAACCCTCTCCATTCCCCATCCGTACTCCCGGCCGCTGGCCATGGGGGTGCGCTGATGTTCACCGGCATCATCGAAGGCGTCGGCCGCCTGGCCGCGCACGAGCCCGTTGGCGGCGACGTCCGCTTCACCTTCGAGGTCGGCAGCCTGCCGTTCGAGCAGGTGCGGCTGGGCGAAAGCATCGCGGTCAATGGCGTGTGCCTGACCGTGATCGCGTTCGACGCCAGCTCGTTCCAGGCCGATGCCTCCACCGAGACCCTGGGCCTGACCACGCTGGGCCGGCTGGCCCCCGGCGCGGCGTTGAACCTGGAGCGCGCCATGCGCCCGAGCGACCGCCTCGGCGGCCACCTGGTCAGCGGCCACGTCGATGGCGTCGGCACGGTGCTGTCGATCCATGACGACGCCCGCGCCCAGCGCTGGCGCTTCGCCGCGCCCGCGCCGCTGCTCAGGTACATCGCGAAGAAGGGCTCGATCTGCGTCGACGGCGTCAGTCTCACCGTCAACGAAGCCGACGACGCCGGTTTCGAGGTGGCGCTGATCCCGCACACCGTCGCCCATACCCGTTTTGCCCATACCGGCGTCGGCGACGCCGTCAATCTGGAAATCGACCTGGTGGCGCGCTATGTCGAGCGCCTGCTGGGCCAAGGAGCCGCCGCATGAACTTCGCCCCCGTTCCCGAACTGCTGGAAGAGATCCGCGCCGGCCGCATGGTGGTGATCGTCGACGACGAGGACCGCGAGAACGAAGGCGACCTGATCATGGCCGCCGAGCTGGTCAAGCCGTCGGACATCAACTTCATGGTCACCCACGGCCGCGGCCTGGTGTGCCTGCCGCTGACCCGCGAGCGCGCCGGCCAGCTCGGGCTGGCGCCGATGGTGCGCGCCAACACCGCGCAGTTCCAGACCAACTTCACGGTCAGCATCGAGGCCGCCGAGGGCGTGACCACCGGCATCTCCGCCGCCGACCGCGCCCACACCATCCGCACCGCGGTCAGGCCCGGTGCCCGGCCCTCGGACCTGCACCAGCCCGGCCATATCTTCCCGCTGATCGCACAGCCCGGCGGCGTGCTGACCCGCGCCGGCCACACCGAGGCCGGGGTCGACCTGGCGATGCTGGCCGGGCTGGAGCCGGCCGGCGTGCTGGTCGAGATCCTCAACCCCGACGGCACCATGGCGCGGCGTCCCGAGCTGGAGGTGTTCGCGCGCGAGCACGGGCTGAAGATGGGTTCCATCGCCGACCTGATCGCCTACCGCCTGGCCACCGAACACACCGTCGAGCGCGTGGACGCGCGCGAGATCGACACCGAGTTCGGCGCCTTCACGCTGGTCACCTACCGCGACCGCATCGCCCACGACCTGCATTTCGCGCTGGTCAAGGGCCAGCCGCACAAGGACACCCCGACCCTGGTGCGGGTCCAGGTCGAGAACCCGCTGGCCGACCTGCTGCACTGGCGTCGCGACGATTTCGGGGTGGCCGCCACCGACGCGCTGCGCGCCATCGCCAGCGAAGGCCAGGGGGTCATGGTGGTGCTGTCGGCCCCGCGCGATTCCGACGCGCTGCTGGCGCGCCTGCGGCGCGAGCCGGAAGTGCGCCCGGCCGGCAAGGACAAGGACGTGGGCCAGTGGCGCCGCAACGGTGCCGGCGCGCAGATCCTCGCCGACCTGGGCCTGGGCAGGCTGCGCGTGCTCGGTACCCCGCGCCGGCAGATCGGCCTGGCCGGCTACGGCCTGGAGATCGTCGAGACCCTGCAACCCTGAGCCTGCGCGTGGGTGCGGGGCCGGCCCCATGCCCGCTGCGGCCGCGTGCGGTGCGGGGCAAGCCACGCACCTACACGGTAAACTGACCCACCTTTTGGATCGCACCGCCCCATGAGCCACTACGAAGGCGACCTCCGCCCGGCCGGAACGGCCCGTTTCGTCATCATCGCCAGCCGCTGGAACGCGCGCATCACCGACGTGCTGGTGGCCGGCGCGCGGCAGAGCCTGGCCGGCAACGGCATCGGCGAGGACGCCATCGACGTGGTGCGCGTGCCCGGCGCCTGGGAGATCCCGCTGGTCGCCACCCGCCTGGCCGCCGCCGGCCGGCATGCGGCCATCATCACCCTGGGCTGCGTGATCCGCGGCGACACCCGCCACTACGAGCACGTGGCCGACCGCTGCGCCGAGGGCCTGATGCGCGCGCAGCTGGATTTCGGCGTGCCGGTGCTCAATGGCGTGCTGGCGGTCGAACGGGTGGAGGATGCCGAGGCCCGCGCCGGCGGCAGCCACGGCAACAAGGGCGAGGAAGCCGCGCTGGCGGCGTTGGAAATGGTCAATCTTCTGGAGCAGCTGCCATGAGCAACAAGAACCACGGCAAGCCTGCCGGCAAGCCCTTCCGCCGCGACGGCGTCGACCCGGTGCTGCGTTCGCGCGCACGCCGCCGCGCGCTGCAGGCGATCTACGCGTGGCAGATTTCCGGCGGCAACGCCGAGTCGCTGCTGGCCCAGTTCGCGCACGAGCAGGCGCACGAAGTGGCCGACCTGGCCTACTTCGAGAACCTGCTGCGCGGGGTGCTCGACCACCGCCGCGAGCTGGACGAGGCGCTGCTGCCGTTCCTCGACCGCCCCGTCGAAGAGGTCGACGCGATCGAGCGCGCGGTGCTGCGCGTGGCCGCCTACGAACTGCGCCACCGCGTCGACGTGCCGTACCGGGTGGTGATCAACGAGGCCATCGAGACCGCCAAGCGTTTCGGTTCCGAGCATGGCCACACCTACGTCAATGGCGTGCTCGACCGCGCCGCCGTGGAATGGCGCAAGGTCGAATCGGGCCAGTGACGCCGCTGCCGGTGCGCGGGCGCGCCGGCCGCTTCCAGCACGACGCCGGGGCCGGCAGCATCGGCGCCGGCGTTTTCGTTCCAGGAATGCCTGTCCATGAGCCTTGACGAGTTCGCCCTGATCGAACGCATCGCGCGCCGCACCCGGGCGCGCGCCGACATCGTGCTGGGCATCGGCGACGACGCGGCGCTGCTGCAGCCGGCGCCGGGGCAGCAGCTGGCGGTTACCGCCGACACCCTCAACGCCGGCGTGCACTTCCCGGCCGAGAGCGCCCCGGCCGACATCGGCTGGAAGGCCCTGGCGGCCAATCTGTCCGACCTGGCGGCGATGGGAGCCGTGCCGGCCTGGTGCACGCTGTCGCTGTCCCTGCCGCAGGCCGAGGGCGACTGGCTGGATGCCTTCGCCGACGGGCTGTTCGCACTGGCCGACGCCAGCGGCATCGCCGTGGTCGGCGGCGATACCACGCGTGGGCCCCTGTCGATCTCGATCACCGCGATGGGGCAGCTGCCGGCCGCGCAGGCGCTGCGCCGCGACGGCGCCCGGGTGGGCGACGACATCTGGGTCAGCGGTCATCCCGGCGAGGCCGCCGGCGCCCTGCGGCTGTGGCAGCAGGGCCGGCTGGACGTACGTGGCGTGGTGGCCGATGCCGCCCACGAGCGCCTGCGCCAGCGCCTGCAGCGGCCGATGCCGCGGCTGGCGCTGGGGCTGGCGCTGCGCAGCTGCGCGCACGCGGCCGCCGATGTGTCCGACGGCCTGCTCGCCGACCTGGGCCACATCGCGTCGCGCAGCGGCGTGGCCGCGGTGCTGCAGGCCGACGCGGTGCCGCTGTCGGCCGCGCTGCGTACCGCGCTCGGCGATGCCGCCGCCCTGGACTGCGCCCTGCGCGGCGGCGACGACTACGAACTGTGCTTCACCGCCGCGCCGGAACGGCGCCAGGCGGTGCAGGCCCTGGCAGCGGATCTCGCGCTGCCGCTGGCGCGCATCGGCGTGATCGCCGAAGGCCGCGGCGTGCACTGCGAAGGCGATGCCGGCGCGGGTCGCAGCGGCTACCGCCACTTCGCGGAGTAGGGCGGCGGCTGGCGCATCCCGGGCGCGTCCGGTTGCCCCGGTGCCGGCACGCCCCCGCGGCACGCGAAGGCGGCGTGTGGCCGCGCCGCGGGCCGTCCGCCCGGTGGCTTCCAATCCTGCGCACGGCGCCTGCCGGATCCCGGTACCTGCGCCGCGCGGTGGCGCCGTCAGCGATGCGCGGCGTCGGTATCGGGCAGCACCTTGCCCGGATTGAGGATGGCGTCCGGGTCCAGCGCCCGCTTGATCGCGCGCATCGCCGCCAGCGTGGCCGGGGTGAAGGCCTGCGCCATGAACGCGCGCTTGGCCAGGCCGATGCCGTGTTCGCCGGACAGGGTGCCGCCCAGCGCCAGCGCCAGCGCGAATACTTCCGGCAGCGCCGCATGCGCGCGCGCGTTCTGCCCGGCGTCGTCGGGGTGGTAGAGGATGTTGACGTGCAGGTTGCCGTTGCCGGCATGGCCGAAGGTGACGATGGGCAGCGCGAAACGCGCCGACAGCGCCTGCACGCCGGCCACCAGCTCGGGGATGCGCGAGACCGGCACCACCACGTCTTCGTTGATCTTGCCGGGGGCGATGCGCCTGAGCGCCGGCGACAGTGCGCGCCGCGCCGCCCACAGCTGTTCGCGCGCGCTGCCGTCCATTGCCACGTCCAGCGCCAGCAGGCCCTCGCCTTCGGCGGCCTGGGCGAGCGCGTGCAGGATGTTGGGCAGGGTGTCGTCATCGCCGTCGGCGTCGATCAGCAGCATCGCGCCGGCATCGGGCACCTGCGCGCCGTTGCCGCGCAGCAGCTCCAGGCTGCGCGCGTCCATGAATTCGAGCGTGGTCGGCGTGGCCGGCTGCGCCATCACCCGCGACACCGCCGCCGCGGCGCTGGCCGCGTCGCGGTAGAGCACGCGCAGCCCGGCCTGCGCGCGTGGCCGCGGCGCCAGCCTGAGCGTGGCTTCGACGATCAGCGCCAGCGTGCCCTCGCTGCCGACCAGCAGGTGGGTGAGGTCGTAGCCGGTGGCGTCCTTGGTCCACGGGCCGCCGCATTCGATCAGTTCGCCGGCGCCGGTCACCGCCACCAGCCCGAGCACGTTGTCGCGGGTGGTGCCGTACTTCACCGCGCGCGGGCCGCCGGCATTGGTGGCCAGGTTGCCGCCGATGCTGCAGCTCTCGAAGCTGGACGGATCCGGCGGCCAGAACAGGCCATGCGGCATCAGCGCCTGCTGCAGGTCGCCGTTCAGCACGCCCGGCTCGACCACCGCGCAGCGGTCGCCGGGGCGCAGCGCGAGGATGCGGTTCATGCGCGCGAACGACAGCACGATGCCACCTGCGACCGGCACCGCGGCGCCGGTGGTGCCGGTGCCGGCACCGCGCCCGACCAGCGGCACGCCGTGCGCGCGGCACGCCCGCACGATGGCCTGTACCTGCGCGCGGTCCTCCGGCAGCGCCACGCCCAGCGGCAGCGCGTGCCGCCAGGAGTTGTCCTGCGCGTGCGCGGCCAGGGCGGCAGGGTCGGTGCGCCAGTGCGCGCCGAGCAGGTCGGAGAGCGTCTGGTCGAATGCGGCGGGCAGGCAGGTCATGGGGTGCGGGAACCGGCGGGGGAACGGTGTGGGAGCAGGCGCCAGCCGAGCACCGCCAGGGTCAATGGCAGCCACACCCAGCGCAGTTCGGACAGCACGGTCTGCAGGCCGCGTGCGCTGAAGAAGCCATTGGCGAAGGGCGAGACCCGGATCGGCCGCCACGGGGCGAACAGGCGTGCCTCGCTCCATGGCCACCACAGGGCGACGCCGAGGCCACCGGAGGTGAACGCGTCGAGCAGCGGGTGCGACAGCGCGCAGGCGAAGACGAAGGCTGCCGCCTGCGCCGGTCCCGCGCGCAGCGGCCGGTACAGGGCCAGCGCCAGCGCCGCCAGCACGGCCGAGAACAGCAGCGAATGGCTGGCACCGCGATGGCCGAAGGCATCGGCGTAGGGGACGTGCAGGGCGAAGCCCAGCACGTCGGCGTCGGGCAGCACCGCGGCGACGACGCCGGCGGCAAGCAGCCGCGTGGACACGCGCCCGCGCGCGCTGGCGCACCACAGGGCCAGCGGCACGGCGGCATGGGTGAAGACGCTGGGCATCAGCCGTCGTCGGCGCGGAAGGCGTCGCGCAGCCAGTGCAGCTGCGGTGGTTCGCCGCTGGCTTCGACCACGTCGAAGCGGCACGGCGCCTGGGCATGGGCCGGGTGCGCGCCCAGGTACAGCTGTGCGGCCAGCAGCAGGCGCCGGCGCTTGCCGGCATCCACCGACGCGGCGCCACCGCCGAACGCGCGGCTGCGGCGGTAGCGCACTTCCACGAAGACGAGGCCGCCGCTGGCCGGGTCCGCCATCACCAGGTCGAGTTCGCCACCGCGGTAGCGGACGTTGCCCGCAAGCCAGCGCAGGCCGGCCCGCTCCAGGTGGCGGCGCGCGGCGGCTTCCACCGCGGCGCCGCGTGCGGCCTGGTCAGCGGCCATCACCGATCGGCACCGGCTGGCCGGCGCTGAAGGTGGACCACGCCGGGGTGCGCAGCACGTTGCCGAAGCCGTCCAGGTGCAGGGTGCCGGTGGCGCCGGCCAGGCCGCCCTGGGTGCTGTTGGCCAGCTTTTCCAGGTAGGCGGAGATCTTCCAGGCATCGAAACCGAAGGCGAACAGGCGCGCGGCGGCACCGCGCGCGGTCGGCAGGGTGGCGGCCAGTTCGGCGGCTGCCGGCAGCCCCGGCGCACCGCGCACGGCCCATGCCTCGCTCGGGAAGGCGATGCCGTCCAGCGCCATGTCTTCCTCGGCCTTGCCGGTGCCCGACACCAGCTGCGAGGTGCCCACCCGCGTGGCCCCGCCGATGCCGGCCAGCGCCAGCTGCGGCGCCAATACCCGCGCCTGCGCGCCCTTGACCGCCAGGAACACCGCATCGACCGTGCCGGCCTGGCGCAGGCGCGCGCCGATGTCGCCGGGGGCGTCGCCGACGGTGAGGCTGGCGACGACCTTGCCGCCGCGCTCGGCGAAGCGCTCGCCGAAGGCGGCGGTGGCGCGGCGGCCGTTGTCGTCGTTGCTGCCGATCACCAGCACCTTGCCGCGCTCGCGGGCCAGCAGGTACTCGGCGGCCATGATGCCGTCGTCCTCCGGTGCCAGCGAGAAGCCGGCGCTGCCCGCCGGCGGCGTGTCCTTGCCGCGGTTGAGCGCGAGCAGCGGCACCTGCAGCTGCTCGCGGCCGAACAGCGCATCCACCTCGTCGCGGCCCAGCGGACCGACCACGAAATCGGCGCCGCCGGCCACGGCCTTGTCGTAGGCGGCGATGGCGCCGGCCGGGGTGCCGCGGGTGTCGATGAAATCGACCTGCGGGCGGCGGCGGTACTCGCCGTAGTAACCGGCCAGCAGGCCATCGCGCACCGGCGCGGCGGCAGTGGCCAGGGTGCCGGACAGCGGCAGCAGCACCGCCATCTTCAGCGGCGGGCGATAGCCGTCGGTGTCGGCCGGCGGGCGCTTGCTCGTGTCCAGCTGCCACGCGGCATCGCGCTCGAACGGCCGCGGCAGCGGCAGGCCGCGGCCGATCAGCGCGCGGCCGGCATGGTTGTAGAGCGGGTCGCCGGCCGGCAGCGCGGCGCTGCGGCTGGCCAGGGTGGCATCGTCCAGTCCTGCCAGCAGGCGGGTGATGGCGCGCTGGTTGTCGGTGCGCGCAGCGCCGGCCAGCAGCACGCCGGCGCGGGCGCGGGCACCGGCCGCGGCGAAGGCATCGCCATTGGCTTCCAGCGCCTGGCCGCGGGCCAGGTGCCAGCGCGCCTGCTGGGCGGCCGCGAGCAGGTCCGGCTGCTGCGTGCCCAGCGCCTGCAGCACGGCGGCCGGCTGCTTGTCGGCCAGGGCCAGTTCCGCGCCAAGCAGGGCATGGCGCTGGCGGCTGGCGCCGCTCAGCTGGCGCGCCTGCACCTGCGGCAGCAGCATGCGCGCGCGCGCATCGTCGTTGGCCTCGTGCCAGGCGAATGCGGCATCGGCCAGCAACTGCGACCTGGCGGCGCCGCGGACCAGCGCGGCTTCGGCTTCCAGCTGCTGCGCGGCTTCGCGCGGTTTGCCCTGTTCGAGCAGGGCGATGGCGGCCTGCTGCCCCGGCGAGGTGGTCGGTGCCGGGCCGGTGGTGGCGCAGGCGGCCAACAGCAGCAGCGACAGGGACAGGGCGGTGATCCGTGCGGCGGGCTTGTTCATTCGGGGTCCGTTCAACGGCACGCGGCGGCGCCGGGTGGGTGACACGGTAGGATTCTACCCTTGCCCATGGAAAAGCCGATGATGCCCGCTGCCCCCGCCACCCTGTACGTTGTCGCCACGCCGATCGGCAACCTTGCCGACCTGAGTCCGCGCGCGCAGGAGGTACTGCGGTCGGTGGCCGCGATCTGCGCCGAGGACACGCGCCATACCGGGCAGCTGCTGTCGCACTTCGGCATCAGCCGGCCGCTGGTGGCGCTGCACGACCACAACGAGGAAGCGATGGCCGAGCGCGTGGTGGCGCGCCTGCTCGGTGGCGAATCGATGGCGGTGGTGAGCGACGCCGGCACCCCGCTGGTCAGCGACCCCGGCTTCCGGCTGGTGCGCGCGGCGCGTGCGGCCGGGGTGAAGGTCAGCCCGGTGCCCGGCGCCTGCGCCGCGATCGCGGCGTTGAGCGTGGCCGGCCTGCCCAGCGACCGGTTCGTGTTCGAGGGTTTCCTGCCGGCCAAGGCGGCGGCCCGGCGCGAGCGCCTGCAACGCCTGGCTGGCGAAACCGGCACCCTGGTGTTCTACGAATCCTCGCACCGCATCGCCGAATCGCTGGCCGACATGGCCGCCGCGTTCGGCGATGAGCGCCCGGCGGTGGTCGCGCGCGAACTGACCAAGCTGTTCGAAACCGTGCTCGACGGCACCCTGGCGCAGCTGCGCGCGGCGGTCGAGGCCGACGACAACCAGCGCAAGGGCGAGTTCGTGGTGATGGTGCAGGGCGCGGCCGACGATGAAGCGGCGAAGATCGCCGAAGGCCGCCGGCTGCATGCCCGGCTCAAGGAATACCTGCCGCCGTCCACCGCGGCCAAGCTCGCCGCCGAACTGAGCGGCGCACCGCGCAAGCTGCTGTACGGCGGTTAGGCTGGGGCATGAAACGGGCAGGTACGCGGCATGGAACAGGTGAAGCGCCGCCTTCTGCGCGAGGGTGAGGCGACGGCCGCGGCGACGGGCGACAGGCGAGACGCACGCCGGAACCTGAAGTCTGTCCGGCGGACTTTCGCGGCAATGCCCGCAGCGCCGGCGCCAGCACGTACACTATGCGCGGCGGAGTCGGCCGGGCAGTCGCGTCGTTCCTTCGGGAACGCCGAGGAAAGTCCGGGCTCCACAGGGCAAGGTGCCAGGTAACGCCTGGGCGGCGCGAGCCGACGGAAAGTGCAACAGAAAGATACCGCCTACGTCTCTTTCGGGAGGCCGGTAAGGGTGAAATGGTGCGGTAAGAGCGCACCGCGAGTCCGGCAACGGACCGGCACGGCAAACCCCACCTGGAGCAAGACCAAATAGGGACCTAATGGCGTGGCCCGCGTCGGGTCCGGGTAGGTTGCTCGAGCGTCACGGTGACGTGGCGCCTAGAAGAATGACTGTCCACGACAGAACCCGGCTTACAGGCCGGCTCCGCCGCTTTTCCCGCCTGCCGGGCGGGAAAAGCCCCATTGTTCCGTACCGCGGAAGCGGTACAGAACAATGGGCCCCGGGCCCTTTGCCCTCCACAACCCCGCGCCTGTCGGCGCGCCCCCTTTACTAAAGGGGGCTGTGGCTCCGGAGGCATGGCTTGCTCGCTTCGCATCGCGTTTGGCGGGCGGGAGAGCCAGCCGATCCTTGTTACGGCTGCGGGATTGGAACAGCGGGCTCCAGGTCTTTTGCAATCCGCCCTGCGCCTGTTGGTGCGCCTCCTTTGCTGGAGGGCGTTGTGGCTCCGGAGGCATGGCTTGCTCGCTTCGCATCGCGTTTGGCGGGCGGGAGAGCCAGCCGATCCTTGTTACGGCTGCGGGATTGGAACAGCGGGCTCCAGGTCTTTTGCAATCCGCCCTGCGCCTGTTGGTGCGCCTCCTTTGCTGGAGGGCGTTGTGGCTCCGGAGGCATGGCTTGCTCGCTTCGCATCGCGTTTGGCAGGCGTGAGAGCCAGCCGATCCTTGTTGCGGCTGCGGGATTGAAACAGCGGGCTCCAGGTCTTTTGCAATCCGCCCTGCGCCTGTTGGTGCGCCTCCTTTGCTGGAGGGCGTTGTGGCTCCGGAGGCATGGCTTGCTCGCTTCGCATCGCGTTTGGCAGGTGGGAAAGCCACCTGGTCCTTGCTGCGGGCTGGGTGAGGAACAGCGGGCTCCGGGTCTTTTGCGATCCGCGACCCCGTGCCTGTTGGTGCGCCTGCTCTGCTGGAGGGCGCTGTGGCTCCGGCGGCATGGCTTGCTCGCTTCGCATCGCGTTTAGTGGGCGGGAGAGCCATCTGATTCCTGCTGCGGCTGAGGTACTGAAACAGCGGGCTCCAGGTCTTTTGCAATCCGCAGCCCATGCCTGTTGGTGCGCCTCCTCTGCTGGAGGGCGCGGCTCCGGCGGCATGGCCTGCCCGCTTCGCATCCCGTCTGGTGCGTGGGTCGATAGGCGCGCTGCGGTGTGGTCAGGGCGCGATATCCAGCCGGCTGTGGCCGAGGAACACGCCTTCCGGGCCGAAGCGGCGTTCGGCGATGAAGCCATGGCCGTCGTGGTCGATGGCGATCACGGTGCTGGCGCGGGTGCCGTAGTCCCGGCCGCGGATGAAGGCGGCCGACAGCTGGCGTTCCAGTGGCAGGGCGATGCCGGTCGCCGGCAGCTCGGCGTCGTCCGGGCGCCATTCGTCGGCCAGCGCCGCCCACAGCGGGTCCAGTGGCGGGTCGTTCCGTGCCAGCCAGTCTTCCAGTGCCGCCATCAGGCGCCGCGTCTTCGGCCACGGCGCGTCGAGCGCGCCGTTGGACATGCCGTGCACGCCGGGCGCCAGGGCCTGCCGCGCCGGTGGGTGGTTCCCCAGGTAGTGGCAGCCGTCGGCGTCGGCCAGCAGCAGGTTGAACGGGGCGTAGTCGCCGGCCGAGGCCGCCAGTTGCCCGATCTGCCCGGCTGCGGAGGTGCCGGCGCCGGCCAGGTAATCGGCTACCAGGGCGCCGCGCGACGGTCCGCCGCTGGCCGCGCGCGGGTCGCGCACGTTGGTGATCACCGCGGCGCGGCCGCTGCCGCCGATGCCCATCCAGGTGCCGCCCGAGCGCAGGTCGCGGCCGGCGACCACGTTGCCGTGCGGCGGCGGCCAGCGGTCCAGCGCGGCGGTCGGGCGGGCGTGGAACTCGTCGCGGTTGCCCGCCATGAACAGGCGCCAGCGGGGGTGGGACTTCCAGGCGAGAGCGACCAGGCACATGCGGCCAGTGTGCCTTCCTGCGCGGGCAGCGGCCATGTCCAGCTGAACAGCGGCCCGACCGGATCGGCGTTTTCACATGCCCTCCACACGCCTGAATTTCCTTGAAATCTCAAAATTTGAGACGAAACAGCAACTTGTGGATAAAGTTTGAACAAGTCTCTAAAGATTGGTGCAAGCCCTTGATGCGAATGACGATTTTGCCCACGAAAAGTTGTTGACAAGCCTTTGGCCGCTGCTAAGGTGGTCATCCGAGGGAAAACCGGGTTTTTTGTGGTTTTCCGTGGTTCAATGACCGCCCAGGCGACATCAGGCACTGAAGGGTAGAGACGGCGTGTTTCAAGGCGAGACGGCCATCACGGTTGACGACAAGGGACGCATGGCGGTGCCAACCGCCTACCGCGACCTGGTCGCGCGTGCGAGCGGCAACCGCCTGGTGCTGACCTACAACCCGTTCGAAGCCGGGTGCCTGTGGCTGTACGCCGAGCAGGAGTGGGAGCGGGTGCGCGACGACGTGATGGCCAAGCCCAACACCCAGCGCGTGGTGCGCACCCTGCAGCAGAAACTTGTCGGCTCGGCCGCCCATCTGGAACTGGATGGCAATGGCCGCATCAGCCTGCCGTCCAGCCACCGCAACGCGGTCGGCATCGAGAAGAAGGCGGTGCTGATGGGCATGGGCGACAAGTTCGAACTATGGAGCGAGCAAGCGCATCGCGCACTGATCCAGCAGACGTTGTCTGACGAGGATCTGGGCGATGGGCTGCTCGATCTGAAGTTGTGAGCCGGGGTGCCCGGGTGCGCGGTCAAGCGCAGGCCGGTCACCCTCCGGTGTCGCAGCCGCCGGCGGCTCACCTGCCGGTGCTGTACACCCAGGTCCTGCAGGGCCTGAGGGTGATCGAGGACGGTACCTATCTGGACGGCACGTTCGGCCGTGGCGGCCACGCCGGCGGCGTGCTGCGCCAGCTCGGTCCCCATGGCCGCCTGCTGGTGATGGACAAGGATCCGGAGGCCATTGCCGTGGCCGAGCGCGATTTCGCGCCGGACCCGCGCGTGGCGATCCATCGCGGCAGCTTCGCCGACCTGCTGGACTGGAGCGAGACCGCCTCCGGGCTGGACGGCGTGCTGTTCGATCTGGGCGTGTCCTCGCCGCAGCTGGACGTGGCCGAGCGCGGTTTCAGCTTCGGCAAGGACGGCCCGCTGGACATGCGCATGGACCCGGATTCGGGCGAGAGCGCGGCGCAGTGGCTCAACCGCGCCGAGGAGCGCGAGATCGCCGACGTGCTGTGGACCTACGGCGAGGAGCGGCAGAGCCGCCGCATCGCCCGCGCGATCATCCAGTACCGCACCGCCAGGCAGCCGTTTTCGCGTACCGCCGAACTGGCCGAGCTGATCGCCTCGGTGATGCCGCGCGGCAAGGACAAGATCCACCCGGCCACGCGCAGCTTCCAGGCCATCCGCATCCACATCAACCGCGAACTGGCCGACCTCGAGGCCGGGCTGGACGCGGCGATGGCGCGGCTCAAGCCCGGTGGCCGGCTGGCGGTGATCAGCTTCCATTCGCTGGAAGACCGCATCGTCAAGCAGTTCATGAACCGCTATGCCAAGGCGCCGCCGAGCAACCGCCGGCTGCCGGAAGTGCAGGCCTTCGTGCCGACGCTGGACCTGGTCGGTGGCGCCATCAAGGCCGAGGACGACGAGCTGGCGGCCAACCCGCGTTCGCGCAGCGCGGTGCTGCGGGTGGCGGAAAAGCGCGCGCCGGCCACCGGGGGAGGCGCCGCATGAGCCGCCTGCTGCTGGTGGTGCTGCTGGCCTGCACGATCGCCTCGGCGATCGGCGTGGTGTTCATGCGCCACCGCCATCGCCAGTTGTTCGTGGAGCTGTCGCGGCTGGAGCACGCACGCGACGAACTCAACATCGAATTCGGCCGCCTGCAGCTGGAGCAGGCCACCCTGGCCCAGGCCACCCGCGTGGACCAGGAGGCGCGTGGGCGCCTGGGCATGAAGTTCCCGGAAGCCGGCGACATCGTGGTGGTGCGGCCATGACCAAGCGGCAGGACAGCCGTTTTGCACGGCGAAGCCGCCCGCAGGGCGGCGCAGGGTCGGTTTGTGCTCCTGCAAAACCGGCATTCCCGCCGTCCATGGCGGTCAGAGGTGCGCCATGAACGCGCCCCGCCGCAACCGCAACCGCAGCCAGTTCAACCTGCGCAACCGCATGCTGATGGTCGGCGCCGGGCTGGGCCTGTGCGCGGTGACCCTGGTCGGCCGCGCCGCCTACGTGCAGCTGGTCAACAGCGATTTCTACCAGCGCCAGGGCGAAGCGCGTTACCTGCGCGAAGTGCCCATCGCCACCTCGCGCGGCATGATCACCGACCGCAATGGCGAGCCGGTGGCGGTATCCACCCCGGTGGCCTCGATCTGGGTCAACCCGCAGGAGCTGCTGCGCGCGCCCGGACGCATCCCCGAGCTGGCGCAGGCGCTGTCGCTGCCGGTGGACGAGCTGACCGCCAAGCTCACGCAGAAGGCCGACAAGGAGTTCATGTACCTGCGGCGCCGGATGAACCCGGACGTGGCCGAGCAGATCGTCGCGCTGAAGATTCCCGGCGTGTTCGCGCAGCGCGAGTTCCGCCGCTATTACCCGCAGGGCGAGGCGATGGCCCACGTGCTGGGCTTCACCAACATCGACGACCACGGCCAGGAAGGCCTGGAGCTGGCGTTCGACGAATGGCTGCGTGGCAAGCCCGGCGCCAAGAAGGTGATCCGCGACCGCAAGGGCGCGATCGTAGAGAGCATCGACCTGGTGCGCGCGGCCGAGCCGGGCAAGGACCTGACCCTCAGCATCGACCGCCGCATCCAGTTCCTGGCCATGCGCGAGCTGCGCAACGCGGTCACCGCCAACGAAGCGGCCGGCGGCTCCATCGTGATCATGGACGTGGCCACCGGCGAGATCATGGCCATGGCCAACCTGCCGACCTACAACCCGAATTCGGTCAGCGGGGCGACGCCGGACGCGCGCCGCAACCGCGCCGTGACCGACCTGGTCGAGCCGGGTTCGACGATGAAGCCGCTGACCATCGCCACCGCGCTGCAGAACCGCGTGGTCACCCCGGACACCATCATCGACACCAACCCCGGCTACCTGTCGCTGGGTCGCTATACGATCCGCGACGTGCCGCGCAACAACGGCGTGCTCAACGTCACCGGGGTGATCACCCGCAGCTCCAACATCGGCGCGGCCAAGATCGTGGCGCGGCTGCCGGACCAGACCTTCTACAACGCGGTGCGCGCCTTCGGTTACGGCGTGGCGCCGCACAGCGGCTTCCCGGGCGAGTCGGCCGGCGTGGTGCCGTCGCCGGGCAGCCCGGGCTGGTACGGCACCACCAAGACCACCATGTCCTACGGCTACGGCCTGTCGGTGACGCCGCTGCAGATCGCGCAGGCCTACTCGGCGCTGGCCAACGGCGGGCGCGTGATCCAGCCGACCTTCGTCAAGGGCCAGCACAACGAAGCGCGCCAGGTGATCGAGCCGGCGGTCGCGCAGGAAGTGGTGCGGATGATGGAGACGGTGGTGACCCAGGGCGGTGCCAAGCAGGCGGCGATCCTGGGCTACCACGTCGCCGGCAAGACCGGCACCGCGCGCAAGAACGGCCCCAACGGCTACGAACGCGGCCACTACAACCTGCTGTTCGCCGGCGTGGTGCCGGCCACCAACCCGCGCTTTGCCGCGGTGATCGTGGTCAACGACCCGCGCGGCAGGCTGCAGTACGGCGGCCTGGTGTCCGCGCCGGTGTTCCACCACGTGATGGAGGGCACGCTGCGGCTGATGGACGTGCCGCCGGACGACATCCAGTCGTGGCTGGCGGCGCAGGCGGCCGGCAAGGTCGGCGGCAACCCGGTCCACAACCCGGCGGTGCTGCCGGTGCCGCAGGACCCGGCCGAGCCCAATATCGATGCCGAATTCAACGCGGCCATCCCCACCGCCACCGCGCCGCAGCCGGCCACGCCGGAGGTGCGCCAGTGAGCCGCACGATGCCGCTGTCGCAGCTGTTGCCCGACCTGGCGCTGGCGTCCGACCCGCAGATCGGCGGGCTGGTGCTGGACTCGCGCCAGGTGCGCCCCGGCGACGCCTTCGTCGCCATCGCCGGCTTCGGCGCGCATGGGCTGGGTTTCGTCGAGCAGGCCCGCGCGGCCGGTGCCAGCGCCATCCTGTTCGATCCGCCGGCACCGGCGCAGCTGCCGGCACCGGCCGACGCCATCGCCGTGCCCGGCCTGCGCCAGCGCATGGGCGCGATGGCCGACCAGTTCCATGGCCATCCCTCGCGCGCGATGACCATGGTCGGCGTGACCGGCACCAACGGCAAAACCTCGACCGTGCAGCTGCTGTCGCAGGCCTGGCACCTGCTGGGTACCCGCAGCGGCAGCATCGGCACGCTCGGCGTCGGCCTGTACGGCGACGTGGTGCCGACCGGCTTCACCACGCCGCTGGTGCTGCAGATGCACGAAGTGCTGGCGCGGCTGCGCGACCAGGGCGCGCAGGCGGTGGCGATGGAGGTCAGCTCGCATGCGCTGGACCAGGGCCGCGTCGATGCCGTGCACTACGACGTGGCGGTGTTCACCAATCTCACCCGCGACCATCTGGACTACCACGGCGACATGGCCAGCTACGGCGCGGCCAAGGCGCGGCTGTTCCACCGTGACGGCCTGAAGGCGGCGGTGATCAACCTCGACGACGCGTTCGGCCGCGAACTGGCCGGCACCCTGGCCGGCGGGGTCCGCGGCATCGGCCTGAGCTCGACCGGGCAGGCGGGTGCCAGCGTGCGCGCCGAGGCGCTGGTGCTGGATGGGCAGGGCATCGGCTTCGACCTGGTCATCGGCGGCGAGCGCCACCCGCTGCGCTCGCCGCTGCTGGGCCGCTTCAACGTCGACAACCTGCTGGCCGTGGCCGGCACGCTGCATGCGCTGGGCCACCCGGCGGCGACCATCGCCGACGTGCTGGGCCGGCTGCAACCGATCCGCGGCCGCATGAACCGCCTCGGCGGGCACGGCGAGCCGACCGTGGTCATCGATTACGCGCACACCCCCGACGCCCTGGAGCAGGCGCTGCGCAGCCTGCATGGCCACCTCGACGGCCGCCTGCTGTGCGTGTTCGGCTGCGGTGGCGAGCGCGACACCGGCAAGCGTCCGCAGATGGCGGCCATCGCCCAGGCGCATGCCGACGTGGTGTTCGTCACCGACGACAACCCGCGCGGCGAGGACGGCGACGTCATCGTCGCCGACATCATGGCCGGCTTCGCCACGGGCGAAAGCACCCGCAGCGCCGCCGCGGGCAGCGCTGCGGCGCGCCGGCCCACCGAAATTCACGTACAGCGCGACCGTGCGCGCGCCATCGGCGCGGCCATCGCCCAGGCCGGCCCAGGCGACATCGTGCTGGTCGCCGGCAAGGGGCACGAGCCCTATCAGGAGATCGCAGGCATCAAGCATCCTTTCGACGACACCGACGTCGCCTCGCGCGCGCTGGCCAGCCGCCAAAGCGCACGCGCCGCACAGGGTTCCAGCGGCGACGCGGCCGCGGGAGGCGCCCGATGAAGCGCACCCCGTTGTCGCTGATCGCGCACTGGGCCGGCGGCGAGCTGCATGGCGAGGACGCGAGCATCGATGCCATCGGCAACGACAGCCGCACGCTGGCGCCGGGCAGCCTGTACCTGGCCCTGCGCGGCGAGCGCTTCGACGGCCACGACTTCGCCGCCAGTGCCGTGGAGAACGGCGCCAGTGCGCTGCTGGTCGAGCGCCTGCTGCCGCTGGACGTGCCGCAGGTGGTGGTCGCCAACGCCGAGCGCGCGCTGGCCAGGATCGCCACCGCGATGCAGCGCGACCGCGCCACGCGCGTGTTCGCCATCACCGGCAGCAATGGCAAGACCAGCGTCAAGACCCTGCTGCTGGCCATCCTGCAGCACGTGGCGATGGTCGAGGGCCGCCAGGTCTACGCCACCCCGGGCAACCGCAATAACGAGATCGGCATGCCGCTGGCGGTGATCGACGCGCCGGAAGACGCCGACTTCGCGATCTACGAGATGGGCACCGGCAAGCCGGGCGACATCGCCTACCTGACCGCCATCGCCGCGCCGGACGTGGCGCTGGTGAACAACGTCGCGCCCGCGCACCTGGAGCGGATGGGCAGCCTGCTGGAGATCGCCAACACCAAGGCGGCGGTCTACGACGACCTGCGCGAGGGCGGAGTGGCGGTGGTCAACGCCGACGACGCGTTCGCCCCGTTCTTCGCCGAGCGCGCCGGTGCCCACCGCGTGCTCCGCTTCGGCCTGGAAGCCAGCGCCGACGTCACCGCCAGCGACATCGTGCTGGCCGCGGCCGGCTCGCGCTTCCGCCTGCATGCGCCGCAGGGCGCGGCCGAGGTGGCGCTGCAGCTGCCAGGCCGGCACAACGTGCTCAACGCGCTGGCCGCCGCATCGCTGGCGCTGGCCGCGGGCATCGCCCTGCCGCGGGTCGCCGAAGGCCTGCAGCAGGCGCGTCCGGTGGCGGGCCGCCAGGTCGCCCATGCGCTGCCCGGCGGCGCGGTGCTGGTCGACGACAGCTACAACGCCAACCCGGGGTCGCTGGCCGCGGCGATCGCCGCGCTCGCCGCGGCCAGCGAAGAAGGCTGGCTGGTGCTGGGCGACATGCGCGAACTCGGCCCGGACGCGCAGGCGCTGCATGCGCAGGCCGGCACGCGCGCGCGCGAGGCCGGGCTCAAGCGGCTGTACGCGCTGGGGCCGCTGAGCGCCGCCGCCGCCGCCGCGTTCGGCGATGGCGGGCGCCATTTCGACAGCCACGCCGCGCTGGCCGCCGCGCTGGAAGCCGACCTTCATGCTGGCGTGCGTTGCCTGGTCAAGGGCTCGCGCGGCAGCGCCATGGACAAGATCGTGACCGCGCTGCTCAAGCGCGGCGAGGACACACCGCATGTTGCTTGAACTGGCCCGCTGGCTGCAGCAGCTGGACGACCTGTTCCGGTTGTTCAACTACCTCACGTTCCGCGGCATCCTCGCCGCGTTGACCGCGCTGGGGCTGTCGCTGTGGCTGGGGCCGGCGGCGATCCGCCGCCTGGCGCAGCTCAAGGGCGGTCAGCCGATCCGCAAGGACGGCCCGCAGTCGCATTTCTCCAAGGCCGGCACCCCGACCATGGGCGGCGGCCTGATCCTGCTGTCGGTGCTGATGGCGGTGCTGCTGTGGGGCGACCTGCGCAACCGCTACGTGTGGCTGGTGATGGCGGTGATGCTGTGCTTCGGCGCCATCGGCTGGTACGACGACTGGATCAAGATCGCCCGGCGCGACCCCAACGGGCTGAAGTCGCGCTGGAAGTACCTGCTGCAGTCGATCTTCGGTCTCGGCGCCGGCCTGTTCCTGTTCCATACCGCCGACGTGCCGGCGGCGCTGACCCTGTACATCCCGATGTTCAAGGCGATCGCGCTGCCGCTGGCCGGGATCAGCTTCGTCGCCATCGCCTACTTCTGGATCGTCGGCTTCTCCAACGCGGTCAACCTGACCGACGGCCTGGACGGGCTGGCGATCATGCCGACCGTGCTGGTCGCCTGCGCGCTGGGCGTGTTCGCCTACGCCTCGGGCAACGCGGTGTTCTCCAGCTACCTGCAGATCCCGCAGATCCCCGGGGCAGGCGAGCTGGTCATCATCTGCGCGGCGATCGCCGGCGCCGGCCTCGGCTTCCTGTGGTTCAACACCTACCCGGCGATGGTGTTCATGGGCGACGTCGGCGCGCTGGCGCTGGGCGCGGTGCTGGGCACCATCGCGGTGATCGTGCGCCAGGAACTGGTGCTGGTGGTGATGGGCGGCGTGTTCGTGATCGAGACGCTGTCGGTGATGATCCAGGTGGCCAGCTTCAAGCTGACCGGCAAGCGCGTGTTCCGCATGGCGCCGATCCACCACCACTTCGAACTCAAGGGCTGGCCCGAGCCGCGGGTGATCGTGCGCTTCTGGATCATCTCGGTGGTGCTGGTGCTGATCGGCCTGGCGACGCTGAAGGTGCGCTGATGGACGATACCGCGCGCCAGGCAACCCGGCTCGAAGCGATCGGCGGCCACTACGACAAGTGGCTGCTGGGCGCGGCCGTGGCGCTGGCGTCGCTGGGCATCGTGATGGTCGCCTCCAGCTCCATCGCGCTCACCCAGAGCCCGTTCTACTACCTGAGCCGGCACCTGGTGTTCATCGGCATCGGCGTGGCGCTGGCGGCGGTGGCGATGCGGGTGGAGCTGCGCGAGGTCGAGAAGTACAACCACCTGCTGCTGCTGGGCTGCTTCGCGCTGCTGGTGGTGGTGTTCGTGCCCGGCCTGGGCAGCACCGTCAACGGCGCCCGCCGCTGGATCAACCTGGGCGTGTCCAAGTTCCAGACGGTCGAGGCGGTGAAGGTGCTGTACATCGTCTGGCTGTCCAGCTACCTGGTGCGCTTCCGCGACGAGGTCAACGCCACCTGGCAGGCGATGCTCAAGCCGGTTGGCGTGGTCGGGGTGCTGGTGGTGCTGCTGCTGCTGCAGCCGGACTTCGGTTCGTCGATGCTGCTGCTGGGCATCACCACCTGCATGCTGGTGCTGGGCGGCGCGCAGCTCAAGCGGATCATGCTGCCGCTGCTGCTGATGCTGCCGGCGCTGGTGCTGCTGGTGATCTTCGAGCCGTACCGCATGCGCCGCGTGACCTCGTTCATGGACCCGTGGGAAGACCAGCTGGGCTCGGGCTACCAGCTGTCCAACGCGCTGATGGCGATCGGTCGCGGCGAATGGACCGGCGTGGGCCTGGGCGCGTCCATCCAGAAGCTCAACTACCTGCCCGAATCGCATACCGACTTCATCTTCTCGGTGATCGCCGAGGAGCTGGGGTTCGCCGGCGTGTGCACCATCGTCGCGCTGTACGCGCTGCTGGTCGGCCGCGCGTTCTGGCTGGGCATGCGCTGCATCGAGATGCGCCGCCACTTCTCCGGCTACATCGCTTTCGGCGTGGGCCTGTGGATCGGCCTGCAGACCTTCGTGTCGATCGGCGTGAATCTGGGCATGCTGCCGACCAAGGGCCTGACCCTGCCGCTGATTTCCTCCGGCGGCTCCAGCGTGATGATGACCTGCGTGGCGGTCGGCGTGCTGCTGCGCGTGTCGTGGGAATACAACCGCGCGGTGCGCCGCCAGGAAGTGCGCGATGACGCCGACGTGGCCGATGCGCCGGCAGAGGCCGGCGCGCAGCCGGCCGAGCCGGCCACCGCCAGCGCGATCGCCGCGGCCATGCAGGCCGGCGCCATGCGCGGCACCAGCCGCATGCAGCAGCGTGTCGAACCGACCTTCGGGAGGATCGCGTGATGACGCATCCCTCGCAGCAGCCGGCGCAGCCGCATGCCGGGACTCGCCAGCAGGGCGGCCCGGGGCCGTCGCATGACGCGCGCCCGGTGCTGATCATGGCCGGTGGCACCGGCGGGCACATCTTCCCGGGGTTGGCCGTGGCCCGGGTGCTGCGCGAGCGCGGCGTCCCGGTGACCTGGCTCGGCGCCGAGGGCGCGATGGAGACCCGGCTGGTGCCGCAGCACGGCATCGCGATCGACACCCTGGCGATCTCCGGCCTGCGCGGCAAGGGCAAGCTGGCGCTGCTGGCGGCGCCGCTGCGGGTGCTGCGCGCGATCCGCGCCGCCGGCTTCATCCTGCGCGAGCGCAACCCGCGCGCGGTGGTGGCGTTCGGCGGTTTCGCCTCCGGCCCTGGCGGCATGGCCGCGCGCCTGCACGGCTTGCCGTTGCTGGTGCACGAACAGAACCGCGCGCCGGGCATGACCAACCGCATCTTGTCGCGCTTCGCGCGGCGCCTGTTGACCGGCTTCCCCGGCAGCTTCGCCACCGGCGAAGAGGTCGTCGGCAATCCCGTGCGCGCGGAGATCGCCGCGCTACCGGCGCCGGAGCAGCGCCTGGCCGGCCGCAGCGGCCCGATGCGGGTGCTGGTGCTGGGCGGCAGCCAGGGCGCGCGCGCGCTCAACAACGCAGTGCCCCGGGCGCTGGCCGCGCTGGCCGGCAGCGTCGCCATCGAGGTCTGGCACCAGTGCGGCGAGAAGCTGCTCGACGAAGCGCGGCGGTCTTACCGCGATGCCGGCGTCGACGGCCGCGTCGATGCCTTCATCCAGGACATGGCCGCGGCCTATGCCTGGGCCGACCTGGTGGTGTGCCGTTCGGGCGCTTCCACCCTGGCCGAACTGTGCGCGGTGGGCGTCGGCAGCGTGCTGGTGCCGTTTGCCGCGGCGGTCGACGACCACCAGACCCGCAACGCCGAATACCTGGTCGAGCGCGGCGCCGCCGAACTGCTGAAGCAGGACGACGCGCTGGCCACCAACCTGGAGGGCGTGCTGCGCGCGCTCGCCGCCACTCCCGCCCGACGCATGCAGATGGCCCAGGCCGCGCGTGCGCTGGCCAAGGCCGATGCGGCCGAACGCATCGCCGACATCATCCTCGAGGAAGCAGCATGAACACGGCACCGCGCACCCGCGCCCGCCTTGCCGGAGGCCGCGCATGATCCGCCGCCTCCACGACACCACCGACCTGGTCCGGGCGTTCCCGCGGGTGCATTTCGTCGGCATCGGCGGCACCGGCATGAGCGGCATCGCCGAGGTGATGCTGACCCTGGGTTATGAAGTCTCCGGCTCGGACAACGCCGACAATGCCGCCACCCGCCGCCTGGCGCGGCTGGGCGCGCGGGTGATGCGCGGGCACTCGGCCGCCAACGTGCTCGGCACCGACTGCGTGGTGGTGTCCAGCGCCATCCGCGAAGACAACCCGGAACTGATGGAGGCGCGCAGCCAGCGCATCCCGATCATGCCGCGCGCGGCGATGCTGGCCGAGCTGATGCGCTTCCGCCGCGGCATCGCCGTGGCCGGCACCCACGGCAAGACCACCACTACCTCGCTGACCGCCGCGGTACTGAGCGAAGGCGGCCTGGACCCGACCTTCGTGATCGGCGGGCAGCTGCTGGCCGCCGGTGCCAACGCCAAGCTCGGCGGTGGGCAGTGGCTGGTGGCCGAAGCCGACGAGAGCGACGGCAGCTTCCTGCGCCTGAACCCGCTGGTAGCGGTGATCACCAATATCGACGCCGACCACCTGGAGAACTACGGCAACGACTTCGCCCGCGTGCAGGCGGCGTTCGCCGAGTTCCTGCAGCGGCTGCCGTTCTACGGGTTGGCGGTGCTGTGCATCGACGATCCGGAAGTGGCCGCGCTGGCGACGCAGACCCCGCGCCACGTGATGACCTACGGCATGAGCGGCAACGCCGACGTGCGCGCCGAGGACGTGGAGCAGGACGGCGCGCGCATGCGCTTCACCCTGCGCCTGCCCGAAGGCAGCAGCGTGCCGGTGACGCTGGCGCTGCCCGGCCGCCACAACGTGCTCAACGCACTGGCCGCCGCCGCCATCGGCTGGCAGCTGGGCGTGGCCCCGGACACCATCGCCGCGGCGCTGGAGAAGTTCGAAGGCGTGGGCCGCCGCTTCAACGACCTGGGCGTGGTCACCACCGCCAAGGGCGCCCGGGTGCGGCTGATCGACGACTACGGCCACCATCCGCGCGAGCTGGCCGCGGTGTTCGCCGCGGCCCGCGGCGGCTGGCCCGAGCAGCGCCTGGTGGTGGCGTTCCAGCCGCATCGCTACAGCCGTACCCGCGACCAGTTCGACGCGTTCGCCGCGGTGCTGTCGGAAGTCGACGCGCTGGTGCTGAGCGAGGTGTACCCGGCCGGCGAGGCACCGATCCCCGGCGCCGATTCGAAGTCGCTGGCCCGCGCCATCCGTGCCCGCGGCCGCAGCGAACCGGTGGTGGTCGGCCATGCCCACGACCTGGTGTCGGTGCTGCCGGACGTGCTGCGCGACGGCGACCTGCTGCTGATGATGGGCGCCGGCGATATCGGCCACGTCGCCCAGCAGATCGCCAGCGGCGGCTTCCAGGAGGCGCGGGACGAATGATCGCCTGGCTGCTTCCGTCGGCATGCACCAAGTCCAGGGCCGCACGCGGCCAGGGCGCGGTGCGGCCGTGCGGAACCGCCCGGACGCGTGGAGGCCGGGCATGAGCGCGCTGCTGCGCATCCTCGCCTGGCTGCTGGCCATCGCCCTGGTGGCGCTGCCGGTGATCGCGGTGCTCAACGGCTGGGTCGGCGCCGAGCGCTGGCCGCTGACCCGGCTGCGGGTGCACGGCGAGTTCAAGCGCGTGCCCGGCGAAGACCTGCGCAGGGCGCTGCTGCCGTATGCGCGCGCCGGCTACTTCGCGGTGAAGCTGCAGGACGCGCAGCACGCGGTGGAGCGGTTGCCCTGGGTGGAAAGCGCGCAGGTGCGCAAGCAGTGGCCGGACGTGCTGGAAGTGAGCGTGGTCGAGCACAAGCCGTTCGCGCGCTGGGGCAAGGACCGGCTGCTGTCCGAGCAGGGGCGCCTGTTCGCCACCCCGCACGGGCTGGAGGACGCGCCGTTGCCCGAGCTCGACGGCCCGGACAGCAAGACCGCCGAGGTGGTCGAGCTCTACAACGATTCGCGCGCGCTGTTCGCGCCGGTGGGCATGGACGTGCGGCGGGTGGCGATGGACGCGCGCGGCAGCTGGTCGCTGGCGCTGGACAACGGCACCGAAGTCATCGTCGGCCGCGACGACGCGCGTTCGCGGCTGGGCCGCTTCGTGCGCGTGCTGCCGCAGCTCACGCGCACCCAGGTGCCGATCGTGCGCGCCGATCTCCGCTACACCAACGGTTTCACGCTGAGCTGGGGAACTCCGCCGCCGGCAGCAAAGCAGACGCAGGACAGGACATGAATCGCAAGGGTGACAAATCACTGATCGTCGGCCTCGACATCGGCACCTCCAAGGTGGTGGCGCTGGTGGGCGAGTACTCGCCGGGCAGCCCGATCGAGGTGATCGGCATCGGCTCGCACGAATCGCGCGGGCTCAAGCGCGGCGTGGTGGTCGACATCGAGTCGACGGTGCAGTCGATCCAGCGCGCCATCGAGGAAGCCGAGCTGATGGCCGGCTGCGAGATCCGCTCGGTCTACGCCTCGATCTCCGGCAACCACGTGCAGTGCCGCAACTCGCAGGGCATCACCCCGATCCGCGAGGGCGAGGTGACCTGGGGCGACCTGGACCGGGTGCTGGAGGCGGCCAAGGCGGTGGCGATCCCAGCCGACCAGAAGATCCTGCACGCGATCCCGCGCGAGTACGTGCTGGACGATTCGCAGGAAGGCATCCGCAACCCGGTCGGCATGACCGGCGTGCGCCTGGAGGTGCACGCGCACCTGGTGGTGTGCGCGCAGTCGGCCGCGGCCAACATCAGCAAGTGCGTGCAGCGCTGCGGCCTGCAGGTGGACGACCTGGTGCTGTCCTCGCTGGCGTCGTCGGTGGCGGTGCTGACCGCCGACGAACGCGAGCTCGGCGTGGTGATGGTGGATATCGGCGCCGGCACCACCGACATCGCGGTGTTCGTGCAGGGCGCGATCTGCCACACCGCCTCGCTGCCGATCGCCGGCGACCACGTCACCAACGACATCGCGCACATGCTGCGCACGCCGACCCCCGAGGCCGAGCAGATCAAGGTGCGCTACGCCTGCGCGCTGGCGCAGCTGGCCACCGCCGAGGAGAGCATCCAGGTGCCGTCGGTCGGCGACCGCCCGCCGCGGCGCATGCCGCGCGCCTCGCTGGCGCAGGCGGTGCAGGGCCGCTACGAGGAGATCTTCGAGATGGTGCAGGCCGAACTGCGGCGCTCGGGCTTCGAGGAAATGGTGCGCGCCGGCATGGTGCTCACCGGCGGCGCCTCGAAGATGGAAGGCGTGGTCGAGCTGGCCGAGGAAATGCTGCAGATGCCGGTGCGCGTGGGCATCCCGCAGCACGTCACCGGGCTGGGCGAGGTGGTCGGCAACCCGGTGCACGCCACCGGCGTCGGCCTGCTGCTGATGGGCAGCCAGATCGAACACCCGCGGCGTCCGTCGCTGCCCGCTGGGCGCGCCGGCACGCTGTTCAACAAATTGAAGAACTGGTTCCGCGGAGAGTTCTGACGCGGAGCGGGCGGTAACGCCGGCCGCTGGCCGGTGATTGAAGCAGGGCGGTACCCCGTAGTGGCGCAGGCCACGAGGGATTCCAACGACAACTGCCGCAATGGCGGCGCGGTGACCAAGGGCAGGACGCCTGCGGGGCCACGCCAACGGAAGCGGTTATAACGAGGACATGGACATGGCACATTTCGAACTGATCGAGAAGATGGCACCCAATGCGGTGATCAAGGTGGTGGGCGTGGGCGGCGGCGGCGGCAACGCCGTGGCGCACATGGTCAACTCCAGCGTGGACGGCGTCGAGTTCATCACCGCCAACACCGATTCGCAGGCGATCAAGAACTGCGGCGCCAAGCTGCAGCTGCAGCTCGGCACCAATGTCACCAAGGGCCTGGGCGCCGGCGCCAACCCGGAAGTCGGCCGCCAGGCCGCGCTGGAAGACCGCGAGCGGATCATGGACGCCCTGCAGGGCGCGGACATGGTGTTCATCACCGCCGGCATGGGCGGCGGCACCGGCACCGGCGCGGCGCCGGTGGTAGCGCAGCTGGCCAAGGAAATGGGCATCCTGACCGTGGCCGTGGTCACCAAGCCGTTCCCGTTCGAGGGCCGCCGCCGCATGCAGGTCGCGCTCAAGGGCATCGAGGAACTGAGCCAGCACGTCGACTCGCTGATCACCATCCCCAACGAGAAGCTGATCACCGTGCTCGGCCGCAACGCCACCATGGTGCAGGCCTTCCGCGCCGCCAACGACGTGCTGCAGGGCGCGGTGCAGGGCATCGCCGACCTGATCGTGCGCCCGGGCCTGATCAACGTCGACTTCGCCGACGTGCGCACCGTGATGTCGGAGATGGGCCTGGCCATGATGGGCACCGGCACCGCCCGCGGCGACGACCGCGCCCAGGCCGCCGCCGAGGCCGCCATCCAGAACCCGCTGCTGGACGACGTGAACCTGGCCGGCGCCAACGGCATCCTGGTCAACATCACCGCCGGCCCGGACTTCACCATGAGCGAGTTCGACGAGATCGGCCGCACCATCGACGGCTTCGCCTCGGAAGACGCGACCGTGGTGGTCGGCACCGTGCTCGACCCGGACATGCAGGACGAGGTGCGGGTGACCGTGGTCGCCACCGGCCTGAACCGCGCCGTGGCCAAGAACGCGCAGCGCCCGGGCGAGCGTGCGCCGATCAAGCTGGTGCGCAATGCCACCACCGGCCAGGCCGAGTTCGGCGGCGACTACGAAAGCCCGGCCGACGCCGTGGCCAAGGCGGTGGGCAGCTCGCTGGGCATGGGCCTGCGTCGCCCCAGTTCGGACACCGTGGCCGCCTCGGCCCCGGCGGCCGCACCGGCCGCGGCGGAGCTGCCGAGCGACTACCTGGACATCCCGGCGTTCCTCCGCCGCCAGGCCGACTGACCGGCCGGTCGCCATCGCCGGGCGTCCCGACGGGGCGCCCTCGGCGGGCGGCATGGCCGGCAGGTGGTGAGTTGTCGTAGACGCCGGGGTTGTCCTCCCCGGTGGCAGCATCCATGTCCGTTGCTGCCGGGCCAGGATCGGCCCGGCGGCAGCTTCGCCTCCCCGGAGGAGGCGGGGTGGCCGCACGCCAGGGACGGATGTTGATGCGTGTTATTCTTGTTTGGTTATGGCCGCGCTCCGGGCGGTCCCTCCAGAACGTACCCCGATGATCCAGCAGCGCACCCTCAAGAACACGATCCGCGCCACCGGCGTCGGCCTGCACAGCGGCGACAAGGTCTACATGACCCTGCGCCCGGCGCCGGTCGACCACGGCATCGTGTTCCGCCGCGTCGACCTGGACCCGGTGGTGGAAGTGCCGGCGCGCGCCGACCTGGTCACCGAGGTGACCCTGTGCACCGGCCTGACCTGCGAAGGCGCCAAGATCCAGACCGTCGAGCACCTGATGTCGGCCATGGCCGGGCTGGGCGTGGACAACGCCATCGTCGAGCTGTCCTCGGCCGAACTGCCGATCATGGACGGTTCCTCGGGTCCGTTCGTGTTCCTGCTGCAGTCGGCGGGCATCGTCGAGCAGCCGGCGCCCAAGCGTTTCCTGCGCATCCTCAAGACCGTGGAAGTGCGCGACGGCGACAAGATCGCCCGTTTCGAACCGCACGAGGGCTACCGGCTGGGCTTCACCATCCAGTTCGACCACCCGATGATCCCGGCCCGCCAGTCGCGGGTGGAGATCGACTTCTCCACCGCCGCCTACATCAAGGAAATCTCCCGCGCGCGCACCTTCGGCTTCATGCGCGACCTGGAGTACATGCGCGAGCGCAACCTGGGGCTGGGCGGTTCGATGGACAACGCCATCGTGCTGGACGAGTTCCGCGTGCTCAACGACGACGGCCTGCGCTACGCCGACGAGTTCGTGCGGCACAAGATCCTCGATGCGGTCGGCGACCTGTACCTGGCCGGCGGCCCGGTGCTGGGCGCCTACGAGGGCTACAAATCCGGCCACGCGCTCAACAACAAGCTGGTCCGCGCCCTGCTGGCCGACGCCAGTGCCTGGGAGTGGGCGAGCTTCGATTCGCCGGCTGTCGCCGACCCGATCGTCTACGGGGCGACGGCCTACGCCTGAATGGGTGGTCTACCGATAGGCGTAGACAAAATGTGAATCCAGGCGCCATTTCAGCCTGAATTTAACGATTAATTAACAAAAGACTAACGCCTCCACTGCAAGTCGCGGCTAGGATTCCTGCCGGCTTGGTGCTGGCGTCCTTCGGGATGCCCGGATGCGGTGGAGCAACCCCACCCGCATTCAGGAACGGGTGCCCTTCACATCCGCCAGACAAGCCAGGGCGTCGCGCAGGCCTTTGTGCGTGGCGGCCGTTACTGCGTGAGTGCTGCGCTGGTCGTTGCGCACCGGGGAGGGTGCAGGCGCGGTTGCAGTCTTGACGGTCACCCGGGTGGCCTTCAGCCCGATGGATCGGGCCGCGTCGAGCAGCTGGTTTTCGGCAAGCCTGACCTTGGCATGCCAGACCGGCGATTCGACGAGAAAAACGAGGTGTTCGCCGTCCACATTGGCCAGCCGGCAACGGTTGGCCAGCGCAGGCGGCAGATGGGGGCGCAACTGCCGGTCCAGCGCATCGAGCCACAGGGCTCGTCGCAGCGGGTTCCCGGCCTTGTCCGCCATGACCGCTTCCAGCGCCTGTTTGGGCGCGCTGCGGGAACGAACGCTGGATTTCGGCTCAGACATAAGAATTCTTCGATGGCATTCAAAAAGATCGTAATCAAAACTCGGGGGCAGCAGGCAAAAACGCCGTTGGCGCGCCTGCAGGTGTTTTTCGAGGATAGGCCAAAGGCCCTGCTGGGCAGCGTGATGGGCCTGGGTTGCCTGGTCGGCGTGGGGCTCACCCTCGGCGTCGGCGCGACCGGCGACGCGGCGCTGCGCGCGCAGGTCGAACGCCAGGAGCGCGAACTTGCCAAGGTGCAGGCCGATGCGCAGACCCAGGTCAACGCGCTGGCGGCGCGGCTGGGCGAGCTGCAGGCCCAGGCCACCCGCCTGAACGCCCTCGGCGAACGCCTGACCCAGATGGGCAAGCTCGAGGACGGCGAGTTCGATTTCAACGAAACGCCCGGCCTGGGTGACGGCGATGCCGGCCCGGCGCAGGACATCCCGCTGAGCGCGGTCAACAGCGACTTACAGGTGCTGGAGCAGCGCTTCGCTGCTTCAGGCAGGCAGTTGTCGGTGCTCGAATCGCTGCTGTTCGACCACCAGCTGGAGCAGAACGCCGTGCCCTCGCGCATGCCGATCCGCAACAGCTACGTGACCTCCGGCTTCGGTACCCGCGCCGATCCGTTCGGCCGCGGTGCCGCTACCCACAAGGGCATGGATTTCCACGCCCGCGTCGGCGACCCGGTGACGGCGGTGGCCGAAGGCGTGGTCAGCTTCTCCGGGGTCAAGGGCGGCTACGGCAACGTGGTCGAGGTCGACCACGGCAATGGCTACAAGACCCTGTACGCGCACAACTCGCGCCTGAGCGTGCGCGAGGGCGACCTGGTCCGGGTCGGCCAGGAAGTGGCCAAGGCCGGTTCCACCGGGCGCTCCACCGGCGCGCACGTGCATTTCGAGGTGTGGCAGGACGGGCGCGTGGTCAACCCGCGCAAGTTCCTGGGCGACGGCGGCACCACCCCGGTGGGCCGCGTCCAGCGTGGCTGACGGGCGCCTGCGGGCGCTTGAATCGCCAGGCGCCCGCCCCAAGCTACAATAGGCGTTGCCATCGACAGGGCGCATTGCGCCCTGTTTCGTTTGTGCCCGGCTGGTCCCGCTTGGGGTGGGGTCCGCGCACGGCATTCCATTCAAACCGGTTCCTTCAATGATCAACAGCCTGCTTACCCGCGTTTTTGGCAGCCGCAACGAGCGCCAGCTCCGCCAGCTCAACCGTATCGTCGCCAAGATCAATGCCTTGGAGCCGGAAATCCAGAAGCTTTCCGACGACCAGCTGAAGGCCAAGACCCCCGAGTTCCGCGAGCGCATCGCCGCCGGCGAGACGCTGGACAAGGTGCTGCCGGAAGCCTTCGCGGTCTGCCGCGAGGCCTCGCAGCGCGTGCTGGGCATGCGCCACTACGACGTGCAGCTGATCGGCGGCATGGTGCTGCACCTGGGCAAGATCGCCGAAATGCGCACCGGTGAAGGCAAGACCCTGGTCGCCACCCTGCCGGTGTACCTCAATGCCCTGGAAGGCAAGGGCGTGCACGTGGTCACCGTCAACGACTACCTGGCGCGGCGCGACGCCGCGCAGATGGGCCGGCTCTACAACTGGCTGGGGCTGAGCGTGGGCGTGGTCTATCCGGGCATGCCGCATGGCGACAAGCGCGAAGCCTACGCCGCCGACATCACCTACGGCACCAACAACGAGTTCGGCTTCGACTACCTGCGCGACAACATGGCGCTGACCCGCGCCGACCGCTACCAGCGCGGCCTGCACTACGCCATCGTCGACGAAGTCGACTCGATCCTGATCGACGAGGCCCGCACCCCGCTGATCATCTCCGGCCCGGCCGACGATTCGCCGGAGCTGTACATCCGCGTCAACCGCGTGGTGCCGCAGCTGGTCAAGCAGGAGACCGAGGAAGGCGAAGGCGATTTCTGGGTCGACGAGAAGGGCAAGCAGGTGCACCTGTCCGAAGCGGGCATGGAGCACGCCGAGGACCTGCTGCGGCAGGCCGGCATCATCGACGCCGACAACGACGGCGGCCTGTACGCCGCGCAGAACCTGACGGTGGTCCACCACCTCAACGCCGCGCTGCGCGCGCACGCGATCTACCAGCGCGACGTGGACTACATCGTGCGCGACGGCGAAGTGGTGATCGTCGACGAATTCACCGGCCGTACCCTGGCCGGCCGCCGCTGGTCCGACGGCCTGCACCAGGCGGTGGAAGCCAAGGAAGGGGTGCCGGTGCAGCGCGAGAACCAGACGCTGGCCAGCATCACCTTCCAGAACCTGTTCCGCATGTACAAGAAGCTGTCCGGCATGACCGGCACGGCCGACACGGAAGCCTACGAGTTCCAGAGCATCTACGGCCTGGAAGTGGTGGTGATCCCGACCAACAAGCCCACCATCCGCAAGGACCACCCGGACCAGGTGTTCCTCAACCGCAAGGGCAAGTTCAACGCGGTGCTGGCCGACATCGAGGAATGCGCCAAGCGCGGCCAGCCGGTGCTGGTCGGCACCACCTCGATCGAAACCTCGGAGATGCTGTCCGAGCACCTGCGCAAGGCCGGCGTGAAGCACGAGGTGCTCAACGCCAAGCAGCACGACCGCGAAGCGACCATCGTCGCCAATGCCGGCCGCCCGGGCTCGGTGACCATCGCCACCAACATGGCCGGCCGCGGTACCGACATCGTGCTCGGTGGGTCGCTGGAGACCGAGCTGCAGGAACTGGGCGAGGAGGCCAGCGCCGAGCAGAAGGCCGCGGTCAAGGCCGCCTGGCAGGAACGCCACGACGCGGTCAAGGCCGCCGGCGGCCTGCACATCGTCGGTACCGAACGCCACGAATCGCGCCGCATCGACAACCAGCTGCGCGGCCGTTCCGGCCGCCAGGGCGACCCGGGTTCCTCGCGCTTCTACCTGTCGCTGGAAGACAACCTGATGCGCATCTTCGCCTCCGACTGGGTGCAGAAGGCGATGCGCCTGATGGGCATGAAGGAAGACGACGTCATCGAGGACCGCCTGGTCAGCCGCCAGATCGAGAAGGCGCAGCGCAAGGTCGAGGCGCACAACTTCGACATCCGCAAGAACCTGCTGGACTTCGACGACGTCAACAACGACCAGCGCAAGGTGATCTACGCGCAGCGCGACGAGCTGCTCGACGCCGAGTCGGTCAAGGACAACATCGATGGCATCCGCGGCGACGTGATCTACGACCTGGTGACCCGCTTCGTGCCGCCGAACTCGGTGGACGAGCAGTGGGACCTGCCGGGCCTGCAGGCCACGCTGGAGTCCGACCTGGGCGTGCAGATGGACCTGGTGGGGCTGTTCAAGCAGCACGAGGAACTGGATGCCGAGGGCATTGCCCAGGCCGTGGCCGACCACATCGAGCAGCACTTCGAGCAGAAGGAAGCGGCGGTCGGCGCCGAGACCATGCGCGCGCTGGAGAAGCACGTGATGCTGACCGTGCTCGACCAGAGCTGGAAGGAACACCTGGCGCGCATGGATTACCTGCGCCAGGGCATCTACCTGCGCGGCTACGCACAGAAGCAGCCCAAGCAGGAATACAAGAAGGAAGCCTTCGAGCTGTTCTCGGAGATGCTGGAGAACGTCAAGCGCGAAGTGATCCAGCTGCTCTCGCGCGTGCGCATCCGCAGCGAGGAGGAAGTGGCGGCGATGGAGGCGCTGGAACGCCAGCAGGCCGAAGCGCGCCTGCAGATGTCGCAGTTCCAGCACCAGGACAACGGCGGCTACGGCGCCGACGAGGAAGCGGCCGAGGTGCAGGCCGCGCTCGCCGAGCCCAAGGTCGGCCGCAATGATCCGTGCCCCTGCGGCAGCGGCAAGAAGTACAAGCACTGCCACGGTCAACTCAACTGAGTTGAGTTGACCGTGGTGTAGCCCGCTTTGCGGGCTACACCCCCCAAGTCCGCCGTGCGGACTTGGGGCCCCACGTTCCTTTCTCCCGATCCACGCGGCTGTCGCCGCGCCCCCTTACCAAGGGGGCTTTCCCCCGGACGGATTCGGTAGTGCCGGCCATTGGCCGCGACACGCTATCGCTGCTGGCGGTTGCGCCACGTTGCGCCGCAAAGCATGCCCCCCGCTCTTTTCTGCTTCCCCGGGCCGGTGCAGCGCACCGGGCGTCCGCCTGGCCTGCCGTGCGCTGCAGCACAGGCAGGCCACCCTCACCCCCGCGCCCCGGCCGGCCCCGGCATGCGGCCCGCTCTTCGGGCCGGCGTCGCCGGTCGCGCTTCGCGCGATAGCGTCGCCGACCCAGGGAGCCGCCTGCAGGCGCGATCCCGATGGGTGCCGGCAGTCAATCGACACGGCCGTGCACCTCTGGAACGCCGGTGCGGGGCTCGCCCCACACCGGGCCTTCCCGACGGGCGCCCAAGCCGGAACTGCGCGCATGCAGGCGATTGCGCCGTCCCCCGGGTTTTCGGCATGCTCGGCGCATGACTCCTCCGTTGCGCTCGATCCACGTCGTGGCCGCCGTCATCACCGACGCGCGTGGCCGCATCCTGCTCAACCGCCGCAATGGCACCAGCGACATGGCCGGGCTGTGGGAATTCCCCGGCGGCAAGCGCGAGCCGGGCGAGACCTCCGAGCAGGCGCTGGCGCGCGAGCTGCACGAAGAGCTTGGCATCGAGGCCGAGGTCGGCGACTGGCTGATGGAAGTGCCGCAGCTCTATCCGGACAAGCGCCTGCGCCTGGAAGTGCGCCTGGTGCAGCGCTGGAAGGGGAGCGCGCGCGGGCGCGAAGGGCAGGCCATCACCTGGGTGGCGCCGGACAGGCTGGGCCGCTATTCGATGCCGCCGGCGGACCTGCCGGTGGTGGCCGCGCTGCGCCAGGCCGATCGTTACCTGGTCACGCCCGAGCCCGCGGCCGGCGGCGAAGCGTGGCTGGAGGGCGTGCAGGCCGCGGTGGACGCCGGCATCCGCCGGGTGCAGCTGCGCACGCCGCAGGCCGGCGACCGCGCGGCGTTGGCGCGTGACGCGGTGGACCGCCTCGGCCGCCAGGCCGAGCTGTTGCTCAACCGCGACATCGCGCTGGCCAGGGAGCTGGGGGTGGGCGTACACCTGGGCAGCGAGCAGCTGCAGCAGCTGCAGCAGCGACCGCTGCCGGAAAGCGTCCTGGTCGGCGCCTCCTGCCACGACCTGGCGCAGTTGCAGGCCGCGCAGCGCCTGGGCTGCGACTTCGCCGTGCTCGGCCCGGTGCAGGCCACCGCCAGCCATCCCGGGGCGACGCCGCTGGGATGGGCCGCGTTCGAGCAGCTGCGCGAGCAGGTGTCGCTGCCGATCTACGCCATCGGCGGATTGGCCGCGGCGGATATCGGCACCGCGCGCCGGCACGGTGCGCAGGGCGTGGCCGCGATCCGCGCGTTGTGGCCGCGGCCGGCTACAGGCTGATCCAGAAGCAGTTGTACTGCCGGCGCAGTTTCAACAGCGTGCGCGACGGCGTGGCGCCCTGCCCGAGGGTCTGTTCCAGGCGCAGTGCGACCGGGCGCGGGCGCCGCGCCGGCATCTCGGTGGACATGGCCGCAGCGTCGCCGGCTGCATGGTCGCCTTCGCCCTCGGGCAGCAGCTCCGGGTCACGCGGGAACACCGGCGCGATGTCGACCAGCGGACGCTGCACGATGGCGTCCAGGCGGTCCATGACCCGCGTGGCTTCGGTGCTGGACAGCCCGCTCCAGGCATAGATGCCGGACAGGTGGTTGGGGTCGCGCGCCTCCACCGCCGCGCGGATCTGCGCCACCACCTCGCTGAGCCGGCGCGCGCAGCTGTCGCGGTACAGGCCGCTGGCGCCGGCGGGACGCGCCTCGGGCAGCAGGCGCGCGCGCGCGCCCATCGCCTCGCAGGGCTTGTCGCCGTACACCGTCCGCCCCTGCGGGTCGGTGCAGCGGTTGACGTGCTGCGCATGCGCGGCGCCCGCCCACAGGGCGGCAGGGAGCAGCAGGAGCGGCAGCGATCGCATGGGCCAAGCCTAACCCGCGGCCGCGTGACGGGATGTGTACCCGTGCGGCGGGGGATCAGCCGTGGCCGAGCCGCTGCAGCACCGCGCTGGTCGGCCTGGCCAGGTTGAGCGTGTAGAAGTGCAGCGACGGCGCGCCGCCGGCGATCAGCCGCTCGCACAACGCCGCCACCACGTCGGCACCGAATGCGCGCACCGAGTCGACATCATCGCCATAGGCCTGCATGCGCTTGGCGATCCAGCGCGGGATCTCCGCGCCGCACTGCTCGGAGAAGCGCCGCAGCTGGCTGAAGTTGGAGATCGGCATCACCCCGGGGACGATCGGCACGTCCACGCCCAGCTTGCCGGCGGCATCGACGAACTGGAAGTAGGCGTCGGCGTTGTAGAAGTACTGGGTGATGGCGGCGTCGGCGCCAGCGTCGATCTTGGCCTTGAAATGGCGCAGGTCGGCCAGCGCGTCGCTGGCCTGCGGGTGCGTTTCCGGATACGCGCCGACCTCGATGCGGAACGCGTCGCCGTGCTCGGCGCGGATGAAGGCGATCAGCTCCGAGGCGTAGCGCAGGTCGCCGGGGAAGCCCATGCCCGAAGGCAGGTCGCCGCGCAGGGCGACGATGCGGCGCACGCCGATGGCGCGGTACAGCTTGAGCAGCTCGCGGATCTCCTCGCGGGTACCGCCCACGCAGGACAAGTGCGGCGCGGCCTGCAGGCCATGGTGCTGGTTGAGATGGCGCACCGTCTCGGAGGTGTAGCTCAGGGTCGAGCCACCGGCGCCGAAGGTACAGGACACGTACTCGGGGGCATGCACCTTGAGCTTGCTCGCGGTGCGGTCCAGCTGCGCGCGCTGGTCATCGGTCTTGGGCGGGTAGAACTCGAAGCTGAGCGCGGTCATGGCGGGGCGGTGAGTGGGCCTGGCCGAGATTATATCTCTCCATCAAGATGGATGTGCAATTGTTTCCGTTGTCACCGGGCGCCCGTGCGTGGGTTCAGTGGGCCCGCCGCGCGGCGCGCTGCGGCAACAGCGCGATGCAGGCCACGATCGCGATCAGCAGCACCAGCGAGGCGGCGTAACGGCTCAGCGCCAGCCCCCCGTGATCGAGCGGCTTGTCGAGGAAGTCGCCGACCACCGCGCCCAGTGGCCGGGTGAGGATGAAGGCGGCCCAGAACAGCAGGGTCCTGGACAGGCGGGTCGTCAGGTGCAGTGCCGCGACCAGCGCCAGCAGACCACCGAACAGGACCATGCCGCCGGCATAGCCCAGCCCCTGGGTATCGGCCGCCCAGTCGCCCAGCGCGGTACCCAGGGTCTGCGAGAAGGTGATGGTCAGCCAGTAGAACAGCTCGCTGCGCCGCGAACCGATGTCGGCCACCGAAACGCTGCCGGTACTGCGCTGCCAGCAGAACAGGGTGCCCAGCAGCAATGCCAGCAGCACGCTGCTGCCGCCGCTGTAGCCGATGCCGAGCGAGCGGTCCAGGTAGTCTGCCAGGGTGGTCCCCACGGTGGTGCTGGCGATGATCGCCGCCCAGTACAGCCAGGGCCGGAAGCCGCTGGCGCGGATCTGCGCGGCCACGGCGGCGGCGAACACCACGGCGAACAGCGCGGTGCCGGCCAGGTAGCCCAGGCCCATCGACATCGTGACCGCGTCGCCACCGACCTCGCCCAGGGTGGTGGCGAGGATCTTGGTGATCCAGAAGGCGAGGGTGACTTCGGGAACCTTGCTGGCGCCCGGCAGGGGGCGGGTATGCATGACGGCGGTCCGGTGCGTGAGCGACAACGCCACGGTGCGCGGGCGGGGGTCGGAGCGGTGTCGGAATCCCGCGCGTGGCGCCAGCGGTTCACACTGCAGACGGTGACGGTGACGGTGACGGGGCCGGCATGCGCAGCGCATGCCGGGCGCAGCGCGCATCCACTGCCGGCGCGGACCCGGCCGCGGCGTGCGCGGGCAGGTGGCGATGGCCGACAATGGCCGGGTTTTCCGAACGTCCCGGCCATGTCGATCTTCCTCACCCCCTTCGCCCGTACCCGCCTGTTCCCCCGCACACCGCGCCCGAACACGATCCGCGACTGCACGCCCGAGCAGTTCGAGCGGCACCTCAACGCACATGCGCCGCTGCGCGTGCTCGATGGCTATGCGCCGTTCTGCAAGCTGCACGTGCACCGCAACTGGACCTCCACCCGCTGCCTGACCGTGCCGGTCACCGATGGCAACCGCCACCTGCTGCGCTCGGCCTACGAGGCGCGCACGCGCGAGGAACTGCCGGTACTGGTGCGCTGGTTCGAAGGCGTGGAGCCGCCGGTGGCCGATTACCTGGTCGTCATCCTCTACAGCCGCGAACAGCTGGCCAAGGAAGGCGCGCCCATCGAGGCCGACTGGGGCGTGGTCGGCTGCCTGTACACCGCCGAGCCGGCGGAAATCCCGATGGCGCCGATCACCATGATGCGCAATGCGCTCGGCGTGGAGGAGGGCGGCTCGGGCGTGCCCATCGACCGCGATGCCTACCGGCGCGCGGTGGAATTCTGGGAGGCGAACGCGAACTGGCGCTGAGCGCGCTCAGTGCGCCGGGAGGTAGTCGAGCGCCAGGCGCAGTATGTCGCGATGCTGGATGCCGTCCTCGACGATCGCTTCGTCGTAGTTGCGCAGGAAGAAGTCGCGGTCCACCTGGAACACGCGGAAGCCATGCCGCTGGTAGAACGCGAGCGGGTAGCCGAAGGCACCGGTGCCGACTTCAAGCCGGTCCGCGCCTTCGCGCCGGTACGTGTCGATCACGTGCACCAGCAGCCGCGAGCCGATGCCGCGCTGCTGCCAGGCCGGATCGACCGCGATGTTGATCAGCTCGTGGCGGCCCGGCGCGTGCGTCACCACCGCGCAGATGCCGGCGATGGCGCCGTCCACGCGCGCGGCGAAACAGCGTGCGCCCGGCAGGTAGGCGCGTACCTTGGACTCGGAAGGATCGGCCAGCAGGAGCAGCGCCAGCGGCGCGTCGGTCGGCGGTACTTCGTGGATCGAAAGCGACATGCGTGAACCGGGGTCAGGGCAAACCGGGATCGGCGTCGGATTCTCCACCGGAAGCCGAATCCGCGCCGGCTTGCGGCCATGCGCCTGGTCGCCTCCCGCGAAGGGTCAGCGCCCGCCGTCGCCGCTGCCGGGGGTGGCTGGATACATGCGCTCGATCGCCATCGCCTCGAGCGCGGTGTAGATGGTGTCGTGGCGCAGGTCCGGGCGCGGCAGTGCCTGCCATTGCAGGTGGGCAGGGCCGGCACGCTTCACCGTGTCCGACAGCGCCTGCGCGTGCGGGCCGATGGTGTCCTCGTCGCCCCAGGCCAGCAGCATCCGGCCCTCCAGGCCGGGCATGCCCTGCAGCCGCACGCCGGCGCTGCGGGTGAGTGCCGCGTCGTTCCACCACAGGCTGGGGCTGAAGGCGATCCAGGTATCGAACAGGGTCGGCTGCTCGAACAGGGTTTCGACGATGAACAGCCCGGCCAGCGACTCGCCGATGATGCCGCGCGAGCCCGTGGTGCGGTAACGGCGTTCGATCTCGGGCACCAGCTCCTCGGCGATGAACGCGCGGAACGCGGCCGAGCCGCCGACCACCGGCGCGATGCGGCGGTCGCTGTCCATCCGGGTCGGGCCGGTCATGTCGCGGCGGCGCTGGGTATTCTCGATGCCGACCACCAGCAGCGGCGCGATCCGGCCGGCGCGGATGCCGGCATCGACCGTGGCGGCCACGTGCGGGAAGTCCTCGGCGATGCCGCCATCGGGCATGTACAGCACCGGATGCGCCACCGCCGCGTCGGCGGGCGGCAGGTAGACGTTGATGGTGCGCGCCTCCTGCAGGCGCTGCGACTGGATGACGAAGCTGTCGTGTGCCGGCAGCGCCGGTTGCGCGCTGGCGATGCCTGGCAGGGCTGCCATCAGCAGGGCCGCGATGGCGGGAAGCATCGATTTCATCGTCATGTCGGTGGACGGCGTCGGGGCAGGGTCGCGCAGGGTAGCAAGCGCGCGTGGCCGGCGAGAACACGTGCCGCGGTCGTGGGCGTCCGGCGAAAGCAGGACGGGCGCCCTGCGGCGCCCGTCGTGGTGTTTCACGCGATGACCGGCGCGCCGGTCAGTAGCGGTAGTGCTCCGGCTTGAACGGGCCGTCGACCGGCACGCCGAGGTAGTCGGCCTGTTCCTGGGTCAGGGTGGTCAGCTTGACGCCGATCTTTTCCAGGTGCAGGCGAGCCACTTCCTCGTCCAGCTTCTTCGGCAGGCGGTAGACGTCGGCCGTGTAGCTGTCCTTGTTGGCCCACAGGTCGATCTGCGCCAGGGTCTGGTTGGCGAAGCTGTTGGACATCACGAAGCTCGGGTGGCCGGTGGCGCAGCCCAGGTTCACCAGGCGGCCCTCGGCCAGCAGGAAGATCGCGTTGCCGTTCGGGAACACGTACTTGTCCACCTGCGGCTTGATGTTGATCTTCTTCACGCCGGCGTAGCCGTTCAGCGCATCGACCTGGATCTCGTTGTCGAAGTGGCCGATGTTGCAGACGATGGCCTGGTCCTTCATCGCGCTCAGGTGCTCGATGCGGATGATGTCCTTGTTGCCGGTGGTGGTGACGTAGATGTCGGCGCGGCCCAGGGTGGATTCGAGGGTGTTGACCTCGAAGCCCTCCATCGCCGCCTGCAGGGCGCAGATCGGGTCGATCTCGGTGACGATCACGCGCGCGCCGTAGGCGCGCAGCGAGTGCGCCGAGCCCTTGCCGACGTCGCCGTAGCCGCAGACCACGGCGACCTTGCCGGCCAGCATCACGTCCATCGCGCGCTTGAGCCCGTCGGCCAGCGATTCGCGGCAGCCGTACAGGTTGTCGAACTTGCTCTTGGTGACCGAGTCGTTGACGTTGATCGCCGGGACCAGCAGGGTGCCGGCTTCGGCCAGCTGGTACAGGCGGTGTACGCCGGTGGTGGTCTCCTCGGAGACGCCCTTCCAGTCCTTGACCACGCGGGTCCAGTAGCCCGGGCGCTCGGCGTGCACGCGCTTGAGCAGGTTCTTGATGACCTGTTCCTCGTGCGAGCCGGACGGGGTGTTCACCCAGTCGCTGCCGTTCTCCAGCTCGTAGCCCTTGTGGATCAGCAGGGTGACGTCGCCACCGTCGTCGACCACCAGTTCCGGCCCCAGCAGGGTGCCGTCGGCGGCCTTGAAGGTCAGCGCCTCCAGGGTGCAGTCCCAGTACTCCTCCAGGGTCTCGCCCTTCCACGCGAACACCGGCGTGCCGGTGGCGGCGATGGCGGCGGCCGCCTGGTCCTGGGTGGAGAAGATGTTGCACGAGGCCCAGCGCACGTCGCCGCCGATGTCCTTGAGCGTTTCGATCAGCACCGCGGTCTGGATGGTCATGTGCAGCGAGCCGGTCACGCGCACGCCCTTGAGCGGCTGCGTGGCGGCGTGCTTGCGGCGGATCGCCATCAGCCCGGGCATCTCGTGCTCGGCGATGTCGATTTCCTTGCGGCCCCAGTCGGCCAGCGAGATGTCGGCGACCTTGTAGTCGCCTTCCTGGGAGAAGGTCTTTGCAACAGCGTTCATGTGAAGCTCCGGTGTGGTGCGAGCAGGGCTCGCGTTCGCCGGGCGCCGTTGTTGCATGCGGTGCCGTCCGAGCCTGGCCGCCGTGCCGGTCCGGCCCTTGCGGGGGACTCCACACGGCGGTCGCAGCGCCCCTCGGACGGGGGCGCCGATTATATCGCGCGCCGGCCCTGCCCAACCAAAGGCAGGGGAGCCGCCAGCCGGGGATTGTTAACGTGTGCGGTTGAAACCGCCCAGATGAGGATTGCCATGACGATGTTCGCTTCCCGCCGCCCCCGCCGCGCGTCCGCGGCGCTGGTGCTGTGCGCCGGCCTGCTGCTGGCCGTGCCGCCGTTGCTGGCGGCCGCCCCGGCCGCCAACGCCGCCGCCAGCGATGCCCAGGGCTACCGCCTGCCGTCGGCGGCGCTGCAGGCGGTGGTCGACGCCCCGCGCGCGCCGACCCTGCGCCTGTCGCCGCGCCGCGACCTGGCGGCGATGCTGCAGACCCCGCCGCTGCCGTCGATCGCCCAGGTGGCGCAGCCGGAGCTGAAGCTGGCCGGCCTGCGGATCAACCCCAGGACCTTTTCCGACAGCCGTTTCTCGTTCGGCAGCAAACTGTGGCTGATCTCCACCGCCGATGGCGCCGAGCGCCAGATCAGCGGCCTGCCGCAGCCGCTGTCGGTGGCCTCGCTGGCCTGGTCGCCGGACCAGAAGTACCTGGCGTTCAACCAGGTGGACCCGGCCAGCGGCAGCAACGAGCTGTGGCTGGTGGACGTGGCCGCCGGCAGCGCGCGGCGGGTGGCCGAGCGGCTGAACTCGGTGGTCGGCAACGGCTATGCATGGCTGCCGGGCGGCGCTGCGCTGCTGGTGATGCAGCGCCCGGCCGGCCAGGGCGCCGCGCCGGTGGGCGATGGCATCCCCACTGGACCGGCGGTGCAGCAGACCGAGGCGGGCCGGGGCGTGCGTTCGGTGCGCACCTACCAGGACCTGTTGAAGAACGACCATGACGCGCGCCTGTTCGAGTATTACCTGCAGGCGCAGCCGGTGCGGGTGGCGATCAACGGCGAAAGCCGTCCGCTGGGCATGCCGGGCCTGTACCTGGGGCTGTCATCCTCGCCGGATGGCAACTATCTGCTCAGCCAGCGCGTGGAGCGGCCGTTCTCCTATGCGGTGCCGGTCGGCAGCTTCCCGCGCCGTATCGAGGTGCTGGACGCGCAGGGCCGGGTCGCGCACACGGTAGCCAGGCTGCCGCTGGTCGAAGGCCTGCCCACCGGCAACGACGCGGTGCCGACCGGAGTGCGTTCGATCTCCTGGCGCGCCGACGCGCCGGCCACCCTGGTCTGGGCCGAAGCGCAGGATGGCGGCGATCCGGCGCGCGAGGCGGCGATCCGCGACGCGGTGCTGGTCCAGGCCGCGCCGTTCGACCGGCCGCCGGTGACCCTGGCGCGCCTGGCCGCGCGCTATGCCGGCATCAGCTGGGGCCGTGGCGACGTCGCCCTGCTCAACGAGTACTGGTGGAAGACGCGCCAGGTGCGTGAGTGGAAGATCGCCCCCGACCATCCGGAGCAGGCGCCGCAGCTGGTGTCCGAACGTTCCGGCGACGATCGCTACGGCGATCCGGGCGCGCCGCTGCTGCAGCCCGACGACGGTGGCCGTTCGCGCCTGCAGTTCAGCGCCGACGGGCGCAGCTTCTATCGCGTCGGCGACGGTGCCTCGCCGCAAGGCGACCGCCCGTTCCTGGACCGGATCGACCTGGACAGCGGCAGCAGCGAGCGCCTGTTCCATTCGCAGGCGCCGTACTACGAGACGCCGGTGGCGGTGATCGACGGCCCCACGCCGCGCGTGCTGTACAGCCGCGAGTCCAACGACGAGCCGTCCAACCTGTACACCCGTGCGCTGGGCGATGCGACGGCTCCGCTCGCCCTGACCCGCAATACGCACCCGCTGCCGCAGCTGCGTGGCGTGAGCAAGGAACAGATCCGCTACACGCGCAACGACGGCGTCGAACTCACCGCCGACCTGCTGCTGCCGCCCGGTTACGACCCGAAGAAGGACGGTCCGCGCCCGTTGCTGATGTGGGCCTACCCGGCCGAGTTCAAGTCGGCCGGCGATGCCAGCCAGGTCAGCGGCTCCCCGCACCGTTTCAATGCGATCAGCTACTGGGGCCCGCAGGCGTTCCTGGCCAAGGGCTACGTGGTGCTCAACAACCCGACCATGCCGATCGTCGGCGAGGGTGATGCCGAGCCCAACGACACCTATGTGCAGCAGCTGGTGGCCAGTGCGCAGGCGGCGGTGGACGAAGTGGTGCGCCGTGGCGTGGCCGACCGCGGCCGCATCGCCGTCGGCGGACATTCCTATGGCGCGTTCATGACCGCCAACCTGCTGGCGCACACGCGCCTGTTCAAGGCCGGCATCGCCCGCTCCGGCGCCTACAACCGCACGCTGACCCCGTTCGGCTTCCAGGCCGAGGAGCGCAATTACTGGCAGGCGCAGGACACCTACCTGAAGATGTCGCCGTTCAACTACGCCGGCGACATCAAGGACGCGATCCTGTTCATCCATGGCGTGGATGACAACAATTCGGGCACGTTCCCGATGCAGAGCGAGCGCATGTTCGCCGCGGTCAAGGGCCTGGGCGGTAACGCGCGGCTGGTGATGCTGCCCAACGAATCGCATGCCTACCGCGCACGCGAATCGATCATGACCATGCTCGCCGAGAGCGAGGACTGGCTGGACCGCTGGCTGGCGGCACCGGCGAAGGACGGCAAGCGGTAATCCCGCCGCGGGCCGGCGCATGCCGGCGTTCCGCGCGCCCGCCCCACGGTCTGCGTCGCAGGCCGTGGGGCTTTTTTTTCCTGGCTGCGGTGGCGCCGTGTCTTCGCGGCGCCCTCTCCAGCATTCTCGCCGGGAGCGAGTGCTGCTGCAGGAATCCCGCCGTCACCCCGGTCATCCACTGTCCACGGCGAGGCGCCCGCGGCGCCATTCCGATGTCCGCAACGACAGCCGTCGGACAACATGCAGATGCAACCATTTCTCCGGTTGATGCACTGCAAAAAACGCGGAATTTTTCAGTTAGGCTTGGGGACGTTCCCGCTTCCGAGGTTCCGGTTCCTGGATGAACGAGTACCGCAGCAGCGTCGTCTTCGCCACCCCCGACCTGCCCCTGCGCGACGACGTCCGTCGCCTCGGCGCGATGGTCGGCGATCTCCTTTCCGAACAGGTCTCGCCCGCGTTCCTCGATGAAGTGGAGGAGGTGCGCACCGCCGCGATCGCGCGCCGCGAGAGCCAGGCGCCGCTGGCCACGCTCAGCGCGCAGCTGGCCGGGCGCACGCCGCGCCAGGCCGAGGCGCTGGTGCGCGCGTTCAGTACCTATTTCCAGGTGGTGAACATCGCCGAGCGCGTGCACCGCATCCGCCGCCGCCGCGACTACCAGCGCGCCGGCACCAAGCGTCCGCAGCCCGAAGGCCTGCAGGATGCGCTGCAGCAGCTCAAGGCGCAGGGCGTGACCCTGGAAGAGCTGGTGCAGTGGTTGCCGCGCATCGACATCGAACCGGTGTTCACCGCCCATCCCACCGAGGCGGTGCGCCGCGCGCTGCTGGAAAAAGAGCAGCTGATGGTGGCGAGCCTGGTGGACAACCTCGACGGCCAGCGCACGCCGGGCGAGCAGGCCGCCGATACCGCGCGCCTGCGCATGGCGCTCACCGCGTCGTGGCAGACCGCCGATTCATCGCCGGTGCGGCCCGGCGTGGAGGACGAGCGCGAACACGTCGGCTTCTACCTCACCCGGGTGCTGTACCGGGTGATGCCGGTGTTCTACGAATCGCTGGAGCAGGCGCTGCGCGACACCTGGGGCCGCACCCTGCCGCTGCCGCGGCTGGTGCGCTTCGGCACCTGGGTGGGCGGCGACATGGACGGCAACCCCAATGTCGATGCGGGCACCATCGCCGCCACCTTGAACGCGCAGCGCGCCGCGGTGCTGGAGCTGTACCAGAAGGACCTGCTCAAGCTCGCCAGCCTGCTCAGCCAGTCCACCGAACTGGTCGGGGTGAGCGAGGCGGTGCGCGCGCGCGTGGATGCCTATCGCGCGCTGTTGCCGCAGGTGCAGTCGCGCCCGCGCCACGCCGACATGCCCTACCGCCTGCTCAACGACCGCATGCGCGCGCGGCTGCAGGCCACGCTCGACGATGCCGGGGGCGCGTACCGCTCGCCGGATGAACTGGTCGACGACATCCAGCTGATCCTCGACAGCCTGGACGCGAACCGCGGCCGCCACGCCGGCTGGTTCTCGGTGCGGCGCCTGCTGTGGCGCGTGCGCACCTTCGGCTTCCACCTGGCGCGGCTGGACGTGCGCCAGGAATCGAGCGTGCATGCGCGCGCGCTGGCCGAGGTGCTGGGCGGGCAGGCAGCATTCGAGGCGCTGGACGGCGCGGCGCGCGCCCGCCTGCTGGCGCCCTATGCCGCCGGCGAGACGACCTTGCCGCGGGGTGACGACGAAGCCGGGCAGCGGCTGGACAAGGTGTTCGCGGCGCTGGCCGATGCGCGCGCCCGGCACGGTGCCGACGCGCTGGGCAGCTACATCATCTCGATGGCCCACGACCGCGGCGACGTGCTCGCGGTGCTGGCGCTGGCGCGCCGTGGCGGCCTGGTCGACGCCGGCAACGCGGTGCCGCTGGACATCGCGCCGCTGTTCGAGACGGTGGACGACCTGCACCACGGCACCGCGACCCTGGGCGATCTGCTGGACGACCCGGTGTACCGCGCGCACCTGGCCGCGCGTGGCGATGTGCAGATGGTGATGCTCGGCTACTCGGACAGCGGCAAGGACGGTGGCATCGCCGCCTCGCGCTGGGGGTTGCAGCAGGCGCAGGTGGAACTGCTGGCCGTGGCCGCCGCCCACGGCGTGCGCCTGACCTTCTTCCACGGCCGCGGCGGTTCGATCAGCCGTGGCGGCACCAAGACCACGCATGCGGTCGACGCCTCGCCGCCGGGCAGCATCGACGGCCGCCTGCGGGTCACCGAGCAGGGCGAGGTGATCCACCGCAAGTACGGCATCCGCGCGCTGGCGCTGCGCTCGCTGGAGCAGGCCGCCGGCGCGGTGCTGCGGGCCAGCCTGCGCCCGCGCGCCGCCGAGCCGCGCGAGCGGCTGTGGACGCCGGTGATGGACATCGTCGCGGCCGAGAGCGCGCGCCGCTACCGTGGCTTCGTCGGCGACGCGCAGTTCATGGATTACTTCCGCAACGCCACTCCGATCGACGTGATCGAGCGCATGACCCTGGGCTCGCGGCCCTCGCGCCGGCTCGGCCAGGACGCGGCCCTGTCCAACCTGCGCGCGATCCCATGGGTGTTCGCCTGGAGCCAGGCGCGCGCGGTGATTCCCGGCTGGTTCGGCGTGGGCAGCGGCCTGCAGGCCGCCGCCGATGCGGGCCACGAGGAGCGGCTGCGCGAGATGGCGCACGACTGGCCGTTCTTCGCCACCTTCCTGGACGACATGGCGATGGTGCTGAGCAAGGGCGACATCCACATCGCCGAGCAGTTCTCGCGCCTGGCCGGGCCGCTGCACGCGCGCTTCTTCCCGGTGATCCGCGAAGAGCTGGCGCTGACCGGGCATTGGGTCAAGCGGCTCAGCGGGCAGCAGGAACTGCTCGCGCACGATCCGCGGCTGGCGCTGTCCATCCGCCTGCGCAACCCCTACATCGACCCGATCAGCACCCTGCAGGTGGACCTGCTGCAGCGCTGGCGGCACAGTGGCCGCGAGGACGAGGCGCTGCTGCGCGCGCTGGTGGCCTGCGTGAACGGGGTGTCGCAGGGCGTGCAGAATACCGGCTGACGGCGGCCTGCCGCACGGGGAGGGGAACGGGGAATGGGGACGATGCGCGAAGGGGAGGGGAACGCTGGCGATGCGGCGCGTTACCACCGGGTCAAGCAGATCGTGCTGCAGGCGCTGGACCTGCAGGGCAGCGCCCGCGAGGAACTGATCGTCCGCGAGGCGGGCGGCGACGCGACGATCGCCGATGAAGTGCGGGCGCTGCTCGCCGGCATGGAGGCCGACCAGACGCTGGTGGTGTCGTGCCGCTCGCCCGGGCTGCCGCCGCCCGATCCGGGGCAGGACCTCAGCGGCCAGGAGGCATCGGCCGACGCCAGCCGCGAGTACCGCCTGCTGCAGCGCCTGGGCGCCGGCGGCATGGGCGTGGTGTACCTGGCCGAACGCAGCCACGGCGGCTTCGTGCAGAAGGTCGCGCTGAAGCTGCTCAACCCGGTGGCCGAGGCGTCGCCGGAACTGCGCGAACGCTTCGCCCGAGAGCGCGAGCTGCTGGCACGGCTGGACCACCCCGGCATCGCGCGCCTGCTCGACGGCGGCATCCTCGCCGACGGCCGTCCGTTCCTGGCCATGGAGTACGTCGAAGGCGTGCGCGTGGACGTGCACGCCGCGCACCTGCCGCTGGACGAGCGCATCGCGCTGTTCGTCAGGATCTGCGAAGCAGTGGCCGAGGCGCACCGCTGCCTGGTGATCCATCGCGATCTCAAGCCGGCCAACATCCTGGTCGACGCCCGCGGCCAGCCGCGGCTGCTGGATTTCGGCATCGCCCGCCTGATCGACGAGGACAGCGCGGCGGCCGGCGATACCCGTACCGGCCAGCATGCGCTCACCCTGGCCTATGCCAGCCCCGAGCAGCTCGCCTGCCAGCCGCTGACCACCGCCACCGACGTCTACTCGCTGGGCGCGGTGCTGTACCAGCTGGTCTGCGGGCAGTTGCCGTTCGCCGAGATCGACAATCCGGCCGGCCTGTACAACGCCATCGCCAACACCGACGTGCCGCCGCCCAGCCGCCGGCTGCGCGACACCGGCACGCCGCGGCCGCGCACCCGCGCGGTGCCGGCCGACATCGATGCCATCGTGCTCAAGGCGCTGCGCAAGGAGCCGGAGCGTCGCTACGCCTCGGTCGCGGCACTGGCCGAGGACCTGCGCCGTTACCTGGCCCATCGCCCGGTCGGCGCGCGCGCCGGCGAGCGCGGTTATCGCGCGCGGCGGCTGCTGCGGCGCAATGCCTGGCCGCTGGCCGCCGCCACGCTGGTGCTGCTGTCGGTACTGGGCGGCCTGCTGGCCTCGGTGTTGGCCCTGCGCGAGGCGCGGGCGCAGCAGGCGCTGGCCGAACGCCGCGGCCAGGAGCTGCAGCGGATCGTCGATTTCCAGCGGAGCACGCTGGAAAGCGTGGACATCCAGGCAATGGGGCGCTCGCTGGCCGAAGCGCAGAAGGACATGCTGCTCAAGGCCGATGCGGCATCCGGGCGGAAACTGGCTTCGCCGCAGGTGCTGCAGCTGGTGGATGCCGCGGCCGCGCGCGGTGCCACCGACCTCGCCCGCGATGCGCTGGAGACCTACGTGGTGGCGCATGCGCTGGACCGGATCGGGAACGAGGTGGACGACGACGCCGCGCTGGCGGCGGAGCTGAGGCAGTCGCTGGCCGGCGTGCTGCATGCGATCGGCAGCAACGTCGGCGCCGAGGCGCAGTTGCGGCGGGTGCTGGAGCAGCGGCAGGCGCTGGCAGCGGACAGCCCGGAGCGGCTGTCTACGGAATTGGCGCTGGCGGGGGTGCTGGTCACCCTCGGGCGCCCGGACGAGGCGCAGCGCCTGTACATGCAGGTGCACGCCGCCACCGCGGCACGGCCGATGAGCGATCCGCAGCGGCTGGAGGCCGAACTGGGGCGGGCCATCGTGATGATCATCCAGGGCCGCTTCGACGACGCCATCGCCGCCTACGACGCGATCCGCACGGGTGTCGGCGGCGCGCTGCCGGAAAGCGACGAGCGCATGCTGCGCCTGCGCCGTTACCGTATCGACGCGCTGATCCAGGCCGGCCGTCGCGAGGAGGCCGGGCCGGAGGCCGAGGCGTTGTTGTCGCTGTACCAGCGGGCCTTGGGGGCCACGCATCGCGACACGCTGTACGTGGCGCTGGTCCAGGCCAAGCTGCTGCGCGAGCAGAAGCAGTTCGAACAGTCGCAGGTGCTGGCCCGCAGCGTGGCCGACGTGCTGGCGCGGCGCTACGGCGAAGGCCATCCGGACACCGTGTCGGCGCGCTACCTGGTCGCGACCAACGGCTTCGCGCTTGCCCGGGACGATGCGGCGCTGGCCCAGGTGCAGGCCGATATCGAGCGCGTCGTCGAGTACCGGCGCCAGCAGCAGGGCGAAGACAGCGCCCAGGCCGTGTCGCCGATGACCGGGCTGGTCGGCGTGCTGAGCAAGCGCGCCGCGCTGGCCGACGACCCGGCCGCCAGTGCCGGGTTCATGGCGCAGGCGCTGCGGGTACAGCAGGCCGTGCTGGATTCGCACCTGCAGCACCGCGGTCCGGATCATCCCAATACCCTGCTGGCGCAGGGCAGCCTGGCGAGCCTGCTGCACCGGCAGGGGCGCCATGCGCAGGCGTTGCCGCATGCGCAGCGCTGCCTCGAGGGCCAGCGGCGCACGCTCGCGGCGGACCACCCGATCATCGCCGGAACATGGAGCCTGAACGGCGACATCCTGCTCGCCCTGGGCCGGCTGGAACCGGCGCGTGCGGCCTATGCGACGGCCTTGCAGCTGCGTACGCAGAAGCTGGGCGCCCAGGCGCCGAACACGATCGAAAGCGCCGCGCGCCTGTACGCGTTGCTGCAGCGCCTGCAGCGCCCGGACGAGGCCAGCGTGCTGCGCACCCGCTACCTGGACCCGGTGGTGAAGATGGACCCCGCGCACCTGGATGCCGGGATGCGTTCGGTCCGCGACAAGGCAAGGGACGTGATCGCCGCGGCCGGCGGCCGCTGAAGGCGCGGTGGCCATGATGGGGCTGACCGGCGCCGCGCTTGCGGTGCCCGCCCGCGTCCCCGTTCCGGTTGCAGCGGCTGGCAGCGCGCCGGCGCGGTGCTACGGGGACCGCGTCTGCGTGGCGGGGGCGGGGCTGCTGCCGAGCAGCTCCCGGTGGCGCTGCTCCATGTCCTGCCGCAGCTGGCGGCGGATCTGCGCGGCGGCATAGCGACGCGTCTCGTCGCCGGCCGCCGGCTGCAGCGGCGGCACCGGCGTGGGCCTGCCGTCGTCGTCCACCGCGACCATGGTGAAGAAGCAGCTGTTGGCGTGGCGCACGCTGCCCTTGCGGATGTCCTCGGCCACCACCTTGATGCCCACCTCCATCGACGAGGTGCCGGTGTAGTTCACCGATGCCAGGAAGGTGACCAGTTCGCCCACTGCGATCGGCTGGCGGAACATCACCTGGTCCACCGACAGGGTGACCACGTAGTTGCCGGCATAGCGGCTGGCACAGGCATAGGCGACCTGGTCGAGCAGGCGCAGCACCGCGCCGCCGTGCACCTTGCCCGAGAAATTGGCCATCTCCGGGGTCATCAGCACGGTCATCGACAACTGGTGGGGCGTGGGTGCGGACATGGGCGGCGACGCGATGGGCGGAGCCGCAGGCTAACCCGGCATGGTGGCTGGATGCACGCGCCGCTGGTCCATCCGCAAATGGAAAGGCCGCCCGTGCGGGCGGCCTTTCCGGTCGGTGCCTGCCGGGCCGGGCTTACTTGAGCTTGGCGGCCTTGCGCAGCGCCTCGGCGCGGTCGGTCTTCTCCCACGAGAACGCAGTGGCGTTCTGGGTCTTGCCGTCGCCGTCGACGTACGAGAATTCCTTCGGCTTGCGGCCGAAGTGGCCGTAGGCGGCGGTCTGCTGGTACATCGGGTGGATCAGGTCGAGCATCTTGATGATGCCGTACGGGCGCAGGTCGAAGTGCGCGCGGATCAGCTTCTCGATCTGCGCGTCGGCGATCTTGCCGGTGCCGAAGGTGGTGACCGAGATCGAGGTCGGCTCGGCCACGCCGATGGCGTAGGAGACCTGCACTTCGCACTTGTCGGCCAGGCCGGCGGCGACCACGTTCTTGGCCACGTAGCGGGCGGCGTAGGCGGCCGAGCGGTCGACCTTGGACGGGTCCTTGCCGGAGAACGCGCCGCCACCGTGGCGGGCCATGCCGCCGTAGGTGTCGACGATGATCTTGCGGCCGGTCAGGCCGCAGTCGCCCACCGGGCCGCCGATCACGAAGATGCCGGTCGGGTTGATGTGCACCTTGTTCTTCGGCAGCGCGTCCAGCCACGCCTTGGGCAGGACCGGCTTGAGGATGTGCTCGCGCACGGCCTCGATCAGGTCCTTCTGCTTCACGCCCGGGTCATGCTGGGTCGACAGCACCACCGCATCCAGGCCCTCGATCTTGCCATCCTGGCCGTAGCGCAGGGTGACCTGGCTCTTGGCGTCCGGGCGCAGCCACGGCAGCGGCGAGTTCTTCTTCTTGCGGACCTTGGCCTGCTGCTCGACCAGGCGGTGCGAGTAGTAGATCGGCGCCGGCATGAATTCCGGGGCTTCGTTGCAGGCATAACCGAACATCAGGCCCTGGTCGCCCGCGCCCTGTTCTTCCGGCTTCTTGGCCTTCCTGTCGGTGCCGTCGACGCCGGCGGCGATGTCCGGCGACTGCTTGCCCAGCATGTTGATGATGGCGCAGGTATGGCCGTCAAAGCCGACGTTGGAGTTGTCGTAGCCGATCGCGTTGATGACGTTGCGGGTCAGCTCTTCGATGTCGACCCAGGCCGAGGTGGTGACCTCGCCGGCGACGATCGCCGCACCGGTCTTGACCAGGGTTTCGCAGGCGACGCGGGCGCGCTTGTCCTGGGTCAGGATCGCGTCCAGCACCGCATCGGAAATCTGGTCGGCGATCTTGTCCGGATGGCCTTCGGAGACCGACTCGGAGGTGAAGAGATAGCTGGACATGAGCTTGTATCCCTGTATGCGGATGAAAAGATAGCCGCGCATGATACACGGCCGGGGCACGGCTGGAATAGTGCAGGGCCGGTTGTTGCCATCCGGTTAATAAACCGGTTCACCCACCCCGCCGCTCCCGGGCGGGCGTCACCGAACTGCCGCAAAACCGCAACCGCGCTGCCGCGTGGCGGGCGCAGGCTGCCGGCCAACCGGGCCGTCGGACAACCGCCATGCACCAGATCGAGCAACGCCTGCAGCAGCGCTATCCCGAGTGGTTCCATGGCCCGCGCGGGCACCTGGCGCGGCCGCTGCTGCGCAGCGTGGGGCGCTGGTCGCGGCTGGACCGGGTGCAGGCGTTCCTGCGCCACAACGGCGAGCGCCGCGGCTTCGCTTTCGTCGAAGCCGCGCTGGACTTCCTGGGCAGCCGCTACCAGCTGGACCCCGGCGCGCTGGCGCGGATCCCCGCCAGCGGGCGGCTGCTGGTGGTCGCCAACCATCCCTCCGGCGCGCTCGATGCGCTGGCGCTGCTGGACGCGGTGGGCCAGGTGCGGCGCGACGTGCGCATCATCGCCAACGACCTGCTGGCCGAGCTGGAGCCACTGCGCGAGCTGCTGCTGCCGGTGCGGATCCTGGGCGGCCGCGCCCGCCGCGACAGCCTGCGCGCGGTGGAACAGGCGCTGGCGGCCGAACAGTGCGTGATCGTGTTCCCGGCCGGGGAGGTGTCGCGGCTGTCGCTGCGCGGCATCCGTGACGGCCGCTGGAACCGCGGCTTCGTGCGCTTCGCCAATGCCACCCGGGCGCCGGTGCTGCCGGTGCGGGTGCAGGCGCGCAACTCGGCGCTGTTCTACGGGGCCTCGGCACTGTTCAAGCCGGCCGGCACCGCGTTGCTCGCGCGCGAGATGTTCGCCCGCCGCGGGCGGCCGCTGCGCCTGTGGGTGGGGCAGCCCATGCAGCTGGATCCCGCGCTGGACCCGGCGCTGCAGCTGCAGGCGGTGCGGCACGCACTGTATGCGCTTGGCGGTGGCCACGGGCACGCGGACGGCGCCGGCGACGGGCCCGAACCGCTGGCCGCGGCGATCGCCGCCGAGCGGGTGGCAGCGGACATCGAAGCCGCCGAACTGCTTGGCCAGACCGGCGACGGCAAGCAGATCCGGCTGGCGCGCTGCGCCGCCGGCTCGCCCCTGCTGCTGGAACTGGGCCGGTTGCGCGAGCTGACTTTCCGCCGGGTCGGCGAGGGCACCGGGCGCAGCCGCGACCTGGACGACTTCGACCTGCTGTACCAGCACATCGTGGTCTGGGATGCGACGCAGCAGCGCATCGCCGGCGCCTATCGCGTCATGCGCGGCGCCCAGGCGCTGGCGCGCAGCGGATTGGCCGGGCTCTACACCGCGGCGCTGTTCCGCTACGCGGACGATGCCATCAGCCGCATCGCCGAGGGCATGGAGCTGGGCCGCAGCTTCGTCGTGCCCGACTACTGGGGCAGCCGCAGCCTGGACTACCTGTGGCAGGGCATCGGCGCCTACCTGCGCTGCCAGCCGGGCGTGCGCTACCTGTTCGGCGCGGTGTCGATCAGCGCGGCCTTGCCGCGCGAGGCGCGCGAACAACTGGTCGCCTACTACCAGCGCTACTACGGCGGCGGCCACGGCCTGGTCGAATCGACCCGGCCGTTCCAGTACTTCGCCGCGCCGCCGAGCTTCGGCGACATGGATGCCGATGCCGCGTTCGAGGTGCTCAAGGCCAACCTGGCCGTGCTGGGCACCAGCGTGCCCACCCTCTACCGCCAGTACACGGACCTGTGCGAGCCGGGCGGCGCGCGCTTCCTGGCGTTCGGCGTGGACCCGGATTTCAGCGATTCCATCGACGGCCTGATCGAAGTGGACCTGCAGGCGATCCGGCCGAACAAGCGCAGGCGCTACCTGCGCGACGCCGGGGCCGTGGCATGAGCGCGCCGGCGGCGCTGCTGCCGCGCCGGCGCGCGGTGTTCATCTCCGACACCCACCTGGGCGCGCGCCATTGCCATGCCGCCGAACTGGCGCGCTTCCTGTCCACGCTGCGCTGCGAGCGCCTGTACCTGGTCGGCGACATCGTCGACCTGTGGTGGCTGGCGCAGCGGCGCGCCAGCTGGACCGCGGCGCACAATGCGGTGATCGAGGCGCTGCACGCATTGCGCCGTGCCGGTACCGGGATCATCTACATTCCCGGCAACCACGATGCCCCGCTGCGTCGTACCTGCGGACTGATGCTGCCGGCGATGCAGGTGCGGCGGCGCGCCATCCACGTCACCGCCGATGGCCGCCGCCTGCTGGTGGTGCATGGCGACGACTACGATGCGGTCACGCGCTGGCATCGGCCGGTGCCGACGCGTGCTGCGCGCCCTGCCGCGCCGGCCCACGCGGACGATGGCGCCGGTGCTGCGTGCGCCGCCGCACACCGGCACCGCTGGCGCGGGTTGGCCACCGATCTCCAGTACGCGGTGGGCGACTGGCTGTACGAGCGCATCCTCACCGGCAACCGCCTGCTCAACGCGCTGCGCCGCGGCCTCGGCCTGCGCTACTGGTCGCTGGCCGAGTTCCTCAAGCGGCGCAGCGGCGCGGCCGAGCGCTACATCCAGCGGTTCGTGCAGGCCGGGTTGGACGACGCCCGCCGTCGCGGCCTGGACGGCATCGTCTGCGGCCACATCCACCGTGCCGCGCTGGTCGAACGCGATGGCCTGGTGTATGCCAACGATGGCGACTGGGTCGAAAGCCTCACCGCCCTGGCCGAGGATCACGATGGCGGCCTGCGCCTGCTCGACCATGCCGGGCGCAGCCTGGCGTGGCTGCCGCCACGCGCGCCGCTGGCGCGGGCCGCCTGAGCCGGTGTGCATGCTTCTTCCTCACGATGGCGGCGCTATGCTGGCCGGGGGCTGGGGAAAGGAGCATCCGCGGTGGTACACACGCAGTCGACGACCGGGGCAAGGGCGGTGTTGTTCGCGGCCTGGCTTTTGCTGGCAGCCACCGGCACCGCCGCGGCCAGCGTCGATGACCCGCCGGCATTGAGTTTCGAGCAGGCGCGCGAGCGCCTGGAGCAGGTCTCCGACGCGCTGGCCGCGGCCGACGCGGGAGTGCGCGGCAAGCAGGACCTGCAGGACGCGACCCGCTACCTGCGGCTGCCGGAAATCACCGGCGACATACGCCGCATGCAGTTCCAGAAATCCCTGGAACTGCCGCTGGGTTCGCTGGCGCCGGTGGCCGAGGCGTTCGGCATCGAATCGCCGCTGCGCTTCGCCGAGCGCGACTGGCGCACCCGCCCGATCGTCACCGCCAGCGTGCCGCTGTACAGCGGCGGGCTGATCCCGGCGGCGCAGCAGGCGGCGCAGGCGGCCACCGCCCAGGCGCAGGCCGAGCGCGAGGCGCAGCGGCAGTCGCTGGCGCTGCAGCTGGTGCAGGCCTACTTCGGCCAGCAACTGGCCGAGCGCGCGGCGCAGGTGCGGGGCGAGGTCCGCGATGGCCTGCAGCGGCACCTGGACGATGCCCTCAAGCTCGAGCGCGAAGGCTTCGCCAGCCGTGCCCAGCGGCTGCAGGCCAGCGTCGCCCGCGACAAGGCCGAGCGCGATTACCAGAAGGCGCTCAACGACCTGGCCACCCTGCAGCAGGCGCTGGCCACGCTGCTGCGCAGCGGCGGCAACGTCGGCACCACCTCGCCGCTGTTCGTGATCGATGCGCCGCTGGGCGCGCGCGAGGACTTCGAGCGCAGCGCGCTGCAGCGCCACCCGCAGATCGAACGCCTGCGCGCGCTGGGCCTGCAGGCCGAGCAGGGCGTGCGCGTGCAGCAGGCCAGGCTCAAGCCGCAGGTCTACCTGTTCGGGCAGTACGACCTGCACCGCCGCGACGCGCTGCTCACCGACGCCGACTGGGCGTTCGGCATCGGCCTGCGCTACACCTTCCTGTCGCCGACGGCGCGGCCGCTGCAGGTCAGCGCGGCGCGGGCGCAGCTGGAACAGGCGCGTGCCGGCCTGGGCGAGGCGGAGAACCAGGTGCGGCTGGGCGTGGGCAAGGCCTGGAACGCGCTGGACACCGCCCGCACCCAGTTCCGGCTGCTGGACAGCAGCATCGCCCAGGCCGAGGAGAACCTGCGCCTGCAGGAACTGTCCTTCCGCGAAGGGCAGGCGACCTCGCTGGACGTGATCGACGCGCGCCTGGGGCTGGGTGCGGCGCGGGTGGAACGGGCGCAGGCGGCCTACCAGTTCGACGTGGCCCTGGCGCAGCTGCTGGAAGTGAGCGGGCAGATGCAACGGTTCGACGACTACCGCCGGCGGGCGGACAAGGTGCTGGAATGAGCGATACACCGGGACAGGCCACGGGACCGCGGCAGCGCCGCGTTTTTGCCATCGCTGGCGTGCTGTTGCTGGCGTTGGTGGCGCTGGGCCTGTGGCTGGGCCTGCGCACGCCGCCCGACCAGGTGCAGGGCATGGCCGACGCCGACAGCGTCAACGTCGCGGCCAAGGTCACCGCGCGGCTGCACGCGCTGCACGCGCGCGAGGGCGACCGGGTCGCGGCCGGGCAGGTGCTGTTCGAGCTGGACAGCCCGGAAGTCGCGGCCAGGGAGCGCCAGGCCGCCGCGGTGGTCGCGGCCGCACAGGCGATGGCGGACAAGGCCGAGGAGGGCGCGCGCAGCGAGGACATCCGTGCCGCCGAGGCCAACTGGAAGCGTGCCAGGGCCGGCGCCGAGCTGGCCACGGCCACCTTCCAGCGGCTGGACACGCTGTTCAACGAGGGCGTGGTCACCCGGCAGAAGCGCGACGAAGCCCAGGCCCAGGCGCGCAGTTCGGAGGAGCTGGCGCGTGCGGCGCGGGCGCAGTACGACCAGGCGCTCGCCGGCGCGCGGCGCCAGGACAAGGCCGCCGCGCTGGCGCAGGTACGGCAGGCCGAGGGCGCCAGGGCCGAGGTCGACGCCGCGCGCCAGGAAACCCGCGGCCACGCGCCGCTGGCCGGCGAGGTGAGCAAGCGCATGGCCGACATCGGCGAACTGGTGCCGGCCGGCTACCCGGTGTTCACCCTGGTCGACATCGACCACATGTGGGTGGCGCTGACCCTGCGCGAGGACCAGCTGCACGGGCTCGCGACCGGCGCCACGCTGCACGGCACGATCCCGGCGCTGGGCGGGCGCAAGGCCGCGTTCGAGGTCTATTTCATCAGTCCGGCCGGCGACTATGCCACCTGGCGCAGCACCCGGCAGTCGTCCGGCTACGACGTACGCAGCTTCGAGGTGCGGGTGCGTCCGCGGCAGCCGATCGACGGGTTCCGCCCGGGCATGAGCGTGCTGTTCGCATGGCCGCAGGGCTGACGGCGGGCGCCGGGGCCGCGTTCGTCGCCTCGCTGCGGCGCGAGCTGCGCCATTGGCGCGGGGATCGCTGGGAACTGGCGCTGGTCACGCTGATGCCGTTGCTGGCGATGGCGCTGATGATGGCGCTGTTCTCCGGCTCGGTACTGCGCCAGGTGCCGGTGGCGCTGGTGGACCTGGACGGCAGCGCCGACAGCCGCGCCTTGGCGCGCGCCATCGATGCCAGCCCCGGGGTGGCGCTGGCGCGACAGCCGGCATCGCTGCAGCAGGCGCAGGCGCAGCTGCGCGCACTGGAGGTGTTCGCCATCGTGCTGGTGCCGCGCGACATGAGCCGGCGCGCGCTGCGCGGCGAAGCGGCACCGGTCTACGCGTTCTACAACGCCACCTACATGGCCACCGGACAATCGGCCGCGCGCGACATCGCCGACGCGGTGGGCGCCTACAACGCGCGCATGCTGAAGGAGCGCATCGGCCTGCAGGCCGGGCCGGCGCGCCTGCGCGCGGCGCCGGTGACGGTGCAGGCCACGGTGCTGTACAACCCGGCGCGCAGCTATGAACTGTTCCTGCTGCCGCTGATCTTCCCCGCGGTGCTGTCGCTGCTGGCGGCACTGGCTGCCGGCGGCGCCTTCGGCCGCGAGCGCCGCGACGGCCTGCTGGCCACCTGGCTGGGGCGGCGGCCGTGGGCCGCCATCGCCGGCAAGCTGGCGGCGTACGTGGCGCTGTTCTCGCTGTATGGCGCGCTGGGCGTGCTGTACGTGGCATACGTGCGCGGCGATGGCGTGGCCGGCAGCCTGTGGCTGCTGTTGCTGGCACAGCCGCTGTTCTACCTGGCCTGCTGCTGCTTCGCGCTGTTGTTCATCGCCCTTGTCCGCGACATGTGCACCGGGCTGTCGCTGGTGGGGCTGAGCATCGGCACCGCGCTGGCGTTCTCCGGCGCCACCTTCCCGGTGATCGAAGCGCCGCTGTTCACCCGCGTGTGGAACGCGCTACTGCCGCTCACCGCCTATGTGCAGGTGCAGATGCAGCAGGTGTTCATGGGTGCGGCGTGGACGGTGTCGCTGCGCCCGCTGGGCGTGCTGCTGCTGATGGCGGGGGTGGCCGGCGGCATCGGGTCGCTGCTGCTGGTGCGCGCCGCGCGCGGCGTGCCGCGGCCGCTGCCGGCATGAGCCAGGTCGCCGCCAGCTTCCGCACCACCCTGCGCGCGGTATTCGCCGACTCGGCCGCGCGCACGGTGATGATCGGCGCGGTGCTGCTGTACTCGTTCTTCTACCCGGCGGCCTACCGCCACCAGGTCGCCAGCGACCTGCCGCTGGCGGTGGTCGACGCCGACCGCAGCGCCACCAGCCGCGCGCTGGTGCGGCATGTGGACGCGCTGCGCGCGGTGCGGGTGGCGACCCAGCCCCGGGACCTGGCGCAGGCGCGCGCGCAGCTGGAAGCCGGGCAGGTCGACGGCATCGTGCTGATCCCGGCGCGGCTGGAGCGCGACATCCTGCGCGGCGGCAGCGGCCAGCTGGTGTTGCTGGGCAATGGCGCCTACCTGGGCCGCGCCAGCGCCATCCTGGGCGGCCTGGCCGAGGGCATCGGCGCCTTCGGCCGCGACCAGGCGGTGCGCCAGGCCGGCTTCATGGGGCCGCCGCTGGCGGCACCGCTCGAACTGGTGCAGCGGCCGCTGTACAACACCCGCGAGGGCTACGGCAGCAGCGTGGTGCCGGGCGTGGCCGAGCTGATCGTGCACCAGACCCTGCTGCTGGGCATCGGCGTGCTGCTGGGCACCCGTCGCGCGCGGTCGGGGCGGCGCCTGCAGGTGGCGCCGCCGGTGCTGCTGGGCATGGCCGCGGCCTTCACCCTGGTGGCGGTTGCCGGGCTGCTGTACTACGCCGGCTTCAACGCCTGGGCGCAGGACTACCCGCGTGGCGGCAACGTGCCGGGCCTGCTGCTGGCGGTGCTGCTGTTCGCCCTGGCGTCGGTGGCGTTCGGCCTGTTCGTCGGCAGCTTCTTCGCCACCCGCGAGCGCGCCTTCCAGTACGTCACCGGGGTTTCGATCCCGCTGTTCTTCCTGTCCAACCTGTCATGGCCGGCGCTGGCCTCGCCAACGGCACTGGTGGCGCTGGCCACGCTGCTGCCGACCACCGCGGGCATCAACGCCATCGTGCGCACCCAGCAGATGGGCGCGCGCGTGCCCGAGGTCGGTGGCGAGCTGCTCAACCTGCTGCTGCTGGCGCTGCTGTACGGCGCGCTGGCGGCATGGCGGCTGCGCGTGCCGGCGCGGCCACCGGCATGACCGCGGCGCATGCCGGGGCCGACGGCATAATGCGGGCATGGATTCCCTCAGCCAGATCGTCCTCGGCGGCGCCGTCGCCGCCGCCATCGCGCCCGCCGGCCACCGCCGCGCGGCGCTGCTCGCCGGTGCCGCCCTGGGCACGCTGCCCGATCTCGACGGGCTGCTGATCATCGCCTTCACCCGCGACCCGGTGAGCCTGATGACGGTGCACCGCAGTTTCAGCCATTCGCTGTTCGTGCTGCCGCTGCTGGGCACGCTGATCTGGTGGCTGTACCGGCGCTTCGGCCACGGCCGGGTGGTGCAGGCGCCGCTGCGCTGGTGGTGGGCGATGGTGCTGGCGCTGGTCACCCATCCGCTGCTGGACGCGTTCACCGTGTACGGCACGCAGTTGTGGTGGCCGCTGATGCCGCATCCGACGATGTGGTCGAGCGTGTTCATCATCGATCCGCTGTACACGCTGTGGCTGGGCCTGGCCTGCGCGGTGGCGTGGTTCGCGCGGGCGCGCCCGCTGGCGCAGCGCGCGCTGGTCGCCGGGCTGGTGCTCAGCTGCGGCTACCTGGGCTGGTCGCTGCTGGCCAAACACCGGGTCGAGCGCGACGCCGGCCGCGCGCTGGCGGCGATGGGGTTGGCCGACGCACCGCGGTTCTCGGTGCCGATGCCGTTCAACACGCTGCTGTGGCGGGTGGTGGCGATGACCCCGCAGGGCTACGTGGTCGGCGACCGCTCGCTGTGGGCCGACCACGGGCCGATGCGCTTCACCGGCCATCCCTCCAATGTGCAGGCGCTGCGCCAGGCCGCGGCGATCCCGGCGGTGGCGCGGCTGCAATGGTTCAACCGCGGTTTCATGCGCGCGCAGGTGCGCGACGGCGAACTGGTGCTCAGCGACCTGCGCATGGGCCTTGAGCCGGACTACAACTTCAGTTTCGCCGTGGCCCGCGAGCAGGGGGGGCGCTGGGCGCCGATTCCGCCGCGGCAACTGCGCCCGGTGTACCGCGACGCCGGTGGCCGCGCGGTGCTGGAGCAGCGGCTGGCGCAGGTCTGGCGCCGGATATGGAACGATGAGGGCGTGATGCCGGCGGCGGAGGTGACGGGCGGTTAGGCGGGAGATTCCGGCAGAAGGTTGGGCGTGCTGAATTTGGAACAAATAGTGATTTTTTTAATATTTGTTCTGAATTTGTTGGCAATTACACTGGCGCTCATTCCACGAATGGCCGCCTTGCCGGCTTTCCTTCCTTCCGGAGTCACCATGAACAGCCAAGCCATTGCCCTGTACAAGCAGCGTCGTTCCCAATACGCGCTCGGCCGCAACCTGCCCATCGGCCAGGACCAGGCCACCGACCTGATCAAGCAGGCCATGCGCGAGGCGCCGTCGGCCTTCAATTCGCAGCCCACCCGCGCGCTGATCCTGCACGGGGCGCAGAGCGTGAAGTTCTGGGAGCTGGTCAAGGACGCGCTGCGCCCGATCGTGCCGGCCGCCGCCTTTGCCGCCACCGAGGGCAAGCTGGACAGCTTCGCCGCAGGCGCCGGCACGGTGCTGTTCTTCAACGACGTGGACGTGACCCGCGGCCTGCAGGACCAGTTCCCGCTGTACGCCGACAACTTCCCGGTCTGGGCCGAACACGCCAACGGTATCGCCCAGTTCGCGGTGTGGACGGCGCTGGCCGAAGCCGGCGTCGGCGCCAGCCTGCAGCACTACAACCCGCTGGTGGACGAGGCGGTGCGCCGCGAGTGGGGCATCGCCGGCAACTGGCAGCTGCGCGCGCAGATGCCGTTCGGCTCCAACGCGGCGGCCATCGGCGAGAAGAGCTACATGGAAGACGAGGCCCGCTTCAAGGTCTTCGCCTGAGCCTTCCGGCGCGCTCCTCCCCCCGCGCCGGCCCCGGCCCGTCCGCTTCGCGGGCGGGCTTTTCAATGCCCCGGGCCGAGGCCGGAGGCCGTCGGCGGCGGGGACAGGGCGTGGTGGCTCTCAGGCGGCAGCCAGCGGCTGCGCGGCGATCAGCCCGTCGAAGTAGTCGCGGGTCAGCCGCAGCTGCGCGTCGGCACTCTCGGCGGCGTTGACCACGGCGCGGAAGGCCGCGCGCTGTTCATCGGTGTGCTCGGGCCGGTCCTTCGCGTACCAGCCCAGGTGCTTGCGGGCGATGCGCACGCCCTGCGGTTCGCCGTAGAAGGCATGCAGGTCGGCGAGGTGGCCGAGCAGGATGTCGCGCACTTCCTGCAGCGACGGCGGCGGCAACTCCTGGCCGGTGGCCAGGTAGTGGGCGATCTCGCGGAAGATCCACGGCCGGCCCTGCGCGGCGCGTCCGACCATCACCGCGTCGGCACCGGTGTGGGCCAGCACCTGCGCGGCCTTGCGCGGCGAATCGACGTCGCCGTTGGCCAGCACCGGGATGTCCAGCATGGCCTTGATCGCGGCGATGGTGTCGTATTCGGCGGTGCCGGTGTAGTGCTGGTCGCGGGTGCGGCCGTGCACCGCCAGCGCGGCGATGCCGCTGTCCTGGGCGATGCGGGCGATGGCCGGGGCGTTGCGCACCTGCGCGCACCAGCCGGTGCGGATCTTCAGCGTGACCGGTACGTCCACCGCGCCCACCACCGCCTCCAGGATGCGCGCCACCAGCGCTTCGTCGCGCATCAGCGCCGAGCCGGCCCACGCATTGCACACCTTCTTGGCCGGGCAGCCCATGTTGATGTCGATGATCTGCGCGCCGTGGTCGACGTTGTAGCGCGCGGCCTCGGCCAGCTGCCGCGGCTCGGTGCCGGCGATCTGCACGCTGATCGGCGCCGGCTCGCCGGCATGGTCCATGCGGTGGATGGATTTGCGGGTATTCCAGAAGCGCGGGTCGGAGATGGTCATCTCCGAGGCGGCCAGGCCCGCGCCGAGCCGCTTGCACAGCTGCCGGAACGGTTTGTCGGTGACGCCGGCCATGGGCGCGAGCACCACATTGGGCGCGATGGTGTAGGGGCCGATCTGCATGCGGCGCATTGTAGTGCCCGGCGCGGCGCCGATGCCGGCGCCGGCCCGGTGCGCGGGCGTGGCTTCAGCCATCATCCGGTTTGCCGGTGGCGGCGCCGCGCCATCGCCGCGCCGCCGCGAGCGGCCGCCGCCCGTGCATCGGTCACGGCCAGCGGAGCAGCGGCGCGGAGGCTCAGGCGGCGTCGGCCGGGGTCATCCGCGGCATCGCCGCGGCGGCGCCCTCGCTCTCGGTGGAGCGGGCCGCGTACTGGTTGGCGAAGCGCACGTGCTTGATGAAGGCCGCGTCCGGCGCCTGCGCCAGCGAGGCCGCCAGGGCGCCGTTGAAGGCGTCGCCGGCACCGGTGGTATCGACCACCTGCGCCGCCTCGGCGGCCACGCGGTAGTAGGGCTGGCTGTCGCCGCGCAGGCGCTCCTCGTCGTGCGAGACGAACACGCCGACCGCGCCGAGGGTGACCACCACGGTGTTGCCGGACAGCTTGCGGCACAGCGCATGCAGGCTGGCGCCGTCCAGCGCCGCCACGTCGTCGGCCTCCACCCGCTCGCCGACATGGCGGCCGAGCAGGGCGGCGAACTCGGTTTCGTTCGGGGTCAGCACGTCGGCCAGCTTGAGCAGGCCGATGGTCGACGGCGCGTTGGCCGGGGCGGCGTTGAGCACGGTCAGCACGCCGGCCTCGCGGGCGATGCCCAGGGCGGCCTCGATCGACTCCACCGGCGACTCCAGCTGCGCCAGCAGCACCCCGGCGGCACCGATCAGCGCCGCGTTGGCGGCCATGAACCCGGTGCTCAGCGAGGCATTGGCGCCCGGGCCGATGACGATGGAGTTGCGGCCGCGGCTGTCCACGTAGATGCCGGCGGTGCCGGTGGGCTCGCTGCTGGCCTCGGCGGCCAGCACGATGCCGTCGGCCGCGGCCAGCTGCCGCGCCAGCGCGCCGCCGGCGTCATCGCCGAGCGCACAGACGAAGGTGATGCCGGCGCCGGCGCGCCGCGCGGCCACCGCCTGGTTGAAGCCCTTGCCGCCAGGACCGGTGCTGTAGCGCCCGGCAATGGTCGCCCCCGGCGCGGGCAGGGCATCGCAGCGCCAGACGTGGTCGACATTGAAGGAACCGGCAACAACAACAGACTTCATGGAATCAATTTCTCTTCAGGTGGCTTGGGGGGAGCCGAAGGGGGAGCGCGCGGGCTCAGCCGAAGTGGCTGAGCACGCCGGCGATGGTCGCCGTCATCAGCGTGGCGATGGTGCCGCCGAGCACCGCGCGCAGGCCGAACTTGGCCAGGTCGTGGCGACGGTCCGGGGCCAGCCCGCCGATGCCGCCGATCTGGATGGCGATCGAGCTGAAGTTGGCGAAGCCGCACAGCGCGTAGGTGGCGATCAGGCGGCCTTCGTCGCTCAGGCTGACGCCGGCGACATTGCCCTTGATGATCTCCGACAGCTGCAGGTAGGCGACGAACTCGTTGATCACCACCTTCTGGCCGATCAGCGAGCCCACGGTGGTGGCGTCGGCCCACGGCGTGCCGATCACCCAGGCGATCGGCGCCAGCACGTAGCCGAAGATGGTCGCCAGGTTGGTCGGCTTGCCGATGGCCTGGGCCAGGCCGGTGACCTCGCCCAGCCAGGTCAGCGGTGCGTTGAGCAGCGCGATCAGGGCGATGAAGGCCAGCAGCATGGCGCCGATGTTGAGCGCCAGCTTGAGGCCGTCGCCGGCGCCGGCGGCAGCGGCGTCGATGATGTTGGACGAGGTCTTCTCCACTTCCATCTTCACCGTGCCACGGGTCAGCGGGGTGCCGGTCTCGGGCACCAGCAGCTTGGCGATCACCAGCGTGGCCGGTGCGGCCATGATCGACGCCGCCAGCAGGTGCTTGGCGTAGAACGCCTGCGCCACCGGGTCGCCGCCGCCGAGCATGCCCACGTAGGCGGCGAGCACGCCACCGGCGATGTGCGCCATGCCGCCGATCATCATCGTGATCAGCTCGGACTGGGTCATCTTCGGGATGTAGGGGCGCACGGTCAGCGGCGCCTCGGTCTGGCCGATGAACACGCTGGCGCAGACGCTGGTGGTTTCCGCGCCGGACACCCGCATCACCTTGGTGATCGCCCAGGCCATGACCTTGACCACCGCCTGCATCACCCCGACGTGGTAGAGCACGCCCATCAGCGCCGAGAAGAAGATGATGGTCGGCAGCACCTGGAAGGCGAAGATGAAGCCGTACTTGGACACGTCCATCAGGCTGCCGAAGATGAAGCCGGAGCCTTCGTTGACGAAGCTGAGGATCTTGACGAAGCCCTGGCCCAGCCAGTCGAACACGTCGCGCCCGCCCGGCACCAGCAGCACCAGTGCGGCGAAAGCGATCTGCAGGCTGATGCCGGTGGCGACCAGCTTCCAGTCCACTGCCTTCTTGTTGTTGGAAAACAGCCAGGTGATGCCGATCAGCACCGCCAGACCGAACAGGCCGAAGCCGATCCTGCCCAAACCTTCGACCATGAGTATTCCCCGGGCGAGCCCGCAAAAGCGGCAAGCCTAGAGCAGCGGCCAGCACCGGGCAACAATCCCGATGCCGGAAGGGGGCAACGGCGGCGATCAGGCCGGCATCGGCAAGGTCCCGGGCGCTATCGGTACGGTGGCGGCGGTTACACTGGCGGCTGTCCGCGCCGCCGGCGCGCGCCGTGTTCCAGGAGCCAGCCATGCAATACCGCCGCCTCGGGTCGTCCGGCCTGCAGCTTTCCGCCCTGTCCTTCGGGGCCTGGGTCACCTTCGGCAGCCAGATCGCCCGCGGCGAGGCCCGCAACCTGATCGCCGCGGCCTGGGACAACGGGGTCAACTTCTTCGACAACGCCGAGGTCTACGCGCAGGGCCGGGCCGAGCAGGTGATGGGCGACGTGATCGCCGACCTGCGCCTGCCGCGCGACGGCTACTGCGTGTCCAGCAAGGTGTTCTTCGGCGCGGTCGAGGCGCCCAACCCGCTGCAGCGCGGGCTCTCGCGCAAGCACGTGCACGATGCCTGCCATGCCGCGCTCAAGCGCCTGCGGGTGGACTACCTGGACCTGTATTACTGCCACCGCCCGGATCCGGAGGCGCCGATCGCCGAGACCGTGCAGGCGATGGACGTGCTGATCCGCCAGGGCAAGGTGCTGTACTGGGGAACGTCGGAATGGTCGGCCGCGCAGATCGCCGAGGCGGTGGCGTTCGCCCGCGGCAACGGCCTGCATGCGCCGAGCATGGAACAGCCGCAGTACAACCTGCTGCACCGCACCCGGGTGGAGCAGGAATATGCGCCGCTGTACGCCGACGCCGGGCTGGGCACGACCATCTGGTCGCCGCTGGCCTCGGGCCTGCTGACCGGCAAGTACAACGACGGCATCGCGGCCGGCTCGCGGCTGGCGCAGCCGTCGCTGGGCTGGCTGCAGTCGGCGGTGCTGGGCGAACCGGCCGATGCGCGCCTGGACAAGGTGCGGCGCTTCACCGCGCTGGCCGCGGAGCTGGGCGAATCGCCGGCGCAGCTGGCCATCGCCTGGTGCCTGCGCAACCGGCATGTCTCCAGCGTGATTCTCGGCGCCAGCCGGGTCGCGCAGCTGGAGGAGAACCTGCGCGCGCTGGAGGTGTTCGAGCGCCTTGGCGAGGACGCATGGGGCAGGCTGGAAGCCGCGTTCGACTGATGGCGGCGACGGGCCGGGGGCGTTGCCGCCGGCCTGGACACGCGGTGGGATGCACGCGCGTGGCAAAAGCGTGTGCGACCCTCTTGCGTCGCGGATGAGAATCATTATCATCAATTCCGTCCCCGCCACGGAACCGCCGCGATGTTCGCCCAACCTGTCCTGCTCCGTCCCCGTACCCTGCACCTGCCGCAGCGTCCCGCCCCGCGCCCGCTGCCCGTCGATGACGCCATCGACAGCGGCGCGCTGCTGAAGGGCCAGCGCGAGATCCTGATCCGCCACGGCGACCGCGTTTACCGCCTGCGCCATACCAGCAACGACAAGCTGATCCTCACCAAGTAATTCCCGGCCGCATTCGCCGCCAGCCGGCGCGTGCGCGCGCCATGCACGCCTGAATCGCATCTTCTCTCCCCCTCGGCCGCGGCCGGGCCGCTGCGGCGGCCGGCCGCCGCGCCGCGGGCCAACCTTTCGATTCCAGGTACCCATGATCCGTCCTGCCGCCTTGAGCGCCGCCCTGTGGGCGACGCTGTTTCCCGCCCATGCCGACCCCGCCGCGCCGGCCGATGCCCACCAGATGGACCGCGTCCAGGTCACCGCCACCCGCACCGGGCGTGCGGTCGGCGACGTCGCCGCCACGGTCGACGTGATCGAACGCGAACAGCTCGACCGGCAGCTGGTCCATGACATCGACGACCTGGTCCGCTACGAGCCGGGCATCTCGGTGACCCGCAGCGTGGCCCGCTTCGGCCTGGGCGGCTTCCGCATCCGCGGGCTGGACGGCAACCGCGTGCTGATCCAGACCGATGGCATCGCCATGCCGCGCAGTTTCGCCATCGGCAGCTTCGCCAGCGCCAACCGCGACTTCACCGACCTGGAAACGCTCAAGCGGGTGGAAATCGTGCGCGGTCCGGCCAGTTCGCTGTACGGCTCCGACGCGCTGGGCGGCGTGGTCGCCTTCGTCACCAAGGACCCGGCCGATTACCTGGGCGACGGCAAGCACAGCCACGTCGGCCTGAAGCTGGGCTACGACGGCGACTGGCAGGGCCTGCTGGGCGGGGTGACCACCGCCTTCGGCGGCACGCGCTGGAGCGGCATGGTCAACGTCAACCACCGCCAGGGCCAGGAAACCGGCAATACGGGCCAGGTACGCAGCGCCGACAACACCCGCACCGCGGCGAACCCGCAGGAGCGCGACGGGCGCAGCGTACTGTCCAAGCTGGTCTATGCGCCGGACCCGGACCAGCGCCTGCGGCTGACCGTGGAGGGCAACGAGGACATCACCGACACCGAGGTCCTGTCGGCCATCGACCATGCCACCACCACCGGCATGAAGGCGCACGACAGGCAGACCCGCGCGCGGGTGTCGTTCGCCCATGAAATGGACGCCCTGGACGCGGCCTTCGCCGACAGCCTGCGCTGGCAGCTGTACCGCCAGGACAGCGAAACCACCCAGGTCACCGACGAGGCCCGCGCCAACCGCAGCCGCCGCCACCGCGTGTTTGACTTCGACCAGCGGGTGCATGGCGCGCAGGCGCAGTTCGACAAGCGCCTGGCCACCGGCGCGGCGGAGCACGCGCTGACCTGGGGCTTCGACGGCACCTGGACCCGGATCCGGCAGAAGCGCGACGGCTACCAGGTGCTGGCCAATGGCAGCACCAGCAGCACGATCCTGCCCGACGCGTTCCCGGTGCGCGACTTCCCGGTCAGCCGCACCACCGAGCTGGGCCTGTACCTGCAGGACGAGGTGCGGCTGGCCGACGGCCGCCTGTCGCTGGTGCCGGGCGTGCGCGTGGACCACTACCGGCTCGAACCGCAGGCCGACGCGATCTTCAGCGGCGACAACCCCGGCGTGGCGCTGGCCTCGCTGCGCAAGACCAGCGTGTCGCCGAAGCTGGGCATGGTCTGGCGCCTGGACCCGCGCTGGTCGCTGTTCGCCGGCTACGCACGCGGCTTCCGCTCGCCGCCGTACAACGACGTCAACCTGGGTTTCACCAACGTCATGTTCGGTTACACCGCCATTCCCAACCCGGACCTGAAACCGGAAACCAGCAATGGCCTGGAACTGGGCGTGCGCTACATGGGGCCGGCGCTGTGGGCCAGCCTCGGCGGCTACCGCAACGACTACCGCGACTTCATCGAATCGCAGCGCTACGTCGGCACCAACGCGCAGGGGCTGATGGTGTTCCAGTCGCAGAACATCGCCGACGCCCGCATCCATGGCGCCGAACTGAAGGCGGGGCTGGAGCTCGGCGCGCTGGATGCGCGGCTGGCCGGCTGGTCGCTGCGCGGCGCGGCGGCCTGGTCGCGCGGGCGCAACCTCAGCGAAGGCGTGCCGCTGGACACGGTGGACCCGCTGCGCGGCAGCCTCGGGCTGGCCTACGACCGCGACGACTGGGGCATGCAGCTGGCCGGCAGCTTCGCCCGCCGCAAGGGCCGGGTCGCCCGCGCCGACGCGTTCCGCCCGGCCGGCTACGGCGTGCTCGACCTGATGGCGCACTGGCGCTTCGCACCGGGCGCCACCGCCCACGTCGGCGTGTTCAACCTGGCCGACCGCAGCTACATCGAATGGTCCAGCCTGGCCGGAACCCTGGCCGCCTCCAGCAGCGTGGTCGACCGCTACAGCAACCCCGGGCGCACGCTCTCGGCCAGCCTGTCGCTGGCCTGGTGAGCGGCACCGGCCGCCTCCCCCGATGGAGCGTCACCCGGCCATGGACGGCCTTCCCACCGCCCCCGAGGAACCCATGATGAAACCGCATTGCGCCAGCCTGCTGCTGGTATGCGCCGCCAGTGCCGGCGCCTCCGCCGCGCCCGCCGACCCCGTCCGCGACCACGCCACCATCGTGCGCATGCAGGGCGAGTACGCGGTGGATTTCGCCTTCGACGAAACCGTGCTGCTGCAGCCCGGCTATGCGCGCGCCCCGGCGATGCGCAGTGGCGGCAACGAACTGGTGGTCGTGGTCGAGGACACCCCCACCCGCATCGTGCTGCAGCACCTGCTGGTGGATCCGGCCAGCGGCCACGTCACCAAGCACTGGCGCCAGGACTGGACCTACGAAGCGCCGGTGCGCTTCGAGTTCAGCGCCGACCAGACCTGGCGGGTGCGCGCGCTTCCCGCCGACCTCACCCGCGGCGCCTGGACCCAGTGCGTCTACGAGGTCAGCGACGCGCCGCGCTACTGCGGCACCGGCCGCTGGCGCTACGACAACGGCGTGCCCAGCTGGACCAGCGACCCGGGCTGGCGCCCGCTGCCGCGCCGCGAGTACACCCGGCGCAGCGACTACAACGCGCTGGCCATGGTCAACCGCCACACCCTGACCCCCAATGGCTGGACCCACGAGCAGTTCAACACCAAGGTGCGCCGCGACCCCGATGGCGGGCAGCATGAAATCGCGCGCGAGTTCGGCTTCAACGACTACGTCCGCAGCACCGATGTGGATTTCAGCCCGGCGCGCGATTACTGGGCCGCCACCGCCGGCTACTGGGCGCGGGTGCGCGGGTACTGGGAGCGGTTCCTGGCGCAGGCGCCGGGGGTACGCCTGAAGACCCCGGTCGACGGCATGGCGATGATCGTGCCGCTGTTCACCCAGGCCGAGGCCGTGCAGGCGGGCCATGCGGTCGACGCGCGCCAGATCGGCGAGGTGTTCGCCGCCTGGGTCGAAAAGGCGCCGGCCACGGACTGAGCGCCGGGGCGGTGGCGTCCGTGCGGCGGCATGGCGCCGCCGCGCGGGCTCATTCCTTGAACATCAGCAGCGCCGCGACCACGATCAGCGCGAACGCGGCCCAGTGGTTCCATTTCAGCGGCTGGTCCAGGTAGACCGCCGAGAACCCGGCGAACACCAGCAGGGTGATGACCTCCTGCATGCCCTTGAGCTGCGGCGCCGAATAGACCGCAGCGCCCAGCCGGTTGCCCGGCACCTGCAGGCAGTATTCGAAGAAGGCGATGCCCCAGCTGACCAGGATCACCGTCAGCAGCGGCGCCGAACGGTACTTCAGGTGGCCGTACCAGGCGATGGTCATGAATACGTTGCTGGCGACCAGCAGCAGTACCGGGTACAGATAGGCGGTGAAGGGCGGGGCGGGCATGTCCGGGTCCGTGGGAAGGCGCGCATAGCATAGGTGCAGCACGGCCGGCCGGGCCGGCCCCGGCGTCGCGGACTTTCTTCACATGGGATCCACTCGGGGTACGGCATCTTTCACAAAGCTGAAGAACGAGGAGGCTCCATGCGACAGACCAAGGAATCGTCCGGACTGGTGCTCGTCATCGAGGACAACCGCAACATTTCCGAGATGATCGGCGAATACCTGGAGAGCAAGGGATTCGAAGTAGACTATGCCTGCGATGGCCTGGACGGCTACCGGCTGGCGGCGGAAAACAGCTACGACGTGGTGGTGCTGGACCTGATGCTGCCGCGCCTGGACGGCATCGAGGTATGCCGCCGCCTGCGCAACGAGGCGCGCAAGTCCACGCCGGTGCTGATGCTGACCGCGCGCGACACGCTGGACGACAAGCTCACCGGGCTGGGGTTCGGCGCCGACGACTACCTGACCAAGCCCTTCGCCATCCAGGAGCTGGAAGCGCGCCTGCGCGCGCTGATCCGCCGCGAACGCCGCCAGGTGGGCGCCGAAGTGCTCAAGGTGGCCGACCTGGTGCTGGACCCGGTCAGCATGCGCGCCACCCGCGCCGGCACCGAGCTGCAGTTGTCGCCGATCGGCCTGCGCCTGCTGACCATCCTGATGCGCGAATCGCCGCGGGTGGTGACCCGGCAGGAAATCGAGCGCGAAATCTGGGGCAACGGCCTGCCGGACTCGGATACCCTGCGCAGCCACCTGTACAACCTGCGCAAGATCATCGACAAGCCGTTCGACCGGCCGCTGCTGCACACCGTGCAGAGCGCGGGTTACCGCATTGCCGATATCGCCCAGCCGATGGGCTGAGCCATGCGGGGGAGCGTACTCCGTCGCGACCGGGAGGGCCGTGCCGCGGCCCGCCCCGGAGTGCATTTCCCCTAACCGCTCTGGACCATCCACGGAACCGCAATGCTGCACGGGTTGCCGCGCAAGATCAGGACCGCTTTCATGCTGCAGGCGCTGCTGGCCGGCCTTGCAGTGCTGCTGGGCGGCTACCTGGTGCTGCTGGTGGTCAAGTTCGGGCTGGTCAACGCGCTGCTCAGGCAGGAGGCGGCGCACTACTGGGAGCTGTACCAGGCCTCGCCGGTGCAGCCGCCGCCCAATACCAGCAATGTCCGCGGCTACCTGCTGGAGACGGGGCAGTCGCCGCTGAGCCTGCCGCCCGCGCTGCGCGGGCTGGCACCGGGCTTCCACGAGGTCGGCGATGCCGACGAACTGGTGCTGGTGGACGAAAAGCCCGCCGGGCGGCTGTACCTGGTGTTCCTGCGCTCGCAGGCCCAGCACCTGGCGTTCTGGTTCGGGGTGGTGCCGGTGCTGCTGGTACTGCTGGCGGTCTATGGCGCGTCGTGGTTGACCTACCACGTCTCGCACCGGGTGGTGTCGCCGGTGACCTGGCTGGCGCGGCGGGTGTCGCAATGGGACCCGCTGTACCCGGATGCGAGCGAACTGGCGCCGGAGCGGTTGCCGGCCGACGTGCAGGGCGAGGTACGGCAACTGGCCGGCGCCCTGCACACCATGGCCGGGCGCATCGGCGACCACGTCGCCCGCGAGCGCAATTTCACCCGCGATGCCAGCCACGAACTGCGCACCCCGCTGACCGTGATCCGCATGGCCAGCGACATGGCGCTGGGCGCGCAGGAACTGAGCCCGGGGCTGCAGCGCAGCCTGCAGCGCATCCAGCGCGCCGGCCGCGACATGGAAGCGCTGATCGACGCGCTGCTGATCCTGGCGCGCGAGGCCAACATCGAGCCGCAGGCCGAGTGGGTCGAGGTGGCCGACGTGGTCCGCTACGAGGCGGCCAATGCCCGCGGCAGCCTGGCCGGGCGGCCGGTGGAGCTGGAAGTCCATGTCGCCGCCGCCAGCCCGCTGCGGGTGCCGCCGCAGGTCCTGCACGTGGTGGTCGGCAACCTGCTGCGCAACGCCTGCAACTACACCGACAGCGGCCGCGTCGATGCGTATGTGGAGGCCGACCGGGTGGTGGTGCGCGACACCGGCATCGGCATGTCGCCCGAGGCGCTGGCGCGGATCTTCGAGCCGTTCTTCCGGGTCGAGCCGGAGCGGCGCCAGGGCCACGGCCTGGGCATGCCGATCGTGCATCGCCTGTGCGAGCGTTTCGGCTGGCGCATCGAGCTGGAAAGCGAACCCGGGCACGGGACCACGGTGACGGTGCGTTTCGCGCGCGATGCCGCGCAGCCCGAACGGGGCGTGGACGACGTCGCTTCCCCCTGACCCGGGCGCCGCCGGCCGCGGCTGCCGGGGTGGCCCACGCGCCCGTACGGCGCATGCCCGGTGGCGCTGCGGCCGCCCATCGGCGAGGGTGTGCGAGCGGGCGACAGGGCGCCGGCAGGGCGCCTGTGGCAGAATCCCGCGCTGTTCATCGCCACGGCCGCCTGCATGGATATTTCCCGTTCCCGCCCTGTTCCGGCCGCCCGCGCCGGCTCGACCGAGGGCCGCACGCATGGCTGACGAGATCGGCAACCTGCCGCGCGGCCCACTGCGCGTGCTCAAGGCCGCGGTCTGGTCCTGGCAGGGACTGACGGCGGCCTGGAAGCACGAATCCTCGTTCCGGCTGGAGGTCTACCTGTTCGTGCTGCTGGCCCCGCTGGCGCTGTGGCTGGGGCAGACCCCGGTCGAGCGCGTGCTGCTGGTCGGCTCGATGCTGATGGTGCTCGCCATGGAACTGGCCAATTCGGCCATCGAGGCGGTGATCGAGCGTTACGGCCCGGAGTTCCACGTGCTGGCCGGACGGGCCAAGGACATGGGCTCGGCGGCGGTGTTCATGATGATGATGAATGTCCTGCTGTGCTGGGGGCTGATCCTGGCGCCCCGGATTTTCTGAACCACCCGCCGCGCGATGGCGGCGCATTGTCTTCGTTGAAGGATTGCCTGCATGTCTTTTGAGTTTCTTGCCGACCCGAACGTATGGGTCACCCTGTTCATGCTCAGCGCACTGGAAATCGTGCTCGGCATCGACAACCTGGTGTTCATCTCCATCGCCGTGGGCCGCCTGCCCGAGCACCGGCGCCCGCTGGCACGCCGGGTCGGCATCGCCGTGGCCTGCATCACCCGCATCATGCTGCTGGTCTCGCTGGCCTACCTGGCGCACATGGAGAGCAACCTGTTCACCGTGGCCGGCATGGGCATCTCGATCCGCGACCTGGTGCTGATCGTCGGCGGCCTGTTCCTGCTCTACAAGGGCATCAAGGAAGTGCGCGAACTGGTCAGCGGCGGCGAGGACCAGGACCCCACCACGACCAAGGCATCGGCCGCGTTCGGCACGGTGATCGCGCAGATCGCGATCATCGACATCGTGTTCTCGCTGGATTCGGTGATCACCGCCGTCGGCATCGCCGACCACGTCCCGGTGATGGTCTGCGCGGTGCTGCTGTCGGTGGCGGTGATGCTGCTGGCGGCCAACCCGCTGGGCCGCTTCATCGACGCCAACCCGACCGTCAAGCTGCTGGCCCTGGCCTTCATCCTGCTGGTCGGCGCGGTGCTGGTGCTCGACGGCCTGGAAGTGCACGTGCCCAAGCCCTACATCTATGCCGCGATGGGCTTCTCGGTGATGGTGGAGTGGCTGAACCTGCTGATGCGCCGCAACGCCAGGCAGCACCACATCCCGGGCTCGGACAACTGGTGAGCCCTTGCCCGCCGCCGGCCCGATGCCGGTGGCGCGCTGCTGACGGGGCCGGCACGCGCCGGCCCCGGTCGTATGCACACGTTGCACGGCGGTGGTGGCATGCTTGGGATTCCAGCCACCCCAGGACCCGCCCATGCGCCAGTTCCTCCGCCTCGTGTTGCTCGCCATCGTGGCGGGCTCGATTTCCGGCTGCGGTTACAACGCCATCCAGCAGAAGGACGAGGCGGTCAAGGCCGGCTGGTCCGAGGTGCTCAACCAGTACAAGCGCCGCGCCGACCTGATCCCCAACCTGGTCAATACCGTGCAGGGCTACGCCCAGCAGGAGCGCCAGGTGCTGACCGAGGTGACCAATGCGCGCGCCCGGGTGGGGCAGATCCAGGTCAACGCCGACGATGCCGCCTCGCTGCAGCAGTTCCAGCAGGCGCAGGGCGAACTGGGCAGCGCGCTGTCGCGGCTGCTGGTGGTCAGCGAGAACTACCCGACGCTGAAGTCCGACCAGAACTTCCGCGACCTGCAGGCGCAGCTGGAAGGCACCGAGAACCGCATCACCGTCGCGCGCGGGCGCTACATCCAGCTGGTGCAGGACTACAACACCTATATCCGCTCGTTCCCGCAGGTGATCACCGCCAAGCTGTTCGGCTACGCGGCCAAGCCGAACTTCAGCGTGGAGAACGAGGCGCAGATCGCGCAGCCGCCGACGGTGGATTTCGGCAACCGCCCGGCACCGCAGCCGCAGACGCCGCCGCCGGCACCCGCGCCGGCGCAGTAAGCCGATGAGCCGCCTGCTGCGCCTGTTGCTGCTGGCATTCCTGCTCGGCCCGGCCGGGCTGGGCACGGCCGTGGCGCAGCAGCTGGCGCCGATCCCGCCGCTGGACTCGCCGGTGGTGGACACCACCGGCACCCTGGATGCGGCGCAGCGCCAGGCGCTGGTGCAGCAGGCGCTGGCGCTGCAGCAGCGCAAGGGCAGCCAGCTGCAGATCCTGATCGTGCCCAGCACCCGGCCGGAGGACATCGCCCAGTACACCACGCGCGTGTTCGAGCAGTGGGGCATCGGCCGCAAGGGCGTGGACGACGGCGTGCTGCTGGTGGTGGCCAGGGACGACCGCCGCGTGCGCATCGAGCCCGGCTATGGGCTGGAAGGCGCGATTCCCGACGCCATCGCCAACCGGGTGATCCAGGAATACCTGGTGCCGCGCTTCCGCAACGACGACTACGCCGGCGGCATCGCCGAGGCGACCGCGGTGCTGGTGCGGCTGATCGACGGCGAGCCGCTGCCGGCGCCGGTGGCCAGCAACCGCGAGCCGGACGGCGGCAATGCCACGTTCGGCATCGCGCTGTTCATCGGTGGCTTCGCCGCGGTGCTGGTGCGGCTGCTGTTCGCGCGGCGCTCGCGGCCGATGCGCGGCGCGCTGGCGGCGCTGCTCGGCGGCGCCGCGGGCTGGCTGCTGCTGTCGCTGGCCGGTGGCGGGGTGGCCGCGGCGGTGGCCTTGTTCATGTCCCTGGGCGGGATGTCGCCCGGCGGCTTCGCCCGCGGCGGCGGCTTTGGCAGCGGTGGGTTCGGCGGTGGCGGCTTCGGCGGTGGCGGGGGCTGGTCCGGCGGTGGCGGGCGTTCGGGAGGCGGCGGCGCCTCGGGGAGCTGGTGATGCGTTGGCTGCGCCATCTTTTTTCGCCTTCCGCGCATGCGCGGTTCCCTGCCGCGAGCCTGGACCGCATCGCCGGCGCCATCGCCGAGGGCGAGCGCGGGCATGCCGGGCAAGTGATGTTCGCGGTCGAATCCGACCTGCCGCTGGCCGCGCTGTGGCGCGGGGTGTCGCCGCGCGAACGCGCCGAACACGCCTTCGCCGTGCTGCGCACCTGGGACACCCAGGACAACAACGGCGTGCTGCTCTACCTGCTGCTGGCCGACCATGCCGTCGAGATCGTCGCCGACCGCGGCCTGCATGGGCGCATCGACCCGGCGCAGTGGCGCCAGGTCTGCGAGGAGTTCGGCCGCCGCCGGCGCGAGGGCGACCTGGAGGCCGCGGTGCTGGCGGCCATCGCCGCGATCTCGGCGCTGCTGGCCACGCACTTTCCGGCCGACCCCGGCCAGGCCCGTGGCAACGAGCTGCCCGACCGCCCGCAGCTGCTCGGGTGAGGCGACGGTTGAGCCCCGCGGGCGCTGCGCCGAGAATAGGGGTTCGTCCGCCGGACCTGCCTGCATGATCTACCTTCACGACATAGACCCCATCGCCTTTTCCCTGGGGCCGATCAAGGTGCACTGGTACGGCATCATGTACCTGCTCGGTTTCGCCGCGGCATGGTGGCTGGGGCGCGTCCGCATCCGTGCCGGGCGCCTGCCGGGCGTGGACATGAACGCGTTTTCCGACCTGCTGTTCTACGCCATGCTCGGCGTAGTGCTGGGCGGGCGCATCGGCTACATGCTGTTCTACGCCACCGCCGATTTCCTGCACAACCCGCTGATCCTGCTGCGCGTCTGGGAGGGCGGGATGAGCTTCCACGGCGGCCTGCTCGGGGTCATGGCCGCCGGCTGGTGGTGGACCCGCAAGCATGCGCTGCATTATTTCGACACCATCGATTTCGTGGCGCCGCTGGTGCCGCTGGGGCTGGGCTTCGGCCGGCTCGGCAACTTCGTCGGCGGCGAATTGTGGGGCAAGTTCACCCACGCCGGCTGGGGCGTGGTGTTCCCGCATGCGCCGCTCAAGGACGTGCCGGCCGGCCTGCCGACCATGGAGCAGCTGATGTCGGCCGCGCAGATCCGCCAGGACTACGCGGCGGGCCTGCTGACCCAGTACGCGCGCCATCCCTCGCAGCTGTACGAAGCGCTGCTGGAAGGCCTGGTGATGTTCGTGGTGCTGTGGGCGTACTCGATGAAGCCGCGCCCGCGCTACGCCGTGTCCGGCCTGTTCGCGCTGATGTACGGCGGCTTCCGCTTCCTGGTGGAATTCGTGCGCATGCCCGACAACGGCGTCTACCTGGCCTTCGACTGGTTCACCCGCGGCCAGCTGCTGAGCCTGCCGCTGATCGTGCTGGGGCTGGTGCTGCTGGCGATGTCGCGGCGCGCGCCGACGCTGCAGCCGGTGGTGCCGGCCGGGGGCAAGGCGTGAGGCCCTGCGCCGGAGGCGGACAATGAAGCCTTTCGCCGGAGGTGAAGAATGAAGCCTTTCGCCGGAGGCGAAGAATGAAGCAATACCTCGACCTGCTGCGGCACGTGCTGGAACACGGCACCGACAAGGCCGACCGCACCGGCACCGGCACCCGCAGCGTGTTCGGCTGGCAGATGCGCTTCGACCTCAATGAGGGCTTCCCGCTGGTCACCACCAAGAAGCTGCACCTGCGCTCGATCATCCACGAGCTGCTGTGGTTCCTGAAGGGCGACACCAACATCGGCTACCTGAAGGACAACAAGGTCGGCATCTGGGACGAATGGGCCGACGCCAACGGCGACCTCGGCCCGGTCTACGGCAGGCAGTGGCGCAGCTGGGCCGCGGCCGACGGCCGCCAGATCGACCAGATGCAGTGGCTGCTGGACGAGATCCGGCGCAACCCGGACTCGCGACGGCTGGTGGTCAGCGCCTGGAACGTGGGCGAGCTGCCGCAGATGGCGCTGATGCCCTGCCACACCCTGTTCCAGTTCTACGTCGCCGACGGCAAGCTCAGCTGCCAGTTGTACCAGCGCAGCGGCGACATCTTCCTGGGCGTGCCGTTCAACATCGCCAGCTATGCGCTGCTCACCCACATGGTGGCGCAGGCCACCGGGCTGGGCGTGGGCGATTTCGTGCACACGCTGGGCGACGCCCACCTGTACACCAACCATTTCGAGCAGGCCCGCGAACAGCTTGCGCGCGCGCCACGCGCGCTGCCGACGCTGTGGCTGAACCCCGAGGTGACCGACCTGTTCGGCTTCGCCTTCGACGACATCCGCATCGACGGCTACGACCCGCATCCGGCGATCAAGGCGCCGGTGGCGGTGTGATGAAGCTGTCGCTGATCGCCGCGCTGGACCGCAACCGTGGCATCGGCCGCGACAACGCCATGCCCTGGCACCTGCCCGACGACTTCAGGCATTTCAAGGCGCTCACCCTCGGCAAGCCGATCCTGATGGGGCGCAGGACCGCGCAGTCGCTCGGGCGCGCGCTGCCGGGCCGGACCAACCTGGTGCTGACCCGCGGCGGCCAGGTGCCGTTCGCGGGGATGCGCGCGGTGGCGTCGGTGGAGCAGGCCCGGGAGATTGCCGCCGGGGAGGCCGCCGGGGAGCTGTGCGTGATCGGCGGCGGCGAGATATACCGGCTGCTGATCGACCAGGCCACCGACCTGCACCTGACCTGGGTGGATGCGGAGGTGGCGGCCGACACCCACTTTCCCGAGGTCGACCCCGCGCTGTGGCAGGAAGTGCGCAGCCAGGCGCACCCGGCCGATGCGCGGCATGCGTTCGCCTTCCGTTTCGCCCATTACCTGCGCCGGCGCTCCTGAGCGGGACCGCCGCCGTCCCGGCGCGTCGCGCGGGCCGCTGATGCCAGGCCTGCCGTCGCCGCGGCCGTACCTGTACCTGCCGGCGTGCCTGGCACGGCCCGCGCAGGCATCGAAACCCTGCACCCCGGGGAGAAGGGCATGACCGCACTGTTCGATCGGATCGACACGTTCATCCTGCCGGTGGACGATTACCAGGCCGCCGTTGCCTGGTATGCCGCGAAACCCGGCCTGCAGGCCACGTACGTGGATGCGGGCCAATGCCTGGCCGTGCTGCCGTTGGCGGAGGGCGCGAGCCTGACCCTGTGGCAGCGCAAGGCCGGCGCGCCGGCGGTGGATCCACGCGCGCAGGCGGCATTTCCGATCTTCGCCACGCCCGATGCGGCGGCCGCCCTGGCGACGTTGCAACGGCGTGGCGTGCGTGTCGGCGAACTGGAGCGTGGCGACGGCGTGGTGTATTTCCGCTTCCACGACGCCGATGGCAACTGCCTGGAGGCCTGCCAGACGCTCGCCTGCTGAAGGTTACGCGGTGGGCGCGGCGCCGCCGTTGTTGCCGGGCGTGCCCGTCGGGTTGCCGCCGCTGTTGCCGCTGTTGCCGCCAGTGTTGTTGCCGCCAGCGTGTGGCCGATGCCGGCGCGGCCGGCGGCGCTCGCGGCGTTCGCCCTGCGCCTCGGTCCCTGCTTCGGCGCGGCGCTCGGACGGTGGCCGCCGCGGCGGATGCGCGCCGGGTACCGGCGCCGGCACGTCGCGGCCGGGTACCTGGACCACGCGCAGTTCGTCGCTGTCCAGCTGCAATGCGGTGAGCTTGCCCCCCCACACCGCGCCGGTGTCGATGGCGTGCACGCCCTGGGTGATGGTCAGGCCCAGCGCCGACCAGTGGCCGCAGACCATCTTCAGTTCGCGCTCGACCCGGCCCGGTACTTCGAACCACGGGTACATGCCCAGCTGCTGGGTGCCCGGCGTGCCCTTGTCTTCCATGCTGATGCGCGCGCGTGGCGTGCAGTAGCGCATGCGGGTGAAGATGTTGATGATCGCGCGCGAGCGGTCGTAGCCGGTGAGGTTGGGCGCCCAGCTGGGACCGTCGCCGTACATGTTGCGCAGCAGCTTGCGGTAGCCATTGCCGTGCAGCTGCAGCTCCACTTCGCGCGCATGCCGCTCGGCCATCGCCACCGTCCACTTCGGCGCCAGCCCGGCATGGAACATCATCCAGCCCAGGCTGCGGTCCACGTGCACCAGCTTCTGCTGGCGCAGCCAGTCCAGCAGCTCGTCGCGGTCCTCGGCCAGCACCACGCGCTGCAGGTCGGGGTTGACCTTGCGCTGCTCCTCGGCGCTGCGTGCGCCGACGGCCAGCAGCGACAGGTCGTGGTTGCCCAGCACCACCACGCTGTGCTCGCGCAGCGAATGCACCAGGCGCAGGGTTTCCAGCGACTGCCCGCCGCGGTTGACCAGGTCGCCGCAGAACCACAGCCGGTCCGCGGCCGGGTCGAAGTTGATCTTCTCCAGCAGCCGCTGGGTAACGTCGTAGCAGCCCTGCAGGTCGCCGATCGCCCAGGTCGCCATCAGTGCAGGGTCCTGGGAATGGACAGTACGAACGGCGCGACCGGCGCGGCGAATTCGGTGCCGTCGTCGGCCAGCATGTCGTAGTGGCCCTGCATGGTGCCGCGCTCGGTGCCGAGCATCACCCCGGAGGTGTAGCGGAACTCCTCGCCCGGGCGCAGCCGCGGCTGCTCGCCGACCACGCCGTCGCCATCCACGTGCTCGGTGCGGCCATTGGCGTCGGTGATGCGCCAGTGGCGGCTGATCAGCCGCGCCGGCACGTTGCCGCGGTTGTGGATGCGGATCGTGTAGGCGAACGCGTAGCGCCCGTCCTCGGGCGCCGACTGTTCGTCGATGAAACGAGGCGATACCTCGATCTCGATCGCGTACTGGCGGGAATCGTCCATGCGGGCAAGTGTAAGCAAAAGCGGTGTGAGCGGATGTCAGGCAGCGGTGGCGGTGGCGTTGGCCAGGGCGATGAAGTCGGCCACCTCCAGCTGCTCGGCACGCGCGTCGCTGCGCACGCCGGTGGCGGCGAAGCCGGCTTCATCGACGATGCCGTTCAGGGCGTTGCGCAGGGTCTTGCGGCGTTGCCCGAAGGCGGCCTTGACCAGGTGCGCGAAGTGCTGCGGATCGGCGATGCCGACCGTGGCCGGGTCGCGCGGCACCAGCCGGACCACCGCCGAGTCGACCTTGGGCGGCGGCCGGAACGCGCCCGGCGGCACCACGAACAGCGAGGTCACCTGGCACCAGGCCTGCAGCATCACGCTCAGGCGGCCGTAGACCTTGCTGCCGGGGCCGGCGGCCATGCGGTCCACCACTTCCTTCTGCAGCATGAAGGTCATGTCCGAGATCGCCGCGGCGTGTTCCAGCGCATGGAACAGGATCGGCGAGGAGATGTTGTAGGGCAGGTTGCCGACCAGCCGGATCGGCGAACCGCCGGCCAGTTCGGTGAAATCGACCTGCAGCACGTCGCGGTGGACGATGGTCAGCTCGCCCAGCGGCGCGGCCGCGGCGGTGAGCGGCGCGATCAGGTCGCGGTCGAACTCGATCACCGTCAGCTGCGGATGCCGGCGCAGCAGCGGGAAGGTGATGGCGCCCTGGCCCGGGCCGATCTCGACCAGGCGGTCGCCGGGCCGGGGGTTGACCGCCAGCACGATCTTCTCGACGTAGTGCGCGTCGGCCAGGAAGTGCTGGCCGAGCTGCTTCTTCGCCGGCGCGGTGAAGCCGGCGCCGGCGCGCGGGGAATGGGAGGGATTCATGGGGTGATTTTACGTTGTGCGGCCAGCCGCGCGCACAGCGCGGTGGCGGCCTGCAGGCTGGACGGGTCGGCCGTGCCCTTGCCCGCCAGGTCCAGCGCGGTGCCATGGTCGACCGCCACGCGCGGGTAGGGCAGTCCCAGGGTGACGTTCACCGCCTGCTCGAAGCCGCTGTACTTGAGCACCGGCAGGCCCTGGTCGTGGTACATCGCCAGCACCGCGTCGAAGCCGCGCAGCCTGGCCGGCAGGAAGGCGGTGTCGGCAGGCAGCGGCCCGGCCAGGTCCAGGCCTTCGCCGCGCAGGCGTTCCAGCAGCGGGATGATGACGTCCAGTTCCTCGCGGCCGAGGTGCCCGTCCTCGCCCGCGTGCGGGTTCAGGCCGAGCACGGCGATGCGCGGCCGCTCCAGCCCGAAGTCGCGGCGCAGCGCGGCGTGGGTGGTGCCGATGACCGTGCGCAGGCCCGCGGCGGTGATCGCATCGGGCACGGCGCGCAGCGGCAGGTGGGTGGTGGCCAGGGCCACGCGCATGTGCGCGTTGGCCAGCATCATCACCACCTCGACGCCGGCCTGCCGGGCCAGCAGTTCGGTGGTGCCGCTGTAGGCGATGCCGCCTTCGTTGATCGCCGCCTTGTGCACCGGGCCGGTGACCACGCCGTCGAGCCCGCCATCCAGGCAGGCCTGGCCGGCGCCGAGCAGGGCGTCGATCACCGCGCGCGCGTTGGCCGGATCGGGCTGGCCGAAGCGGCACGGCGCGGCGTTGCGCACCTCGCGCAGGCGCAGGTCGCCCGGCGCCGATGCGTGGGCGTCTTCGGGCAGCAGGTTCAGGGGCAGGTCGAGCGCGGCGGCGGCGGCGCGCAGCGTGTCGGGGTCGGCGAATGCCAGCAGCCGGCAATCGCTGCGCGGCTGTTGGACGAGCCGGACGCAGAGTTCCGGGCCGACCCCGGAAGGCTCGCCCGGGACCAGAGCGAGCTGGGGAACCATGGGATCAGGGCTTGGCGGGTTCGGCCGTGCCGGCGGCCGGCTCGGCGGTGCCCTCGGCGCGGTCGCCGGTGCGGAAGCTGACGTAGGCGTCGCCGCGCAGCTCCTGCAGGAAACGGTTGTACTCGTCGTCCAGCTTGCGGCGGCCGATCTGGTCGCGGATCTGCGCGCGCTTGTTGTCGTCGGTCACGTCGGTCTGGCGGGTGGCCACGCGCTGCACGATGTGCCAGCCGGCATCGGTGCGGAACGGCGCGGTGACGCCGCCGTCCTGCACGCTCTCGACCTGGCGGCCGAAGTCCGGGCCGAACGCATCGGCCGGGAACCAGCCCAGGTCGCCGCCCTGGCCACGGCTGTTGGTGTCCTCGGACGACTCTTTGGCGACGGCCTCGAAATCGGCACCGCCGGCGATGCGCGCGCGCAGGGTCTCGATCCTGGCCTTGGCCGCGGCGTTGTCCACCTGGTCGGTCACCCGCACCAGGATGTGGCGGGCGTGGTACTCGGTGACGGTGCGGGTGCCGGCGGCACTGTCGCTGTCGCGTACTTCCACCAGCTTCAGCAGCTGGAAGCCGCTCGGGCCGCGGATCGGGCCGATCACGTCGCCGGCCTTCATCGCCTTGATCTGCGCGGCGAACGCGCCGGGGATCTCGTCGAGGCTGCGCCAGCCCAGGTCGCCGCCTTCCAGCGCGTTGGGGCTGTCTGAATAGCGCACCGCGGCGGCGGAAAAGTCCAGCTCGCCCTTGCCGATCAGGTTCTTGATGCCGTCGATCTTGCTCTGGCCAGTGGCGATCTGCTCGGCGCTGGCGCCGTCCGGCAGGGCCACCAGGATGTGCGCCAGGTGATACTGCATGCCGCCGGCGTTCTGCTGCGCCAGCGCCGCGTCGACCTCACCCTCGCTGACGCTGATGCGGCTCTGCGCGAAGCTCTGGCGCAGGCGCTGGGTGATGATCTCCTCGCGCACGGAGTTGCGGAAATCCTCGAAGCCGATGCCGTCCTGGGCCAGCCGCTGGCGCAGGCCGTCCACGTCGGTACCGTTCTGCTGGGCGATGCTGGCCACGGCGTGGTTCAGTTCCTCGCCATTGACGCGGATGCCGCTGCTCTCGGCGCGGGCGACCTGCAGCTTGACCAGCACCAGGCGCTCGAGCACCTGGCGTTCCAGCACGCCCTGCGGCGGCAGCTGGTGCTCGCGGCCGGCGTACTGGGACTTGATGTTGTTGACCGCGCGCTGCAGTTCGCTCTGCAGGATCACGTCCTCGTCGACGACGGCGGCGATGCGGTCCAGCGGCTGCGCCTGCTGCGCGGCGACCGGTGCGGACACGCCGGCAAACGCCAGCAGGGTGGCGAGGACTGCGGATAGGGTCTTGGTCATGGAATCAGGTTCGGATCGTAGTCGTCGTCGTTCGCCTCGATGTTGCTGGGCGGAACGAGGTACAGGTCGTCTCGGTTGTAGCCGAGAATAGCACGGCGCAAGGTGCGGTCCGTGTTCTGCCCGACCGAGCTCAGGCCCTTGAGCACGAACTCGACCTGCAGGGAATTGTTCATCTCGCCCTCGCGGTTGCGCACGTAGCGCCGGGCCAGCGCGCGCACCGCCAGGCAGCAGCTGTCCCACTGCACGCCGCCGATGATTTCCAGCGGCTTGCTGTCGAGCATCGAGTAGTAATAGCGGCCGACGATGCTCCAGCGCGGGTTGATCGGGTACAGGAACGACAGGTCGGCCTGCTTGAGCTGGTCGACGTTGGTGCTGGGGTTGCGCCGGTAGCGGTAGGTCAGGTTGACCACGCCGTCCCCGGGCATCAGGTAGCGCGCGCGTACGCTGGACAGGTCTTCCTTGCGGTACTTCGGGTTCCACTGGTAGGTGCTGCCCAGGGTCCAGCGGTCGTTGATCGCCCAGTTGACGTCGGCGACCCAGGCCGAGTTGCCCTGCTGGAGGATCGCATCGCCGCTGCCGAGCGTGGTCCTGGAGTCATCGAAGTAGGAAATCTGGCCGATGCTGGCCGACAGCTTCTCGCGGCCGTCGGCCTGGCGGATCAGGCGCGTGGTCAGGGCCGTGGTCAGCTGGTTGGCGTCGTTCTGGCGGTCGGCGCCGGTGAAGCGCGAATCGCGGAACAGCTGGCCCCAGCTGAAGGTGAAGGCGCGGGTATCGAACAGCGGCAGGTCGCGCTGGTCGCGGTATGGGGTGTTCAGGTAGAACAGGCGCGGTTCGAGGGTGTGCAGGTAGGACCTGCCGCCGATCTCGGTCTCGCGGTCGAAGAACAGCCCCATGTCCAGGCTGGCGATGGGCAGGCTGCGGTGCGGCGAGGTATTGCCGCGCAGCTGTTCCGGGGTGGCCGTGGCCGGGTCGATGCCGGCCGCCACCAGCTGGTCGCGGCGGAGGCTGTCGGCCAGGCCGCGTTCCAGTTCGTAGGCGGTGTAGCGCCAGGCCAGGGTCGGGGTGATGTACCACGCGGCGCCGGCCAGCGGCATCGATACGTAGGGCTTGACGTCCAGGCGCGAGCCGCCGTCGACCCGGGTCAGGCTGCCGTCGCGCACGTATTCGCCGTCGACGATGGTCTTGCCGTGGATGTCGTCGTGGGTGAAACGCACCGCTTCGGCGTAGACGCCGGCCTGGAACCAGCGGCCGAAGCTGTCGTCCCAGGTGCCGAACAGGCGCGGCTGCCGGCTGTAGGGCAGGGCGGCCTCGGTCAGGGTGTAGTCGGTCAGCTGCCACTGGTCGGCCATCAGGCCGGCGGTCCAGGTGCGGCCGGTGCCGTACAGGCCGGCGGTGCTCTGCAGGTTGGAGGCGGTCACCCCGAGCAGGCGGTTGGCGAAATCCTCCATGTAGCGCTCGTCGCTGACCCAGGCCAGGCTGGCGCGCGCCTGCCAGTGGCTGTCGATGTTGTGGTAGCCGCTGAAGACGATCTTGCCGCGCTCCCGGTCGCGCAGCGAATCGTTCGGCATCCACTCGGTTTCCAGCTGGCCGCGGCCGCCGCCGTAGAGGTAGCGGAACTCGTTGTCCAGCATCAGCCCGCGCCGGCTCATCCAGCGCGGGGTCAGGGTGTCGTCGTAATTCGGCGCCAGGTTGAAATAGATCGGCTGCGCATAGTCGAAGCCGTTGCGCCCGGACTGGCTCAGCTTGGGATAGAGCAGGCCGGTCAGGCGCCGGTCGTCGATCGGGAACTTGAACCACGGCATGTACATCACCGGCACTTTGCCGACGCGCAGCACCGCGTTGCGGGCGGTGCCGAAGCCTTCGTCGTTGTCCACCTCGATCTGCGGCGCGGCCAGCTTCCACACCGGCTGCGACGGATCGCAGGTGGTGTAGGTGGAACGGTGCATCTGCCCGACCGAGCCCTGCAGGTCGATCGAGTCGGCGCTGCCGTTGCCGCGGCGCGAGACCAGCTGGTACTTGATGTCGCTGATCTTGTGGCTGTCCGTTTCCTGGTTGCCCTCGGCGCGACGGGCGGTCAGGCGGATCGACGAGTCCGAATAGCGCACGTTGCCGTCGGCGATGTAGTTGCCGGTCTCGGTATCGAAACGCAGGTTGTCGGTGCCCATGAACTGGTCGCCGCGCTTGAGCGCCACATTGCCCTTGTACAGGGGGATGGTGCTGGTGCCGGAGAGCTGGTCGCCCTCGATGTCGGTGGGCAACTGGTCGCGGGTGGCGGCCGCGGCCGGGTCGGCCTTGGGCGCGTCGTCGAAGGCCGGCAGCACGTCGGTGGCCGGGCACAGGTTCCAGTTCACCGGCTTCTCGCTGGCCATCGCCGACAGTCCGAAGGCGATGCTCAGGGGCAGGGGAAGCAGGCGGAGGGCTGGGCGCACGCGGATCGGATTCAGGAAAAATGGCCGCTAGCTTGCCGCATCGCCTGCATGGGGGCAATGAAGATCGGCCGCGGGCGCGGGGCCGGATTCATTCGCCCGTCACCGGGTGAGCAGGGCGCCGACATGGGCCACGCTGGATTCGGCCAGGGCCTGCAGGTCGTACCCCCCCTCGAGCATGGAGACCAGGCGGCCGTCGGCATGGCGGTCGGCCAGTGCCGCCAGCTCGGTCGTCAGCCAGCCGAAGTCCTCGGTCTCGACCATCAGGTCGGCCTGCGGGTCGTGCAGGTGGGCGTCGAAACCGGCCGACACGAACAGCAGCTGCGGGCGGAAGGCGTCGACCAGCGGCAGCAGCTCGTCGGCCCAGGTGTTGCGGAAGCGGAACCCGCCGCTGCCCGGTGGCAGCAGGATGTTGCAGACATTGCCCACGCCGCGCTCGCGCATGTTGCCGGAGTACGGGAACAGGCCCGATTCGTGGCTGCTGTAGTAGGCCACCCGCGGGTCGGTCTCGAAGATCGCCTGGGTGCCGTTGCCGTGGTGGACGTCGAAATCGACGATGGCGACCCGTTCCAGCCCGTGCACGTCGCGGGCGTAGGCCGCGGCCACGGCGATGTTGTTGAACAGGCAGAAGCCCATCGCGGTGTCGGCGGTGGCGTGGTGCCCGGGCGGGCGTACCGCGCAGAACGCGCGCCGGTCGGGGCCGCGCATCACCGCGTCGACCGCGGCCACGCCGGCGCCGGCCGCATGCAGCGCGGCGCTGGCCGAGCCCGGCGAGGTGAAGGTGTCCAGGTCGATCCGCCGCAGCGGCGCGGTCTGCGCCTGCAGCATGTCGTCGATCAGCTCGCGGGTATGGACCCGGGCCAGTTCGCCGAGCTTGGCCGGCGGCGCCTGGCGCCAGTCCAACTGGTCCGGGAACGCCGCACGCAGTGCGTCCAGCACCGCGCGCAGCCGTTCGGGCGATTCGGGATGGTCGGGGCCGGGGTCATGGCCCAGGCAGGCCGTGTGGGTGAATACGAGCATGTCCGGCACTGTAACCGGCCGCGCCCGGGGGCGTCAGCCGTGCCGGCGCTCGTGGTTCCACAGCACTTCGCCGTGGCCGTCGGCCCGCGCCAGCACCCGCGCCAGCACGAACAGCAGGTCGGACAGGCGGTTCAGGTAGCGCACCGCCTCGCCACGCACGGCCTCGACCCGGGACAGGGCCACGGCCTCGCGCTCGGCGCGGCGCACGATGGTGCGCGCCAGGTGGCAGCGCGCCGCCGCCTCGCCGCCGGCCGGCAGGATGAAATCCTTCAGCGGCGGCAGGTCGTCGTTGTAGCGGTCCAGGTGCCGTTCCAGCGCATCGATGTCGGCGGCCTGGATGGCGGCATGGCCGGGAATGCACAGCTCGCCGCCCAGGTCGAACAGCTGGTGCTGGATCGTGGTCAGCAGCGCGCGCACGTCGTCCGGCAGCGCCACCGCCAGCAGCACGCCGATGGCCGAGTTGGCCTCGTCCACGGTGCCGTAGGCATTGACCCGCAGCGAGTCCTTGCCGGTACGGCTGCCGTCGCCCAGGCCGGTACTGCCGTCGTCGCCGGTGCGGGTATAGATCTTGGAGAGCCGGTTGCCCATGGCGCGCGGCCGCTCAGTGCGCGATGCGGTCGGCGGCCGACTGGCGCGCGAACGCCTCGGCGGCGACCTGCGCCAGCGCCGCCATGCCCGTGTACAGGGCCGCGGTGCGCATGTACGGCAGCAGCCAGTCGGTGTAGTTCTTGAACCAGCCGGCGACGGTCGGCTCGGCGACGACTTCGCTGGTCCAGTAGAAGCCGCCCTGCGCGAACAGGTGGCACAGCACCACCGCGCCGACCAGGGTCGCGGCGAACAGGCCCAGCGCGCGCCAGCTGGCGCCGGTGTAGGCACGGCGCAGCAGCATGCCGCCGGCCCACATGGCGAAGTAGGCCGGGACCAGTGCCCAGTAGCCGGCCGACACGCAGTAGTGCGCCCAGAAATCCATGCCCTGGCCGCTGATCACGGCCCAGTCGATGGCCACCGCCAGCGCCATCAGCAGCGGGAACGCCCAGCGGGTCCAGCTGCGCAGGTAGAAACCGCCGATGAAGAACACCGCCCAGGACGCGTCCGGGATCGGCGCGAAATGGTTGATGCGGGTGCCGACCATCAGCAGCACGAGCAGGGTCAGGACGAAGGTGCGTTGGACGTTGGCGGTCATGATGATGAAGGATCTGGCGGAATCAGACCGCCATTCTAGCCGCAGTCGCGCCGGGGCCGCGGTTGCGGCGCGGCATCGCCGCGGCGATCGCGGCGGCCGAGCCTTTATCATGGCGGCATGAGCGACCTTCATGATGTGGTGATCGTCGGTGGCGGACTGGTCGGTGCCAGCCTGGCCATCGCCCTGGACCGGCTGGGGCTGGACGTGGGGCTGGTGGAAGCGACCCCGGCCGGGGCGATGCCGGCGGTGTTCGACCAGCGCAACCTCAGTTTCGCCGCGGCCACGGTCAACGCGCTCACCGCGCTGGGCGTGATGCAGCGCCTGCAGGGGCCGCCCGGCCCGATCCGCCGCATCCACGTCAGCCGCGCCGGCGATTTCGGCCGCGTGCTGCTGGACGCCGGCGACTACGGCCGCGATGCCTTCGGCCAGGTGGTGGTGGCGCGCGATTTCGGCCACGCGCTGGAGGCGCGCCTGGGCGACCTGCAGCGGTTGACCCGCTACCGCCCGGCGACGTTCGTCGGCCTGGGCGACTGCGCCGATGGCCGCCGCGCGGTGCGCATCGCCGATGCCAGCGGCGAGCGCCGCCTGCGCGCGCGGCTGGTGGTCGGCGCCGACGGCACCCGCAGCGCGGTGCGCCAGGCGCTGGGCATCGAGGCCAGCGAACACGATTACCTGCAGACCCTGTTCGTGGCCCGGGTGCGCACCGCCAAGGCACCGGACGGCACCGCCTGGGAGCGTTTCACCGACACCGGCCCGACCGCGCTGCTGCCGCGCGGCGACCGCCACTACGGCCTGGTCCATGGCGTGGCCCGCGACGCGGCCGACGCGGTGCAGGCGCTGGACGACAGCGCCTGGCTGCAGCGCGTGCAGGCGGTGCTGGGCTGGCGCGCCGGGCGGCTGCTGGAAAGCGGCCCGCGCAGCGCCTACCCGTTGATCCAGGTGCTGGCGCGGCACCTGGTCGGCGAGCGCGCGCTGCTGCTGGGCAACGCCGCGCAGACCATCCACCCGCTGGGCGCGCAGGGTTTCAACCTGGGCCTGCGCGATGCGCTGACCCTGGCCGAGCTGATCGGCGATGCCGCGCGCGACCCGGGCGCCGACGACCTGCTGCAGGCCTATGTGCAGCGCCGTGCGCCCGACCGCGAGCAGACCCTGGCCTTCTCCGACGGGCTGGCGCGCCTGACCGGCAACCCGGCGCCGCTGCTGCGGCCGCTGCGCAGCCTCGGGCTGGTGGCCGCCGCGCAGGCCGCGCCGCTGCAGTCGTTCCTGGTCGGCGGCGCGATGGGATTCCGCGGGCAGGTGCCCGCACTGTGCAGGAGCCAGGTGCAATGAGCCGGCGTGGCGGATTGGATGCGGTGGTGGTCGGGGCGGGCGTGGTCGGCAGCACCTGCGCGCTGGCGCTGGCACGGGAAGGGTTGCGGGTGGCGCTGGTGGAAGGGCGCGAGCCGGCGCCGTGGTCGGCGCAGCGGCCGGACCTGCGCGTGTTCGCCTTCGCCCACGACAACGCCGCGCTGCTGGCGTCGCTGGATGTCTGGCCGCAGGTGGCGCAGGCCCGGGCGCACCCCTACCTGCGGATGCGGGTGTGGGACGCGGCCGGCGGCGGCGAACTGGCCTTCGATGCCGACGCCCTGGGGCGCCGCGAGCTGGGCTGGATCGTCGAGAACGGCCTGCTGGTGGACCGGCTGTGGGCGGCACTGCCCGGCGCTGGCGTGCACCTGCATTGCCCGGCGCGGGTCGAGGCGATGGAGCAGGACGAGCGCGGCGTGCGCCTGCGCCTGGACGACGGCCGCCGGGTCGACGCGGCGGTGGCCATCGCCGCCGACGGCGGCGAGTCCACCCTGCGCGCGCTGGCCGGGCTGGAGGTGACGCGCCACGACTACGGCCAGCGCGGCGTGGTCGGCTACGTGGACAGCGAGCGCGGCAACGAAGCCACCGCCTGGCAGCGTTTCCTCGATACCGGCCCGCTGGCGGTGCTGCCGGTGGACACGCACCGCAGTTCCATCGTCTGGACCCTGCCCGACGCCGAGGCCGAGCGGGTGCTGGCGCTGGACGACGAGGCCTTCGGCCGCGAACTGACCAACGCCTTCGCTGGCCGCCTGGGGGCGATGCGCCCGGTCTCGCCGCGCGCGGCCTTCCCGCTGCGCCGGCAGCTGGCCAGCGACTATGTCGCCGGCCGCGTACTGGTGCTGGGCGACGCCGCGCACGTGGTGCACCCGCTGGCCGGGCAGGGCGTCAACCTCGGCCTGCGCGACGTGGCCGCGCTGCGCGGATGGGTGCGCGACGCGCACCAGCGCCGCGCCGACTGGGCCGCGCCGCACCGGCTGCGGCGCTGGGCGCGGGTGCGGCGCAGCGACAACACCGTCGCCGCGTATGGCTTCGACGCGATCAACCGGGTGTTCTCCAACGACGAGATGCACCTGACCCTGGCGCGCGGCGCGCTGCTCGGCCTGGCCGGGCGCATGCCGCCGCTGCTGTCGCTGTTCTGGAAGCGTGCCTCCGGCCTGTAGCCGGGTTCAGTCCACCAGCCAGCCGGCCAGTTGTTCGCGCGCCAGCTTGCCGCGCCGGGCGCTGTCGAGCGCGTTGAACTCGTCGGCCAGCGCCGGGTTGGCCTGCGCTTCCTCGCGGCTGATGAAGCCGTCGCCATCCACGTCCAGCGCCTGGAAATCGATGCGGTAGTTGCCGGCCACGCTGTCCGGCTGGATCGAGCGCACGATCACCGTGGCCTGGCCGGGTTCGCCCGGCAGGCGCACCTGGTGGGTGACCGCGCCGCTGGCCAGCGGCTGCGCGCGCACCCCGGCCGGCGCCGCCGGCAGCGGTGCGGTGACGGCGCTGTCGCGCGGGGCATGCTGCGCCAGCGCGGGCACGGCCGCAGTGGCGGCCAGCAGCAGGGCAAGGGTAGGCAGGCAGGGACGGATCACGGCAGACCTCGGGGACGGACGACGGGGCTCGCCTGCCGGGCCGCCCGCCCTCACTTCTTCATCCAGCCTTCCAGCTGCGCCTTGTCCAGGCGGCCGCTGCGGTGGGTGTCGAGCGCATCGAACTCGCGCGCGAGCGTGGGGTTGGCCTGGGCTTCCTGGCGGCTGATGAAGCCGTCGTGGTTGCGGTCCAGCGTGGCGAAGTCGATATGGTAGTCGCCACGGACCGAATCGGGTTCTTCCGAGGTCACCGTGACCGGCGTGCCCTTGTCGATGAGCGTGGTCCTGCCGGTTTCCTGGGCCAGCGCCGGAGCACCGGCCGCGCACAGCAGCAGGGCGGGAAGCAGCGGGCGGGAAACGTTCATGGGTGGACTCCAGTGGGGGAAAACACGCCCCCGATGCTTGGCCCGCCGCCGTTAAACCGGCCGCAAGAACCCATGCAGGCCGGCTGAATGTTGCCACCGGTTCAGCGCCGGCCGTGTTTGCCGCCTCAGCCCGGAATGAACGGAAAGGCCAGCTTCAGCAGGCCCTTCAGGCCGCCCTCGACCGTGGAACTGACCGCCTTGGCGCCGAGGCTGTTCAGGGCGCGGCGCACGTCGTCCCAGCGCAGCTGCGCGACGTCCTTCTTCAGCAGGTCGGCCACTTCCTCCGACGTCGGGGCCAGCTTCTTCAGCGCCGCCACCGTCGCCTGCGGGTCGGGCTGCAGGAAACCCCAGCGCTCGGCGATCTTCAGCAGCGTGTCGAAGCGCACCGCCACCACCTCGCGGTTGCGCTCGTAGACCGGCAGCGCGCCGACTTCCAGGATCGCCTGCTCGAAGCGCTGGGCATCGTCGGGGTGTTCGATGCGCACGGCCAGGAAGCCGTCCTTGCGGCTGCGCTCGCTCACGTGCTTGGCCCCCGAGCGCAGGTTGGCCTCGGTCAATACGGTGGCGACGATGCGCTGCAGCGCGGCGTCGGCGTCCTCGGGCACCAGCGCGCGCCAGCGCGCGTAGCCGTCGCGGCGCAGGCCCTTGACCTTGGCCGGGGTCACCCGCAGCTGCAGCGCCACCGTGGCGTTGGAGGCGCCGCGGTCGACCGCGCCGTCGCGCTCGAGCAGCACGAAGATCAACAGCTCCAGGTCGCGCTTGGTCAGCGACTGGAAACCCTGCAGCAGGGTCAGGCGCAGGAATTCATTGCCGAAGCCGGCCGGGTCCTTCAGTTCGATGGCATGCATGCGTGTCCTCCCAGGATCCACAGCATGCCCGATCGCGGTTGCGTGGGATGAGACGCCGCGCGGCAGCCCGGCGCCCCGGCCTCACTGCCCGTACTCACGCCCGCGGCGGTCGGCGCGGAAGGTCTCGATGGCGCCGCGGTCCTGCAGGGTCACGAACACCTGCCGGCCATCGGCACCGCCGAAGGCCACATTGGTGGGCTTGCGGCCGCGCAGCGGCACCTCGCGCAGCAGCTGGCCGGCGGGCGAGACGATGGCCACCACCCCGGCACCGTAGCGGGCGATGTACAGGTTGCCGTCGGCGTCGCAGCGCATGCCGTCCATGCCGTGGTCGTCGAAGCGGATCAGCAGGCGCTTGCTGGACAGCGCGCCGTCGTCGCCGCGGTCGTACACCCACACGGTGCGCTGCACGCTCTCGTTGACATACAGGCGGCGGCCGTCGGGGCTGACCTCGATGCCGTTGGGGGTGCCCATGCCGGTCTCGAGCAGCGATGCGCGGCCGTCGCGGTCGATGCGCCACAGCTGGCCGTTGTCCGGGTTGGCCCAGTCCGGGTCGCTGGCATAGAGCGTGCCGTCGGGCGCCTGCGCGATGTCGTTGGGCTGGTGCGCGCCGTCCAGGCGGGCGAACACCGACACCGCGCGCGTGGCCGGGTCCACCCGCAGCACGGCATGGCCGGAATAGTCGGCCACCAGCAGCGCGCCGTCGCCGGCCACGCGGATGCCGTTGCCGATGCTGCCCGCGGGCAGGCTGACGAACAGCTCGGCGTTGCCGTTGGCATCGACGCGGCCGATGGTGCCGTCGCGGCCGAGGTTGACCACGTACAGCGCGCCGTCCGCGCCGCTCGCCGGGCCTTCGATGCCGGCCGTGAACACGCCGTCGCCGACATGGTCGCGGACCACGAAATCGGAGGCGGTCGCGGCGGCGCCGCACAGGGCCAGGCCGAGCGCGGCGGCGGCATGGCGCAACAGGACGTGACGGACGATGGCGGCGCTCTCCCTGCGGGCAAGGGCCGCAGTGTGCCAGAGCCGCGCCGCCGCGCGGCCGGTGGTTGCAGGCGAAAGTCCCGCGCCGCCGGGGCGGCCGCCAGCGCCGCTCAGGCGCGTGCCGGCATCGCCAGCACGGTGATCTCTTCGCGGTCGTGGTACAGCTGCTTGGCGCGCACGGTCAGCGGCCGCCCGGCCTGCGCGGCGAACAGGTCCAGGCACAGGCGGGTCTCGTCCCAGCGCTTCTTCATCGGCAGCTTGAGGTTGAAGATCGCATGCCGGCACCAGCCTTCGCGCATCCAGGTGGCCATGCGCTCGGCCACCCGTCGCGGCTGTTCGACCATGTCGCAGACCATCCAGTCCAGCGGCGTTTCCGGTTGCCAGTGGAAGCCGTCGGCGCGCAGGTGGTCGACCAGCCCGGTATCGAGCACGTGCTGGCGCAGCGGGCCGTTGTCGATGCTGGTCACGCGCAGGTGCTGGCGGGTCAGTACCCAGGTCCAGCCACCGGGCGCGGCGCCCAGGTCGGCCGCGCGCATGCCCGGCTTGACCAGCGCCTCGCGTTCCTCGGGCGTGAGCAGGGTCAGCAGCGCCTCGTCCAGCTTCAGCGCCGAACGCGAGGGTGCCTCGGGCAGCAGCTTCAGGCGCGGGATGCCCAGCGCCCACGGCGCGCTGTCGCGGGTGTCGGCGACGCCGACGAAGGCATGCGTGCCATCGACGAACACCACGTGCAGGCGCGGCAGCCGGGTGTTGTCCTTGTCGGTCAGCAGCCCGGCCTTGCGCAGCGCCGGGCGCAGCGCGTTGCCGAAACTGCGTGCCAGCCCGGCCAGCGGCTTGCCCGCGTCCGAGTCGGGGTGTTCCACCCACAGCTCGCCGAAGCGCGGCTGGCCCTGCAGTGCGGCGATGATCGGGCTGATGCGGTCGGCCGGGTCCAGCTGCGGCAGTTCGGCCAGCAGGCGCAGCTTCTGCCGCGCGAAGATCAGCCCGCGCCACGGCAGCGCGCGGTCGAGCGCGCCGGCGTCGTCGCTGGCAAACACCACGTAGCCGTCGTTGCGCCGGGTACGCGCGTAGCCGGCGATGCCGGCATGGGCCGCGCGCTCGGTCAGTTCGGCGGCCAGCTCCGGCTCGAAGCCCTGGCGGCAGTAGCACAACAGGCCGGTCATGTAAGTCCCTGGAGTGAGGCGGAAGGCATGCCCGCGCGCATCGCGCGGGTGCGCCGGATCAATAGCGCGCGCCGTCGCTGTGGCCGTAGTGGCGCAGCACCGCGCGCGCGGCATCGCGGTGCAGGCCCTGCACCACCTCGATGCCGCGACGGTTCAGTTCGCCGACCCAGTCGGCCGGCAGCGGGCCCTCGTCGAACTCGGTCAGCTCCTCGACGTCGGCGGCGCTGGCGCCGATCAGCAGGCGGTCGATGCCGGCCCAGATGGTCGCGCCGTAGCACTGGCAGCACGGCTGCGAGGACGTGGCCAGGGTCACCGGCGACAGCACGTCGTTGAGGCGCGGGCTCTGCAGCCGCTGCTGCGCCAGCATGTAGGCCATGTTCTCGGCATGCGCCAGCGAGGTGCAGTGCGGCACCACCCGGTTCACCGCCGCGGCGATGACGCGGTCGTCCGGGCCGAACACCGCCGCGCCGAACGGGCCACCGGTCTGCGCGTCCACGTTCAGCCGCGACAGCTCGATCGCCAGCGCCACCTTGGCGTCATCGCCGGGGTACACGCGGCTGGTATCGACGACTTCGTGGATCCAGGCGGGGAGGGTCAGGTGGACTTGCGCGTACAGCATGCGGGGCGGGGCCTCGTGAGCATGGGACAGGGGAAAGCGGCGGCCAGTGTAGCCCGGCGCGCCGCGGCCGGCCGTGCATGGCGCGGCTGCGCGCCCCGGGCCGCGGCGCGGGCGGGGGCGTGGGGTGCGGGCTGGCAGGGGGCGGCGGGCATCGCGCGCGCCGCCCGCCGGATCAGCCGGCCCAGGTGTCGCGCAGGGTCACGCTGCGGTTGAACACCGGCGTGTCCGCCGTGTGGTCGCGGCGGTCGGCGACGAAGTAACCGGTGCGCTCGAACTGGAACGACTGCTCGGGCACCGCGCTGGCCGCGGCCGGCTCGACGTAGCCGGTGACCACCCGGCGCGATTCCGGGTTGAGGTAGTCGCGGTAGCTCTTGCCGTCGGCTTCGTCATCCGGGTCCGGCACCGAGAACAGGCGGTCGTACAGGCGGATTTCCGCTTCCACCGCATGCCGCGCGCTGACCCAGTGGATGGTGCCCTTGACCTTGCGGTTGGCGCCTTCCATGCCCGGGCGCGACTCCGGGTCCAGCCAGCCGCGCAGCTCGACGATCTCGCCTGCCTCGTTCTTCACCACCTCGTCGACGCGGGCGATGCCGGCGCCGCGCAGGCGCACTTCGCCGCCCGGCACCAGCCGCTTCCAGCCCTTGGGCGGGACTTCGGCGAAATCCTCGCGCTCGATCCACAGCTCGCGCGAGAACGGCACCTGGCGCTCGCCGAACGCTGCGTCCTTGGGGTGGTTGCTGAAGGTCAGCATTTCCTCGTGGCCTTCGGGCAGGTTGCCGAGCACCAGCTTCAGCGGCTCGATCACCGCCATGCGGCGCGGCGCGGCGCTGTCCAGGTCCTCGCGCAGCGCGCCTTCCAGCACGCTGAAATCGATCAGCGAGTTCTGCTTGGAAATGCCCACGCGCTCGGCGAACAGGCGCATCGCCGCCGGGGTGTAGCCGCGCCGGCGCAGGCCCTGCAGGGTCGGCATGCGCGGATCGTCCCAGCCGTCCACCAGCTGCTCGGTGACCAGCGCCATCAGCTTGCGCTTGCTCATCACCGTGTAGTTGATGTTCAGCCGCGAGAACTCGATCTGGCGCGGCTTGGCCGCTTCGCGCGGCAGGCCCTTGTCCACCAGCGGCTGGGTCAGCGCCGGGTCGTGGGCGAAATCGACGTTGTCCACGCACCAGTCGTACAGCGGGCGGTGGTCCTCGAACTCCAGCGTGCACAGCGAATGGGTGATGCCTTCCAGCGCGTCGCCCAGCGCGTGCGCGTAGTCGTACATCGGGTAGATCGGCCAGGCGTTGCCGGTGTTCTGGTGCTCGACGTGCTTGATCCGGTAGATCGCCGGGTCGCGCAGGTTGATGTTGCCGCTGGCCATGTCGATCCTGGCGCGCAGGGTGCGGGTGCCGTCGGCGAACTCGCCCGCGCGCATGCGCGCGAACAGGTCCAGGTTCTCCTCGACGCTGCGCTCGCGGTAGGGCGAGGGGCGGCCCGGCTCGGTCAGGGTGCCGCGGTAGGCGCGCACTTCCTCGGCCGACAGGTCGCAGACATAGGCCTTGCCGTCGCGGATCAGCTTCTGCGCGCCCAGGTAGTAGGCCTCGAAGTAATCCGAGGCGTGGCGCAGCTCGTTCCACTCGAAGCCCAGCCAGCGCACGTCGTCCTGGATCGCGGCCACGTACTCGGGGTCCTCGCGCGCCGGGTTGGTGTCGTCGAAGCGCAGGTTGCACACGCCGCCGAACTCGCCGGCGATGCCGAAGTTCAGGCAGATCGACTTGGCGTGGCCGATGTGCAGGTAGCCGTTGGGCTCGGGCGGGAAGCGGGTCTTGATCGCGGTGTGCTTGCCGCTGGCCAGGTCCTCGCGGACGATCTGGCGGATGAAGTCCCGCTTTTCGGCGGGAGCCGTCTCCGGCGTGGCAGCAGCGGCAGGCGTGTTCTCGGACATGGGGGCGCAGGGTATTGAAATAGAACGCAAGTTTAGCCGAGCCGGGCGCCGGCTGCCGGACCGGCGCTATGCTGGGCGCCCCGCCCGCAGGCAGCGCCCATGACCCGCCCCGTCCTGGTGATCGGCAACCGCAACTACTCCTCCTGGTCGCTGCGCCCCTGGCTGCTGCTGCGCCAGTTCGGCGTCGAATTCGACGAGGTGGTGCTGGCGCTGGACACGCCGGAGTTCGCCGCCCAGGCCCTGCGCCATTCGCCCACCGGCAAGGTGCCGGCGCTGCGCGATGGCGACCTGGTTCTCTGGGATTCGCTGGCGATCTGCGAGTACGCCAACGAGCGCTGGCTGGGCGGCCGCGGCTGGCCGGCCGAGCTGCCGCGGCGCGCGCTGGCCCGCGCCGCCGCGGCCGAAATGCACTCGGGCTTCGCCGCATTGCGCACCCAGCTGCCGATGAACAGCCGCCGCCGGCCCGACGGCTACCGCTGGGACGCCGCCGCCCAGCGCGACATCGACCGGGTGCAGGCGCTGTGGCGCAGCCTGCGCCGCGGGCACGGTACCGGCGGCGATTTCCTGTTCGGCGACTTCGGCATCGTCGATGCCATGTTCGCGCCGGTGGCGATCCGCTTCGACGGCTATGGCGTGGCGCTGGACGACACCGCCGCGGCCTACCTGCAGGCGCTGTCCGCGCTGCCGGCGCTGCGCCAGTGGCGGCAGGCGGCCGAACAGGAAAGCGCGCGCGTGGCCGCCACCGACGCCCTGTGCCGCCCGGGCTGAGCCCGCGCGCCCCGCCATTCCACGGAGAACCCCATGCAACTGGTCTACCAGACAAACAACCTGTTCGACGCGCACCTGGTCAAGCATGCGCTGGAGGACGCCGGCATCCCGGCCTTCGTGTTCGGCGAATCGCTGCTGGGCGCCGGCGGCGAGCTGCCGCTGTTCGGGCTGCTGCGGGTCTGCGTGCCGGACGCGGCCAGGCCCGAGGCCGACGACATCGTCGCCGCGCTGGGCTTGGACGCCGCCGCGGCCGGCCCCATCTGTGACGATGAGCAAGCGCCGGGATTCCTGCCGGCCTGAGGAGCGGACCATGCTGGGTATCGGACACGGGCGGTTGGGGATCGGCGCGTTCAAGCAGCGCCTGCCGCGGCCGGAAGAAGCGTTGCCGGGGCGCGAGGCGCCGCTGCCGCTGCACAACGTGCATTTCGTCAACGGCCGCCCGCTGCGCGGCGATTTCGCGGGGCTGGACGTGCTGGACGTGGGCCTGGGCTGCTTCTGGGGCGCCGAACGCAAGTTCTGGCAGCTGCCGGGCGTGGTGACCACCGCGGTCGGCTACCAGGGCGGGCTCACCCCCAACCCCACCTACGAGGAAGTCTGTTCCGGGCTCACCGGCCACACCGAAGTGGTGCGGGTGGTGTTCGACCCGGCGCAGGTCGCGCTGCACACGGTGCTGCGCACCTTCTGGGAAAACCACGACCCCACCCAGGGCATGCGCCAGGGCAACGACACCGGCACCCAGTACCGCTCGGCGCTGTACTGCCACACGCAGGCGCAGTTCGATACGGCCATTGCCAGCCGCGATGCCTACCAGCAGCGGCTGAGCGCCGCCGGCTATGGCGAGATCACCACCGAGATCGCATTCCCGGCGCCGTCGTTCTACTACGCCGAGGACTACCACCAGCAGTACCTGGCCAAGAACCCGAATGGCTACTGCGGCATCGGCGGCACCGGCGTGAGCTGCCCGATCGGGCTGGACGCCTGAGGTGATGGTGGCCACGCCACGCCGGTTGCTGGTGGTGTGGCACGGCTTCACCGGCGCCACCCGGGCCATGGCCGAAGCGGTCGCCGGGGCGGCGCGCGGGGACGCCGGGGAGGCGCTGGAGGTGTGCCTGCTGCGCGCGGCCGACGCCGGGGCTGACGACGTGCTGGGCGCCGATGCGGTGGTGTTCGCCACCCCGGAGACGCTGGCCTCGATCAGCGGCGCGATGAAGGACTTCTTCGACCGCAGCTACTACCCGTTGCTGGGCCGCTGCGACGGCAAGCCGTACGCGCTGGTGGTCTGCGCCGGCTCCGACGGGGAGCCGACCATCGCCCAGCTGAGGCGCATCGCCACCGGCCTGCGCCTGCGCGAAGTGGCCGAGCCGTTACTGGTGCGCACCCATGCACAGACGCCGGAGGCCATTGCCGCACGCAAGCTGCTGCCGGAGGCCGACCTGGCGCGCGGCCGCGAACTGGGCGCGCTGCTCGCGGCGGGGCTGGCGCTGGGGATTTACTGACGCCGCGCGGCGGGCAGAAAAAAACCGGGGCCAGCGTTGCTTTCTCTCCACCCGGGCGGCCGGCCCTGCGCGAGAGAAAACAACGCTGGCCCCGGCTTGTGGGCGATCAGGCCGCCAGTTCGTCGGCAATGCGCTGGCGCAGCGCCTGCAGGTCCTTGGCGAAGGCATCGATGCCGGTGGCCAGCTTCTCGGTGGCCATCGGGTCGGCGGCCATGTCCGCATCGAACCGCGCCTGGTCGATCGGCGTGACGTCCACCGCCTCGGCGGCGGCCGGCACCAGCCTGCGCGGCAGCTCGCTCATGTCGGCGTCGAGCTTTTCCAGCAGGTCCGGGGAAATGGTCAGGCGGTCGCAGCCGGCCAGCGCCTCGATCTGCGCGGTCGAGCGGAACGAGGCGCCCATCACCACCGTCGGCGAGCCGCGGCGCTTGAACTCGGCGTACACGCCGCGCACGAACCTCACGCCCGGGTCCTCGTCGATGCTGGCCGGCGCCTGGCCGTGGGCCACGTACCAGTCCAGGATGCGGCCGACGAACGGCGAGATCAGGAACGCACCGGCCTCCGAACAGGCCAGCGCCTGGGTCGGGTTGAAGATCAGCGTCAGGTTGCAGTCGATGCCCTCGGCCTGCAGCACGCGGGTGGCTTCCACCCCGGCCCAGGTGGCGGCGATCTTGATCAGCACCTTGTCGCGCGGCACGCCGGCCGCTGCGTACATGGCGATGAACTGGCGCGCCTTGGCGATGGTCGCTGCGGTGTCGTGGGCCTGGTCGGCATCGACCTCGGTGGAGACGCGGCCCGGCACCAGCTCGGCCAGCATCGCGCCCACGCCGATGGTCAGGCGGTCGACCACGGCCTTGGCGACCTCGTTGCGGTCGCCGGCCTGGGCACGGCCCCATTGCAGCTCGCGTTCGATCAGCCCGGCGTACACCGGCAGGTCCAGCGCCTTGCGCACCAGCGTCGGGTTGGTGGTGCAGTCGACCGGGCGCAGGCGCTTGATGGCGTCGTAGTCGCCGGTATCGGCGACCACGACGGACAGTTCACGCAGCTGGGCGAGCTTGGATCGGGTCATTGCAGGTTCCTGTTGCGGGGCCGGCGCACGGCGCTCAGCGGTGGAAATCGCCCGCGGCTTCGGGCTGGTAGTGGACGGCGGTCACGCGCAGGCGCAGCTGGCGGCCACCGGGGGCGGTCCAGTCGATGGTCTGGCCCACGGACAGGCCCAGCAGGGCGCTGCCCACCGGCGCGAGCACCGAGACACGGCCCTTGTCGAAATCCGCCTCGTGCGGATAGACCAGGGTCAGGGAATGTTGTTCGTCGTGCAGTTCGTCCACGCAGTCCACGCGCGAATGCATGGTGACGATGCCTGCGGGGATTTCCTCCGGCGGCAGCACCTGCGCGCGTTCGAGCTCCTGGGACAGGGCGACGGCGGCCGGGTGCCGGCTCAGGGCCGGGGAATCGAGCATGGCCTCGAGGCGGGCCATGTCACGGCTGGAGACGACGATCGATGGCGGCAGGCCGCTGTTGGTCGGCATGGAAAAAACTCCTGCAATTGTTGAGAGACATGCAAAAGGCGGCGCCAATCCGGCACCGCCCGGGGCCTATTGTGCGGGGATTGTGAAACGGAAGCGACCCACCCCGATCATGGGGGCGGGGCGGCGGCGTTGCAATGTGTCCGCGGCACCGGTTCAGGCGCGCGCGGGCGCTGCCGCAGGCCGCACCGGCGGCCCGGCTCAGAGCGCCAGCAGATCCGGTGGCAGGCGCTGGAACAGGCCGGCCAGCTGCTGCAGGAAATCGCCCATCGCCGAGCTGCGGCGCCAGACCATGGCGATGCGCCGGCTGGGCGCGTCGTCGCCGGCAAAGCCCAGCAGGCGGATGTCCTGCGAGCGCGCCACCGGCGGCTTCACCGCCAGCATCGGCAGCAGGGTGACGCCGACGTTGGCCGCCACCATCTGCCGCAGCGTTTCCAGGCTGGTGGCCTGGAATTCGGATTTTTCCAGCGCTCCGGCCAGGTGGCAGACGTCCAGCGCCTGGTCGCGCAGGCAGTGGCCGTCCTGCAGCAGCAGCAGCCGCTGGTCGGCCAGGTCGGCCATGCGCAGCGTGGCGTGCGCGGCCAGCGGGTGGCCTTCGGGCGCGGCCAGCACGAACGGCTCCTCGAACAGGAACTCGGTATGCAGCTGTTCGTCGTGCAGCGGCAGCGCCAGCAGCGCCGCATCGAGCTGGCCATTGCGCAGTTGGGTCAGCAATACGTCGCTCTTTTCCTCCACCAGCAGCAGTTCCAGCTGCGGGAAGCGCGCGCGGATCGCCGGCACCACGTGCGGCAACAGGTACGGCCCCAGCGTGGGAAAAATGCCCAGGCGCACGGTGCCGGCCTCGGGGTCGCGGCTGCGGCGCGCGGCCTCCTTGAGCTGCTCGACTTCGGCGACGATGCCGCGCGCACGCGCCGCGGCCTCGCGCCCGGCCGGGGTCAGCATGACCTTGCGCGGCGCGCGTTCGACCAGCGGCACGCCCAGCTCTTCCTCCAGCTTCTTGATCTGGGTGGACAGCGTGGGCTGGCTGACGAAGCACGCCGCCGCGGCGCGGCCGAAGTGCTTGTGCTCGGCCAGCGCCACCAGGTACTTGAGGTCACGCAGGTTCATCGGGTTGGCCTCGCAACGGCGGACAGGGGCACGGGGTGGCGCAGCCGGCCGCCGCGCCTGTGGCGATGCCGCCGGGCGGGCCGGCGGCATCGGGGCTCAGGCGGGCTCGGCCACCGCCGCGGACGGCTGCGGCGCCGGGCTGCGGATCAGGTGGTCGAAGGCGCTCAGCGCCGCGGTGGAACCGGCACCCATCGCAATGATGATCTGCTTGTACGGCACCGTGGTGCAGTCGCCGGCGGCGAACACGCCCGGCACGCTGGTCTGGCCGCGCTCGTCGATGACGATCTCGCCGCGCGGGCTCAACTCCACCGTGCCACGCAGCCACTCGGTGTTCGGCAGCAGGCCGATCTGCACGAAGATGCCTTCCAGCTCCACCCGGTGCGAATCGCCGCCGACGCGGTCGGTGTACACCAGGCCGTTGACCTTCTGGCCGTCGCCCAGCACCTCGGTGGTCTGCGCGTTGAGCACCACGGTCACGTTGGGCAGGCTGTGCAGCTTGGCCTGCAGCACCTGGTCGGCGCGCAGCTTGCTGTCGAACTCGAACACGGTGACGTGGCTGACGATGCCGGCCAGGTCGATGGCCGCCTCGACGCCGGAATTGCCGCCGCCGATCACCGCCACGCGCTTGCCCTTGAACAGCGGGCCGTCGCAGTGCGGGCAGTAGGCCACGCCCTTGTTGCGGTACGCATCCTCGCCGGGCACGTTCATCTGCCGCCAGCGCGCACCGGTGGACAGGATCACCGACTTCGACTTCAGCGACGCGCCGTTCTCCAGCTGCACCTCCACCAGGCCATCGGCACCGGCCGGCACCAGCTTGGTGGCGCGCTGCAGGTTCATGATGTCCACCTCGTACTCGCGCACGTGCTGCTCCAGCGCCGCGGCCAGCTTCGGGCCTTCGGTGTACTGCACCGAAATGAAGTTCTCGATGGCCATGGTGTCCAGCACCTGGCCGCCGAAGCGCTCGGCCGCCACGCCGGTGCGGATGCCCTTGCGCGCGGCGTAGATCGCCGCGGCCGCGCCGGCCGGGCCACCGCCCACCACCAGCACGTCGAACGGGTCCTTGGCGGCGATCTTCGCCGCTTCGCGCCTGGCCGCGCCGGTGTCCAGCCGCGCCAGGATCTGCTCCAGGGTCATGCGCCCGGAGTCGAACATCTCACCGCCCTGGAACACCATCGGCACCGCCATCACCTGGCGCTGCTCCACTTCCTGCTGGAACGCGCCGCCCTCGATCACCGTGGTGCTGATCTTCGGGTTGACGATGGCCATCAGCGCCAGCGCCTGCACCACGTCCGGGCAGTTGTGGCAGGTCAGCGACATGTACACCTCGAAGGCGAACTCGCCGTCCACCGCCTTGATGCCGTCGATCACCTCCTGCGCCACCTTCGGCGGATGGCCGCCGGTCCACAGCAGCGCAAGCACCAGCGATTCGAACTCGTGGCCCAGCGGCAGGCCGGCGAAGCGCACGCCGTGGCTTTCGCCCTCGCGGGCGATCACGAACGACGGCCGGCGCGCATCGCTGCCGGAGGTGTCCAGGGTGATCTTGCCGTTGCCGGCGGCGACGATGTCGTCCAGCAGGCCACGCATGTCGGTGCTGGCGGCGCTGTCGTCGAGCGAGGCGATCAGCCGCAGCGGCTGGCGCAGCAGGCCCATGTACTGCTGCAACTGGGTCTTGAGGGTGTCGTCGAGCACGGCGCAACTCCTTGTTCGAGGCAAAACGGGGGGAGGACGCGGTTGCCGGGGCAACCCGCCGGGAAAGTAGGGGTGAACCGAAACCGCGCCTGGCGGGCAACGAGCGGGCTGGCGCGACGCGGCTTCGGTTCACCCCCACGCCCGCCAGGGCGGGGTGGGAGTGAGGGGCGGCTTAGATCTTGCCGACCAGGTCCAGCGACGGAGTCAGGGTCTTCTCGCCTTCCTTCCACTTGGCCGGGCACACTTCGTTCGGGTGCGCGGCGGTGAACTGGGCGGCCTTCAGCTTGCGCAGGGTCTCGGACACATCACGGGCGATCTCGTTGGAGTGGATCTCCATGGTCTTGATCACGCCTTCCGGGTTGATCACGAAGGTGCCGCGCAGGGCCAGGCCTTCTTCCGGAATGTGCACGCCGAAGGCGTTGGTCAGCTGGTGGGTCGGGTCGCCGACCAGCGGGAACTTCGCCTTGCCCACGGCCGGCGAGGTCTCGTGCCACACCTTGTGCGAGAAGTGGGTGTCGGTGGTGACGATGTAGACCTCGGTGCCCGCCTTCTGGAACTCGGCGTAATGCTCGGCCGCGTCTTCGATCTCGGTCGGGCAATTGAAGGTGAAGGCCGCCGGCATGAAGATCAGCACCGACCACTTGCCCTTCAGGCTTTCCTCGGTGACTTCGATGAACTTGCCGTTGTGGAAGGCGTTGGCCTTGAACGGCTGGACCTGGGTATTGATAAGGGACATGGAACTTCCTCTTGGTTGAAGGGACGGGTGGTGAACCGTGGAGTACAGGCTAATAGGCAGTGCCTAATAAAACAAATGAATTGAATGCATCGCATCAATAGATATTGGCTATTGATCCGGCCCCGCCAGCGGGCCCTGACCCCGATATCGGGCGCTTTTCCGGCTTTCCAAGCCAGCGGCTGGCCAAAACCTGAACGGGCGGCATAGGCAGGCTCGATCCCGGGCCGGTACCGCCGCGGTAGGCAGCGGCAGGTCGGGTGACTATCCTCCCGGTCCCGGAAACATCCCGCGAAGAGGTAGTGAAGTGTCCACCCCCCAGGTTGCCGCGCTGTTGCGGGAAGGCGCCGCCAGGCTGCCCGGCGAGGACGCCCGGCACGAGGCCGAACAACTGCTGCTGCACGTACTGGGCGTGGACCGCGCGTGGCTGTTCGCCCACGCCACCGACCCGGTGGACGACGACGCCCGCCAGCGCTTCGAACTGCTGCTGCAGCGCCGCGCCGACGGCCACCCGCTGGCCTATCTCACCGGCCGCCGCGGCTTCTGGACCCTGGACCTGCAGGTCAACGTCGCCACCCTGATCCCGCGCCCGGAAACCGAGCTGCTGGTGGAACAGGCGCTGGCGCGCCTGCCGCCCGAGCACATGGCCCGCGTCGCCGACCTGGGCACCGGCAGCGGCGCCATCGCCCTGTCCATCGCCAGCGAACGCCCGCTGGCCACGGTGATGGCCACCGACCTGCTCGGCCCCACCCTGGCCGTGGCGGTGAAGAACGCCCAGGCCCACGGCCTGGACAACGTGTGGTTCCGCCGCGGCCACTGGTACGCCGCGCTGGGCGCGGACCGCTTCGACATGATCGTCAGCAACCCGCCCTACATCGCCGCCGGCGACCCGCACCTGCAGCAGGGCGACCTGCGCTTCGAACCGCCCCCGGCGCTGGCCTCCGGCGCCGACGGCCTGGACGCCATCCGCGAAATCATCGCCGGCGCCCCCGACCACCTCGTCCCCGGCGGCTGGCTGCTGCTGGAACACGGCTGGGACCAGGGCCCGGCCATCCGTGCACTGCTGGAGCAGGGCGGCTTCACCGAGGTGGAAACCGTGCAGGACCTGGAGCAGCGGGATCGGGTAACCCTGGGGCGGCTGCGGGGGATTGCCTGACGTTGACCCTGCCGAAAGGCGGTGTTTACATCCTACGCAGGTGCTGAACACACCTTCGTAGGCGGAAGCCACTCCCGACAGCACAGTGGCATTTTTGTGCCCCGCGTTTTCTATGGCCGGGTGGCGCGCAGTCATGCAAGACCCGAAAGGGAAAAGCTGCGGGCGGCCCTACGACCGTGTTCAAGCACCCGGCCGCCTCTCTGAACAGGAGGCGAAATAGACAGAACGAATCGTAGGAGATCGTCATGACCAAGCAGGTCGGAACCCCGCTCAAATCGCGCACCCTGAAAGTCGGCTGCCAGTACTACGAAAGCCGCGCCAAGGAAAAGGATCGCCGCTTCAAGTCCCGGCAGGTGCCCTACCTGCGACTGTGCGGCGACTGGCTGGAGGCCGCAGGCCTCAAGGTCGGCCAGAATGCCAGGGTGATAGTGACCCGGCGCGGCATCGTGATTGCTGCTGAGGAATAGCTTGCTTCATGCCGTGGACGGGCAGTGCCCGCCCACGGCATCTGTTGGATATAATCTCAAGGCCTGACGCCCGAATTAAGTCGCACCGCGAAGCGGCGTCGGCTTGAATGAATTGTTATGTCCCATCTGATGATCTACGGGCACGATAGTCATTGATCTTTTTTGGTAGTGAGTATGAGTACTCAAGAAAGAAGTCGAGGAATTGAATAATATCTCGTGCATCTCGCGGATCTGTCGCTGCTTGATCAACGCTGGGATGCGCTGAGTCATTGCCGAGCCCCCGCACTTCATGCGCCCACTCTTTCATTATGTTGGGTAGGATGCCTTTACCGGCGAGGTCATCAATCTCATCTCGGAGAGTGCGGCCGGATGCCCCTTGCTCTCGCATGGCCAGTTGTAGTGCACTCCTGGCCATGACCGCAGAAGCGTCCCAGTTCTCGTCTTTTAGGCATCGCTTCGCCTGAAGCCAGTATCGCCCGATACCTTCAGGCCAATGCTCAGGGGCCTTGCTGATCTTTAGCGGCCACGGCTGCACGCGGAAGTCGTGCATGTCGTGAGTGGCTGACCAGAAGACTTGAACGAATGATGCGCAGGAGCCGCACTTGAGCGTTTCAAAGTTCAGAGCTTTGTGCCCATTAGGTTTCTTTTTCTGCGCTGAATGCTCAACAGAAAAGTTACCGCGTTCGCCGCAGAAAGGGCATATGATGTTATAGAGCGCGAGTTCGGAGCCGCGATGGCCGGACCACTCGCCAAGGTTCCACCAGCTGTCCACGGAAGCCCCCCCTGTGAAACATAACGCCTGAATTAAGCCGCGCCGCGACGCGGTGTTGGATTTAATGAATTGTTAGCCGTAACTTGCAAGGAAGTATGCGACTAGCTGAATATGTACTTTTCAAGTTTGAACGAATTTGGCTGAAAGGCGACAGAATCATTTGCTAGTAACGCCACCAGTGCCGCAAGTGCCTCCCAATCAAGAAGTTGCTTAAGGGCCAGTCCCGTAACGGCTGTTGTGGGTGAAATGGATGTGGCGCTACTTGGAAAGGTTATTGATGAACTATATTTGAAAATTCCATAGCCGTTTGGAGCCGTCTTTTTTGCTCCCTCTAGAACGACAATGCTATCAGGCCAATAATCTACGATGTTCTTTCCCTTGGCATTGAGATAGCTGTGGACGGAATCTATAACCTTTTTTGCGCTGACCTTGCTCGTGAATGCAATCAAATGAAACGGAACTCTTGAAGTTATGCTGTTGCTGCCATTGTTTGGATTGTATTGGCGTGGAACATCTTTAGCCCCGACCAAGGATGACATGGCGTTTGACAGGACATCTCTTGGTTTTGATTTTGTAGAATCTCCGGTTGTGAGGTCGGATTTTACTTCTATAACTGCAATGCAAGCATCGGATGGTACTAGGCGGATAAATCCGTCATGTATGTGGATTTGAGGAAGCTCGCCTGAGTGAAGGATCAAATCCAATTGCCCGGAACGATCATTGTTTGGTGCGTGGCCGACCATTTGACCAGTTGACCAAGATGCTGTAGAGGGTAAGTGCCCAACCAGGATTGATCGGATAAATGCTTCACGCAGAGAGCCGGTAACAACGGTGTGATTTGCTGATTTGCTATCAGCATACATCGCCAAAAGTGATGATCGAAGGTTTATAAAATGGTCGGTTACACTAGACATATCTGCTATGGCTAACGCCTGAATTAAGCTACACCGCAAAACGGCGTCGGCTTGAATGAATTGTTAGGGCAACAGCAAGTTATTTATGAGCCGTGCCCAGTACGACCAAATCAAGGACGCTCTGTCTGGAGCCAAGCTTAGCGCCACGAAGAGGTTGATCAGCAACCCAACGAACTGATTTTTCCAGTCAATACGGCCAGTGCCGCTCCTTGCTTGCTCTGCAATGCGCTCGAACTGAGGATTGAACTCCTCCTTGACGGAGTCGTACTCGGGAACTTCTGTTTGGATGTACTTAATCAGCTGTTGGACTGCGCTTGTTACATGCTCTGCCTCAGCATGTGTAAATGGGGCGTTGTCAGTCTCGTGTCCTGGAGTAGAGCCTAATGCGGCAAGCGCGTATGTTCCCCATGGATCAGGTTGTTCAAGTTCTTCTTTGACCTTGTGTGTCCAGAAGGCAAAAGCTTCTAGCACTTCTTTCCATGTCTGGTTTACAAAACCTTCTTTGGTGCCGCCGTTCCAAGAGGGCATGAAGTGTATTGAGAAGCGGCCGTCACTATCAGGGAGTAAGAGGAAATGGCAAAGACCTGCATGTAACGTCTCGGCCTCACCACTCCTCGTCCAGCCCATGCCGGCGTTGGACCAGCGAGTAACGTTCGGATCAATGCCTGCTACTAGAAGCAGCTCATGCAGTTGCTTTCTCTGTACGTTTGTGAGGAATCTTTCCATGTTGCCCTAACGCCTATTCTGTCGCCTAATCGCTTCGTTGCCCAAGTGTCCCGCTTTCTGGTGCCAATGTGAAGATGTGGTGATGCTGGAATATCAATTGCTTGGGAGGAATGAGGGGGCTGCCACGAAGCTGGCGGTAAGCACCGCACGTTTGCGGGCATGCCGGGTTACACCACGACTCGCTCGGCATAACGCAAGCGCTCAAGCGCTTGAAGGGATGATTTGCTTTGGCCGGACCCGGCGATGTCCCTTCTTCCGACCAGAAGAAGGGACACGCAATCCTCAATACAACCCCTGCGCCAACATTGCATCCGCCACCTTCACGAACCCCGCGATATTCGCACCATCGACGTAGTTGACGCTGCCATCGGCTTGCTTGCCATGCTGCACGCAGTTGACGTGGATCTCCTTCAAGATCACGTGCAGGCGTTCGTCCACCACTTCCAGGGTGGAGGGCATGTTGGCGCCTTCGGCCACGCACAGGGCGCCGTTGTGCACGAGGGTGCGGGCGTCGCTTTCGTCCAGTTCGTTCTGGGTGGCGCAGGGCAGGGCGATGTCGGCCGGGATGTGCCAGGGGCGGCGGCCTTCGAGGAATTCGAAGCGTTTGTCGCCGGCCAGTTCGGCCAGGCGGCCGCGGCGTTCGTTCTTCAGCGCCATCACGTCCTGCATGGCCTGTTCGTCGAAGCCGTCGCGGGCGTAGAGGGTGCCGCCGGAGTCGGAGAAGGTGAGTACCTTGCCGCCGAGTTCGGCGGCTTTGAGTAGCGGGGCTCTCTAGAGTCCGGGTTTCATCGTAGTGGCTTTGGCCGTCAGTTTGAGCCGCTTGGCCTCCGGCACGCTCATGCCGCAGAACTTGCTGCGCCGCGGATGGTAAGAGGCCTCACTGAACCCGTGTCGGCGGCAAAGTTCCTTCCCCGCCACGCCAACTTCGGCGTGACGCAGGAAGCCAATGATCTGCTCTTCGGTAGACCGCTTCTTCACATCCAATCTATCTATCGTTCGGGATTGACTTCAAATCAACCTGCTACTCAAAGCCGAGAGGGTGTTGAGGGCCTAATGCTAGAGTTAAATCAAGCTGCGAAGCGGGTTCGGCTTGAATGAATTGTTAGGCCCCATCTGGGGCGGCCCTTTTTGAGCGCCATGCAGCCAGGGCTTGAATGACGTACTGCAGCCTGGCGACCTGCTCTTGGGAGAGTGGCGCACGCTTAGTCTTGCGGAGTATGGACTCAAACATGTAGCCAGACCGGAAGAAATAGGGACGAACCTCAAGGAAGCAGATGGCAGCCTCCATAGAATCGGGGTCACCAGCCACGATGCGGTCCAGCGCCCCTTCGAAGCCGCCGGGAAACGCCAGTTCGTTGTATCTAGAGTGGAAGATCTCACACGCACGCTCCCATTCGCGGCGTTTGTCAGGGCTTCGATCCCGCTGTGCGAATGTCTCATGCACGCGCGAGTGCAGCCGCGTGACCTCTTCGGCGTTTGATTGAATCAGCAGCTTGAGGTGGTCTGAGGGATGGGGCATAACGCCTGAGTTAAGCCGCGCCGCGAAGCGGCGTCGGCTTGAATGAAGTGTCAGGCGGCTGCCCCGCGCTGTATGAGGACAAGATCATCAGCTGTCTCCGCCGTGTAGTGCACCAGCCCGCCAAAGTCAGTATCCACCATGATGCCAGCGCCGAGATACGCCCAGCCTTCCTCGCCCGGCAAGTACTCGTTTGTGTCCATTGAGGCGATAACTCGGCCGCGGTACTGCGTGTCGATCTGAACGACGTCTCCGGGCTCTATATCTGTGCCATCCTCATATTTCATGCTGCCACCTAACGCCTGAATTAAGCCGACCCGCGAAGCGGGTTCGGCTTGAATGAATTGTTAGGCCTCAGCAGAGAACGCGGGCTTGGGGCACGCATTTCCTGCGGCGGCCAAGGAAGCCAAAGTTGCCGTATTGGTAGCTCGAAGTTCATGGATGCGCTCAGCAGACGGCTGTAGCCCCTCCTCAGAGTTCTCGACGGTCCGCACAGAGACCTGGATCTTACCGCACTGAACCGACCCAGTGCCCGATACTTTGCCAAAGCCGGGGATGTAATGAGTACCCCACCCGTCATACACTGAAAGCAACTCCGGAGGCTGACTGGAGCCAGCAGGTGCGACGAGAGCAAACATGAGCAGTGTGGCTAGAGCGAAACTTCCCATGAGGCCTAACGCCTATTCGGCCGCCTAATCGCGACGTTGCCCGAGTGTCCCGCTTTCTGGCGCTATTGTGAAGATGCGGTGATGCCAGGAATATCAGTGGCTTGGAAGGAGTGAGCGGTGTGGTGCGGTCCCGAGGCCGACAGTAAACGCCGCGCGTTTGCGGCCATATCGGTTACACCCCGAGTTGCTCGGCATAACGCAAGCGCTAAGCGAAGAATCCGTGGTGGTCGCACGCCCGTCCGCGTGGCTCTGTGCATGGCGATGTTATCCGCGGTGCGCCGGGAACCGATGATGAGAGCGCACTACCAGCAATTGCGGGAGCGAGGGAGGCTGACCAAGGTCACGCTGGTGGCCCGCATGCGCATGCTGCTGACGATAATAAATGCGCGGCGCCGTGACGAACTGAGGGCCGTGGCAGCCATGGCGACTTGACTACTCATCGGAAGACAGTTGCTGATTAAGCCGCGTCGCGCCGCGCCGCAAAGCGGCGTCGGCTTGAATGAACTTTCTAGACCTCAGCCTTGTTCGATGAATGCACAAGTCCGGCAGCCTCCAAGAACAGATCGCGAGCAATTCCCTGGGCATCCGGAAGGCTGATTGCCGAACGCCCATAGGCGCGATGGGCATGCTCCGCAACACCTTTCGGAAGCCTCCGATCCAGTGGCCAATTGTCACAGATGTAGCGAGCTACAGCCTGCTAACGCCTGAGTCAAGCCATGCCGAGAAGTGGCATCTGCTTGAGTGAAATGTTAGGCAACACCACCGATTTGCTATTTGCCATACCGAGCGACCAAGGATGACCTGGCTGCTGCAAGCTGCGTCAGGTAGTCGGATGCAAATGGTGCGATCAGCTGCTTCTCCAAGCTGGCAAGGATTACACCTAAGGCATGCGCCTCTGCTGTGTCCACAATTGCTGTGAGCTTGCCAGAAGTCAGCAACTCGAATAACACCAGTGCCTCATCGTCAGGCAGTTGAACTTGGGTCGCCATAACTCTCCCTGCCGCCTACGCCGGAACTATGCCGCATTGCGGTAGCAGCGTCGGCTTGAGTGAATTGTCAGGCCCGTGCGCTGCCAAACGGAACGAGCCGATCTACGGGCGGCAGGGCATCTGGAGTGCTCTGGCCGTCAACTGACCACAAGTCTAGCCCAGCAAGAAGGCCATCCTGCTCAAACACAAAGGCGCCGCACAGATGACCATGCTCATTGAGCCATTGGTAGTCGGACAGGGTGCGCATTGCGAAGTGCTCAGGGCGTCGGCCACCGATGGAAAGGTCAATGCTGGCGCAGCCACAGCTGCAAAGGCGAGCCACCCGAGCATTCTCCAACTGCTCAATGAACTCGGTGCAATCACCCTCTCCGTGCTCCAGGAGCCAGCGAATCAGTGCACGCTCACCGGAGGTCAGTGCTCTGTCAATTTCAATGTTCGCTGCAGTGTGATTCACGGGTCTAACGCCTGAGTTAAGCCGCGCCACGAAGTGGCGTCGACTTGAATGAGTTGTTAGCCTTCATCCGGGTCTGGCTCACGAGGAAACCGCTCCCAGGGGGCGTCGACGGAATCCCGCCATGCTTGCCAGCCAATGGGGAGGTCAGCTAGCTCTGCCACGCTACTGTCCCGCTGATATGCACAGCCGAGACAAACGACGGCGCCATGAGTGCTGTCATTAGTAGTACCGCAAAGGAACTGCCAATCACCATCATGGTCGTGACTGACCAACAAGACGGGATAACCCTCGTGTAGTACGCGGGTCGTGGTGAATGCAGCCAGGTTCGTCGGCTCCGAGAACGGCCACTCGGATGCTGGGAAGGAATGCGGGTGTTCCGCAACTGTGTCCATGAGGGCTAACACCTGAGTTAAGCCGCGCCGCGAAGCGGCGTCGGCTTGAAGGACTTGTTAGGCCCCGAACCGCTGCACGACCGAGCGGCAGGCTGGAAGTGCTTGTGGCGAGGCCCACGTAATGGCCGACTCTATCTCAGGTTCCAACCTTGCTAAAGCCTCTGGAGCCCAATGTGCGCGGACGTCCCCGATGGGCAGAGCGTCGGTCTCCGATGAAATCGCTGCGAAAGTAAGAAAGTCAGGATCGCGCTCATCAACGTCAACGTCCCAACGCAGCGATGCGAGAGCATGGCAGCCCTCCAGTAGATGGATCCGCCCAGCCAAGATGCCTGAGCAGATCTCAACGGCCTTGGCTCGGGTGGCCTGGATGTGTTGCTCGCGGCTCACGTGATCCATCAGAGGGGCCTAACGCCTGAATTAAGCCGCGCCGCGAAGCGGCGTCGGCTTGAATGAGTTGTTAGACGCCAAGCTTGCGTTTTGCTTTAGATGGCAAGCTCTGTAGCAAATATGGGAATCGCCTAAGAATGTCGATCAACTTAGACGAAGCGTCATTTCTGTGCTCTAACGCAGAGCCAAAGCTCTCAGAGTGACTACTCATATGGCGGTTGAATCGCTCTTGCGCTTCTTCGCGAGTAAGCCCCATCTCTTGCAAGCTCTGCATGAACGACATGTATGACATCTGGAGGTAGCTCCAGTTTTGATGTTCGAGACCTACCCGTTCTTCGGCCTGCTCGAAATCAACCAGCGCGGCGCTGAGTTCTGCTTCTTCCGGTGTCATTAGCTTCTCCTTGGCATCTAACGCCTATTCGGCCGCCTAATCGCGGCGCTGTCCAAGTGTCCCGCTTTCTGGTGCTGATGTGAAGATGCGGTGATGCCAAGAATATCGATGACTTGGAAGGAGCGAGGGGCGGCCCCGAGGCCGACGGTAGACACCGCGCGTTTGCGGCCATATCGGTTACACCCCGAATTTTTCGGCATAACGCAAGCGCTCAGGCCCTTGAAGGGATGAGCTGCTTGAACTGGATATCGACGGTGTCCCTCCTTCCGATCAGAAGAATGGACCAGCAATCCTCAATACAACCCCTGCGCCAACACCGCATCGGCCACCTTCACGAACCCCGCGATATTCGCGCCATCGACATAGTTGACGCTGCCGTCGGCGCGTTTGCCATGCTGAACGCAGTTGGCGTGGATTTCTTTCATGATCACGTGCAGGCGTTCGTCCACGTCGGCGTGGCGCCAGGACAGGCGCAATGCGTTCTGGCTCATTTCCAGGCCGGAGGTGGCGACGCCGCCGGCGTTGCTGGCCTTGCCGGGGGCGTACAGGGTGCCGGCCTGCAGGAAGACGTCCACCGCTTCCAGGGTGGAGGGCATGTTGGCGCCTTCGGCCACGCACAGGGCGCCGTTGTGCACGAGGGTGCGGGCGTCGGTTTCGTCCAGTTCGTTCTGGGTGGCGCAGGGCAGGGCGATGTCGGCGGGGATGTGCCAGGGGCGGCGGCCTTCGAGGAACTCAAAGCGTTTGTCGCCGGCCAGTTCGGCCAGGCGGCCGCGGCGTTCGTTCTTCAGCGCCATCACGTTCTGCATGGCCTGTTCGTCGAAGCCGTCGCGGGCGTAGAGGGTACCGCCAGAGTCGGAGAAGGTGAGCACCTTGCCGCCGAGTTCGGCGGCCTTGAGCGCTGCGAACTGGGCGACGTTGCCGGAGCCAGAGATCAGTACTTTGGCGCCATGGGTTTCGCGGCGGGCGTGGTGCAGCATCTGTTCGACGAAGTACACGGTGCCGTAGCCGGTGGCTTCCGGGCGCATCAGGCTGCCGCCGTAGGCCAGGCCCTTGCCGGTGAATACGCAGGCGGCGTCGTTGCTGAGTTTCTTCATCATGCCGGCCATGAAGCCGACCTCGCGCGCGCCCACGCCGATGTCGCCGGCCGGCACGTCGGTGTCCGCGCCGAGGTGGCGGTACAGCTCCAGCATCAGCGCCTGGCAGAAGCGCATCACCTCGCCTTCGCTCTTGCCCTTGGGGTCGAAGTCCGCGCCGCCCTTGCCGCCGCCCATGGGCAGGGTGGTGAGGGCGTTCTTGAAGGTCTGCTCGAAGGCCAGGAACTTCAGGATCGACAGGTTCACCGAGGGGTGGAAGCGCATGCCGCCCTTGAACGGCCCGATGGCCGCGCTGTGCTGCACGCGGAAGGCGCGGTTGACGTGGGTACGGCCGCTGTCGTCGGCCCAGGCCACGCGGAACTGGATGACCCGTTCCGGTTCCACCAGGCGTTCGAGCAGGCCATGCCGCGCGTACTGCGGGTGCTGCTGCAGGAACGGCCAGAGGCTGAGGGTGACTTCCTTGACCGCCTGCAGGAACTCGGGCTGGTCAGGGTCGCGGCGGGCGACGTACGCAAGGAACGCGTCGGGACTGCGGTGGTTCAAGGGCATTGCTCCTGAAGGTGGGGAAAGGACAACAACAGGACAGCCATAACGAAAAACGCGGCCCGTGGGCCGCGTCGTGGGTCATTGCAGGCGGGCGAGCACCGCCTGCGCCGCCTGGGATGTGGAAAGCGCTCGTCCCTGCGCGGCCAGGTCGGCGGTGAACAGGCCATCGTCCAGCGCGGCGGCCACTGCGTGCTCGATGGCAGCGGCTTCGTCCTCCAGCCCCAGCGAGTGGCGCAGCAGCATGGCCGCGCTGAGGATGGTGGCGTAGGGGTTGGCGATGCCCTTGCCGGCGATGTCCGGGGCCGAGCCGTGGATCGGCTCGAAGATGCCCACCTTGCCCTGTTCGCCCAGCGAGGCGGACGGCAGCAGGCCCAGCGAGCCGGCCAGCATCGAGGCCTCGTCGGTGAGGATGTCGCCGAACATGTTTTCGGTGACGATCACGTCGTAGGCGCGCGGCTTGGCGATCAGGTGCATGGCCATGGAATCCACCAGTTGGTGTTCCAGTTCCACGTCCGGGAATTCCTCGCGGCCGATGCGCGCGGCGACGTCGCGCCACAGCCGTGAGGTCTCCAGCACGTTGGCCTTGTCCACCGAGGTCAGCTTGCCGCGGCGCTGCCGGGCCAGGTTGAAGGCGCTGCGCAGCACGCGCTCGATCTCGGCCACGGTGTAGCGGCACAGGTCGCTGGCGCTGTCGGCGTCGCGGGTCTTGTCGCCGAAGTAAATGCCGCCGGTCAGCTCGCGCACCACCACGAAGTCCACGTCCGCGAGCAGCTCGGGCTTGATCGGCGAGGCGTGCAGCGCGGCCGGGTGGGTGCGCACCGGGCGCAGGTTGGCGAACAGGCCCAGCGCCTTGCGGATGGTCAGCAGGCCCTGTTCCGGGCGCACCTTGGCGTTGGGGTCGGACCACTTGGGCCCGCCGACGGCGCCGAGCAGCACCGCGTCGGCTTTGCTGCACGCGTCCAGGGTGGCGGCCGGCAGCGGCTCGCCGTGATTGTCGATGGCGATGCCGCCGATGTCGTGCTCGGCGAAGTTGAAGTCATGGCCGAAGCGCGCGGCGATGGCCTTGAGCACGTCCACCGCGGCGACGGTGATCTCGGGGCCGATGCCGTCACCCGGCAGTACGACGATGTTGGCTTGCATGGGGGTTCCGGTTGTCCTGTTGCTGTCGTTCGGCCCGGCACCCGTGGCGGCGGGTGCGGGCGGTAGGGGGCGTCACGCCGCGCGCGCGGCCTCGTAGCGTTCGATCTCGTCCACGCGGCCGAGCAGCCAGCCCAGCTGGTCCACGCCTTCCAGCAGGCAGGTCTGCGAGAAGCCGTCCAGCGGGAAGGTGTACACCTTGCCGGCGGGGGTGCGCAGTTCGCGCGTGGCCACGTCGATGGTCAGCTCGTCGTCCGGGCGCTGCATCAGTTCCTGCACGTCGGCTTCGTCCAGCACGATCGGCAGCAGGCCGTTCTTCAGCGCATTGCCGCGGAAGATGTCGGCGATCTCGCTGCTCACGATTACGCGCAGGCCCAGGTCGGTCAGCGCCCACGGCGCGTGCTCGCGCGAGGAGCCGCAGCCGAAGTTGCGCCCGGCCAGCAGGATCGAGCGACCGGCGTTCTGCGGCTGGTTGAAGGCAAACTCCGGGTTCGGCGCGCCATCGGCCTGCCAGCGCCAGTCGTTGAAGGCGTTCTTGCCCAGGCCGGCACGCTCGGTGGTGGACAGGAACCGCGCCGGGATGATCTGGTCGGTGTCGATGTTGGTCTGGCGCAGCACCACGCTGCGCGAGGTCAGGGTACGGAAACCGGCCATCACGCCACCTCCTGGTCGAACAGTTCGCGCACGTCGGCGACCTTGCCGTTCACCGCGGCCCAGGCCGCGCTCAGCGGCGAGGCCAGCAGGGTGCGCGAGCCGGGGCCCTGGCGGCCCTCGAAATTGCGGTTGCTGGTGCTCACCGCCAGTTGCCCCGGCGCGACCAGGTCGCCGTTCATGGCGATGCACATCGAGCAGCCGGGTTCGCGCCATTCGGCGCCGGCGGCGCGCACGATGTCGTGGATGCCCTCGGCCTCGGCGTCGCGCTTGACGATTTCCGAGCCGGGCACCACCAGCATGCGCACGCCGGCGGCGACGCGGCGGCCGCGCAGCACCTGCGCCACCTCGCGCATGTCGCTCAGGCGGCCGTTGGTGCAGGAGCCAACGAACACCACGTCCACCGGCGTGCCGGCCAGTGCGTGGCCGGCCTCGAACTTCATGTAGTCCAGGCCCTTCTGCGCGGCGGCGTCGTTGGCGGCCGGGATCGGCGCGTCCACCGCGATGGCGGTGCCCGGGTGCGTGCCCCAGGTCAGGGTGGGGCGGATGTCGGCGGCGTCGATGCGCACTTCCACGTCGAAGCGCGCGCCGTCGTCGCTGCGCAGCGTCTTCCAGTAGGCGACCGCTTTGTCGAAGTCGGCGCCCTTCGGGCCACGCGGGGTGCGGGCGACCCAGTCGAAGGTGGTCTGGTCCGGTGCCACCATGCCGGCGCGGGCGCCGGCCTCGATGGACATGTTGCACAGGGTCATGCGCTGTTCCATGTCCATCGCGGCAATGGTGGAACCGCGGAATTCCAGCACGTGGCCGGTGCCGCCGTTGACCCCGATCACGCCGATGATGTGCAGCACCACGTCCTTGGCGCCGACGCCCGGTGCCAGTTCGCCGTCGACGGTGATCGACATGGTCCTGGCCTTGCGCTGCAGCAGGCACTGCGTGGCCAGCACGTGGCCCACTTCGCTGGTGCCGATGCCGAAGGCCAGCGCACCGAACGCGCCATGGGTGGAGGTGTGGCTGTCGCCACAGACAATCGTCATGCCCGGCTGGGTGAAGCCCTGCTCGGGGGCGATGACGTGGACGATGCCGCGGCTGCTTGAGGCCATGTCGAACAGTTCGATGCCGTACTCGGCGCAGTTCCGGGCCAGCATCTGCACCTGCGCCTCGGAGGCCTTGCTCGCATACGGCAGCTTGCCGTCGGCAGCGGCCGGCAGGGTCGGGGTGGAGTGGTCCATCGTCGCCTTGGTGCGGTCCGGGCGGCGCGGGCTGAGGCCGCGTTCGCGCAGTTCGGTGAACGCCTGCGGCGAGGTGACCTCGTGGATCAGGTGCAGGTCGATGTACAGCACGGCCGGGGCGCTGTCGCTTTCGGGGACGACGACATGCGCGTCCCACAGTTTGTCGTACAGGGTCTTGGGTGCGGAGCTCATTGCGTGTTGGTTCCGTTGCCTGTGAGGGGCCGTCGCGCTCAGGCGCTGACGGCTTCCTGGGTCTTGCTGCCTTCGCGCTGGCGCAGCAGGCGGTTGGTGACGTCCAGCCAGGCCAGCGCGCTGGCCTCGATGATGTCACGGCTGGTGCCGGTGCCCTCGTAGATGTTGCCCTCGTGACGCACGCCCAGGTTGGCCTCGCCGCGCGCGTCGGCGCCGATGCCGACGCTGTGCACGTGGTAGCTGTCCAACGTCAGCTGCACGCCGGTGGCGGCCGACAGCGCCGAGAACAGCGCATCCACCGGGCCGTCGCCCTGCGCGGTCTCGGCCACGCGGTTGCCTTCCGGGTCGGACAGTTCGACCAGTGCGTTGGCGCGGCTGCCGACGTCGCTGATGGTCATCGACGCCAGGCGGTAGCCGTCGCCACCGGAATTGCCCTGCATCAGGGTCTGCAGGTCGGCGTCGGTAACCACGCGCTGCTGCTCGCACAGCGCCTTGAACTGGTCGAACACCAGCTTCAGCTCTTCCTCTTCCAGCCAGTAGCCCAGCGCACGCAGGCGCGCCTCGACCGCGGCGCGGCCGCTGTGGCGGCCCAGCACCATCTGCGAGGACTCCCAGCCCACGTCTTCCGGGCGCATGATTTCGTAGGTGTTGCGGTTGCGCAGCATGCCGTGCTGGTGGATGCCCGACTCGTGCGCGAACGCGTTGGCGCCGACGATGGCCTTGTTGCGCTGGACCGGCATGCCCACCAGCCGCTGCAGCAGCTGCGAGGTCGGCACGATGCGGCGGGTGTCGAAGCCGGTGTCGAAGTTGTAGAACGCGTTGCGCACCTTCAGCACCATGGCGATCTCTTCCAGCGCGCAGTTGCCGGCGCGCTCGCCGATGCCGTTGACCGAGCCTTCCACCTGGCGCGCGCCGCCTTCGATGGCGGCCAGCGAGTTGGCCACGGCCAGGCCCAGGTCGTTGTGGCAGTGGGCGCTGAAAATGACCGTGTCGGCGCCGGCGGCGTTGCCGATGACGTGCTTGAACATCGCGCGGATCTCGTCCGGCGTGGTGAAGCCCACGGTGTCGGGCAGGTTGATGGTGCGCGCGCCGGCGGCGATGGCCACCTGCGCCACTTCGGTCAGGAAATCCAGCTCGGTGCGGGTGGCGTCCTCGGCCGAGAACTCGACGTCGTCGATGTAGCCGCGCGCCATGCTCACGTGCTTGTGCACCGATTCCAGCACCTGCTCCCGGCTCATGCGCAGCTTGTGCTCGCGGTGCAGCGGGCTGGTGGACAGGAACACGTGCAGGCGCGGCCGTGCCGCGGCTTCCAGTGCCTTGGCCGAGGTCTCGATGTCGCCGGGCAGGCAGCGCGACAGCACCGCCAGCACCGGGTCGCGTATCTCGCGGCCGATCAGCGCCATGGCCTCGCGGTCGGATTGGGAACTTGCCGGGAAGCCGGTTTCGATCACGTCCATGCCCAGCTCGGCCAGGGCGCGCGCCATCACCAGCTTCTGCGGTGGGGTCATGCTGCAGCCCGGTGACTGTTCGCCATCGCGCAGGGTCGTGTCGAAGATGGTAATTCGCGGGGTGTTGATGGTTGGAGTAGTCACCAGAGGGTCTCCTCGACAGCGGGTGCGATGATGTTGGGATGTTCGTTTCGGGAGGGCCGCGGCGCGTTGGGGGCGACGCGGCTTCTAAGTCGTTCGGCGTTGCGCCGCCGGGGTTTGCGCGGCGGGCTGGGGCGCACTTCGGACAGCAGCGTGGACAGCACGGTGGCGTCGATGTTGCCGCCGGACACCACCGCGCACTTGCGCTTGCCGGCGACGCGGCGGCCGGCGGCCAGCGCCAGCGCGCCGGCGCCCTCGGCGATGACGTGTTCTTCCAGCGCCAGCCGCACCAGGGTTTCGCGCAGCTCGGCTTCGCGCACGATGACCACGTCGTCGAGCAGGCTGGCGCACAGGCGGCGGGTGAGGAAACCGGGGATCTTGACCTTGACGCCGTCGGCCAGGGTGGCGACCGGGGCGATCTCGCGCACGTCGCCCTTGATCGCGCGGGCCATCGAGTCCACGCCCTCGACCTGGGCGCCGATGATGCGCACGCCCTGCGACTTCAGCGCCAGCGCCACGCCCGAGGCCAGGCCGCCGCCGCCGATGGGCACGATCACCACGTCCGGCGCGTGCGGTGCGAGTTCGATGCCCAGCGTGCCCTGGCCGGCGATCACGTCCGGATCGTCGAACGCGGACAGGAAGCGGTAGCCGTTCTGTTCGGCCAGCTCGCGGGCGAAGGCGTAGGCCTCGTCGTAGCTGTTGCCGTGCTGGCGCACGGTGGCGCCCCAGTGCTGCACGCCGGCGATCTTGGTGGCCGGTGCGCCGTGCGGCATCACCGTGATGGCCTGCACGCCCAGCCGGAACGAGGCCCAGGCCACGCCCTGGGCGTGGTTGCCGGCCGAGGCGCAGATCACCGGCCGCTCGTCGCCGCGTTCCAGTGCGGCCAGCATCGCGTTCAGCGCGCCGCGCACCTTGTAGGAGCCGGTGCGCTGCAGGTTCTCCAGCTTCAGCCAGGTGCCGAAGCGCTCGGCGTAGTGCAGCGGGGTGGGCGGCAGGAAGCGCCGCAGCCGCGCCTGCGCGGCCAGCACGTCGGCGACGCTGACGTTGATCGCGCCGGTGTCCGCGGCGGCGACGACGGGGCGGCCAAGGTCAGGCATGTACGTGGCCAAGGCCCGGGGCGTGCGGCGGGCGTCGAAGAAGACGCCTCCGCGCGCGGGCCCTGCCCCGGGCGGGACAGGGAGTGCGCCGTACGTCGCCTACGTCGGGATTCATGCCGCCACTCCGGCAGGTTCCAGCGGCACGATCCGCACCGATTCGCAGTCGTAGACCTTTTCCAGCTGCCGGCACAGGGTTTCCGGCGGGCGCTCGCCGCTGACTTCCAGCTGCACGTGCCAGCGGCCGGCGTCGGCGGGCTGGCGGCTGCCGGCGATGTTGCAGGGCGCGAAGCCCCGGCGCTCGACCATGCCCAGCACGCGCAGCAGCGCGCCTTCGGCGGGGGTCAGCACCAGGTCAAGCCGGTATTGCATTGGAACTCTCCTGCGTTGCCTTGGCATGGGCGGGGTTGCTTTCCAGCATGGTGCTGTTGGCGTTGTTGGGCGGCACCAGCGGCCACACGTTGGCGCGTGCGTCGATGGCCACGTGCAGCAGCGCCGGGCCGGGGGTGTCGAGCAGCGCGGCCAGCGCGTCCTCGACGTCGGCGCGCTGGGTGATGCGCGTGGCCGGGATGCCGAACACCTGCGCCAGCGCGGCGAAGTCCGGGTTGTCGGACAGGTCGATCTCGCTGTAGCGCTCGGCGAAGAACAGCTCCTGCCACTGCCGCACCATGCCCAGCGAGGCGTTGTCCAGCAGCACGATTTTCACCGGCAGGCGGCAGCGGGCGATGGTCGCCAGCTCCTGCACGTTCATCATGAAACTGCCGTCGCCGGAGACCAGCACCACGGTGCGGTCCGGGCAGGCGAACTGCGCGCCCATCGCCGCCGGCAGGCCGAAGCCCATGGTGCCCAGTGCGCCGGAGGTCAGGTGGTTGCGCGGGTGGTTGAAGCGGCAGTGCTGGGCCACCCACATCTGGTGCTGGCCGACGTCGCAGGCGATGACGGTGTCCGGCGGCGCGATCTCGCTCAGCCGCTTGAGCAGCGCCGGGGCGTAGATGTCCTGGCCGGGGGCGTCGTAGCGCGCGGCGAACTTCTCGCGGTTGGCGGCGCAGCGTGCGCGCCAGCCGTTGCAGTTGCCGCGGTTGCCGGACAACGCGCGCAGGCCGGCCTTGAGGTCGCCGGGCAGGGCGATGTCGGCGCCGCGCAGCTTGTCGATCTCGTAGGCGTCGGCATCCAGGTGGATGACGCGCGCGAATGGCGCGAACTCGGCCAGCTTGCCGGTGGCGCGGTCGTCGAAGCGGGCGCCGACCACGATCAGCAGGTCCGACTCCTGCACCGCCATGTTGGCGGCGCGGGTGCCGTGCATGCCCAGCATGCCCAGGTACTGCGGGTGGTTGGCCGGCAGCGCGCCCAGCCCGCGCAGGGTCAGCACGGTGGGGATGCCGGAGGCCTCGACGAAGCGGCGGAAATCCTCCACCGCGCCGCCCAGGGCGATGCCGCCGCCGCCGTAGACCACCGGCTTCTCGGCGGCGGCGATCATCTCCAGCGCCGCGGCCAGGCGCTGCGCGTCCGGCGCCGGCACCGGGTCGACCGTGGCCGGCACGTGCTCGGGCAGGTGCGAGGCGTCGGCCAGCTGCACGTCCTTGGGCAGGTCGATCAGCACCGGCCCCGGGCGGCCCTCGCGGGCCACGCGGAACGCCTCGGCCACCACCTGCGGCAGGTCGTCGACGCGGCGCACCAGCCAGCTGTGCTTGACGATGGGCATGGTCATGCCGAACACGTCCAGCTCCTGGAACGCATCGGTGCCCAGCAGCGGCGTGCCGACCTGTCCGGTCAGGCACACCATCGGTACCGAGTCGAGCATCGCGTCGGCGATGCCGGTGACCAGGTTGGACGCGCCGGGGCCGGAGGTGGCCACGCACACGCCGACCTTGCCGCTGGCGCGAGCATAACCGTTGGCGGCCAGCGCCGCGCCCTGCTCATGGCGCACCAGGATGTGCTTGAGGGTGGAATCCACCAATGCGTCGTAGAACGGCATGATGGTGCCGCCCGGGTAGCCGAACAGCGTCTGCACGCCTTCGGCCTCCAGGGCCTGCGTCAACCAGCGTGCGCCATTGCGTGGCGCGCCGTGGGCGGGAGTGTTCATGCAGCGACCTTGACCTTTGCTCTGTGCGGGTGGGGGACCGCGCGGTTACGCGTTCTGCGCCTGCAGCCAGACCATCTTGGCGCGCAGTTCCTTGCCGACCTTCTCGATCGGGTGCTCCAGGTCGGCCTGCTTGAACCGGTTGTAGTTCGGCAGCCCGGCTTCGTACTCGGCCACCCAGTTCTTGGTGAAGGTGCCGTTCTGGATGTCGGTGAGCACGTCCTTCATGCGCGCCTTGGTGCTGGCGTCGATCACCCGCGGGCCGCTGACGTAGTCGCCGTACTGCGCGGTCTCGGAGACGAACTCGAGCATGCGGGTGATGCCGCCTTCATAGAACAGGTCGACGATCAGCTTCAGTTCGTGCAGCACTTCGTAATAGGCGATCTCCGGCTGGTAACCGGCTTCGACCAGGGTCTCGAAGCCGGCCTGCACCAGCGCCGAGGCGCCGCCGCACAGCACCGCCTGCTCGCCGAACAGGTCGGTCTCGGTCTCTTCTTTGAAGGTGGTCTTGATGATGTTGGCGCGGGCGCCGCCCAGGCCAGCCGCATAGGCCAGCGCGAACTGCTCGGCCTTGCCGCTCCTGTCCTGGTAGACGGCGTAGATGCACGGCACGCCGCGGCCGATCTCGTACTCGCGGCGCACCAGCGCGCCCGGGCCCTTGGGGGCCACCAGCACCACGTCCAGGTCCTCGCGCGGGGCGATCATGCCGTAGTGCACGTTCAGGCCGTGGGCGAACAGCAGGCAGGCGCCCTGCTTCATGTTCGGCGCCAGCACGTCCTCGTAGAGCTTCTTCTGCACCATGTCCGGGGTCAGCACGGCGACCAGGTCGGCGTCCTTGACCGCCTCGGCCGGGGTCCTGACCGCAAAGCCGTCGGCCTGGGCCTTGGCTTCGGTCGGGCCGCCCGGGCGCAGGCCCACGGTTACGTCGAAGCCCGATTCACGCAGGTTCAGGGCATGGGCGCGGCCTTGGCTGCCGTAACCGATGACGGCGATCTTGATCTGGGGCAGTTCGTTGGAGCTCATGGGACTCGGTTCCTTGCAGTGATAGAGGGAGCGCAAAAGAAAACGGCCGTCGCGTCAGGACGCGGCGGCCGCCGGGGGAGGGATCAGGGCCATGCACGCCGCAGCGGCGCGCATGGCGTCGCGGGTGCTGTGTTTGTGCGTGGCGGTATCGGTGGTGAACATGGTTTCAGTTGAAATGGATGCTGGAAACGAAAAACCCCGCACCGGGGTCGGCGCGGGGTCTTTGATCGAATCTGGCTTTTTTCTGCTACGCGCCAGCTCGTCCCGCACCTGTGGGCTCGGTAATAAGCACGAGTACGAGCAGCGACGCCGCGGCGATGGCCGGGGTGCGGGTCGGGTTGGCGGTGGTGTGGCGTTGCAGCATGGCTCGAGATAACCACGCCACTTTCCGTGTTGTCAAGCAGGGCGGCCGCGCTTGATCGCGTGCCCGGCCTCGATCGGCGCAAACGGTTGTCGCGGCGGCATGGTTGCCGATGAAAGTTGTTTGCCGGCGATGCGCGGCGACGCCGCCAGCGGGCTGCTTGCGCGGATCGGACACCGCTGCGCGGGTGCGGGTCGTCGGGTCGTGCGCTCGTGTGGGGGCCGTCGCCTGTCCGGCCTGCACGGCGATGGATCCGCACGCGGGCGCCATCGCGCCCGCCCATCGGCGCCGACAGCGAGCGAAAGCGAGTGATAGGAAGTGGACGCTTTTCACGGTTTTGTTAGTGAGGCCCGGAAAAACAGCGGGTCGCCAATCCGAAAGCTGGGGAACCACATGAACCGCCTTCTCGCCTGCCGTACGGGGAGTGGAAACCTGTGTCCATCGAACCGCACCCGGGGAACACTGCCATGAGCGCATGGCCGGGTGACGCACAGCCGCTGATCCGCCTGCTCGGGCAATGCCGCATCGGCGATGCCGGGCGCCTTGCCTACCGCAAGGGCTGGGCACTGCTGGCCTATCTGGCGATCGAGCGCCCGCGCATCCATCGCCGCAGCCGGATCGCGGCGATGCTGTGGCCCGACCTGGCGCAGGGGGCGGCGCTGACCAACCTGCGCCAGGTGCTGGCCGACCTGAACCGCGCGATCGTCGCGGCCGCGGGCGAAGGCGTGCTGCTGATCGACCGCGAGAACGTGCACCTGTGCCCGGACGCGTCGCAGGGGCTGTTCGACATCGACCTGCTGGAACCGGTGCAGGGCGTCGGCAACCGCGCGCGCGAGTGGCTGGAAGATGCCGGCGAACTGCTCGAAGGCGTTGCCCTGGAGCACTGCGACGAATTCTGCGAATGGCTGCCGGGTGCCAGGGCCTGGGCGCTGCAGCGCCTGCTCAAGGCGCTGGAACGGGCACGCGAGGACGCGGCCGCCTGCCAGGACCTGGACGTGGCGGTGAACCTGTGCCGCCGCCACGTGATGCTCGATCCCTGGAACGAATCGCAGCAGCGCAGCCTGATGCGCCTGTACGCGCAGCGCGGCGAGCCGGACATGGCGCTGCACTGCTACCAGACCCTGGCCCGCGGCCTGGAACAGGAGCTGGCGGTGAAACCGCAGACGGCGACCCACACCCTGGCCCTGGAGATCGCGCAGCGGCACGCGCACGCGGCCTCCCCGCGCGGCTATGGCCGCACCCGGCTGGCGCACGCGGCATGGCTGGACAAGGCGATGCGCGCGTGACCCAGGCGCCGGCGTACCGCTAGTCAGGACAGCGCCATTTGCCTTGCACCATGAAGCCGCCATCGCCGACCGATGGCGGCTTCTTCGTTCCGGGCCGTTGCCGCGCGCGGCGATGCGCCAGCGGCTGAGGCAGCAAGGCGGCGGGGGCTGCAGCGGGCCACTGCCAGTGTCGTCGCGGTGGCCGCCGCGCTGCGCTCAGGGGCCGGTGTACTGGAGGTTCTTCGCGGCGGTGCGCACGGTGTCGTCGGGGAATCCGCCGAGCATGTCGGCGCGCCGCGCATTGCTGACGATCTCCACTTCCAGACGCCTGGCCTCGTCGGGGAAACGGGCGGCGAACTGGTCGCGGTACTGCCGCGACGTGGCGGCGTAGGTGCCTGCCGCGGCCAGCGCCGCGCCGGCGGCGATGGTGCTGCCCACGGCGGTGCCGATGCTGCCGCCGGCGATGGCCACGCGCCAGTTCCAGCCGCCATAGGTCTCGAACATCTCGGCGATGGTGTCCAGGGTCTCGGAGGTGGTGTTGATCAGGTCGGCGGTCGCGTCGATGAGCGCCACCGAGGCGTTCATGGCTTCGGCCACGCCCAGCTCGACCATGATGTCCAGCTGGACCTCGTGGTTGACCATGGCCGGCGTGGTCAGGCGTGCGGCCATCGCCACGTTGGCGTGTGCGTACAGCGCCGGGGCGTAGTGCTCGCCGCAGCGCAGGCGGCCCCACAACTGGTCGATGCCCACCGCCAGCACCTTGTCCTGGTAGTTGTCGGTGCCGCCGCCGGGGCGGCGCGGCGACTGGAACACCGGTGAGGTGGCGTCGTGCGCGGGGGCCAGCGGATTGACCACGGCCAGGGCATAGGCGACGTTGCCGGCGATCTGCGCCGGCGCCTGCTCGCGCCGGGTATGCACGTGTTCCATGCTGGCCGGCAGCATCGCCGCGTTGCGCAGGGCATCGCAGAAATCCATGCTGTTCAGGCTGTTGAGGCCGCTGTGCGGCAGGTTGGCGCAATCGACGACGCTGCAGTTGTCCCACGGCTGGATCTTGCTGAAGGGCACGAACCGCGGCGCGTTGATGGTCACCTGCAGCGGAACGGCCTGGTCCGCCACCTGGGCCAGGTCGGCGGGCAGGGCGGTATCGACGTCGGCCACGCGCTGTGCGGCAGTGCTCCAGCCGGCCAGCGACGCGCTGTCGCCGCTGCGGCGCAGTACGCCGTAGCGGATGTTGCCGGCGCGGGTGTCGGGCAGGCTCAGCGTGCGCCAGGGCAGGGTGCCGACTTCGCCCTGGGCGCAATCCTCGCGGCCGTCGCTGAGCGGGCTGGCCGGGCAGGGCAGGCGCGCGTGGATGGTGGCGTAGCCCATCACCGCGTCGTCGGCGCGCTGCAGCAGGTCGCGCTGCGCCACCTGGCTGCGTTCATGCGCGGTGTCGCTCAGCCAGCGCGTGAGCAGGATGCCGATGATGCCGAGGATCACCAGGGCCACGGTCAGTTCGATCAGCGAGAAGCCGCGCTGGCGCGCGCGGGCGAAGGGGGCGGAAGTGGGGGTCATGGGTTCAGTCCTGCGCGATCCAGGGTGAGGGCGGTGTCGCGGGCGTCCTGGTAGAGCGTGTCGACCCGGTTCATGAAGTTCCTGACCTGGTCGCGCCGGGTCCTGGCGTCCTCGACCGCGTCCTGGGCGTCCTTCAGGGCGATGGCCGCGCTGGCCAGGCTCTTGGCCGCCATGGCCATGGACACCACCGATTTGGCCAGCTGCTTGGCGCCGGCGGCGATGGTCAGGCCGTCCGGCGGCCAGCCCGAGGCCAGCAGGGTGAGGGCGATGGCCTCGTTGGTGATCGACTCGGCCATGGCATAGACCGCCAGCGCCAGGCTGACGGCGGCCTGGTCGCGGGTGGTTTCGGCGATGTGGATGTCGAACTCGCGGAACTCGAAGTTGAAGCGGGTCAGTTCCAGCGAACTCCAGGCCGATTGCGCGGCCTGCGCGCTGCCCTGGGTACGGGCCAGGCGATCGGTGCAGGACAGGCGGCTGGCCAGTTCGCCCGGGCCGGCGGCGAGCGTGGCCAGGTCGGTGTCGGTGGGGGCGCCGGGCATGGCCTGCGCCGCCGGCTTCCATTGCGCGTCGGCGTCGGCGCGCCCATGCCCGGCCATGCCGGAGTGGCCCAGGTAATAGGCCACCGGCATGCCCAGCCCGGCCATCGGCGTGTTGCTGCGCTGCTCCAGCAGCAACTGCATGCACAGGTCCAGGCCATTGTTGTTGCCGGTGACCGCCAGCGGGTCGCCCGGCGGCAGCAGCGGGTCGAACGCATTGCCGGGAGGCAGCACCAGCCGCGGCTGTACCTGGTAATGGATGCGCATGCGCGCCGGCAGTCCGAGTTCGGCCACCGGCAGCCAGCCTTCGGCGGCGCCGGTGGCGCGGCCGTTGCCGTCGCCGTCGGCCGAGGGCAGGTGGCCGGTGCTGCGCATGTAGCCCAGCAGCGCCTGTTCGGCCTGTGCCAGTTCCTGCTGCTGGCGTTCGGCATCGAGCACCTTGTTGCCGAGCGGCAACAGGGTGAACAGCAGGACGGTCAGCAGTGCGGCGATGGCCAGGGCCACGGCCAGCTCCACCAGGGTGAAGCCGGCGGCGGCCGCGCGGCGCGGAACGCGCCTCATGGCCGCACCAGCGGCTGCGGGCCGGCCGAGCCACGCGAATCGGCCCATTCCAGCGCCGGTTCGGCGCCGAACGCCATGGGGATCTCGTCGCCGCCACTGACGCTGCCGCTGCGCATGTCCTCGTACTCCTGCTTCAGCTTCTCGTACTGGGCCTTGAGGTCCTCGTAGTGCTTCTTGGCATTGCTGGCGCCAAGCTTGGCGCGCTTCCAGTCCTCGAAGGCGCGGCTGTAGGGGTAGCGCTGGCAGTACAGGCCCATCTTGTAGGTGTCGCCCCAGGCGGTACTGCCGGGCCACCACCACTGGCTGCCGTTCCACTGCCGGCTGGTGAAATACGCGCAGGCTTTTTCCGGGAGCAGTTCGTACAGCTGCAGTGTCCCGAACAGCGGGACATTGGCCGGGCTGGTGATCAGCAGCGGCGGGCGGCTGCCGGCGTAGGGCTCGGGCGCGTAGAACGGCAGCCGGCGGTTGGCGGTGCAGGTGCTGTCCACTTCCACCCAGTTGTCCTGCCAGTAGCCGGCGGTCGGCGGAGTGGCGTTGGCGTCGCCGGGCACCCAGATCGGGTGGTTCTCGGACTTCTTGCAGGAATAGGTGTAGGTCTCGACGATCGGCGACTGCTTCCAGGCATAGCTGACCGGGTTGTCGTCCTTGTCGCGGGTGATCTCGATGGCCCACTGGAACCAGTTGTAGCTGGCGCTGGTGGGGTACGTCAGCCACGGCGCTTCCTTGCGGTTGATCCGCCCGTTGTAGGCGTCGCGCGCATTGTCCATGCCCTGCTGCAACCCGGACTGTTCGGCCTTGAGCTCGTTGATCCGGTCCTGCATGTTGGGCTTGCAGACCGCATCCGGCGTGGGGTCGCGCGGATAGGGCGGCGGCGACAGGGTTTCGACCCAGCCGTAGTTCTTTTCGGCATCGCTGCCGTTGCGGTCGGTGCACGCCGCGTCCCGGTAGCGGCCGGTGCCGGGGCTGACCGCCTTGCACTCGCGTACCGGCTCGGGCTTCTGGCAGGTCTCGATGTACAGCACCGTGAGCTGGGCGTTCTCGCACTTCTGCCGGGTCATGGCGGTCGCCGGGCTGGCGCCGCAATGCTGGCCGTCGTCACGCTGCGCCTTCATCTTCGACAGGATGGAGTTGCCGCCGTTGAACCAGCTGTTGAAGTTGTCCTCGCGCAGCTTGATCTCCTTGTCCAGCTCCTCCTTGCGCATGCGCAGGCTGGACCAGTCCTGGGCCAGGTTGCGCAGGGCGATGGCGTCGGTCACCGCCTGGTCCTGGTTGTAGACGTAGTCGGTGACTTCCACCCGGTCGCGGTCGCCCTTGGGGCGGGTGACGGTAATGGTCTTGGTGGCGTCGTTCGGGTCCGGCTCGGTGACGGTCTCGGTGCCGACATGGGTGCACGTGCCGCCATTGAGCACGTACTCGCCGGCATTGGCGCCGACGTAGCGGCACTCCACGCGGACCTGGGCCTTGCCGTAGCGGCAGTTCTTCCAGTCGCCGCCGCAGATCTGCAGGCGCGTGGCCTCCACGTCGATGCGCTCGACGATGCGGCCGTTCTCGCTCAGGTCGCCATTGGTGGCCACGCCCACGCCCCACGGCGCCAGCCGCCACGCTTCCAGCGCATCCACCTGCACCTGCAGGGTTTCCCAGTTCTTCCTGGCTTCGTCGGTTTCCTGTTCCAGGCCCTTGCGCGGGGCGCCGGCTTCGTACTCGGGCTCGTAGAGCGGGTTGCCGCTGCTGTCGTGCATGGGCTTGCCATCGGCATCGAGTCTGGGGATCAGGTTGCCGTTGGCGTCGCGCCGGTAGACGATGCGGTACTTGTCCTTGGGGTCGTCGCCGTCCTTCCAGTCCGGGTTGAGCTCGGTCTTGACCACGCCCTCGTCGTCGGCGCAGTTGCGCGCCCAGAGCGTGCATTCCAGTTGCCGGCGGGCTTCCTCAGGGTTGCTGACCGGCGGGATGACCGATTTCCTGGCCAGGTCGCGCGCCTTGATCGTGGCCGCCAGTGCCGCGGTGACCAGCGGCAGCGAGGCGGCCTTGGCCGCCAGGGTCACGCCCTTGGTGCCGAGACCGACGATGGAGGTCACCACGGCGGCGGTCTTGACCGGCACTTCGGCGCAGGTGGTCCCCAGCGATGCGATGCAGGTGACGATGGAACGGACCAGCGACACCGAGGAGGTGATCAGCGTGGTGATGTTGTCGGACAGGCTGACGGCGGTGGCCACCAGCTTGAAGATCACCGAGATCTGCGCCGCGACCGCCCCCTGCACCGCCGACTCGGTGGCGTCGATGTTGCTGGCCTGCAGCTCGCCCAGCGCATCGTGCAGGGTGACCGCGGCGGCCAGCACGTCCATGCCGGCCAGCGAGACGTTGTAGGGCGTGGCGGTGGCGGCCGCCGCGCCGGGCAGGCCCAGCGGCGTGGCGTAGGCGCGGGCCAGCGGTGCCGGCGCGGTGCCGCCGAGCAGCCGGCAGCCCAGCATCTGCCCGGCGCCATCGAAGGTGCGCACGCGCACGCGGTCGTCGTAGCCGCCGTCCCATTCCTGCCAGGGTGCGGCCATCTGCGCGCCACCGGCCGCGTTGGCGTCATCCAGGCGCGACGCGCCCGACTGCGGGCCGGCGGCGGCGATGCCATAGGCGACGTTCCAGGGCACGCCGGTGCTGCCGGCGCGCAGCGGATCGTGCGGCTGCACCTGCGCCAGCTCCAGCGTGCGGCACAGGTCCAGCCCGTTGACGGCGACAAAGCCGCGACGGCCGGTTTCCTTGCCGTCCTCGTCGCGCGAGATGATTTCGCGGACGCTGCCATCGGTCAGGGGCGGCTGGTAGGTGTTGCCGGGCGCGGTGAGGTCCAGGTGCGCGGCGGCGTCGCCGCGATAGACCATGTAGGCCACCGGGCCGAAGCGCATGCCGTTGCCGGACGCGCCGAGCAGGGTACGCGCGGGCAGCCAGCCCTTGGCATTGCCCGAGGCGCAGTTTTCCTCGCCATCGGCGGTGTCGGCCGGGCACGGCAGGCGCGCGTTGGCCGCGGCGAAGGCGGCGATGGCCTCGTCCGCCCAGCGCAGTGCCTGCTCCTGGGCGACGGCCTGTGCCGGCGCGCGCTTGGACTGCCACAGCACCGCGCCGGCGGCCAGCGCGCTGCCTACCAGCAGCAGGATCAGCATGACCTGGAGCAGGCCGAAGCCGGATTGCGTGGCGGTCGGGGCCACGGGCGGCAGACGCATGGGCTGGTTCATGACGGATGTCCTGAATGGCCGTGGGGAAAGAGCGGAAGCGGGACTCACTGGTTCATCCGCAGGTAGCCGGTCATCACCTTGACCAGGCCGTCCTCGCGGCCGTTGCGGGTCTGGGTGTCGTCCTCGGTCCATGGCCGCGGTTGCGATGCGGTGCTGCTGCCGACGGCGACATTGCACAGGCTGCTGCCGCCGCTGTACTTCGGGATCGGCGCCTGCTCGCGCAGGCGGCCGAAACAGGCGTCGATGCGGCCGTCGATGCGCGCGTCGAGCTGGTTGGCCAGTTCCGGGGTCAGGCCCTTGAGCACCATGATGTTGCGCACGCGCGGCTGGTAGCCGCCGGTGGGCGTGGGCTCGGACCAGTCGACGACGGTGTCGAAGCACACCTGCAGCTGCTGCGGGTTGCCCTGGCTGTCGCGATAGACGTAGAACGACTCCATGCCCTCGGCGCGCCCCTGCGGCAGCGCGACGCCGCGTTCGAGCATGGCCTTGCGCAGGGCGAAGTTGCCCGGGTCGTCGCACAGCTCGCGGCCGTTGCGGTCGAGCTGGCCGTTGATGCGCCCGCTGGGATTGGCCGGGGTGTCGCCGGGAACCACGCCGCTCTGCTGCACGTAGCGGTCGTAGGCGACGATCCAGCCCTGCACGAACTCGCTGCCGATGCGTTCGGCCTCGGCACTGCGGTAGACGTCGCGGCCGACGCTGACCGCGCCGATGATCAGCGCGATGATCACCAGCACCACCGACATCTCCATCAGGGTGAAGCCGGCTGCCGACGGAAGGGGACGGGTAGGACGGTGCATGACGGGGATCCTCAGAACTGCGGGGAAGCGATGGCCTGCTTGACCAGGTCGTAGACGGGCAGCAGCAGGGCGACGATCAGGAACACGAACATGCCGCCGGCCAGCAGCACCACCACCGGCTTGATGACTTCGGAAAGGTTGGTGATCAGGCGCTGCAGGCGCAGGCTGTACTCGGCCGACAGGCGTGCGAACTGCGAATCGAGCGTGCCGGTCTCCTCGCCGACGCCGATCATGCGCACCATCATCGAAGGGAAGCCGCCGACCTGGCGCATCGCCGCGGACACGCGGTCGCCGCGCTCGAGCACCTGGCGGATGGCGATGATGCGGTCGCGGTAGTACTCGTCGCGCATCGCCCGTTCCATCACCTGCAGGCTGCTGACCATGTCCACGCCGGCGCGGATCAGCAGCGCCATGTACTCGGTGAAGAACGCCAGCCCCGAGGAGTACATGATGGTCCTGGCGATGGGCAGCTTGTGCAGGGTGTAGTGCGCGGCGCGGCGGAAGCCGCGGCTGTAGCGCCAGGCCACCCACAGCACGAAGGCCGCCACCACCATGGCCACGGCGATGAAGCCGATGTGGCCGATCAGCCATTCCGATCCCTTCATCACCGCGATGGTCAGCGGCGGCAGCTTGGCGTTCATCTGCTTGAACAGGTCGGCCAGGTTGGGGATGACGTAATAGATCCAGAAGCCGCCGGCGGCGAAGATCGCCGAGAACACGAATGCCGGGTAGATCAGCGCCTGGCGGGTGTCGGCGGTCATCTTGGAGATGCGTTCGATGTGGTCGGCCGACTCCATCAGCATCTTGTCCATGGTGCCGGTCTCGTCGCCGATCATCAGCAGGTTGCGCACGGTTTCCGGGAACGCGTCCGGGTAGCGCGACACCGCGTCGCTGAGCGAGGCGCCGGCATCGAGCTCGTCCAGCAGCCGGCGCGCCAGCCTGGCGGCGTTGGAGGTGCGGCCACCGCCGACTTCGTTGGCGACCGCGCGCAGCGATTCCATGATCGGGATGCCGCTGGAGGTCATCACCGCCAGGTCGCGCAGCATGCCGGCCAGTTCCACCGAGCGGATGCTCGGCTTGACCAGCTGGGTGACGGTGCGCTGCGCCTCGGCCAGCCAGCCGGGGAAGCGGTACAGGGTGAGCACCACCGCGTCGAAGTTCTTTTCCAGCCACATCCGCGCCGACGAATCGTGTTCGACCGACAGCTGGGTGACGCCGGCACGCACGCGGCCGCTGGAGAGCAGCAGGCGGTAGTAGTAGACGTTCATGGCGCCGGCCCCACGCCGGCCACGCGCATCACTTCCTCGCTGGTGGTCTGGCCGGCGAGGACGCGCGCCCGGGCGACGTCCTCGATGCTGCGGAAGCCGGCGTTCATGGCCAGGTTGCGCAGCGTCTCGCGGCTGACGTCGTCGGCGATGCCGTTGGCCAGCGCCTCGTCCACCACCATGATGTCGTACACCGGCAGGCGGCCATGGAAGCCGCTGCCGCGACAGCGCTCGCAACCGGCGCCGCGCTTGCCGCAGCTGCCCGGGGGCAGGTCCAGCCATTCCAGTTCGCGCTCGCTGAACGGCACGTCGTGGGTGCAGAACGGGCAGTTCTGGCGGACCAGGCGCTGGTTGACCACGGCCAGCAGGTTGTCGGCGATGACCTGCGCCTCCAGGCCCAGCGGGCGCAGGCGCGGGACCACGCCGAACACGGTGGTCACGTGCAGGGTCGAGAGCACCAGGTGGCCGGTGGCCGCCGCTTCCAGCGCGGCCTGCGCGGTTTCGGCGTCGCGCATTTCGCCCAGCAGGATCACGTCCGGGTCGTGGCGCAGGAAATGCCGCAGCGCCGAGCTGAACTCGTAACCGGCGCGACGGTTCACCTCGGTCTGGCCGGCGCCGGGCACGCGGTACTCGATCGGGTCCTCGACGGTGAGCACGTTGCGCTCGATCAGCGACTGCATCCTGAGCGCGGCATGCAGCGAGGAGCTCTTGCCCGAACCGGTGGGGCCGGTGATCAGCACCAGCCCGGCCGGGCGCGCGAACAGGCGCTCGAGCACCGCCACGTCCTCGGCGAAGAAGCCCAGCTCCTCCAGCCCGGCCAGGTCGCTGTGCTCGGGCAGCAGGCGCATGACGGTGCGCTCGCCGGCATCGGTGATCAGGGTGGACACGCGCACGGTCACCGCCGAATCCAGCACCGTGGCGCGGAAGCTGCCGTCCTGCGGGCGGCGCTGTTCGGAGATGTCCATTTCCGCGGTCAGCTTGATGTAGCCGAGCAGGCGGTTGAGGGTGAGCGGCATGGCGAACATCGGCCGCAGCACGCCGTCGACGCGGAACAGCACGTGCAGGCTGTCGTCGGACGGCGCCAGGTGGATGTCGGTGGTGCGTTCGCGCACCGCGTAGTGCAGCAGGTAGTCCAGCAGCTTTTCCGGGCTGTAGGCATGGTCGTTGTCGGTGGACAGCCGCTTGATCTCGCGTTCGAGCAGGCTCTCGACCGGGTTCTGCGCGAAGTAGTAGGTGTGGCGGATCAGCCGCGCGACCTTGCCGTATTCGCCCTGCAGGAAGCGGCAGCGCAGGCCGCAGCGCTGCAGTACCAGCTGCCCCACGGCCTGGGTGTCGGCGTCGCCGAGCAGCACTTCCAGCGCATCGCCGGCACGCCGCAGCGGCAGGAACTGGCGCAGCTGGCACAGCTCGCGGTTGAACATCGCCAGCACCTGCGGGTCGGCGTGCGCCAGGGTGTCCACCTGCACGTACTCGATGCCGTTCATCTCGGCCAGCACGCGCACGATGTCCGATTCGTTGGCCAGGCCGTGGCGGATCAGGATCCGCCCCAGGCGCTGCTTCTCGACCTCGTTCTTCTGCAGCGCGTACTGCAGCTGGGTGGCGTCGATCAGGCCGCGTTCGAGCAGGCGTTCGCCCAGGCGCGTGCCGTCGCGCTGCACGGCGGGCGGGGGCGCGGGGCGGGCGGGGGTGGGATCAACCGTTGCCATGGTGTTGCGTTTCCGGGGAAGTGGACGAGGCGGCGGCGGGGGCCGCCAGCAGGGTGTCGAACAGGAACAGGGTCGCCGGGTCGGGCGCGCCGCTGGGCGGCAGCCCGCTGCGTTGCTGGAAGTGCGCGATGGCCGCGCGCATCCGCGGCCCGTACAGGCCGTCGAGGGTGCCGGCGTACAGGCCTTCGGCCTGCAGCAGCGCCTGCACCGCGCGCACGCGCGCATGCTGGTCCTGCGCGGCGAGGAAATCCTCCGCGCGCAGCCGCGTGCGCCATCCCGCCTGCCAGCCCTCGGCCAGCTGGCGCAGGCACAGGCCGTCGCGCGTGGGCAGCCGCGCCAGCCAGGTAGCGGTGACCGCCTGCACCTGCACGCCGGCCTGGCCGAGGCGGCGCAGGCAGGCGTTCCAGTCGGCGTCATCGGCGCGGGTGGACGGGGCGCTGGCCTGCGCCGGCACGGGCGCGGGCACCGGCGGCGTGTCCTCGGCGCGCGAGTCGGCGCCGCGCAGGGCCAGGAAAAGCACGGTGGCGGCGAGCACCCCGGTGAGCGAGGCGGCGGTCGCAAGCGAGTGCCTTGCACGCTTCAGGCGGCGGGCCAGGGGGCGGGCGCCGGCCTCGGCGGCGGCGGTGCGCACCAGTGCCGGATCGATCACCCGCGCATGCGCCGGCAAGCCATACAGGCCGTACAGGCAGCGGTCCATGATCTGGTGGATGCGCCGCGGGTTGCCGCCGCTGGCGCGGTGCAGCGCCTGCGCGGCATCGGCGCGCAGGCGGATGCCGGGGCTGGGGTTGCCGGCCGCATCCAGGCGGTAGTGCACGTAGCGCTGCACTTCGTCGGCGGCCAGGACGTCGAGCTGCACGTGCTTGCAGATGCGGCTGGTCAGCTGGCGGATGCCGGGCTGCTCCAGGTTCGCGCGCAGTTCCGGCTGCCCGGCCAGGACGATCTGCAGCAGCTTTTCCTGGCCGGTTTCCAGGTTGGTGAGCAGGCGCAGCAGCTCCAGGCTTTCCAGGGTCAGGTTCTGCGCGTCGTCGATCATCAGCACGCAGGTGACCTGCGCGCGCCATTGCTGGACCAGGAAGCGGTTGAGGGTGTCGATGTCCGCCGCCGGCGTGCCGCGCGCCTCCAGGCCGAAATCGCGCAGCACCGCGGCCAGCAGGTCCGGGCCCTGCAGGAAGGTGTTGAACACCAGCGAGGTGACCATGCCCGCGCCGCCGAGCGCGTACAGCAGCCGGCGCAGGAAGGTGCTCTTGCCGGTGCCGATCTCGCCGGTCAGCAGCACGAATCCGGCGCGGGTGCGCAGGCAGTGCGCCGCTTCGACCCGCTCGGCCTCCAGCCGCGCGGTCTGGAACCACGCCGCCGCATCGGGCGTAGGCGGGAACGGCGCGCGTTCCAGGCCCAGCGTCTGCAGGTGGCGGGTGAGGGCCGGGTTCATGGCGCGGTGCTGCCCAGTTCGGCCAGCGCACGGGCGACCTGCGGCGAGCGCGGATGGCGCCCGGACAGCCGCACCAGCCGCGTGCGCGCGGCATCGGCATCGCCGCGGCGGGCGTCGAGCAGGGCGATGTTGACGCCGGCATTGACGTCTTCGGGAACCCGCTCGGCGATCCTGCGGTACAGCGTTTCGGCCCGTGCGGTGTCGTTGCCGGCGTGCGCGACCCAGGCCTGCATGCGCAGCAGGGTCAGGCTCTCGGGCGCCAGCAGGCCATCCAGGCGCGCCAGCGCCTGGCGGGCGTTGACCAGGTCGCCGCCGGCCATCGCGCGCTCGACGTCGGCCACGGCCTGCTCCACCGCGCGGCCTTCGCGGCCGGCATCGGCGGGCGCCGCGCCGCTGCGGCGTTCGACCTCGATGCGGATGGCGGGCGCGGCGCCGTCGCTGGCGGCGGCCATCGGCGGCGGCGCGGTGCGGGCGGGGGCCGGGGTGGCGGCGACCGGCGCAGCAGCAACCGCTGCGCCGGCGTGGGGGTCGGACGCCGGCGGCTCCTGCACGGCGCTGGCGGGCGGCGTGGGATCCGGCGATTGCGCCGGCAGCGGCGCAACTGCGCTCGCCATTACGGGTGGCGCGACGGGCGCGTGGACCACGTCCGGCGCGGCGGGGGGCGGCGTGGCGCTGGCGGCCGTGGGCTGCGTGACGACGGGCGCGGTGGCGGGCAGGGCCGCGGCGGTGGCCTCGGCGGCGTGCGCCGGCGGCGCGCTGCTGCCGCGCCCGCCGACCCCCAGCAGCACCGCGCCGGCCAGCACGAAGCCGCCCAGGCCGGCCGCGGCGAACAGCGCGGTACCGCGCGTGCGCGGCGACTGCCGAGCCCACCAGGACGCGCGGGGCGCCGGGCGCACCGGCAGCGCCGGCCCGTCCTGTTCCCGCAGCGCGTCGTGGATCAGGCTCATATCACCTTCACCCGCAGCACCAGCACCAGTTCGCGGGTGCTCTGCTGCTTGGCGCGCGAGCCGAACAGCTTGCCGAAGGCCGGCACGTCGGACAGGCCGGGGATGCCGCTGTCGTTGAGGTTGGCCTTCTGGTCGATCAGGCCGCCGAGCAGCACGGTGTCGCCATCGCGCAGGTTGAGCGTGGTGGTGATGCCCTTGACGTTGACCACCGGCAGGGTGACGGCGTTGCCGTTGGGGAACTTCTGCAGTTCCAGGCTGCCGGGGACCACTTCGGTCTGCATCGGGTGCACCAGCAGTTCGACGCCGCCGTTGTCGTGCACGACCGGGGCCACGCCGATCACCACGCCGGAGAACAGCGAATCGGTCTGGATGTCGGTGGACTGGTTGTAGGCGCTGCCGCCGCCGGTGTTGGAGAAGTTGCTGGTGGACTTGGTGACGTAGCGGATGTTGGAGCCCACGCTCAGGTAGGCCGGGCTGCCGTTGCGCACGCGCACGCTGGGGTTGGACAGCACCTTGACGTTGCCGAAGGTGCGCAGCGCGTTGAGCGCGGCCGAGAAGGTGTCCGTCAGGTAGCTGATGCCCAGCCCGCGCCCGGCCACCGAGCCCAGCGTCTGGTTGGGGAAGATGATGTTGCGGGCCTGGTCGCCATAGCGGCCATAGCGCTGGTAGGGCAGCAGGTTGGGGTTTTCCGGGATGCCGAGGTCGGGATTGGCGGGCGTGCCGGGCAGCGGCGCGATGGTGGCCGGGCTGTCGCCGTAGATGCCGGCCACGCGGTTGCGCAGCAGGTTCCAGTCCACGCCGTACTGGAAGTTGTCGTTGAGCGACACGTCCAGGATCTGCGCTTCGACCAGGACCTGGCGGCGCATCTTGCTGGTGGTGTGGCCGACCAGCTCCTCCACCGCGCGGATCTGCGACGGGCGGGCGCGGACGAACAGCGTGCCGGAGCTGGGATCCAGGCTGTAGCGGCTCTTTTCCGGCGCCGGCGGCGCATCCGGGCCACGCGCGGTGGTGGCCTGTTCGTCGCTGCCCAGGATCACCTTGATCGCGGCGTCCAGCTGCTTGTAGGGGTCGTTGTCCTTGCCGACGCTGCCGCTCATGGTGAGCGTGCCGCGCAGCGACTGGCCGCCGCCGCCGGCACTCTGGATGCCGGCACCGAACACGTCGCCGCCGGTGGACAGGTCGAAGGAGGTGCTGGAGTTGAGCAGGTCGACGTTGAAGATGCGTTCGCGCATCTGCCCCACCACCAGCGCGCCGCCGCGGATCTCGCCGTGCAGGTCGAACGCGTCGAGGATGTGGTTGTAGACCTCGCGTGCGCTGACGTTGCGCAGGTGCAGGCTGGTGCGCTGGCGCTGCTCCAGCACCTGCGGGTCGACGATCAGGTTCATCTTCAGCTCGTCGGCCAGCGCCCACAGCAGCTGGCCGACGTCGGCGTTGAACATGCTGATGCTGACCACGGTGTTTTCCAGCGGGTCGTAGGCCGGCGCCACCGGCGCGACGGCGTCTGCCTGCTGCTGCAGGCGCTGCTCGACCTGTTCGCGCATGCGGTCCTGCTGGCTGGCGAGCTTCCTGGATTCCTCGACGATGGCGTTGCCGCTGCGTTCGAGCGCCTTGTACTCGGTCGGCGGGAGTTCCTGGACGCTGCGTGGCGGCATGTTGCTGCAGGCGGTCAGCGCCAACGCGCCGATCGCGCTGACGAGCGTTCTGACCGTGGGGCGGCGTGGGACGCGGGCGGTGCGGGCGTTGGGATTCATCGGTTCTGTACCTTGGAAGGATGCGGTGGAAGGCAGAGGGAAGGGCATCGGCGGTCAGCGCGTGGTGGCCATCAGCCAGCCGAGCAGGGCGGTGGCGCTTTCGGCGACGACGAGATCGTCGTAGCGCTCATCGCCGGGGTAGTCGGGCGGGGTGACGCAGGTGCCGTTGCCCTGGGCGAAAGCGCGGTTGTTGGCGCCATCGAAAGCGGCATCGCCACTGCCGCCGTCGCGCGCGCCGACCGGGGCCACCAGCACGAAGGCGGGGTTGACCATGCGCGTGCCGGTGCCACCGCCGGCGCACTGCGTGGGCGTGCCGCCACTGATGTAGTGCGGCTGGCTGGCCAGCGGGGCGATGGTGTTGGCGGCGACGACGCGCGACAGCGCCGAGCCGAAGCCGCCGGCGTACTCCAGGTCCGGCTGGTCGGCCGATTCGCGTGCCGGTACCACCAGGTCGGTGTTGGCGGTGCCGCGATGCACGCCATAGCGCAGGCGTTCGCCGCGTACCGGCACCTCCAGCCCGAGGCTGGCGTACGGCAACCAGCCGACATTGCCGGTGGCGCTGCAGGTGCCGTTGCTGCCCTCGAAGCCGGTGTCGCCGTTGCTCGACAGGTCGGGGCAGGGCAGCCGCTTGTTGCGCAGTGCGAAGGCGTGCAGCGCCTGCCGCGCGGTCTCCGCATGGGCGCGGGCAGCATTGTGGCGGCGTGCCTGGCCGATGTTGTCGAAGGCCGACAGTGCGGTCATGGTCAGCAGCCCGAGCACGCCGACGACCACGGCCAGCTCCACCAGCGAAAAGCCGCTTCGGGTGCCGGGGCCGAGCCGTGCGGGGCGGTGGCGTGGCTGCATGTCACTGCGCCCGGCCCGGTGCCGCGGGCAGGTTGGCCGGGGCCACGTCGTAGCGCAGCTGGCCCTGCAGCTGCTGCAGTTCGGCCAGGATGGCGGCATTGCGCTGGCGCTGCGCCGGGCTGTCCGGCTTCTGCGTGGACTCGGCCAGCTCCACGGCCAGGGCCTGCGCGCGCTTGGCGATCAGCAGGTTGTTGCGCAGTGCGTCCAGGCGCACGTCCGCGGGCGCCTTGCCGGATTTTTCCAGCTGGTCGAGCTGCGCCAGCAGGTCGTCGGCCATGCGCATGTTGTTGCCGGATTTCAGGCGGATGTCGGCCAGCGAGCGGCCGATGTCCGTGGCCGCCGCGGCAGGCGGCGCGGCGGCCGCGGCGCGCTGCATGGCGGTGCCGGCGGCCGCGGGTTCTTCGGCCTGCACCCACGGCGGCGTGTCCGCACCCGCCTGCGCGGCCTGCGGCTCGGCGGCGGCGGAGTCGGCCTGCACCGCGGCCGCCACCGGGGCGGCGGGCGTGGCATCGTCGCCAGAATGCCGTACCGCCAGGATCGCCAGGGCGCCGCCGGCGATCAGGCCGGCGCCCCACAGCAGTGGCTTCCTGTAGCGGGCGTTCATCGACGTTCCCCCGTGCCGTTGCCATAGGGCGAGGGCACCGGCAGCGTGGCCAGTTCGCCGGCCGCGTTGCGGATGCGCACCCAGTCCGGGCCGATGGCGTCCACGCGCGCACCGCTGGCCAGCCGCGAGCCGCGCTGCACGCGCTGGCCGTCGATGACCGCGCTGGGGCGGCCATTGGTGATCAGCACCAGCGAGACGGCGTGCGCGGCGGCCGTTTCCGCACCGCCAGCGAGGGCGGACGACGGGCCGCCTTCGCTGGCGGGCGGCGTGACCAGCGGCAGGGCCAGCAGGGGCTGGCCGTCACCGATCGGGGCGCTGCGGCGCAGCCGTTCGACCTGCGCCTGCATCTGCTGGTTGTGGGCGATGGCGCTGCGCAGTTCCACCATGGCGGCGGTTTCGTCGGCATCGTTGCCCAGCTGCAGCACGGCAGGCTTGACCACGACCATCGTCGCCAGCCAGCCGGTGACCGCCAGCCAGACCACGAGCGCGAAGGCGGCGATGAACTTGATCTTCATGGACGGACCTCTGCCGCCGGGACCGACGGGCGCTTGAGCAGGTAGGAGAAGAAGCCGCCGGCCGAACGGGTGTTCATGCCGCCGCCCTGCGGATCGACGGGCTGCGGGTCGAACCCGGCCCGGCGCAGGCCTTCGACGAAGGCCGGGACCTGCATTCCCGGCGTGCCGCGCCAGGGATCGGCCACGCCGTCCACGCGCAGCGTGTAGTCGCCCGCTGGCGGGGCCGGGGCGGCCGGCATGCCGGGATTGCGCGGTGCCGCTGCCGGTTCTTCCAGCTTCACCCGCAGGATGCGTACCTGGCCGGCCGCGGCGTCGCGCACCTGGGCCAGGCTGGCGCTGGGATCGGCGCCCTCATGCAGGCGCGTGGCGCGTTCGATGAACGCCTGCACGCCGGCGAAGCCTTCGGGCATGGCCTGTTGCGCCTGCATCGCGGCGATGCGTTGCTCGATCGCCTCGATCTCGGTCCCCAACTGGTCGGCGCGGGCGCTGGCCTCGCTGCCGGTCAGCGCCCAGCGGGCGCCCAGCGCGGCGAGGATCAGGGTGAACACCAGCGACGCGGCGCTGGCCACGGGCAACAGTGACTCGGCGCTCCAGGCCAGGCGGCTGGCGGCGGGGTTGATGGCGATGCCGGGCCGGGCCTGGGACTGGATCCAGCCGATGCCGCTGCGATATTCGTTGCCATGCTCGTCGCGCACCACGCGCAGCGGCACGCTGTCGACCCGCAGGCCGCTGCGCACGGCAAAGACCTCGCGCAGCGCGTCGTCGCTCCACGGCTGGCCCTCGTCCGGGCGCGGCACCAGCACCGGGCACCATTGCAGGGCCAGCGGCTCCAGGCTGTCCTCGCCGTTGCCGAGGTCCTCGGCGAACTGCTCGGCGAGCGCGCCGACGGTCATCGCCATGTCCGACGGGTCTTCGCTGTAGGCCAGCGCGGTGCGGTAGATCATGTCGTGCTTGAGCACGGCCAGCACGCTGACCTGGCGGCCGGACTGCAGCACCAGCCCCACGCCCGGCTTGAGCGACTTGAACAGCAGCGAGGTGAAGGGAATCAGCAGGCAATGGTCCGGCTGCGCCTCGGCCCAGGCGTAGGTCTGCTGCCACAGGTCCAGCGGGACCGCGGTGAACAGGGTCTGGTAGCCGGCGCCGATGCTGCGCGTGCGGTGGATCAGGATCTTGCTTTCGCCGTCGATCATGCCGTCCGAGCGCAGCCGTCGTTCGATCAGGGCCACCGCATGCGCGGGGCTGCCTTCGAGCGAAATGACGTTGCTGACCGCATTCTCGAAATCGCTGACCACCACCGCCGCGCCGGCCAGCCGCGGGCGGCCCTCGCTGCGGGTGACGGTGGCGCCGTCGAACAGCAGCCAGTGGCCCTGTTGCTGGATGACGTGGAGCAGGCTCATGGCAGGGGATTCCCGTGGGTGCCGGCGTCGGCGGCGGTCTGGAACAGCAGGCTGCCGCGCAGGGTCAGCGACAGCGGCGCGGGCCGGCGGTCGAGGCTGCCGGGCGGGTCGAACAGCCCCTCGTCGGGATGGGTGACGGCGATCTCGAAGGACTCGGCGCCGAACAGGTGGTCGGGCGAGCGCTGCACGGTGGCCAGCAGCGGCAGCGCTTCCTCGCGGTGCATCTGGCTCTGGCGCAGGTTGATCAGGCGCTCGCCCCAGGCGCCGGGCACCAGCCCGTTGGCCTGGGCGCTGGCCAGCAGCTGGCGCGCGGAGTTGGCGTGCTCCACGCGCAGCCGCGTCTCCTGCTCGCGCACCTTGGCCTCGGACAGCAACTGGTTGCGGTCGCCCAGGCGCTGGTAGGCGTCGGCCAGGGCCGAGCGTTCCTTGATGAACCACACCGCCGCCACCACCAGCGAAGCCAGGGTGGCGGCGAACAGCAGCAGCGAGGTGCGGCGCGAGTGGCGCAGGCGTGCGAGCAGGGAGGGCCGGCGCATCGGCTTACTGGTTCATCTTGTAGCTGGCGACGACGGTCATGACCTGGTCGTCGTCGGTGCCGGTGCCGAACGTCTTGCCGTCGGTGACGGCCGAGGACATCGAACCGGTGTTGTTGCCGCCCCATTCGGCGCCGATGGCGTTGGCCGTGGTCGCGCCGCCGGACGCGGTGGCGGTGCGCGACTGGATGCCGACCTGGCGGAAGGCGCCGTTGCTGGCGTCGGGCTTGCCGTCGATCATCTGGTCCAGTGCACGGGCCAGGTCCGGGGTCAGCCCGGTGATGATCATCGCGTTGCCCGAGCCCCACAGCGTGCCGGGCCGGTTCCAGCCGAAGCACACGCGGATTTCCTGCGGGTTGCCGTTGGTGTCCAGGTAGGCGTAGCGGTCTTCCTTGCCCTCGCCGCGGCCCGGCGGCAGGGTGATGCCGGCCTTGCGCACCAGGTCGCGCAGGTCAAAGCCGGTGTCGCCCTCGCGGGTGCGGGTCAGGCCGTTGCTGGTCGGCAGTGCGTCGGTGCCGGAGCAGATCAGCGCCGGCTCGGTCGCGTTCTGGCTCATGTCGCCGCCGGAGAAGCCGGTGAAGTGGGTGCCATTGACCATCAGCTGCGGCGCGGACTGGTTGTCGCCGATCGGCGCGCCGTAGCGCTGGTGGTAGCTGTTGTAGGTGACCACCCACTGGTCGACGAACTTCTGCTTGATGCGGGTGTACTCGGCGTTGCGCTGCACGTCGCGGCCGATCATGACCGCGCCGATGATCACGCCGATGATGACCAGCACCACGGCCATCTCGACGAGGGTGAAGCCGCCCTGGCGGCGCTGGGAAGACATTTGCATTGGATTGCCCCTTTGATGGAAACCTGCGCTGCCCGCCGGTACAGCGGGCACCGGCAGGCGTGTGTTGTTTCGGGGCAACGTGATAGGGCACGGACGTAAGAGGAACGTAAGAGCGTCGCGCCGGCCGTCATGCGCGCACCGGCGGAACGCCGCGCCCGCGCCGCGCATGGCCGGATGCGGGGCGTTGGACATGGCGGCGTATGGGGCGGCACGTGCGCAGGCAGCCGCGGTCCGGTTATCGTCGGCATCCGTCCTGGTTGCCGGTTCCGCCGATGAAACGCCTGCCGCTGTTGCTGCTGTCCTGTCTTGCCATTCCTGCCCTGCATGCCGCCGACCGCATCACCGGGCCGGGCTTTGCCACCCGTTCGGAAGTGATCGCGCCGCATGCGATGGCCGCGACTTCGCAGCCGCTGGCCACGCAGATCGCGCTGGACGTGATGAAGTCAGGGGGCTCGGCGGTGGACGCGGCGATCGCCGCCAATGCCGCGCTCGGCCTGATGGAGCCGACCGGCAACGGCATCGGTGGCGACCTGTTCGCCATCGTGTGGGATCCGAAGACGCAGAAGCTGTATGGCTACAACGGCTCGGGCCGTTCGCCGAAGTCGCTCACCCTGGCTGAGTTCCAGCGCCGCGGGCTGAAGGACATTCCCGCTACCGGACCGCTGCCGGTGTCGGTGCCGGGGGCGGTCGATGGCTGGTTCGCGCTGCACGCGCGCTTCGGGCGCAAGCCGATGGCCGACAACCTGGCCCCGGCGATCCGCTATGCGCGCGACGGCCACCCGGTGGCCGAGGTGATCGCGTACTACTGGGACCGCTCGGTACCGCGCCTGTCGCCGTACCCCGGCTTCAAGGAACAGTTCACCGTCGACGGCCGCGCGCCGCGCAAGGGCGAGCTGTGGCGCAACCCGAACCTGGCCGACACCCTGCAGAAGATCGCCGACGGTGGCCGCGACGCGTTCTACAAGGGCGACATCGCGCGCACCATCGATGCCTATTTCAGGGCCAACGGCGGTTTCCTCTCCTATGAGGACATGGCCGGCCACCATGGCGAATGGGTCGAGCCGGTGAGCAGCAATTACCGCGGCTACGACGTGTGGGAACTGCCGCCCAACAGCCAGGGCATCGCCGCGCTGCAGATCCTCAACATCCTGGAAGGCTACGACTTCACGAAGATCCCGTTCGGCTCGCCCGAGCACGTGCACCTGTTCGTCGAGGCCAAGAAGCTGGCCTTCGCCGACCGTGCGCGCTTCTACGCCGACCCGGCATTCTCGCCGGCGCCGGTACAGCGGCTGGTGTCGAAGGACTATGCCGCCCGGCGGCGCGCGCTGATCTCGATGGACTCCGCGCTGAAGGAAGCGCAGCCGGGCACGCCGAAGCAGCTGGAGGAGGGCGACACCATCTACATGACCGTGGCCGATGCCGACGGCATGATGGTCTCGTTGATCCAGTCCAACTACCGCGGCATGGGCAGCGGCATGGCGCCGCCGGGGCTGGGCTTCATCCTGCAGGACCGCGGCGAGATGTTCGTGCTGCAGGACAACCATCCCAACGGCTACGCGCCGGGCAAGCGGCCGTTCCAGACCATCATCCCGGCCTTCATCACCCGCGACGGCAAGCCGTTCGCCAGCTTCGGCGTGATGGGCGGGGCGATGCAGCCGCAGGGCCATGCGCAGATCGTGATGAACCTGGTGGACTTCGGCATGAACCTGCAGGAGGCCGGCGACGCGCCGCGCATCCAGCACGACGGTTCCACCGAGCCGACCGGGCAGGGCACGGCGATGCGCGATGGCGGCGAGGTCAACCTGGAGACCGGGTTCCCCTACGAGACCATCCGCGCGCTGATGCGCAAGGGCCACCGGGTGGTGTTCGCCGACGGCCCGTACGGCGGCTACCAGGCGATCATGCGCGACCCGGCGACCGGCGTGTACTACGGTGCGTCGGAAAGCCGCAAGGATGGGCAGGCGGCCGGCTACTGAGGCGCCCGCCGCGCGCGTCGCCGGGGCAGGCCGTCAGTCGTGCCCCGGTGTCCGCGCCGCGGTGCGGGTGTCGTCCTGCGCGGCCATCTCGCGTTCGATCCAGGCCTGCACGGCATGTCGCGCGCGCTGCGCGCGACGCCGCTCGAGCTGGTACTCCAGGTCCAGCACGCGGTACAGGCTGACCATGACCAGCACCATCAGGAGCGCGAACGGCAGCGCGGCGATCGTGATCATGCCCTGCAGCGCGTCCAGCCCGCCGGCCAGCAGCAGGACCGCGGCGATCAGCGCCACGGCCACGCCCCATACCGCCTTGCGCGACGGCGGCGGGTCGCCGGCCTCGTCGGTGGACATGCTGGCCAGCACCAGCACCGCCGAATCGGCCGAAGTGACGAAGAAGATCACCAGCAGCACCAGCGCGACGCCCGCCAGCAGCAACCCGCCGGGCAGGCTGTCGAACAGCGCGAACAGCACCGTCTCGTAACCGTCGCCCAGCGCCTGCAGCAGGTCGGCATGGCCGGTGATCTGCGCCCACAGCGCGCTGCCGCCGAACACCGAGAACCACAGGAAGCCGAGCAGCGTCGGCGCCAGCACCACGCCGACCACGAATTCGCGCACGCTGCGCCCGCGCGACACGCGGGCGATGAACGCGCCCACGAACGGCGCCCAGGCGATCCACCAGGCCCAGTAGAAAATCGTCCAGTCGGCCACCCAGGTGCTGCCGGAGAACGGCGACATGCGCAGGCTCATCGTCACCAGCTGGTTGAGGTAGGCGCCGAGCGTGGTGGTGAAGGTGTCGAAGATGAAGCCGGTCGGGCCCAGCACCAGCACCGCGGCCAGCAGCAGCGCCGCCAGCAGCAGGTTGCAGTTGGACAGCCATTTGATGCCGCGGTCCACGCCGCTCAGGGTCGAGGCCATGTACAGCACGAAGGCGATGGCGATGATGACCAGTTGCACGGTAACGCTGGCGGTGATGCCGAACACGCGCTGCAGGCCGGCGGCGATCTGGATGGTGCCGAAACCCAGCGTGGTGGCCACGCCGATCGCGGTGGCCACGACCGCGGCGATGTTGACCGCGTGGCCGATGGCGCCGCGGTGATGGCGGCCGATCAGCGGCTGCAGCATGTCGCTGACCAGGCCGCGTCCGTTGCGGTTGTACTGGAGCCAGGCCATCGCCAGCCCGATCAGCGCGTAGATCGCCCATGGGTGCAGGCCCCAGTGGAAGAACGCGTAGCGCATCGCCGCACGCGCCGCGTCCACGCTCTGGGGCGCCAGCCCTTCGGGCGGCGTGGCGAAATGCGAGATCGGCTCGGCCGCGCCCCAGAACACCAGGCCGATGCCCATGCCGGTGGCGAACAGCATCGCCAGCCAGCTGGCGCGCGAGAAATCCGGCTCGGCGTCCTCGCCGCCGATGCGCAGGGTGCCGAAGCGGCCGAACGCCAGGTACAGCAGGAAGCTCAGCGTCAGGAACACGATCAGCAGGTACAGCCAGCCGACGCTGCGCACGACCTCGGCCAGCGCGGCCTGCACCACGTCGTTGAACGGGCCGGGGGCGAGGCCGGCCAGCAGCACCAGTGCGGCGACCAGCGCGATGGAAACACGAAACACCATGGAGGAGCTTCTCCGATCTGGGGATGGGGGAGCGAGCCAGGGCTTGCAGTGGAGCCGGCCACGAACAGGCGCGGAAGAGGCGGTGCCGGCACGGCGGCACGGGGCCGCATGAATGCGGCAGCGGCGCATCCTACTGAACGCGATGTCACGATTCCGTTAGTGGCCACCGGCCCGCCGCGCCGGAACGGGCGTGGCCACGCATCGGCCGGGTTTTCCACCCGGCTGGCCGGTTCATGCTCTAATGCCGCCCGAAGCGGGGGTACCGCGGCCATGGCGCCACGGTTGAGACAGTCCCTTGGAACCTGATCCGGTTGATACCGGCGTAGGGAAGCTTCGCAATGCCCCGTCGCGTGGACGCCCGCCCAAGGTGCGTCCATGGGCCGGCGGCAGTGCGCCTTCGCTTCGTCCGGCCCGTGCATCCGCGTGGGCCTCCAACAGGACGACGCCCGATGAATGCACCGCTTTCCGCCCTGCAGCAGCAGGCACAGCAACTGTCCGGATCGGTCACGCAGCCGATCCCCGGCTCACGCAGGATCCACGTGCCCGGCTCCCGCCCGGACCTGCGGGTACCGATGCGCGAGATCGTGCTGACCCGCACGCCCACCCTGTTCGGCGGCGAGCACAATCCGCCGGTCACCGTGTACGACACGTCCGGCCCGTACACCGATCCGGACGTGCGGATCGACCTGTGCGCCGGCCTGCCGGCGCTGCGCCGCGGATGGATCGAGGAGCGCGGCGACAGCGAATGCCTGGAGCAGCTCGGTTCGGCGTTCGGCCGTGGCCGCGAGCGCGACCCGGCGCTCGATGCGGTGCGCTTTCCCGCGCGCAGCCTGCCGCGCCGCGCGCGCGCCGGCGCCAACGTCACCCAGATGCACTACGCGCGGCGCGGCATCGTCACCCCGGAGATGGAGTTCGTCGCGATCCGCGAGAACCAGCGGCTGGAGGCGGTGCACGAGGCGCATCTGCTGAAGCAGCACCCGGGCGAGCACTTCGGCGCGGCCATCCCGCCCCGCATCACCCCCGAATTCGTGCGCGACGAAATCGCCCGCGGCCGCGCGATCCTGCCCTGCAACATCAACCACCCGGAAAGCGAGCCGATGATCATCGGCCGCAACTTCCTCACCAAGATCAACGCCAACATCGGCAACAGCGCGGTGTCCTCGGGCATCGCCGGGGAAGTCGAGAAGCTGGTGTGGGCGATCCGCTGGGGCGGCGACACGGTGATGGACCTGTCCACCGGCAGGCACATCCACGAAACCCGCGAGTGGATCATCCGCAACGCGCCGGTACCGATCGGCACGGTGCCGATCTACCAGGCGCTGGAGAAGGTCGATGGCCGCGCCGAGGCGCTGACCTGGGAGATCTTCCGCGACACGCTGATCGAGCAGGCGGAGCAGGGCGTGGACTACTTCACGATCCACGCCGGCGTGCTGCTGCGCTACGTGCCGCTGACCGCCAGGCGCACCACCGGCATCGTCTCGCGCGGTGGTTCGATCATGGCCAAGTGGTGCCTGGCGCACCACAAGGAGAACTTCCTCTACACCCACTTCGAGGACATCTGCGAGATCATGAAGGCCTATGACGTGGCCTTCTCGCTGGGCGATGGCCTGCGCCCCGGGTGCATCGCCGATGCCAACGACGCCGCGCAGTTCGGCGAACTGGAAACGCTGGGCGAACTCACCAGGATCGCCTGGAAGCACGACGTGCAGACCATGATCGAAGGCCCCGGCCACGTGCCGATGCAGTTGATCAGGGAGAACATGGACAAGCAGCTGCGCGAGTGCGGCGAGGCGCCGTTCTACACGCTCGGGCCGTTGACCACCGACATCGCCCCGGGCTACGACCACATCACCAGCGCGATCGGTGCGGCGATGATCGGCTGGTACGGCACCGCGATGCTCTGCTACGTCACGCCGAAGGAGCACCTCGGGCTGCCCAACCGCCAGGACGTGCGCGACGGCATCATGGCCTACAAGATCGCCGCGCATGCCGCCGACCTGGCCAAGGGCCACCCCGGTGCCCAGGTCCGCGACAACGCGCTGTCCAAGGCGCGCTTCGAGTTCCGCTGGCAGGACCAGTTCCACCTCGGCCTGGATCCGGAAAAGGCGCAGGAGTTCCATGACGAGACCCTGCCGAAGGACGCGCACAAGCTCGCCCATTTCTGCTCGATGTGCGGCCCGCACTTCTGCTCGATGAAAATCACCCAGGACGTGCGCGACTATGCGGCCGAGCATGGGCTGGACGACACCCGGGCGATCGAGGCCGGGATGCAGGAAATGTCGAAGGCGTTCCGCGCACAGGGCGCGCAGGTGTACCGCGCCGAATGAGGGCCGGTGGGCGCGCGGCGCATGCATCGGTCCCGCGCGCTCCATCGCGTCGAACGTCGCAGGTGCAGCGCGCACGTGCGGCGTTCGGCGCCGTGTACGGTGGAGTGAATCGCTTCTTTAGGTTTTCTTCAGCTTGTTGAATCACCGCCACGCACGACAACGGCGCAGCGGCACGCGTTGGCCGCGCACGCTGCAATCACGCGGGTTTGTGTGGCGTGGGCGCGATATGGCGTTTGCCGAAGGATGAACGGGAGCTAAAAAAAACGCGCCCAAGGGCGCGAATTCTGAAGCGGATTATGTGCATTGCGTCGGCGAGAGAGAGCCTGATGTCGTCCCGCGTGGGTACACGGGTAACTGCCATGGGCTAATATCCGCGCGCCTTGAAACATTTGCTCATTGCGTTGACGCCATTTGCGGAATTTGGCGGTTCACTGGCGGCAATACCACCAGGGGGCGGGCACAGGACGATGCCCTCCAGCGATTCAATCCCTGACCGGCATGGAACCCATCAACAGCGCTCTTTCCAACACTGAACGCCTGCATATCGGCGATTGCCTGATCGTCCTGCCGTCGCGCGAGGTACATGCGCCCGGTGTACGGCGCAGCGTGCGGCTCACGCCCAAGGCGATCGGTGTGCTGCTGGCGCTGGCGCGCGGCGCCGGCAATGTGGTCACCCGTGACGAACTGTTCGCCCAGGTGTGGCCCGATACCCTGCCGACCAATGACGTATTGACCCAGGCGGTCACCCAGCTGCGCAAGGCGTTGTCTGCCGGCGGCGCGTTCCCGCAGGGGCAGGAGTACATCGAGACGATCGCCAAGACCGGCTATCGCTTGCGTGCCCCGGTGGTATGGGAGCCGCGGGAGGAGCCGGCAGCACCGGCGGTCGACGCGCAGGCGCAGGAACCTGACCGAAGCGCGGCTGCCGCGGCCGGGCCGGCACCGCTTGTGGAGGGCGCCAGCGCTGCGGCACCCCCGCGCAGCGGAATCTGGCGCCGGGTGCGCCGCAGGCTGCTGTTGGCGGTGGGGCTGCTGTTGGTGTGCAGTTCGCTGACGATGGCGTGGCTGCTGTGGCAACGCCCGGCTACCGAGAGCGCGCTGGATGCGGCCACGGCCGACGGTACCGGCGTGATCGGCAGTCCGCAGCGTCCTTACCGCCTGATCACCGCCAGGCAGGGGTTCGGAACGTTTCCGGCGCTGTCGCCCGATGGCGCGCTGGTCGCATTTGCCGACGAAAGCGACGGCGGTTCGACGCTCAAGGTGCAGAGCACCGGCAGCACCACCTCGGCGACCCTGGTGAAGCTGCCCGCCGGTGCCATGGACCGGTTCCCGGCGTGGTCGCCGGACGGGCGTGAGGTCGCATTCGCACGGTTCCATGCCGACGGCAGCTGCGAGGTGCTGGTGGTTGGGGTTACCGGTGGCAGTGCACGTCGTGCCACTGCCTGCGATGGCGCCGAGATGCTGAGCTTCAGCTGGACGCCGGACGGGCGCGGGTTGGTGTTCGGCACGATGACCGGCCGCCATGGCGCGCCCGGCATCCGTACCCTGGACCTGGCAACCGGGCGCTGGACGGCGCTGGATTACGAACGCGGCGAAGGCGATTTCGATTACGCACCGCGCTACTCGCCCAGCGGCCGCCAGCTTGGATTCACCCGCAACCCGCAGGTGGGTGGGGTGTGGGTGATGGCTGCCGACGGCGGCAACGCCCGTCGCGTCACCAGCGGCAGTGCGGAAATGCGCGGCTGGGCGTGGCTCGGCGAGCACGCCATCGTGTTCGGGCGGCGGATCGACAGCGAATCCCGGCTGTACCAGGTGGATCTGCGTTCGGGCCTGTTGAAGGACCTGGGCGTGGACGATGCGCAGAGTCCGAGCGTGGCCGGCATGGGCAAGCTGCTTGCCTTCGTGCATCGCGCACCGCAGTTCGGCCTGTTCCGGGTACCGCTGGACCATCCCGAGCGCAAGGAACGGCTGTTCGCATCAATGGGGCGCGATGCGCAGCCGATGATCGCGCCCGACGGGCAGCAACTGGTGTTCACTTCCAACCGCTCCGGCGCGTTCGCGCTGTGGTGGGCGCGCCTGGGGCAGCCCGATTCGCTGCGCCTGGTGGAGGGCTTCCGCCCGGAGGCGCGGCAGTCGCCGGACTGGCTGGCCGACAGCCAGCAGGTGCTGGTCAGTGGGCGCGATGATGATGGGCGACCGGGCATTTACGAGGTGTCACCGGAGCAGGGGCAGTGGAAGCGCTTGCCGATCCCCGTGGCCGAACCGCTGCAGGCCGTCTACGGCCCCAGCTCCAACCTGGTTTTCGTGATCGGCAGCGAGGGCGATGGCCCGGTCACGCTGTCGCTGTTCGACCGCGGCGGTGGCCGCTGGCGGCGCCTTGCCCAGGTACCTGGCGCCTCGCAGGTACGCTACGACCGCAGCACGCAGCGGGTGTTGTTCACCCGGCTCGCGGAAGGCGGCCTGTGGTCGGCCGATGCCGGTCTTGCACCCGGCAGCTTCCGCGAGCTCAGCGGCGAAGTGCCGACCCGCTGGCGTTTCCGTACCTGGGCCCTCGGCGGCGATGGCGCGGTGGCCTATCTGCGCCAGGATGACGGCTGCTCGGTACAGCTGAGCCGGCTCGACCAGTCGCAGGCGCCACGCTGCCTGGAGGTGCGGGCAGCCAGCGCCACCAATGGCTTCAGCGTGGCTCCCGATGGTGATGCCGTGTACGTGGCGCTGGCGGTTTCCGATGGCACCGACATCGGCATCATGCCGGTGCCCGAAAGCGCTTCGCGGCCATCGCTCGGCGTGCTCAAGTGGTTGCCGGCATTGGGAAAACCGGATTCGTGATTTCTTCGTCCGCGGTTCCGGAAGAATTCGGAAGGTTATCGTCGTAACTTCCTGACGGTTGCCGCCAGAGTTGGCAAAACCATCGGCCATTGAAGGCAAATGATGGTGAGTCATGCGACAGGTGGCCTGGGTCGATCGCGGCCAATCGGTTTCGTTCGAGAAGCAGCCCGAGGACGGTCCGCGTCCGAACTGCGTGGGGGTCGCCCGCCTGGGCAGCCTGCAGACCTCGGGAACCGTGTTCACCGTGTGGATGCAGCTGCGCGGCAGCGCCTGGGTGGAATCCAGGGAAGGCCGCTTCCGCCTGCGCCAGCGCGAGTGGATCGCGTTCGAGAAGGACTCGCGGCCGCTGATCCAGGCCAGCCGTGACGGGCTGTGCATCGGCGTGGCGCTGGATGCCGATGCGCTGCGTACCCTGGGCGACCTGGCCGACAGCGGGCTCTACGCCGGCCATGGCCTCATGGGCCGGGCCGAGGCGCGCACGGCGCTGCACCTGTGGCGCGAGGCGCAGGCCAGGGCGCCGGGCTCGCACGTCCTGCGCCCGCTGCTGCTGCACGTGGCGTCGCTGCAGCGGGATTATTCCGAGGGCGTGCAGCGCTGCCCGGGACGCTCGCGCCTGCGCAAGCGGCAGGTGTTCGGCCGCATGCAGCGCGCACGCATGTACCTGGAGGGCAACAGCCACCGCGTGGTGCGCATCGGCGAGCTGGCCGAGCTGACCAACTTCTCCAGCTGGTACCTGTCCAAGACCTTCCAGAGCCTGTACGAGGAAAGCCCGCAGTCGCTGTCCGCGCGCCTGCGCCTGGAGCGCGCGGCCATGCTGCTGCGCGATACCGACATGATGATCAGCGAAGTCGCCGCGGCCAGTGGCTTCGACAACTGCTGCAGTTTCGCCCGCGCCTTCCGCGCGCGCTTCGGGGTCCCGGCCAGCCGCTACCGCGAAGCGGCGGCCACGCGCCTTCCGCCACATTCGGCAAAGTCTGCGACTGCTTCGTGCAAACCCATGGCTTCGGTACGAACGTAACGTTCAGGGGTGTTTTAACGCACCACTAACGTAATCGGAGAGATTGATGAATTTTCGTACTCCCGCCGTGCGGTTGGGCCTGCTCCCGGCTGGCATTGCCATTGCGCTGACGCCTGCGTTCGCCTCGGCGCAGGACGCCGCTGCCGGCGCCACCACCCTGGACCGCCTGGAAGTCACCGGCTCGCGCATCCGCGGCGCCAACATGGAGACGCAGCAGCCGATCCTGACCCTGAGCCGTGAAAACCTGGAAAAGCAGGGCTTCACCTCGGTCGCCGACGTGCTGCAGAACATGACCTCGGCGGGTTCGCCGGCCATTTCCCGTTCCGAGTCGCTGGCTTCGGGCGAGAACGTGGGCGGTTACTACATCGACATCCGCAACCTGGGCGCCACCCGTACCCTGGTGCTGATGAACGGCAAGCGCCTGGGCGCCACCTCGGGCGGCTACCAGGATCTGAGCCAGATCCCGATGTCGGCCATCGAGCGCATCGAAGTGCTGAAGGACGGCGCGTCGGCCATCTACGGTTCGGACGCCATCGCCGGCGTGGTCAACGTGATCACCCGCAAGAACTTCGACGGCGCCGAAGCCAACGTCTACGTCGGCCAGTACGGCGAAGGCGACGGTGACCTGGAGCAGTACTCCTTCACCATGGGCGCCACCGGCGAGCGCGGCAGCCTGACCCTGTCGGCCGAATACTCCAAGCAGGATCCGGTCATGGCGCGTGACCGCTGGTTCTCGCGCGGCGGCAACAAGGGCCCGAACTCGACCCCGGCCGACTGGAGCGCGCTGACCAACAAGGGCAGCTGGTTCGGTCCGTGCGGCCCGGACGGCGCCGACGCGTGGTGCACCCTGAACCAGGGCGGCAACCCGAACAACGTCGCCGACTACCACCCGATCACCCAGGGTGAGTACACCAACGCCAACTCCGAGATGAGCCTGCAGACCGGCATCGAGCGCAAGTCGGTGTACGTCAATGGCACCTATGACTTCACGGACAACGTGTCGTTCAACGCGGACGTGCTGTACAACGAGCGCAACACCAACCAGCAGATCGCCGGTTATCCGTACCAGTCGGGCTCGGCCGCCATCAACACCCCGATGTCCGCCGACTCGGCGTTCAACCCGATCGGCGAAGAGATCCAGTTCCGTCGTCGTCTTTCCGAAGTGCCGCGTACCACCGACAGCCAGCTCAAGACCCTGCGCTTCGCGCCGTCGGTCAGCGGCTTCTTCGATTTCGCCGGCAAGTCGTTCGACTGGAACGTCGGTGCGCTGTTCAACCGCAACGAGTCGGTCAAGAGCAACCACGGCGACATGAGCCTGATCGCCGCGCGCCAGGCGCTGGGCCCGTCGTTCATCGATGCCAATGGCGTTGCCCGCTGCGGCACCGTGGAAAAGCCGATCGCCGGTTGCCTGGCGTGGAACCCGCTGCTGCCGATCGGCGTGGCCGGCCCCGGCTCGCTGGACAACAAGGACCTGCAGGAATTCCTGTTCCCGACCTACACCACCACCGGTGTCTCCAAGACCACCGCGTTCACCGCTGACCTGGCCGGCTCCATCATGACCCTGCCGGCCGGCGACCTCGGCTTCGCCATCGGCGTCGAGCATCGCGAAGAGAACGCCCGCTACGTGCCGGACGCGTTCATGCAGTCCGGGCAGTACACCGGCCTGGCGCAGAGCACCACCAACGGCAAGTACGACCTGAACGAGGTCTACCTCGAGCTGAACATCCCGGTGCTGGCCGACGTGGCCTTCGCCAAGGAACTGACCGTCAACGTTGCCGGCCGTTACTCGGACTACAGCAACTTCGGCGGCACCATGAACGGCAAGTTCGGCGTGACCTGGCGCCCGATGGACGAGCTGCTGGTCCGTGGCACCTACGCCGAGGGCTTCCGCGCGCCGTCGATCGACAACATGTACGGTGGCGTCAGCGCGAGCTTCGAGAAGTACATCGACCCGTGCTCGGTCGGCGTCGCCGGCAGCGTCGCCGGCAATGCCGCCTGCACCGCCGCGGGCGTCGCCCCGGACTACGTACAGCTGGGCCAGGGCCTGGAGCCCTGCACCACCTCGCCGTGCGCGACCCCGGACCAGTTCATCTCCGGTTCCAACCCGAACCTCAAGCCGGAAACCTCCAAGAGCAAGACCGTGGGTCTGGTGTGGAGCCCGCGCTGGGTGCAGGGCCTGGACATCTCGCTTGACTGGTACAACTACCAGATCACCGACATGATCATCTCCGACAGCGTCGACCGCATCCTGCGCGACTGCTACGTGCTGGGCAACAGCAGCCGTTGCGCCGGTATCGTGCGTGCCGCCGATGGTCACATCAGCGAGATGTTCTACGGCCTGGCCAACCTGGGCCAGATGGAAACCGAAGGCTACGACCTGGGCGTCAAGTACCGCCTGCCGGAACTGCCCATCGGTCAGATCTCGCTGGATTGGCAGACCACCTACACCGCCAAGTACGATGAAGTCGGCCAGAACAAGGCCGGCGACAAGATCATCATCGGCAACGTCGGCAGCCCGGGCATCTTCCGCGTGCGTTCGAACCTGGGCGTGAACTGGGAGTACGGCAGCTTCGGTGCCACCTACACCGCGCGTTACTACTCGGGCATGAAGGAAGGCTGCGTCAGCCTGGCCGACGGCTGGTGCGACCTGTCCGACCGTTACGCCAATGGCGAGTGGGACCCGCTGCGCAGCACCGGTTCCAACACCTTCCACGACCTGCAGGTCAACTACAAGGCACCGTGGAATGCCACCATCGCCCTCGGTGCGAACAACGTGTTCAACCACCGTGGCTCGCTGCAGTACTCGGCACCGAACAGCGATTTCGCCTACTACGGCGGCTTCGACATCGGTCGCTTCATCTACATGAAGTACACCCAGCGCTTCTGATCCATCGAAGTTCTGTGCAGCATGACGAAGGGCGGGCCGCAAGGCCCGCCCTTCTTCTTTTGCGTGGGTGTCCACCTGCGGGCGGCAGCGGCACGCGGGCAGGGCGGGTCAGCCGGCGGCGGCTGCGTGCGCGCAGCTCCTGCCGGCCGCCACGGGAGGTGTGGCCGCGCAGGTTCGATTGGTGGTTGCGGATACGCAAACGGAAACGGCCGCATCGGGTGCGGCCGTTCCGGGCAATGCGGGGGGATGCCGCCTCAGGCGATGGCGGACAGTCCGGCGAGGTCGCTGGCCATCTCGCGCCAGCCATCGAGCCGCGGCAGCACCGCGGTGCGTTCCAGATACTCTTCGTCCACCGGGTTGCCGCTGGCCAGGGACGTGGCCACGTGCACGGCGCCGGTGACCCAGAAGCTGCGCACGTTCGAGCGCTGCGGCTGCAGGTGGAACGCGACCGCTTCGATGATCGGCATCGGCAGCCCCCACAGCCCCAGCAGGTAGGCGCCGGCCTCGTCGTGGCCCGGGCGGTCGTCGCCCTCGGCCGCCGGCGCGCGCGCGTCGCGCACGCCCGGCAACAGCAGGCCGATATCGGCCAGCAGGGCGGCGGTCGAGCCCAGTTCGGCACTGGAGGAGGGCAGCATCTTCGCGGCCAGGCGCGAGGCGGCCAGGGCGCGCGCCTGCAGCGCGTTGCGCTCGGCCGGGGATACCGACGGCACCGAGAACACCTCGCTGGCCAGTACCAGGTCGCGCAGCGTGGACAGGCCCAGCCGGGTCACCGCGCCGCGCAGGTCGGAAATCGCCCGGCCGCTGTTGAAGAAGGCGGAGTTGGACAGCTGCAGCACCTTGGCGGCGATGGCCGGGTCGGCCGACACCAGCTTGGCGATGTCGCTGGCGTCGCTGTTCTCGTCCTCTTCCAGCGCATGCATCAGGCTCAGGTACAGGTGCGGCGGCGACGGCAGCTTCTCGATGCGGCCGATGGCCGCGCGCAGGCGCGGGCTGTCCAGCAGGTCGCGCAGCTCTTCAAGGCTGGTCAGCGCTTCCAGCAGCACTTCCGGCGACAGCGGCAACGGCAGGAAGCGGTGCGCCACGCCGATGATGCGGGCCGACGGCGCGCGCTGGCTCTGCGCGGCCTCGATCAGCGCGATGCGGATCGTTTCCGGGCGCAGGGTGCGGATCTGGCCGAGCAGGGTGGCGGGCGTGAGGTCGGGCAGCGCCGGGGCGACGATGACGGCGTCGATGCTGCTGGAGGCCACCGTGGCGATGGCGGCATTGCCGTCCGGGGCGGTCTGGACCTGCCAGTCCTCGCCCAGGTCGGTGATGTACTCGAGGAGATCGGCCGACAGGCTGGCTTCGTCGCCGACTAGCAGGATACGCAAGACATTTCCCCCAATGGAACCGTCCGGCCGCAACTGGAACAGGCCGGAAAACCGGCCTGCCAATGTAACGGAACGCCCCGCCGAGGTCATGCACCCCGCGGATGAAACGTGATGGTCGTCGCTGGCGGCGGCGCGGCGTGGCCCCGCCGCCGGCGTGGCTCAGCCCTGCTTGGCCACGAAGGTTTCGTGCGCCTGGACCAGGATGCGCTTGGCCTCGGCGGCGTCGCCCCAGCCTTCGATCTTGACCCACTTGCCCTTTTCCAGGTCCTTGTAGTGCTCGAAGAAGTGGCCGATGCGCTCCAGCCAGTGGCTGGACACCTGGGCGATGTCCTCGACGTGGCCGTAGCCGCTGAAGATCTTCGCCACCGGCACGGCCAGGATCTTCTCGTCGCTGCCGGCCTCGTCGCTCATCTTCAGCACGCCCACCGGGCGGCAACGCACCACCGAACCGGGCACCAGCGGCAGCGGCAGCACCACCAGCACGTCGGCCGGGTCGCCATCGCCGCACAGGGTGCTGGGGACATAGCCGTAGTTGCAGGGGTAGCGCATCGGCGTGGAGAGGATGCGGTCGACGAAGATCGCGCCCGATTCCTTGTCCACTTCGTACTTCACCGGCTCCGAGTCCTTCGGGATCTCGATGATGACGTTGATTTCTTCCGGGGGGTTCTTGCCCGCGGAAACGAGTTCCAGACCCATGCGCTGCTCCGAATCGTGCGTTTGACAGAAGGGCGCCATTCTACGCCGGCCGCTGGTGCGGCGCACCAAACGGCCCTGGGTCGGGGCGCTGGAGGACGTGGTTTCCGGCCGGGGCCGCGCACGCGGTTGCGGGCAGGGGGCGGACTGGCGGCGGGACGGCCGCCGTGCTGGCGCGCAGTTCGGGGGGAGGGGCGGCGCCGTGGCGCGGCCCCGTTCCGGCCCCTGCCCGCGCGTGCGGGAGGGGCCGGCGGCCTGCCTGGCGGGTTTACAGCAGCGGCACCAGCAGCAGCGCCACGATGTTGATGATCTTGATCAGCGGGTTGATCGCCGGGCCGGCGGTGTCCTTGTAGGGATCGCCGACGGTGTCGCCGGTCACCGCGGCCTTGTGCGCCTCGCTGCCCTTGCCGCCGAAGTGGCCGTCCTCGATGTACTTCTTGGCGTTGTCCCAGGCGCCGCCGCCGGTGGTCATCGAGATCGCCACGAAGATTCCGGTGACGATGGTGCCGATCAGCAGCCCGCCCAGCGCTTCGGGCCCGAGCAGCAGGCCGACCACGATCGGCACCGCCACCGGCAGCAGCGACGGCACGATCATTTCCCGGATCGCCGAGCGGGTCAGCATGTCCACCGCCTTGTCGTAGTGCGGCTTGCCGCTGCCGTCCATGATCCCGGCGATCTCGCGGAACTGGCGGCGCACTTCCTCCACCACCGCGCCGGCGGCGCGGCCCACCGCCTCCATCGCCATCGCGCCGAACAGGTAGGGAATCAGGCCGCCGACCAGCAGGCCGATGATCACCCGGTGGTCGGACAGGTCGAACACGAACGACCTGCCGGGGTGTGCCGCCTGCAGGTTGTGGGTGTAATCGGCGAACAGCACCAGCGCGGCGAGCGCGGCCGAGCCGATCGCATAGCCCTTGGTGACCGCCTTGGTGGTGTTGCCCACGGCATCGAGCGGGTCGGTGATGTCGCGGATCTCCGGCGGCAGCTCGGCCATCTCGGCGATGCCGCCGGCGTTGTCGGTGATCGGCCCGTAGGCATCGAGCGCGACGATCATGCCGGCCATCGACAGCATCGCGGTGGCGGCGATGGCGATGCCGTACAGGCCGCCGTGCAGGAACGCGAACCAGATCGCCGCGCACACCGCCACCACCGGCAGCGCGGTGGATTTCATCGACACGCCCAGCCCGGCGATGATGTTGGTGCCGTGGCCGGTGGTGGAGGCCTTGGCCACGTGCTGCACCGGCTTGTACTGGGTGCCGGTGTAGTACTCGGTGATCCACACGATCAGGCCGGTCAGCAGCAGGCCGATCAGCGCGCAGATGTACAGGTTCATCGCGCCGTGGGCGTTGTCGCCCATCAGCGCGGTGGTGATCGGGTAGAACGCGATCGCGGCCAGCACGCCGGAGACGATCACGCCCTTGTACAGCGCGCCCATGATGTTGGGCTTGCTGCCGGAGACCTTGACGAACATCGCGCCGATGATCGAGGCGAGGATCGATACGCCGCCCAGCACCAGCGGATACAGCACCGCGTTCTTGCCAGCGAAGTCGGCCGAGCCCGGCACCATCATCATGCCGCCCAGCAGCATGGTGGCGATCACCGTCACCGCGTAGGTTTCGAACAGGTCGGCGGCCATGCCGGCGCAGTCGCCGACGTTGTCGCCGACGTTGTCGGCGATCACCGCCGGGTTGCGCGGGTCGTCCTCGGGAATGCCGGCTTCGACCTTGCCCACCAGGTCGGCGCCCACGTCCGCGCCCTTGGTGAAGATGCCGCCCCCCAGGCGCGCGAAGATCGAGATCAGCGACGAGCCGAAGGCCAGGCCGACCAGCGCATGCAGGTTGTCGGCCTGCGGCAGGCCCAGCTTCTGCAGCACGAAGTAGTAGCCGGCCACGCCCAGCAGGCCCAGCCCCACCACCAGCATGCCGGTGATCGCGCCGCCCTTGAAGGCCACGTCCATCGCCGCGCCCATGCCGTTGCGGGCGGCTTCGGCGGTGCGCACGTTGGCGCGCACCGAGACGTTCATGCCGATGTAGCCGGCCACGCCGGACAACACCGCGCCAACCGCGAAGCCGACCGCGGTGTACCAGCTCAGGAACACGCCCACCAGCACGAACAGCACCACGCCGGCGATGGCGATGGTCAGGTACTGGCGGTTGAGGTAGGCGCGCGCGCCCTCCTGGATCGCCGAGGCGATCTCCTGCATGCGTGCGTTGCCGGCCGGCTGGCGCAATATCCAGCGGGCGGCGAACAGACCATAGGCGATGGCGATGACCGCGCAGGCCAGCGCGAAGACGAGACCGTAGTGTTCCAGCATGAACCCCTCCAGCACAGGTGGATGTCGTCCAGCAGCGCTGAACGCGGGACACGCCGGGATGAAGCACTGGAACAGACCCGGAGCCATGCAGCGGCCGTGGTACGTGTCGCGGTGTTCAACGTTTCCTGGAGCTGCAGCGAGTATGGGTCAGCTGCCGTTCACTGTCACGGCCCGCGCGCGCTTGCCATGCCGTTCAGCGCGGCGCTGGCACCGTGCGCTCTGGACGAGAAGCGAGGCCGGACGATGAAGATGCGGGGTGGAATGCGGTCGATACCGTTGCTGGCGCTGTTGCCGCTGGCCGCAGGCGCGCAGGCGCCAGTGGCCGCGCAACCGGAGATCCAGCGCCCGCCGGGTACGGCGCAGGCGGTGGGGGCGGTGCATACCGTGCGGCAGATTCCCGAGGCCTGCGTGCGCATCGAAGGCCGTTTCACCGGCCAGGCCGACGCACCCTACGCGATGCAGTTCGTACGCACCGATGCGCGCTGCCAGCCGCGCGCGGTACTGCGGGAAGCAACCCGGGTCACGCCGGGCGAGGACGGGTGGCGGCTCAATGACCGCATCCGCATACCGTCCGTGGCCTGCCCGGGCCAGCAGGCGGTGGTCGAAGTCTGGCGGCGCCCGGTCGAGCAACCGCTGGCGCGTGACGGGCAAGGACAGGTGCGCGTGTACCTGGGCGAAGCGCGGCAGCAGGCCGATGCCGGCAAGCTGGCATCGCTGCCGGCGTTCGCGGTGGACATGCGGGTGCAGGGCACGCCGTGCCGCTGAGGCGGGCGGTGGCGCGCCACCGCGGCCGCCGGCGCCCGGCTCAGGCCGGCGCCGGCGCGGCGGCAGTGTGGTGCCCGGCCAGATGCTGGCCCAGGCGATAGCCCGCGCCGCCGATCAGGCAGGCGAGAAGGAAGCCGAGCATGCCGATCAATATCCTGCGGGTCATGGCGCCGTACCTGTGCGGGAAACACGGCACCACGGTGATGCCGCGTGTGCCGCCGCGCACCTGCCTGAAGTCACCGCCACGCACGGCAGGGTGGTGTCGGCTCAGCCCTCCCAGGCCGGGAGCTTCCTGGCCACCGCCACGTTCTTCAGGGTCACGTACTTCGGCAGTCCGTCGCGGCCCCACGGCAGCGGCGCTTCGCCACGGATCAACGGCTGCAGGTAGCGGCGCGCCTTGTCGGTGATGCCGAAGCCGTCGCGGCGGATGAAGCCGGCCGGCATCTTCTTCTCGTGGTTGGCCACCCTGGACAGCGGCGCGGCCTCGATCTTCCAGCGGTAGGGGGCATCGGAGGTGCGCGCGATCACCGGCATCACCGAGTTGCGCCGGGCCAGCGCGAACCGCACCGCCGCCCTGCCCACGGCCTGCGCCTGCTCCCAGTCGGTCTTCGAGGCGACGTGGCGGGCCGAGCGCTGCAGGTAGTCCGGCAGGGTCCAGTGCACCTTGTAGCCCAGCTCGGCCTTGACCCGGCCGGCGAGGTACGACGCCACGCCGCCAAGCTGGGTGTGGCCGAACGAGTCGGTGGCGCCCCCGGCGTCGGCGACGAAGCGGCCATCGGCGCTCTGGATGCCTTCGCTGGCGACCACCACGCACCAGCCCACCCTGGCCACCACCTGCTTCACCTTCGCCAGGAAGGCGGCCTCGTCGTAGGCGCGTTCGGGCAGCAGGATGATCTGCGGCGCATCGTCGGGGTTTTCCCCGGCCAGCCCGGCCGCGGCGGCCAGCCAGCCGGCGTGGCGGCCCATCGCCTCGTAGATGAACACGCGGGTGGAGGTCTCGGCCATCGCCGCCACGTCCAGCGCGGCCTCGCGCACCGACACCGCGGTGTACTTGGCCGCCGAGCCGAAGCCGGGGCAGGTGTCGGTGACCGCCAGGTCGTTGTCGATGGTCTTGGGCACGCCCACGCAGGTCAGCGGGTAGTCGAACTCGCGGGCCAGCTGCGAGACCTTCAGCGCGGTGTCGGCCGAATCGTTGCCGCCGTTGTAGAGGAACCAGCGCACGTCGTGCGCCTTGAACACCTCCAGCAGGCGCGCGTAGCGGGCCCGGTCCGCCTCCAGCGACTTGAGCTTGTAACGACACGAGCCGAACGCGCCGCCCGGGGTGTGGGCCAGCGCGGCGATGCTGGCGGCCGACTCCCGGGAGGTGTCGATCAGGTCCTCGCGCAGCGCGCCCAGGATGCCGTTGCGCGCGGCCAACACCTTGATTCTGCTGGCCCTGGCCTCGGCGATGACGGCCGATGCGGTGGCATTGATGACGGCGGTCACGCCACCTGACTGGGCGTAGAGCAGGGTACCTTTTGACATGGGCGGGATTCTCCGGGCGGGGGACATTTCCGGGACATTGGCCGGATGCGGTAAGCTGCGTTATTGCGGTGCAGCGTGAATCGGCCCATGAGTCTAACGCCGCTGTCCGTCCCTGAAAGAAACGTCCTCTACATACAAGGGAGTCAGGAATGCGATTGGTTCTGTTGGGACCGCCCGGTTCGGGCAAGGGCACGCAGGCGACCCGCCTGAAGGAAGAGCTGCGGATCCCGCACATCTCCACCGGCGACCTGCTGCGCGCCGAAGTGGCTGCCGGCACCGAGCTGGGCAAGCAGGCCAAGGCGGTGATGGACGCCGGCAACCTGGTGTCCGACGACATCCTGCTGGGCATGCTCGAAGCGCGCCTGGCCCAGGCCGACGTCGCCAACGGCTTCATTCTCGACGGTTACCCGCGCAACGTGGCCCAGGCCAACGCGCTGGGCGAACTGCTGGCCCGCCTGCAGCAGCCGCTGGACGCCATCGTGCAGCTGGACGTGCCGACCGAACTGCTGGTCGAGCGCATCGCCGGCCGCGCCCAGGAGCAGGGCCGCGCCGATGACAACCCCGAATCGGTGCGCCAGCGCCTGCAGGTCTACAACGACTCCACCGCGCCGGTGATCGATTTCTACGCCGCCAAGGGCACGCTGGCGCGTGTCGACGGCGTCGGCGCGCTGGACGAAGTGCTGGCCCGCATCCTGGCGGCGATCAAGCGCTGATGCCTTGCTGCCCGCTCCGGGCCTGCGCCGGAGCGGGCGCATAAGCGAACGCCCCGGACCATCGGCTGGTCCGGGGCGTTCGTCGTAGAGGGGCCAGCAGGTGGGCGTGCTCAGAGCCCCGCAGCATGAGCTCCCTGGGGATGGCCTCTTGGGGAGTAGGACCTGAGGGATACTGCGGCTGGCCCGTGTATTCTCGGTATGAATGCCCCCCGGCGGTATAGGAGTTTCCCCTACAGGCCGGTAGGGGTAATGCCGGGATGGCATACCCGCACGCCGGCGCATCGGCGACAATCGGCGCATGAGCAAGCTCCATATCCTCGGCATCGCCGGTACTTTCATGGGCGGCGTGGCCGCCCTGGCCCGCGAACTCGGCCACGCGGTCGAAGGCAGCGACCAGGCGGTGTATCCGCCCATGTCCACCCAGTTGGAGACGCTGGGCATCGGCCTGGCGCAGGGCTACCTGCCCGGCAACATCGGCGCCGATTGCGACGAGATCGTGATCGGCAACGCGCTGTCGCGCGGCAACGCGGCGGTGGAGGCGGTGCTCGATGGCGGCCGCCGCTACACCAGCGGCGCGCAGTGGCTGGCCGAAAACGTGCTGCCGGGCCGCGACACGCTGGCGGTGGCCGGTACCCATGGCAAGACCACCACGACCACCATCCTGGCCTTCCTGCTGCAGGCCGCCGGCCGCGAGCCGGGTTTCCTGATCGGCGGCGTGGCCGAGGATTTCGGGGTTTCGGCACGCCTCGGCGGCGGCCGCGCGTTCGTGGTCGAGGCCGACGAGTACGACACCGCGTTCTTCGACAAGCGCAGCAAGTTCGTCCACTACCGGCCGCTGGTGGCGATCCTCAACAACCTGGAATACGACCACGCCGACATCTTCCCGGACGTGGCCGCGATCCAGCGCCAGTTCCACCACCTGGTGCGCACCGTGCCCGGGCGCGGCCGGCTGATCGTCAACGGCGAGGACGCACGCCTGGCCGAGGTGTTGGCGATGGGCTGCTGGACGCCGGTGGAGCGCTTCGGTTTCGACCCCGCGCTGGAATGGAGCGCGCGCCTGGTCGAGCAGGACGGCAGCGCGTTCGCGGTGCTGCACCGGGGCGTGGACGTGGCGCAGGTGCGCTGGCCGCTGCTGGGCCGCCACAACGTGCTCAACGGCCTGGCGGCGCTGGCCGCCGCGCATGCGGTGGGCGTGGACGTGGCCGCGGTGGCGCCGGCGCTGGCCGGTTTCCAGAGCGTCAAGCGCCGGCTGGAAGTGATCGGCCAGGCGCGCGGCGTGACCATCTACGACGACTTCGCCCACCATCCCACCGCCATCCACACCACGCTGGAAGGCCTGCGCGCGAAGGTCGGGCCGGCACGGATCGTGGTGGCGATGGAGCCCCGCAGCAATTCGATGCGGCTGGGCGCGCATGCCGCGGCGCTGGCGCCGTCGCTGGACATCGCCGACGCGGTGGTGTTCCTTGCCCGCCCGGAGCTGCCATGGGATGCGGCCGCGGTGATCGCGGCGGTGCGCGGGCAGGCGCAGGCGGTGGCCGATACCGACGCGCTGCTGGCGCGGCTGGGCGCAGCGGTGCGCGATGGCGACCACGTGGTGTTCATGTCCAACGGCGGCTTCGACGGCGCGCCACGCCGTTTCCTGGCGCAACTGCAGGGCTGATGCCGCTGCCGGGCGCAGCGCGGGGGGGGCGCGGGCCATGCGCTACCCTCGTTGTCGATTTCCCCGCCCGTGGAGCCCGGCCCGGCCGATGACCGATACCCAGACCCTGCCCCTGTTCCCGCTGCACGGCGTGCTGTTGCCCGGCGCCGCGCTCGGCCTGCGCGTGTTCGAGCCGCGCTACCTGGACCTGGTGCGCGAATGCGGCCGCCACGGCGGCACCTTCGGTATCTGCCTGATCCTGGACGGCGAAGAAGTCGGTGCGCCGGCCACGCCCGCGGCGTGGGGCGTGGAGGCGTTGATCGAGGATTTCGATGTCGGTGCCGACGGCGTGCTGCTGCTGCGCCTGCGTGGCGGCCGCCGCTTCCACGTCGAGCGCACGCGGGTGCGCGACAACGGCCTGGTGGTGGGCGAGATCCAATGGCGCGCGCCGGACCACGACGACGAGCTGCGCCCGGAGCATGCGCTGCTGGGCCTGCTGCTGGAGCGCATCCTGGAACAGGCCGGCGGCGAGTTCGCCGGCGCCGGCCCGGCGCAGCTGGACCAGGCCGCATGGGTGGGCTGGCGGCTGGGCGAACTGCTGCCGCTGGACGAAGAGCAGCGGCTGGTGCTGCTGCAGGAAGACGATCCGCACCTACGGCTGGAGCGGCTGATCAGCTGGATCCCCGATTTCGAACCGCCCGCCGGGGCGGAGCCGTAGCCGCGCCACGAGACGCGCCGCGGGCAGGCCCGCACCGCCGTGGTCACGGGGCGCGGTCGCTGCGGATCATCAGCAGCTGCATGCCGTTCTCGGGCATGGGCTGGGTGCGGGTTTCCATTCCCTCCAGCGACTGCGTCACCGCCTCCAGCGCCGGGTCCACGCCGCGCAGCGGCAGCCACAGCCCGAACAGCTTGAGGTGCCGCTCGTAGCGCAGGGTCTGCGCGCTGCCCAGCCACAGTGGCGCCTGGCCCGGTTGCAGGCGCACCGGTGCCGGCCACAGGCGCAGCGCATACAGTTCGTCCGGACGCGCCCCCCGGTGCAGCATCAGCAGCGATTCGACATGGGTGTCCAGCGTCGCCGGCAACACCGGCACCTGGTCCGGCGTGGCCTTGCTGTCGAGCATGCTCAATGCCTGCTGCCAGCCGGCCTGCGGCTGCGCCGTCCAGCCATTGCGTTCCAGCTGTTGCTGCAGCGGCGCCAGCGGCCCGGCCACCTGCACGTCCAGCGGCCAGCGCTGGTCGTCGTCGAACTCGTTGCGGCGCGCCGGCAGCTCGCGCCAGCCGTCCTGCCACCACCACGCCGCATCCATCATCCGCGGCGCCTCGGCCGCCGGTTCGAACTTGGCCAGCTTGGCCGCCACGTTGCGCGGCGCATACCAGAACCCGGCCAGCAGGAAGACGCCGTAGAACAGCCAGGTCACCGGCTTGACCCAGAACGAGCGGTTGAAGCGGCGGCGGTAGGCGATGCCCAGCACCAGCAGCCAGAAGATGCCGAACAACATGCCGCCGATGACGTCGCTGAGCCAGTGCGCGCCCAGGTACAGGCGGGCGAAGCCGATGACCGTGACCACGATGCCCGATACCAGGTACGGCCACACCCGCGTGCGCCCGGGCAGCTCGCGGCTGATCAGCACGGCGAAGAAGCCGAAGGTGATGGTGGCCATGGTCACCGACACCGACGGGAAGCCGAAGCCGCTGCTGGCGGCCGGTGGCCGCACCACATCCACGGTGGCGCCCAGCAGCTTGGTCAGTGCCAGGCCGAACGCCAGTGCCGCCAGCCAGTGCGCGGCGGCCATCCAGCGCCGCCGCCAGGCCAGGTAGCCCATGCCCGCGGCGATCGCCGGCAGCAGCACCTGCCAGTCGCCCAGCGAGGCCAGCGCCGCCATCGGGTAGTCCGCCAGCGGGTTGCGCAGGGCCAGCATCAGGTGGTGCACGGCCAGGTCCAGCGACAGCGGCTCGCCGTGGCCGACCACCACCATCAGCAGCACGAACCAGCCCCAGCCCAGCAGCAGCAGCATCAATGCCAGCATCGCCAGCGGCACCGATTCGCGCCGGCGCGGGTCGAACAGGTCGTTCCAGTAGCGGCCGAGCAGGTGCGGGTGGCGCTGCGACCAGCGCAGCAGGCGCGCCAGCCAGCCGTCCATGCGCGCGGCCGACCAGCGGTAGCCATACAGCACGATGGCCCATACCAGGCCCAGCATCACCCCGAGCAGCGCCACCACCACGAACAGCCGGCCGGCGACCGCGGCCACCGCGTCGTAGGCCTGTCCCAGCGCCCAGCCCGGCAGCAGGAACAGCACCGCCCACGACAGGCTGGCGACGGCGCTGGGTTGTGCGTAGCGCGCCAGCGGCATCCTGGCCATGCCGGCGATGGCCGGCACGAACGGACGGATCGCGCCGACATAGCGCGCCACCACGATGCTCTTGAAGGCGTTGCGCCTGAACAGCAGTTCGCCGCGTTCCAGCAGCTGCGGGTAGCGGCTGAACGGCCAGACCCCGCGCAGGCGGTCGCCCCAGCGCCGGCCGACCCAGTAGCTCAGGCCGTCGCCGCAGAACGCACCGAGCGCGGCGCATGCCACCGCATAGGGGCCGGAGATCTCGCCCATGCCGATCAGCACGCCGACGGCGATCATCAACGGCAATGCCGGCACGATCGCGCCGAGGATGATCACGGCGTCGCAGAAGGCGATGGCGAAGACGGCGCCGCCGGCCAGTACCGGGTGCGCGGCGATCCAGGCCAGGAGGGAGTCGATCCAGGAAGGTTGCATCGCGGGATTATAGAAGGGTGCGGGTGTCTGACCGCTGGTGTGTGCCGCGGTTCCCGACAGCGGCCATGCAGGTAGCGCGGTGCCCGCGCAGCGCTGCGGCCGGTCCGGCCGGCGAGGGCCAGCGGCTAGAATGGCGGCGATGGCCACTCCCCATGACGACGGCGTCCAGATCCTCAAGTCCGACAGCTTCGGCCGCATCCTGGTGGTGTGCGAGGGCGGACGCCGCTTCGTGCGCCGCGATCTTGGCGCCACCGCGTGGTGGCTGCGGCTGCCGGCCTGGTGGCTGGCGCGGCGCGAAGCGCGCGCGCTGGCGAAGCTGGGCGGAATGGAGGCCACCCCGCGGCTGCTGGCCTGGGACGGGCGCTGGCTGGACCGCAGCTACATGGAGGGGGCGGCCATGCACCTGCGCCCGCCGCGTGGCGACGTGGCCTGGTTCCATGCCGCGCGCCGCCTGCTGCAGCAGGTGCACCGCCAGGGCATCGCCCACAACGACCTGGCCAAGGAAGCCAACTGGCTGGTGCGCGCCGATGGCTCGCCGGCGCTGATCGACTTCCAGCTCGCGGTCTGCGGCGCCCCGCGCTCGCGCTGGATGCGCCTGCTCGCGCGCGAGGACCTGCGCCATCTGCTCAAGCACAAGCGCATGTACTGCCGGCAGGCGTTGACCCCGGTGGAGCTGCGCCTGCTCAAGCGCCATTCGTGGGTGCGCGAGCTGTGGTTCGCCACCGGCAAGCCGGTCTACCGCTTCGTGACCCGGCGCATCCTGCACTGGGAAGACAACGAGGGGCAGGGCCCGAAGATGTGACGGGGCCGGCGTGGCGGACTGCATCCCAGAACCCTGCCGTGCGGCTTTGGGCTCCGACTCGCCGCCTTGCCTGTCCCCCGCGGCTTTGGCGCGCCCTCTCGACAGAAAGGGGGGGCGCTGCTCCATCACGTTGGCAATGCGCGTGGAGCGGCGCTTGCTCCGCTCCACGGTGGGTTCGTTGCAGCGTTGCGATCCTGCGCGGCTGCCTTGCGCCGGCCTTGCGGACAACGCGCTGGCGCGGCTCAGCGCAGCTGCACCACCTGCCGGCCGATGTAGCGGCGCTGGGCGTCGAAGTCGTAGCCCAGCGTGAGCGTGCCGTCGTCGGCGCACGCATGGCAGCCGCGCAGCGGCGTGGCGTACAGCAGGCGCACGCCACCGTCGGGCAGCGGCGCGGTGCCGGCGGGCTGCGCCGGTGCGAATGGCACGGCCTCGGGGTGCCTGTCGAAAAATGCCCTGGCCTGCGCCTGGGTGCGGGCACTGTCCGGCAGCACGTCCGCGTCCACGTCGATGGTCCGGCCGTTGGCGTCCACCAGCCAGGTGCCCTGGTGGGTGTTGGCGCGCAACGGGAACTCCAGGGTCGCCACGCCCACCCCGGACTGGTCGTCCCAGGCGCTGACATAGCCGGACTCGCCCTGTGCCGCCAGGCGCTGTGCGGCGGCGATCGCGGCCGGCGTCGCGCCGGCGCTGCGCAGCGCATCGACCACGCAGTGGCTGCCCGCCGGCGTGGCCGCCTGGCGGCAGGCGTCGGTCGAGCCGCTCCATACCGCGCTGGCGTCGATCCGCGCCGGCGTGGCATCGCCGTTGCCCAGGCCGGTGGTCTGCCCGGCGACGTCGCGCGGGTACGCCGCCTCGCCGGGCGACGCGGCGCGCTTCTGGCAGGCGGGCAGGGACAGGGCGAGCAGCAGGCAAACGGCAACAGGCAGGGATTTCATGGCAACGCACGACGGCTGTGGAAGGGCGCCAGTATCGGCATCGCGGATTAACGGCAGGTGTTCGCGCGCTGCCGGCAGGGGCGGCGGTGCGGGTGGCGCATAATGCGCTCCGCTTCCATCGGCATCGCGGAGTCGCGCATGAGCACCCTGCAAGGCAAGACCCTCTTCATCACCGGCGCCTCGCGCGGCATCGGCCTGGCGATCGCGCTGCGCGCCGCGCGCGACGGCGCCAACGTGGCCATCGCCGCCAAGTCGGCGGTGCCCAACCCCAGGTTGCCGGGCACCATCCATACCGCGGTCGACGCGGTGAACGCGGCCGGCGGCCGCGGCCTCGCGCTGAAGTGCGACATCCGCGAGGAAGACCAGGTGCGCGCGGCGGTGGCGGCCACGGTCGACACCTTCGGCGGCATCGATATCCTGGTCAACAATGCCTCGGCGATCTGGCTGCGTGGCACGCTGGACACGCCGATGAAGCGCTTCGACCTGATGCAGCAGGTCAACGCGCGCGGCAGCTTCCTGTGCGCGCAGGCCTGCCTGCCGCACCTGCTGCAGGCGCCGAACCCGCACATCCTGACCCTGGCGCCGCCGCCGAGCCTGGACCCGAAATGGTGGGGGCCGCATACCGGCTACACCCTGGCCAAGATGGGCATGAGCTTCGTGACCCTGGGCCTGGCCGCCGAGTTCGGCCCGCAGGGGGTGGCGGTCAATGCGCTGTGGCCGCGCACGGTCATCGCCACCGATGCGATCAACATGATTCCCGGGGTCGATGCCGCCGGCTGCCGGCGCCCGGAGATCATGGCCGATGCCGCGCATGCGGTGCTGGTGCGCGAGGCGGCCGGTTTCAGCGGCCACTTCCTGATCGACGACGAGGTGCTGGCGCAGGCCGGGGTCGGCGACCTGTCCGGCTATGCGGTCGATCCGTCGCGGTCGCTGCTGCCCGACCTGTTCCTGGACTGAAACAGCGCCGCCGGCCGCGGCGTTGCGCCCGGCAGCGCCGTCGCGCGCGTCGCTCAGGGCTCCAGCGGCTCCGGCAGTTCATGCCCGCAGTGGTTGCAGTAGCGTGCTTCCTGCTCGTGGCCCTCGTGGCCGCAGACGATGCAGCCGCGGTCGTCGCGGCGGCGGCGCCAGGCTTCGGCCTGGCGCATGCCGTTGGCCAGTTCGGCGGTGTAGATGCCGGTGGGCACGGCGATGATGCTGTAGCCGATCAGGATCAGCACCGAGGTGACGAAGCGCCCCAGCGTGGTCTGCGGCACGATGTCGCCGAAGCCGACCGTGGCCATGGTCACCACCGCCCAGTACATGCTGGCCGGGATGCTGCTGAAGCCGTGGCTCGGGCCCTCGATGACGTACATCAGCGAGCCGGCGATGATGGCGATGGTGATCACCATCGACAGGAACAGCAGGATCTTGCGGCGGCTGCGCCACAGCGCCTGCATCAGGATGCCGCTCTCCTCGATGTAACGGGTCAGCTTGAGGATGCGGAACACGCGCAGGATGCGCAGCGCGCGCACCACCAGCAGCGACTGCGCGCCCGGCAGCAGCAGCGAGATATAGGTGGGCAGGATCGCCAGCAGGTCGATGACGCCCCAGATGCTGAGCGCATAGCGCAGCGGCCGCCGCACCACCAGCAGCCGCAGCACGTACTCGGCGGTGAACAGCAGGGTGAAGCCCCACTCGACCACGTAGAACCACGACGCCCAGGCGGCATGGATGTGCTGCACGCTGTCGAACATCACCACCAGCACGCTGGCGACGATGGCGTAGACCAGCAACAGGTCGAAATTGCGCGAGGGGCGGGTGTCGCGCCGGTGGATGATGTCGAACCAGCGGCGGCGCCAGCCGGTCTCGGAGGCGGGGTTCAGCTGCGGGGTGGAGAACAGTCGCATGGGGCTATTGTGCCGCAGCCCGGTTAATGGGGGAGAATGCGCCTTTCGCCCACCACTACCGGAACGCCATGACCGCTGTCGCCGAGCCGCTGTTGTCCCTGTCGCAGTACTACCTGCCGGTGTACCGGCCCCGCCAGCTGGTGCTCGAGCGCGGCCAGGGAGCCCGGCTCTGGGATACGCAGGGGCGCGAGTTCATCGACCTGGCGGCCGGCATCGCGGTGTGCAGCCTCGGCCACAACAACCCCGACCTGAAGGCCGCGCTGCTGGCCCAGGCCGACAAGCTCTGGCACACCAGCAACATGTTCTACAGCGAGCCGCCGCTGCACCTGGCGCAGGAGCTGGTGGAGGCCTCGCGCTTCGCCAGCCGCGTGTTCCTGTGCAACTCCGGCGCCGAGGCCAATGAAGTGGCGATCAAGCTGGTGCGCAAGTGGGCCGCGGCGCAGGGCCGGCCGCCGGAGAAGCGCGTCATCGTCACCTTCCGCGGCAGCTTCCATGGCCGCACCCTGGCCACGGTGACGGCCACCGCCCAGCCCAAGTACCAGGAGGGCTACGAGCCGCTGCCCGGCGGTTTCCGCTATGCCGATTTCAACGACGTGGCGCAGCTGGAAGCGGCCATGGCCGGCGGCGACGTGGCCGCGGTGATGTTCGAGCCGGTGCAGGGCGAGGGCGGGGTGATGCCGGCTTCGGCCGAGTTCATGCGCCGTGCCCGCGAGCTGTGCGACCAGCACGACGCGCTGCTGGTGCTGGACGAGATCCAGGTGGGCATGGGCCGTACCGGCCAGCTGTTCGCGCACTGGAACTGGGGCGTGACCCCGGACATCGTCAGCCTGGCCAAGGCGCTGGGCGGCGGCTTCCCGGTCGGCGCCATGCTGGCCGGCCCGAAGGTGGCCGAGGTCATGGGCGTCGGCGCCCACGGCACCACCTTCGGTGGCAACCCGCTGGCCGCGGCGGTGGCGCGGGTGGCGCTGCGCACGCTGGCCTCGGATGCGATCAAGGCCAACGTGGCCCGGCAGTCGGCCGCGCTCAAGGCCGGGCTGGAGGCGATCGGCGCCGAGTTCGGCGTGTTCGAGCAGGTGCGCGGCATGGGCCTGATGATCGGCGCGGTGCTCAAGCCCGAGTACGTGGCCGATATCGGCGCGCTGCTCGACCTGGCCGCCGAGAAGCAGGTGCTGATCCTGCAGGCCGGCACCAGCGTGCTGCGCTTCGTGCCGCCGCTGAACATCACCGACGAGGAGCTGGCCGAGGGCCTCAAGCGCGTGCGCGAGGCGATCGCGGCGTACGTGGCTTCGCGCTGATGCAGGGATGTGTGTTCTGCGCCATCCTGGCCGGCGAGTTGCCGGCCAGGATGGTGTGGGAAGACGCGCAGGTGGTGGCCTTCATGGACCTGCGCCAAGCCGTGCCCGGGCATGTGCTGGTGGTTCCCCGGCAGCATGCCCAAACCCTCTACGCGCTGGACGAAGCCCTTGCGGGGCAGGTGATGCGCGTGGCGCATCGGGTGGCGCGGGCGTTGCGCGACACGCTCGCACCGGACGGGCTCAACCTGTGGCAGTCCAACGGCGAAGCCGGCGGACAGGAAGTGCCGCATTTCCATCTGCATGTGCAGCCGCGCAGGCATGGAGACGGCCTGCTGGAGGTCTACCCGATGGGCGTGCCGGCCCCGTCGACGATGGCGCAACTGGAGCCGTTGGCGGCGCGGCTGCGCAATGCGCTGGGGGGCGGTTCACAGCAGGTGCCAGCGCCGCAGCACGCGGCGCAGTGATTGGGTGTGATGCGCGGTGTCGGCGTGCAGGCCGGCGCTGCGTGCGCCCTGCACGTTGCGGAACAGATGATCGATGAACAGCGTGCGCGCCGGTGCGCTGCCCAGCCTTTCGGCGGCGGCCAGGTAGATGCGCGGGTCGGGTTTGCGCACGCCCAGCGCGGCGCTGCACAGCACTTCGATGCCGGGCAGCAGCGCGGCGATGGCCGCCGCGCTCAAGGCGCCGTTGTTGGTCAGTACGGCGACCCGGACATCGGCGCGCAGCCGTTGCAGCAGGGCGAGCGTGTCGCGGCGCAGGGCGCTGGCGCCGGTGCGTGCGGTGAGCCAGTCGGTGGCGGACAACCTGCTGCCCAGCTGCGCGTTCAGGACCTGCAGCAGCGCATCGCCATCGAGCTCACCACGCGCGTGCGCCAGCTCCAGCCCTTCGCCACGCAGCAGTTCGTCGACCTGCGCCGGCGTGCAGCCGGCTGCATCGGCCAGGTGCCGGAGATGGCGCGGATGGTCGTAGTCGGCCAGCAGGCCGTCGAAGTCGAGCAGCAGGGCGTGGATCATCGGAATCATGGATGCCGCCTCCGTGGGAGCGGCATCCGTCGCGACCGGAACATGCCTGCGAAAGCCCCGGTCGTGGCCTGCATCGCCCCCCCTGCACGGAAGCGGTGAAGGGCGATCAACCGGCCGCGACCACCTTGAACGCCTCGCGTGCGGCGGCCAGGGTGGCATCGATCACCGCATCGTCGTGCGCGCTGGACAGGAAGCCGGCCTCGTAGGCCGACGGCGCCAGGAACACGCCGCGCTCCAGCATCGCGTGGAAGAAGCGGTTGAACGCGGGGATGTCGCAGGCGGTGGCCTGCGCGTAGGTCTCCACCTTTTCCGTGGTGAAGAACAGCCCGAACATCGCCCCGACGCAGGTGGTGGTGACGGCGACGCCGGCGTCGCGCGCGGCCGCTTCCAGGCCCTCGCACAGGCGTGCGGTGCGTGCGGCCAGGTCGGCATGGAAGCCCGGCTGCTGGATCAGTTCCAGCATCGCCAGGCCCGCGGCCATCGCCACCGGATTGCCGCTGAGCGTGCCTGCCTGGTAGATCGGGCCGGCCGGGGCGATCTGCTGCATCAGCGCGCGGCGGCCGCCATAGGCGCCCACCGGCATGCCGCCGCCGATGATCTTGCCGAAGGTGGTCAGGTCCGGGGTGATGCCGTAGTGCGCCTGCGCACCGCCCAGCGCCACGCGGAAGCCGGTCATCACTTCGTCGAAGATCAGCAGCGCGCCATGCCGCGTGCACAGTGCGCGCAGGTGCTGCAGGTAGCCGTCGCGCGGCGGGATGCAGTTGGCGTTGCCGACCACCGGCTCGATGATCAGGCCGGCGATCTCGCCGCCCTGCTGCTCGAACAGTGCGGTGGCCGCCTCGAAGTCGTTGTAGGGCAGGGTGAGGGTGAGTTCGCTGAGCCCGGCCGGCACGCCCGGTGAGGTCGGCACGCCCAGGGTCAGCATGCCGCTGCCGGCCTTGACCAGGAACGAATCGCCATGGCCGTGGTAGCAGCCTTCGAACTTGACGATCTTGCTGCGGCCGGTGGCGCCGCGCGCCAGGCGGATCGCCGACAGCGTCGCCTCGGTGCCGGAGTTGACCATGCGCACCATCTCGCACGACGGCACCAGCCGGGTGATGGTCTCGGCCATGGTCACCTCGGCCGGGCACGGCGCGCCGAACGACAGGCCGTTGCCGATGGCCTGCTGCACCGCCTCGCGCACCGCCGGGTGGTTGTGGCCGACGATCATCGGGCCCCACGAGCCGACGTAGTCGATGTAGCGGTTGCCATCGACGTCGTGCAGGTAGGCGCCGTCGGCGCGCTGCACGAAGAACGGTTCGCCGCCGACCGACTTGAACGCGCGCACCGGCGAGTTGACGCCGCCGGGCAGCAGTTGCTGCGCGCGGGTGAACAGGGCATGGGAGTGTTCGTGGTTCAGGGTCGGGGACATGGCATCGCTGCGTGGCAGGGGAATACGCCTATTGTCCGCTTTCGCGCCGGGCGCTGCCACGCGCCGCCGGTTCCATGACCAATGGCCTGCTGGCGCGCGCCGGGCGCATGCAAGAATGCGCCACGATCCGTCCCCAAGGGAGAGCCATGAAGTTCGACATGACGTTCAAGGCCGGTGCGCTGTCCGCCGCGCTGCTGCTGGCTGTCGCCGCCACCGCCCAGGCCGGCACCGGCCCGGCGAAGATCTCCGAGCGCGCGCGCGCCGTCCAGGCCGGGGCGATCAACCTCGACACCCATCTCGACACGCCGGCGCTGTTTTCCAGGCCGGGCTGGAAGATCACCGACCGCCATTCCTTCCAGGAAGACGGTTCGCAGGTCGATTATCCGCGCATGGTCGAAGGCGGGCTCGATGGCGGCTTCTGGGTGGTGTTCACCAGCCAGGGCGGACGCGATGCCGGCGGCAACCTGAAGGCGCGCGACGCCGGGCTCAGGCGCCTGTCCGAGATCCGCGAGATGGTGGCCGCCAACCCGGACAAGTTCGAGCTGGCCACCACCGCCGACGACGCGGCGCGGATCAAGGCCGCGGGCAGGAAGTCGGTCTACATCAGCATGGAGAACGCCTACCCGCTGGAGGCCGACCCCAGCCTGCTCAGCTTCTACTACAAGCAGGGCCTGCGGATGATCTCGCTGGCGCACATCAGCCACAACGATTTCGCCGATTCGGCCGGCATGGGCGTGGCCCCGGAAGGCGAGCATGGCGGCCTCAGCGAGAAGGGCAGGGCGTTGATCGCGCAGGCCAACCGGCTGGGCATCATCATCGACCAGTCGCATGCGTCCAACACGGTGTTCGACCAGATGCTGGCGCTGAGCAAGGCGCCGATCATCCTCTCGCACAGCGGCGCCTCCGACGTGTTCGCGCATTCGCGCAACATCGACGACGCGCGCATCCGCGCACTGGCGAAGAAGGGCGGCGTGATCCAGGTGAACTCGCTAGGCGGTTACCTGATCGACACCGGCGCCACCCCGGAGTACCGCGCCGAGCGGCGCAAGCTCTACGACGCCTTCGACGACCGCACCGCCCCGACCGATGCCGAGCGCGCGCAGCTCAAGGCGCAGCTGGCCGCGCTGGACGCGAAGTACAACATCCGCAAGGCCGATTTCGACGACTACATGCGCCACCTGCTGCACATCATCAAGGTGGCCGGCTGGGAGCACGTCGGCCTGGGCGCGGACTGGGACGGCGGCGGTGGCGTGGAGGGTTACGAGGACATCGCCGCGCTGCCCAAGGTGGTGCAGGCGCTGCTCGATGCCGGCTATGACGAACGCCAGGTCAGCGCCATCCTCGGCGGCAACACCGTGCGCCTGATCCGCCAGGTGCAGGCGCTGGCCGATCCGGCGGCAGTCAAGGCGGCGCTGGAGTAAGCGCCGTCCAGGCCCTTCTCCCGCCGGGAGAAGGGCGCCGTTGGACGACGAAGTGGAGGCTGCGCTGCGCGCGGTATGCCGCGCCTTCCCGGTTCGTGCGTGGCACCCGCCGGCGGCGCCGCCGCCGCTCAGGGCGCCGGGAAACAGGCCTGGTAGCCGCGCAGCGCGGCCACCGGGTCATCGGCGGCGAACACGCTGCTGATGACCGCCAGCAGGTCGGCGCCGGCCGCGACCAGCGGCGCCGCGTTGTCCGCGGCCAGGCCGCCGATGGCCACCCGCGGCACGCCGAGCGCCGCGGCCTCGTGCAGCAGCCGCGGATGCGCGCGCCGGGTGGTGGCCTTGCTGCGGCTGGGGAAGAACGCACCGAACGCGACGTAGCTGGCGCCGGCAGCCACCGCCCGCCGCGCCAGTTCCAACTGGTCGTAGCAGGAGGCGCCGATGAGGGCGCCGGGGCCGAGCAGCGCGCGCGCGGCGGCGATGTCGCCGTCGTCCTCGCCCAGGTGCACGCCGGCCGCGCCGACGGCGGCGGCCAGGGCGGCATCATCGTTGATGATCAGCGGGACCCCGGCGGCCGCGCACAGGTCCTGCAGGGCCCGGGCCTGTACCCGCCGGGTGCCGGCATCGGCGGCCTTGTTGCGGTACTGCAGCCAGGTGGCGCCGGCGCCGAGCAGCGGCCGCACGCGTTCGAGCAGGCGCGCGGTGTCGGCCTCGTCGGGGGTGATCAGATAGACGCCGCGGGCGGCGCGAGCGGGCTGGGGCATGGATGGCTACCTGTACGGCGGCGGGAATGGGACAATCTGCGACCGCCCTCGTGTTGCCGTGATTATCCGATGTCCGACGCTTCCGCCTCCACCCTGCGCACCTGGATGTGCGTCGTCTGCGGCTTCATCTACAACGAAGCCGAAGGCCTGCCCGAAGAAGGCATCGCCGCGGGCACGCGCTGGGAAGACGTGCCCGAGACCTGGACCTGCCCGGACTGCGGCACCACCAAGGACGATTTCGAAATGGTGGAGCTGGACTGAGTCCGGCCCGGTCGTGGCGGCCACGGCGCCGCCGCGGCCGCCTCAATGCAGTTGCGGCCGCCCGGCACCGGTGTCGATCAGGCGTTCGCGCACCTGCGCCGCGTCGGCGGCATCGGGTTCGCGCCGCAGGTACAGCGACAGGTCCGCGCGCGCGCCGGCCAGGTGGTCCAGGCGCAGGTAGGCCAGGCCGCGGTCGCGCAGCGCCTCGCTCTGCTCCGGGGCCAGTTTCAGGATGCGGTCGGCGCTGCGCGCGGCGCGGTCCCACTCTTCGCGTTCGGCATACACGCCATACAGGTTGCGCAGCATGCGCATCAGGATCGCGCGCGCCGGCGCCGGGTCGAGGATCTGCGCCAGCACCTGGTCGTCGGGGGTCTCGCCGCCCAGGTTGTTGCGGGCGCGTTCGCGCAGTTCGTCCACGCCCAGCGGACGGCCGCCGTTGAACGGGTCCATGACCAGCACCCCTTCCTCCACCGGCAGCCGCACCAGGAAATGGCCGGGGAAGGAGATGCCCTCCAGCGGCAGGCCGAGCCGCCGGCAGACATCCATCTGTACCAGCGCCAGCGAGATCGGGTTGCCCAGCCGGCGCGTGACCACCTCGTTGAGATAGCTGTTGCGCGGGTCGTAATAGGCGTCGTGGTTGCCGCTGTAGCCCAGCTCGTTGAACAGGTGGTGGTTGATGGCGGCGACTTTCAGCGGCCACTCGGCGATGGCCTCCACTTCCACCCGCAGGTGGTCGGCATGGGCCTGCAGCAGGCGGTCGTAGCGGCCCGGGTCCAGGTGCGGGTATTCGTCGCGCGCGATCAGCAGCGCGGTCGGCAGCAACGGCAACGCGTCGTCGGCCAGCTCGGCCAGCGCGTCCCACTGCGGCAGGGTAAGGCGTGTGTCGGACATGCCCCAAGACTGGCGGCAAAGCGTGGCCGGTTCAAGGCATGCGGCGGCCCGGCGTGGGCGCGCGGTTACCTGCCCTTGGCAATGCCGGGGCCGAACACCAGCTCGGTGCCGTCCTGCAGTTTCAGCTTCGCCGCCTGGCCGGCGTTGAGTTCCAGCACGTAGCGCGCCGGCTTGAAGCTGGGGTACGGCGGGCAGGCGTCGCCGGCCGAGCAGGGCGGCACGTCGCGCTGCTGGCTGACCAGCCGGCGGGCGTCGTCGAAGTAGAGGATGTCCAGCGGGATGCGGGTGTTCTTCATCCAGTACGCCTGCGGCTCCACGCGGTCGTGGATGAACAGCATGCCGCGGTCCTGGTCCATGCGGTCGCGGAACATCAGGCCGCGGGCGCGGCTGGCGTCGTCCTGCGCCAGTTCCACGTGGTAGCGCGCGCCGCCCAGTTCCACCCAGTGTTCGCCGGCGCTGGCGCAACCGCCCAGCAGCAGCAATACGGACAGGCAGGCGGCATGGCGCGGCAGGGACATGGCGTGATCCACGAAGCGGAAGGAGGCGCTGCGCACCTTCACGGATGCGCCGCGCGGCGTCAAGCATCGCCCGCTACCGGGGCGCGCGTGCGCGGCCCGGCGGCGAATGCGGTGTGCAGCGCGCGGAACAGCGCGTGCACCTCGCCGCGCAGCCAGGTGCGGGTGGCGGCGCAGGGCTGCACGAACAGCTGGCACGACAACGCCAGCGCCACCGCGTCCAGGCCGAGCGGGTCGTCGTGGTTGCGGCCCAGCTGGAAGAAGCGGTCGTACAGGTCGAAGCGGCTTCCCAGCAGGTGCCCGTACCAGGCATCCAGGGCATGGCCGATGTCCACCCCGGCGGCCTGCCGCGGTGGCGTCCAGTGCGGCGGCAGGTTCAGCGGTGGTACCGGCGCCGGCGTCGCGCCCGAATGCGCGTAGGCGCGGCAGGCCAGCCAGAAGCGGAACAGGCACAGCTCGGCGATCGCTTCGGATGGCGCCGGGTGCAGCCTGAGCACGGCGGCGTAGTGGCTGCGGTAGTCCACGTCCATGTAGCGGCGGAGGAATGGCTGCGGTGGCGCAGCGGCGGTGGAGGCGCTTTGCATGGGGCTTCTCCCGGGCTGGGGCGCGGTGCGGATGGGCGCCGCGCGTGGGTCCAGGGACAATGAAAGCAATTAGTTAATTAAAATGAAAGTAACAGGTGATCCCGTCGTGAGCGTGGTCCGTAACGTTTCCGGCCATGAGCGACGAACGCTTCGAATTTTCCCGCCGCTTGGGGCAGGCGATGAGCGCGGCCGGCTATGAGCCGCGGCCGGCGATCCTCTTCCGCCTGTTCAACGCGCGCTACACGGGGCGTTCGGTGAGCTTCCAGAGTGCGTCGCGCTGGCTGTCCGGCCGCTCCATCCCGGAGCAGGACAAGCTGCAGGTGCTGGCCGAATTGTTCGGGGTGGCGCCGCAGACCCTGCGTTTCGGCGAACCGGCGCGGGTTGCCGAGGCCCGGGGCGAATGGAACGCGGTGGGCGCGCGCGAACGCGCGGTGATCGATACCTTCCTGGCCCTGCCGCCGCGCCAGCGCGAACTGGTGGGCGAGCTGGTGAAGGCGCTGGCGCAGAACGGCAAGCGGCCCGCGCGCTGAGGCCGTCGCCGGGCCCGCGCCCGGGTGGACACATTTGCCGCGCGCATGCGTCAGGGAAGCATCCCAACCGGAGATGCGTGCATGGCCCTTTCCCGTTCCCCCGCTCCCGTCCTGTTGCCGGTGCTGCTGCTGTTGGCCGGCGCCGCACGGGCCGATACCGGCTGCCCGCCGCTGCCGGGCCTGGACCACTGCGTCGCCGGCGCGCATGGCTGGGTCTACGGCGCCGATGCCGCGCAGGTGCGCATGCTCGGCGGCGACCTGGCCGCCAGCGCCGAGGCGTTCGAACGCCATTTCGCGCGCGCGCCGCTGCGCCTGGCCGTGCTGCTGGATGCGCCGGCGGGCCGCATCGGCGCCGATGCGCGCGGGCGGCTGCTCGCCGCCGGTGCCGCGCAGGTGGTCGACTGGCCCGGCATGCAGGCCTTCCAGGCCGCCCGCGAGTCGACCCAGCCGGCCGACGATCCCGGTCGCCGCCTGCTCGCGGCCAACCCGGCCATCGGCCAGGCGATCTGGCGCAACCTGACCCGCCACGAACTGGGCCACGTGCTGTTCAACCTGGCCTACTGGCCGGACCTGGGCCGGACCTCGGGGCATGGCCATGCGCGCAGCCCGGACTGGCTCAACGAGGCGGCGGCGATGGTGCTGGAGGCCGATGAACTGGTGGCCCAGCGGCGGCGCCTGCTGCGTGGCATGGGCGCCGATCCGGCGCAGCCGCTGCCGGCGCTGGCCGAGTTCCTGGCCATGGCCAATCCGGCGCGCCCGGTGGGCCAGGCCGCGCCCGCGGCCCGCGGCGTGAGCCTGGTCTATCGCAGCCCGGCCGAATCCGGCGACGCGGCGGCCGGGGCGCGCTACTACGCGCAGGTCCAGGGCTGGGCCGATTTCCTGGTGCAGGCCACCGCGGCCACCCGCGCCGGCGTGCTCGGCAGCATCAGCGAGCGGATCGCCGCCGGCGGCAGTTTCGAGGACTGGCTGGGCGACACCGGCCCGGCGTTCGGGCTGCCGGGCACGCTGCCCGCGCTCGACCGCCAGTGGCAGGCCTGGCTGCAGGCCGCGGCGCGCTGACGCGCAGCCGCGGCGGTGGTCGCATGCCCGTGCTTACAGCACCTGCGGCGGCTGCCCGCCGACGATGACCACGTCGGCCGGGCGGCGCGCGAACAGGCCGACGGTGACCACGCCCGGGATCTGGTTGAGCTGCTGCTCCAGTTTCACCGGGTCGGTGATGGACAGGTTGTGCACGTCCAGGATCAGGTTGCCGTTGTCGGTGACCACGCCGTCGCGCCACACCGGCTGGCCGCCGGTCAGGGCCACGATCTCGCGCGCCACCAGGCTGCGCGCCATCGGGATCACTTCCACCGGCAGCGGGAACCTGCCCAGCACCTGGACCTGCTTGCTCGGGTCGACGATGCACACGAACTGCCTGCTGGCCTCGGCGATGATCTTCTCGCGGGTCAGCGCGGCGCCGCCGCCCTTGATCAGGTGCTTGTGCGGATCGCACTCGTCGGCGCCGTCCACGTACAGCGACAGGCCGCCGGTGTGGTTCAGGTCCAGCACCTCGATGCCGTGGCTGCGGAGCTGGGCGGTGCTCTGTTCGGAGCTGGAGACGGCGCCTTCGATCTGGTCCTTGATGCGCGCCAGCGCCTCGATGAAATAGGCGACCGTGGAACCGGTGCCGACCCCGACGATCATTCCCTTCTGGACGTACTCGATGGCTTTTTCGGCGGCCAGGCGCTTGGCTTCGGACATGGTGGACTCGATGGCGTTGGAGGAGGGGGAGCAGGCGTGGCGGCAACCGGTCCGGCGCTGCCCGGCAGCGCCCGTCGACGGCGGCAGCGGCCGCGCTGGCGGGATCAGGCCGGCAGTTTCTTTTCCAGCGACAGCAGCAGCTTCCACTGCGCGCCGGTGACCGGGAACACCGACAGGCGGTTGCCCCTGGCGGTCAGCGGGAAGCCCTCGCCCAGTGCATCGGCGTGGCGCTTGATCTCGTCCAGCGCGATCACCTGCGCCAGCCTGCGCTCGAAGGCCACGTCCACCAGGTACCAGCGCGGCTGCTCGCGGCTGGCCTTGGGGTCGTAGTAGTCGGAACCGGGATCGAACTGGGTGTCGTCCGGGTAGGCGTCGCTGGCCACCGTGGCGACGCCGACGATGCCCGGTACCTTGGTATTGGAGTGGTAGAACAGGATGCCGTCGCCGACCTTCATGCCGTCGCGCATGAAATTGCGCGCCTGGTAGTTGCGCACGCCGTTCCACGGTTCGGTACCCACCCGCTGCAGGTCGTCGATGGAAAAGGCGTCCGGTTCGGACTTCATCAGCCAGTAGCGCTTGCGGGCGGTCATGCGTGCGACGGTTCCGGGTAGAGAATGGCTTGCTCGGTGCAGATGGCATCCACCGCCACGTCCCAGTCCTCGACCGGCAGCGCCGGTACCTGCTGGGCGGCGAAGCCGGCGCCGACCAGCCAGGGCGGCGCGCTGCGCCGCTGGCGGAAAGCGAAGCTGCGATCATACCAGCCGCCTCCCATGCCCAGCCGCCGGCCAAGCGGGTCGAAGCCGACCAGCGGCACCACCACCAGCGCCATGTCCTGCGCCGGCAGCGCGTGCGCGGGGTCGATGTCCGGCTCCGGGATGCCATAGCGGTTGGCGCGCAGCGGCTGTCCCGGCCGCCATGGCGCGAAGCGCAGCAGCGTGTCGTGCAGCACCGGCAGGCAGTAGGTCTGGTGGGCGGGCAGCTGCATCTGCCAGCGGTACAGGGCGATCTCGCCATCCATCGCCCAGTAGCCGGCCACCGGGCCGTCGACATCGGCGAAGGGCAGCGCGCGCAGGTGGGCGGCCAGCGCATCGGCGGCCGCGATGTGCTCGGCGGCAGGGATGTCGCGGCGGCGCTGGCGCAGTTGTCGGCGCAGGGCCTGGCGGGCGTCGGCAGTCATCGGCGGCGTTGGTCGGGGCCTGGCGGCATTATCGGCCGATGTGCCGGCCGGTGCACGGACCTGCAAAAAAGAACGGCGCCTTGCGGCGCCGTTCCGGAATAATTGCATTCTCCGCCATGACGATGCGTGCGAAACGACCTTGAACCCGGGGTTCAAGTGGGGACGCTGGGGAACCATCGGGCTTCCCGCTGCAAGGCGGACCTGCACACCCGGTACCGTCGCGCCCCCGTGGTCGTCATTAAGGGACAAGGCGAATGTTTGCACACGCCGTCGTTCACGGCAGAGAACGCGACGCCAGTATAGCCGTGTTGCACGCATATGGCAGCGCTTGCACGCGGCAAAAAACGAACCGTCCGTCGGATGAATGCGACGGCCTCAGCGGCCTTCGTCGATCGCGCTGTCCAGGCGCCGGTTGAGGTCGTTCATCGCGCTCTGGAAACGCTGCTGCTGCTGCGCCAGTTCATCGCGCATCAGGTGCAGTTCATGGGCCAGGTTGAGCGCGGCCAGCACCGCCACCCGGTCCACCGCGGCCATGCGGTTGTTGCCGCGGATCTCGCGCATGCGCGCATCGAGCATGCGCGCGGCAGCGGTGAGGCTGTCGCGCTCGGCCGGCTCCACGCCGACGGTGTATTCGCGATCGAGGATGCGGACGCTGACCGGCTCGTTCTGGCTCACGTGTGCTGCTCCAGCGACTTGAGGCGGGTGATCATCGCTTCCACCCGCGAGCGCGCCTGCTCGTTCTTGGCCAGCAGTTGCGCGCGTTCGGCCACCAGCTGTTCCTGCTGCTGGCGCAGGCTGCGGTTCTCGTCGGCCAGGCGCTGGTTGCGTTCGAACAGCAGTTCGAGGCGGGCGGCCAGGGCCTGCAGCTGGGTGGCGGGGTCGAAGGAATCCATGCCCGGCACGATAGGCATGCGCCTCGGGGGTGGTCAAGATGGCCGACACCCTGCCGTTGCTACACTGTGCGGCCGTTGCCGCGCGGTGCGCGGCGGCCTTTCCCGCTTTTTGCAGACCCAGGTGACATGACCGATCTTCCCGCCGTCAACGACATCCTCCGGGCCAGCCAGTCGCTGGACCTCGGGGCCACCCCGGCCGAACTCCACGGTGGACTGTGCGGCTGGCTGGCCGCCGGCGGCGCCGACCTGCAGGCCTGGCCGGGCACGGTGCTGGCCGACGACAACCTGCCCGTGCCGGAACCGGGCAGCGTGCTCGACCGCCTGCGCGAGGCGGTGGTGGCGCAGCTCGAGGACCGCGACTTCGCCTTCGAACTGGTGCTGGCCGCACCGGCGGCATCGCTGCAGGCGCGCACCGATGCGCTGTTCGACTGGTGCCGCGCGTTCCTGGGCGGTTTCGGCCTGGCCGCCGGCAAGCGCCCGGTGCTGAGCGAGGAGGGCGAGGAGGCGCTGCAGGACCTGGCGCGGCTGGCGCAGGCCTCCAGCGACGAATTCGACAGCGCCGACGAGGACGAGGACGCGCTGGCCGAGATCGAGGAGTTCGTGCGCGTGGCGGTGCTGCTGCTGCACGGCGACTGCGTGATGGGCGCGCGCCACCGCCAGCGCCTGAACTGAGCCGGCCATGCACACGCTGACCGGTATTGCCGCCGCCGAATACGCCCAGCGCCGCCGCCAGCTGATGGAAGCGGCCGGGGACGACGCCATCCTGGTGCTGCCGGCCGCGCCCGAGCGCGTGCGCAGCAACGACACCCATTACCCGTACCGGCAGGATTCGGACTTCTGGTACCTGTGCGGCTTCCCCGAGCCGGAAGCGGTGCTGGTGCTCATCCCCGGGCGCCGCCATGGCGAGACGATCCTGTTCTGCCGCGAGCGCGACCCCGAGCGCGAAGCCTGGGACGGCCCGCGCGAAGGCCAGGAAGGCGCGGTGGCGCGCTACGGCATGGACGACGCCTATCCGATCGAGGACCTGGACGACATCCTGCCGGGCCTGCTGGAAGGGCGTTCGCGGGTCTACTACCACTTCGGCCGCGACGCCGACTTCGACCTCAAGCTGATCGGCTGGGTGAACCGGGTGCGTTCGCAGGTGCGCCACGGCGCGCAGCCGCCGCACGAGTTCCTGGAGCTGGGCCACCTGCTGCACGAGCAGCGCCTGTTCAAGTCGCCGGCCGAGATCGCGCTGATGCAGCGCGCCGCCGACATCAGCGTGCAGGCGCACCGCGCGGCGATGCGGCTGGCGCGCGCCGGCATCCACGAGTACGAACTGCAGGCCGAACTGGAACGCGAGTTCCGTCGCCACGCCGCGTGCCCGGCCTACAACAGCATCATCGGTGCCGGCGCCAACGCCTGCGTGCTGCATTACCGCGCCAACAGCGGCGGCAGCGGCGAGGGCGACCTGGTGTTGATCGACGCCGGTGCCGAGTACCACGGCTACGCCAGCGACATCACCCGCACCTTCCCGGTCAACGGCCGCTTCAGCGCCGAACAGCGCGCGCTGCACGACCTGGTGCTGGCGGCGCAGGCGGCGGCGCTGGAGCAGGCGCAGCCGGGCATCGCCTACGAGGAAGGCCACCTGGCCGCGGTCGAGGTGCTCACCGAAGGCCTGCTGCGGCTGGGGCTGCTCAGGGGCGACCTGGAGGAGAACCTGATCGAGGGCCATTACAAGCGCTTCTACCGGCACAAGACCGGCCACTGGCTGGGCCTGGACGTGCACGATGTGGGCGACTACAAACTCGCCGGCGAATCGCGGCTGCTCGAGGCGGGCATGGTGTTCACCATCGAGCCGGGGCTGTACGTATCGCCGGACGACCACAGCGTGGAGCCGCGCTGGCGGGGCATCGGCATCCGCATCGAGGACGATGTGCTGATCACCGCGGACGGACACCGGGTATTGACCGCTGCGCTGGAACGCAGCGCCGACGAGATCGAAGCGTTCATGGCCAGGGGCTGACCCGCCCGGCTGCGCTGCAGCACCTGCCCATGCGTGGCACGGGCAGGGCGGCGCGGCCGCAGCGCCTGCCCTCGCGCCGGGTGTTGCCGTGGCTTTTGTTGGTGCGCGTGCTCTTGCTGCTGCGCCTGTGCGGTTGGCTTCCCCGCCGTGGAACGGGCTGGGCTGTGCAGCGGCGGCGCCCAGGCGCACGTGTCCGCACGGAGCGGGGTACGCGCCGGCCCCGTGTTTCGCGAGCGCGCAGGCAATCGGCGGGCGCAGCCCGACGGATCGCGTGCGGCCATGCGTGCCGCGCCATCCGGTGGTTGGAAAAAGCGCTTCCCCGGGCTGCTTTTTGTTGCACCACCACAGATAAAGTGACGCGCGCCTGCGGAGCAGGCATAAACGCGGCTGGTTGCGTCGCTGCGGAACGGGGCCCGGCAGGCCAAAGGCCGGCGATCAGCCGCCGCTTTCAGGCGCAGTGCGGCCTGCGGCCTGCGTGCTGGCGGGGCGCCGGCAAATGAAAAGCCCGGCCGCATGGCACGGCCGGGCCTGGATCCCGATGAGGGCTGGCGCGGACGCCGTCAGCCCTGCGCCGCGAACACCGGGCGGGTCAGGTTGTCGGCCTCGCCGTCGGTGCACAGCACCTCGTCCTCGATGCGGATGCCGCCATAGGGGCGGAAAAAGTCCACCCGCTCCCAGTTCACGCTGGCGGCGTTGCCGGCTTTCTTCACCTCGTCCAGCAGCATGTCGATGAAGTACACGCCCGGCTCGATGGTCACCACCATGCCCGGCTCCAGCACCCGGGTCATGCGCAGGTAGGGATGGCCGGCCGGGCGCTCGATGCGGCCGCCGCGGTCGCTGGCGGCGAAGCCGGCCACGTCGTGCACCTGCGCGCCGATCAGGTGGCCGATGCCGTGCGGGAAGAACGCCGCGCTGACGCCGCTGGCCAGCGCCGCTTCCGGCGACACGGTGATGACCCCGAATTCGCGCAGGATGCCCATCAGCGCGAGGTGCGCATCGACATGCAGCTGCTTGTAGTCGAAGCCGCTGCGCACCGCCGCGCACATCTGCCGCTGCGCGGCGTCCACCGCATCGATCATGGCCTGGAACTCGTCGTGGCCGGCTGCGGCATAGGTGCGGGTGATGTCGCTGGCGTAGCCGTGCGCGGAGGCGCCGGCATCGATCAGGAAGCTGCGCGCCGGCGTCGGCGCGGTATGGCCGAGGTCGGTGTAGTGCAGCACCGCGGCGTGCTCGTTGAGGGCGATGATGTTGCCGTACGGCAGTGCGTTGCTGTCCTGGCCGGCGGCGCTGCAATAGGCCATGTGGATGGCGAATTCGCTGGCGCCGGCGCGGAACGCGGCCTCGGCGGCGCGGTGGCCGCGCACCGCGGGCACCTGGGCCTGGCGCATCAGCGCGATCTCGTAGGGCGTCTTGAACGCGCGCCGGTAGTCCAGGTAGTCGATCACCGGCTGCGGGTTGTTGGGCACGAAGCCGCCCAGCGCGCTCTGCGGTTCGCCGAGGATCGCGCAGCGCGCCGGGTCCTTCGGCAGCAGCGCCAGGGCCTGTTCCGGGGTGCGGATGACGTGGATGTCGAAATGCTCGACCCACCAGCCGTTGGGCGCGGCCGGGACCGCGTGCCAGTAATCGTGCGGCTGGTGGTAGACCAGCTGCGGGCGGCGGCCGGGGGTATGGATCAGCCAACTGTCGGGCACGCGGGTCAGTGGCAGCCAGGCCTTGAACTGCGGGTTGACCGCGTACGGATAGTCGCGGTCGTCGAACACCTGGTAGTGCAGGCGGCCACTGGGCACGACCAGGTGGTCGAAACCGCCGCGGGCCAGCGCTTCGTCGGCGCGGCGGACGAGGGCATCCAGGTGGTCGGCGTACAGGGGGCCGGGATCGGGCAGGTTCATGGCGGGGCTCGCGGCAAGGCTGGAATCGGGCCACGATTCTGCCGCAATCGCTGCCGCGCCGCTGTGCCGTTTTCGTCGCTCAGGATGCCGGAAGGCTGGATTCGATCCACTGCCGCAGGCGTTCGCGATGGCCCTTTTCCAGGGTCAGGAAGCGGAAGCCGGCCCAGAAGTGGCCCGGCGCCTGCGCCGCCTCGCGCCACAGCAGGTGCACGCCGACATCGATCGGCACGTCGCCGCCACGGCCATCGGGGACCGGGAAGCGCAGCTGGTAGAGCGCGTCCTCGTTGAGCGGTTCGGAGGCGATCAGCAGCATGCCGGTTTCGGACACGTTGCCGAGCCGCCCGATCACGCCGGCGGTCATCGTATCGGTGACCGGCACCAGCGCGGGCACCTGCAGGCGCGGGGCGCGCCGGGTATCGGGGATCATGCGGACTCCGGAGCGGCGCTGCCGCCGGCGAGCGCGCGCAGGGCGCGCAGGGTGGCCTGCCAGGCGCGGTCGATCAGGCGGCCGCGGTCCTCGGTGACCACGCGCAGCTGGTCGCGCGCCATCAGCCGCGCCAGCGCGTCGAGCGAATGCTCGGCCATCTTCTGCCCGCGCTGGTTGACGAACAGCGCGTTGTCGGTGACCAGGCTGTACCAGGACAGGCGCAGGCGGCGGGCGTCGCCCTGCTGGTTGATGGTGAACTCGAACCAGGTGCCGAACGGCAGCGTGCGCAACTGCCGGTAAAAGCCCTCCTCGGCCGGCGTGCGCTCGGCCGCGGGCGGCGCCTGCGGATCCGCTCCGTCCCTGCTGTCGCCGCCGAGCCGGGCGCGGGCCTTGAGCCGGGCGGCCAGTTCGGTGCGCGAGGTGATCTCGTCCTCGCCGCCGGGCGTGGACAGGCGGCGGGCGATGGCCCCGGCCTCGTCCTCGTGGTAGCCGACCTGCAGCAGCGATTCCTCGATCTGGCCGCACAGCGCCGGGTCGGCGGCACCGTCGCCGCGGGCGGTGATCTCGCCGATGCGGCGGGTGGCCTCCTGGCGCTGGCGCCATTCCTCCGAGTCCTCGCCCTGGCGCAGCAGGGTCAGGGTCAGCACATCGCTCCAGGCTTCGTGCAGCAGGGTCTGCACGAACTTGGGCGGGCTGGCCGCGCGGCACAGCTGGCCGATGGTGCGCCCGGCCAGCTGCTTGGCCGCTTCCAGCCGTTCCTTGCCGCGTGCGGCTTCGATCTGCCGGCGTTCGGTGACCTCGGCCTTGCGCACCGCCGCCTGCAGGTGCGACTGCACCTGGCGGTTGGCGGCGGCGAACACCGCCTCGTCGCCCTGGTACTCGGCGACGACGCGGTCCACCGCTTCGCCCAGCTTCTGCAGCAGCGCCGGGTCGCCGTCGTCGTCGCCCAGCCATACCGCGCCGGACTCGGCCACGGTGTTGAGCAGTTCGCGCGCCGGGTGCTGGTCGCGGATGAAGAACGCCCCGTCGCCGACGGCGGCGCGCGCCAGCGGCACCTGCAGGCGGTTGAGCAGGTCGCTGGCCGGGCCATTGCTGCGCACTTCGCGCTGGATCTGCCCGTAGAGCATGCCCAGCAGGTCCAGGGTGTTGCTGTCGCGGGACGAGAGCGTGGCGCTTTCGCCATGCTCGGCGCGCACCTGCGACAGCAGCGCCTTCTGGATGTCGCCGAAACTGCGGCGCGCGCCGGGTGCCGCGCCCTGCGGCTGCAGCCGTGCGAGCACGTCCATCACCGCCTCGCTGGGCACCGCGCGCGGCGCCGGCGCGGCGCTGGCCTGCGCCGCTGCGCCCGCCAGGTCCGCGGGCGCAGCGCCCGGGGGTGCTCCGGCAGGGCGCAGCGGGCTGCCAAGCGCGGCCAGCTGCGGAAGGATGTCGCTGGCGGCGACCATGCCGCCAGCAGTGCCGGCAGTGCCCGTAGCGGCAGCTCCGCCGCTGCCGGCCTGCAGTTGCTGCGCCAGCAGCTGCCGCGCGGCATCGAGCAGCTCGTGCAGCGAGGCCATGCTGGCCGCTGTCGTAGTCGTAGTCGTAGTCGTAGGCGTGGCGGGGGTCGGGCCAGGTCCGCCAGGACCACCAGGTCCGGCCGGCGCGGGCACCGGCAGGGCGCCCATCGCGGCCTCCGCCCATGACGCCGCCGGCGCCTGTCCCTGCCACTGGGTCAGCGGCCGCGGCACCGCCGCGGACGCGCCCTCGCGCGCGGCCGTGGCGGGCCCGCCGGTGGTGCGGCGCTGGCCGGCCGGCCGTGGCAGGTAGGGAATGTAGACCAGCCCCGGCAGCACGCCTTCGCGCGCCAGCAGGATGTTCAGGCGGTCCAGCAGCTCGACATGCCGCTCCATCGCCTGTCGTTCGAACACGTGGTAAAGCTGCTGCTGCGCCTCCAGGTTCAGCCCCAGCCGTTCGCCACAGGCGCGCAGGATCCGGCACAGCGCGTGCGGCCCCACCGGCAGGCTCTCGGCATCGAACGCCGGTTGCGCGGCAAGCACGCCGAAGCGCTGCCCGAGCAGCTGCAGGTGCGACTGCGCGCGGTAGCCTTCGCGCCGCGCCATCTCGTGCAGCACGATGTCGCGGTCGATGTCGGTATCGGTGACCAGGGTCATCGCCGGAATCGCCGGCGTGGCGGCGGGCGCGCCACCGGGCGCGGATGGACTGCGCAGTCGCGCCAGGTCGTCGGCCAGCGCGTCCAGGAACCAGCCCGGGAACTCGGCGGCATGCACGCCCAGCTGGCGGATCTGCGCGTAGACATCGGCCTGGACCTGGCTGCTGCGCGCCTTCTCGGCAAGGCCGAACAGCTCGCGCTCCAGTTGCACCATGGTCAGCTGCAGCGGCGACGCCAGTACCTGCGCGGCGATGCCGTGGACGGCCTGGAGCAGGTGGCGGACCCGTTCGGGGACCGGCGCGCCGGCAAGGCGTGCCGACGCCTGGCTGGAAAAGGGTGCTGTGGTGCCTGACATCCGCTGTACATTCCGCCCCTGGTGGGCGATTTCTATCATTTCGCCGGTGTTACCGCCACTTGCCGCGCAGGGGCGCCCTGTTCAGGGCAGGAACAGCTCGACCACGTCGTTGGTGAAGCGCCGCCCCAGCTCGGTGGGAACGACGCGCCCGCCGTCGCGGCGCAGCCAGCCGCGCTCCACCGCGGTGGCCAATGCCGGCTGCAGCACCGCGCGGCCCAGCCCGGTGCGGGCTTCGAAGTCGCGCAGCTCGAAGCCTTCATGCAGGCGCAGCAGGTTGAGCATGTATTCGAACGGCAGCCGTACGGCGTCGATCACGTCGTCGCCGCCGATCGCCGCGGGGCTGCCGGCGGTGTCCATGAAGGCCTGCGGGTGCTTGTGCTTCCAGCGGCGCAGCACCTGCTGCTGCGCGCCGGAGCTGATCTTGCCGTGCGCGCCGGCGCCGATGCCCAGATAGTCGCCGAAGCGCCAGTAGTTGAGGTTGTGCGCGCACTGCCAGCCATCGCGGGCATAGGCGCTGACCTCGTAGTGGCCATAGCCGGCCTGCGCCAGCAGCGCCTGGCAATGCTCCTGCATGTCCCAGGCGCCGTCCTCGTCGGGGATGCCGCGCGGCGGCCGCGCGAAGAACACCGTGTTCGGCTCCAGGGTGAGCTGGTAATGCGAGATGTGCGTGGGCTCCAGCGCGAAGGCGCGCTCCAGGTCGTGTTCGGCCTGGGCCAGGGTCTGTTCCGGCAGCGCGTACATCAGGTCGATGTTGAAGTTGCGGTAGCCGGCGTCCTGCGCCAGTTTCACCGCACGCTCGGCCTCGCCGCTGTCGTGGATGCGGCCCAGGCGCCTGAGCGCGTCGTCGTTGAAGGTCTGGATGCCGAAGCTGATGCGGTTCACGCCGGCGGCGCGGTAGCGGTCGAAGCGGCCGTGCTCGGCGGTGCCGGGGTTGGTCTCCAGCGTCACCTCCAGGTTCGGCGCGAACCGCAGCCGCGCGCTGGCCTGCTGCAGGAAACGGTCGATCGCCTCGGGCGGGAACAGGCTGGGCGTGCCGCCGCCGAAGAACACGCTGTTGACCACCCGGCCCCAGACCAGCGGCAGGTCCTGGTCCAGGTCGCGGACCAGCGCGTCGATGTAGGCGTCGAACGGCAGCGCGCCCTTGCCGGCATGCGAGTTGAAGTCGCAGTACGGGCATTTGCGCACGCACCAGGGCAGGTGCACGTACAGCGACAGCGGCGGTGGCACCAGCTGCACGGTGGCATGCGCGTGGTCCCCGGTGCAGGCCTCACCGGGCCGGTGGTGGCAATGGTCGTGGGAGTGCGGCATGGACGGCTGCAACTTCGCGGTGGAGGTCAGTGCCAGGCGGCGAGCTGCCGCTTGAGCTGCTGCAGGGCGATCGCGCGGTGGCTGATGGCGTTCTTCAGCGCCGGCTCCATTTCCGCGGCGGTCAGGCCATGGCGCTCGTCCAGGAACACGGGGTTGTAGCCGAAGCCATGGTGGCCGCGCGGCGCGTGGGTGATGCGTCCTTCCCAGCGGCCCTCGCAGATCAGCGGCTGCGGATCGGCGGCATGGCGCAGCAGCACGATCACCGCGTAGAAGCGGGCGCCGCGCTCGCCGTCGGGGATGCCGGCCATCGCCTCGAGCAGCTTGGCGTTGTTGGCCGCGGCATTGCCCGGGAGGCCGGCGTAGCGCGCGCTGTACAGGCCGGGCGCGCCGCCCAGGGCGTCGACGATCAGGCCCGAGTCATCGGCCAGCGCCGGCAGGCCGGTGGCCTGGCAGGCCGCACGGGCCTTGAGCAGCGCGTTCTCGACGAAGGTCAGGCCGGTCTCCTCGACGTCGCCCAGGCCCAGCTCGGCGGCCGAGGCGACCTGCAGCGGCAGGTCGGCGAGGATCTCGCGCATCTCCGCCAGCTTGCCGGCATTGTGGCTGGCCAGTACCAGCGTCTTCATCGGCGGGGCTCCAGCAGGTCCCAGGTGTTGCCGTACAGGTCGCGGAACACCGCGACCGTGGCATAGGGTTCTTCGCGCGGCGCTTCCAGGAACGGCACGCCGGCGGCGAGCATGGCCGCGTGGTCGCGGTGGAAATCGTCGGTGTGGAGGAAGAGGCCGACCCGGCCGCCGGTCTGGTTGCCGATGCGGCTGCGCTGCGCCTCGTCGCTGGCGCGTGCCAGCAGCAGCGCCGCGCCGCCCCCCTCGGCCGGCCCGACCACGACCCAGCGCTTGTGGCCCTGGTCGACATCCTGCAGCAGCTGGAAACCGAGCTTGCCGGTGTACCAGGCGATGGCCTCGTCGTAGTCGGCCACCACCACGGTGACCAGGGCGATGCGCCGGTTCATGCCTGCGCCAGGGCGGCCTGCTGTGCGGCGAACAGTTCGCCGATGCCCTTTTCGGCCAGTGCCAGCAGCGCATCCAGCTCATCGCGGCGGAAGGCATGGCCTTCGGCGGTGCCCTGCAGCTCGATGAAACCGCCGCCATCGTTCATGACGACGTTCATGTCGGTGTCGCAGTCGCTGTCCTCGGCGTAGTCCAGGTCCAGTACCGGCACGCCCTTGTAGACCCCGACCGACACCGCGGCAACCGCGCCGAACACCGGGTTGCGCTTGATCTCGCCGCGCTTGAGCAGCGTGTTCACCGCATCCACCAGGGCCACGTAGGCACCGGTGATGGCGGCGGTGCGGGTGCCGCCGTCGGCCTGCAGCACGTCGCAGTCCAGGGTGATGGTGCGTTCGCCCAGCGCGTTGCGGTCGATGCACGCGCGCAGGGTGCGGCCGATCAGGCGCTGGATCTCCAGCGTGCGTCCGCCCTGCTTGCCGCGTGCGGCCTCGCGGTCGGAACGGGTGTGGGTGGAGCGCGGCAGCATGCCGTACTCGGCGGTCACCCAGCCTTCGCCCTTGCCGCGCAGGAACGCCGGCACGCGGTTTTCGATGCTGGCGGTGCACAGCACACGGGTGTGGCCGAAGCTCACCAGCACCGAGCCTTCGGCATGGCGGGTGAAGCCGCGCTCGAGGGTGACGCTGCGCAGCTGGTCGGCCTGGCGGCCGCTGGGACGGGAAAAGGTCATGGAAAATCCGGGTGTCGATGGAGCGTCGTGGGGGCGCCCGGGCGGCCTGCGGGGCCGGCATCCGGGGACGCCTAGGGTACCATTCGCCCTTTGCAACGCACCGGAAATCCACATGATCCGAAGCATGACCGCCTATGCCGGCGGCGAACGCGGTACGCGCTGGGGCACCCTCGGCTGCGAGCTGCGCTCGGTCAACCACCGTTTCCTCGAAGTGGGGGTGCGGTTGCCGGAGGAGCTGCGCGCGCTGGAGCCGCAACTGCGCGAGCGCGTGGCCGCGCGCATCAGCCGCGGCAAGCTGGACCTGGTCATGCGCCTGCGCGCCCCGGAAGCGGCGCCGACGCTGGCGGTGGACGAGGCGCTGGTGGAGCAGCTGGGCGACCTGGCGCGGCGCCTGCACTCGCGTTTCCCGGACATGCGCATCGGGTTCACCGAACTGCTGGCCTATCCGGGCGTGCTGCGTGGCGAAGCGGTCGATGCCGCGGCGCTGCATGCCGAGGCGCTGGCGCTGCTGGACGAGACCCTCGACGGCTTCGTCGCCGCGCGCGAGCGTGAGGGCGCCAAGCTGACCGCGGCGATCAGCGAGCGGGTGGATGCGATCGAACGCATCGCCGGCGAGGTGCGCGAACTGATCCCGGCCATCCGCGAGGGCCAGCGCGCCAAGCTGGCCGCGCGCCTGGCCGACCTGCCGCACCCGGTCGACCCGGGCCGCGCCGAGCAGGAACTGGTGATGTGGCTGCAGAAGCTCGATGTCGACGAGGAACTGGACCGCCTCGGCAGCCATATCGGCGAGATCCGCCGCGTGCTGCGCCAGCGCGAGCCGGTCGGCCGCCGCCTGGATTTCCTGCTGCAGGAGTTCAACCGCGAAGCCAACACCCTGGGCTCCAAGTCGGTGGACAGCCGCACCTCCAACGCCGCGGTCGAGCTGAAGGTGCTGATCGACCAGATCCGCGAGCAGGTGCAGAACCTGGAGTAACCGCTGCCGGAGCCGCCGCGCCGCGCGTTGCGTTTCCCGCGCGGGTCGCCGCATCCCCGCGGCCGGCAGCATGTCGCCATGCGCGGGAGGGCCCTGCAGGTGCCGGGCCATGCCTGCGCGACCGGGTGGCCCGTCCGCACGGCCATCGGCGTGCTCGCGGCGTCAGCCGATGCCGCCGGGCGGCATCGGCGCCTGCCACGCGGCGGTCGGCCGCGCTTGCCGCCACGGGCGGCGACTGCTATGCAGTTCGTCCCTTGGCGCAGAGGTGTGGGCATGCACGCAGCGGTTGTTGATCCGATCCATCGACGCCGATTCCTGGCGGCCGCCGCGGGTGGTGCGGCGTTGACCCTGTTGCCGATGGCCGGGCGCGCGGCGGCGCCTGTGCGCGACGACCCGCGCTGGATTCCGTCCGATGCGTTCCTGGCCACGCTGCCGGAATGGATGCGCGCCTTCGGCGTGCCCGGTGTCGCCATTGCCGTGGTGGAGCAGGGCGAACTGGCCTGGCACCGCGGGTTCGGCGTGGCCGACGTGGAAAGCGGCGCGCCGGTGGACGCGGACAGCGTGTTCGAGTGCGCCTCGCTGAGCAAGCCGGTGTTCGCCTACCTGGTGCTGCAGCTGGTGGATGCCGGCGCGCTGCAGCTCGACCGCCCGCTGGTGGACTACCACCGCCCCGATTTCCTGGCCGATGACGATCCGCAGCTGGCGCGGATCAGCGTGCGCGACGTGCTGCGCCACAGCAGCGGCCTGCCGGACTGGCGCGCGCACCCCGATCGCGACCCGTTGCGCACCCTGGTCGCGCCGGGACAGCGCGTGAATTACTCCGGCGAAGCCTTCTTCTGGCTGCAGCGGGTGGTGGAGACGGTCACCGGGCAGAGCCTGGACCAGCTGGCACGGGAGCGCCTGTTCGGGCCGGCCGGCATGCAGGGCAGCACCTATACCTGGAACGCGCACGCCGCGCGCCATTCGGTGGTCGGCGTGCCGGCACCCGGCGCGCGGCCGGGGGTGCAGACGTTCGGCGCGCAGTGGCCGCTGCTGCAGCCGCTGGCCGAGGCCCGGGGCAAGCCGCTGTCGGACTGGACCTGGGATGACGCGGTGCAGGCGCTGCCGCAGGCGCAGGCCGTCGCGCCGGCCGGCATGTTCGTGTGGCCCGGTGACCTGCTCGCCAATGCCGCCGCCAGCCTGCGTGGCCCGGTGCAGGACTATGCGCGTTTCATCGCCCACGTGATGCAGCACCCGGCGCGGCAGGACTGGGAGATCGCCGAGGCGACCCGGCAGGCGATGCTGGCGCCGCAGCTGGCGGTGCGGCCGGGCTGGCTGGACAAGGGCTTGGGCTGGAACCTGGAACGCGTCGATGGCGGCAACCGCTGGTTCTTCCATGGCGGCTCCAATGCCGGCCGCTACAAGACCTTCGCGGTCGGCGACCCGCAGCACGGGCGCGGGCTGGTGGTGATGACCAACGGCGGTGGCGGTACCGGCGTCTACCAGCGCATCGTGCGCGCGGCGACCGGCCGCGACATGCTCGCCTTCGACCTCTGATCCGGACCGGTCGACGCGGTCCGCCGGGCCCGGCATTTGCAGCCGCGGCCCGGGCTGGTTATCGTGCGCCGCCCGAACCATCGACCCGGAGATCCGCGCGATGCGTGGCACCCTCTACATCGTCGCGGCCCCCTCCGGCGCCGGCAAGAGCAGTCTCGTCAACGCCACCCTGGCGCGCGACGCGCAGATCGCGCTGTCCATTTCCTTCACCTCGCGGGCGATGCGCCCGGGCGAGGTGGACGGCCGGCATTACCACTTCGTCAGTGCCGCCGAGTTCGAGCGCATGATCGCCGCCGGCGATTTCTTCGAGTACGCCCGCGTGCATGGCGACTGGAAGGGCACCGCGCGGCAGTCGGTGGAGCCGCAGCTGGCCGCGGGCAAGGACGTGCTGCTGGAGATCGACTGGCAGGGCGCGCGCCAGGTGCGCGCCAAGGTGCCCGACGCGGTCAGCGTGTTCATCCTGCCGCCGTCCAAGCAGGCGCTGGACGACCGCATGCGCAAGCGCGGCCAGGACAGCGAGGCGGTGATGGCGCAGCGGCTGGCGGCCGCGCGCGAGGAAATGCAGCATTACGACGAGTTCGACTACGTGATCGTCAACGAGGTGTTCGACACCGCGGTGGACGAGATGTGCGCCATCTTCACCGCCAGCCGCCTGCGCCGGGCCCAGCAGCAGGTCCGCCACGGCGGCCTGATCCGCTCGCTGCTGGACTGAGACGCGGCCCGGCGGGCCGGGTACAGGCCCTGGCGGCGCCCGATCCCGCCGGGACGGGCAGGCAACTGATTGATTCCAAAGGACCGGGGGGTGCGGTGATTTGTATCCCCCGGCGTCCGCCTGTACAATCCCCGGCCTTTCCCTCATCCGATCGAGCGGCCGCTGCTGGTCGCCGGGAGCTCGCATGGCCCGCATTACCGTAGAAGATTGCCTGGAAGTCGTTAACAACCGTTTCGAGCTGGTCATGATGGCGTCCAAGCGCGCCCGTCAGCTGGCCAACGGCGTGCAGGCCACCCTCGACAACAGCGAGACCGAGGACAAGCCGACCGTGCTGGCGCTGCGCGAGATCGCCGCCCGCAAGATCGACAACGCCCTGATCGAGGAAGTCGAGAAGGCCGAGCGCGAGCGTGCCGAGCGCGAGGCGCTGGAATGGGCCGCCGCCGAAGTCGTCGCCGACGAGGACATGTCCAAGAACGACGACTGATCCGCCGGGTCATCGTTGTGCACCGACAGCCCGCCGCGTGCGGGCTGTCTGCTTTCCGGACCCCGTCACCCTGAAGAACCGCACCCGGATGCGTCCGCAGGAAAGCCCCCGGGTCAGGGGCGCCGCGAAGCGGCGGGGTGCCGATGAGCGAAAGACGGGCCCGGCGGTCTGCAATGCAAGCCGTGGGGCGGCAGCGCGAGCGTGATGTCGCGCGTCTCCGGCGTTGCCGTGTTGGTGCCGCTGGCATATCTTCCCAGCCATGAACCCAGGCCCCTCTGCCCAGGTCGCTGCGCCCGCGGGTGGCGCGGTGCCGGACTACGTACTCCAACTCGAACGCGCAGCCAGTTACCTGCCCGCCGAGCAGCTGCCGATGCTGCGCCGTGCCTGGGAAGTGGGCGCGGCCGCGCACGCGGGCCAGACCCGCAAGTCCGGCGAACCCTACATCACCCATCCGGTCGCGGTGGCCGGCATCCTGGCCGAGCTCGGGCTGGACGTGGAGGCGCTGGTCGCGGCGATCCTGCACGACACCATCGAGGACACCCCGCTCACCCATGACGAGCTGGCCGGGCAGTTCGGCCAGACCGTGGCCGAGCTGGTCGAGGGCGTCACCAAGCTGGACAAGCTGCGCTTCCGCGACCGCCAGGAAGCGGCCGCCGAGAGCTTCCGCAAGATGCTGCTGGCCATGTCGCGCGACCTGCGCGTGATCATGATCAAGCTGGCCGACCGCCTGCACAACATGCGTACCCTGGGTGCGCAGAGCGCCGAGGCGCGGCGCCGCATCGCGGTGGAGACGCTGGACATCTACGCGCCCATCGCCCAGCGCCTGGGCATGAGCCTGATCAAGTCCGAGCTGCAGAACCTGGGCTTCAAGGCGCTGTACCCGTGGCGCCACGCGATCCTGGAAAAGCACATCCGCAGCCAGCCGGTGGTGCGCCGCGAGGCGATGGCGCAGGTCGAGGTGCAGTTGTCGCAGCGGCTGGCGCGCGAAGGGCTGGAACACCGCCTGGTCAGCCGCATCAAGACGCCCTGGAGCATCTACACCAAGATGCGCGAGGAGAACAAAACCTTCGACCAGGTGATGGACGTGTTCGGCTTCCGCCTGGTGATGCGCTCGGTGCCCAGCTGCTACCACGCGCTGGGCGCGGTGCACGCGGCGTTCAAGCCGCTGGACGGGCGCTTCCGCGATTTCATCGCCATCCCCAAGGCCAACGGCTACCAGTCGCTGCACACGGTGCTGTTCGGGCCCTACGGTTCGCCGATCGAGGTGCAGATCCGCACCGAGGAGATGGACCTGATCGCCGAACGCGGCGTGGCCGCGCACTGGACCTACAAGTTCGGCGGCGATTCGCCCAACAGCGCGCAGAGCCGCGCGCATGCGTGGATCGTCGAGCTGATCGATTCGCAGCGCTCGGCCGGCTCGTCGCTGGAGTTCCTGGACAACGTCAAGGTCGACCTGTTCCCGGACGAGGTCTACCTGTTCACGCCCAAGGGCAAGATCCTGGCGTTGCCGCGCAACTCCACCGCGCTCGACTTCGCTTATGCGGTGCACACCGACATCGGCAACCGCGCGGTGGCCTCGCGCGTGGACAAGAAGCTGGTGCCGCTGCGCACCAAGCTGGTCAGCGGGCAGACGGTGGAAGTGATCACCGCGCGCTCGGCCACGCCCAAGCCGCAGTGGCTGGAGTTCGTGGTCAGCTCCAAGGCGCGTACCGCCATCCGCCACCAGCTCAAGCAGCTCGAGCACGAGGATGCCGTGCAGCTGGGCCACCGCATGCTCGACCGCGCGCTGGAGGCGATGGACAGCTCGATCGAGCGCCTGCCCAAGGGGCGGCTGGATGCGTTCCTGGCCGAGCACCGCTACCCGCGCCTGGAGGCGTTCCTGGCCGATGTCGCGCTCGGCAACTGGATGCCGACCCAGGCCGCGCAGGCGTTGATGGCGCACGGCGAACCGCGCGCCGGCGGCAGCAGCCAGCGGGTGCAGGAGAAGATCCTGATCAACGGCAGCGAGCGCGGCGTGGTCAGCTTCGCCGGCTGCTGCCAGCCGATTCCGGGCGACGAGATCATGGGCTACCACACCGCCGGCAAGGGCATCGTGGTGCACCGCATGGATTGCCCGAACCTGGCCGAACTGCGCAAGTCGCCCGAGCGCTGGGTGCCGATCGGCTGGGACAGCAGCGTGGTCGGCGACTACGACACCGCGCTGGTGGTGGAAGTGGAGAACGGCACCGGCGTGCTGGCGCAGCTGGCCGCGGCCATCGCCCAGAGCCAGTCCAACATCGAGCGGGTGGACTACCTGGACCGCGACTTCAATGCCGCGGTGCTGTGTTTCAACATCCAGGTGCGCGACCGTACCCACCTGGCCGAGGTGATGCGCCGGCTGCGGCGCCTGAGCGTGGTGCAGTCGGTGCGCCGCCAGTAAGCGCGGTGCGCCGGCGCGGCATGCCCTGCCGCGACCGGGTGCGCCGCGCGGTGCGTGCACGGTTCTCCACAGCCGGTGTGCAACGGCATGCCGACAACCTGTGGATAAGCCTCCGGGCACCTTGGTGGGCGTGCGTTTGCAGCTGCTGGTGAAAAATTGTCCAGCGCTGCGACGCCTGGCATCGCCGGGAAGCCGGTGCGGCGGGGGCGGACGCTACAATGCGGGGCCATTTCCCAACCGGAGTCCCCCCATGTCCCGCCAGATCATCAACACCGCCAACGCGCCGGCCGCCATCGGCCCGTATTCGCAGGCCGTGCGTGCCGGCAACACCGTGTATTTCTCCGGCCAGATCCCGCTGGACCCGGCCACCGGCGAGATCGTCGCCGGCGACGTCGCCGCGCAGGCGCGGCGCGCCTTCGACAACCTCAAGGCGGTGGCCGAGGCGGCCGGCGGTTCGCTCGACAGGATCGTGCGCCTGGGCCTGTACCTGACCGACCTGGGCGAGTTCGCCAAGGTCAACGCGGTCATGCAGGAGTACTTCCAGGCGCCGTTCCCGGCCCGCTCCACCATCGAAGTGTCGGGCCTGCCCAAGGGAGCCGCGTTCGAGGTCGACGCGGTGATGATCCTCGACTGATCCACCGGCATGGCGCGTACCCGTCCGGCCGCCCCGGCGCTGGCGGCCAGTGGCGAGACACCGGTGACGGTGCTGGCGGGCGTGGGCCCGGCGGTGGCCGCCAAGCTGCAGGCGCGCGGCATCGGCAGCCTGCAGGACCTGTGGCTGCACCTGCCGCTGCGCTATGAGGACCGGACCCGGCTCAGCGCCATCGCCACACTGCAGCCGGGCAGCGCCGCGCAGATCGAAGGGCGGGTGGTCGCGGTGGAGCGCGGTTTCCGCTACCGGCCGATGCTGCGGGTCGCGGTGGAAGACGACTCGCGCGGCACCCTGGTGCTGCGCTTCTTCCACTTCCGCGCCGCGCAGGTGGCGCAGTTCGCCGTCGGCGCACGCCTGCGCTGCTATGGCACCCCGCGCCCCGGCCAGCACGGGCTGGAGATCGTGCATCCCAGCTACCGCATGCTCGGCGACGGCGAGGAGGCCGGCCTTGGCGACGTGCTGGATCCGGTCTATCCGGTCGTCGACGGCATCGGCCCGGCGACGCTGCGCCGGTTGATCGGGCAGGCGCTGGAGCGGCTGCCCGGCGAAGCCGCGCTGGAGGTGCTGCCCGCGCACCTGCTGGACGGGCTGGCCCTGCCGTCGCTGCGGCAGGCGCTGTTGACCATGCATCGCCCGCCTGCCGATGCCGATGTCGCCGCGCTCGCTGCCGGCACCCATCCGGCGCAGCGGCGGCTGGCGCTGGAAGAACTGCTCGCCCACCACCTGAGCCTGCGCCGCCAGCGCATCGCCCTGCAGCAGCATCATGCCCCGGCCTTGAGCGGCGGCGACAGGCGCGTGCGGCAGTTGCGCCAGTCCCTGCCGTTCCGTCTCACCGGCGCGCAGCAGCGCGTGTTCGCGCAGATCCGCCAGGACCTGGCGCGGCCGCACCCGATGCTGCGCCTGGTGCAGGGCGACGTCGGTTCCGGCAAGACCGTGGTGGCCGCGCTGGCGGCGATGCTGGCGGTGGAGCAGGGCAAGCAGGTGGCGCTGGCGGCGCCGACCGAACTGCTCGCCGAGCAGCACCTGGCCAACCTGCGCGGCTGGCTCGAGCCACTGGGCGTGCAGGTGGCCTGGCTGGCCGGCAAGGTCACCGGCAAGGCGCGGGCCAGGGTGCTGGAGGACATCGCCTCCGGGCGTGCGCAGGTGGTGGTCGGCACCCATGCGCTGATGCAGGACAGCGTGGTGTTCCATGACCTGGCGCTGGCCATCGTCGACGAGCAGCACCGCTTCGGCGTGCACCAGCGGCTGGCGCTGCGCGACAAGGGCGCCGACGGCCGCAGCGTGCCGCACCAGCTGGTGATGACCGCGACCCCGATCCCGCGCACGCTGGCGATGGCGGCCTACTCCGACCTGGACGTGTCGGCGATCGACGAGCTGCCGCCGGGCCGTACCCCGGTGCAGACCATCGTCATCAGCGCCGAGCGCCGGCCGGAACTGGTCGAGCGGATCCGCCTGGCCTGCGCGCAGGGGCGCCAGGCCTACTGGGTGTGCACGCTGATCGACGAGAGCGGGGATGTCGATGGCAGCCCCGGGGCGAACGCCGGGCGCATGGAGGCGGTCGCCGCCCAGGCCACCTTCGAGGCGCTGTCCGCGCAGTTGCCGGGCGTGCGCGTCGGGCTGGTGCACGGCCGCATGAAGGCCGCCGAGAAGCAGGCGGCGATGCGCGCCTTCAAGGCCGGCGAAACCGGCCTGCTGGTCGCCACCACGGTGATCGAAGTGGGCGTGGACGTACCCAATGCCTCGTTGATGATCATCGAGAACGCCGAGCGCCTGGGCCTGGCGCAGCTGCACCAGCTGCGCGGCCGGGTGGGGCGCGGCGCGGCCGCGTCCAGTTGCGTGTTGATGTACCAGGCGCCACTGTCGGCGATGGCGCGGCAGCGGCTGGAGACCATGCGCCAGACCAGCGATGGTTTCGTGATCGCCGAGAAGGACCTGGAGCTGCGTGGCCCCGGCGAGCTGCTGGGCACCCGCCAGACCGGCCTGGCCGCCTTCCGGGTCGCCGACCTGGCCCGCGACGCGGCCCTGTTGCCGGGCGTCCATGCCCTGGCCGAACGGCTGCTGGCCGAAGCGCCGGCCGTCGCCGACCGGATAGTGGCGCGCTGGGTGGGCGGGGCGGCGCGCTACGCCTCGGCCTGAACGCGCACTTCCCCTGCCATGGCCCAGGTGCCAGACTCCATGGCCGACCAGAAGACAAGCATGAGATGAGCAAGAAGATTCCGTTGCTGATTGATACCGACCCGGGCGTGGACGATGCGCTGGCGCTGTTGATGGCCTTTGCCGACGAACGCCACGAAGTGGTCGGGTTGACGGTGGCGGCGGGCAACGTCGGCCTCGGCCATACCGTGCGCAACGCGCTGAAGCTGTGCGAAGTCGCCGGCCGCGGCGACGTGCCGGTGTTCGCCGGCGCCCCCGATCCGCTGGTGCACCCGGCCGAGGATGCCGCGCACGTGCATGGCCGCGATGGCTTCGGCGACGTCGACCTGCCTGCCGCCGCGCGCGTGGCCGAGAGCGAGCACGCCGCGCTGGCGATCCTGCGCCTGTCGCACCAGTACGCCGGCGAGCTGCTGCTGGTCGCACTGGGTCCGCTGACCAACATCGCGCTGGCGCTCAAGCTCGACCCGACCCTGCCGCAGCGGGTGAAGCGCTTCCTGGTGATGGGCGGGGCGATCACCGGCCACGGCAACATCACCCCGGTGGCGGAGTTCAACATCGCCTTCGACCCGGAAGCGGCGCACATCGTGTTCACCGCGTTCGCGCACGTCGAAGTGGCCGACTGGGAAGCCACCGTCGCCCACGGCCTGCTGCACCGGAACGTGGAGCAGTGGCTGGCCGCCGATACCGACAAGGCGCGCTTCTACGAGCTGATCTCGCGCCAGACCCGGCTGTGGTCCGAGGACAGCCGCGGCGAGCACTGGTACGCCGCCGATGCGCTGGCGATGGCCTGGGCGCTGCAGCCCGAGGGCGCGACCCGGCTGGAGCGGCGCCCGCTGGCGATCGAGATGGCCGGCGGGCGTACCCGCGGCGCCACCGTGGTGGACTGGAACCGGCAGACCGGGGCGGCGGACAACACCACCCTGCTGATCGGCTACGACCAGGCGCGCTTCGAAAGCCAGGTGCAGCGGGCGCTGGGACTGGTTTCATGATTTCCTGCAATCCCGGCTTGCCCCGACGGGCCAGCCGGGACTATAATGCCGCTCTTGACCACCAGCCCACACGGTGTGAGCCCATGAAGGCCGACATTCATCCCGATTACCACAACGTCGTGTTCCACGACGTCACCTCCGATTTCAAGTTCCTGACCCGTTCGACCATGTCCTCCAAGGAGACGGTCAAGTGGGAAGACGGTGAAGAGTACCCGCTGATCAAGGTCGAAATTTCCTCGGCCTCGCACCCGTTCTACACGGGCAAGCACAAGGTCATCGACACCAGCGGCCGCATCGACAAGTTCCAGAAGCGCTACGCGCGCTGATCGCAACTGTCGTTCCGACCGGACAACGGCCGCGCCCTGCGCGGCCGTTGTTTTGTCATGGCCGGTCCCTGCGGTAAAGCCATGCGTGCCATCCCGGGCGGGTGCCTTGTGCGCCGTTGCCGGACGGGTCGTTCCGGGCCGTGCCGCGTGGCGCGGCTGAATCCCGGCGCAATGCCGGCCGGCGCGTGCGCGACGCTGTGTCGCGTACATGCGGAGTCCATAGGACTTTAGTCTGCGCAACCGGCAAATGCTGCTGTGCGATAATGGCCTGAACCGCGGTGCAAAACCGTGGAACTTCCTTCACGTGCCTGCCCGTCATTCCTCGTCGGGGCCGGCGCCATCCACTTGAGGAGCGCACACTGTGTCCGATCTTGATCAGGTCACGCTCAACGCCGGCGACACGTCGGTCGTTCTGCCTGTAGTCAAACCCGTCCTGGGCAACGACTGTGTCGATATCTCGAAGCTGACCAAGGAAACCGGTCTCTTCACCTACGACTCCGGTTACACCGCCACCGCCAGCTGCAAGTCGGCCATCACCTACATCGATGGCGACAAGGGCGTGCTGCTGTACCGCGGTTACCCGATCGAGCAGCTGGCCGAGAAGTCCAGCTTCGTCGAAGTCGCCTACATGCTGGTCAACGGCGAGCGTCCGGATGCCGCGCAGCTGAAGGCCTTCGAGGCCGAGCTGGCCGAGGAAGCCGGTGTCGACGCGTCGATCAACACCCTGATCGGCAGCTTCGCCAGGGACGCGCACCCGATGGCGATCCTGGCCGCCTCGATCGCGCAGCTCTCGGCCAAGTACCACGATTCGCTGGACCTGGCCGATGCCGAGCAGCGCCGCAAGGCCGCCGTGCGCCTGATCGCCAAGGTGCCGACCCTGTCGTCGCTGATCTACCGCCACGGCAAGGGCCTGCCGGCCAACGCCCCGGACACCTCGCTGGATTACGTCAGCCGCTTCCTGAAGCAGACCTTCGAGTCGGCCGACGGCCAGTACGAACTCAATCCGCACGTGGTGAAGGCGCTGGACCTGCTGTTCATCCTGCACGCCGACCACGAGCAGAACGCCTCGACCTCGACCGTGCGCCTGGTCGGCTCGACCGGTGCCAACCCGTACGCGTCCGTCGCCGCCGGCGTCACCGCGCTGTGGGGCCCGGCGCATGGCGGCGCCAACGAAGCCGTGCTGAAGATGCTGGAAGAGATCGGCAGCGCCGACAACGTCGAGTCCGCCGTGCTCAAGGCCAAGGACAAGACCTCGGGCTTCCGCCTGATGGGCTTCGGCCACCGCGTCTACAAGAACTTCGACCCGCGCGCCAAGGTCATCGGCGAGATGACCCGGCAGGTGCTGGGCCAGCTGGGCGTGACCGACCCGCTGCTCGATGTCGCCATCAAGCTGGAGCAGGCCGCGCTGCAGGACGACTATTTCGTCGCCCGCAAGCTGTACCCGAACGTCGATTTCTACAGCGGCATCATCTACAAGGCGCTGCAGATCCCGACCGAGATGTTCACCGTCATGTTCGCCCTCGGCCGCACCGCCGGCTGGGTGTCGCACTGGCTGGAGCAGCAGGTCGATCCGGAAATGAAGATCGGCCGTCCGCGCCAGGTGTATACCGGCCACGCCGTGCGCGACTACACCTGAGCCTGAAGCGCGCCGGCGCAGCGATGCGCCGCCCGCGCGACCGAAAGCCCCGCTCCGGCGGGGCTTTTTCGTATCCGCACGCCACGCAGTCCGTGGCCGGTACCGTCGCTGCGTATCGCACTACGGGCCTGGCGCGCGTGGTCGCCGGCGGGGCAGGGCAATGCATGGCGTCATGCCGGCCGAGGGTGCCGGTGGGCGGGCTTTCCACTTTTCCACAACGCCTGTGCGGTACCTCCGGCAAAAGCTGTGGATAACGTGGCCGCCGCCGGTAATGGCGGGCCTGGCAGGGATGTGGTGAAAATCTGTCCAGCGCGAAGCGGGTCGGGCCGTGGGGCAGCAGCGCCATGGCGGAGCGCGGGCGGGCACGCCGCCAGGCGGCTGGATCAGCCCGCGTCGTCGGCCAGGAGCTGGCGCAGCTGGGCCAGCGTCGCCCGCGGCAGCGGCTTGCCGTCGTCGCTGGACACCGGCGGATGGCGCAGGCCGTGCTCCGGAAGCACGACCAGCTCGAAGGCGATGCCGTCGGCCGCGAATTCCCAGGCCGGATAACGTTGCCGCGCGGCATGTCCACCCAGCTGCAGCAGCGCCGTGCACACTTCGGCGGGAATGCGCTGGTCGTGCAGGAAGCGCTGCACCGCATCGGTGTCGTCGCAATGCAGGTGCAGCGTCACCGGGCTGTCGGCGCCGGCGGTGCCGGCCAGCACCGCGCCGGCCAGCCGCGGCTGGAACGCGTGCAGGAACTGCATCGCCTGCACCGCCGCTTCGCGATGCTGGCGCAGCGCCGCCGGCTGTGCGCGCGTGTCGAACAGCCGCTGCTGTTCGCGCAGCATGTCCTCCACCTCGGCCTGGCGCGGCCACAGCGCTTCGTCGTGGATGCCCAGGCGGCTGGCGGCCTTGCGCCGTGCCAGCTCCGGATCGTGGATGCCGCCCTCGCGGATCAGGCGGGCGGCCTCCTGGGCGATCAGTCGCCGCTCGCGGCTGCCGCGCTGGGCGTTGGGTGCCGGACGTGGCATCGCGGTTCTCCGGTTGTCGGCAGCCCGCCGGATCCGGGCCGAAGCGGGAAGGCGGCTGCCGCCTTCCCGGCGTGGGTCAGAAGATATCGAACGCGGCGTCGTCGGCCTTCGGGTCGTGCTGGTCGAAATCGAATTCCTGCATGCGGTCCAGGTCCTCGACCTTGATCCATTCGGTGGCGCCGTTGAGGGTTGCCTGCACCATGCCCGAGGGTGGGTCGTTGCGCGCGATCGGCGCGTCCTTCAGCGCCACCCGCATGTAGTCGATCCAGATCGGCAGCGCGGCACGGCCGCCGTACTCGCGGTAGCCCAGCGAACGGAAGTCGTCGCGGCCGACCCACACGGTGGTGGCCAGCGGGCCGCCGAAGCCGGAGAACCAGGCGTCGCGGTGGTCGTTGGTGGAGCCGGTCTTGCCGCCCACGTCCTCGCGCCCGAGCACCTTGGCCGCGGTGCCGGTGCCGCGCTGGACCACGTCGCGCATCATCGACACCAGCTGGTATGCGGTGCGCTCGTCGATCGCGCGGGGGGCGGCATGGGCGCTGGCATCGACCGCTGCCGGCGCGGCTTCGGCCCCGGTCTCGGCGTTGCCGGTACCGGCTGCGGGCTTGGCCGGCGGGGCTTCGGCGCCGAAGTTGAAGCCGTCCACGACCTGGCTGGCCGGCGCCATGCCGCCGGCGCCACCGCCGCAGCCGCGGCAGGCCAGCGCCGGATTGGCCTTGAACACCACGTTGCCGTCGCGGTCCTTGACCTCGTCGATGGTCCAGGTGTCCACCCGCGAGCCGCCATTGGCGAACACCGCATAGCCGCGCGCGACCGACAGCGGCGTCAGCGAGGCGGTGCCCAGCGACATCGACAGGTTCGGCGGCAGCTCGGCTTCCTGGAAGCCGAACTCGCTGATGTACTTGCGGGCGAAATCCACGCCGATGCTGTCCAGCAGGCGGACCGACACCAGGTTGCGCGACTGCACCAGGGCCTCGCGCAGGCGCATCGGGCCGCGGAACCCGCCGCCGTCGTTCTTCGGTTCCCAGGTCTTGCCGCGGCGGTCGCGGAACACCACCGGCGCATCGAGCACGATCGAGGCCGGGTTGAAGCCCTTGTCGAACGCGGCCGCGTACAGGAACGGCTTGAAGCTGGAGCCGGGCTGGCGCCGGGCCTGGGTGGCGCGGTTGAACTTGTTGCCGGCAAAGCTGAAGCCGCCGACCAGGGCGCGCAGGGCGCCGTTGCCGGCGTCGAGCGAGACCAGTGCGGCCTGGCCGAGCGGCAGCTGTTCGATCAGCCACTCGCCTTCCTTCTCGCCGGTACGCACGCGGATGACGTCGCCACGGGCGGCCAGCTTGGCCGGCGCCCGCGTGGTCCAGCGGCTTGCCGCCACCGGCAGGACCAGCTCGGTGCGGTCGGCCAGCACCACGCTGATGCCGCCGTCGGCATGCACCGCCGACACGATCGCCGGCAGCAGCCCGGACTGCGAGGGGATCGCGGCGATATGGCGGGCAAGCGTGGCCGCATCGGCGTCGGCGGCCACGTCGATATGCTGCTCCGGCCCGCGCCAGCCGTGGCGGTGGTCGTACAGCAGCAGGCCATCGCGCACGGCGATGTTGGCCGCTTCCTGCGCCTGGCTGTCGATGGTGGTGGTGACCCGGTAGCCCTTGTTGAGCACGTCGCCGCCGTGCAGGGCGATCATTTCCTGGCGGACCATTTCCGCCACGTAGGGCGCGTTGACCTCGATCGGCGGCTCGTGCGGGGAGGCGTGCATCGGCACCGCCTTGGCCGCGTCGGCCTCGGCCTGGCTGATGAAGCCCAGGTCGGCCATGCGCTGCAGCACGTAGTTGTCGCGGCGCTGGCGCGCCCGTTCCGGGTTGCTGATCGGGTTGCCGCTGGACGGGAACTTGGGAATGCCGGCCAGCGAGGCCATCTCGTCCAGGTCCAGCTCGCCGAGCTTCTTGCCGTAGTAGTACTCGGCGGCGGCGCCGATGCCATAGGCGCGGTTGCCGAAGAAACTCTTGTTCAGGTACAGCTCGAAGATCTCGTCCTTGCTCAGCTCGCTCTCGATCTTGCGCGCGAGCAGGATCTCGGCCAGCTTGCGGGTGTAGCTGTACTCGGAGCTGAGGAAGAACTGGCGGGCCACCTGCTGGGTGATGGTCGAGCCGCCGGGCACGCGCTTGTCGCTGGTGGTGGCCAGCAGCCAGACCGCGCGGGCGATGCCCTTGTAGTCGACGCCGCCATGTTCGTAGAAGCGGGCATCCTCGGTGGCCAGGAAGGCCTGCTTCAGGCGCTCGGGCACGTCCTTCATCTCGATCGGATAGCGCCGGGTCTCGCCGAACACGGCCATCAGCTTGCCGTCGCTGGCATGGACGTACATCGGCTCCTGCAGCTCCACCTCGCGCAGGGCCTGCACGTCGGGCAGCTTCGAGGAAACCACGTAATAGAGGGCGCCCGCGGCGATGGCGCCAGCCAGGGCGAGGGCGACGAACAGTGCCAGCAGCCAGCGCAGCCAGCGCAGCCAGCGACGGAAACGGGGCATCAAGCAGGATCCCGATTGCGGATTTCGTGGCCGCAGAGTATAGAGTACGCGGGGGAACGGCTGGGGCCGTCCCTTGGGGAAAGGGGGTCGGGGATGGCTCTGAGGGCGTGACGGATTTCTCGGCCTGCGCGCGGAGCGGTTGCCAACCACCAGAAATTCATTATTAATGCGCGGGCGCAACAAGTGCGTCCAAGTGCCCGTCGGCAGGGGAGAAACCGTGGGGCTTATCCCAAAGAGTCAGCCACCGATCATCGGTGTTGACATCAGCTCGACTGCGGTGAAGCTGCTTCAGCTCGCCCGCAGCGGCAATCGCTTTCGCGTGGAACATTACGCCGTGGAACCACTTCCGCCGAATGCGGTGGTGGAAAAGAACATCGTCGAGGTCGAGGCGGTCGGCGAGGCCATACGTCGTGCCGTGGCGCGCTCGGGAACCCGCGCCAAGGGCGCGGCCGCCGCGGTCGCCGGTTCGGCGGTGATCACCAAGGTGATCCCGATGCCGGCCGACCTGGACGAGGCCGACATGGAAGCCCAGGTCGAGCTGGAGGCGGTGAACTACATCCCGTATCCGATCGAGGAAGTGAGCCTGGATTTCGAGGTGCTCGGGCCGGTGCCCAACAACCCGGAAATGGTCCAGGTGCTGCTGGCGGCCTCGCGCTCGGAGAATGTCGAACTGCGCCAGTCGGCGCTGGAGCTGGGCGGCCTGGTGGCCAAGGTCATGGACGTGGAAGCGTTCGCGATCGAGAACGCCTTCGCGCTGGTGGCCAGCGAACTGCCGGTGGCCAGTGACGGCGTGGTCGCGCTGGTGGACATCGGCGCCACCATGACCACGCTCAACGTCCTGCGTGGCGGGCGCAGCCTGTACAGCCGCGAACAGGTGTTCGGCGGCAAGCAGCTCACCGACGAGGTGATGCGCCGCTACGGGCTGAGCTACGAGGAAGCCGGCCTGGCCAAGCGCCAGGGCGGGTTGCCGGAGAGCTACGAGGTGGAAGTGCTGGAGCCGTTCAAGGAAGCCACGGTGCAGCAGATCGGCCGCCTGCTGCAGTTCTTCTATGCCGGCAGCGAGTTCAATCGCGTCGATCACATCGTGCTGGCCGGCGGCTGCGCGTCGCTGCCGGGGCTGCCGGTGATGGTCGAGGAGCAGCTGGGGGTGAGCACGTCGGTGGCCAATCCGCTGGCGCAGATGACGCTGGGGCAGAAGGTGCAGGCGCATGCGCTGGCCCAGGATGCCCCGGCGCTGATGATCGCCACCGGCCTGGCCCTGCGGGGGTTCGACTGATGGCACGCATCAATCTATTGCCATGGCGCGCCGAACGGCGCAAGCAGCGCCAGCGCGAGTTCTACACCATGCTCGGCCTGGCCGCCGTCGCCGGCGTGCTGATGTCGCTGCTGCTGTATTTCTACTACGACGGGCAGGTCAGCGGCCAGAACGAGCGCAATGCCTACCTCGAGGCCGAGATCGCCAAGGTCAAGGAGCAGAACAAGGAGATCGACCGGCTCGACAGCCAGAAGAAGCGCCTGCTCGACCGCAAGAAGGTCATCGAGGAACTGCAGGGCAAGCGCTCGCAGATGGTGCACCTGTTCGACGCGCTGGTGCGCACCATCCCCGATGGCGTGGTGCTGACCGCGCTCAAGCAGGAAGGCGAGACGCTGACGCTGGAAGGCCGTACCCAGTCCAACGCGCGGGTCAGTACCTACATGCGCAACCTGGAAAGCTCGGGCTGGATGTCCAATCCGGAGCTGTCGGTGATCGAGGCCAAGGCGCAGGAGGCCTCGGACTCGGCAATGGACATCAAGTCGCTGCCGTACGTGTTCACCCTGAAGGTGAAGCTGCCGGCACCGGGTGAGAACGCGGCGCAGACGGCGGAAGCGGATGCCGCGCCGGCCGCCGCGCCGGCACCGGCACCGGCAGCGGCCGCCACGCCTGCAGCGGCCGCGCCCGCTGCCGACACGGCGCAGAAGGAGGCCCGCCCGTGAGCCAGAAGAAGAGCAGTTTCAACAATCTGGACCTCAACAACATCGGCAACTGGCCGCAGGGCCCCAAGCTGGTGTTCTGCGCGCTGCTGGCATTGCTGATCCTGGGCCTGTCCTACCTGCTGGTGACCCGCGGCACGGCCGAGGAACTGGACGGGCTGGAAGCTACGGAAGTCGAACTGCGCGCCAGCTTCGAAAAGGAGCAGCAGCGCGCGGTCAACCTCGAGCCGCTCAAGCAGCAGCTCGCGCAGATGGAGCAGGTGCTGCAGCAGATGCTGCGCCAGCTGCCCAGCAAGACCGAGATGCCCGACCTGATCATCGACGTGTCGCAGACCGCGCTGTCCAGCGGACTGAACAACGAACTGTTCAAGCCCGGCGACGAGCAGGTCAAGGAGTTCTACGCCGAGAAGCCGATCGCGCTGCGGCTGGTGGGCAGCTACCACCAGTTCGGTGCCTTCGTCAGCGGCGTGGCCTCGCTGCCACGCGTGGTGATCCTGACCATGCACGACATCAACCTGAAGCCGAAGGATCCCAAGGCCGGCATCTCCGCACGCAGCGGCGCGCTGGAACTGTCGGGCACGGTCAAGACCTACCGCTACCTGGATGACACCGAGCTGGCGGACCAGGAAAAGAAGGCCGCCGATGAAGAAGCGGCGCGCAAGAAGGGGGGCAAGTGATGAAGGGTTCCCTCCGTATCCGGGCGCTCTGCGCGGTGGTGCTGCTGTTGGCCGCGACCGGCTGTTCGCGCGGCATCACCAGCACCCCGGGCGATGCGCCCAATCTTGAGAAGTGGGTGGCTGACGTACGTGCGCGCCCGGCCACGCCGCTGGATCCGCTGCCGGTGATGCAGCAGTTCGAGACCTTCGAGTACTCGGCCCAGGGGCTGCGCGATCCGTTCAGCGATGCCTGGGCCAGTGCGGACGGCAACAGCGCCCTGCGACCGGACCCGAACCGGCGCAAGGAGCCGCTGGAGGCCTTCCCGCTCGACAGCCTGGACATGGTCGGGACGATCGGCAAAGGCGCCGCCATGGTCGCGCTGGTGATGGGGCCGGACAAGGTGACCTACCGCGTCCGTCCGGGGGTGTACCTGGGGCAGAGCGATGGCCGCGTCACCGGTGTGCGCGAGGACGGCATTGAGCTGATTGAACTGGTGCCCGATGGTGCTGGCGGCTGGCTGGAACGCCCGGCCTCGCTGGCGCTTGACGATCGATGAATGATTATTGGGGATAGCACGATGACTTTTTCCAAAGCCCTGAGCCTGCGTCCCGCCCGGCGCCATGCGATGGTCCATGCCCGCGCACTGGGAGTTGCGCTGGCACTGGCCTGCGGCTCTCCGTTGGTGGCCTTCGCCGCTGACGTCGCTCCGCCGGTCGCCGCGCAGCCTGCGGCGACCGTCGCGGTCACCAAGGTCGACTTCAAGCGCGGGGACGACGGCGCCGGCCGCCTGATCCTGCAGTTCGACGGCCAGGGCGCCAGCCCGGACCTGAGGACCCAGGGCAACAGCGTCGTGGTCGACATGGGCAATGCGACCCTGCCGGCCGAACTGCAGCGTCCGCTGAACGTGGTGGATTTCGCCACGCCGGTGCAGCGCATCGACGCGCGGCCGTCGGGCCGTGGCTCGCAGCTGGTGCTCAGCACCCAGGGGGCGTTCGAGTCGCTGGCCTACCAGTCCGGCAACGAGTACGTGGTGGAGATCTCGCCCCGCCAGGAAGCCTCGGCCACCGGCGCGGTGACCGCCCAGACCGTGGCGCAGGCCGCGGCCACGGTGGCCGCGCGCGGCTACAGCGGGCGCCCGGTGACGTTCAATTTCCAGGACGTGCCGGTGCGCACCGTACTGCAGCTGATCGCCGAGGAATCCAACCTCAACGTGGTCGCGTCCGATACCGTGCAGGGCAACGTGACCCTGCGCCTGGTCAATGTGCCGTGGGACCAGGCGCTGGACATCGTCCTGCGCGCCAAGGGCCTGGACAAGCGCCGCGATGGCGGGGTGATCTGGGTCGCGCCGCAACCCGAGCTGGCCAAGTTCGAGCAGGACAAGGAAGACGCCCGCATCGCGATCGAAGAGCGCGAGAACCTGGCCACCGATTACATCCAGATCAACTACCACAGCGCCGAAGCGATCTTCAAAGCCCTGACCGAAGCCAAGGGCATCGGCAACGCCGGTGCCGGCGGTGGTGGCACCGGGGGCGGCTCGCAGCGCGAGAACGGCTTCCTGTCCAAGCGCGGCATGATCGTGGCCGACGAGCGCACCAACACGCTGATGATCAGCGACATCCCGAAGAAGATCGCGCAGATGCGCGAACTGATCGCGGTGATCGACCGGCCGGTCGACCAGGTGCTGATCGAAGGGCGCATCGTCATCGCTTCGGACACCTTCGCGCGTGACCTTGGCGCCAAGTTCGGTATCCAGGGCCGTCGCATCGGTGACCGCACCCAGGCCATCGGTGGCTCGCTGGATGGCAACAGCAGCATCATCAACAACGGCATCGTCACGAACCAGGGGCTGAACGTGAACCTGCCGGCGAAGACCTATACGGAGAGCCCGGCGGGCGCGATCGCCTACACCCTGCTGGGCGCCAATTTCTCCCTGGATGTCGAGCTGTCGGCGATGCAGGAGGAAGGGCGCGGCGAGGTGGTTTCCAATCCGCGCATCGTCACCGCCAACCAGCGCGAAGGCGTGATCAAGCAGGGCAAGGAAATCGGTTACGTCACGATCTCCGGCGGCGGTGGCGCCGGCGGCGCGCCGACGGCCAACGTGCAGTTCAAGGAAGTGCTGCTGGAGCTGAAGGTCACCCCGACCATCACCCAGGACAACCGCGTCTTCCTCAACATGAATGTGAAGAAGGACGAAGTCGACCGGATGCTGGAAGTGACCGATTTCGGCACCGTGCCGATCATCAACCGCCGCGAGATCAATACCGCGGTACTGGTGGACGATGGCCAGACCGTGGTGATCGGTGGCGTGTACGAGTTCAACGACCGCAGCAGCGTGGCCAAGGTGCCGTTCCTGGGCGATGTGCCGTTCCTGGGCAATCTGTTCAAGAAGCGCGGCCGCGCCAAGGACAAGGCCGAACTGCTGGTGTTCGTGACGCCGAAGATCCTGCGCGTCGCCAAGCCGCACTGAGCCGGGTCCATCCGGAACAGTCACGAGGGGCCGCCGCAAGGCGGCCTCTTCGTTTCCGGTCCGCGGCAACGCACGTGTGGTGAACCATTTGAGCGGGGATCGGTCAAACTGCGCCTATGAACCTGACCCCGCACACGCCCCCGCCGCCGACCGTCGACAACGGCCTGCACGCGGCTTTCATCGCCCTGCGAGATGCCCTGGCCGGCGAGATCGTCGGCCAGTCGGTACTGGTCGAGCGCCTGCTGGTCGCGCTGCTGGCTGATGGCCACCTCCTGGTGGAGGGCGCACCCGGGCTGGCCAAGACCACGGCGATCCGCGCGCTGGCCGCGCGCATCGACGCCAGCTTCGCGCGCATCCAGTTCACGCCCGATCTGCTGCCGGCCGACCTGACCGGCACCGACATCTGGCGTCCGCAGGAAGGACGCTTCGAGTTCCAGCCGGGTCCGGTGTTCCATCCGATCCTGCTGGCCGACGAGATCAACCGCGCGCCGGCCAAGGTGCAGTCGGCCCTGCTGGAGGCGATGGGCGAGCGCCAGGTGACGGTGGGCCGGACGACCTACCCGTTGCCGGCGGTGTTCCTGGTCATGGCCACCCAGAACCCGATCGAGCAGGAAGGCACGTTCCCGCTGCCCGAGGCGCAACTGGACCGCTTTCTGATGCACGTGCGCATCGGCTATCCCGATGCCGCCGCGGAGGTCGACATCCTGCGGCTGGCCCGCGAGCGTGCGTTGCGCGAGATGGATGCGGTGTCCGTGCCGGTACAGAAACTCTCGCTGGAGCAGGTGGAACAGGCACGACGGGCGGTCCTGGAGCTGCACATGGCGCCGCAGCTGGAGCGCTATCTGGTCGAGCTGGTGCTGGCCTCGCGCGATGCATCGGCCTACGACGCCCCGCTGGCGCGCCGCATCGCCTGGGGCGCCAGTCCGCGCGGATCCATTGCCCTGGAGCGCTGCGCGCGGGCCAGAGCGTGGCTGGCCGGGCGCGACTACGTGACCCCGGACGACGTGCGTGCGGTCGCGCCTGACGTGTTGCGGCACCGGGTGCTGCCCAGCTACGAAGCGGCGGCCGAGGGCTGGGACGGCGAACGCCTGGTCGCGGCACTGCTCGACCGCGTGCCGTTGCCGTGACGCGGCCGGGACGTGGTCACGCGGAGCGGACGATGGCAATGCCCGGCGACATCTCTTCCCATGGTGCGGCGCCACGTCCGGCTGCCGACGGCATCGTCCCCTCGCTGGCCGAGCTGATCGCGCTGCGGCGTGCGGCGACGCCGGTGCGCGGCCCGCGCCGCGGGCGACGCGGCGCATCCGCGCGGGCGACCTCCGCGCAGCGCGGCCGCGGCATGGAGTACGCCGAGTCGCGCGAGTACGTGGCCGGCGACGACGCCCGGCACATCGACTGGAAACTCAGCGCGCGCACCGGCTTCACCCACACCAAGACCTTCCAGGCCGAGCGTGAACGGCTGACCCTGCTGGTGGCCGATACCGCGCCAGCCCTGTATTTCGGCACCCGTGCACGGTTCAAGTCGGTGCAGGCCGCGCGTGCCGGCGCGATCGCGGCCTGGTCGGCATTGCACGACGGCGACCGCGTGGCGGCCCTGTGCGGTGGCCGGGCCGACGGGCTGGTGCCACCGGCGGGCGGCATGCGCGGCGTGCTGCGCGTACTCGATGCCCTGGTGCGCTGGTACGGCGCGCCCACGGCCGATGGCATGGGCCTGCAGGCGGCGCTGGAGCGCGCGGCGCGCCTGCTGCATCCGGGGGCACGGGCGCTGGTGCTGGCGGATCCGGGCAGTGCCCTGGCCGTGGCGCCGGCCACCTGGTCGGCGTTGTCGATGCATGTGGACGTGCGCCTGTTGCTGCTGGTCGATCCGCTGGAGATGCAGCCCCCCCGCTGCCTGTTGCCGATGGTGTCGCCGGGCGGGCGCATGGAGCTGGACCTGGCCGCCACTGCGGTGCGCGATGCGTGGCATGCGGCCTTCGTCGGCCCGGTGGAAGCGGTATGCCGGTCATTGCCCGGTCGCAGGATCCAGGTACAGGTACTGGCATCGGACGACGCCAGCGACGCCTGGCTGGGGCCCGCCACGACGGGGGCGGGGCGATGAACGCCACCACGCTGCCGCTGCGCGACGTGCACCTGCCGGCGGCTCCCGGCGGGTGGCCGCCAGCGCCGGGCTGGTGGCTGCTGTCCGGCGCATTGCTGCTCGGGCTTGGCGTGCTCGTGGCGCTGCGGCTGCGTCGCCGGCGCCGGCGGCGGCGCTGGCAATCGCTGTTCGATGGGGCGCTGGCGGCGGCGCCCGGCCCGGCTGCACGCCTGGGCATGGCCTCGGAGCTGCTGCGACGCGCGGCCCGCCGCAGCGACCCGGACGCGGCGCTGCTGCAGGGCGAGGCCTGGCTGCAGTTCCTCGATGGTGGTCATGGCCACGATTTCAGTACCGGCGACGGACGCATGCTGCTCGATGGCGGTTTCCGCCGCGCGGTCGACGAGGCGCACGCGGCCCGCGCGTGTGCGCTGGCGCGCGGTCGCTTCATCGGTCTGATGGAGCGGCGGCGGTGATCGAGCGCCTGCACGTGCTGCTGGGCGGCCTGCCGGAATTCGCCTGGCCCTGGCTGTGGCTGGCCCTGCCGGTACCGCTGCTGATGCGGTTGTGGCCGCTGCCCGTGGGCAACGGCCCGGCGCTGCGGGTGCCATGGGAGCCGGCCCGGTTGCAGGCGACGCCGCACCGCCGGCGCATGCCTTCGCCGCGCACGCTGTTGCTGTGGCTGGCCTGGTCGTGCCTGTGCGCCGCGGCTGCGCGGCCGCAACAACTGGGCGACGCGGTCGAACCGCCGCGCGAGGCGCGGCAGATGATGCTGGCCGTGGATCTGTCCGGCAGCATGGGCGAGGGCGACATGCAGCTCGGCGGCCGCGTGGTGGACCGGCTCACCGCCGCCAAGGCGGTGCTGGCCGACTTCCTCGACCGCCGCGAGGGCGACAGCATCGGCCTGCTGGTGTTCGGCCAGCGGGCCTATGCGCTCACCCCGTTGACCCGCGACCGCGCCAGCGTGCGCGAACAACTGCGCGACAGCGTGGTCGGGCTGGCCGGGCGCGAGACCGCGCTGGGCGACGCCATCGCGCTGGCGGTCAAGCGCCTGCGTGCGCAGCCCGAAGGCCAGCGCGTGCTGATCCTGCTCACCGACGGCGTCAACACCGCCGGTGTGCTCGATCCGCTGAAGGCGGCCGAGCTGGCCAAGGCCGAGGGCGTGCGGGTGTATACCATCGCCTTCGGCGGCACCGGCGGTTTCTCGCTGTTCGGCATGCAGCTTCCCGGAGCCGAGGACCCGATCGACGAGGACACGCTGGCGCGCATCGCGCGGGAAACCGGCGGCCGCTTCTTCCGGGCGCGCGATACCGGCGAACTGGTCGACATCTATGCCGAGCTGGATCGCATGGAGCCGGTACGCAGCGCCGGGCCGGCGCTGCGCCCACGCCTGGAACGGTATGCGTGGCCGCTGGCGGCAGCCCTGCTGCTGGGCGTGCTGGCGCTGGCGTGGCCGCGGGGACGGCCATGAGCGCGTTCTGGGACACCCTGCATTTCGTCCGCCCCGATTGGTTGTGGGCGCTGTTGCTGCTGCCGGTCGCGTTGCTCGGTGCAGGTTACCGGCGCCGGCGTGGTGGCGACTGGCGCGACGCGGTGGATCCGCACCTGTTGCCGCACCTGCTGGTGGGGCGTGGCCGGCGCGGCATCGGCGGCGGATTGGCCCTGCTTGCCGGCCTGCTGCTGGCGGTGTTGGCCCTGGCCGGGCCGAGCTGGCGCCAGGTCGAGCAGCCGTTGTGGGAATCGAAGACCCCGCTGGTCGTGGTGCTGGACCTGTCCAGCCGGACGGCCGCGGCGGACCTGCCGCCGAGCCGGCTGCTGCAGGTGCGCGCCAAGCTGGCGATGCTGCTGCGCGAGCGCCGCGGTGGCGAGGTGGCGCTGGTCGCCTATGCCGACGAAGCGTTCACCGTGGCGCCGTTGACCGACGACGCCGCCAACGTCGCGCTGTTCCTGGACGCGCTGGCGCCGGAGGTCATGCCGGTGGACGGGCAGCGCCCCGGCGGCGCATTGCGATGGGCCGGCGAGCTGCTGCGCCAGGCCGGTGCGCGTGCGGGCGTGATCCTGCTGGTCAGCGACCAGGCCGATGCCCAGGCCGATGCCGAAGCCGTGCGCCTGCGCGCGGCCGGCTACCGGGTCTCGGCGCTGGGGCTGGGAACGCCGCCGGGTGCCGCCTATCGCGACCGCGAAGGCCGCATCGGCCATGCCCGGCTGGACGAAGCCTCGCTGCGCGCGCTGGCCGTCGCCGGTGGCGGCCGCTACGCGCGGATGTCGGCGACCGACGCCGACCTGCAGTCGCTTGAGCTGTTGCAGCCGTCGGCCGCTGCGGGCGACCGCCCGGGTCGCACCGATACGAGCTGGCAGGACGAGGGCTACTGGCTGCTGCCGCCGCTGATGCTGGTCGCGCTGCTGGCGTTCAGGCGGCGCCGGCAGGTGCTCGCCGCGCTGCTGCTGTGCGCGTGCCTGCCGCTGGCGCAACCGTCGCATGCGTCGGAAAGCGGCGGCTGGTGGCAGCGCGCCGACCAGCGCGAGCACCAGCGCCTGGCCGAGGGCGTGGAGGCTTACCGCAAGGGCGACTTCGCGCAGGCGCAGCGCCGCTTCGAGGGCATCGACACCGAACAGGGCTGGTACAACCTGGGCAACGCACTGGCGCGGCAGGGCCGTTACGACCAGGCGATCGAGGCCTACGACCGCGCGTTGCGACAGCGGCCGGACATGGCCGATGCGAAGGCCAACCGCGCCGCGGTCGATGCCGCGCGCAAGCGCAAGCCGCCGCCGGGGCAGCAGGGTGGCGGCCAGGACCGGCCCGATCCACGCCAGGGCAAGGGCGCGTCCGGCGGGCAACCGCAGGGCCAGGGGCAGGCCGCCCCGGGCCAGGGCGCATCGCCGCAGGGGCAGTCCCGCTCGCAGGACCGGCCGCAGGCGCGATCGCAACCGCAGGATGGGCAGCCGTCATCGGCGGCGGCGCGGCAGCAGGCGCCCGAAACGGAAAATGCACGGGACCAGCGCCAGGCCGACCAGGCCCAGCGCGCCCGCATGGCCGAGGCGCTGCGGGCGCGCCAGCCTGCCGAACGCGCCGCCGGCGAGCGTGCCGCGCAGGTGCCGATGAGCCCGCAGGAGCGCGAACGGAAACAGGCGATCGAAGCGTGGATGCAACGGGTGCCCGACGAACCGGGGGATCTGTTGAAGGCGAAGTTCCAGCTCGAGTACGAGCGGCGCAGGCAGGAAGGTCGATGAAGCGGCGAAGCGTAGTGATGGGGGTGTGGCTGCTGGCATGGCTGGCCTGCGTCGCCAGCGTGCAGGCGCAGACGCGCGCGTGGCTGGACCGCGACCGTATCGGCGAGGGCGACGTGGTCACACTCAACATCGAGACCGACCAGGCCGGTGCGGCGCCGGATTACGCGCCGTTGCAGGCCGATTTCACCCTGGCCGGGCGCACCAGCGGGCGGCAGACGCGCATCGTCAACGGCAGCATCCGCAATACCGCACTGTTCGGCGTCGTGCTCACGCCGCGCCGCAGCGGCGTGCTGCAGGTGCCGGCATTGCGCGTCGGCACCGCGCAGACCCGGCCGCTGCAACTGGTGGTCGATGCCGCGCCGGTGGCCAACGGCGGCGATGCGCTGGCGTTCGTCGAAACCGAGGTCGACGACCCGCAGCCCTATGTGCAGCAGAGCGTGGGCGTGGTGGTGCGGCTCTATTTCGCGACCCAGCTGGCGTCCGGCGAGCTCGACCTGGCGACACCGGCGTCGGCCTCGCTGCAGCGGGTGGGCGAGGACCGCACGTCCGCGCGCGAGGTTGGCGGCCGCCGCTACAACGTGGTCGAGCGCCGCTTCCTGCTGATCCCCGAGCGCAGCGGTCCGCTGCAGCTGGAAGGTGCGCGTTTCAGCGGCCGTGGGGCGGGTGGCCTGTTCGACGATCTCCTCGGGCGCGGGGGCGGCACGCTCAGTGCCCGTGCGCCGGACCAGACCCTGCAGGTGCGCGCGGTGCCCGATGCCGCACCGCAGCCGTGGCTGCCGCTGAAGGACCTGCGCCTGCGCTACACCGCCGCACCGCAGTCGGCGCGGGTCGGTGAGGCGCTGACACTGGAGGTGGAGGCCACCGCCGTCGGCGCGACGCGCGCGCAGTTCCCCGACCTGCCGCTGCCGGCAGCCGGCGATGCCGCGCAGGTATTCGCCGAGCCCGCACAGTACGACGAGCGCTTCGATGGCGCCGGCCCCCGGCTGAAGCTGACCCGCCGCTATTCCATCGTGCCGCAGCGGCCCGGCACCCTGGTGTTGCCGGGTATCGGCCTGCGCTGGTGGGACGTGGGCGCGGCCGAAGCCAGGACCGCCACGCTGCCCGAGCTGAGCCTGGTGGTGGCGCCGGGGAGCGCGGTGCCGGCGCCCGTGCCGGCCGCATCCGCCGCTTCGGCGGCGGCCCCGGCGACGCAGGCCGATGGTGCGATCGCGCTGCCGGGTGCCGGGCACCTGCCGCAGCGGCTGTGGCCACTGCTGGCGGCGGGATTCGCCCTGCTGTGGCTGGCCACCCTGGTGTGGGCGTTGGCCCGGCGGCCGTCGGCATCCGCCCGGGGCGCCTCGGTGGCGGAGGCCGTCCCGGGCACGGCCACGCATTCGCTGGCCGACCTCAGGCGCGCGCTGGACAGCGGTGACCTTGACGACGTCGAGCAGGCGCTGCGCGGCATGGCCCAGCCGCCGGTTGCCGATCTGGATGCGCTGGCCGCACGCCTGGGCAGCACCGCACAGCGCGAGGCGCTGGAAGCGTTGCGCCGTGCCCGCTGGGCCGCTGGCAGCGGGCCGGCGGCGCGCGCCGCGCTGCGCGCTGCGTTCGCCAACGGACCCGAATGGCGGGGGCAGGCGCGGGAACCGGAGGCGCCGCTGCCGCCGCTCTATCCCGGGCGCGGACAGGGCTGATCGCTGCGGCCGCGCGGGCGCCGGCCGAGCGCCGCACGGGTCGGCGGGAACCGCCCCGGGGCGCTCCGCATCGGCGCCGCGGAAGCGGGTCCCGGGGCACCGCGAAACCGGGCCATATGGCACGGTTGGACGGCGTGCAGCTTTTGTTAAGCTACGCGATCTTTCGCCCGCGAGTACTGCCGCATGCCCCACGCCCACGCGTCAAGGAAGCCCTCCATGCCGTTGCACATCAAGGTGCTCCTGGGGTTCATGCTGGGCACGATCGTGGGCCTGGTGGCGCACGCCACCTCCGCCGACGCGGCATGGGTGAATACCACCATCGACTATGTCACCCAGCCGTTCGGCCAGATCTTCCTCAACCTGCTGTTCATGCTGGTGGTGCCGCTGATGTTCTCGGCGCTGGTGCTGGGCGTGGCCGAGCTGGGCGACATCGCCTCGCTGGGCCGGCTGGGCTGGAAGACGCTGAACTACACCGCGGTGGTGACCGCGCTGGCGGTCGGCATCGGCCTGCTGTGCGTCAACCTGCTGCAGCCCGGCACGCACATGGAGCCGGCCCTGGTCGAGCAGGCCATGAGCAGCGCCAAGACCGGCGAGATCGTCAGCAAGGGCAACGAACTGCGGCTGATGGACCTGCTGGTCAACATCGTGCCGCACAACATCGTCAACGCGATGGGCGACGACAGCAAGAAGCTGGGCATCGTGTTCTTCGCGCTGATGATCGGCATCGGCCTGGTGATGAAGCCGACCGCGGGCACCACCGCGTTCAAGAACGCGGTACAGGGCCTGTTCGAGGTGTGCATGCACCTGATCGGCATGTTCATCAAGCTGGCGCCGTTCGCGGTGGCGGCCTTCATGTTCAACCTGACCGCCCGGCTGGGCTGGGACGTGATCCAGAGCCTGATGTGGTTCGTGGTGACCGTGCTGCTGGCGATCGCCATCCACGGCTTCATCGTGCTGCCGCTGTGGGTGCGGCTGCTGGGCGGCATGTCGGCCCGCACCTTCTTCCGCGGTACCCAGGAGGCCACGCTGACGGCCTTCGCCACCGCTTCCTCGTCGGCCACCCTGCCGGTGACCCTGCGCGTGGCCGAGGAGAACCTGAAGCTGCCGCGCAAGGTCTCGCGCTTCGTGCTGACCGTCGGTGCCTCGGCCAACCACCATGGCACCGCGCTGTTCGAGGGCATCACCGTGCTGTTCCTGGCGCAGGTCTACGGCCTGGACCTGGGCTTGCCGCAGCAGCTGATGGTGCTGCTGCTGTGCATCCTGGGCGGCATCGGCACCGCCGGCATCCCGTCCGGTTCGCTGCCGGTGATCGCGATGATCTGCGGCATCATCGGCATCAAGCCCGAGGGCATCGGCATCATCCTGGGCGTCAATACGTTCCTGGACATGTGCCGCACCTCGCTCAATGTCACCGGCGACCTCGCCACCGCGGTGGTGGTCTCGCACCGCAGCGGCGTGACCGACGAAGAAGTGCCGGAAGTGGCGGACAACGCCGGCCACCACTGAGCCGCCGGCGAAACCGATACCACGAGGGCCGCCCAAGGGCGGCCTTCGCGTTTTTCCCGCCCGCTGGAAGCCGGCGCCCGCCGCCGGTGGCGGCATGCCGCCAGGCCTTGCGCATGCCCTGCGTCGTGCCGCCGCCGGCCTGACCTGCCCGGTGCTCTGTGGGACAATAGGCCGCCCGCAGCTCCGCGGGAGCCTCCCGACCCGACGAACCATGACGCAGCCCACCCGCCGCCAGTTGGCGAACGCCATCCGTTTCCTCGCCGCCGATGCGGTGCAAGCCGCCAACTCCGGCCACCCCGGCATGCCGATGGGCATGGCCGACATCGCCGAAGTGCTCTGGAACGACTACCTCCGGCACAATCCGAACAACCCGAAGTGGTTCAACCGCGACCGCTTCGTGCTGTCCAACGGCCACGGCTCGATGCTGCAGTACGCGCTGCTGCACCTGAGCGGCTACGACCTGCCGATCGAGCAGCTCAAGGCCTTCCGCCAGCTGGGCAGCAGGACTGCCGGCCACCCGGAGCGCCATGAAACCCCGGGCGTGGAAACCACCACCGGCCCGCTCGGCCAGGGCTTCGCCAATGCCGTGGGCTTCGCGCTGGCCGAAAAGCTGCTGGCGCAGCGCTACAACCGTCCCGAGTTCGAGGTCGTCGACCACCGCACCTGGGTGTTCATGGGCGACGGCTGCCTGATGGAAGGCATCTCGCACGAAGCCGCCTCGCTGGCCGGCACCTGGGGCCTGGGCAAGCTGGTCTGCTTCTGGGACGACAACAACATCTCCATCGACGGTGAAGTGGAGGGCTGGTTCACCGACGACACGCCGGCGCGCTTCGAGTCCTACGGCTGGAACGTGGTGCGTGGCGTCGACGGCCATGATCCGGAGAGCATCAAGGCCGGCATCGACGCGGCGCTGTCGCAGTTCGACAGGCCGACCCTGATCTGCTGCAAGACCACCATCGGGTTCGGTTCGCCGAACAAGGCCGGCCAGGAATCCAGCCACGGCGCGCCGCTGGGCAAGGACGAGCTGGAAGCCACGCGCAAGGCGCTGGGCTGGGCGTACGGCCCGTTCGAGATCCCCGAGGAGATCTATGCCGGTTGGCGCGCGGGCGGCACCGGGATCCTGCGCCAGGCCGAGTGGGAGCAGCTGTTCGACAAGTACGCCGCGCAGTTCCCGGCCGAGGCCGAGGAACTGACCCGCCGTTCGCATGGCGAGCTGCCGGCCGACTTCATCGCCCGCGCCGATGCCTACATCGCCCAGGTGCAGGCCGAGGCGCCGAACATCGCCTCGCGCAAGGCCTCGCAGAACGCGATCCAGGCCTTCGCGCCGCTGCTGCCGGAAATCGTCGGCGGCTCGGCCGACCTGGCCGGCTCCAACCTGACCCTGTGGAAGGGCGCGCAGAGCGTGGTCGGCGACGACCCGCAGGCCAACTACGTGCACTACGGCGTGCGCGAGTTCGGCATGAGCGCGATCGCCAACGGCCTGGCCCTGCACGGTGGCTTCCTGCCGTTCGACGCCACCTTCCTGGTGTTCAGCGACTACGCCCGCAACGCGCTGCGCATGAGCGCGCTGATCCCGGCGCACGTCATCCACGTGTTCACCCACGACTCCATCGGCCTGGGCGAGGACGGCCCGACCCACCAGCCGGTCGAGCACATCGCCTCGCTGCGTTACATCCCCAACAACGACGTGTGGCGCCCGTGCGACGCCGCCGAGTCGGCGGTGAGCTGGAAGGCGGCGATCCTGCGCCGGGACAACCCGAGCTGCCTGATCTTCAGCCGCCAGAACCTGGCGCCGCAGGCGCGCAGTGCCGAACAGGTCAAGCTGATCGAGCGCGGCGGCTACGTGCTGGCCGACGCCGCCGGCACCCCGGACGTGATCCTGATCGGTACCGGCTCGGAAGTGGGGCTGGCCATGGCCGCCAAGGCCGAACTGGACGCGGCCGGCATCAAGACCCGCGTGGTGTCGATGCCGTCCACCAACGTGTTCGACCGCCAGGACCCGGGCTACCGCGAATCGGTGCTGCCGCACGCGGTGCGCGCGCGCGTGGCCGTGGAAGCCGGCGTCACCGGCTTCTGGCGCCAGTACGTGGGTCTGGACGGCGCCGTGATCGGCCTGGACAGCTTCGGCGCCTCGGCACCGGCCGACAAGCTGTACCAGCACTTCGGCATCACCACCGAGGCGGTGGTCGCCGCGGCCCGGGCGCAGCTGGCGAACTGACGCGCGGCATCGCTCCGTGGTGGAAAAAGGCCGGGATTTCCCGGCCTTTTTTCTGGCCACGGATGAGGTATCAGAGGTCCGCGCCTGCCGGCCCGTGCTGGCCCGCGATCCGTGCGCGTGCGAGCATCCGGCCAGCTGCCCGCGGGGGCGGCATTCCCGGAGAACCAGCATGAAGCGCGTGACCGGTATCGGCGGCATTTTCTTCAAGGCGAAGGACCCGGCCGCGCTGGCGGGGTGGTACCGCGACCATCTGGGGCTCGACGTCGGCGGCTGGAACGGCGCGGTCTTTCCCTGGGGAGGCGAGGGCAGTGCCCCGGGCATGACGATCTGGAGTCCGTTCGCGGCCGACACCGACTACATGGCGCCGGGCACCGCGTCGTTCATGGTCAACTTCCGCGTCGCCGACCTGGATGCGCTTCTTCCCGCGCTCCGTGCCGAGGGCTGCGATGTCGTCGACAGGACCGAGACCTCGGCGCAGGGAAAGTTCGGCTGGGTCATCGACCCTGAGGGCAACAAGGTCGAGCTCTGGGAGCCTGCACCGGGGCAGTAGTCCACGCGGAGAATCCAGAGCGGGCCGAGCGTATCGGCGCCGGCACCCGCGCCGGAGGGTGGGCGACGGCGTCCGTGTGCGGGCTGTCCGTGGAGCACGGGCGCCCGGCGCGGTGCGGGTCAGTCGCCTGGGCGTGCCCGCTGGCGCCGCTCAGGTCCGCGCCGTGCGCGCCAGCGCCAGCCGCAGCAGGCGCGCGTCGAGCCATTCGCTGAGGCCGGCAGCCCGCTCCAGCCGCATGCGCTGCAGGTACATGGCATCGTTGTCGCCGGACCCCTGGCGCAGGGCGGCAAGCACGGTACGCAGCTTGCCGCCGGCACTGCCGGTGTTGGCCTTCAACCAGCCCAGGGCACGCAGCAGGTCCTGCTCGACCGGGGTGAAGTCGCTGCCCAGCGGGTAGTCGGGCAGGCTGCCGTCGCGACGGAACGGTGCCAGTGCCGCGGACAGGACCCCGGCGCGGTTGCGCTGCCAGCGTGCCGGCGCCACGAAGTCGCCGGCCAGCTTCTTCGCGGCCCTGGCCTGTCGCAGCAGCGGCGCCTGGAAGGCGGCGTCGGTAATGCCGGCCATCGCGATCACGCAGTCCTCGTCGGTCATGCCGCGCAGGTCGGCGATGCCGTATTCGTTGATGAAGATATCGCGCAGGTGCCGCGGGATGGTGGTGTGGCCATAGTTCCAGCGCACATTGGACTGCGTCTTGCCGGCATCTTCGCGCAGCGCGCGGAACATCAGCACGCCGCGGGCATCGGCCAGCGCGTGCGCCATCGCCACGAAGTTGTACTGGCCGCCGACCCCCGACACTACCCGGCCGTCCTCCAGTCCATCGGATACCGCCGCGCCGAGCGCGGTGGCCATCATGCAGGAATTGAAGAAGCGCGCCTGCCGGCGCTGCAGCCGCTGCAGGGCTTCGTCGCCGCTGCGGAACTGGTTGATCTCGCTGATGCGGCGCATGCCGATGGCGCGGCCTTCGTCGGCGGGCAGGTGCCGCAGCCAGTCGTAGAATTCAGGCGAGCCGAGATAGAACGCGCCATGCAGGTACTCGCCCTCCTCGGCCAGCCGCGCATGGTCGGCGGTGTACGCGCTGCCGTTGGCCAGGCGTTGCATCAGCGCCAGGTCGTCATGCACCTTGCGACGGATCACGCCACTCTGCACCAGCTTGCGGAAGCCCTCGTTGAGCATTTCGCTGCAGCCGTACAGCCCGATGTCGAACGGTTCCAGCCCACCGATGGCGTGCACCAGCGGATGCTGCTCCAGCGCCGGATCCAGCGCGTGCAGTACCCGGCGGTAGCGGGCGTTGTCGGTGTGGCGCAGGACCAGCGCATGGCTGAGCGCGTCGGCCAGCGCACCGATGCCGATCTGCAACGTGCCGCCGTCGCGCACCAGGGTGCTGGCATACAGGCCGATGGCGTAGTCGGCATCGCTTACCGGTTGCCGCGGCAGGCCGAACAGTTTCGGATACGGGCCGGGCGGGGTCAGCACCAGGTCGAAGAACCCGGCCTCGACCGTGGCGCTGCCGCCCAGCCAGGGCAGTTGCGGGTCGACCTCGGCGATCAGCAGCGGGCGTGGCAGCCCGCGTGCGATGACGGCGTCGATCGTGTCCTGGGTGAGATCGTTGTTGCATGACAGCGACAGCCGCGTACTGCCTTCGCGGCTGGCCACTTTCTGCACGATGGCATGCGGCGCGCGCTGCGCCAGCGCATCGGCGACGTGGGTGTAGTTGAGGCTGCTATAGGCGCGTTGCGCCTGCGCCGAGCCCAGCAGCGCCCCGGACTGCATGTAGAACTCCTCCACCTGCACATGCGCCGGCAGGGCATCGCGCGCGATCGCCCGGGCATAGGCCAGGCGCGGGAAATCCGCGCCGAAATGGCGCTCGACGAACGGCCCCAGGAAGCGCGCCTGCAATCCGTCGCCGGCGGCATCGGGCGGATCGAGCGAGAGCGCGGTGTAGAGCTGCAGCGGATGCGATGGATCGTTCTCGATGCGCGCATACAGCGCATTGAGCAGGCGGTGCGGCTTGCCCAGCGCCAACGGCGCGGCGATGCGCAGGGGGCCGCCGACATGGGCCAGCAGCCACGCCACGGCGGCATCGGGGTCGGTCACGTGATGGGGCATGTCAGGCGCATCGTTCGTGGGAAGCGGCATTACAGCATCGGTGCGATGAAGCCGTGGTCGGCGCGCTTGACAGGCGGTTCGATTACTCGTGTAATCGTTGAAAATTACGGATGTAAACGATGATCCGGATCAGCGAAGCCGAAGCGGTGGTGATGGAGGTCCTGTGGGAGGCGCACCCGCTCGCGGCCGAGGACGTGATCGCGCGCGTCGCCGGGCGCAACGACTGGGCCGAAGCCACCGTCAAGACCCTGCTCAACCGCCTGCTCAACAAGGGCGCGATCAGCGCGGTGAAGGAGCGGCGGCGCTATCTGTATGCGCCGCGGGTGCAACGCGATGCATGGGTGCTCGAGGAAAGCAGCAGCCTGCTCGAGCGCCTGTTCGACGGGCGCGTGGCGCCGCTGGTGGCGCACTTCAGCCAGCACCGGAAGCTGGGCCGCGACGACGTGGCCGAACTGCGCAGGCTGCTGGAGGAGCTCGATGATGACCAGCCTTGAGTTGATGCGGGCCTTGCTGGCCACCACGCTGGCCAGCAGCGCGGCGATGGCGGTGGTGCTGGCGCTGCGCGGCGTGGTGCGACGCCGGCTGGGTGCCAGCGCGGCCTACCTGCTGTGGCTGGCGGTGCCGGTGGCGCTGCTGGCCGTGCTGGTGCCGGCGCCGCGGGTGGCGGTGCTGCCGATGCACGCCATCGGCGCGGTGCTGCCTGCCACCAGCACCGTCCTCGGGCAGGCCACGCCGATGCTGCCGTGGACCTGGGCGCTGGGCGCGGCCTGGCTGGCGGGCGTGCTGCTGGCGATGGCGGGGTTGCTGCGCCAGCAGCGGCGCTTCGTCCGTGGGCTGGGAGCGCTGCGGTGCCGCGACGACGGCATCTGGCAGGCGCAGGGCATGGCCGGGCTGCCGGCCGTGGTCGGCCTGTGGCGGCCGCGCATCGTGCTGCCGGTGGACTTCGAACAGCGTTACACCGCGCCCGAGCGCCGGCTGGTGCTGATGCACGAACGGGTGCACCTGCACCGGGGCGACATCGTCGTCAACGCGCTGCTGGCGGCCATGCAGTGCCTGTACTGGTTCAACCCGCTCGTGCCGCTGGCGCTGCGCCGCTGCCGCGAGGACCAGGAATTCTCCTGCGACGAACGCGTCATCGCCCGCAGCGATGGCGCGCGTCGCAGCTATGGCAACGCCATGCTCAAGACCGGGCTGTCGCTGTCGCCGTTGCCGGTGGGCTGCCACTGGCGGGACCCGCATCCGCTGAAGGAGCGTATCGCCATGTTGAAGCATCCCGTGCCCGGCAAGAAACAGTGGTTGGCGATGGTGCTGTTGACGGTGGGATTGTCATCGGGCCTGGGCTATGCGGCGTGGGCCGCGCAGCCGGCGCAGGTGCGGGCCGTCGCCGCCGGCGCTGCCTATTACAGCGTGAAGCTGCGGCTGGACGTGGACGGCCAGGCCCGCGACTTCGAGGTGCGCGAGCAGGCGGGCAAGCCGTTCGCATTCTCGATGGACACGCCGGCCGGCCGCAGGTGGGAGGGGCAGTTCAAGGTCGACACGCTGGACACGGCGCGTGTCGCGTTGTCCGGCACCCTCCGCGAAGGCGACAGGATCATCGCGGCGCCGCGGCTGGTGGTGGCGATCGACGACGGCACGGCCGCCATGCATGCCCGCGCGAAGGACGGCGGTTCATCGTTCCGGATGGAGGCGGTCATCACCGACCTCGGCAGGGACCCCGGCCCCGCAGCCGGTCTTTCCGCGCCGGCGGACGCGCCGGCGCGCACGGCGGGATTCGCCAGCATGCAGCCGCCGCGCTATCCACCGAGCATGAACACCGGCGAGGTGGTGCTGCTGGTCGAGGTGGCTGCCGATGGCACGGCTGCGGGCATCATGCTCGACCGCAGTTCGGGGCATGCCGACCTGGATGAAGCGGCCATGGAAGCGGCCCGCGCATGGACCTTCGTTCCGGCTTTCAAGGACGGCAGGGCGGTCGCCGGCAAGGTGCGCGTGCCGGTGCGTTTCGAGATGGACGCGACGACCGCCCCCGGCGCGGACGGCGCATCGTGATGCGGAGGGCTGTGCGCGGCGCGATGTGCCTGCTGCTGGCCCTGGCCGGTTGCGCGACGCGACCGGCCGTCACCGAAGACGTGGCGGACAGCAGCTACACCATCGGCCAGCGCCTGCTGCTGCCGGAGTCGGCGGGTGGGCAGGCCGGGGACGTGCAGCCCTACATGCTGTCCGGGCGTGAAGTCTTCCGCATGCCCCGGCCGGTGTATGCGCCGCCGCCGGAACTGCCGCCGCTGCAGGGCCGGCAATCGCTGCCGCCGGTGACGGTCTGCCTGAATGTCGTGGTCGATGCGCAGGGCGGGGTGCAGCGCAGCTTCCCGCTGCTGGGCCACAGCCAGTGCGGCGCCGGCAATGACGCCGGCAACGGGCATCTGCTGCAGGCCGCGGACGACGCCGTGCGGCAATGGCGCTTCGCGCCCGCGGCGATCTGCCGTTTCGCCGCCGGTGCCGCACCGGTGGCGCCGGATGACTGCAGCGGTGCCACGCAGGTGGAGGAGGTGCCGGTGACGCTGCCCTACGCCTTCACCTTCGAGATCGTGCAGGGGCAGGCACGCGTGCGGGTCGGCAATGCGCCGCGTTGAGCGGCGCGCTACGGTAACCCGTCGCGGCGGGGGCAGTGCCTGGCCATGCGCCAGCGGCAGGGCATCCGCCGGGCGGCGTCCGCTGCCGCGGGGTCAGCGCGGCGTCTGCGCGGTATCCAGCAGTGCGTTCAACAGCGCCGCCAGCCGTTCGCCGGCCAGGCGCAGCTGCGCTTCGGCCACCGGCCGCCAGGTGTCGGCGTAGGCCTGGCCGACCTTGCGGTTGGCCGGATATACGCCCTCGCGGGTGGCGATGCGGCAGCTCTGTTCGGCCCACAGCGAGGCATCGCGCTGCAGTTGCGGCGCGGCGATGCCCGCCGGAGCGGGCAGCGCCTGCAGGCGCTGCAGGTAGTGGTCGTCGTCCAGTTGGAGGGCGTAGAACATGCCGCTGTCCCACAGCGAGTGCAGGTTGGTGCCACGCTCGTTGAACTGCAGCTGGTAGGTGTTGCCGCCCTTGTCATGGCCGTAGCCGGCGTGCATGGGCTGATGCAGGTCGCCGGCCAGGTGCACGACGAATTTGAGTGCCTGCAGGCGCTCGCTGTCGGAGAGGCTGCGGTCGGCCAGGCGCGCGCTCTGCGCCTTCAGTGCCTCGACCACGCAGTCGCCGTCGCGGCAGTGTTTCGGCGGATCGTAGGTGCAGCCGTCCTCGGCCATGTTGATGTAGTGCCAGCCGGCCGAGCGCTTGCCCAGGTCCGGGTCCCCGGCGCGCAGCTGGTCGGCCCACGGTGCGATGCTGGCCAGGGTGGCGCCGGGCTCGGTGGCGAGCAGGCGCTGCACTTCCGCTGCCGCGGCGGGGTCCAGCCGGGTTTCGGCGATGCGCGCGACCAGGCGGTGGCCCTGCGCGCCCCAGGCGAAGGCGGGTGTGGAGACCAGGGAGCAGGCGGCCAGGACGACGCCGGAGAAAAGCAGGGGGATGCGGACGCGGATTTTCATCGCCGCATTCTAGCGGCGCGGTGGCGGGTGCCGTGTGCCGAAAGTGGCGGGCCTGTCCACGACCCCACCGCGCTTGGCTCGCGGCGGGTCATGAACAGGCCCTGGGAAACGCCCTTCCCCCTCGGTACCGGGGGAGGGTGGGATCAGAACGAGCGGACGTACGCCACGCCGTACACCAGCGGGTCGATGTTGGCGGTGCCCAGCTTGTTGCCGTTGACCTTGACCTTGGTGTCGATGTCGGCCCAGCGCAGGTCCACGCGCAGCGCGTCCTTCTTGGTCAGCGCGAAGTCCAGGCCGGCATGCGCGGCCAGGCCCCACGAGTCTTCCAGCTTCAGGCGGGTGCCGGCCAGCGCGCCCTTGCTGTCGGTGCTGAAGAACTTGGTGTAGTTCACGCCCAGGCCGACGAACGGGGTGACCTTGCTGCTGTTGGCGAAGTGGTACTGCAGCGAGACCACCGGCGGCAGCTGCTTGGTGCGGCCCACGGTGCCCACGCCGTCGATGCTGACGTCGTGCTGGAACGGCAGTGCGGCCAGCACTTCCACGCCCACGTTGTTGGCGACGAAGTATTCGAACGTCACGGTCGGACGCACGCTGCTGTCCACCTTGGTCGGCAGGGCGCCCAGGCCCAGGGCCGAACCGTTGAGGTCGCCGGCGCTGGACTTCGGATCGACGTTGTGGACGCCGACGCCCAGGGTCCAGTCACCCTTGGACTGCGCCATGGCGGGAGCGGCGGACAGGACCAGGGCGGCGGCGAGGCCGGACAGCAGCAGGGCGGGGGTCTTGCGCATGGTGCGTTTCCATTGCTTGGTGAGGATGGCGCAAGTCTCCGCGTGGCGGCGGACGCCTGCCTTGATCCGGATCAAACCGGCGTCCGCGCTCATGGCGCGTTCACGATCCGGGCGCTGGCAGGCCACGCTCCGTCGCCGATCCGCGCCGGGGCCGCCACGGCCAGCGGGCTGGGCCCGGCTGCTACAATGAGCCCCCTTTCCACCCCCGCCGCAGCGGTCTGCGGCCGCAGGAGTTCGTGAACATGGCAATCAAGGTCGGCATCAACGGTTTCGGTCGCATCGGGCGCAACGTGCTGCGCTCGGCAGTGTTGAACTTCGGCAACGACATCGAAGTCGTGGCCATCAACGATCTGCTGGAGCCGGATTACCTGGCCTACATGCTCAAGTACGACTCCGTGCACGGCCGCTTCAAGGCCGATGTCGCCATCGAGGGCGGCCACCTGCTGGTCAATGGCAAGAAGATCCGCCTGACCCAGGAGCGCGACCCGGCCAACCTGAAGTGGGACGAGGCGGGCGTCGACGTGGTGATCGAGTCCACCGGCCTGTTCCTGACCAAGGAAGCGGCGCAGAAGCACATCGATGCCGGCGCCAGGAAGGTGATCATGTCGGCGCCGTCCAAGGACGACACGCCGATGTTCGTGTTCGGCGTCAACGACAGGACCTATGCCGGCCAGGCGATCATCTCCAACGCCTCGTGCACCACCAACTGCCTGGCGCCGCTGGCCAAGGTCATCAACGACAAGTGGGGCATCAAGCGTGGCCTGATGACCACCGTGCACGCCGCCACCGCCACCCAGAAGACCGTCGACGGCCCGTCCAACAAGGACTGGCGCGGCGGCCGCGGCATCCTCGAGAACATCATCCCGTCGTCCACCGGCGCGGCCAAGGCCGTGGGCGTGGTGATCCCGGAACTCAACAAGAAGCTCACCGGCATGAGCTTCCGCGTGCCGACCTCGGACGTGTCGGTGGTCGACCTGACCGTCGAACTGGAGAAGCCGGCCACCTATGCCGAGATCTGCGCTGAAGTGAAGGCCCAGAGCGAGGGCCCGCTGAAGGGCGTGCTGGGCTACACCGAGGACAAGGTCGTGGCCACCGATTTCCGCGGCGAGACCCACACCTCGGTGTTCGACGCCGAAGCCGGCATCGCGCTGGACTCCACCTTCGTCAAGCTGGTCAGCTGGTACGACAACGAGTGGGGCTACTCCAACAAGTGCCTGGAAATGGTGCGCGTGGTCGCGGCCTGATCCGCACCGCGGGGATATGAAGGAAGGGCGCCGCGGGCGCCCTTCTTTTTGCCCGCGGCGGCGCGGATGCGGCAGGGCGCAGGGCGCTGTCGGGGCGGTTGCGCGGCTTGCGTTTCGACGGGGCGTGGATGAAGGTGGCGTGGCACCTTCCGGTGACAGGGACGGCGAATGGACGACGAGATCGTGTTGTTGGGGTTGCTGCTGCTGGCGGTGGTGCTGGCGGTGCCGGTACTGCTGGTCATGGCGCTGGTATCGGTGGCCTCGCTGAAGCGTCGGGTGGCCGCGCTTGAAGACGCGCTGGCGCGCGGGCAGGTCGGCGAAGCCGGCCACGCCACCGATCCGGGCAACGCGCGGCATGGGCTGCCGCAGGCACGCGAGCTCGCGCCCGCGCCGGTCGGGCCCGTGCCGGAACCCGCGATGGATGCGCCGGCGCCCCCATCGCCCGCGGTTGCGCCGCCGCTGCCGCCGCTGCGCGAACCCCTCGCGCCGCGGCAGGTCCGCAGCGCGTCCGGTCCCGCGCCCGTGCCGGAAGCGACGGCCGCGGCCGGGCCGAACCTCGTCGAGCGCGGCATCGCGTACATCAGGCAGTGGTTCACCCGCGGCAACGTGCCGGTCAAGGTCGGCATGCTGGTACTGCTGGCCGGCGTGGCGGCGCTGCTCAAGTACGGCAGCGATGCCGGCTGGTTCAGTTTCCCGCCTGCGTTCCGCCTGGCCGGGATCAGCCTGGCGGCATTGGCCGGGCTGGCGTTCGCCTGGCGCAAGCGCGGGAGCCACCGTGCGTTCGCGCTGGCCCTGCAGGGCGGTGCGATAGGCGTGCTGCTGCTGGTGGTGTTCGCCGCGTTCAAGAACCACGGCCTGATCGACGCGCTGCCGGCGTTCGCGATCAGCGTGGTGCTGATCGCCGGGCTGTGCGTGATGGCGGTGCTGCAGGAGTCGCGCACGCTGGCCATCCTCGGCGTGCTGGCCGGGTTCATGGCGCCGGTCTGGCTGTCCGATGGCAGCGGCAACCATGTCGGCCTGTTCTCGTACTACGCGCTGCTCAACGCCGGCATCTTCGCCATCGCCTGGGTGCGGCCGTGGCGCATCCTCAACCTGCTTGGTTTCGTCTTCACCTGGGGCATCGGCACGCTCTGGGGCGTGCTCGATTACGCGCCGGCCAAGTTCGCCAGCACCGAGCCGTTCCTGCTGCTGTTCTTCGCGTTCTACCTGCTGTTGCCGCTGCTCCATGCGCGCAAGGCGGCGACCCCGGGCGGTGCACGCATCGATGGCTGCCTGCTGTTCGGCACGCCGCTGGTGGCGTTCTCGCTGCAGGCTGCCCTGCTGCAGGGCGAGCGCATGCCGCTGGCACTGTGCGCGCTCGGCGTGGCGGTGGTCTATGCGCTGCTGGCGCGTGCGGTGTGGCACCGCGAGCGGCTGCATCTGCTGGCGCAGGGGCATGCCATCCTGGCGGTGGGTTTCGCCACGCTGGCGGTGCCGCTGGCGCTGTCGGCGCAGGCCACGGCCTCGGTCTTCGCGCTGGAAGGCGCCGGCCTGGTCTGGCTGGGCCTGATGCAGCAGCGCCGGCTGGCGCGCTGGACCGGCATCGGCCTGCAACTGGCGGCGGCGTTCGCGCTGGCGGTGGGCATCGAGGGCGCCCATGCCATTCCTGACGGTGCCGGATACGCCGTCGCCAACGCGACTTTCATGGGCGCGCTGCTGGTCGCGCTGGCCGGTTTCGCCAGCGCGTGGCTGTACCGCGGTGCCGGCAACATGCCGCTGGCCGCGATCGCCTATGCCTGGGGCCTGGCCTGGTGGATGGGCAATGCCGGTACCGAGATCGCGCGCTTCGTGGAGCCGCGCAGCGTCCTGCACGCGATGCTGCTGCTGCTGGGCGTGAGCGGCTGGCTGGCGGCCGAGGTGCACCGGCGCCGGCCGGCGCTGGCGCTGTCGCTGACCACGCTGGGGTGTCTGGTACTGGCGTTCCCGCTGGCGTTCCTGCAGCTCGCCGCGTACGGCCAGCCGTTTGCAGGCCACGGTGCCTGGGCCTGGCCGCTGTTCGCAGCGCTGGGCCTGCGCAGCCTGCTGTGCCTGCGCGCGGCGGGCGATGCCATCGCCGGCGCGGCGCAGCTTGCCTGGTGGCTGCTGTGGCCGACGGTGCTGTCGCTGTTGTCCTGGCACCTGGGCACGCGCTTCGCGCTGGCCGGGGGCTGGGTCGGCATGCTGCTGGCGCTGCCGTGGCTGCTGCTGGCGGCGGTGTCGATCCGCCGCTGGCGCTGGCTGGCGCAGCCGCTGGGTGCCGCGTTCGACCGCTACCGGCCGGTCCTGCAGGCGGCGACCTTCGCGGTGCTGGGCCTGTGGTGGCTGGTCTCGCTGGCCGGCGCCGGGGCTGCGGCGCCGCTGCCGTGGATCGCGCTGCTCAACCCGCTGGACCTGGCGCAGCTGGCGGTGCTGGTGCTGGCGGCGATGGCGCTGTGGTCCGCCGATGCGGGCACGCCGCTGGCCGGGCTGCGGCGGGGCCTGCTGCCGCTGGCGGCGCTGCTGCTGGTCAGCACCATCACCCTGCGCGCCGTGCATCACTGGGGCGGCATCGACTGGAATGGCCACCTGATCGACACCAGCCTGGCGCAGACCAGCCTGACCGTGGTGTGGAGCCTGCTGGGCGTGATCGGCTGGGTGAGCGGCTCGCGCCGCGGGCAATGGGCCGTGTGGCTGGCCGGTGCGATCCTGATGGGCGTGGTGCTGGCCAAGCTGCTGCTGATCGACCGCGCCAACCTGGGCGACCTGCTGGGCATCGGCGCCTTCATCGCCTACGGACTGCTGTGCACCTTGGTGGGCTGGCTGGCGCCGGCACCGCCGCGACGCTCAGGTGCTGAAACGAACCACGAGGAAACAACCGCATGATCAGGCGTTTGTGGTGGATGGCGCTGCTGCCGCTGGCGGCGCAGGCGGCCGACGATTTCGCCATGCAGTGGCCGCTGCAGCCGGCGCATCCCGATGCCGGCGCGTATCGCGTGGTGCTGGATGCCGGGGTCTACCGTGCGGCGTACTGGCGCGACCTGCGCGACGTGCAGGTGATCGACGCCGACGGCAAGCCGATGGCCAGCGCGGTGCAGGCCGCGGCCACGCCGATCGCCGGGCCGGCGCGGCAGGTGGAACTGGACTGGTTCGCCGTGCCCGCCGGTGCCGCCACGACGACGGGCGGGGACCTGAGCGTGGTGGTGCAGCGCGACGCCGGTGGCAACGTGGTGTCGGTGCGCAATGCGCTGGGCACCGCCGCCGTGGGCCAGGGCGACCCGGTGTGGCTGGTGGACCTGGGACGGCAGGCCGGGCAGGTGCGGGCATTGCGCGTGGAATGGGAAGGCGAGCCGGCGGCGCTGGACCTGGGCTACCGGCTGGAGGGCAGCGATGACCTGCGCCGCTGGCAGGTGCTGGACCCGGAAGTGCGGCTGGTAAGGCTGCGCAACCAGGGGCGGCAGTTGAGTAGCGAGCGCGTGGCGGTATCCACGGCGCTGCGCTACCTGCGGCTGGTGCCGCTGCAGCGTGAAGGCGCGCCGCCGCTGCGCGCGTTGCGTGGCGAGCTTGCCGGCGATGCGGTCGCTGACGATTGGCAATGGGTCGAGCTGGCCGCATCGGTACCCGGCGGCGACCCGGTGGCCCGGTTCGGCTACCAGGTCCAGGGCCGTTTCCCGGTGCAGCGGGTGGACGTGGCGATGCCGGCCAACACCGCGGTGGCGTGGACTGTGTCCAGCCGCGACGAGGATCGCCGGCAGGCCGGCGCGGAGCCGGCCTGGCAGGTGCATGCCCGCGGCTGGAACACCTGGACGCTGCAGGAAGGCGGGCGCCGGCAGGCCTCGGCACCGCTGCAGCTCGGGCAGGAAACCCGTGACCGCGACTGGCAGCTGCAGGCCGAGCCGGCCATGGCCGGCACGCCGGCGCCGACCCTGAAACTGGGCTATCGGCCGGGCAGCGTGGTGTTCCTGGCCCAGGGCCGCGCGCCGTATCGGCTGGTCGCCGGAAACGCGCGGGCGGCCACCCGCGAAAGCAGCCTGGAGCCGATGCTGGCCGCGCTGCGGGCGCGCAACGGCGCGCAGTGGCAGCCGACGGTGGCGCGTCTGGGCGAAGGCACGGTACGCGCGGGCGACAAGGCCTATGCGCCGGCGGCACCGGTACGCGACTGGAAGAGCCTGCTGCTGTGGGCGGTGCTGGTGGCCGGTGCGCTGGCCGTGGCCGGTTTTGCGATCAGCCTGCTGCGCGGCGCCCGCCCCGCGAACGGCTGAGGCGGACACCGCGGGCGCCGCGTCCGCCGCGGCGGGCCTCAGCGCGCAGGCGCCCCGGCATGCCCCTGCGCGTACGTGGCCTGCGGGTCGATGAAGTCCCGCCGCAGCAGGCCGTAGATGGCGCTGTCACAGACCTCGCCGTTTACATGCCAGCGTTCGCGCAGCGTGCCTTCGCGGACGAAGCCGAGCTTTTCGACCAGCCGGCACGAGGCCAGGTTGCGCGGGTCGATGTCGGCTTCGATCCGGCGCAGGCCCATGCCGTCGAACAGATGGCGCAGGATCATGCGCAGCGCCTCGCTGGCCAGCCCGCGCCCCTGCCAGTCGCGATGCAGGCTGTAGCCGATCTCGGCGCGGCCCTGCTACAGGTTCATCGCGAATACCGCGCTGGTGCCGATGAGCAGGTCGCTGCGTGCATCGGCGATGGCCCAGACCAGGATGTCCAGTTCGCGCCGCTGGCGGCGGATGTCGGCCAGCTTCTGCTCGGCCTGGGCCGGCCGGGTCCAGGCCGGACAGCTCCAGTAGCGCATCACCTGCGGATCGCCGTGGATGGCGAACAGGGCCGGCGCATCGTCCTCGCGCGGTTCGCGCAGGCGCAGGCGCAGGCTGGACAGTTCCGGTTGCGGCAGGCGCGTCGGCATCGTGCGTACCTCGGGTTTGCCCCGCCAGCGGGGGCGGGCGAGAATCACGGTTTGCCCACAGTCTTCCGGAGCCGACCCCGCCCTGTCCATCGTCCGCATGGCCCAGCTCGACCCCGCCGGCAAGCGCCTGCGGGTAGACCGGGGCGCGAGGCGGCCAGGGTGGACTGCCGCATCGGCCTGCCGCGCTGCCGGGACCGACGTTCCCGGGCCGACATGCCGTGCCAGGACCGGCGGCTCCACGACGTATCCCACCCCTTCCCGAGAAGCCAGAGAATTGCCCATGTCCATCGTTCGCATGACCGACCTTGATCTTGCCGGCAAGCGTGTCCTGATCCGCCAGGATCTCAACGTGCCGATCGACGACAACGGCACGATCACCTCCGAGCAGCGCATCACCGCGTCGCTGCCGACCCTGAAGCTGGCGCTGGAAAAGGGCGCCGCCGTGCTGGTGACCTCGCACCTGGGCCGGCCGAAGGAAGGCGTGTGGAGCGAGGCCGACTCGCTGGCGCCGGTGGCCGCGCGCCTGTCCCAGCTGCTGGGCGTCGAGGTGCCGCTGGTCAAGGACTGGGTGGATGGCGTGGACGTGGCCCCGGGCAGGATCGTGCTGCTGGAGAACTGCCGCATGAACGTGGGCGAGGGCAAGGATGACGAAGCCCTGTCGAAGAAGTACGCCGCGCTGTGCGACGTGTTCGTGATGGATGCCTTCGGCACCGCGCACCGTGCGCAGGCCTCGACCCATGGCGTGATCCGCTTCGCCCCGGTCGCCGCCGGTGGCCCGCTGCTGATGGCCGAGCTGGATGCGCTGGACAAGGCGCTGGCCAACCCCGCGCGGCCGCTGCTGGCGATCGTCGCCGGCTCCAAGGTGTCGACCAAGCTCGAGCTGCTCTCCAGCCTGGTCGGCAAGGTCGACCAGCTGATCGTCGGCGGCGGCATCGCCAACACCTTCATCGCCGCCGAGGGCCATGGCGTGGGCAAGTCGCTGGTGGAGAACGACCTGCTGGAAACCGCCCGCAGCATCGACGCGGCCGCCAGGGCGCGCGGCGCCGAGATTCCGCTGCCGGTCGACGTGGTCGTGGCCCCGGCCTTTGCCGCCGATGCGCCGGCCACCATCAAGGCGGTCGATGCGGTGGGCGCCGACGACATGATCCTGGACATCGGCCCGCAGACCGCCGCGCAGTACGCCGCGCTGATCGCCGGGGCCGGCACCGTGGTGTGGAACGGCCCGGTAGGGGTGTTCGAGTTCGATGCCTTCGGCAAGGGCACCGAAGCGCTGGCCCGCGCCATCGCCGCGTCCAGCGCGTTCTCCATCGCCGGCGGTGGCGACACCCTGGCCGCGGTGGACAAGTACGGCATCGCCGACAAGGTCAGCTACATCTCCACCGGCGGCGGCGCGTTCCTGGAATTCCTCGAGGGCAAGACCCTGCCGGCGGTGGCGGCGCTGGAGGCCCGCGGGGCGTGAGCCGCGATGTGCTGTTCTTCGATCTCGACGGCACGCTGATCGATTCGGCCGTCGGCATCACCCGCTGCGTGGCCTACGCACTGGAGCGGATGCAGCAGCCGGTGCCGCCGCCGGCCGAGCTGCGCCGCTGGATCGGACCGGCGCTGCGCACCAGCTTCACCCCGCTGTTCGGCGACGCGCAGCGCGTCGAACAGGCGGTGGCGCTGTATCGCGAACGCTTCGAACTGCACGGCTGGCAGGAACATGACGTCTATGCCGGCATCGGCGAGGTGGTGCAGGGGCTGCATGCCGCCGGCCACCGGCTGGCGGTGGTCACGGCCAAGAACGAGCCGCACGCGCGGCGGATCGTGGAACACCTGCCGTTCGGCGGCTGTTTCGAGGACGTGATCGGCGCCACCGCCGACGGCGCGCGCAGCCACAAGCCGGAGCTGATCGCTGAAGCGCTGCAGCGGTTGTCGCTGGCGCCCGCGCAGTGCTGGATGATCGGCGACCGGCGCATGGACATCGAGGGCGCGCGCCACCATGGCATGCGCAACGTCGGCGTGCTGTGGGGCTTCGGCGGCCGCGAGGAACTGAGCGCTGCCGGGGCCGGTTCGCTGGCCGGCACGCCCGCCGAGCTGGCGCGGCTGCTGTCGCGCTGACGCCACCGCAGCGGCGGGCGGAGCGCGGCGTACGCTGAAGCCGCGCGCGCCGTGTATGCGCGCCGGCGGGCGACAGCCGCAACCGGTCCGTCGCATGCGCCGGTCGTTGCCGTCGCGTTGTCCTGGCTGGCCGCCGGGCTGTCCCATGCCGACAAGTCGAGACTCGTGCGTGTCTGGTTGTTGCTTGGTTGGCGACAGCGCGGTGCAGAGTGATGGCGATGTCCGGACATGCTGTCCGCGCTGTCTGCGGGACAGCGTGGAAAGTGTCTTCTGAAATCGTATGCGACATCGTTGTCATGCACTGGATATGCTAATTTCGGCGGCCTTTCAGGGAGTTTTTGCACCATGATCGAACGCCAGCGCCGCACCAAGATCCTCGCCACCCTCGGACCGGCCACCGATGCGCCGGGCGTGCTCGACGATCTGTTCCGCGCCGGTGTCAACGTGGTGCGCCTGAACTTCTCCCATGGCGATCCGTCCGGCCAGGCCAAGCGCGCCGCCGAAGTGCGCGCCGCTGCCAACCGCATCGGTGTGGAAGTGGGCATCCTGGCCGACCTGCCGGGCCCGAAGATCCGCATCGAGCGCTTCGCCGAAGGCAAGGTGCAGCTCAAGGCCGGTGACCGCTTCGACCTGATCGCCAAGGCCGATGCGGCGCCCGGCGACGCCACCCAGGTGGGCGTGAGCTACCTCGGCCTGCCGCAGGACGTGGGCCCGGGCGACGTGCTGCTGCTGGACGATGGCCTGATGCAGCTGCAGGTGGTGGAGGTGCAGGGCGAGCGCATCATCAACACCGTGCTCAACGACGGCGTGCTGTCCGACCGCAAGGGTCTGAACAAGCAGGGCGGCGGCCTGTCGCTGGGCGCGTTGACCGAACGCGACAAGGAGCTGATCGGCATCGTGGCGAAGATCGGCGTGGACTTCATCGCCGTCTCGTTCTGCCGCAACGCGCAGGACATGAACGACGCCCGCGCCATTGCCCGCCAGCATGGCTGCGATGCGGCGCTGGTCTCCAAGATCGAACGTACCGAGGCGATCGAGAACCTGGAGGAGATCGTCGAGGCCAGCGACGTGGTGATGGTCGCGCGCGGCGACCTGGGCGTGGAAATCGGCGACGCCGAACTGCCGGGCCTGCAGAAGAAGATCATCAAGGCCGCGCTGGCGCAGAACAAGGTGGTGATCACCGCCACGCAGATGCTGCAGTCGATGGTCGAAAGCCCGATCCCGACCCGCGCCGAAGTGCTGGACGTGGCCAACTCGGTCATCGACGGCACCGACGCGGTGATGCTGTCGGCCGAGACCGCCGCCGGCGCCTATCCGGTCAGGGCGGTCGAGGCGATGGCGCGCATCTGCCTCGGGGCCGAACGCCAGTTCCAGATCGACACCGATTTCAACGCCTCGCCACGCAACCTGGAGCGTGCCGACCAGGCCATCGCCATGGCCACCATGTTCCTGTCCCAGCACGTGGGCGTGCGCGCGATCGTGGCGATGACCGAGTCCGGCGGCACCGCGCGCTACCTGTCGCGGTTCCGCGCCAAGGCGCCGGTGTTCGCGGTGACCCGCCACGACGGCGCGCGCCGGCAGATGGCGCTGATGCGCGACGTGTTCCCGATCAATTTCGACAGCCGTGGCTTCACCCCGCGCGAAGCCGCGCGCGGCAGCATCCGCCTGCTGGTCGAGGCCGGCCTGCTGCAGGCCGGCGACCGCGTCGTGTTCACCAGCGGCGAGCACATGGAAACCCACGGCGCCACCAACACCCTGCGCCTGCTCGAAGTGGGCAGCGACGGCCGCGCCAGCGGACTGGGCGAGCTCTGACCGATGTGCCTGCACGGGCCACCGCGGTGGCCCGTGCGTGACCGCGGTGGACAGGATTTGTCCTGGCGGATGGATTGAAAGCGGTTCCAGTGCGTCCTCACGGCCGGCCGACGACGGCCGCGGGCTATAATCCGGGTTTTCCCGCACCCCGTCACAGGAACTTCATGAGCATCGAACTGCTGGCTGAAACCGCCCAGGCCATGGTCGCCCCGGGCAAGGGCATCATCGCCATCGACGAATCCACCGGCACGATCGCCAAGCGCTTCGCCAGCGTCGGCATCGAGAACACCGAAGAGAACCGCCGCGCCTACCGCGAGCTGCTGCTGACCACGCCCAAGCTCAACGAGCATATTTCCGGCGCGATCCTGTACGACGAAACCATCCGCCAGAGCACCCGCGACGGCGTGCCGTTCGCCAAGTACATGGCCGACCACGGCATGATCCCGGGCATCAAGGTCGACAAGGGCGCGCACCCGCTGGCCGGCTGCCCGGGCGAACTGGTCACCGAAGGCCTGGACGGCCTGCGCGAGCGCCTGCAGGAGTACTACAAGCTGGGCGCGCGCTTCGCCAAGTGGCGTGCGGTCATCAACATCGGCGAGAGCATCCCGTCGGGCACCTGCATCGAGTCCAACGCCCACGCGCTGGCCCGCTACGCCGCGCTGTGCCAGGAATGCGGCCTGGTGCCGATGGTCGAGCCGGAAGTGATCATGGACGGCGACCACGACATCGAGACCTGCTACGAAGTCACCGAAGCCACCCTGCGCTCGCTGTTCGACGCGCTGTACCAGCAGAACGTGCTGCTGGAAGGCACCATCCTGAAGGCCTCGATGGTCATCTCCGGCAAGGACTGCGACGAGCAGGCCGACGTCGAGGAAGTGGCCGAAGCCACCGTGATGTGCCTGAAGAGCACCGTGCCGGCGATCCTGCCGGGCGTGGTGTTCCTGTCCGGCGGGCAGAGCGACGAGCAGTCCACCGCGCACCTGAACGCCATGAACCAGCTCGACAAGCTGCCGTGGCCGCTGAGCTTCTCCTACGGCCGCGCGATGCAGCAGGCCGCGCTGAAGCTGTGGGCCAAGGACATGAAGGGCAACTACGAGGCCGCGCAGAAGACCGTGTACGAGCGTGCCCGGGAAAACGGCCTGGCCGCGCTGGGCAAGTGGGAAGGCTGATCGGCCCCTGCCCGTGATGGATGTGGAAACGCCGGCCCTGTGCCGGCGTTTCCATGTGTGCGGGCCCGCAGCGTGACTGGCGGCCCGCGCCGCTAACGCGCGAACGATGGCAGCGGATCGTCCACGGCCACCGCCGCATGCGCCTGCGCGGCAACGGCCAGTGCCTGCTGGTAGGCCTTGAAGGTGGCGGTGTTGTAGGCCACCAGCACGATCCGCACCGGCCGCGCGTGGCGCTTCTGCCAGGTCACCGTTTCGGTGACGGCGATGGCGGCGGCCTGGTGCATGGGGTAGCCGTAGACGCCGCAGCTGATCGCCGGGAAGGCGATCGATTCCAGCCGCATCTGCTCGGCCAGCCGCAGCGATTGCCAGTAGCAGTTGGCGAGCAGCGCGGCCTCGTCGCGCTGGCCGCCGTGCCAGACCGGGCCGACGGTGTGGAACACATGGCGTGCCGGCAGCGCGTGGCCGGCGGTGGCGCGGACCTCGCCCGGCGGGCAGCGCACGCCCGGGCGCAGTTCCGGCAGGCGCGCGCATTCGGCCAGCAGGCCCGGCCCGGCCGCGCTGTGGATCGTGCCGTCGACACCGCCGCCACCGAGCAGGCTCTCGTTGGCCGCGTTGACGATGGCGTCCACGTCGAGGGTGGTGATGTCGCCGTGCCAGATGTCGATGTTCATGCCCGCGATCTTCCCTTCCCGTATATGAGCAAAACGTGACGGATGCACGGCTTGCGCCGGCCCACGGCAAAGTCTGAGGAAGATGCGTCTCCACGGCTGCGACGCGGCGCCCGGCAAGCAGCAAGGCCGCCCGGGGGCGGCCTTGTGCGGGGGGAGGGCGTCGCGCGGGGCGCGGGGTTACGGCAGGCCGGCCAGCCAGTCGTCGTCGCTGCCTTCGTTGATGTCGGCGAACAGCGGGGTGGAGAAATAGCGCTCGCCGGTATCGGGCAGCATGGCCAGGATCACCGAGCCGGCCGGTGCGTTGGCGGCGACCTCCAGCGCGGTGGCGGCCGTGGCGCCGGAGGAGATGCCGACGAAGATGCCCTCCTCGGCGGCCAGCCGGCGCGAAGTCTCGATCGCGCGTTCGTCCTGCACCGTGTACAGCGCGTCGTAGACGTTGCGGTTGAGCACGTCCGGCAGGAAGTCCGGGGTCCAGCCCTGGATCTTGTGCGGCTTCCACTCGTCGCCCTTGAGCAGCGCCGCGCCGGCCGGCTCGGTGGCGACGATGCGGGTGTCCGGGCGCGCCAGTTTCAGCACCTCGCCCACGCCGGTCAGGGTACCGCCGGTGCCCCAGCCACTGACGAAGTAGTCCAGCCGCTTGCCGGCGAAGTCGCGCAGGATCTCGGCGGCGGTGGTGTTGCGGTGGTAGGCCGGATTGGCCGGGTTGGCGAACTGGCTGGCCAGGAACCAACCGTGCCTGGCGGCCAGTTCCTTCGCCTTTTCCACCATGCCGGTGCCGCGTGCCGCGGCCGGGGTCAGGATCACCTTGGCGCCATACGCGCGCATCGCCTTGCGGCGTTCCACCGAGAAGGTCTCGGTCATCACCGCCACGAACTTGTAGCCGCGTGCGGCCGCGACCATGGCCAGGGCCACGCCGGTGTTGCCCGACGTGGCCTCGACGATGGTGTCGCCGGGCTTGAGCACGCCGCGCTTTTCTGCGTCGAGCACGATCGCCAGCGCCAGGCGGTCCTTGACCGAGCCGCCGGGGTTGAACGACTCGACCTTGACGTAGACGTCCACCCCGGCCGGCGCCAGGCGGTTGAGCTTGACCACCGGGGTATTGCCGACGGTGTCGAGGATGTTGCTGTAGATGGCCATGGGGATCTCCTGGAAGGAATCAGGCGGCGTCGGCCAGTGTGGTCGGCGGCGTCTTTGCTGAAGGTGAGGATGCGTGGGCAGCGGCGGGCAGCGGCGCCTGGCCGAACCAGTGCAGTTCGTTCGCCAGCGCGGCCACCTCGCCGACGACCAGCAGTGCCGGCGACTGCACCGCGTGCGTGGTGGCGGCCTCCGCCAGTTGCCGCAGGTGCCCGCTGACCACCCGCTGGCCGGGGCGCGAGCCGTTCTCCACCAGCGCGAACGGCGTGGCGGCGGGCAGCCCGGCTTCGAGCAGGTGCGCCTGGATCCGTGCCAGCGCGGCCACGCCCATGTAGAACACCAGGGTCTGTCGTGGCGCGGCCAGCGCATGCCAGTCGAGCGTGTCCAGCGATTCGCGGCAATGCGCGGTGACCAGGCGCAGCTGCTGGGCGTGGTCGCGGTGGGTGAGCGGGATGCCGGCGTGCGCGGCGCAGGCCAGTGCCGCGGTGATGCCCGGTACCACCTCGTAGGCGATGCCGTGCGCACGCAGGAACTGCAGCTCCTCGCCACCGCGGCCGAACACGAAGGCATCGCCGCCCTTGAGCCGTACCACGCGGCGACCGGCGCGGGCGTGTTCCAGCATCAGCGCGTGGATATGCTCCTGGCGGGTGCTGTGGCCGCGCGCGGACTTGCCGACTTCGATGCGGTCGGCGTCGCGGCGGGCCAGCTGCAGCACCTCGGCGCTGACCAGGCGGTCGTGCAGGATGACGTCGGCCTGGTTGAGCGCGCGCAATGCGGCCAGGGTGAGCAGGCCGGGGTCGCCGGAACCGGCGCCGACCAGCACCACCGAGCCGGCCGCTGCCGGCGGCTCGTCGGCCATCGCCTGCCGCAGCGCGGATTCGGCGTCGCCAGGGCGATGCCGGCGCAGCAGCTCCAGCACCGGGCCGTCGAGCAGGCGGTCGAAGAAGCGGCGGCGTGCGGCGGTGTCCGGGAAGCGCGCGCGGATGGCCGGGCGGTGGCGCCCGGCCAGTGCGGTCAGCTGGCCCCAGGCGCCATCGAACAGCTCTTCCAGCCGGCGGCGGACATGCCGCGCCACCATCGGCGCGGCGCCGCCGCTGGAGATGGCGATCTGCAGGGCGCCGCGCTCGACCACGGCCGGCACGTGGAAGCGCGACAGCTGTGCGTCGTCGACCACGTTCACGAACAGCCGCTGCGCCTCGGCCGCACGCGCGACCGCCTGGTTGACCGCGACCGTGTCGGTGGCGGCGACCACCAGCCACACGTCTTCGGCCAGCCAGCGCGTGTCGAACAGGCCGGGCAGCCAGTCGATGCGGCCGGCCTCGGCCAGCGCCCGCAGTGCCGGCGACAGGTGCGGCGCGCCGACCCGGGGCCGTGCACCGGCGTGCAGCAGCGCCTCGACCTTGCGCCCGGCCACCGCGCCACCGCCGACCACCAGCACGGCACGGCCGTTGAGATCGGCGAACAGCGGGAACAGGGGGGCGTCCAAGGTGGCAGGGGCGGCGGTCGTGGCAGGGATGCTGACCGTAGTCCCGCCCCGCGGGCCCCGGAAATGACTTGCCCCGCCTATCAAATTACTTTCGGTTATAAGTAGGCCATGCGATCTGACCTACAGTGGGTCGGGTCCCCGCCTAGCCTCCGCCCCGACCCCCGACCCCCGACCCCCGATGACCCTGACCCAACTGCGCTACCTGGTGGCGATCGCCGACGCCGAGCTGAACATCACGCTGGCGGCCACGCGCGTGCACGCCACCCAGCCGGGGCTGTCCAAGCAGCTCAAGCAGCTGGAGGACGAACTGGGCTTCCTGCTGTTCGTGCGCAAGGGGCGCAGCCTGGAGTCGGTGACGCCGGCCGGCGCGGAAGTGATCGCGCGGGCGCGGCTGGTGCTGGCCGAAGCCAACAACATCCGCACCTACGCCGCCAACCAGCGCCGCGAGAGCCACGGCCAGCTGGTCCTGACCACCACCCATACCCAGGCGCGCTTCGTGCTGCCGCCGGCGGTGGCGCGGATCAAGCAGGCCTATCCGCAGGTCAGCGTGCACCTGCAGCAGGCCGCCGAGAGCGACGCGCTGGACCTGCTCAGCCAGGGCGACGCCGACATCGCCATCGTCAGCACCGCCGGCGGCGAACCCAGCACCGGCATCGCGGTGCCGCTGTATCGCTGGCGGCGGCTGGTGCTGGTGCCCAAGGGCCATGCGCTGGACCGTGCCGGCAGGCTGCCGGACATGGCCGCGCTGGCCGCCCACCCGCTGATCAGCTACGAATCCTCGACCCGGCCCAGTTCCTCGCTGCGCCGCGCCTTCGCCACCCAGGGGCTGGAGCCTGACCTGGCCCTGACCGCGCTCGATGCCGATCTGATCAAGACCTATGTACGCGCCGGCCTGGGCGTGGGCCTGCTGGCGGAAATGGCGGTCAGCGCCGGCGACGGCGACCTGCGCGCCTGGCCGGCGCCGTCGGCGATTCCCGAGTGCACCGCGTGGGCGGTGCTGCCGCGCGACCGCGTGCTGCGCGACTACGCGCTGGAACTGGTGCACGTGCTGGCGCCGCAGATCGACAAGCGCGACCTGCGGCGCGTGCTGGACGGCAACCAGGCGGCCGACTGGCCGGTACCGCCGAGCTGGGAAGAGCTGACCCAGACCATCACCAACTGAGGCCGGCAACCAGCCTGGGATACCGGGCGCGCCGACTGCGCCGACTGCGCCGACGCGGGCCAGGAGCGCGTGGCCTGGCGCGTCGCGGTGTCCGCCGGCCCGCATCGGCGAGGATCCCGGGCCGGCGTCCGCGGCCTTCCGTCGGTACCGGTTTCCCCCTGCGGCGATGTGTCGCACATGGACGGCCGCGGCGGGGTCTTAAAATCGTGCCGTGATCCGATCCCCGCACATGCACCGCTGGATGTTGCTGCTTGCGCTGGCAGCCGCGCTGCTGATGGCGCTGGCGCCGGTGGTGAGCCGCGGGATGCAGGCCGTGCAGGGGGCGCATGCGTCGATGGCGCATGCGATGCCCGCGATGGCCATGGCGGGCGGCACGCAGGCGCTGCCGCCTGCGATGGATGCGCATGCCGGGCATGCCGATGCCGTCGGCTCTACCGGCAAGACCCCTGCGCCTGATCCGCATGCCGCCCATGGCGAGGCCTGCGACTACTGCACCATGGCGTCGCGGCTGCTGCCGTGGCTGGCGGTGCTGCTCCTGCTGGCACCGCTGCTGTACCGCATCGCGCCGCAGCCGGCGCGTGCCTCCCTGTTCAGCGCCGGCCTGCGCTGGCCGGCGCATCCGGCGCGTGGGCCGCCGTTGTTCTCCTGACGACAGATCCCCTTCTTCCCGCTGCCTGTCGCTTCGTGCGGCACGTGGCATGTCGTACCGGAGAATTCCATGTATCCCGTTTCCCGTACGCCGGGCGCCCCGGCGTGCCTGGCCGCCTGCGTCTGCCTGGCGCTGTTTCCCCTGCTCGCGCACGCCGACGAGCCCGATTCGATCAAGACCCTGGACACCCTGGTCGTGACCAGCGCCGCGCCGTCCTCGCCGCTGAACTGGGTCACCGACCCGCGCCTGCCGCGGCAGCCGGTGCCCGCCAGCGATGGCGCCGACTACCTCAAGACCGTTCCCGGCTTCTCCGCGATCCGCAACGGCGGCACCAATGGCGACCCGGTGCTGCGCGGCATGTCCGGTTCGCGGCTGAACATCCTCACCAACGACGGCAACCTGCTCGGCGCCTGTCCCTCGCGTATGGACAACCCGCTGTCCTACATCGCGCCGGAAACCTATGACCGGCTGACCGTCGTCAAGGGGCCGCAGAGCGTGCGCTGGGGTGCCGGCGCTTCGGCCGGCACGGTGCGCTTCGAGCGCGACATGCCGCGCTTCGACGCCCCGGGCATGGAGCTGCAGGCCAGCGCGCTGGGCGGCTCCAACAGCCGCAACGACCAGATGCTCGACGCCAGCTTCGGCAGCCGCCCGGGCTACGTGCGGGTCAACGGCAACCGCTCCGAGTCCGGCGACTACCGCGACGGCAACGGCGAGGTGGTGCCGTCGCGCTGGCGCAAGTGGAACGCCGATGTCGCCGTCGGCTGGACGCCGGATGCCGACACCGTGGTCGAACTCAATGCCGGCACCGGCGATGCCCTGGCCCGCTATGCCGGCCGTGGCATGGACGGGGCGGCGTTCAAGCGCAGCAGCTACGGCCTGCGTTTCGAGCGCGGCAACCTGCCCGGGGCATGGGACAAGCTGCAGGCCAACCTGTACTACAACGAGGCCGACCACTTGATGGACAACTACACGCTGCGCACGCCCAACCCGAACGGCAGCATGCCGATGCCGATGGCGTCCAACGTGGCGCGGCGCACCAGCGGCGGCCGCATCGCCTCGGAATGGCGCTGGCAGGACGTGGCCATCGTCGCCGGCATCGACGCCCAGGACAGCCGCCACCGCAAGCGCAAGGGCATGGGCCGCGACACCTGGAAGCAGATGCCGTGGATCCGCGATGCCGAACTCAGCAACACGGGGGCATTCGCCGAACTGACCTTCGGCGAGGACACGCCGCGGCGCTGGGTGAGCGGGTTGCGGGTGGACAAGGCGCAGGCCAAGGACCTGCGCCTGACCAGCGGGATGATGTCCATGCCCAACCCCACCGCCGGGCAGACGCGCGAGCAGACGCTGGGCAGCGGCTTCCTGCGCTACGAGCGCGACCACGGCCAGGCCTGGACCTGGTATGCCGGGCTCGGCCACAGCGAGCGCATGCCCGACTACTGGGAGCTGTTCTCTGCCGACGCCGGCCCGGCCGGCAGCGTCAACGCTTTCGCCGGGGTGAAGCCGGAGAAGACCACCCAGCTCGACCTCGGCCTGCAGTTCCGCGGGCGCACGCTCGATGCCTGGGTGTCGGCCTACGCGGGGCGCCTGCAGGACTACATCCTGTTCACCTACCGCAGCGGCGGCATGATGGGCAGCAGCACGCGTGCGGGCAATGTCGATGCGCGCATTGCCGGTGCCGAGGCCGGGCTGGAATGGCGGCCGGCGCAGGGCCTGAAGTTGGGCAGCACGCTGGCCTATGCCTGGGGCGAGAACCGCGACGAGCAGCGGCCGCTGCCGCAGATCCCGCCGCTGGAAGGCCGCTTCAGCGCATCCTGGGAACACGTGCGCTGGTCGACCGGGGCGTTGCTGCGGGTGGTCGCCGGGCAGGACCGGGTGGCGCAGGACGAAGGCAACGTGGTGGCGCGCGATCTCGGCCCGAGCGCCGGCTTCGCCACGCTGTCGCTCAACGCCGCCTACCGCATCAGCGATGGCCTGCGGGCCAGCGCCGGCGTGGACAACGTGTTCGACCGCGCCTATGCCGAACACCTCAACCTGGCCGGCAGCGCCGACTTCGGCTTCCCCGCCGACCCGGTGCGGATCAACGAACCCGGCCGCACGCTCTGGCTGAAGCTGGACTATCGCTACTGACGTGGCGGCTCCCGCTGCCGGGCGACCGGCAGCGGGAGACCTGTGTCATGCTTGCCCGACCAGGCACGGAGCAGGGAACCGCAGATGACGCACCGGGCCGTGGCCTATACCAGTACCGCCGTGGCCGGGCTGACCCCGGCCGACCTCGACCACCTGCTGGTCGATGCGCGCGCGCGCAACCGCATGGAAGGCGTCACCGGCGTGCTGCTCTACGACGGCCAGCGCTTCTTCCAGTATTTCGAGGGGCCGGATGCCGGCGTGGAGCGGATCTACGCGCGCATCCGCGGGTCGCGGATGCATGTCGAACTGGACGTGCTGCAGGACGGGCCGGTGCAGCAGTTGCATTTCATGCAGTGGCACATGGGCTGTACGCGTACCGACGGCAGCGTGCTGCTGCAGTTGAGCAGCCGCCAGTGGCAACAACAAGCGCGCTACCTGGGCGAGGACCTGGCACGCGCCAGCGATACGCCGGGGCTGCGCGGGTTGCTGGCGTTCTGGGAGCAGCAGGAAGCCGCGCTCAGCTGATCGCGCCCAGGCGGGCGACGCGTGGACACCGGCAGCACCGGCGGGCGCCAGCGTCCGGCCGCGGCAGCGCTCACATCTCGTGCAGCCCGCACTCGCGCTTGAGGCCGAAGAAGCGGGTGTCTTCCTCGCGCATGCCCGGCTCCCAGCGGCGGGTGGTGTGGTAGTCGCCGATGGAGACATAGCCCTGTTCCCACAGCGGGTGGTAGGGCAGGTCATGCTGCTTGAGGTACTGCCACACGTCGCGGTCGCTCCAGTCGGCGATCGGGTTGACCTTCCAGCGCGCATCGCGACGTTGCAGCACCGGCGTGGCGGCACGGCCGGCCGACTGGCTGCGGCGCAGGCCGGTGAACCAGGTGGCGGCCTGCAGTTCGTCCAGGGCGCGTTTCATCGGCTCGACCTTGCGCAGGTTGTTGTACTGCTCGATGCCGACCAGGCCCTGTTCCCACAGGCGGCCGTGGCGGGCCTCCATCCACGCGCGGCTGACCAGCGGCCGGTACACCTTCAGGTTCAGGCCCAGGCGCTCGGTCAGGGTGTCGGCGAAGCGGTAGGTTTCCGGGAACAGGTAGCCGGTGTCGATCAGGATCACCGGGATGTCCGGCTGCTGGCGGCTGAGCAGGTGCAGGGTCACCGCCGACTGTGCGCCGAAACTGGAGGACAGCACGTGCGTGCCCGGCAGGTGCTGCAATGCCCAGCGCACGCGCGCGGTTGCGTCCATCGCCTCGAGCCGCGCGTCGAGCGTGGCGACGTCCTCGGGGGCGGCAGTGCTTGCGGGGTCGCGGGAAGACAGGGGCAGGGCGCTCATGCGTGCAGTTCCACGGCAATCTGGCGGTGGGTGGGGTAGGGCGGCAGTTCGATCAGCCCGCTGCGGTGCAGGAAGTCGCCGAAGCGCTCGCCGGCCTCGCGGTCGCCGGCATAACGCGCCAGCAGCGGTTCCAGTGCCTGCAGGATCTGCGCCTCGGTGACGTTGTCGCGGTACAGCGTGTTCAGGCGCTGGCCGCGATGGTCGCCGCCGAGGAACAGGTTGTAGCGGCCCGGTGCGCGGCCGACCAGGGCGATCTCGGCCAGGTACGGACGCGAGCAGCCGTTGGGGCAGCCGGACACGCGCAGCAGGATCGGCGCCTCGCGCAGCCCATGCCGGGCCAGCAGCGGTTCCAGCGCGGCGAGGAAGCCGGGCAGGTAACGCTCGGCCTCGGCCATGGCCAGCGCGCAGGTCGGCAGCGCCACGCATGCCACCGCGGTGCGCGCGGTGGCGGTGGGCGCGTTGTTCTCCAGGTCCAGCGCATGCTGCGCGACCAGCGCGTCGATGAGCGCGCGCTGCGCCGCCGGCACGCCGGCGATGATCACGTTCTGGTTGGCGGTCAGGCGGAACTCGCCGTGGTGGACGCGGGCGATCTCGCGCATGCCGGTCAGCAGCGGCCGGCCCGGGGTGTCGGCGATGCGCCCGCTGGGCAGCGACAGGGTCAGGTGCCAGAGCCCGTTGCCGCCCTCGACCCAGCCGAAGCGGTCGCCGTTGTGCTCGAAGCGGAACGGCCGCGCCGGCTGCAGGACGACGCCGGCCCGTTCCTGCATCAGCGCCACGATCGCGTCGGTGCCATGGTCGTCGATGGTGTATTTGAAACGCGCATGCTTGCGTTCCTCGCGGTCGCCCAGGTCGCGCTGCACGGCGATGGCGGCCTCGGCGATGGCGAACACCTGTTCCGGCGCCACGAAGCCGATCACGTTGCCCACCCGCGGGTAGTGCGCGGCGATGCCGTGGCTGGCGCCCATGCCGCCGCCGATGGCGACGTTGAAGCCGGCAAGGTGGCCGGCGTCGTCGACGATGGCGACCAGGCCGAGGTCGTTGGCGAACACGTCGACGTCGTTGTGCGGCGGCACCGCCACGGCGATCTTGAACTTGCGCGGCAGGTAGGTCTCGCCGTACAGCGGTTCATGCTCGACCCCGCTTTCGGCCACCTTCTCCTCGTCCAGCCAGATCTCGTAGTAGGCGCGGGTGGCCGGGCGGAAGCGCAGCGACAGCTGCTGCGCCCATTCGTGTACCTGCGCATGCAGGTCCGACTGCAGCGGGTTGCTGGCGCCGAGCACGTTGCGGTTGACGTCGCCGCAGGCCGAGACCGTATCCAGCGCCGCGGCGTTGATCGCCTGCATCGTCGCCTTCAGTTCGCGCTTGATCACGCCATGGAACTGGAAGGTCTGGCGCGTGGTCACCCGCAGCGAGTGGTTGCCCCAGGTGGTGGCGATGCGGTCGAGCGCGAGCCACTGCCGCGGGGTGAACACGCCGCCCGGCGCGCGGATGCGGATCATGAACTGGTGCGCGGGTTCGAGCTTCTGCCGGCGGCGCTCGTCGCGCAGGTCGCGGTCGTCCTGCTGGTAGCTGCCATGGAACTTGATGGTGCGCTGGTCCTCGAAGCCCAGCGAGCCGGTGCTGGCGTCCAGCAGGCCCTCGCTGATGGTGCCGCGCAGGCGCCGGCTTTCGCGTTTGATCGTTTCGACGGAAGGGTGGCTCATGGTCTGTCCAATGGCTGTGTGGGCCGCGGCGGCGGCTTCAGTACACGTCGCGGGCGTAGCGGCCTTCGCGCTGCAGCGCGGACAGGTAGTCGGCCGCGGCGTCGGCATCGTCGCCGTTGTGCGCGGCGATCACCTCCAGCAGGGCGGCGTGCACGTCCCTGCCCATGGCGATGGCGCCGCATACGTACAGGTGCGCGCCGCCCTGCAGCCAGTCGTACAGGTCGCGGCCGCGCTCGCGCAGACGCTGCTGCACGTAGATTCGTTGGTGCGGGTCCCCCGCAACTGCCCGCACCTCCCTGTGCGGGGAACGCGGTTGGTCGCGCGAGAAGGCCAGGTCGAGGCGATGCAGCTCCTTCTTCTGCAGGGCCTCCTGCCACTCGACCTGGTAGAGGAAATCGGAGTTGAAGTGACGCGCGCCGAAGAACAGCCAGTTGCGGCCGCTGGCGCCGGTCTCGGCGCGCTCCTGGACGAAGCCGCGGAACGGCGCAACGCCGGTGCCGGGGCCGATCATGATGATGTCGCGGCTGGCGTCGGCGGGAACGCGGAAGCGCTCGTTCGGCTCGACGAACACCGGCACCTGCGCACCTTCCTCCAGCGCGGCGAGGAACGCGCTGGCGGCGCCCACATGGCCACGGCCATGCGCGTCGTAGGCCAGTTCGTCGACGGTCAGGTGCACTTCCTCGCCCACCCGCTTGCGGCTGGAGGCGATCGAATACAGGCGATGCGCGGCTGGGCGCAGCGCGGCAACCAGGGCGCTGGCGTCCCAGTCGGCCGGCCAGCGCTGCAGCACGTCGACCAGCTGGTGGTCGGCGAATACCGCGGCCAGCTCGTCGCCGCGGGCCGGCTGCAGCAGGCCGGCAAGGTCGGCGTTGCCACTGCGTTCGGCCACGGTGGCCAGCAGCGGGCGCGAGATGCGGGTCAGCTCGCGGTGCCCGCCCAGCCACTGCGCCAGTGGGCGGTCGTGGCCGTCGTGGTTGACGCCGGTGTCGCCATCCAGCCCGGTGGCGGCGAGGATGGCATCGACCAGTTGCGGTGGATTGCGGTGGACGATGCCCAGCGCGTCGCCCGGCTCGTAGTGCAGGCCACTGCCTTCCAGCGACAGTTCGAGGTGATGCACGCGCTTGTCGATGCGACCGTACTGGCCATAGCCCGGGCCCTTGAAGTCGCGGCCGCTGATCAGGTGCCGCGCCAGCAGTTCGGCCGGGAACGGATGCGCGGCGCCGTGTGCGCCGCCCTGGCCGTGGCGCAGCGGGGTGACGTTGCTGGTGGCCGCCGCAACGCCTTCGCCCAGCACCTGGCGCGCATCGGCCAGGGCCCGGGTGCGCCAGGGCGTGGCCACGCTGTCGATGTCCAGGTCGGCCTCGCCCAGCGGCTGCAGGCGCTGCGCGCCCAGTTCGGCCAGGCGCGCATCCAGCCTGCGGCCGATGCCGCAGAAGTCGACGTAGCTGGAGTCGCCCAGGCCGAGCACGGCATACCTGAGTCCAGGCAGTTTCGGCGCGCGCCTGCCGGCGATGAATTCGACCAGGCCGATGGCGTCGTCCGGCGGATCGCCTTCGCCCTGGGTACTGATGACGATGTACAGCAGGCGCTCGCCGGCCAGCTCGCGGGTGGGGTAGGCGTCAGCGCGCAGCAGCCGCACCGCCAGTCCGGCGGCCTCGGCATCGCCGGCCAGCTGCTCGGCGGCACGGCGCGCGTTGCCGGTCTGGCTGCCGTAGACGATGGTCAGGCGCCCTGCGGCCTGCGCGGTGGGCGGGCCGCCGGCAATCACCGCCAGCGACGGCGGCGGATGGCCCTGGGCGAGGCCGGCGGCGAAGCCGGACAGCCACCACAGGCTGTTGCCGTCCAGGCCCTCCACCAGGCGCGCCAGCAGCGCCCTGCGTTCTTCGGGCAGGGGGCTGGGTGGCACGGTGGCGACGACGGCGGTCATGTCCTGTCCGGTCTGGGTTGGGGTGACCGATGCTAGGGAGCCGCGCGATGCGCGGGAAAGGATGCGCGGTTATCGGTTCATGCCCTGCGTTTATTTCTGCACGGGGTGGATGGGGCGCACACTCGCCGTCCCGCCGGGAACCTGTGCCCGGCTGCGCTGTTACCCTTCCTCCCGTTCTCTCAACACGTGCAGGCGCCGAGTCTTCCGCAATGACCGTTACCGCTCCCCTGTCGCACCTGGATCGGCTGGAAGCCGAGAGCATCCACATCCTGCGCGAGGTCGCGGCCGGGTTCGCCAACCCGGTGCTGCTGTATTCGGTCGGCAAGGACAGCTCGGTGCTGCTGCACCTGCTGCTCAAGGCATTCGCGCCCGGGGTGCCGCCGATCCCGCTGCTGCACGTGGATACGCGCTGGAAGTTCCGCGAGATGATCGCCTTCCGCGACCGCCGTGTCGCCGAGACCGGCGTGGACCTGCGCGTGCACATCAATCCCGATGGCATCGCCCGCGACATCGGCCCGGTGAGCCATGGCGCGTCCGTGCACACCGACGTGATGAAGACCCAGGGCCTGAAGCAGGCGCTGGACAAGTGGAAGTTCGATGCGGCCATCGGCGGCGCGCGTCGCGACGAGGAGAAGTCGCGGGCCAAGGAGCGCGTGTTCTCGTTCCGCAACGACCGCCATCGCTGGGATCCCAAGAACCAGCGCCCGGAGCTGTGGAACCTGTACAACGCGCGCATCCACCCCGGCGAGAGCGTGCGCGTGTTCCCCCTGTCCAACTGGACCGAGCTGGACATCTGGCTCTACATCTACCGCGAGCAGATCCCGGTGGTGCCGCTGTACTTCGCCGCCGAGCGCCCGGTCGTCGAGCGCGACGGCAGCCTGATCATGGTCGACGACGAGCGCCTGCCGCTGCTGCCGGGCGAGGTGCCGCAGCAGCGCAGGGTGCGGTTCCGCACGCTGGGCTGCTACCCGCTGACCGGCGCCATCGAATCGCAGGCCGACACGCTGGAGAAGATCATCGCCGAAATGCTGGTGTCCACCAGCTCCGAGCGGCAGGGCCGGGTGATCGACCACGACCCGTCCGCGTCGATGGAGAAGAAGAAGCTGGAGGGCTATTTCTGATGAACGCACCGGCAACGCCTTCCGATATCGCCACGTACCTGCAGCAGCACGAATCCAAGCCCCTGCTGCGTTTCATCACCTGCGGCAGCGTCGATGATGGCAAGAGCACGCTGATCGGGCGGCTGCTGTACGAGAGCAAGCGCCTGTTCGACGACCAGCTGGTCGCGCTGGAGGCCGACAGCCGCCGCCATGGCACCCAAGGCGAGCGCATCGACTACGCGCTGCTGCTGGACGGGCTGGCCGCCGAGCGCGAGCAGGGCATCACCATCGACGTGGCCTATCGCTATTTCGACACCGACCGGCGCAAGTACATCGTCGCCGACTGCCCGGGCCACGAGCAGTACACCCGCAACATGGCCACCGGCGCCTCCATCGCCGACCTGGCGGTGGTGCTGGTGGACGCGCGCAAGGGGCTGCTGCAGCAGACCCGCCGCCACAGCTACATCATCTCGCTGCTGGGCATCGGCCAGGTGGTGCTGGCGGTCAACAAGATGGACCTGGTCGATTACGACGCGGCGGTGTTCGAACGTATCGCCGGCGAGTACGCGGCATTGGCCGCGCAGATGGGCATCGCCCACGTGCAGGCCATCCCGCTGTCGGCGCTGGAAGGGCAGAACCTGTCCGCGCGCTCGGCGCTGATGCCGTGGTACGCCGGCCCGACCCTGCTCGAACACCTGGACACGGTGGCCATCGCCGGCCATGGCGCCGGCGCCGGCCTGCGCCTGCCGGTGCAGTGGGTGAACCGGCCGCACCAGGATTTCCGCGGTTTCGCCGGCACCCTCGCCGCCGGCCAGGTGCGCGCCGGCGACGCGGTGGTGGTGCTCCCGTCGGCGCGGCGTTCGACGGTGCGCGAGGTACTGGGCCCGGATGGCCCGCTGGACGTCGCCCGTGCCGGCCAGGCGGTGACCCTGGTCCTGGCCGACGAGATCGACGTCAGCCGTGGCGATGTCATCGCCGCGGCCGGCGACCCGCCCGAGGTGGCCGACCAGTTCGCCGCGCACGTGCTGTGGATGGACGATGCCGCGCTGCTGCCCGGGCGTCCGTACTGGCTGCAGATCGGCAGCCGTACCGTGGCTGCCAGCATCAGCGAGATCAAGCACCGCGTCGACGTGAACACGCAGGACAAGCTGGCGGCCAAGCGGCTGGAATTGAACGAGGTCGGCTACTGCAACCTGTCGCTGGACGAGCCGATCGCCTTCGAACCGTATGCGCGCAACCGCGCGCTGGGCGGCTTCATCCTGATCGACCGCCAGAGCAACGCCACCGTCGCCGCCGGCACCCTGGACTTCGCCCTGCGCCGCGCCGGCAACGTGCACTGGCAGCACCTGGACGTGGACCGGGCCGCGCGTGCGCGCATCAAGGGACAGACCCCGCGGGTGCTGTGGTTCACCGGCCTGTCCGGCGCGGGCAAGTCCACCATCGCCAACCAGGTCGAGAAGCGCCTGCATGCGCGCGGCTGCCACACCTTCCTGCTCGATGGCGACAACGTCCGCCATGGCCTGAACCGCGACCTGGGCTTCACCGACGAGGACCGGGTGGAGAACATCCGCCGCGTGGCCGAGGTGGCCCGGCTGATGGTCGACGCCGGCCTGATCGTGCTGGTCAGCTTCATCTCGCCGTTCCGAGCCGAGCGGCAGATGGCGCGCGAGCGTTTCGCCGGGGGCGAGTTCATCGAGATCTTCGTCGACGTGCCGCTGGAGGTCGCCGAAGCGCGCGACGTGAAGGGCCTGTACCGCAAGGCGCGGGCCGGGCAGATTCCCAACTTCACCGGCATCGATTCGCCCTACGAGCCACCGGAAGCGCCGGAGCTGCACCTGTATGCCGATGGCGAGGCGCTGGACGCGATGGCCGACCAGGTGGTGCGGCTGGCGCTGCGCTGAGACGCCGGCCCGGCCCGCTCCGCCCGGGGGGGGCGGGTCGCGCGTGCGCCGTCGGTGCTGCCCGCGCCATTGGCCGGGCCATGGCATGCGGTACGGCGCAGGCCGCACGCCGCACGCGTCCGCCGCCCGGCGGATCCAGGCCCCCGGTCAGGGTGGATGGATGCCCGCCCGGCGCGTGCCGGACGTCCCTCCGGCGGCACCGGCATCCGCCACGTCCCGGGCGCGGGCCCTGCGCCGTCCGTCGCGGCGGCCCGGCTTCCCGGCCCCTCGCCGCGGGGTGGTCCCCGGCCATAACGCCAGGTAATGGGCGCCCTCCTTCGGGGTGTGCCATGGCCCCACCCAATGGCACATCCGGCCCTTCACCGGCGCCGGCTAGACTGCCTGATCGTGTATTCGACGGAACTGCGTATGTTGGGGCGTTTTGCGGCCATCCTGGCCGGTGGCACTGTCTTGGCGCTGGTGTTGGCCGGTTGCGGCCGGGGTACCGGCGATGCGCCGCGCGCGCCGGGGGCCGCCGTGCCGGTGACCACCCAGGTGGTCGCGCACTCGGCGTGGAACGACACCCTGCAGGCGATCGGCACCACCAAGGCGCGCGAATCGGTGGCGGTCACCGCCAAGGTCAGCGAGATCATCGACGCGGTGCATTTCGACAGTGGCCAGGAAGTCAGCGCCGGCGCGCCGCTGGTGACCCTGCGCATCGAAGCGCAGCAGGCCGCGCTGGCCCAGGCCCAGGCCACCTTCGACGAGGCCGACCGCCTGTACCGGCGGCAGAGCGAGCTGGCCACCCAGCAGCTGGTCGCCAGTTCCACCCTGGACACCCAGAAATCGATCCGCGACGCGGCCGAGGCGCGGGTGCGGCAGATGCGCGCGGATGTGGCCGATCGCCAGGTGCGGGCGCCGTTCGCCGGCGTGCTGGGCATCCGCCAGGTCAGCCCCGGCTCGCTGGTCACCCCGGCCACGGTCATCGCCACGCTCGACGACATCTCGCGGATGCATGTCGATTTCCAGGTGCCGGAAGCCGAGCTGGCTTCGCTCAAGCCCGGCGACAAGGTCAGCGGCAGCAGCATCGCCTATCCGGGGCGCAGCTTCGAAGGCGAGGTCAGCACCATCGATGCGCGCGTCGACCCGGGCAGCCGCGCGGTCACCGTGCGCGCCGATTTCTCCAACCCCGACCATGCGCTGCGCCCGGGCATGCTGCTGGATGTGCGCGTGTTCCGTCCCGAGCGCAAGGCGCTGGTGATCCCCGAGATCGCGGTGGTCCAGGTCGGCCGTGATTCCTACGTGTTCCGGGTCAAGGGCGACGCCACCGTCGAGCGCGTCGACGTGAAGACCGGCACCCGCCGTTCCGGCGTGGTCGAGATCATGCAGGGCCTGGAAGCCGGCCAGCGCATCGTGGTCGACGGTACCGGCAAGCTGCGCCCGGGCCTGCGCATCGCCGATGCCAGGGCCGAACCGGCCGCCGCCGGGGCCCGCAGCGAATGAAGCTGTCGGACCTGTCGATCAAGCGGCCGGTACTGGCCGTGGTGATGAGCCTGCTGCTGGTGGTGCTGGGGCTGATGTCTTTCAACCGCCTGACCCTGCGCGAGCTGCCGGCGATCGACCCGCCCATCGTCTCGGTGTCGGTCGACTACACCGGCGCCTCGGCCGCGGTGATCGAGAGTCGCATCACCCAGGTGCTGGAAGACGCCCTGGCCGGCATCGAGGGCATCGACACCATCAACGCACGCAGCACCAACGGCCGCGCGTCGGTGAGCATCGAGTTCACCGCCAACCGCGACATCGAGGCTGCCGCCAATGACGTGCGCGATGCGGTCAGCCGCGTCGCCGACCGCATGCCCGAAGAGGCGCGCCCGCCGGAGATCGCCAAGGTCGAGAGCGACGCCGACCCGATCATCTGGTTCAACATGAGCTCCTCGACGATGGACACGCTGGAGCTGAGCGACTACGCCGAGCGCTACGTGGTCGACCGTTTCTCCAGCATCGACGGCGTGGCCCAGGTGCGCATCGGCGGGCGCCAGCGCTATGCCATGCGCATCTGGCTGGACCGCGACCAGCTGGCCGCGCGCGGCCTGACCGTGGGCGAGGTGGAAGCGGCGCTGCGCAACGAGAACGTGGAACTGCCGGCCGGCCGCATCGAATCGACCGACCGCGACTTCACCCTGCGCGTGGAACGCAGCTACGTGGCCCCGGCCGATTTCGCCAGCATCCCGCTGGGCAAGGGCAGCGACGGTTACGTGGTGCGGCTGGGCGACGTGGCCAGGGTGGAGCTGGCCTCGGCCGAGCGCCGCGCCTACTACCGCAGCAACGGCGAGCCCGGCATCGGCATGGGCATCGTCAAGACCTCCACCGCCAACGCGCTGGACGTGGCCCGCGCGACCCGCGCCGAGGCCGAACGCATCGCCAGGACCCTGCCGGCCGGCACCCGGATCTTCGTCGCCTTCGACAACACCACGTTCATCGAGGCGGCGGTGGAGCGCGTCTACGCCACCCTGGTGGAGGCGATGCTCCTGGTGCTGGTGGTGATCTGGCTGTTCCTGGGCAGCCTGCGCGCGGCGCTGATCCCGGCGGTGACGGTACCGGTGTGCCTGGTGGCGGCGTTCATCGCGCTGTTCGCCTTCGGCTTCTCGATCAACCTGTTCACCCTGCTGGCGCTGGTGCTGTGCATCGGCCTGGTGGTGGACGACGCCATCGTGGTGGTGGAGAACGTGCAGCGGCGCATCGACCTGGGCGAACCGCCGCTGGTCGCCGCGCGGCGCGGCACCACGCAGGTGGCGTTCGCGGTGATCGCCACCACCGCGGTACTGGTGGCGGTGTTCCTGCCGGTGGGGTTCCTCGAAGGCAACACCGGGCGCCTGTTCCGCGAGCTGGCGGTGGCGCTGGCCGCGGCGGTGGCGCTGTCGGCCTTCGTCGCGCTGACCCTGACCCCGATGATGGCCTCCAAGCTGCTCAGGCCGCACAGCGAGCGCCGGCCCAGCCGCATCAACCGCTTCGTCGACCGCCAGCTGGCGCGCGTGGCGGCGGCCTACGGCCGCGTGCTGGACCGCCACGTGCAGCGCAGCTGGGTGTTCGGGCTGGTGATGCTGGCCGCGCTGGGTGCCAGCTGGGGCCTGTTCCGGCTGCTGCCCTCGGAGCTGGCGCCGGCCGAGGACCGCGGTTCGTTCCAGATCATCATCGACGGCCCGGAAGGCGCCGGCTTCGACTACACCGTCGGCCAGGTGCAGCAGGTCGAGCGCATCGTCGACCGCTTCGTCGGCCCCGAGGAGCCCATCGTGCGCGCCAACCCGCGCGTGCCGGGCGGCTGGGGCAACAGCGAGGAAATGCACACCGGCCGCATCAGCGTGTTCCTGCAGCCGTGGCGGCAGCGCGAGGAGGCCACCGCCGACGTCGCCGGCGCGCTGCAGAAGGAGCTGGATGGACTGAGCGGGGTGCGCGTGCGTACCCAGGTCGGCGGCGGCCTGGTGCGCAGCTTCGGGCAGCCGTTCCAGGTGGTGCTGGGCGGACCGGAGTACGCGGAGATCGCGCAGTGGCGCGACCGCCTGCTGGCGCGCATGGCCGACTACCCGGGCCTGGTCGGCGCCGATTCGGACTACAAGGAAACCCGGCCGCAGATGCGGGTCAACATCGACCGCCAGCGTGCCGCCGACCTGGGCGTGAGCGTGACCGACATCGGCCGCGCGCTGGAAACCATGATGGGCTCGCGCCGCGTCACCACCTTCGTCGACAACGGCGAGGAATACGACGTGCTGGTGCAGGCCGGCCGCGAGGGCCGCGCGTCGCCGGCCGACCTGGCCGCGATCCAGGTGCGCGCCAGGTCGGGCGAACTGGTGCCGCTGTCCAACCTGGTCCGCCTCAGCGAGGTGGCCGAGGCCGGTACCCTGAACCGCTTCAACCGGCTGCGCTCGATCACCATCAGCGCCAGCGTCGCCCCCGGCCACACGCTGGGCGAGACCATCGCCTGGGTGCAGCAGGTGGCGCGCGAGGAACTGCCCGAGTACGCGCAGATCGACTGGAAGGGCGAGTCGCGCGAGTACCAGAGCGCCGGTGGCGCGGTGCTGCTGACCTTCGCCATGGCGCTGCTGGTGGTCTACCTGGTGCTGGCCGCGCAGTTCGAGAGCTTCATCCACCCGCTGGTGATCATGCTCACCGTGCCGCTGGGCGTGCTCGGCGCCTTCATCGGCCTGTACGTCAGCGGCGGCACGCTCAACCTGTTCAGCCAGATCGGCATCGTCATGCTGGTCGGCCTGGCGGCGAAGAACGGCATCCTGATCGTGGAGTTCGCCAACCAGCTGCGCGACGAGGGCCGCAACGTGCACCAGGCCATCGTCGAGGCATCGACGGTGCGCCTGCGCCCGATCCTGATGACCTCCATCGCCACCGTGGTCGGCGCGGTGCCGCTGGTGCTGGCCGGCGGCCCGGGTTCGGCCAGCCGCGGCACCATCGGCATCGTGGTGATCTTCGGCGTCGCCGTCTCCACCTTCCTGTCGCTGTTCGTGGTGCCGGCGTTCTACGCGCTGCTGGCGCCCTACACCCAGTCGCCGGAAACGGTGGCCAACGAGCTGGCCAGGCAGGAACGCGACACGCCATCGGTGGGCGGGCATGCGTGAGCCGCCCGCCATCGGCGCGGTACGGCTGCGCCACTGGCGGGCGGACGACCTGGAGTCGCTGCTGCGGCATGCCGATGATGCGGCGGTGTCGCGCGGGCTGGGCACGCGCTTCCCCTATCCCTACACCCGTGCCGACGGTGAAGCGTTCCTGTCCGGGCGGGTGCTGGACCTGTCCGGGCCGGTGTTCGCGCTGGAGATCGACGGTGAGGCCTGCGGCGGCATCGGCGTGCAGCAGGGCAGCGGCGAACGCCGCCATGGCGCGACCCTGGGCTATTGGCTGGGGCGGCGCCACTGGGGGCAGGGCATCATGACCACGGTCGTGGACGGTTTCGCGCCGTGGGTGATGGACGAACTGGGCCTGTACCGGCTGGCGGCACAGGTCATGACCGGCAATCCCGCCTCGGCGCGGGTGCTGCTCAAGACCGGTTTCATCGAGGAAGGCCTGGAGCGCCAGGCCGTGTTCAAGGATGGCGTACTGCACGACATGCGCTGCTTCGCCCGCCTGCGGGCGTGGCCGCCGGGGTCGTGACGGCCCTGCACAGGGCCATGCAATCGTGGAAGAATCGCCGGTTCCTGAAGCCGGCACCCGCCTACCATCAGCCACCCGGGGAGATCGTGTGGAATCCATCGTCGAATATGTAAATGGCATCATCTGGAGCAATGCGCTGATCTTCATGTGCCTGGGCGCAGGGCTGTGGTTCACCCTGCGCACCCGTTTCATGCAGATCCGCGGCTTTGCGGAGATGTGCCGGCTTACCGTGCGCGGGCAGAAGTCCGATGCCGGTGTCTCCTCGTTCCAGGCGCTGGCCATGTCGATGGCCGGGCGCATGGGCATCGGCAACATCGCCGGCGTGGCCACCGCCATCGCCTACGGCGGCCCGGGCGCGATCTTCTGGATGTGGGTGATGGGCTTCCTCGGCGCCTCCACTTCCTACGTCGAGTCGACCCTGGCGCAGATCTACAAGACCAAGGATGCGGAAGGCCGCTACCGCGGCGGCCCGGCGTACTACATCGAGAAGGCGATGGGCCTGAAGTGGTACGCGGCGGTCTTCGCCGTGGCCACGGTGATCGCCGCCGGCTTCCTGCTGCCGGGCGTGCAGGCCAATGCCATCGCCGACAGCGCGGTCAACGTGCTGTGCACCGGCGCCGATGCCTGCGCTTCGCTGGGCGGCGCCGCCAGCATGAAGCTGTGGATCGGCATCGCGGTCGCGGCGCTGCTGGGCGTGATCATCTTCGGCGGGGTCAAGCGCATCGCCAGCTTCGCCGAAGTGATCGTGCCGTTCATGGCGCTGGGCTTCATCCTGATGGCCGTCGTGGTGATGATGCTCAACGCCGACAAGGTGCCGGCGATGTTCGCCGACATCTTCTCCAGCGCCTTCGGCGCGCATGCGGCCTTCGGCGGCATCATCGGCCAGGCCATCGCCTGGGGCGTGAAGCGCGGCATCTATGCCAACGAGGCCGGCCAGGGTACCGGCCCGCACGCGGCCGCCGCGGCCGAGGTCTCGCACCCGGCCAAGCAGGGCTACGTGCAGGCGTTTGCCATCTACTTCGACACCATGCTGGTGTGCACCTCCACCGCCTTCCTGCTGCTGTCCACCGGCATGTACAACGTGTTCCGCGAGGTCACCGAAGGCGGCGTGCAGAAGCTGGAGGCGATCGTGAGCGGGGTGCCCGGCGTGGCGCCCTCTGAGGGTGCGCTGTTCACCCAGGCCGCGGTCGAGTCGGTGCTGCCGGGCTGGGGCGCGGGCTTCGTGGCGCTGGCGCTGTTCTTCTTCGCCTTCACCACCATCATGGCCTACTACTACATGGCCGAGACCAACCTGACCTACCTGGCAGGCAGCAACCGCACGCATCCGGCGGCGACGCTGTTGCTGCGCCTGGGCATCATGGGCATGGTGGTGTTCGGCGCCTTCCACAACGCCAAGATGGCGTGGGCGCTGGGCGACATCGGCGTCGGCCTGATGGCCTGGCTCAACGTGATCGCGATCCTGATCCTGCAGAAGCCGGCGATGCTGGCGCTGTCCGACTACGAGCGGCAGAAGAAGCTGGGCCTGGATCCGACGTTCGACCCGGATGCGCTGGGCATCCGCAATGCCGATTTCTGGCGCGGCAACAAGTAAGCGAGTGCAACGGCAGTGAACAGCCCCTGGAACAACCGTCGTCCTTCCGCGCGCCCACCGCGCGCCACGCCGCTGCCGCCTTCGGGCGCGCGCGGCGATGGCTCCGGTCAGGTACGCGGCAACGACGAACTGCGCCTGTATGGCGTCAACGCGGTACTGGCGATGCATGCGCGCCGCCCGCAGGCGTTGCGCAAGCTGTACCTGGCCGAGGCGCTGATTCCGCGCCTGCAGCCGTTGCTCAAGTGGTGCGTGGGCAACCGCGTCGGCTACCGCGTGGTCGGCGAGGGCGATCTCAACAAGCTCGCCGCCACCACCCACCACGAGGGCGTGGTGGCCGACGTGCTGCGCGCCGAGCCGCAGCCGCTGGCCGCCTGGCTGGCGGCGCTGGGCGAGGGCCCGGTGCTGGCGCTGTGGCTGGATGGCGTGGGCAACCCGCACAACTTCGGCGCGATCCTGCGCTCGGCCGCGCACTTCGGTGCGGCCGGCATCCTGTTGCCGGCCGAATCCACGCTGAGCCTGTCCGGGGCCGCCGCCCGTGTCGCCGAGGGTGGTGCCGAAGCGGTGCCGCTGGTGCGTCTGCCGGCACTGCCGCAGGCGCTGTCACAGCTGCGCGATGCCGGCTTCGCGCTGGCCGCGACGCTGGTGGAGGGCGGGCAGGACCTGTTCGCCACGCCGTTGCCGCCGCGCATGGTCTACGTGATGGGCGCCGAGGGCGAGGGCATGGACCGCGGCTTCGCGCAGAGCTGCGACCTGCGCCTGTCCATTCCCGGCACCGGCGCGGTGGAAAGCCTCAACGTCGCCGCGGCCACCGCGGTGTTCCTGGCCGGCTGGCGCAGCCGCCAGGCGAGGGGCTGAGGCGCGCGGCCACGCCGCCGCTGCATCCCCCGGCCTGCCGGCAGCACCGCCTCCGGCCGCGGCTGTCCGCCCCGCGGGCCTGCCGCAGCGGGGCGCCGCGGCGCTGGACGAACCCGGTGACTAGCCGCGGTAGCCGTTGCTGATCGGATAGCGCCGCTCGCGGCCGAATGCGCGGCGCGAGATCTTCGGGCCGGGCGCGGCCTGGTGCCGCTTCCATTCGCTGGTGCGTACCAGCCGCAGTACCCGGTCCACCACCTCCGGCGCATAGCCGGCGCCGACGATGTCCTCGCGCGACTGCTCCTGGTCGATGTACCGGTACAGGATGCCGTCGAGCACGTCGTAGGCCGGCAGCGAATCCTGATCGGTCTGGTTCTCGCGCAGTTCGGCCGAGGGCGCGCGCGCGATCACCGCCGGCGGGATCACCGGCGCGCCGCCGACGGTGTTGCGCCACTTCGACAGGCCGTAGACCTCGGTCTTGTACAGGTCCTTCAGCGGCGCATAGCCACCGCACATGTCGCCGTAGATGGTGGCGTAGCCGACCGCGTATTCGCTCTTGTTGCCGGTGGTCAGCAGCAGCCCGCCGAACTTGTTGGACAGCGCCATCATGATCACGCCCCGGCTGCGCGACTGCAGGTTCTCCTCGGTCACATCCGCGGCCTGGCCCTGGAACAGGGTCGACAGCGACTGCATCAGACCCTGGAAGGCGGGCTCGATCGGCACCGACTCCAGCTTCACCCCGAGCGCGCGGCACTGCTCGGCGGCCAGGTCGTTGGACAGGTCGGCGGTATAGCGCGACGGCAGCGCCACCGCGGTGACGTTGTCCGCGCCCAGCGCATCGACCGCCAGCGCCAGCACCAGCGCCGAATCGATGCCGCCGGACAGGCCCAGCCAGACCTTGCCGAAGCCGTTCTTGCGGCAGTAGTCCTGGATCCCGCGGGTGATCGCGCGCCAGGCCAGCGCGTCCATGCTCTCGTCGCCGTCGTCGATCCAGCGCATCGGCACGAACGCGCGCGTGTCGGCGTCGTAGTCGACCACCAGCATTTCCTCGGCGAAGGCCAGCGCCGCCGGGTGTACCGTGCCGCTGCCGTCGGCCACGACCGAGGCGCCGTCGAACACCAGTGCGTCCTGGCCACCGACGAGGTTGACGTAGGCGATGGCGGCGCCGCTGTCGCGGCTGCGTTCGGCCAGCAGTGCGTCGCGCTGGGCATGCTTGCCGCGCTCGTAGGGCGAGGCATTGGCCACCAGCACCAGTTCGGCGCCTTCGGCCACGGTGGCGGCCAGCGGCTCGGCGAACCACAGGTCCTCGCAGACCAGCAGGCCCAGCTTGACCCCGCCGACCTCGAACACGCAGTTGCCGCCATCCGGGTCGACGTCGAAGTAGCGGCGCTCGTCGAACACCGCGTAGTTGGGCAGTTCGCGCTTGCGGTAGGTGGCGGCGATGGCACCGTCGCGCAAGACGCTGGCGGCGTTGTACACCACCGCGCCGGCACTCTGCGGCCAGCCCAGCACCGCGACGATGCCCTGGACCTGCGACGCGATGCGGGCGACCGCCTGCTCGCACTCGCGCAGGAACGCGGGGCGCAGCAGCAGGTCTTCCGGCGGGTAGCCGCTGACCGCCAGTTCGGGGAACAGCACCACGTCGGCGCCGTACTCGTCGCGGGCGATCTGCGCCAGTTCGATGATGCGCGCGCTGTTGCCGGCCACGTCGCCGACCGGGAAGTCGTACTGCGCCAGGGCGATGCGGAGGGATCGGGACATGATGTCGGCTGCCTTGTCGTTGCAGGCGTCCACGACGGACGCGGGGGTGGGACGATGCCGGCATTATCCCAGATGTGCCGTTGACGCCAGCTGATGCCGGCGATGCCCGTATGCGACAACGCCCCCGGCGACGGGGGCGCTGCAGCGTAGCCACGCCCGCGCCCGCTGCCGGGCGCGCGTCGCGGGTCATTCCTTGGGCGGCACCACGTCCCTGGCTTCGCTGCCGAAGCTGCCTTCGGACTCGGCGGCGAGGTAGGCGAACACGGTATAGGCAGCCACGTTCTGCGCCAGCGCCTTCGGGTCGATCTTGTCCAGGGTGTCGTCGGCGGTGTGGTGCAGGTCGAAGTAGTCGGTTCCATCCTGGGCCAGCCACGCCCACGCACCGCCCTTGGCCGCCAGCGGGCCCACGTCCGGGCCGGGGCCGCCCTGGTCCGGGCGGTACTCGATGCCCAGCGGCGCCAGTATCCGGGCGATCTGCGCGGTGGCCTCGCGCGATCCGGCGGGGTTGCCCGAGCCGGTGTTGAAGGCGTAGATGCGGCCGGCACCGAAGTCGCTCTCGGCGGCGATGTGCTGCAGCGGGATTTCCCTGGCCTTCACGCGTGCGGCGGCATAGGCGAATCCGCCATGCAGGCCCTGTTCCTCGTTGGCGAAGGCAATCACCCGGATGCTGCGCCTGGGCGCCTGCCTGAGCTGGCCGATCAGGTGGCCGGCGGCCATGGTGATGCCGATGCCGGCGCCGTCATCAACTGCGCCGGTGCCCAGGTCCCAGGAGTCGAGGTGGCCGCCGATCACCACCACTTCCTTCGGCAGCTCGCGGCCGGTGATTTCGCCGATCACGTTCTGCGAGGTGTAGCTGCCGTCCCAGCCGCAGTCCAGGGTCATGCGGATCCGGGTCGGGCCGCGCGCGACCAGCCGCGCCAGCTGCTCCGCGTCGGGCACCGACAGCGCTGCCGACGGCACCGGGGTCAGGCCTTCGTCGAAGCGGGTGATGCCGGTATGCGGCACGCGGTGCGAATCGGTGCCGGCCGAGCGCATGATGTAGCCGAGTGCGCCCTTGCGGATCGCCTCGGAGGGGCCGCGGCTGCGCACCGTGCCGCCGATGCCGTAGTCCTCGCCGCTGCGGCTGCGGGTCATCTGGTAGTCGATGAAGGCGATCTTGCCGGCCAGCGACCCGGCCGGTGCCGCCTTCAGCGCATCCAGGCTGTCGAAGCGCACCACCTCGCCCTCGGCGGTACCGGCCGGGCTGCCGCCCAGGGCGGTGATCGCCAGCGGCTGCGCATGCGCGCCCAGCACCTGCGCCTGCTCGCTGCGGCGCTCCCACTTGGGGAAGGTGACCGGTTCGGTCCATACCCTGTCGAAGCCCAGCGCCCTGAACTTCGCCTTGGCCCATTCCACCGCGCGCGCATCGGCCTCGCTGCCGGCCAGGCGCGGGCCGACTTCGGTGGTCAGCGATTCGACCACCTTCCAGCCGGTATCGTCGGCCAGTGCCTGCTCGCGCAGTTCCACGGCCCTGGCCAGCGCCTGCTCGGGAATGCGGGTGGGGGCGGCCTGTACGCTGGCACAGGCGAGCACGGCGGCGATGGCGAAGGTGAGGCGGCGCATGGCGGGCTCCAGGTCGGTCGGGGGCGCACCGGTGCGTGCGCGGCGGCTGCGAGGGGTTCGCAGACAAAGAAGCCGCGAGCATACGCCCGCGGCTTCCGGTGCAACCGTGCTGGAGGTCATCGCCCCGGCGGGTGCATCACTTCCTGAGGGTGTCGCGGATCTCGCGCAGCAACAGCACTTCCTCGCTCGGCGCGGCCGGTGCGGCGGGCGTCTCCTCCTTCTTGCGCGACAGCCGGTTGACCACCTTGACCACCATGAAGATGGCGAAGGCGACGATGACGAACTGCACCACCGTGTTGATGAAGTCGCCATAGCCGACCACCACCGCCGGGATCTCGGTGCCGTCGGTGGCTACCCGCGCCGGCGCCAGCGTCCACGCCAGCTTGGAGAAATCGACATTGCCGATCAGCCAGCCGATCGGCGGCATGATCACCTTGTCTACCAGCGAGGTGACGATCTTGCCGAACGCGCCGCCGATCACGACACCGACCGCCAGGTCGATGACGTTGCCGCGCATCGCGAACTCCTTGAACTCACTGATCATTCCCACGGGTTTCTCCTGTAAAGCGTGTAAGGGGGGCAGGCACAGACTACCCCGACACCGGTCATCCGGCGATCATGCCGTCGCGGCGCGCGATGTTGCCCAGCCGCGCGCTGAAGCGGTCGCCGGGCTGCAGCGCGGCCACGCCCGCCGGGGTGCCCATGAACACCAGGTCGCCGGCGCGCAACGCATAGAGCCTGGACAGTTCGTGCAGGATTTCCGGCACGTTCCAGATCATGTTGTCCAGCGTGGAGTGCTGCCGGGTCTGGCCATTGACCTCCAGCGACAGTTCCAGCGGCGCCAGCTCGCCCACCTGCGTGGCGGGCACCAGCATGCTGACCGGTGCCGAATGATCGAAACCCTTGGCGATGTCCCACGGCCCTCCCTTGGCCTTGGCCGCGGCCTGCAGGTCGCGGCGGGTCAGGTCCAGGCCGACGCCGTAGGCCAGCACCAGCGACATGGCCTGGTCGACCGGCAGCACGCCGTCCGGCGCGTCCTGGCCCAGTGCGACCACCAGCTCGACTTCATGGTGCAGGTCGGCGGTGGCCGGCGGGTAGGGAACCGGCGCATCGCCGGTGACGATGGCGTCGGCCGGCTTCATGAAGAACATCGGCTGCCCACGCTCGGCGGCCGATGCAGGTGCATTGGCGCCCATCTCGCGTGCATGGTCGGCGAAGTTGCGGCCCACGCAGTAGATGCGGCGCACGGGGAAGGTGCCGCCGCCGGCCACCGGGATGCGGGGAACGGGCGGAGCGGGAATCAGGTCGGTCATGGTCGGTCCGGAAACGGGGCTGGCCGCATGATGCCGGACGTCGCCGTCGCGTTGGTAGTACCGGCGGCCATGCGGGCGGGACAGCGGCCGGCTGCGCATCGTGCGCGCGGGGCGGTCGCGGCCGGGCCGGATGCAACACGCCCGGCAGGGGCCGGGCGCGGGTGTCGAAGCCTGTCGGGGACGCCCGGCGTCAGTGGGCGTGCGGCAGCGCCGGCTTGCGCACCACGCGGTACTCGCCGTCCATCACGTTGCCGGCGGCCTTGCCCGCGGCACGCGCCCTGCGCGCGGCCAGCAGCTTCCAGGTCAGGCCGACCAGGATCATCGCCGCGCCGACGAACAGCCCGGCCACGACCAGTACCGCGAGGATCGCCAGGCCCAGCAGGCCCAGCGCGATCCGCAGCAACGGGTTGCGCGGCTTGCGCGGCGCGAACAGGTTGCGGAGGGTGGCGAACTGGAAGTAACGGATCTGCATGTCGGTGGTATGACGATTTGGCTGGCCGAAGTATCGGTGGGGATGCGGGCCAATGAGTGAATTTGTCGTTAAATGAGGTCGCGCATTCATGCGGGCCCCTGGCCGGGCGGGCCTGGCCGGCGTGCGACAATCGGCGCAATTTCCTGCTGTCATGCGGTCCCGCGATGTCCATGTCCGTCCCTTCCGCCGTCGAGCTGGCCCGGCTCGACGCCCTGCCCGACCCGGGGTTCCTCCTGGTGGAGGCGATGGTCGAGGGCGATGCCGAGCCGGTGATCCTGTACCGCGAAGGCGCCCAGGTACGGGCGTGGCTCAATGTCTGCCCGCATGCCGGCCGTCCGCTCGACTGGGCGCCGGGGCAGTTCCTGAAGAGTCGCGATGGCCACCTGGTCTGCGCGGTGCACGGCGCCGCGTTCGAGCTGCAGGGAGGCAACTGCGTGTCCGGGCCGTGCAAGGGCGACGCGCTGCGCGCGGTGCCGGTGCGGGTGGAGGACGGCAGGGTGCTGCTGGGCTGATCCCGCTGCCGCGCCACGCGTGCGGCGCGGCGCTCAGAACATCAGGTTGACCATCACCACCACCACCAGCGTGTAGATCAGCGACAGCGGGCCGCCGACGCGCCACATCTCGCGCGGGGTGTACTTGGCCGGGCCCATCACCATCGAGATCACCGGGTTGGAGGCGGTCATCAGGTTGTTGGAGGCCGACAGCGCCACGATCAGCGCGAACGCGGTGGGGTTGCCGCCGGCGGCCAGCGCCAGGTTGACCGCGATCGGCACGGTGACGATGGTGGCGCCGACATGGCTGATCACCAGCGAGAACGCGGTGGTCAGCACCGCCAGCGCCAGTTCCAGCACCCAGATCGGGATGCCGGCCGGCAGCTTGTCGATGGTGTGGCCGGCGACCCAGGCCGCCGCGCCGCTGGAATCCATGGCCCAGCCCAGCGGGATCAGCCCGGCCATCATGAAGATGGTCTTCCAGTTGATCGAGGCGTAGGCCTCGTCCATGCGCAGCACGCCGGTGAGCAGCATGCCGGCCACGCCGGTGAGCAGGGTCAGCGCCACCGGCAGGTGCGAGGTCAGCGCGATGATGATGGTGATGGCGAAGATCGCCATGGCGATCTTGAACTTGTGCGGGCGCTGTTCGCCCTTGGGGTAGTCGGTGACCACCACGAAGTCGCGGCTCTCGGCGGCGGCGGCCAGGTCCTGCCATATGCTGTGGAATACCAGCATGTCGCCGGCGCGCAGCGCCACGTTGCGCACGTCCTCGCGGATCACCTGCTTGTCGCGGTTGATCGCCAGCAGGCTGATGCCGCGCTCCTTGCGCAGCCGCAGCTGGCCGGCGGTCTTGCCGATCAGCTTCGAGGTCGGCGGGACCACCGCCTCGGAGATGCCGGCGCGACTGGGGTTGAACAGGTCGCCGAGGGTGCGCAGGCGCGAGGACATGCGCAGGAACTGGTTCTGCGCGAAGTCGGATACCGGCTGGCGCGGGCCCATCGCGCCGATCACGCTGCCGACCCAGATGCGCATGTCCGCCGGCGGCGCCAGGCGGGTGTCGTTGCCGGTCTTCAGCGCCAGCAGCAGCGGCGCCTCGAACAGGCTCTCGACCTCGCCCACGGTCATCCCGACCAGCGGGCTCTCGGCGGTCACCGTCAGCTCGAACACCTCGCCCTCGATGCCGTAGGCCTTGGCGAAGTAGCTTTCGGTGCGCGCCGGAGTCTGGCCATCGCCCTCCTCGGCGCCTTCGCGGGACAGCTTGCGGTCGCCGAAGAAGCGGAAATACAGCAGCGAGGCGACCAGCAGCGCGATGCCGATCGGCAACGGCGCGAACATCCGCAGCGGCTCGATGGTGGCAGTGCCGGAGGGCAGGTTGTTGTTGGCCGAGATCAGCAGGTCGTTGAGCAGGATCAGCGGCGAGTTGCCGACCATGGTCAGGCCGCCGCCCATCACGATGGCGGCGGTGATCGGCAGCAGCAGCCGCTTGAGGGTGAGCCCGGTATGCGAGGCCAGCCGCGAGGCCACCGGCAGGTACAGCGCCATCACCGACGGGTTCTGCATGAACGACGAATTGAGCCCGGCGGTGGCGCTGGTCAACAGCAGCAGGCGCTGCTCCAGCCCGTGCGAGCGCCGCAGCAGCCAGCCGGCCAGCCGGTTCAGCGCGCCGGTGCGGTCCAGCCCGGCGCCGAGGATGGTGGTGGCGATGATGCTCATCACCGCGTTGCCGGAGAAGCCGCCGAAGATCTCCTCCGGTGCGATCAGGCCGGTGACGCCCAGCACCACCATCACCACCAGCGCCACCACGTCGGCGCGGATGCGCTCGAACAGGAACATCGCCATCGTGAAGCCGACCAGCCCGAGGACGAGCTTCATGTCGGTCGTCAGCGTGAGGGCGGTATCCATGCGTGGGCGGTTCCTTCAGTCCCGGTCAGGTGCGGTCGTAGAGCAGGTCCCAGACACCATGGCCGAGTTTCTGGCCGCGGGTCTCGAAATGGGTCTGTGGGCGCCAGTCCGGGCGCGCCACGCTGCCGCGCGGGCCGGCGCGGTTGCACAGGCCCGCGGTGGCATCGAGCACGTCCCACATCTGTTCGGCGTAGTCGGCCCAGTCGGTGGCGCAGTGCAGCAGCCCGCCGGGGCGCAGCTTGCGCACCAGCAGCGCGGCGAACGCCGGCTGCACCAGGCGCCGCTTGTTGTGGCGCTTCTTGTGCCACGGGTCGGGGAAATAGATGCGTACCTCGTCCAGCGCGCCGTCGGCGATCTCCTTCTCCAGCACTTCCACCGCGTCGTGGTGGTAGAGCTTGACGTTGCCGGCGTCGTCGTCGGCCAGCGCGTTGAGCAGGCGGCCCACGCCCGGGGCATGCACCTCGATGCCGATGTAATCCTTGGAGGGGTCGAACCGCGCGGCATGGCGCAGCGCGGCGCCGTTGCCGAAGCCGATCTCCAGCACCTTGGGCGCAGTGCGGCCGAAGGTGGCGTCGAGATCGCGCGGCTGGCCGCTGAAGTCGATGCCGAAACGCGGCCAGCGCTCGTCGAACGCGCGCTGCTGGGCCGGGGTGAAGCGGCCCTGGCGCAGCACGAAGCTGCGGATCTCGCGGCGGCCTTCGGTGGCGGTGAAGGGCTTGGGCGGCGCCTTGGCGCCGGCGCTGTCGAAGGGATTGGTCATCAGCCGATCAACCCGTCCACCGGCGAGGATGCGCTGGCGTAGCGCTTGCGCGGGATGCGCCCGGCCAGGAAGGCTTCGCGGCCGGCCTCGACCGCCTTGCGCATCGCGCTGGCCATCAGCACCGGGTTGCGCGCGCCGGCGATGGCGGTGTTCATCAGCACGCCGTCGCAGCCCAGCTCCATGGCGATGGCGGCGTCCGAGGCGGTGCCGACGCCGGCGTCGACGATGATCGGCACCCTGGCGTTCTCGATGATCTCGATCAGGTTGTACCGGTTCTGGATGCCCAGGCCCGAACCGATCGGCGCGGCCAGCGGCATCACCGCGACGCAGCCGATTTCCTCCAGGCGCTTGCACAGGATCGGGTCGTCGGAGGTGTAGACCATCACCTCGAAACCGTCCTTGACCAGCTGCTCGGCGGCCTTGAGGGTCTGCACCACGTCCGGGTACAGGGTCTTCTGGTCGCCCAGCACCTCGAGCTTGGTCAGATTGTGGCCATCGAGCAGTTCGCGTGCCAGGCGGCAGGTGCGCACCGCGTCCTCGGCGGTATAGCAGCCGGCGGTGTTGGGCAGGATGGTGTAGCGGTCCGGCGGCAACACGTCGAGCAGGTTCGGCTCGCCCGGGTTCTGGCCGATGTTGGTGCGGCGGATGGCGACGGTGACGATCTGGGCGCCGGCGGCCGCGGTGGCCAGGCGGGTTTCTTCCAGATCCTTGAACTTGCCGGTCCCGGTCAGGAGCCGGGACGCATAACTCTTGCCGGTGATGACCAGCGGATCGGTGGGGACGTGTGCGTTCATGGGGCGATTATCGCGCATCGCGCCAGGCGCCGCCCCGTTTTCCGCTGGCACCATCCCGCGCGGCGGTGGCATCGGTGCTTTCCGGGCGGTGTCGGCACAGGCCTCGCCGGCATCGTCGCGCCGCTGTCCATGCCCGTTGCCGGTCAGCCGCCACCCAGTGCGTGCACGATCTCGACCACGTCGCCCGGGTGCAGTTGCCACTGCTCGTGCCGGCTCCGGGAAACGATTTCGCCGTTGACCTCCACCGCGACGCGGCGTTCGGCCAGGCCTTCTGCGGCCAGCAGGGCGGCCAGGGTCAGCGGTGACGGGATCTGGCGGGTTTCGCCATTGAGCTGGATATCCATGCCGTCATTCTCGCCAGCACGGCCGCAAAAGCCCAGCCCATGCGGCAGTGCAGCGTGAGCCAGCCGTGGGGCAGTGAAAAACTAGTTCCATGCGGCAGCGTACGCTGTCGTCTTCCTCGTCCGTGCAGGAGTCTCCCCATGCGTGTCACTTCCCGTCCACTACGCACCGCGCTCACCCTGGCGCTGGCCGCCGCCGCCGTTCCGGCAATGGCGCAGTCCCCGTTCTCGAGGACCGTGTTCTTCGGCGACAGCCTGACCGATACCGGCTACTTCCGTCCCATCCTGGTGCAGGTCAATCCCGGCGCCTCGGCCGCCGGCCGCTTCACCACCAACCCCGGCTGGGTCTGGTCCGACTACCTGGCCAACTACTACGGCACCAATGCCCAGCCCAACGGCAACGGCCAGGTGGGCGACAACTACGCTGCCGGCGGTGCGCGCGTGGATGTGGATGTCGGCAATCCGCTGAGCCCGCTGCTGCCGCCGATTCCGTCGCTCAAGAGCCAGCTCAACAGCTACCTGGCGGCCAATGGCGGTCGCGCCGATGCCAATGCGCTCTACACCGTGTGGGGCGGCGCCAACGACGTGTTCGCGGTGGCCGGCGGCGCACCGGCGCAGGCCACCATCGGCGCGGCGGTCGCCAGCCAGGTGGGCATGGTCGCCACGCTCAAGGCGGCCGGCGCCCAGTACGTGATGGTGCCCAGCCTGCCCGACATCGGCCTGACCCCGGCCTCGCGCGCCGGTGGCCCGGTGGCGATGGCGCAGGGCACCGCGCTGGCCAAGGCCTACAACGACGCGCTGTTCGGCGGGTTGAAGCAGGCCGGCCTGCAGGTCATCCCGATCGACACCTTCGGCATCCTGCAGGAAATCGTCGCCAACCCGGGGGCATACGGCTTCAGCAATGTGTCCGGCACCGCGTGCCAGCCGCAGGTCACCGCCCAGTCGCTGACCTGCACCCCGCTGAACTACGTCACCCCCAACGCCGCCGATACCTATGTATTCGCCGATGGCGTGCACCCGACCACGGCCGCACACCAGATCCTCGGGCAGTACTCGATTTCGGTGCTCGAGGGCCCGCGCCTGCAGCAGGTGCTGACCCATTCGGCGCAGACCACCGGCCGTGCCCGTGCCGCCCAGGTGGGCGGCCATCTCGCGGGCCGTCCGGCCGACGGCATGAGCTGGTGGGGCAACGTGCGCGGCGACATGCAGCGCTACGACCATGCCAACCTGTACGACGGCATGGCGCCGGCCGGCCTGTTCGGCATCGACTGGGCGCGCGACGGCATGGTGGTCGGCGGCTTCGCCGGCTACGGCCGCATGGACGCGGACTTCGGCAACAGCATGGGCGACTTCACCCAGTCCGATACCACCCTGGGCGTGTTTGCCGGCTGGTATGGCGACCGCGCCTGGGTCAACGGGCAGGCCAGCTACAGCTGGCTGGGCTATGACGTGACCCGCAAGGTGCAGCTGGGCCCGGCCACCCGCGAGCACAAGGGGTCGCCCGACGGCAGCAACCTGGCCGTCGCGCTCGATGCCGGCTATGAGTTCGGCCAGCAGGGCGGCTTCCGCCACGGCCCGGTGGCCGGGGTGGTGTGGCAGAAGGTCAAGCTGGACGGCTACCTGGAGAGCAACCCCAGCGCCACCGCGCTGGGCTATGCCGACCAGAACGTGGATTCCACCGTCGGCCGCATCGGCTGGCAGGCGCGTTTCGACGGCGGCAGCGTCCGCCCCTACGTGCAGGTCACCTACGACCATGAGTTCGAGGATGGCGGCAAGCAGGCCAGCGCCTGGCTGCAGACCATGGCCGACGTCGGTGCCTACAAGGTTCCGGGGCTGCAGTTCGACCGCAACTACGCCACCGCGGTGCTGGGGGCGCGGATGGACCTGTGGGGGCTGCAGAGCAATATCGGCGTGAGCACCACCGCGGGCCAGAAGTCGGCACGCGACGCCACGCTGTTCGCCACGTTCAGCGGCGGATTCTGAGCCCGCTGCTGCGGGTTGCAGGGCGGCGCCGCGTCCCGGCGTCGCCCCTGTCCCGGACCGGCATCGGGCCTGCGCATTGCAGATTGGCATTGCGCGGCAGGCCCCGGTCCACATAGACTGCGCATCGCCGCGCGGGTGTAGCTCAATGGTAGAGCAGAAGCTTCCCAAGCTTACGACGAGGGTTCGATTCCCTTCACCCGCTCCAGCATGTTCGATAACTTGCTGATTCTAAAGCGGAATTTGACACTAAAAAGCGCCGAAACAGTCCCTCCCGAGGTACTGTTTGAGGTACTGATTTGTGCCAAAGCCATACATCATCAGACGCCGTTCTGGCCTCTACGTTCGATTTCTTGTTCCCATCGACCTACGTCAAACGTTGGGTTCGACATACGTTGTTCGTCCACTGCTATCAGTCAAAGACGATGCACGATTGATAGCCGCTCAAATGGCTGTGAAACTCTCCAGAGCGTTTGACAGTGTTCGGGCAGGGGTGATGGACAACGACGAAATGAAGGCTCTCAAAAGCGGTTTGAGAGCGTTGCAGACAGGTCGGTCTAAAGACTGGCAGACAGATGAAATCGTGCTTGCCAATGGCACCCGTTTGAAGGGTGTCAAAGTTGAGAGCGATGAAGATGCTCGACGGTTTTCCAAGTTCTTGGCGGACGTTGGAGCATCCCCAGCATATGAACCACCACCACCGAAAAAAAGTGGTCTGACACTGATTCAAGCCATTGTCGAGCACATTGCAGATTTGCAACGTGAGAAGTTGGATGGCCGAACAATTCTCGACAGTCAGCACACGCTGAAGTTGTTCGCGGGCATCATCAACAACGACCAAAAATTGGTTGCAGACATCACCCAAAACGACATTCGGGCGTTTCTGGATGGTGTGCGTTGGTGGCCGTCCAACGCATCGAAAAAAGCACAATACAAAAATCTGTCGGTGCTGGAAGTCATCGCACTTGCACAGAAGAACGACGAACCAGAACCCGCCCCGAGAACCGTTCAGAAGCACACGCAACGATTGAGTGTGTTGTTCAATGCGTTGGTTGCATCCAAAGACATGGGTGCCAATCCCATCCACGGAATGCGCGGAATTCCGCAACCTAGTGATGAAGATGGTGGACGGCCGTTTTCTGCGGGTGAACTGGCAATCATCTTTGAACCCAATCGGTTCCAAGCGTGGGCAAAAAAATGGCCACATCGGTGGTTCGGAACAATGCTCGGGTTGTTCTCGGGTGCCAGAGTCAACGAGGTTGCACAACTCCGAGTTGAAGACATTGAGAACAAGTTGGGCGTTTGGGGTTTCGTTGTCAGACGCAGAAAAGCACTTGACCAAAAAGTCAAGAACGACACCTCTTTGCGTTTCGTTCCGATTGCGAAGCCTGTTTTAGATGCTGGATTTCTAAAATACGTTGATGACGTTCGGAGTTCTGGACACAGTCGGTTGTTCCCCAATCTTCCCAACTCCACTGGTTTGGGATTTGGTCGGCAGTTGTCCAGACAGTTCAGCGCGTACCTGAAAAAAGAGTGTGGCATTGAAGACGCGGGGTTAGGGTTTCACGCATTCCGCCACACCTTTGCCAGTGAGTTGGATCGGAAAAAAGTGACAATCAACACGATTGCATCCATTACGGGCCACGCAACGAAAAGCAAAAGTGAAGCACCAACGTTGTCAGAGGTCTACATCGAAAAAATCATTCCTGACCAAGTGGAAGGTCTGGCAAAGTTCAGGCCACTTGTTGAGTTGTCAGCGTACAAAAAAGGAATGTTTAAACGACAGTTGCGAGAAGCACCCATCGAACTGGTGAAGAAGAAAAAAAGCGCCGTTGGCTAACATGGAGGTCAAGATGCAAAGTGTGTTTGTTCTTTCGAAGATTGTGGGTAAGTCCGTATTGAACGTTTCAGGGCTGTTTCGTGGGCTGATATTGTCTGTTCTTACCGCCATGTCTATTTTTTCAGTGCCCGCAAATGCTGACGAAGGATTTGGAGCCCTCAGTGATACCGCGCTCTTAGAGGAATGGTGGGTTGTTCAAGATGCGTGTAGAGGTGGATACGACGACTATTCTGCGTGCGAGAAGCGCGACCAACTCACTGCTACGCTCACAGCGCGTGGTTATGAACAACATAATCATGATGTTTGGACATCGCTCTCAGATGTGCAAAATTTCAATGGGGTAGTTGCCAGTACCAATGAGTGGGCTGTTAACCAAAGTTCTTTTATGCGGGCTATGGCGGCTACTGATGTTCTACAGTCTCTAAGGAAATATCTATCGGATGATAAGATAATTGCTCTGTGGAATGACTCGCATGAAATCATTCGAGATGTGTACCCGCTTGCGTGGGGTATATTGAGACTTTCGATGCGTATGGTAGTTATGGATCACTCCAAGAGTAATGATCCGCGCTATAATTTAGCGTATTGAATTATTTTTTATTGTTGAAGCGCCACTTGCATGTGGCGTTTTTTTTGCGCGCCTCGATTTGCTTTGCTATGTGTTTTTGAGAAGCCTATAGCTTTACTTGTGTTTTAACTAAACCCGAAGGGGTAAACCCCTTCCCACCCCCATATGTATGGAGTGGATTCTCTAGAGAATCTATAGCTTTACCTATGTATAACTATAGCTTTTCTATGTTCTAGATGGCTTTTACAAGTGGATACTTCCACTCAGGGGTGTTTACAGATGTTGTTCGTTTTTCCACAGGAAAAACTCCCTACGGGCAACGAACTTGTCTGTAACCACCCCGGTAGAATTTGATTTCAAACCCGCCCGACCGTAGCCCACAAGTGATAAACGGTGTGTCGTTATCACCACTCCGATACGCGAAACATACTTCGCCTTGAACCCAGTTCGGAGCAACATGTCAGGGGGAAATCGTCCAAGCCTTTCATGTCTAGTTGTGTGGTGCATCGTGTTCAATTGTTCCCCGCCTGATGCAGTTGTCACGAATACTTACGGCGTGGTTATCCCGCTTCTTCCATATCCGATGACCGAAAGTGTTTCGAAGTTGTAGCGAGTTGGGGCTTGATTTTTTGAGATGGTTTGCTAACTTGAATTAACAGGAGCAAACGCTTGGGTATCGCAAAACTTCTCTTTGCCGTACTCGCCACAGGTTCGTCAAAACGTGTGGCCATAGTTCCAAGGTAATAAAACTCGCTCTTAAGTCAAGAGCGAGTTTTATTTTTATGGGAGGGTGAAAATTTGGCGGTGGTTCCACCCGAAGGGTCACCTCCAAAAACGTCGATGGCTATACTCATTTAGAGCCTGAAATCAAGGTGATTTCAGGCTAATGGAACTCCCATAGCAACGACAGCAACAACAGAACAGCACAAGAAATGATGGTGTTATGTTGAGTGTTGATGTGTCAGAAGCAACAGCCGAGACAAGAGCAGAAGAACAACAACAAGAGCACAAAAAGCAAAAGTGGTGTGTTGCGTGTGGATGTGTCAAGAGCAACGGAAAGAGTCAGAAGCGAGAACAAAAACTGAAAAAAGGCAGTTGTGGTTTTGGTGGGTGTGGGACGAAGAAGCAATAGCAAAAGTCAGAAGCAAGAACAGAAACCAGAGCAAAGCAAAATCAAAAGCCGAGTGGATGGAGTTGGTCGGTGGTCTGATGATGGGCGAGAGACGTTATGCACATGTCGCACCATGGTTTTTGTGCAGAGTCACACAAATCGACCAAAAAAACGCCGAAAGCCTTGGGGCGCAACGGTTTCCACGTATTACGTCTTTGCACACGTTTTTTGCAAAAAACACGCTCAAAGCCTTATGTACCAACGCTTTCGGCGTGTGCACGTTTTTGGGAAACGTGATTTTTCGAGCGCCGTTCAAAATTATTCGATTTTTGTTTCTGAAATAGAAAAGTGAAAACGATGCGATCTGACCAATGGCCCCGGCGTGCGAAATCATTGCATCGGAATTTTTTACAAAAAATCATCACATCCAATCAGTGCAATACGACCACTTGCGCATCTTTTCGAATCTGTTTAGCTGGAGAGATGAAACGAAATCATCCACACGCCGATAACACACCTCCCCATTTTCGGACGGTTATACCGTCCGAGAATGGGGGGAGTGGACACAGGTCGAAACGAGAGTGTAGACCGATAGGTGGCCACGGGGGCACAGCCCCCACTGCGGTTTGTGTATTACAAACCGCAGTTGTTGCGCACGATGACCAACCGATACCCCTGTGTATCGGTTGGTCGAGTAAGCACGAAAAAAAACTAGAACGCGACAAAAAATTTTACGAGCGACAATCCATTGCCACAGGTAGACCGTGGACATTGGAGGCCGACAAGTACACAAGAAAGGTTCTTGATGATTGTCCAGAGCGAACATTGACACCAGCAACCGCAAACGAGTACAGAAAAATTTATCAGCGGTTGTCTGCTGAAGGTCTGACCGCTTGGGAGAAATGCAACAGTGTCCAGCACTGGAACAAGTTGCGAACCGCGTGCAGATGGACAATGGCTGATGACATTCGCAGGTTCCGACGAATGTCAGAGGTTGCAAGGAAGTCGGGAGACATTGCAACAGCACAACGCTACACAATGGAAGCGTGGAAGTTGTCCGTTGCACTCGATGCACAATTTTTAACCGTTGGTCATCAAACGTGGTCTGACAAATTGCGTTGGATGAAGTCCAACGGATTGCAACCAGTGAACAAGGCAAAACGAAATACAACGGCTCCTGATGTTGATGTTGCCAATGGTGTGTTGTTGGACAACAGACACCGAGGAACAAAATTATTACAGCGTCATTCCGAGCGGTTGGCAGTTCTGGCTCTAACAGGTTGCAGGCCTGCAGAATTGATGAAAGGCGTTGTTGTTCGGTTGTTGCGAGACAAGAACGGACAACCCAAAGGTGTGGGCATTGAAATCAGTGGTGCAAAGGTTGATGACCACCGAGGCCACGAAAAGCGCAGACTGGCTTTTTTGTTGTCTGGTGGTCTGACAGTCAGAGCGTTGTCCGAGTTGTGCACCGAACGGGGTGGACAGTTCACGTTGTCCACCACAAACGCTGACTACAGAAGCCTCAACCGTTTATTAAATGTTCATAATATGAGTTGCTACACGTTCCGACATGCTCTTGGCAGTGACCTCAAAGCATCTATTGCGGACGGACAGATAACCCCAGAACAGGCCGCCAAGGTCATGGGTCATCGTTCAACCCAGAGTCTTCTGTCTTATGGAACAACCCACAGCGGAAGAAGTCGGAGACGGCCAAAGATGGAGGTTGGGGCGTCCAATGTGGTGAAAAAAGCACCAGTTGGGAGGGTGGCAAAGTCACAAGCAAAAGTGACAAAAGCAGCTCTGAAATCCACCCCAAAAGCAACATCAAAAGCGGTTTTGGTGGAGGCTTCGCCCCACTTCATTCCCTACCCAAAACTCTTGCCAAAGTTCGCAAGAAAAGGTACTGTTTAAGGTACTGTTTTGACGCAATTTTAACGAATTTCGCCAAAGAATTAACAGCCAAATCAATGACATGCCTCGAAAGTGGGTTAGTTTCCCTTCACCCGCTCCATCTTCCAGGTGCCGCACAGGCACCGAGGCGGCAGCCCAGGGCAGGGCGTGATGTCCCGGCCTGTCTTCCAGGCCTTGCGATGAAGCTCGCCATCCTCTCCCGCAACAGCAAACTGTACTCGACCCGTCGTCTGGTCGAAGCGGCGCGCGTGCGCGGCCACACCGTGCGCATCCTCGACCCGCTGCGCTGCTACATGCGCATCAACGCGGGCGATTTCAGCATGCACTACAAGGGCCGGCCGCTGGCCGGCTTCGACGCGGTGATCCCGCGCATCGGCGCTTCCATCACCCGCTATGGCACCGCGGTGCTGCGCCAGTTCGAGATGATGGGCACGCGCACGCCCAATCCGTCCGACGCGATCCTGCGCGCGCGCGACAAGCTGCGCGCGCACCAGGTGCTGGCTGCCAAAGGCATCGACATGCCGGTGACGGTATTCGGCGACAACCCGGACGATACCCATGACCTGCTGTCCATGCTGGGGCCGCCGCCGCACGTGGTGAAGCTCAGCGAGGGCACCCAGGGCCGCGGGGTGATCCTCACCGAGAAGCTCAGTGCGTCCAAGGGCACGGTGGAGGCGCTGCGCGGGCTGTACGCCAACTTCCTGGTGCAGGAATTCATCGCCGAGGCCGAGGGCGCCGACCTGCGCTGCCTGGTCGTGGGCGACCAGGTGGTCGCGACCATGCGCCGGCAGGCCCAGGACGGCGATTTCCGCTCGAACCTGCATGCCGGCGGCAGCGCCGGCCCGGTGGTCTGCAGCCGGGCCGAGCAGCAGGTCGCGGTGCGCTCGGCCAAGGCCCTGGGGCTGGGCATCGCCGGGGTGGACATGATCCGCTCCCGGCGCGGGCCGCTGGTGCTCGAGGTGAACTCCACCCCCGGCCTGGAGGGCATCGAGAGCGTCTCCGGTGGCGATGTCGCCGGGCGGATGATCGACTACGTGGTCAATCTCAGGCGCTGAGCCCGGATTCCGAATTGCTTGCACGGTTTTAACGGGTCTTTAATTCCCCGGGTCCTACGCTTTCCCCACTGTGGCCAGCCTTCCTCAGCGGGTCCGGTGATCGGGAATCTTCAGGCCCTGGCGGTGTTCGCCGGGGCCTTGTTTTTTTCACTTGTTGCTGCCGATGAGGCAGGCTACAGTCGAGTGAATGACCAGACAGGAGGTTGAGGTATGAAACGGACGTTGCTTTTTGCCGCATTGATCGCGTTCCCGGTGATGTCAGCGATCGCTGCACCTGTGGCGGAAAAGCCGTTGATGGAAGGCAAGCCGTACGCCGAACAGCGCCTGCGCATCATGAATGATCTGCAGGGCGGCGAGGTCTACAGTGAAATCAGCGCGGAGAACCGCATGCGCGTGGTTGACGCGCTTGGCCGCATCGATGCGTTGCTGGGGAAAGGGGGGCACGCCAGTCTTCCGGACAAGGACAAGATCGAGGTCTTCAATGACCAGGACCTGGTCAATACCCTGCTGACCCAGGCGCGCGAGGACAGTCGCCTTGTCTGTCGCCGCGAACGCCCGGTCGGCAGCAACCGGCCACAGAACATCTGCATCACGGTCGCGGCCCGTCGACAGGCCCGCGAAAACGGGGCCGATACCCTGCGCGACCTGCGGATTTCGACGCAGAAGGTCGAAAACCCGTGACGTCCGGTCTGTCTTCTCCGGCAGCTTGAGTGCCGGACCACGGTGGAAGGCGTGGCTGGTGCCGGCGTGCGAGCGCCACGTCTTCCCCGTGTGTTGAACGGTTTTAATGAAGCCGGAGTCACGAGCCGGGTATGCTCTGCTCTTCGGTACATGACAGAGGTTCCCAGTGCGCATTCTCGTAATCGAAGACAACAGCGACATCGCGGCCAACCTGGGGGACTACCTTGAAGACCGCGGGCATACCGTGGATTTCGCGGCCGACGGCGTGACCGGCCTGCACCTGGCGGTCGTGCACGATTTCGATGCGATCGTGCTCGACCTGAACCTGCCGGGCATGGACGGCATCGAGGTCTGCCGCAAGCTGCGCAACGACGCGCGCAAGCAGACCCCGGTGCTGATGCTCACCGCGCGCGATTCGCTGGACAACAAGCTGGCCGGGTTCGACTCCGGTGCCGACGACTACCTGATCAAGCCGTTCGCGCTGCAGGAAGTCGAGGTGCGGCTCAACGCGCTGTCGCGTCGCGGCAAGGGCGGGCACACCCGCGTGCTGGAAACCGGTGACCTGGAGTACAACCTGGACACGCTGGAGGTTCGCCGCCAGGGCAAGCTGCTGCAGCTCAATCCGACCGCGCTGAAGATCCTGCAGGCGCTGATGGAAGCCTCGCCGGCGGTGGTCACCCGCCAGGAGCTGGAAACCCGTGTGTGGGGCGAGGAACTGCCCGATTCGGACTCCCTGCGCGTGCACATCCACGGCCTGCGCGCGGTGGTGGACAAGCCGTTCAACGCGCCCATGATCCAGACCCGCCATGGCATTGGATACCGGATCGCCGCACCCGATGCCTGAAAACGCCTCGCCGGCGGTCGTCCGCAAGCAGGGGCGGTATCGACGGCGCCTGCGCAGCCGCATCATCGTCTCGTTCGTGCTGCTGGGCTTCTGCCTGACGGCGCTGTTCGCATTCGCCACCAACTGGGCGCGGACCCGGGTGGAGAACCAGCTTGTCGAAGAGGTGATGAACCGGAACATCGACGAGTACGCCAAGCGATATTCGCTCGACCCCAGCCGGAACTCGACCTGGCCGGTGAAGCAGATGTATGCAAGGGCGGTGAAGCCTGACAAGTTCGAGGCGCTGCGGACTGAAGAGCCTGACTGGTATGAATTCAAGGATGGCATCCATAATCTCTCCGGGGTTGATGAGGGAGGTCTTCCGTTTTCTTACAAGTTGGCTGTGCGTAAAACGCCGCAAGCTTGGTTCTTCCTTGCTTATGACATGACCGACAGCATTCGCGGTGAGCAGCAGCTCAAGCGCGCCCTGTTCTTGTCGGTAGTCGTCTTCAGTGTTTTGTCCTGGATTCTGGGCTGGTGGTCGGCCTCGCGAGTGATGCGGCCGGTATCGGATCTGGCCAGGCGGCTGCGGGCCTATCGTGGGGGCAGCGCGCAGCCTGAACCGCTGGCGCTGCATTTCCCGGACGATGAGGTCGGTCAGCTCGCCGAGGCGCTGGACGACTATTCCGCGCGCCTGACCGAAGTGGTGCAGCGCGACCGCGAGTTCAACGCGGACGTGAGCCATGAACTGCGCACGCCGCTGGCGGTGATCCGTGGCGCGACCGAGCTGCTGCTCGCGCGCCCGGGCCTGGACGAGAAGATGCTGCAGCGCCTGCAGCGCATCCAGCGTGCCGAGCAGCAGTGCAGCGACCTGATCGGCTCGCTGCTGCTGCTGTCGCGCAACGAACGCGGGCAGGGCAGCAGCAACGTCGCCAAGGTCGCCGAACAGCTGCTCGAGGCGCACCGGGCACAGCTCGGCGGCAAGCCGCTGGAACTGGTGCTGGAAGGTGGCCGGGACCTGGTGATCGACGCGCCGGAAGCGGCGCTGTCGGTGGCGCTGGGCAACCTGATCGGCAATGCCGTGAAGTACACCCAGGAAGGCCAGGTCCGGGTGCGGGTGCTGGACGACGCGGTCGAAGTGATCGACACCGGCCCGGGGTTGAGCGAGAAGGATGCGGCGAGCCTGTTCCAGCGCGGTTACCGGGGTACCCATGCAGGCCATTCGCAGGGCGGCGGCATCGGCCTGTCCATCGTCAGCCGGCTGTGCGCGCTCTATGGCTGGCAGGTCAGCATCCGGCCGGGTGCCGAACGTGGCGTGGTCGGCAGGCTGACGTTCGCCCCCGCGGACTGAGCGCGCGGGCAGCCATCGCGCCGTGTCGTGCCGCGTCAGGGCGGCGGGTTTCCGGCAGCCAGGTGCCGGTACAGGCGATCCAGTGCTTCCACCTGCGGCTGCAGGTGTTCGGGGTGTCCGTCGTTGACGATCACGTCGTCGGCCAGCGCCAGCCGCTGCGCGCGGCTGGCCTGGGCCTGGATCATGCGTGTCGCCAGGGCGGCGTCGATGCTGTCGCGCTGGCGCAGGCGGGCGTGGCGCACCGTTTCGGCGGCGTCGACCACCACGATCCGGTCCAGCCAGGGATAGGTGGCCCGGCCACCGGCTTCGGCCAGCAACGGGACCGCGGCGATGGCATAGGGGCTTTCCGCGGCCTGGCAGGCCTCCCGCACGCGGGCGCGGATGGCCGGGTGGGTGATGGCTTCCAGTGCCCGGCGTTCCTCGTCGTTGCCGAACACATGCCCGCGCAGGCGCGCCCGGTCGAGCGTGCCGTCGGCCAGCAGCATCGCGGTGCCGAAGCGGTGGCCGATCTGTTCCAGTGCAGGGCTGCCCGGTGCCACCACTTCACGCGCGGCAAGGTCCGCGTCGGCCACCACGATGCCGAGTGCCTCGAAGCGCCGCGTGACCTCGCTTTTGCCCGAGGCGATGCCGCCGGTAAGCCCGACGATGAACCTGCTCATGGGCGGCGGCCCGTGTCCATGGGGTGGCCGGGGCTGCCGGCCGTGGTCACGCCAGGCCGGCCCACTGCCGGTAGGCGGCGACCATCGGATCGCCCCACATGAAGACCAGCCAGCCGGCGATGGCCAGGTAGGGGCCGAACGGGATGGGCGTGGCGCGGTCGCGTCCGCGCGCGTACAGCCAGACCGAGCCGACGATGGCGCCCACCAGCGAGGACAGCAGGATGATCGGCAGGATGCCCTTCAGGCCGCACCAGGCGCCCAGCGCCGCCAGCAGCTTGAAATCGCCGTGGCCCATGCCCTCCTTGCCGGTGATCTGCTTGAACAGCCACCACACCGTCCACAGCGACAGGTAGCCCACCGCGGCACCGATCAGCGCGGGTTTGGTGGGCATGTACAGGTTGTCCATGCTGCCGATCAGGCCCAGCCACATCAGCGGCAGGGTCAGCTGGTCGGGCAGCAGCTGGGTGCGCAGGTCGATGCCGGATAGCGCGATCAGGAAACAGGTCAGTACGATCGCGCCGAAACCCTGCCAACCGAAGCCGAACTGCCACACGCTGACCAGCACCAGCACGGCGGTCAGCAGTTCCACCAGCGGATACTGGATGGAGATCGGCGCCTGGCAATGGCGGCAGCGCCCGCGTTGCAGCAACCAGCTGAACAGCGGGATGTTCTCGTACCAGCTCAGCTTGTGCTTGCAGTGCGGGCAATGCGAGGGCTCCACCACCACGCCCGGCGGCGGCGGTTCGTAGATGTCCGGCTCGTCGAGGATCTCGCGCGCATCGCGCTTCCACTGCCACTCCATGCGCCGGGGCAGGCGCAGGATCACCACGTTAAGGAAGCTGCCGATCAGCAACCCCAATCCGGCAGCGGCCGGGTAGCCGATGCCGGGATGCTGGTCGAGAAATGCCATGGGTCAATTATCCAACGACGGAAGCGAGCTTGAAGATCGGCAGGTACATGCCGACAACCATGCTGCCGACCACGACGCCGATGAACACCATGATTATCGGTTCGATCAGGCTGCTCAAGGCATCCACGGCATTGTTCACTTCCTGTTCGAAGTACTCGGCCACCTTGAACAGCATGGTGTCCAGTGCGCCGGCTTCCTCGCCGATGGCGGTCATCTGTACCACCATGTGCGGGAACAGGTTCACCTGTTTCATGGCCATGTTCACCGGATAGCCCACCGCCACGTCGTCGCGCATGTGCAGGACGGCATCCTCATAGGTCTTGTTGCCGGTGGCGCCGGCCACGATCCCCAGGGCTTCGACCAGCGGCACGCCGGCCTTGAAGGTCACTGCCGTGGTGCGGGCGAAGCGGGCAATCGAGCTGTTGTGCATGATCTGGCCGATCACCGGCACCTTCAGGATCAGCCGATCCATCGCGTACTGCATCTTCGGGCTGCGCTTGTAGGCGAAGATGGAACCGCCCACGCCCACGACCGACGCCAGCAGTATCAGCCACCACCAACTGACCATGAAGCGGGATGCCGCCACGATCATCTGGGTGAATACCGGCAGTTCCGTGCCGAAGCTCTTGAAGATGTCCTCGAACTGCGGCACGACCCACATCAGCAGCACCGAGCTGACCAGGAGTGCGACGACGATGACCATCGCCGGGTAGAACAGCGCCTTCTTGATCTTGCCTTTCAGTGATTCCAGGTTTTCCTGGTAGTTGGCGATGGTTTCCAGCACGGTCTCCAGCACGCCGGCGCCTTCGCCGGCCCGCACCAGGTTGCGGTACAGCTCGTCGAACTGAACCGGGTGCTTGCTGATGGCCTCGTACAGCGAGGAGCCGCCCTCCAGATCGGCGCGGACCTGCCCCACCAGCTTGGCCATGCGCGGGTTTCTATGGCCGCTGCCGATGATCTCCAGCGCGCTCACGATGGGCACGCCAGACTTCATCATGGTCGCCATCTGGCGGCTGAAGAAGGCGATGTCGCGGGCCTTGATGGGCTTGCCGGCGGCGCCGAACAATGGTTTGGGCTTGGGTTTGACCACCGATGGGGTGATGCCCAGCTTGCGCAGCTCGGCACGCAGCAGGTTGGCATTGCGGGCTTCCTGTTCGCCCTTCATCTTCACGCCGCGTTTGTCGGTCCCCTCCCAGACAAACGGCTGCATCAGGCTGGTGCTGCGATCCACGGGCGGTTTGTTCACTGCGCTGCGGGTAGCGGACATCGTTCTTCTCCCCGTCCGGCCACTCCCCGGGCCAGACAACTTCCGCATGGTAGCCGGTCCGCCGTAGGACGGCATCCATGGCGGCGACAAGCGTGGCGGTCATCACGTTCCGGTGGGATGGGCGGATGCCCCGGGTCTCCGGTGCTGCGGTGGGGCCGGGTGGGCCCTTCCATGCCCGGCCCGGGGGCAGGGGGGAGGGGGAGTCGCCGGGGGGTACGAGCTGGCAATAGAGTGTCGCGATGTGACGCAATGCGTCACCTTGGCGGTTTCATCTCAGAATCGACAGGCCGCGCTTCCCTTCTGCCGGAAGGCTGCCCATCATGCGTTCCGGGGATATGGCAGGCGTCGGGCTGCTGGCACACGACTTGCTGTTCAACCCGCACGGGGTGGGCGACGGCCCTCCCGGTGCTCACAATCCAAACCTCTAGGGGATGTACAGATGAAGAAGATGCAGAAGGGCTTCACCCTGATCGAACTGATGATCGTCGTCGCGATCATCGCCATCCTGGCTGCCATCGCGCTGCCGGCCTACAACAACTACCGCGTGAGCTCGGCCGACGGCGCCTGCCAGGCCGAAGCCAAGGCCTACATGAACTCGGCCGTTGCCGCTCTCATGTCCAGCATGACGGTTGATCCTCCGAAGAGGAAGGCCTGCACCGCGCCGACCGCTGCCCTGGCCAGCATCACTGGTACCACCACCTTCACCCCGAAGGGCCCGGGTACCAAGGACACCATCTGCAACAACGACACGGCCACCTGTGGCAAGCCGGGTGCGGGCGCTCCGTAACCACCGCGGAGTCGTGCCGTCCACAAAAAGCCCCTCTCAAGAGGGGCTTTTTGCTGACTACCCGTCCTGATACGTGAGGGGGTGCCTATGGCACACCAATTGCTTGGAAAGATGAAAAGGGGAGGGGTCCCCGGGGGATCGAGTGCCATGAATCGAAACGCGCACGGCTTTACTTTGGTCGAGCTGATGATCGTGGTCGCGATCATCGCCATCCTGGCGGCCATCGCCCTGCCTGCTTACAACAACTATCGGATCAAGTCGGCAGAAGGGGCCTGCCAGGCGGAAATGAAGAACTACGCCAATTTCGCCATCACCGCGATCTACAACAGCGTCACCATCCCGTCACCGCCACGTCGGGCGTGCCCCACCGCGGATACGGCCGTCGATCTCAATACGCCGATTACCGGCACGCCCAAGTCGCCGGGTGTGGCAACGACGACCTGCGACATGCACACGGCGAACTGCGTGCTCTGATCGAGCGCTGTGCACCGTCGGCAGGCAGGGCGTGGAGCATGAAGGCAGTACGGAAGATCATCCAATCGGTGATACTTGAAGCCTTGGCACCTTCCTTTTTCCTTGCCGCATGACGCGATCACACTACAGATTCCTGCTGTACAGCCTGGTTTGCGCCGCGTTCGCGTCGCTGCTGTTCCTGCCGGGATTGCCGGGCGATTTCGTATTCGACGACCACATCAACATCATCGGCAACACCGGCATCGAGCTGCAGTCCCTGTCGCCTGCCGCCCTGGGCGAAACGCTGTTCAGCACGCAGTACGGGGGTATTACCCGGGTCATCCCCACGCTGACATTCGCGATCGATTACTACAGGGGGGGAGGGCTGGATCCGGCCACGTTCAAGTCCACCAATATCGCCATACACGCGCTTACGGCGCTGGTGCTGGCGGTGTTCCTGCGCGACCTGCTGTTGGCTGTCGGCCAGCGCCCCACCCGCGCCCGCTGGATCGCGCTTGCGATGGCGGTCGCATGGGCGGCGCATCCACTGCAGGTGTCTTCCGTACTCTATGTCGTGCAGCGCATGCAGACCCTTGCGACGCTGTTCATCGTGTTGTCGTTGTGGAGTTATCTCAGGGCTCGCCAGGCGCAGATCGAAGGCCGGAGCGGTCGCACCGGCTGGATGTTGACCGCGCTGCTCTGGATGCTGGCATTGGGCTGCAAGGAAGATGCCATCCTGCTTCCCGCGTATACGCTGGCGATGGAGCTGACCGTATTGCGTTTCGGGGCCGCGGACCAGGCGTTTGCCCGTAGATTGCGCTATGGCTACCTGTTCGCGGTCGTGGCTGGAGCCGTCGCGTTCTTGCTGGTGGTCGTTCCCCACTACTGGTCCTGGGATACCCACCACAACCGGAATTTCTCCAGCTACGAGCGCCTGTTGACGCAGGGGCGCGTGCTCTGCCTGTATCTCTGGGAGATCGTGCTCCCGCTGCCGTCGCATATGCCGTTCTACTACGACTGGCTGCAACCGTCGCGCGGCCTCCTGCAGCCCTGGACCACGATTCCGGCATGGCTGTTGATCGCTGCCCTGCTGGTGGCTGCCTGGAGGCTCCGTGTCCGCCATCCGCTGCTGGCGTTCGGGATCTTCCTGTTTTTTTCCGGGCACTTCGTCACCAGCAATGTTGTTGCCCTGGAGTTGGCGTTCGAGCATCGCAACCACCTGCCGTTGCTCGGGGCTGTGCTCGCAATCGGAAGTCTGTTGATCCTCCTTGTGGACCGATTCCAGTTCCGGCCGGTGCTTTCGGCCAGTGCCGTGGTCCTGATGTTGATGGCCCTTTCCTGGGCCACGCTCATCCGGGCCGGCTGGTGGAGCAGTGATCTGGCCCTGGCCCAGGCAAGCACGCGACTTGCCCCGACTTCCACGCGCGCATGGAACCAGCTCTGCGTCGCCTATTTCAATCTCGGTGGAGGCGACAGGCCGGACAATCCCTATCTGGACAAGGCCATCTCCGCATGCAGCAAGGGCGCGGACGTCAGTACCGATTCGATCAAGACCCTGACCAACATCATCGCGATGAAGGCTATTCAGGGCACCTTGTCCGCCGCCGACTGGGATCGCTACCTGCAGCGGCTCCGGCACGTCACCATGACGCCGGAGAACGCGTCTTCGATCTGGGTCATTCTCAACAAGGCGCGTGACGGCGCGTCGATGGATTCGGAGCGGGTCCTAGAGGCCATCGAAATCGTCAGCAAGCGCAGATCCCTCAAGCCGGTCGAGTCCGCTGCCATGGGATACTTCATCCTGGGGCATACGCAGCAGCCCGACAGGGCCTATCCGCATTTCGCCCACGCCGTGCGGAAGGCGAGGGATCCGGCTTTCACGCAAGGGCTTGTCGCGGAGATGCGCAAAGAGGGGCATGCCGACTGGGCGGACAGGCTGGAAGCGCTGACTCCGGATCCGGACGACGGAAGCGCGCCCCGTCAAATGCCCGAAAGCCGTAAGGAATAGAAGCTGGGCGGCGGGTGGCCTTGAGGTCGGGGTCGTGATCTCTTTCGTAGTGTCTGGGGCCCTGGATGAAGTGCACCCTGGCCGGGCGCGACGCTATCTGCTATCGCCGGACTGTCTGCCAGGTCCGGCAAGCAGCCGTTCCCAGTGCGCCGCCAATGCGGTGGTTGACAGATAGCGCTCGAAATAGTCGCGCGACTGGCGTTCCAGCCGGATGCGCCTCTCCGGATCCCGTGCAAGCAGGGTGATCGCCTCGGCCAGCGCGTCCGGCGTCGCGTCGCATGTCATGGCCGGGATCGGTGGGCAGCCACCGGGGGTGCTGTAGGCGTGCTGGGTGATGATCGCCTTGCCCGCGGCCATTGCCATGTAGAGCTTGAACGGCAATACGCGCGCGGCCTTGCCGTCGCCACCGAAGACGCCCAGACAGATATCGGCGCCTGCCAGGTGCGCGGCGATGACGTCGGCGGGCTGCCATCCCCGCAGCCAGCTCACGGCGGGGTTGTCCTGCAGCCAGCGGGACGCTTCATCGGCCTGCTGTCCATCGCCGATCAGGGTGAACTCGAGGGAGTCCTGCCCGCGCAGCTTGTCGATGGCTTGTGCGATGGTCGTGGTGCCCTGGAGCGGCACGAAGGTGCCGATAAATACGACGCGGGCTCCGTGGCCGCCCCGGTGCCCGCCGTCACGCCCTGGCAGCAGTGCCTCATCCAGTGCCAATGGGAAGGCGTGGATACGTTCGAGCGGAACGCCGAACAACCGGTGGATATGGCGCGCGTTGGCCTGCGTGTCGACGATGACATGGGTTGCCGCCCCCAGTGCGCGAACCTCGGCCCGGAGCAGCAAGCGTGAGAGCCATCCGCCGGCCGCGCCCATGCCGCGGTCCTGGAAGAGCGAGTCCCAGAGGGTGATGTACGCATCGCAGACGCATCGCGGACGCCAGCGACGCGGCAGCCAGGAGAGGAGCCAGAGCAAAAAAATACTCGGATAGGGAATATACGCCACGTCCCCCGTACGACTTTCCAGCAGCAGGCGGATGGCCGAGAACGCATTGGCTGAGAGTAGCCGGACAAGAAACGCAAATGACCTGTGGGGTGAATCTTTGGTGATCTTCCAGAGATGAGTATCCTCCGGAAGCCAGCTGCCGCACTCGATTACATCGATCTGCTGCGTGTGGTGCATCATGCGCAGCGTGTTGATTGCGTTGGGGTAGCCGCTGCCACGTAAGCCGACGCCGGCAACAAGGATACGAGCGATGGCTTCTTCAGCCATGCATCGTGCCTTCGCAACTGCGTTCAGCCACGAGGATCAGGTTCATCGAATGGGGTGGATCAGTGCTGATGATGAAGTCGGTTTCATCGAAGCCATAGCTTGCCGGCGCAGTATGCGTATTCACGGGGCTGTTGCGCTTTACCTTGCCGATGACGGCATGTGTGAAGTCGAGCGCGGCACGTCGTACTGATTCAGGAATGAAGAACAGGGTGATGGGAAGTGTCAGCCATTTGATGCGGGTGTAGCGCTCAATCTCCGTTGCGGCTATTGCCCACGGCGCCCCCATGCGCAACTCGCTTTTCAGCTGGAAATGCCGACTCACCTTGCGGGCGAGTTGCGCCATTCCATACTCGCGCAGATGCCAGCGGTTCCAGGGCTTCTGCCATGGAAGCAGGCGGTTCCTGCGATCGGGCGTTATCAGGACAAGGGTGCCGCCTGGCTTAAGCAGACGATGTGCTTCGCGCAGGTAGGCGTCGTCATCGTTGACGTGTTCGATCACCTGGAAGGATAGGACGACGTCGAATGATCCAGCAGCGAACGGTAGTGGAGACTGCGGGTCAATCTGCAGGAAGTGCAGATTCTCGTTTTGATACCGCGCCTTGGCATACAGCACGGCGTCAGCTGCGACATCAACGCCGTATGCTTCCTGTGCAAGTCCCGAAATGCGGAGGGTTCCGTACCCTGAGCCGCAGCCGAAATCCAGCACTTTTTTTCCTTTGCAGAGCGCCTCTGCAAAGGCGTAACTGGCCGCATGCATGGCGTAGATAGTGTACGTGCCAAGCGATTGCATGTAGGCATCTTCCAGCACGCGTTCGCCGGTAGGTTCCAAGTCGATTTTCATGAAGGGGTGGCGGGCTTCTGAGTTGGCGGGCTGGGAAGAAGCGTGGCAACGAGGAAGCTGAGCAGGTCGCCACACATGCTGGTGACGCGGGCCAGCAGGACCAGTTGCACGATCTGGTGGCTGTTGCCATGACCGACCAGGATCAGCGTCATTATGCCCTCGCGTGCGCCCAGTCCGGCCGGTGTGCCGGGTGCAAGAAAACCGAGTATCCACGACAACGCAAAGGCGGCGGTTGCCAGTGGATAGTCGATGCTATCTGCCAGGCCCAGGGCAACGGCAAGCAGCCAGACGCCGAGGCCGATCATCAGATAGTTGCAGATGTAGGCGGCCAGGGCCAGCAGCGTCGCAGACGGGCCGGGCAGGCCACCGATGATCCGCAGGGCGCGGGCGGCCAGGCCAGCGCCATCAAAGGGAGGCAGCCTGATGCATAAGAGAAGCGTCACGCCAATACTGCCTCCCAGCAGCGCCAACAGCAGCCAGCGGTACTCGCCCAGATTGGCGGCGGCGGGAGTGATGGACAGCAGCAGGACGCCGACGATGATGCTGGCGGCCGAGGCGAGCAGGGTTTCTTGGAGCACACTCGCGACGTATGCCTGCAAGGGGATGCCTCGCTTGAATGCGAGTGCTGCCCGGCCCGCATGCTGTGCGATGTTGCCGGGGATGTACTTGGCCAGTTGCGCAATGCTGATGAGCCGCGTGAGCGCGCCGGCGGGATTGGGCTGGCGCTGCTGCAGCAGTAACTGGCGCCAGGCGAAGCCCGTTGCCGGGTAGATCGTCATGTAGCAGAGCGTGGCCACGAATACAGCGAGCAGGGTGCCGGGCTGCTTGAGCGTCGCCGCCAGCAGCCGCGGATCCAGGTTTCGCCAGGCAAACCAGAAGAAATAGGCCATCAGGCCCATTGCGATGATCAGCCCGGCCATGCGCCAGAGTTGCTTCATCTGTTGCTGGCCAGCAGCAGATAGCCGCTGCCCCAGTCGGTATTGCGGGTGATGGTCTGGATCGCGAAGGCGGTAGATAGCAGCGCCTTGCCGGGTGCTGATGCAATCATCCTGCTGAACTTTGCGTAATTGCGGCGGTCAACGCCGCTGGAGGCCGAGGCTTGTTCCTTGCTCCTTTCGCCGCGCTGTCGGATGAGCTCGCGATAGACACGGTTTCCGGCCCATTCGGTCGCATTCGCGAGAGGGAAGCCGTAGCACTCGAAATGCTCGATCTGCAGGCCATGCGATTGAACAAGCTCCCGTATGTCCTGGCGGTCGTAGCGACGCCAATGCCCGGCCCAGGCGTCACCTTCGCCCCAGCGGTGGCGATGCGCAGGTACCGAAAGAACGAGTTTCCCGCCGGGTGCCAACCATCGTTGCCATTGATCGACAGCGGCATGGTCGTCCTCAATGTGCTCAAGCACATCGAAGGCGCAGACCAGGTCGAAGCGACCATCCCAGTCCGCTTGTGGAGTCGGGTGGATGGGGTACGGGTGCGGGCACGATCGGGTGATCCGCCCGGCCACAATGCGCGCTTCATCGGAGGTTTCCAGGCCTTGGACGGAAAACCCGATGCGATTCAGGTCGTAGAGCAGTGCGCCGGCACCGCAACCGATCTCCAGTAGTTTCTTTCCGGTGGGAATGGCACGTAGGGCGGACAGGATCCGGGCCCGGCGCAGAAGATAGCGGATGGGCGGCGTCCAGCCCGCTTCAGGCATGACGACGCCGGTAGTCATGGAGTAATACGGGCTCGACATTGGAAATGTGCCAGTTACATGCGGATGAACCGGAATCAGTTGTCACGCCGGTAGGTGAGATTGGTGATCTGCTCGGAGATCAACCCGATCAGGAAGATGATGACTGCTGCGCTGAACAGCAGTGTGCTCATGTTGGTCAGCCGGTGCATCGTGGCGAAGGTATAACCGTAATACCCGAGCCCGGTAAGGAAAAAACAGGCGGCGATCGGCGCGAACAGCTTCAGCGGCGAATACAGCGTCGCGATCTTGAAGATGATCAACAGGAAGCGGATGCCGTCCTTGATCGGGCGGATATGGCTGCTGGTACCCACGCGCCGTGCGACCGGTATCGGGACATAGGCCACCGGGTAGGCACTGCGGAAGAAGGCCATGGTGCTGGTGGTGGGGTAGCTGAAGCCGTTCGGCAGCAGGTGCAGGAACTCGCGGAAGCGCTCGGCCCTCACGGCGCGGAAGCCGGAGGTGAGATCGTCGATGCGATGGCCGGTCATGTGGCTGGCGAGGCGGTTGTAGAAGCCGTTGGCGAGGCCGCGATGCAGGTTGGCCTGGCCGCTGCGGTCGCGCGCGCCGACCACCATGTCGTAGCCTTCTTCCAGCTTGGACAGCAGGGCGCCGATGTGCTCGGCACTGTGCTGGCCATCGGCGTCCATGAACACGAGGATATCGCCGGTGGCGGTGCGTGCGCCGCGCTTGATCGCCGCGCCATTGCCCATGGAGTACGGGTGGCTGACCACCAGGGCGCCGTGGCCGGCCGCAATGGCGGCGGTAGCGTCGCTGGAGCCGTCGTCGACGACGATGATTTCCGCCCGTGGCCAGGCCTGGCGCAGTGCCGGAAGGGTGCGCTGCAGCCCCTCGGCCTCGTTCTTGGCCGGCAGTATGATGCTCAGTCGCTGCACGTTCTGTACCTGTCGTTCTCCCCGGTGGACATGGTAGCGGGAACCTGCGGCCGTGGGATGGAGCGGGTTCTCATTCCTTGCGCGGGGGCATCGGAATAGAATTGCGCCATTGCCGTTGCCATCCACCCGGGGTGCCCGTTGAAAGCTCTTGTCTGCGGCGGCGCCGGCTACATAGGCAGCCACATGGCGCGGTTGCTGGCGGCGCATGGCCACCAGGTGGTGGTGCTGGACGACCTGTCCACCGGGCACGCGCAGGCGGTGCAGTGGGGGCGGCTGGTCCAGGCCGACGTGCTGCACCCCCCCTCGCTGGAGGCCGCGTTCGCCGGGCAGCGGTTCGACGCGGTGTTCCATTTCTGCGCGCGCTCGCTGGTGGCCGAGTCGATGGCCCAGCCCTACGACTACTACGCCAGCAACGTGGTGGGCACGCTCAACCTGCTCGAAGCGATGCGCAGGCACGGGGTGCGGCGGCTGGTGTTTTCCTCGAGCGCGTCGGTGTACGGGCAACCGACCACCGGCATGGTCGACGAGGCCCATCCGATGCAGCCAACCAATCCCTATGGCGCCAGCAAGCTGATGGTCGAGCGCATCCTGGCCGACGCGGCCACTGCCTACGGGCTGGACTCGGTCGCGCTGCGGTACTTCAACGCGGCCGGCGCGGCAGCCGATGCATGCATCGGCGAGTCGCATGCCTGTGAGACCCACCTGATCCCCAACGTGCTGCGCGCGGTGCTCGGCGACGGGCCGGGGTTGAGGGTGTTCGGCAGCGACTATCCCACGCCCGACGGCACCTGCATCCGCGACTACGTGCATGCCGAGGATCTGGCGCAGGCGCACCTGCTGGCGCTTGATTACCTGGACGCCCATCCGGGCGCCCACGCGTTCAATCTCGGCAACGGGCGCGGCTTTTCCGTGCGCGAGGTCATCGCCGCCGCATCCGCGGTGACTGGCCGCACGGTGCCCTGGGACATGGCGCCGCGCCGCGCCGGCGACCCCCCCATGCTGGTCGCCTCAAGCCAGCGGGCGAAGGCCGGGCTGGGCTGGTCGCCTGCATGGACCGGGTTGGAGGCCATCATCGAAAGTGCCTGGCGCTGGCATCGCGCGCAACCCTGGTAGGGGCGCGGCGCAGACACCGGCAGGCAGGCCCCCGGCACCGGGGGACGGCTGCCCGCACCGGCTGCTCCAGCCCGGCGCCCTGCGGGCAATGATCGGCAGGGTGGCGGCGGCCGGTGGCCGGACGATCGAGGGGCCGGCCATGCCGGTGGAGGGCCACTGGCAGGCGGGGAAGCCACGGGTACAATCGCCCAACTGTCGTCCGTGCCGGGGAACACCATGAATACAGCCGTTGCCGCCAATCTCGTGGGCATCACCGGGATCGCCCGCCGCCTGGTGCAGGACGGTGCGCTGGACGAGACCGCGGCGCGCAACGCGATGGCGCAGGCGGCGACGGCCAAGGTGCCGCTGGCGCAGTGGCTGGCCGAGAAGAAGCTGGTCAACGCCGCGCAGCTGGCCGCGGCCAATGCCGTCGAGTTCGGCATGCCGCTGCTGGATGCCTCGGTGTTCGACGCCAACCACAACGCGATGAAGCTGGTCAGCGAGGAGCTGCTGCGCAAGCACAACGTGCTGCCGCTGTTCAGGCGCGGCGGCAAGCTGTTCATCGGCACCAGCAACCCGACCCAGTCGCTGGACGAGATCAAGTTCCACACCAACCTGGTGGTCGAGCCGATCCTGGTCGACGAGGACCAGATCCGGCGCACGCTCGACCTGTGGGTGGCGAGCAACGAAAGCCTGACCGGCGGACTGGGCGACGACGAGGAGGGCATGGGCGACCTGGACGTCGCCGCCGGTGACGAGGACATGGGGGGCGGCGGCGATACCGGCATCGATGCCAAGGGCGACGACACCCCGGTGGTCAAGTTCGTCAACAAGGTACTGGTGGACGCGATCCGCCGCGGCGCCTCGGACATCCACTTCGAGCCCTACGAAGACGACTACCGGGTGCGGTTCCGCATCGACGGCCTGCTCAAGACGGTGGCCAGGGCGCCGGTGAAGCTGCGCGAGCGCATTGCCGCGCGCCTGAAGGTGATGTCGCAGCTGGACATCGCCGAGAAACGGGTGCCGCAGGACGGCCGCATCAAGCTCAACCTGTCCAAGACCAAGCAGATCGACTTCCGCGTGAGCACGCTGCCGACGCTGTTCGGCGAAAAGATCGTGCTGCGTATCCTCGATGGCAGCGCGGCCAAGCTCGGCATCGACAAGCTGGGTTACGAGCCGGTGCAGCAGAAGCTGTTCCTGGATGCCATCCACAAGCCCTATGGCATGGTGCTGGTGACCGGCCCTACCGGTTCGGGCAAGACCGTGTCGCTGTATACCGCGCTGGGCATCCTCAACGACGAGACGCGCAATATCTCCACCGCCGAGGACCCGGTCGAAATCCGCTTGCCTGGCGTGAACCAGGTGCAGCAGAACAACAAGCGCGGCATGACCTTCGCCGCGGCGCTGCGCTCGTTCCTGCGCCAGGATCCGGACGTGATCATGGTCGGCGAAATCCGTGACCTGGAGACCGCGGAAATCGCCATCAAGGCGGCGCAGACCGGCCACATGGTGCTGTCCACCCTGCACACCAACGATGCGCCGCAGACCATCGCGCGCCTGATGAACATGGGCATCGCCCCGTACAACATCACCTCCTCGGTCACCCTGGTCATCGCCCAGCGCCTGGCGCGGCGCCTGTGCTCCAACTGCAAGAAGCCGGCGCACCTGCCGGACAATGCGCTGCTGGCCGAGGGTTTCACCCAGGCGCAGATCGACAACGGCATCCAGCTCTACGAGCCGGTCGGCTGCGAGGAGTGCACCGAGGGTTACAAGGGGCGTACCGGCATCTACCAGGTGATGCCGATGACGGACGAGATCGCCACGATCGTGCTGCAGGGCGGCAATGCGCTGGACATCGCCGAGGCCGCGCAGAAGATCGGGGTCAACGACCTGCGCCAGTCGGCCCTGCTCAAGGCCGCGCAGGGCATCACCAGCCTGACCGAGATCAACCGCGTCACCAAGGACTGACCGTCCCTCCCGCGGGGTCCCGCGCCCTCCCGCCCCGCGTGCCGGGGGAGGGCGCCGGGCATGGGCGGGCGGCCCTTTCCGGGGGGCGTCTTGCCGGGTCCGGCCGGGCCTGTCCCGGGACAACCGCCGCCGCCCTGGCGACGGGGGCCCGGAAGCCCGCCAGGCCAGCCCTCCCCGGGCGATCGAAGGCAGTTCCACCGCCGGCCAGGATTGCGCTACGCTGGCGCGGCACGTGTCGGTCCAGGGCAGCCAGGTCTGGGGGGAAGGGGCATGAGCGGTAGCGCATGGTCGGGCGAAGACAGGATGTTCGAGTTCCGCCAGGAACTGGTCGACAGTGGCCAGCCGCCGGACAGTCCTCCTTTTACCGTTTTGAGCGTCGACGACGATCCGGGCTTCCAGCAGTCGCTGCGGATGGCGTTGTCCGATTTCCGTTTCAACGAAAGCCCGCTGCGGCTGCTGACGGCGTCATCGTCCATCGAGGCGCGCGACGTGATGGCGGCCAATCCCGGCATCTCCGCGATCCTGCTGGACGTGGTGATGGAGACCGACGACGCGGGCCTGCAACTGGTGCGCGCGGTCCGCGAGCAGCTGGGCAACTCCGAAGTGCGCATCGTGCTGATCACCGGGCAACCCGGCATGGCGCCGCTGCGCAAGACCCTGCAGCAACTGGACATCAGTGAGTACTGGCTCAAGACCGACCTGTACCGGGAACGCCTGCAGGGCATCGTCACCGGTTCGCTGCGGACCTGGAGCGAGATCCATGCGCTGGCGCGGGCCAAGCGCGGGTTGAAGCACATCGTGCAGGCCGGCAGCCGCCTGGCCGGGCTGCGCGACCCGGACGATTTCTCGCGCCAGTTGCTGTGCGAACTGGCGGCCCTGCTGGAAGTGCCGCTCGATGGCCTGGTATGCGTGCACGACGGCTCGGTCGAGCTGCCGGTGTCCGAGGCGATGGTGACCGCGGCCGACGGCGGCTTCGCCGAGCTGCAGGGGTGCCGCGTGCAGGACATCGCCGACCCCATGGTCCGCGACCTGCTGCTGGACGCGTTCACCCGCCGCTGCAGCATCGGCATGCCTTCCAGCCAGGTGCTGTTCCTCGATGGCGGCGGCACGGTGGCGCCGATGGCCATCTACCTGGCGACCGAGCGCTCGCTCGACGCCGAGGAGCATGAGCTGCTGCAGGTGTTCGTCACCCATGCCAATGCCGGCCTGGTCAACGTCGATCTGGCGGCGCGGCTGGAACGGGTGGCCTACCATGACAGCCTGCTGGACATCCCCAACGGCAATGCCCTGCGCCGTGACCTGCGGCAGGTACTGGAACAGCCCGGGCCCTGCGGGCAGAGCCTGCTGGTGGTCGACCTGGGGCAGTACAGCGACGGCAGCCTGGCGCTGGGACCGGAGCAGGGCGACCTGCTGCTGCAGCGCATGGCCGAGCGATTGGCGCAGATGTATCCGCCCCCCTGCAGCATCGCGCGGCTGCACGAGGGCACGTTTGCCGTGCTGGGGCCGTCGGAGCGGCTGGCGTCCGATCCCGTCGATGCGCTGGAACAGAGCGAGGACACCGGCGAGCTGCCATTCCTGCGGGTCGATGCGGCGCGGGTGGACCTGGACCAGTACCGGGGGGGCGCCGGCGGCGCGGTGGCTGCCGGCCTGCTGCTGGTGACCCGGATCCGTGCCAGCGGCGGGCATGGCGTGGCCGAATACCAGGTCGAGAGCGAGCAGGAGAACCTGTGCCGCTTCATGGAGTCGCGCGCTCTCTTCCGCGCGCTGCGCGAGGACCGCGTCGGTATCGCGCTGCAGGCGCAGGTGGACCTGGAGAGCGGGGCCATCGTCGGGGCCGAGGCGCTGGCGCGCTGGACCGAGGACGGACGCCCGCAATCGCCGGCCAGCTTCATCCCGGTGGCCGAGGCCAGCGGCCTGATCGTGCCGCTGGGTGGGCGTGTGATCGAACTGGTCTGCGATGCGCTGCGGGCGATGGAACGGGCCGGCTTCCCGGACATCCCGCTGTCGGTCAATGTGTCGCCGCTGCAACTGGGCCGTCGCGAATTCATCGAAGAGCTGGCCGCCACTGTGGCGCGCCACGGGATCGAGCCGCGCCGGATGGAAATCGAGATCACCGAAGGCGCGGTGATGGCCGACTACCAGGACGGCCGCGAGCTGCTGGCGCGCCTGCGCCGGCTCGGGTTCGGCATCGCGGTGGATGACTTCGGGACCGGCTATTCGTCGCTGCGCTACGTGCATTCGCTGCCGGTCACGCGGCTCAAGCTGGACCGGCAGTTCACCGCCGGCGTCGGCGAACAGGGCGGCAGTGCCAACGTGGCGGACATGATCATCGCGCTGGGCCGCCGGCTGGGCCTGGACATCGTTGCCGAAGGCGTGGAAACCCCGGACCAGGTTCAATGGCTGCGCCGCCATGGATGTCCCTGCGCACAAGGCTACCTGTTCGCGCATCCCGAACCGGTGGGGGACTTCATCGCACGGCTGCGCGGCCAGGGCTGAGCCATGCGCCGCCTCTGGCAGTGGCCGCGGCTGCGTTGGCAGGAAGCGTGGGCCGCGATGCGCGCGCATCCGTGGCGGGTGACGCTGATCGCCGCCCCTTGGCTGCTGGGCCTGCTGACCGTGGTGCCGATGCTCTGGTACGAAATGGACCGGGCCGTGCGCCTGCCCGAACGCCAGGCCGCGCAGGACGCGCTGGAGAACGCCGCGCAGTCGATGCTGCGCCGGCTGGGCCGGTTGCGCGATGACACGCGCTTCATCGCCTTCCTGACCCCGCGGCTGCTGGAATCCGGGTCCGAGGCGCAGTTGCTGGAGACCTACACCAGCTTCCTGATGGCGGGGCGCGACTACCACAAGGTGCGCTGGATGGACGCGACCGGGCAGGAGCGCCTGCGCGTGGACCAGGAGGGCGGCAGCATCCTGCGCGTGCCGGGCGGCGCGCTGCAGGACAAGCGCGGCCGGCCGTTTTTCGAGAATGCGCTGCTGCTGCAGCCGGGCGAGATCCATCTTTCCCCGCTGGACCTGAATTTCGAGAACGGGCGCATCGAGCAGCCGCTGCGGCCGACGCTGCGGGCTTCCTCGCCCTTCGTGCTGGCCGACGGCACGAAGGGCGTGGCCGTGGTGAACCTGCACGGCAGCGTGCTGCTCAAGCGCCTGCGCGACCGTGCGTCGCAGTCGGGTTTCAGCCTGTACCTGGTCCATCCCGACGGCTATTGGCTGCTGGGCCCCACCCCGGGCGAGGCCTGGGGGTGGCAGCTGGGCCACGCCGAGCACACCGTGGCGACGTTCGATCCGGCGCTGTGGGCAGCCATGCAGCGACGGCCGTCCGGCAGCTGGCAGGACTGGAGTTTCTCGACCCTGCAGGCGGCCTGGCGCGGCACCGAGGGCGACCTGCTGGCGCACGCCGACCCGACGGTGGGGCAGCTGCGTCTGCTCGTGCACCGTTCGCGCCCGCCGGCCTCACGCTGGAAGGTCGTGCTCGGTGGCCTGGCCCTGCTGGGCGGTGGGGTAGTGCTGTGGCTGGTGCTGGCCCAGGCCGGCGGGATGGCGCGCGAGCGGGCCTACATGCAGCGGCTGCGCGACAGCAATGCCGCGCTGGAGCTGGCGAATGAGCACCTGCAGGCCGCCCAGGAGGAACTGGCGCGCGCCGAGCGCCTGTCTTCGCTGGGGCTGATGGTGGCTGGCGTCGCGCATGAAATGAACACCCCGCTGGCCAGTGCGCAGTTGGCGCTGGGGACCTTGCGTGGCGGCATCGCGCGGCTGCAGGCGCAGGTCATGGCGGGCCTGCGCCGCTCCGAACTGGACAGCTTCCTGGACGAGGCCACGGACGCGTGCACGCTGGCCGACGGGGAACTGCGGCGCACCTCGGCGCTGGTGCAGCGGTTCAAGCAGGTGGCGGTGGACCGCGCGTCGCTGGAGCGCCGTGACTTCGACCTGGCCGAGGTCCTGCTCGATGCCGACCCGCGCCTGCGTCGCGGCAGCCTGGAAGACGGCATCGCGCTGGAGCTGGACCTGGAGCCGGGCATCGTCATGCACAGCTATCCGGGGCCCCTGGAGCAGGTGGTCGCCAACCTGCTCAACAACGCGCTGCTGCACGCGTATCCGCAGCCCCGGCGCGGGCGCATCCGGCTGTCGGCCCACCGCGATGGCCAGGCGCTGGTGCGGATCGAGGTTGCCGATGATGGCCGCGGCATCGCCCCGGAGCACCTGTCGCGCATTTTCGAGCCGTTCTTCACTACCGCGCGGAACCGTGGCGGCACCGGGCTGGGGCTGCATATCGTCCACCAGATCGTGACCGAGGTGCTGGGCGGACGGATCGAGGTGAGCAGCCACCGTGCAGGCGACCCGGGCGGTCTGCCGGCGGGGACCTGTTTCACGCTGGTCCTGCCGCGCGAAGCGCCCGAGCGCCCGCCGGGCAAGGCGTCCTAGCCGGAAGCGGGCCGGCCGGCGCCGGGCATGTCCGGCGGGCATGCCCGGACCGGGCACGCGGCGGGGGAGTGCGGTGCGCTTCGTCGTGGCAGGCGCAGGGCCATGCATGCGGCAATGATGGGCGACGGGCCGTTTTGGCCCGGGCGCGCTTCCCGCGAAGCGTGCGCCGCCCCGGCGGCCCCGGGCGGCGACGCGCGGTGTCTCAGTCCATGCCCAGTTTCTTGAGCTTGTAGCGCAGCGCCCGGAAGGTGATGCCCAGCTGCGCCGCGGTGCGGGTCCGGTTCCAGCGGTTTTCTTCCAGCGCCTTCTGGATGGCCGCGCGTTCCATCTGTTCGATGTACGAGGGAAGGGCGGCATTGCCGGCATCGGTGTCGGTCGAAGCTTCCTCGGCCGCACCGCCGGCATCGCAGCGCGGGACCGGCAGGCGCAGGTCGCTGGCGCCGATGCTGTCGCCATCGGCCAGGGCGAGCGCGCGTTCCAGTACGTTCTCCAGTTCGCGCACGTTGCCGGGGAAGGCGTAACCGCCCAGGGCATCCAGTGCCGAGGGCGACAACAGCGGCGTGGGCAGCTGCTGCGAGCGCGCCAGCCGGCTGAGGATGGCCGCGGCCAGCTGCGGCAGGTCGCCACGCCGCTCGCGCAGCGGCGGTACGCGCAGTTCGATGACGTTGATGCGGTAGTACAGGTCGTGGCGGAAGCGGCCGTCCTGCACCAGCATCGCCAGGTCCTTGTGCGTGGCCGACAGGATGCGCACGTCCACCGGCACTTCGGTGGCCGAGCCGACCGGTCGTACCGATTTCTCCTGGATCGCGCGCAGCAGCTTGACCTGCATCTGCAGCGGCAGTTCGGCGACTTCGTCCAGGAACAGGGTGCCGCCATGCGCGGCCTGGAACAGCCCCGGTTTGTCCGCATGCGCGCCGGTGAAGCTGCCCTTCTTGTGGCCGAAGAACTCGCTTTCCATCAGTTCGCCGGGAATGGCGCCGCAGTTGACCGGGATGAACGGCCCGGCCGCGCGTGCGCCCTGGTCGTGGATGGTGCGCGCCACCAGTTCCTTGCCGACGCCGGATTCGCCGACGATGTAGACCGGCGCCTGGCTGCGCGCGACCTTGGCGATGGTGGCGCGCAGGTCGGACATCGCCTGCGACCCGCCGAGCAGGCGCGAGGCGCTTTCCGGTGCCGCGGGCTGCGCCGCGCGCTCGCTGTTGTTGAGCTCCAGCGCGTGCTTGACCATGCCGCGCAGCACGCTGATGTCCACCGGCTTGCTGACGAAGTCGAAGGCGCCGGCCTTCAGCGCCTCCACCGCCAGGTCCATGCTGCCGAATGCGGTGATCATCGCCACCGGCGTGCGCGGGTGGTCGCGTGCGATCTCGGTGACCAGCTCGATGCCGTTGCCGTCGGGCAGGCGCATGTCGGTCAGGCACAGATCGAAGCTGTTGCTGCCCAGCAGTTCGCGGGCTTCGGCCAGATTGGCGGCGGTACTGATGCGCAGTCCCATCCGGCCGAGAGTGAGGACCAGGAGTTCGCGGATGTCCCGTTCGTCGTCGACGACCAGCGCGCTATGCGTCACGTTCATGTTGAAAACGATAGCCGAGTCCGGCCCCGGGCGTCATCTTCCGGTCATCCCGGCCGCACCGGATCAAGCGGCGAAAGCGCCGTGCGGCGCAGGCATGACGATGCGGAAACAGGCGCCGCGGGTGGGAATCGGGATGTACTCCAGCCGTGCCTGGCTGGCCCGGCACAGTTCCTGCGCGATGTACAGGCCGAGCCCGGTGCCGTGTTCGGAGGTGGTGTAGAACGGCCGGAACAACTGCGCGGCCACCGCTTCGGGGATGCCGGGGCCGCGGTCGATCACGTCGATCAGCGCATGCCGGCCCGCGGATGCGACGCGTATGCGCACCTGCGCCGGTTCGTCGCCGGCGCGCCCGTACTTGAGCGCGTTGTGCACCAGCGCGGTCAGGACCTGGTGCAGGTGGCGCGGGTCCATCAGCGCCGGTACCGAGGATTCGCGGATGATGGATTCGACGTTGTCGGTCTCGGTGGACAGGGTCTGCCGGTACTCGAGCACGAAGCGGCGCACGAAGCTGGCCAGGTCCAGGTTCTCCGGGCTGGCGCGCTCGCGGCGGGCCAGCGCCAGCACGCTCTCGACGATGCCGTTGGTGCGCTGGCACTGCTGGTGGATGATCTGCAGCAGGCGGCGGTCGGCGTCGCCCAGGTCGCTGGATTCCTCCAGCAACTGGGTGGCGTAGTTGATCGCCGCCAGCGGGTTGCGGATCTCGTGGGCGAGGCTGGCCGAGAAGCGCCCCAGGGTGGACAGGGTGAGCGACTCGGCGCGGCGCGAGACCACGCTGGTGTCGTCCAGGAACAGCAGGGTCTGGTCGCTGTCGGCCAGCAACCGGGCGAAGCGCGGCTGCACTTCGGCCTGGCCGTTGGCCAGGTGCAGCGGCAGCTCTTCCTCGGCCGCGCCATTGCGCCAGCGTTGCAGGCGCCGTGCCAGTTCGGGTGCGACCTGGCCCAGCCGCGCCTGGCCGCCGGCCAGGCCATCGCCGGCCTCGCCGAGCAGGGCGGTGGCGGCCTCGTTGGCAAGGGCGATGCGGCCGCCGCCGTCCACCACCAGTACCCCGGTGCGCATGCGGCGGATGATCAGCTCGTTGATTTCGAACAGGTTGGCGACTTCGGCGCCGCGCCGCTCGGCGAGCTGCTGGTTGCGGCGGGCGCGGTTGCCGATCTGGTAGCTGATCCAGGCCAGGGCGAGGTAGCTGGTGATGAACATCGCCAGCTCGGCCAGCGTGCGGGTGCTCTCTGCGCCCTCCAGTTCGCGCCAGCCGAACTCGGCCACGGTGGCGATGCTGGCGATCATCGCCAGCAGCATGCCGCCGGACAGCGGCAGCATCATCGCCGCGGCGGAGATGTTGAACATCAGTGTCATCGAGATGCCGGCACTGGCGCCGGGCAGGGCATGGATGAGCAGGGTGGCGGCGAGGATGTCGCTCACCGCGCCCCAGAACACCAGCGGCTGCAGCCAGCGTTCGTTGCGCCCCCAGGCCAGCAGGCCCAGCGCGATCATCAGGTAGCCGATGCACACCGCGCGCGCCAGCAGCGGGTGGTGGGCCTCGCTCATCAGCGCGTTCAGCGGGCTGAACAGCAGCGCCGCGATCAGGCTGGCGATCAGCACCCGGTACAGCGCGAAGAAATAGAGCTCGCGCTGCGGTATCGATTCGATGCGGTCGATCAGCGAGGAACGGGAGAGCAAGCGCGGGGCTCCGGCGGGGGCGGCAGGTTGGAGTATAGGTGCGCGGTGGCGGCCGCCGTGGCCGCTCGCCGGGACAATCCGCCGGCGGCCGCCAAGTCACTGAAACAGTGCGGGATTCCGCTGCCTGGCGGGCGCCGCGGATGGCGTTCTTTGCGCCACGGGCCGTGGTCGGCGACAATGGTGGGCCCGCCCGCCCTGCAGGAAGGCCATCCATTGGCCCTGTGGACTCGTGGCGGTTGTTCCCATTCCCACGGTGACACATGAATTTCCACGAATACCAGGCAAAACAACTGCTTGCCGAGTACGGCATCCCCGTCCCGGCCGGCAAGGTCGCGGCTACCCCGGACGAGGCGGTCGCCGTTGCCCAGTCGCTGGGCCAGGGCCCCTGGATGGTCAAGGCGCAGATCCACGCAGGCGGCCGCGGCAAGGCCGGCGGCGTCAAGTTCTGCAAGACCGTCGAAGACGTGAAGGCCGCCGCGGCCAAGATGCTTGGCACCAAGATGGCGACCTACCAGACCGCCGGCGTCGAGCTGCCGATCAACCTGGTGCTGGTCACCACCGCCGGTGAGATCGTCAAGGAGCTGTACCTGTCGGTGCTGGTCGACCGTGGCACCCGCACCATCAGCTTCATCGCCTCTTCGGAAGGCGGCATGGAGATCGAGCAGGTCGCCGCCGAGACCCCGGACAAGATCCACACCCTGAACGTGGACTTCGTCGAGGGCGTGCAGGGTTACCACGGCCGTGACATCGGCTTCAAGATGGGCCTGACCGCCAAGCAGGCCGGCCAGTTCGCCAACATCATGGTGAACCTGTACCGGATCTTCAACGAGAAGGACCTGGCGCTGGTCGAGATCAACCCGCTGGCGATCCTGGACGACGGCAACCTGTACGCGCTGGACGGCAAGTTCAACAGCGACGACAACGCCAGCTTCCGCCACAAGGAACTGGTCGCCATGCGCGACAAGTCCCAGGAAGACGAGACCGAAGTCACCGCTTCGGAGCTGGACATCAACTACGTGACCATGGACGGCAACATCGGCTGCATGGTCAACGGCGCCGGCCTGGCCATGGCCACCATGGACGTCATCAAGCTCAACGGCGGCGAGCCGGCGAACTTCCTGGACGTGGGCGGCGGCGCGAACAAGCAGCGCGTGATCGAAGCGTTCAAGCTGATCCTGTCCTCGGACAAGGTCGAGGGCATCTTCGTCAACATCTTCGGCGGCATCGTCCGCTGCGACATGATCGCCGAAGGCATCATCGCCGCGGTCAAGGAAGTGGGCGTCAAGGTCCCGGTGGTGGTGCGCCTGGAAGGCACCAACGTGGAAGAAGGCAAGCAGCTGCTGCGCGACAGCGGCATGGCCATCATCCCGGCCGACAACATCAACGACGGCGCCAAGAAGGTCGTTGAAGCGGTCAAGAACGCCGCCGCCTGATCATTCCCTGTTTCGGGGCACCGGGCTGCGCTTCTCCAGCCCCCTTGAGTCAAGGGGGCGGCATCGCCGCGAAGCGACGATGCGGGGGATGTGGCGGCATGTCTGAGTGATGTTCCGCATGGCGGAACATCATGTGGTTCCGAAGCCGACAAACAGCAAGAGATTCAGAGGACTCAAACGAATGTCCGTTTTGATTAACAAGAACACCAAGGTGATCGTGCAGGGCTTCACCGGCCAGCAGGGCACCTTCCACGCCACCCAGATGATCGAGTACGGCACCCAGGTCGTGGGCGGCGTCACCCCGGGCAAGGGCGGTACCACCCACATCGACCTGCCGGTGTTCAACACCGTGGCCGATGCCGTGGCCAGCACCGGCGCCGATGCGTCGGTCATCTACGTGCCGCCGCCGTTCGCCGCCGACGCCATCCTTGAAGCCGCTGCCGCCGGCATCAAGGTCATCGTCTGCATCACCGAGGGCATCCCGGTGCTGGATATGCTGCGGGTCAAGAACGTGCTGACCCGCACCTACCCGCAGACCGTGCTGATCGGGCCGAACTGCCCCGGCGTGATCACCCCGGGCGAGTGCAAGATCGGCATCATGCCGGGCCACATCCACAAGCCGGGCAAGATCGGCATCGTGTCGCGTTCGGGCACCCTGACCTATGAAGCGGTCAAGCAGACCACCGAAGTCGGCCTGGGCCAGTCCACCTGCATCGGCATCGGTGGCGACCCGATCAACGGCCTGAACTTCGTCGACTGCCTGAAGCTGTTCAACGAAGACCCGCAGACCGAAGGCATCATCATGGTCGGCGAAATCGGCGGCGACGCCGAGGAAGCCGGTGCCGAGTACATCAAGGCACACGTGAAGAAGCCGGTCGTCGGTTTCATCGCCGGTGCCTCGGCGCCGGCCGGCAAGCGCATGGGCCACGCCGGTGCGATCGCCTCGGGCGGCAAGGGCACCGCCGAGGGCAAGTTCGCGGCGATGGAAGCCGCTGGCGTCGTCACCGTGCGTTCGCCGGGCGACCTGGGCGCCGCCATCGCCAAGCTGGTCAAGTAAGACCGGCCGCGATGCGCAACGAAAAGGCCGCCTCCGGGCGGCCTTTTCGCATTCCAGAGGCCGCGCCGGCGGCGTTCAGCGCAGCGATTTGATCGTCAGGTCCAGCGCGTCGCGGCCGCCCTCGCGCTGCAGCAGGCGCACCGGGACCGGCATGCCCGGCGCGACCCAGGCGATCTGTTCCTTGTTGCCGTCCACGCGCGAAACCTTGGTGGCTTCCACGGTCTTGCCGTCGACGGTCATGTTTTCCTTGCCGACGACGCGGTAGGACAGGGTCTTGACCCGGCCGTCATCCACCATGCGGTAGTTGAGCGGCTTGCCGGCGGCAACGTCACGGGCGATGGCGAGGTTGATCAGCAGCCCGTCCATGTCGCCGTTCTGCAGCGCCACCGGCCCGCGCCGCTCCGGCTTGACGTCGCCGCTCCAGGTGGCCTGGCTGCTGCCCCAGTCGTAGCGTGCCTCGACCGCGCGGCGCTTGAACGGAATCACCGAGGCGTCGCGGCTGCTGAGCGGCCGCAGGCGGCCGTTCTGCTCGTCGAACAGCGTGCTCTGGCTCAGCTCGGCCAGCTGGTTCTTGACCTGCAGCGTATAGCGCCACTTGCCGCCGTTCTCCGCGGCCAGGGTCATCACGCCGTTGGCCTGCAGGCCCATGTAGCTGGCCTGGTAGTCGGCGGTGAACGGCTGCATGGCCAGCGCAGGGGTGCTTGCCAGCGCGGCCAGGGCCGCGGCGGCCAGTGGGAGGTGGCGCAGGATGGGCTTCATGCTCAGGCTCCTTGGTATTCGGTCAGGCGCAGGTCGATGGCGTCCTCGCCATCCTCGCGCTGCAGGATGCGCACCGGGGTCGGCACGCCGTTGGCGATCCACAGGATGGTTTCGTCGTTGCCGCCGTTGGTGCGGTAGACGCGCAGCGCGTCGTAGCTGAGGTCGCCGACCTGCACGGTCTCGGTGGCGGTGGCGGCCTGGTATTCGTACTGGCGGACCCGGCCCACGTCGACGTAGCGGTAGCGCAGCGGCTGGCCGGGGCGGGCGTCGCGCATCAGCGACAGGTTGAGCAGCAGCGCGCTCTGGTCGCCGGGCTGCAGGGGGATGGGGCGCTGGCGCTCCTTCTTGAGGTCGCCCTGCCACTGCGCGGTGCCATCGCGCCAGTCGTAGGTGCCGGTGACCTTCCTGCCCAGGAACAGCGCCTTCTTCACCGTGCTCTGGCTCAGCGGCACGTACACCGTGCCCTGGTTGTCGAACACGGTGCTCTGCTCCAGGTTCAGGCCCAGCACGCCGGCGAACCCGCGGCGGCCGCGCACGGCCATGTCCACGCGCCAGCGCACGCCATCGTCATGGACCACGCGCATGGTCGCGTCGCCGGCCTCCTTGCCCTTGTAGAAGGCCTGGTAGGTGGCGACGAACGGCTCCAGTGCCGGCGGGTCCCATTCGGCCGGCGGCAGCGCCGCGGGCCCGGCGGGGGCGGTTTCCTGGGCCACGACCGGCAGGGTCGTCAGCAGGCTTGCCAGCACTACCGGTTTGAGGAAGGCGATGGTCATGCTCGGATCAGGGCGGATGGGATGGTCATCATGCCAGCCAGCGCATCAGCGGCATGTGCGGATCAGCGCCGAAGGGTCCCGTCGGAATCTAGGCGCAGTGGATTAAACAGGGACTGACCGTCGAGCAGCACCGTGCCGTCCCGTTCAGCCACGCGCCCGTCGATGAGCAGGCGTACGGTCGCCAGCAGCAGCGGGTGCTCGACCGCCAGGACCCGCGTGGCCAGGGCATCGGCGTCGTCGCCGGCCAGTACCGGCACCCGCGCCTGCGCGATCACCGCGCCCGCATCCAGCTCGGGGACGACGAAATGGACGCTGGCGCCATGTTCGGCATCGCCGGCCTCGATGGCGCGGGCGTGGGTGTGCAGGCCCTTGTGCAGCGGCAGCAGCGAAGGATGGATGTTGACCAGGCGGCCGGCGAAGCGCTGGACGAAGCCGGCGCCGAGGATGCGCATGTAGCCGGCGCAGACGATCCAGTCCGGTGCGCTGGCGGCCACGGCGTCGCCGAGCGCGGCATCGAAGGCCTCGCGGCTGGCGAATTCGCCTGGCTTGCGCGCCCAGCGCTGCGCCGCGGCGACCTTGTCCAGGGCCGCGGCGCCGGGCCGGTCGGAGAACACGCCGGCGATGCGCGCGTGCAGCTGCCCGTCGGCGATGCCGTCCAGCAGGCACTGCAGGTTGCTGCCGCGGCCGGAGGCGAGCACGGCGATGCGGGACGGCGCGCTCATTGGGGTGCCCGCCGTGCCAGTGGCCATGCCAGCAGGCTGCCGATGGTGGCCAGCAGCATGTCCGCGTGCGCGTCCCAGACATCGCCCTGCTGCCCGTTGTAGGCCTCGGCGGCTTCCGGCGACAACGCCAGGGCGATGCCCCATTCCAGCCATTCGTAGACCAGGCTGGAGCACATGACCATCATCACCGCCAGCACGAACGCCTGGCCGCCACGCAGCGCCGGCCAGGCATGGCGCGCCAGCTGCGCCAGCGCCGGGGTGAAGCAGGCGCCATACAGGAGGTGGATCAGGCGATCGAAATGATTGCGCTGCCAGCCGAAGGCCGCGCCGGGCGACCAGCCGGTCAGCGCCTGCAGCCAGGCTTCGTACGGCACGTTGGAATACAGCCAGCGCGCACCGATGCAGTGCAGCGCGACGAATCCGCAGACCGCGGCGAAGGCGCCGACGCCCAGCGGCCAGCGCCGGTCCACCCACCACAGCGCGGCCAGCCCGACCACGGTCAGCGAGCTGTGCAGGGCCTGTTCCAGCGGCCACATGGGTTTGATCCAGGTGAGCAGGAACACGGCGAGCACGCCGGCGAACGCGGCCTTCTTGGCGGGGGACATGGGACGGGGGAGGGTCAGCCGATGCGGACGCGCTCGCCGCCGTCGGCCGCGACCACCTGGCCGATCCGCCAGTGCGCCAGCTGCAGCGCGTCGAGCGAGGCACCGATGGCAGCGGCCTGGTCGGCCGGCACCAGCAGCACGAAGCCGATGCCGCAGTTGAAGGTGCGCCACATCTCGCTGTCGGCGACGTTGCCTTCGCGCTGCAGCCACTGGAACACCGGCGGCAGGGTCCAGCTTGCGGCGTCGATGTCCAGGCCCAGGCCGTCGGGCACGACCCGGATGATGTTCTCGGTCAGGCCGCCGCCGGTGATGTGGGCCATGCCGTGGATCGCCGCGCCGTGCTCCCGGAGCAGCGACAGGATCGGCTTGACGTACAGGCGGGTCGGCGCCATCAGCGCGTCGACCAGCTTCACGCCGTCCTCCAGCACCAGGTCCGCCGGCTGGCCGGCGCGGTCGTAGATGCGGCGCACCAGCGAGTAGCCGTTGGAGTGCGGGCCGGAGGAGGCGATGCCGATCAGCACGTCGCCCTGGCGCACGCTGGAGCCGTCCTTCAGCTCGCTCTTTTCCACCGCGGCCACGGTGAAGCCGGCCAGGTCGTACTCGCCCGGGGCGTACATGTCGGGCATCTCGGCGGTCTCGCCGCCGATCAGCGCGCAGCCGGCCTCGGTACAGCCGTTGGCGATGCCGCCGACCACGGCCGCGGCGGTGTCGATGTCGAGCTTGCCGGTGGCGAAGTAATCCAGGAAGAACAGCGGTTCGGCGCCCTGCACCAGCACGTCGTTCACGCACATGGCGACCAGGTCGATGCCGATGGTGTCGTGGCGGCCGAGCTGCTGGGCCAGCTTGAGCTTGGTGCCGACGCCATCGGTACCCGAGACCAGTACCGGCTCGCGGTACTTGCCCGACAGGTCGAACAGCGCGCCGAAACCGCCCAGCCCGCCCATCACCTCGGGACGGAAGCTGCGCTTGACCAGCGGCTTGATGCGCTCGACCAGTTCGTTGCCCGCGTCGATGTCCACGCCGGCGTCACGGTAGGTCAGGGGAGAGTTGGCGGAAGTCGGGGAACTGGTCACGGGCGGCTGCACTGGCGGGGTGAACGGGCGATTTTAACAGGCCACGTTGGCGCCAAGGCCGCATTCGGGCAACAATTCCCACCGGAACCGTCGAGCAATGGAACCCTCAATGCGTCGCAGCCTGGCCTTTTACCTGTTTCTGGCGCTCTGCCTGTCCGTCCCGGCGGCGCTTGCGCAGTCCGGCGTGCGCACCGAGGGCGATATCGCCAGCGCCCAGAATGCCTATGAGGCCGAGGTGCCGGTCAACAGCCAGGGCGACGCCGACCGCAACGGCGCGCTGGCGCGCGCGCTCGGCGCGGTGCTGGGCAAGCTGTCCGGCGACCGCAGCGCCATGACCCGCCCGGGCGTGGCGCAGGCGCTGCGCAGCGCCAAGGACCTGGTCGAGAGCTACGACTACCGCCAGGACCAGAGCGTCTCCGCATCCGGCGCGCCGAGCTTCCGGACCATGCTGGTGGCGCGTTTCCGCCAGGACGACGTGGACGGGCTGGTCGCGGCGCTGGGCCTGCCGATATGGCCGCAGCCACGGCCCAAGCCGGTGGTGTGGATGGCGATCGACGACGGCAGCGGCCCGCGCCTGGTGGGCGTGCAGCAGGCCAACGCGGCGCGCCCGCTGCTGGACCGCGCCATCGAACGCGGTTTCCGCCTGGGCCTGCCCGGTGGCGGCGCCGCCGAGCAGGCGCTGGTGGGCGCGATCTGGCGCCAGGACACCGCCGCCATCGCCCGTGCCTCGGCGCGTTACGCCCCGCCGATGCAACTGGTCGGCAAGCTGTACCGCGCCAGCGGTGGCGGCTGGATCGCCGACTGGGTGTTCGTCGACGACGGCCGCGAGCTGGCCCGCTGGAGCACCCGCGACGGCGACGCCCGCCGTGCCATGGCCGGCGGTGCCGACGGTGCCGCCGACGCGCTGGTCAAGCGCTACGCCAAGGCGCCGGTGACCGGTGCCGCGGGTATCTACCGGATCCGGGTCAGCGGCCTGCGCACCGCGGCCGACTACCTGCGGGTGGCCGCGACCCTGCAGTCGGTGGCGGTGGTGCGCTCGATCGTGCCGGTACAGGCCTCCGGCGACCGCCTGGAGCTGGACCTGGAGCTGATGAGCGGGCTGCAGGGCCTGAACCGCATGCTGGGCGCCGATGCCGCGCTGCAGCCGGTGGCGCCGCCTGCCGAAGGCGCGCCGGCGTCCACCACGGCCGAGTACCGCGTCCGATGAGCGGCAGCGCCGATACCGAGATCGCACTGTTCCTGCGCCGCGTGAAGTGGGCGGTGATGGGCGCGTTCGCAATGTGGGTGCTGTGGCTGCTGGCACCGATCCTGACCCCGTTCGTGGTCGCGCTGATGCTGGCCTGGCTGGGCGACCCGCTGGTGGACCGGCTGGAGGCCCGCGGCCGCTCGCGCAATACCGCGGTGATTCTGGTGTTCGCGTTGATGGTGCTGCTGCTGGCGCTGGCGCTGCTGATCCTGGTGCCGATGATCCAGCGCCAGATCGTCACCCTCGTGGCCGCGCTGCCGCAGGCGCAGGAATGGCTGATGGGTACGGCGCTGCCGTGGATCGAGCGGCGCACCGGCGTGGAGATCCTCGGCTGGCTGGAGCCCGAGCGCCTGTTCGAGTGGGTGCGCGCCCACTGGCAGCAGGCCGGCGGCGCGGCGAGCACGCTGTTCGGCTACCTGTCGCGTTCGGGCTTCGCGATGGTGGCCTGGGTGGTCAACCTGGCGCTGCTGCCGATCCTGGCCTATTACTTCCTGCGCGACTGGGACCGGCTGGTCGAGCGCGTGGCCTCGGTGATCCCGCGCAACCATATCGAGACCGTGTCGCGGCTGGCGCGCGAGTCCAACGATGTGCTGGGCGCGTTCATCCGCGGCCAGATCGCGGTGATGATCGCGCTGGGCGTGGTGTACGCGGTGGGGCTGTCGGTGGTGGGGCTCAATCTCGGCCTGCTGATCGGCCTGGTGGCCGGGCTCATCAGCTTCATTCCCTACCTGGGCGCCACCACCGGCGTGGTGCTGGCGGTGCTGGCGGCGCTGGTGCAGGCGCAGGGCTTCGACCTGAAGCTGCTGGCGCTGGTCGGCGTGGTGTTCACCGTCGGCCAGTTGCTGGAGAGCTACGTGCTCACCCCGCGCATCGTCGGCGACAAGATCGGCCTGCACCCGGTGGCGGTGATCTTCGCGGTGATGGCCGGTGGCCAGCTGTTCGGCTTCCTCGGCATGCTGCTGGCGCTGCCGGCGGCGGCGGTGATCAACGTGCTGCTGCGTTACGCGCACGAGCGCTACCGGCAGAGCGAGCTGTACGCCGGGCATGGCCCGACCATCGTGCTGCAGTCCAGTGGCGAGCCCGCCCCGGGCATGGGCATCGTGCCGAAGGACGTGGAGCCGAAGTGAGCGTGCCGCAGTTGCCGCTGGCCCTGCGCTACCCGCCGGACCAGCGATTGGAAAGTTTCATCGGCGCCCCGGACGGGGCGCTGGCGCAGTTGCGCGCCGCCGCCACCGGCGGCAGCCGCGACTGGGTGTACCTGGTCGGTCCCGCGGGCAGTGGCAAGACCCACCTGGCGCTGGCCGTGTGCGCGGCCGCCGAGCAGGCCGGGCGCGGCTCGGCCTACCTGCCGCTGCAGGCCGCCGCCGGGCGCCTGGGCGATGCGCTGGAGGCGCTGGAAGGGCGCGACGTGGTCGCGCTGGATGGCCTGGACGCCATCGCCGGCCAGCGCGGGGACGAGGTGGCGCTGTTCGATTTCCACAACCGCGCGCGTGCCGCCGGCGTGACCCTGCTCTATACCGCCAGCGCCGCACCCGACGCGTTGGGACTGGTGCTGCCGGACCTGCGCTCGCGGCTGTCGCAGTGCGGACGCATCATGCTCGACGCGCTGGACGACGACGGGCGCGGCGCGGTGCTGCGCGAGCGCGCGATCCGCCGTGGGCTGGCGCTGGACCAGGCGGCGATCGACTGGTTGCTCACCCGCACCGGGCGCGACCTGGGGGGGCTGGTGGTGCTGCTGGACCGGCTCGACCGCGAATCGCTCGCGGCCAAGCGGCGCATCACCGTGCCGTTCCTGCGCAAGGTGCTGGACGCGTCCTGAGCGGCTCGCCCCGGCCGCGCGTTTCCGCCGGCGATGCGCTCGCCGGAACCGGGCATCAGCGGACGGGGAGCGGGCCCGCGTCCGCGCGCAGCGCGTCTTCCAGCGCCTGCAGCCGCTGCGGGGTGCCGACGTCGGTCCACTGGCCGCGGTAGTGCTGGCCGCTGATGCGGCCCTGCGCCATGAAGTGCTTCTGCAACGGCACCACGCTGAAGCGCGGCGGCGTGCGCTCGCTGCCGGGCGCATCGCCGATCACCGCGCGCCAGCCGTCGAGGATCGACGGGCGGTACACGCCGATGCCGGCGTAGGTCAGGCAGGGCGCGGCGCGGTCGTCGTGCAGCACGCCGTGCGCGTCGAGGTGGTAGTCGCCCCGCGGGTGCTGCGGCGGATTGTCCACCAGCAGCAGGTGCGCTTCGCCTGCAGGCTCGCGCGGCAGCAGCGAGAAATCGAAGTCGGTCCAGATGTCGCCGTTGACCACCAGGAACGGCGCGTCGCCCAGCAGTGGCAGCGCGTTGAGCATGCCGCCGCCGGTCTCCAGCGGCGTCGGCCCTTCGTGGGCGTAGTGCAGGCGCAGGTTCCAGCGGCTGCCGTCGCCCAGCGCCAGGGGGAACTGTTCGGCCAGCCACGAGGTGTTGATCACCACCTCGCGCACGCCGAGCGCGGCCAGCTTTTCCAGGTGCCATGCGATCAGTGGCTTGCCGCCGGCCAGCAGCAGCGGCTTGGGCGTGTGCTCGGTCAGCGGGCGCATGCGCTCGCCCAGCCCGGCGGCGAAAACCAGGGCCTTCATCATGCGGCCCGCGCGGCGAGCGCCGGCTTGATCCGCGATTGCAGCAGCGACTGCAGCGGGGCCAGCTGCGGGTGGCGCGGCAGGACCTCGTCCAGGTAGGCGATGAAGCGCGGCACGTCTTCCAGGTAGTGGCTCTTGCCGTCGCGGTAGTGCAGGCGCGAGAAGATGCCGAGGATCTTCAGGTGCCGCTGCACGCCCATCCAGTCGGCATCGCGCAGGAAGGTGGCGCGGTCGGGCACCGGCAGGCCGGCGGCGCGCGCGCGCTCGTGGTAGCGCGCCAGCCAGCCGTCCACGCGTTCCAGCGGCCAGCTCAGGAACGCGTCCTTGAACAGGCTCACCGGGTCGTAGGCGATCGGCCCCCGCACCATGTCCTGGAAATCCAGGACCGCCGGGCCGTCGGCCACCGGCATCAGGTTGCGCGGCATGAAATCGCGATGCGCCATCAGCTGCGCCTGGCCCAGCGCATTGTCCATCAGCCGCCGTTGCACCAGTTGCAGGCCCTCGACCTCGCCGCAGTCCAGCTGCAGCCCGAGGTGGCGCTGCAGGAACCATTCGTCGAACAGGCCGGCATCGCGTTGCAGCAGCGCCTCGCCGAATTCGCCGAACCCGTCCGGTACCGGGATCGACTGCAGCCGGACCAGCTGGGTCATGGCGCGCTCGAACCACGCATCGGCATTGTGCGCGTCCAGGATCCGGGCCAGGGTCGGCGCGCCCAGGTCCTCCAGCAGCAGGAAGCCGGCGTCCAGGTCCTGCGCGAGCAGCGCGGGTACCCGCAGTCCGTGCGCCAGCAGCAGCTCGCGCATGCGCAGCCACGGCCGTGGATCCTCCAGTCCGGGCGGGGCGTCCATGACGATGTGGCTGCCGCCGCGGCCGCTGACGCGCCAGTAGCTGCGGAAGCCGGCATCCACCGAGGCGCGCTCGATGCCGGCGGTATCGTCGGCCAGGCGCTCGCGTGCCCACTCCAAGCGTTGCCGCGCGCGCTGCGGTTCGAGGGAAATGTCCGGGATCATCGGTGGAGCGTGCTCGCAGGTGCCAATGGCCCGGCCGCCGGGCGCCTGCGCTCCGGGGACGTGCCGTGTTCGAGGGAAAAAGCGGGGCTTCAGCGCTTGCCGCTGACCAGCCGCAGCAGCGCCAGCAGGGCGATGGCCCCGATGATGGCGCCGACGAAGCCGGCCGGCTGCCCGGCGGCATACCAGCCCATCTCGCGGCCGAACCAGCCGGCGAACACCGCGCCGGCAATGCCCAGCACGATGGTCAGCAGGCAGCCCATGCGGTTGTTGCCGGGCATGAAGAAGCGCCCGAGCAGGCCGACCACGAAGCCGACCAGGATGATGTACAGCCAGCTGTCGCTGCCAAACAATCCGCTCATGTGCCCGCCCGCTCCGGTAAAAAACGCAGCCTAGCAAGGCCAGGCTGCGTCGTCATCGCGCCGCTCAGCAGCAGCCGTGGCCGCCGTGGCGGGTGCCGCTGTCGGCATGCACGGTGGAGCCGCTGGTCTCGCCGCGCAGGCTGGCCGCGTGGTGGTCGAACAGCACCTTGGACACGCAGGCGGTGACCCGCTTGCCCATCGGGATGTGCAGGAACTCGTTCGGGCCATGTGCGTTGGAGTGCGGCCCGAGCACGCCGGTGATCATGAACTGGGCGCCGGGGAACTTCTCGCCCAGCATGCCCATGAACGGGATCGAGCCGCCTTCGCCCATGTACATGGCCGGCTTGCCGAAGAAGGCCTGGCTGGCCGCGTCGATGGACTGTTCCAGCCACGGCGCCATGGCCGGCGCGTTCCAGCCGGTGGAGGCCTTTTCCAGTTCCAGGGTGACGTGCGCGCCGTTCGGCGGGTCGCGCAGCAGCGCCTCCTTCAGCAGCTCGCCGCAGGCCTTGCCGTTGGCGGTCGGCGGCAGGCGCAGCGACAGCTTCACCGAGGTCTCCGGGCGCAGCACGTTGCCGGCCGACTCCAGCGGCGGCATGCCGCCGATGCCGGTGACCGACAGCGCCGGGCGCCAGGTGCGGTTGAGCACCAGTTCGGTCAGGTCCTCGTTCATCGGCTTGAGCCCGTCGACCAGCGGGAACTTGTCGAAGATGGCGGTATCGACCACTTCGGCCGCGCGTTTGGCCTGCTCCAGGCGCCCGGCCGGGATCTCGGTGTGCAGGCCGTCGAGCAGGATGCGGCCGGTGTTCTCGTCCTCGATCCGCGAGAGCAGCTGGCGCAGCAGGCGGAAGCTGGACGGCACCACGCCGGAGGCGTCGCCGGAGTGCACGCCCTCGTTGAGCACCTTGACCGTGAAGTTGCCGCCGGTCAGGCCGCGCAGCGAGGTGGTGCACCACAGCTGGTCGTAGTTGGCGCAGCCCGAGTCCAGGCACACCACCAGCGACGGCTGGCCGATGCGCCCGGCCAGGTGGTCGACGTAGGCCGGCAGGTCGTAGGAGCCGGATTCCTCGCAGGCCTCGATCAGGATCACGCAGCGCGCGTGCGGCAGGCCCTGCTCCTGCAGGGCGAGCACGGCGGCCAGCGAACCGAACAGGGCATAGCCGTCGTCGGCGCCGCCGCGGCCGTACAGCTTGTCGCCGCGCAGCACCGGCTTCCACGGGCCCAGGTCGGCATCCCAGCCGGTCATCTCCGGCTGCTTGTCCAGGTGGCCGTAGAGCAGCACGGTGTCCTCGCCGGTTTCCGGGCCGGAGGCCGGGATTTCCAGGAAGATCAGCGGGGTACGGCCTTCCAGGCGGACCACCTCGACCTGCAGGCCCGGGATCTTCTGCGCCTTGGCCCAGTCCTCCATCAGCGCCACGGCCTGGTCCATGTAGCCATTGGCAACCCAGTTCGCGTCGAACATCGGCGACTTGTTGGGGATGCGGATGTAGTCGACCAGCTGCGGGACGATGTCGTTGTCCCACTTGTCACTCAGAAATTGGCCGAGCTTGGCGCTGTCCATTCGGGAACTCCGGTTGCGAAGGTTTCAGATGCGCCCATTCTACGCCGTCCGTCTTGTAGGAATTTTCCTACAAGGAATCGGGAGGTTTGCCGGCTGCGGGGTGAAGGCGCGCCGGATAGGCTGTGTTCATGTGGCGCGGAACACTGGTCTGGCCGGCGGGAATGTCGGCATTCCAGTCCAAGCCACAAGGAGTAGCAGCGATGAAGCTTTTCACCGTGATGCTGAAGTCACTGGTTCTGGCGTTGTTGTTGACCGCATCGGCACATGCCACGGACAAGGTCGACATCAACACCGCCACCGCGGCGGAGCTGGACCGGGTACTGGTGAATGTCGGCGCCGCCAAGGCGCAGGCGATCATCGAGTACCGACAGGCGAACGGTCCTTTCAAGAGTGTCGAGGAACTGGCACTGGTGAAAGGCATCGGATTGAAGACGGTCGAACGGAATCGTGACCTGATCGGCGTGGGTGCAGGAACCGCCTCCGCCGCCAGGAGTGCCAAGGCGGCAGCGGCCAAGCCGGTCGAAAGGCGTTGAGCGTGAAGGAGTTGCACTATGTGAGTCGTCTGGAAGACGGCCACACGGAGAACCCCGCATAGCCAGGAGGCAGGGGAGAGGCAGGAAGCCTACAAGGACGTGAATATCGCCCGGTGTTGCACAGTGACGTGCAGCCGGGCGATTCTTTTTGGGCCGTGGCGGACACCCGATGGCTGGCAGCGCGTGTGGCGTTCCCGGTCAACGCCCGCCGCCAGGCCGGGCTGCGTTTCCTGCCGGCCATGCAGACAAGGCGGATGGCTCGTTCTGCGCACCGGAGCCGGCGGGGTTCGGCGCCCGCGCAGGGGCTGGCGATACTGCCCCGATCCAATCCGATCCGGCTCCGCCCGTGCCCGACCCGTGCCCAGCCATCGGTCGCCATGTCCCGCTGCTGCAGGCCTGCCGGGCAGCGCACCCGGTGCGGGGCCTGCGACATGCGACGCGACCCATCGCGACCCATCCCGATGAGGCTGCCCGCGGGCGCCGAGGGGGCTGGGTTGACCGCGGAAAGCCGCCGGTCCGCGCCCGCGCGATGCGGGCGCCCCTGCCTCAGACCACGCCGGTGGCGTAGTACACGCCGATGATCGCGAACACCGCCAGGGTCTTGATCAGGGTGATGGCGAAGATGTCCTTGTAGGACTGGCGATGGGTCAGGCCGGTGACGGCGAGCACGGTGATGACCGCGCCGTTGTGCGGCAGCGTATCCATGCCGCCGGAGGCCATTGCCGCCACCCGGTGCAGTACCTCCATCGGGATGCCGGCGGCCTGCGCGTTGGCGATGAAGCTGTCGGCCATCGCCGCCAGGGCGATGCTCATGCCGCCCGAGGCCGAGCCGGTGATGCCGGCCATGGCGGTGACGGAAATGGCCTCGTTGACCAGCGGGTTGGGAATCGAACCCAGTGCGTTGGCCACGACCAGGAAGCCGGGCAGGGCGGCGATGACCGCGCCGAAGCCGTACTCGGAGGCGGTGTTCATCGACGCCAGCATGGCGCCGCCGATCGCCGATTTCGTGCCTTCGGCGAAGGCGGCCACCACCGGCTTCCAGGCGAGGACGACGACGCTGAGGATGCCCAGCAGCAGCGCGCCCTGCACCGCCCAGATGGCGGCGACCTTGGACACTTCCTGCACCACCGGCGCGGGGTTGCCGATCACTGCCGGCAGGAACGACTGGCTTTCGCCGTAGAAGCCCGGGATCCAGCGGGTGAACAGGAAATTGGCCACGCCCACCAGCAGCAGCGGCAGTACCGCCAGCAGCGGGTGCGCGAGGCGGTCGCCCTGGAACGGTTCGGGCTCGTTGCGCAGCGCCTCGTCGGCACCGGCGTATCCCTCGCCGCGGGCGATGGCGACCCGGCGCCGCCATTCCAGGTAGCTCATGCCCAGCACCAGGATCACCACCGTGCCGATCACCCCCAGCCACGGCGCGGCCCAGCTGGTGGTGCCGAAGAACGAGGCCGGGATGATGTTCTGGATCTGCGGCGTGCCCGGCAGCGCGTCCATGGTGAAGGTGAAGGCGCCCAGGGCGATGGTGCCCGGGATCAACCGCTTGGGAATGTTGCTCTGGCGGAACAGCTCGGCGGCGAACGGGTAGACCGCGAACACCACCACGAACAGCGACACCCCGCCATAGGTCAGCAGGGCGCAGACCAGCACGATGGACAGCATCGCGCGCTGTGCGCCGACCAGGCGGATGGTGGCGGTGACGATCGATTTGGAGAAGCCGGAGATCTCGATCAGCTTGCCGAACACCGCGCCGAGCAGGAATACCGGGAAATACAGCTTCAGGAAGCCGACCATCTTGTCCATGAACAGGCCGGTGAACATCGGCTGCACCAGCGTCGGGTCGGTCAGCAGCACCGCGCCCAGCGCCGCCACCGGCGCGAACAGGATCACGCTGTAGCCCCGGTAGGCCACGAACATCAGGAAGCACAGCGCCGCCAGTACGATCAGAAACGACATCCCACGGCTCCCCGGCCAGACACGATGCCGCCGAGTATCGGGAGCCCGGCCGGACCGGCCCACTGTACGAACGGACGATACGCCGGGTCCTAACGTCCCGTTAACGTGCGCAACGTGGGCGGCATCCGTGTGCCGCCGTGTCATACCCGGGAGGAGGGAGACCAATGAAACGCAAGTATCTGAGCATGGCCGTGGGCTGTGCACTGCTGGCCCCGGCCGCGTTCGTGCAGGCCGAGGAACAGCAGCCGGCCGGCCACCAGCAGGCCACCCAGCTGGACGAAGTCACCGTGACCGCGCGCCGTCGCGCCGAGTCCATCCAGGACGTGCCGGTGGCGGTGTCGGCCTTCGGCGAGGAGCAGATCAAGGATCTGCAGGCCTCGACCGTGGAGGGGCTGCAGGGGGCGGTGCCGAACATGAACATCGCCCAGGGCCGCGGTTCGGCCAACAGCGTCAACGTGTTCATCCGTGGCATCGGCCAGCCGGATGCGCTGCAGACGTTCGATCCGGGCGTGGGCATGTACGTGGACGACGTCTACTACTCGCGCATCAACGGCGCGCTGTTCTCGCTGTTCGACATCCAGCAGCTGGAAGTGCTGCGCGGCCCGCAGGGCACCCTGTACGGCAAGAACTCCACCGGCGGCGCGATCAAGCTGACCACCAAGAATCCGTTCGACAACGAGGGCGGCGCGGTGGAAGTCACCGCCGGCGACTACGGCCGCCTGGAAGGCCGCTTCTACGTCTCGGGCAAGCTCAGCGACACCATCGCCGCCAGCATCGCCGGTGCCAAGATCACCAACGACGGTTACGTCAAGGACGCCGAGACCGGCAAGCGCTACAACGACGACGACACCGAGGCGCTGCGCTTCAAGATGGCGTTCAATCCGACCGACAGCTTCCGTGCCACGCTGTCGCTGGACACCACCAAGCAGGACGCGGCGCTGACCCTGGGCCGGCCGATGGCCAACCTGCGCCAGACCAGCCTCGCGCCGGCCGGCGTGATCGTGCTCAAGCCGGGCGAGACCGGCGAATGGAACCGTCGCGCCCTGACCTCGTTCAAGAATGGCGAGGGCCAGTACCTGAAGCACTCCGGCGCGTCGCTGGCGATGGACTGGGACATCAACGCGCAGTGGACGCTCAAGAGCATCAGCTCCTACCGCAAGCTCAAGACCAAGTCGTACATCGACATCGATGCCTCCGAGTACGAACTGGGCGACGTGCTGGTCGCGCTGAACCAGGACCAGAAGAGCCAGGAGTTCCAGCTGCATTACGACAACGGCTCCAACCTGCACGCCACCTTCGGCGCGTACTACATGAAGGAGAACGTGCCGTCCTACCAGGAGGCCTATGCCGACGACCTGTTCTCGTTCCTGGGGGCGAAGGTGCCGTTCCTGCGCACCATCAACGATGACCTGACCACCACCTCCAACGCCGCCTTCGCCCACCTCAACTGGGAGTTCGTGCCGAGCTGGACCGTGGCCGCGGGCGTGCGCTGGACCAAGGACAAGAAGGACTACGCCCGTTCCACCAGCACCTTCTGGGGCGCGCCGTTCACCGCCCTGAACGAAACCGTGGCCTTTGCCGCCAATGCCTCGTGGACCGCGGTCACGCCGTCGATCAGCCTGCAGAAGGCCTTCGGCGACAACCTGATGGGCTACGTGTCGGCCAACCGCGGCTTCAAGTCCGGCGGCTTCAACGGCCGCGCCAACACCAAGTACGACACCCAGCACGCCAAATTCGACCCGGAATACGTGTGGACCTACGAGCTCGGCCTGAAGGGCAGCTCGGCCGACCGCCGCTTCCGCGGCAGCGCGGCGGCGTTCTACAGCAACTACAGCGACTTCCAGGCGCGCGTCTCGCAGGACGTGGGCACCTTCCCGGTGCTGAACGCGGCCAAGCTCAACATCAAGGGCATCGAGCTCGAGGGCAGTGCGCTGCTGGGCGAGGCCACCACGCTGAGCGCGCAGATCGGCTGGATGGACGCCAAGTACGACAAGTTCGAGGACTTCCGCCTGGATCCGTCGTACCCGGGCTTCGATCCGAACGTGAACCATGACAACGTGCCGTTCTCGCCGGACTGGACCGCGCGCGTGGCCCTGCAGCACGTGTTCGCGCTGGGCGACAACGGCAACCTGACCTTCGGCGGCGATGTCTCCTACCGCGGCAAGACCTGGCTGAGCGTGGACAACCGTGCCGTGCTGAGCCAGGACGCCTACACCCTGCTGGGCGTCTACGGCGTGTGGGATTCGCCGCAGATGGCCTGGCAGGTGCGTGCCGGCGTGCGCAACCTGACCGACAAGGAATACAAGACCGAAGGCCAGGAGTTCGCCAGCGTGGGCAACATCCAGACCGCCTACTACGGCCTGCCGCGCAACTGGTACATGTCGCTGCGCTACAACTTCTGAGGCGCGTGCCGCAGTTCTGCAACCCAGCCCTCCCTGCGCCTGCAGGGAGGGCTTTTTCGTGCGCGGGCCCGCAGCCGTGGGCCGGCGGTGGCGGGGCGCGGCCGCATGCCGCGCACGGGAGCGGCGCACGCCGCGCGGGGGCGCCGGCCACCGTGCCGCCGCCGGGCCGGTGGCCGTGCGGTTCCGCCACGCGGGGCGTGCGCCGTATCCTGCCCGCCATGCATACGGGGAATGCTTGCGCATGTTGAGTCTGGTGACGGTGGCATTGGCCGGAGTGGCCTGGCTGGTGCTGATGTTCGGCGTCGCGCTGTACGGCGAACGCCGGCCAACCGTGTTCGCGCGCCACTGGCGCCATGTCTACGCGCTGTCGCTGGCGGTGCACTGCACCTCGTGGACGTTCTACGGCACGGTGACCCAGGCCGCGCGCTACGGCTGGCCACTGCCGCCGACCTTCGTCGGTGCGATCCTGTTCTACGCACTGGGCATCGGCATGATGGTGCGGCTGGTGCGGCTGGCCCGCGAGACCAATGCGACCTCGCTGGCCGACCTGATCGCCGCGCGGCTGGGGCGCGATGCGTGGCTGGCGGCCACGGTGACGCTGATCGCCGCGCTCGGGCTGATCCCCTACATCGCGCTGCAGCTCAAGGCGGTGGCGATGAGTTTCGCCATGCTCACCCTGCGCTCGGCCGATGCGGTGGACGCCGCGCCCTGGCGCGACAGCGCGCTGTACGTGGCGCTGGCGATGGCGCTGTTCGCGATGCTGTTCGGCGCGCGCCGCGCCGACGTGTCCGAGCACAATCGCGGGCTGGTGCTGGCGATGGCCGCCGAGTCGCTGTTCAAGCTGGGCGCGATGCTGGCGCTGGGCGCCTTCGTCTGGTTCGGGCTGGATGCGGTGGCGGTGCCGCCGCCCGCACCGGTGGCGGATGCGCCGGCCGGCGGCTTCATGCCGCTGGTGCTGCTCGGCGCGCTGGCGATGTTCCTGCTGCCGCACCAGTTCCACGTCGGCGTGGTGGAGTGCCGCGATCCGGCCGACATCCGCACCTCGCGCTGGCTGTTCCCGCTGTACCTGCTGCTGATCGCACTGCCGATCCTGCCCCTGGCGCGCGCCGGCAGCGCCCTGCTCGGCGACAGCGTGCCCAGCGACATGTACACCCTGGCCCTGCCGTTCTCGGCCGGGCATACCGGGGTGGCGCTGTTCGCCTTCCTCGGCGGGCTGAGCGCGGCCACCGGCATGGTGGTGGTCAGCACGTTGACCCTGAGCCTGATGATCGGCAACCACTGGTTCGCGCCGGGCCTGCTGCGCAGCACCTGGGCCCGCGCCGGCGGCGACCACCGCCGCGAGCTGGTGTGGCTGCGGCGCGCCGGCATCTGCGTGATCATGCTGCTGGCCTGGGCGTACAGCCGCCTGATCGGGGGCGGCAACGTGCTCGCCGACATCGGCGCGATCTCGTTCTCGGCGATGGCCACGCTGGTGCCGGTGCTGGGGTTCGCCATCTGGCGGCCGCAGACGCCACCGCGCGCGGCCATCGCCGGGGTGCTGGCCGGCTTCGCCACCTGGGCCTGGGTGCTGCTGCTGCCGACCCTGCTGGAGAGCAGCGGCAGGGTGCCGGCCTGGCTTGCCGACGGACCGCTGGGCTGGCGCTGGCTGGCGCCGGAGGCGCTGTTCGGCCTGACCGGCTGGAGCCCGCTGGGGCGCGCGGTCGGCGCCAGCCTGTTCGTCGGCACCGGTATGACGCTGCTGGCGATGGCCTGGCGCCGCGACACGCCCGACCGCGCCCGGCGCAACCTGGATGCCGACGCGCTGCGCGACGCCGGTCGCCGCTTCCTGCCATGGGAGAAGGTGCAGCGGCTGCTGGCCGATGCGCCGCGGCAGGGGCCGGTGCCGGCGGCGACCGAGGCCAGCATCGAGCGCGAGTTGTCCTCGGTGCTTGGCGCGGCGTCGGCGCGGCTGCTGCTCGATGCCGCGCGCCGCGAGAGCGGCGAACTGGCCACGGTCGCGGCCATCGTCAGCGAGGCCTCGCTGGACCTGCGCTTCAACCAGCAGGTATTGCAGGCGGCATTGCAGAACATGAGCCAGGGCATCAGCGTGATCGACCGCGAGCAGCGGCTGGTGGCCTGGAACCGCCCGTATGCGCAGTTGTTCGGCTTTCCCGATGAACTGCTGCAGGTCGGCCGGCCGATCATCGACCTGACCCGTTGGGCGCTGCAGGCGATGCCGCAGCGTGGCAGCGATGAGCGTGCGGTCGACCGGCGCCTGGCGTTCATGCGTGCCGGCACCGCGCACCTCACCGAGCGGGTGTTCCCGGACGGCCGCATCGTCGAGATCCGCGGCAACCCCATGCCCGGCGGTGGTTTCGTGGCCACCTTCACCGACGTCACCGAGTTCCGCCGCACCGAACAGGAACTGATGCGCAGCAACGAGACGCTGGAGCAGCGCGTGGGCGAGCGCACCGCGCTGCTGGAGTCGGCCAAGCGCGAGGCCGAGCGCGCCAACGACGCCAAGAGCCGGTTCCTGGCCGCCATCGGCCATGACCTGCTGCAGCCGCTGCATGCCGCGCACCTGTTCACCGATACCCTGGCGCAGCAGGTGGAGGCGCCGTCGCAGCGGCAGGCGGTGGTGCAGATCCGCGGGGCGCTGGATTCGACCACGCAGTTGCTCACCGGCCTGTTCGACATGTCGCGGCTGGAGGCCGGCGGACTGGTGCCGCAGCCGCGCGAGATGCCGCTGGCCGAGGTGCTCGACCCGCTGGCCTCCGAGTTCCGTGCCCTGGCGGCGGCGCGTGGGCTGGCCTTCCGCTACGTGCCGACCCGGGCCTGGGTGAACAGCGACCCGCAGCTGCTGCGGCGGGTGCTGCAGAACTTCCTGGCCAATGCGGTGCGCTATACCGCCCGCGGTGGCGTGCTGCTGGGCGTGCGCCGCGAGGGCGGGCGCCTGCGCATCGAGGTGCACGACACCGGGCCGGGCATCGCCGTGGCCGAGCAGCGGCGCATTTTCGAAGAGTTCCGGCGCGGCGAGGACAGCGGCGGGCAGGGGCTGGGCCTGGGCCTGGCGATCGCCGATCGCATCGCCGGCCTGCTGCAGGCGCCATTGCGGCTGCGCAGCGAACTGGGGCGCGGCACGGCGTTCTCGGTGGCGGTGTGTGGGGTGCGGATGCCGGTGCCGGCGGCAGCCCCGGCCGCGCCATCGCAGGCGCCGGGCACGGTCGCGCGCGGGGCGATCCGGGTGCTGGTCGTGGACAACGACCCGGCGGCACTGGCCGGGCTGGCGGCGCTGCTGCGCGGATGGGGCTATGACGTTGCCGAGGCATCGGCCGAGGCCGGCGCGGTCGCGGCGATGCAGGCCGCGCCGGCGGCACTGTGGCTGTTCGACTACAACCTGGACGACGGCGACACCGGCACCGCGCTGCAGGCGCGGCTGGGGGCGCGCTTCGGCACCCGGCCGACCCTGATCCTCAGTGCCGACGACAGCCTGGCCACCCGCCGCGATGTGCTGGAGCAGGGCCTGACCCTGCTGCACAAACCGGTGCGGCCGCTCGCGCTGAAGTCGATCATGGACCGGCTGCTGGCCGCGCGCGCGGTGGCCAGGCCATAGCGCGCGCGGTGGGGCGTGCTCAGCCCTGCGCGGTGCTGAATTCCTCGAACGCCGCCAGCGCGTTGGCCGCGTACATCAGCGACGGGCCGCCCCCCATGTAGACCGCCACGCCGAGCATCTCGCGGAACTCCTCCGGGGTGGCGCCCAGCCGGACCAGCGCCTTGGCATGGAAGCCGAGGCAGCCGTCGCAGCGGTTGGCCACGCCGATCGCCATGGCGATCAGTTCCTTGGTCTTTTCATCCAGCGCGCCGGCCGCCATCGCCGCCTTGCTGAGCGCGCCGAAGCCCTGCATCACATCGGCGTTGTGGGTGCGCAGCGGGGTGAGGTTGCGCGAGATGTCGCGGGTCAGGTCGGTGTAGGACGGAATGGCGCTCATCGGTGTTCTCCTTGGGGATCGGGGGCGCACGGTAGCTTGTGCGCAGGCAATAAACGGTGCGTTCAACCGCGCGGCGTGGTCATCGGCAGGCCCGCGTCGACCCAGGCCTGCATGCCGCCGGCGACGTTGACGCAGCGCACGCGCGGGTGCCCGGCCAGCGCCGCCTGGGCGATGCGCGAGCGCATGCCACTGTGGCAGATCAGCAGCAGTTCGCCGGTGGTGTCGGGCAGGTCCAGGCTCTCCAGTGCGCTGGCCGCACCCGCGCGGATGCGCGACAGCGGCAGCAGCCGCGCGCCGGGTGCGTGGCCACGGGCGAACTCGGCCGCTTCGCGCACATCCACCAGCACCGCGCCCGTGCGCTGGCGCGCGGCAGCTTCATGCGGCGCGAGCTGTCCGCCGCGGCCGCCGAACAGGGCCCGGAGCAGCGCGATCATGGCTTGCCCGCCTTGCCGCGGGCCGCGGGGCGGCCGCAGTAGATGCCGTGCAGGGTATGCATCACCGCCGCCGCCGGGCCGTCGGCCAGGGCGTAGACGATGGTCTGCGCTTCGCGCCGGGTCAGCACCAGGCCTTCCTCGCGCAGCACGGCCAGGTGCTGGGACAGGGCCGACTGGCTCAGGTCCAGCAGGGCGTTGATCTCGCCGACCGAACGCTCGCCTTCGGCCAGCAGGCACAGCACCTGCAGCCGGTTCTCGTTGGCCAGCGCCTTGAGCAGCTGCACGGCGTCGCCGGCATGCGCGCGCATCGCGGTCACGTCGAACGGCGGGCGGGAAGCGGTGGCGGCCATCATCATTCCAGTTCAAGGGGGAGCGCATCATTGCGCCATGCGTTGACGCCGCCGGCAAGCGAACGCACGTCGCTGAAGCCGAGCTGGCGCAGGCTGTCGGCGGCCAGCGCCGAGCGGCCGCCGGTCAGGCAGTACAGCAGCAGCGGACGGTCGGGGCGGGTCAGTTCCTGGCTGGTGGAACACGCCAGCGCCGGGTGGGCGTGGATGCGGAACTCCAGCACTCCGCGCGGGATGTTGACCGCACCGGGCAGGTGGCCGGCGGCATATTCGTCCGGCTCGCGCACGTCGATGAGCGCCACGCTGCCGGCCGGCCAGGCGGCGACTTCCTGCGGGGATGCCTCGCGGATGCGGGCGCGGGCGGCGGCGACCAGGTCGTTGATGGAGGCAGGCATGGCGGTTCCTTATATCAGTTGACGCTAATATTAGTAGATGCTAATGTTCATCGCAACCCGGCATCCGTGCCGTCCCGTGCAGCCCAGGAGAATCCGTATGAACCTCGATCGTGCCGTTCTTGCCTTCGCCGGCGTGATGGTCCTCGCCAGCGTCGCCCTCGCGCATTTCGTATCGCCGCTGTGGCTGTGGCTCACCGTGTTCGTCGGTGCCAACCTGCTGCAGGCCAGCGTCACCGGCTTCTGCCCGGCCGCCATCGTGTTCCGCAAGCTGGGCATGCCCGGCGGCTGCGCGTTCAAGTAAGGCGGCGCCGTGGAACAGAACACCATGCGCCCGCGCCATGCCCTGGCACTGCTGCTGGCCGCCTCCCTGGCGGCCTGCGGCGGGGGCCAGCCGCAGCCCGCCCCGATCAAGGTCGAGGGCCTGTCCAGCATCGAAGTGCGGTCCGCCGACGCCGGCGAAGGGCGCGGCTGGGATGGCGTGGTGGAGGCCGTGCGCCAGGCCACGCTGTCGGCGCAGACCAGCGGGCGGGTGGCGCAGGTGGAGGCCGATGTCGATGACCGGGTGGCTGCCGGGCAGGTGCTGTTGCGGCTGACCGCGGTCGAGCAGCAGGCGGGGGTGGACGCGGCGCGTGCGCAGGTGCGTGCCGCCGAGGCCGCCGCGCGCGAGGCCGAGCTCGACTATCGCCGCCATGCCGACCTGGCGCAGGGACAGTACGTGTCGCGGGCGCAGCTGGACCGCGCACGCGCCGCGCGCGACACCGCCGTGGCCGCGCGCGATGCGGCCCGGGCGCAACTGGCCAGCGCCGGCCAGCAGGGCAGCTACACCCTGGTGCGCGCACCCTATGCCGGCATCGTCAGCAGTCGCGACGTCGAGCCGGGCGAGAGCGTGAACCCGGGCCAGCCGCTGATGACGGTGTTCGCACCCGATGCGCTGCGGGTGGAAGTCAGCGTGCCGCAGTCCGAGGCCGATGCGATCCGTGCCGATGCCGTGGCGCAGCTGCGCCTGGACGACGGGCGCCAGGTCAACGCGGCGCAGGTGACGGTATTCCCGGCCGCCGATGCCGCGACCCATGCGGTGAAGGTGCGGGTGCTGCTGCCGGTGCTGGACGCGGCGCCCGTGCCCGGCAATACGGTGCGGGTGGTGTTCCCCGCGGTGAAGGGCGGCGCGTATCCGCAGATACCGGTCTCGGCGCTGTTGCAGCGGGGCGAGGTCGATGCCGTCTACGTGCTGGCCGATGGCCGGCCGTCGCTGCGGCAGCTGCGCCTGGGCGAACGGCGCGGCGACTGGGTGGAAGTGATCGCCGGGATCAAGGCGGGCGAGCGCGTCGCCGCCGATCCACTGGCCGCGATGCAGGCGCTGGCCGCCGCCCGCGGGGAGCGTTGACATGGCGCCGCACGATACGCCGCGGCTGGGTGTTTCCGGCCGCCTGGCCCGCATTTTCCAGGACAACCCGCTGACCCCGATCCTGGCGTTGCTGGGGTTGCTGCTGGGCCTGGTCGCGGTGGCGATCACCCCGCGCGAGGAAGAGCCGCAGATCGACGTGACCATGGCCAACGTCATCGTGCCGTTCCCCGGCGCCGACGCGCGCCAGGTGGAGCAACTGGTGGCCTATCCGCTGGAGCGCAAGCTGGCCGGGATCGAGCAGGTCAAGCACACCTATTCGGTCAGCCGCCCGGGGCTGGCGGTGCTGACCGTGGAGTTCGAAGTCGGCGTGCAGCGGCAGCCGGCGCTGGTGCGCCTGTACGACAAGGTGTTTTCGAACATGGACTGGATGCCGCCGGACGTGGGCGTCGGCCAGCCGATCATCAAGCCCCGCGGCATCGACGACGTGCCGGTGATGGCGCTGACGCTGTGGGCCGACACGGCCGCGCCACCGGCGGCGGACCGCGGTGCCGGCTGGCGTGGCGCGCTGGAACTGTCCGAAGTCGCGCATACGCTGGAAACCGAGCTCAAGCACATCCCCGGCACCCGTGACGTCTACACCATCGGCGCGCCCGAGCGGGCGATGATGGTGACGCTGGACCCGGCGCGCCTGGCCGCCCATGGCCTGGCGGTGAACGACCTGGCCGCGGCGCTGCAGGCGGCGAACCTGGCGCGCCAGGCCGGCGAACGCATCGGCGGCGACGGCGTGGTGCAGGTCAGCGCGGGGCGCTTCCTCGCCGACCGCGCCGACGTGGCCGGGCTGGTGCTGGGCGTGGCCGGCGGGCAGCCGGTGCGGCTGGCCGACGTGGCCACGGTCAGCGATGCCACCGACCTGCCGTCGAGCTACGTCTGGCACGGCGCGCCGGCCGGGCGCGACGGCCCGCGCACCGGCGTGGCGCCGGCGGTGACCCTGGCCATCACCAAGCAGCCGGGCAGCAATGCGGCCGACATCACCCGCGCGGTGCTGGACCGGGTCGAGGCGCTGCGCGGGCAGGCCATTCCCGAAGGCGTGGAAGTGGCCGTCACCCGCGACTACGGCGCGACCGCCAGCGACAAGGCGCAGACCCTGATCAAGAAGCTGGTGTTCGCGACCGGTTCGGTGGTGCTGCTGGTGCTGTTCGCGCTGGGCCGCCGCGAGGCGCTGGTGATCGGTTCGGCGGTGGTGCTGACCCTGGCGGTGACGCTGTTCGCGTCCTGGGCCATGGGCTTCACCCTCAACCGCGTTTCGCTGTTCGCGCTGATCTTCTCGATCGGCATCCTCGTCGACGATGCCATCGTGGTGGTGGAGAACATCCACCGGCACATGGCGCAGGGCGGAAAGACCCTGCGCGAGGCGATCCCGCCGGCGGTCGACGAAGTAGGTGGGCCGACCATCCTGGCGACCTTCACCGTGATCGCCGCGCTGATGCCGATGGCCTTCGTCAGCGGGTTGATGGGGCCGTACATGCGGCCGATCCCGATCAACGCCTCGGTCGGCATGGTGCTGTCGCTGCTGATCGCGCTGGTGGTCACGCCGTGGCTGTCGCTGAAGCTGCTGCGCCGCCATGCCGGCGAAGCGGTGGCCGGCGCCCACGGCCATGTCGAAGGCGGCATGGCCGCGCGCCTGCACCGCGTGTTCGAGCGGGTGATGACGCCGTTCCTGGCCGGTGACGGCGCCGCGCGCCGGCGGCGCCTGCTGTTCCTCGCCATGGCCGTGCTGGTGGCGCTGGCCGCGAGCCTTGCGGTGTTCCGCCTGGTGGTGCTGAAGATGCTGCCGTTCGACAACAAGTCCGAACTGCAGCTGGTGGTGGACATGCCCGAAGGCAGCACTCTGGAGGCCACCAACGCGGTGCTCGCCGAGCTGGCCGGCGTGCTCGACCGCACCCCGGAAGTGCTGCACTACCAGGGCTACGCCGGCACCGCCGCACCGATCAATTTCAATGGGCTGGTACGCCAGTACTACCTGCGCGAGGGCGCCAACGCCGGCGACCTGCAGGTTAACCTGGTCGACCGCCACGCGCGCAGCCGCAAGAGCCACGACATCGCCGTGGCGCTGCGCCCGGAAGTGGCGCGGATCGGGCGCCGCCATGGCGCCTCGGTGAAGGTGGTGGAAGTGCCGCCGGGACCGCCCGTGCTGTCGCCGATCGTGGCCGAGCTGTACGGCCCGGACTATGCGCGCCTGCGCCAGATCGGGCGCACGCTGACCCAGCGCTTCCTCGACACCGGCGGCATCGTCGACGTCGACAGCAGCGTCGAGGCCGATGCCGCGCGCGAGGTGCTGGTGGTGGACCGCGAGCGCGCGGCGCGGCTGGGCGTGTCGCAGGCGGACATCGTGCAGACGATCGCCGCCGGGCTGTCGGGCAGCGACGCCAGCCACGTCATCGACAGCGGCTCGCTGTACCCGCGCCCGATCCGGCTGCGGCTGCCGGCCACCGGCCAGGCCACGCTCGACGGCGTGCTGGCGCTGCGGGTACGCGGCGGCAACGGCCAGCTGGTGCCGTTGTCGGAGCTGGTGACGGTGCGGCGCGCGCAGTGGGATGGCGCGATCCAGCACAAGGACCTGCTGCCGGTGGTGTACGTGATGGGCGACGAGAGCGGCAGCATCGACAGCCCGCTGTACGGCATGTTCGACCTGGTCGGCCAGGTCGGCGACAACGCCATCGACGGCCAGCGCCTGTCGCAGTTCTTCGTGCGCCAGCCGACCGACGGCGCCGGCTTCGGCATCAAGTGGGACGGCGAATGGCAGATCACCTACGAGACCTTCCGCGACATGGGCATCGCCTATGCCGCCGGCATGGTGCTGATCTACCTGCTGGTGGTGGCGTACTTCCGCAACTACGCGGTGCCGCTGGTGATCATGGCGCCGATCCCGCTGACCGTGATCGGGGTGATGCCGGGCCATGCGCTGCTCGGGGCGCAGTTCACCGCGACCAGCATGATCGGCATGATCGCGCTGGCCGGCATCATCGTGCGCAACTCGATCCTGCTGGTGGATTTCATCAACCACCTGGTCGAGCGCGGACAGACCCTGGAGCAGGCGGTGGTCGATGCCTGTGCGGTGCGCGCCCAGCCGATCGCGCTCACCGCGCTCGCGGCGATGGCCGGTGCGTTCTTCATCCTCGACGACCCGATCTTCAACGGCCTGGCGATCGCGCTGATCTTCGGCATCCTGGTGTCCACCGTGCTTACCCTGGTGGTGATCCCGCTGCTGTACTACGCGCTGCTGTCGCACCGTCGCCGGCGCCAGGCGCAGGCATGACCCGTGGCGCGGCGCGTACCCGCGCGCCGCGCGCTACAGGTCGCTTTGCCGGCTGGGGTCGCTCAGTTCCAGTTCGCGCAGCACCACGCTGGCCTGGGTGCGGTTGCGCACGCCCAGGCGCTCGAAGATCGCCGACAGGTGCGCCTTGACCGTGCGCTCCTGCACGTCCAGGCGGTCGGCGATCTGCTTGTTGAGCAGGCCCTCGGCGACCAGCGCCAGTACCCGGAACTGCTGCGGCGACAGGCTGGCCAGGCGTGCGGCCAGTTCGCTGTCGTGGCTGGAGGACTGCGCCCGCGCCACCGCTGCGCGCAGCGACGCCGGCAGCCATTGCTCGCAGGCCATGACGCTGCGGATCGCCTCGCGCAGCTCGTTCAGTCCCGAGCTCTTGGGCAGGTAGCCGGCGGCGCCGTGGTCGAGTGCGCGCCGCACCACGCGCGGGTCGTCATTGGCCGACACCACGATCACCGCCACGCCCGGGTGCTGGGCGCGGATCGCCGCCAGCCCGGCCAGCCCGTGGTTGCCGGGCATGTGCAGGTCGAGCAGGATCAGGTCGGTGTCGGGCGCGGCGTCCAGCGCGGCCAGCACGCCCTCGAGCGACTCGGCCTCGCGCACCTGCAGGTCGGCCACCGCCTCGCCCGCGGCCTGGCGCAGCGCGGCGCGGAACAGCGGGTGGTCGTCGGCGATCAGCAGGCTGGGCATGGGGCAGGAAGGGGCGGGTGATGCCTGCATTGTCGGCCAATGTGTGGCGGCGGCGCATCCCGGCCGGCAGCGGCGCCGCTGGCGCGGTCGCGGTGCCGGGCAGGCTGCGCTGCCATGCGCTTACTGCGCGGTCCAGGCGCCATCCATCGGCAGCGCCGCGCCGGTGAGGTTGTGCGCCTCGCGGCGGCACAGCCACACCACCATCGCGGCGATGTCCTCGGGCAGCGACATGCGCAGGCTGGGCTGCTTCTCCTCGAGCAGGGCGCGCACGCCGTCGTCGCGGCTGCCGCCGTTGCGGTGCGCCTGGATCTGCGGCTCGATCAGGGGGGTCTCCACCCAGCCCGGGCATACGCAGTTGACCGTGACCCCGCCGCTGTCGCGGCTGCCGGCCGCGGCGTATTCCAGCGCGGCCACCTTGCTCAGGCCGACGATGCCGAACTTGCTGGCCACGTAGGGCGCCTTGTTCTTCGACGCCACCAGCCCGTGCACCGAGGCGATGTTGACCACCCGGCCGTAGCCGCGCGCGGCCATGCCCGGCAGCGCCTGCTGCATGGTGTGGAAGGCGGCGCTGAGGTTGATGGCGATGATGTCGTCCCACTTGCCCGCCGGCTGCTCGGCCAGCGGCGCGGCATGCTGGATGCCGGCGCAGTTGACCAGCACGTCGAGCGCGCCCCAGTCCTGCACCGCGGCCATCATCGCCTCGATCTCGGCTGGATTGCGCAGGTCCGCGCCGAAGTGGCGCGACTGCCCGCCGGCCGCGGCGACGCTGGCCAGCGCGGCATCGATCTGCCCGGCCGTGCCCAGGCCGTTGATCGCCACGCGCGCACCGGCGGCGGACAGGGCCTGGGCGATGGCCAGGCCGATGCCCGACGTGCTGCCGGTGACCAGCGCGGTGCGGCCCTGCAGGAAGCGGTCCATGGGAACTCCGTGAAACAGTGGGGAAGGCTGCAGAACGTAGCAGCCGGAACGTAAGCGCCGCGTGGTACGAAAGTACGATGGGCCGGGCGGGGCGCTCTGCTAGTGTGGGGACATGACTACTTCCCTCCTGCGCGCCGCCTGCGGCCTCATCGTCGGATTCGGCCTGGCGTCGTGCGCCAGCGGCCCTGCGTCCAAGTCCGTGGAGTCTTCCATGTTCAGCAACGAACTGCGCAGCGAGCATCGCGGCAACGACGACCTGTTGACCGCCGGACTGGGCCTGGCCGGGCTGCGCAGCCTGGCGCCGCCGGCATTCGCCGATGCCGGCGCGCCCACCGTGGAGGAACTGCGCCGGCGCGCGCTGTGGGGCAGTTGGCGCGGCATCGCCGATCTGGCCCCGGGCGGTGGCTATGGCGACCTGTTCGGCGACCTGGCGCCGGTGCCGGGGCGCGAGTATTCGGCCTATGCGCGCCTGCCCGGCGCCCACCAGCCGCACCGCGTGCTGGCGCAGGTGCCCGATGGTTTCGACACCAGCCGACGCTGCGTGCTGGTGGCACCGGCGTCCGGTTCGCGCGGCATCTACGGCGCGGTGTCGGTGGCGGCGGCCTGGGGCCTGCCGCGCGGCTGCGCGGTGGTCTACACCGACAAGGGCGCGGGCAGCGACTATTTCGACCTGGATGCGCAGATGGGCGTGCGTGCCAACGGCATGGTCGGCGCGCTCGGCGAGGCCGCCGACCTGGCGTTCGTTCCGGATGCGCCGGTCAATGCGTCCGGCGTGGCGTTCAAGCACGCCCATTCGCGGGACAACCCGGAAGCGGACTGGGGCCGCCACGTGAAGCAGGCCGCCGAGTTCGCGCTGTTGGCGCTGGACCAGGCGTTCCCGCAGGCCGCGCCCTTCACTTTCGCCAATACCCGGGTGATCGCGGTGGGCATCTCCAACGGCGGCGGCGCGGTGCTGCGCGCGGCGGAGATGGAGGGCGACTGGCTGGACGCGGTGGTTGCCGGCGAACCGAGCGTGCTGTCCAGTGGCGCCGGTTCGCGCGCGCTGTACGACTACGCCACCGAGGCGGCGCTGCTGATGCCGTGCGCGCAGCTGCACATGGCCGACCTGCCGCAACCGCCGCTGACCGCCGCGCTGCAGGCCGGCGCGGCCGTGCGCTGCGCCACGCTGGCGGCCGAAGGCGTCATCGCCGGTGCCACCCCGGCGGCGCAGGCGCGGTCGGCCTACGAACTGATGCTGGACAAGGGCTGGACCGACGCCGCGCTGCGTGCCGGCGCGTTGTCCACCGGCTTCGACCTGTGGCGCGCGGTCGCCGCCGGTTATGCCTCGGCCTATGGCCGCTATGGCGTGGGCCAGCATCCGTGCGGCTTCAGCTTCGCTGCGCAGAACCCGGATTTCTCGCCGCGTGCGGCCACCGCCGCCGAACGCGCGGCGTGGATCGCCGATGGCAGCGGCATCCCGCCGGGGGCCGGGGTCGGCCTGCTCGACAGCAAGGTGCAGTTGCCGGACCTGACCTACCCTGGACTGAAGTGCCTGCGTGGCCTGTGGGACGGGCAGGGCGAGGATGCCCGCCGCGTGCAGGCCGGCATCGAGGCCACCCGTGCCGGGCTGCCGCGCAGCGGCCTGCCGGTGATGGTGGTGCACGGCACCGACGACGGCCTGATCCCGCCGGCGTTCAGCAGTGCCCCCTATGTGGCCGCGGCCAAGGCCGCCGGGCGCGAGGTGAACTACTGGCAGGTGCGCCATGTGCAGCACTTCGACGGCTTCCTCGGGTTGCCCGACTACGGCGCGCGCTACCTGCCGCTGCTGCCCTACGTGCATGCCGCGCTGGACCGCGTGCAGGCGCGCCTGGACAAGGGCACGCCGTTGCCGGCCGACGCGGTGATCCAGACCACGCCGCGCATGGGCAAGCCGCTGTCCGCCGAGAACCTGGCGCTGCCCAGGTAAGCGGCGCGCGCACAATCCGGGCCGTGGCCGCGCCGCGGCCATGGCGGGCGGCGTGGCATCATGCGCCGATGGATATCCTGACGACGCCTTCCCGGGTGATCCCGGCCGCCGACTACCACCGCGAGCGGTGGCGCAACGGCCTGGGCTGGACCCGCGAAATCCTGCGCCTGCCGGAACAGGGGCAGTGGCAGCTGCGCCTGTCCATCGCCGAGATCGAGCGCGACGCGGCGTTCTCCGCGTTCCCCGGCATCGAACGCGAACTGGTGCTGCTGGAGGGCGAGGGCCTGCGCCTGCGCTTCGCCGATGGCCGCTGCGAAACCCTGTTGCCGCCCTACCAGCGGCTGCGCTTTGCCGGCGAGGATGAACTGACCGGCGAACTGGTCGATGGCCCGAGCCGCGATTTCAACCTGATGTGGCGCCGTGACGACCTGCACGCCGAACTGCTGCACCGGCCGCTGGTCGGCAGCATGCTGTTCTTCTGCGAACCGCAGGCGGCGTGGGCGATCCACCTGCTGGCCGGGCAGGCGGCATTCGAGGACCCGATGCTGCCGCCGCTGGAGGCCGGCGATACCGCCTGGCTGGGTGCGGGCGAGCGCCGGCGCCACGCGCTGCACGGTGGTGGCGAGCTGCTGGCGATACGGGTGACGCCGGCCGCGGACGTCGCCTGAGGCGCTGGCGGCGCGACCGGGAGCGATGATGGGCGGAACCACGCGCAAGGACGTCGATGCCTTCATCGATGCGCTCGATCACCCGCTGCTGCCGCTGATACGCGCGCTGCGCACGCTGCTGCTGGCGCTGGACCCGGCGATCAGCGACGAGATCAAGTGGAACGCGCCGAGCTTCCGCACCACCGGGCACTTCGCCACGATGCAGCTGCGCAGGCCCGACGCGGTGCGCCTGGTCCTGCACCTTGGGGCCAGACCACGCAGCCTGCCGGCGGCGGCCATCGCCGATCCCGACGGCCTGCTCACCTGGCTCGGTCCGGACCGTGCGTTGCTTGAATTCCGCGCCGTCGCCGAACTGGACAGCCGCCGCGCCGCGGTGACGGCGCTGCTCCGGCAATGGATGGCGCAACTGGCGTGAAGCAGGGCGCGCGCCTGCCGCCGCCAGCCCGGTGCCGTCAGTACACGTCGCGGCGGTAGCGCCGCTGCATCACCAGCTGTTCCTTGCATTGGCTTCCCAGCGCCTGCGCGATCACCGCGTCCACCGCCGGTGCCATGCCCTGCAGGCTGCCGCAGACCAGCACGGTGGCGCCGTCGTCGACCCAGCGCCGCAGCCGCGCCGCCTGCGCGGCCAGTGCGTCCTGCACGTAGCGGTGGGGGCCGCCATCGCGGCTGAACACGGCATCCAGGTGTTCGATCCAGCCCTCGCGGTGCCACTGTTCCAGTTCTTCGCCGAAGTGGAAATCGTGCGCGCGGTTGCGTTCTCCGAACAGCAGCCAGTTGCGCCGCGCGCCGGCGTCGATGCGTGCGCGCAGGTGCGCGCGCAGGCCGGCGATGCCGGTGCCGTTGCCGATCAGCACCAGCGGCGCGTCGCCGGCCGGCGGGTGGAAGTTGGGGTTGGAGCGCAGGCGCAGGTCGATGCGCGCGCCGATGGCGGCGTGGTCGCACAGCCAGCCGCTGGCCAGGCCCGGGGTGCCGTCCGGATGCGACTGCCGCCGCAGCAGCAGCCGCAGGTGGTTCTCCGATGGCAGCGAGGCGATGGAGTATTCCCGGTGCGGCAATGGCTGCAGCGCCGCCGCGAACGCGTCGGGCCCGTTGCCGTCGAGCGTGTCGGGCAGCCGGGCGGTGGCCAGCCGTTCGCGCAGCAGGCGGCCATCGGCCAGCGTCGCCTGCGTGTCCAGCGCATGCGCGCGCATCCATTGTTCGACCGTGGCCGGCGCATGCCGCGGACCGATCTCGGCGATATCGCCGGCCTGCCAGGCGGGCAGCTCGCCGTCGGCCGGTTGCAGGCACAGCTGGAACACCGGGCCGCCGACGCTGCCGGGATTGGAGCAGGTGCGCGCCTGCAGCACCCAGGGCTGGTAGTCGGGCGTGCTCCAGTCGGCCTGGACGCTGCCGTCGCCGAACTGGCCCAGCAACTGCTGCCAGTGGCGCAGCGCGGCCGGATCGGCGTTGTCCACTTCCACCGTATCGAACAACGGCTGCGCGCCCTGCCGGCGCAGCCAGTCGTCGAGGCGGTGGCCGAACGCGCAGTAATCCGTGTAGCTGCGGTCGCCCAAGGCCAGCACCGCGTATTGCAGGTCCGGCAGCGCCGGTGCCTGCCGCATCACCTGGCCGAGGAAGGCCAGGGCGTGGTCGGGCGGGTCGCCTTCGCCGGTGGTGCTGGCGATGAACAGCGCCTTGCGGGTGCCGGCCAGCAGCGCCGCATCGACCTGGTCGAGCGCCCGCAGGCGCACCCGGCAACCGCCATCGCGCAGGCTCTGCGCGGTATGCCCGGCCAACTGCCGGGCGAAGCCGGTCTGGCTGGCCCAGACCACCAGCAGCGGGGGGTGCCCGGCCTCGCCGGTATCGTCCTGGCGCGGGCGTGCCCGCCACCACAGCGCCGCGCACCACGCCGCATAGGCGAGCACCGCGGCCAGCGCGATCCAGCGCCGCGCCGGCAGCGGCGTGGGCTGCCAGCCGTCTTCACCCAGGTGCAGGCGCAGCAGCAGCGCGGCGATGGCCAGCAGCGCGGCGATGACCACGGCATTGCCGGCGATGGCGCGCATGGAGCCCGTGCGGTTCATGCGCTGCCCGCATCCAGCTGTTGCCGGAAGCCGCGCGACAGTGTTTCCACGGGGCCTTCGGTACCACGCTGGAGGAAGCGCGCGGCCAGGCCATGGGCATCGGCGAAAGCGCATCCCTGGTCGGCCCCCATCACCGTCAATGCGGTGGCCCAGGCGTCGGCCAGCATCGCCTCGTGGTGGAGCACGGTGACCGCGGCGGCGGCGCGCGCCACCGGCGCATGCCGGCGCGGGTCGAGGGTGTGGCTGTAACTCACCCCGTCGTGTTCATAGCGGTGCCAGCGGTCGCCGGAGGTGGCCACGGCCAGGTCGTCGAGTGCCAGCACGCGCGGCGGCTGCCCGCTGCCGGCATCCTCGTCCGGTGCCGATTCGACCAGTACCCGCCACGGCTGGCCGTCCGGCTTGCGGCCACGGCCGTGCAGTTCGCCGCCGACCTCGACCAGCGCCGCTTCGATGCCCTGGCCGTGCAGCCAGCGGCTGACCGCGTCCACGCCATAGCCCTTGGCGATCGCCGACAGGTCCAGTTGCAGGCCGCCGGGTTGCAGCAGCGCCTGCGCCTGCGCGTCCAGCTGCAGCCGCTCCCAGCCGCAATGCGCGGCGACGCGGGCGACCTGCGCGGCATCGGGCGGGTCGCGGTGCCGCGCGTCGGCGCCGAAACCCCACAGCGCCACCAGGGGGCCGACGGTAGGGTCGAAGGCGCCGCCGCTGCGCTCGGCCACGGCATGCGCGGCCAGCAGTACGCGCCAGAAGTCGTCCGGCAGCGCCTGCCAGTGGCCACTGGCCGCACGGTTGTAGCGGCTGATGTCCGAGCCGGGTTCCCAGGTGCTCATCTGCGCGACCACGCGGTCGAGCTGCGCCTGGATGCCGGCATGCAGCGGATGCAGGTCGCGGTCGCGCGGCACCACCAGCTTGACGCTCCAGGTGGTGCCCATGGTGTGGCCGCCGAGTGCGGCGATGTCGGATGACATGGCGTCGGGGAGGGATGGGGGGAACGGGGCAGGCCGGAGGCGGCCGCCATTGTCGCGGCGGCCGGCGGGAACGGGGAGGAGCGGCGCGGGCAGCTCCTCCCCACGTGCCAGCGCCTTACTGCGGCAGTACTTCCAGGGTGGCGACGTAGCTCAGCCGGCGCTGCCTGGCCTGCGGCGTGCTGGTCTTGCCGTCGCTGGTCGAGGTCTCCAGCCAGTACATGCCCGCCTCCGGCCAGGTCACCTTGAAGCTGCCGTCGGCGCCGGTGGTCACCTTGATCTCGTCCTGCGCGTTGCGGTAGCGGGTGGCGCCACGCACGATTTCCACTTCCAGTCCACTGGCCGGCTGGCCGTCGACCACCAGTTTGAACGTGGCTTCCTCGCCGGCGAACAGGTCGTTGGGATGGGTGACCGGCACCAGTTCCAGGCCCGTGCCGGTGGCCGCGACGGTGCTCGGCTTGCCCTTGGTGACGAAGGTCTCCACCCGGCCGATGCCTTCGGTGACCTGGAGGTTCTGCGCGTTCTTCGGGATCTTGGTGGCCAGGTCCTCGGCCGTGGCGTTGCGCAGGAAGCCGCCACGGGCGCCGCCCATGCCACCGGCCGCCGGCTTGTCCTTGGCCGCGGCCAGGCTCTCCGGGGTATCCCAGCGCGCGGACAGGCCACGGTTGAGGTTGGCGATGCGGTAGGTGCCTTCCTGCGCCAGCGGCACGTCGAACACGCTGCGGTACTTGCCGGTGGCCGGATTCTGCGGCGGCAGCGTGCTGCCGTCGGGCGCGGCAATGCTGACGTTGTCCAGGCGCATCGGCACGTGGTCGGGGTAATAGAGCTGGTTGGACACCGCGGCGTCGACCGTCACCCAGGCATCGTTGCCGGCGACGACGGTGGCCGAGGGCAGCAGCCACTGCTTGTGGGCCAGGGCGGAGAACGGGAGCGAGGCGGCGATCAGCGCGGCGAGCAGGGTGGTGCGTTTCATGCGGGTTTCTCCTTGTCCGGAACGTCAGGGCTTGGTGGCGAGGGTGACCAGGCCGAGCTCGCTCTGGCCCCGGGCGCTGCCGTTGCCGGCCTTGCCCTTCCACTCGAATGGAATCTTCAGCAGCTCGCGGCCACCGACTTCGCGCACGGCCTCCACCACCAGGGTGTACTGGCCGGCAGGCAGGGCGCGCAGCTGCGGCTGGCTGTCACTGAAGCCCAGCGCGTGCTTGCCGGCCGGCCGGGTCGGGCCGGTCACGCCATCCACCGGCACCTGCAGGGTGCGGCCGCTCTTGCGCCACCACTGGCGCAGGTCGGGCAGCCACTTGGTGCCATGGCCTTCGGCGTTGGACGTCTGCTGGTACCACACCGACAGGTTGGCCACGGACTTCTGCCCGCCATCCTCGATCCACACCGCCACGTAGGGACGGTGGTACTCGGCCACGTTGAGCCTGGGGATCTCGACGTTGATGTCCAGGCTCGCGGCGTAGGCCGCCGGGGTGGCGGCGAGCAGCCCGCTCAGGGCGATGGTGAGGGTGACGCGCATGGTGCGACTCCGTAGGGGAAGCGTGTGTCAGTGGATGAGGAGCAGGGCGATCAGCAGCGGGACCAGCAGGCCCAGCCCGACCAGCGGCCAGGTCATGCGCCGTTGCCGCGCATGCAGGTGCAGCAGGAACAGGCCGGTGATGCAGAACACCAGGCAGGCCACCGCGAACAGGTCGATGAACCAGCCCCAGCCGGCGCCGGCGTTGCGGCCCTTGTGCAGGTCGTTGAAGTACGACACCCAGCCGCGGCGGGTCCGTTCGAACTCCACCGCGCCGGTCTCGCGGTCGATGCTCAGCCAGGCGTCGCTGCCGGGGCCGGGCAGGGACAGGTAGACCTCCTGCGGCGACCATTCGGCCGTGCGCCCGCCGATGGCCAGGTCCAGCTCGCGCGCCAGCCAGTCGGCAACCCGCGCCGGCAGCGGCGCATTGCCGTCTTCCTGCGTGGCCAGCGCCTGCAGCAGCGGCGGCGGCAGTTCCAGCTGGCGGTTGCTGACCTCGGGCGTGCCCTCGATCTTCGCGGCATGGTTGAGGGTGATGCCGGTGGCCGCGAACAGCAGCATGCCGATCAGGCAGACCGCCGAGCTGATCCAGTGCCACTGGTGCAGCGTGCGCAGCCAGAAGCCGCGGCTGGCCTGCTGCTGGACGAGATCGGCGGGGGAGCGTTCGGTGGACACGTGCGTGGTGCGGTGGAAAGAGATGGAATTAGAACATTGATGAGAATGATTCGCAATTTGTATCGCTCTGTGTCCCGGCCTGGCGGGTGGAGCAGGCGCCACCCGCCAGGGTGGATCAGAAGCGCACGTTCAGGCTCATCCAGACGCTGCGCGCCTTGTCCTTGTTGTTGTAGTCGTCCTCGAACAGCACCTCGTTGGTCACGTCGCCGTAGATGCCGTTGCCGTTGAGGTCGTTGAACGAGGTCTGGTAGGTGGTGAAGTCGCGGTCGAGCAGGTTGTTGATGCGCGCGTTGATGGTCAGCCAGCCGGTGGCCTCGTACGACGCCCCCAGGTGCAGCACCGTGTAGTCCTTGTAGTACAGCTCCTTGCCGGTGACGGCGCTGACGCCGCGGTAGCGCCTGGAGCGTGCCTCGGCGGTCAGGAACAGGCTCAGGCGGTCGCTGGCCTGCCAGTCGAACGTGGCATTGGCCATGTGCCGGGCGCTGTTGCCCAGCGGCAGCCCCTTCTCCGCGCCGCTCTTCTGCTCGCTGTCGGTGAAGGTGTAGTTGGCGCGCAGGCCGAAGGCGTCGCTGATCGCCCAGCGCGCGGCCAGCTCGGCGCCCTGGATCACGACTTCGTCGATGTTGACCGTGCGGTTGCTGCTCGAATAGCCCAGCTCGGCATACTCGCCGCTGCTGGTGCAGCTCAGGGCCAGGCCGGCGCCGCACGGCTGGCTGTCGATCTTGTCGTCGAAGCGGTTGTGGAACAGCGTGGCGTTGAAGTTGTGGCCCTGCGGGTGCTGCCAGTACACCGCCAGCTCGGTGCTGGTGCTGGTTTCCGGCTTCAGGTCCGGGTTGCCGAAGAACGGCAGCGTGCCCTGGCCGCCGAAGCCGATGACGCCGTCGTACAGGTCGGTGGTCCTGGGCGTCTTGAAGCCGGTGCTGACGCCGCCCTTGATCGTCCACTGCTCGTTCAGGGCATAGACGCCGTACAGGCGCGGGCTCAGGTGGTCGCCGAACACCTTGTGGTCGTCGTAGCGCAGGCCCGCGGTGAGGGTCAGCGGCGCGCTCACCTTCCAGTTGTCCTCGACGAACAGCGAGTACATGTCGTGTTCCTGCTTCAGCCCGGGCGTGCCCTTCTCGGTGCCGAACACGCCGTCGGTCAGTTCGCCGCGGATGACCTGCGTACCGGCCACCAGGGTGTGCTCGCCGGCGGCCTGGAACGGAATGTCGAGCTTGGCGTCCAGGGTGTACTGCGCGCTCTCCAGGGTGCGTTTGGGGCGCGGCAGGAAGGTGGACTCGGCCAGGGCGCGGCGCTCGGCCAGGCCCATGCCGGCGTACGCGCCGGTACCGTCGATCATCGTCAGCAGGCGTTCGCGCTCGGCCACGGTGAACGGCAGGGTGCGGCCATCGTTGTTGGTGGCCACCCGCGCCAGCGAGACGAAACTGTTGCCGATGTCCCACTGGCCTTCGTGGGTCAGCGCCCAGGCATCGCGGGTGAACGCCTGCGATGCGCTGTAGCCGACCCGCGGGTCGGCACGGCGCGCCCAGGTGCCGCCGTTGGCGCGGCAGGCGGCGGCATTGGCGCCGGTCGCGCCGCTGCAGTAGTTGGATGCGCGCCAGATGCTGTTGATGTTGTCGACGGTACCGACGGGATACTCCTCCACGCCGCTGTCGTTGATCTTGATCTTGTTGTCGTAGGTTTGCCGCGAGGTGTCGTAGTCCAGCGACAGGGTCTGGTTGTCGGACGGCATCCAGGCCAGGGTGATGCCACCGGCCTTGTTGGTGTTGTCCACGGTCTTGCCGCCGCTGCCGAAGCCCAGCGGGCGGGTGTGCTGGCCGCCGGCCGGATCGGTGGCCGGCGCGTAGGTCGGGTTGGAGGCCTTGCGCTCGTACCAGCTGCCGCGTGCGCTCAGGTTGAGCACCCCGGGCAGCAGCGGCCCGGTAACGAAGAAGTCCACGGTGCTGTCGTCGCCGAACGCGTCGTCGGTCTCGACGGTGCGGGCGATGCTGGCCGAGCCGTGCCAGCTGTCGAGGGTGCGCCGGGTGATGATGTTGATCACCCCGCCCATGGCGTCGGCGCCATACAGCGTGGACATCGGCCCGCGGATCACCTCGATGCGCTCGATCGCGTCCAGCGGCGGGATGTGGTTGAACTGGTTGCCGCCGAAGTTGTTCGGGTAGATGTCGCCGTGGTTGTTCTGGCGGCGGCCGTTGACCAGGATCAGCGTGTAGTCCGCGCCCATGCCGCGCATGGAGATGGTGCCCTGGCCGGTCTTGTCGCGGGTTTCGCCCACATCCACGCCTTCCAGGTCGCGCACCGCGTCCAGCAGGGTCATGTACGGACGCCTGGACAGCTCCTCGTGGGTGATCACCGAGATGCTGGCCGGTGCGGCGGTGATCTTCTGCTCGAAGCCGGACGCGGTGACCACCACGGTGTCCAGCGTGGACGGCTGCGGCGCGGGGACGCCGGAGGCATGGGCCAGCGCCGGCAGCGCGGCGAGCAGGGCGAGGGCGAGGGAAGTGCGCGCGGCGGGCGCGCGGAAGCGATGGCGCAGAGCCATGGGAAGACCTCGGGAACGGAACGGGAAAAGGCACGGCGGGCCGCTGGCGCGCGGGCGCCACGGCAGCAATGGATGGGGCGGCGGAACAGGCGCGGCGTGGCCGCGCGGCGGCGGCTCAGCGCGGAGGGGGCGCCTGGCTGCGCTGCGACCGCCAGTGGGTGGGCAGGGCGGCCGGCGGTACGGGCAAGGCGCCCGGCAGGGGAGGCTGGAGGTATGCGGCCATGTCCATGGCACGGGCCGCCGGGCGCGGGGGCGCGGCGCGCAGCCAGGCCGCGCGCGGCGCCTGCAGCGTGGCCATGCGGCGCAGCTTGGCGGGTGTTTCCTGCTCGGCCGGTCCGCCCGCGGGCGCTTCTTCGCCCGCGCCTGCCGCCGCTGCCACCGCCAGGCGCGCGGCCGCTGCCGGCTGGGTGCCGGCAGGCCCCAGCACCAGGCACAGCGCCATCAGCACCCACAGCGGTGCACGCAGGCCGTTGCGCAGGTGCGCAAGGGCGGGCAGGCAGCGGTGTCGGAGCAGGTGGTGCATCGAATCCCCGGTGGGTGCGCGTGGCCGCCGGTCAGGCGGCCGGCGTCGTCATCCAATTGTAGTTGGGATTCGTTATCCGATGCAAATAAGAATTCATTTCATTTGAAGCCGGATTGACGCGGATCAACCCGGCCACCGCGCCGTCGTGTCAGACCTCGGCCCATTGCCGCAGCAGGTTGTGATACACGCCGGTCAGCTGCAGTACCGCGCCGGCATCGGCGTTGCCCTGGCGCAGGGTTTCGATGGACGTATCCATCTCGAACAGCAGCCGTCGCCGCGCATCGTCGCGGATCATGCTCTGCACCCAGAAGAACGACGCCAGCCGCGCACCACGGGTGACCGGCGTCACCTGGTGCAGGCTGCTGGAGGGATACAGGACCAGGTCGCCGGCCGGCAGCTTCACCGCGTGCTCGCCATAGGTATCGCTGATGACCAGTTCGCCGCCTTCGTACTCGTCCGGCGGGTTGAGGAACAGGGTGCACGACACGTCCGAGCGCAACTGTTCGCCGTGGGACAGGTTCATCACCGCGCCGTCGACGTGGAAGCCGTAGGTGCCGCCGCCGGTGTAGCGGTTGAAGCGGGGCGGCAGGTACTTCAGCGGCAGGGCGGCGCTGAAGAACAGCGGGTGCCTGGCCAGTGCCAGCAGGATGGTTTCGCCCAGTTCGCGCCGCAGCGGCGAATCCTCCGGCAACTGCTCGTTGCGCTTGGCCTGGGCGCCGAGGTGGCCCACCGTCTGGCGGCCATCGGTCCATTGCGCGGCGTCGAGCCTGGCGCGGAATCCGGCGACCTGCGCCGGTGTCAACACGTTGGGGATATGCAGCAGCATGGGGGTTCCTCAGTCTGCGGGATGTTCGACCAGCGCGCGTACCCGCGGGTGCGGCGATACGGCCAGTTGCGGGACGATGTGCGCCATGAACGCGGGGCTGCCGTGCGCGAGCGCGAGCCGCAGCCAGTGCAGGGCTTCGTCGATGCGGCCCTGTTGCAGCACGATGGAGGCGTAGTTGGCCTGCCCGCGGAAGTCGCCGGCTTCGGCCGCGCGCCGGTACCACTCCAGCGCCGCCTGCGGATCGCGTGCGGTCTCCAGCCCGTCTTCCAGGTGGCGCGCCAGCAGGTTCATCGATTTGGCGTGGCCCAGGTGGGCGGCACGGGTGTAGAGCGCGAGCGCCTGGCGCCGGTCCTGCGCCACGCCGCGGCCGGTGGCGAGCAGGTTGGCATGGTTGTACATGCCCCAGTCCAGCCCGGCGTCGGCCGCGCGGCGGTACCACACGGCGGCCAGCGCCAGGTCGATGGCGGTGCCCTGGCCCAGCTCGTGGCAGCGCCCCAGCATGTTCATCGCCACCGCGTCGCCGTTGTTGGCCGCGGTGGCGTACCACAGCAGCGCGGCCTCGGCGTCGCACGCGGTCCCCTTGCCGTCCATGTGCATCTGCGCCAGCAGCAGCTGCGCGCCGACCTGTCCGTGCAGGGCGGCATCGCGGACTTCGGCGAAGGCCGCCTGCGGATCGGAACGCAGGCGCGCGGCCAGCGCGTCGGCATCGAGCGGGGGGCGGGAGGGCGTGGACATCGGGGGCCTGGGTCGAGCCTGGCAGTGGCGTGGGGAACGCTGCGCCGGAGCCGGTGGCGGGGAAACCGGCCACCGTCCCGGCGCGCGGGCATCAGAACCTGACGTTGAGCGCCAGCGTGGCCGAACGCCCCGGCGCGATGCTCGCGTAATGCGAGGCATAGGCCTTGGTGAAGTAGATCTTGTCGGTCAGGTTCTGCAGGTTGAGCTGCAGGCTGATGTTGTCCTGGATCGCGTAGCTGGCCATCGCGTCCCAGCGCGTATAGGCCGGGATCCACTTGCTGTTGGCCGCGTCGCCGTACTGCTTGTCGACGTAGCTGGCGCCGCCGCCGACGGTCAGGCCGAACGGGAACGCATAGGTGGTCCACAGCGTGGCGGCATGCCTGGGCGTGTTCGGGAAGACGTTGCCGTTGTTCGGCGAGACGATCCACACGCCCGGGGCCGGGCAGCCGGTGCGGCTGGAGACCGAGCAGACGTAGCCGTTGTCCTTCAGTTCCGAATCCATCCAGGTGTAGCCGCCGGCGACGCTCCAGCGGTCGCTGATCTGGCCGTTGACGCCGATCTCCACGCCGTTGATCGCCTTGCTGCCGGCGTTCTGGGTGTTGCCGTTGTCGAGCACGACGCGGGCATTGTTCATCTCGGTATGGAAGAGCGCTGCCGTCAGGTTCAGGCGGTTGCCGAACAGGTCCCACTTGGTGCCCAGTTCGTAGTTCTTCGTTTCCTGCGGCTTCAGGTTCTGGATGGCGGCGCTGATCGAATCGTTGCCTTCACCGCTGTCCATGCCCGGCGGGGTGGACGAGGTGCCATAGGAGAGATAGATGCTGCCGTTGGCCGTCGGCTTGAACACCACGCCGGCCTGGTAGTTGAGGAAGGCCTCGCTGTTGCCCAGCACGGTCGGCGCCTTGCCGGCGACCGGGGTGACCTGTTCGGTGTCGTAGTCGTCCCAGCGCAGGCCGAGGTTGAGCAGCCAGCGCGGGCTCAGTTCGATGGTGTCGAACGCGTACACCGAGGTGGTGCGGGTGGTCTGGCGGATGTCCAGCGCCTTGTCGCTGCGGGTGACCGGATGGCTGGCGGCCCACGGGTCGTTCGGGTCGGGAGCGTAGAAATCGGTGCAGTTCCAGCCGGTCGCCGCGCCGGTGGTCGGGCAGGCCTGGGTGCCGTCGATGGCGTTGTTGGTGCCGCCGCCGCCGATCAGGTAGCGGCCCTTGCTGCTCTTCTCCTCGCTGTACTCGACCCCGGCGCTGTAGCTGTGCGCCAGCGCGCCGGTGCGGAACGCGCCGGTCAGGCTCAGCTGGTCGGCGAAGGTGCGGGTGTCGATGGCGCGGTCGTTGGTGCGGCGCCACAGGGTGCCGTACTTGTTGGGGTTGTTCTTGCTGTCGTCCGGCTGGGTCCACAGGTAGTCGTTGCTGGTGTTGCCCAGGCGCGCGATGTTGCGCAGCTTGTGGCCGCCCAGGTCGTAGCTGGCATCGATGGTGCTGATGTCGGCGCGGGTACGCTGGAAGTCGCGGTCCTTCAGCCCGTAGTAGTTGTTGCGGTCGGGCACCAGCGGCCGGCCGCTGGTGGTGCCGGTGGCGGGGTCGGCATACGGGAACCCGCCGGCGTCGGGCAGGTCGTCGGTTTCCAGGTGGTAATGGCTGGCGATCACCTGCAGCGGACCGTTCAGGCCGAACGCGACCGACGGGGCGATGCCCCAGCGGCTGACATTGGCGGCGTCGCGGCCGGGAATGTCGGCGGCGTGCCTGAGCAGGTTCAGGCGCGCGGCGATGCCATCGCCCAGCACGTAGTTGGCGTCCACGGTACCGCGGGCGTAGCGGTCGCTGCCCACGCCCATGCTGACGCCGGTATCGTTCTTCAGCTTCGGGGTCTTGCTGACCAGGTTGATGCTGCCGCCACCGGAATCGCGGCCGCCATAGGCCGAGCTTGGCCCCTTGACCACTTCCAGCTGCTCCAGGTCGAACACCTCGCGGGTCTGCGTGCCGACATCGCGCAGGCCGTCCACGAACATGTTGCTCTGGCCGTCGAAGCCGCGCAGGAACGGGCGGTCACCGGTGGAGTTGCCGCCCTCGCCGGCGCCGAAGGTGATGCCGGGAACCATGCGCAGTGCGTCCACCAGGTTGGTGGCGCCGATTTCCTGGAGGGTCTTCTCGGTGACGACCGCCACCGACTTGGGTGTGTCCAGCAGCTCGGCGGTGAACTTGGGCGAGGACGGTGCGAACCAGCTGCCGCGGACCTGGACCTTGTCCAGGTCGGTGGCCTGTACGGCGCCGGCATCCGCGTCCGCGGCCTGCGCGGTCAGCGGGGAAAAGCCGGCGGCCAGGGTGGCCGTGGCCAGCACGGTGGCGCGCGGCGCGTACTTGCGGGTCTTGATGTGGTTCATGGATGACGATGTCCGGGGAAAAGTGAAGACGAAAGCGGCAGCGCAGGCGCCGGCAGTGCGGACGCCCGGGAAGCGGATCAGCGAAGCGGGGGGTGGCCGGCGGGCGCCCATGGCCCGTGGCCGGCATCCGCGCGGAATTCAGCCGTGGCGGCTGGCAGGTGGTGCATGCGCCGGTGGCGACCGGTACGTCCGTGCGCCGGGCGTCGCCGGAACGCTGGGCGGCAGCCGCGGCGAGGCCAGCCGGGGTGCATGCCGGGCTGGCCAGTGCGCACCCCATGCCTGCGCCGGGCGCGCGCTGCCGGGCGCTTCGGCGTCGGCCTCGGCCATCGCAGGCATGTGCATCGCCTGCCCGCCCGGGGCCATCGGCTGGCCGGCGGACGTGGCAACGGGAACATCAGCGATGGGCCGTGCGCGGGCGTGGGCCGCGGGAGCCAGCGCCGCCACCAGCAAGGTGGCGAGGAAAAAGCCGGCAAGCAGCCACAGGCGCCAGTACCGCCGGACCGGGACGGTCGGCAGGCAGGGCGGGGCTCCGTTGCAGGAGCTCCGCGGGTAGGCGCGGGCGGCATGCATAACGGTAAATTAAACGATAATGATTCGCATGTCCACAATCATGCGGGGCGCCCCCGGCCCAGGGCGCCATTGCCCGGCTCAGTCGCGGTCGTCGCGGGCCCAGATGCCGCCGTTTTCGCGCTTGACCGGGAACCTGGGCACCGCGGTGTAGGCCGGGGCGCACAGCGCGCGGCCGTCGCGGACGTCGAAACGGGCGCCGTGCAGGACGCACTCGATGCTGCCCTCGACCGGATCGATGTTGCCGGAGGACAGTTCGAACTCCTCGTGGGTGCACTGGTCTTCCAGCGCGTACAGCTCGCCGTCCAGGTTGAACACGACGATCGGGGCGCCGGTGACGTCGTCGAACGCGGTCTTCATCTCGCCCGGCAGCAGTTCCCCGCTGGCGCAGACATAGGTCCAGGCCGCGCTCATGCCGCGCCCTCCAGCGGTTTCTCCAGCACCTCGAAGCGCAGGTCGTCGCGCTTGGGCAGGCCGAAGCGCGCGTCGCCGTAGGGGAACGGCTTCTTGATCCCGGTGCGGGCATAGCCGCGGCGCTCGTAGAAGGCGATCAACTCCTCGCGGCAGTCGATCACCGTCATCTGCATGCTCGGCAGCCGCCAGTGCCCGGCCACGTGGCGCTCGGCCTGCCGCATGACCTGCTTGCCGACCCCGCCGCCCTGCGCGGTGGGGCTGACCGCGAACATGCCGAAGTAGCCATGGCCGTCCTCGTCGGCGACGTGGCAGCAGGCCAGCAGCCGGCCGCCCTGCTCGGCCAGCAGGATCGCGCTGCGCGGCCGCTGGATGTCGGCGAGGATGCCTTCGGCATCCACCCGCTGGCCGTCGAGGAGGTCGGCTTCGGTGGTCCAGCCCACGCGCGAGGCGTCGCCACGGTAGGCGGAGGTGACCAGTTCGATCAGGGCCGGAACGTCGTCCGGGGTGGCGGTGCGGAAGGTGAGGGCGTCCATGCCCGCATTGTAGGACGCGGCCACGCCCGGCTCCATGCAATGCTCAGCCCAGCAGGGCACGTACCTTCTTCAGCGCGGCCATGAACGCCTCGATCTCCGCATGCGTGTTGTAGAACGCCAGCGAGGCGCGGCAGGTCGCGGCCACCCCGTAGTACTGCAGCAGCGGATGCGCGCAGTGCTGGCCCGAGCGCACCGCCACGCCCTGCAGGTCGAGCAGGGTGGCCAGGTCGTGCGCGTGCGCGCCCTCGACCAGGAAGGAGACCACGGCCGCCTTGTGCGGGGCGGTGCCGAAGATGCGCACGCCTTCCACGCGCTGCAGCTCCTCGGTGAAGTGCGCCAGCAGTTCCTGCTCGCGGGCGGCGATATGGCCGCGGCCGAGGCCGTCCAGGTAGTCGACCGCCACGCCAAGACCGATGAAGCCGGCGATGTTGGGCGTGCCGGCCTCGAATTTCTGCGGGGCGTCGTTGAACACCGTGCCCTCGAAGCTGACTTCCTTGATCATCTCGCCACCGCCCAGGAACGGCGGCATGTCCTGCAGCAGTTCGCGGCGCGCCCACAGTGCGCCGGTGCCGGTGGGCCCGCACATCTTGTGGCCGGTGACGGCATAGAAGTCGCAGCCGATGGCGGCCACGTCCAGCTCCAGGTGCGGCGCGGCCTGGGAACCGTCGATGACGGTGACGATGCCGCGCCGGCGCGCTTCGCGGCAGATCTCGCGGACCGGGTTGACCGTGCCCAGCACGTTGGAGACGTGGGTCAGCGCCAGCAGCTTCACCTCCGGCGTCATCGCCGCGTGCAGCGCGTCCATGTCCAGGCTGCCGTCCGCGGTGATCTCGGCCACGCGGATGCGGGCGCCGGTGCGCTCGGCGACCAGCTGCCAGGGCACGATGTTGGCGTGGTGTTCCATGCGCGAGACCAGGATCACGTCGCCGGCCTTCAGCCGCGGCAGCGCCCACGAGTAGGCCACCAGGTTGATGGCGAAGGTGGTGCCGCTGCACAGCACCAGTTCGTTGGCGCGCACATTGAGGAAGCGCGCCAGCTTGGTGCGCGCGCCTTCGTAGGCATCGGTGGCCTCGGTCCCCAGCGCGTGCACCGCGCGGCTGACGTTGGCGTTGTAGCGGCGATAGAACTCGTCCACCGCGCCGATCACCGGCACCGGCTTCTGCGCGGTGTTGGCGTTGTCGAAATACACCAGCGGCTTGCCGTTGACCTCGCGCATCAGCAGCGGGAAATCGGCGCGCACGCGCTCCCAGTCGGGGGCGCTGCCGGTGGCGGGAATCGGGCGCGGGGAGGAAAGGTTCATGCCATGCCTGCCTGTTGCAGCGCCTGGCCCAGGTGGTGGACCAGCTTCTCGGTGAGGATCTCGTCCACGGCCGCCAGCGGCTCGTGGCAGAACGCGGTGCTGAGCATGGCGCGCGCCTGTTCGGCCGGCACCCCGCGCGAGCGCAGGTAGAACAGCGCGTTGGCATCGAGCTGGCCGACGGTGGCGCCGTGCGCGGCCTTGACCTCGTCGGCGTCGATCACCAGCGTCGGCTGGGTGTCGATCTCGGCGTCGGCGGACAGCAGCAGGTTCTTGTTTGACAGGTTGGCGTCGGTGCCGTCGGCGCCTTCGCGGATGTGGATGCCACCGTGGAACACGACCCGGCTGCGGTTGGCGGCCACGCCCCGCCACAGCAGTTCGGCGCGGGTGTCGCGGGCGATGTGCTCGATGCCCAGGCGGGTGTCGATGTGGCGGCGGCCGGTGCCCAGCAGCACGCCATTGGCGACCAGCCGGGCGTTGTCGCCTTCCAGGCGCACGTTGAGTTCGTGGCGGCTCAGCGCGGCGCCCAGTTCCAGGTCGATGCGGCGGTACTCCGCATCGCGCGCCAGCACCGCGTCGGTACGCAGCAGCGAGGTGGCGCGCGCGCTGTCGGCCTGCACGCGGGCATGCGCGAGCCGGGCGTCCTGCGCCAGGTGGACGTGCACCAGGGTGTTGTCCAGGTGCGCGCTGTCGCCGGCCTGCAGGTGGTGCTCGACCAGGTTCAGCGAAGCGCCGCGGCGCAGCTCGAACAGGTGGCGGTGGTGCCAGGCGATGTCGTTCGCGTCCCTGGCCCCGGCGGTGGCATCGGCGTGCGTGGGGCCCAGCGGCGCGCTGACGAAGACCAGGTGCAACGGCGTCGCCGCGGCGATGCCTTCGGCCACCTGCACCAGCACGCCCTCGTCGGCGAGCGCGGCGTTGAGCTGGGCGAAGACCTCCTCGGCGCGGTCGAAGCGGCGGCCGAGGAAGCCGGTGGCCAGCGGCTCGTCGTGGCGCACCGCCGACAGCGTGCGTACCTGCACGCCGGCGTCCAGCCCGGACAGGTCGCTGTGGGCGTCGCTGGGGCGGCCGTTGACGAAGACCAGCCGCGGCGCCGGGATGGCGGCCAGCAACGCGTCATCGACGGCCGGCGCCTGCAGCGGCGCGGCACCGAAGCTGCGGCGTTCGAGCTGGCGCAGCGAGGTGTACTTCCAGGCTTCGCTGCGCGCGGCGGGCAACCCGCTGCGCAGCGCGGCATCGAGCGTGGCGCGACGCTCGTCGTTGCCGCAGAACGCGGCGGCCAGCGATTGCAGGAGCGGACTCATTACTTGGCCGCCTCGCGCACCACGCGGTCCTTGAGGAAGTCGTAGCCGTGCGCTTCCAGCTCCAGCGCCAGCTCCGGGCCGCCGCTCTTGACGATGCGACCGTCGGCCAGCACGTGCACCACGTCCGGCTTGATGTAGTCGAGCAGGCGCTGGTAGTGGGTGATGACCAGGAACGAGCGTTCCGGCGAGCGCAGCGCGTTGACGCCGTCGGCCACGCTCTTGAGCGCGTCGATGTCCAGCCCGGAGTCGGTCTCGTCGAGGATCGCCAGCTTCGGTTCCAGCACCGCCAGCTGGAAGATTTCGTTGCGCTTCTTCTCGCCGCCGGAGAAGCCCTCGTTGACGCCGCGGTGCAGCAGCTCGTCCTTCAGGTGCAGCACGGCCAGCTTCTGCCGCACCAGCTTGAGGAACTGCATGGAGTCCAGTTCCGGCTCGCCGCGGGTCTTGCGCTGGGCGTTGAGCGCGGCGCGCAGGAAATAGGTGTTGTTCACGCCCGGGATCTCCACCGGGTACTGGAACGCCAGGAACAGGCCGGCGGCGGCGCGCGCTTCCGGCTCCAGCTCCAGCAGGTCGTTGCCTTCGAAGCGCACGCTGCCGTCGGTCACCTCGTAGCCGTCGCGGCCGGACAGTACGTTGCCCAGGGTCGACTTGCCGGCGCCGTTGGGGCCCATGATGGCGTGGACTTCACCGGGCTTCACGTCCAGCGACAGGCCCTTGAGGATTTCCTTGTCGCCGATGCTTGCGTGGAGGTTTTCGATCTTCAGCATGAGGGTGCGGTCTTCAAATTTGAATGTGGGGCGGGGCGATCAGAGCTCGCCTTCGGCGCGATCGAGGAAGGTGGCGCGCAGCCAGTGGGTGCGCTGCCGGGTGAGCCCGGCCTTGTTGGCCGAGTACAGCATCGGGTACATCGAGCCGTACAGGACGCGCGGGTTCTCGTCCTTGCCCACCGGGTAGCGTGCCTCGATGTCGGCGTCGCGCAGCTGGATCCACAGGCGCTGGGCGCTGCGCAGCTTGTCGATGGCCACCGGCTGGCCCTGCAGCTTCTGCATCACCTGCCGGTATACGGCGTTGAGCTCGGCATCGCTGGCGTCGGCGTCGCGCGCGGCGCATTCGTTGATGTCCAGCTGGGTGCGGGCATCGTCGCAGGCCTTGCCCGGCGAGGCGGCCGAGGCAGCCACCGGCAGCAATGCCAGCAGGAGCAGGGGCAGGCGGATCATCCGACCGAGCCTTCCAGTGACACTTCCAGCAGCTTCTTGGCTTCCACCGCGAACTCCATCGGCAGCTCCTTGAACACCTGCTTGCAGAAGCCGTCGACGATCATCGACACCGCGTTCTCCTGGTCGATGCCGCGCGCGCGGCAGTAGAACAGCTGGTCGTCGGAGATCTTGGAGGTGGTGGCCTCGTGCTCGACGGTGGCGGTGGGGTTCTTCACCTCGATGTAGGGGAAGGTGTGGGCGCCGCACTTCTTGCCGATCAGCAGCGAATCGCACTGGGTGTAGTTGCGCGCGCCTTCGGCCCCGGCGGCGACCTTGACCAGGCCGCGGTAGGTGTTCTGGCCGTGGCCGGCGCTGATGCCCTTGGAGACGATCTTGCTCTTGGTGCGCTTGCCGACGTGGATCATCTTGGTGCCGGTGTCGGCCTGCTGGCGGTGGTGGGTCAGCGCCACCGAGTGGAACTCGCCCACCGAGTCGTCGCCCAGCAGCACGCACGACGGGTACTTCCAGGTGATCGCCGAGCCGGTCTCCACCTGGGTCCAGGTGACCTTGGAGCGGGCGCCGCGGCATTCGGCGCGCTTGGTGACGAAGTTGTAGATGCCGCCCACGCCGTTCTCGTCGCCCGGGTACCAGTTCTGCACGGTGGAGTACTTGATCTCGGCGTCTTCCAGCGCCACCAGCTCCACCACCGCGGCGTGCAGCTGGTTCTCGTCGCGCATCGGCGCGGTGCAGCCTTCCAGGTAGGAGACGTGGCCCTTGTCCTCGCAGATGATCAGCGTGCGCTCGAACTGGCCGGTGTTGTTGGCGTTGATGCGGAAGTAGGTGCTCAGCTCCATCGGGCAGCGCACGCCCTTGGGCACGAACACGAAGCTGCCGTCGGAGAACACCGCCGAATTGAGCGCGGCGAAATAGTTGTCGCCCACCGGCACCACCGAGCCCAGGTACTGGCGGACCAGCTCGGGATACTCGCGGATGGCCTCGGAGATCGAGCAGAAGATCACGCCCTTGTCGGCCAGTTCCTTGCGGAACGTGGTGCCGACCGAGACCGAGTCGAACACCGCGTCGACCGCCACGCCGGCCAGCTTGGCGCGCTCGTGCAGCGGCACGCCGAGCTTGTCGTAGGTGTCCAGCAGCTCCTTGGGCACTTCGTCCAGCGACTTGTACTTGGGCCCCTTGGGCGCGGAGTAATAGCTCAGCGCCTGCAGGTCGATCGGGCCGATCTGCAGCTTGGCCCAGTCCGGCTGGCGCAGGGTCAGGAAGTGGCGGTAGGCGTCCAGGCGCCACTGCGTCATCCACTCCGGTTCGTCCTTCTTGGCCGACAGGGCGCGGATGATGTCCTCGTCCAGGCCCGGCGGGAACGACTCGGATTCGATCTCGGTGACGAAGCCGGCCTCGTACTTGCGGCCCAGCTGTTCGTGGATCTCGCGGTTGGGGGTGTCGGCGCTGCCGACGCTTTCGATGGTCTCGGTGGCCATGAGGCTGCCTACGGAATTCAGGAAACGATGCTGACGTCGATGCGCCGGCGATCAGCAAGTGGGAGGGGGTGCAGCATCTGCGCCAGCGTCACCCCGCGCAGGGCGTCGGCGACCACGTCGTTGATCAGCCGCCAGTTCGAGCGCACGCCGCACTGGCCGGCGATGCCGCACTGGCTCTCGCCCTGGCTGCACTCGGTGATCGCCAGCGGGCCTTCCATCGCCTCGACGATCTCGATCAGGCTGATCTCGGTGGCCGGACGGGTCAGGCGGTAGCCGCCGCGCACGCCGCGCAGGCCCTCGACCAGCCCGGCCTGCGCCAGCGGCTTGAGCAGCTTGCTGACCGTGGGCGGCTCGAGCCCGGCGGCCTCGGCCAGCTCGGTCGCGCTGAGCACCTCGTCCGGCCGCGTGGCGAGCACGGTCATGACGACGCTGGCGTAGTCGGTGAGCTTGGTGACGCGGAGCATGGGAAGGCGGGGGAATCAATGTGGACCGAAATTGTACGCTTTTGTGGGCGAGGCCTCAAATCCGCTTCCCGGCGACGCGTTGATGCAGGTCAAGCCGGCGGTATCCGGCGCCCGGGCTTGGGAAGCCTGCGCGACTGCGCGAGAATCCCCCTTCCCATCGTTTCCCGGCCATGTACATGCCCAAGAAGATCCAGGCGCGCAAATCCACCATCCACGGCAATGGCGTGTTCGCGCTGGCGGCCATCGCCAAGGGCGAACGTGTCATCGAGTACAAGGGGCTGCGCCGGACCCACGCCGAGGTGGACGCCGACGATGCGGGCGATGTGGAAAGCGGCCATACCTTCCTGTTCACGCTCAATGACGATTACGTCATCGATGCCAGCTACAAGGGCAACGACGCGCGCTGGATCAACCACAGCTGCGACCCCAACTGCGAGGCGCTGATCGAAGAGGCCGAGGGCGACGACCGCACTGCGGACAAGGTGTTCATCGAGGCGATCCGCGCGATCCGCCCGGGCGAAGAGCTGACCTACAACTACGGCATCACCCTGGCCGAGCGCCACACTCCGCGCCTGAAGAAGATCTGGGAGTGCCGCTGCGGTTCGCCCAAGTGCACCGGCACCATGCTGCAGCCCAAGCGCTGAGGCGGGCGCGCGGGGCGTTCCCGGGCCGGGCCGCAGGCGCGGCCCGGGTCCACGCCCGGCAGGGCGGGCGTCAGTTGCCGGGCAGTCCCTGCGGCAGCAGCGCACCCAGGTTCTGGTTGAAGTCCACCGCGATGCGGCCGTTCTCGATGCCCACCGACTTCACCTGCAGCGCGCCCATCACGTTGGCGATGGCCGGTTCGATGCGGTAGATCGGCTCGCGGCGCGCATAGTCGGCCAGCCAGGTGTTGAGCAGGCTGCGCGTGCCGGCATCGAGTTCGGCGCCGGCCATGGCCGGGCGGAACGCGTCGACGGTCGGCTGTTCCAGGTGGAAGCCACGGGTCTGCGCGTCGTAGCGCAGGCCGCTGCTGAGCTGCACGTTGCCCACCGGCATCGGCGCACCGCCGGCGGCGGCCATGGCCAGGTCGAACTGCAGGTTCAGGCGGCTGCCCGCCGGCAGCGTGAGCCGCGGCTGGCTGACGGTCATCGCGAGCAGCCCGCCGAGGGCCTTCTGCGAGCGCGGAAAGCTGCCATCCAGGTAGTGCTGCACGTCGGCCGCGTCGACCATGAGTGTGCGGCCGCTGACCTGCGGCGAGGCGTGGGCGCTGGTGGCCATGACCACGCAGGCGACGGCGGGCAGCAACAGGGAGCGGAGGTTCATCGTATCGGCCTGCGAAGAGTGTGGCGGGGGAAGCGACGCACGATACCCGGAAACGGTGAATGGCCGGTTAGCGCGGCGGCGTCGCCACCGCACTCACCGTGCCTGGCGCAGTGCCTGCAGCTTCGCGATCAGCACGTCGAGTTCCGGCTGCAGTGCCGCCAGCGGGTGGGCGTCGTCGCGCGCGGCCACGGCCAGCGCTTCCAGCAGGCCGGTGGCGACCACCGCGCCTGCAGCCTCGTTGCACGACAGGCGCCGCTGCCGCTGTGCGTCCTCCAGTTCGTGCATCCAGTTGCGCGGACTGCGTTGTTCGAACTCGATGGTGCAACGGCCGCTGCACTGCAGGCCATCGGCTTCGATCGGCGTGACGGTGATGCGGTAGCGGTGCTTGCTGCTGGACATGGTGTGGCGTGTGACCGTGGGGCTTGGCGACCACCATAGGCCCGCTGGGCGGCCGGGGCGAGGCGCCGGCCCATGACGCTGTGTTCCAGTCGATACCGCATCGCACCGGCCATCGCTGGCGCGCACCCCGCGGCAGGGGCCTGGCAATGCCGGGCGTCGCCCCGGCGATGGCCGCCACGCCGGGGCCGCAGTGGGCGTGGAGGCTATGGACCCGATTTCAGGGAGATGCATGGCCCACGCTCCAAGCCGGCCACGTCACCCGGGCGCGTACCTGCCGAGCCTCCCGGCAAGGGGGCGGATTGCGCTCGTTGCGGCAGCGGGTTGGCGTGGCTGGCGGACGAACCGCCTCCGCAGGCATGCCGCTTGCCGCGCAATCGGCGCGCAAAGCCCCCGGGCGCGGCCTTGGCAGTGCGCGGCGACGATCCGTGCGCGCACCGGTGGCGCCGCAAAAAAAACGGGACGGCATGGCCGTCCCGTTCTCTCGCCCAGGGCGCGCGGATCAGATCGCGGCGTCCTTGAGCTTCTTGAGCGGACGCACCTTGATCTTGGTGGAGGCCGGCTTGGCGGCGAACCACTGCTCTTCCTTGGTGAATGGGTTGATGCCCTTGCGCTTCGGCTTGGCCGGCACGTTCACGGTGGAGATCTTCAGCAGGCCCGGCAGGGTGAAGCTGCCAGCGCCCTTCTTGTTGACCGATGCGGCAACGGCGCCTTCCAGCGCGGCCAGGATGGAGCGGACATCCTTGGCAGCGACGCTGGTCGCCTCGGCCAGGTGTGCAACCAGACCCGACTTGGTCAGGGCTTCCTTGATCGGCTTGGGAGCGGCCGGCTTGGCGGCGGCCTTCGTAGCGACTTTCTTCGCTGCCTTCTTCGGGGCAGCCTTCTTAGCGGTCTTTGCCATGGTTTCCTGTTCCGTGAGCGGGTGGTTGTGGTCATGCCGACCCCGTCGGCAAGCGAAATGTAGGGCATGCGCGGTGCATCGCCAATAGGCCGGGGCACAAAAACCCCATAAAAATTGCATCCAACCGCCCTTTGGGCGGGACGCCGGGCGACGAGCGCGGGAAAACCGGGCGGAAAGGCAGGTGCCGCGCGCCGGTCGCGATCCCGGCCATGCGCGCTGGCGGCAGGGGGGCGGCCGCCAGCGCGCTGCCGCCGCGGCGCACAGGGCGCTAACGAACGCCCGCCTAGGCTGGGTCTCCCTTCAACGCACGCACAGGAGACATGCCATGGGTATTTCGCGCCACGCCACCGCGCACTGGGAGGGAGACCTCAAGAGCGGGCAGGGGCGGCTGAGCACGCCGCAGAGCGGGTTGATGGAGAACACGCGCTACGCGTTTTCCAGCCGCTTCGGCGACGAGAAGGGCACCAATCCCGAAGAACTGATCGCCGCCGCGCACGCGGGCTGCTTCACCATGGCGCTGTCGGCAAAGCTGACGGAAGCCGGTTTCCCGCCGCGCTCGCTCGACACCCGCGCCGATGTCGATCTGTCGATGGACGGCGGTCCGCAGCTGTCGCGCATCCGGCTGAAGGTGAAGGCGGTGGTGCCCGGCATGGACGAGGTGAAGTTCCGCGCGGTGGCCGACGATGCCAAGCAGAACTGCCCGGTGTCCAAGGCGCTCAGCGCGGTGCCGATCAGCCTGGAAACCGAGTTCGCCGGCTGATCCGGCGGCCGGGGCGGTGCCGTTGCCGCCCCGGCGTTCCGGTTCAGGGGCGTTTCACGCGCCGCGCCGGAGCATCCGTCCATCCTCCATCCCATACGCCGGTGCGGCCGCCATGTCCCGATCATTGCCTCTTGCAGGTGTCCTGGTCTTCGGTTGCCTGCTGGCGTTCACCGCCTCGGCGCAGCGCTACGACGACGGCAGCTATCGCCCCTATCCGGGCAGCGGCCAGTGGCGCGACGATGATGGCCGCTACGGCCGCGACGACAACGGCCCGGTCTACGACTACGCGCGCGTGGTGCGGGTGGACCCGATCATCGTCGACGGCGGCGGCCGCCGTGGAGACTGCTACGCGCGCAGCGAGGGCGACTATGTGTACGACGCGGACGGCTACCGGCAGGAGCGCGACGACGCCCGCGACCATGGCGACGGGCGCTACGTCGACGGCTATCGCCAGGGCAACGATGGCGGGCGCCAGGTGGCCACGGTGATCGGCGGCCTGGCTGGCGCGATCATCGGCAGCCGCATCGGCGGCGGCGATGGCCGCTACCTGGGCACCGCGATCGGCACCGTGGCCGGCGGCGCCGCCGGGCGCGCGATCTACGATGCCAACAACCGCCCGCTCTACCGCCGCTCGGACGTGCGCGTGTGCGAGCCGCAGCGCGAGGGCTACGGCTACGAGAGCGAGCGCGTGGCCGGTTACGACGTCACCTACGAATACGCCGGCCGCGAGTACCACACCCGCCGCGATTACCACCCGGGCGAGCGCATCCGGGTGCGGGTGGACGTCAGCGCCGACTGACCTGCGCGCGGCGCGGGCCGCGCGTCTGGCCGCGGCCCTGCGGCAGCGTGCCCTGGCGTTCGTTGTCAGCCCTGGCCGATGGCGGCATAGTCGCCGTTTCCGTTGGCCAGGAGTGTCCCCGCATGCGCCGTACCGCCGCCTGTCTCGCCGTCCTGCTTCCCTGTCTGCATGTGGCGCCGGCCGCGGCCGGAGTGCGGGTGCTGCTCGCCGACACCATCCATACCGGCGATCCGCAGCAGCCCACGGCCAGTGCGCTGGCGTGGGACACGGACGACGGCCGCCTGCTCGCGGTGGGCGAGCGCAAGGCCGTGCTGCGACGCTATCCGCAGGCCCCGCGCGTCGATGCCGGCAAGGCCACCGTGGTGCCGGGCCTGATCGACGCGCACGCGCACCTGGTCGGCCTCGGCAACACCCTGGCGCAGGCCGACCTCAGTGGCGCGCGCAGCCGTGCCGAAGTGGTGGAACGACTGCAGGCCTTCGAGAAGACGCTGGCGCCGGGCGAGTGGCTGCTGGGCGCCGGCTGGGACCAGAACCGCTGGGACGACACCGCGTTCCCGACCGCGGCCGACCTGGACGCGGCGTTCCCCGAACGGCCGGTGTACCTGGAGCGCATCGACGGCCACGCCGGCTGGGCCAACGGCGCCGCGTTGCGGATCGCGGAAAAGAAGGCCGGCAGGCCGTTGTCCGGCGACTGGCAGCCCGACGGCGGGCGCATCCTGCGCGACGCCGCCGGCAAGCCGGCCGGCGTGCTGGTGGACGCCGCATCCGCGCTGGTCAGCGCGCACATCCCGGCACCTGACGCGGCGGTGCGCGAGAAGCGCCTGCACGCGGCACTGCAACTGGCGGTCAGCAACGGGCTGACCGGCGTGCACGACATGGGCGTGTCGCGCGGGGACCTGGCGGTGATGAAGCGGCTGGCCGACCAGGGCAGCTTGCCGCTGCGCATCGACGCCTATGCCGACGGCAACAACGCGGCGCTGGACGACCTGTGCGCCAACGGGCTCTACACCCACCCGGGCGGACGCCTGCAGATGCACGGGGTGAAGCTGTTCATGGACGGCGCGCTGGGCAGCCGCGGCGCGGCCCTGCTGGCCGACTACAGCGACGACCCGCACAACCGCGGGCTGCTGATGACCTCGCCGGAGGAATTCGAGGTGGCCGTGCGCAGGGCCGATGGCTGCAAGGTGCAGGTGGCCACGCATGCGATCGGCGACCGCGGCAACCGCATCGTGCTCGACACCTACGAAAAGGTGCTGGGCGCGCACAAGGACAACGACCACCGCTGGCGCGTGGAGCACGCCCAGGTGGTGGCGCTGGAGGACATCCCGCGCTTCGCCCGGCTCGGTGTGATCGCCTCGATGCAGCCCACCCATGCCACTTCGGACATGGGGTGGGCCGAGCAGCGCGTGGGGCCGGAGCGGATCAAGGGCGCCTATGCCTGGCAGCGTTATCTGCACAGTGGTGCGCGGCTGGCGCTGGGGTCGGATTTCCCGGTCGAGCAGGTCGATCCGCGGCTGGGCCTGTACGCGGCGGTGACCCGCCAGGACCGCGATGGCCGGCCGCCGGGCGGGTGGCAGCCGGAGCAGCGCCTGAGCCCGGCCGAAGCGCTGCGTGGCTTCACCAGCGACGCGGCGTATGCCGGGCATGACGAAGCCCGGGTCGGGCGCCTGCGCGCGGGCCTGCACGCGGACTTCGTCGTACTCGACCGCGATCCGCTCGATGCGGCCGCCGGCCGCCTGGACGGGTTGCAGGTGCTGTCCACCTGGGTCGATGGCGAAGCGGTCTACACCGCGGCACCGCCGGCCAGCCAGGGCTGACGCCGCCGCGGTGCCGCGGCGATGACGGCCCGGCCGGGCCGCGCGGCGGTTGCCAGGTCGCCGCGCATGCATGCCGCACCGGACGCCAGGCTGCGCCGGCATGCCGCCGCACATCCATGCCACCTGCGGGCGGCATGGGCGGAAAAGCCGCGCAGTTGCGGGCGATATCCGGTACCGCAGTCGAGGTTGCGGAAGAAACAATCCGATCTTCGGCGCTTCATCGACTGCGATTCACGTCGCCCTGCGAAACAGGACGGCGCCGGAAACAGCGTCCGGCCAGTTGGCGTCGCGCCCCTTGGAACAAGCGCTTGCGCGCGCCTGCGCCGCGTTTGCATGCAGGCCCCGACAAGCAGATGCACCCGGTTGCATCGGCAATGAAATTTGTCTTCCCGTAGACATTGCGCATTGTTCGTTCACGAGTTGGCACTGTCGGTACGCCCCATGCGGGGCGTCCCCCAGTCATAGCGAATTCGGGTAACGAACAAAAATGCGCAAGCCACTCCCGCTTCATCCCCTGACGTTGTGCGTTCTGGCAAGCCTGGCCGCGTCTGCCGGCGTCCATGCCCAGACCAAGGAAGAAGGCAGCGATCGCAAGGTCAGCGATCTCGCCACGGTCAGCGTCTCCGCCTCGCGCATCGACCGCCCCGACCTGGTGGCGCCGACGCCGACCCTGCCGATCACCGCCGAGGAGCTGAAGCTCGATTCGCGCACCAACATCGGTGCCGCGCTCAATGACCTGCCGCAGTTCCGCGCGACCAGTTCGCCGCAGACCACCGGCTCCAACACCGGTGCCGGCAACGCGCCGGTCGATCTACGCGGCCTGGGCATCTCGCGCACCCTGGTGCTGCAGGACGGTCGCCGCATCTCCAGCGACAACGACCTGAACACGATCCCGTCGATCGTCGTCAAAAGCGTCGACGTGGTGACCGGCGGTGCCTCCGCGGCATGGGGGTCGGGTGCGGTCGGCGGCGTGGTCAACATCAGCCTGGATCACGATTTCGTCGGCTTCAAGGCGGGGGCCCAGGCCGGGCAGTCCACCTACAACGACGGCAAGGAGAAGCGCTTCGAGGCAGCCTGGGGCACGGATTTCGCCGATGGGCGCGGCCATTTCCTGGTCGGCGGCGAGTTCCTCGACAACGACGGCATCGTGCCGCGCAGTTCGCGCAGCCGGGCCGGTCGCTGGTCGACGTTGTCCATCGGCAACGGCCAGTACCAGTTGATGCCCGATGTCGGCTTCGCCGACGCGGGTTACGGCGGCCTGATCCTGTCCGGCGTGCTCAAGGGCAAGGCGTTCAACCCGGACGGGTCGCTGCGCGACTTCCAGTACGGCCGTGTCGTCGGTGCGCTGATGAGTGGCGGCGAGGGACCGTCGAACGACGATTACAGCCCGCTCAGCGCGCCGCAGAAGCGGTATTCGGTGCTCGCCAGCGGCCGCTACGATCTCAATGACGACGTGCGCCTGACCGCCGAAGTGCGCCATTCGCGGATGTACAACAACTACATCTGGTTCGGCGACCACAACCGCAACAACCTGGACATCGGCATCGACAACGCGTTCCTGCCGCAGAAGGTGCGCGAGGCGATGCAGCAGGCCGGCGAGACCAGGTTGCGCATCGGCCGCTTCAACAACGACATCAATTACCCGCACATCGATTTCGAGCGCAAGACCACGCAGGCCACGCTCGCGCTGGACGGCTATGCCGGCGACTGGCGCTGGAGCGCGTACTACAGCCACGGCGAGGCCGAGGCGAATTTCGATACGCCGGGGTTCATCCTGCGCGAGGCATGGGCCAATGCCATCGATTCGGTGATCGATCCGTCCACCGGCAGGCCGGTGTGCCGCGTCAGCCTGGCCAACCCGGCGGTGCACTGCGTGCCGATCAACGTGTTCGGCGAAGGCGCGCCGTCGCAGGAGGCGATCGACTACGTCACCGGTACCCCGCAGCAGCGCGCCAGGACCACGCTGGACGTGTTTGGCGCCAGCCTGCGCGGCGAACCCTGGGAGCTGCCCGCGGGCCCGGTCTCGGTGGCGTTCGGCGTGGAGGGCCGGCGCGAGGCGATCGACCAGCGCGTCGGCGAACTGGACGCGGCCAAGGCTTTCCGTTCGTTCAACTTCAGTGCCATGAAGGGCTCGTTCAACGTCAAGGAGGCCTTCGGCGAGGTGCTGGTGCCGCTGGTCAGGGACGTGCCCGGCCTGAACAACCTGGCGCTGAGTGCGGCCGCGCGCATCTCCGACTACAACACCACCGGCTCGATCTGGTCGTGGAAGCTCGGCTTCACCAATGAGTTCGTCGACGGCTTCCGCGGCCGCATCGCCCGTTCCCGCGATATCCGCTCGGCCAACCTGGGCGAGCTGTTCACCACCACCACCACCGGCTGGAGCTACGTCACCGACCCGACCAACAACCAGACCGTCTATGCGTTGAGCAACGGCGGCGGCAACCCGGGGCTGCGTCCGGAAACGGCCGACACCCTGACCGCTGGGCTGAGCTGGTCGCCGCGGGCGGTCGAAGGGCTGGACCTGTCGGTGGACTATTTCAACATCGACATCAAGGACGTGATCACCACGATCGGGCTGCAGGACATCCTCAACCGCTGTGCCGCCGGCAATGCCGAGCTGTGCAGCCGGGTCGAGCGCGACGCGGGAGGCAACATCACCCGCATCGTCTCCACCTACACCAACCTGTCCCAGTACAAGACCGACGGCGTCGACCTGGAAGCTTCCTACCGCCGCGACGCCCGCCTGTTCGGCGTGCCCGGGCGGCTGCGCCTGCGCACCCTGGCGACCTGGGTCAACAGCCTGAGCACGGACGACGGGGTCAAGCAGATGGAGTACGTGGGCTCGCAGGGCTACGCGTTCGGCCTGGGCGTGCCGAAGTGGCGCGCGGTGTCCAGCATCGCCTTCGACAGCGACGCCTTCTCGGTCAACGCGCGCGCGCGCTACCTGTCCGCAGGCGACTACGACCGCAACCAGAACATCGTCAACAACCGGATCGGCAGCTACGTGTACTACGACGTGGGCGGCGCCTACCGGCTGGGCGGCGAGGGCAGGGTCGAGCTGTATGCCAGCGCCAACAACGTCTTCAACAAGAAGGCGCCCATCGCCGCCACGTTCTCGCCCTATTACGACGTCATGGGGGCCTACTACACCGCCGGCGTGCGGGTGAAGTTCTGAGCGGCGCGGCCGCCAACCGACAAGGAGCAGAAATGAATCATGCACTCCGTACCCTGCTGGCGGCGGCATTGGCCGTCGCCGGCAGTGCGGCCGCAGCGGTTCCGGTGCCGCCGGCGATCCATGCCGACGGCGTTCCCGCCATTCCCGCGGCGACCGCCGAGGCCAGCGCCCGCTACCTGGAATACCGCCGTGCCGCCTTCCTTGGCTGGGACCCGCAGAACCGCTCGGTCCTGATGAAGACCCGCTTCGGCGGCACCGACCAGCTGCACAGCGTGCAGTCGCCCGGCGCCGCACGCACCCAGCTCAGCTTCGAGGCCGAGCCGGTCCCCTTCGCCAGCCACGCCCCGGGCGACAGCGGCCACCTGGTGGTGCAGAAGGACATCGGCGGCAACGAGTTCTTCCAGCTGTACCTGCTGAAGGACGGCCGCCTGGAGCTGCTGACCGACGGCAGGTCGCGCAACTGGTTCGGCAGCTGGAGCCGCGATGGCCGCCTGCTCGGTTACGCCTCCTCGCGGCGCAACGGCGCGGACATGGACCTCTACGTGCTGGACCCGGCGCGGCCAGGCAGCGACCGGATGGTCGCGCAGGTCAGCGGCGGCGGCTGGAACATCTCCGACTTCTCGCCCGACGGCGCGCGCGCGCTGGCCATCAACCGGCTGTCGATCAACCACGCCGTGCTGGCCGAGGTCGACCTGCGCAGGGGCGGGATGAAGGTGCTGACCCCGGCGCGCGGGCGCGCGTCCTATGCCGATGCGCGCTACGCCCGCGACGGGCGGATATGGGTGCTGTCCAACCGCGATTCGGATTTCGTCCGGCTGGGCAAGCTGGACCCGCGCAGCGGCGCATTCGCCCCGGTCAGCCGCGAACCGCGCTGGGACGTGACCGACTACGCGGTATCGGACGACGAGCAGGTGCTGGCCTATGCGATCAACGACGCCGGCGTGTCGCGGCTGCGCGTGGGCGATGGCCAGGCTGCCAACCTGCGGCAGGTCGACGGCCTGCCCGACGGTGTCCTGGACTGGAGCATCGGCCAGCTGCTGCAGATCGCGCCGTGGGGCGAGATCGGCCTGAGCCTGTCGTCGGCCAAGGTGCCCGGCGATGTCTATTCGGTGGACGCCAAAACACTGGAGGTCCGGCGCTGGACCCGGAGCGAGGCCGGTGGACTGGACCTGGAGCGCAACCGCGAGCCGGAGCGGGTGGAGGTGGCCAGCTTCGACGGCGAGAAGGTGTCCGGCTTCCTGTACCGCCCCGATCCCGCCCGCTTCCCGGGCAGGCGCCCGTTGATCATGGACATCCACGGCGGGCCGGAAGGGCAGAGCCGGCCGGGTTTCCTCGGCGCCGACAACTATCTGCTCAATGAGCTCGGCGTGGCCCTGTTCCTGCCCAACGTGCGCGGTTCCTCGGGCTACGGCACCCGCTTCCTGGACCTGGACAACGGCCCGTGGAAGCGCGAGGACTCGGTCAAGGACGTGGGGGCGTTCATCGACGCACTGGCGGCCGATCCGGCGCTGGACGCGGCCCGGTTCGCGGTCTACGGCTTCAGCTACGGCGGCTACATGTGCTACGCCTCGGCGGTGCATTACAGCGACCGCCTGCGCTCGGCCAGCTGCGCCGTCGCCATTTCCGACTTCGTCACCTTCCTGGAGAACACCCAGGCGTACCGGCGCGACCTGCGGCGCGTGGAGTACGGCGACGAGCGCGATCCGGCCCAGCGTGCCCGGCTGGCGGAGATATCGCCGTTGCGCAATGTCGGGAAGATCCGGATTCCGCTGATGGTCGCCGCCGGTGGCAACGATCCGCGGGTGCCGGCCTCCGAGGCCGAGCAGATCGTCAAGGCGCTGCGCGCGCAGGGTGGCGACGCCTGGCACGTGCTGGCGCGCAACGAAGGTCATGGCTTCCACAAGCGCGAGAACCGCGACTACATCTTCTGGGCCGGGATCGAGTTCTGGAAGAAGACGCTGCTCGCCCCGGCGGAGTAGGCGCCACGGCAGGCGTCGGCATCGGCCGGCGCCTCCGCTTCAGCGGTCGTCGTGCAACTGGCCGCCGGGCAGGAATACCCAGGTGCGGGTGACCTGCAGGATGTCGATGTCGTCGCTGGTGCGCGGCAGCGGCGGGAACGGCTGCGCCAGTTCCACCACGCGCAGCGCGGCGGCGTCGAGCAGCGGCGTGCCGCTGCTGCGCAGGATGCGGCTGCTCTCCACGCTGCCGTCGCGGCGCACGCCCACGGTGATCACCACCTGGCCGCCGAGGCGGCGCTGGCGCGCTTCGTCCGGGTAGTTCAGGTTGCCCACGCGCTCGGCGCGGTCGACCCAGGCGCGCAGGTAGTTCGCGTACGCATATTCGCGGGTGCTGGCCGAGACGAACTTGCGGTTCGGGCGCCTGGCGTACTGTTCCGAGCGCAGGTGCACCTCGGCGGCCAGCCGTGCCATCTCCGCGTCGCGCTGCTCGCGTGCGGTCATCGGCGCGTCCGGCTCGGGGCGTTCGGGCAGCGGCCGCGGCTGCGCCTGGGCCACCACCACCTCGCCGTGGGTGCTGCTGACCACGCGCGCCTGCGGCGGTGGCGGCGCGGCGGCGGCCTGGCGTTGCGTCGGGACCGGCGCGATGCCGTCATCGGGGCGTGGCACGATGCCGGCCTGGCTGTCGCGCGGCCGTTGCGGCGTGTCGTGGTCGCCGCCGCCCTGCTGGTTGGCCTGGGCCAGGAAATCGGCCTGCTCCGGCGTCAGTGGCGTGCTGGTCTGGCTGAAGATCACGTCCAGCGTCGGCACCAGCGGCGCGTTGCCGCCGACCGCGAAGCCCACGCCCAGGATCAGCAGCCCGTGCACCAGCAGCGAGAGCGTCAGCGTGGCGCCCAGCCGTTGCTGCTCGGTGATGCGTGCCGGCGGCGGCAGGGCATCCACGGGTACGCTCATCGCGGCAGGCCGGCCTCGATCGCGTCGAACAGCTGGCCGGCGATGTTCAGGCCGAACTGGGCGTCGAGTTCGCGGGCGCAGGTCGGGCTGGTGACGTTGACCTCGGTGAGATAGTCGCCGATCACGTCCAGGCCGACGAAGCGCATGCCGCGCCGCTTCATCTCCGGGCCGACCTGGGCGGCGATCCAGCGGTCGCGCTCGCTCAGCGGGCGGCCTTCGCCACGGCCGCCGGCGGCTAGGTTGCCGCGGAATTCGTCGCCCTGCGGGATGCGCGCCAGGCAGTAGTCGACCGGCTCGCCGTCGATCAGCAGGATGCGCTTGTCGCCGGCGCTGATGGCGGGGATGAAACGCTGCGCCAGCGCCAGCCGGCGGCCGCCGTCGGTGAGCGTCTCCAGGATCACGTTGAGGTTGGCGTCGCCGGTGCCGCTGCGGAAGATCGAACGCCCGCCCATGCCGTCCAGCGGCTTGAGCACGACCTGGCCGTGCTCCAGGGCGAAGGCCTTGAGCGCGGCGGCGCTGCGGCTGACCAGGGTCGGCGGGCAGCATTGCGGGAACAGCAGGGCGGCCAGCTTCTCGTTGTAGTCGCGCAGCCCCTGCGGGTCGTTGACCACGCAGGCGCCGGCGGCCTGGGCCACCGACAGCACCTGGGTGTCGTACAGGAACTCGCCGTCGAACGGCGGGTCCTTGCGCATCAGCACGATCTGGCCCGGGCCGAACGCGGTGCGGGTGTAGCTGCCCAGGGTGAACCAGCCGGCCGGGTCGTCGCGCACCTGCAGCGGCGCGGTGTCGGCCACGGCGGTGCCGCCTTCCAGCGCCAGCCCGCCGGGGCGCACGTAGTGCAGGCGGTGGCCGCGCCGCTGGGCCTCCAGCAGCATGGCGAAGGTGGTGTCCTTGGCGATCTTGATTTGGGCGATGGGGTCCATCACCACGATGACGTCCAGCATGATCCACGGCCTTTCGGGTCAGGCGGCGATGGTAGCGCCCCGGCACGACGGGCGCCCAGCGCCATGCGCGGTCCGGAGCGTTGCGGGGCTGAATGGCCCTGCGCAGCGACTGCGATGGGGTTCACACTGTGCGCGGCGATGGCCCCGCGATGACGGCGGCCCTTGACAGTTTGCGGCCGGACTGGGATATAGACCGCTTTCGCAGCAGCTCCACGTTCAGATGGCGCGCTGCGCGCCCGGGGAAATCGCAATGGTTGAAAACATGGCTGCGGGTGGGGAACTCGCAGGGTTGAAGGTGATGGTCATCGACGATTCGAAGACCATCCGCCGTACCGCCGAGACACTGCTCAAGCGCGAGGGCTGCGAGGTCGTGACCGCGACCGACGGCTTCGAGGCATTGGCCAAGATCGCCGACCAGCAGCCGCAGATCATCTTCGTCGACATCATGATGCCGCGGCTGGATGGCTATCAGACCTGCGCGCTGATCAAGGGCAACCAGCTGTTCAAGTCCACGCCGGTGATCATGCTGTCCTCCAAGGACGGCCTGTTCGACAAGGCGCGCGGGCGCATCGTCGGCTCCGAGCAGTACCTGACCAAGCCTTTCACCCGCGAAGAACTGCTGGGCGCCATCCGCACATACGTCAACGCCTGACCAGGGGGTAAGGCACATGGCTCGAATCCTGTTGATCGAGGACTCACCGACCGACCGGGCGGTGTTCACGCAATGGCTGGAGAAGGCCGGGCACGAAGTGCTCGCCACCGACAATGCCGAGGACGGCCTGCAGATGGCGCGCAGCCAGGCACCGCAACTGGTGCTGATGGACGTGGTGCTGCCCGGCATGAGCGGGTTCCAGGCCACGCGCGCGCTGTCGCGCGACGAGGCCACCCGCGGCATCCCGGTCCTGATCGTCAGTACCAAGAGCATGGAGACCGACATGGCCTGGGGCATGCGCCAGGGTGCGTCGGATTACGTGGTCAAGCCGCCGCGCGAGGATGACCTGATCGCGCGGATCAACAAACTGGTGGGTTGATGCGATCTCCCTTCGACATCCTCGAAGCCTACGAGCGGCGCAGCCTGGCGCACGCGGTGCAGCTGCCGGAACGGCATTTCTCGACGGACGTCTGGCGCGGCGTGGGCTACCGCATCGGCAGCCGGCGCCTGGTGTCCGATTTCCGCGAGGTGGTCGAAATCGTGCCGATGCCGCCGGTGACCCCGGTGCCGGGGGCGCAGCCGTGGCTGCTGGGCGTGGGCAACCTGCGCGGCAACCTGTTTCCGGTGGTGGACCTGAAGTACTTCCTGGAAGGGCAGCGCACCGTCCAGCAGGAAGGCCACCGGGTGCTGATCATGCGCCAGACCGGCGGCGACGTCGCCATCAGCATCGATGAGCTCTACGGGCAGCGCAGTTTCGAGCTGTCCGCCCAGGTCCCGGCCGGCGACATCGCCCAGGGCCGCTACGCCCATTTCGTCGAGCACGCCTTCAATGACGGCGACCACGACTGGGGGGTGTTCTCGCTTTCCCTGCTGTCGCGCACGCCTGAATTCCGGCAGGCCGCCGCCTGAGTGCGGGCCCGCCTTTCCGTATTGGATACCGAGGTCGAAACATGAGTACTGCTCCGGACGCCGCCAAGACCAGCAAGCTTGGCAACGTGAGTACCAATTTCTGGCTGGGCCTGCTGGTACTGTCGATGATCGTGTTCGGCGCCAACACCGGCGTGGCGACCTGGCAGGGCAGCCGCCTGGCCGGCGCCGGCACCGGTGCGGCCGACCTGCAGGTGCTGTCGCAGCAGCTGGCCAACCAGGGCCGCGAGGCGGTGGCCGGCAACCGCGCCGCCTACGCCGCGTTCAAGGACACCCGCGCCCGGGTCGACCGCACCGTGGGTGAGCTGCAGGGCCGGTTCGGCCAGGAGGCCGGCGTGGCCGCGCCGCTGCGGCAACTGGTCGAGACCTGGCAGCCGCTGTCCAAGAACGCCGAGCAGATCGTGGCCAGCGAGCCCGCGGTGCTGGCGCTGGCCGGCAACGCCGACAATTTCGTCGGCGCGGTGCCGCAGCTGCAGGCGCAGCTGAACGAAGTGGTGCGCGCGATGACCGCCGGCGGCGCCCAGTCCAGCCAGATCTACAACGGCCTGCAGCAGGTCGTGGTGGTGGGCTCGATGGCCCGCCGCGTCACCGAAATCCGCGCCGGTGGCCCCGGCGCCAGCGGTGCCGGCGACGCCCTGGCCCGCGACATGACCGTGTTCACCCAGGTGCTCGAAGGCCTGCGCAACGGCAGCGAGGAACTGGGCATCACCGCGGTGCGCAACCCCAACGCGCAGGTGGCGCTGGAGCAGTCGGCCACCCAGTGGGCCAAGATGAAGAAGGACGCCGACGCGATCCTGGCCAGCTCGCGCAACCTGTTCGCCGCGCAGTCCTCGGCCGCGGCGCTGGCCAGCGGCTCGGACCGCATGCTGGACAACAGCCGCAAGCTGTTCGATGCGTTCTCCGCGTTCGGCTCCACCCGCGACACCCGCATCTTCCCCAACTTCTGGTGGAGCGTGGTGTTCGGCGCGCTGTCGGTGCTGTCGATCATCGGCTTCGTGTGGAGCACGGTGCGCAGCCGTTCGCGCGAACAGGAACTGCGCTACCAGACCCAGGTGGAGTTCAACAGCCGCAACCAGCAGGCGATCATGCGCCTGCTGGACGAAATCAGCTCGCTGGGTGAAGGCGACCTGACGGTGAAGGCCTCGGTGACCGAGGACATGACCGGCGCCATCGCCGACGCGATCAACTACGCCGTGGACGAACTGCGTCACCTGGTGACCACGATCAACGACATCTCCAGCAAGGTGGCGGTGTCGGCGCAGGAAACCCAGGCCACCGCCATGCAGCTGGCCGAGGCCGCCGGCCACCAGGCCGACGAGATCACCAGCGCCTCGGACCGCATCGGCGAAATCGCCTCGTCCATCGAACAGGTGTCGCGCAACTCCAGCGAGTCGGCCGAAGTGGCGCAGCGCTCGGTGGTCATCGCCACCGAGGGTGCCGGCGTGGTGCGCCAGACCATCCAGGGCATGGACCAGATCCGCGACCAGATCCAGGAGACCTCCAAGCGCATCAAGCGCCTGGGCGAGTCCTCGCAGGAGATCGGTTCGATCGTGGAACTGATCAACGACATTTCCGAGCAGACCAACATCCTGGCGTTGAACGCGGCCGTGCAGGCGGCATCGGCCGGCGAGGCGGGCCGTGGTTTCGCGGTCGTGGCCGACGAAGTGCAGCGACTGGCGGAACGCACCTCCGGTGCGACCCGGCGTATCGAAGGCCTGGTGCAGGCCATTCAGGCCGACACCAACGAGGCGGTGACCTCGATGGAGCAGACCACCGCCGAAGTGGTGTCGGGCGCGCGCCTGGCCGAGGACGCCGGTACCGCGCTGACCGAGATCGAACGCGTGTCCAACGCGCTCAACACCCTGATCAAGAACATCTCCATTGCCGCCCACCAGCAGGCCGCCGCCGCGACCGACATCACCCAGACCATGGGCGTGATCCGGCAGATCACCGGCCAGACCTCGCAGGGTGCCGGGCAGACCGCCGATTCGCTTGGACAGCTGAACCAGCTGGCGGCGGACCTGCGGCGTTCGGTGGCCGACTTCAAGCTTCCGGCCTGAACCGGTTGAACGGGCGGGGATGGAAAGGAACCAGCAGATGAAGTGTCGTCATACCGCACAACAGGGCCGCCCGGACGGCAAGCGAACCATGCTGCACGGGAGGGTGCGATGAGTACCTTGCGCGATGCGATGAGCCACGCGGCGCTGGGCTGGGTCAAGCCGGAGCTGGACGAGACCCTGCGCCAGGCGCGCAGCGAGATCGAGTACTTCGTCGAGGATCCGGCCGATGCCAGCCGCATGCGCTTCTGCGCCGGCTACCTGCACCAGGTGCAGGGCACGCTGCGGATGGTCGAACTGTATGCCCCGGCGATGGTGGCCGAGGAGCTTGAGCTGCTGGCCGACGCCGTGCGCGATGGCGCCGTGCCGGACCGCGACGAGGCCTGCGCCACCCTGATGCGCGGCACCGTGCTGCTGCCCGATTACCTGGAACGCCTGCAGAACGGCCACCGCGACATTCCGATCGTGCTGCTGCCGCTGCTCAACGAGATCCGCGCCGCGCGCGCCGCCGAAGGCATCAACGAGGGCGTGCTGCTGGCGTTCGACCCGGAAGCGGGCAAGGCCAGCGAGGCCGAGCTGGAGCATGCGCGCGGCAGCCTGCAGGGGCGCAACCGCGAGCTGCTGGACACGGTCGGCAACGCGGTGAAGGAAGAACTGCTGCGCATCAAGGATGCGCTGGACCTGCACGTGCGCATGGGCGGGGCGACCGCCGACCTGCAGACCCAGGTCAACGAACTGGGCGCGGTATCCGACACGCTGGGCGTGATGGGACTGGGCGTGGCCCGCGGCGTGGTCGCGCAGCAGCGCGACGCGTTGCGCGAAGTGGTCGATGGCAGCCGTCCCATCGACGACAACCTGCTGCTGGACATCGCCGGGGCGCTGCTCTACGTCGATGCCTCGCTGGACGACCAGGTCGCCTACCTCGGCGCCGCCCTGGAGGGCGACGAGGATCCGGCCGCGGTGGAGACCCGGCGCACGGTCGAGGTGCTGGCCCACGAGGCCATCGCCAACTTCGCCGCCGCGCGCGAAGCCTTCGTCGCGTTCATCGAGACCAATTGGGACCATGCGCGCCTGCAGGACGTGCCGCGCCTGCTGGACGAGGTGTCCGGCGCGCTGCGCATGCTCGACCTGCGGGTGCCGGCGGACTACATGAACGGCATCCGCCAGTACATCGGCGTGGAGCTGATCGGGCGCAGGCGCATCCCCGGCGGGCGCCAGCTGGACACGCTGGCCGATGCCATGGCCAGCCTGGAGTACTACCTGGAGGCGCTGCGCGAACGGCGCCCCGGTCGCGAGGAGATCCTCGACATCACCCGCAGCAGCCTGGAGGCGCTGCGCTACTGGCCGGTGCCCGTCGCAGGCCGGCAGGAAGACGCCGCCCCGGCGTTCGTGATGGACGCCGCCGGCGAAACGCCGGTGCCGGCATCCCCGGTCGCCGCCGCCCCGGCACCGTTCGAGGCGCCGCAGGCGCCCGTCGGGACGCCCACACCGCTGGTGTTCGGCGACGCCATCCACGCGCCGCCGCCATCGGCTGCACCGGCAGCGGCCGCCGAGCCGCCCGCATTGCCGGCGTGGAATGCGGCCGACGGCTTCGGTGCCTTCGATCCCGTCGCTGCCGAAGGCGTGCCCGCCACCGCCGAGGCGGGTCTCAGCGTCGCCCCGCTGGACCTCTCGGCTGATTCCGGTCTGGCGCTGGAGCCGTTCGCTGCCGAGGCCACGGGCGATACGCACGCGACGGATGCCGGTGCCCCGGCATTTCTCAGCGTCGGTGCCGGCGATACCGCGCCGGAGGAATCCATCGCCCCGCTGTCCTTCGATGCAGCGTCGTTCGAATCCACCGGTGACGAACCGGCCGCCAAGGCCGTCGCAGCCCCGGCCGCAGCCGATGGCGGCAGCGAAGCCGCCGCGCCGGACCATGAAATCGCGGCGTTCCTGGCCGAACTGGACAGGGCCGCTGCAGCGTTCGATCCGCTCACCGTCGAGACCGACGCGCCCGCGGCCCCCGTCGTGGATGCGCCGGCGGCGCTTCCCGCCATGCAGGCCGGCGAAGGCGTGGACGGCGGGTTCGACAATGATGCCGAGCAGATCGACCAGGACATCCGCGATGTGTTCATCGAGGAGTTCGACGAGGAGCTGCAGAACCTGGGCCGGTTGCTGCCGGCATGGCGCGCCGCGCCCGAGAGCATGGAGCGCCTGCGCCCCGTGCGGCGCGTGTTCCATACACTCAAGGGCAGCGGTCGGCTGGTCGGCGCGCGGACGCTGGGCGAGTTCAGCTGGAAGATCGAGAGCATGCTCAACCGCGTGCTCGATGGCAGCCGCCCGGCCAGCCCGGCGGTGGTCGCGCTGGTGAGCCAGGCCTACGACGTGCTGCCGCAGTTCAATGCCGCCCTGCGCGGCAACGGCCGCATCCACGCCGACGTGGCGGGCATGCAGGACATCGCCGACCGCGTCGCGGCCGGCGAGGAAGCCTTCCATGTCGCCGCCGCGCCCGCCGCCGCGCCCGCCGCGGCCACGCCCCCGGCTACGGCTACGGCCGCGGCGCCCGCGCCTGCGGCCACCGGCGGTACGCCGGCTTCCGTGGACAGCGTGCTGCGCGAGATCCTCGAGGCCGAGGTGGGCCAGCACCTGGCCACCGTCGAGGCGTGGCTGTCGCAGTCGCAGCCGCAGCCGCAGCCGGTGAGCGAGCAGCTGCTGCGCGCGGTGCATACCATGAGCGGCGCCTTCGCCATGACCGAGGTGCCGGAGATCACCGCGGTGACCGCGCCGGTCGAGTCGTTCGTCAAGCGCTCGCTGGCCAATGCCGTGGTGCCGAGCGCCGATGGCGTGGCCGCGCTGGGCGAGGCCGCCACTGCGGTGGCCGCCACCATCACCGCGCTGCAGGCGCCGTCGCCGCTGATCCCGTCGTTCGCACCGCTGGCCGCGCGCCTGCGCGAGCTGGCCGATGCCCTGCCGGAGGCGCAATGGCCGCCGCAGGTACACGACGACTTCGACGACCCGGCCGACGCCATGCCGGTTGCCTCCACGCCGGTTGCAGCCGCGGAGCCGGAGCCGCTGCCGGTGGCCGAGGAACTGGCCAGCATCAGCGATCTTTCCGCCTATTTCGATCCGGCGCTGCTGGAGGCTTCGTTCGCGGATGCCCCCACGCACGATGCCAGTGTTCCCCAGGACGCGCCCGCCACTGCGGTGGACGAGACGGTTGCGCTGCAGGTCTTCGAGTGGCTGGAAGACGATGCGGGCGCAGGCGAGGCGGACGCCGCGACCGCCGCCGCAACCGGGACCGCATCCGGGTTCTCCGGTGCGCCGCAGGACGAGGCGGCAACCGGGGCGGCGCAGGACGGCACGCTCGATGACGCCGTCATTTCGCTGCAGCTGGATGACGTGGAGCAGGAAATCCAGACAAGCGCCGACTTCGTGTCGGAGCCGGTGCTGGACGCAACGTCGATTGTTTTCGAGCCGATCGAGCCGATCGAGCCGATGCAGGCGATGCCGCCCGCCGGCGAGATGGACAGCGATGCCACCGATGCGGGAGTCGCGCCGGTCGAACCGGCGACGGACGCCGCCGCCACACCGCAGGATGAAGCGCGCCACGACGACAGCGTCGCCGGGTCCGATGCCGCTGCCGCGGCGCCGATCGAGATCGAACAGGAGATGGCCGCCATGCCGACGCCGTCGCTGGATGCCGTCGAGCCGGTGGAGCCACCGACCGGACAGGGCGAGGCTGCGGCCGACGCCGTGCCGGCGGAGACCGCCCTCGAGGCCGGAATCGAAACCGAAGCTGCGGGCGAGGCAGAAGCCGAGCCCGAGCCAGAGGCTGAAGCTGAAGCGCAGGCAGAGGCGGAAGCGGAAGCAGGAGCCGATGCGGCGCTCGAGCTGGCGCCGCTGACGCCGCCGGTGCAGGAAGGCGAGTCGCCTGCGGTCGCCGCGGAAGCGGCGGCATTCGATGCCGGCCCGCTCGACTTCGACGACCTCGACCGCGAACTGGTCGATATCTTCGTCGAGGAAGGCAAGGACCTGCTCGACCATTGCGACCGCCTCATCAGCGAGCTGCGCTCGGCGCCGGAAGACCGCGAACTGCTGGCCGGGCTGCAGCGCGACCTGCATACGCTCAAGGGCGGCGCGCGCATGGCCGGCATCAATGCCATCGGCGACCTCGGCCACGGCATCGAGTCGCTGCTGGAAGCGGTGGCGGCCAGCCGCACCGAGATCGGCCGCGGCGACGTGCAGCTGCTCGAGCGCGGTTTCGACCGCCTGCACCAGTTGCTGATCCGCACCGGTGCGCACCGCGCGGTGCAGATGCCGGCCGATCTCATCGAGGCGTTCGAGGCGCGTACCGCCGGTGGCGAAGCGCCTGAAGCGACTGCGTCGGCCGATGCCGTGCCGCCGTCGCTGGCGGCCGTGGCATCGACCGCCGTCGACGTGCCGCAGGCAGCGCCTGAAGCGCAATGGCAGGCGGCGAGCACCGCCGCCGATCCGGCACCGCCGTCGCCGGTCGATGCCGCAGGCGATGGGGCGTCGGACAGCCAGGCCGTTGCCGAAGTTGAAGCGGTCACCGAAGTCGAGATCGAAGTTGGCGCCGACGCCGACGCCGACGCCGTGGCAGTGCCGGCGACCGCGACCGCGACTGCGCCCGTGGTCGAATCGCGGCCGCTGCCTGCCGCGGCCATCGCCAGCGAGCCGCTGTCGCCGCCCGTGGTCGAGGCCCAGGCCGTCGACGAGGAGGGGAGCACCCGCACCCAGGAGCAGGTGCGCGTGCGCGCCGACCTGCTCGACCGCCTGGTCAACCACGCCGGCGAGGTCGCGATCTACCGCTCGCGCCTGGAGCAGCAGCTGGGCGCGTTCCGCAGCGCCATGGGCGAGCTGGACCGTACCAACGCCCGCCTGCGCGACCAGCTGCGCCGCCTGGACCTGGAAACCGAGGCGCAGATCGTCGCCCGTTACCGTCGCGAGCAGGAGCAGGCCGACCAGGCGTTCGATCCGCTGGAACTGGACCGCTTCTCGACCCTGCAGCAGCTCAGCCGCGCCCTGAACGAATCGGCGGCCGACCTGGGTGGCCTGCAGGGCGTGCTCGACGACCTGTCGCGCAACTACGACGCCCTGCTGCAGCAGCAGTCGCGCGTCAGCTCGGAGCTGCAGGACGGCCTGATGCGTGCGCGCATGGTGCCGTTCGATGGCCTGGTGCCGCGCCTGCGTCGCGTGGTGCGGCAGGCCGCGCAGGACATCGGCAAGCAGGTGCACCTGAACCTGGAAGGCACCCACGGCGAACTCGACCGCAACGTGCTCGACCGCATGGTCGCGCCGCTGGAGCACATGCTGCGCAACTCCGTGGCCCATGGCCTGGAAACGCCGGAGCAGCGCCTGGCCGCCGGCAAGCCGGAAGAGGGCGTCATCACCCTGCGCCTGCGCCGCGAAGGTTCGGAAATCGTGCTGGAAGTCGCCGACGACGGCGCCGGCCTGGACCGCGAGGCCATCCGTCGCCGCGGCGAGCAGCGTGGCCTGATCCAGCCCGGCGAGCAGGTGGAAGACGCGCGCCTGGACAACCTCATCTTCGCCTCCGGTTTCAGCACCAGCGAGCAGGTCAGCCAGCTCGCCGGCCGCGGCGTGGGCATGGACGTGGTACGCAACGAAGTGCGCCAGCTCGGCGGCTCGGTGGACATCCACTCGGTACGCGGCGAAGGCGTCACCTTCACCCTGCGCCTGCCGCAGACGCTGGCCGTCACCCAGGCCGTGTTCGTGCGCATCGGCGAAACCACCTTCGCGGTGCCGGTGGCGTCGGTCAGCGGTATCGGCCGCATCGCCCGCGAGCGTTTCGAGTCCGGCCAGGGCGGTTACCACTACAACGGCGAGGACTTCGCGCTGCACGATCTCGGTACGCTGGTCGGGCAGGCCGTGGCCAAGGCCGAAGGCCAGCCGCAGATCCCGCTGCTGCTGGTGCGCGCCGGCGACCTGCGCGCCGCCGTGGCGATCGACCAGGTGCTGGGCAACCGCGAAATCGTGGTCAAGCCGGTGGGCCTGCAGATCGCCTCGGTACCGGGCATCTACGGCGCCACCATCACCGGCGAAGGCAATGTCGTGGTGATCCTGGACGTCGCGCCGCTGGTGCGCCGCCACCTGTCGCAGCCGCAGCAGCCGGTGGAAGCGGCCGCGGTCGGCCAGCAGCGGCAGGTGCCGCTGGTGATGGTGGTGGACGACTCGCTGACCATGCGCAAGGTCACCGGCCGCGTGCTGGAGCGCCACAACTTCGAAGTGGTGGCCGCGCGCGACGGCGTCGAGGCGCTGGAACGGCTCGAGGAGCGCGTGCCGGACCTGATGCTGCTGGACATCGAAATGCCGCGCATGGATGGCTACGAGCTGGCCACCGCGATGCGCGCCGACCCGCGTTACAAGGAAGTGCCGATCGTGATGATCACCTCGCGCAGCGGCGACAAGCACCGCCAGCGCGCATTCGAGATCGGCGTGCAGCGCTATCTCGGCAAGCCGTACCAGGAGCTGGATCTGATGCGTAACGTCTACGACCTGCTGGGGATCGCCCGTGTCCGCGAGTGACCGCTCCGCCGCCAGGCCCGTGGCCCTGCTGGCGCGGCCCGGCGTGGCCCGCGACCGCCTGCGCGAGGCGGTACTCGCCGCCGGCGGCGCGCTGGTCCTGGAAGAAGACCCGGGCGTGCTGGACCCGGCCGCGCTGCAGGCGGTGGGGCCGGCGATGGTGCTGGTGGCGATCGAACCCGCGCTCGAGGACGCGCTGGAGCGCCTTGCCCCGGCCCTGGAGGCTCCGCAACTGGAGCTGATGTTCGAGGAAGCCGAACTGGCCGCGCGCCGCGAAGGCTGGGATGCGCAGCGTTGGACGCGCCACCTCGCCGCCAAGCTGCAGGGCCATGACCAGGTGTTGCCGCCGGGGCAGGAAGACGAAGCGTTGCCGCTGCCCGAACCGGGCATGCCCGAGCGCCCGGCCGAGCGCCATGCCGACGCGCCGCTGCAGTTCCATGTCGAAGAGGCGGCGCAGCACCTGGACGAAGTGCCGGCCGACACGCTGTATGCACCGCCGCCGGCAGTCCACGACCGCCCCGAGGTGCTGAGCTTCGAGGAGCTGATGGCCAGGGCGCCGGCCAGGGCCGAGCCCGCCCCCGGGTCGGCCGGACCGCCCGAGCTGCCGCCGCTGGAGGATGCCCCGGCCCCGGCGGCCGCTGGCAGCCCATCCCTGCCCGGCAGTTTCCACAGCTGGTCGCTGCTCGACGACGATGCCTATGTCGCGCCCGCTGTGGCCGCCCCGCCGGCCGTGGACGTCGCCCTGGCACAGACCGAGGCCGCGGACGCCATCGGCACCGGCGCGCTGTCGCTGGTCGCGCTGGACGCGGACGCGGGGGCTGCCGCGCAGGGCGCGGTGCTGCTGCTGGCCGGCATCGGCGGGCCCGATGCGGTGCGTCGCCTGCTGAGCGCGCTGCCGGATGATTTCCCGCTGCCGGTCCTGGTGCAGATGCGTCTGGACGGTGGCCGCTACGCCAACCTGGTCAAGCAGATGTCGCGCGTCGCCATGCTGCCGGTCGCCCTGGCCGAGGCCGGGCAGGCGCTTGAAGGCGGCAATGTCTACGTGCTGCAGGACGGTGTCGGGGTGGCCGCGCAGGCCGGTGGGCTGCGTTTCGCCGATGAAACGGTGCCGGTGCTGCAGGCATTGGCGGCGGATCGCTCGGCGGTGGTGATGCTCAGTGGCGCCGACCCGTCGCTGGTGCCGGAGGCGCTGGCGTTCGCCGAGCGCGGCGGCTGGGTGGCGGGGCAGAGCGGCGATGGCTGCTACGACCCGGAAGCCGCCAGCCAGCTGGCCGTGGCCGGGCATCCGGCCGGGCCGCCGGAATACCTCGCCGGCGAGCTGGTCCAGCGCAGCTACGGCTGAGCCGCACACGATCAAGGAATCGACCATGAGTTACGCAAGCAATGACGAAGTCCGCGGCGTCCTGATCCAGGCCGGCGCCGAGCGCGTACTGCTGCCCAATGCCACCGTCGCCGAGATGATGTCGCGGGTGCCGGTGCAGCCCATCGAGGGCGCGCCCGACTGGCTGGCCGGCTACATCGCCTGGCAGGGCTGGGAGGTGCCGCTGCTGTCCTATGCCCGCTTCAACGGCGGCGACGAGCCGGTCTCCGGCAGCAACAAGGTGGTGGTGCTCAAGGCGCTGGGGGGCAATCCGGAGATGCCGTACTTCGCACTGCTGACCCAGTCCTTCCCGCAGCTGATCGCGGTGCCGCGCGATGGCCTGCTCGCCGACGCCTCCGAGGAAAGCCTGCCGCAGGGCGTGCACATGCGCGTGCTGCTGGGCGAACAGAGCGCGCTGCTGCCGGACCTGGACGCGATCGAAAGCGCGGTGGTCGCCGCGCTGGCGGCGGTGGTCTGAGCCACGCCCGGCTGCGCGCCGGGTCCCGCTGACAACCTTTCCGCCGCCGGGGGATCGTCGCCGATGCCCCGCCGTGACCGTGGCCGCCGCTACAGGTCGCCCAGCCGTGCCTGCAATGCCGCGATCGCGGCCAGGCCCGCGGTCTCGGTGCGCAGGATGCGCGGTCCCAGCTGCAACCCCTGGAAGCCGGCATCGCCCAGTTGCTGGCGGTCGCGCGGCGACCAGCCGCCTTCCGGACCGATGGCGATCACCACGCCGCCCGCCGGCGCGGGCGGCAGCGCGGACAGGCGATGCTCGCCCAGGGGATCCAGGGTCAGGCGCAGGCTCTGCGCAGGCAACGCCGCCGCCGCCGCGGCCAGCGCCTGCGGGGGCGACAGCGCCGGAATGCGGGCGCGGCCGGATTGGCCGCAGGCCGCGCCGACCACGCTGCGCCAGTGCGCGAGGCGCTTCTCGGCACGTGCGGCATCCAGCTTCACTTCGGTGCGCTCGGCGTTCACCGGGATGATGGCGGTCACGCCCAGCTCGGTGGCCTTCTGCAGGATCAGGTCCATCTTCTCGCCGCGGGCGATGCCCTGCAGCAGGGTGATGGCCAGCGGCGATTCGTTGTCCAGCGCGCGTGCGGCGTCGATGCGTACCTGCACCTCGCGCTTGCCCACCGCCAGCAGCGTTGCCGCGTAGTCGCTGCCGTCGCCGTTGAACAGCACGCAGGCATCGCCCTCGCGCAGGCGCATCACCCGTACCAGGTGGTTGGCGGCGTCCTCGGGCAGCGCCAGGGTCTGCCCGGGCTGCAGCGGCAGCGCCACGGGGCAGCGGGTCAGGCGCATGCGCGGCTCCGGCAAGGCGGGTTCAACGGCGCGACGGCGGGGTCTGCTAGCATTTCGGGCTCATGGAAACGTATCTGCCAGTGCGCATTCTAGCGATCCGCCCGTCTTCCGCCCGGGGTCGTGCATGAGCCGCCGGCTGCCGCTCATCCATCACGTGCGCGGGGAGGACATCGGCCCGTTCCACCAGGAGCACCTTGACCTGGAGTTCTCCAACGGCGAGCGCCGGCATTTCCAGCGGCTGGTCAGTCGTGGCCATGGGGCCGTCGTGGTGGTGCCGATGCTGGACGAGGACACCGTGCTGCTGGTGCGTGAATACGCCGCCGGCCTGCACCGCTACGAACTGGGGCTGGTGAAGGGCCGCATCGATGCCGGCGAGACGCCGGAGCAGGCCGCCGACCGCGAGCTCAAGGAAGAGGCCGGCTATGGCGCCCGCCGCATCGACGTGCTGCGCACGCTGACCCTGGCGCCGACCTACATGAGCCACCAGTCGTGGCTGGTGCTGGCGCGCGATCTCTACCCCGAGCGCCTTGCCGGCGACGAACCCGAGGAACTGGAAGTGGTGCCCTGGAAACTGGCTGACCTGGATGCGCTGATGCTGCGCGAGGATTTTTCCGAGGGGCGCTCGCTGGCGGCCTTGTTCATCGCCCGCGAATGGCTGGGGAAGGAGCGATGAGCGCCGTGGACGCAGCGCTGCGCGAAGCCGTCATCGGCATCGCCCGGCAGGCCGGCGCGGCGATCATGCAGGTCTATGCCGACGGGTTCGACGTCGAGCACAAGGACGACCTGAGCCCGCTCACCAGCGCCGACCTCGCCGCCCACCATGTGATCGTGCACGGCCTGGCGCAGCTGACCCCGGACCTGCCGGTGCTGTCGGAGGAGTCGGCGCAGCTGCCGTGGGACGCGCGCCGGCAGTGGCAGGACTACTGGCTGGTCGACCCGCTGGACGGCACCCGCGAGTTCATCAAGCGCAACGGCGAATTCAGCGTCAACATCGCGCTGATCCGCGACGGCGCGCCGGTGTTCGGCGTGGTCCAGGCACCGGTGAGCGACGTCGTCTGGCACGCCATGCGTGGCGATGGCGCGTGGCGCCGCGAGGGCGGGCGCGAGGACGCGATCCTCACCCGGCGGCCGCCGGCGCTGCCGCTGCGGGTGGCGGCCAGCCGCTCGCACCGCGATGCGCGCACCGGCGAACTGCTCGCGCGCATGGGCGAGATCGAACTGGTGGCGCAGGGCTCCTCGCTGAAGTTCTGCCGCATCGCCGAGGGCACGCTGGACGTGTACCCGCGGCTGGGGCCGACCAGCGAATGGGATACCGCCGCCGGGCAGTGCGTGCTGGAAGCGGCCGGTGGCGTGCTGCTGGCCGCCGACACCGGCGAGCCGTTCCATTACAACCGCCGGCCGCGCCTGCTCAATGGCGACTTCATCGCGCTGGGCGATCCCGCGCTGCCCTGGCGCGACTGGCTGGCCGCGCCGTGAGCGGCAGCGGCGACCTGGGCGCGCCGGGCGACATCGGTACCCTGCTGCGGATCATGGCGCGCCTGCGCGATCCGCACGGCGGTTGCCCGTGGGACCTGCAGCAGGATTTCTCCAGCGTCGCGCCCTATACGATCGAGGAGGCCTACGAGGTCGCCGACGCGATCGACCGCAACGACCTGGCCGACCTCAGGGACGAACTGGGCGACCTGCTGCTGCAGGTGGTGTTCCATGCGCAGATGGCCAGCGAGCAGGGCGCGTTCGCCTTCGCCGACGTGGTCGCGGCGATCAGCGGCAAGATGCTGCGCCGGCATCCGCACGTATTCGGCGACGCACAGGCCGATGACGCCGGCCAGGTGGTCGCCAACTGGGAGCAGATCAAGCAGCGCGAGCGCGCCGATGCCGGCGACACCGACGGCTCGGCGCTGGCCGGCATCGCGCCCGGCCTACCCGAATGGCAGCGGGCGCTGAAGCTGCAGAAGCGGGCCGCGCGTACCGGTTTCGACTGGCCCGACGTCGCCCCGGTGCTGGACAAGCTGCGCGAGGAAGTGGACGAGGTGCAGGCCGAGTTCGACAGCGCCGCGCACCCGGGCAGCCACGCGCGGCTGGAAGACGAGATCGGCGACCTGCTGTTCGTCTGCGCCAATCTCGCCCGTCACGCCCGGGTGGACCCGGGCAGCGCGCTGCGCCGCGCCAATCTCAAGTTCGAGCGTCGCTTCCGCGCCATGGAAGCGCTGGCCGCCGCGCGCGGGCAGGCGATGTCCGCCCTGGACCTGCAACAGCAGGAAGCGTTGTGGCAGGCGGTCAAGCAGGCGGAGAAGGACGCGCCGTGATCAAGACCCTGGCGCTGTTCGGGGTGACCGCGCTGGCCGAGATCGTCGGCTGCTACCTGCCGTGGCTGTGGCTGCGCCAGCAGGGCAGCGCGTGGCTGCTGCTGCCGGCGGCGGCCAGCCTGGCCCTGTTCGCCTGGCTGCTGACCCTGCACCCGACCGCCAGCGGCCGCGTCTATGCCGCCTATGGCGGCGTCTACGTCTGCGTTGCGCTGCTGTGGCTGTGGCGCGTGGATGGCGTGGCGCCGACCCGCTGGGACCTGCTCGGCGCCGCCCTGTGCCTGTTGGGCATGGGCGTGATCATGGCCGCCCCGCGAGGCGCTGCGCCCTAGGGCGCTATGCTGCGCGCAGTGCCCGCCCCGGGATGCGCCCATGGCCCGCTTCGCCAGCTTCCGCGAGTTCTATCCGTTCTACCTCGGTGAACACCGCAACCGCACCTGCCGCCGGCTGCATGTGGTGGGCAGCGGTGCCGCGCTGCTGTGCCTGCTGGCGGCGTTGCTGAGCGGGCGCTGGCCCTGGGCGCTGGCGGCGCTGGGCTGCGGCTATGGATTCGCCTGGGTGGGGCATTTCTTCTTCGAACACAACCGTCCGGCCACGTTCAGTCATCCGCTGTATTCGTTCGCCGGCGACTGGGTGATGTTCGTGCAGGTGCTGCGCGGCCGGCTGCCGTTCTAGCCTCCGCGGGCTGGCTATACTCGGTACATACCCGGGGATCGGGTTCCACAAGGAGCGTACTGATGGGCAGCGGTGTTTTTCTCGCGGTGGTGATACTGGTGGCCGGTGCCATCGTCCTGTTCAAGACCGTGCGCATGGTGCCGCAGGGGTATGAGTGGACGGTGGAGCGTTTCGGCCGCTATACCCACACCATGTCGCCCGGCCTGCATTTCCTGATCCCGGTCGTCTATGGCGTCGGCCGCAAGGTCAACATGATGGAGCAGGTGCTGGACGTGCCCAGCCAGGAAGTCATCACCAAGGACAATGCGGTGGTGCGGGTGGACGGCGTGGTGTTCTTCCAGGTGCTGGATGCGGCCAAGGCCGCCTACGAGGTCGCCAACCTGGAGGTGGCGATGATCGCACTGGTGCAGACCAACATCCGCACGGTGATCGGCTCGATGGACCTGGACGAATCGCTCAGCCAGCGCGAGACCATCAACGCGCAGCTGCTGAGCGTGGTCGACCATGCCACCAATCCCTGGGGCATCAAGGTCAACCGCATCGAGATCCGCGATATCCAGCCGCCGCGCGACCTGGTCGATTCGATGGCGCGGCAGATGAAGGCCGAGCGCGAGAAACGCGCGCAGATCCTCGAGGCCGAGGGCCTGCGCCAGGCCGAGATCCTGCGCGCCGACGGCGAGAAGCAGGCGGCGGTGCTGGAGGCCGAAGGCCGCAAGGAGGCCGCGTTCCGCGATGCCGAGGCGCGCGAGCGCCTGGCGCAGGCCGAAGCCAAGGCCACTTCGATGGTGTCCGAGGCCATCGCCCAGGGCGACGTACAGGCGATCAATTATTTCATCGCGCAGAAGTACGTGGAGGCCTTCCGCGAACTGGCCAGCTCGCCCAACCAGAAGCTGGTGCTGATGCCGATGGAAGCCAGCGGCGTGATCGGTTCCATTGCCGGTGTCGCCGAGCTGGCCCGCGAGGCCTTCGCCAGGCAGGAAGAGCGCAAGGCATCGCCGTCGCGCGGCAACCCGCCGCCGCTGGGGCGCTGAGCCATGCGCTGGGAAGTGGTGGGCTGGGCGGCGCTGGCGGTGATCCTGTTCGCCGCCGAAGCAATGGCCCCGGGCGCATTCATGCTGTGGATGGGCTTTGCCGCCGCCGCCGTGTTCCTGGGGGTGTGGGCGTACGACGGGCTGCCCGTGCTGATGCAGGTGGTGCTGTTCGTGGTGCTCAGTTTCGTCTCGATCCAGGTCTACCGCACCTGGTTCCGCCGGCGTGCGCGGCCCAGCGACCAGCCGCTGCTCAACCGTCGCGCCGAGCAGTTGATCGGGCGGGTGGTGGTGCTGGAGCAGGCCATCGCCAACGGCGTTGGCCGGGCCAGGATCGACGATGCGTTCTGGGTGGTGTCCGGCCCGGACCTGCCGGCCGGCAGCCACGTGCGGGTGGTGGCGGTGGACGGCATGACGCTGAAGGTGCAGGACGCCTGAGGCACGGCGGCGCGGGTTCCGTGCCGCCATGGGCTTTGCCCGGGGCCATCTGGGATAATGGCGTCTTTCCCCGCATGGAACGGCCATGACCCTGAAGACTCTCCTCAACGAAACCCACCGCTCGCTCGGCGCCAAGATGGTCGATTTCGGCGGTTGGGACATGCCGATCCACTACGGTTCGCAGATCGATGAGCACCACCTGGTGCGCCGCGCCGCGGGCATGTTCGACGTCAGCCACATGACCGTGGTCGACCTGAAGGGTGCGCGCACCCGCGAGTTCCTGCGCCAGCTGCTGGCCAATTCGATCGACAAGCTCAAGGTCACCGGCAAGGCGCTGTATTCCTGCATGCTCAACGCGCAGGGCGGGGTGATCGACGACCTGATCGTCTACTTCCTGGCCGACGACCTGTTCCGGATGGTGGTCAACGCCTCCACCCGCGAGAAGGATCTGGCCTGGATCCGCCAGCATGCCCAGGCCTTCGGCGTGGACGTGATCGAGCGCGAGGACCTGGCGATCGTCGCGGTGCAGGGGCCGCAGGCGCGCGCGCTGGTCGCCGGCCTGGTCGCCGAGGGCGACCGTGCCGCGCTGGAAAAGCTCGGCCGCTTCGCCGCGCTGGACGTCGCCTCCGCCGACGGCGTGCCGCTGTTCGTGGCGCGCACCGGCTACACCGGCGAGGACGGCTATGAGGTGCTGCTGCCGCAGGCGGCGGTGGTCGGGTTCTGGAACGCGCTGCTGGCCGCGGGCGTGAAGCCGGCCGGTCTTGGCGCGCGCGACACGCTGCGCCTGGAAGCGGGCATGAACCTCTACGGCCAGGACATGGACGAGGGCGTCACCCCGTACGAAGCCGCGCTGGCCTGGACCGTCGCCCTCGACGAGGGCCGTGGGTTCATCGGCCGCGACGTGCTGGAGGCGCAGAAGGCCGCCGGCAACGCGCGGCAGATGATCGGCCTGGTGATGGACGACAAGGGCGTGCTGCGCCACGGGCAGAAGGTGCTCACCGCCAATGGCGAGGGCGAAATCCTGTCCGGCACGTTCTCGCCGACGCTGGGCAAGGCCATCGCCTTCGCCCGGGTGCCGGGCGGCGAACCGGGCGACGTGCGCGTGGACATCCGCGGCAAGGAAGTGCCGGTGCGCGTGGTCAAGTTCCCGTTCGTGCGCGACGGCCAGCCGCAACCCGGCATCAACGGCTGACATCCCCGGACGGCGCGGGGCATCGTCCCGCGCCGTCCGTTAAACTAAGCGTCCATCCCGTCCACCGTTTCTTCCGGAGCAGTTCCATGAGCGAGATCCCCGGCGACCTCAAATTCCTCAAATCCCACGAATGGGCCCGCGTCGAAGGCAATGGCCGCGTCACCGTCGGTATTTCCGACCACGCGCAGGGCCTGCTCGGCGACCTGGTCTATGTCGAACTGCCCGCCGTGGGCGACACGGTGCAGGCCGGCAACGCCGCGGCCGTGGTCGAGTCGGTCAAGGCCGCCTCCGACGTCTACAGCCCGGTGTCGGGCACCGTGATCGAAGTCAACGAAGCGCTGGCCGACAAGCCGGAAACCATCAACGAGGACGCCTACGGCGAAGGCTGGCTGTTCGTGGTCGAGATGTCCGAGCCGGAGCAGGTGAATGAACTGCTGGGTCCGGACGACTACGCCGAACTGCTGGAGAACGACGACCACTGATCCGGTCGCCTCGGGTAAACGGAAACGGCCGCCTTGTGCGGCCGTTTCCGTTTCCGTTTCCGGCCACCGCGACGTCGGCGGCGTGTCGCCGCTCCGTCGCCTTGTCGATGCGGTGGGCGAGCGCGGGCATGCCGCCGGGCATCGGTCGCGGGAGGGCGCTGCGCGGCGGTCGTCGGCCGGCGTCCATGCGCGACGTCCGGACCACCCGGCGAAGCGGCGAGCAGAGGTCGCGATCGCGATCGGCGGGAAGCCGGCAATGGCTCTGGCGGGTGCGAAGTGTTTGCGCAAAACCTTCCCCGCGATGCGCGCAGGCACGTCCGCGGCGGATCAAAACCAGGTTGCACCGACATTTTTTTTTCACATGCCTGGAACTGCGCCGCCGCCGGCGGCGCGCGCGCGATGCGCGACGCCGCACAATCGGGCCGGGAACGAATAGTGCTTTTTTTACGGTGTTTTTCGCATGCGCCGGCATTGCGCGTGCGATGCGCGTGGCCGCATCGATGGATGCGCGGGTGGCGAAGACGGGTGTTGCCGGCAGGGTCGGTGTGAAGCTTTCCGTAAAAAGTTGCGCGCGGGTAGTTGACAGTAAAAAAAACCGTGATTAGGTTTCGCCCAGCAGACCTTTGCTGCGGAAGCGAGTGAGCCGGATCAACATTCAGATGCGAAGCACAACCTGGACGTCCGCCACGATTGCGCAGATGGTGGAGCAGGAGTCGCTTCCTTCCGCGAAACACCCCCCGAACAAGACATGGCACCCGTGGCGGGAATCGTTGCGGGTGTTTCTGTATCCGTCACGATGCGGCTGACGCATCGTCGGTCCTCCGCGATACACCGCGGATTTGCTTCAACTGGGCATTTCAATTCCATAGATCACTGACGAGGAGCCATCCAATGGCCACGAAGAAAGCTGCGAAGAAGCCGGCCGCCAAGAAGGCGGTGAAGAAGGTCGCGAAGAAGGCTGCTGCCAAGAAGGCAGTGAAGAAGGTCGCGAAGAAGGCCACCGCCAAGAAGGCAGTGAAGAAGGTTGCCAAGAAGGCGACCGCCAAGAAGGCAGTGAAGAAGGTCGCCAAGAAGGCCACCGCCAAGAAGGCGGTGAAGAAGGCGGCGAAGAAGGTTGCCAAGAAGGTTGCCAAGAAGACCACCGCCAAGAAGGCCGTGAAGAAGGTCGCCAAGAAGGCCACTGCCAAGAAGGCGGTGAAGAAGGTCGCCAAGAAGGCCACCGCCAAGAAGGCGGTGAAGAAGGTCGCGAAGAAGGCTGCTGCCAAGAAGCCGGCCGCCAAGAAGGTTGCTGCCAAGAAGAAGCCGGCTGCCCGCAAGAAGAAGGCGGCTCCGGTCGCGCTTCCGGCCACCCCGGCGCCGCTGATCTGATCCAGCGCTGAAGCTGTACCTGGAACTCCTTCCCCGACTGCCCAGCGGGGAGGGAGTTTTTTTATGCGTGCGCGTCACCCGGCGCGCGGCCGGCGTGCCACCTGCTGCCAGGGATGACAGGCGCCGCATGCGGACGCCTGCTGGCGAAGGTCGCGCTGGCGCGGCGCATCGCCAGGCGCTCGCGCCGGTCCGTTTCCGGTGACTGCAGGCGCTGCTGCGCCGATGCCGCGGGGTGATTGCGCCCGGGGCGCGCGGCCGGGCGCGGGTGCCGCTGCGGATGCGGGGCAACGAAAAAGGCGGCCGGAGCCGCCTTGTCGGTGCGTACCGTGGGCGCCGGGTCAGCGCGGGGACGCGGTGGCCCGGTCGGAGGCGACGCCCTTCCGCCCACGCGGTGGATTGGCCGGCGTGTCCTCGGCCATCAGGTTGTCGCTGCCGAAGTCGGTATCCACGTCCAGCCAGCGCTGCGTCGGCAGGCCGATGGCGCGATCGAGGATGGTCGGCATCAGCCCGCTGGGCACGCTGCTCTCGCCATTCCACATCACGGCGATGCCGAGGTCGCGCTCGGGCAACAGGGCGACCAGGCCGCGATAGCCCTGCACCGCGCCGGCATGGAACACCACGGTATGGCCGGCGTAATCGAACACGCGCCAGCCCAGCGCATAGCCGGCCGAGTCCAGCCGCTGGCGGCGCCAGCCCGAACGCATTTCGCCCGGCGTGTTGACCAGCGGTGCATGCAGGGTGGCCAGCAGCGGCGCCGGCAGTACGTCCTGGCGGTGCCCGGTATGCGCCAGCAGCCATTGCGCCATGTCGCTGGCGCTGGCGTTGACGCCGGCGGCCGGGGCGACGCGGTAATAGGTGGGCTTGGGCGCCAGTGACACCCAGCCATTGCGGCTGCGCACGTGCGGGCGCGCCCAGCGCGGACTGGCCTGGATGCCGGCCAGGCCGAGGCTGGCGTCGTTCATGCCCAGCGGCTTGAAGATGCGGCGCTCGACGGCCTGCTCGTAGAAACTGCCGGAGGCCGCGTAGACCACGTCGCCGATCAGGCTGAAGGCGACGTTCTGGTAGGCGTAGCAATCGCCCGGCTCGCACTTGAGCGGCGCACTGGCGAGCTTGCGGGTCAGCGTGTAGTAGTCGGCGTTGGCCTCGATGTCGCGGTCGTAGGCGTTGTAAGGCAGGCCGACGCGGTGGCTGAGCACGTCGGCCACGGTCAGCCGGCGGGTCGCATCGGGCGTGCCCAGCTGGAAGCCGGGCACATAGTCGGTGACCTTGCTGTCCCAGCGCAGGGTGCCGTCGTTGACCAGCAACCCGGCCATGGTGCCGGCGAAGGCCTTGGACAGCGAGGCCAGGCGGAACACGGTGTGCGCGTCCACCGGCTGCGGGTTGCCGATATCGGTGACGCCGAAGCCGCGCGCGGACAGCACGCGGCCGTTCTGCACGATCGCCATGGCGATGCCGGGCACGCGGTTGCCGTAGGTGAGCTGTTCGGCCATCGATTCGATGGCGGCGACATTGAAGCCGTCGGGCAGTGCCTGCACCTGGTCCGGACGCAGCGCGACCCGGTAGGGCATCGGCTGCGTCGGCGACTGCATCGGCGCGTTTTCAAGGTTGACCGGCAACTGCGGGGCCGATTCCGGCAGCGGCTGCTGAGCGGTGGGTGTCTGGGCGGTGGTTGACAGTGCGAAGGGCATCAACACACCGAGCAATCCCGATGCCACCGGACGGAAACGCCGGCGTCTGCTGTTGTCTTTCATCGTGATCGATGCCTGCTAGCTAAGGCTGTCGCCGATTCTAGCGCTGCTTTTCTCGATTGCACAAACGGGGAGAAGATGAATAGGCATCATCTTGATATTGCAGGGTTTTGTCGCTGGATCATCGATCAGGGCGGCGATCCGGCCTGCGGGTCGAGGATCAACGCCGCCGCGCGCTCGGCCATCATGATCACCGGTGCGTTGGTGTTGCCGCTGACCAGCGTGGGCATCGCCGAGGCATCGATCACGCGCAGTCCCTCCACGCCGCGCAGCCGCAACTGCGGGTCGAGCACCGCCGCGTCGTCGCTGCCCATGCGGCAGGTGCCGACCGGGTGGTAGATGGTTTCGGCCTTGGCGCGGATGAACGCTTCCAGCCCGGCATCGTCCAGGTCCTCGCGCGCGGGGAAGACCGGTGCGCGCCGCCAGCGATCGAAGGCGGGCTGGCGCAGGAGGTCGCGGCTCAGGCGTGCGGCTTCGATCATCATCCGCAGGTCGAAGCCGTCGCTGTCGCCCAGGCAGTTGGCGTGGATCCTGGGCGGTAGCGACGGTTCCGCGCCGGCCAGGGCGATGTGCCCGCGGCTGCGCGGGTGCAGGTAGCAGGCGTGCAGGGTGTAGCCGTCGCCAGGCAGCCGGTGGCGGCCGTGGTCGTCGAGCATCGCCGGTACGAAATGGAACTGGATGTCGGCGCGCTCGTCGGCGGCGAGGCGCGAGCGCACGAAACCGCCGGCCTCGGCGATGTTGCTGCTGCCGGCGCCGCGATGGCCGCGCAGGAACCAGTCGAACGCGATCTTCAGCTCGCTGGCGCGGTCGTAGCTGACCCCGGGAACGGTGCGGTACAGGGTGCAGATGTCCAGGTGGTCCTGCAGGTTGGCGCCGACCTGTGGCTGGTCGAGCTGCACCGCGATGCCGTGGGCGCGCAGGGCATCGGCCGGGCCGATCCCGGAGAGCATCAGCAGCTGTGGCGAATTGACCGCGCCGGCGCTGAGCAGGACCTCGCATCGCGCGTGCAGGTGCAGCCGTCGCCCGCCGTGGCGCAGGGCGATGCCGTGCGCGCGTCCGGCGTCGACCAGGATGCGCTCGACCAGGGCCCCGGTCAGTACCTGCAGGTTGCGGCGCGGTCGTGCCGGCGCCAGATAGGCGGCGGCCGACGAACAGCGCGCACCTTCCTTCTGCGTCACCTGGTACAGGCCGACGCCGATCTGCGCCGGTCCGTTGAAATCATGATTGTGCGGATGGCCGGCCTGCACGCCGGCTTCGATGAAGGCATGGCTGAGCGGGTTGACGTGACGCAGGTCGGAAACATGCAGCGGGCCGTCGCTGCCGTGCAGCGCGTCGCCGCCGCGGCTGTTGCGTTCGCTCCGGCGGAACCACGGCAGCACGCCGGCCCAGTCCCAGCCGGTGGCACCGGCCGCGGCCCAGCGGTCGTAGTCGCCGGCGACGCCGCGCACGTAGCACATCGCATTGATCGAACTCGAGCCGCCCAGGACCTTGCCGCGCGGCCACCACAGCCGCCGTCCCTGCAACTGCGGTTCCGGTTCGGTGTGGTAGCTCCAGTTGAGGCGGCGGTTGTCGACCAGCCGTGCCAGCCCGGCCGGCATGTGGATGAACGGGTTGCGGTCGCGCGGGCCGGCCTCGACCAGCAGCACCTGCACCTGTGGATCGGCACTGAGCCGGTTGGCCAGCACGCAGCCGGCCGAACCGGCACCGATGATGATGTAGTCGAATTCCCGCATCGCGCTTCCCCCGTGGCGTGTCGCCAGCATAGCCGGGACGCAGGCCCGCACTGGCGATGTTGCAGTGCATCGGATACCGTGCGCGCTTTGTTGCGACAGGTGCAGGCCGATGCGGTCCGGTCAGGGCAGGGTACATGCGGGGGAGCGGCTGGCGGTTGCGCTGTCCTTCGCCTATTTCTTTTGCGTGCTGGCCGCGTACTACGTGATCCGCCCGCTGCGCGAGCAGCTGGCCGCCGCGGTCGGCTCGACCCAGCTGCCCTGGTTCTACGGCGCCACGTTCATCGGCACCCTGCTGCTGTCGCCGCTGTTCGCCGCCCTGGTGACGCGCTGGCCGCGGCGGGTGGTGATGCCGGTGGTCCAGGTGTTCTTCATCGCCTGCCTGCTCGGCTTCGTCCCGCTGTTCGCGTGGCCGGAGCTGCTCGGGCCGAAGACGCTGGGGGTGACGTTCTTCGTCTGGGTGAGCGTGTTCAACCTGTTCGTGGTGTCGGTGTTCTGGAGCTTCATGTCCGACATCTGGGACAGCGGGCAGGCGCGGCGCCTGTTCCCGGTCATTGCCGTGGCCGGTACGGTGGGCGCGGTCGCCGGCCCGATGTTGACCCGTTCGCTGGTCGGCGTGATCGGCGTGGCGCCGCTGCTGGTGGTATCGGCGGCACTGCTGTGCCTGGCGCTGGGGTGCGTGGTCGCGCTCGGGCGCTGGGCGCGTCTGCATGGCGCGCGCCGCAACGAACCCGGCCACGAGGCCGCGGTCGGCGGTGGCATGTTCGACGGGCTCAAGCAGGTGTTCGCCGACCCGTTCATCCGCAACATGTCGATCCTGCTGCTGCTGGCCGACGGCATCGGCACGGTGAACTATGCGCTGGTGACCGACTATTCAGGCGCCACGTTCGCCGACGCGGTGGCGCGTACCCGCTTTGCCGCCAACATCGACCTGGCCGGCAACGTGCTGACCGCCATCACCCAGCTCACCCTCACCCGCTGGCTGCTGCCGCGCAGGGGGCCGGGCATCGTCATCATGATCTGGGCGCTGGTCAGCGTCTGCGCGCTGTCGCTGGTGCTGTTCGCGCGCGATCCGCACGCGCCGTTGCTGATGGGTATGCCGGCGGTGGCGATCGCACTGATCGTCAGTCGCGGCCTGGCCTATGGCATGGCCGAGCCGGCGCGGCACAGCCTGTACACCCGGGTGCCGCGCAGCGTGCGCTACAAGGGCCAGAACGCCGTGGACACGGCGGTATGGCGGTTCGGCGACATGTCCATCGCGCTGGGCATGAACTGGCTGCGCGTGCTGGGCGTGGGCACCGCCGGTTTCGCCGGCGTCAGTGCGGCCGCCGCGGTGATCGCCGCCGGCATCGGCTGGCGGCTGTCGCGTCGCCCCGAAGGCGTGCCGGCGGCACAGACGCCGCCCCCGCGCTGATGCCGGCGCAGGGCGCGCGCGGCTCGACGGCGCGTCTCAGGCCAGCGCCAGCGGCACGGCATGCAGCGCCGCGCCCAGTGCGAACAACGCGCTCAGCAGGTGCATGCGCCAGTCGTGGATGCGCAGGAATACGAACTGCTCCAGCATGCGTCCCACCCAGAACAACGCCATGAATCCCAGCAGCGCCCGTCCCAGCGGCGTGGCGGGCAGTTCGCGGCCGAATGCCAGCGCCAGCGCGCCCATGCCCAGGAAGACGTAGACCAGGCGCAGATTGAGGATCTGCATGATCGCGCGGTTGGCCCGGCTGTTGCCGGCGAGGTCGCGTTTCCAGTCGAACAGTCTCCAGAAGGCCAGGTGGAAGGCCGCGAAGCCCAGGCTGTGCACGCCGCCCAGGCGCACCAGCAGTTCGGCGGTGTCCATGGCTCACCCGTTTCCGTGGCGCGGCGACACCCACATCGCGATGTGGGCGACGAACACTTCGGTGCCGGCGGCATCGCTGATGCCCACGCGCACGGGCAATTCGTAGCCGACGGTGGCGCTGGCGATCGGGCGTTCCGGCACGGCGACCGCGTGCAGTCGACCGCGCGCCTTGGCCAGGTAGTGCACCTGCATGCCCTTGGGGATCCAGCGCATGCCGGCCGGAAGCGAGGCGTCGGTCATCAGTCCGGCGGTCAGCTCGGCGAGGTTGCACAGCGCGATGGCATGCACGGTGCCGAGGTGGTTGCGCACGGCGCGGCGGTCGGCCAGCGTGCCTTCGCAGCGGCCCGCTTCGAGCACGGTGATGCGCGGGCGGATGCTGGCGAAGTAGGGCGCCTTGAGGCACACCGCGCGGGTGAACAGCCAGCGCCCGCCCGGCCAGCGCGCCAGGCGCCGGTACAGCGTCAGCAATGGGAGTGTCATGCCTGCCTCGTCGAAAAGGAAACGGCGGGCATGCGCCCGCCGTTCCGGTTGCGTCCGATGGCCCGGGTCAGGCCACCTGCTGCGGCTGCCGGTCCTGGCGGTCGTAGTACGACGCCGCGCGCAGTTCGTGCGGGTCGAAGTCGTCCACGGTGATGGTATCCAGGGTGATCGCGCGCAGTTCTTCGAGCAGGGTACGCTCGTCCTGGGTGATGACGCCCTCGGCCACCGCCTCGTCCAGCTGCGCCGGGAAGGTCAGTGCCTCGATGCCCTTGGTCTTGAGCGCCTTGAGGAACTTGCGCTCCACCGGCTCGGCCATGACCGCCTTGGTCAGGTAGCTGGCGATGCGGCCGCCGGGGTTGTTCTCGCACGGGGTCAGGAACACGCCCTGGGCCAGCCGGTCGCGGGCTTCGTTGGGCGACATCAGGGTGGCGGCGACGCGGCGGCTCAGGCGGTCGCCCGGGGCCTCGGCGCGGCGGCCGAACGGGAAGATCAGCGCCCACATCAGCCAGCCGATCGGGCGGATCGGGAAGTTGCGCAGCGCCGCCGACAACGCTTCCTCGATGCGGTGCACGCTGTCGTGGAACGCCCACGCCAGCAGCGGCTGGTCGGCCGTCGGCGCGCCTTCGTCGTGATAGCGCTTGAGCATCGCGCTGGTCATGTAGATGTGGCTGAGCACGTCGCCGAGACGGCCGGACAGCGATTCCTTGAACTTTAGCTTGCCGCCCAGGGTCATCATCGAGATGTCGGCCATCAGCGCCAGGTTGGCGGAATAGCGGTCCAGCTTGCGGAAGTAGCGGCGGGTGTAGGCGTCGCCCGGGGCGGCACCGAAGCGTGCGCCGGTGAGCCCGAACCAGAACGAACGCACGGCGTTGGAGATGCCGAAGCGCACGTGGCCGAACAGCGCCTGGTCGAACTCGCGCAGGCCGGCCTTGCGGTCCTCGTCCTGGGCGGCCTTCATTTCCTTCAGTACCCACGGATGGCACAGGATCGCGCCCTGGCCGAAGATCAGCAGGCTGCGGGTCATGATGTTGGCGCCTTCCACGGTGATCGCGATGGGCGCGGCCTGCCAGCTGCGGCCGGCGAAGTTGCGCGGGCCGAGGATGATGCCCTTGCCGCCGATGACGTCCATCATGTCGCTGATGCACTCGCGGCTCATGTTGGTGCAGTGGTACTTGGCGATGGCCGAGGGCACCGACGGCACGTCGCCGCGGTCCACCGCCGCAGCCGTGGCCTGGGACAGCGCGCTGATCTTGTAGGCCTTGCCGCCGATGCGGGCCAGCGCTTCCTCCACGCCCTCGAAGCGGCCGACCGACAGGCCGAACTGCTTGCGGATGCGGGCGTAGGCGCCGGTGATCACCGCGCCGGCCTTGGCACCGCCCGAGGCGGTGGACGGCAGGGTGATCGAGCGGCCCACGGCCAGGCATTCGTTGAGCATGTTCCAGCCCAGGCCGCGCTTCTCCGGGCCACCGATGATCTGGCTGAGCGGAATGAACACGTCCTTGCCGCGGATCGGGCCGTTCTGGAACGGCGAGTTCAGCGGGAAGTGGCGACGGCCGACCTCGACCCCGGGGGTTTCGCGCGGCAGCAGCGCCAGGGTGATGCCGATGTCCTTGGTATCGCCAAGCAGGCCATCGGGGTCGTACATGCGGAACGCCAGGCCGATCAGCGTGGCTACCGGCGCCAGGGTGATGTAGCGCTTGTCGAAGGTCAGCCTGAGGCCCAGGACTTCCTCGCCGTTCCAGGTACCCCGGCAGACGATGCCGAAGTCGGGGATGGAGGTGGCGTCGGAACCGGCGAACGGGCCGGTCAGGCCGAAGCAGGGCACTTCGGTGCCTGCCGCCAGCCGCGGCAGGTAGTAGTCCTTCTGTTCCTGGGTGCCGTAGTGGTTGAGCAGTTCACCCGGGCCCAGCGAGTTGGGCACGCCGACGGTGGAGCTGACCACGCTGGAGATCGAGGCCAGCTTCTGGATGACCTTGTGGTGCGCCAGCGCGGAGAAGCCCAGGCCGCCGTACTGCTTGGGGATGATCATGCCGAAGAACTTGTTGTTCTTGATGAACGTCCACAGCTCCGGCGGCAGGTCGGCATGGACGTGGGTGATCTCCCAGTCGTTGACCATCCGGCACAGCTCCTCGACCGGGCCGTCGAGGAAGGCCTGTTCCTCGGCGGTGAGCTGCGGCCTCGGGTAATCCAGCAGCTTCTGCCAGTCCGGGTCGCCGGTGAACAGTTCGCCTTCGAAGCCGACCGAACCGGTCTCCAGCGCGATGCGCTCGGTCTTGGACAGCGGCGGCAGCACCTTGCGGAACACCCCCATGAACGGCGAGGTGATCAGCGGCTTGCGCAGGAACGGCAGCAGCACCAGCGCGCTGACCAGGGCCAGGATCGCCGTGGCGACGATGACCGCGGTCGGGTTGACGCCGGCGAACCAGCAGATGCCCAGCAGCACGGCGCCGATCACCGTCCAGGTGACCAGCCGCATGCGGTGGTAGGCAACGAAGGCCGCTGCCAGCAGCAGGGCCAGGAAGGGAACGACAGTACTCATTGACTTGCTCCGGTAACGTGCTCGGTTCGGGCGGACGCTGCGGCGGCAGCCGGGGGCGGTGCGTCCAGATAGTTCAACACGGCGGCGGTAAACGCGTCGTTGTCATCGCCTGCCACCATATGCGTGGCGTCGGGCAGATGCACGTGCCGCGCATGCGGCACCAGCGCCAGGAATTCTGCCACCGTCTGCGGGGTGACGAGGTCGCTGCGGCCGCCGCTGACCAGCATCACCGGGCATTCGACGCGGCGTGCGGCCTCGGCGATGGCGTCCTGGTGCTGCTCGCTGTCGCGCGCCAGTTCCTCCACCAGCCGCGGATCCCAGTGCCAGCTCCAGCGGCCGCTGCCGGTGGGGCGCAGCAACGCGCGCAGCGCGTCCTCGCTCTTGCGCGGGCGGTGCGGCATATAGGCGGCGATGCTGTCGGCGGCCGCTTCCAGCGATGCGAAGCCGTCCGGATGCGCGCTCATGAAGGCGAGGATGCGCTCGACACCGCGGGTTTCCCAGCGGGGGGTGATGTCCACCAGCACCATGGCCGCGAACAGGCCCGGCCAGCGCGCTTCGGCCATCAGCCCGAACAGCCCGCCCATCGAAGCGGCGACCAGCACCGGCGGCCGCCGCAGCTCGCCGGCGACCACGATCAGGTCATCGGTGAATTGTTCGCCGTGATAGGGCAGGTCGGACGGATTCCAGTCCGAGCCGCCGTGGCCGCGTGCATCGAAGGCCAGCGTGGCATGGCCGGCGGCATGCAGCGCTGCGGCGGTCGTGGTCCAGGCGCCACGGGTCTGGCCGAAGCCGTGCGCGAGCAGGATCGGCGACTTGCTTCCGCTGGTTTTCGAGGCGGCCAGTCCGATGCCGTGGGCACCTTCCAGCCGGGTGTCTTGCGCGTGCATGCGGCTCTCGGGGATATAACCGTACCCGATGGTATGGATACACGGAGGCGTCGTCAATACTGGTGGGTATGGATTGGCGCGCCTTGTCCGGCAGGGCTTTGCCGGGTATCGATGGCCTGTCGCGCAGGACGCGGGTGCGGCGCATACTGCAACCAGTCCCCGGCGTATGGTTAAATCAGCGGATGAACGAATCTTCAGCTTCCCCGGCGGAACCCCGCGGTACACGCAACAGCCGCCTCAGCGCGGACGACTGGGCCCAGGCCGCCCTGGACCTGATCGCGGAGCAGGGGGTCGGCGCGGTTGCGGTGGAGCCGCTGGCCCGCCGCCTCGGCGTCACCAAGGGCAGCTTCTACTGGCACTTTCCCTCGCGCGACGCGCTGCTGCAGGCCGCGCTGGAGCGCTGGGAGCTGGTCGAGCAGCAGCAGGTGTTCGGCAGCCTGGAGGAAGTGCCCGATCCACGCACGCGCCTGCGCGCGCTGTTCCAGCTGGTCGCGCACGAAGTGACCCCGCATGTGATCTACAGCGAGCTGCTCAAGGCGCTCGACAACCCGCTGGTGCGGCCGGTGATCGACCGTGTCTCGCAACGCCGGCTGGAGTACCTGATGGCCTCGTTCCGCCAGGCCGGGCTGAGCTCCACCGACGCGCGCCACCGCGCGCGCCTGGCCTACGCGGCCTACGTGGGCTTCCTGCAGTTGTCGCTGCAGCTGCAGCAGCCGAAGCAGGCGCGCGAGGAATTCGAGTCCTACGTCGAGCACGTGATCGAGACGCTGATCCCGAACGGGTGAATGCAGCTGCGATGGACGATGGAAGAGCCGCGCATGTCGCGGCTTTTTTTTGCGTCCTCGCCGCGTTCTGCTTCCCGCAAAAAGACAACGGCCCCTTGCGGGGCCGTTGCTTGAAACGCTGATCAATCAGCCGATCAGAACTTCTGGTTGTACTTCAGGTACAGGAAGCGGCCGGTATCGAAGCCACCGTAGTACGAGAAGTTCGACGCAGCCTGGCTGTACATGATCGGACCAACGCGGTTGAACACGTTGTTCGCGCCGATGGCGATGCGGGCATTCCACGGAGCCTGCCAGGAGACCTGCACGTCGTGGAACGTGGTGGCACCCAGGCGGTTCTGCGGAAGGACCTTGTTCGCGGTCGGGCTGAAGTAGTTCGGATCCGAGCAGATGTCGTCGTAGGAGCAGTCTTCCTTGGTGCTGGAGTAGTAGCGGATGCCGTAGTTGGCAGACCAGTCACCCTTGTTCCAGCCCAGGCTCAGGTTGGAACGAATGCGGAAGTACTCTTCGAAGCCATTGACCTGGCTCGGCTTCGTGCCCGGGTCATTGGTGCTCTTGATCTCGAACTTGCTGACGTAGGTCGTCGCCCACTTGGCGCTGAAACGACCCCAATCGGTGTCCAGCGAATAGTTGGCGTCGAAATCGAAACCTTCGGTCAGGTAGTAACCGGCGTTGCGGGTGCCGTAAGTGAGTTCGCTGACGATGTTGCTCTGGGCCGGATCACGCTTGAACATGGCGCAGCGCGACTCGATCAGGTTGACATAGCAGTCGTCCATGATCGCGTTCGGCGAGTCCGAAACCACGGTGTCGTCGATGCGCACCTTCCACCAGTCCAGCGCCATGGTCAGGCCCTGCACGAACTTCGGGCTGTAGACCAGGCCGATGGTCTTGGAGGTGGACATTTCCGGCTGCAGGTTGGGATTGGAACCGGACACGAACGGAACCGGGGTCTGGTTGCCATTCGGGCCGGTGATCGGCACGAAGCCCTGCTTCAGCTGGCGGAAGTTCGCACCGACGTCCTTGAGGCAGCGTGCCGAGTTGGCGGCCTTGCCGTAAACGACGTCGCACGGATCCTGGAAGCCGGTGGCGAAGGTCTGCGAGCCGCCGCCGTACAGGTTGCCGATGGTCGGGGCGCGGAAGCCCTCGGCATAGGTGGCACGGACCAGCAGGTCGTCCATCGGGCGCCACTTCAGGCCGAACTTGTTGTTCGTGGTGTTGCCGAAGGTGTCGAACTTCGAGTAGCGGGTAGCCGCGTTGAAGGTCAGTTCCTTGGCGCCCGGCAGGTCGGCCAGGACCGGCACGTTCAGTTCCAGATAGCCTTCATCGACCTTGTACGAGCCGTAGGTCGGGCCCGAGGCGAGGTTGGTCGAATTGCCGGACTGGGCGATGGCGTCCGGGGTGAAGCCACCTTCTTCCTTGCGGTGCTCGTAGCCCAGTGCGAAGCCCAGGTCGCCGGCCGGCAGGGTGATGATCGAACCCGCCAGGTTGACGAAGTAGTCCTGCGTCTTCGTCTTGCCCACGGCGTGTTCTTCCTTGTACAGGAAGTTGCGCACCGCCGGGTCGTCCAGCGAATTCTCGACGGCACCGGTACCGAAGCCGGCGAACGGGTTCCACGGCACGCAGCCGGCGATCACGTTGCCCGGCGTACCGCAGACGATCTTGCCCGTGGTCGGATCCTTGAACGACGGACCCACGGCAGCCTTGACCGACGGGATGTAGAAGTTGCCGTTGTTGATGATGCTGGTGTCGGCCTCATTGAACATATAGCCGGCGTCCCAGTCGAAATACCGGTCACCAATCTCGAACGAACCTTCCAGCGCCGCGGTGAAACGCCAGGTCGTCTGGTCGGTATTGGTGGTGCGCGGAATTTCCCAGCCACGACGACGCCAGTCAACCGCGCTGGCACCCGCGGTCGGGTTGAAGTAGCTGTCCTTCGACATCGGAGCGCCGACCGCAGCGGACTGCAGTGGGTAGCCCGCGATCTGACGGTCCGACGACCGCTTGGTGTAACCCATGTCGCTGGTGAAGCGCACGTTGTCGGTGATGTCGTAGCTCGCGTTGACGAACAGCGAGCGGCGCTCCAGCGGCGTCAGCAGCTGCATCTGGTCGATGGAGTTGCTGGTGTCATTGCTGTTCTGCGGGTGGAAATTGCCAGCGCCGATGGCGCTGCTGCCGCGGTTCGGAGCCTGCCAGGCGCCGGTGCTACCAGACGGACGCCAGTTGCCCCACTGGCCGACGGTGGTGTTGTTGCCACCCGGATCACGCGGATCGGCTTCGGCGGTGTACCAGCGGTCGCGTGCCCACACCGGATCTTCCTTGTGGTATTCGGCACCGATGGTGACCGAGCCGCGCTCGCCGGAGAAGCCGACCATGAAGTCGTAGGTCTGCTTCTGGCCATCGCCTTCGCCATACTGGCCGGTGTAGACATTGGCTTCGGCACCGTCGAAGTTCTTGCGGGTGATGATGTTGATCACGCCGGCCATCGCGTCGGAGCCGTAGATCGCGGAGGCGCCGTCCTTCAGGACCTCGATGCGCTCGACGATGACGGACGGGATGGAGGAGATGTCCTGGTAACCGGCCGGGCTGATGCCCAGGCGCTTGCCATTGACCAGCACGAGGGTGCGCTGGGCGCCCAGGTTGCGCAGGTCGATGTACTGGCCGCCCGCTTCCTGGTTGGAGGTCAGCGGCGAGGCGCGGCTGAACGTGGGGCTGCCGGCTGCGGAGATGTTCTGCAGGATGTCGGCGACGGAGCTGAAGCCCTGGTTCTCGATTTCCGCACGGGAAATGGTCAGAACCGGCTGGGCGGTTTCGACGTCGACCTGACGGATGCGCGAACCGGTGACTTCGATGCGGTCGAGGTTGGTGGCGCCGCTGGTGTCCTGGGCGAAGGCAGTGCCGGTGCTGCCGACGCCTGCGACCAGGGCCAGCACCACTGCGTCACGCAGCTTGTTGGACTTGCAATACATGGGCTCTCTCTCCAAGTGATCTTGGTAGTTACAAGTGGTAGCGCCTGCGCGGCGGGGCGAAAGATTCGGTCCCAAAATCCGTGAGGCTGACCCGATAGTACTTCCGTCTCTTCTGAAATTAAAGCTTCGTTAATGAATTGCGTGGGTTTGGTGAAATTCGGCAAAGTGAATGTTGCAGGTGCAACAAAAACGCCTCCTTGCGGAGGCGTTTTGATGAATACGGGAGCCGTCTGACGAAGAGAGTTCAGAGATCCTGCTCGTAGCGCACGTAGGGGATCGCCCCCTCGTCGTTGTTCTCGTTGCGCGGGGAGAACGGGTTCTTGCCGCGGGTGATGACGTTCTCCGCGCCCACGGTGAGCTGCCCGCTCCAGGGCGTGCGCCAGGTCAGGCCGAGGCCGATACCTTCCCACTTGCCGGCCTGGCCGGGGACATCGACGACGCGGCCGATGATGTTGGCGCTGAACGGGCCGTAGCCGCCGCCGATGCTCAGGCTCTTGCTGTCCCATTGGTCGACGAGGGCGGGCGAGGCGTCGCTGAGCGGAACCAGGCGCGCCTTGGCGTAGGTACCGCCGATGGAGACGAAACCCTCGCGGCCGATGTTCTTCTGGCCGAACACGGTCAGGTCGTTCTGCTCCACCCGCGCGGCCGGCGCCTTGGCGTTGCCCGACAGCCATGCGGGCAGCGTGTCGCGGCCGGTGCCGGCGCTCAGGCCGACGCGCCCGCCGGGGCGGTTGAAGGTGGTGGTCGCCGACAGGTGGCGGCCGGGACCGGCGTCGTCATCGTCGCCCAGGCTGGCCAGCATGCAGTGGCTGGCCAGTCCGCTGATGCTGCTGCCGCGGCTGCTGTTGCACAGCAGGCCGAGCGAGTCGCCGGAGGAGAGCCCGAAGGCGGCGTCGAGCGAATTGCGGCCGAAGTTCCAGCGCGCGCCGGCCACCTGTTCGCCGGTGGGCTCGAGGTACAGCAGGGCCTCGACCTTGCCGCTGCCCTTGTTCCATACCGGCAGCACGGTGCTGTCCTGGGGGGCGCGCGGCTTGCTCTGCGCATGCGCGCCCGTGGCCACCCCAAGGGCGATCAGCAAGGCCAGCGGCAGGCGCAGGAAGGTGTTCATGGACTCAATCAGACAGGGCAGGGGCCGGGAAGTTCCCGGCGCGTGAGATTCTGATCGTATGTTGTTTATGTTTTCTTAACAAGTCTCCGTCCTCCCCGGAACGTAGCTCGTCGGTGCCGTTACTGCAGCCGCTCTGGAGCGGCCTGACTGGCAGGTATGACGGCAAACAATACGCCGAATTCGGTCAAAGGGAAGTGATACTCGCGCCCGCAGAACTCGCAGCGCACCTCGACCTGGCCGCTGTCCGCGGCGGCGGCGCGGGCTTCCTCCTCGCCCAGCGACTGCAGCATGCCGATCACCCGCTCGCGCGAACAGGAGCAGCCGAAGCGCAGCGGCTTGTCGCCCATCGTCTCGACCTGTTCGTCGTGGAACAGGCGATGCAGCAGCTCGGGGCCGCCCACCGCCAGCAGCTCGTCGCGTCCCAGGGTGTCGAACAGCGCCCCGGCGCGGGCCCAGCCGTCCTCGTCGCCCTGGTCGCCCGGGAGCTTCTGCAGCAGCAGGCCCGCGGCGCGGTCGCCGTCGGCGGCCAGCAGCAGGCGCGTGGGCAGCTGCTCGGAATGGCGGAAGTAGTCCTCGAACGCTTCGTCCAGGCTGCTGCCCTGCAGCGCCACAAGGCTCTGGTAGCGCTGCGGTTCGCGCGGGTCCAGGCCCGGGTTCTCGATGGTGATGGCCAGCAGCGCGCCGTCACCGAGCCGGGACAGGTCGGGCGGGGCGTCCTGGCCGTCCTCGACCTGGGCGATGCCGCGCAGGGTGCCGGCCGAGGTGCACTCGGCGAACAGGGTGCGCAGCGACGAACTGCTGCGCAGCTGCACGGACAGGCGGCCGTCGATCTTGATGTGGCCGGTGAACAGGGCCGAGGCGACGCAGGCCTCGCCGAGCAGGCGCGTGGCCGAGGGGCGGTAGCTGCCGTGGGACAGGATTTCGCGCCAGCTGCCGGCGAGCTGGACATGGACGCCGCGCACGCCGGCCTCGGGCAGGAGGAAGCGGACAAGGAGGTCGGACGTTTCGGTCATGGGAATCTGCACGTATGGGGACGCCGGTGCCGGATAATGCACCGATGTCGGGATTCATGGGGTCAGGCGACCAGATGGGGACGGAGCAGGACAAGCGCAAGGTGCGGCCCCGGCGCAGGTGGCGGCGCTGGTTGTGGATCACCCCCTGCGCGCTGGCGGTGTTCAGCATCGTGCAGGTCGCGGTGTTGCGGTTCGTCGACCCGCCGTTTTCCACGGTGATGGCGCTGCGCCAGGTCGAAGCCTGGGGGCAGGGCGACTGGGGATTCCGCATCCACTACCAGTGGCGCGACCTGGACGCGATGGCGGCCAGCGTGCCGATCTCGCTGGTGGCGGCCGAGGACCAGCGGTTCCCGCTGCACAACGGGTTCGACCTGGACGCGATCGAGAAGGCGATGGACCACAACGCCCGCGGCAAGCGCCTGCGCGGTGGCAGCACGATCAGCCAGCAGGTCGCCAAGAACCTGTTCCTGTGGCAGGGCCGCAGTTGGCTGCGCAAGGGCCTGGAGGCCTGGTACACGGTGCTGATCGAGGCGCTGTGGTCGAAGCGGCGGATCCTGGAGATGTATGCCAACGTCGCCGAGTTCGGCGATGGCGTCTACGGCGTGCAGGCCGCTTCGCGGCAGTTCTGGGGCAAGGATGCGGCGCGGCTGTCGGCGGCCGAGAGTGCGCGCCTGGCGGCGGTGCTGCCATCGCCGCGGCGCTACAGCGCGACCCAGCCGGGCCCGTTCGTACAGCGCCGCGCCGCCTGGATCCAGCGCCAGGCGCGGCAGTTGGGCGGTCCGGGCTATGCCGTGGATGGAGAGTGACCCCGCCGCCGTGACGGGGCGGGGCGTGCGTTCCATCTTCCGTAGAATGCGCGCATGACACACCGCGACCGGCTGACCGTCGTCATCGCCGCCTGCAACGAGCAGGACGCCCTGCCGTTGCTGCACCAGCGCCTTGGCGCCGAGCTCGACCGCCTGCCCGATATCGATGGCCGGGTGCTCTACGTGGACGATGGCAGCACCGACGCGACCTGGTCGCTGATGCAGCAGCTGGCAGCGGGCGACCCGCGGGTGGCGGCGCTGCGGCTGTCGCGCAATTTCGGCAAGGAGGCCGCGCTCACCGCCGGGCTGGACCTGGTGGACGAAGGCGCGGCGCTGATCCTGGACGCCGATGGCCAGGACCCGCCGGAGCTGATCGCGCAGTTCGTCGCGCTGTGGCGGCAGGGCCATGACGATGTGTATGGCATGCGCCTGGCGCGCGAGGGCGACGGATGGGTGAAGCGCGCCACCGCGTCCGCGTTCTACCGGGTGATGGGGCGCCTGTCGAAGACGCCGATTCCCGCCGATACCGGCGATTTCCGCCTGTTGTCGCCGCGCGCGCTGGCGGCGCTGCGGCAGCTGCGCGAGCGCCAGCGTTTCATGAAGGGCCTGTTCGGCTGGGTCGGCTTCCGCCGGGTGGCGCTGCCTTACCGGCGCGCGCCGCGCGTGGCCGGGCGCAGCAAGTTCGGTCTCTGGAAGCTGTGGAATTTCGCGCTGGAAGGCATCACCAGCTTTTCCACCGCGCCGCTGCGGGTGGCGACCTATCTCGGGCTGCTGACCGCCGCCTCCTCCTTCGTCTTCGCCGCCTGGGTGGTGGGCAAGGCGGCGCTGTATGGCGACCGCGTCGCCGGCTGGCCGACGATGATGGCGGTGATCCTGTTCCTGGGCGGCGTGCAGCTGATCGCGCTGGGCCTGATCGGCGAGTACCTCGGCCGCCTGTACGTGGAGGCCAAGCAGCGGCCGCTGTACCTGGTTGACACCTGGCGGCCGGCCGACGTGGCACTATCGGACGCATCCGCCAGCAAGGGAGAACGCCATGCAGACCGTTCGTCAGTTGCTCGGGACCAAGTCCCCTGAGATCCATGCGGTAGCGCCGGACAGCGCGGTGATCGATGCGATCCGGCTGATGGCCGAAAAAGGCATCGGCGCGGTGCTGGTGATGGACGGGGCACGGCTGGCCGGCATCCTTTCCGAGCGTGATTACGCGCGCAAGATCGTGCTGCGCGACCGCTCCTCGCGCGATACCCCGGTGGCGGCGATCATGACCGCCGAGGTGGTCACCGTGACGCCTGCGGACACGGTCGAGGACTGCCTGCAGCTGGTGACCGACCGCCGCATCCGCCACCTGCCCGTGGTCGAGGGCGCTGCGGTGCTGGGGGTGATTTCCATCGGCGACCTGGTCAAGTCGGTGATCGAACAGCAGCGCCGCGAGCTGGGCCAGCTGCAGCAGTACATCGTCGGCGGCTGAGCCGGCAGCGGCGGCCTTACCGGGCGTACCGCCCGCCGCAGTCGACATCCTTGCCGGGCCCGGTCTCGACGGTGGCCAGCAACGCCGCCGGCGGGGTGATGCTGCCCAGGGTCAGGGCGATGGCGCCGCGCAGTCCCAGTGCCTTGAAGTCGGGGCGGAACGACGGGTCCTTGAAGGTGCCGCCGATGCGCAGCGGCGAGCGCAGGGCGAGAATGCTCCTGTCCTTGGGCCGCGGCCGCAGCAGCAGGTCCAGGGTTTCGCGCCCGAGGCTGATGCTGCCTTCGCCCACCACCAGGGTGTCGCTGGTGTCGAAGGCCAGTGCGCGCGCCTGCATCAGGCCGTCCTGCACCTGGAAGTCGGCGAAGGCGCAGCGCAGCGGGATCTGGCGGTCGCCGGTGAACAGGAACTTCAGCGATTCGGCCACGTCCAGCCCGGCCAGTTCCATCAGCAGGTTGCCGACATGGCCGCGGCCCATGCCGATGGCCACCTCGCCGTCGCTGCTGCCGAGCATGGCGGCCACCGAGTTGCCGTGGCCGGACAGGCGCAGGTGGCCGCCGATGCCGCCGGAGGCCTGCTGCGCAAGGCGCGCGCCGGGAAACAGCCGGCCCAGCTGCACGCCGCGCACGCGGGCGTCGAGCGTGGTGGCGATGCGCGGCTGTCGTGCATCCATGCGCACGCTGCTGCGGATCTCGCCGCCGGCGACGCCGACGTTCAGCGGTTCCAGGCGCAGCAGGCCGTCGTCCAGCAGCAGGTGCGCATCCATGTCGTCCAGCGGCAACGACGGCGAATCGATGCGATGGGCCTTCCAGCGCACGTCCGCGTCCATCGCGCGCAGCTTGGCCAGGTCGTAGGGCGTATCGGGCAGTACCGTGGGCCTGGCGTCCCGCGCCGCGGCCGCGGCCTTCTGCCCGGCGTTGGCGCTCTCGCCGCCAGCGGTTGCCGGGGGCGCGCCGACGAAACCGGCGAGGTCGTCGAAGTCGAGCCGGCGCGAGACCAGCTCGGCGGTCAGCCGCGGGCGTTCGCCGCCGACGTCGATGCGCACATCGCCGGCCAGATCGCTGTCGCCCACCTGGCCGCTGAACTGCTCGTAGCGCCAGGTGTCGTGGTCGCGCCTGAGCCGGCCGTCGAGACGATACGGGGGCGAGGACGGCAGGGCGATGCCGAGCAGGGGATACAGGTCGTCCAGGTCCTTGCCGCCGAGGCCGAAGCGCAGGTCGAACACCCGCAGCTGGAACGGATTGGTCAGCGTGCCGCTGGCCGTGGCGTGGGTGTCGCCGGCATGGGCATCGAGGTGCAGGCGGAACGGGTGGTCGCTGTCGGCCAGTTGCAGCGGCGATTCGGTGCCGCCGCGCACGCTGAACGAGACGCCGCGCCAGCGCCCATTGCCCTGCAGCAGCAGCGGTGGCGCGGCGTTGGCCTGCTTCGGCGCACCGCTGTGGACGGCAAGCTGGATGTCGGTTCGGCCCGGCGCGTCCACGAACCGCAGGGTACCGTTGTCCACGCGCAGTCGCTTGAGCGGCAACGGCCGGTCTGCGTCGCCGCCGCCGAGGAAATCCCAGTTCCCCGGTTCGCCGGGGCGCGGTGCGGTCTGCAGCAGCACGTCCGGGCGGACCAGGCGCACCTCGGGCAGCTGCAGGTCGCCACGCAGCAGCGGCCACAGCCGCAGGTCGATCTCCACGCGGTCGGCGCGCGCCATGTCCGCCTGTTGCGCCCACGGCGCATTGGCGAAACCGACGCGGTCGGCGCGCAGCGTGCTGGTACTGCCCAGTTCGACATCGAGGTGGCCGATATGCAGGACGCGGCCGGTGCGCGCCTGCACCATGCGTTCCAGCGGCCCCTTGAACCAGTTCCAGTCCCATAGCAACAGCAGCACGACGAGCGCGGCGAGCAGCAGGCCGGCCACGGCCAGCCAGCGCTGGCCACGCATGCCGGGACGGCGGAGGCGCCAGCGCGACGCGCGCGGCGTGGCGGGGGCAGGTGCGGTATCCACGCGGCCATGGTTGCCGCGCGCTCGTGCACGCGGCGCGAAGCGTTCATTGGCATGGCGTGCAGGCGGTGTCGCCGCGGCGTGCGCGGCGCGCCCCGGGTACTACAGGATCTGCGCGGTCACCGAGACGAAATGGCAGACGCTGCCGGCGATCACGAACAGGTGCCAGATGGCGTGCGAATAGCGCACCGATTCACGGTGGTAGAAGTACGTGCCCAAGGTGTAGAACACGCCGCCGGCCAGCAGCCAGCCCAGGGTGAATCCATCCAGCGAATTCCACATCGGCTCGATCGCGACCACCACCAGCCAGCCCATGGCGATGTAGATGGCCGTGGACAGCCGCTTGAAACGGCCGGTGTAGAACAGCTTGAAGATCACCCCGCCCACGGCCAGCGTCCAGATCGCGGCGAACAGCCCCCAGCCCCACGGCCCGCGCAGGCCGATCAGGGTGAACGGCGTATAGGTGCCGGCGATCAGGATGTAGATCGCGCAGTGGTCGAAGATCTTCAGCCGGCCCTTGGCCACCGGGTGCTGGATGGCGTGGTACAGGGTCGAGGCGGTGTAGAGCAGCAGCAGCGCGATGCCGAAGACGATGGCGCTGGCCAGTTGCCAGCCGTCGCCGTAGATCGCGGCCAGCGTGATCAGCACCGCACTGGCGCCCAGGGCGGTGACTGCGCCCAGGCCGTGGGTCAGGGCGCTGGCGATTTCCTCGCGGATGTTCACGACGTGCTGCGGCAGGGGGGCGGCGGTAGGCATGGACAGCAACTTACCGCAATGCAGCACGGGGTGCATCCCCATGCCCGCCGGCGGTTGGGGATGCCGTCATGCAGGGGGCAGGAGCGCACCGTGGCGCGCCTGCCGCCCGCTGCTTACGCCACCGAGACGGTATGCGCGGCTTCGCGCGTGGCCGAGAAGCGCACGTCCGGCGCCCGTTCCTGCGCCAGCTGCAGGTTGACCCGGGTTGGGGCGAGGTAGACCAGTTGCCCGGCGGCGTCCACCGCCAGGTTGTTGGCGTTCTTCTCGCGGAACTCCTCCAGCTTCCTGGCGTTGTCGCAATGCACCCAGCGCGCGGTGACCACGCCGACCGGCTCGAAGATGGCTTCCACCCCGTACTCGTCCTTCAGGCGGTAGGCGGCGACGTCGAACTGCAGCACGCCCACCGCGCCCAGGATCAGGTCGTTGCTCATGATCGGGCGGAAGAACTGGGTGGCGCCTTCCTCGGACAGCTGCGCCAGGCCCTTCTGCAGCTGCTTGAGCTTGAGCGGATCCTTCAGGCGCGCGCGGCGGAACAGTTCCGGGGCGAAGTTGGGGATGCCGGTGAAGGTGACCGCCTCGCCCTCGGTGAAGGTGTCGCCGATGGAGATGGTGCCGTGATTGTGGATGCCGATCACGTCGCCCGGCCAGGCCTCGGCGGCGATCTCGCGGTCGCTGGCCATGAAGGTCAGCGCGTTGGCCAGCTTCATCTCCTTGCCGGTGCGCACGTGGAAGGTCTTCATGCCGGCGCTGAACCGGCCCGAGCACACGCGCATGAACGCCACGCGGTCGCGGTGCTGCGGGTCCATGTTGGCCTGGATCTTGAACACGAAGCCGCTGAGCTTGTCTTCCTGCGGGGCGATGGTGCGGCCGGTGGTGGCGCGCGGCTGCGGCGCCGGCGCGTGCTCGACGAAGAAATCCAGCAGCGGCTGCACGCCGAAGTTGTTCACGCCCGAGCCGAAGAACACCGGGGTCTGCTGACCGCGCAGGTAGGCGTCCTTGTCGAACGGGTGGCTGGCGCCCTGCACCAGCTCCAGTTCCTCGCGCAGGTCGGCCAGCATCTTCTCGCCGATGCGCGCGGCCAGGCCGGGCGCGTCCAGCGACGGGAAGATCGTCGAATCCTGGCGGGTGAAGTTGCGGCCCGGCTCGTACAGGTGCACCTCGCCGGTCAGCAGGTGCACCACGCCCTTCAGGCGCTGGCCCATGCCGATCGGCCAGGTGACCGGCGCGCACTGGATGCCGAGCACGGTTTCCACCTCGTCGAGCAGCTCGATCGGGTCCTTGCCCTCGCGGTCGAGCTTGTTGATGAAGGTCATGATCGGGGTGTCGCGCAGGCGGCACACCTCCATCAGCTTGATGGTGCGCTCCTCCACGCCCTTGGCCACGTCGATCACCATCAGCGCCGAATCCACGGCGGTGAGCACGCGGTAGGTGTCCTCGCCGAAGTCGGCGTGGCCGGGGGTGTCGAGCAGGTTGACGATCTTGCCCTCGTACGGGAACTGCATCACCGAGGAGGTGACCGAGATGCCGCGCTCCTTCTCCAGCGCCATCCAGTCCGAGGTGGCGTGGCGGCTGGTCTTGCGCGACTTCACCGAGCCGGCCATCTGGATCGCGCCTCCGAACAGCAGCAGCTTTTCGGTCAGCGTGGTCTTGCCGGCGTCGGGATGGGAAATGATGGCGAAGGTGCGGCGGCGCGCGGCTTCGGATGCGACTTCGGACATGGCGGCTGCGCCCGCGGCGGGCGCGCATTGGGAAAGGGAAGCCGTCGATTATAGCCGTTCAGGGCGGGGCGCCCGTCTCGCGGGCGAAGCGCAGCTCGCCGCGCGGGCCGGCCATGCGGAACGGGATCGAGGCCAGCGCCAGCCCGGTGTTGGCCTGCACGGCGAAGTGCAGGTGCGGGCCGGTGCTGCGGCCGGTGTTGCCGGAGCGGGCCAGCACCTGCCCGGCCTGCACCGCCTGCCCGGACCGGACCGCCAGGCTGTCCGCCTGCAGGTGGGCATACAGCGCCATGCCGCCGTCGGCGTGCAGGACCCGGACCAGGCAGCCGTCGACGGGCGCATCGGCCACCACCTGCATCACCGTGCCGGCGCGGGCGGCGAGCACCGGCGTGCCTTCGGGCAGGGGAAAGTCGATGGCATGGCGGTTCTGCGCATCGCCGTGGCTGCGCGCGCCGTCGATGCCCTGGCTGACCCGGACCGGCACGCCGGCGAACGGCAACTGGTAGAGGTGGTCGCCGGGGCGGGCGGACGGGTCGCCGGGAAAGGCATCGAGCAGCAGGCGCACGCCGCTGCCGGTATCGGCCAGCCACAGCAGGTCGCGCTGCCCGCCGGGCGGCAACAGTACCGGCGCGGCCACCGTCCTGCCGTCGGCGGCATCGCGCAGGCGCACCTGCAGCGGGCCGGCCAGCAGGTTGCGCACCTGCGCTTCGCGGCCGCCGCCACGGGCCTGGAGCAGCAACTGCGCGAAACCGGGGGCATGGCCGCCGGCGCTTTCCGCCGTGGCCGCGCCGGTCAGCCCCCAGCCCTGGCGCCAGCGCGGCGCGGGGCCGTCGCCCCGGGCGGGCAGCGCGACCATTGCGGACAGGAGCAGGAGCGTCAGGCGGTGCATGCGGTGGCGGCGGAGGCGGTGCCGGGATTATGCCGGCATGGTTGCATCGGAAACTCCATCGCTCCATCCGAATAAAGAGATTGACACCGGCCGGGGCGGCTGGCATCGTGTGTCCACCATCGAGACCGGCGGAGGGACAGGCCCTTTGATGCCGGGGCAACCAGCAGGTGCGCAAGCGCCTGTGCCTGGTGCCAAATCCTGCGGGGACCACCGCGTCCGCCGAAAGATGGTTCGATCCGTGCCCTGCACGGCGAACACGGGCCCGCGAAGCTCGATGGCTGCTCCTTACCGGATATCGCCATGCGTTTCGCCACTGCCACCGCCCTCCGCGACTACCCGCCCGCCGCGCCCGACAGCGCGGCGCATGCCGCTGCCGCCGTGCGCGGTGAAATCGACGTGCGCCTGGCCATGCGCCATGCCGGCGAGCGCACGCTGCGGCTGCGCTACGAACTGGTCGGCCGTGCCGATGCGCCGGTGGTGCTGGTGGCCGGCGGCATTTCCGCGCACCGCCACATCGCCGCCAACGCGGTGTTCGGCGAGAAGGGCTGGGCCGACGGGCTGGTCGGCTGCGGCCGCGCGCTCGACCCGGCGCACCGCCGCCTGCTGGGCCTGGACTTCATCGGCGCCGACGGCGAGCTCGACGTGCCGATCGATACCGCCGACCAGGCCGATGCCGTGGCCCTGCTGCTGGACGCGCTGGGCATCGACTGCCTGCACGGCTGCGTCGGCTATTCCTACGGTGCGCTGGTCGGCCAGCAACTGGCCATCCGCCACCCGCACCGGGTGGGCCGGCTGGTGGCGGTCAGCGGCGCGCATCGCCCGCATCCCTATGCCTCGGCCTGGCGCGCGCTGCAGCGGCGCGCGGTGGCGCTGGGCCAGCTGCAGTGCGCCGAAAGCCATGGGCTGGCGCTGGCGCGGCAGTTCGCCATGCTCAGCTACCGCACCCCGGAAGAGTTCGGCGAGCGCTTCGACGCCCAGCCCGAAGTGGTGAACGGCCGCGTGCGCGTGGCCGCCGAGGATTACCTCGACGCTGCCGGCGCGCAGTACGTGGCGCGCACCCGGGTCAATGCCTACCTGCGCCTGTCCGAGTCCATCGACCTGCACCGCGTCGAACCGGCCGCCATCGGCGTGCCGACGCTGGTGGTCGCGGTCGAGGGCGACCGCCTGGTGCCGTTGTCCGACCTGGTCAGCCTGGTCGAGGGCCTGGGCACGCGCGGAAGCCTGCGCGTGCTGCGTTCGCCCTACGGCCATGACGCCTTCCTGAAAGAGACCGATCGCATCGACGCGATCCTCGCCAACGCCCTTCGCCTTCCCGGAGAAAACGCATGAGCCTGTCCACCGCTTCCGATGTGTCCTGTTGCCGCGCCACCGCGGCCGTGCGTGCCGGCATCGATCGCGATACCGCCTATGGCGCGGTGACCCCACCGCTGGTGCTGTCGTCCAATTTCAGCTTCGATGGCTTCGGCAACAAGCGCCAGTACGACTACACCCGCAGCGGCAACCCGACCCGCGACCTGCTCGGCGAAGCGCTGGCGGAACTGGAAGGCGGCGCCGGCGGGGTGATCACCTCCACCGGCATGGGCGCGATCAACCTGGTGCTCAATGCGCTGTTGCAGCCGGGCGACAGGCTGGTGGTGCCGCATGACGCCTACGGTGGCAGCTGGCGCCTGTTCAACGCGCTGGCGAGCAAGGGTCATTTCGAGCTGATCACCGCCGACCTGACCGACCCGCGCGCACTGGCCGAGGCGTTGGCGCAGGCGCCGAAGCTGGTGCTGGTGGAAACCCCGTCCAATCCGCTGCTGCGCATCACCGACCTGCGTTTCGTGATCGATGCCGCGCACCGGGCCGGTGCCCGGGTGGTGGTGGACAACACCTTCCTGTCGCCGGCGCTGCAGAACCCGATCGCCTTCGGCGCCGACCTGGTGCTGCACTCGACCACCAAATACGTCAACGGCCACAGCGACGTGGTCGGCGGCGCGGTGGTCGCGCGCGATGCCGAGCTGCACCAGCAACTGGCGTGGTGGGCCAATGCGCTGGGCCTGACCGGCTCGCCGTTCGATGCGTTCCTGACCCTGCGCGGCCTGCGCACGCTCGATGCACGCCTGCGCGTGCACCAGGAAAACACCCGCGCGCTGGTCGACCTGCTCGCCACCAGCGAGGTCGTGGCCAGGGTCTACTACCCGGGGCTGGAATCGCACCCGGGCCACGCGCTGGCCGCGCGCCAGCAGAAGGGTTTCGGCGCGATGCTGTCCTTCGAGCTGGCCGCATGCGACGGCGCCGATCCGCACGCGGCGGTGCGCGCCTTCGTCGAAGGCCTGCGCTATTTCACCCTGGCCGAATCGCTCGGTGGCGTGGAGAGCCTGGTCGCGCACCCGGCGACCATGACCCATGCGGCGATGACCCCGGAGGCACGGGCCAAGGCCGGCATCAGCGATGGCCTGCTGCGGCTGTCGGTCGGCATCGAAGCCTGCGAGGACCTGGTGGCCGACCTGCAGGCCGGGCTGCTGCGCGCCGCGCGGGCGCTGGCCGACAGCCGCCGCGACGCCCTGCGGAAAACGGTGGACGCATGAGCGCGCAGCTGCGTCCGCAGGCGGCAGCGGTGCGGCTGGTGCTGCTGGGTACCGGTACGGTCGGCTCGGCCTTCATCGCCCGCTACCAGGCCCTGCGGCAGCGGCAGCTCGACCTGCCGCTGCTGCACGTGGTGGCCAACTCGCGCATCGCGCTGGCCTGCGGCGACGCACCCGAGGCGGTGCTGTCGCGCGCGCGCGCGGCGACCCGGCAGGGCGACGCGCCGGCCCACGCCGAGGAAACCGGGCGCCTGCAGGCCGGCGACATCGTGGTCGACGCCACCGCCAGCGGGGACATCGCCGCCGAACATGCGCACTGGCTGGCACGGGGCATCCACGTGGTCACCGCCAACAAGCTGGGCAATGGCACCACGCTCGCGCGCGCGCGCCGGATCGGCGGGATCGTGGCCGCGGGCAGCGTACGTTATGGCGATTCGGCCACCGTCGGCGCGGGCCTGCCGCTGCTGTCCAGCATCCGCGCGCTGGTGGCCGGTGGCGACCATGTGCATGCCATCGAAGGCGTGCTGTCCGGTTCGCTGGCATGGCTGTTCCATCGTTTCGACGGCAGCCAGCCGTTCTCCGCCTGCGTGCGCGAAGCGGCGGCGGCCGGTTACACCGAACCCGATCCGCGCATCGACCTGTCCGGCGAGGACGTGCGCCGCAAGCTGCTGATCCTGGCGCGCGCGGCCGGGGTGGCGCTGGAGCCGGAACAGGTGGAGGTCGAGTCGCTGCTGCCGCCGGCGCTGGCGGCATTGCCGGCCGCGCAGGTGGACGCCGCGCTGGTGCAGCTGGACGCGCCCCTGGCGGCGCGCCTGCAGCAGGCGCGCGGGCAGGGGCTGTCGCTGTGTTTCGTGGCGCGCCTGGACGGGCACGGCGCCAGCGTCGGCCTGCGCGCGTTGCCGGCCGACCATCCGCTGGCCGGCGGCCGCGGCACCGACAACCGGGTGGCGATCCGCAGCGACCGCTACTGCGGGCAGCCGCTGCTGATCCAGGGGCCGGGCGCCGGTGCCGACGTCACCGCGGCCGCGCTGCTGGACGACGTGCTGGGCATCGCCAGGCGCTGACCGCCGCGCGCATGCGCTTCAGCGGCCCGCCGATCGCGCGGCGAGGCGGCGTTCGACTTCGGCGCGGCCGAGGCGTGTGCCATCGCGGTCGACGACGCTGAACTCCACGCCGTTGTCCCACAGCGCCGGCGCGCCGAGCACCGCGATGTCCTCCGAGGCGGTGCGCGCCTGCAGGTCGAGCAGGTGCTGGTTGAAACCTGCCGCCTGCAGCCAGGCGCGGTAGCTGGAGTCGTGCTCGGTGGCGAACTGGTCCTGGTAATGGCATTCCTCCCGCGCCGGCGAGGGCAGGGCATCGCACTGCGCGTTGCGCTGGTGCAGGCCGATCACCGCGTCCGGCTCCATCTGCCGCTGCGCGGCCGCGGCCCAGAGCGCGACGCAGATGCTGGCGCAGTAGCCGTGCACGCGCACGGTGAGGTTGTTCCTGCGCACGATGCGCGCCGCTTCCAGGCCGGTGATGGCGTAGCCGCCGCCGCTGGTGATGTCGATCCGCCGCACCGACGGCGCCGCGTCCAGCCGTGCCGCCAGCTCGCTGGCGAAGGTGCGGCCGACGCCGCCTTCCACCCGCAGCGCGGTGCCGTGGTCGTGCAGGGTCATGCGCGCTTCGCCGATCTCCGCCAGCGTGGTCGATTTTTCGCCACGCACGACCTGCGCCTGCGCCGGGGGCGCGGCTGCAGCAGGCGCATCGGGTACATCGGGCGTGGCCGTGGTGGCGGGTGGGTCCAGCGCCGGCGGCCGCTTGCCGATGAACCAGGCGATCACCAGCAGCGCGATCGCCGCCAGCACCAGCCGGGTCAGGGTCAGGCCACCGCCGTTGCGCGGCGCGGCCGGTGTCGCGGTGCGCGGACGTCGGGGTGGCAACGGTCCGTCGGGTTGCTGTGCGCCCTGCATCCTTGCCCCCGCTGCTGGCTGGTGATGCGTGATTCTGGTGCGCTGCCGGCCGCCGGTGCAATACACGGCCGCCGTGCGCGTCGCCGGCCAGCGGCGCGCGGCGGTTACGGCGGGGTGCCGACGTCGATCCTGCCGTCGATGCCGAACATCTCCAGCACGCCGTTCTCCACCAGCCACCAGGGATCGCCGGCCACCACCGACAGGTCGTCGGGCGGCTGCGCGCCGGGGGCCGGCTGGTAGGCGATCCAGCCGTTGCGCCCGGCGGTCTTGGCCCGGTACAGGGCGCGGTCGGCGAGGGTGACCAGCTGCTCCCAGCCCAGCAGCCGCGGGTGCCTCGGGAACAGCGGGCACTCGATCAGGCCGACGGAGGCGGTGAGGCGATGCTGCTGGCCATTGCCCAGGTCGAAGCTGTGGGCGGCGATGCGGGTGCACAGGCGCTGGCCCAGCCGCCCCAGGCTGCCGCGCGGCAGCGGGCGGAACACCAGCAGGAATTCCTCGCCGCCCCAGCGCGCCACGTAGTCGCCGCTGCGCTTGAGCTCGCCGAGCAGCTGGCCCATCTGTTCCAGTACGCGGTCGCCGGCGGCGTGGCCATGGGTGTCGTTGATCGACTTGAAGTGGTCCACGTCGAGCAGCGCGAACACCACCGCTTCGCTGCCGTTGGCATAACCCTCGTCGCGTTCGTAGAACGACAGGTCGGTGGGTATCTGCTGGGTCAGGTAGCGCCGGTTGTGCAGGCCGGTGAGCGGGTCGGTGAAGCTGATGGCCTTCAGCTGCGCGTTGGCCGCCTGCAGGTCGCGGGTGCGCTCCTGCACCAGGCGTTCCAGCTGCGCGCGCTGGCGCGCGTAGCGATGCTGCAGGCCGAGGTAGCCCAGCCAGATCAGCCCCGCCAGCCCGAACATGGCCAGCAGGCGGAAGGCGAGGGTTTCGTACAGCCGCCGCGGAATCTCCACCGCGACATGGGCGGCGTGGCGCAACGGTTCGGCCTGGCTGAAGTCGGCGACCTCGAAGGTGTAGTACCCGGGCGGCAGGCTGGCGTAGCCGGCGCTGCGCAGGGTCGGGTTGTCCAGCTCGTGCCAGTCCTTCTCGTAGCCGGCCAGCCGGTAGCGCAGTTGCGGGGCATGCATCGGCTGGAAGTCGGGCAGGCTGAACTCGAAGCGCAGGTCGCGGGCGTCGAGCGGCAGCTTGAGCGTGCCGTGTCCGGTGGCCAGGCGCCGGCCCTGGACCTGCACGTGGTCGATCCTGATGTTGCGCGGCGCGCTGTCGGTGTCGGTGCCCACGTCCACCAGCAGGGTGCCGTCGCGGGTGGGCAGCCACAACTGGCCGTCGCGCAGCACCCCGCGGCTGTTGCCGGCGCCGTTGCAGCATTTGTCCTGCTGCCCGCCGGTGCGGTCGGTGCCGGAATTGATGACGATCTGCGCCGCCAGCGGCTGCCGCGGGTTGGCCAGCGCCTGGTCCAGCGAGGCCAGCGGCAGGCGGTAGACGCCGCGCATGCCGGCGACCCACAGGTCGTTGCCGTTCTGCGCCAGGTGGAAGGCGACATTGGCCGGCAGTTCGCGTTCGCGGTCCAGCCAGTGCCAGCGATGGCCGTCATGGACGCGTAGGCTTTCGCCGTTGCTGGTGCCCAGCAGCCAGCGTCCATCGCCCAGCTCGAGGAACGCGGTGACCGGGGTGTCGTCGGACAGCCCGCCGAGCCGGCCGGTCGGCAGGATGCGGCCGTCGCGCCACTCGTACAGGCCCTTGTAGGTACCCAGCAGGATGCGCCCGTCGCGGGTCTCGTAGACCAGGCGGATGCGCGGGTCGGCCAGTCCCTCGCGCTCGCCGTAGCGGGTCAGCCGCTTGCCGTCCTCGAGCAGGAACAGCCCGTGGGTGGTGGCGAACCACAGCCGTCCGGCGCGGTCGCGGACGATGCCGTTGATCTGCGCGTCGCGCAGCGGGGCCAGTTCGGCCGGTTGCTCGAGCCGGTCGCCGCGCAGCACCGCGACCCCGGCGCGGGTGCCGATCCAGGTCTGGTCGCGCTCGGGCAGCAGGCTGTAGGCCTCCGGGTGCGGCAGCCGGTTGCCGGCGACGCGGCTGGAGAAGCGTCCCTGCTGCCAGACGGCCACGCCGTTGCTGCTGCCCACCCAGATGCTGCCGTCCGGCGCCGCGGCGACCGACCACAGCAGCGGGTCCTGCAGCCCGTCGGCCTGGCTCAGGCGCCGGGTCCAGCCGTTCCAGGCCCGGGTCACGCCCTCGACCATGCTGCCCAGCCACAGGTTGCCGTCGCGGTCCTCGAAGATCGCGCGTACCGCGATGGCGCCGGGCGTGTTGTGGATGCGTTCGGGGGGCTGGCCGGGGCGCAGCCGTTCCAGGTACTGCGGCGTGGCCACCCACAGGTTGCCGTCGCGGTCGGCCTGCATCGCTTCCACGGTCAGCACGTCGCCCGGATGCGGGTTCGCCGCCTGCCAGCTGCCGTTGCGCAGGCGGAAGAGGCCGTTGCGGGTGCCCGCCCACAGGTCGCCATCGGCGTACGCCAGCGCGGTCACCGCGGCGGTACTGGCCGCCGGCGGCAGCGGCAGGGTGCGGACCTCGCCGTCGGCGATGTGGAATACCCGGCCCTGGCCGCCGGCCCAGACCCCGTCCTCGCGCGCCAGCAGGCTCAGCGCCGGATCGGGCAGGGCCTGCACGCGCCGCAGCTTGCCTTCCCGTGGCGTGCAGATGCCTTCCGCGCAGCCGGCCAGGATGCGGCCGTCGACCTTCAGCAGCGCGCTGGCGGGGGCCGGATGGTCGGCGACGGTGGGGGCGATGGTGTGGAAGCGCTGGTCCTCCAGCAGCAGCAGCCCCTGCGCGGTGCCGATCCACAGCCGGTCGTCGTCGTCGGCCAGCAGCGCCAGGATGTTGTTGCCCAGTTCCGGGGCGTCGCGCTGGGTGTAGCGCACGAAGCGCACGCCGTCGAACCGCGCCAGTCCGGTCTGGGTGCCGAACCACAGGTAGCCGGCCGGGTCCTGGGTGATGGCCAGCACGCTGATCTGCGGCAGCCCCTGGTCCACCCCCCAGGTATCGGTGACGTAGTCGCGGAAGGGCTTGCCCGTGTCCAGGGCGGCAACGGGCTGGGAAACCGCCAGCAGGAGCAGCAGCCACAGGCGAGCCAACAGTCCGGTGCCGGTTGCCAGCGACCGGCGCGGGTGGCGGATGATGAATGGATGGTCGATCGAGATTCCCCCTGAATCCCGCACTGACGTCAGGTTACAACGAAAGCCTTAGCGGCCCGGCCCGGGCCCACTTGAATGGAGGCGGTCGCGTTCAGCATTCGATGACGTTGACCGCCAGCCCGCCGCGGCTGGTTTCCTTGTATTTGTCCTGCATGTCGCGGCCGGTGTCGCGCATGGTCTTGATGACCTTGTCCAGGCTGACCTTGTGCTTGCCGTCGCCGCGCATGGCCATGCGTGCGGCGTTGATCGCCTTGACCGCGCCCATGGCGTTGCGCTCGATGCAGGGGATCTGCACCAGCCCGCCGATCGGGTCGCAGGTCAGGCCCAGGTTGTGCTCCATGCCGATCTCGGCGGCGTTCTCGATCTGCCCCGGCTTGCCGCCGAGGGCGGCCATCAGCCCGCCGGCGGCCATCGAACAGGCCACCCCGACTTCGCCCTGGCAGCCGACTTCGGCGCCGGAAATCGAGGCGTTCTCCTTGTACAGGATGCCGATCGCCGCGGCGGTCAGCAGGAAGTCGAACACGCCCTGCTCGTTGCTGCCCGGGCAGAAGCGGTCGTAGTAGTGCAGCACCGCCGGGATGATGCCGGCCGCGCCGTTGGTGGGCGCGGTGACCACGCGGCCGCCGGCGGCGTTCTCCTCGTTGACCGCCAGCGCGTACAGGTTGACCCAGTCCAGGGTGGTCAGCGGGTCGCGCATGGCCGCTTCCGGGCGCGCGGACAGTTCGCGGTGCAGCGCCGGGGCGCGGCGGCCCACGTGCAGGCCGCCCGGCAGCGTGCCTTCGGAACGGATGCCGCGCGCCACGCAGGCCTGCATGGCGTCCCAGATCTCGCGCAGGCCGGAGCGGATCTCGTCCTCGCTGCGCCAGCACTTCTCGTTCTCGAACATCAGCGCGGCGATGCTCAGGCCGCTGCGCGCGGCCTGGGCCAGCAGTTCGTCGCCGCTCTTGAACGGATACGGCAGCGGCGTCTGGTCGGGCACGATGCGGTCGTCGGCGGCATCGTCGGCATTGACCACGAAGCCGCCACCGACGGAGTAGTAGTCGCGGGTGGCGATGACCGCGTCGTTGGCGTCGAACGCGGTGAAGCGCATGCCGTTGGTGTGGTACGGCAGCTTCTGGCGCTTGTTCAGGGCCAGGTCGCGCTTCTCGTCGAAGGCGATCTCGTGCTGGCCCATCAGGTTGATGCGCCTGGACGAGCGGATGCGCGCCAGCGTGGCCGGGATCACGTCCGGGTCGATCAGGTTGGGGCGGTGGCCTTCCAGGCCGAGCAGCACGGCGGTGTCGGTGCCGTGGCCGCGGCCGGTCAGGGCCAGCGAGCCGAACACCTCGGCGCGGATGCGGGTGACGTCGGCCAGCTGGCCGGGGTCGAGCAGCCAGCGGTGGACGAAACGCTCGGCCGCGCGCATCGGGCCCACGGTATGCGACGAACTCGGGCCGATGCCGATCTTGAACAGGTCGAACGTGCTGACGGACATTGCGTTGTGCGTGCTGCCTGGAGGAGTGGCTATTCTACGGGTTCGCCGCTGACGGCCCTGCCCGCAGCGCAGCATCGGACCTGGATGGGGTGTAGGGAATGGGCTTGATTCTGTACCAGCGCGACGATTGCCACCTGTGCGACCTGGCGCTGGAGGTACTGGCGCAGGCCCGCGCGCCGGCATTCGACAGCGTGTTCATCGACGACGACGACGCGCTCGAAATGCGCTACGGCACGCGCGTGCCGGTGCTGCGCGACAGCGCCAGCGGCGCCGAGCTGGAATGGCCGTTCGATGCCGACGGCGTGCGCCGGTGGTTGCGATGAGCGTACGCGCCTGCTCGCCACTGCTTGCCGTGCTGGGCATGGCCGCGGCCGGCGCCGGTGCGGCGGACGTGGACCTGGCCAAGGCGCTGCCGGCGGATCGTGCCGGTTTCGCGTGGCAGGGGCGCACCCTGGCGCAGGTGCTGCCGGTGGAAGGCATCGAGCGCCTGGCGCTGTTGAAGGCGGTCACCAGCGCACCGGCAGGGCTGGACATGCGCAACCTGCGGCGCATGCTGCACGACGCCGCGGCCATGCCCCTGCAGGCGCCGGCGCAGGGCGAGCGGCAGCCGCTGCAGGCCGGCGGCCCGGACACGGTGTGGGAGGCGGTGCTGCTGATGCGCGACGGCGGGGTGTTCGGCCTGGCCGTGCGTCCCGGCCAGGACGGGCAGGCGCACCGGCATCGCGCCTGTCTCACCGATGCCTCGGGCCGGCGCGGTTGCTTCGACATCCCGGGCCAGGCCCCCGGCTGAACGCGGTGCCGGGGGCGCGTGCGCTTACTTGGCGCGCAGCACGACCTTGGTGCTGATGGCGGTTTCGTCGGGAATGGTCTTGGTGTCGGCCCAGTCGCCACCGCCGACGCCGAAGTCCAGGCGCTTGACCGTGGCCTTGCCGGTCAGCACCGGCTGCGCGCCGGGCGTCCAGGTGAAAGTGAGGGTGACCGGCTTGCTGACCCCGCGCAGCTGCAGCGTGCCGTCGGCTGCGAACTGGTTTCCGCCCACGGCGCGGAAGCCGCTGGCGGTGTAGCGCGCCTGCGCGAACTGGGCGACGTTGAAGAAGTCCTTGCCCTGCAGCGTCGAGTCGCGGTCGCTGTTGCCGCTGCGCGCGCCGGCCAGCGGGATGGTGACGTCGAGCTTGCCGGCGGCCGGGTTGGCCGGGTCGAAGCTGAGCTGCGTCTGGAAGCCCGGGAAGGTGCCGGTGAATACCTCGCCGTCGTACTTGGTGGCGAACACCAGGATCGAACCGGGCGCCTGTTCGTAGTCCGCGGCCATGGCCGGGGCGGCGGCCAGCATGCCGGCCAGGGCGGCCGCCACGGCGGTCGGGGTGGTGAGCTTGATGTTCATGCGGATTCCTTCTGTGGGGTATCGAGCCAGCCTTGCGGCAGCATGCGCACAAGCGTGGCGTCGCGCTGCTGGAGATGGTGGTAGAGGGCGGCGCCGGCATGCGCCAGCACCACCAGGATCAGCAGCCAGAAGCCCCATTCGTGGAGCGCGTGCGAGAACTGCGCGGCGCCTTCGTCGGGCGCCACCAGCTTGGGCATTTCCAGCAGCCCGAACAGCTTGAACGGGCGCAGCCCGCTGGCCGAGTCGTACAGCCAGCCCGACAGCGGGATGGCGAACATCATCGCGTACAGCAGCCAATGGGTGGCACTGGCGATGCGCTCCTGCCAGCCCGGGGTGCCCGGGACCGGCCGCGGGGCACCGGCATACAGGCGCCACACCAGCCGCAACACCACCAGCACCAGCACGGTGATGCCGATCGACTTGTGCGCCGTGTAGACCCAGAAATACTTCGGCGTCCTGGGCAGCTCGCCCATGAGCAGGCCGACGATGCCCAGGGCGAGGATCAACAGGGCGATCAGCCAGTGCAGGCTCTTGCTGACGCTGCCCCAGCGGTCAGGCGTGTTCTTCAGGCTCATGGACGGGATTCCGGTTGCGGGGAAAGTCGGGTGGCGGCCTCGGCCGCGGCGTGCGTGTCGTCGTCGGCGGCCGGCGCCGGGTCGATGGCCTCCGGCGCCCTGGCATCGTCGTCGCGTACCGCCTCGGCTTCGATGCGCAGTTCGACGCGGTTGCCGATCACCGACTGCCAGGCGTCGATGCCGAAGTCCGAGCGCTGCACGCTGGCGGTGGCGGAAAAGCCGGCGGTGCGGCGGAACGGCGGCAGCGGATGCCGCGCGATCGCGTTGAGGCGGACGTCGAGCACGACCTCGCGGGTGACGCCGCGCAGGGTCAGCAGGCCATGCACGCGCGCATTGCGCGCATCCACCGGCTCGATGCGGGTGGAGACGAAGCGCGCCTGCGGGTAGCGCTGGCCGTCGAGCAGGTTGCGCGCCAGCGTAGCCTGGTTCCACTTGTCGTTGCCCAGGTCGAGCCGGGCGACCGGGACCACCACCTCCAGGCGCGCGCCGGACCAGTCGTCGGGATCGAACTCCAGCACGCCCTCGCTGCCGGACACGGTGCCCAGCGCCTGCGAGAATCCGGCATGTTCGACCGCGAACAGCACCCGCGTATGCACCGGGTCCAGCCGGTAGCGGTCGGCGGCCTGCGCCGACAGCGGCAGCAGGCAGGCCAGCAGCAGGACGAGGGAACGGGGCAAGGGGCGGCTCCGGCGGGGGGGTGGTGGATTCTAGGCATATGCCCGTCATGGTTTGTTGCCTGGCGGCGCAATGGATTGTTGCGCGTTTCCTGCTGCGCCGGCCTGGCCGCGTGCCCGCAGCGTGGTGCCGCGGCAACGCCTGCCGGCGCGGACCGGCCATCGTGCGGCGCGGATGGTATTTTTCCCGCTGGCAGGGAGAGCGACGGGCGACGGATGGGAACCAGGGGCGACAACCAGACCAGCGGGCCGGCACCGGCGGGCACGGCCGCAGCCGCCGTGGCTGGCGGTAGCGCCGTGTCCCTGCCCGCGGCCGCGTGCGCGGAGGCCGGGCGATGAGGGCGTGGTGGCGCGGGTTGCTGTGCCTGTTGCTGGTGCTGGGGGCGGCGCAGGCCGCGGCCGAGGTGCCGATCACCCCGCAGCCGCGTCGGCTGGGCGTGGCCGATGGGCTGCCGTCGGCCAACATCAATGCGTTCGCCGAGGACCGGCGCGGCTACATGTGGCTGGCCAGCCACGACGGACTGGCGCGCTTCGACGGGCGCAACTTCCGCATCTGGCGCGCCGAGGACGGCCTGCGCGACAACCTGATCTGGAGCCTGCACGTGGACGCCGGCAACCGGCTCTGGTTCGGTACCCAGAACGCCGGCCTGGGGATGCTGTCGGCCGATCGCCGCAGCTTCCGCTTCTTCGACCGCGAGACGTACCCGCAGATCGCCAGCAATACCGTGTGGAGCATCGCCTCCACGCCCGATGGCAGCGTCTGGTTCGGCACCCCGACCGCCGGCCTCTACCGGGTGGTCGTGGACGGCACGATCCAGCGCTTCATGCCGGTCCCCGGGCAGCCCGACAGTCTGCCGTCGGCGTCCATCGCCTACCTGGCGGTCACCCCGGACGGCGTGCTGTGGGTGGGCAGCAAGGGCGGGCTGGCGCGCTGGACCGGCAGCGGCTTCGAGCGCGAGGGCGAGGCGGTGCTGCCGTCGCCACGGATCAACGGCCTGAAGGTCGACGGCGCCCAGCGGCTGTGGATCGCGACCAACGGCGGGGTGGTGGTGCGCCATCGCGACGGGCGTTTCGAGCGCATGCAGTGGCCCGGTTCGGAGTACGGCCACGTGCTCAACGTGCTGCAGTACGCGAGCGACGGCAATTACTGGCTGGACACGCTGCAGGGCCTGGGCCGCAGCCGCAACGGCGCGGAGGTCAACAACGTGCCGCTGTACAGTGCGCAGGAACGCGGGATGGTCAAGCCCAACTGGAGCACCGCCTACGAGGACCGCGACGGGGGCCTGTGGTTCGCCAGCACCAATGCCGGCCTGTGGCACCTGTCGCCGAACTGGCGGCAGTTCTCGGTGCTGGCGCGGCACCTGGACGATCCGTCCTCGCTGCGCAATCCGTATGCGCTGGCGATGGCCGCCTCCGCTTCCGGCGGCATCTGGGTGGTGGGTACCCGCGGCGCGCTGGACCGGCTCGATCCGGCCAGCGGCGCGGTCGAACACCACCTGCAACCGGTCGACGGCATCCACTGGCCGCAGTCGGTGGCCGAGGACCCGCAGGGCCGGGTCTGGATCGGCAGCCTGGACACGCTGGTGCGCTACGACCCGCGCGACGGCGCGGTGCGCCGCTGGCGGCATGACGATGCGGTGGACGCGGCGATGGTCGGCGACGGCGACATCGTGCGGATCTGCGATGGCCAGGTATGGATCTATTCGGAGGACGGCGGCATCCAGCAGCGCGATGCCGAGGGCCGCGTCATCCTGCACCTGGTGCCGGGCCAGCATGGCCTGCCGCAGGGCGCGCTGCAGGACATGCAATGCGGCCCCGGCAACCGCTTGTGGCTGTCCGGCGCCACCGGGCTGTCGGCCTGGCAGCCGCAGGCCGGCGCCTTCGCGCCGGTGCCCGGTGGACCGCAGGTACCGGCGCACGCCTTCAACGTCGGCGCCAGCGGCACGGTATGGGTGGCCCTGCTCGGGCGCCTGGAGCGCTACCGCTGGGACGGCGGGCAACTGCACTGGGAGGACGGCATCGGCGCCGACCAGGGCTTCCCCATGCTGGCGGCCGGCGGGCTGGTCATCGACGACCGCGGCATTGCCTGGGCGAGCAGCGCGCGCGGCCTGATCCGGGTCGATCCGCAGCGGCGTTCGGTGCGCCTGTATGGCGTGCACGACGGCCTGCCGGGGCAGGAGTTCCGGCGCCGCGGCCTGGTGCAGGCGCGCAGCGGCCAGATGGCCGGCGGCACCCCCGAAGGCGTAGTGCTGTTCGACCCGGCCCAGGTCGGGCCGCCGGCGCGGCGGCCGCCGTTGGTGCTCGAGCGGATCAGCGTGCACCGCGGCGACCGCATGCACGACCTCTCCGGGCAGCCGGTGCTGCGGATCAAGGACGGCGACCGCGACCTGCATGTGGTGGCGCGGTTGCTGGCGTTCGCCGACTCCACCAACAACCAGTACCGGTTCCGGCTGAGCGGCTACGACCCGGACTGGGTCAATGCCGGCGCCAGCGGCGAGCGCGTGTTCCCGCGCCTGGCGCCGGGCAGCTACACCCTGCAGATCCAGGGCGCGGTGCCCGGCGGCGGCTGGATCGCCACCCCCGACGTGCGGATCGAGGTCGCGCCACCCTGGTGGCGCAGCGGCTGGGCGATGGCCGCCTACGCGCTGGCCGCGGCCCTGGCGCTGGGCATCGCGGTGCTGGCCTACCGCGCGCGCCTGCAGCGGCGCAGTGAATGGCAGCTGGCCGAGCAGCGGCGCGAACTGGCCGAACAGGCCTCCTCGGCCAAGACCCGCTTCCTGGCCACGTTCGGGCACGAGGTGCGCACGCCGATGACCGGCGTGCTGGGCATGACCGAACTGCTGCTCGATACCCGGCTGGACGATACCCAGCGCCGCTACGCCGGTTCGATCCAGCAGGCGGGCATCCACCTGCTGCAGCTGGTCAACGATTCGCTCGACCTGGCGCGCATCGAGGCCGGCCGCCTGGAGCTGGACAGCCAGCCGTTCGAGCTGGCGCCGCTGCTGGACGAGGTCGCCGCGCTGATCGCGCCGGTGGTGCGCAAGCGCGGGCTGCTGTTCGTGCAGGAGCCGCGCCTGCCGATGCCGGTGCGGGTGACCGGGGACGCCATGCGCCTGCGCCAGATCCTGATGAGCCTGCTCGGCAATGCGGCCAAGTTCACCGGGCATGGCCAGGTCGGGCTGGGGGTGGAGCTGCTGCCGGCAGGCGCGGGCATCCGCCTGCAGGTCAGCGATACCGGCCCGGGCATCACCGCCGAGCAGCAGGCGCGGCTGTTCCGCCGCTTCGAACAGGCCGAAGGGCCGCAGACCGCCTCGCGCTACGGCGGCAGCGGGCTGGGACTGGCGATCTGCCAGGAACTGGCGGCGGCCATGGGCGGCAGCATCCGCATCGACAGCCGGCTGGGCGCGGGCGCGCGCTTCATCGTCGAGCTGCCGCTGCCGTGGACGCCGCTTGCCGGCGAAGGACCCGGACCGGCGCGTGCGCCGGGGCAGGGCCCGGAAGGCAGCCTGTGCATCCTGCTGGTCGAGGACGACCCGACCGTGGCCGATGTCATCGCCGGCCTGCTGCGCGCGCGCGGCCACCAGGTGGTGCATGCGCTGCACGGGCTGGCGGCGCTGGGCGAAGTGGCGGCGTGGTCGTTCGACATCGGCCTGCTCGACCTGGACCTGCCGGCGCTCGATGGCCTGGCGCTGGCGGCGCAGCTGCGCGGCCAGGGCCATCACTTCCCGCTGGTGGCGGTGACCGCACGTGCCGACGGCGCCGCCGAACAGCAGGCGCGCGTGGCCGGCTTCGACGGGTTCCTGCGCAAGCCGGTGACCGGCGAGATGCTGGTGGCGGCCATCGCCGCGGCCTGGCGCCCGAAGGACGCACCGGCGGCGCCGGCCGCGGACTGACTACTCCACCACTTCCTCGACCGCGCGCGGGTGCGGTCGGTTTTCCGGCAACTGCCAGAACACCAGGGTCGAGCTGAGCGTGATCGCGCCGACGCAGACGAAGGTGGCGTGCAGCGCGGCGCTGGCGCCGTGGCCACCGAGATGGGTGCCGAAGGCGGACAGCAGGCTGCCGGCGGCGGCCGCGCCGAAGCCGGTGGCCAGCATCATCACCATCGACAGCAGGCTGTTGCCGCTGCTGGCCTGCACGGCATCGAGGTCGCGCAGGGTGACCGTGTTCATCACCGTGAACTGCATCGAATTGAAGGCGCCGAACAATGCCAGTTGCAGCAGTTGCAGCGGCAGCGGCTGTCGTTCGCTGACGAACATGAAGCTGGCCATCGCCAGGCCCACGCACACGGTGTTGATCATCAGGATGCGGCGGTAGCCGAAACGCTCCACCAGGGTCACCGCCATGCGCTTGGCGGCCATGCCGGCCAGCGCCACCGGGATCATCATCATGCCCGCCGCCATCGGGTTCATGCCCAGGCCCACCTGCAGCAGCAGCGGGATCAGCAGGGGCATGGCGCCGCTGCCGATGCGCGAGAACAGGTTGCCGAGGATGCCGATGCGGAAGCTGGCGATCCGGAACAGGGTCAGCGGGAACAGCGCATCGCTGCGCCCGGCCGCGTGCAGCCAGTAGGCGGCCAGTGCGGCGATGCCGACCACCGCCAGCAGCAGCACCAGCGCATGCGCCGAGCCGAAGCCGGAGGCGCCATCCAGCGCCAGCGACAGCGCGACCATGCCGAAGGCCAGCATCAGGTAGCCGGCCAGATCGAAATGATGCCGTTCCTGGCCGTAGTGGTCGGGCATGATCCGCAGCGCGGCCAACAGCCCGGCCAGCCCGATCGGCAGGTTGATCAGGAAGATCCAGTGCCACGACGCGGCCTGCACCAGCCAGCCGCCCAGCGTCGGGCCCAGCAGCGGACCGACCAGCGCCGGGATCGCGATGAAGCTCATCGCCGACAGGAACTGCTCGCGCGGCACCGAGCGCATCACCGCCAGCCGCCCCACCGGCAGCAGCATCGCGCCGCCGATGCCCTGCAGCACGCGCGCGGCCACCAGCCAGTGCAGCGTCGGCGACAGCGCGCAGGCCAGTGAGCCCAGGGTGAACAGCACGATCGCCGCCAGGAACGTACGCCGGGTGCCGACCCGGTCGGCGATCCAGCCCGAGGCCGGGATGAAGCTGGCCACCGCCAGCGCATAGCTGAACACCACCGACTGCATCTGCAGCGGGCTTTCGCCCAGGCTGCGCGCCATCGCCGGCAACGCGGTGTTGACGATGGTCGAATCCAGCATCTGCATGAAGATCGCCAGCGACACCAGCCACAGCAGTGGCTTGTGCGGATCAGCGGCGGGCAGGGGGCTGGACGGGGGCGTGGGCATCAGGCGCGCTCATGGCCGGGGCGGGGCCGCCATTGTCCGGGTCCGCGCGTGCAGGTACCGCGCACGCGCCGGTACCGGGGCGCGGCGCCGGGTGTGGATCGGGACGGCCCGGGCCGCACCCGGGCCGGAGCGCTCAGCGGCGGCTGAGCCGGTGCACGGCGTCCACCAGCACCGCCACATGCTCGGGGTTCATGTCCGGCGACATGCCGTGGCCCAGGTTGAACACGTGGCCCTCGCGCGAGCCGCCGTTGCCGGCGGCATAGCTGTCCAGCACCTTGCCGGCCTCGCGGGCGATGGCTTCCGGCGCGCCGTACAGCGTGGTCGGGTCCAGGTTGCCCTGCAGCGCCACCTTGCCGGCGGTGGCGCGCGCGGCGTCCTCCAGCGAGATGGTCCAGTCCACGCCCACGCCTTCGGCGCCGGTGGCGGCCAGCTCGGCCACGTACTGGCCGGTACCCTTGCCGAACAGGATCAGCGGCGTGCGCTGCGCGCCCTGGCCGCGCTCCAGCTCATGGGCGATGCGCGCCAGGTAGGGCAGCGAGAATTCGCGGTACATCGCCGGCGACAGCACGCCGCCCCAGGTGTCGAAGACCTGCAGCGCCTGCGCGCCGGCCGCGCGCTGCGCCGCCAGGTAGGCGACGACCGCGTCGGTCACCACCCGCAGCAGCTGGTGCAGCGCCGCCGGTTCGTTCAGCGCCATCGCCTTGATCTGCGCGTAGTCCTTGCTGCCGCCGCCCTCGACCATGTAGCAGGCCAGCGTCCACGGACTGCCGGAGAAGCCGATCAGCGGCACCTTGCCGTCCAGCTCGCGACGGATCAGCCGCACCGCGTCCATCACGTAGCCCAGCTCGGTCTCCATGTCCGGCACCGCCAGCCGGGCGATGGCCGCGGCGTCGCGCACCGGGTGGTGGAACTTCGGGCCCTCGCCCTCGGCGAAGTACAGGCCCAGGCCCATCGCGTCGGGCACGGTGAGGATGTCGGAGAACAGGATGGCCGCGTCCAGGTCGAACCGCTGCAGCGGCTGCAGCGTCACCTCGCAGGCGACCTCCGGGTTCTTGGCCATCCCCAGGAAGCTGCCGGCGCGGGCGCGGGTGGCGCGATACTCCGGCAGGTAGCGGCCGGCCTGGCGCATCAGCCAGACGGGCGTGCAGTCCACCGGCTCGCGGCGCAGGGCGCGCAGGAAGCGGTCGTTGCGAAGGGGGCTGGTCACGGAAAACTCCTTGGAACGTGGCCGTTGGGCCGGGGCGGCGCGCACGGCGCCGGGGCCGGTCAGGGGTGCGGCTCGCCGCTGGCGAACACCACCTGGAAACCGCGCTTGATCTGCGCGTCGCGTGCCTTCTCGAAGGCGTGGCGGGCTTCGTCCTGCTGCAGGAACAGCTCGCGGCGCAGCTGCGCGCGGCCGCCGGTCTGCCCGGTCTCGCGCAGCAGCTCCCAGCCGCCGAGCAGGTCCGGCAACAGCGAAAGCTGCACGTAGCGGGGGGATTCGTTGCCGCTGGGCGGCTGCTGCAGGTAGACGCGCATGGTGCTGATTGTAGCCGGCCGCGTCGGGGCCGGGTGGCATTGCCACGCCGGCGCCGGCCGCCGGCGCGGCGTCAGCCGGCGCGCAGCACCGCCAGCACCGCCGCCTCGTCCACGTCCGGCACCACTTCGGCCCGGCCGACGCCGCGCCACAGCACCAGGCGCAGGCGCCCGGCGATGTTCTTCTTGTCCAGGCGCATGTGCGCGAGCAGGGCCCCGGGGTCGAGCCCGGCCGGGATCGCCACCGGCAGGCCGTAGGCCCGCAGCAGGTCGCGCAGCCCGTCGGCGGCATCGGCGCCGGCCATGCCCAGCGCGGCCGACAGCCGCGCCGCCAGCACCATGCCCACCGCCACTGCTTCGCCGTGGTTGAGGTTGTCATTGCCCGGCGCGCCGTAGCCCTGCGCGGTCTCGATGGCGTGGCCGAAGGTGTGGCCGAGGTTGAGCAGGGCGCGCTCGCCCTTTTCCAGCGGGTCGCGCGCGACGATTTCGGCCTTGTGCTCGCAGCTGCGGGCGATGGCCTGCGCCAGCGCCGCATCATCGCCGGCCAGCAGCGCGTCGCGTTCGGCCTGCAGCCACTGGAAGAACAGCGGATCGCGGATGCAGCCGTACTTGATGACCTCGGCCAGCCCGGCGCGCAGTTCGCGCGCGGGCAGGGTGCGCAGCGCGGCGGTGTCGGCGATCACCGCGCGCGGCGGGTGGAACGCGCCGACCAGGTTCTTGCCCTGGGCGATGTCCACCGCGGTCTTGCCGCCGACCGAGGAGTCCACCATCGACAGCAGGGTGGTGGGCAGCTGCACGCAGTCCACGCCGCGCATCCAGCAGGCCGCGGCGAAGCCAGCCAGGTCGCCGACCACGCCGCCGCCCAGCGCCAGCACGCAGGCGTCGCGGGTGGCGCCGAGCGTGGCCAGCGCGTCGATCGCGCCGCCGAAGTGGTGCAGGGTCTTGGATGCTTCGCCGGCGGGAATCAGGTACTGGCCGATCGCCAGGTCCGGGCGTGCCTGCAGCAGCGCGGCGCGCACCCGCGCCAGGTACAGCGGCGCCACGGTGTCGTCGCTGACCAGCAGCACGTGGCGGCCGCGGATGGCGCCGGCCAGCAGCTCGCCCGCGCCGAGCAGGCCGGGGCCGATGTGGATCAGGTACGGGCAGTCGCCGCCGACGGCGACGGTGCGGGGGGCATGGCTCATGCGCGGAGTTCCGGGTTCTGCCACTGCGCGGCCAGGCGCACGACCAGGTGTGCGGTGGCCTCGGCGGGGGAATAGGGATCGGTGTCGACGACCAGGTCGGCGACCTCGCGGTACAGCGGATCGCGCAGCGTGGCCATGGCTTCGAGCACCTGTTCGCGGTCCTCGCGCTGCAGCAGCGGGCGGGTCTTGTCGCGCTGCAGGCGCTGCAGCTGCGCGGCCACGCCCACCCGCAGCCACACCACGAAGCCACGCTGGCGGATCCGCTGGCGGTTGTCGGCATCGAGCACCGCGCCGCCGCCGGTCGAGACCAGCTGCCCGCCACGCTCCAGCAGCCGGGCCAGCACGCGCTTTTCGTGTGCGCGGAAACCGGCCTCGCCGACGTTCTCGAAGATGGCCGGGATCGACGAACCCACCTCGTCGACGATGGCCTGGTCGGCATCGACGAACTCCAGCCCGAAACGCTCGGCCAGGCGGCGGCCGATGCAGGTTTTGCCGGCGCCCATGGGGCCGACCAGGATGACGTTGGGGGCGGGATTCATTGCCGGTCGATGCTAGCACCGTGTCGGTGCGTTAACACGGTAGCAGCCAAGCTCGCGGGCACCACGAGTGGTTCGTGGTGCAACCAACGGAGGCGGACATGGCAGTGGCGAAAATCATCGAAGTCAGCGCGTCGTCGAGCGCCAGCGTCGAGGACGCGGTGCGCAGTGGCCTGAAGAAGGTGGCCGAGACGGTCAAGGGCATCCAGGGCGCATGGATCAACGAGACCAAGGTGGTCACCGATGGCGATGGCAACATCACCGAATGGCGGGTCAACCTGCGGGTGACGTTCCTGGTGCAGTAGCCCGCGCTACAGCACGCGGCGTTGCGCATCCAGCGCGATGCTGCGGTCGGCGATGCCCGGCAGGCAGCGCAGCGCCTGCCGGCTGACGCGTTCGTAGAACTGCACGAACCGCTCGACCTGCGCGCGGTTCATGCCGGTGCGCCCGGGCGCGGCCTGCTGCAGCGCCTGCTCCTGCTGCCAGCGCCAGTTGGGCACCACCGAAAAGCCCGGTGGCTGCAGGAACCACAGCCGGTCGCAGCGCTGCCACAGCGCGGGGTAGCCATCGGCCAGCGCCTGGTTGCACCAGCGCCGCCAGGTGCCGTCCGCATCGGCATCGCGCTCCAGCGCGTTCAGCGGCGCGCGCAGGGCGTCGTCGGTTTCCGGTGGGGTGCCCAGGAACCAGCCTTCGAACACCAGCAGGTCCAGGCGCTGGACCGGCTGCCACTGCGCCTGCGCCACGCGCTCGTCGGCGAGCTTGTCGAAGCGTGGCAGCGCGAATGGCCGGCCGGCGCGGGCCGCATCCAGCGTTGCCAGCGCCAGCGGCAGGTCGTGCGTGCCCGGCGGGCCGCGCGTGGCCAGCAGCGGATGCACGCGCCCGGCCAGGCGCTGGCGCTCGGCGCGGGTCAGGTAGACATCGTCGATCGACAGCGCCGCGGCGCGCAGCCCGCGCGCCTGCGCCAGCTCCACCACCTGTGCCGCCAGCGTGGATTTGCCGCTGCCCTGCAGGCCGCTGATCGCCAGTACCGGGGTGTCGCCGCCGCTGGCCAGCGCCTCGTCCAGCGCCTGTGCGGCCAGGGCCTGCGGGAAGCGGCGTGCGGAGAAGCGGTGCGGAACGGACGACATGGCGCCACAATAGCCCAAACCCGTGCCGTACGAAGTGGAGCCATGACCGATCTGTACGCAGAAGCGCTTTCGACCTTCGCCGAGTTGTTCGAGGAGGCCAAGGCCAGCAATGAAATCGAGCCCGGCGCGATGACCGTGGCCACGGCCGACGTCGATGGCCGGCCATCGGCGCGCACCGTGCTGCTCAAGGCCTTCGACGAACGCGGCTTCGTGTTCTACACCCACCTGGACAGCCGCAAGGGCCGCGAACTGCACGCCAACCGCCAGGCGGCGCTGCTGTTCCTGTGGCGCAGCCTGCGCGCGGCCGGCATCCAGGTGCGGATCGACGGCGATGCGCAGCTGGTGTCCGCGGCCGAGGCCGACGCCTATTTCGCCTCGCGCCCGCGCATGAGCCAGATCGGCGCGTGGGCCTCGATGCAGTCGCAGACGCTGGGTTCGCGCGAGGAGTTCGAGGAGCGCCTGCGCAACTTCGAGGCGCGCTTCGAGGGGCGCGACGTGCCGCGCCCGGATGGCTGGAGCGGCATCCGCGTGGTCCCGCAGCGCATCGAGTTCTGGTACGGCGTGAGCTTCCGCCTGCACGAGCGCTGGTGCTACGAGGCCGATGCCGCCGGTGCCTGGAGCAAGCGGCTGCTGTATCCGTGAGCGGCCTGCGCCTGCACCCGGTCTACCGCGTCACCGTGTTCGTGCCGCCGGCGCACCTGCAGGCGCTCAAGCGCGGCATCCTCGCGGTCGACGACCTGGCCGCCGGCGGTTATGCCCACGGCATGTGGGAGTCGGCGCCGGGGCGTGAGCAGTTCCGCGCGCTGCCCGGCACCGCCAGCGTGGTGGGCGAGGTCGGCGAGCTGGTGAGCGAACCGAGCGTGCGGCTGGAGTTCTGCCTTCCGCGCGGGGTGCCGGGCGACCGCGCGCGGCTGCAGCGCGTGCTCGACCAGGGCATCGCCGCGCATCACCCGTGGAACAGCCCGGCGGTGTTCGTCGAGGCGCTGGAGTTCGCCACGCCATGAGCGGACCGCGCCGCATCGTCTGCCTGACCGAGGAGCCGACCGAGACCCTGTACGCACTGGGCGAACAGGACCGCATCGTCGGCATCAGCGGCTTCACCGTGCGCCCGCCGCAGGCGCGCCGCGACAAACCCAAGGTCAGTGCCTTCACCAGCGCCAAGGTGGAGGAGATCCTCGCGCTGCGGCCGGACCTGGCGATCGGATTCTCCGATATCCAGGCCGACATCGCCGCCGAGCTGATCCGCCGCGGGGTGGAGGTGTGGATCGCCAACCACCGCAGCGTGGCCGGCATCCTCGACTACATCCGCCGGCTCGGCGCGCTGGTCGGCGTGGCCGCGCGCGCCGACGCCTATGCCGGCGAACTGCAGCGCGGGCTGGACGCCATCGCCGCACAGGCGGCGCGGCTGCCGCGGCGGCCACGGGTGTACGTGGAGGAGTGGGACGAGCCGATCATCACCGGCATCCAGTGGGGTGCGGAGCTGGTGGAGATCGCCGGTGGCATCGACGTCTTCCCCGAGCTGTCGCGCGAGCCGCTGGCCAGGGCGCGGATCCTCGCCGATGGCGCGCCGGTGATCGCGCGCGACCCGGAAATCATCATCGGTTCGTGGTGCGGCAAGAAGTTCCGCCCCGAACGCGTGGCCGCACGCCCGGGCTGGGCGGCGATCCGCGCGGTGCGCGACGGCGAGCTGCACGAGATCAAGTCGCCGCTGATCCTGCAGCCGGGGCCGGCGGCACTGACCGATGGCGTGCAGGCCATCGCCGCCATCATCCAGCGCTGGGCGCAGCGGTAGCGCGTCCGCCGGGCAGCGATCCCATGCCGTTGTCGGGCGTGGGCCGGCAGGGGTGCCCGGCGTCGTGGCAGCTACTGGCGTGCGCCCACCGCGCGTGAGCGCGCCGCCGCCGGATGCGCGGCGCGCAGGCCGGGCTCAGGGCAGGCTGCCGGCGCGCTCGGCCGCGAGCCGTGTTTCCAGGTTGGCGCGGCCCGCGTCGGCGTAGCGGCGGCAGGCGCCGGAATCGACCAGCGGCGCACCATCGCTGCCCTGCATGCGCGCGAACAGGTTGCTGGCCAGCGGGTGCGGGGTGATCTGGATGTCGCAGGGCAGGGCGGCGAGGGTGTCCAGGCCGCGGCGGAAGGCGGCGACCATCGCCGGATGATCGCCGTAGCGGTACTCCCGGTCGGAGAGCGCGCTGACGCTGTCGGTATAGGCCATGTCCAGGCAGCGCGTGCCCTCGCAGGCGCGCCAGGTCCAGCTTGTGCCGCCGGGGGTGTGCCCGGGGGTCGCGTGCGGGGTGAGGACCAGGGCGCCGACCCGCACCGGCTGGCCATCGTCGAGCGCGCGCACCACCGGTACCGCCGGAAAGCCGGTCTTGAACTCCAGCTGCTGCGGATCGCTGCGCCCGCTCACCCCGGTATGCAGGGTGTGGACGGCCGGCGCGCGCGCCAGCAATGGCGCCCCGGTCACGCCCTGCAGGTAGGCCAGGCCCGCCGCATGGTCATGGTGTTCATGCGAGTTGAGCAGGTACTTCACGTCGCCGGGGTCGAAGCCCAGGGCGCGGATGTTGGCGTCGATCAACGGCCCGGCCGGTGCGGTGGCGCCATCGATGAGGACGTGGCCCTGGTCGGAGGTGACCAGCAGGGCGGTCAGGCCGCAGGTGCCCACGTACCAGGTGTTGCCGAAGATGCGGCGCGGCGGCGCGCGCTCGTTCCAGCCGTCCATGGCGCTGTCGCTGGCTGCGCAGGCCGGTACGTCGGTGCCGCGGGTGGCCGTGGGCGCAGGCGCGGCAGGCACGGGCGTGGCGACCGCAGTGGCCGGCACGGCGTCCTGCGGGGCGTGGCAGGCGGCCAGCAGGACGAGGCCGAGGACGGGTGTGGCAAGGCGGCAGGGCCGCCGCAGGGCTGGGCGCATGGCTGGCATCGGCATGGGGCAACAGGTGCCGCAGCATAGGCAGCCCGCGCCGCCGCGACCAACGCGAATAAGCTGCGGCAGGCATGAGCCCGCCGCATGCCTGGGCGCCGGGGTCAGCGCCCCGGCGCCAGCCCGGTGTAGCGTGCGCGCGGGCGGATCAGGGTGCCCAGCGCCTGCTGCTCCAGCGCGTGCGCCAGCCAGCCGGTCAGGCGCGCGGCGGCGAACATCACCAGCGCGTGCGCGCCGGGCAGGCCGTGCACGTAGCAGATCGCCGCCAGCAGGCCGTCGATGTTCGGGTGCTGGCCGCTGTGCTCGGCGGTGGCGGCCAGTACCGCTTCGACGTGGCGCATGCGCGGTTGTTCGCCGCACAGTTCGCGCAGCTGGCGCAGCACCTCGGTGCCGCGCGGGTCGCCGTCGGGATAGAGCAGGTGGTTGAAGCCGGGCAGTTCGTCGCCGCGGCGCCAGCGTTCGGCGATGAACGCGGCCGGCGCGCCGCTGGCCTCGGCATCGAGCAGCAGCGCATGCGCGCGCGCGGTGGCGCCGCCGTGGCGCGGCCCGGACAGCGCGGCCAGGCCGGCGCTGACGGTGGCGTGCAGGTGCGCGCCGGTGGAGGCGACCACGCGCGCGGCGAACGCCGAGACGTTCAGTTCGTGGTCGGCGCACAGCACCAGTGCCGAGCGCACCAGTTCGGCGAAGCCGGCATCGCCGGGCCGCCACGCATCGGCCAGCAGGCGGTGCACCGGCCGCGCATCGGGCTGGACGCCGACCAGCAGCGCGGCGTTCTGCCGCAGCAGCATCGCCGCCACCTCGCGCCGCACCGGCGCGGCGGCGTTGAGCGACTGCCGCTGCTCCAGCGCCAGCAGCGGAATGCAGGCCATGGTGCGCTCCAGCGGCGGCAGGCCGGTATCCAGCGCCAGCGCCGCCACCCGCGGCGGCCAGGCCGGCGGCGGCGCTGCGGCGAACGGGTCCTGTTCCTCGCATTCCCACAGCAGCCGCGCGATGTCCTCCAGGGTGGCGCCGGCGCGCGCCGCCGCCACTGCCGAACGGCCGCGGTAGTACGGGCCGTCCGGGCGGATCAGCGAGATCCGCGTTTCCAGCACCGGCAGGCCACGGTCCAGGCTCTGCGCCGCGCCGCGTTCCGCGCCGCGGCCGGCGCGCTTGCGCTGCGCCAGCCGTTCCACCTCGGCGCGCAGGTAGACGCGGCTGCGCGGGTCCGGCCCGGGCCGCGAGCTGAGCTGGCCGCGGCTGACATAGGCGTACAGCGTGGCCGGGCTGATCCCGAGCAGGGCGCAGGCATCGCTGGCGGGGATCAGTTCGGGGGCGGCGGGCTCGGTCATGGCGTTCGATATGTTGATTGTTTGAATCAAGATTGATCAATGGTTTGGATGGTGCCAGATTGTGCGCCATCGCGGAACGGCGCTTTCGCCGCCGCCATACCAGGAGTCCCGCCATGTCCGTTTCCTCCGCCGGCGCCGCGTTCCGCGCCGCCCTGGCCGCCGAAAAGCCCCTGCAGGTGATCGGTGCGATCAACGCCAACCACGCGCTGCTCGCCAAGCGCGCCGGCTACAAGGCCATCTACCTGTCCGGCGGCGGCGTCGCGGCCGGCTCGCTGGGGCTGCCGGACCTGGGCATCAACACCCTGGAAGACGTGCTGGTCGACGTGCGCCGCATCACCGACGTGTGCGACCTGCCGCTGATGGTGGACATCGACACCGGCTTCGGCCCGAGCGCGTTCAACATCGCGCGCACGGTGAAGTCGCTGATCAAGGCCGGTGCCGCCGCCTGCCACATCGAGGACCAGGTCGGCGCCAAGCGCTGCGGCCACCGCCCGGGCAAGGAAATCGTGTCGCAGGGCGAGATGGTCGACCGGGTCAAGGCCGCGGCCGATGCCAAGACCGACCCGGGCTTCTTCCTGATCGCCCGCACCGACGCCATCCAGATGGAAGGCGTGGACGCGGCCATCGAGCGCGCCATCGCCTGCGTCGAGGCCGGTGCCGACGGCATCTTCGCCGAGGCCGCCTACGACCTGGACACCTACCGCCGTTTCGTCGACGCGGTGAAGGTGCCGGTGCTGGCCAACATCACCGAGTTCGGCAAGACCCCGCTGTTCAGCCGCGACGAGCTGGCCTCGGCGGGCGTTGCCATCCAGCTGTTCCCGCTGTCGGCGTTCCGCGCCGCCAACAAGGCCGCCGAGAACGTGTACGAGGCGATCCGCCGCGACGGCCACCAGCGCAACGTGGTCGATGCCATGCAGACCCGCGAGGAGCTGTACGACCGCATCGGCTACCACGCCTTCGAAGCGCAGCTGGACAAGGTGTTCGCGCAGAAGGGCGCATGATGGCCGTTCCTGCGGCCACCTGATACCTGCCATGGCGACCCCGTCCTCCCACCGCACCCGTGTCGACCGCCGCGATACCGCGCGGCGCCTGCTGCAACGCGACCTGGAGCAGCTGACGCCCGAGGAACGGGTGGTGGTCGAACGCTTCATCTCCGGCGGGCGGGTCTCGCGCAACGTGCGCCGCGAGCTGCACGAGTCGCGCACGCTGGGCGAGCGGGTCGCCGACCGCGTCGCCGAGGTCGGCGGCAGCTGGACCTTCATCCTGTGCTTCGGCGTGGTGCTGGTGGTGTGGATGGTGGTCAACACCTTCCTGTTGGCCAGGGCGTTCGACCCGTACCCCTACATCCTGCTCAACCTGGTGTTGTCGTGCCTGGCCGCGGTGCAGGCGCCGATCATCATGATGAGCCAGAACCGGCAGGCGGCGGTGGACCGCATGCGTGCCGAGAACGACTACCAGGTCAACGTGAAAGCGGAGCTGGAAGTGCTGCAGATCCACGAGAAGCTGGACGTACTCCGCTCCCACGAATGGGCGCTGCTGGTCGAACAGCAGAACCGCCAGATCGAAATGCTGCAGCGACTGCTGGAATGCGCCACCGCGGCGCCGGCTGGCGACCCGCAGAAACAACCGTAAACCTTCCCTCGAAAGGCAGAAGACCATGTCAGAACAGACCACCGCCACGCCCGGCTTCAAGCCCAAGAAGTCCGTCGCCCTGTCCGGCACCGCCGCCGGCAACACCGCGCTGTGCACCGTCGGCCGCAGCGGCAACGACCTGCACTACCGCGGCTACGACATCCTGGACCTGGCCAACACCAGCGAGTTCGAGGAAATCGCCCACCTGCTGGTGCACGGCAAGCTGCCGAACAAGGCCGAGCTGCGCGCCTACAAGGCCAAGCTGAAGGCGCTGCGCGGCATCCCCGCCGCGGTCAAGGCCGCGCTCGAGGAACTGCCGCCGTCGGCGCACCCGATGGACGTGATGCGCACCGGCGTGTCGGTGCTCGGCTGCGTGTCGCCGGAAAAGGACGACCACAACCATCCGGGTGCGCGCGACATCGCCGACAAGCTGATGGCCTGCCTCGGCTCGATGCTGCTGTACTGGTACCACTGGAGCCACAACGGCCGCGCCATCGACGTGGAGACCGACGACGACTCCATCGGCGGCCACTTCCTGCACCTGCTGCACGGCGAGCAGCCGCGCGCGTCCTGGGTCAAGGCGATGCACACCTCGCTGATCCTGTACGCCGAGCATGAGTTCAACGCCTCCACCTTCGCCTGCCGCGTCATCGCCGGCACCGGCAGCGACATGTACAGCGCCATCACCGGCGGCATCGGCGCGCTGCGCGGGCCCAAGCACGGCGGCGCCAACGAGGTCGCGTTCGAGGTGCAGAAGCGCTACGAGACGCCGGACGAGGCCGAGGCCGACATCAAGGCGCGGGTGGAGCGCAAGGAAGTGGTGATCGGCTTCGGCCACCCGGTCTACACCGTGTCCGATCCGCGCAACAAGGTGATCAAGGACGTGGCGCGCGAGCTGTCGGCCGAACAGCAGAACCTGAAGATGTACGACATCGCCGAGCGCCTGGAAACGGTGATGTGGGACATCAAGAAGATGTTCCCGAACCTGGACTGGTTCAGCGCCGTCAGCTACCACATGATGGGCGTGCCGACCGCGATGTTCACTCCGCTGTTCGTGATCGCCCGCACCGCCGGCTGGAGCGCGCACATCATCGAACAGCGCATCGACGGCAAGATCATCCGCCCCAGCGCCAACTACACCGGTCCGGAAGACCAGGCCTTCGTGCCGCTGGACCAGCGCGGCTGACGCGCCCGCGCCCTCTCCCCCGTGCGGGGAGGGGGCGTCGCCATTCCCCGGGAGCGGGCCCTGTCCGCTCCCCGCCGGCACCCCGGCGATCACCGCGAAGCACGGGCGTGTCGCTGCCGCCCCCCACGCAAGCCACCCGACCCACAGGCCAGCCATGAACACCGATCACCGCAAGCAACTTCCCGGCACCGCGCTGGACTACTTCGACGCCCGCGAGGCGGTCGATGCCATCGCCCCCGGCGCCTACGCCACCTTGCCGTACACCTCGCGCGTGCTGGCCGAGAACCTGGTGCGCCGCTGCGATCCGGCCACCCTGGCCGATTCGCTTAGGCAGCTGGTCGAGCGCCGCCGCGACCTGGATTTCCCGTGGTTCCCGGCGCGCGTGGTGTGCCACGACATCCTCGGCCAGACCGCGCTGGTGGACCTGGCCGGCCTGCGCGACGCCATCGCCGAGAAGGGCGGCGACCCGGCCAAGGTCAACCCGGTGGTGCCGGTGCAGCTGATCGTCGACCACTCGCTGGCGGTGGAGTGCGGCGGCTTCGACCCGGATGCGTTCGCCAAGAACCGCGCCATCGAGGACCGCCGCAACGAAGACCGCTTCCACTTCATCGACTGGACCAAGCAGGCCTTCGAGAACGTGGACGTGATCCCGCCGGGCAACGGCATCATGCACCAGATCAACCTGGAGAAGATGTCGCCGGTGGTCTACGTGCAGGACGGCGTGGCGTTCCCGGACACCTGCGTCGGCACCGACAGCCACACCCCGCACGTCGATGCGCTGGGCGTGATCGCCATCGGCGTCGGCGGCCTGGAGGCCGAGAACGTGATGCTCGGCCGCGCCTCGTGGATGCGCCTGCCGGACATCGTCGGCGTCAGGCTCGGCGGCAGGCCGCAGCCGGGCATCACCGCCACCGACGTGGTGCTGGCGCTGACCGAGTTCCTGCGCAAAGAGCGCGTGGTCGGGGCCTACCTCGAATTCTTCGGCGAAGGCGCCGCGGCGCTGACCATCGGCGACCGCGCCACCATCTCCAACATGTGCCCGGAATACGGCGCGACCGCGGCGATGTTCTACATCGACCAGCAGACCCTGGACTACCTGCGCCTGACCGGCCGCGAGGAAGCCCAGGTGGCGCTGGTGGAGAACTACGCCCGCACCACCGGGCTGTGGGCCGACGCGCTGGCCACCGCGCAGTACGAGCGCGTGCTCGAGTTCGACCTGTCCACGGTCGTGCGCAACATGGCCGGCCCGAGCAACCCGCACCGGCGCCTGCCGGTGTCCGACCTGGCCGAGCGCGGCATCGCCGACGAGGCCAAGCTGGAAAGCGGCAAGGGCGAGGAAGCCCAGGGGCTGATGCCCGACGGCGCAGTGATCATCGCCGCCATCACCAGCTGCACCAACACCTCCAACCCGCGCAATGTGATCGCCGCCGGCCTGCTGGCGCGCAACGCCAACGCGCGCGGGCTGGTGCGCAAGCCATGGGTGAAGTCGTCGCTGGCGCCCGGTTCCAAGGCGGTGCAGCTGTACCTGGAGGAGGCCGGCCTGCTGCCAGAGCTGGAAAAGCTGGGCTTCGGCATCGTCGCCTTCGCCTGCACCACCTGCAACGGCATGAGCGGCGCGCTGGACCCGAAGATCCAGCAGGAGATCATCGACCGCGACCTGTACGCCACCGCTGTGCTGTCGGGCAACCGCAATTTCGACGGCCGCATCCACCCGTACGCCAAGCAGGCGTTCCTGGCCTCGCCGCCGCTGGTGATCGCCTACGCCATCGCCGGTACCGTGCGCTTCGACATCGAGAAGGACGTGCTGGGCGTGGACGCCGACGGCAACGCCGTGCGGCTGAAGGACATCTGGCCGTCGGACGCCGAGATCGACGCGGTGGTCAAGGCCTCGGTCAAGCCGGAACAGTTCCGCAGCGTCTACAACCCGATGTTCAACGTGCGCGTCGAGCATGGCGGCAAGGTCAGCCCGCTGTACGACTGGCGGCCGCGCAGCACCTATATCCGCCGCCCGCCGTACTGGGAGGGCGCGCTGGCCGGCGAGCGCACGCTGCGCGGCATGCGTCCGCTGGCCGTGCTGCCGGACAACATCACCACCGACCACCTGTCGCCGTCCAACGCGATCCTGCCGTCCAGCGCCGCCGGCGAGTACCTGGCGAAGATGGGCCTGCCGGAAGAGGACTTCAATTCCTACGCCACCCACCGCGGCGACCACCTCACCGCGCAGCGCGCCACCTTCGCCAACCCGAAGCTGTTCAACGAAATGGTGCGCAACGACGACGGCAGCGTGAAGCAGGGCTCGCTGGCGCGGGTGGAGCCGGAAGGCAAGGTCATGCGCATGTGGGAAGCGATCGAGACCTACATGGCGCGCAAGCAGCCGCTGATCATCATCGCCGGCGCCGACTACGGCCAGGGCAGCTCGCGCGACTGGGCGGCCAAGGGCGTGCGCCTGGCGGGCGTGGAAGCGATCGTCGCCGAGGGCTTCGAGCGCATCCACCGCACCAACCTGATCGGCATGGGCGTGCTGCCGCTGGAGTTCAAGCCGGGCACCGACCGCAACACCCTGGGCATCGACGGCACCGAGACCTTCGACGTGGCCGGGCAGCGCACCCCGCGCGCCGACCTGACCCTGGTGATCCACCGCCGCGACGGTGGCCGCGTCGAGGTGCCGGTGACCTGCCGCCTGGACAGCGACGAGGAAGTGGCCATCTACGAGGCCGGCGGCGTGCTGCAGCGCTTCGCCCAGGATTTCCTGGAAGGCGCCCGGGTGGCCTGATACCCCCGACGGCCCGGCAACGGGCCGTCTTTCATTGCAAGGAACCGTTCCATGGCATTTCTCCCGCAACTCCGCATTCCCGCCACCTACATGCGCGGCGGCACCAGCAAGGGCGTGTTCTTCCGCCTGCAGGACCTGCCGGAAGCGGCGCAGGTGCCCGGCCCGGCGCGCGACGCGCTGCTGCTGCGGGTGATCGGCTCGCCCGATCCGTACGGCAAGCAGACCGACGGCATGGGCGGGGCGACGTCGAGCACCAGCAAGTGCGTGATCATCGCCCCGGCCTCGGTGCCGGACCACGACGTCGACTACCTGTACGGCCAGGTCTCCATCGACAGCGCGTTCGTCGACTGGTCGGGCAACTGCGGCAACCTCAGCACCGCGGTGGGGCCGTTCGCCATCGCCAACGGTTTCGTCCCGGCCGCGCGCATCCCGCGCGACGGCACGGTGGCGGTGCGGGTGTGGCAGGCCAACATCGGCAAGACCATCATCGTGCACGTGCCGGTGCGCGACGGGCAGGTGCAGGAAACCGGCGACTTCGAACTGGACGGGGTGACCTTCCCGGCGGCGGAGATCGTGCTGGAGTTCATCGATCCGTCCGACGACGAAGGCGACGGCGGCTCCATGTTCCCCACCGGCAATCTGGTGGACGATCTGCAGGTGCCGGGTGTCGGTACGCTCAAGGCGACGATGATCACCGCCGGCATCCCCACCGTGTTCATCGACGCGGCCGCCATCGGCTACGACGGCACCGAGCTGCAGCCGGCGATCAACGAGGACAAGGCCGCGCTCGCCCGGCTGGAGGCCATCCGCGTGGCCGGCGCGCTGCGCATGGGCCTGATCCGGGCGCCGGAGGAAGCGGCCACGCGCCAGCACACGCCCAAGGTCGCGTTCGTGGCGCCGGCCAGGGACTACGTCGCCTCCAGCGGCAGGCACGTCGCCGCCGCCGACATCGACCTCAACGTGCGCGCCATGTCGATGGGCAAGCTGCACCACGCGATGATGGGCACCGCCTCGGTCGCCATCGCCACCGCCGCGGCGGTGCCGGGCACGCTGGTCAACAGCGCCGCCGGTGGCGGCCTGCGCGAGGCGGTGCGCTTCGGCCACCCCTCCGGCACCCTGCGGGTGGGCGCGGCGGTGGCCAGCGTCGATGGCCAGTGGGTCGTGACCAAGGCGGTGATGTCGCGCTCGGCGCGGGTGCTGATGGACGGTGCGGTGCGGGTGCCCGGCGACACGCTCTGAAGGGGCCGGGCGCAGCCGGCACGCCGCAGCGGGCGTGCCGTCGCGCACACGAGGTGTTCCCGGGCGGCGGCTATACTCGCCGCGTCTGCAGGAGAACGCCATGGGCAACAGGAAGTGGAAGCACATGCGCTGGGGCGCCGCCGCGCTGGTGGCGCTGGCGGTGCTGGCCGGCTGCAAGCGCAACGAGACCGGGCAGCTGCCCGGCGCCAGCGGCGAGGCGATCCAGGCCAAGCGCGACGAGGTCAAGGGCTTCGCGCTGGTGCGCGTGTGGCCCGACCAGAAGGGTGGCGACGGGCTGTCGCTGGCGGTGGAGTTCTCGCAGCCGCTGGTCGGCACCCAGGACTTCGACAAGCTGCTGCGCTTCGAGGAGAAGGTCGGCACCGAGGACAGCAGCTGGTCGCTGTCCGATGACGGCAGGACCCTGCGCTATCCCTACGTCGAGGCGGCCCGGGACTACACCCTGGTGGTGTCGGCCGACCTGCTCGCCGCCGACGGCAGCCGCCTGGGCCGCGAAGTGCGCCAGCAGGTGTTCACCGGCGAACTGAAGCCGGCCGCCGGCTTCGCCTCGCAGGGCAGCGTGCTGCCGGCGCGCGAGAGCCGCGGCCTGCCGGTGGTGTCGGTCAACGTGCCGGAAGTGGACGTCGAATTCCTGCGCGTGGGCGAGAAGAACCTGCCCACCTTCTTCAGCCAGTACCAGCGCGGCGGCCGTCGCGGCAGCTGGGAACTGGACAGCGAATACGGCGAGCACACGCCGATCTCGCAGCTGGCCGAGCCGGTCTACCTGAACCGCTTCGTGCTCGGCGGCAAGCCCAACGAACGGGTGCTGACCTACCTGCCGATCCAGGAGATCCGCGAGCTGCAGCAGCCGGGCCTGTACTTCGCGGTGATGAAGCGCGCCGGCCGGTTCGAGGGCGAGTACGACACCGCGTTCTTCACCGTCAGCGACATCGGCCTGCACACCCGCGCCTACAAGGAGCAGTTGTTCGTGCACACCGCCTCGCTGGCCTCGGGCGCGCCGCTGAAGAAGGTCGAGCTGCGGGTGCTCGACGGCAAGGGCGAGACCATCCTCAAGGGCCAGACCGATGCCAACGGCAACGCGCTGCTGAACTACACCCTGGACGCATCGCACGTGCTGGTGGCCACCAGCGGTGCCGACACCACCCTGCTGCCGTTCAACCAGCCGGCGCTGGACCTGAGCGAGTTCGCCGTGGCCGGGCGCCAGAACGCGTGGTTCGACGTGTTCGCCTGGTCCGGCCGCGACCTGTACCGCCCCGGCGAGACGGTGCGCGTATCGGCGCTGCTGCGCGACAACGACGGCAAGCCGGTCGCCGGCCCGGACAAGGGCGCGCAGCCGGTGTTCCTGCGGCTCAAGCAGCCCGACGGCAAGGTGTTCCGCGAAACCCGCCTGCAGCCGGGCGCGCAGGGCTATTTCAGCTTCGAACAGGCGATTCCGGCCGAGGCCCCGACCGGCCGCTGGCAGGTCGAGTTCCGTACCGACCCGGCCAGCAAGGAGGCGGTGCAGGGCCTGACCCTGCGCATCGAGGAATTCCTGCCCGAGCGCATGAAGCTGGACCTGGACAGCGCGCAGAAGACGCTCAAGCCGGGCGAACCGCTGAAGCTGCAGGCCGATGCCGCGTACCTGTACGGCGCGCCGGCCGATGGCAACCGCTTCACCGCCAAGCTGGCGGTGGCGGTGGAGCAGCACCCGCTGGAATCGATGCCGGGCTGGTTCTTCGGCGACCCGACCGTGAGCTTGCCGCGCGAAGCCAACGACGTGATCGACACCACCCTGCCCAGGGACGGCAGGCTGCGCCAGGACATCGCCCTGCCGGAAGAGGTCGGCAAGGGCACGCCGGTGGCGGCGCTGGTCTCGGGCAGCGTCTACGAGACCGGTGGCCGTACCGTCACCCGCACCCTCAAGCGCGTGCTGTGGCCGGCACCGGCGCTGGTCGCGGTGCGCCCGCTGTTCAGCGACACCGATGGCGCCGATGCCAACGCCAACGCGCGTTTCGAGCTGCAGCGCGTGGATGCCGACGGCAAGCCGCAGCCGGCCAAGGGGCTCAAGGTCACCCTGGTGCGCGAACTGCGCGACTACCACTGGACCTTCACCGACAACCGCTGGGACTACGATTTCACCCGCCGCTTCGAGAACAAGGAAACCCGCACCCTCGACGTCGGCGCCACCGCCGCCCGGTTCGACTTCCCGGTGGAGTGGGGCGAATACCGGGTGGACGTGTTCGACCCGGCCACCGGGCTGACCATGCGCTACCCGTTCCGCGCCGGCTGGAGCTGGAACGACGACAACCGCGGGCTCGACGCGCGCCCGGACAAGGTCAAGCTGGCCCTGGACAAGACCGGTTACAAGGCCGGTGACACGCTGAAGGTGACCCTGACCCCGCCGCATGCCGGGCGTGGCGTGCTGATGGTCGAAAGCGACCGCATGCTCTACGTGCAGGACATCCAGGCCAAGCCGGGCAGCACCTTCGAGATCCCGGTCACCGAGGACTGGGAGCGGCACGACGTGTACGTCACCGCCCTGGTGTTCCGCGGCGGCAGCGCGTCCAGCAAGATCACCCCGGCGCGCGCCGTGGGCGTGGCGCACGTGCCGATGGACCGCCGTGACCGCCGCATCGCGGTCGGCCTGGTGGCGCCGAAGCAGATGCGCCCCGAACAGCCGATGACGGTCACCGTCAGCGCGCCGGAGCTGGCCGGCAAGCCGGCGCACGTCACCGTCTCGGCGGTGGACGTGGGCATCCTCAACATCACCCGCTTCGCGGTGCCCGATGCCAACGCGCATTTCTTCGCGCAGCGCCGGCTGGGGGTGGACGCCTACGACATCTACGGGCGCGTGATCGAGAGCTTCGAGGGCAACAGCGGCAAGCTCAAGTTCGGCGGCGACATGGCGCTGCAGGCGCTGCCGCAGGCGCGGCGCCCGACCGCCCGGGTGCAGACCGTGGACCTGTTCTCCGGCCCGGTCGCGCTCGATGCCCGCGGCAATGCGCGCATCACCCTGCCGGTGCCGGATTTCAACGGCACGCTGCGGGTGTCGGCGCTGGTGTATTCGGATACGCGCTACGGCAACCGCGACGTTGAAACGGTGGTGCGCGCGCCGATCCTGGCCGAGGCCAGCATGCCGCGGGTCATGGCCCCCGGCGACCGCAGCACGGTGACGCTGGACGTGCAGAACTTCACCGGCAAGCCCGGCGAGTTCACGGTGCGCGTGGATGGCGAGGGCCCGCTGGCGATCGGCGAGGCCGCGCGCCGGCTGCAGCTGGCCGCCGATGCCAAGCAGACCCTGAGCTTCCCGCTCACCGCGCAGGAGGGCTACACCGTGGCCAAGGTGCGGGTGCGGGTGGACGGCAACGGCTTCAAGGTCGACCGCCGCTACGACCTGCCGGTGCGCGCGGCCTGGCCGCAGGTGCTGCGCTCGCAGACCCGCACGCTCGACCCGCTGGCGCCGGTCACCCTGGACAGCGCCTTCGCCGGCGGGCTGATGGCCGGTTCGGTCAACGCGCGCATGCTGGTCAGCCCGCTGCCGCCGATCCCGTTCGCCTCGGCCCTGCAGGGGGCGCTGAACTACCCCTACGGCTGCGCCGAACAGACCACCAGCAAGGGCTATGCGGCACTGCTGCTGGACCAGGCCACCTCGGCCATGCTCGGCGCCGACGGGCTGGACGCCAAGGCCCGCCGCGAGCGCATGGAAGGCGCGTTCGGGCGGCTGGCCTCGATGCAGGTGGCCAACGGCAACTTCTCGATGTGGGGCAACGACGACTACGTCAACCCGGCGCTGACCCCGTACATCGCCGAGTTCCTGCTCGATGCCAAGGACGCCGGCTTCGCGGTGCCGGACAACGTGCTGCAGAAGGCGTTGAACCGGATCAGCGAGGACCTGCTCAGCGGCGGCAACCAGTTCTACGGGCAGGAGCGCCGCGATGCGCTGAAGTTCGCCAACCAGGCGTATTCGGGCTACGTGCTGGCACGGGTCAACCGCGCCCCGCTGGGCACGCTGCGCGCGCTGTACGACAACGAGCGCGGCAAGGCCGCCACCGGCCTGTCGCTGGTGCACCTGGGTGCGGCGCTGTCGCTGCAGGGCGACGGCAAGCGCGGCCAGGCCGCCATCGCCGCCGGCTTCGGCATGGCCGGCAAGGACCGCCCGGCGTATTTCGGCGACTACGGCAGTCCGCTGCGCGACGACGCGCTGATGATCGCGCTGCTGCACGAGCGCGGCCTGGCCAAGCCCGAGTACGACGCGCGCGCGGTCAGCCTGGGCCGCGAGCTGGACGCACGCCGCAACGGCGGCTGGCTGTGGCTGAGCACCCAGGAGCAGGTGGCGCTGGCGCGGCTCGGCAAGGCGCTGATGGTCGACCAGAAGAACCGGGTGTCCGGCGAGCTGGCGGTCGGCCAGGCGCACGAAGCCATCGACGCGCGCAAGCTGTTCGCGCGGGTGTTCGACGCCACGCAGCTGGCGCAGGGCGTGCGCTTCACCCCGCAGGGCCAGGCGCCGATGTTCGCCAGCCTGGAAGTGGCCGGCATTCCGCGGCAGGCACCGGCGCCGGACAACAGCGTGATCGGCATCGAGCGCGCATGGTTCACTACCGACGGCAAGCCGTGGACCCCGCGGCCGCTGAAGGAAGGCGAGGCGCTGATCGTGCGCCTGAGCGTCACCGCCAACACCGCCATGCCCGACGCGCTGCTGACCGACCTGCTGCCGGCCGGCCTGGAGATCGAGAACTTCAACCTCGGCGATGCCCGGCAGTGGGCCGACGTGGTGGTGGACGGCATCCAGATCAACGACCGCGCCGGTGCCGCCGATGCCCGCCACGAGGAGTTCCGCGACGACCGCTACGTGGCCGCGCTGAACCTGTCGCGCGGCAGCACCGCGCGGGTGTTCTACCTGGTGCGCGCGGTCACCCCGGGCACCTACACCGTGCCGCCGCCCCTGGCCGAGGACATGTACCGTCCCGAGCTGCGCGGCGTGGGCCGGTCCAACCCGACCACGATCACCGTCGTGCAGCCGTGACGATTACCGCGGGCGCGTGCCACCGCACGCGCCCGCGCTGCAACGAATGGACGATGGATGGCGAGCGCTACACCACGCACACCGGCCCCCGCCGGCCCCGCTCCTGGCGTGAGCGCCGCCGGCGCCGGACCCGGGCGCGGCACTGATCCGGCAATGCGCCCGCCGCGCGGGCGCCTGCGGCGCTGGCTGCGGTACCTGCTGCCGTGGCTGCGCTGGGGCACGGTGGCGGTGCTGTCGCTGCTGCTGGTGCTCGACCTTGCCTTCCCGCCACCGCTGCCACGATCCCGCGACACCGGCACCCTGGTGGTGGCCGGCGACGGCACGCCGCTGCGCGCCTTCGCCGATGCGCAGGGCGTGTGGCGTTACCCGGCCGACGCGCGCAGCGTGTCGCCGCTGTACCTGCAGGCGCTGCTGACCTACGAGGACCGCTGGTTCTGGCGCCATCCGGGCGTCAACCCGTGGGCGCTGCTGCGCGCCGGCGGGCAGATGCTGGCCGAGCGCCGCATCGTCTCCGGCGGCTCCACCCTGACCATGCAGGTGGCGCGCATCCTCGATCCGCACACGCGCACGCCATGGGGCAAGGCCAAGCAGCTGCTGCGCGCGCTGCAGCTGGAAGTACACCTGGACAAGGCGCAGATCCTGGGCCTGTACCTGGAACGGGCGCCCTACGGCGGCACCATCGAAGGCGTGGAGGCGGCCAGCTGGGCCTACCTGGGCAAGCCGGCGGCGCGGCTGTCGCATGCCGAGGCGGCATTGCTGGCGGTGCTGCCGCAGTCGCCGAGCCGGCTGCGCCCGGACCGCCATCCCGAGGCCGCGCGCCGCGCCCGCGACAAGGTGCTGGCGCGCATGGCCGAACTGGGCGCCTGGTCGGACGAAGCGGTGGCCGACGCGCGCATCGAGCCGGTGGTCGCGCGCTCGCTGCAGCAACCGCTGCACGCGGCCCTGCTGGCGCAGCGGCTGCGCAGTGCGCAACCGCGTGCGGCGCACATCCAGACCACCCTGGACAGCGGCCTGCAGCGCACCCTGGAAGAGCGCGTGGCCGCGTATTTCTCGCAGTTGCCCGAGCGCACCTCCGCCGCGCTGCTGGTGATGGACAACGCCTCGCTGGAGGCGCGCGCCTATGTCGGCTCGGTGGCGTTCGGCGACAAGGCGCGGCTGGGCCACGTGGACATGGTGCAGGCCTGGCGCTCGCCCGGCTCCACGCTCAAGCCGTTCCTGTACGGCATGGCGCTGGACGACGGGCTGATCCATTCCGAAAGCCTGCTGGTCGATGCGCCGCAGAGCTTCGGCGGCTACCGTCCCGGCAACTTCGACGCCGCGTTCAACGGCCCGGTCGGCGCGGCCACCGCGCTGCGGCTGTCGCTGAACGTACCGGCGGTGGACCTGCTCGACCGCGTCGGCCCGTCGCGCTTCGCCGCGCGGCTGGGCAATGCCGGCATCAAGCTGCGCTTCCCGCACGGGGTGCAGCCCAACCTGGCGCTGATCCTGGGCGGCACCGGCGCGCGCCTGGAGGACCTGGTCGGCGCCTTCGCCGCGCTCAACCGGCAGGGCATCGCCGGGCGCGTGCGCTACACCCCCGACGCCCCGCGGATCGAACGCCGGCTGGTGTCGCCGGGCGCGGCGTGGATCGTGCGCGACATCCTGCAGTCCAACCCGCGCCCCGGCTACGGCCTGGGCACCTTCGACACCGGCAGCCGCCCGCCGGTGGCATGGAAGACCGGCACCAGCTACGGCTACCGCGACGCCTGGGCGATCGGCAGTACCCGCCGCTACACCGTCGGCGTCTGGGTCGGGCGCCCGGATGGCACGCCGTTGCCCGGCCAGTACGGTGCGGTGACCGCGCTGCCGCTGATGTTCGAGGTGATCGACAGCCTGCCGCGCCAGCCCGGCGACGGCGACGCACCGCCGATGCCGGCCAGCGTCGGCGCGATGGACGTGTGCTGGCCGCTGGGCCTGGCCGCGGCCGCCACGCCGCCGGCGCTGTGCCAGCGGCGACTGCAGGCGCTGGCGCTGGACGGCACCGTGCCGCCGACCTTCGCCGAGCGCGATGCGCGGCTGTGGCAGTCCGGGCAGGTGCGCTTCGAGGTGGATGCGCGCAGCGGCCAGCGCCTGTCGGCCGGCTGCGACGGCCACCCGCAGCGGCAGGCGCGCGAGGTGGCGCGCTGGCCGGCGCTGGCCTCGCCGTGGCTGTCGCAGGCGCAGCGGCAGACGCAGCAGCTGCCGCCGCTGGCGCCGGATTGCCCGGACGACGGCCGCGGCCATGCTGCGGCGCTGCATATCGACGGCCTCACCGACCGCGCCACGCTGGCGCGTGCGCCCGGCGCCACGCATGGGCCGCGGCTGCAGCTGCGGGCGGTCGGCAGCGAGGCGACGGTGCAGTGGCTGCTGGACGGGCGCTGGATCGCGCAGACCGAGGGCGCGCGCAGCTTCGTGCGCGATTTCGACGAACCCGGCGAGCACAGCCTCACCGCGCTGGCCGCGGACGGCGCCTGGACCCGCATCCGCTTCCGCGTGGCGCATTGAGCGCGCCGCTGCCGGCACGCGCGCCCAATGCGGTCGTGCGCGGCCGAGGCTGAGGTCGGGACTTGGTCTGAGGCTGAGGCTGAGGCCAGCGTGGCGTGGCGGACGGCGTTCAGCCGTCCGCCCTCACGGTTACTCGCCGATCCAGCCGTCGAGCAGGTCGGCGAAGTCGTCGGCGTGTTCCTCTTCCTGCGCCAGGATCTGCTCGAGGATGCGCTTGGTGGTGGTGTCCTTGTCGCCGACGAAGTTGATCATCTCGCGGTAACTGTCGATGGCGATGCGCTCGGCGATCAGGTTCTCGCGCACCATGTCGCGCAGGTTGCCGCCTTCCTTGTACTCGGCGTGGGCGCGGGCGGTGAGGGTGTCCGGGTTGAAGTCCGGCTCGCCGCCCAGCTGCACGATGCGCTCGGCCAGCATGCCGGCGTGCGCCTGCTCCTGCTGCGCATGCTCCAGGAACTCGGCCTTCACCGCATCGGCGAGCATGCCCTTGGCCATGTGGTAGTGGCGGTAGTAGCGCAGCACGCACACCCACTCGGTGGCCAGCGCGTCGTTGAGCAGCTTGATCACCATCTTGCGGTCGGCGGCATAGCTCGGCGTGATCGCGCCGTCCTCGATGCTCCTGCGCGCGTTGGCGCGCAGGGTCCTGCGGTCGCTGATGCCGCTGGCCGGGACGGCCGTGGCCTTCTTGCTGGCGGGCTGCTTGCTCATGGCGGGCGTGCTCCTTGGTGGAAGGGAATCGCTACTCCGGGAGGTGGGCCAGTACGTAGTCGGCCGAGGACACCTCGAAATTGCCGGGCTCCTCCACGTGCACCGCGCGCACGATGCCGTTGTCCACGTACAGCGCGAAACGACGCGAACGCATGCCCATGCCCGAGCCGCTGGCGTCCATCTCCAGGCCCAGCGCACGGGTGAGGTCGCCATTGCCGTCGGACAGCATCAGCAGCCCGTCCGGCACCGACTGCGCCTTGCCCCAGGCCTGCATCACGAACGGGTCGTTCACCGCCATGCAGAACACGTCGATGCCGCGGCTGCGGAACTGCTCGAAGCGCTCGATGTAGCCGGGCAGGTGGCGCGCCGAGCAGGTCGGGGTGAACGCACCGGGCACCGCGAACAGCACCGCCTTGCGGCCATCGAACAGCGCCTGGGTGTCGATGGTTTCCATGCCCTCGCGGATGCGCTTGAGGGTCACTTCCGGGATGCGGTCGCCGACGTGGATGGTCATGGGCTTCTCCAGAGTCTGAATCGAAGTTTAGTGAGCGGGGGTTGAGGGCCGCGTCAACGGCTTGAAAGCGCGGCCTTCACGCAGCATTTCCCGTGCATGGGCGCCAGGGCGCCATTCCGGCCGCCCGCCCGCATCCTTGCAGGAGGAGATGATGAGCATCGTACGTTACCGCCAGTGGCCGACCCAGTCCGATATCCGCCATCTGCTCGCCCCGTTGCTGGACATGCCGGGCGACGCCGCGGCGGCGGGCACCTGGCTGCCGGCCGTGGACATCCGCGAACACGACGCGCAGTTCGTGCTGCACGCCGACCTGCCGGGCGTGGACCCGGCCTTGATCGAGGTGCAGATGGACAAGGGCGTGCTGTCGATCAAGGGCGAGCGCCGCGCCCCGGAACCGCTGGAAGGCCAGCGCCTGTCGCGCATCGAGCGCCGCCACGGCGCGTTCGAACGCCGCTTCGCGCTGCCCGACAGCGCCGACGCCGAGGGCATCGTCGCCAGCAGCCGCGACGGCGTGCTGGAAATCCGCATCCCCAAGCGCGCCGAAGCCGCGCCGCGCCGCATCCAGGTGGCCAGCGCCGGCGGCACCGCGTAAGCACGCGCCGCGCGCGCATCGGCAGCGCCGTGGCCCGCTAGAATGGCGCCACGGCGGCAGCCGAACCCGTATCGGCCCGTTCGCCGCAAGGCGGCGGGCCCGACTCTTTCCGAAAGGGTGTCTGGATGGAATTCAAGGATTACTACGCGACATTGGGCGTGGAGCCCACGGCCGGCGATGCCGAAATCAAGACCGCCTACCGGCGGCTGGCGCGCAAGTACCACCCTGACGTGAGCAAGGAGGCCGGCGCCGAGGAGAAGTTCAAGGCCGTCAACGAGGCCTACGAGGCGCTGCGCGACCCGGCCAAGCGCCAGGCCTACGACCAGCTGCGCGCCCAGGGCTACCGCCCCGGCGAGGAGTTCCACGCGCCGCCCAATTTCGGCGGCGGGCAGGGCTTCGACTTCGAGGAGGTGTTCGGCGGCGCCGGTGCCGGCGGCGGTTTCAGCGATTTCTTCGAGAGCCTGTTCGCGCGCCAGCGCGGGGGCGGCCGCGCACGCAGCGGTTTCGATGGCTTCGGCGGCAGCGCCGGGCCGCAGCCGATGCGCGATACCCGCGCCAAGCTGTCGGTACCGCTGGAAGCGGCCTACAACGGCGACACGCTGCGCATCAACGTCGATGGCCGCCAGCTCGACGTGCGCGTGCCCAAGGGCATCCGCCCGGGGCAGGTTATCCGCCTGGCCGGGCAGGGCAGCGGTGGCGGCAACCTGATGCTGGAAGTGGAATACGCCGCGCACCCGCAGTTCGAGGTGGACGGCCGCAACATTCTTTACACCCTGCAGGTTACCCCCTGGCAGGCGGCGCTGGGCACCAGCATCAGCGTGCCGACCCTGGGCGGGGCGGTGGAACTGAAGGTGCCGGCCGACTCGGACAGCGGTCGCAAGCTGCGCCTGCGCGGCCGCGGCCTGCCGGGCAAGCCCGACGGCGACCAGATCGTGGAGCTGGAAGTGATCGCCCCGGTGGCGACCAACGAGGCCCAGCAGAAGGCCTACCGCGCGCTGGCCAAGGCGTTCGGCGAGAAAATCTGAGGCATCACCGGCGGCAGACGCGTACCCGGGAGGGCGCGCCTGCGGCCGCAATCAGGCTTCGGGCAGGTCGCCGCCGCCTTCGAACACCCGCGCGATCACCTCGGACAGCTCGTCCTCCGAAAACGGCTTGGTGATGTAGGCCTTGGCGCCCTGGCGCATGCCCCACAGGCGGTCGGTGTCCTGGTCCTTGGTGGTCACCAGCACCACCGGGATGTGCGCGGTGCTGGCCTCGCGCTTGAGCGTGCGCGTGGCCTGGAAGCCGTTGAGATTGGGCATCACCACGTCCATCAGCACCAGGTCGGGCAACACCGACTTGGCCGCTTCCACGCCGGCGGCACCGTCGGTGGCGGTGAAGGTTTCATGCCCGAGTTTTTCGACGATGCGCTGGATGCCGAGCAGCTGCGATGGCGAATCGTCCACGATCAATATGCGCGCCACGTTCTTCCCCAAGATGATGTCGCGGCCATAGTGTCGGGCCGGCTGCGGTGTGAAGCAACCCGCGGCGCCGTACCCGGTGCCGCATTCAGTCGATCCGCACCAGGGTGCGCCCGAACGAGCCGCCGCCCAGCATGGTGGCGAACACCTCCGGCAACCCGTCCAGGCCCACCTCGCGGGTGCAGATGGTGTCCAGGTGGCGCGGCTTCCAGTCGTCGCCCAGGTGCTGCCACACCTGCACGCGGATGTCGCGCGCGGTGCCGGCCGAGGCCACGCCCAGCAGCGACACGCCGCGGATGATGAACGGCATCACCGTCATGTCCAGCTCCGCGCTGGCGGCCAGCCCGGCCGAGGCCACGTTGCCGTACGGCGCGGTCTGCGCCAGCAGGCTGGTGAGCATGGCGCCGCCGACATTGTCCAGGCCGCCGCCGAAGCGCGCCGATTCCATCGGCCGGGTGGTGGCCAGCGCCTCGCGGCCCAGCACCTGGGTGGCGCCCAGCGTGGTGAGGTATTCCCTGGCTTCGGCCTTGCCGCTGATGGCGTGCACCTCGAAGCCGGCGCGGCTGAAGATGTCCACCGCCAGCGAGCCGACCCCGCCGGTGGCGCCGGTCACCGCCAGCGGGCCGTGCGCCGGGGTCTGCCGGTTGTCCTTCATGCGCAGCAGGGCAAGCGCGGCGGTGAACCCGGCTGTGCCCAGCACCATGGCTTCGCGCAGGCTCAGCCCGGGCGGCAGCGGGATGGCCCACTTCGACTCCAGCCGCACATACTGGCTGTAGCCGCCGTCGCGGGTTTCGCTCAGCCCGCAGCCGGTGGCCAGCACCGCATCGCCCTCGCGGAAGGCCGGGTCGCGGGAGGCCACCACCTCGCCGGCCACGTCGATGCCGCCCACCAGCGGGAACCGGCGCAGGATCTTGCCCTGGCCGGTGCCGGCCAGCGCGTCCTTGTAGTTGACCGAGGACCAGCGGGCGCGCACCACCACCTCGCCCGGGCTCAGCTGGTCCAGGGCGACCTGCTCCAGCCCGGCGCGGTAGCCGGCGTCGTCGTTGTGGATGCGGAAGGCGGTGAACGGGGCGTTGGCGGACATGGTGCGGCCTGCGGCGGAACGGGAGACAACCAAGATAGCGGTTGCGAAACGTCAGGTCTGCCCCATCTAGTAGAATCCGGATTCGATTGACCACGGCCAGGACTGCGGGAACGCCCCGCATACAGGCCCTGACAGATGGAGCATGCATGGCCTGGAACACACCTGGCGGCAACGATAGTGGCGGCCCCGCCGACAACCGGCGCGGATCGCGCTCGCCGCGCGGCGGCAATGGCGGTGGCGGATGGGGCGGATTGCCCGGCCCGCTGCGCGACCTGTTCGATGGCGGCATCTGGCGCTGGGTACTGCTGGGGCTGGCGCTGCTGGTGCTGCTGTCCAGCTTCCAGCTGATCGGCGAACAGCAGCGCGGCGTGGTGCTGCGCTTCGGCCAGTTCTCGCGCATCCTGCAGCCGGGCCCGAACTTCAAGCTGCCGTGGCCGATCGAATCGGTGGTCAAGGTCAACGCCACCCAGATCAAGACCTTCAGCAGCAACGTGCCGGTGCTCACCCGCGACGAGAACATCGTCAACGTGGCGCTGAACGTGCAGTACCGCGTGGACGACCCGCGCCTGTACCAGTTCGGCACCATCGACGCCGACCAGGTGCTGGAGCAGTCGGCGCAGAGCGCGGTGCGCGAGCAGGTGGGCCGTGCCGACCTCAACACCGTGCTCAACAACCGCGGCCCGCTGGCCGTGGCCGCCGAGCAGCGCCTGGAAGCCTCGCTCAAGGCCTACCGCACCGGCCTGGTGGTCACCGGCCTGACCCTGCCCGACGCGCGCCCGCCGGAAGAAGTGAAGCCGGCCTTCGACGAGGTCAACGGCGCCCAGCAGGTCAAGGAACGGCTGATCAACGAAGCCCAGGCCTACGCCGCCAAGGTGGTGCCCGAAGCGCGCGGCCAGGCCTCGCGCGCGCGCACCACCGCCGAAGGCTACAAGCAGGCCATCGTGGCCCGCGCCGAAGGTGACGCGCGCCGCTTCACCCTGCTGCAGGCCGAATACAAGAACGCCCCGGAAGTCACCCGCAAGCGCCTGTGGCTGGAAACCGTGCAGGACGTGCTGGCCGAGAACCGCAAGGTCATCGGCGGCGACGGCCGCCAGCTGATCTACGTGCCGATGCCGGCCGACGCCGGCAAGACCGCCAACGCCCCGCAACTGACCCCGGAAATGGCGGTGCCGGCGCTGCCGGCCGCCACCGACAGCATTCGCAACGCGGACCGTTCCGGTTCGCGCTCGGCAAACCGTGAGGAGGCCGGCCGATGAAGAATTCCCTTGTGATCGGCCTGCTGGTCGCCGTGCTGCTGGGCCTGCTGGGCTCGGTGTACGTGGTGCGCGAAGACCAGACCGCCATGGTGCTCAACCTGGGCAAGGTGGTGCGCTCGGACATCAAGCCCGGCCTGCACTTCAAGGTGCCGCTGGTGGAAACGGTGCGCGTGTTCGACCGCCGCTTCCAGGTGCTGGACACCGCCCCGGCGCGCTACTTCACCGCCGAGCAGAAGGACGTGAGCGTCGACTTCTTCGCCATCGGCTACATCTCCGACGTGCGCGCCTACTACCGTGCCACCGGCGGCGACGGCAAGGTGGCCAATGCCCGCCTGGCGCCGATCATCACCGACTCGCTGCGCAACCAGATCAACGCGCGCACCCTGCAGCAGCTGGTGTCCGGCGACCGCGGCGAGCTCATCGCCGGGCAGCTGCAGGGCATCAACGAGGCGGTCAAGACCCTGGGCATGCAGATCATCGACCTGCGCATCAAGCAGATCGACCTGCCCACCGACAGCCAGGTGATCACCGACGTCTACGAGCGCATGCGCGCCCAGCGCAAGCAGGAAGCGGCCAAGCTGCGCGCCGAAGGCGAGGAACAGTCGCTCACGATCCGCGCCCAGGCCGACCGCGAAAGCACCGTGCTGGTGGCCGAGGCCGAGCGCGACGCCCAGCAGCTGCGCGGCGAGGGCGACGCCCAGGCCGCGGCCATCTACGGCAAGGCCGGCTCGGCCGACCCGGCGTTCTACGCCTTCTACCGCAGCCTGGAGGCCTACCGCGCCTCCATGACGGACGGAAACGGCGTGATCGTGCTGGACAAGAACGACCCGTTCCTGCAGTACCTCAAGAACGACCGCTGAGCCCAGGCCCGCGCCGCCCCGCCCCTCTCCCGCCGGGAGAGGGCAGGGGCCGGGCCCTTACAGGAAACAGGAAGCCGCGGCCGCGGCGCTGCACTGGAATGCGCCCCCGGCCGCGGTGTTCCCCCGCCTCGCCATCCCCATGCAAGACCTTTTCTGCGCGCTCTGCCTTGTCGCCGTCCTCGAAGGCCTGTTCCTGTTTGCCGCGCCTTTGGCGTGGAAGCGCATGGCCGCGCGCCTGCTGGAACTGCCCGCCGCCGCCCTGCGCCAGTCCGGCGCGGTGCTGCTGGCCCTCGGACTGGCCGCGCTGTGGTGGCTGCGCCACTGAACCGCGGCCGGCCGCCCGCCCCGGCCCAGGCCGGCGGGGGTGGTAGCCGTCAGGCAAAACCCGGATAATCCAGAAAAGCCGGCCGGGGCACTCCCGTTCGGCTTTTTCCGTGTAAGGCCCTGGCGTTTGCCCGGCACTCCCCGATGGAGCGCCACCCCGGCAGGCCCGCCGGCCCCGCGCGGTCCCGTCCGCGGCCCCGATGGCCGCAGCCAACTCAGGAGTTCACCCGCCATGGGTCAATCAGTTGTTGTTCTCGGCGCCCAGTGGGGCGATGAAGGCAAGGGCAAGATCGTCGATCTGCTCACCGAGGAAATCGGTGCCGTCGTGCGTTTCCAGGGCGGCCACAACGCCGGCCACACCCTGGTCATCAACGGCAAGAAGACCGTCCTGCACCTGATTCCGTCCGGCATCCTGCGCGACGACGCGCTGTGCCTGATCGGCAATGGCGTGGTGATTTCCCCGGCCGCGCTGCGCAAGGAAATCGAAGAGCTGGAAACGGCTGGCGTGGAAGTGCGCTCGCGCCTGAAGATTTCCCCGGCCGCGCCGCTGATCATGCCGTACCACATCGCCCTGGACCAGGCGCGCGAAAAGGCCGCCGGCGGCAAGGCCATCGGCACCACCGGCCGCGGCATCGGCCCGGCCTATGAAGACAAGGTGGCGCGCCGCGGCATCCGCATCGCCGACCTGCACTACCCGGAACAGCTGGCCGAAAAGCTGCGCACCGCGCTGGATTACCACAACTTCGTGCTCACCCAGTACCTGGGCGTGGAGCCGGTGGATTTCGACAGCGTCTACGCCGAAGCGCTGGTTTTCGGCGAATACGTCGAGCCGATGAAGTCTGACGTTGCCGGCATCTGCCACGACCTGCGCAAGCAGGGCAAGCGCGTGCTGTTCGAAGGCGCGCAGGGCGCGCTGCTGGACATCGACCACGGCACCTACCCGTACGTCACCAGCTCCAACACCACCGTGGGCGGCGCGCTGGCCGGCGCCGGCGTGGGCGCCGACGCCATCGACTACGTGCTGGGCATCGCCAAGGCCTACGCCACCCGCGTCGGCGGCGGCCCGTTCCCGACCGAACTGGACGACGAAATCGGCCAGGGCATCCGCGACCGCGGCGCCGAATACGGCGCCTCCACCGGCCGCCCGCGCCGCTGCGGCTGGATGGACATCGTCGCGCTCAAGCGCGCCGTGGCCATCAACGGCATCAGCGGCCTGTGCATCACCAAGCTGGACGTGCTGGACGGCATGGAAAAGCTCAAGGTGTGCATTGCCTACGAATACCGCGGCAAGCGCACCGAATACGCTCCGCTGGACGCGCAGGGCTGGGAAGAGTGCACCCCGGTGTACCTGGAATTCCCGGGCTGGAGCGAGAACACCCACGGCATCACCGAGTGGGACCAGCTGCCGCCCGCCGCCCGCGCCTACCTGCGCGCGCTGGAAGAACTGGCCGGCTGCCCGATCAGCATCGTCTCCACCGGCCCGGACCGCGACCACACGATGGTGTTGCAGGATCCGTGGGGTTGAGGCGTTAGCCCCATAGGAGCTGAGTCACTAGCTCCGAAATGATGATGTTGAACCAAGAAGCCCCGCATTTGCGGGGTTTCTTGTTGCTGCTGCTTAAAGCAAATTTAAGTTTATCGCTAGCAATAAATAGAGTGGTTTTTTGGGTCGACTTGGGATGGTATTCAATTGCCAGTTTTTACATTAGAGAATTGGCGGGAATTTTAAGGAGGCCATAAAATAATGCCTGCTTTCGGCTAGTAACGGTTATCCGATGTCTATCGAGACTTGGGTGTTTCAATGTCGAGCGGCTAGGCATACAGTTTCGCTGGCTGGCCGCAAGGGGCGTAAGTGATGCCTGTGAAGCACGGCAGGCCTATTGCGACTGCCGTGCAAGGAAGGGGCTTAACCCAGTCCGTACACCGCCCAGAACTGAGCCGCTTCCGGGCTGAGTGGAGTTTCAAGTAACTCAGCTAGTGGCTTGTTGTAGGCGAGGCGAACTTTCGCTGATCCGGAGGCGGAGAATGCCTCTAGTCGGGCCATTCCTGAGTGCTTCAACGCATCCACGAACTTCACCCACTCATCATGCTCTGCATGGGTGATCCAGGAGAGTCGCTGGTCATCGGCGCTGTAGTCATCCCGATCTAGTACAACCGGCGTCTCAGATCGACGTGTTAGACGACCAATAAAGCCCTTCGCTTGTTCGCATGAGGCATTATCCCGCAATGCTTTGGGCCTGCTTATCAAGCGCAGGTCTTCGAGGGCAATACGAACATCACTGAGATTGTCCGCGAAACGATCTCCAATGTGTAGGCTTCTGACATCTGAAGAGTCCACGCCACTCAATATGCGCGAGATCTGGTTTGGAGTGCTCACGCTTAGAAACTCTATAGTCGAGTTGCTCACGTTAATTGTGGCTGTCGATTCCGGAGGGATGAAAAGCTCGCTGATAGTGCTACGGCTAATATCTAGAGAGCTCCATCCGGTTCTCGCTAGTCGAATTTTTTCTAGCTGCAGTCCGGTCGCGCGCAATGTGGGTGGGATACATTGATTTGTGCCGAGCATCTCTTCCCATAGCGCTCCGAGGTTCGAGGCCAATACAGTTGCCTCATTGCCAGCCTGTACGCTGAATTCGACGTTATTCGCCAAAATTTCCAATGACGCAGGCATCTTCTCCAACAGCCACTCAAAGGCTACGGGATTAATCTTGCTTGTGCTGAGTAGTCCTATTATAGACTTCGCGCTCACGACGCCGGAAAGCTTGCGTTGCAGAGATAGGGAGAGGAAGCAGTCAAATAGTACTTCATGCGAAAAGCCGAACTGGCTATGTCCTGATGCATCAAAAGCGACGCCGAGTCCGCAGAGTGATGACAGTCTGCGAGTCAAGCCGGGACGGGCCTGATCAAGCGCATCGGTGCCAACAACTGCCTCTGCACATGCTACAAGATCGCTCTGCTCAATTTCACGACTCGTCGTAGATTGCATAGTCTCGGCGATCTCTGAGAAAAGCTCACGTAGCTCATCTGCACTGAGAAGTTCGCCAGCGTTCGGATCACGTAACTTTAGTGCCTCTCGCTCGAGGTACTGCTCGACAACAATTTCGTAGACCGAAGGAATAGCTTGCGCCGAGTCCTGTTGCCGCGCTAGCCACGCTGCAAAGGCTTTTGCAAAGAATGGCACGCTCAGAACAGGCCACTCACGTTCTTTCACAGACTTTAGTGCGCTCTCATTAGCGCCCATTTCAGTCAAGTAACTCTTTGCTTCAACCTTCGTCCAGGGCTGCAACTCCAGCAATGTATGGTCAACATTGATATGAGTGGCTAATGCAAGGGATCTTCGATATTGTGTTAGGTAGTAAGACGAGCGTGCGGAAGCGACGAGGACACCTCGGCCTCTGAGTTCGTTGAACCAAGGCTCTAGAGAGCCCAGAGCGTTTTCATAGCCACTGCTGCCCAAAAGCTCGTCGAAGCCATCAACAAGAAGCACGAGAAGTCCATTTCTACATAGCGCCTTCGCACTGTGGCTGGAAAGCACTTTCGTAATAGTTAGTGCACTGTTTACTGCATCCTCGAGGCTAGATAGCGTGCGTCCTGAGGAGGATATGAATAGATACAGAGGAAGTGAAGAGCTAGGGTCCTTCTCAACGGCCCGTGCCCTGTCAAATGCTGCATTGACCATCAATTCGGTTTTTCCGAGCCCTGCCTGACCGATCAAGAAGAAGGCGGAAGTCGATGGTTTCACAGTTTTGCAAGATTCATCGATGCGCGCGATAAGATCAAATTCTTTTTCGTCACTAGATACTCCGACATCCTTTTTCTCTTTGATTAGCGTGGGGCCTCTAATGCCAGCGCTTTTTGGAAAGCCAAGTCGCGATATCTCTTCCTGCATACGTTCATTTGCATAATTTTCAAGCCCAATCGCTAGCCTTCTAGCCAAAAAATCCCAATTCGATATATGCTTCAGAAACTCTGTGTAGCTTTTCCACTCTCCACCCTTTGCTCGCCATTCCTTTCGATCGTCAATTCCAATTCGAAATGCGTCGAGTCTTGGTATGTTGCTTTCACTCGTCGATCTCGTCCAGGGTACGAACAGGATTCCAACGTCCTCCCCGTCCCCAAAGAAGTAACCGGGTCTTGAATAGTCTTCAGTATAAGCGCCCACGTCGGCGAGAACGTCTTTAACAAGGCGGCCTAAACCATTCTGAGTAAGGGGGCTGTCTCCGATGAATAATTTCTTAAAACGAGTTACGGCGAAATCGGAACATTCCGAGAAAATATCACCGTCCGGAGCAATGTAATGAATGCCCTCGCTTGATAGGTGCGAGTATATCTGGACTGCGTTAAATGCCTCAGACCACGTCCACACCGGTGATACCTCGAAGAAGGATTTCTCTTTATGCTTGTGAATAGTGAGTCTGCCTTCGCGGACCGTCACATATGTTTCAAGCAGATTTTTCTTCAAGATGCCATCGAGTTGGTCTAGCAGCCTACACAACTCGGTGCTAATTTTTTCAATTACTATTGCGTCATTAGGAAGTGGCTGCCCGTGGGAAAGCCTATCCCTGAGAGACTTCAGGGAGCTGTATTTCGGAATCTTGAATTTTTCGAAAGCGGAAGTGATCTCATTGCCCAAATTGCCAACCATGGTTGATATCCATGTTGGAGTTCCCGTTTCGCAGCCACCTCCCTTTCGTAAGGGGGCAAGCATTGTTCCAAAGCCCGGAGCTGGAGACATGCGTATGCGCGTGCCTCCGGTGCGCTTTCCGAGGCAGATAGCAAGCGTGTATGCAAGGCGAGTATGGAAATCAATTAATGCTAGTGATTCCCTAATGTCTAATCTATTCGCTGAGGTGTTTGGCTTGAATTGTGACAATGCCGGTGTCAATGCATCGATAGTGGCAAGCTCTTCCATTGAATTGTACCGTCCTTGCTTTTGGTGGTTGATGTGTGCCTATTTCTCATGGATTGTAACTTTCCATCGTATTTTACTGTGTGCCCCGTGTAGTTCGCTGTTGCTTGGGGTGTCTAGCTGTTATCTATGTACCTCGCCCCTAGCCATCATTCATCCAGTGGCCTTCGCTCCAAGCTAGTGAGCCCCTGGCATCCATCAAGATGTTTGAGGCGACTTTTTTTCAAAGCGCAGGGTGTGCAGAAATTCAGGCGTTTTTGGGAAATCAACGCTAAAATCCGTTGAGATCATGGTGACGTCCCCCGCCTTCAGTAGTGGGGCTCTTTAGAGTCTGGTGTTTATCTTAACGGCTTTTGCCACCAGCTGTTTTGCATATTTGTGAGACGGATGTGAGCTGCGTTTGCACTTGTTGCTGTAGGGAATGCCGAACTCGATGCCCACGCCCATGTTATCGGGCAGGTCGTCATCGGCAAGCACGCCCATCATCTGCATCAGCGAATGGCGCCATGCCCGGAATTCCGCTTCGGGGACGCTGCGTCCGACCTTCTTGTGGAAGGACTCGGCGACGATGTCCTCAATGGCGTTCTCTTCCGAATCCTTGAGGAACTGGGACTGGGTGGACTGATAGACAATCACGCTGGATCTTTCCCTGAAGTTTCCCCGCTTCCGTGAAACTCGGTGTACTTGTCGCTGCGCCCTTTTGCAAGTTCAACCGGGTATTTCTTCGCGTTGAGCGCGAGTTTGCCGCGCGCGGCGGTGGCCGGGTCGATCTGCAGCACGTCGCACAGACGCAGCAGGTAAAGCAGTACATCGGCGATTTCCGTGCCAACCTGGGCCTTGCGCTCGTCGCTCAGGTTCCGGCTCTGGGTTTCGGTGAGCCACTGGAAGTGTTCCATCAGCTCGCCGGCTTCGATGCTCAGGGCCATGGCAAGGTTCTTGGGGCTGTGGAACTGCTCCCAGTCGCGCTCCTGCGCAAACTGGCGCATGGCAGACTGGAGTTCATGGAGGGCGTCGGGCATGGCATCGAATTGCTGTAGGAAATTCCTGATAATGGTAATCCGCCATTGACCCCGGTGGGGCCCGCTCGCATGCTGGGTCGCGGAGCCTAGAAACTCCCCGTACAGCGGTACCCACCTCCGAGAAACCGGTGGGTTTTTTGTGCCTGCCTTGCGGGTATAACCGACGCGATGTCTGCGTCGGGAGGGCGGTGAATACAACACCCGCAAGGGGAATAAGCCCGCCGTCTGTACGCGGTTTCTAGCCTCCCGACTTCCCGTCCGCCGTTCGCGGCGGGCGGCCACTTCATGGAAGGAGGCGGCAACGATGGCAAAGCACACGTTGGATGATGACAGGCCGGGCTACTACCTGCCCGAAGACAGCCAGCAGCGGCTGGTGCGGCTGAGCGACCACATCAAGTTCCTGCTGCGGTTGATGCGGCCGCTGGCCGATGCGGCGGGTGAGCCGGCGCGCGAGGTGCGCCTGGCCGAGGTGGCGTTCTGCCTGGAGCTGCTGGGCGACCAGGTGGACCTGGTGCTGGACGAGGTGTCGTGGCCCGCGCAGCGTGCGGCGCAGGCGGGCGCGCCCGCGCGCGATGCTGCGGATCAGGCGCAGGGCTATGCCTTCGGCGTCACGCTGGCGCAGGTGGATGCGCTGGATGGCTGGGTGCGCACGCTGGCCGCGCAGGGCGATGTGCTGGCCACCGGCGATGCCGCCGGGTGGGCGCGCGGTACGGTGCCGGCGATGGGGCGTGCGGTGTTCGATGCGGCGGCGGCCGTGCGCGGTGTGCTGGATGCGGTGGAAACCCAGCGGCTGGCGAGGGGCGCGGATGCGCGCTTGCGGGTGGAAGAGGCGCAGGCGGTGTATGCGGTGCCGCGTGCGTTGCCGGCAAGGGTGTCGCCGGACCCGGCGCCGGTGGAGGCGGAACTGGCGTACGGCGACTCCCTGCACTGAGGGAGCGCATCACGCGCGGGGCGCACGGCCAACGGCCATGCGCCGGCGTGGGCTCAGGCCGCGGCCAGTTGCTGCAGGTGCGTTGCGAAGCCGCCTTCGTCGCTGGCGGCGTTGACGTGGTCGAAGTAGGTGTACCAGCCGCTGGCGTGGATGCCGGCGAGCAGGGCATCGCGCGCCTGCGTGTCGGGGAAACGCCAGATGCCGAGGAAACGGTGCGCGCTGGCGTGGTCGATGCCGGGGTCGGTGGGGCCCAGCGCCAGCACGTCGATGCCGTGGCTGGACAGGCCGCCCATGGCGGCGCCGATGGCGTCGAGGAACTGCTGGCGCTGTGCGGCGGGCAGGGCGGTCCAGGCGGCGTTGGGCGAATACAGTTCCACGAGGTAGTGGGGCATGCGGGGGCTCCTTTCAGGCGAGGTTGCGCAGGGCGCGTTGGCAGATGCGGGCGGTGGCGGCGCCGGGGGTGTCGCGTTGCCACTGGGCGCAGTGTTGGCGCACCCAGTCCGGCTGGTCCTTGGCGGCGTCGTTGAGCCAGTTGCCCACCGAGTCCTGCACGTAGGGGGAGGGGTCGGCGCGCAGTGGGGCGAGGATGGGCAGCATGCGCGCCGGTTCGCGCTTGAGCGCGGCGATATGCGCGCACCACACGCCGCGCGGGCGCAGGGCTTCGCAGGCGAAGCGGCGCAGGCGGTCGGACGGGCTGTCGGTCCACGCCGCCAGGTGCGCGATGGCCGTATCCAGGTCCGCGGCCAGGTGCGGGCGCACGGCCATCCATGCCCATTCGCGCACGCCGAAGTGGGGGTCGTCGGCCAGCGGGCGGATGGCCTGCAGCCGCGCGGGCAGGTCCAGCCCGGGCTGGCGGCCGATCATGAAGCAGGCCCAGCCACGCACGGTATCGGCGGCGTGCAGGCGGCAGGTGGCGATGGCAGCGGCGCCGTGGTGGGCGAGCAGCACGGCGGCAATGGCGTCCATGCGCTTGAGGATGCCCAGGGTGCAGGCCGTGTCCGCGGCCGCCAGCGCCGCCGGGGGCAGGCCGGGGAACACGGTGCGCAGCAGGGTGGCCTGGTCCAGCGCGAGCGCTTCGGCGAGGGTGGCGCTGGGCAGTTCGCCGCGGGACAGTGCCTGCAGCACCGGGGCGGGAATGTCGGCGGCGCGGCTGGCGCCTTTGCGTGCGGCAGTGGTCATGCGGCGGCGCCGTCGCCACCGCTGAGGTGGGTGGCGACCTTGCCGAGCAGCGCGCCCAGTTGTGTGCGTTCGCCGGCCGACAGCCCGCCGAACAGGCTGGCGATCCAGCGGCCGTGCTGCTCGAACACGGTTCTGGCCACGCGCTTGCCCTTGCGGGTGAGCGTGACCCGCAGGGCGCGGCGGTCGCTGGCGTCGGCCTGGCGCTCGGCCAGGCCTTCGCGCTCCAGCCCGTCGAGCAGGCCGGTAACGGTGGCGCGGGTGATGCCGGCCTGTTCGGCCAGCGCGTTGGGCGCCAGGCCGTCAGGTGCGGCATCGAGCAGGAACAGCAGCACGAAGCGGCCTTCGGACAGGCCGTGCGGCGCCAGCAGCGCGGCGCAGTCGCGGTCGATCGCGGTGGCCAGCGACAGGGTGCGGAAGCACAGCTGGATGCCTTCCACGTCGGGCAGCTGCCGGCGCTGCGCTTCCTGCAGCAGGGCAAGGTATTTCTGTTCGAGCATGAAAGTAGCGCGGCTTATTGTAAGGCGGCTAACTATATCCGCATGGATAGGCGCGCGCCAGTGTGGTTTTGCCAGGGGCGGGTGTGTCACACCGCGGGTGCCGCCCGCGTCGCTTCCCACGGGTGGGGCAAATCGGCGATGCTCGCGGCAGCGAAAGGGGGAGTGCATGACGCACGCAGGGCAGGACGACAAACAGGCGGCGCCGGCTGGCGCGCCGCCCGCCACGCCGATGAACTGGTCGCCGATTCCCGACGTGGGCACGGGCGATGAATCGTGGGTGCTGAACCTGTGGCGGCGCGGTTGCCGCGAGCCGGCGCTGATGTTTTCAGCGGCGTACGTGCTGGTGGGCTTCCTGGGGCTGTGGTCGAGCGCGTGGTTCTACCACGGCTTCGGCATCAGCATTGCCGATTACCTGCAGGCCAGCGATTACCTGGTGGCGGGCCTGCGCGACCCGGGCAGTGTGCTGATCTTCGCCATCGGTGTGCTGCTGGCGGTACTGGTGAGCTGGCCGGAGGCACTGCGCCGCCGTTACCCGGACTACGTGGCCGACCTGCGCCGGCGGCGCTGGTGGGCGCGCATGGCGTTTCCCAAGGCGCGGATCATGACCTGGGACGGCATTGGCATCCACCCCATCACCGGGGTGAGCCTGGTGGTGGCGTTGTTCATGCTGTTGGGCTCGGCGGTGTACATGCAGACCAAGGGCGAACTGGTGCGCGAGAAGGGCCGCGGCACGCCGGTGCGCGTGCACATGCTGGGCGATGCGGCGCCGCAGCCCGGCCAGGCGCGCTTGCTGGGTACCAGCAGCGCCTTTGTCTACCTGTGGTGGCCGGCGCAGCAGCGCGCCGAGGCCGTGCCCATCACCTCGGTGCGCCAGGTGCAGGCCGTACCCAGAAGAGTGCGCGGCGCCGCGGCGGCGGCACCGCCTGCGGCACCGGCGGCGCCAGCCACGCGCTGAGTCGGGCAGGGCCAGGACGCGCCGGCCGTTGCGTACCTGCCGGGTGCCGGCGCCGCGCTGGCGCGTTCAGTGGCGGGTGTCGTGCGGTTTGCGCCCGCTGCCGGATTTCTTGCCACCGCCATCGTGCTTGTTGACCGTGGCCCAGGCGATGCGCTCGGCGGTTCGGGGGCTGGCACCGCGGGCTCTTTCGCTCTTTTCGATGTGCGCGGCCTGGCGCTTCTGCTTGTCGGTGTAGCTGGATTTGTCGCCCTGGGTCATGGCGGTACTCCCGTGGGTGTGGGCCTGCAGGTATAGGCCGGGCGATGCGGGCAGAAGGTGAAGCGGCCGTTGCCGGTGCGTTATGCCGGCCCGTGCCCGGCGGCGGCGGAGGGCTTGGCTAGAATGCGGTTACTGCACCGCTGCCGGACCCCCGCTTGATGCGTATCGACCCCGCCGAGATCGAAGCCCTGTTCGACGCCATTCCCAGCGTGCTGTTCTTCGCCAAGGACGCGCAGGGCCGCTACACGCACGTCAACAAGACGATGATGCAGCGGCTGGGGGTGAAGTCGCGCGGCGAGGTCATCGGCAAGCGCGCCGACGAGCTGTACCCGGCGGGCATGAGCGAGGCCTACGTGGCCCAGGACGCGCGCGTGCTGGGCGGCGAGGTGATCGAGAACGTGATGGAGCTGCAGCTGTTTGCCAACCGCCAGCCGGGCTGGTGCCTGACCTGCAAGCGGCCCATCGTGGAGAACGGCAGGGTGGTGGGGCTGGTCGGCATCTCGCGCGACCTGGGCCAGCGCGGCGGGCTGGAATCACAGTACGAGCCGCTGCGGCTGGCGCTGGATTACCTCAACACGCATTACGCCGAAAACGTGCGCATGCAGACCCTGCTGGACATCACCGGGTTTTCGCTGAGCAAGCTGGAGCGCAGTTTCCGCAAGGTGTTCCAGATGACGCCGCAGCAGGTGCTCACGCGCCTGCGCATCCAGATCGCCCTGCACCTGCTGCACGGGCAGGACAGCGTGGCCAGCATCGGCCAGGCCTGCGGCTTTACCGACCAGAGCGCGTTCACCCGCAAGTTCAAGGCCGAGGTGGGCATGGCCCCGCGCCAGTACCGGGCGATGATCGCGGTACGCCAGCAGGAGACCGCCGCCCGGGAGTAAAGGGCGGCGGCGGGGCCGCGTGGCGCGGCTCAGCGGCGGTAGCCCGCGCCCGGTTCCTGTACGTGGCCGCCGGCATCGATGCGGATGCGCGGGCGCAGCCAGGCGGCGAACTCGGCTTCGCTGGTGGAGCCTTCGGCCAGGCCCAGGTACAGCGGATAGAGCGCGAGGTCTTCGGCTTCAAGCTCGCCGCCATTGAGCATGATGAACACTTCGCAGGCGACGGCCGCCATCCGCTTGTTGCCATCGACGAACGGGTGGTTGCGCGCCAGGCCGAAAGCCAGACTGGCGGCAAGGTCGGCCAGGTCCGGCGGTGGCTGGCCATAGGCGTGCAGTTGCTGCGGGCGCGCGAGCGCGGAGTCGAGCAGGCTGTCGTCACGCACCCCGCTGGCGCCGCCGTGCTCGGCCAGTTGCCGGTCGTGGACGGCCAGGGCGAGCGCGCGGCTGATCCAGACAATCATGGCCGCTCCTTATTGCGCGAGCTTGTGCAGCAGGGTGCGGCGCTTGCGCATCACCGCCTCGGCCACCTCCATCTGCGCGGCAAGCTCCGGGTCGAATACGGTCAGACGGATGCCGTCGGGCGTTTCCAGCGCATGCAGCTCGTCGCCTTTTTCCAGGCGCAGGCGCGCAAGCAGTTCCTTGGGCAGGATGATGCCGGACGAGTTGCCGATGCTGGTGATCTTGAGCTTCATGGTAGGGGCTCGTTGTTTGTTATAACGAACGTTATCACTGGGTGGCCGGATGGACAAGCGGGCCACAGCAGGCGCCGGCCGTAGGCGTACGCCGCATGCTCGCGTCAGAAGTACGCACGCAAAGCGAACGGCCCGCTTGCGCGGGCCGTTGCCTTTTACCTTTTACGTGGCATCGCTGCCCGGTCAGGCTTCGACGTCTTCCTTGTAGGCATCCACCGGGATGCAGGCGCACATGATGTTCTTGTCGCCATAGACGTTGTCCACGCGCGCCACCGGCGGCCAGTACTTGGACTGCTTGAGCGAGGCCAGCGGGAACGCCGCCAGCTCGCGCGGGTAGGCGTGGGTCCACTGGCTGGCCGACACCGCGGTGGCGGTGTGCGGGGCGTGCTTGAGCGGGTTGTCCTCGCGGTCCAGGCGGCCGTCCTCGATCGCCTGGATCTCGGCGCGGATCTGGATCATCGCGTCGATGAAGCGGTCCAGTTCGTACTGCGACTCGCTCTCGGTCGGCTCGACCATCAGCGTGCCGGCCACCGGGAAGCTCAGGGTCGGGGCGTGGAAGCCGAAGTCGATCAGGCGCTTGGCCACGTCCTCGGCGCCGATGCCGGAGGTCTTTTCCAGCGGCCGCACGTCGAGGATGCACTCGTGCGCCACCAGGCCGTTGCGGCCGGTGTACAGGGTCTTGTAGTGCGGGGCCAGGCGCGTGGCGATGTAGTTGGCGTTGAGCAGGGCGACCTGGGTGGCCTTGCGCAGGCCGGCCGCGCCCATCAGCGCGATGTACATCCAGCTGATGGGCAGGATCGAGGCGCTGCCGAAGGTGGCGGCCGAGACCATGGCGCCGTTGCCCACGCCCTGGGTGCGCAGGCCGTCGGCGACCAGCGCGCCCGGCAGGAACGGCGCCAGGTGCGACTTGACCGCGCACGGGCCCACGCCCGGGCCGCCGCCGCCGTGCGGGATGCAGAAGGTCTTGTGCAGGTTCAGGTGCGATACGTCCGAGCCCCACTTGCCGGGCTTGGCCACGCCGACCAGGGCGTTCATGTTGGCGCCGTCGGTGTACACCTGGCCGCCGTGCTGGTGGATGATCTGGCAGATCTCCACCACCTCTTCCTCGAACACGCCGTGCGTGGACGGGTAGGTCATCATGATCGCGGCCAGGCGGTCGCTGTACTTTTCGGCGTTGGCGCGGATGTCCTCGACGTCGACGTTGCCGTTGGCGTCGGTCTTGGTGACCACCACCTTCATGCCGCACATCTGCGCCGAGGCCGGGTTGGTGCCGTGCGCCGAATCCGGGATCAGGCAGATGTCGCGGTGGCTCTCGCCGCGCGAGGCGTGGTAGGCGCGGATCGCCAGCAGGCCGGCATATTCGCCCTGCGCGCCGGAGTTCGGCTGCAGGCTCACCGCGTCGTAGCCGGTGCATTCCACCAGCATCGCTTCCAGCCCGTCGATCAGTTCCTTGTAGCCCTGGGCCTGGTCGGCCGGGGCCAGCGGGTGGATGTTGGCGAACTCCGGCCAGGTCACCGGGATCATCTCGGCGGTGGCGTTGAGCTTCATGGTGCACGAGCCCAGCGGGATCATCGTGCGGTCCATCGCCAGGTCCTTGTCGGCCAGCGAGCGCAGGTAGCGCAGCAGTTCGTGCTCGCTGTGGTGGGTGTTGAACACCGGGTGGGTCAGGAACGCGGACCGGCGCACCAGGGCGGCCGGCAGCGCGTCGGCGGTGGCCGCGTCCAGCGCGTCCACGTCGACGCTGGCGCCGAACAGCGCGCCCAGCGCGACGATGTCCTCGCGGGTGGCGGTTTCGTCCAGGCTGATGCCCACCGCCTCGCTGTCGATCACGCGCAGGTTGATGCCCGCGGCCACGGCCCTGGCCTGCAGCGCGGCGGCGTCGACGTTGCGCACGTGCAGGGTGTCGAAGAAGTGCTCGCCCACGTCCACGCCGTTGCCGCGCAGCGCCGCGGCCAGGATGGCGGCCAGGCGGTGGGTGCGGCGGGCGATGCGGGTCAGCCCTTCCGGGCCGTGGTAGACGGCGTACATGGAGGCCATCACCGCCAGCAGTACCTGCGCGGTGCAGATGTTGGAGGTGGCCTTCTCGCGGCGGATGTGCTGCTCGCGGGTCTGCAGGGTCAGGCGGTAGGCCGGCTTGCCTTCGGCGTCGACCGACACGCCGATCAGGCGGCCCGGCATCGAGCGCTTGTAGGCGTCGCGGCAGGCCATGAACGCGGCGTGCGGGCCACCGAAGCCGAACGGCACGCCGAAGCGCTGGCTGTTGCCGACCACGATGTCCGCGCCCCATTCGCCGGGGGCGCTGATGAGGGTCAGCGCCAGCAGGTCGGTGGCCACCGCCACCAGGCCCTGGCGGGCATGCACGGCCTCGACCAGCGCCTTGTGGTCGCCAATGTGGCCGAAGGTGTCCGGGTACTGCAGCAGCACGCCGAAGCAGTCGGCGTCCAGCGCCTCGGCCGGGGTGCCCACGCGCAGGGTGATGCCCATCGGCTCGGCGCGGGTGCGCAGCAGCTCCAGGGTCTGCGGGTGCACCGCGTCGTGCACGAAGAACACGTCGGACTTGGACTTGGCCGAACGCTTGGCCAGGGTCATGGCTTCGGCCGCGGCGGTGGCTTCGTCCAGCAGCGAGGCGTTGGCGATCTCCATGCCGGTCAGGTCGGCGACCATCTGCTGGAAGTTGATCAGCGCTTCCATGCGGCCCTGCGAGATTTCCGCCTGGTACGGGGTGTAGGCGGTGTACCAGGCCGGGTTCTCGAGGATGTTGCGCAGGATCACGTTCGGCGTATGGGTGCCGTAATAGCCCTGGCCGATGAAGCTGCGCAGCACCTTGTTCCTGCTGGCGATGGCGCGGATCCTGGCCAGTGCCTGCACTTCGGTCAGCGACTCGGGCAGGGCCAGCGGGGCGGGCGACTTGATCGCGGCGGGGACGATGGCGTCGGTCAGCGCGTCGAGCGAGTCATGGCCGACCACGCGCAGCATCTGCGCGATTTCGGCATCGTTGGGGCCGATATGGCGGTCGACGAAGGCGGAGGCGTGTTCGAGTTCGCGCAGCGAAGGCGTGTTCTGGGGCATGACGGACGTCCGGAGGGTGGCGTGCGGGGCTGGGTCGGCGAGCCCATGCCTTCCGGCGGCGGTTCCGCGCACGCGGCACCACGGCCGGCAAGCCGGTGGCTCGCCTCGTGCCCCTCTGTCCTTTTGCCTGAGAGTTTGGAAGGCACGACCTGCGGGTCGCGCGCCTCGTGCACCTTCGGCGCCGGATTGAACCGGTCTCTCCAGAGTTTTGACGCAGGTGGTATCGGGCCTGAGCGATTGCGGGCGTTTGCGCCTTCGGCAGCGATGAACCGCTTCTCCCACCGTGTAGCGCGCCGATTATAGCCGTTGCCCCGGGCCACCGGCGTGGCCGCCAGGCTGAACGGGCCGCGCTCCCGGGGCCGCCCGGGTGCCCGCCTGCATGGCGCCGCCGCCGCCGCGGGCCTATCATGGACGGCTTCCCGTTTTTCCCAGGCGCCGCCCGCACAGGGCCGGCGCCCGTCGTGCGTCGCCGCGCACGCCCCGCCGGATACGCCATGACCACCGCTTCGCCGTCCACCCGCCGCCTGGCCCTGCTGCTCGCCGGGTTGTCCATGTTCGGGCCGTTTTCCATCGACACCATCTTCCCGGCGTTCCCGCTGCTGGCGCGGGAGCTGGCGGTGGACGAGGTGGCGGTGCAGCAGACCATCAGCGTCTACCTGCTGTTCTACGGCCTGATGAGCCTGGCGCACGGCCCGCTGTCCGATGCGTGGGGGCGCAAGCGGGTGATCCTCGGCGGGCTGGTGCTGTTCGCCGCCGCTTCGGTCGGCTGCGCGCTGTCCACCCACCTGGGCACGCTGCTGGTGTTCCGCGCGCTGCAGGGCGTTTCCGCCGGCGTCGGCATGATCGTCGGCCGCGCGGTGATCCGCGACCTCTACCACGGCCCCGACGCGCAGCGGCTGATGAGCCAGGTGTCGATGATCTTCGGTATCGCCCCGGCCATCGCCCCCATCATCGGCGGCTGGATCCTGCTCGGCGGCGGCGACTGGCCGCTGATCTTCTGGTTCCTGGTGGTGTTCTCGCTGCTGCTGGTCGCCACCACCGCGCGCTGGCTGCCGGAAACGCACCCGCCGGCGGCACGCACCGCGCTGTCCCCGCGCGGCCTGCTGCGCGATTACCTGCGCATCGGCTTCAACCCGCGTTTCCTGCGCCTGGCTTTGGCCGGCAGCATCAACTTCGGCGGCATCTTCCTGTACATCGCCTCGGCGCCGGTGTTCGTGATGCAGCACCTGCGCCTGGGCGAAGGCGGCTTTGCGTGGCTGTTCATTCCCACCATCGGTGGCATGACCACCGGCGCGTTCCTGTCCGGGCGCATGGCCGGGCGCACGCCGCCGGTGCGGCAGATCAGCATCGGCTTCGCCTGCTGTGCGCTGTCGGCGGTGTTGAACATCGCCTATGCGGCCTCGGTGGCGCAGTTGCAGCTGCCGTGGGCGGTGCTGCCCATCTTCCTCGGCGGGCTGGGCATGGCGCTGATCTTCCCGGTGCTGGCGCTGGCGGTGCTGGACATGTACCCGCAGCAGCGCGGCCTGGCCTCGTCGCTGCAGGCCTTCGTGCAGCTGATGATCAGCACCGTGGTGGCCGGCGTGGTGTCGCCGCTGCTCAGCGGCAAGCCGCTGCACCTGGCGCTGGGCATGGCCGGTTTCATGCTGCTGGGTTTCGCGTTCTGGTACTGGGAACACCGCCGCGAGCGCCACCTGGCCGGCCCGCACATGCACATCTAGGCCAGGCATCCCTTCCCGCATCACCCCGCCTGCGTCACTCTCCCCCTTACCGGCCAGCATGGCCGCCACCGGAAGCTGCAACCATGTCCATCCACTCCAAGGGCCGCCGCGAGGCGAAGAAGAAGCTGGCCGAGCGCGAGCGCAACCAGGCCGCGGCCAACCCGGCGCCGAAGCCCGCGGTGGAACCGCATGCCGAACTGCGCGACCAGCAGCGCACGCTGCTGGCCGGCATCGTGCGCCGCGACGGCGAGTGGGTGCTGGGCATGGACGGCAAGATCGCCGGCGAAACCCCCAGCGCCGCCCGCGTGCTGGCGCTGATCATGCAGGCCGCCGAGCTGCACGAGCGCAGCGGCACCCCGGTGCGGCTGATGTACTCCGATGCGCTGAAGGACGCCGCGCACGCCGAAGCGGCGGAGCAGGGCATCGACTTCGATACCTGGAAGCGCAACCTGGCCACGGAACTTGGCCTCGGCGCGAAGGACACCGCGGCCACGCATTGAGTTCTTGATGCGCAGTAAACGGACAAGGGCGCCGCGTGGCGCCCTTGTTGTTTACATACGTGTGATGGATGGGGTGGGGCTTCGGCGCGTGCCGCACGATGGCATGCCGGGATCCGCGGTGCCCGATGCAGAGCGCGTTGTGGCCTGGGGAACGGGCGTCGACGATTGCCCGGATGGCAGGCGCTGCAGCCTCACCGCGAAGCGTCAATGGCGTGATGGTCGAAGCCGAAAACACGGGCGAGACGCCATCCCATCGTGCAGATGCCACACGCTGACGAACTGCGCCAGCGTGCTGGCAGCCACGCCACGCTCGTCGAACCGGTGTTTCCCGGCCTGCATGGCGCCGTAGTCCTGGATGGGGCAAGTGCGCAGGGTGCCGGGAACGACCGTGTGGGTGATGCCGCGATCCGCCGGGCATGAGGCGGCCGGTCGACGGGTGTTTTTCCGCACCTGCCCGCCTACGGACAGGCCATCGGTGCCGTGATGGAACTCGACATCATCCGGAAAAATGGCATCGGCCTCGTCGGCGTCGCACGACACGGACGATGCATCGAAAAGCATGCCGTCCACTCGCGCCGGCTCTTCGAACAGAGCGCCCGCGCGCAGGCCGCCATCGTCATCGGGAATGGGCGGCGCCCGGAGGACGTCGCTGACCGCTGCCAGGAACTGCGACGGCGGAAGCGAGGGCTTCCGGTGCCGTGCGCACATGAGCCTGGGCCTGTTCCGTCCGGATGCGGTAGCTGGTCGTACCGCCACCGTCCGCGGTCGCCAGGCCGGAACCGCGGTACGCCGCAGGGCCGGAATCAGGCGGGGTCCGAAGGCATGCCGGCGCCGGCTGGTTGCGCACCGGGCCGGGACGTACGCAGCGCTGCCAGTGCCTTGCGGATCAGTCTCCAGTGGATCACCCACATGACCAGCGCCAGCAGGGCGAACAGGGAGCCGACGTCATTGGGAATCAAAGAGCCGATCTGCGCCGCGCACCAGCCGAACCCGGTGCGGGCACCAAACGATTTCATCTGCCCCAGCCCGCCGCGGCATTGCGCTTCGCGCCGCAATGACGTGGTGACGGCGTGGATGATGAAGAAGTCCTCGATGAAGTTGTAGGGAAGTACCAGCATCCACCAGACAGAGCGGGGCGTCGCCGTCCTGTTGCCGGCGGAAACATGCGCCAGCACCCGGCGTAGATCATTCGCGTACGCCGCCACCAGCGCCAGGAAGACGAGGCCGAGGAACAGGGCGCCGTATACGCCAAGCACGGAAAGCTCTTTCGCCAGGCCGACGGGTTCGGGCTGGAGGAACGGGTATGCCAGTGCCCACGCCACAAGCGCCGATAGAAGTACCTTGATGGCCACGAGTAATGCCGGATGTAGGGGGCGAAGCATGGTTGCAGGCTCGGGTATCCGGGATGGGCAGGCCCACGGGTTGGGCGGCTGGGGTGAATTATCGGGCCCGAGTCACGAACTGGCGAATACCGCCATGTAGACCGCCGCTGCGCCGAGGGGCACGGTCGAGCGCATGTGGCGTGCATGGCGTGCGGCAGAGTGCGTGGTGAGCGGGCGGGCCTGGAGCTGCAGGCGACCCTCACCCCTGGAACCGGGCCTTGGCCGGAAGGATCCGCGGGAGGCCCGCATCAACCCGTGCCGATGGCTGCCCGACCGGGATCCACTCCGGCCTCTCTGCGGCAATGATCCGGTCTGCGGCAATGATCCGGTACAGGCGAAACGACGCATGCAGGAGCCGCCGCGTCGGGAAGCCAGCGATCGCTACCCGCAGATGCCGCATGCAGGGCCTGTCGTCTGGACTGGGCCGCGCCGCGAAGCGGTGCCGGCGTGAGTGGACTGCCAGGCTCGCCGCGATTTGCCCGGGCACCTGATCCCCGCGCGCAGTCCTGGATCATCTGCGCCCTGGTCGATGGAATCCTGCCGGGAAGGCGCGGACGAACTCGGCCCGCGCTCAGGGCCGTGGCAAGACGACGCGTGGCCGGATCGCGGGCAAGGCGCCCGGATCGAGTGTTGCGGCAAGGCGGAGTCGGCTCGAATATGCCCGGTCGGCAGCGCCAGGGGCAGGCTCAGGGCGCACGCCGGTAGTGCACGGCCACCGCACCGCAGCGCATGGGCTGCGCAGCGACCAGCTCCAGCGGTCGTGTACGGGCCAACCCGCTGCCGTACAGGGCAGGGCCATGACCAACGATCCTGGGGTGGACCAGGAACCTGTATTCGTCGATCAGATCCAGCCGGTCCAGCTCGGTCGCCAGCTTGCCGCTGCCGAGCAGCACCCCGCCCGGTGTCGCGTCCTTGAGCCGCTGCACGCCTGCGCGCAGATCGCCGGCGATGAGGTGGCTGTTCGCCCAGGGAAACGCCTTCCGCGTCGTCGACACCACGTACTTCGGCTTGGCGTCCAGTTTGACCGCCCATTCGCGCATCGACGCGGGCGCCTCAATGTCGCCACGGGCGACTGCCGGCCAGTGGCTTTCCATCATCTCGTAGGTGACACGGCCCCACAGCATCGCGCCGCTCTCGTCCATGAGGCGGGTGAAAAAGGCATGGGTCTCGTCGTCGACGACGCCCTCGCGGTGATCGATGCAGCCGTCCAGGGTGACGTTGATGCTGAAGGTCAGAAGTCCCATGGTGCCCTCCGTTGGAGATGCGCGATGCGTTGCTATCCACCCGGCTCCAGGGGGCGGGCACGAGCGGTGATGCGCGCGCCCGCGTCGCCTTGTGCCTGGATCAGGCTGGGGTGCCCGGCTGCGCCGGCAGGCGCCTCACCATTTTCCGAAGAAGGATGTGACGTCGAAGTAGTAGGCCATGCGCTTGCCGTCGGCCGTGGTGATCTCGATCAGGTCGTAGGCCCTTTTACCTTCCAGCAGGAGTGACTGGCTCTCCCGCTTGAAGCCGGGATGCTTACGGGCAATCCAGGCGTACTCGGCGGCAACCCCCTCCGCGCTGTTCGTGGCTTTGATGGGGACGGCGGTCTGGATGGAGGTTCCCTCCTGGCCGATGGGAGCATGTGACGAGGTGCGCTCGAGGCCGGTGGAAGCGCACGATGAGCAGAGCAACGCCAGGACGAGTAGTGAGTTGCGCATGATTTCCCCTGTGGAGCCTGATGTGTGAACCATGCCGGCGCGTTCCATGCGCGCCGGCGTGAATGAACGGCTTGGCCGCGGATCAGATCAGATCAGATCTGATCGGGCCAGAGCCCAGTTCCAATCGTCCGCCAAGATGCTGTCCGTTGAGGGCTGCTCCATTTGGCGTCCGGCGCTTCATTGGCAGTGATCGCTTGGGCAGCCATGGCCTATGCCAGATTGAATGACCAGCCCGTTGCACCGGCGATCAAGGCGGTGAAGAAGCCATGCAAGCGGGAGTGGGGACGGAATGGCAGGAACACGATGGCGGGAAGCGCCAGGGGTGAGCCACAGAACGGAGATGGCGAACTTTTCCATATGAGCCCTGGCGTCGGGATTGAGCTGCACCGCGAGGCAGCCTCTGCTTCAACGCGTTGTCAGGTCTTCCCGGGGCTGATTCCTGGCATGAGCGCAAATACGCCCCAGCCCAGATACTCGCGCGTGTAGGCGGCGTGGCGCCCAGGCTCTGTACTGAGCTTGGAGCGGATTTCATCCGCCAGTTCATCGCCGGGGTTGTTCTCCAGCCATCGGCGCATCGTAAGCCACTTGGCGGCCTCGTATCTGTCCCAGCCATCCTGATTGGCCAGAACCATCTCAACGACGTCGTAACCAAGCTTGCCGAAGGATGCGAGAAGCTCGGGAAGAATGAGGAAGTCGGAGATTGAACTGGCAAGACATTTCCTGGCGATATCTTCTGTTGGCGGCAACTGCCGCCAGTAAGGCTCGCCAATCAGGATGACTCCGCCAGTACGCAGGCTCCTGGCCAGAAGCTCGATGGTGCCAGCGACACCTCCGCCGATCCAGGTGGCACCGACACAAGCCGCCACATCCGCTTTCTCGTCAGCGATGTAGCCGCTTGCATCGTCGTGGATGAAATTGACCTGATGGGTGACGCCGAGTTCTTCGGCACGCTGTCTGGCGTGTGCGGTGAACAACGAACTCATGTCGATGCCGGTGCCGACGATGTCGTGGTCGCGTGCCCAGGTGCATAGCATCTCGCCCGAACCGCAACCAAGATCAAGCACGCGGTCTCCGGACTTCAGGCGCAGTGCCTCGCCAAGCGTTGCGAACTTGTCTGGCGTGAACGGATTGTGGATTCGGTGCGCACTTTCCGTGATGTTGAAGAATCGCGGGATGTCCAAGTCGGAGACTTCCTGAAGATTGCGAAAAATCGGGTAAGAGGTGAGTGGCCTGAATCAGGCCCAGCCACGAGGCGGCTTCGGCTTGGATGGGCTGCTAGCCTGCTCGTCGGACGCGCAACACCTTGGTCTTGCTGAGCGAGTCATGCCACCAGGTGTCGGCGAGTGTAAAAGATACGGGCTCAAGGGGTATCAGGCGGGAAAGTGTTCGGACAAGGACCGCAGATAACGACGGTGTGGTGCCGGATTCGGTCACCACCCTCGTGCCCAAGAGCACTTTTCCAGGTGTGCGTCCGAAGATGGACTCCAATGCGAGGTAGTAGAGGACGTACAGAAGCACAAATGCCACAGATGACCAGGCCGAGCTGGTTGCTGCGTCGTGTGCCGCGGGACGTGCCTACAAGGCCGACATCAGCTGGATCATCGGCAGGTAGGCCGAAACGAGAACCAGCGGTACGCCGGCGAACAGGGTGAGCAGTCCGAATACGCCCGCTGCGATCGCGCGGCCGGCCTTGCCCGGCCAGCCCAGCCGGATCAGGAGCACCAGCGCCGGGGCGAGCCAGATGGCGGGGTAGAAGCGCATGGCCAGCCGGGTCGGCAGTGGCAGGCCGGTGCCGCGCAGGGTGAAGGCGGTGAAGGTGTCGGCGAACTGCGGGAACACCTGCACGCCGATCACGGTGATGACCACGGCGGCCAGCACGCTGGCGATCAGGCCGGTGAGCAGCCACACGGTGTCCCTGGACGGTCCGGGCGCGGGTTGGGCGCGGGGCAGGGCGGGTGGTCCGATTGTGGGGAAGTCGGTCATGGGGCGTCTGCGGGAGCGTCGCGTTGGCATGCGCTGCATGCATGGGGATGCGAACGAAGGGCGCCTTGCCGGCGCCCTTCGTGTGGATGCCTGAACCGGAACCGGGGTTACGGCGCGGCCGGCTTCACCGGCTGCGCGGGACCGGCCTGCCAGCCGCACATCTGGCCTTCGTTCTGCTGCTTGAGCCATTCCTGCAGCGGGGCGAAGTACTCCAGCATCGGTGCGGCGTCGAGCTTGTCGGTGCCGGTCAGTTCCTTGAGCGTGGCCTGCCACGGCTGGCTGGCGCCCTTGCTGAGCATGGCCCAGTACTTCTGGCCGGCTTCCTTGTTGCCATAGAAGGTGCACTGGTTGAGCGGGCCGGTGTAACCGGCGGCGTCGCACAGGCCCTTGTAGAACTGGTACTGCAGGATGCGCGCCAGGAAGTAGCGCAGGTACGGGGTGTTGCCCGGCACGTGGTACTTGGCGCCGGCGTCGAAGAACTCCTCGCCGCGTGCGCCGGCCGGGGCCACGCCCTGGTACTGGGCCTTCAGTTCCCACCACTTCTGGTTGTACTGCTCGGGCTTGATCGAGCCGTCGAACACGCCCCAGCGCCAGCGGTCGATCATCAGCCCGAACGGCAGGAACGACACGCCGCTCAGGGCCATGCGCATCTGCGCGTTGATGGTGGCCTCGCGGCTTTCCTGCGGCTTGTCGACCAGGCCGATGGAGTTCAGGTACTGCGGGGTCATCGCCAGCACGATGGTGTCGCCGATGGCCTCGTGGAAGCCGTCGTTGGCGCCGCCCTGGAACAGCGGCGGCAGCGGGTTGTAGGCCAGGTCGTAATAGATGTGGCCCAGCTCGTGGTAGATGGTGGTGAAGTTCTCTTCGGTGGGCGTGATGCACATCTTGGTGCGCACGTCCGCGCCGACGTCCTTGCCGTCGCCGCCCATGTTCATGTCCCAGGCGCTGGCGTGGCAGACCACGTTGCGGTCCAGCGGCTTGATGAACTGGGTGTTCTGCCAGTAGCTCGGTGGCAGCTTGGGCATGCCCAGGGACACGTAGAAGTCCTGCGCGCGCTCGGTCATCTGCCTGGCGGTGGCCAGTTCGGCCTCGCGCTGGGCCTTGAAGCGGGCGGCGACGTCGGCATTGGCGCCGGCCTTGGCCAGGGCCGCGCTCAGATTGCCCTGGTGCTGCTTCTCAAGCGCGGCGGTGATGTCCAGGCTGCCGGCGCCGGGGTAGGGCTGCAGCTGGTCCCACAGGTTGCTCCAGTCCTGCTGCCACATGTTGCCGGTCAGGTGCGCGGCGATCAGGCCGCCGCCGACTTCGGCCTTGTCCTTGCCGTATTCCTTGTCCAGCTTGGCGCGGGTGTAGCAGTGCAGCTGTTCGTACAGCGGCTTGACCTGCTCCCACAGGCGGTCGGTTTCCGGGCCGACCTGTTCGGCCGGCATGTCGTAGCCGCTGCGCCACATCTGCCCGGCATCGGCGTAGCCCAGCTCGCGCGCGCCTTCGTTGACCAGCTCGACGAAGCGCTGGTACGGCTTGCGCGAGGACACGGCGGTGGAGTGCCAGCCCTGCCAGGCGTCGAGCTGCTTGTCGTAGTCGTGCGAGCGCGCCAGTACCTGTTCCAGTTCGCCGAGCTGGCGGCAGTTCTGCTGGTCGCCTTCACCGGTGCAGTAGGTGCCGGCGCCGTAGTCGCCTTCCAGCTTGGTGGCGATGGCGGCCAGCTCGGCCAGCTTGGCCGGGTCGCGCGGGGCCGGCATGGCGGTCATCAGCTTGAGCAGGTGCAGGGCACGCCTGGTGTCCTCGCTCATCGGCTGGCCTTCGTACTTGCCGGCCTGTTCGATCCAGCCATTGAGCGTGGTCAGCCAGCGCTCGTTGGCCTTGGCCGCCACGCGCGCGGAATCGTCGTTGATGTAGGTGGAGGACAGCCACTGCGCCGAGGTCATTTCCGGGTACATCGCCTTGAACTCGGCGTTGATCCGGGCGACGAACTGGTCGGCGCTCTCGGCCGGCGCGGCCTGTGCCGCCGGCGTGGCGGTGTCGGTGGCGGCTTCCTTCTTGCAGGCGGCCAGCGACAGCACGCTGGCGCTCACGGCAAGGGCCAACAGCAGATGACGTTGTTTCACGCGATTCCCCGATGGTGTTCGATCGGCGAAGGCTAGAGGGCCGCGGCGGTCGCGGCAAGGGGGTGGGTCAGCGCTTGAGCGCCATCAGCAGCACGCCGCCGCCGATCATCGCCACCCCCAGCCATTCGCGCCAGGCCAGGCGCTCGTGCAGGAAGGCGAAGGCGAACACCGCCACCAGCACCACGCTGAGCTTGTCCACGGGCGCCACCTGCGAGGCGGGGCCGCGTTGCAGGGCGCGGAAGTAGCACAGCCACGAGGCACCGGTGGCCAGCGCCGAGAGCAGCAGCCACAGCAGGGTCCTGCCCGGCAGCGCCAGCGGGTTGCTCCACTTGCCGGTGGCTGCCACGAACAGGCCCAGCACGGCGACGATGGCGATGGTACGCAGCAGCATCGCCAGGTCGGCATCGACCTGCTGCAGGCCGAGCTTGGCGAAGATCGCGGTCAGCGCGGCGAAGGCCGCCGACAGCAGGGCCCAGGGCAGCCATTGCGGAAAGGTGGCCATGGCGGGTTCTCGCAATGCCGGTTGGATGATCCGCGGCGCTTTGCCGCGGGAACGACGGGCGTCGCTCCCGCGGCGGGACCGGTTGCTAGCCTCCGCACCCGGCGAACACGTCGCGCTCGCGCTCGTATACCGAGGTGGTGACCTGCATCAGCCCCAGTACCGAGGGGAACAGGTTGTCATGGTCGGCGCGGCGGCGCGCACGTTCGCGCACGCACTGCAGGTCCAGTCCGCGGTTGGCCGCGAACTGCGGGGAGAACCACATCACCATCGGCACGCGGGTCTGTTCGTCCGGGGCGATGGCGTACGGCATGCCGTGCAGGTACAGGCCCTTTTCGCCCAGCGATTCGCCGTGGTCGGAAAGGTAGATCATGGCGCTGTCGTAGTCGTCCATGCCGCGCAGGGCGGCGATGGTCTGGGCCAGGAAGTGGTCGGTGTAGCGGATGGCGTTGTCGTAGCTGTTGACGATCTGCCCGCGGCGGCACTTGCCCAGGTCCGGGGTATCGCAGGTCGGCACGAACTGGCGGAACTGCGCCGGATAGCGCTGGAAGTAGCTGGGGCCGTGGTTGCCCAGCTGGTGCAGGACGACCACGCGGTCGCCCGGCTTGGCGCGCACCTGCGCGGCAAGGTCGTCGAGCAGGATCTCGTCCATGCAGCGGCCATCGGCGCACAGGCCGGGCTTGGTGGCGTCGCCCAGGCGCTGGATCTCCAGGCCCTCGCACACGCCCTTGCAGCCGGACTGGTTGTCGCGCCACAGCGTGGGGATGCCGGCGTGTTCGAGTACGTGCAGCAGCGACTGGTGGGCGCGGATCTTCTTGGCGTCGTAGTCGTGGCGGCCAAACGGCGAGAACATGCACGGCAGCGATACCTCGGTGCTGGTGCCGCAGGCATGCATATCGGGGAAGTTGATCACCCCGGCCTTGGCCAGCTCCGGCGTGGTCTGGCGGGCGTAGCCGTTCAGGCCCCAGTTCTGCGCGCGCACGGTCTCGCCGACCACCAGCACCAGCAGGCGCGGCTTGCTGTCGGCCGCGCGCGGCGTGGCCTTGGCATCGGTGCCGAGCGGCAGCTTGGGCTTGTTCTTGATCGGGTTGGAGCTGATCAGGTTCTGCTTCAGTGCGATCAGGTAGTTGGCCGGCGTGGCCAGGTAACGGACTTCGCGGTGGTTGCGCATCAGCGCCGACACGTTCTGGAACGAGGCCAGCGTACCGGCACCGGACACCACCACCACGCCCACCAGGAACAGCAGCCGCCACAGCAGGGCGCGGCCCCAGCTGCGCCGGCGCAGGCGCAGGCGCCACAGCAGCACGCAGGGCACCAGCGCGTAGACCAGCAGCGGCAGGAGCAGGGCGGGCGTCATCAGCTCGCTCGATTCCTTGTGGTCGGTGGCCAGCACGTTGCGCAGCATGTCCGCGTCCAGGTAGACGTTGAAGCTGTTCATGTAGTGCGTGGCGAACGCGGTGGTGACGAACAGGACCGTCAGCAGCACCTTGGCGTTCCAGCGCCACACCAGCAGGCCGAGCAGCAGCGCGTGCACGCCCATCAGCAGCGCGAACAGCGACAGCGCGAACAGCACGCTGCCGGGGTTGGTGGCCATGGCGTTGCGCCAGAACAGGCCGTTGCAGACCAGGGCGAAGAACGCGCTGGCCAGCAGGATCAGTGCTTCGGTGGAGATTTCCGGACGCCAGCGGCGCAGCCGTGCCAATGCGCTGGTCGATGCGGGCAGATGCGGGGAAGCGGTGCTCATGCGTGGGGGTCTTCCTTGAGCGTGGAGGCCGTGGCCGGTGGGAACATCAACAGGTAGAGCAGTACCGCCACGGTCCAGCTGACCGCCAGCGACCACACATCATGCGAGAGAAAGTGCGCGCCGCGCAGCTGCTGGGAAAAGCCGAACGCCAGCCCGGTGGCCACGGCCGTGGCCAGTGCCACCCAGCGCCAGCGTGGGCGCACCTGCAGGGCGAAAAAGTACAGCGCCACCCAGCCGTAGCCGGCGCTGGCATGGCCGGCGGGGAAGCAGGCGGCGCGGCCGAGCAGCTCCGGGCGCGATTCGAACAGGCCGATGAACGGGCGCAACCCGCCGTAGCGCTGCAGGTCCCAGGGGCAGTCCATCTGGGTCATGGACTTGAGCAGGGCGACCATGCCGGTGGACAGGCCCACCGCCAGCAGCAGGTACAGCAGCGGCCGGCGCAGCGCCTTCCAGCGGGTGTCCAGGCAGGCCCGCAGCAGCGCCAGCATCACCAGCACGCCGGCCAGGGTGCTCAGGTTCTTGCCGCCGCGATGGATGACATGGGTGGTCCACCACGCGTCCTTGAAGGCCCATCGGCTGCCTTCCCAGCGGTAGAGCTGGTCGGCCAGCCACTGGTCGCCGTTGCCGGCCATCAGCACCACACTGGCGGCCACCGCGAGCAGCAGGGGAATCAGCAGGTGGCGGCCGAGGAAGCCGCGCCGGGTGGCTGCAAGCCCGGGGGCGGGCAGGGCGCAAGGAGGCGGCGAGGAGGGAGCGGCAGGCACGGGAGCTGTACGCCATCGACGATGAATGGCGGCATGGTGGTTGCCGCCATGTCGGAGACTGGTCGGAGGCGCGTTGGCGGGGCGTTAACGCCGTGCCGGCTTCAGTCCTCGTTGTCCTCGTCCGGCGTGCCGGCGACCTGGCCGTGGGTGGCGGCCACGCAGGCCGTATCCAGCGCGGTGCCCGGCAGCAGCTGCCACTGGTTGCGGTTGGCGCTGCCGATATCGATCACCCGTGCCGGGTCGGCGCAGGGGGTCATCGCCTGCTTGAGGACGAACAGCCAGCGTCGCTCCGGGGCGGCGGCCACCCATTGCCCGGCCATCTCCCACTGCTCGGGCCAGGGGCGCTTGAAGCCGAAATCCATCGCCTGCGGGTGGGTCTGCAGCAGGTTCTGCTCGCGCCAGGCGACCATGCCCAGTTCGCCGTCGCCGATGCGCTGGCGCACCTTGTCCATGACCCCCGAGGCCGAACTGTAGGGGTCCAGCGCCGGCATCAGCCCCAGCCCGTACATCGCCCACAGCAGCACCGTGGCCAGCACCGCCGCCAGTCCGGCGCGGCGCAGGCGCAGCGCCGCCACCAGCGCCAGCGCGGCGACGCCGAAGCCCAGCAGCCAGGCGCCCACCCGCGGCACCACCGAGGGATCGATCGCGCGCTTGGCCGCGCTGCGCTGTGCCCAGCCATCGCCGTGCTGCAGTGCGTCGTAGCCGACCGCCAGCATCGCCACCGCCAGCAGCGCCACGTACAGCAGCAATGCCCAGCGCACGCCGGTGCGCCGCAACAGGCCGGCCAGCAGCGGCGCGGCCGCCACCGCCAGCGCCGGCAGCATCGGCAGGATGTAGACCTCGCGCTTGCCCGGGCTGGCGCTGAAGAACAGCAGCACCAGCAGGGCCCAGCCCAGCAGCACGACGTAGCGCGGATCGGCCCGGCGCAGGCGCCGCCACCAGGCCGGCACCAGCCACGGCAGCAGCAGGCTGCCCGGCAGCCACAGCGTGGCGATCACCTGCAGGTAGTACCAGGCCGGCTGGTGGTGGTGCCAGGCATTGGCGTAGCGGGTGCCGGTCTGCTTGAACAGCAGCTCCTGCGCATAGGACTGCAGGCCCGGGTCGGGGTTGCGCAGCAGGGCGATGCCCAGTGGCGCCAGCCACACGCAGGTGCCGGCGATGAACAGCGGCAGGACCAGCCACCAGCCCCAGCCGCGCCCGGCGCCGGCCGCACCCGGATGGCGCCAGCGCCAGATGGCCCAGGGCAGCAGCGCCAGCAGCGGCAGGAAGCCCACGCCCTTGGTCACCGTGCCCACCCCGGCGGCAAAGGCGCCCAGCGCCAGCAGTTTCCAGTTGGGCCCCAGCAGCATGTGCCGCAGCAGCGCCCACAGCGACAGGGTGGTCATGCCCACCAGCACCATGTCGATCTGCGCGCGCTTGGCCATCAGCCCGAACTGGATGCATACGAACAGCCCGAGCACCGCGTAGCGCGCCACGCGCCGGTTCCACAGCCGCCGCGACAAATCCCAGGTCAGCCACAGGGTCAGCAGCGCGGCCAGCAGCGACGGCAGCAGGAAGGCGATGTTCCAGTTGCCCAGCACCTTGTAGGTGGCGGCCTGGATCCACATGAAGGTCGGCGGTTTTTCGGCGTACAGCTCGCTGCCACGGTGCGGCAGCAGCCATTGCCCGGTCTCCACCATCTGCCGCGCGGCCAGCACGAAGCGCGGCTCGTCGGGCGGGGAGGGCTCGCGCATGCCGAGCCCGGCCATCAGGCTGGCCACGACCAGGGCCAGCAACAGCAACCAGGGGGCGGAGGATCGTAGGCGGGTCGGGCGCACGCTGGGCTCGTCTGGAGAGTGGATGGGGGAGGATCGCGCGGCCGGCGTGGGAAGCGCGTCGTAGGATGCATTGTGACCTGTTTCGACATCGCTCCGACCAGCGCTGGGGCTACGATGGGCGGGTACTGCCGTGCCGCCGGCGCCCAACGATGGGGCCGGCGCGTGTCCGCCGGCGAAGCGTTCTTCCAAGGGTTCTGCACATGCGGCTGCTGGTCATCGAAGACAATCGCAACCTGATCGCCAATCTTTTCGACTATTTCGAGGCGCGCGGGCATGTGCTCGATGTCGCGCCCGATGGCATCACCGGGCTGCACCTGGCCGCCACCCAGGCCTATGACGCGATCCTGCTGGACTGGATGCTGCCGCGCATGGAGGGGCCGGAAGTGCTGCGGCGCCTGCGCGAGGAGCACCGTTCCGAGGTGCCGGTGATCATGCTCACCGCGCGCGACGAACTGCCGGACAAGATCGCCGGCTTCCGCGCCGGCGCCGACGACTACCTGACCAAGCCCTTCGCCCTGCCCGAACTGGAAGTGCGGCTGGACGCGGTGCTGGCGCGCATGCACGGCCGCAACCCGCGCAAGGTGCTGGAGGTGCACGACCTGCGCCTGGACCTGGCCACGCTGGAAGTGCAGCGCGGCGGCCAGCCGCTGCACCTGTACCCGGCCTGCCGCAAACTGCTGGAAGTGCTGATGCGCGCCAGCCCGGCGGCGGTGCCGCGCGACCAGCTGGAGTACGCGTTGTGGGGCGACGAGCCGCCCGACGGCGACATGCTCCGCTCGCATATCTACGAGCTGCGCCGCAGCGTCGACGGGCCGTTCGAGGCCAAGCTGCTGCATACCCTGCCGCGGGTCGGGTACCGCCTGTGCGCGCCGGATGCGTCGTCCCTGGCCGATGCGCCGGGGGCCGGCGAGCGATGAAGCGGCGTACCCTGCGGCGCAAGCTGCTGGTCTGGCTGGCCAGCTACCTGGCGCTGCTGACCCTGGTGGTGTTCAGTGCGGCCAACTACGTGCACGAGCGCGCCGAACACTCGGTGTGGCGCGCGCTGCTCAACTCCGAGCTGGACAGCGTCATCGCCAGCAAGCGCACCGACCCGGACTACCGCTGGCAGGACTCCGATACCCTGCATTTCTTCAGCGACCACGATGCCCACGGCATCCCGGACATGCTGGCGCACCTGAAGCCGGGCCTGCACGACGGCGTCCGCCTGGAAGGCCACCGCAGCGCGGTGATGGTGCGCCAGACCAGCGATTTCGGGCGCACGATGCTGGTGCTGGACATCACCGATTTCGCCGAGCTGGAGCATTTCATCACCCGCTGGGCGGTGCTGGCCGGCATCGCGATGGTGGTCGTCACCCTGTTGATGGCATGGGTCGGCATGAACCGCCTGGTGCGCCCGCTGGCCGGGCTGGCCGCCGACATCGCCGGGCTGCAGCCCGAGCGCAGCGGCCAGCGGGTGCAGGTCACCGCCCGCGGCAGCGCCGAGATGGAGGTGATCGCCGACTCGGTGAACGACTACCTGGAGCGCAACGAGCGCTTCGTCGAGCGCGAACGGGCCTTCATCAGTACCGCCAGCCACGAACTGCGCACGCCGATCGCGGTGATCACCGGCGCGGCCGAACTGGCGCTGGAGCAGCCGGGCCTGCCGCCGCGCGCGCGCCAGCAGTTGCTGCGGGTGTGCAGCACCGCGTCCAGCATGGAGCAGTTGATCCAGCTGATGCTGGTGCTGGCGCGCGAGCCGGCGCGGCTGGCGGCGTTGAGCGAACCGCTGGCGCTGGAGCAGCTGTTGCCGGAGATCGTGGCCGACCATGCGTACCTGGCCAGCGGCAAGGAATTGTCGGTCGAGGTGGTGGACGTGGCGCCGTGCACGATCGTGGCGCCGGTGGGCGTGGTGCAGGCCGCGGTCGGCAACCTGCTGCGCAACGCACTGGAAAACAGCGACCGCGGGGTGATCCGCCTGTGGCTGACGCCGCAGGCGGTGGTGACCATCGAGGACCCCGGGCATGGCATGAGCCCGGAGGAAGTGGCCGTGGCCTATGCCAAGACCGCGCGCGGCGAGCGCAACATGCGCACCGGCATCGGCCTGGACCTGATCGGTCGCCTGTGCGAACACCTGGGCTGGAAACTGGACATCCATTCCGGCCCGCAGCGCGGTACCCGGGTCACCCTGGACATGGGCGCGTCGCTGCCGTAGCGCGTCGTGCCGGCGCCGGCATGCCTGCGGCCAGGCGCGTTCAGCGTGCCGCGCAGGCGTTCGTGCCGGGCGCCAAGCGCCGCCGGCTCATGCCGGCAGCAGGCCGCGCTCGGCCAGCCACCGCCTGGCGTCGTCGGCGTCGTGCTCGAACCAGGCGCGGGTGGAACCGAGCCGGTAGGTGTAGCCCCAGGTGTCCATGTCGGCCATCAGCCGCGCGCTGCCAACCCCGGGCAGTTGCCCGGCGAGCACGATCTGCAGGTAGCAGGTGGCGTCTTCCTCGGGCACCGAATCGGTGGCGTCGGTATGCACCAGGGCGCGCCGCTCCGGTGGCAGCACGATCAGGTGGCAGGCTTCGTGCAGCATCGAGTGCACCGGGGTGTCGGCGCGCACGTAGACGTCGCTGGCGATGATGCCCGCTTCGGGTTCGCCCCAGTAGCTGCCGGGAATCTGCTGCCCGTCCCCGACCCGGTTCAGACGCAGGCCGTGGCGCGCCAGCAGGGCGACGCTGGCGTCCCAGGCGATATCGCCCACGCACAGGACGGCGGCGGGCGCGGTGGCGGGCGAAGTCGGCATCGCTACAGGCGGGGCCGGGACCGTCGGCCGGCCCCGGCTGTCGCAATCAGCCCTGCGGGCCTTCGGGCAGGGCCACGGAAATGTCGAGCACGTCGTGCTCGCCGTCCTTGACCAGGTCGACCTTGACCGCGTCGGCGTCGATGTTGACGTACTTCTTGATCACTTCGAGCAGTTCGCGCTGCAGCAGCGGCAGGTAGTCCGGGCCGCCGCGGGTGCTGCGCTCCTGGGCAATGATGATCTGCAGGCGGTTCTTGGCGGTTTCGGCCGTGCTCTTCTTTGCCTTGAAGATGTCGAACAGTCCCATCGTCACCCTCCGAACAGCTTGCTGAAGAAGCCCTTCTTCTCCACGGAAATGAAGCGCATCGGGCGCTCCTCGCCGAGGATGCGGCCGACCGCGTCCTCATAGGCCTGGCCGGCCATGGACTCGGTGTCCAGGATCACCGGCTCGCCCTTGTTGGAGGCGTTGAGCACGTCGCCGGACTCGGGGATCACGCCGATGGCCTTGAGCCCCAGCACTTCCTCCACGTCGCCGATGCTGAGCATCTCGCCGCTTTCCACGCGCACCGGGCTGTAGCGGGTCAGCAGCAGGAACGCGGGCACGTTCTTGCCGGCCTCGGCGTTGGCGGTCTTGGAGTCGAGCAGGCCGATGATGCGGTCCGAGTCGCGCACCGAGGACACTTCCGGGTTGACCACCACCACGGCACGGTCGGCGAAGTACATCGCCAGGAACGCGCCCTTCTCGATGCCGGCCGGCGAGTCGCAGATGATGAAGTCGAAGCCGTCGGCGGCCAGGTCCTTGAGCACCTTCTCGACGCCTTCCTTGTTCAGCGCGTCCTTGTCGCGGGTCTGCGAGGCGGCCAGCACGTACAGGTTGTCGAAGCGCTTGTCCTTGATCAGGGCCTGCTTGAGCGTGGCCTCGCCGTGGACGACGTTGACGAAGTCGTACACCACCCGGCGCTCGCAGCCCATGATCAGGTCCAGGTTGCGCAGGCCGACGTCGAAGTCGATGACGGCGACCTTCTTGCCGCGCCGGGCCAGGCCGCACGCGATGCTGGCGCTGGAGGTGGTCTTGCCGACGCCGCCCTTGCCGGAGGTGACTACGATGATTTCAGCCAAAGGATTTCTCCTGAATGTTCCGTGGTGGGCTGCGCGTCAATCCAGCGCAGCGATCATGATCTGGTCCTGCTCCAGCCAGACCTGCACGGCCTTGCCGCGCAGGTTGTCGGGAATATCGTCCAGCACCTTGTATCGTCCCGCAATCGCGACCAGTTCAGCGTGGAAGTCGCGGCAGAAGATGCGGGCGCCGGTATTGCCCTGCGCGCCGGCCAGGGCGCGGCCACGCAGCGTACCGTAGATGTGGATGCTGCCGTCGGCGATCACCTCGGCGCCGGCGCCCACCGTTGAGAGTACGGTCAGGTCGCAGTTCTCGGCATACAGCTGCTGGCCCGAGCGTACCGCGCCCAGCTGCATGCGTCCGGGTTGCGCGGCGGCTGCCGGTGCCGGTGCCGGTGCCGGCTCGGGCGCGCGGCGTGCGGGGGCGGGCGCCGGCGGCGGGGCGGCATCGGCGCGCTCGTACTGGGCGCGGAACTTGGCCAGCAGCGGCAGCCCGAGCTGGACCGAGAGCTGTTCGACTTCCGTGGTGCCATAGGCCAGCGCCACCGGCAGCACGCCGGCATCGCGCAGCCCGTCCAGCAGCGCCTGGGCGCTGGCGCGGTCGGGGACGCGGCTGAGGCCGCCGAAATCGAGGATGACCGCCGCGCGCCCGAACAGCTTGGGCGCGCGCGCCACGCGCTCGCGCATTTCCTGTACCAGCCGCTCCACGTCGAGGGTGCGGATGCGCAGGTTGGCGATGCCCACCTGCCCGATCTTCAGTTCGCCTGCCTGTTCGTAATCCGGATTCACTGCCATCTCAGGTTCCCGTCGGCCGCTGCTGCACGGGCCGGCGTGTGTGGCCCGCCCACGGAACGTCGGGCAGGTTGTCGCCATAGGTCTCCTTCACCCACTCGTAGCTGCACAGGTCCTTGAGCAGCATGCTGGCACGCACGTCCACGGCCGGCATGGTGTTCTGCCCGACCTCGCGGAAGCCGAAGCTGCCATGGAACAGCAGGGCGGCGTCGGCGCCGTGGTCCAGGAACACCTCGCAGGCCATCTGCGGGTAGCGCAGCTCGGCGTAGCTCTGGGCGTCGGCGTAGAACGCACGGCCGACACCGCCACCGCGGCGGCGGCTGGCGACCACGATGCGGTCGATATAGAAGAAGCTGGGGTAACGCTGCTGGAACCAGGCGAAGTTGCAGCTGTCGTGCTCGGCGTTGCTGCCGTAGCCGACCAGGAAACCGGCCATGTTGCCGTCGCGCTCGGCGACGCGGAAATACTCGGCGGTCTCGTAGAAGCGGCGGATCTTGGCGGCATCCAGCGGCAGGATGGCCAGGCCGGCGTTGTTGTTCAGTGCCAGGACGGAATCGAGCTCGTGCTCGCGCACGTCGCGGATGACGATCGACATTGTGACTCCGTGGGTGAAGCGGTCGGCCCCGAGTGAGGGGTGGGGGCTGGCCGGCGATTATCGCATGGCCGGCCGGACCGGGCGAGCGCCATCCGGGCATGACTTCCGTGGGAGGGCGCAAAGCCGCCGGGCTCCTTACCATGCACCCATGTTGGGATATCTCAGCCATACCCGGGTCCTGCGCCTGGCCGGCCTCTTCACCTGGGGCCTGGTCAGCCTGCCGCTGCTCTATACCCAGTACGCGCCGGCCGAAGGCGAGCTGCCGCCGAGCCTGGGCGAAGCCACCTGGCTGCTGGCCGCCTACCTGGCGTTCGGCGTGTGCTACTTCTGGCTGACCCGCGGCCTGGCGGCCGGCGGCCACACCAGCTGGTACGACCGCCTGGCGCTGCTGGTGCTGACCCTGTCGGGGCTGGCGGTGAGCTACCTGAGCGTCACCGGGCTGGGCAGCATCCTGCTGATGGTCGCGGCCGGGGTGATCCCGTGGCTGCTGAGCAGGCGGGTCGGGGTGGTCTGGCTGGTGCTCAGCCAGCTGGCGGTGCTGCCGGTCTACCACCTGATCATGGGGCTGCCGCTGTTCGAGGCGCTGCTGCAGTCGCTGTTGTATGCCGGGTTCTCGATGTTCATCTTCGTGACCAGCCTGGTGGCGCGGCAGCAGGCGCAGGCTCGCGAGGAGCAGCGCCGGCTCAACGCCGAACTGCGCGCCACCCGCCTGCTGCTGGCCGAGAGCGCCCGCATCAACGAACGCACCCGCATCTCGCGCGAACTGCACGACCTGCTCGGCCACCACCTGACCGCACTGAGCCTGAACCTTGAAGTGGCCGGCCATATCACCGAGGGCCAGGCGCAGGAGCACGTGCGCCAGGCGCACACCTTGGCCAAACTGCTGCTCACCGACGTGCGCGAGGCGGTCAGCCAGCTGCGCGAAAGCGGGGCGATCGACCTGGCCGCGGCGCTGCGGCCGCTGGCCGAGCGGGTGCCTTCGCTCGAGATCCACATGGACATGGACGACCCGCTGAGCGTGGAAGACCCCGAGCGCGCGCATGTGTTGCTGCGCTGCACCCAGGAAGTGATCACCAACGCGGTGCGCCATGCCGGCGCCCGCAACCTGTGGATCCGGGTCGAGCGCGAGCACGGGCGGATCGTGATCGACGCCCGCGACGACGGCGTCGGCGGCGAGGTGGAGGACATCCTGCCCGGCAACGGGCTGCGCGGCATGCGCGAGCGCCTGGCGCAGTATGGCGGCGAACTGGACGTGTCGGCACGGCGCGGCGAAGGCTTCCACCTTCGTGCCTCGCTGCCGGTGGCAACCCATATGATGCTGGCCTCCGGGCCGCAAGGAGTGAACTGATGATCCGCGTCTGTCTGGTCGATGACCAAACCCTGGTACGGCAGGGCATCCGTTCGCTGCTGGCGCTGGACGACGGCATCGAGGTGGTGGCCGAGGCCACCGACGGCCGCCAGGCCGTGGAGATGATTCCGCAGGTGGCGCCGGACGTGGTGCTGATGGACATGCGCATGCCGGTGATGTCCGGGCTGGAGGCGCTGCAGACCCTGTCGCGGCTGGGGCAGCTGCCGCCGGCGATCATCCTGACCACGTTCGACGACGACCAGCTGGTGCTGGCCGGGCTCAAGGCCGGCGCCAAGGGCTACCTGCTCAAGGACGTGACCCTGGAGCAGCTGGTCGGCGCAATCCGCACCGTGGCCGAAGGCGGCTCGCTGGTGCAGCCGGCGGTGACCCAGCGCCTGCTGTCCGGGCTGGAGCACATGCGCAACGAGTTCGTCAGCCTCGACCGGCCCGATCCGCTGACCGACCGCGAGACCGAGATCCTGCGGCTGATGGCCAGCGGCTTTTCCAACAAGGAGATCGCCAATTCGCTGGGCGTGGCCGAGGGCACCATCAAGAACCACGTCTCCAACATACTGAGCAAGCTGGGCGTGCGCGACCGCACCCGCGCGGTGCTCAAGGCGTTCGAACTGCAGCTGGTGTGAACGCAAAGCCCGTCGCCGGCCCGGGCCATACGGTCGCGTCCGGTGGCGGGCGCGGTGGCCGGCGAGGCCGACATGGCGGAACCTGCTTTCGAATGAATCTCATGGAACGACTGGTGCGGAGGCCGCCGCTGGAGGGAAAATAACCGGCGTCGTACCCCTCGCCAGCCAGGCCGTCGCATGGCATCGTGCATGGCCCCGGCGGCGCGGCGCCCGCCTTTGCGGCCTTCGACCCGCATGCCTGCACCGGACACGGAAACCGGTGCGCCAAATCCGTCAACAACCTGCGCAAAGCCTGATAGGATGGGGGCTTCGCTTCAATCAACCCGGCCGTGGGATCGGCCCCGGAGACTCCTGAATGACCCGTATTATCGAGTTCCTGATCGCCTTGGGGATCGTGGCTGGCCTGTTCGTCATCATTGGCGTGTGCCTGCCGGGCGAGCGCCATATTTCCGAAAGCATCGAAACCAACCGCAAGATGACGATCGTGTACGACACGGTCAACAGCCTGCGCCGCTTCAAGGACTGGAACCCGCTGGTGCTGCGTGACAAGGGCATCGAGCTGAAGTACAGCGGTCCGGACGCGGGCGTGGGCGCCAGCATGGAGTACAACTCCAAGGACCTGGGCTCGGGCAGCTGGAAGATCACCGACAGCGAGCAGAACAAGCGCGTCGTGATCGCCATCGAGGACCAGACCAAGGGCAAGGACAAGGTCACCACCTTCACCCTGGAGCCGACCGGCAAGAACGACCGCAACGTCAAGATCACCCAGGACTATTCGGTCAACTACGGCTTCGACCTGTTCGGCCGCTACGCCGGCCTGTACGTGAGCCGCCACATCGGCGACGACCTGAAGCTGGGCCTGTCGCGCATGGCCAACATGCTGGCCTCGGTGCCGAACGTCGACTACCGCGCCGCCGAAGCTCCGCTCACCGACCTGAAGCTGGTGGACGTTCCGGTCGAGGACCTGCTGGTGGTCAACGCCGGCAACATCGACCGCAGCAACGAGAGCATCCGCAAGTCGATCCTGGACAACCAGGAGTGGATCAAGCGCGCGATGGAAGCCAACGGCCTTGAGGCCGCCGGCCCGGTGCGCATCGTGACCACCGACTTCGGCGCCGAGAAGTACGCCTTCGACGTGGCCCAGCCGGTCCGCAAGAAGAGCGGCGCCGCCGCTGCCGGCGACAAGAAGGAAGGCGAGGCCGCCAAGGCCGAGGCCGCCCCGGTCGCCAGCGCCGACGGCAAGCTCGACGTCAAGATCCCGTCCGGCAACCCGGTCACCTACGTGCAGGCGGCTGCGCACCGTTCGGCGTTCGCCTCCTACACCGGCCACATGGCGGGCCTGGACGTGGCGCGCAACGCGCTGCGTGCGTGGGCGACCACCGCCGGCTACGAGGTCACCGACCGTCCGTACGAGTCGTGGAAGGGGGGCGTGGACAAGGCCTTCACCACCGACGGCACCTACGACGTGTACTGGTCGGTCAAGTAACCGGCCCGTCGCGGAAGAATGAAGTGATGCACAGAAAACGCGCCGCCCACAGCGGCGCGTTTTTTGTTGCCTGCTGCCTGGAGGCGAGCGGACGCCGGCCCGGGCAGGCGATGCGATCGGCGTCCGCATGTTCATGGCCACGCCGTGGTGGCCGACCAACCGGGGGAAGATGATGCTGGGACTGGAACGGAGGGTGCGCAGACCCTCGGCGCTGGCGTTCTGCGGGGCGCTGCTGGCGGCACTGGCGGTGGGCCTGTCCGCCTATGCTTCGCATGCGGTGAGCGACCCGCTGGCGCAATCCCACCTGGAGACCGCCGCGCTGTATGCCTTCGGCCATGGCGCCGTGCTGGCGGTACTCGGCCCGGCGTCGTTGAATGCCGCCGGGCGCACTGCGCTGTACGTGCTGCTGCTGGGTGTGCTGCTGTTCTCCGGCAGCGTTGCCGGCGGGGCGCTGGGCTGGTGGCCGACGCGCCTGGCCCCGGCCGGCGGTACCGCGCTGATGGCCGGCTGGGTGCTGCTGGCGTTCAGTGCGTTGAGGCGCTGAGCCCGATGCCGCTGCACCGGCGCGGCTTCGACGTGGAGCAGGCGCTGGCGCACCTGCAGCGCCATGACCGGCGCCTGGCCCGCTGGATCGACCGCGTCGGCCCGCTGGATGCGCCGCCGGGATGGCGGCGTCCGTTCGACCCGGTCGATGCACTGGCGCGCGCCATCGTGTTCCAGCAGCTCAGCGGCAAGGCGGCCGCGACCATCGTCGGGCGGGTGGAGGCGGCGATCGACAGCAGGCGCCTGCATGCCGCGACGCTCGCCCGGATCGATGACGCCGGGCTGCGCGCCTGCGGCGTTTCCGGCAACAAGGCGCTGGCGCTGCGCGACCTGGCGCGGCGCGAGCTGGCCGGGGAAATCCCTTCGACCCGGCAGATGGCGTGGATGCATCACGACGCCATCGTCGAGGCGCTGGTACCGGTGCGCGGCATCGGCCGCTGGACGGTGGAGATGATGCTGATGTTCCGGCTCGGGCGGCCGGACATCCTGCCGGTGGACGACCTGGGCATCCGCAAGGGCGCGCAGCGGGTGGATGGCAGCCAGGGGCTGCCCACCCCGCGCGAGCTGCAGGCGCGGGGCCAGTGCTGGGGGCCATATCGCACCTGGGCCAGCCTGTACCTGTGGCGCATCGCCGACCTGGTCGATGCCGGCGGCGCGAAGACCCCGCGCTCGCAGGCGTGAGCGGCCCCGGCGATCGCCGGGCTGGATCGAGGCATCAGCCCCAGGGGCCGCCGTGTGGCGCGGCCGGCGCGTGGCTCACGCAGGCGTGTCGCCGAAGCGCCAGTGCCAGGGCTCGTAGACGATGCCGTGCGGGTTGCCGCGCGGGTAGCTCATGTGGAAGCCGAAACCGCCGGCATGCGCCTGCAGCCAGGCGAAGGCCGCGGTGCGTTCGAACGATTCTTCCGCCGGCGGCTCGCCGGGCGCGCCGATGTCCAGCGCATTGCCGCCGTGGTGCTCGCTGTAGCCCGGCGCGGCATTGACGCTGAGGATCTCCGCCACGCGCTGGCCGCGTGCGAGTTTGCGTTCGAAGATGCCCAACTGGTAATCGTGGCTGCGATAGCCGGAAATCGCATCCAGCGCGATGCCATCGGCCGCGGCGGCGGCGCGCAGGTTGTGCCAGGCGCGAGCGGCGCCGCGGGTCAACCACAGCGCGCGGCGGTAGCGGTCCAGCCCGGCGAAATGCAGGCAGGCCGGTTCCGCGACGCGTGGCAGTCCGCTGTCCGCGGCATAGCGGTGGTCGAGCCCGAGGCGCTGCAGGCGTTCGTCGAGCCGGTCCAGCGGCAGCTGCGTCTCCGCGGGTGGGCCGCAGCGGGGCAGGGCGGTTTCAAGGCGCTGCAGCGCCGCGTCGATGCCCGGCTCGCGGGCCAGGCGTTCGACCATCGGCATCAGCCCTTCCGGGAGCAGCGCGGCCAGGTAGCGCCCGTCGCGTTTGCGGCGCAGCACCGTGCGCGCCCGCGAAAGCAGGCGCGCGTCATGGTTGCTGCGCGCGCGCAGCAGGCCGCCTGGCCACAGTTCGATATCGGGGGTATTGAGCAACAGGCGTGGAGCGGTACGCATGGCGGTAGCTTGGGGCATCGCCGCGGGCCTGTCGATTGCCGGCCCGGTGCCGTGCGCGGCGTGGAAGCCGGGTCTCTACGGCGCGGCGTCGCCGGCCGTCCGCTTCAGCGCATCGAGCAGGGCACGCGGCTGCTCCGGCGACAGCAGCAGCTGCGAGCCGTCGCGCAGCGGCAGCACCAGCACGCGGCTGTGGTCGGTGATCAGGCAGAACGCCTTGCTGCCGTCGCCCATGCGGTAATGGCCGGAACGGAAACCGGGCAGGCCGTAGCCATTGGTCTTGATCGCCGGCTTCAACGCGCGGTGTTCGGCCAGGTCGACGATGCGCGCGCGCTCCAGTTGCAGCGAGCCGATGGCCACGGTGCGGGTATAGAAGGTGGAGCGGACCACCAGGTTGCCGGCATCGAGCGTGATGCGCCTGCGCAGGTAGCCCAGGCTGACCCCCGCGCCGGCCAGCGACAGCAGCGCCGGGCCCAGCCAGGCGCGCGGGCTGGCCAGCTGCGCCAGGCCCTTGTCGCCGATCATGAAGGCCAGCGGCAGCACGGTCGCCGCCAGCAGGATGGCCCACAGGATCAGCAGCGGCATGCCGGTTGGCGGGGCAACCGGGTAGTCCTTCGAAGCGTGTATCGCGGTCGGCATTGCTCGGGTTCCTCCGGGAAAGATCATGGCGCGCCGAGCTTCAGCAGGGGCGCCAGCACGTGCAGCACGATGTCGGCACTGAAATGGGCGAGCATCGCCATCTCCAGCCCGCGTCGCCAGTACAGCCAGCCGCAGACGCAGCCGACCAGCGCGTTGAGCACGACGGTGCGCAGCACGACGATGGCATCCAGTCCCCAGATCTGCGCGGCAGCTGGCAGGTGGCCGACACCGAACAGCACGGCGGCGAGCACGATGGCGACGTGGAAGGCCGCGTTTCCAGGCATGCGCCGGCGCACGCGGGCGACGACCCACAGCATCAGCGTCATCAGGAACAGCCGCAGCTGCAGTTCTTCGGCGATGCCGCCGTAGAACGAGGCCAGTAGCCCATTGAACGCCGACACGCTGGCGGCGGTGGCTGCGGGTGGGTTGACCATCGTGGGCAGCCACGGGTCGATCCAGTGTGCGCACAGCAGCACCAGCGCGCCCGCGGCGATGCCGGGCAGGATCGCCTGCAGGGGCGCGGGCCGCTGGAACGTGGCGTTGCCGCTGCCGCCGCACCAGCGCTGCAGCAAGGGCGCGCCGAGGCCAAGGCGGTGGCCCATGCGCAGGCCCAGCAGCGACAGCGCGCCGAGCAGTACGAAGGCCTGCAGCGCCTGCGCGGTCACCAGCACGGACAGCGGCAGCGGGATGCGTTCCAGCTTCTCCGGCATGAGCTGCTGCAGGTAGGGGAACAGTCCGGCCGTGGCCAGTGCCGCGGCCAGCCCGAGCACGCCGGCCATCTTCAGGTCGATCTTCCACGGTGGCGTTGCCACCCTGGGGATCATGGCTGGGCCTTCACCCAGCGGGCGATGTCGTCGATCAGCGCGGTATCGACATGGCCCGGCCTGCGGTATTCGTCCAGCGTGCCCTTGCCTTCGCCGGCGATGCCCAGGTGGTTGAGCGCGGGGTAGAGGTGGAAACGGTAGCGCGGCCCCTGCAGTCCCTGTTTCCAGCGCTGCCAGTCGGTATCGACCACCTGGAAGTCGCGGCCGCCCTGCAGCAACAGCACCGGGAGTCTGCTGTCGCGCGCATCGGCCACCGGGTCGATGCGTTCAAGCTGCTGCCAATAGTGGCCGGGCAGCTCCAGCAGCTTCGCCGCGGGATCGTGGCGCACCTTGGCGATGGCCGCATCCAGCGTGTCCAGGTGCGCCTGTTCCTCGGCGCTGATGCTGCCGTCGAGATCGGCCAGGTAGCGGTTCTGCTCGCCCAGCAGGTCGAGGATCGGGCGCGCCGGCGCTGCCAGCAGGATCAGCCCGGCCACCTTGCCCTGGCTCCTGGCGGCGATGCGGCCGGCCAGCAGGCCGCCCTGGCTGTGGCCGAGCACGTGGATGCGGTCGTGGGCGATGGCGGTATTGCCGGCCAGCGCGGCGACCGCGGCGACGGCATCGTCGGTGGTTTCGTCATCGATGCCGAACGTGCCGCTGAAATCCTGCGGCCGCGCCCGGGTGCGCTTGTCGTAGCGCAGCGAGGCGATGCCCTGTGCGGCCAGGCCGCGGGCGATGTCGAGGAACGGGCGGTTGCCGCCGATGGTCTCGTCGCGGTCCTGCGGGCCGGAGCCATGCACCAGTACCACCGCGGGGAACGGGCCCTTGCCCCGCGGCAGGTTCAGCGTGCCCGGCAGTCCGGGCTTGCCCGACGCCAGCGCAGGCAGGGTGATGGCCTGTTCGCTGAAGGACGCATCAGCGGCCGGCGGTGGCGGTGGCGGCGGCGGGGGCTGCACCAGGAAGCCGGCGATGCGGTCGTCGCTGTCCAGCACCACGCGCGCCAGCACGTTGTCGCGTGCGTAGGCCAGCGGGATGACCACGATGCGGAAGCCGTCGGCTTCGCTGACGCTCGCTTCGCCGCGCGCGCCCGCCGCGCCCAGCAGCGCGGGCAGCGATTCCCACACGGCCTTGAGCTTGTCGGCAGGGACCGCGGCCTTCATCTGCGGCGAGAACGTGGCCTCGGCCGCGGCGTACTGGCCGGCGTCGAGCTGGTCGAGCAGGCGCGTGGCCAGCGCGGTGGGAGAATCGGCGGCCGCTGCGCTGGCCGTGGCCGCGATCGCCACGGCGGCGATCCATGCCTGCAGGCGCTTCATCTCAGGCTTCCTTCTTGAAGACCAGGGTCGGCGAGGAGATGGTGGGCGTGGCGTGCACCACGTTGACCAGTTCCCAGCCGAGCCGGCCGTGCCGGTCCAGTTCTTCCTGCAGCGTTTCCATCTTGAAGTCGCCGAGCATGCCGGTCTTCACTTTGACGACGAGATACTTCCATTGCGTACTCATGGTTCTTCCTCGGTGGATTCGTTCCTGGGTGCGGGCAGCCGCCCGGCCTTGCGCAGCGCATCGCGTATCACATACTCGATCTGCGCGTTGAGGCTGCGCAGTTCGTCGTCGGCCCAGCGCTGCGCCGCCGCCAGTACGTCGGCGTTGATGCGCAGCGGGTAGGCCTTCTTCTCGCTCACCGGCGTCCCGTCCCCACCGGTGCGCGGCGCAGGTGCAGGACCAGCGCCACGCCCAGCGCGTTGACCACCACCACCAGCGCGATCACCACGGCATAGGTGGCCATGCGGTTGCCGGCGGCCAGGTAGAGGCCGATGGCGCCCAGGAACAGGCTCAGCGCGATCAGCGCCCAGCGCAGCCCGAGGCCGCGCGAGTGGCGGCTGCCGTCGCGGCTGCTCCAGGCGGCGATGCCCAGGGCGGGCAGGCCGGTGAGGGCGACGATCAGCGCGGCGAGCAGGTCATTCATCGACGGTGCCTCAGTACAGCGAGCCGGTATTGACCACCGGCTGGGTGCCGCGGTCCGAGCACAGCACGGTGAGCAGGTTGCCGACCATCTGCGCCTTGCGTTCCTCGTCCAGCGCGACCAGGCCGCTCTTCTGCAGTTCGGCCAGGGCCATCTCGACCATGCCCACCGCGCCGGCGACGATGCGCTGGCGCGCGGCGATCACCGCGTTGGCCTGCTGCCGCTGCAGCATCGCCTGGGCGATTTCCGGGGCGTAGGCCAGGTGGCTGATGCGCGCGTCGAGCACCTGCACGCCGGCATCGGCCAGGCGCTCGGCCAGCTCGTCCTTCAGGTGCTGGGAGATCTCGCTGGCATGGCTGCGCAGCGACAGCTGGCCTTCCTCGTGCTGGTCGTAGGGGTAGCTGGTGGCCATCGCGCGCAGCGCCGACTCGGACTGGATGTGCACGAAGCTCTCGTAGTCGTCGACGTTGTAGACCGCCTCGGAGGCGTCCACCACTTGCCACACGATCACCGCGGCGATCTCGATCGGCGAGCCGTCCAGCTCATTGACCTTGAGCTTGCCGCTCTCGAAGTTGCGCACGCGCTGGCTGACTTTCTTCTTGGTGAAGAAGGGGTTGTTCCAGCGCAGGCCGTTGTCCTTGACCGTGCCCACGTACTTGCCGAACAGGCTCACCACCGCGGCCTGGTTGGGCTGGACCATGTACAGCCCGCAGCTCAGGAGCAGGCCGGTGACCGCCAGCAGCAGCCCGCTGAGGACCAGCATGCCGGCCCCGCTGGCCCCGGACTTGGCCAGTACCACCGCGTAGACCAGGGCGGCGGCGCCGGCCAGCATCAACAGCAGCGAGCCCAGCAGGCTGGGGATGCCGGGCAGGGAACCGAGGGCTTTCTCTTTCATGGCGCGTCTTCCGTGGTGGTTGTGATGAAAGATATCAAATTGATATCAACATGCAAGAGGAGGGCGGCCACCCGCCGCGGCTAGAATGTGCGCCCCGTTCCCGTCCGGATCCGCCCGATGACCTCGCTTGGTACCCCGCTGTCGCCTTCCGCCACCCGCGTGCTGCTGCTCGGTTCGGGCGAACTGGGCAAGGAAGTGGCGATCGAACTGCAGCGCTTCGGCGTGGAAGTGATCGCCGTGGACCGCTATGCCGATGCCCCGGCGATGCAGGTCGCGCACCGCAGCCATGTGATCGACATGCTCGACCCGCAGGCGCTGCGGGCGGTGATCGCGCGCGAACAGCCGCACCTGGTGGTGCCCGAGATCGAGGCCATCCACACCCCGACCCTGGTGGAGCTCGAGGCCGCGCAGGGCCTGCGGGTGATCCCCACCGCGCGCGCCGCGCGCCTGACCATGGACCGCGAGGGCATCCGCCGCCTGGCGGCCGAGACCCTGGGCCTGCCGACCTCGCCGTACCGCTTCGTCGACACCGAGGCCGAGTACCGCGCCGCGGTGCAGGCCATCGGCCTGCCGTGCGTGGTCAAGCCGGTGATGTCGTCCTCGGGCAAGGGCCAGAGCACGGTGCGCGGCGAGGCCGATATCGGCCCGGCCTGGGACTACGCGCAGACCGGTGGCCGCGCCGGTGCCGGGCGCTGCATCGTCGAGGGCTTCATCGATTTCGACTACGAAATCACCCTGCTTACCGTGCGCCACGCCGGCGGCACCGCGTTCTGCGCGCCGATCGGCCACCTGCAGCGCGACGGCGATTACCGCGAAAGCTGGCAGCCGCAGGCGATGTCGGCCACCGCGCTGGCGCGCGCGCAGGCGGTGGCGCGCGCGATCACCGACGACCTCGGCGGCTGGGGCGTGTTCGGGGTCGAGTTGTTCGTGAAGAACGACGAGGTGTGGTTCAGCGAAGTCAGCCCGCGCCCGCACGACACCGGACTGGTGACGCTGGCGTCGCAGGAGCTGAGCGAGTTCGCGCTGCACGCGCGCGCCATCCTCGGCCTGCCGGTCGGTGCCGGCGACAGCGGGGTGATCGGCCACCACGGCCCGTCGGCGTCGTGCGCGCTGCTGGCGCAGGGCAATGGCGTGCCGTTCTTCAGCAACGTGGCCGATGCGCTGGCGCACCCGGAGTCGGCGCTGCGCCTGTTCGGCAAGCCGGTGGTGCAGGGCCAGCGCCGTGTCGGCGTCACCCTGGCCCGTGCCGCGGACGTGGACCAGGCCCGCGCCATCGCCCGCGACGCGGCCGCGGCCATCGGCATCGCGCTGCGCTGACCTGCCGGCCCGCGCGGCAACGGAAAACGCCGGCGGTCGCCGGCGTTTTTTTCAGCCCCTGCTACTTTCGGGCAGGCTCAGCGCACGTCCACCCATACCAGGTGGTGGTCGCTGCCGTCGGCGATCGCGGCTTCCGGGGTGCCGGCCGCGGGCCAGAACACGCCGCCGTCGAGATAGCTGAAACCGGTCGAAGGCAGCACGTAATCCAGCCGCATGGTGCCCGAGCGCGGGCCGAAATCGCCGGTGGCATGCTGCGGCGCGCCGCGGCGCACGATGCCTTTTTCCGCATACGCCAGGCTGGTCTGCTCGCCGCCGGGGCTGGCCGGGGTCGGGTAGCGCAGTACCCGCGGGTGCTCCAGCAGTTCCAGGATGGCGTCATGGCGGCCATCGCCATCGGCGGGGTCGTTGTTGAGGTCGCCGACGATCACGAAGCGCGCATCCGCGGCCAGCCCGCCGCAGCGGCCCTGGTCGTCGCACAGCCACGGCGCGTCGCCGCCGTCGAGGTATTCCTTCCACAGCCGCAGTTCGTCATGGTTGCGCGCGGCGTTGCGCTTTTCCCGGCCGTCGAACACCGGCGGCGTCGGGTGCGAGGCCAGCACGTGCACCGTGCCCAGCGGGGTACGCACCGGCACGTCCCAGTGCGACTTGGACGAAAGCCGCAACTGCGACCAGACCGCGTCGTTCCAGAACGGCTTGCCGGTGTCCGGGTCGAGCGGGCGGGTCGCGCCGGGCAGCGTGCTCCACTTCAGCCGCTGGAAGCTGCGCACGGCGGCGCTGTCGATCGGGTACTTCGACAACACCAGCATGCCGTACTGGCCCGGGTGCAGGCCGTAGCCCCAGGCATCGTTGCCGCGTTCGCGGCCCTTGCCGCCGACGCTGCCGTTGTTGTCCAGGTCCAGTCCGCTGGGCACGCCGGTGTTGACCGGGGCCAGGTAGCGATACGGATAGCGCAGCGCCTCGCCGCCGCCGACCTGCGCGGTTTCCAGGTAGCGCTGCTGGAACAGGTCCGCGGCGCGATGGGCCTCGTCGAAATCGAACTCGTTGAGCAGCACCAGGTCGGGACGGACGCGCTGCAGCACCGCGGCGATCTTGCGCGCATGCGCGCTGTCGCCTTCCAGTTCGCGGATCAGGCCGCCGGCGCCGTCCGAATACAGCGAGGTGTTGTAGGTCGCCAGCCGCAGCTGGGGAGTGGCCGGCGCTGCCGGGGCGGTGGCCGGGGCAGTGCTGGTGCAGGCGGTGCCGAGCATCGTCAGGGCCAGGAGCAGGGTGTGTTTGTTCATGGCGGCATTCTCGCACCCGGGCGATGAAGCCGGGATGGCAATGCCGCTGCCCGGGGGGCGTGCTAGGGGATGGGGGCGGTGCCGGTGTCCACGTCGAGCCAGCGCCTGCCATCGAAGCTCTCCAGCGGGCGGTAGCGGCGCTTGTAGTCCATCTTGCGGTGGCCGTCGATCCAGTAGCCCAGGTACAGGTGGGGGACCCGGCAACGCTGCGCCCAGTCGATCTGCTGCAGGATCGCGTAGGTGCCCAGCCCGCGCCCGCGTTCATCCGGATCGAAGAACGTGTAGACCGCCGACAGGCCCAGCGGGGTGACGTCGGTGACGGCCACCGCCAGCAGCCGGCCACGCCGGCCGGGGGTACCCGGGGCGCGGATCTCGAGGAAGCGCCCATGCGACCAGCCGCCGATCAGGAACTGGTCGAACTCGTGCGGGCCATGGTCGTCCATGCCGCCCTTGGCATGGCGTGCGGCCAGGTAGCGCCGGTACAGCGCGAACTGCTCGTCGGTGCGTGCGGCCGGCAGCACCCGGCAATCGAGGTCCTGGTTGCGCGCCAGGCAGCGGCGCTGGCTGCGGTCGGGTGCGAAGCGGTCCACCGGCACCCGCACCGGCACGCAGGCCCGGCACTGCTGGCAGTGCGGGCGGTAGACCAGGTCGCCGGAGCGGCGGAAGCCCCAGCCCAATGCCATCGGGTAGAGCTCGCCGAGGCGGCTGTCCTGCGGGTCGAGCACCAGGTCGCGCGCGCGCCGCTCCGGGAAATAGCCGCAGGGGTGCTCGCCGGTCTGGAACAGGCGCAGTTCTTCGTGGGAGTCGCCATGCAGGGCCATGACCACAGCATAGCGGCCGGCGGTCTCAATACATGCGTCCGGCAGCACTGCATGAACGGGGACGGGCTGTCTGCGCCATGAACATCCCCGGCACCGGCGTCAACGCGCGCGGCCGACAGGCGTTGATTGCCATGAGGACGCAGCCGCTGCGCCCGATTTCCCACCACCGGAGCCAGACCATGACCCACCGCAAACCCCTGATCCTGCTGGCCGTACTGCTGGCCGCTTCCGCCACCGGCGCCACCCTGGCCGCCACCGCGCCCACGCAGAAGCCGGGCCCGGCACGGCTGGATGCCAACGGCGACGGCGCGATCGACCGCCAGGAAGCCGCCGCGCACCCGCGCCTGGCGCAGCGTTTCGACGAACTGGATGCGAACAAGGACGGCAGGCTGTCGCGCGAGGAAATGCCGCGCCGGCATGCCCGCGGCGGCGACGGCCACCGCGGCATGGGCGGCCACCCGCGCGGGCACGGCGGCCACGGCTTCATGCGGATGATGGACAGCGACCACGACGGCCGCGTCAGCAGCGCCGAGTACCAGGCCTTCTTCCAGCGCATGGACGTCAACAAGGACGGCTTCATCGACCAGGCCGACCGTGACGCGCGCGCCAAGCAGCGCCGCGAGGAATGGTTCCGCAATGCCGATACCGACAAGGACGGCAAGCTGAGCCCGGCCGAACTGGAAGCTGCCCGCGCCAAGATGGGCACGCGCGGTCCGCGCCCGATGCAGGGGCCGGCGGCCAAGTGAGCCAGCGCCGATGAAACAGAGCCCCGCCATCGCGCGGGGCTCTGCTTTTACCGCCCGCCGCATTGGCCGCGGGCGCGGCGGTCAACGCGCGAGCAGCACGTACAGCACCGCGGCGACCACCAGCACGCTGGACACGGCCACCGCGCTGCGGCCGAACAGGCTGTTGTACAGGCGCGTAGGGCCGCTGCGGCCGTGGCGGGCGGCATCGCGGGCAAGCATCGGGCCCATGATCCGCGGCAGCGTCACCAGGTACTGGTAGTTGATCGCGCACATACCCACCAGCAGCGTCGCCAGCGACACCACCAGCCCCAGGTGCAGCACCACCACCAGCAGCGTGCTCCCGCAGAACAGCGCGGCGGTGGCGGTGTGCAGGCGCATGAAGCGCTGTACCTGTGCGCGCTCGGCGGCCGATTCGGCGTAGTGCAGCAGGTACAACCCGCCCACCCAGGCGGCCGCGGTGCCGCCGATGGTGGCGCCCAGGGCCAGGCCGAAGTTGAAGCCATCGGCCATCAGCGTGTTGGCCAGCATGCCGACGGAACCGCCCGCCGCACCGCCGCCCACGGCGCTGGCGCCCATGCCGCCGGCGCCGAGCTTGCCCGCGCCGGCCAGGCCGGCGCTGCTGCCGATCACCACGGCGCTGGCGGTGCCGGGCGCGGCCACCATCAGCAGCGAGCCGATGGTGGCGGCGAACGCGGTGCCCGGCGCGCTGCTGCGCGCGAACTCGCCGAAGCGACGCAGCATTTCCTCGCGCACGGTGGCGCGCGCGCGCGACAGGCGCTTGCGCACCGCCGCGTCGCTCAATCCCAGCAGCGCGGCGACCTGTTGCGAACTCTGGCCCTCGCGGTAGAACAGCAGCAGTGCCTCGCGGCTGTCCTCGGGCAGGGCGGAGATGATTTCCTCGGCGACCAGTTCCTCCTCCACCCGCGCCATGGTTTCGGCGGCATCGGGGGTGGGGTCGGCGGCCATGCCGATGGCGATCTCGGCCGCCTGGCCGCTGAGCGGGCGGTTGCGGTTGGCGCGCAGCCAGTCGCGGGCGAGATTGCGGGTGATCTGCCGCAGCCAGGGCAGGAAACTGGAGGGGTTGTTGAGCTGGTTGAGCTGTTGCCAGGCCTTGATGAAGGCTTCCTGGGCGATGTCCTCGCTGGCCTGCACGTCGCGGGTGATGGCCAGGGCGATGGCGGTCACCGTGTTCTGGCAGGCCACCACGATGCGCCCGTAGGACTGGGTGCAGCCACCGCGGGCGGCGGGCAGTTCGCGGTGCAGCAGGGATTCGAGCGTGGCAGCGGTCATGGGCGGCTCCCGGTGGTCTGCAGCACAGGACGGAGCCCGCCGGCCGATGTGACTGCCCGCTTGCCGGTCAGGGCTTCGGCGGCGGCGGCGGCGTGGCCGGTGCCGGCTGGCTGGGCTGGATGCGTACGCGGAAGCCGTCACTGCTGTCCTGGGCCGGTGCCGGCTGCACCTGCGGCGCGGGTGCCGGTGCGGCCGGCGGTGTGGCGCGGTGGCGCAGCATGATCACCAGGGCCACACCGGCGATCACCAGCAGCAGGGCGATGCGGATGCGCCAGGCCCAGCCGCGGCCGCCGGACTGCGCCGGAGCGTCGCGGAACGCGTAATCGGCGACCGGATGGTCGCGGCGGGTGGTATCGAGCAGGCGGGCATCGCGCAGGATCTCGCGGGCGCGCGGCTGGTCGTCGGCGCGCACCACCCACACCGTGGGCAGCTGGCTGTCGTCCTTCTTGTCCAGGTAACTGAACTGGCCGCGGCGCCTGCTCTGGTACGAGCGGCCGTTGGTGAGGCGGACCTCGATGCCGGCCTCGCGCAGCAGATTGGCCACGCCTTCGGCGTTTTCCACGCGCTGGCTGGAGAAAATCTTGCGCATGCTTACTCCCCGCCGCCTTCGCCGGCCGCCGGCGCGACCCGGATCAGCCCTTCCTGCGCGGTGCTGGCCACCAGCACGCCCTGGCGGGTGAAGAACTGGCCCCGCGCCAGGCCGCGCGCATCCTGCGCGCTGGGGCTGTCGAGCGAGTACAGCAGCCAGTCGTCCACCCGGAACGGGCGGTGGAACCAGATGGCATGGTCGAGCGAGGCCATCTGCACGTGCGGCTGGTAGTAGCTGATGCCGTGCGGGAAGGTCGCGGTGCCCAGCAGGTGGAAATCCGAGGCGTAGGCCAGCAGCGCCTGGTGCAGTTCCGGCGCGTCGCCGACGCGTTCGTTCAGGCGCATCCACACCTGGTGGTAGGGCGGGCGCTTGGGCGGATCGAGTTCGTCGCGCGGGTAGACGTGGCGGAATTCGAACGGGCCGCCGCGCGAGAGCCAGCGCTGTACCTTCACCGGCAGCCGCTCCAGCACTTCCGGCGGCAGCGGGCGGTTGGGCTCGATGTCTTCGGGCTGCGGCACCTCGGGCATCTTGTGCTGGTGCTCGGCGCCGCGCTCGGCCTGCTGGAACGATGCCGCGCAGAAGAAGATCACCTTGCCGTGCTGGATCGCGGTAACCCGGCGCACCGAGAAGCTGCCACCGTCGCGGGTACGGTCGACGTCGTAGATGATCGGGTGGTCGATGTTGCCGGCGCGCAGGAAATAGGCGTGCAGCGAATGCACGTGGCGGCCGTTGTCGATGGTGGCCTGGGCGGCGGCCAGCGCCTGCCCCAGCACCTGCCCGCCGAACACGTACTTGGTGCCGATGTCGCGGCTCTGGCCCCGGAACAGGTTGTCCTCCAGCCGCTCCAGCGACAGCAGGTCGATCAGTTCGGGTACCACGGGGTCGGCGTTGGGGAGCAAGACGGCGGGCCTGGGTTTCGACAGGCGGCGATTATAGCGGCCGGGGCCCGGCGGCCACGGGGTCGCCGTGCATAGCCTCAGGCCTTGCCCAGCTTCGCCGCCAATGCCTGCAGCGCTGCCTGGGCGTCGGCCGAGTACCAGGCCTCGACGAAGCGCTCCAGCTGGATGTGCTGCGGCTGCATCGCCTCGTGCAGGTCGGCGCGGGCGATGGCGCGGGTCTGCAGCATCGGCTGCCGCGGCAGCTTCAGCTGCGCCTGCAGCCAGGCCAGCGCGCGCGCGACCACGGCATCGGCGCCGTCGGCCAGTTCGTCCACCAGCCCGATCTCCAGCGCGCGCTCGGCGCTGACCAGTTGCCCGCCCGCCAGCAGCACCCCGGCCCGGTGCGCACCGACCACGCGCCGCATCAGGCGCTGGATGCCTTCCGGCGCGACCAGTCCCACCTGCACCTCGTTCAGGCCGATCAGGTACGGCTTGGCGGGGTCGGCGCTGCGCGCCATCACCCGGTAGTCGCAGCACAGCGCCAGCACGCAGCCGCCGGCCGGGGAGTGCCCGGTCAACGCGGCCACCACCGGGATGCGGCTGTCGGCCAGCGTGCGCGCGGCGCCGAAGAACGCCTGCCAGCTGTCCATCAGCCGCTGCCGGTCCTCGCCATGGCGCAGCAGGTAGGGCACGTCCATGCCGCCGGTGAAGACGCGCTCGCTGCCGGACAGCACCACGCCCTGCACGTCCTCGGCCATGGCCTGGTTCATCGCCGCGATGAGCGCGCGGCACAGCTCGGTATCCAGCGCGTTGACCGGCGGCCGTGCCAGCCGCAGTTCGCGGACGGGGCCGTGGTTGATCGTGTCGATGAGCGTTGTCATGCTGCGGCCTCGAATTACGGCAGGGAGTCGATGGTCCGATGATAACCAAACCATTCGCGTGCGTACTGTTGGCGGTCGCGGGCGTCGCCGCCAGCGCCGTGGCGCAGGCCGCCCCATCCCCGTGCGTGCGCCTGGACGGCGGCTGGATCCGCTTCCCGGCGATGGCGCACATGGCCGGTGGCTTCGGTCGCATCGACAACGCCTGCAAGGCGGACGTGGCGGTGACCGCGGTGCGCAGCCCGGCGTTCAAGGACGTGTCCCTGCATGAGACCACGCTGGTCGATGGCGTCAGCCGCATGCGCGCGATCGAACGCCTGCCGGTCGCGGCGGGCAAGGGCGTCGAGCTCAAGCCCGGCGGCCTGCACCTGATGCTGATGGACGGCACCGGTCCGTTGCGCGAGGGCCAGCGCGTGCCGTTGTCGCTGGTCCTGTCCGATGGCACCGAGGTGCAGGGCGAACTGGTGGTGCGCAAGCCCTGAGCCGCCCGGCCGCAACGGCCCGGGCCCCGGGCGAACGGGCGGGTTGCCGCGCGTCCGCCATGGCCTGGCCGCGGTGGGAGCGGGGCTTGATGCGCCTTCGCGGTAAAATGCGCCGATTCCCACTTTCCCGCTCCTCATGACCGTCCGCACCCGCTTCGCTCCCAGTCCCACCGGCTACCTGCACATCGGTGGCGCCCGTACCGCGCTGTACTGCTGGCTGGAGGCCCGCCACCGCGGCGGCGAATTCGTGCTGCGCATCGAGGACACCGACCGCGAGCGCAGCACCCAGGCGGCGATCGACGCGATCCTGGAAGCGATGGACTGGCTGGGCCTGGACTATGACGAAGGCCCGGTCTACCAGACCGACCGCGTGGCCCGCTACAAGGAAGTGGCCGAGCAGCTGATCGCCGCCGGCAAGGCCTACTACGCCTACGAGACCCGGGAAGAGCTCGATGCCATGCGCGAGGCCGCGATGGCCCGGCAGGAGAAGCCGCGCTACAACGGCGCCGCGCGCGACCTGGGCCTGCCGTTCAAGGACGACCCGAACCGCGTGATCCGCTTCAGGAACCCGCTCGACGGCAGCGTGGTATTCGACGACCTGATCAAGGGCCGCATCGAGATCGCCAACAGCGAACTGGACGACATGGTGATCTTCCGTCCGGACGGCTACCCCACCTACAACTTCGCGGTGGTGGTGGACGACTGGGACATGGGCATCACCGAGGTCATCCGCGGCGACGACCACATCAACAACACCCCGCGCCAGATCAACCTGTACCAGGCCATCGGCGCGCCGGTGCCGAAGTTCGGGCACATGCCGATGATCCTCGACGAGCAGGGCGCGAAGCTGTCCAAGCGCACCGGCGCGGCCGACGTGATGCAGTACAAGGACGCCGGTTACCTGCCCGATGCGCTGCTGAGCTACCTGGCGCGCCTGGGCTGGTCGCATGGCGACCAGGAGCTGTTCAGCCGCCAGGAGCTGATCGACCTGTTCGACGTGAAGAACTGCAACTCCAAGGCCTCGCGCCTGGACATGGCCAAGCTCGGCTGGGTCAACCAGCACTTCCTCAAGACCGAGGCGCCGGAGCGCATCGTGCCGCACCTGGTCTACCAGCTGGAAAAGCTGGGCCTGGACCTGGCCGCCGGCCCGGCGCCGGTGGACGTGGTCATCGCCCTGCGCGAGCGCGTGCAGACGCTGAAGGAAATGGCCGAAAAGGCGGTGGTCTGGTACCGGCCGCTGACCGAGTACGACGAGGCGGCCGTGGCCAAGCACTTCAAGGCCGGCGCCGAACTGGCGCTGGGCAAGGCGCGCGAGCTGCTGGCGGCGCTGCCGCAGTGGACCGCCGAGAGCGTCGGCGTGGCCCTGCACGACACCGCCGCGGCGCTGGAGACCGGCATGGGCAAGGTCGCACAGCCGCTGCGCGTGGCCATCACCGGCACCCAGGTCAGCCCGGACATCTCGCACACGGTGTACCTGGCCGGCCGCGACGAAGCCTTGAAACGCATCGACGCCGCACTCATCAAGGTCCCGAAGGGTTGATCCCGCCGAGGCAGACATGACCGGACACGAGCACAGCTGTACCGCCCCCCACCACCACGTCGACGACGCGGCGGACTTCATCGCGGTGGTCGAACGGGTGTGCCGCGAGCGCGGACTGCGGCTCACGCCGATCCGCGCCAACGTGCTGCGGCTGATCGCCGAAGCCGGCAAGCCGGTCAAGGCCTACGAACTGCTGGACTGGGTGCGCGAGGGCAAGGGCGTGGGCGCCGATGCCCCGCCCACCGTGTACCGCGCGCTGGATTTCCTGATGGCCAACGGCTTCGTCCACAAGCTGTCCTCGGTCAACTCCTTCGTCGCCTGCCACCACCCCAGCAGCAACCAGCATTCGGTGCCGTTCCTGATCTGCGACCGCTGCCACAGCGCGGTCGAGCTGGAGGACCGCGACATCGTCCGCCAGCTCGAAAACCGCGCCCGCGAACTGGGCTTCAAGCCGCAGGCGCAGACCCTGGAAGTGCACGGGTTGTGCGCCGACTGCGCGGGCTGAGCGCGTGGCAGCCGCGGGAGCCCGTCCCGCGCCTTATTTCCCCGGTTGCCCCACGGGGTAGACGACCTCGCCGTCCTTGATCGTCTGCAGCACCTTGATGGTGTGCAGCCGGGCCGGCGCGATGGTCAGCGGATTGTCCGAGAGCACCACCAGGTCGGCGCGCTTGCCGGTTTCGATCGATCCCTTGCGGTCCTGCTCGGCATACTGCCGCGCAGCCCACAGGGTGATGGACTTGAGCGCCTGTTCCGGCGTCACCCGCTGTTCCGGGCCGAGCACGCGCCCGCTGCGGGTGGTGCGGTTGACCGTGGCGTCCAGCACCCGCATCGCATCGGGGAACACCACCGGCGCATCGTGGTGCGAGGTGAACACCATGCCCGCATCCAGTACCCAGCGCGTGGGCGAGATGTTCTCGGCGCGTTCCGGACCGAGTACCGAATCGCGGTGCCAGTCGCCCCAGTAATAGGTGTGCATCGGGAACAGCGAGGGGAAGATGCCGAGCCGGCGCAGTTCGCCCACCTGGTCGCGGCGCAGGGTCTGGCCGTGGATCAGCACCGGCATCAGCTGCCTGCCCGGGTGCGCGGCTTCGGCCGCGGCCACAGCGTGGATGAACTGGTCGATGGCGGCATCGCCGTTGGCATGCGCCAGCACCTGCCAGCCATGGTCCCAGGCCTTGCCGATCAGCTCGTTCGCCTGCGCGTCGGTGTAGGCGGGGTAGCCGGCGTAATCGGCTTTCTCGCCCGCGGGCACTTTGTAGTACGGCTGGCTCAGCCAGGCGGTCTTGCCCTGCGGCGAGCCATCCAGGCTGATCTTGACCCCGCCGATGCGGAAATGGTCGATGTAGTCGGGGCCGTAGTACGGGCCGCGCATGGCCGGGCTGTCCAGGGCCACGTGGATGTCGGGATAGGCGACGACGTCGATCTTGAGCCTGCCGGCCTTGCCGGCCAGCGGCAGCATCGCCAGGGTGCCGGCATCGGTCTTGCCGTCCTGTGCAGTGGTGTAGCCGTACTTCATGTACAACGCCTGGCCGGCCTCGAACATCGCCATGGCCTGTTCCAGGCTGAGCGTGGGCATCAGCCTGGCCAGGGCCAGGCTGTGCGCGCTCTCCTCGAGCACGCCGTCGGGAACGCGGCTGCCGGGCTCGCGGCGGATCACCCCGCCGGCGGGGTCGGGGGTGTCGGCGGTGATGCCGGCCTGCTCCAGCGCCTTGCTGTTGTAGGCCCCCAGGTGCCCGGACTGGTGCATCAGGATGACCGGGATGTCAGTGGCGATGGCATCCAGTTCGGTGCGCGTCGGGTGGCGCTTTTCCGCCAGCTGCGAGTCGTCGTAACCGAAGCCGATCAGTATCGGGCGGCCGCCGGGCACGGTGTCGGCGGCACGGTAGCTGCGCATGATCCGCTGCAGCGCGGGGATCGAATTGCCTTCGCCGTCGGGCGCGGGCAGCAGGTTGGCCGACAGCGCCTGCAGGCCGACGCCGGACACATGCCCGTGGCCGTCGATGAAGCCCGGGACCAGGGTATGGCCGTGCAGGTCCACCTGGCGCGCGTGCGGGCTGAAGGCGCGCGCGGCCTTGCGCGAGCCGACGAAGGCGATGTCGCCGTCGCGCACCACCACCGCCTCGGCCTGCGGCTGCCGGTCATCGAGGGTGATGATCGGTCCGCCCGAGTACAGCGTGTCCGCCGCATCGGCGGTGCCATGCAGTGCCGCCAGGATCGGCAGGGCCAACAGCAGTTTCATGGGTGCGCTCCATAGCCACGGACGATGCCCGGAGCTTAGCGCGTGGCGTGCCAGCGCAAGGTGAGCGTGGCGTCGCCGCGTGGGCGTCAGGGCCTGCCGCTGCCCATGCCGGGCGCGGCGGCCGTATCCACGTCCACCACCACCGACATGCCCGGTCGCAGGCGTGCGGCCAGGGGCTGGCCGGCATCGATGGCGATGCGTACCGGCAGCCGCTGCACGACCTTGGTGAAGTTGCCGCTGGCGTTGTCTGGCTTGAGCACCGCGAACTCCGAGCCGGTGGCCGGGGCGATCTGCTCGACATGGCCGCGCAGGCGCTGGCCCTGGAATGCATCGACGCTGAAGGTCGCCGGCTGGCCGATGGTCATCTTCCAGGTCTGGCCTTCCTTGAAGTTGGCCACGATCCAGGGGGCGTCCGGCACCAGGAACAGCAACTGGGTGCCGGCGGTGACGTACTGGCCCAGCCGCACCGAGGCCTCGGACAACTGGCCATCACGCGGGGCGCGGACCACGGTGTTGTCCAGGTCGATCCGTGCCAGTTCCAGCGCCGCCTGCGCACTGGCGACCCTGGCCTCCAGCCCCTGCCGCGCGACACGCGTGGCGGTGAGGTCTTCCTCGGCGATGCGGATGGCCGCCTGCGACTGCGCCACGCCGGCGCTGGCCGCCTGCGCGCTGGCGCGCAGCTTGTCGCGGTCGCTGCTGGATACCAGCTGTTGCGCGGCCAGGGTTTCGTAGCGCTGCAGCTCGGTGCCGGTGCGCTGCCGTTCGGCCTGGCCGGCTGCCAGGTTGGCCCGCGCCGAAGCGATCTGCGCACGGTTCTGCGCCTGGCTCTGGACGGAGTTGGCCAGTTGCGCGCGTGCCTCGGCCAGCGCCGCCTCGGCCTGCTCGACCTTCTGCCGGTAGCTGCGGTCGTCGATGCGCAGCAACGGCTGGCCGCGCTTGACGCGGTCGAAGTCCCTGGCCAGCACCTCGGTGACATAGCCGCTGACCTGTGGCGCCAGCACCGTCACCTGCCCGCGCACATAGGCGTCGTCGGTATGCACGTGGTCGCTGGTGAACGGCCACAGCTGCCAGGCGCGCAGGATCAGGGTCAGCCCGACCAGGGCGATGACCACCATCACCACCACGCTGGCGCGGCTGGGGGTGTTGTATTTGGAGATCGGCGCCGATGCCGATGCCGCGGCGGCTTCGCCATCGCTGGCGTCGGTGATCTGCGCGTTGCCGCTGCCGGGGTTTTCCTGTGTATTGCTCATGTCGGTCGCTTCGTCTGCAGCGTCGCGGCCGTGGCCGGTCGCATCGCTTTTCTTACGGTGGGGTTGCGGAACAGCACTTCCAGCAGCAGCCAGCCGAGGAAGCCGATCGCCAGCCAGCCGCTCAGCGCGAACACGTCGTTGAACGCGCGCACGTTGGCCTCGCGCCGCGCCGCCTGGGCCAGTGCCGCGGCCGCCTGCGCCTGGCGTTGCGCCGGGTCGGTGATGACACGGGCATAGCCCTGCTGCAGCGCATGCAGGCGCTGGGCGACGACCGCATCGGCCGGATCCAGCTGGCTGACCAGCTGGCTGGAATACACGTGTTCGCGGTGCAGCTGGTAGCTGCCCAGCAGGGCCGAGCCGGCCAGGCCGCCGAAGGTCTGGGTCAGCGACAGCACCACGATGAAGGACACGATGTGGTCCAGGCCGCGGGCCATGGCCTGGCGGATGCCCATCAGCATCAGCGGGCCCATGAACATGCCGCTGCCCACCGCGGCCAGGAACTGGCTCAGCGCGAAATCCATCGGCCGGTCCAGGCTGGTGCGGTGCTGGTCGAGGAAGGCCGCGCTGCCGAGCAGGAGGATCGAGGCCAGCAACTGCGGGATCAGCGCCTTCGGCCCGAAGGTCAGCGCACCGGCGGCAATGCCGGCCAGCACGCCGAGCAGGATCACCGCGAACAGCGGCGCCATCTGCTCCGGGCCCATGCCCAGCGTGCGCATCATCGTGACCATGCCGTAGGACTGCTCGTTGGTCAGGAAGCGGATCAGGAACGCGCCGGCGATGAAGCGCAGCATCGTCGGCCCCATCAGCCAGCGGATCTGCAGCAGCGGGTTGCGGCGATAGTGTTCGATCAGGAACGCCGCCAGCACCAGCACCGTCGCCGCGGCCAGCAGCGCGCCCAGCCATGGCGTGTCGAACCACCAGTGCAGGTAGCCCTGGCTGAGCACGATGACCAGCATCGCCAGTGCCGGTGCGAGGATGGCGAAGGTCACGAAGTCCAGCGGCTCGAACACCTTGATCTGGATGCCCGGCGGCAGCTTGAGGATCACCACCGCGGCGAACGCGCACAGCGCCAGCCCGGCCTCGAACAGGTACAGGTTGTGCCATTGGCCGTGGTCGAGCAGGCCCGGCGAGACCAGCCACGCCAGCGGCACCGCCAGCTGCGACAGGCTCATGCCGACCACCAGCAGGTTGCCCACGTAGCGGCGCGGCAGCGCCTGCAGCATGTACAGCGTGCCCAGGGTGGTGCAGGCGGCGCCGGCGAAACCACTGGCCGCGCGCACCAGGAGCGTCGTCGCCAGCCCGCCCACGGCAAGGTGCAGCACCGCCAGCGCGGCGTAGACGCCCAGCCCCAGCTCGGCGAACAGGCGGATGCCGTATTCCTGGCGGAACTTGAACACCAGCAGGTTGGCGGTGACATTGACCATCACGTAGGCCGTCGCCAGCCAGTTGGCCTCGCCCGGCTGCAGGCCCATCTGCCCCTGGATCCACGGCAGGTTGGCGCTGAGCAGCGCATTGCCGAGCCCGCCGGTGATCGCAACCAGCACCGCCACCGCGGCGTAGGCCGCGCGCCGGTGCGGCGGATGCCAGGGCATCGACGCGGAGCCGGGCAGGGTGGGTTTTTCGTGTTCCTCCCAGTCCGGGATCGGCTTGAGCGGCTTCATCCGCCGGCGCCCCCGGTCGCGGCCAGCCCGGGGCGCAGCAGCTGCAGCGCGCGGGTGGCGAGGCGGGCGCGTTCGGCGCGGGTGCGCCCGCGCAGCGCCGCGCCAAGCATGCTCGATACCAGCGACAGGTCGGCCAGCGCCAGGTCCGGGCGACACAGGCCCGCCGCCCGCGCCCGCTCCAGGGCCGGTTCCATCAGCTTCAGCACGCGCAGGCGGGCGGCACGGATCGGCGGGTCGTTCTGGTCCACGGCGCGCCAGTAGTCGGCCAGCGCCGGTGAATGCACGATGCGCCTGGCCATGCCGTCGAGCAGTTCGAACAGGGCATCGTCGCGCTCGCCCAGTTCGGCCACGTGCGCCTGGATCTTCTCCAGCGTGCGCTGCAGCATCGCCTCGATCAGCGCGGCGCGGTCGGGGAAGTTGCGGTACAGGGTGGCGCGGCCGACGCCGGCGCGCTCCACCACCAGGTCCAGCGGCGCGGTGATGCCGTGTTCGCCGAACACGGCGTCGGCCGCGTCCAATAGCTGGGCGCGACGCGCGGCGGCATCGGAACGGATCGAGGTCATGCGCACATGATCCGGACAAAAATGTCCGCTTGCAATGAGCGCGGCGTGAAATGCAGTGTCCGGCAAAGCGGCCATTCATGCGTGCGCCCAGGGCGTTGCCCGGGTGCCGGAAAAGCGGAAGGGGCCTTGCGGCCCCTTCCTCACGCAGTGGCGCTGCGGCGCGCGCTCAGAACCAGGCGCGGATGCCGAAGGCGACGCCGCGGCCGGGCAGCGGTGCGTAGTCGCGCAGCAGCGAGGTGTGCGGACGCGCCTGGCGGTTGCCCAGGTTGCTGCCATCCAGGAACACCTCGTAGCTGTTGCTGCCGCTGCGGTCCCAGCGGTACGCCAGATGCGCATCGACCAGGGTGTAGCCGGCGCTGGGTGCCTCGTTCAGCGCGACGTCGCGCTGGCTGGCGTAGCGGACCGCGCCCAGCGAAGCGCGCCAGCCGTCGCGTGCCCAGCGCAGGTCGGCGCCGAGCCGTGCCGGCGCGATCCGCGGCAGGTAGCCGCCGTTGGCCAGGTCCACGCTGTAATCGTGGCTGTGGTCGCCATGCGGCACGGCGATCTCGGCGCGGCGGCTGCCGTTGCCGTCCAGCTCGGCCTTGACGTAATCGCCGAACACGCGCAGGTCCCAGTCGCCGCTGTCGCCTTCGACCAGGTGGAACATGGCCTCGGCCTCGGCGCCCTTGAAGGTAGCGTCCTGCTGGGTCCAGACCCGCACCGGCAGGCCCTGCTCGACCACGCCGGTGTCGGCCAGATAGATGAAGTCCTTGAACTTCGTCTGGTAGACCGCGGCCGAGACGTCGATGCGGTCACTGTGCGCGTGCAGGCCCAGCTCCATGCGGTGGCCGCGCTCGGTGTCCAGGTTGGCGTCGCCGATCTCCAGCGAGCGGGTGGCGATGTGCGCGCCGGCCGCATACAGCTCCTCGTTGGTGGGTGCGCGCTCGGAGCGGTCCACGCCGAAGCGCAGGTCGAAGTGGTCGTTGACCGTCCAGATGCCGGCTGCCGACAGGTTGGTGGCGCCGAAGTCGCGGTCGGGCGCGGTGCCCTCCGGGCTCAGCCGGACCCGGTCGTGGCGGCCGCCCAGTTCCAGCTTGAGCGGGCCGAACTGCTTTTCCTGCAGCACGAACAGGCCCAGGCTGCGGGTGGTGGTGCCGGGGACGAAGGCTTCCTCGCCCTGCGCGCCGAAGTCGCTGTCGCCGAACTGCAGGCCGAAGGCGCCGTTCCAGCCGGCGAGCGGCTGCTGCACTGCTTCCACGCGGCCCTCCACGCCCTTGTTGGTGAAGCGCGTGGACGGGGTGCCGGCGTCCAGCTCGGTGTGCTCGTAGTCGGTCCAGGCGGCGCGGACGGTGAGGCTCTGCAGGAACGGCAGCGGGTCGTACAGCCCGCCCTTCAGGTCGAAGCGGTTCTGCACCATGTCGATGCGCACGTCGTGTTCGCCGGGGTCCTCGTCGGCGTGGTCGTCATGGTCATGGTCATGGTCGTGATCGTCGCCGGCGTGGACATGGGCGCCGTTGGGAATGCCGTAGTTGCTGCGGTAGGTGCCCAGCGAGGCGCCGAGGAAACCGGACTCGCCCAGCCAGGTGGCGCCGACGCCGCCGGCGCGGGTGCGCATGGCGCTGTTCTCCAGGCGACCGCGCGGACCCAGCTCGTCGCCGTGATCGGCGTGGTCGTCATGGTCGTCGTCCAGCGCGGCCGGGTCGATCGCACGGCCGGGAATGCGGAAGTCATCGCCGTTGCGCACCAGACCGTCGACATGCAGCACCAGGTTGCCGCCGCTGACGCCGTCGAGCCGGAACATGCCGCTGCGCTCGTCGTTGACGCTGTTGCCGCGCAGTTCGGCGCGGCCGCTGAGCGGGCGCCCGGGCAGGTCGCGGGCGATGCGGCCGTCGACCACGTTGACCGCGCCACCGATGGCACCGCTGCCGAACAGCAGGGTCGCCGGGCCTTTCAGCACCTCGATCTGGTCGGCCAGGAACGGCTCGATGCTGGTGGCGTGGTCGGCGCTGACGGTGGACGCGTCCATGTTGCCGACGCCGTTGGCGACCACCGCCACGCGCGGGCCTTCCTGCCCGCGGATGATCGGCCGGCCCACGCCGGGGCCGAAACTGCTGGTCTGCACGCCGGGCATGCGCGCGATGGTGTCGCCCAGGGTGGCGCCCTTGCGCGCATCCAGTTCCTCGCCGGTCAGCACGGCGACCGGGCGGGCAAGCGATTCGGCATCGCTCTGCAGCGGCGAGGCGGTGACCTTGACCGTGGACAGCTCGGTCAGGTGATGGCTCTGCCCATCGGTATCGTCGGCAGCCTGGGCGGCGGTGGGAAGGGCGGCGACAAGCGCCACGGACAGGGCGTGGCGGGCGAGATGCGGAAAGCGGCGGGAAAGGACGGGTCGGGTCATGGTGTTGTTACTTTGTATCAATTGAGGGGCGGGGGACGGCCGGGACGGGCGGAGAGGAACCGGGGCTCAAGCGGGCGGGTGGATAATGTTATATTATTCCATAACGCGCCGCCGCCCCTGCTGGAAGTCATGCCACCGAAATCGTCCCGCCAGTTCCTCGACCGCTTCGGTGCCGCCGGTTCGCTGCTGTGCGCGGTCCACTGTGCGGCGCTGCCGGCCCTGCTGGCGCTGGCGCCGTCGCTGGGCCTGTCGTTCTGGCTGAGCGACGGGGTCGAACAGGCGGTGGTGCTGTTCGTGACCTTCCTTGGCCTGTTCAGCCTGCTCTGGGGCTACCGCCGCCACCGCGCGCTGCGCGCGCTGGCGCTGCTGGTCCCGGGGCTGGTGCTGCTGTGGGCCGGGTTGCTGCATGCCGAACTGCACCACTCGCGCATACCGCATGCGGTGGTGATGACCCTGGGCGGCGCGCTGGTGGGCCTGGCCCATCTGATGAACCTGCGCCTCAACCACCGCCACGTGCACGACGCCAGCTGCGCGCATTGAGGGGCGCATGTTAGGCTTCCACTTCACGCGCGGGGGCGCTGCTACAGCGGCCTCGCCGAACCCGTGTCAGTACGGGGCAATCTGATTTCACACTAAGGAGTTGACGACATGGGTAAGGGTGACCGTAAGACCGCCAAGGGCAAGCGCTACAACGCCAGCTACGGCAACGCGCGCTCGCATTCGGTGAGCAAGGTGGCCGTGGGCGCAGCTGCGCCGGTCGCCAAGAAGACTGTCGCCAAGGCCCCGGCCAAGAAGGCCGTGGCCAAGAAGACGGTGGCCAAGGCCGGTTGATCCCGGGCTGGCATCAGCGAAAAAGCGGCGCTTGCGCCGCTTTTTTTTTTTGGAGGCCGCCTGGCAGCGCGCTGCCAGGCGGCTGGTCACCGGATGGATCCACGGCAGGCCATCGGTGGTTGCCGCTCAGTCCTGCCCACGCAGCGCCTGCCGCAGCGCCTGCGGATCGCCGTCGTTCGGCGCCGCGGTGATGCCGGTCAACCGCGCCAGCAGCGGGTAGACATCGACGTTGTCGAACCGCGGCAGCAGCACCCCCTGGCGGAACGACGGGCCACGGGCGACGAATACCGCCTGCATCGACGGCAGCGCCGGGTCATAGCCGTGCGAGCCGCGGCTGCCGGGCGGGCGCCTGGCGATGCTCTTGCGGGTCAGCGCATCCCAGCCTTCATGCATCTGGCAGACGATGGGCGGAATGCGCGGGTGGCTGCCGTAGTGCCAGCGTGCCGGCAGGCGGTCCTTCTTCCAGCAGTCGTAGTGCGGGTGGGCGCCCAGCAGGGCCTTTTCCGCCTCGCGTTCGCGCCCCGGCTGCGGCGCGAAGCCGACCGACTGGCCGACCGACACCTCGCGCGCGATCTCCGGCGCGACCATGTCCTCGGTGGCGATCACCTGTCCGTCCGGGACAGTGGCCATGCCATGGTCGGACACGACGATCACGTTGGTCTGGTCGAGCAGGCCGTCGCGGCGCATGCCGTCCAGCAGCTGGCCGATGGCGGCGTCCACCTGCTGCAGCGCGTTGGCGTACTCGGGCGAATCCGGGCCATAGGTGTGCCCGGCCTTGTCGACCTGCTCCATGTAGGCGGCGACCAGGCGCGGCTTGTGGCCGTCGGGCGCGCCCTGCAGCCATGACAGCACCTGGTGCATGCGCTCGGGCAGCGGCACGCTTTCGTCGTAGGCGTGCCACTGGCTGGCGTGCACGCCCTGGATGGCGGCCTCGCTGCCGGGCCATGACCAGGTCGCGCTCTTGTAGCCGGCCTTCTCCACCCCGACCCAGATCGGTTCGCCGCCCCACCAGGCCGGGTTGGTCACCGCGTCGCGGTTGTCCAGGCGGAAGTCGCCCAGGTCCTCGGCGCGCATGCTGTTGTGGATGATGCCGTGGTGGTCCGGGCGCAGGCCGGTGACCAGGGTGTAGTGGTTGGGGAAGGTCAGCGAAGGATAGGACGGCGACATGCCGACCGAGCGCACGCCTTCGCGCGCGAGCCGGGCCAGGTTGGGACTGTGGCCGCGCTCGACCATGTCCGCGCGCAGGCCGTCGATGGACAGCAGCAGGACGGTGGGCGGCGCCGTGGTGGCGGTGGCGACGGATGGAGCCGGGCCGGTCGAGGCGCAGGCGGCAAGCAGGCTGGCGCCGAGCAGCGCGAGGGAGGTGCGGAACTGAATCATCCGCCCATGATAGTCCCGCTACGATGACAGCAGGCATACACCGGGCATGCCCGGTGCCGTGGTTTCAGTCGAACAGCGAAGGCGCCGCGGCCGTGTCGGGCAGGGCGCCTTCCAGCCGCAGCAGCGCGGCCTTGGTGGGCAGGCCGCCGCCGAAGCCGGTCAGCGAGCCATCGTTGCCGATCACCCGGTGGCAGGGCAGCACGATCGGCAGCGGGTTGCGGCCATTGGCCGCGCCCACCGCGCGGGTCGCGGTGGGGCGGCCGATGCGCTGGGCCAGCTGGCGATAGCTCCAGGTGCCGCCGAACGGGATCTCGGCCAGTGCATGCCAGACCTGCAGCTGGAATTCGGTGCCGACCGGTGCCAGCGCCAGCTCGAACCCGCGGCGTCTGCCGTGCAGGTAGTCCAGCAGTTGCCGGCGCGGTTCGGCGACCGCGTCGGGTGCGTGCTGCCACTGTTCGCGGCCCTTGGCGTCGTGGCGGTTGCTGGCGAACAGGATGTGGCGCAGCCCGGCGTCGTCGGCGGCGATCGTGAGCGGGCCGATGGGGCTGTCGAAGCAGTCGTAGAACAGGGTCATTGCGTGGGTTCCTCGTTGCGGTCGGCGGCCATGTGCCAGAGGTGCAGGACGGCGTAGGCGCGCCAGGGCCGCCATGCCTGGGAGCGGGCCTCGGTGGCGCGCTCGCCCAGCCGTTGGCCCTCGCCCAGCACCTGCTGCAGGACCAGGTCGCCGGCGGGGAAGGCGTCGGGCATGCCCAGTGCGCGCAAGGCCATGTAGTGCGCCGTCCACGGGCCGATGCCGGGCAGGGCGGTGGCCTGGTGGACGAACTGTTCAAGGGTCTGGGCGCGGCTGAACTGCAGCCGGCCTTCGCTGCAGGCCCGGGCCACCGCGCGCAGGGTGGCCGCGCGGGTACGCGGCAGGCCGATGCTCTCCAGCGGCGCCTCGGCCAGTACATCGGGGCCGGGGAACTGCCGGTCCAGGCCGTCGGGCTGGTCCGCCAGCGATTGTCCGAAGCGATCCACCAGCCGCCGCGCCAGGGTGGTGGCCGCGGCGACGCTGACCTGCTGCCCCAGCACCGCACGCGCGGCGACCTCGAAGCCGTCCCAGCCGCCGGGGATGCGCAGGCCCGGACGCCGCGCGATGCCCCGCGCCAGCAGCGGCTCGTGCACCAGGCAGGCATGCACGGTGGCCAGGTCGGCATCGAGGTCGAACACGCGCCGCACCCGGGCCACGATCGCCGGGATCGCGCGCGCGTCGGTGGTGCCCAGCTGCAGCCGCAGCTCGGGGCGTTTCGGGTCGGCGCTGACCCGGATCAGGCTGGCGCGGCCATCGGTGACGATCACCCGCTGGTAGCTGTCGGCGTCGATGCGCTCGATGCCGGGAATCGCGCGCTTGCGCAGGAAGCCGAGCATCGCCGGGAAATCCAGCGGGGGGCGGTAGGCCAGCCGCAGCACCGGCTCGCCGCCGGCCACCGTGCCGTGGCGCTTGCGCAGCGCGCTTGGCGGCATGCCGCAGCCGGCCAGGAACGCATCGTTGAAGCGGCGCAGGCTGTTGAAGCCGGCGGCCAGCGCCACCTCGGTCACCGGCAGGTGGGTTTCGGTCAGCAGTTGCTTGGCCAGCAGCAGGCGGCGGGTGGCATGCAACTGCGCGGGGGTGGCGCCGAGCCGGGCCACGAACAGCCGCTGCAGCTGGCGCGCGCTCAGCTGCATGGCCTCGGCCAGCGCGGCGGCCGGGCGGTCCTGCAGGATGCCTTCGTCCAGCAGTGCCAGCGCCCGGTGCAGGGTGTGGTCCTGCATGTAACTGGCATCGTCCGGCGACAGTTCCGGCCGGCAGCGCAGGCAGGGGCGATAGCCGGCCGCCGCGGCGGCCGCGGCAGTGGGGTAGTAGCTGACGTTGTCGCGGCGCGGCGGCGGCGCCGGGCACACCGGCCGGCAGTAGATGCCGGTACTGCGCACGGCGGTGAAGAACAGCCCGTCGAAGCGCGCGTCGCGGGCCAGGCGGGCCTGTTCGCATTGGTCGTGGCTGGGCAGCACGGGATGGCTCATGGCGCCAGTCTAGGGCCGGTGGCGATCGCGTACTGGCCATTTCCGGACATCAATGCCCGTGCGGGCCGCCCGGTTCAGGGCGCATTGCGGCGCTGGCGCCAATGCGGACTAGACTGTTGTCCCCCTGGCGCGCCGCGCCCTTGCACGGATCCGATCGTTGTCCATGTTGCGCAGATTCTGGTGGTCGCCGTTGCTGTGTGCCGGGCTGCTCGCCTGCAGTCCCGCCGACAAGGGCAGGCCGGTGGCGGCCGCCGATCCGGCCGCGGCGCTGGCCGCCGATGGCGACCACATGGTGTCGATCAATGCGGCCGATGCGCCGCCGCCGCCGCCGCCGGTGAAGCCGGCGCGCGACAAGGCCTGGCCGGAGGTGGCGCTGGAGAACGGCAAGGCCTGGGTCAGCTGCGACACCGACTATGCCGGCGAGGCCGGCGATGGCGCCGCGCTTGAGGCGCTGGACCGCAAGACCCTGGATGCCGCGCTGGAACCGTGCCGCGAGCGCGGCCTGGTGCGGGTGCGCTACGCCGGCAAGATCAACCCGTCCTTCGCTGCGATGGTTTCGCGCCTGGCGGTGGTGGCCGACGCGAAGAAGATCGGCAAGCGCGTGCTCGACCTGGACTCCAGCGGTGGCCAGGTGGAGGCGGCGATCGTTGCCGGCGACAGCATCGGCGAGTCCGGCTGGACCATCTGGGTGCGCGAGGGCTCCATCTGCCACAGCGCCTGCGTGTTCGTGCTTGCTGCCGGCGACAACCGGCTGATCTCGGGCAAGGTCGGCATCCACCGGATGATGCGCATCAGCTCCACCGCCACCTCGCGTGCCGAGCTGAACAAGGAACTGCACGAGGTCTACGACAACGTGAAGGACTACCTGCAGCGCAACGGCGTGGCGGTGGGCGTGGCCGACCTGATGATGACCGTGCCCAACCGCAGCCTGCGCCTGCTCACCAGCGAGGAGCTCAAGCAGTACGGCCTGGACGGCACCAACGCGGTGCAGGACGACCTGGAGCGGATCAAGCAGATGCGCAAGTGCGGCGACGATTTCGTGCGCCGCAAGGATGCGTTCCTGATCGCGTTCGACCGCCAGTGCAAGCTCGAGGGCGCCGAGCTGGACGCGGTGACCACCTGCGGGCAGGCGCTGAAGGAGCATTTCGGGTTTCCCGACGAGACCTGCCCCGACGAGAGCCCGCTGTCGGAGATCGACACCGCGCTGCTGGCGCTGCCGGCCGACGCCGCGCCGCTGCCGGCGGTGACGCCGGCCACGGCCGGGGTGGAGCCGCGCCGCGGCGACCTGTGAGCGCCGCGGCCCGGTGCCGGCCGCCGGCCGCACCGGGGCGGCACGATCCGCGGCGTACATGATCCGGATCAAGGCCGCTGCCGGCCGCCGGCCCTAGGCTGTGCCGGACACGGAATGCGGAGGCGGAAGATGGCTGCTGTGGATGTGCTGGTGGTGGGCGCGGGCCCGGCCGGACTGTGCCTGGCGCGCGGACTGGCCGATACCGGGCTGTCGGTGACCCTGGTGGAACTGCAGCCGGCCGCGGCGCTGGCCGAGCCGGCCTTCGACGGCCGCGAGATCGCGCTGACCCATGCCTCGCGGCAGATCATGCGCACCCTGGGGCTGTGGGAGCGGATCGATCCGGCGCAGGTGTCGCCGCTGCGCAGCGCCAAGGTCATGAACGGCGCTTCGCCGTTCGCGCTCGGCTTCGCCGCCGGCAACGAGGACGCCGATCCGCTGGGCTGGCTGGTCCCCAACCACCTGATCCGCCGCGCCGCCTGGGAGGCGGTGCAGGGGCAGGCCGGGCTGGAGCTGGTGGATGGCGCCAGGGTGACCGCGATCGAGACCGGCGAGGCGGCCAACACGGTGGTGCTGGACGATGGCCGCCGCCTGTCGGCGCGGCTGGTGGTCGCCGCCGACAGCCGCTTCTCGGCGACCCGGCGGATGATGGGCATCGGCGCGCAGATGCGCGACTTCGGCAAGTCGATGCTGGTATGCCGGCTTGCCCACGAGCAGCCGCACCAGCACACCGCGTGGGAGTGGTTCGGCTATGGCCGCACCCTGGCCATGCTGCCGCTGCCGGGCGACCAGTGCTCGGCGGTGATCACGCTGCCGCCGCAGGGCATCCAGGAACTGATGGCGATGGACGATGCCGCCTTCGGCGAGGCCGTCACCGGTTTCTTCGAGCAGCGCCTGGGGCGGATGCGGCCGGTCGGCACGCGCCATGCCTATCCGCTGGTGGGCGTGTACGCGCACCGCTTCGCCGGGCACCGCTATGCGCTGGCCGGCGATGCCGCCGTGGGCATGCACCCGGTGACCGCGCACGGGTTCAACTTCGGGCTGCAGAGCCAGCAGCGGCTGGTGAAGGAAGTTGCGGCCGCGCGCGGCGGCGACATCGGCGCGTCGGCGGTGCTGGCCCGCTACGAGCGCGCGCACCGGCTGGCGACGCGCCCGCTGTACGAGGCGACCAACGCCATTGCCGCGCTGTACAACGACAGCCGCCTGCCGGCGCGGCTGCTGCGCGGCGCCGCGCTGCGGGCCGCGCACGGGGTGGCGCCCTTCAGGAAGATGATTGCCGCGCACCTGACCCAGCGCGCCGCGGGCTGAGCGCCCGCGGCCGGCGTCAGCGCACCCGGATCAGGACGTCGCCCAGCTCCACCTGCTGGCCCGCGCGGATCTTGCAGGCCTTGCGCAGCTCGACCGCGCCGTCGACGCTGACCTGGCCTTCGCCGATGATCATCTTGGCTTCGCCGCCACTGGCCACCAGGTCGGTCAGCTTGAGCAGCTGCTTGAGTTCCACGTACTCGCGGTCCAGTTCGAAATCGATGGTCTGCATGGGGAGGCCGGCAGGAAAAGAGGGCGATTATCGCCCGCCGCAGCCGCGAACCGCTGCAATCGACACCGTCCCGCGATACGCCGCCGTCCGGGGCGAGGCGGTGGCGCCCACCCGGCCCGGGCTGCGCGGTCAGCGGATGGCGCCGATGCCGGCCCGGTGCGGGCGCTGGGGGCGAGGGCGGGCAGGCTGGCGCGGGGTGGGGACGGAGGCCCACCGGCCACCGCCGTGGGGGGCAGCTGAACGGATGCCATCGGGGGATTTCGACAGCGGCCGGCGCAAGGCGCACAATACGCCCCATTTTCCTGCCCGCTGCGTTCGCCGCGGTGCCCCCGGAGTTCCCATGTCCCAAGAATCCCCCGCGCCGCTGCTGTTCGCAGACCTCGGCCTGTCCGACGCTGTGATGAAGGCCGTGGCCGCCGTCGGCTACGAGACGCCGTCGCCGATCCAGGCCGCCACCATCCCGGCGATGCTGCAAGGCCGCGACGTCCTCGGCCAGGCGCAGACCGGCACCGGCAAGACCGGCGCCTTCGCGTTGCCGGTGCTGTCCAACATCGACATTTCCGCCACCAGACCGCAGGTGCTGGTGCTGGCCCCGACCCGCGAACTGGCCATCCAGGTCGCCGAGGCCTTCCAGAGCTATTCGGCGTCGATGCCCGGCTTCCGCGTGCTGCCGGTGTACGGCGGCCAGCCCTACGGCCAGCAGCTGTCGGCGCTGCGTCGCGGCGTGCACGTGGTGGTCGGCACCCCCGGCCGCGTCATCGACCACCTGGACCGCGGCACGCTGGACCTGTCCGAGCTGAAGACGCTGGTGCTGGACGAGGCCGACGAAATGCTGCGCATGGGCTTCATCGACGACGTCGAAGCCGTGCTCAAGAAGCTGCCGGAAACCCGCCAGGTCGCGCTGTTCTCGGCGACCATGCCGTCGCAGATCCGCCGCATCGCGCAGACCTACCTGCGCGACCCGGTGGAAGTGACCATCGCCTCCAAGACCACCACCTCGGCCAACATCCGCCAGCGCTACTGGTGGGTGAGCGGCATGCACAAGCTCGATGCGCTGACCCGGATCCTGGAAGTGGAACCGTTCGACGCGATGATCGTCTTCGCGCGTACCAAGGCCGGCACCGAGGAACTGGCCGAGAAGCTGCAGGCGCGCGGCCTGGCCGCCGCGGCCATCAACGGCGACATGCAGCAGGCCCAGCGCGAGCGCACCATCGGCCAGCTGAAGGAAGGCAAGCTGGACATCCTCGTCGCCACCGACGTGGCCGCGCGCGGCCTGGACGTGGAGCGCATCAGCCACGTGCTGAACTACGACATCCCGTACGACACCGAAAGCTACGTGCACCGCATCGGCCGCACCGGTCGCGCCGGGCGCAGCGGCGAGGCGATCCTGTTCGTCACCCCGCGCGAGAAGGGCATGCTGCGCCAGATCGAGCGCGCCACCCGCCAGCCGATCGAGGAAATGCAGCTGCCGACGGTGGATGCGGTCAACGACCACCGCGTGGCCAAGTTCATGGAGCGCATCAGCCAGACCCTGGCCGATGGCGACACCGATTTCTACCGCGACCTGGTGCAGCGCTACGAGAACGAGCACAACGTGCCGGCGGTGGAGATCGCCGCCGCGCTGGCGCGCCTGCTGCAGGGCGATGCCCCGTTCCTGCTGGCCCCGCCGGTGCGCGAGCGCCGCGAGCCGCCGGCCGGGCGCAACGAGCGTCCGGCGCGCGATGGCGGTTTCCCGCGCCACCGCGAGGACCGTGGCGAGCGCCCGGCGCGGTTCGAGCCGCGCTTCGAGCGTGCCCCGCAGGCGGATGACGGCGAGCGCCCGGCGCGCGCCGAAGGCGCCTTCGAGCCGCGCCAGCGCCGTGAGATGCCGCCGCGCGGCGCGCCGGAATTCGGCATGGAGACCTACCGCATCGAGGTCGGCCACATGCACGGCGTGAAGCCTGCCAACATCGTCGGCGCCATCGCCAACGAGGCCGGGCTGGAGAGCCGCTACATCGGCCGCATCGACATCCACGACGATCACTCGGTGCTCGACCTGCCGGCGGAAATGCCGGCCGATACCCTGCAGCACCTGCAGAAGGTATGGGTGTCGGGCCAGCAACTGCGCATGCGCAGGGTGGAACCGGGCGAAGCGCAGGATGCCGCACCGGCGTCCAAGCCGCGCTTCGGCAAGGGCCCCCGGCCTGCCGGGCGTCCCGGCGGTCCGCGGGCTCCGGGCGGGCGCCCGGGGGGCTTCAAGCCACGCGGTCCGCGCGGTGCCTGAGTCCCGGCGGACGCGGCCTGGCGCCACCGCGGCGGCGGCGTCCGCTCCGCTGCCGGCTGCACCGGTGGCGTGACAGGGGCCGAATACCCGCATGCGATAATTGCGGACGCATCTGGATGTGCGCAGGGGAAGGGATGGTGATCGCGGGGCGTGGGGCACAGGCACGGCGGTTGGCGGGGCAGATGCTGCTGTCGCTGCTGCTGTTGCTGTTGCCGCTGGCCACCCTCGCGCAGACCCCGACGCCCGACCGGGATTACCTGCTGATCGGTGCACCGACCGCCGAACAGGCGCCGATCCGCGCCTGTCCGCCCGAGGTGCTGGAACGGCTGGGCGACGGCATCCTGATCCCGGCGCCCGCCGGCGGCTGGTCCGGCGCGCCCCAGGCCGTGGACGTGTTCAACGTGTTTGCCGGCGAGGTGATGATCTCCCATGGCGACCGGCAAATCTGCGGCAACATGCAGGACGCGCGCACCCGCGACTCGCGTTTCCGCGCCGGCATCGGCATGGTGATGGTGCCCAAGCCCGGTGACATGGAGCCGATCCGGGTGGCCTGGGAAAAGCCGCTCAAGGCACGCTTCATTCCCACGCTGCAGCTGGGCGCGCCCAGCCCGGTGCAGCAGGTCGACACCATGCGCCTGCTGGTGCGCACCGCCTGCATCGCCATCGCCATCGCCCTGGCGCTGTCGGCGCTGATGGGCTTCCTCACCACCCGCGACCGCGATTTCCTGGTGTACACGCTGGCCACTGCCCTGCTGGTGGTGTGGCAGTCGGTGCTCAGCGGGCTGAGCGGCTATCCCGAGCCCTGGCTGCCGGTGGGCAGCCTCGCCTCGTGGTGGATGGTGTCGGCTTCGGCGCTGAGCATCGGGGTGATGGGCTGGGTGTTGTGGCGCCTGTGCGGCGGCCTGCAGACCTGGCCGCGGTCGCGCCCCTGGGTGCGGCGCCTGGCGCAGTTGCTGATGGTGCTGGCACTGGTCACGCCGCTGTTGCCATGGGCCGGACTGGCCTGGGTGGCCGCCACCCTGGACCATGCCTTCACCCTGGTCTGCGTGCTGGCGCTGGTGGCCGGTATCGCATCGCTGCGCCGGGGCGACCGCCAGGCGATGGACGGCATCGCCGCGGTGGCGCCGCTGCTGCTGATGGCCCTGGCCGATATCGCCGGCAGCCGCGAACTGGTGCGGTACCGGGTCGAGGCCGTGCAGCTGTCGGTGACCTGGTTCCTGATGATGTATGCCTATGGCCTCAACCGCCGGCTCGGCAACCTGCGCCAGCAGCGCGACGAGATGCGCCAGCTGGCCGATACCGATGCGTTGACCGGGCTGCCCAACCGCCGCGCCGGCCTGCGCCAGCTCGAGCGGCACATGCTGCGCGCGCGCAAGGACGGCCTGCCGCTGTCGATCGGCTTCCTCGACATCGACCTGTTCAAGCAGATCAACGACCGCTTCGGCCACGAGGTCGGCGATGCGGTGCTGGTGTCGGTGGCCAATGCCCTGCTCGCCGCGGTGCGCGACCGCGACGACGTGATCCGCATGGGCGGCGAGGAATTCCTGGTGCTGCTGCCGGGCACCCGTGCCGAGGTGGCGCTGCCGCGGCTGGAGCAGTTGCGCGAGAAGATCGCGCGGCAGGCGGCCGAACTGCGCCACGACGGCCTGGTGGTCACGGTCAGCATCGGCCTGGCGGAGATGCTCGCGCAGGGCGACGACCTGACCGCGCTGCTGCGCCGTGCCGACAATGCCATGTACCAGGCCAAGCGCGGTGGCCGCGACCGCGTGGTCGCCGCCGGCGACGATGCCAGCGCGCTGTCCGCCACCCCGGGCGATGGCGGATAATGGGTCGATGACGACCCGACTCAACAAGCACATCGCCGAATCCGGCTTCTGTTCCCGCCGCGAGGCTGATCGCCTGATCGGCGCCCGCCGCGTGACCGTCAACGGCATCGTGGCCGGTACCGGCGCGGTGGTCGGCGAGGGCGACGAGGTGCGCGTCGATGGCCAGCCGCTGCGCGCGCGCGCGGTGCACAAGGGCACCGGTCGCAGGCATGTCTACATCGCGCTGAACAAACCGGTCGGCATCACCTGCACCACCGAGAGCGCGGTCAAGGGCAACATCGTCGACTTCGTCGGCCATGAGCAGCGCATCTTCCCGATCGGCCGCCTGGACAAGGATTCGGAAGGCCTGATCCTGATGACCAGCAACGGCGACATCGTCAACCAGATCCTGCGCGCCGAGAACGGCCACCAGAAGGAATACCTGGTGGCGGTGAACAAGCCGGTCACCGAGGAATTCCTGCGCGGCATGGCGCGCGGCGTGCGCATCCACGACCAGATGACGCTGCCGTGCCGCACCACGCGCATCGCCAAGTTCGGTTTCCGCATCGTGCTGCAGCAGGGCCTGAACCGGCAGATCCGGCTGATGGCCGCCGCCTTCGGCTACCGCGTCACCCAACTGCGCCGGGTGCGCATCGACAACATCAAGCTGGGCGCGCTCAAGCCCGGGCAGTGGCGCAATCTCACCGAACAGGAGCTGGGCGGCCTGCTGCCGCAGCAACGGGAATGGTGAAGTGTGACCGGCTCGCCGCGTTGACCGCGGCGGGGTGGGGCTAGACTCACCGCTGTTTCCGTCACGCCCAAGGACTGGTCCGGTTTCCGGATGATCAAGCCGCCCCTTCCTGCCAACGAGGCCGAGCGCCTGGCCGCGTTGCAGCGCTATCGCATCCTCGATACCCCGCGCGAGCAGGAGTTCGAGGACCTGGTGACCATCGCCCGCGCCATCTGCGGTACCTCGATGGGCGCGGTAACCCTGGTCGATGGCCAGCGCCAGTGGTTCAAGTCACTGCAGGGACTTGAGGACGAACAGACCCCGCGCGACGAGGCGTTCTGCGCCCACGCCATCCTGCAGCCGACACGGCTGACCGTGGTCGAGGATGCGCTTCTGGACGAGCGCTTCCGCGGGAACCCCTCGGTCACCGCCGATCCTTTCATCCGTTTCTATGCCGGTGCGCCGTTGCTGAGCAGCGATGGCTACGCGCTGGGCACGCTGTGCGTGTTCGATTCGCGTCCCGGCCAGCTCGCCGGTCCCCAGGCCGAGGCGTTGCAGGCGCTGTCGCGGCAGGTGGCGCGGTTGCTGGAGATGCGCGGCCTGCGCCGCCGCATCGATCACCACCAGAGCGAGCACGAGTGGTACGAGGCACGCCTGGCCGAGTACTACGTGCAGCTGGAGCAGCAGAACCTGGAGTTGTCCGAGCAGACCCGCACCGATCCGCTGACCGGGCTGCCGAACCGGCGCGCGCTGGCGCTGGCGCTGGCCGAGGCGATCGAGCGCGGTACCGGGATGCCCCCGGCCGTGGCCATCGTCGACATCGACCATTTCAAGCAGGTCAACGACATCCACGGCCACAACGAGGGCGACAGGGTGCTGGTCGAGCTGGCCGGGGTACTGCGGGCGCAGTTCGCCGGATGCGGCATGGCCGCGCGCTATGGCGGCGAGGAATTCGTGATCCTGATGCCGCGCACGCCGCTGGCGCAGGCCGAACTGCAGTGCCAGTACCTGCGGCAGGCGATCGCGCACCTGCCGCTGGGGCTGCCGCTCACGGTCAGCATCGGGCTGGCGTCACAGCAGCCCGGCGAGTCGGCGCAGGACATGCTGCGGCGCGCCGACGCGGCGCTCTACCAGGCCAAGGCACAGGGCCGCGACCGGGTGGTGGTGGCGGAGTAAGCGCGGCTATTCCGGCTGTGCGCTGGCCGAGGGCGCTGGGCGCGCGCGGTTCAGCAGCGGGTGCAGGAACACCGCGCCGATGATGATGGCCACGCCCAGGTAAAACAGCGGCGTGAGTTCGTGCTGTTCGCCCAGGAACAGCATCGCCAGCACGATGGCATACACCGGCTCCAGGTTGGTCACCAGTTGCACCGTATAGGCGCTGAGGTGGCGCAGCGCCACCAGCGCCAGCGCGAACGGCAGCAGCGTGCACAGCCCCGACAGCACCAGCAGCAGTACCGCGTCGTGCAGGTCGGGGAGCACCCACGGGCTGCTGGCCAGGGCCGGCAGCAGCAGCGGCAGGGCCGGCGCCAGCAGGGTCAGGGTCAGGGTGCCCGCGCCCAGCTCCAGCGCGGTGACGGTCAATGGGTCGGCATGGCTGACCAGGCGCTTGTTGAACGAGCCGAACACCGCCACCAGCAGCGCCGACAGCGCGCCCACCGCAACGCCCAGGCGCATGCCGTGCGGTACGCCGCCCACCACCAGCGCCACGCCTGGCAGCACCGCCAGGCCGAAGGCCAGTTCGCGCGGCTGGAACGGCCGCCGTGCGATCCACGGCTCGACGATGGCGGTGAACACCGGCGCCAGCGCGATGCAGGTGGCGGCCACCGAAGCGTTGGCCAGCTTCACCGCGCCGTAGAAGGTGAGCCAGTGCAGCGCCACCAGTGCGCCGACGCCGCAGTAGCCGAGCGCCAGCCGCGGGGTCAGTGCGGACAGTCCGCGCCACACCCGCGGCAGCAGCGCCAGCATCGCCACCACCAGCAGCATCCGCCACCACACCAGGGGCAGCGCGGGCAGGGTGATGAGCTTGCCGAGGATGGCGGTCACGCCCCACAGCAACACGCAGAAATGGATCTGCAGCAGGGCCTTGCGGGTATCGGGATTGGACATCGGCGGATTGTCGCCGATGTGCGTCGCCGGCGCCGCAGTCGATGCTTCAGTTTCCGCCCAGCAGGCGCAGCAGTTCGCGTGCCGCCGCCGGGTTGCGGTGCTTGGCCGCGCCGATGAAGTAGACGAACACCTCGCGCGGGGCCGCCGCGGCCGCGACCGGGCTGGCGTGCGGCAGGTCCGGGTGGTCGCGGCCGTGCCGCCAGTCGCCGACGCGGCGCGCCCACTGCGCCAGTGCCTGCGGCGGATAGCCGGCGGCGCAGTCGTCGCGGCTGCGCATCAGCCGCGCGTAGACGAAGTCGGCGCACAGGTCGGCGGCATTGGGGTAGTCGGCCGAATCGGTGAAGACCAGCGCCATGCCGCGCTGCCGTGCCAGCGCCACCAGTGCGGCGTCGAGGAACGCCGGGTCGCGGATCTCCAGCGCGTGGCGTTGCGTACGACCGTCCAGCGTGGCCGGCAGCAGGTCGAGGAAGGCGGTGAAGTCGTCGCGGTCCAGCGTGCGCCCGGCCTCGAACTGCCAGACCAGCGGCCCCAGGCGGTCGCCCAGCGCGGCGATGCCGGCGACGAAGTCCTCGATCTGCGCGCCGGTACCGGCCAGGCGCCGGGCGCCGGTGATGCGTTGCGGCGCCTTGGCCGAGAACAGGAAACCGTCCGGGGTGGCGTCGCGCCAGCCGGCGTAGGTCGCCGGCTTCTGCGTGCCGTAGTAGGTGCTGTTGATCTCGATGGCGCTCAGCTGGCGGCTGGCGTACTCCAGCTCGCGCCGCTGCACCAGTCCGGCCGGATAGAACGCGCCGCCGCGCCACGGCGCGTAGATCCATCCACCGATGCCGACGTGCACGCCCGGCGCGGTGGGGGCGGGGGCGGCGGCGAACAGGTCATCCATGGGCATGCGGGTCCGGGGGCGTCATCGCGCCGATTCTATCGGCACGCGCCGCCGGCGCCGGCCTATGCCGTGGCCGCGGCCCAGGGGTCGTAGCTGCCGAACCACCACAGGTGGCCTTCCGGGTCGCGGCAGGCGTAGCCGCGGCCGCCGTAATCCTGGTCGGCGATGTCGATGACGATCTCCGCGCCGGCCGCGGTCGCGCGCGCGTAATGGGCATCGGCGTCGCTCACGATCACGCACGCGCTCTGGGTCTCCATGCCGCCGACCTCATCGGGCTGGATCATGTGGCTGCCCCAGGCGCCGGGCTGCACCGAACCCAGCATCACCATGCCGTTGCCGAACACCAGCTGCGCATGGTGGACGGTGCTGCCGTCCTGGTAGACGGCATGGCGCTGGAAGCCGAAGGCGCGGCACAGCCAGTCGATTGCCGCCGGTGCGTCGCGGTAGCGCAGGCAGGGCACGATGGTGGCGGTGGTCGTGGCGGCAAGCTCCATGGCGTGGCTCCGGTGGCGTGGAAGGCGAGGGTGGCGGTGGCCGCGTTACCATCGCGAGAAGGCCGGTATGCCGGTATCGATCCCGAGGGAGAACGCATTGAACAAGTGGCTGGGCAGCGGGCTGGTGCTCGCGATGGGCGTGGCGGCACAGGTGGCGGACGCACAGGAGGCGGCGATGCCGGCGGAACTGCAGCAACTCGATGCCACGGTGGAGCGGGTGCGGCAGCAGTTCGACGTGCCGGGCGTGGCGGTGGCGGTGGTCAAGGACGGCAAGGTGGTGCTGGAGCGCGGCTGGGGCCTGCGCGAGATCGGCAAGCCCGAGCCGGTGCAGGCCGATACGCTGTTCGCGATCGCCTCCAACACCAAGGCGTTCACCGCGACCTCGCTGAACCTGCTGGCGGAGGAAGGCCGGCTGAAGATGAGCGACCGGGTGGTCGACCACCTGCCCGGTTTCCGCATGTCCGACCCCTACGTCACCGGCGAGATGCGCATCCGCGACCTGCTCTCGCACCGCAGCGGGCTGAGCCTGGGGGCTGGCGACCTGCTGTTCTGGCCGACCACCCGCTACAGCAACGCCGAGGTGGTGGCGCGGCTGGCGCACGTGCCGCTGAAGAACGGCTTCCGCGACCGCTACGCCTACGACAACATCCTCTACGCGGTCGCCCAGCAGGTGATCGAGAAGGTGTCCGGCCTGTCCTATGCCGACTTCCTGCAGCAGCGCATCTTCGACAAGGTGGGCATGGCCGGCACCCGCTACAACGCCGACCACCTCAAGCCCGGCGACACGGCCGCCATCGGCCATGCCAAGTTCGACTTCAAGGACCTGCGCCCGGTGGCGCCGCTGACCTGGTCCAACAACGCCGGCGCCGGCGGCCTCTATTCCAGCGTGCACGACCTGGCGCTGTGGATGAACGTGCAGCTGGCCGGCGGCCGCCTGGCCGATGGTTCGCCGCTGTTCTCGGAGAAGACCCAGCAGCAGATGTGGCAGATGCAGATCCCGCAGGTGGTGGCCGCGCCGTCGGTGCCGGAACTGGCCCCGGCCAGGCCCAACTTCGCCGGCTACGGCGAAGGCTGGAGCCTGAGCGACTACCGCGGCCAGAAGCTGGTATGGCACACCGGCGGCTGGCCGGGGCAGGTGTCGCGGCTGACCCTGGTGCCCGACCAGAAGCTGGGTGTGGTGGTGCTGACCAACCAGGAATCCGGCGCGGCGTTCAACGCCATCACCATGAGCGTGCTCGACGCGATGCTGGGCGCGCCCGCGCATGACTGGGTGGCCGCCTACGCCGCCAGCGTGGCCAAGGCGCAGGACAACGCCGACGCGGGCTGGCAGAAGCACGTGGCCGCGCGCGATGCCGGGAGCCGGCCTTCGCTGCCGCTGTCCGGCTACGCCGGTACCTACCGCGATGCGTGGTACGGCGATGTGTACCTGGAGCAAAAGGGCGGTGCGCTGCGGCTGCGCTTCGGTGCCACCGCCGACCTGGTCGGCCGCCTCGAGCACTGGCAGCACGACACCTTCATCGTGCGCTGGGACAACCGCTCGCTCAACGCCGACGCCTTCGTCAATTTCAATCTCGACCCCGACGGCAAGGTGCGCGAAGTACGCATGCAGGCGGTGTCGTCGCTGACCGATTTCAGCTTCGACTTCCAGGACCTGCTGCTGGTGCCGGTGAAGGACTGACCGTTCGCGTGGACGCGGCACGCCCGGTGCGACCGGCGGCCGCGGCCGCGCGGACCGGGGAGCGGCCCGGGCGCCGCCAACGCGTGGTCATGCCAGCCGGCGTCGCGCTGCCCCGCCGTGCCTGTCGCACGCGACGTGATCGCCGCATGCGATGGAGCCGGGGCCGGGCGAGGGCATGCGCGGTGCCCTCCCGTATCGACGTCCACTCCGGTCGCGCGTATACGCGACAATGCGCGCCACTGTCCGTTCGCAGGCCCGTCTCCATGTTCCGCTGGTTCGAATCCCGCCTCGACCCGTTCCCGTCCGATCCGCCGGCGCAGCCGCCGCGCGGGCTCTACGCCTTCTGCCGCCACTACACCCGCGGTGCCGAGAAGTGGCTGGTGCTGATGGCGCTGACCACGGCCGGCATCGCGGTGGCCGAGCTGGCGCTGTATGCCTACGTCGGCGCGCTGGTGGACCGCCTCGGCGCCAGCACCCCGGCCACTTTCCTCGATGCCGAAGGCCGGCGCCTGTTGTGGATGGGGCTGCTGGTGCTGGCCGCGCTGCCGCTGCTGGTGCTGCTCAACTCGCTGGTGCAGCACCAGACCCTGCTCGGCAACTTCCCGATGCGGATCCGCTGGAGCGTGCACCGCTACCTGCTGCGGCAGTCGATGGGGTATTTCCAGGACGAGTTCGCCGGGCGCATCGCCACCAAGCTGATGCAGACCTCGCTGGCAGTGCGCGAGACGGTGGTCAAGCTGTTCGATATCGGCAACTACGTGCTGGTGTTCTTCGTCGGCACGCTGGCGGTGGCCGGCGCCGCGGACTGGCGGATGATGCTGCCGTTCGTGGGCTGGATGGTCGGCTACGCGCTGCTGATGTGGCACTTCGTGCCGCGCATGGAGCGCATCTCGCGCGAGCAGGCCGATGCGCGCTCGGAGATGACCGGGCGCATCGTGGACAGCTACACCAACATCGCCACGGTCAAGCTGTTCTCGCATTCGCGGCGCGAACAGGCCTATGCGCGCGAGGCGATGGCCGGCTTCCTGGACAAGGTGCACCCGCAGATGCGGCTGGCCACGCGCATCTACTCGCTGCTGTACGCGCTGAACATGCTGCTGTTGTTCTCGGTGGTGGCGCTGGGCCTGTGGCTGTGGCACGGCGGCTCGGTGAGCGCCGGTTCGGTGGCGGTGGCGGTGGCGCTGGTGCTGCGCATGCTGGGCATGTCGCAATGGATCATGTGGGAGTTGTCGGCGCTGTTCGAGAACATCGGCACCGTGCACGACGGCATCAATTCGATCTCGCTGCCGCCGACGGTGGACGACGCGCCCGGCGCGCCGGCGCTGGCGCATGTGCGGGGCGATATCCGCTTCGAAGGCGTGTCGTTCCACTACGGCAAGAACCACGGGGTGATCGAGGGCCTGGACCTGCACGTGCGCGCCGGCGAGAAGATCGGGCTGGTCGGGCGTTCCGGTGCGGGCAAGTCCACGCTGGTCAACCTGCTGCTGCGCTTCCATGACGTCGAGCGCGGCCGCATCCTCGTCGACGGGGTCGATATCGCCACGGTGCAGCAGGACTCGCTGCGCGCGCAGGTGGGGGTGGTCACCCAGGACACCTCGCTGCTGCACCGCTCGATCCGCGACAACCTGCTCTATGGCCGTCCCGATGCCAGCGAGGCGCAGCTGCGTGCGGCCGTCGCCAAGGCGCGTGCCGACGACTTCATCGCCGAATTGCGCGACAGCGAGGGCCGCAGCGGCTACGACGCGCATGTCGGCGAGCGCGGGGTGAAGCTCTCCGGCGGCCAGCGCCAGCGCATCGCCATCGCCCGGGTGCTGCTCAAGGACGCGCCGATCCTGGTGCTGGACGAGGCGACCTCGGCGCTGGATTCGGAAGTGGAGGCCGCGATCCAGGACAGCCTGGACGAACTGATGGGCGGCAAGACGGTGATCGCCATCGCCCACCGCCTGTCTACCATCGCGCGCATGGACCGGCTGGTGGTGATGGACCAGGGGCGCATCGTCGAGACCGGCACCCATGCCGGACTGCTCGCCGCCAACGGCCTGTACGCGCGGCTGTGGGCGCGCCAGACCGGGGGCTTCGTCGCCGCGGAGGAGTGAGTCCGCGCCCGGTGCCTGAGGAGCGCGCCGGCTGGGGAGCCATGGGGCAGGATGCCGGCGGCGCGCCGCCGGTTGCCTTTTGCGGCGAACATTGCAGCAATGCGGGCTGCGATCGATGCGGCTACACCGCGCGCTGCCTCAGCACTTGCCTGCCGCCTTCAGCAGCGCATTGCACGTGCCGTCAGTGGCAGGCTTGCCGCTCATGCCGCCCTTGCCGAGTTCGGAACAGATCGAATCGGACACCGCGCGCCCCGTGATCGATACTCCGCCAGTGACATAGCACGAGTACTGTTTTCCGCTGTCGGTCCTGACCTTGTAGCTTGCCTTGACCCCGTCGTTGCTGCGATCGGTGACGGTGAACGTGCCTTTGGCCAGCCCGAGCGCCTGGGCGGTGTTGCGCTCGATGGCATCGTCGGTGACCGAGAACGAGGCGCAGGCCGATGTCAGCGCAGCGAGGATGGCCGCCGTGGCCAGGGCAATCGGTTTATTCATCGTGGAGCTCCTTTTCCAAGCGGTTTTTGAAAGGAGACGAAGGATGTCCAGCGCAGCCGGAGCGGTTCAACCCTACTGCGGTAGGGTTCCGCCCAGGGCGGGGCGGCTACGCATAATTGCCCGCGCCTGGCGGTTGCCGACGGCCACGCGCGCTCCCGTCATTGGCCGGATCCGGATTCGCGAATGATCGCCACACGCTGGTTGTGGATGCCGCTCGTTGCCGCGCTGGCGCTGTTGCCGCCGGAGGTGCGGGCCTTTTCCGTGGTGCTGCAGTACGCGGGCGCCGTGGATGACCGCATCGCCTACTTCGCCGATGTCCGGGTCATCGCCAATCGCACACCACCGGCCGGGGTCGGGGGCGCGACCGAGGTCCGCGAGATCGATGTGACGGCCGTGTACGAGAGTGCGGACAAGCCCGAATTCGTGCACATGAAACTGCAGTTCCAGTGCCCCGGCGCCTTCCCGATGGACAAGGCCGGCGCGCGCGCGAGGGAAAACACGCCGCGGGTGCGTGCCGGCGATGCGGTCACCTTCCGCATCGGGCCCGGTAGCTACCAACTGAGGCGCGCGGACCTGAAAACCGAGCCGGTCGCCGCCACCGGCTGGAACACGTCCGCCGCCCCTGCGCTCTCCCGGGCTGGTGCGATTGCCTGCAATCACATCGCCTTCGACCACGCCCTGCATGCCGCCATCAAGGCCGGCGGCACGTTCGATGCCGGCGAGTTCGGCAAGCGCGTCGTCGCGCTGGGCCTGCCGGTGGACATGCCGTTGATCGCGGAGACGCTGCCGTCCGAATTCCTGGAATTTGCCTGGGAGAATTTCTGGTGGGAGAAGGTCCTCGCCGGCAAGCGCCCCGACCCGAGCGGCAAGTGGGCCACGCCGCTGTCCGAGGCCGATCGCCAGGCCGCGATGCAGAAACTGAAGCAGAAGCAGCGGGAACTGGAAGCGGGCACCGCGTCGATCCAGGCCGACCTGGGGCAGGGCATCGCGCAGCTGCAGGCACGGATGCGGGCCGACACGCAGGCCGCGGGCGCCGGCGGAAGAGGGCCCGATGGCCGCAAGCTGACGCCGCTGGAATCCAGCCTGATCGCCATCTGGAAAGGCCGGCCCGAGCAGGAAATCGTCGCGCTCATGGGCAACCCGCAGTTCGACGAGGCCGGCGAAACCCGTTTCCTGCGCTACACCCGCACCTGGGAGCGGGACGCGGTGACGGCCTACGGCAGCCAGGGCGTGGTGGGCGGCGATGCCGGCGGCTTTGCGATGTGTTTCGTGGAGTTCCGGACCCGGCGCGATGCACAGGGGCAATGGCGCGTGGACGACATCCTGGTCCGGTCCGACTACGAAGGCGCTGGACTGGGGCGCACCCGCAGCATGTGCGAGGCGCTGGCGCGCCATGCGGCCGGTCCTTGAGCGCCCTCGCCATGGCGGCGGATGCGGCAACGCACGACAACGGACGAAGGAGGATGGCGATGATCAGGAACATGCTGCTGGCCGCGGGACTGTCGCTGGCGAGCGTGCCGTGCGGGGCCGCATCCGGCGTGGACGGCGCATCGTTCGACGTCCTGGGATCGATGATGGAAACCCGGCGGGCAGAGATCAATTCCGGGGACGTCCTCGAATCGAACAAGGAAGAAGCGATCCGCTACCGGGAGAAAGTCATCGCTGGCTGGTGGGAGTTCATGCAGGCCCGCTCGGGTGCCCGCCCGGGCGAATACTGTGCGGCTTCGTTCCTGCGCGGCAAGCGGGTCAAGCGTGAACGGGTCGACGGCATCAGCGACGGAATGGTAGTGACCCTGTTCGGCCCGGGCGGGGGCTACGGCGGCGCGCTGCTGGGCTTTTCGCCGCTGGGCAGCGAGCACGCCTTTCCCCGGCTCGGCAGCGGCACGCCGGTGCGCGTGACCCTGAAGCAGGGTAATCTGCAGCCGGCTACCTTGAACGCCATCTACACCAAGGCAGGCGCAAATGCGCCGCCGATGCTGCTGTTTGCCGTGCCGAGCATCGAAGCGCTGCTGGCGGGGATGCGGGATGACTGGCATTTCGAGGTGATTTACCAGGGCACGTCGATTGCCGACATCGCATGGCACGACGGACTCAAGGCACGCGATGAACTGAAGCGGTGCCTGGCCGGCGGGGGCGGGCATGGGTAGTCGGTGTGGCCCGCTGGCACCACGGCGGGTGGCCCGGACCGCCGCTGTCGCGGCAAGGGGGACGCAAAGATGGCTGGCAAGCGCACGACCCGGGCACCGCACGTGAATCCCGGCCTTCGCCCGGTCGCACCGGCATCGCGATGATGTTAAGGAATGAACGCTCGGCCGTGATCGTGGACGACCATCCGCTGGTCGCGCGCGGCATTGCCGACTATCTGCGCACGCATTGCGGGTTCGCGCGCGCCGAGGCGATCTGCCACGCCGATGGCCTGTGGACGCACCTGGCGCAGGTCGAGGTGCCGAGCCTGGCCCTGGTGGATTTCTGGCTGCCGGAAGGCACCGCACTGCCGATGCTGGCGCGGCTTCGCGCCGAGTATCCGGGCATGCGCCTGCTGGTGATCAGTGGTGACGGCGACCCGGCGATCCGCGACAAGGTGCACCGGCTGGCGGTCGATGGTTTCGTGCCCAAGCATGCCGAGCCCGCGGTGTTCGCCCGGGCGGTGAGTGCGGTGCTGCGCGGCGACGCATGGTTCGACGATGCTCCGCTTGCCGCGCAGGCGAACGATGAGGCACGCAGCCTGCCGCTGAGCCCGGCCGAGCTGGGCCTGACCCCACGCCAGGGGGAGGTGCTGGCGCTGATGCTCAAGGGCTTGCCGAACAAGCGCGTGGCGCAGCAGCTGTCGCTCAGCGAACAGACGGTCAAGGAGCATGTGAGCGGCATCCTGGAGCGACTGGGCGCGCGCAACCGCATCGAACTGATAACCCGGCTGAGCGGGAAGCGGATCGATGTCTGAGCAGGACCCGGCGCGGCCGGCCGCCACCGACAGGGCCCCCGGCTACGCCGATATCAGCCCCGCGCGCCGGGTAGGCCTGCTGGAGGTGGCATTCGCCCGGATCAATTACGGATTCGGGGCGATGGTCGTGGTCAGCCTGCCCTTCATCGCCTGGTATGCGCGGCTCGGGCAGGACCCGTTCGGGCTGGTGCTGTGGTCGGCGTGGTATTTCGTTGGCTTCTGGGTCGTCCGCTGGCTGTACCGGCGCTACCAGCGCGCCTGCGCACGGGACGCCGCCGATGCGGTACTGCGCCGCTGGTCGCCGTTGATCCATGGGGTGGCGCTGGTTTACGGCGCCAGCATGGCCGTGCCGCCGTTGCTGACGGCCGCGCACGCCACGTTCGAATTCCAGTTGCTCTACCTGGTGACGATCGCGGCGATCGTGGCCAGCAATTCGGTGCATGCCTCGCCGGTGCTGTCGGTCTTCCGCTGCTTCTTCCTGTCCGGCTGGGGAAGCCTGACCCTGCTGGTGCCCTACAGCTTTCCGGGGCACGGGTATTACGTGATGCCATTGGCGCTGATCTACATCCTCACGATCCTCAGGCATTCGGCCATCTCCCTGCGCTTCTTCGTGCAGAACGTGGTGCTGCAGGAGGAGGCCGCGCGCCTGGCCGAGGACTTCCGCCAGGCCAAGGAGCAGGCCGAAAAGGCGCTGTACGACAAGAACCTGTTCCTGACCACGGCCAGCCACGACCTGCGCCAGCCGGTACATGCCATGGGCTTCCTGGTGGCGTCGATTTCGCGCAGCAACCGCGACCGTGCGCTGGATACCGCCCTGGCCGACCTGCGCGAAAGCGTGCACTCGGCCACGCAGATGTTCGACGCGCTGCTCGACCTGTCGCGGATCGAAAGCGGCCGCGTGCAGGTCCGCAGCGAGGCCGTGGACCTGGCCGCGATGATCGCCCATGTCGCGGCGGTTTTCCGCGAGGAGGCGCGCGATCGCGGGCTGGCGCTGCGCGTGCACCTCCCCCCGGGGGAGGCGATCGCCATCGCCGACGCAACACTCCTGCGCCAGGCATTGAACAACCTGCTGCACAACGCGCTGCGCTACACGCGCCGGGGCGGCATCCTGCTGGCCCTCCGCCGCCGCGGTGGCAGTTGGCGCTGCGAAGTCTGGGACACCGGCATCGGCATCGCGATGCGCGATGGCAACGCCATCTTCTCGCCGTTCTTCCGCAACGCCCATGCCTGGGACATCGACAGTGCCGGCCACGGGCTGGGGCTGGCGGTGGTCGCCCGATGCTGCGTCATGATGGGCGCGAAGCACGGCTTCCGGTCCCGCGAAGGCAAGGGTTCGTGTTTCTGGATCCACCCCGATGCGGGTGGGCCGGCGGCGCTCGCGGCCATCGCCCGGCCGGTCGATCCGGCCATCCGCGATGCGGTCCCGCAATGGTCGGGTGCGTGCCTCGTGGTCGATGACGACCCGCTGGTGCGCAGCGCCTGGCAGATCCTGATGCAGTCCTGGGGCCTGCAGGCCACCTGCGTCGAATCGGGGGGACAGGCGCTGCACCTGATCGAATCGGGCTTCAGGCCCGATGTCGTGTTCTGCGACCAGCGCCTGCGTTCGGGCGAGAGCGGCTTCGAACTGCTGTGCGAACTGCTCCAGCGCGTGCCGGGAGCGAACGGCGCCATGATCAGCGGCGAACTGGATTCGGGCGAGTTGGCCCACGCCCAGGAGCAGGGGTATCTGGTGCTGCGCAAGCCGGTGGAGACGGCGGAGCTGCAGGCGGTGCTGGGATGCTGGCTGCCGCCGCCGGCGCGCACCTGAGCAGGCGCCGGTTGCAGTCGCGCGGCGGGTGCCAGCGTCCAGGCCAGCGCCGTGGATGCTGGCCGCGGCGGCACGGCATGCCGGGTTTACACGGCTAGTGCTCCAGTTCGTGCTCGATGCGCCGGTCCGGAATCAGCCACAGCAGCGCGACCAGCGCGTACAGCGCCTGGCCGAGCCGCGCATCGGCCAGGGTGGCGCCGATCCCGGCAAGGTAGAGCAGCGGCGAGAGCTTGCCCTTCCAGTCGCCGCCCAGCGCGTGCCGCAGCACCGACGCGCTGCCATCGGCGGCGATGATGCGCCGCTGCAGCAGCCAGTAGGCGATGGCCGAGGCCAGCAGGACCAGGCCATAGGCCACCGACGGCAGCGGCGCCAGGTGGTTGTTGCCCATCCAGCGGGTCGCAAAGGGCAGCAGCGACAACCAGAACAGCAGGTGCAGGTTGGCCCACAGCACGCTGCCGGTGACGCGCCTGCAGGCCTGCAGCAGGTGATGGTGGTTGTTCCAGTAGATGCCCACGTAGATGAAGCTGAGCACGTAGCTCAGCAACGACGGCGCCAGCGGCAGCAGCGCGTCGAGCGTGGCGCCCTCCGGCGCTTTCATTTCCAGCACCATGATGGTGATGATGATCGCCAGTACGCCGTCACTGAAGGCTTCAAGACGTCCCTTGCCCATGCGTTGTCCCCGTGGATTGCGGTGTTGGGTGGCTCTGCTGCGGATGAGGTGGCACCGGTGCCGGTTCAGCCGGCGGCCCGGCGCACCAGTGCGGTCAGCGTGGTGGCCTCGGCATCGCCGAACCGGTGGATGGCGAAGGCCGTCGGCCACAGCCCGCCCTCGTCCAACTGCGCCTGGTCGCTGAAGCCGAAGGTGGCGTAGCGGGTCTTGAATTTGCCCGCGCCCTGGAAGAAGCACAGCACTTTGCCGTCCTTCGCCCACGCCGGCATGCCGTACCAGGTGCGCGGCTGCAGGCCCGGTGCGGTGGCCATGACCAGCGCATGGATGCGGCGCGCCATGTCGCGTTCGGCCGCGGGCATCTCGTCGATCCGGGCCAGCAGCTCGGCCTCGCCGTCGGCGCTGCTGCGCTGGGCGCGGGCCTCGGCCTTGAGCTCCCGCGCCCGTGCTTTCATCGCCGCCTGTTCTTCGGCGGTGAAGCCGGCGGCGCGCCTGGCCGCGGCCGTTCTGCCGCGCGCGCTGGTCCTGTCGGTGGTGGTGCGGGTCATGGGCGTCCTCGGCAGGAAAGCGACGGAGGCCGGCGAAGGCGCCGGATCAGCCGCCGCGGCGCGCCAGCCACAGCGCCGCCAGCGGGGCGAGATTGAACAGCAGGATGCCGATCTTGTACGCGGCCATGCCGCCGTAATGGATGGCATCGAAGCTGGCATCGGGCAGCGCGAACCAGCGGCCATGCAGCCGCCGCAGCGCGTCGCGCGCGGTCACGAAGGCAAGGAACCAGGCCAGCAGGACGGCGTAGTTGAACGCCAGCGACCACAGCAGGAAACGGCACAGGAAATCGCTGTCCATGGGGTTCTCCGAAGGGTGTTACAGCAGGCGGGTGCCGAGCGGGACATCGTGCTCGGGTACGCACAGCGATACCTGGCCGTGGGCATTGTGGAAGCCGGTGACCAGGCATTCGGACATCAGCGGGCCGATCTGCTTGGGCGGGAAGTTCACCACCGCCACCACCTGCTTGCCGACCAGCGCCTCGGGCGCATACAGGTCGGTGATCTGGGCGCTGGACTTGCGGATGCCGATCTCCGGGCCGAAATCGACCTGCAGGATGTACGCCGGCCGGCGCGCCTTGGCGAACGGCTCGGCGGCCACGATGCGGCCCACGCGCAGTTCCACCTTGCTGAAGTCGTCCCAGTCGATCGTTTGCATGGCGTGCGCCGGCAGGATGAGTGCCGATCAATAGCGCCGGCGCGGGCGGGCGTCAACCGGGCCGCCGCCGCTGGCGGTTCGCGTCCGGGGCAGGGCGGCGGGCGCGGTCAGCGGGTACGCCCGGCGCGCTTGAACAACGCCGTCCGCAGTACCGGCGTGCCGTCCTTGAAGTAGGACTCCGTCTCGGTCATGACGTTGCCGTCAGCACTGACCGAATACACCCGCGTCGAGCGCGGGATGCCTTCGTAGACGAACTGCATGACCAGCACGTTCGGCGCCGGCATCTTGGCGGCCAGCACATCGACCCAGTACGTGCCCGACGCGCGGCCGGGGGTGCCGTCCAGCGACAGGGTGGATTCGGCGTGCATGATCTTGTCGTCCTGGCCGACGATCCGGACGCGTTCGTTCCAGCGGCCGTCGGGCGTGGCGGCGAACACCAGGTCCACGCGCTTCGGGCGCGCTTCCGGCGGCATCGGCAGGCTGTCCACGTCCAGGAGCCACTGGCCCACCAGCGGCGAGTCGGCCGGCGCCGCGGCGGATGCGGGCGCGGGTGCGGTGGCCAGGGCGGCGGACAACAGCGCGGCAAGCATCACGTTCATGCGATCTCCTGGAGACAGGGGGACTGGAGCCGATCATGCCCCGGCGCGGCACCGGCCTGCGTGAACGGGGACGGTGTGCTACCCGGGGCCTGCCGGCGATCGCGTGCGGGCATGCGCGGGGCCGCGGCGGCGCTGGCGGGTGCCGCAACGACGAAGGCCCGGGAATCCCCGGGCCTTCGCGCATCCCCTCGCGGGGCGGTTACTCGATCGGCTGGTCCAGCATCAGCTGGCGCGCGAAGCGCACCGGCGGCGCGCCGTAGGACAGGATCTGGTCGTGGTAGGCCTTGAGCTTGAAGTCCGCGCCGAGCTTGTCCTGCACCGCCTTGCGGGTGTCGAAGTGCTCCTGCGCGCCGACGAAGTAGGTCGGCAGCTGCGCCGAGGTCAGCTGCGCGCGCACCCACTTGCCCGCGGCCTCGCTCTCCTGCTGGAAGGCGTCGTGGGTCATCAGCTGCATCGCCTGCTCGCGGCTCCAGTTGTCCACGTGCACGCCCTGGTCGAGGATGGCGTTGGCAATCGTGCGCAGGTAGAACTTGAGCTGCACCAGGTGGAACAGCGGGTCGCTGTCCAGGTAGCCCTGTTCCTGCATCATGCGTTCGGTGTAGACCGCCCAGCCCTCGGCGAACAGGCCCGAGCGCAGCACCGCGCGCAGGGTGGAGGGGAACTTGCCCGAGTGCCAGCCTTCCAGGTAATGGCCCGGGGTGCCCTCGTGGATCGACAGCAGGTGGATCATGCGGCTGTTGTATTCGCGCAGGAACGAATCGACCTGCTTGTCGTTCCAGTCCTCCGGAATCGGCGAGACCGCGTAGAAGGTCTTCAGGTTCTTGTCCAGCGGGCCGGGCGAGTCGCAGTAGGCCACCGCCACGCCGCGCTGGAATTCGGGCATCAGGATGATGTCCACCGGCGCGTCCGGCAGGGTCACCAGGTCATGCGTGCGCACGAACTCGGTGGACTGGTCCAGCGCCGCCTTGGCATCGTCGACGACCTTGTCGCGCGCCGGCTTGTCGGCATAGGCCAGTTCCAGCGCGGCCTCGATCGCCTTCTGCTGCTGTTCGTCGGTTGGGTCGGCCGGCATTTCCGGCGCACCCGGCTTGTCCTTCAGCACCACCTGGGCGATGCCGTACATGTCCTTGCGTACGCGGGTCAGCTCGGCGCGGGCGCGCTCGCCGATCTCCGCGCGCGACAGCGAGGAATTGAGCGAGAATTTCAGCTTCTGGTCGTACTTCTCCGCACCGATCCGGAACTCGCCCTTGGCGTTGGGTACCAGGGTCTTGTCCAGCCAGGTCTGCTGCTCTTCGACGGCGGTGGTCAGCGTGGCGATGGCGGCCTTCAGGCGTTCCTGGTCGGCGGCTTCGAGCTGGCCGATGTTGGGGACGATGAAGGTCTCGACCAGGCTGAGGATGCCGCGGTTCTGCTTGGCCACGGTTTCGGCGTGGATCTTCGGTACGCGGGCCGGGTCGAGGTTGGCGCGTGCGGCGGCGAAGATCTGCGGGATCTTCTCGATGCGCGCGGTGGCCGACTTCAGGCGCTCGGGCAGCGGCGCGAACTCGCGCGCCATCAGGCCGTAGATGGCGCTGCCGGCCAGGCCGGTATAGACCTGCGGGTCCCACTGCCACGACTGCAGGGTTTCGTTGCCCCAGATATCGGACTGCAGCTGGTTGCGCAGGATCGCGGCGTCCACCTGGTTCTCGCGGCCGAGCTTGCTGGTGTCGATCCTGTCCAGCTCGGCGAGCAGCGCCTTGCTGGCCTCCAGGCCCTTCTGCTGGCCGGCGGCGCTCAGGTCATCCAGCTCGGCGTCGTAACGGTGGTCGCCGATCTGGGTGGCGCTGACCGGGGACAGCTGCATCCAGGTATCGAGCGCCTTCTTCGACAGTTCGGCGAACTGCGCGTCGGCCTGGCTCTGGCCGGCCTGTTCGGTGGTGGCGGACGGGGAGGACGGGGCGTCGCTGTTCTGGCAACCGGCCAGGCTGGCGAGCAGGGCGGCGGCGAGCAGGTGCTTGCGCATCGGGATACCTGTTGCGGAGGGAATGGCGCAGGATAGGCCAGCATCGCGGCGGACGCCCATGCCATTGGCTTACCATGGCCGCCAGACAGCCCCGTGGAGGTCGTGCGATGCATTACGAAGGCAGCTGCCACTGCGGACGCATCGCGTTCGCTTTCGAATCGGCCGAGCCGATCGCCAGCGCGGTGTCCTGCAACTGTTCGATCTGCCGGCGGCGCGGTTCGCTGCTGTGGTTCGGCCCGCGCAGCGGTTTCGAGCTCAGGACCGATCCGGCCCACCTGGAGAGCTACCGCTTCAATTCCGGGCACATCGACCACCACCATTGCCGCGTCTGCGGCGTGGCCCCGTTCAGCGAGGCGGTGGACCCGCGCAGCGGCCAGCCGACCGTGGCGATCAACCTGCGCTGCGTGCCGCAGGTCGATCTGGACGCACTGGAAGTCAGGCACTACGACGGGGCCAGCCGGTGACGGCGGCGCGGCGCCGGCCGTGGCTGCTGGCCGGCATGCTGCTGGCACTGGCGTTGGGCGCCGGCTGCGCCAGGCACGGCGCCGAGGCCGCGGGCGTCGCCGCCGAGGTGGCGCTGGCGTCGCCGGAAGGCGCGTTCCTGGCCTATGAACACACGCTGCAGCTGCAGCTGCCCGGCGCGCAGATCGGGCCACGGCTGAAGGCGCTGGCCGAGGCCTGCCAGAGCGCGAAGTTTGGCGACTGCGCGGTGCTGCAGCTGGCGCAGGCCGGTGGCGACGCCGCTTCGGGCTCGATCGAGCTGCGGATTGCGCCGCAGGGCGTGGAGCCGATGATCGCCCTCGCCAGCGAGAAGGGCGAAACGATACGCCGCGACACCCGTGCCGAGGACCTGGCGCAGCAGGTGGCCGACACGCGCCTGGCCCAGGCGCGGCTCAAGGGCGAACACGCGCGCCTGGGCGAATACCAGCAGCGCAGGGACCTGGCGGTGGCCGACCTGCTGGCCATTTCCCGGCGCCTGGCCGAGATCGAGGCCGCGCTGGAGCAGGCCGGGCGCGATGCCGCCCAGCAGCACCGGCGCATCGACACGCAGAAGCTGGCCATCCAGCTGGATTCGACCAGCAGCCAGCGCAGTCGCAGCGAGATCGGCCGCGCGCTGGGCGAGTTCGGCAGCATCTTCACCACCAGCCTGGCCTACCTGATCCGCATCGTTGCCGGCCTGCTGCCGCCGCTGCTGGTCGCCGCGGTGCTGCTGTGGGGCGGATTGAAGCTGTGGCGCCGACGCCGGCGCCAGCAGCGGGGGTGAGCCGGTCGCAGGGCGCACCGGAGTGCGCCCTGTGATCTCACGGCCGCCAGTAGTTGTTGGCGGCGGCCACCGTCTGGAAGTTGAGCGCCAGGACCTGCGCGGCGGCGGTCAGGCCATCGGCGGAATCGGCGTACTCCGGGCGCAGCTTCTGCAGGATGGACAGGTCGGGCTGGGTGTACTTGACGCTGCGGCGGCTCAACAGCACCGCAAGCTCGAAGCCTTCCTGCGGGGTGGCGGTGATGAGGGTGTCGAGCCAATGGTCGGTCATCGCGGTGCTCTCCTGTAGCGGTGGGTGGACAGCGGAATGTGCGCTGCCACCGGCCGCGATGTCTTGACCTGGATCAAACCGCGCCGGCGACGCGCTGCTTCTCCCGGCGGTGACCGTGCCTGCCGTGCGGCTCAGCCCTCGTCGTGCTCGTATTCGATGACCAGCCCGCGTTCGCGGGCCAGCAGTTCCACCGCCCGCCGCGCCTTCTGCGCGGTGGCGGCGTTGCCGATCTCGACTTCCAGCTCGTGGATGCCGGGGCCGATGTCATCGGACAGGCCGGCCGAGCTGGAGTCCTCATCGTCCATGTGCGGCATCAGGTCGTCGGTTTCCTCGACGTGCTCGATGCCTTCCAGGCCGTGCAGCAGGTCGCTCACGGCCAGGGCGTCGTCGGCGTTGCCGGTGATGCGGATGCGCAGCAGGGGCATGGGAAGCTCCGTGGGAAGGGGAATCCAGCCTGGGCAGTCGCCGGGCAAGGGAACGTGAAGCGCGCTGGCGCGGGCACGCGCTGTTTGTCAGCGGGCGCGGTTGCGGGGATGCTTGCGTTCCACCAACGGAGGGATGTCCATGGCATGCGCGGTGCGGGCGGAAACAGTGGCGATGGAGCCGGGGCCATGAGCGGGGCGACACCGGCGCCGGTGGCGCGCGACTGGTCCACGCCGCTGGAGCTGCTGGGCCTGGGCATGGTGTGGGGCGCATCGTTCCTGTTCATGCGCATCGCGGTGCCGGATTTCGGCCCCTACGCGCTGGTGGAGGTGCGGCTGCTGCTCGGCGCGCTGGTGCTGATGCCCTTCCTGTGGCGCGCGCGGGCCCTGTTCCCGGCGCGGCGCTGGCTGTGGCTGGCCCCCATCGGCCTGATCAATTCGGCACTGCCGTTCGTGCTGTTCGCCTGGGCGGCGCAGCGTGCGCCGGCGGCGATCGGCGCGATCTGCAACGCGATGACCGTGTTGTTCGCCGCCCTGGTCGGGTATCTGTTCTTCGGCGAGAAAATCGGCCCGCGCCGGGCGCTCGCGCTGCTGGTCGGCTTCTCCGGGGTCGTGGTGCTGGCCACGGCGAAAGTCTCGGGGCTGGCGATCGGTACGGCGGTGGCGGCCGGCACGGTGGCGGCGCTGCTGTACGGGGTGGGGGCCAACCTGGTCCGCCGCCACATGAGCGGGCTGCCGCCGGCCGCATCGGCCGCGGCCACGCTGGGCTGCGCCGCGTTGTGGATGCTGCCGATGGCCTTGAACCACTGGCCGCGGCAGCCGGTATCGGCGGCATCGTGGGCCAGCGCCATCGCTCTGGGCATCGTCTGCACCGGGCTGGCGTTCCTGGTGTTCTACCGCCTGATCGGCCGGGTCGGGCCCTCGCGTGCAGCCACCGTCACCTACCTGATCCCGCTGTTCGGGGCGCTGTTCGCCTGGCTGTTCCTGGGCGAGCCGGTGACCCTGCAGATGCTGCTCGCCGGCGGCCTGATCCTGGGCAGCGTGGCGGTGAGCCAGCGCTAGGTGTGATCTCTCAGTAGGTTGTTCATCCGGGGCATCGCTGGAAGATGGGGGTTACGACACCAACCCAGCCCCCAGGAGCCCCGGATGAACCTGCATAAACATGCCCGTTTGACGCCTCGCGGTCGAGCCCTGCTTGTGGAGCGCATCCTCGTGCAGGGCCTGCGCATCGAAGAGGCCGCCCACGCGGCCGGCGTGAGCGTGCGCACGGCCTACAAGTGGCTCAAGCGATACCGGGAGGAAGGCCCTGCGGGTCTGGTTGACCGCAGCTCCCGGCCGCAGACCTGCCCCCATGCCACGCCGCCGGCCATCGTGGCGCAGGTGCTGGAGCAGCGTCGCTCGCGCCGGACCTATCGCCAGATCGCCCAGCGACTGCCCGTGGCGCCCAGCACCATCGCCCGGTTGCTGCGCCGTGCCGGGCTGCATCGCCTGGCCGAACTGGAACCGGCGCTGCCGGAGAACCGCTACGAGTACGCCCGGCCCGGCCAACTGCTGCATCTGGACATCAAGAAGCTGGGGCGAATCGGTTCCCCGGGCCACCGTGTGACCGGCGACCGCTCGCACCGGCACCGGGGCATCGGCTGGGAATACGTCCACCTGGCCATCGACGACCACTCGCGCGTGGCCTTTGCCTCCATCGCGCCGGACGAGCGCGGAACCAGTGCCTGCAAGGCCCTGATCCGCACGGTGCGTTACTACCGCAGCCTAGGCGTGCGCTTCGAGCGGGTGTTGACCGACAACGGCACGTGCTACAGGTCGCGCCGCTTCCAGCGCCTGGTCCGTCGCCTCGGCCTGCGCCACCTGCGCACGCGCCCCTACACCCCGCGCACCAACGGCAAGGCCGAGCGCCTGGTACAGACCAGCCTGCGCGAGTGGGCCTATGCCCGCGCCTACGACAACTCCGTGCAGCGGGCCGGCGCCCTCCATGACTGGCTGCACCACTACAACTGGCACCGGCTCCACGCCAGCCTAGGCTACAAGCCGCCCATCTCCCGAATCCCGCTGAACAACGTACTGGGTTTACACAGCTAGGCCGCGGCCGCACGCGGCGACGGCGGCACGCGGGCAACCGCGGTTGCCCGGCTCAGCGTACCGGCAGCGGAATGTTGCACAGGTCGATGTGGCCGGCCGCGCGCTTGTAGAAGTCGTCGCGGCGGTTGCGGCGGGCCTCCACCATATCGGCGAAGGTCCTGGAGTCGGTGCGCAGCACCCGCAGCGGCGTGCGCTCGGCGGCCGGCACGGCGCTGGCCAGGCGGATGGATCTGATCGGCGTGCGCTGCGCGGTGTCCTCGTAGAAGCCCATCGGTTCGGGCCCGCGTTTGATCGTGCTGAGCAGTTCCATGCCCTTGAGCACGCGCCCGACCAGGGTGATGTTGCGGTCGAGCTGGCGCGGCGACTGCCCGGTGACCACGTACAGCTCGGCGCCGATGCTGCTGTCCTCGTCGTTGTTGCGGCCGGCGCCGACCGCGCCGTAGCAGTGCGCCAGCCAGGTGTGTTCGCCGTCGCTGGCGACGGCGAAGTCGCCGACGAAACCGGTTTTCGCGGCCCAGCCGTCGCGGTCGGGCAGCGCGGTGAACGCCAGCCCCCGCGCGGGCCGCTGGAACTCGGCCGGCAGGTGGGTCCTGGCACTGCCCAGCGGCCGCGCCCTGGCCGGGTCGTCGGCATCGGCGTCGCCGAACTGGACCACGAAGTTGTCCTGCGAACGGTAGATGCTGGTGCCGTTCCAGAAGCCTTCGCGTGCCAGGGTGCGGATGTTGCCGGCGTGTTCGGGGGCGAATCCAGGGGCCAGTTCGATGATGACCCGGCCGCCGTCCAGGTCCATGTACAGCAGGTTGTCGGCGGCGGGCACGTGCCAGTCGCTGTCCGGCGAGGTGGCCAGGATCTCCTGTGCGCTGCGGTACTTGGCCGGCGCGTCGGCGGCCAGCGCCGGCAGCGGGGACAGCATCAGGGCCAGGGCCAGCAGGGTCGGGCGTAGCGTCATCGGGCGCGTTCCGTGATCGGGTGTGGACCGATTCTGCGGGATCGCCCGGGGCCGCCGCCAGACCGTGCCGGGAGTGGGGTGACTACCGGCACATCCGCTATAGCGAAGTGAGTAATAGTGTTGGCTTCAGGCTAGTTGGCAGGAGCAAGGCGATGGGTGAATTCGAAGCCCAACTGCGCAAATTCCAGAAGGAGCTCAGCGCCGGCACGGTGTCGCTGGCGCTGCTGGCGGTACTGGCCAAGGCCGGGGAGCCGCTGTACGGCTACCTGATCGCCAAGGAACTGGAGCGCACCGGCGACGGCGTGCTCAGCGGCAAGCAGAGCGCGCTGTACCCGGTACTGCGCAACCTGGAAGGCGCCGGCCTGCTGGAAAGCCATGTCGAGCCGTCGGTGGCCGGGCCACCCCGGCGCTACTACCGCATCAATGACGAGGGCCGCGCCGTGCTCAGGCAGTGGATCGCGGCCTGGAATGCCACCCGGGACTCGCTGGAGTCCGTACTGGAGGGAGTCGAACGATGAACAACGAGACCAACGCACGGCCGCTGCCGACCACGATTCCCGAATACCTGGAGCAGCTGCGCGCCGCGCTGGCCGGTGCCGACCCGGCGATGATCCAGGACGCGCTGTACGACGCGGAGGAGTACCTGCGCTCGGAGCTGGCCGAACAGCCCGGCAAGAGCGAGGCCGACGTGATCGCCGGTGTCGCCGGCAGCTACGGCGCGCCGGAGGAGGTGGCCGAGATCTACCGCGAGACAGAGGTGACGGTGAACCGCGCGCTGCGCACGCCGTCGCCCGGTCGCCGGCCGCTGCCACCGCCGGTTGCCGCGGTCGCGCCGGGCGTCGCCGCCGCGGCAGCCGGGGCCGGCCCGGCCGGCCCGGTCGCGGCCAGGCCGCGCTCGGCGGCCGCGCGCTTCTTCGGCGTGGTGCTGGACCCGCATACCTATGGCGCGCTGTTCTACATGCTGCTGTCGCTGGTCACCGGCGTGTTCTTCTTCACCTGGGTGGTGACCGGGCTGTCGCTGTCGGTGTCGCTGATGATCCTGATCATCGGCATCCCGGTGCTGCTGCTGTTCCTGGGATCGGTGCGGGTGCTTTCGCTGGTGGAGGGCCGCATCATCGAGGCGCTGCTGGGCGTGCGCATGCCGCGCCGGCCGATGTACACGGACAGGAGCCAGGGCTGGCTGGCGCGGATCGGCGCGATGTTCACCGACGTCCGCACCTGGCTGACGATGCTGTACTTCGTGCTGATGCTGCCGCTGGGCGTGGTCTACTTCAGCATCGCCACGACCCTGCTTTCGACCTCGCTGGCACTGCTGTTCGCACCGCTGGCCGATGTGGCCCTGGACCAGCCCGTCAACCTCTGGATCAACGACGTCAACGTGGGCGATGGCGTGTGGCTGTGGCCGCTGGCGATGGCCGCGGGACTGGTGCTGCTGTTCGCGACCCTGCACCTGGCGCGCGCCATCGGCAGGCTGCATGGCGCCATCGCCAAGCATCTGCTGGTGCGGTTGTAAGCCACAGACCGGATCCAGCCAGACGGGGCACCTGTGTGCCCCGTTTTTCTTTGTGGCGATGGCAACGCCCGCGGCGCGCCGGGCTTCAGCGCTGCGCGCGGCGGCGCAGCGGGGTGACGTTGCTGGCGGCGGCCTTGCGCGGTTTCTTCGCCGCGGCCGGCTGCGATTGCGCGATGAAGAAGTCGCGCACCTTCGGGTACACCACCTCGCGCCAGCGGCGGCCGCTGAAGATGCCGTAGTGGCCGGCGCCCTCGACGATGAAGTGGCTGCGGCGCGCCGCCGGGATGCCGGTGCACAGCGCCTGCACGGCTTCGGTCTGGCCGAGGCCGGCGATGTCGTCCAGCTCGCCCTCGATGCTCAGCAGCGCGGTGTCGCGGATCGCCGACGGATCCACGCGTTCGCCACGCACGTGCCACTGTCCGCGCGGCAGCAGGAACTCCTGGAACACCACGCGGATGGTGTCCAGGTAGAAGCGCGCGGGCATGTCCAGCACCGCGTTGTATTCGTCGTAGAAGCGGCGGTGGGCATTGGCGTCGTCCAGGTCGCCCTTGACCAGGTCGGTGTAGAAGTCCCAATGCGACATCAGGTGGCGGCTGGGGTTCATCGCCACGAAGCCGGCGTGCTGCAGGAAGCCGGGGTACACGCGCCGGCCCTGCCCGGGGTAGGGCGCCGGCACGGTGTGGATGACGTTGTTCTCGAACCACGACAGCGGGTTGCGCGTGGCCAGGTTGTTGACCGCGGTGGGGCTGCGGCGCGCGTCGATCGGCCCGCCCATCATCACCAGCGAGCGCGGCGTGGTTTCGCCGCGGCCGGCCATCAGCGCGACCGCGCCCAGGACCGGTACGGTCGGCTGGCAGACGCTGACCACGTGCAGGTTGGCCGCGCCGAGGTGGCGGATGAACGCCTGCACGTACTCGACGTAGTCGTCCAGGCCGAACTCGCCCTGTTCCACCGGCACCATGCGCGCGTCGACCCAGTCGGTGACATACACGCGGTGGTCGCGCAGCAGCGTACGCACGGTATCGCGCAGCAGGGTGGCGTGGTGGCCGGACAATGGCGCCACCACCAGCACCGCAGGCTGGGCCAGCAGGGCTTCGACACGGGCGCCGTCGTTGCTGTGGCGCTTGAAGCGCAGCAGGCGGCAGAACGGCTTTTCCAGTTCGGTGAGCTGGGCCACGGGCACGACTTCGCCGTCGAGCTCCAGCTCGTGGATGTCCCACTCCGGCTTCTCGTAATCCTTGCCGAGGCGGTGGAACAGTTCGTTCATCGCCGCCAGCCGGTCGGCGCCGGGCATGGACGACCACCAGTGCCCCGGGGTGTTGAAGAACGCCGCGTTGGCCTGCGCCTGGTGGACCCAGGGCGCGAGCAGGTTGCGGGTCATCTCATGCAGTTGATAGAGCATGCCGGGCAATATGTATGGTCATATGGTGCCATGCAGCATAGCGCAAACAGGCGGGTGCGGCGTTAAGCGGAGAATGACGGATGTGGGGCCTGTGGGATACGGCCTGCCGCGCGGGATCGACCCGTACCAGCGGAAAGTGTCTGGAGAAAAGCCCCTGAGTCAGGGGGCGCGCCGAAAGGCGCGGGGTGTGGCAGGCGAAAGACGGGCCCGGCGGTCTGCGGCGCAGACCGTGGGGCGACAGCGCGGCGCGATGGCGTGTGCCGGGCTCAGCCGCCGCTCTCCAACGCGGCCACCTCGTCGGCGCAGTGCGGGCCCAGCCAACAGTGCGAGCCGGCCGCGCGGAAGCCGGCCTGCGCCAGCTGGCGGCGGTACCAGCGCGCCGGGCGCGACTGGAATCCCTGGTGATCGCCATGGAACGCGTCCTCGGCGGTGAAGGTTTCCAGGAACGCCATGCCGCCGCACAGCTCGGCCAGCCCGGGCAGGCCCTGGCGCAGTTCGCGGCTGGGCACGTAGTGCATGACGTCGGCGCAGACCAGCAGGTCGACCGGCGCGCACGGGCGCAGCCATTGGAAATCGCCGAAGCGCGCCAGGTGCAGGTTGCGGGTGCGGCCGTAGCGCTGCACGGCGTATTCGCTGCCATCGAAGCCCATGTACTGCAGCTTCGGCCGCAGCTTGAGCAGCGGCGCACGCCACGCGCCTTCGCCGCAGCCGATGTCGAGCACGCTGCGGATCGGACGCTCCAGGTAGTACTCGGCGGTGGCCACGGCCAGGTGCACCTTGCGCGCCAGCCGCGCCGGCCCGCCGATGTCGCCGCGGCGGTACCAATGGTGGAAATAGGCGGCGTCGTATTGCTTTTCCTGCATGTGCGTGTCGGCAGCGGATGGGCGAAAATGCGGCCATCCTACGCCGCCGATGGAGCCAGTGCATGCAGTCGTATTTCTGGGTGAAGACCTTCCACATCGTGTTCGTGGTGGCGTGGATGGCCGCGGTGTTCTACCTGCCGCGGATCCTGGTCAACATCGCCGAGGCGGCCGGGCAGGCGCAGGTCGGGCAGCGCCTGCAGCTGATGGGCCGGCGCCTGTACCGTTTCGGCCACGTCATGTTCGGCCTGGCCTTCGTACTCGGCCTGGTGCTGTGGCTGGGCTACCGGGTGCTGCCGGACTTCCCGACCATGGTCGCCCCCGGCGCCGCCGGCTGGCTGCATGCCAAGCTCGGCCTGGTCGTGCTGCTGCTGGTGTATTTCATCTTCACCGGGCGCTGGCTCAAGGGCGTGGACAGCGGCCGCGCGCTGCCGTCGTCGCGCGCGCTGCGCTGGTTCAACGAGCTGCCGCTGGTGCTGTTCATCGCCATCGTCTACCTGGTGCTGGCCAAGCCGTTCTGACCCGCCTGCCGGCATGCGCACCGCACTGGAAACGGAAACGGAAACGAAAAAGGCCGGCGGATGCCGGCCTCTTTCCAGTGCCATACCGCAGCAGGCTCAGGCGGCCTCGTAGGCGCCATAGCCGCGCAGTCGCGCATAGCGCCTGGCCAGCAGCTCGTCGACCGGCAGCTTTTCCAGCGCGTCCAGTTCGTTGAGCAGGACCGCCTTCAGGCGCCGGCCCATCTGCTTCGGGTTGCGGTGGGCGCCGCCGATCGGCTCGCGCACGAGCTTGTCGATCAGGCCCAGCTGCTTCAGCCGCGGCGCGGTCATGCCCAGCTGCTCGGCCGCTTCCTTGTTCTTGCCGGCGTCCTTCCACAGGATCGAGGCGCAGCCTTCCGGGCTGATGGTCGAATAGACGCTGTATTCCAGCATCACCGTGCGGTCGCCCACGCCCAGCGCCAGCGCGCCGCCGGAGCCGCCCTCGCCGATCACGGTGCAGATGACCGGCACCTTGAGCTCGGCCATTTCCATCAGGTTGCGGGCGATGGCCTCGGACTGGCCGCGCTCCTCGGCGTCGATGCCCGGCCAGGCGCCGGCGGTGTCGATCAGGGTCAGTACCGGCAGCCCGAAGCGCTCGGCCATCTTCATCAGGCGCAGCGCCTTGCGGTAGCCCTCGGGCTTGGGCATGCCGAAGTTGCGCTTGATCTTTTCCTTGGTGTCGCGGCCCTTCTGGTGGCCGATCAGCATCACCGGGCGGCCGCCGATGCGGGCCAGCCCGCCGACGATGGCCTTGTCGTCGGCGAAGGCACGGTCGCCGGCCAGCTCCTGGAATTCGTCGCAGAAGATGCCGATGTAATCCATGGTGTAGGGGCGCGAGGGGTGGCGCGCGACCTGCAGCACCTGCCAGGAGGAGAGGTTGCGGAAGATCTGCGCGGTACGCAGGCGCAGCTTGTCCTCCAGCGCCCGGACCTCGGCCTCGACATTGACCGCCGGGCCGGCGCTGGCGCTGCGCAGCTCCTGGATCTTGGCTTCCAGATCGGCGATGGGCTGCTCGAAGTCGAGGTAATTCGGGTTCATCGGAAACCGTCTTGAATGAAAGTGGGGAAGTGTAGCCGAACGCGTCGGGCGCACCCGTACGCGGCCGTCCGGACCTTCAGCTGGCCCAGGGCGGGCTGTAGGCGAGCTTGACGCGGCGTACCGCCGGGTCCTCGCGCAGGGCGTCGAGCAGTTGCGTGCTGACCCGCACCGCACCGGCGCCGCCGAGGTCGAGCATGCCGGCGACACCGCCGTCCCTGCCCTTCAGCAGCAGGTCCAGGCGGATCGGCGTGCGTCCGGGGCGATGCGTGGCCAGCAGCGGCTCGATGCGCTGCCAGATGGGGCCGCCGCGGCCGTCCACGCGCAGCGACAGGCGCACCGCGTGGTCGGCGCACAGCTGCTCGAAATCCCAGCACTGGCGGATGCGCAGGGCATAGCCGCCGTTGAACTCGTCCTCGCGCAGGCCGCCCTTGACCACCAGGATGCGGTCCTTGGTCATCAGGTGGCCGAATTCGGCCAGGCCATCGGAGAAGGCGCTGCACTCGACCCGGCCCTTGCCGTCCTCCAGCTGCACGAACACCTGGCTGTCGCCCTTGCGGCGCATGCCCACGACCATGCCGGCCAGGATCACCTGTGCTTCCTGGCGCCAGCCGCGCTTTTCGCCGTCGCGCGGCGGCGGTGCCGGGGCCACCAGTTTGTCCAGCGCGCCCAGGTCGGTGCCGACCAGTTCCTTGACGTCGTCGGCATACGGGTCGAATGGATGGCCGCTGAGGTAGAAGCCCAGCGTCTCGCGCTCGCCGCCCAGCAGCTGCGCCACCGGCCATTCGCGGCTTTCCGGCAGGTCCAGCTGCGCGGCGGCGTTGACCGGGTCGGGCGCGCCGAACAGCGAGTTCTGGCCCGATGCCTTCTCGCGCGCCATCTGGTCGGTGGCCTTGAGCACCTCGGGCAGCTGCAGCATCAGCGAAGCGCGGTTGCGGCCGAGGCCGTCGAGCGCGCCGCACTGGATCATCGCCTCCAGGGTGCGCCGGTTGAGCTTGGCCGATTCCACCCGCGCGCAGAAATCCAGCAGCGAGCCATACTCGCCGCCGCGCAGGCGCTCGGCCACCACCGCTTCGCAGGCGCCCTGGCCGACGCCCTTGATCGCGCCCAGTCCGTAACGGATGGTGTCGGCGGAGGACGCCTCGAACATGTAGGCCGATTCGTTGACCCGTGGCGGCTCCACGCGCAGGCCGAGGTTGCGTACCTCGGCCAGGAAGCCGACCACCTTGTCGGTGTTGTCCATGTCCGAGGACAGCGTCGCGGCCATGAACTCGGCCGGGTAGTGGCGCTTGAGCCAGGCGGTCTGGTAGCTGACCAGGGCGTAGGCGGCGGCGTGCGACTTGTTGAAGCCGTAGCCGGCGAACTTCTCCATGAGGTCGAAGATCTCGTCGGCCTTGGGGCCGTCGACGCCGCCCTTGGCCGCGCCTTCGCGGAAGATCTCGCGGTGCTTGGCCATCTCCGCCGGCACCTTCTTGCCCATCGCGCGGCGCAGCAGGTCGGCGCCGCCCAGCGAGTAACCGCCGACGATCTGCGCCATCTGCATCACCTGCTCCTGGTACACCATGATGCCGTAGGTGTCCTTCAGGATGGCTTCGGTGCGCGGATCGGGATAGATGATCTCTTCCTGGCCGTGCTTGCGCGCGTTGAACGAGGGAATCAGGTCCATCGGGCCGGGGCGGTACAGCGACACCAGCGCGATCAGGTCCTCGAAGCGGTCCGGGCGCGCGTCCTTCAGCAGCCGGCGCATGCCCGAGGATTCGAACTGGAACACCGCGCCGGTGTTGCCGTTGGCGAAGATGTCCTTGTAGGTGGGCGCGTCGTCGAGCGGGATCGCGGCGATGTCCACCGGCGGGATGCCGGCGCGTTCGTGGCGCCGGTTGATCGCCTTCACCGCCCAGTCGATGATGGTCAGCGTGCGCAGGCCGAGGAAGTCGAACTTCACCAGGCCCACTTCCTCCACGTCGTTCTTGTCGAACTGGGTGACCGGGTTCTTGCCCAGGCTGCCTTCGTCGTGTTCGGCGTACAGCGGGCAGAACTCGGACAGCGGCTCGGGCCCGATCACCACGCCGCCGGCGTGCTTGCCGGCGTTGCGGGTCAGGTCTTCCAGCTGCAGCGCCAGGTCGATCAGGTCGCGGACGTCGTCCTCGCTCTGGTAGCGCTGGATCAGCTCGGCCGAGGCCATTTCCGAATCCGGTCCTTCCTTGCCCTTGCCCAGCGCGTCCTTCAGGCCGATGCCGAGGATGTTGGGGATCAGCTTGGACACGCCGTCGACCAGGCCGTACGGGAAGCCGAGCACGCGTCCGGAATCGCGCACCACCGCCTTGGCCGCCATGGTGCCGTAGGTGATGATCTGGCTGACCCGCTCGCGGCCGTACTTGCGCGCGACGTAGTCGATCACCTCGTCGCGGCGGTCCATGCAGAAGTCGATGTCGAAGTCGGGCATCGACACGCGTTCCGGGTTGAGGAAGCGCTCGAACAGCAGGTTGTACGGCAGCGGGTCCAGGTCGGTGATCTTCAGCGCCCACGCCACCAGCGAGCCGGCGCCCGAGCCGCGGCCCGGGCCGATCGGGATGCCCTGGTTCTTTCCCCACTGGATGAAGTCGGCCACGATCAGGAAGTAGCCGGGGAAGCCCATCTTGATGATGGTGTCGAGCTCGAATTCGAGCCGCTCGAAATAGTCCTCGCGGGTCATGCCCGGCGCCAGCGGGTTCTTCTGCAGGCGTTCTTCCAGGCCTTCGCGCGACTGCTTCTGGATCCAGGTGTCCAGGGTCTCGTCGTCGGGCACCGGGTAGTTGGGCAGGAAGTAGGTCCCCAGCCGCATTTCGACGTTGCAGCGCTGCGCCAGCGCCAGCGTGTTGTCGATGGCGTCGGGGATGTCGGCGAACAGCTCGCACATCTGTTGCGGCGACTTCAGGTACTGCTCGCGGCTGTACTCGCGCGGGCGCTTGGGGTCGTCGAGCACGCGGCCGGTGGAGATGCACACCCGGGCCTCGTGCGCGTCGAAGTCCTGCGGCGACAGGAAGCGCACGTCGTTGCTGGCGATCACCGGCAGGCCGCGCTGGCCGGCGGCCATCAGCGCGAACTGGTTGAACGCTTCCTCGCCGTCGCGGCCGGTGCGGGTCAGTTCCAGGTGCAGGCCATCGCCGAACACGCGCTGCCAGTCGGCCAGCTGCTGTTCGGCCAGGTCATGGCGGCCTTCGCCGGCCAGGCGCCCGGCCAGGCTCTGGCGCCCGGCCAGCGCGAACAGGTTGTGGCAACCGTCCTTCAGCCATTGCGGGTGGACGGCGACGCCGCCCTCGGGGCGATGGCCTTCCAGCCAGGCACGGCTGAGCAGGCGCGACAGGCTCAGGTAGCCGTCGCGGTCGCGGCACAACAGGGTCATGCGCCACGGGTCGTGGCCGTCCTCGGCGATCAGCACATCGGCACCGGCGATGGGCTTGATGCCCACGCCTTCGGCGGCCTTGTAGAACTTCACCAGCGCGAACATGTTGTTCAGGTCGGTGACCGCAAGCGCCGGCGCCTGCATTTCCACCGAACGGCTGAGGAGGTTGGCCTGCTTGGCCTTCTTCGGGTCGGCCTGGTCCGGCTTGGCCGGGACGCGGATGGTGGAGTCCACCATCGAGAATTCGGTGTGGACGTGGAGGTGGACGAAGCGGGGAGTGCTCATGCCGGATCACTGCGGTGAAAGGGCAGGGTAGCGGCGGGGGCGGGAGCGGACAAGGCTTGACGGGCGGCGAATGCGCCCGCGGGCAGGGGTTACGCCAGGGCCAGGGCGTCGCGGACCGGCGCGAAACTGCGCCGGTGCTCGGGGCAGGGGCCGTGCGCGCGCAGCGCGGCCAGGTGGGCCGGGGTGCCGTAGCCCTTGTGCTGGTCGAAGCCGTATTCGGGATGGCGCAGGTGCAGGTCCAGCATGTAGCGGTCGCGGCTGACCTTGGCCAGGATAGAAGCGGCCATGATCGCGCGGTCGATGGCGTCGCCGCCGACCAGCGCTTCGGCCGGGCACGGCAGGCCCTTGGGCACCTTGTTGCCGTCGATGCGCGCGAACTGGGCCACATGGGCCACGCCCTGCACGGCCCGGCGCATGCCCTGCATGGTGGCCTGGAAGATGTTGATGTCGTCGATCTCGGCCACGTCCACCAGCACGATGCTGTGGGCCAGGGCGCGCTCGACGATACGCTCGAAGAGCTGTTCGCGGCGCGCGGCGGTGAGCGCCTTGGAGTCGTCCAGGCCGTTGATGCGCGGCCGCTGCGGGTCGAACACCACCGCGGCCACCGCCACCGGGCCGGCCAGCGGGCCGCGTCCGGCCTCGTCCACGCCGGCGGTCAGGCGCGGGCCCTGGCGGGCGGCCAGCAGGCCGTCGTCGAACAGGGCCAGCGTTGCGGCCGGGGGCCGGCTCATGCGGGTCGCGCCAGCAGCGACGCCACCGCGTCGGCGGCGCGGGCCGAGGCGTCCTGGCGCAACTGCAGGTGCAGGCGCCGGTAGTCGTCCTGCAACCCGGGCACGTGGCCGGGGTGCTGGAACCACCGCAGTACGGCCGCGGCCAGCCGGTCCGGCGTGCAGTCGTGCTGGATCAGTTCCGGCGCCAGGTCGCGCCCGGCCAGCACGTTGGGCAGGGCGTAGCGGTCGACCTTGACCAGTTTCAGCGCGCGGGCGATGCGGTAGGTCAGTTCCGACACGCGGTAGCCGACCACCATCGGCCGCTTGACCAGCATGGTCTCCAGGGTGGCGGTGCCCGACGCCAGCAGCACCACGTCGGCGGCGGTCAGCGCGTCGCGGGCCTGGCCATCGAGCACGTGCAGGCGCGCGGCCGGCAGCGCCGAGGCGGCGATCTGCTGGTCGAGCAGCTGCCGGCAGCGGGCATTGGCCGCCGGTACCACGATATGCAGCCCGGGCATGCGCTCGGCCACCTGCCAGGCGGCCTCGAAGAACGCCGGGCCAAGCCGGCCGACCTCGCCCAGGCGGCTGCCCGGCAACACCGCCAGCACCGGCGCGGTGGCCGGCAGCGCCAGCCGGGTGCGGGCATCGGCACGGTCGCTGTCCAGCGCGATCGCATCGGCCATGGGGTGGCCGACGAAGCGCGCGTCGACGCCATGGCGCGCGTAGATCGGCGGCTCCATCGGGAACAGGCACAGCACCATGTCGGCGCTGCCGCCGATCTTCTCGGCACGCTTCTCGCGCCAGGCCCAGACCGAGGGGCTGACGTAGTGCACGGTGCGGATGCCGCGCTGCTTGAGCCAGCGTTCGACGCCAAGGTTGAAATCGGGCGCGTCGATGCCGATGAACACGTCCGGGCGCCAGTCGAGCACGCGCTCGCGGAACGCGCGGCGCAGTTTCAGCAGGCGCGGCAGGTGGCGCAGGATCTCGGCCAGGCCCATCAACGCCAGCTCGCTGGCATCGAACCAGGTCTGGCAGCCGGCGCCGCGCATGGCGTCACCGCCGATACCGGCGAATTCGGCGTCGGGGAAACGCTGGCGCAGTTCGGCGATCAGGCCGGCGCCGAGCTGGTCGCCGGAGGTTTCCCCGGCCACCAGCGCGATGCGCGGGCCACGGCCCACGCGCGCGGTGGTGATGGCCGCCGCGCCGCCGCCGCCGTCCCCGGGCCCTGCGTACCCGTTCACGGTGCTGCCTTCGGCACTCATCGCTGCAGCGGACGGTCCGCGTGTTCGATGAAGTCCAGCATCTGCCGCACGTCGTCGCTGTCCCGGGCCTGTTCGGCCAGCTGCTGCTTGGCCTCGGCCAGCGGAATGCCGGCCACGTACAGGGTGCGGTAGGCGCGCTTGATGGCGCCGATGCGCGCGGGGTCGAAGCCGCGGCGCTTGAGGCCTTCGCTGTTGATGCCGCGCGGACGGCCGTGGCCGTCGATGCCGACCATGGTGAACGGCGGGATGTCCCCGGTCACCAGCGCACCCATGCCGAGGAAGGCGTGGTCGCCGATGCGGCAGAACTGGTGGGCACCGGCGAAGCCGCTGATGATCACCCAGTTGCCGACGCTGACGTGGCCGGCCAGGGTGGTGTTGTTGGAGAACACGCAGTGGTCGGCGACATCGCAGTCGTGGGCGACATGGGTGTAGGCCAGCAGCCAGTTGTCGTTGCCGATGCGGGTGACGCCGCCGCCGCCGCCGGTGCCGCGGTTGACGGTGACGAACTCGCGGAACACGTTGCGGTCGCCGATCACCAGTTCGGTGCGCTCGCCGGCGTATTTCTTGTCCTGCGGCTCGCCGCCGATGGCGGCGTGGCCGATGAAGCGGTTGTCGCGGCCGATGCGGGTCGGGCCGTGGATGCTGCAATGGGGGCCGACCACGGTACCGGCGCCGATCTCGACGTCGGCGCCGATCAGGCTGAACGCGCCCACGCGGACGTCGTCGGCCAGCCGTGCCGACGGATCGATGACCGCGGTGGGGTGGATCAGGGGGGCGCTGTCATTCATGCGCGGGCTCCGGTCGGGATCATTCGCGGGTGCCGGCGCACAGCACCTCGGCATGCGCCACCACTTCGCCGTCCACCTTGGCCTCGCCGTAATAGACGGCCATGTTGCGGATCACGCGCTTGACCTGCACGTGCAGCTCCAGCACGTCGCCGGGCACCACCTGCTTCATGAAGCGCACGTTGTCCACCTTGACCAGGTAGAACAGCTTGGACTGCGCGTCACGGCCCAGGCTCAGCTGGGTCAGCACGCCGCCGGCCTGCGCCAGCGCCTCGATGATCAGCACGCCCGGCATGATCGGCTGGGAAGGGAAGTGTCCCTGGAAGAACGGCTCGTTGATGGTGACGTTCTTGTGCGCGACGATCGTCCTTGCCTCGGTATCCAGCGCGACCACCTTGTCCACCAGCAGGAACGGGTAGCGGTGCGGGATCAGCGTGCGGATCGTGTTGACGTCGATGGGCAACGGCAGCGGTGAGTTCATTCCTTCTCCTTGCTCACAGCCAGGACCCGGCGCGCCAGGCTGTCCAGCTGCTTGAAGCGCGCGGCGTTCTTGCGCCACGTGCGGTTGTCGGTCAATGGGGTGCCGGACGAGTACTCGCCCGGTTCGGTAATGGAGTTGCGCACCACCGACTTGCCGGTGACGACGACGTGGTCGCAGATTTCCAGGTGCCCGACCACGCCGACCGCGCCGCCGAGCAGGCAGTAGCGGCCGATCCGGGCGCTGCCGGCGATGCCGGTGCAGCCGGCGATCGCGCTGTGCGCGCCGATATGGCAGTTGTGGGCGATCTGCACCAGGTTGTCCAGGCGCACGTCTTCTTCCAGTACGGTGTCTTCCAGCGCGCCGCGGTCCACGCAGGTGTTGGCGCCGATCTCGCAGTCGTCGCCGATGCGCACGCCACCCAGCTGCGGCACCTTGATCCAGTGGCCGGCATCCATCGCCAGGCCGAAGCCGTCGGCACCGAGCACGGCGCCGGGATGTATGCGCACGCGCTTGCCGAGGCGGACCCGGGTGACCAGGGTGACGCGGGCGATCAGCTCGCAGCCGGTATCCAGCGAGCAGTCCTCGCCGATGATGCTGCCGGCGCCGATGATGCAGTTCTCGCCGACCACGCTGCGCGCGCCGATGCTGACGAACGGGCCGACGTGGGCGCTGGTGGCCACCTGCGCGGACGGGTCGATCACCGCGCTGGGATGGATGCCGGGCTCGCGCAGCGGCACCGTCTCGAACAGCGCGCCGATCTTGGCGAAGGTGGTGTAGGGGTCCTTGGCGACCAGGGCGGTGCCGGGGGCGGCGTCGGCGTCATCGGCGCGCAGGACGACGATGGCCGCCCTGCTCTCGGCCAGCTGTGCGCGGTAGCGCGGATTGGCCAGGAAAGTCAGCTGCCCGGGGCCGGCATGGGCCAGCGTGGCCACGCCGTGGATGACGGTGGACGGGTCGCCGTGTACCTGCAGCCCGAAGCGGTCGGCGAGGTCCTGTGCGGTATGGGTCGGAGTATTCACGCCGGGAGTTTAGCGTCTGGAAGTGGCGCGGTCATGCGGCGGCAGCCAAGAGCCCGCGCGGGTGCGGGCAGCGGCCGGACCGTTCTGGAGGAAAGCCCCCTTTGGTGAAAGGAGGCACGCCGAAGGCGGGGGGAATCGGAAGGCAGGGGCGCGACCCATCGGTCCGCCATGGCGGACCGATGGGTACCCGGGGCATTGCCCCGGGTGCGCGGGCAGTTCGTCAGAACTGCCCGCCGAAGGTGAACTGCAGGCGCTCGATCTCGTCGCCTTCCTTCTTCTTGAGCGGGAAGGCGTAGCTGATCGAGATCGGGCCGACCGGGGCGCGCCACAGCAGGGCGACACCGGCCGAGGCGCGCAGTTCGCCCGCATCGAAGTTGTCGGTTCCGTTGTAGACGTTGCCGAAGTCGAGGAACGCCGACACGCGCGCCGAGGGGCTGTCGAACAGCTTCGGGAAGTACGCCTCGACCGAGCCGACCGTCTTCAGCGAGCCGCCCAGCGGCTGGCCGCGATAGTAGCCGCCGATGATCTCCGAGCGCGGGCCCAGGGTGTTGTCGCGGAAGCCACGCACCGAGTTGGTGCCGCCGGCGTAGAAGTTCTCGAAGAACGGCAGCCCCGACGCCTTCACCTGGCGGTGCTTGGCGGTGGGGTTGGTGGCGCAGTCCACCACTTCGGTGGTGGCCGGCGTGCCCGGCACTGCGGGGGTGTCGCCATCGGCCGGGGTGCCGGGGACCGCAGGCGTCTCGAACCAGCAGATATCACGCACCTTGTCGTTGCCGTACGAGTCGCCGTAGCCGAACTCGACGCGGGTGTTGATCACCAGCGACGGCATGATCGGCCAGTATTTGGAGATCTGGTAGCTGATCTTGTAATACTCGGCGGTGGACCCGGGCAGGGTGGCTTCCAGGCCCAGGCGCTGGTAGGTGCCGCGGGTCGGCATGAAATACTCGTTGCGGGTGTCGCGCGCCCAGCCCAGCTCGGTACGCCAGGAGTGGAACGTGCGCGTGCCCATCGCATCGATGTAGTCGATGATCGACTGCGGGGTGTAGGACGGGTACGTGGTGATCTGGTTGCTGTCGATGCCGAACATCAGCGAGAAGCTGTCGTTCTCGGTGATCGGCACGCCGAAGATCATCTGCGCCGAGCCGTTGGTGCTGTTGTACTGGGCGGTGTTGAAGTCCGAGTAGTCCAGCTCGCGCCAGGACAGGTTGTAGCCCAGCGAGACGCCGTCGTCGGTGAAGTACGGGTTCATGTAGGAGAAGCCGTAGCGCTGCAGGTAGCTGCTGCGCGAGGCCTCGACCGACACGCGGTTGCCGCCGCCCAGGAAGTTGTTCTGCGACAGCTGCACCGAGGTGGTCATGCCGTAGGACTGCGAATAGCCCAGGCCGAACACGAAGCTGCCGGAGGTGGTCTCCTTGACGTTGTAGACCACGTCGACCTGGTCGTTGCTGCCGGTGACCGGCGAGGTCTCGACGTCGACCGATTCGAAATAGCCCAGGCGCTGCAGGCGGATCTTGGAGCGGTCGATGGCGGCCTGCGAATACCAGGCGTTCTCGAACTGGCGCATCTCGCGGCGCAGCACCTCGTCGGCGGTGCGGGTATTGCCCTTGAACACGACGCGGCGTACCGACACGCGCGGCCCCGGCACCACCTGCATGTTGACCGCCACCGTGCGTTCGGCGCGGTTGCTGGTCGGGATCGGGTTGACCTTGGCGAAGGCGTAGCCGACGTTGGACAGGGTATTGGTGATCGCGTTGGCGCTGAACTCCAGCAGGCCGCGCGAGAACGTGTCGCCGGCCTTCTGGAACACCATGCGCTCGACATCTTCCTGCGGCAGGATGGTGTCGCCGGTGACCTTGATCTCGGAAATCTTGTACTGCTCGCCCTCGGTCACCCCGGCGGTGATGAACATGTCGCGCTTGTCGGGGCTGATCGAGACCTGGGTGGAATCGACGCTGAAATCGACGTAGCCGCGGTCCAGGTACCAGGAGTTGAGCTTCTCCAGGTCGCCGGACAGCTTTTCCTTGGAGTACTGGTCGTCGCGGCGGTACCACGAAGCCCAGTTGTGCTCCTTGGATTCCCAGGTATCGAGGATGTCCGCGGACTCGAACTTCTCGGTGCCGACCAGGTTGACGTGGCGGATCTTGGCCGCCTTGCCTTCCTTGACCGCGATGGCCACGTCCACGCGGTTGCGGTCCAGCGGGCTCACCGTGGGGGTGATCTCGACGTTGTACTTGCCGCGGTCGTTGTACTGGCGGCGCAGCTCCTGGGTCACGCGGTCCAGGCTCAGGCGGTCGAAGGTGCCGCCCTCGCTCAGGCCGATGTCGGACAGGCCCTTGAGCAGCTGCTCGCTCTTGATGTCCTTGTTGCCGGTGACCGTGAGCTTGTTGATCGCCGGGCGCTCCTTGACCGTAACCACCAGGATGTCGCCCTGGCGGTCCAGCTGCACGTCCTCGAAGAAGCCGGTCTTGTACAGGGCGCGGATGGTCTCGCCGACCTTGGCGTCGTCGACGCGGTCGCCGCGTTCCACCGGCAGGTAGGTGAAGACGGTGCCGGAAGAGATGCGCTGCAGGCCGTCCACGCGGATGTCGCTGGCGGTGAAGGGCTCGGCTGCCTGTGCGAGCGCGGGCGCGGCCAGACCGGCGGCGAGGGCGAGGGCAAGCAGGCGGCGATTGGGAAGTCGCGTCATGTCACGTCCGGTTGGAGTCGATTTCATTGTTGCGTGGGTGCCGGCGTATGACGACGTCAGCGGGAAAAAGTTCATCGCGGAAACAGCCCGAGGATGTCGTTGTAGAACGCCAGCCCCATCAGCCCGGCCAGCAGCGCCAGGCCGACATATTGCCCGGCGGCCATGGCGCGATCGCTCAGTGGGCTCCCCTTGAGCAACTCGATAAGGTAATACAGCAGGTGACCGCCGTCCAAGATCGGGATCGGCAGCAGGTTGATGATGCACAGGCTCAGCGACAGCAGGGCCAGGAAGTACAGGAACCAGTCCACCCCGCGCTCGGCCGAGGCATTGGCGACGCGGGCGATGGTGATCGGGCCGGAAATGTTCTTGACCGAGGCGTGGCCGGTCAGCATCCGCCGCATCATCCCCAGCGAGTCGCTGGCCAGGCGGCCGCTCTCGCGCAGCGCGGCCGGCAGTGCCGCCAGCGGTCCGTACTGCTGGCGCGCGTCGTAGGCCGGCGCCTGGCCGCTGACGAAGCCCACGCCGAGCAGCCAGCGGCCGTCGCCGGCCCCGCCCGGCGCCTTGCGCGGGAGCACTTCCAGGGCCAGGCGCTGGCCGTCGCGCTCGACCTCGATCATGCCCGGGCCGCCGCGCTCGCCTAGTTGCTGCACCAGCGGCGCGACCTGGTCGGCGCCTTCCACGCGCTGGCCGTCGACGGCCAGGATCAGGTCGCCGCGCTGCAGGTGGCCGCTGGCGGCGGAGTCTTCGGCGACCGAGTCGACCTGCGCCGGCTGCAGCTGGAACCGCCAGCCCAGGCCGGCCTGCGCCGGTACCGTGCGTTCGTCGAATCCGGCCGGCAGGGTGGACAGCGGCAGTACCCGGGTACGCGGGGTGTCCAGCGCGTCGAGCACCCGTACGCGGGCATCCTGGCGGTCCATGGCGGCGGTGGTCAGGGCCATGCTGGCCTCGGCCCAGGTCGCGACCGCGCGGCCGTCGATGTCGATGATGCGGTCGCCGGCCTCGAGTCCGGCGGCGGCGGCCATGCCGGTGCTGCGGCCGAGGGTGGCCGAGTAGTCCTGGCGGCCGATCACGAACATCGCCCACAGCAGGGCGATGCACAGCAGCAGGTTGGCGGCCGGTCCGGCGGCCACGATCGCGATGCGCTGCCACACGCTCTTGTTGTTGAAGGCCGCGGCGCGCTCGCCGGCCGGCACTTCGACCTCGCGCTCGTCGAGCATCTTCACGTAGCCACCCAGGGGGATGGCGGCGATGACGAATTCGGTGCCGTTGCGGTTGCGGCGGCTCCACAGCGGGCGGCCGAAGCCGACCGAGAAGCGCAGCACCTTCACCCCGCAGCGCCGGGCGACCCAGTAATGGCCGAATTCGTGGAAGGTCACCAGCACGCCGAGGCTGACGATCATCCACCACACGGAACCGAGGAAGTCAGCCATGGGCGCGGCTCGGTTGGAAGACGGGGTCAGGCATGGGGCAGGCGGGCGATGGCGGTGGAGGTGACCTGGCGGGACCGTGCGTCGGCCGCCAGCAGGGCGTCCAGTGTATCGGCAGCCATGTGAGGCAGTGTGGACAGCGCGTGTTCCACCAGCGCGGGAATCGACAGGAAGCCTATGCGGCCCTGAAGAAAGGCTGAAACGGCAACTTCGTTGGCGGCGTTCAGGATCGCCGGGGCGCTGCCGCCGGCCTCCATGGCCTGCCAGGCCAGGCGCAGGCAGGGGAAGGCGTCCAGGTCGGGCGCCTCGAAATCGAGCCGGCCCTGGGTCAGCAGGTCGAGCCCGGCCACGCCCGATTCGACGCGCCGCGGCCAGCCCAGGCCCACCGCCAGGGTGGTGCGCATGTCCGGCAGGCCAAGCTGGGCCAGGGTGGAGCCGTCGATGAACTCGACCAGCGAGTGCACCAGGCTCTGCGGGTGCACCAGCACGTCGATGCGCGCACCCGGCACGCCGAACAGGTGGTGGGCCTCGATCACCTCCAGGCCCTTGTTCATCAGCGTGGCCGAATCGACCGAGATCTTCGGCCCCATCGACCACTTCGGGTGCGCCACCGCCTGCGCCGGGGTCACCGCCTCCAGTTCGGCGCGGCTGCGGCCGCGGAACGGGCCGCCGGACGCGGTGAGCAGGATGCGCCGCACGCCTGCACCCTCGACGCTGGCGTCGCGCGAGCGCAGGCACTGGAAGATGGCGTTGTGTTCGCTGTCGATCGGGATGATGTCCGCGCCGGCCGCTGCCGCTTCGCGGGTCAGCAGTTCGCCGGCCAGCACCAGCGATTCCTTGTTGGCCAGCAGCAGGCGCTTGCCGGCGCGGGCGGCGGCGAGCGTCGAGGACAGCCCGGCCGCGCCGACGATGGCGGCCACCACGGTGTCGCAGGCGTCGCCGGCGGCAAGCGCATCGATGGCCGCGGCGCCGGCGTGGGCCGCGGTCGCCAGGCCGGCATCGCGCAACCCGTCGCGCAGGCGCTCGTACAGTGCCGGATCGGCGATGGCGGCGTGCTCGGGGCGGTGGCTCCGGCACAGCGCGATCAGCGCGTCGACGTTGTTGCCGGCGGCCAGCACGCTGGCGCGCATCTGCCCCGGGTGGCGGGCGATGACGTCCAGTGCCGAACTGCCGATCGAGCCGGTGGCGCCCAGGATCGCGACCCGTCGCGGGCCGGCCTGGTGGGGAAGCGGGTTGGCGGACATGTCAGAAGCCGAAGATTTCCTTGCCCAGCGCGAACACCGGCAGTGCGGCCAGTACGCCGTCGATGCGGTCGAGCACGCCGCCATGGCCCGGGATCAGGCTGCCCGAATCCTTGAACCCGGCGTGGCGCTTGAGCAGGCTTTCGAACAGGTCGCCGAGCACCGAGGCCAGCACCGTGACCGCGGCCACCAGCAGCAGCCAGCCGATGGCGCCGGGCTGCACGCCGGCCAGCCAGCCGAAGCCGACGGCAACGACCAGGCCGGCAACCAGCCCGCCCAGCAGGCCCTCGATGGTCTTGTTCGGGCTCACCCGCGGCGCCAGCTTGTGCCGGCCGAACGCGCGCCCGGCGAAGTACGCGCCCGAATCGGCGGCCCATACCACCGCCAGCGCGGTCAGCAGCCAGCGGTTGCCGTGCGGCTCGCCGGCATGGATCAGCACCAGCGCCGCCCAGGCCGGGACCACCGCCAGGGTGCCCGCGGCCAGCTTGAGCATGCGCGCGGCGCTTTCCTCGTGCGCACCGAAGTCGAAGAAGCGCAGCCACAGCAGCGCCAGCAGCCAGAAGCCGACCCCGACCAGCGAGGCCAGCTGGAACAGCACCAGGCTGCCGGCCGACGCCCATACCAGCAGCACCATCAGCAGCAGGTTCAGCACCAGCAGCACGGTACGCGGCAGCCCGTCCACGCCGGCCATCCGGAACCATTCCCACAGGCCGGTCAGGAACACCAGCGCGGCGGCGGCGGCCAGCCATTGCGGGGGCAGCAGCAGGATCGCGCAGATGGCCGTCGGGGCCATGATCAGCGCGGCGATGACTCGGGTCTTGGTCATGGGGAAACGGTCTCCGGGGCCGCCGCGGCGACCTGTGCGCTGGTCAATCCATAGCGGCGTTCGCGCCGCGCGTAGTCGTCCAGGGCCTGCTGCAGGACGCCGGCGTCGACATCCGGCCACAGCACGTCGGTGAACCACAGTTCGGTATACGCCAACTGCCACAGCAGGAAATTGCTGATGCGGGTATCGCCGCCGGTGCGTATGAACAGGTCCGGCGGCGGCAGGTCGGTGAGCGCGACATGGCGGCCGATCAGGTCTTCGTCGATCTGTTCGGGCCGCAGGGTGCCGGCGGCGACCTGCTCGGCGAGCAGCCGCGCGGCATGGGCGATGTCCTGGCGGCCGCCATAGCTGGCGGCCACGCTCAGGGTCATGGCGCCGTTGCCGGCGGTGCGCTGTTCGGCCCGCTGCATGCGCTGGACGATGCCGGCGGCAAAGCGCGAACGTTCGCCGATGAAGCGCACGCGCACGCCGCGGCGGTCGAGTTCGTCCACCTCGCGGTCGAGCGCGCCGAGGAACAGCTTCATCAGTGCATCCACTTCTTCCTGCGGCCGTCCCCAGTTCTCGCTGGAGAACGCGAACAGCGTGAGCGCGGCGATGCCGCGCTCCAGGCAGAAGTCGATGGTGCGGTTGACCGCGCGCGCGCCGGCGCGGTGGCCGATCATGCGCGGGCGGCGCCGCTGCTGCGCCCAGCGGCCGTTGCCATCCATGATGATGGCAACGTGCGCGGGCAAGCCGGGTGCTGGCATGCCGTTGGGCATGGCGGACGGCACCGGTCAGACTGCCATCAGTTCCTGTTCCTTGAGCTTGACCACTTCGTCGACGTCCTTGATCGCCTTGTCGGTCAGCTTCTGGATCTCGTCCTGCGCGCGGCGGTCCTCGTCCTCGGTGATCGCCTTGTCCTTGAGCAGCCTGGCCACTTCCTGGTTGGCGTCGCGGCGGACGTTGCGGATGGCGACCTTGCTGTCCTCGCCTTCCTTGCTGACGGTCTTGGCCAGCTCCTTGCGGCGCTCCTCGGTCAGCGGCGGCAGGTTGAGGCGGATGGTGGTGCCCACCGTGGTCGGGGTCAGGCCCAGGTCGGAAGCGTAGATGGACTTCTCCACTTCCTTGATCATGTTCTTGTCGAACAGGGTGATGACCAGGGAGCGGCCTTCGGAGACGCTGATGCTGGCCACCTGGTTCAGCGGCGTGTCGGTGCCGTAGGCCTTGACCTTGATGCCGTCCAGCAGGGCCGGTGACGCGCGGCCGGTGCGGATGGTGGTGAGGGTGTGGCGCAGAGCGTCGATGCTCTTGGCCATGCGCGCCTGCGCATCTTGCTTGATGTCGTTGATCATCGCCGGAATCCTGGATGTTTCTGGAACCGGCCGATTATAGGCGAACAGCCCTGCTGGCCGGGCGGGAATCGTGAAGCGGGGCGCGGCCGGTCCCCGCGCGCCCGGTGCATGGCGCCGCGCGCGGCGGCCGCCGCCGGCATGGCCCGCATCGCGGGCCGGGGGTCAGTGGGCGTCGCGGCCGTGCACCAGGGTGCCGATGTTCTCGCCGCGCAGGATCTTCAGCAGTTCCCCGGGCTGGCCCATGTCGAACACGCGCAGCGGCAGGTCGCTGTCGCGGGCCAGGGCGAAGGCGGCGGTGTCCATGACCTCCAGGCCCTGGCTGATCACCTGGTCGTAGCTCAGGGTGTCGTAGCGCACCGCGTCGGCATGCTTGTTCGGGTCCTTGTCGTAGACGCCGTCGACCTTGGTGGCCTTGAGCAGCAGGTCGGCGCCGATCTCGATGGCGCGCAGCGCGGCGCCCGAGTCGGTGGTGAAGAACGGGCTGCCGACGCCGGCGGCGAAGATCACCAGCCGGCCCTTCTCGAGGTGGCGGATGGCGCGGCGGCGGATGTAGTCCTCGCACACGTCGTTGATCTTGATCGCGCTCATCACGCGCGCCTTGGCGCCGAGCTTCTCCAGCGCGTCCTGCATGGCCAGCGCATTGATGACCGTGGCCAGCATGCCCATCTGGTCGCCGGTGACGCGGTCCATGCCGCCGGCGGCCAGGCCGGCACCGCGGAAGATGTTGCCGCCGCCGATGACCAGCGCCACTTCGGCGCCGGCCTGCTGCGCCTCGATGACCTCGCGCGCCAGGCGGTTGATGACCTTGGGGTCGATGCCGTAGTCCTCGTCTCCCATCAGCGCCTCCCCGGAAAGCTTCAGAAGGATGCGTTGGTAGGCGAGCTGGGACATGGGCGACCTCGATGGCTGGAAAACGCGGGAATTCTAACGGATCGGAGGCCTGCCGGGCAGCGCTTTTGTTGCACTGCAATGACGAACTCCGCTTCGCGTCCGCCCGTGTTCAGCCGGAAGCCGGTTGCGGCTCGGGGGCGCGGGCGATCACCCGGTTGCGGCCCAGGCTCTTGGAGCGGTACAGCACGTCGTCGGCGGCCCTGAGCAGGTCCTGCACGTTGGCGAAGCGCTCATAGTCGCCATGGGTGGCCACGCCGGCGGAAAAAGTGATGTGCAGCGGCGCGCCTTCGATCTCGGCCATCGGCGTGTGGGCGATGGTGTCCAGTACCCGCCGCACCACTTCCAGCGCGATGCGCTCGTTGGTGTCGGGGAACAGCACCACGAACTCCTCGCCGCCGAAGCGGGCCACGGTGTCGCTGGTGCGCAGCTGCTCCTGCAGGTGCGAGGCGAAGGACTGCAGCACCCGGTCGCCGGCCAGGTGGCCGTGGGCGTCGTTGATCTTCTTGAAATCGTCCAGGTCGATGAAGGCGATCGACAGGGGCCGGTTCATGTGCGCGGCGCGGGCGAACTCCTGCTCCAGCACGGTTTCCAGGTGCCGGCGGTTGAGTACCCCGGTCAGGGCGTCCAGGTGCGCCTGTTCGGCCAGGCGCCGGGCCATCAGTTCGAAATCGTCGGCACGCCGGCGGGTGGCCGAGGCATCCTGCAGCTCGCGCAGGTTGCGCAGCTCCTTCAGTTCCTCGGCGTGGTCGAGCAGGAAGCGCAGGCGCGCGGAGCTGGGCACCGGCACGTCGAGCAGGGCGCACAGCTCGGGCAGCATCTGGCTGATCCGCTGCAGCACCTGCTCGAAGCCCTGGCTGTCCATGCCCAGCTCCCGGTAGGCCCGCTGCAGCGCATGGCTGCGCGCGGCGTCGGCATCGGCCGCCAGCCAGATCTCGGCCACGCAGCCGGACAGGGCGATGCAGCGCTGGAACAGGTCTTCCGGTTCGGCCGGCGGTTCGCTGTTGGCGATGGCCTGGACCAGGTAACGCGGCAGGTGCCACTGCTCGCACAACTGGGCGCCGGCATCGGCATGGCTGCAGCCGAGGATCGCGCGCTCGTGGACGAGCAGTTCCTCGTTGCTGGTGGCGTTGTCGAACAGCGCCGGGTAGGTGTCCGGGCTGGCCTGCATCAGCGCCAGCGTGCCCACGTCCTGCAGCAGCCCGGCGAGCATCAGTTCCTCGACGCGGCGCACCCCGCTGCCGAGGCCGAGGAACCGCGCGGCCAGCGCGCACAGCACGCTGCGGCGCCAGATGCGCTCCAGCAGACGTGGGTCCAGGCCTTCCTTGTCCACCGCATTGGCCAGCGAGAAGCCGAGCGCCAGCTGCAGGGTCGCGTTCAGCCCGAGCATGGTCAGCGCCTGCCCGAGGTTCTCGATGCGGCGCCGGCTGGCATACAGCGGGGAGTTGGCGATGCGCAGCATCCGCGCGCTCAATGCCATGTCCATCGCGATGGCGTCGGCTGCGGTGGCGATGTCGGTCTCCGGGTCCTGCGCCAGCTCGATGATGCGGATGGCGATGCCCGGCGGCGAGGGCAGGTTGCGGCAGAGTGACAGCGCTGCGTTGAGCTCGGGGGACATGTCAGGGAGGTGTTCAGCAGGCCATCAAGGATACAGGCGGGGCGGGTACGGGGATGTTTGCGCCACAGTATCGGGCAAAGGGACTTGAAGTCCACTGGAAAAGCCGGGGTGGCCCCGGATGGCGGAAAAAAAAGAAGCCGCGGAGTCCGCGGCTTCTTCTGGGTTCCGGATCGGGGTCTGGTCAGACCTGCATCGCCTTGGCGACTTCGGCGGCGTAGTCCTCGACCACCTTCTCGATGCCTTCGCCGACCACCAGGCGCTGGAAGCCGACGACGTCGCCACCGGCGGCCTTCACGGCCTGCTCGACGGTCTTGTCGCTGTCCAGCACGTAGTTCTGGCCGTACAGGGTGACTTCGCTGATGATCTTGTTGATCTTGCCGCTGATGATCTTCTCCAGGATCTCGGCCGGCTTGGCCTTGTCCTTTTCGCTCATCTTGGCCAGCTCGATTTCCTTTTCCTTGGCCACGAACTCGGCCGGCACGTCGGCGGCCTTGTTGTGCGGCGGGTTCATCGCGGCCACGTGCATGGCCAGGCCGTTGGCCAGCTCGGCGTTGCCGCCGGCCAGGTCGACCAGCACGCCGATCTTGCCGTTGCTGTGCACGTAGGCGCCGACGGTGTTGTTGCCGTCGACCTTGGCCAGGCGGCGGATCTGGATGTTCTCGCCCAGCTTCTGGATGGCGGTGGTGCGGGATTCCTCGACGGTCTCGCCGGTAGCCAGCTTGGCCGACTTCAGCGACTCGATGTCGCTGGCGCCGGAGGCCAGGGCGGCAGCGGCGACGGCGTCGACGAATGCCTTGAAGTTGACGTCGTTGGCGACGAAGTCGGTTTCCGAGTTCACTTCGACCAGCACGGCCTTGCCACCGTTCAGGGCGACGCCGATGCGGCCTTCGGCGGTGACGCGGTCGGCCTTCTTGTCGGCCTTGGCGGCGCCGGACTTGCGCAGGGCTTCGGCAGCGGCGTCGATGTCGCCGTTGTTTTCGGCCAGGGCCTTCTTGCATTCCATCATGCCGGCGCCGGTGCGCTCGCGCAGTTCCTTGACCAGGGAAGCGGTGATTTCAGCCATGGGATTACCTCAACGATAGAAAGGGGCAGGCCGGCGATGATCGCCGGCCGTTGTTACGTGGCCCTGTCAGTGGCCGGCGCCGCTGGGCGTCGCTGCAGGGAGGGCGGGCGCCGGGCGCCCGCCGGGTGTGCATCAGGCCGAAGCCTCGTCGCCCTTCTTGGCGCCCTTCTTGGCCGGAGCGCGGCGGGCCGGCTTGGCTTCTTCGGCGGCAGCGGCGTCGGCGAACTCTTCCTCGCGCACCGAAGCGGCGTTCGGGGCCGAGGCCTTGCCTTCCAGCACGGCGTCGGCGGCGGCGCGGGCGTACAGCTGCACGGCGCGGATGGCGTCGTCGTTGCCCGGGATGGCGTAGTCCACCAGTTCCGGGTTGTAGTTGGTGTCGACCACGGCGATCACCGGGATGCCGAGCTTCTTGGCTTCCTTGATGGCGATGTCTTCATGGCCGATGTCGATCACGAAGATCGCGTCGGGCAGGCGGTTCATGTCCTTGATGCCGCCCAGCGAGGCTTCCAGCTTGTCGCGCTCGCGGCGCAGGCCCAGCACTTCGTGCTTGACCAGACGCTCGAAGGTGCCGTCGGTTTCGCCGGCTTCCAGTTCCTTCAGGCGGGCAACCGACTGCTTGACGGTGCGGAAGTTGGTCAGGGTGCCGCCCAGCCAGCGCTGGTTCATGAACGGCATGCCGCAACGCTCGGCCTCTTCCTTGATGGCATCGCGCGCGCTGCGCTTGGTGCCCAGGAACAGGATGGTGCCGCGCTTCTGGGCAACGGACGAGATGAAGTTCATCGCGTCGTTGAACAGCGGGACGGTCTTTTCCAGGTTGATGATGTGGATCTTGCCGCGGGCGCCGAAGATGTACGGGGCCATCTTCGGGTTCCAGTAACGGGTCTGGTGGCCGAAGTGGACGCCGGCTTCCAGCATCTGGCGCATGGTGATCTGGGACATTGCAGAACTCCTGACGGGGAACCGGCGATTCCGCCCGCGGGCAAAGTGTGCGGGACGCGTGGAAGCGCGATGGGTTCCGGGGTTGGGCTTCCCTGTTGCCTCCGTGGCCGAACTCCTTGCGGAGCACCCCGGCACGGATGGGGGCAGCAGGTGTGGATTCACCGGTGACGCCCGGTGTGGGCGGCCCGCGCTGGCATGGGGTCGGCAGCGGAGCCGCGGAATTATAGGGCGCGCGGGGCCGTGGCGCAAATTGCCCGCCTGGCCGGACGGAGGGGGTGCGGGAAAACTCGTTCAGGCAGGCGCCGATGGGTGATAATGGCGGCCATGAGCGTGAACCTGAAAACCCCCGAAGAAATCGCCAAGATGCGCATCGCCGGCCGGCTGGCGGCCGAAGTGCTGGACATGATCGGCGCGCACGTCAAACCCGGTGTCACCACCGAGGAACTGGACCGCATCTGCCACGACCACATCGTCAACGTGCAGGGTGCGGTCCCGGCCAACGTGGGCTACCGCGGCTTTCCCAAGACCCTGTGCACCTCGGTCAACAACGTCATCTGCCACGGCATCCCCAGCGAGGCCAAGGTGCTCAAGGACGGGGACATCGTCAACATCGACGTGACCGTCATCAAGGACGGCTGGCACGGCGACACCAGCCGCATGTACTACGTCGGCACGCCCTCGGTGATGGCCAGGAGGCTGGTGGAGACGACCCGCGAAGCCATGTGGCGCGGCATCCGCGCGGTGCGGCCCGGGGCCACGCTGGGCGACATCGGCCATGCGATCCAGGAATACGCCGAATCCGAGCGCTTCAGCGTGGTGCGCGAGTACTGCGGCCACGGCATCGGCAAGGTCTACCACGACGAACCGCAGGTGCTGCATTACGGCCGCCCCGGGCAGGGGCTGGTGCTCAAGCCGGGCATGACGTTCACCATCGAACCGATGATCAACGAGGGCACCCGTTACACCAGGGTGCTGCCCGATGGCTGGACGGTGGTCACCAAGGACCGCAAGCTTTCGGCGCAGTGGGAGCACATGGTGGCGGTGACCGAGGATGGCGTGGAGGTGCTGACGCTGTCGCCGGCCGAGGCCGAACACGCGCGATCCGGGGCGGCATGAGCCCACTGCCGGCGGATCTGGTCCAGCACGTACCGGACGCGCCGGCCGACCCCGCGGGCGACGCACAGTGGGCGGCCGCGGCGCGGCAGTCGCTGGCCCAGGCCGATGCGCGGTTGTGCCGGCGCTTCGAGCAGGGCGACAACATCGAGCGGCTGCTGGCGCTGCGCGCGCGCTGCGTCGACCAGTTGATCCAGCAGGCCTGGCGGCGCTGCCTGGCCGCTGATGACGGCCTGTCGCTGTTCGCGGTCGGCGGTTACGGCCGCGGCGAACTGTTCCCGCGCTCGGACATCGACCTGCTGGTCCTGGGCGAGCCGCACGTGCAACAGGCCAGCGAGGCCGCGCTGGCGCGGCTGTTCGCGCTGTTGTGGGACGCCGGGTTGCCGGCCAGCCATGCGGTGCGCTCGGCCGCGCAGTGCGTGCAGGCCGCAGCCGACCAGACCGTGCTCACCGCGTTGATCGAGGCACGGCCGCTGTGCGTCGCCGCGGGGGCGCAGCAGGCGCTGGCGCGCGCGGTATCGCCGACCCTGATCTGGCCGGCGCGCGACTACTTCCTGGCCAAGCGCGAGGAACTGCTGCTGCGCCACCAGCGGTTCGGCGACACCGCCGACAACCTGGAACCGGACATCAAGGATGGCCCCGGCGGCCTGCGCGACCTCAACACCCTGGGCTGGATGGCGCTGCGCGCGTTCGGCGTGAGCGACATCGACGCGCTGGTCGGGCTCGGCCACCTGGGCCTGGACGAGGCCGCCGCGCTCAAGCGCGAGCGCGCGGTGCTGGCGCGGCTGCGCTTCGGCCTGCACCTGGTTGCGCAGCGCGCCGAGGAACGGTTGCGCTTCGACCACCAGAAGGCGCTGGCCGAACGCATGGGGTTCGCCGACGACGCCGGCAACCTGGGCGTGGAAAAGATGATGCAGGGCTTCTACCGCAGCGCGGCGGTGGTGCGCCGGATCAGCGACCGCCTGCTGCAGCGCTTCGAGGAACAGTTCGACGGCGAGGCGTCGCCCGAACCGGTCGGCGACGGTTTTTCGCTGCGCCGCGGCTACCTGTCGGCCGACGATCCGCTATGGCCGCATGGCGACATCGCGCGCATCTTCGCCCTGTTCGCCTGCTGGGCGCGCACGCCGCAGGTACGCGGCCTGCATTCGCTGACCGCGCGCGGCCTGGCCGAGATGCTGGACGAGATTCCCGCCTATACCGAAGTGGACGCGGCGGTGCGCGAGCAGTTCATCGCCCTGCTGCGCGGCCCGCGCGCGGTGGACACGCTGGCGCGCATGGCGCGGCTGGGCGTGCTCGGGCAGTGGATACCGGCCTTCGCGCAGGTGTCCGGGCGCATGCAGTTCGACCTGTTCCACGTCTACACCGTGGACCAGCACACGCTGATGGTGCTGCGGAACATCGGCGTGTTCGCCGCCGGCCGCGCCGATGAGCGGTTCTCCATCGCCCATGAAGTCTGGCCGCGGCTGCGCAAGCCCGAACTGCTGCTGCTGGCCGGGCTGTTCCATGACATCGCCAAGGGCCGTGGCGGCGACCATTCCGAACTCGGCGCGGTGGACGCGCGCGCGTTCTGCGCCGCGCACGGCCTGAGCGCCACCGACACCGAGCTGGTGGCCTGGCTGGTGGAGCAGCACCTGCGCATGTCCGTCACCGCGCAGAAGCAGGACATCACCGACGCGGAGGTGATCCACCGCTTCGCCGGGCTGGTCGGCAGCCGCGAACGGCTGGATTACCTGTACCTGCTGACCTGCGCCGACATCGCCGGCACCAGCCCGAAGCTGTGGAACGCCTGGAAGGACCGGCTGCTGGCCGACCTGTATTTCGCCGCGCGCCGCGCCCTGCGCGAGGGCCTGGAGCAGCCGCTGCCCGAGGCCGAGCGGGTGCTCGAGGCGCGCGCCAGCGTGCGCGAGCTGATGCGCGCGCTCGGCCATGCCGATGCGGTGATCGAGCGCCAGTTCAGCGCGATGCCGGACGAGAGCTTCGTGCGCTTCCGCCCCGAGCAGCTGGTGTGGCAGGCCACCTCGCTGATGGAGGTGGCGCGTGGCGGCACCCTGGTCAAGGCACGCCGGATCGCGCCGGAAAGCGACGCGCTGGAAGTGTTCGTGCACTCGCCCGACCGCGACGGCCTGTTCGCCGCGATCGTGATGACCCTGGATCGCGCCGGCTACAGCATCCACCGCGCGCGCGTGCTCGACGGGCCGGAAGACACCATCTTCGATACCTTCGAGGTGACCCCGGCCGGCAGCTTCGCCGACGGCGACACCGCGCGCCTGGAACTGCTGCTGCGCAAGGCGCTGGCCGGGAACATCCTGGTGCTGCGCCCGGCACGGCGGGTGATTCCGCGCCAGCTCCGGCATTTCCGCTTCGCGCCGCGCATCGAGTTCATCGAGAACGCCGAGCATGCGCGCACGGTGCTGAACCTGGTGGCGCCGGACCGGCCGGGCCTGCTGGCCGATGTCGCGCACGTGCTGCGCGACCAGCAGCTGCGGGTGCAGGATGCGCGCATCGCCACCTTCGGCGAGCGCGCCGAGGACCAGTTCCAGCTGACCGACCGCCACGACCGCCCCCTTACCGAAACCTCCCGGCAGGCCCTGCGCGATGCATTGCTGGCCTGCCTGGAGCCCGACAGAACGCCAGGAGACCCCCGCTGATGGCCACCCGGAAGCCCGCCGCCAAGAAGCCCGCCCCGACCAGGGCCGCCGCGAAAAAGACTGCGCCCAAGAAGGCCGCGCCGAAGAAGCCCGCCGCTGCGGCGGCGCCGGCCACGAAGCCGGCCAGGACCGCGCCCGGGAAAGCGCCGGCGGCCCGGCCGAAGGCGATCGAATCGATCGGCCCGCGCAGCCTGCGCAAGCCGCCGGCGCCGGGCGTGGCGGAAATGAAGTTCGGCATCGAGAGCGCGTTCGAGCGCCGCGCGATGCTGACCATGGACGAGATCGAGGGCTACACCCGGCCGCTGGTCAACCGCGTCATCGACGGCCTGGAGTCGGGCGAATTCCGGGTCGCCGAGCCGGACGGCAATGGCGGCTGGAAGGTCAACGAGTGGTTGAAGAAGGCGGTGCTGCTGTACTTCCGCGTCAACGACATGAGCGTGATGGATGGCCGCCCGGCGCCGTTCTGGGACAAGGTCGAGTCGCGCTTCGCCGGTCATGGCGAGGCCGAGTTCCGCGCTGCCGGGGTGCGCGTGGTGCCCGGCGCCATCGCCCGCCGCGGCTCCCACTTCGGCCGCGACGTGGTGTTGATGCCGAGTTTCACCAACATCGGCGCGTACGTGGGCGAGGGCACCATGGTCGATACCTGGGCCACGGTCGGTTCCTGCGCGCAGGTCGGCAAGCACTGCCACCTGTCCGGCGGCGCCGGCATCGGCGGCGTGCTGGAACCGCTGCAGGCCAGCCCGACCATCATCGAGGACCACTGCTTCATCGGTGCGCGCTCGGAAGTGGTGGAAGGCGTGGTGGTCGGCCACCACAGCGTGATCGGCATGGGCGTGTTCCTGAGCCAGAGCACGCGCATCTACAACCGCGCCACCGGCGAAGTCAGCTACGGCTACATCCCGCCCTACAGCGTCGTGGTGTCCGGCTCGCTGCCGAGCAGGGACGGCACCCACTCGCTGTACTGCGCGGTGATCGTCAAGCAGGTCGACGCCCGCACCCGCAGCAAGACCAGCGTCAACGACCTGCTGCGCGGCCTGGCCGACTGATGTTCCTCCTCTCCCTCGCCGGAGAGGGCAAGCCCTGGATCCTGCAATGACCACTCTCTACGGACTCAAGAACTGCGACACCTGCAAGAAGGCCAGCAAGTGGCTGGACCGTTTCGGCGTCGCTTACACCTTCATCGACTACCGTGACCAAAAGCCCAGCCCCGAGACCCTGCTCGAATGGGCGGGCAAGGCCGGTGGTTTCGAGGCACTGGTCAACAAGTCCTCGACCACCTGGCGGCAGCTGCCCGATGCGCGCAGGGCGCCCGGCTCCGAGGCCGAGTGGAAGCTGCTGCTGCGCGAGTACCCACAGCTGATCCGGCGCCCGCTGGTCGTCACCGACGACGGTGCGCTGAGCCAGGGCTTTTCCGACAACGGCTTCAAGCAGCGCTTCGGCGTGGGCTGACGGCATGCGGCCGATGAGCGATGTGGTGGAGCTGGCCTGCGACCTGATCGCGCGGCCGTCGGTGACGCCGGACGACGCCGGCTGCCAGCAGCTGGTGGCCGACCGCCTGCAGGCGGCTGGTTTCCAGTGCGAACACCTGCGCCTGGGCGAGGTCGACAACCTGTGGGCCACCCACGGCAGCGGCGCGCCGGTACTGGTGCTGCTCGGCCATACCGACGTGGTGCCCAGTGGCCCGGTCGCGGCATGGCGCAGCGATCCGTTCCGGCCGGAGGTGCGCGATGGCGTGCTCTATGGCCGTGGCGCCGCCGACATGAAGGGCAGCGTGGCCGCGTTCGTGGTCGCCGCCGGGCAGTTCGTCGCCGACCACCCCGACCATCCCGGCACCCTGGCGGTGCTGCTGACCAGCGACGAGGAGGGCGATGCCATCGATGGCGTGCGCCACGTCGCGCGCCTGTTCCGCGAGCGCGGGCAGCGCATCGACTGGTGCATCACCGGCGAGCCCTCGTCCACCGCGACCCTGGGCGACCTGCTGCGCGTGGGCCGCCGCGGCAGCCTGTCGGCGAAGTTGCAGGTCAGGGGCGTGCAGGGCCATGTCGCCTATCCCGACAAGGCGCGCAACCCGATCCACCTGGCCGCCCCGGCGCTGGCCGAACTGGCGGCGCGGCACTGGGACGATGGCTACGGGAGCTTCCCGCCGACCAGCCTGCAGATCTCCAACATCAACGCCGGCACCGGCGCCGGCAATGTCATCCCCGGCGACCTGCAGGTGATGTTCAACCTGCGCTACAACCCGCACTGGGACGCCGGGCGGCTGGAGGCGGAGATCGCCGCGCTGCTGGATCGCCACGGCCTTGATTACACGCTGCAATGGCACCGCAGCGGCGAGCCGTTCTATACCCCGGAAGGCCGCCTGCGCAGCGTCGCGCGCGAGGTGCTGGCCGGGTTCGCCGGCGCCGCACCCGAGGAAAGCACCGGTGGCGGCACCTCCGATGCCCGCTTCATCGCGCCGCTGGGCGCGCAGTGCATCGAGGTGGGGCCGGTGAACGCCAGCATCCACCAGGTGGACGAGCACGTGCGCGTGGACGACCTGCGGGCGCTGCCCGACCTGTACCGGCAGTTGATCGCGCGGTTGCTGGCCTGATCCGCGCCCGGCCGCCGCAGGGGCGTGCGGACGGGCGCATCGGTTGCCCACGAAACAGTTGCACGCCGTCGCAGGGCCACGCTATCGTCGGCCCCATGAACCGCAACGCCTGCGCCAACGTGAACGTGTCGAACAATCGCAATAATGCGGTTGCGAACAATCGCGCGCGGCCGATGCGGGTCTGCGACTGAGCCACAAGCACCATACGCCCAGTGACCAGAAAACCCGCATCGGCCGATGCGGGTTTTTTGTTGCGCGCGTGGGTCCCCCCCGCCACAGGAACCCGGCCCTCCATGGCCGGGAATTCAACGAAACACCCCCACAACCAGGAGCAGTCCCCATGTGTTCCATCTTCGGCATCTTCGGCCTGCAACCGGGCGACGACCTGCAGGCATTGCGCCGGCAGGCACTTGAGCAATCGCAGCGCCAGCGCCATCGCGGCCCCGACTGGAGCGGCGTGTACGTGGACGAGCGCGCCATCCTCGTGCACGAGCGCCTGGCCATCGTCGACCCGGCCGGCGGTTCGCAGCCGCTGCTGTCCGAGGACGGCACGCTGGCGCTGGCGGTCAACGGCGAGATCTACAACCACCGCGAACTGAAGCAGGAACTGGTGCAGCCCTATGCGTTCCAGACCGGCTCGGACTGCGAGGTGATCAATGCGCTGTACCGCGAGGACGAACCTGCGTCGTTCCTCAACCGGCTCAACGGCATCTTCGCCTTCGCCCTGTGGGACAAGCGCGCCGGACGCGCGATCATCGCCCGCGATCCGATCGGCGTGGTGCCGCTGTACTGGGGCCACGACAAGCAGGGCCGCCTGTGCGTGGCATCGGAGATGAAGTCGCTGGCCGATACCTGCGCCGACGTGGCGCAGTTCCCGCCGGGCCACTGGTACGACAGCGCCACCGGCGCGCTGACCCGGTACTACGAGCGGCCGTGGCGCGACTACGACGCGGTGCAGGGCGTTGAGGTGTCCCGGCAGGAACTGCGCGAAGCCTTCGAGGCCGCGGTGCATCGCCAGCTGATGACCGACGTGCCCTATGGCGTGCTGCTGTCCGGCGGCCTGGATTCGTCGCTGGTGGCGGCCGTGGCCGCGCGCTACGCACGCCATCGCATCGAGGATGGCGACCGCAGCGAGGCCTGGTGGCCGCGCCTGCACAGCTTCGCCATCGGCCTTGCCGGGTCGCCCGACCTGGCCGCGGCGAAGATCGCCGCCGACATGCTCGGCACCGTGCACCACGGCTTCGAGTACACCTTCGAGGAAGGCCTGGACGCGCTGCCGGAAGTGATCCGCCACATCGAGACCTACGACGTCACCACCATCCGCGCCTCCACGCCGATGTTCCTGCTGGCGCGGCGGATCAAGGCGATGGGGGTGAAGATGGTGCTGTCCGGCGAGGGCAGCGACGAGATCTTCGGCGGCTACCTGTACTTCCACAAGGCGCCGAACGCGCGCGAGTTCCACGAGGAGCTGGTGCGCAAGCTCGACGCGCTCAACAACTACGACTGCCTGCGCGCCAACAAGTCGATGATGGCCTGGGGCGTGGAGCCGCGCGTGCCGTTCCTGGACCGCGCCTTCCTCGACGTGGCGATGCGCATGGACGCCAGCCACAAAATGGTGGACAAGGCCAGCGGCCGCATCGAGAAAGCGGTGCTGCGCGAGGCGTTCGAGGGCTACCTGCCGAAGGAAATCCTGTGGCGGCAGAAGGAGCAGTTCAGCGATGGCGTCGGCTACGGCTGGATCGATGGGCTGAAGGCGCATGCCGAAGCGCAGGTGAGCGACCGCGAGCTGGCCGCCGCCGACAAGCGCTTCACGTACAACCCGCCGCAGACCAAGGAGGCGTACTACTACCGCAGCCTGTTCGAGCAGTTCTATCCGACCCCGGCCGCGGCCGAGACGGTGCCGGGCGGCAAGTCCATCGCCTGTTCCTCGCCGGCGGCGATCGCCTGGGACGCCAGCTTCGCGACGATGGCCGATCCGTCCGGTCGCGCGGTGGCAGGCGTGCACGCGCAGGCGCTGGCGGGATGAGCAGGGCGGCGGCGCGCTGCTGCGCCGCCGGTCTTTCCTCATCGCACGGCGCGTCTGTCCCTGGGGCCGGCGCGTCCGTATCCATCGCGGCGGCGGTCCCTGCCTGGAGCCGCCGCGGCTCATCTCACTGTTGCGCTCAAGGGGGTTCTTCGATGCGTGCGTATTCGTTGCTGGTGTCCGGTCTGTTGTGCGCCGCGCCTGCCGCTGCCGCGGAGGTGCCGCTGGAGCGCCACGCGCTGGGCAGTTGGGAAGCGGATATCGGCTACAGCGGCGTGGTGCGCGATGGCGACACCCTGCATGTCTCCGGCGTGCCGTGCCGCGGCCAGGACATGCAGGCCGCGGTGCGGGCGTGCTATGGCGAATTGACGAAGATCCTGCAGCGCTTCGGCGCCGACAGCAGCCAGGTGGTGAAGGAAACCGCGTACACCACCGACATGGATGCGCTGGTCAAGGCCATTCCGGCGCGCAAGGCGTTCTTCGCCGACGGCAGGTACCCTGCCGCGAGCTGGGTGCAGGTCAGCCGCCTGTTCAACGCGGAGGACATGCTCGAGGTCGAATGGACGGTGCGCCTGAAATAGCGCCGCGCGTTGCCTGATCCGTGCTGCGCCCGCCGCTTCAGCGCGGGCGCAGCACCAGGGTGTGGGTGGTGGCGCCCGGCAGGAATGGCGTCGGCCGGCCGTGTACCCAGTCGTCGTGGCCGGCGCCCCAGAACGGCGACAGCGGATGGCCGCTCTGGCCACCGGGCATGTGCACGATGCCGTCGGCTTCATGGCCGGGCGAGACCACCATGCGCTCGGACGCGCCGAAGTCGGGCGTCTGCACGCGCGGCATGTTGCCGTCGCCGGGCAGCGCCTGTGCCGGCATGCACAGCCAGCGCCTGAACAGCGCAGGCAGCGCACGCGACACCGGGTGGCAGATCGCCGCGGTGTTGCGCTCGCCCCAGGTACGCGCGGCCAGGTCGTGGCCCTGCGCGGCCAGGTCCGCTTCCAGTTGCCGCGCGCTGTGCGCCAGCAGTTCGTCCCAGCGCTTGAACGGCGCTGGCAGCAGGTGCGGCGGGCGCTGTTCCAGCAGCGGCCAGGCCACGCCCTCCAGCTGTGGCAGGCGCGGCGCCACGAAGTCCTCCCCGAGCCGCTGCCGCGCGGGCGCCAGCAGGCCGGCTTCCAGCGTGTCCAGGGTGATGCCGCGGAAGCCGCGGGCGATGCGGTAGCTGGCCGAATCGACCGCGGCGCGGCCGTCCCACTGGCGGCTGGCCGCTTCCAGCCGGCGCAGTGCCGGATCGTCGCTGTGCTCGACGGTGGCGCGCAGCAGTTTCCACCAGCGCTCCATCAGCACGGCACGATCGTCGAGCTGGATGGCGAGCAGGTCGCGCTCGTCGAACTGTTCGCGCGCGAACAGGCCATCGCGGACCTGGCGTGCCCGCGCGCCCAGGTCGTAGCCGCCATCGCCGGCCTCGGCCAGCATGGCGCCGTCGAGCACGCGGCCATTGGCGGTCCACAGGCGGTGGTTGGCGGGATCGACCAGCGACGGGGCCTGATCCGTGCGCAACGGCCACGGATGGCAGGGCTCGTTGAAGGGCGACGTGTCGGGCGGCAACGGCGCGTCGGGCATGTTGGCGATGCCGTCGGCGGTGCACGTCCCGCTGCGATCCGGGCGTGCGCCGGCCAGCCGCCAGGCGATGCGGCCATGGCGGTCGGCCAGCAGCAGGTTCTGCGCGGGAATGCCGGCGCGGTCGGCCACTGCCAGTGCGGCGTCCAGGTCGGCGGCGCGGGCCATGTCGGCGAAGTCCAGGCGCACCGCGCCCGGCAGCTGCGCGGTCCAGCGCAGCGCCAGCCGGCTGCCATCGGCGTTTTCATGCAGCACCGGGCCCCAGTCGCTTTCGCGCACGACCAGGGTGTCGGCCGGCGCACCGGTCACGGCAATGGTCTCGCGATACTCGCGCAACGGCGCGGTGGCCGGCAGGCGCGCGAAATCGGCGGTGTCGATGTAGCTGTTGGTGAAGCCCCAGGCGACGTGGGTATTGCTGCCGACGATGACCACCGGCAGGCCCGGCAGGCTGAAGCCGGCCACGTCGACCTTGCCGCCCGGCGCGGACGCATCGGGATGGCGCAGGCGCACGCGGAACCAGAGGTTGGGCGCGCGCAGGGCCAGGTGCATGTCGTCGGCCAGGATCGCGCGGCCATCGCGGGTGAGCGCGCCGGCGACGGCGAAGTTGTTGCTGCCCGGCGAGCTGTCGGCCGCCACCGGTGGCCCGCCGATCCCGCTGTCCCGCAGCGGCGCGGGGGTGCGGGCAAGGCGGGCGGCCGTGGCGTCGCCGCCGCCACGGCCGGCCAGCTGGCGCAGGTCCAGCGTCGCGGCATCAGGCAGCGGCGCATCGCCGCGCGCGGCGCCGAACAGCGGCGCATCCCAGCTGCTGCCGTCGTGCGCGAGCAGGGCGTAGAGCGCGGGCGGTACCACCTCGCGGATGCGGGCCAGGGCCAGCTCGCGGCTGTTGCCGGGGTCCTGCAGGTCGGCGTACATCGCCAGCCCGGCCAGCACCGAGTCCTCCAGGCTCCAAGCGCGCGGCCGCTGGCGCAGCAGCAGATAGGGCCAGGGCCGTACCGGCAGCGCCGCCAGCCCGGCGTTGACGCCGTCGCGGTAGGCCTCGAGCACCGCGCGGCGGTCGCCCAGAGCGATGTCCAGATTGTCGTGCGCGCGCGTGCGCAGGCGGTGCACGCGCATGCGCCGGTCCAGCGGCAGTGCATTGGCGCCGAACAGTTCGGACAGTTCGCCGGCGGCCGAGCGCCGCATCAGGTCCATTTCGAAGAAGCGCTCCTGCGCATGCACATAGCCCAGCGCGCGGGCCATGTCGCGCTCGTCTGCGGCATCCACCGTGACCATGCCGTTGCCGTCGCGCTGCACCTGGACCGGGGCCGACAGCCCGGGCAGGGCGAGCTCGCCGTCCAGTTCCGGCAGGCTGCCGCGCAGCAGCAGCCAGATACCACCCGGCACAAGGATCGAAAGCCCCAGCAGCACCCACAGCGAACGCAGCAGCCAGCGCCTCATGCGCCTCTCCCCCGGTCCCAGGAAAGGGCGATTGTAGGGGAGGGCGCTGCCGCACGCAGGGCGCAACTGAAATTGATTCCGATTAGATCATCGCCGCGCCGGATCGGGCATCCTGTGCGCATACGAACATCAGGAGCACCCCCATGCAGGGACACCCGGAAGTCATCGAATGCCTGAAGGAGCTGCTGCGCGGCGAACTGGCCGCGCGCGACCAGTACTTCATCCATTCCCGCCGTTACGAAGACCAGGGCCTGCATGCGCTGTACGAGCGCATCGGCCACGAGATGGAAGAGGAAACCGGGCACGCCGACGCGCTGCTGCGGCGGATCCTGTTCCTGGGCGGCGACCCGGACATGCGTCCGCACGTCTTCGCCCCCGGCAAGAGCGTGGTCGAGATGCTGGAGAAGGACCTGCAGACCGAGTACCAGGTGCGCGCCAACCTGGCCGCGGCGGTCAAGCTGTGCGAGTCGCACGGCGACTATGTCAGCCGCGACATCCTGATCGCGCAGCTGCGCGACACCGAGGAAGACCATGCCTGGTGGCTTGAACAGCAGCTGGGCCTGATCCGGCGCATCGGCCTGGAGCTGTACCAAGCCAGCAAGATCGACGCGAAGGGCACGCCGGCGCATTGAGCCGCGACGGACGCATCGCGCAGGCAAGGCCGGGGATTCCCGGCCTTTTGCGTTCATGCGGGGCGGGATTTCAGCCGGCGTTGCGCCGCATGCGGTAGACCGCGGTGGACAGCGCGCTCACGCCTTCGGCGCGGAAGCCGGGCTCGTGCGCCAGGATGTCGCGGCGCTCGGCCAGTTCCACCTGCCAGGACGGCGCGAACGCGTCCACTTCCGCCTGCGCCACCGAGAACGGCGGGCCGGCCTTCTCCGCCTGCGGGTACTCGAGGGTGATCAGCAGCGCGCGGCAGCCGGCCGGCAGCCGCATGTATACGGTGTCGCGATAGCGCTGGCGCAACGCCGGCGGCAACGCGATCAGTGCGGCGCGGTCGTAGAGCCCGGCGATGCCGGCCAGGGTCTGGTCGTCGAGGGTGAAGGCGTCGCCGAGGAGGATCTCGATCGGTCCGGCGCTGAAATGCTCGCCCAGCGCGCTGCTGCGGCGTTCGGGCCGCAGCCCGGCCTCGTCGAAGAACTGCTGCACCGCCAGCGGCGAGAGCTCGACGCCGAGCACGCGGTAGCCCTGCGCGGCCAGCCAATGCATGTCCAGGCTCTTGCCGCACAACGGCACCAGTACCCGGCTGCCGGCCGCCACCTGCAGCGATGGCCAGTGTTCCTGCAGCAGCGGCATCACCTGGTCGCGGTGGAAGCCGATCTGTCCCTGTTGCCAGCGTTGCAGCCAGAAATCGGGTTGCATGGGGGTCTCCTCAGCGGGTCTTGCGCCAGCCGTTCTCGGGGGTGATCCGGGCCAGCGCCTCGTTGCCGGCGTAGAAGCGGACCAGCCCGCAATCGCGGCAGACGACACTGCGCATCTTGGCACTGGCGAACACGCCGCTGGCACCGGGCAGCAGGTCGGGGCCGTAGCCACCGCGGGCATTGACGCCGCCATGGGCATACAGATTGTCGCCATGGCATTCGGGGCAGGTGCTCTGCGCTGGGGTATCGTGCGGTGTCGTCATGGGGTTCCCTGTAGAACGGATTCGGCGGTTGTTGCCATGGCCGCTGCACAGTATGGATCGCCATGCCGCGCAGCGGTGAAACGGCCTGCTGCCGGTCCAGGCCGCGCCACGCATGCACATGGCGACGACGATGCCGGCCGCGCCGCCGCGCGCCAGTGAACCGGCTTACTGGACGTCGAGTCCCTCGACTTTCTGCCGCGCCACGCATGCACATGGCGACGACAATGCCTGCCGCGCCGCTGCGCGCCAATGAACCGGCTTACTGGACGTCCAGCCCCTCGACCTTCTGCCGCGCCACGCATGCACATGGCGACGACGATGCCGGCCACGCTGCCGCGCGCCAGTGAACCGGCTTACTGGACGTCGAGTCCCTCGACTTTCTGCCGCGCCACGCATGCACATGGCGACGACAATGCCTGCCGCGCCGCCGCGCGCCAATGAACCGGCTTACTGGACGTCCAGCCCCTCGACTTTCTGCCGCGCCACGCATGCGCATGGCAACGGCAGTGTTCAACGCGCCGCCGCGCGCCAGTGAACCGGCTTACTGGACGTCGAGCCCCTCGACCTTCTGCCACCCCCTCGGCAACAAGTGTCCTCGCGAGGCCCGCGCACCCACGTACGCATCCAGTTCCTTGAACGACAGGTTCATGGTGCGCTGGCCGCTGCGGACCTGCAGGGTGGCGCCCGGCGATACCGCGACCACCGCGACCACGCGTTCGGTGGCGAGCTTGGCCTTGGGGATCTCGATGATCTTGTTGCCCTTGCCCTTGTCCAGCTCGGGCAGTTCGGTGGCCGGGATGGCAAGCATGTTGCCGGCGCTGGTGACCGCGACGATGCGATCGGCCTGCGGGTTGGCCACCACCATCGGCTGCAGCACCGCCGCACCGGGGGACAGGTTGAGCATGGCCTTGCCGGCCTTGTTGCGGCCGGTGAGGTTCTCGAAGCGGGTGACGAAGCCATAGCCGTGCGAGGAGGCGAGCACGAAACGGGTGTCGTTGTCGCCGCTGGCCAGGGTGACGAAACTGCTGCCGGCGGCCGGCGAGAAGCGGCCGGTCAGCGGCTCGCCGTTGCCGCGTGCCGAGGGCAGGGTATGCGCCGGCGTGGAGTAGGCGCGGCCCTCGCTGTCGAGGAACGCCACCTGCTGGGTGCTGCGCCCGCGCACCGCCGCCAGCAGGCTGTCGCCTTCGCGGTAGGACAGGCCGGCGGCGTCCACGTCATGGCCCTTGGCCGCGCGCACCCAGCCCTTTTCCGACAGCACCACGGTGACCGGTTCGCTGGCCACCAGTTCGGTCTCGTCGATGGCCTGGGCGGCATCGCGCTGCACCAGCGGCGAACGGCGCGCGTCGCCGAACTTCTTTGCGTCGGCCAGCAGTTCGTCCTTGACCAGTTTCCTGAGCCTGGCGGCGCTGCCGAGGATGGACAGGATCTTCTCGCGCTCGGCGGCCAGTTCGTCCTGCTCGCCGCGGATCTTCATTTCCTCCAGGCGCGCCAGCTGCTTGAGCTTGGTCTCCAGGATGTACTCGGCCTGGTCCTCGGACAGGCCGAAGCGGGCGATCAGCGCCGGCTTCGGCTCATCCTCGGTGCGGATGATGCGGATCACCTCGTCCAGGTTGAGGAAGGCCACCAGCAGGCCTTCCAACAGGTGCAGGCGGCGCTCGACCTTCTGCAGCCGGTGGTTGAGGCGGCGGGTGACGGTGTCCTGGCGGAAGCGCAGCCACTCGCCCAGCAGCTGCCGCAGGTTCTTGACCTGCGGGCGGCCGTCCAGGCCGATGACGTTGAGGTTGACCCGGTAGCTCTTCTCCAGGTCGGTGGTGGCGAACAGGTGGCCCATCAGCTGCTCGGCGTCGACGCGGCTGGAGCGCGGGATCAGCACCACGCGCACCGGGTTGGCGTGGTCGGATTCGTCGCGGATGTCCTCCAGCCAGGGCAGCTTCTTGGCGCGCATCTGCTGGGCGATCTGTTCGATCACCTTGGACGGCGATACCTGGTGCGGCAGCGCGGTGATGACGATGTTGCTGTTTTCTTTCTGGAAGGTGGCGCGGGCGCGCACGCTGCCGTTGCCGGTCTCGTAGAGCTGGCGCAGGTCGCTGGCCGGGGTGATGATCTCGGCGGTGGTCGGGTAGTCCGGGCCCTTCACGTGCTCGCACAGGTCGGCGACGCTGGCGTCCGGGTCGTCGATCAGCCGCACCAGCGCGCTGACGATCTCGTTCAGGTTGTGCGGCGGCACGTCGGTGGCCATGCCCACGGCGATGCCGGTGGTGCCGTTGAGCAGCAGGTGCGGCAGCCGCGCCGGCAGCCAGCTCGGCTCCTCCAGCGTGCCGTCGAAGTTGGGCGACCAGTCGGTGGTGCCCTGGCCCAGTTCGCCCAGCAGCACTTCGGCGATCGGGGTCAGCTTGGATTCGGTATAGCGCATGGCCGCGAACGACTTGGGGTCGTCGCTGGAGCCGAAGTTGCCCTGGCCGTCGATCAGCGGGTAGCGGTAGGAGAACGGCTGGGCCATCAGCACCAGCGCCTCGTAGCAGGCGCTGTCGCCGTGCGGGTGGTACTTGCCGATCACGTCGCCGACGGTGCGCGCGGACTTCTTCGGCTTGGACGCGGCGTTCAGGCCCAGCTCGCTCATCGAATAGATGATGCGGCGCTGCACCGGCTTGAGCCCGTCGCCGATGAAGGGCAGGGCGCGGTCCAGTACCACGTACATGGAGTAGTCGAGATAGGCGCGCTCGGCGTACTCGCGCAGCGGCTGCTGCTCGAAGCCGTGGAAGGCGGGGCGTACGAGTTCGGTCATGCGGGGCTGTTACCTGGTGCTGGGGGGCGGCGACGGCCGTCGCCCCCGCGAGCCGGTGATTATCCGGATGCGGTCGGGGATGCCAAGCCACGGGCCGTGCCCCGGCCCGCCAGGGGGCGGGATTGATCCAGTGCTGCAACAGCGCATTTCATGCCGGATGGAATATTTCCATTGAGAATTATTCCGAATGGAATAAAATCCCCGCCCATGATCTGCGCGACCTCCAATCCCCCCAGCTTCGGCCTGCTGCTGCGCCAGACCCGCGATGGCCTGGCCCGGCAGCTCGACGCCTCGATGGCCGAAGAGAACATCGGCATCGGCTTCACCCATTTCGTGGGCCTGAAGACGCTGGCGCACATGGCCCCGTGCACCGCCAACGAACTGGCGCAGGCGCTGGACCAGGTGCCCAGTGCGGTGACCCGCCTGCTGGACAAGCTCGAATCGCTGGGCTGCGTGCGCCGCGAAGCGCATGCGCAGGACCGGCGCGCATTGCAGATCGTGCTGACCGAGCAGGGCCGCGAGCTGTGCGCGCGGCTCAAGAAACGCGGCGACGCGGTGATGGATTACGCGATGCGTGACCTGAGCCCCGACGAACGCGAGCAGCTGATGTCCCTTCTCACCCGCATCCGCGACTCCCTGACGCCCCCATGACCCTCTCTTCCCTCTCCCCCTCCCTGCGCCGCCGTGGCCGGACGCTGCTGCCGGCAACGCTGGTGCTGGCGCTCGCGGCCTGCGCCAGCAGCGGCGGCCTGCAGCCGCAGGGGCGGCTGCTCGATGCCGACAGCCTGCACAGCGAACGCACCCTGGCGACCAGCGACCTGTCGGTGGCCGGGTTCCCGGCCACCGACTGGTGGCGCGCCTTCGGCGACCCGCAGCTGGATGCGCTGGTGGCCGAGGGATTGGCCGGCCATCCCAGCCTGGATGCGGCCGATGCGCGCCTGCGCCAGGCCCAGGCCCAGGCCGGCGTCGCCCGCGCCGACCGCCTGCCCAGCCTGTCCGTCTCCGGCGGCTACACCGGCGTGCGCCTGCCCGAATCGATGGTCGGCGAGGAGCTCGGCGGCCGCTACATGGGCAGTGGCCAGGTCGCATTCGATTTCAGCTATGGCTTCGACCTGTGGGGCGGCAAGCGCGCCAGCTGGGAAGCGGCGGTGGACACGGTGCATGCCGCGGCCGTCGATGCCCAGGCCGCGCGCCTGAAGCTGGCCTCGGGCATCGTCCAGGCCTATGTCGAACTGGACCGGGCCTGGCGCGCCCACGACATCGCCGAGCAGGAACTGGAGCGTGCGCGCAAGGCCCTGCAGCTGGTGCGCCAGCGCCGCGCCGCCGGCATCGACAGCGACCTGCAGGTGCGCCAGGCCGAAGCCCGCATTCCCGCCGCGCAGCAGCAGCTGCAGGCCGCGCAGCAGCAGATCGACGCCGCGCGCACCGCACTGGCAGCGCTGCTGGGTCAGGGCCCGGACCGCGGCCTGGCCATCGCCCGTCCGCAGGCGCTGGACGTCGCCGCGCTGCAACTGCCGGGCGTGCTGCCCAGCGAACTGCTCGGACGGCGCCCGGACATCGTCGCCGCGCGCTGGCGCGTGGAAGCGGCCGGCAAGCAGATCAAGGTCGCCAAGGCCCGGTTCTACCCCAGCTTCAACCTGACCGCGCTGGCCGGCGTGGTCGCGCCCAACGTCGGCGACCTGCTCAGGAGCGGTTCGACCTTCGCCTACCTCGGCCCGGCGCTGAGCCTGCCGATCTTCGAGGGCGGCCGCCTGCGCGCCGGCCTGTCCGGTGCCGACGCCCAGTACGACCTGGCGGTGGCCGGCTACAACCAGGCGCTGGTCGATGCGCTGCGCGAGGTGGCCGACCAGGTCAATGCGGTGCGCTCGCTCGAACAGCAGGTGCAGTCGCAGCAGCAGGCGGTGGCCACCGCCGGCTCGGCCTTCGAGCTGGCCGGCCAGCGTTACCGCGCCGGCATCGGCAATTACCTGGACGTGCTGTCCGCGCAGTCGCAGCTGCTCGGTGCGCAGCAGGCGCTGGCCACGCTGCATTCGCAGCAGCTGCTGGCCGCGGCGCGGCTGGCCCAGGCCCTGGGTGGCGGTTACGCGCCGCCGGCCGACGGCGTTGCCGCCCCGGCGTCTTCCTCCTCCTCCGTGTCCCCGCATTCCTGAGAAACACCCCATGAGCCAGACCCACACTCCTGAAGCCCCCGTCGTTGGCAGCCGCCGTGGCCGGCTGCTGCGCGGACTGCTTGCCATCATCATCCTGCTGCTGGCGGCGTTCGCGCTGTGGTACTTCGCCTTCGGCCGCTGGTTCGAGGAAACCGACGACGCCTACGTGCAGGGCAACCAGGTGCAGATCACCCCGCAGGTGGCCGGCACCGTGGTCGCCATCGCCGCCGACGACGGCATGCGCGTCGAGCAGGGCCAGCTGCTGGTGCAGCTGGACCCGGCCGACACCGAGGTGGCGCTGCAGCAGGCCGAAGCCAATCTGGCCCGCACCGTGCGCCAGGTCCGTGGCCTGTACCGCACCGTGGAGGGCGCGCAGGCCGACCTGAACGCCCGCCAGGTCACCCTGCGGCGCGTGCGCGAGGACTTCGCCCGGCGCCGGGATCTGGCTGCCAGCGGCGCGATCTCCAACGAGGAACTGGCCCATGCCCGCGATGAGCTGGCCGCGGCCGAAGCCGCGGTGGCCGGTTCGCGCGAGACGGTGGAACGCAGCCGCGCGCTGGTCGACGACACCGTGGTCGCCACCCAGCCTGACGTGAAGGCCGCCGCCGCGCAGCTGCGCCAGGCGTGGCTCAACAACGCCCGCGCCGGCATCGTCACGCCGGTCGCCGGCTATGTCGCGCGACGCTCGGTGCAGGTCGGCCAGCGCGTGCAGCCGGGCACCGCGCTGATGGCGGTGGTGCCTGCCGAGCAGATGTGGGTGGATGCCAACTTCAAGGAAACCCAGTTGCGGCACATGCGCCTGGGCCAGGAAGTGGAGCTGCGCTCGGACCTGTACGGCGGCGACGTGAAGTACAAGGGCCGCATCACCAGCCTCGGGCTGGGGACCGGGTCGGCGTTCTCGCTGCTGCCGGCGCAGAACGCCAGCGGCAACTGGATCAAGATCGTGCAGCGCGTACCGGTGCGCATCGCCATCGATGCCAGGCAACTGGCCGAGCATCCGCTGCGCATCGGCCTGTCGATGAAGGCCGAGGTGAGCCTGCGCGACCAGAAGGGCGAGGTGCTGCCGGCCACGCCGGCCAAGGGCAACGTGTTCGACACCGACGTCTACGCCAGGCAGCTGCATGATGCCGACGCGGCGATCGCGCGGATCATCCACGACAACCTGCCGCGCCAGGCCCAGGCCGGCTGAGGTCGCCACGCATGTCCGCTCAAGCTCCGGCCCTGCCGCAGCCGGCCGCCGGTTTCGCACCGCCCAGCGTGGCGCTGTGCACCATCGGCCTGGCGATGGCTTCGTTCATGCAGGTGCTCGACACCACCATCGCCAACGTCTCGTTGCCGACCATCGCCGGCAACCTCGGCGCCAGTTCGCAGCAGGCGACCTGGGTGATCACTTCGTTCGCGGTCAGCACCGCCATCGCGCTGCCGCTGACCGGCTGGCTCAGCCGCCGTTTCGGCGAGCGCAGGTTGTTCGTGTGGGCGACGCTGGCCTTCGTCATCACCTCGCTGCTGTGCGGCCTGGCCCAGAGCATGGGCATGCTGGTGCTGTCGCGTGCGCTGCAGGGGTTCGTCGCCGGTCCGATGTACCCGATCACGCAGTCGCTGCTGGTGTCGATCTACCCGCGCGAGAAGCGCGGCCAGGCACTGGCACTGCTGGCCATGATCACGGTGGTCGCGCCGATCTGCGGGCCGATCCTCGGTGGCTGGATCACCGACAACTACAGCTGGGAATGGATCTTCCTGATCAACGTGCCGCTGGGCATCTTCGCGGCGCTGGTGGTCGGCAGCCAGCTCAAGGGCCGGCCCGAGCACATCGACACGCCGAAGATGGACTACGTCGGCCTGGTCACCCTGGTGATCGGCGTCGGCGCGCTGCAGCTGGTGCTGGACCTGGGCAACGACGAGGACTGGTTCGCCTCGACCAAGATCGTGGTGCTGTCGTGCGTGGCGGTGGTCTCGCTGGCGGTGTTCCTGATCTGGGAACTGACCGACAAGGACCCCATCGTCGACCTGCGCCTGTTCCGCCACCGCAACTTCCGCGCCGGTACCCTGGCGATGGTGGTGGCGTACGCGGCGTTCTTCAGCGTGGCGCTGATGATGCCGCTGTGGCTGCAGCGCGACATGGGCTACACCGCGATCTGGGCGGGCCTGGCGACGGCGCCGATCGGCGTGCTGCCGGTGATCCTGGCGCCGCTGGTGGGCAAGTACGCGTCGCGCTACGACATGCGCATGCTCGCCTCCATCGCCTTCGTGTTCCTGTCGTTGACCAGCTTCATGCGCTCGGGCTTCAACCTGCAGGTCGACTTCCAGTACGTGGCCGGGGTGCAGCTGATCATGGGCGTGGGCGTGGCCCTGTTCTTCATGCCGGTGCTGCAGATCCTGCTGTCGGACCTGGACGGGCGCGAGATCGCCGCCGGCTCGGGCCTGGCCACCTTCCTGCGCACGCTGGGCGGCAGCTTCGCCGCGTCGCTGACCACCTGGCTGTGGGCACACCGCACCCAGCAGCACCATGCGCACCTGACCGAGCACGTCTCGGCGTATACGCCGGGCATGCAGGAGCAGGTGCTGGCGATGGGGCGTGGCGACCTGCAGCACGGCGCGGCGCTGTTGAACAGCATGATCGACCACCAGGCCTCGCAGATGGGCTTCAACGACATCTTCTACCTGCTGGGCTGGACCTTCCTGGCGATCATCGCGTTCCTGTGGCTGGCCAAGCCGCCGTTCGGCGCCGGTGCCGGCGCGGCCAGAGCCGGCGGCCATTGAGTCAGCGCGATCCCCGCCGGCAAGGCGGGGATCGTCGTATCCGGGGCGGCGGCGGTGGGCTGGACGCAGCCCCCGGCGGAGCCGCAGCGGACCGCAGATACGAAAAAACCCGCTTTCGCGGGTTTGATCTGTTGAGTCGTGGTGCCCAGGAGAGGACTCGAACCTCCACGGTTTTACCCGCTAGTACCTGAAACTAGTGCGTCTACCAATTCCGCCACCTGGGCGACTCAGGGCGGCAATTGTGCCGATGGGCGGACGCGGTGTCAACGCTTCGTGCAGGCGTTCGCGCGCAGGGTGCAGCCGATGGCGCGGGAAAGGACGCGTGCGATGCAGGGCGTGCGCGCCGAAGCGGAAGCGTGCACGGGCGCCGCCTGTCGATGGCCGCCCGAAGCGTCATGGAGTGGAGCGCGTGCAGCCGCTTTCCAGGGAATCGCACGCAACATGGCGCACGCGGCCGCAGATACGAAAAAACCCGCTTTCGCGGGTTTGATCTGTTGAGTCGTGGTGCCCAGGAGAGGACTCGAACCTCCACGGTTTTACCCGCTAGTACCTGAAACTAGTGCGTCTACCAATTCCGCCACCTGGGCGACTCAGGAGCGGAATTATGCAGGGCATTGGCAGGGGCGTCAACAACAAAATGCGATGCGGGCCACGGCCTTCCGTCGCCCGCGCCACGGGCGGCATGCCTCGGTTCCGGTGCCCGGCGCAGGCCGTCGCGTGCGTCCCGGGCACGGGCCTGGCGCGGGCAACAAAAAACCCGCTTGCGCGGGTTTCTTCGTCTCGAATCGTGGTGCCCAGGAGAGGACTGGCGCTCTGACGGTCCTATCCATCTCAAGTTGTTGATTGATAAGGCTTTGCGTTCGGTTTTGGTGCCCAGATGTCACATGTCATCGTCGCATATCGACACAGGCTTGGCTATGGTTGGTTGGCCTTCCGTCGTGGAGGCTTCTTGACGCGAGGGGGCTTGCTCAGCCCCAAATGACGAAATACTCGACGAACTTGGGTGGCGGTCCAGAGGGAGCCGCGTCGGGTCGGCCAGCCTTCAGCGTTGAGCCATTCGGCGTACTGCGTATCGGTCATCCCCGATTGCTGTCTTGAGGCGTCCAAAAGCTTTTCAGCGGTACTCATGGCATAGGCATGGGCGAGTGCTCGCCGCTTCGCGTTGGCGCTGTCCGTGTCTTCGTTCCGGACCATCTTTAGGTCTGGGTTGCCTCCGGGCCTTGCCATATCCGGCTCCTAATTGCGAAATGTAAAATCGCAATACAAATACCTTACGAGAGCACGGCAACACAATGCTCCGTGAGGAACGCAATGGAAGATTGGGAATACGAAGCACGACAAACCGAATTGCAGAAGGGGCTAGCAAGCCATTTCCTACAAGACAATTACAATGCCTTCATCACCCTGACCTTCAGGTCTGATGGTTCGGTTAGCTACGAGTACGCCGAGAAGACCTTCGGTCGCTTCATGCATGCGCTCCGGTGCAGCCTGTTCAAGGAAAGATGCGCGTACAGGATGCCCTTGGTTCCGGTCGTTGAAAGTTATCCGGGGAGGCCGTTGTGCAGCGGCGCTCCGTCTGACCCCATCGAGCGGACCCATATCCATTGCTGCATCAAGCTTCCCGGAAATCCTCTGGGCCACAAGGAGCTGGTCCAGAAGAGGTGGCTTGGTGCAGGCGGAGCATGCGGAGACCCCGAAATCTACTGCCCGAACGGTGAAGATTGGTATATCCCGCTGTACACGCCTGTCCTAATGAGGAAGTACGTCAATTACTCATTGAAGCAGTGCTGTAGCGACCACCAGCCTGTGCTCTGGAACTTTGCGCGCAAGATTCGGACTGCTTGATTAGCGGCTAGACTGCTTCCCTGCCGGGCGCCAGAGTTAAGGTTATACATTGCTGAAGTCGTTGGAGCTGGGGTTTGGCCGCCCCAGTCCTTGACTACACTATTGTAAAAAGCCTACTCAATCGCGTCACTTTGTTCGCTAGCTGCGGATTCGCTCAGTGATGAGGCGCTTCTTTCCGTCGGCAACTACTTCCATTGCATGAAGTATGGTTCCACGTTGCCAAAGGAATAGACGCGTATGCCGTCTGCGGTTCGCTCGTAGCATGCCTGACTGTAAGTCCCATCGGTGCGTTGAACCGTGAGGACGTTTCCTGTCTGAGAAGCCTGCCATTGGAAGAACGGGAAATCGGAGCCTTCCATCTCTGACATCTGCATCTGCGCAACCAGCTTGCAGCTTGCCACCCAAAGGACAGCGGGCTGATTCTCGAATAGGAATGGCTCAGCCGAGCGTGCATATGGCTGTCTCATCAGTGTTCCGATGAGCTTTTCACTTGAAGCAGGGCTTGGTGTCCAGCGCTGCTGCGTCTGTGTAGATGGTGGGGTTCTCTGCTCCGCGCAGGTGCCGGATTGCACGAGCTGGGCACGACATGGCATTACAGCAGCGGTGACCTCGGTTGTCGCCTCATTGGGGCGATAAACACGGATGCCCTTAGGGGTGCGTTCGTAGCAGCCCCCGCCGTCATACGCTGAGCCGGTAAACCGAGAAAAGGCTTTGGTCAGAGAGTGACTCCCTACATGTTGGGTTAGCCATTGCCCATAAGCCGTAGGTTTGCCTTTGTCCGAGGCTCGCTGGACTCGCTCTTCTTTTGCGCAAGACAGTTCCGTTAGCTCGTATCGATAGCTACCGTCCAGCACGATAGCGACAGGATAAAGCTCGTCGTCATTGATGTCATCGGCAGCATTCGCGGCAGCGGCTACCCCCATTAGGAGGGCTGCGGCACTAGCAAAGTACTTCATCGAGGCTTCCAGTTCCCATGGCGTTGTTCATCCCGAGACGCAGGTTGAAATGAGTAAAGCTCAGCATGCCATCGGCTGTTCCAATTTGTATACCCATTGGGACACCCTAAAAGATGTTCCAAAAATCATTCCAAAATAGTAGTATCGCAACGTCTAAGATGTTGTGGGGCAAGCCTCATGGAAATTATTGGCTATTGTAGGGTGAGTAGCATTTCGCAGGAGCTGGATGTCCAGCTAGACAAGCTGGCTAAGGCAGGCTGCACCAAAGTCTTCAAGGAGAAGCGCTCCGGCAGACAGGCGGAGAACCGTCCAGAGCTTCAAGATGCCCTTGAGTACGTGAGGGCTGGGGACGTTCTGGTCATTTCCCGACTTGACCGCATGGCGCGTTCCGTTCTGGATTTGGCCAAGATTGCCGACCTGCTGAGGCGAAAGGGTGTCAGCCTCCGTGTGCTGGACCAAGGGCTGGATACATCCACCTCCGAGGGGAAGTTGATGTTCAACTTGCTGGGTGCATTCGCAGAGTTTGAGGCGGACATTCGTGCCGAACGCCAAGCTGATGGTATCGCGCTGGCAAAGCGGAAGGGCGTTAAATTTGGTCGTAGGAAGGCACTGACCGATGCTCAGGAGGAGCGCATCCGCAAGATGCGTGCTGAAGAGAACTTTAGCATCGGACAACTTCAGGAGCGCTTCGGAATCAGCCGCAGTAGCGTATATCGGGCATTGCAGCCACAAGCGACTACTGCTTAGCTTCACTTTTCTTCTTTACCTTCAGTTCGGCAATTGCCTTCCGTTGTTCGGTGGGCGGCGGACTTACCTGTTTCAGCGTGAGCAGCTAGTATCACTATGACCCAGAGGCCTTATGGGGCGGAGCTTTGGGCACTTTACCCGGTCTCTAAGGTGCAAGTGAGTTAGTCGCATACGCCTAGTGCGTATTGAATAGAATTGTCAATCACAGGGGCCATTGATGAGTCAGGCTGAATCTGGAAAGTTTCCGCTAAGCCCGGAATGCTGTCCGAATGGTGCGGAACATGCCAAAAAAGGCAAGTGGGCGATGGTTGCCGTGGTGCTCGTGCTAGCTGGGTGTGGAAGTCGCTCGCAGCAGCCCAGCACGCAGGTAGATGATAGACCACATGGTACGGGCGTACAGTTGGTTGGCAGGGTCCCTGCCGAACTTATGGACGACGCAAATCTGAGGGCATTGAATATGGCCGCCCAGTTCAATTGCGAAGCGGATGTGCTTCAGTCGAGCATGGCACTAATGAAGGTCTATGTAGGAACAATTTCCTACCAGAAGAATGGCCTTCATGCCTTTACAGAGATGAGCTTCGAAACGCCTTTGCCGGCAATGAAGGCTCTCTATCAGTTCACCTGCATGAATCGTGCGAAACGTACAAAACACCCCCTCTATCTTGGTGTTTTCGAAGCTTGGGATGGCGAGTTCGACACGCCGCGCTGCGTCTATGCGAAGAACATCACGGTATATGGTGCAGACGGCGACACGCCAGTCGGTGGAATTGAACCCTTCGTTACGCAGGTCCGGGAGGGAAATCAGCCCTATGTCGATGCCACCTTCGAGCAGGCATGCGGGTTCAAACACGAGTTCGTACTAGAGATGGAATAACGTGGGACTCCTTTGCTCCAAGGCTAGGTCAAGCAGGGATTGGGAAGTGGCGGATTGTGTGGAATAGCTAACAACGCAGGGGATGATTGATGAGTCAGAACGAAATTCACGGAACGTGTGCTCAAGACGCGGTCCTGCCCGAGCGACCTCGTCGGTGCGTGAAGATGTGCCGTCAGCGCGGTGAGCGCATCATCCTTGCATGCCTTATTGCAGTAGCCATTGGGGGGGCGGGATGCAAAAAGGAAGGCGTGGATGCGGAAATTAAGGCGGTAGGTGTATCTGACTACGCTATTGATGCAAACGGCTTGGTTGCTGAAATCGGGCCTGAGTTCTTCAAGAGTAATAAGGTCATTTATCTGAGCGACGGCGGCAAGAGGATAAATGATGTCTGGTTTCGTATATCCAGTGGCGAAATCCACGTGGAAGGAATAAATGGTGGTGGTGCAGGAGGTTCCGTCAGCGAGGAGCGGCTCCGCGACGGCGTGTGCAAAGGAATTGCGGCCGGTGGTCAGAGCGGCTACGTGCGGTTCTATAGCGTTTGTGTGTCGGACGTTCCTGTCCGATTAGGAGTCAATTCTACGGGCGAGCCTATTCCCGCTAACACCGCCTACTTCCAGATTGCTACCAAAAATGGGGTGGATATTTCCATTATGCGGGCAAGGTTCTCCGTTGAAGGAGAAAACTCAACTCAGCACCTGGGTCAGAGGCTTAATGAGGCCGAAACACCGCAGGTAAGCAAGTGCGACCTTATCGAGAAGGGGGAGGCCAAGGCTCGACAGCAGTGTGAATCAGGGAACTTCAATGCTTGTCGTGATATCGCCGGTTGGGTCGCCAATAAGGTCATGGAGGGCTGCTCATCAGAAACCTCTTCCTCGGCGCAGCAAGTAGAAGAAGAGGGTGGGCGGACAGCTTCACAAAATGCACAATCACAGTCTTCCTCTTCTTCAGTTGATGCATCAGCTCAAGAACAATACATGGCAGAAGAAGCCACGATTGACATCACGTCGCGCAATATGAGTCCGCCAAGGTATCCGCCGGCTGCATTCCGGGCAGGAATCCAAGGTGAGGTTGGCCTTGTCGTTGATGTCGATGCTAGCGGAAATGTTATAAATGTGGCCGTTGAGAAGTCCAGTCGTAACAGGGATTTGGACCGTGCAGCTATGGAAGCCGCAAGAAAGTGGAGATTCAACGCCGCGAAATCCTCAAGTGGAGTGCCTATGGCCGGCAGGGTTCGTGTGCCAGTCACGTTTGCGCTTGATGGAGGCGAGTCCTCTACAGGAGTTCCGGAAGAATCAACATCCTCCATTCGCTTCAAGAGCATTCGTGATGCGATAGCTGAGCTATGGGCACATTCCGACTACGCTAATCTGCGGGAGGCAGATTTCTCTCGCATAGATGTCGCCAGAGGTATTGCCGAAGTGGATGCCAGCACGCAGATGTTCCTGCCGCCCGGTTCGACCGATACGCTAGTGACATACTACGAGGGCAACTCAGGGCTTCACGAGTTGATTGCTTACCGATACGACGGCAATCAATGGCGCGATGTCAGCCGAGAGGTGTTGCCTGGCTATCAAGCGGACGCTTCGCGTTTCCGTGGGACGAACTACTACCTTGATGGCGCTGGTGGTACTGTGAAGGTGCGAAGCCTTCCGGCAAAGAAAGCTTGGCGCTATAGCGGTGGACGATTCGTCCAAGAGAGTTAAGTTTTCGACGCTACAAGTTTGGTCCTGCGAGGAGTCGCTTTTCTAGGTACTTTCTTGCTCGGCTTAGACGAGGGCTGGGCGAGCGTGGCGCTTGCCCAGCCCTTTTCGTCTATGACCCCCTTCAAGGGAGTCCAGTCGATATCGAAGTCGAGCAAGGGATGCAGCTTCTCGGCTAGAAGGGTTAGCGTGAAGGCGCGGCCGTACCTGTCCCGATAGATTCGGTTCGAGATTGCCTTGTCGTCTGCGGTGCTGTGGCCTGTGTAGGCACAGGCGTAGTGGTCCATGGTGGCATCTGCCTTGAAGCGATTGATTACGGTATGACGAAGGCTGTACAGGACGACCCCATCTTTCTTCAATTCCGCATTCTTCAATAGCTTGCCGTTGAACCAGTCGCCGATTTCCCGGCTTACCTTCTGGTCGTGGCGGAAGGCTTCAGGGAATAGCTTCTCCCCGGACTTGAATCGCTGGATAAAGCTCAGGAAGCCGAGTTGGATGACTTGGGGGTGGAGAGGGATTGAGCGAATGCTAGAGGTTGTTTTGAACTGCTTCTGTGCTTCCGGCTCATCGTCATCCGCAATCCCTTCTTCCCCTTCGTCATTCGGCATAAGGCGGAGATACCAAGTCCCGTTCTCGTCTTGGGTAACATCTTGGTACTGCAACTGGCTGACTTCGGCTGGCCGGGCACCAGTGAATAGGAGGAGGATGCTTCCCCATACGTATAGCGGAAACTTCGCCTTCCTAAAGGTTTCAATCCCGGCTCCTGCGTAGAGTATCTTCAGTTCGTCATTGGAGAAGACGTGTCGTGGCTTCTTTGCCTTGGGCGCTTTCACGGTACTGAACAATGCAGCCCCGTAGCGACCATGCCAGAACCCCTTCTGCTCCAGATAGGAAAAGAAGAGGGAAATGGCGCTTCCCTTGTCTTTCAGAGTTTTCGGCGAGAGCTTGGTGTCGGATTTTCTTATCGCAATCTGTGCTGGGGATAGCCCTGTCCTCTTGTGGGTGGCATACCAATCGGCAGGAAGGGTCCGCATCATCCTTTCATAATTGGCGAAATCCCTTGCTTGTAGTTCGGTAGTGAGCTTGTCGCCAACAAGGGTGATGAATTGCTGGACATAGGAGTCGTAGTTGCTGACGGTGGCCTTCTTCCAAGTGCCACCATTCTCGCTGCGGTTCTCCTTGACCCACGTCTCCTTTGCTTCGCTCAGTGCAATCGGCTCACAGTCTGTGGCAACAGGTGACGAGGCAGCCGCAGGCGTTGCCTTGATGGCCGTTTGGCGTGCGTAGGTACTGGCGACCTTCAATTCGCTTAGGTTGCATGTGATGGACGAGGTAAGAACGACATCGTAGTAATTGCCATGCCCACCGCCATTGCGCAGACCGGGCTGGTCCGAGTGGACTTGCTCGACTAGCAACGCGTTCTTTTCGGCAAGCAAGGCAGCACGGATGCCGTCTCTGGTGAGGTGGGCATGGTCATCGGCGAAGTCGTTAAGCGCCTCAATGATTTGAGGTTGAAGCACACCATCGTCGTCGTAGCCATGTCCCCAGACTTCCACGGGCTGATTGGACACCGCGATGTAGAACGTTGCGCCAGCCCGGTCCAAGGCGGCCAGAGAGTCCTTGAGCTTTTGCACCTCAACCGTGCCTGCTACCTCTCCCAAGGTCACCAGCGTGTCGCCAGCAGCTTGCGCAGGCGTGGTGTTCCCATCCATCCCAGCATGTCCCCTGATTGCGTTCAGGAGGTCGTTGTAGCGAATGGCTGAGGGGGAGACAAGGATTCGCTGCGCAACGTCCAGTGCGGCCAGCCAGTGCCGTGCGGCGAGGTGGCGGGCGGTACCGGGATGGGAGGTTCGCAGGGAGGCGCGCAGTTCGACGGGGCTGCCGGGAGGCATTCGTTGCCGGCAGGCGAGTGGGATGGGCCAACGGAAGTAGTAGATGCCATTGCGGCGGTACAGGTAATTGCGGGCGGTCATGTTGCGTGCTGACCGGCACAGCAACTCGTCACTCTCTGGGAACCACTTGTCCCGGCAGGGTGCTCCAAAACGCGAAAACCCCGCCAGAGCGGGGCTTTCGGAGGTGTTACCCTGAATCGTTGGTGCCCAGGAGAGGACTCGAACCTCCACGGTTTTACCCGCTAGTACCTGAAACTAGTGCGTCTACCAATTCCGCCACCTGGGCGATCCGAGCCGGCAATTCTGCTGGCCGTGCCCGGGTTTGTCAACGTGTTTCGGGATGGCGGCGGCCGCGTGGGGTACGCACTTCATCCACGCCGCAGCGGGTACCATGGGGGCTGATGAAAAACAAAAAGACCCCCGGGGCCGGCAAGGCCCCCAAGTCCGCCCCCGGCGCAAAGCCGGGCACGCCCCGCAAGTCGGCCAAGCTGCCGCCGTGGATGCCGGAGAGCCTGGCCACGCCCGCCAAGGGCGGCCGCGGCAAATCCCGCGACAGCGCGCCACCGAAGAGTTTCGTGCGTGGCCGCTCGCGGCCGGCGCCGGCCGCGGTCCTCGACGACCCCTATGCCGCGCGCGAAGCCGAGCGCTACGCCCAGCCCATTGCCAGCCGCGAGGCGATCCTGCAGCTGCTGGACCGCTGCGACGGGCCGCAGAACGCCGAGGAGATCGGCGCGCGGCTCGGCCTGACCGAACCGGAGCGCGCCGACGCGCTGGCCAAGCGCCTGGGTGCGATGGTGCGCGACGGGCAGCTGGTGCAGAACCGCCGCGGTGGCTTCGCCCCGGTGCTGGTCACCAACCTGATTCCCGGCGTGGTCATCGCCAACCCGGAAGGGTTCGGCTTCCTGCGCCCGGACGAGGGCGGCGACGACCTGTTCCTGCCGCCGTACGAGATGCGCAAGGTCATGCATGGCGACCGCGCGCTGGCCAATGTCACCGGCATCGACCGCCGCGGCCGCCGCGAAGGCAGCATCGCGCGCGTGCTCGAGCGTGGCGTCAACCGCCTGATCGGCAACTTCAGCGTCGAGATGGGCATCAACTACGTGGTGCCCGACGACAAGCGCATCCAGCGCAGCATCCAGATCCCGGCCGACGCCACCGGCGGTGCGAAGGACGGCCAGTTGGTGGTGTGCGAACTGACCCAGGCGCCGGATACGCGGCGCCCGCCGATCGGCAGGGTCATCGCCGTGCTCGGCGACAAGCTGACCCCGTCGCTGGTGGTGGAAACCGCCATCCACGGCCACGATTTGCCGCATGAGTTCCCGCCGGAGGTGCTGGACGAGGCGACGGCGATCCCGATGACGGTGGACCCGACGATGATCGGCACCCGCGTGGACCTGCGCGCGCTGCCGCTGGTGACCATCGACGGCGAGGACGCCAAGGACTTCGACGACGCGGTGTTCTGCGAGCCGAACCGGGACGGCTTCCGGCTGGTGGTGGCCATTGCCGACGTCTCGCACTACGTGCGTCCGGGCACGCCGCTGGACGATGAGGCGTTCAGGCGCGCCACCTCGGTGTACTTCCCCGGCTACGTGGTGCCGATGCTGCCGGAGACGCTGTCCAACGGCATCTGCTCGCTGCGGCCGAAGGAAGACCGCATGTGCTTCGTCTGCGACATGCAGGTGGACCGCAAGGGCGAGGTGGTGCAGTCGCGCTTCTACGAGGCGGTGATGAACTCGCATGCGCGCCTGACCTACACCCAGGTGTGGAACGCGGTGGGCGAGGACGACGCCGACGCCAAGGCCTTCATCGGCCCGCTGCTGCCGCAGATCCAGAGCCTGCACCAGCTGTACCGCATCCTGGCCAAGGCGCGCGAACGCCGTGGCGCGATCGAGTTCGAGTCCTCGGAAGTGCGCTTCGTGCTGGACAACCGCGGCGAGGTCACCCAGGCCGGCATGCTGGTGCGCAACGACGCGCACAAGCTGATCGAGGAGTGCATGATCGCGGCCAACGTCGAGGCCGCGCGCTACCTGCTGGCGACCCACATCCCGGCGCCGTTCCGGGTGCACGAGCGGCCGCCGGAATCCAAGTTCGCCGACCTGCTGGAGTTCCTCAAGGAATTCAAGCTGAGCCTGCCGGCGTGGAGCAAGGTGCAGCCGGGCGACTACACCCGGCTGCTGAAGAAGGTACGCGAGCGCCCGGACGCGGCGCTGCTGGAGTCGGTGCTGCTGCGCAGCCAGTCGCTGGCGGTGTACTCGCCGGACAACAACGGCCACTTCGGCCTGGCGCTGGAGGCCTACGCGCACTTCACCTCGCCGATCCGGCGCTATCCGGACCTGCTGGTGCACCGTGCCATCAAGTACGCGCTCACCGGCGGCCCGCGCGACAAGTACACCTACACGCCGCGCGAGATGGCGGCGCTGGCGCTGCAGTGCTCCGAGCGCGAGCGCCGTGCCGACGAAGCCGAGCGCGAGGTGGACGAGCGGTTCCGCGCGGCCTGGATGGAGAAGCACGTCGGCGGCCAGTTCGATGGCGTCATCAGCGGCGTGACCAGCTTCGGGCTGTTCGTGGAGCTGGACGAATCCAAGGTCAACGGGCTGGTGCACGTCACCCAGCTGCCGCACGACTACTACCAGTTCGACCCGATGCGCAAGACGCTTACCGGCGACCGCCGCGGCAACCAGTTCCGGCTGGGCGACCGGGTGCGCATCCTGGTGCTCAAGGCCAGCATGGAGGACCGCAAGATCGACTTCCGCCTGGTCGAGCGGCTCGATGGCGACGCCAGCGCGGCGGACCAGGGCCTGCCACCGCTGCCGCCGCGCGGCAAGCCGGCCAAGCGCGCCAAGCAGAAGTACTGAGGCACGCGACGGCCGGTGCCCTGCACCGGCCGTTGCCGTCACGCTCGCGGGGCCGCGTGGCGCTCAGAAGAACAGGCCGTAGACGACCTGTTCCACCCGCCCGCTGCCCAGGTCCACCAACAGCGCGTCGTGGCCGTAGCGCACCCATTCGCAGCCGACCGGCGGTGTTTCCAGGTTGAACAGCCAGTAGTCGCCAAGCCGGTATTCGGGCGCGAAGAACGCATCCGGCAGCAGGTCGCCGAAGTACCAGGTGCGTTCCACCCAGCCGGGCGGCGGCAGGTAGGGGCCGATGCCATAACGGCGGTGGGCGCGGAAATTGTGGTTGAAGTGGTCCCGGTCGATCCGCTCCGGGCGGCGGTCCCAGCCCGGCGGCGGGCTGACCGGCCGGTAGCCGCGCGGGCCGCGGAAGGCTTCCGGCGCGTGCTCCCGCCCGGCGACCGGTGGATGCCCGGTGCGCGGGTGTGGGTGCGCCGGGTCGTAGCCCTGGGCCGCGGCGGCCGCGGACAGCGTGCCCGCCAGCAGCACGGCCCAGGCCATGGGCGGAGCAATGCGTATGCCAGTCATGATCGTGCTCCTGTCGTGTCGATGGAGCCGGGCGGCAGTGCGGTCGGCAGGGTCGCCCCAGCACCTTCACCCTGCGCGCCGCTGCGTTAGGCCTGGCGCAGGAACCCATTAACGCGGGTTAATTCCGGGCCGCCGGCGGGCGTCCGTTCAGCCGGCGCGGTGCCGGCCGGGCCGATGCACTACCATTACGCGCCCAACTCCCCCTTCGCGCGGTCGCAATGAGCAAGCAGAACCAGTGGATCGTCGGCGTCAATGCCGTGGCTTCGTCGATCGAGAAGGACCCGGACAACGTCCGTGAGGTGCTGATCGAGGCCGGCAGCAAGAACGCGCGGCTGGTGGAGATCGAGGAGAACGCGCGGCGCAAGGGCATCGACGTGCGCCGCGTGGCCGCGCAGGCGCTGGGCGGCGTGGCCGGACAGGTGCGCCACCAGGGCGTGGTCGCGCGCTACGCCGCGGCGAAGCTGTGGGGCGAGAACGAGCTGGAAGGGCTGGTCGAGGCCGCCGAGGGCAAGGCGCTGCTGCTGGTGCTGGACGAGGTGCAGGACCCGCACAACCTCGGCGCCTGCCTGCGCAGCGCCGCCGCCGCCGGCGTCACCGCGGTGGTGATTCCCAAGGACAAGAGCGCGCCGGTCAACGCCACCGTGCGCAAGACCAGCGCTGGCGCGGCCGACCGCATCCCGGTGGTGGCGGTGACCAACCTGGTGCGTTGCCTGAAGGACCTGCAGAAGCAGGGCGTGTGGTTGTACGGGCTGGCCGGCGAGGCGGAGCAGACCATCCACCAACTGGACCTGCGCGGCAACGTGGCGCTGGTGATGGGCGGCGAGTCCGACGGCCTGCGCCGGCTGACCCGCGAGACCTGCGACGGCCTGGTGCGGATCCCGATGCCGGGCGACGTGGAAAGCCTCAACGTATCGGTGGCCACCGGCGTGGCGCTGTTCGAGGCGGTGCGCCAGCGGCTTTGAGCAGCGCCGGCAACTGACCGACGCCGCACGCGGAACGCCGGGCCTGGCCCGGCGTTCGCGTATCAGGTGTGATCCACCGAACTGGTCTCGTCGCGCTTCTCGCGCGGCGGCAGCGGCACGTCGCCGTGGACCAGGAACCATACGTTCTCGGCGATGTTGGTGGCGTGGTCGCCGATCCGCTCCAGGTTCTTGGCCATGAACAGCAGGTGCGTGCACGGGGTGATGTTGCGCGGGTCTTCCATCATGTAGGTGAGCAACTCGCGGAACAGCGCGGTGTACTGCGCGTCCAGCCGGGCGTCGTCCTCGCGCAGCGCCTGGGCGGCCTCGGCGTCGTTGCCGCGATAGGCATCGAGCGCGCGCCGGACCTGCTGCGCGGCGAGCCGGCCCAGGGCGCGCAGGCCCTGGACCTGCGGCAGCGGCGGTACCGCGGCCAGCGCGATGGAGCGCTTGGCGACGTTGGCGGCGTAGTCGCCGATGCGCTCGATGTCGGCCGGGATGCGCAGCCCGGCGAGGATCTCGCGCAGGTCGCGCGCCATCGGGCCGCGCAGGGCCAGGCGCATCACGTCGTGGCTGATCTGCTGCTCCAGCGCGTCGATGGCCTCGTCGTTGGCGATGATGCGCCGCGCGGCGCTCTCGTCGCGGCGCTCGATCACGTCCAGCGCGGCCTCGAGCTGGGCGACGGACATCTCGCCCATGCGCACGATCTCGGCCACCAGGCGGTGCTGTTCTTCGTCGTAGCTTCTCACGATGTGGTCGTTGGGATGGGTGTTCATGGGCGTCTCTGGGCTATGACGGAAGCAGGAGTACGGAAGGTGGATTGTTCGAGGCGGATCGCCGCTGCCGCATCGTCAGCTGATTCGCGCCGGCCGTGGCGGCGACAGCGCCCGGGCGCGTGGCCGGTGGACTGCGCGGTGCGGCCTGGCGGTCGTGGCCGATGCCGGCGGGGCAGCGGCCAGGCGCGCGCCCTCAGCCGAACCTGCCGGTGATGTAGTCCTCGGTCTGCTGCCGGGACGGGTTGGAGAAGATCACGTCGGTGCGGTCGTGCTCGATCAGGTCGCCCAGGTACATGAAGGCGGTGTAGTCGGACACGCGCGCGGCCTGCTGCATGTTGTGGGTGACGATGGCGATGGTGTAGTCGTTCTTGAGTTCCTCGACCAGCTGCTCGATGCGGCTGGTGGAGATCGGGTCCAGCGCCGAGGTCGGCTCGTCCAGCAGCAGCACGTCGGGCTTGAGCGCCACCGCGCGGGCGATGCACAGGCGCTGCTGCTGGCCGCCGGACAGGCCCAGCGCGCTCTGGCCGAGCTTGTCCTTGACCTCGTCCCACAGCGCGCCCTGGCGCAGCGCGTGCTCGACGCGGTCGGCCATGTCGGCCTTGGACAGCTTCTCGTGGTGGCGGATGCCGTAGGCCACGTTCTCGAAGATGGTCATCGGGAACGGCACCGGCTTCTGGAACACCATGCCGACCTTGGAGCGCAGGCGGTTCATCGGGTATTTCGGCGAGAGGATGTTCTCGCCGTCCAGCAGCACCTCGCCGCGGGCTTCGAGCTTGGGGTACAGCGCGTAGATGCGGTTGAAGATGCGCAGCAGGGTGGACTTGCCGCAGCCGGACGGCCCGATCAGCGCGGTGACGCGCTTTTCCGGGATTTCCAGGTTGATGTTCTTCAACGCATGGAACTGGCCGTAGTAGAAGTCCAGGCCGCGCGCGGCGAGCTTGACCGGTGCCGGGGTCTGCAGGTCCTGGTGCGCGGAGGGCACGGCGATGCGCTGCATCGGCACGGCATTGGTGAGGTCGTTCATGGGCAGGTCCATGGAAGGAAGTCGGTCGTTCGGATCAGTCGTTCGAGATGCGGTTGCGCAGCAGCAGGCCGCGCGCGGACAGGCTGACCAGCAGCACGAACACGGTCAGCACCAGGGCGCCGGCCCAGGCCAGCACCTGCCACGATTCATAGGGGCTGCCGGCGAACTGGTTCATCACCACCGGCACCGAGGCCATCGGCTGGAACACGTTGCTGTTCCAGTACTGGTTGCCGAAGGCGGTGAACAGCAGCGGCGCGGTCTCGCCGCTGATTCTTGCCAGGGCGAGCAGGATGCCGGTGACGATGCCGGCCATGGCGCTGCGGTACAGCACCTGCACGATCACCTTCCACTGCGGCACGCCCAGCGCCAGCGCCGCCTCGCGCATCTGCACCGGCACCAGCCGCAGCATCTCGTCGGTGGTGCGGATGACCACCGGCAGCACGATGAAGGCCAGCGACAGCGCGCCGGCGAAGGCCGAGAAATTGCCGCCGGTCTGCATCACGTACAGGGTGTAGACGAACAGGCCCAGCACGATCGACGGCGCCGACAGCAGGATGTCGTTGACGAAGCGCACCACCGTGCCGGCCTTGCGCGCATTGCCGTACTCGGCCAGCCAGGTGCCGGCGGCCACGCCCAGCGGGGTGCCGATGGCGATGGCCAGGGCGCACATCACCGCGCTGCCGAAGAAGGCGTTGAGCAGGCCGCCTTCCTGCATCGGTGGCGGCGTCATCCGGGTGAACAGGTCCAGGTTGATGCCCGGCAGGCCCTTGGACAGCAGGGTCCACAGGATCCAGCCCAGGAACAGCAGGCCGAACGCGGCGGTGGCGCAGGCCATCAGCAGCGCCGCGCCATTGACGATGCGGCGGCGCAGGTACAGCGCGTCGCTGGTTTTCATGGCGGCGGACATCAGTTGCCCTCCTTGCGGGACAGGCGCAGCAGCATCAGGCGGGCGATGGCGAGCACCACGAAGGTGACGATGAACAGCACGAAGCCCAGCAGCAGCAACGCCGAGCGGTAGGTTTCGGTGGCTTCGCCGAAATCGTTGGCGATCAGTGCGGCGATGGTGGTGCCCGGCTCCAGCAGCGACGGCGTCAGGCGCACGCTGTTGCCGATCACGAAGGCCACGGCCATGGTCTCGCCGAGGGCGCGGCCGAGGCCGAGGAAGACGCCGCCGATCACCGCCGAGCGGGTGTAGGGCAGGACGATGTCCCAGCTCACTTCCCACTTGGTCGAGCCCAGCGCATAGGCCGATTCCTTCAGGCGGGTCGGCACGGTGAGGAACACCTCGCGCATCACCGAGGAGATGAAGGGGATCACCATGATCGCCAGCACGAAGCCGGCGGTGAGCATGCCGATGCCCAGCGGCGGGCCCTGGAACAGCACGCCGATCACCGGCAGTTCGCCCAGGTGGTCATTGAGGAACGGGGTGACATACTCGGTCATCACCGGCACCAGCACGAACAGGCCCCACATGCCGTAGATGATCGAGGGAATGCCGGCCAGCAGCTCGATGGCGGTACCGACCGGGCCGCGCAGCCAGCGGGGGGCCACCTCGGTCAGGAAGAAGGCGATGCCGAAGCTGACCGGCACCGCGATCAGCATGGCGATGACGGCGGTGACGATGGTGCCGTAGATCGGCGCCAGCGCCCCGAACCGGTTTTCGACCGGGTTCCAGTCGGCGGTGTAGAAGAAGCTCAGCCCCTGTTCCTGCAGGGCGTGGCGTCCGCCCCACAGCATCGACAGCGCGGCGCAGGCCAGTGCGGTAAGCACCAGCACCACGGTGACGATCAGGAACCCGCGGAACAGGCGGTCGTTGCGGGCGTCGCGCTGGTCGCGCGTGCTGGGCAGTGCAAGGGACGATGCGGTGGCGTTCATGGCTGCGGCATGGCCTGTGGGGGAGGGTGGCGGGAGGTGGAGCGGAACGCCGCGCGCGGAGGGCGCGGCGTCCTTTCACGGGGTCCCGGTCACTTGAACTCGCTGGCCCAGTAGCCCTCGATCTGGGTCACCAGTTCGGCCGGCAGCGGCACGTAGTGCAGGTCGTTGGCTTGTTGCCGGCCGTTCTCGAACGCCCACTTGAAGAACGCCAGCGTGTCCTGGTTGCGCTTGGCATCCTTGGGCTGCTTGCGCATCAGCATGAAGTTGGTGGCGGTGATCGGCCAGGCGTTGGCGCCCGGGGCATTGGTGATGACCAGGTTGAAGTCCTTGGCGCTGGCCCAGTCGGCGCTGGCGGCCGCGGCGGCGAAGGTCTCGGCGGTCGGCTGCACCCAGTTGCCGGCGGCGTTCTGCATCGACGCGTACGGCATGTTGTTCTGCAGCGCATAGGCCAGCTCGACGTAACCCAGCGAGCCCTTGATCTGCTGCACGTAGGAGGCGACGCCTTCGTTGCCCTTGCCGCCGACGCCGTCCGGCCACTGCACCGAGGTGCCTTCGCCGACCTTGTCCTTCCACTCGCCGCTGACCTTGGACAGGTAGTTGGAGAAGTTGAAGGTGGTGCCCGAGCCGTCGGAGCGGTGCACCAGGGTGATCTTGGTGGCGGGCAGGGCCACGCCGGGGTTGGCGGCGGCGATAGCCGCGTCGTTCCAGGTCTTGATCTTGCCCAGGAAGATGTCGGCCAGCAGCGCGCCGCTCAGGCGCAGCTGGCCCGGCTGCAGGCCTTCCAGGTTGACCACCGGGACCACGCCGCCGATCGCCGACGGGAACTGGCCCAGGCCGGCCTGCGCCAGCTCCTCGGAGGACAGCGGTTTGTCGGACGAGCCGAAATCCACGGTGCCGGCCTTGATCTGGGCGATGCCGCCGCCCGAGCCGATGGACTGGTAGTTGATCCTGGCGCCGGTGGCGGCGTTGTAATCGGCCGACCACTTGGAGACCAGCGGGAAGATGAACGAGGCGCCGGCGCCGGAGATCTCGGCGGCGACCTTGTCGCCGGCGGCCGGTGCCGCTGCCGTTGCGGCCGCCTGGCCGCTGCTGGTGTCGCTGTTGCCGCCGCAGGCCGACAGGCCCAGCGCGATGGCCAGGGAAAGGGCGGCAAGGCCGGTCGTGTGCAGTTTCATGCGGGGCTCCATGACGGGAGAAGTGCCGGCGGCGCCAGCGGATGCGGCTATGAAATGATGTTTTTGTTACAGGCTGATTACATGGCCCCGGGCAGCGGGCCGGCGCCCATAAAAAAAGGCGCGGATCACTTGATCCGCGCCCGAGGCGACGAGGGAGAGGGACCCGCCGGCTCTTTGCCCGCTTACTTCAGGTTCTGCTGGTTCCAGTAGGTCTCGATCTGGCGCACCAGGGTGTCCGGCAGCGGAACGTAGTCCAGCGCCTTGGCCTGGTTCTTGCCGCTGCTGTAGACCCAGCGGAAGAAATCGGTGGTGTTCTTCAGGCTGCCCGGCTTGGAGCGCTTGCGCACCAGGATGAAGTTGGTGGCGGTGATCGGCCAGGCGTTGGCGCCCGGGGCGTTGGTGATCACCAGGTTGAAGTCGCGGGCATTGGCCCAGTCGGCGCTGGCGGCCGCGGCGGCGAAGCTGTCGTCGCTGGGCTGCACGAAGCGGCCGGCGGCGTTCTTCATCTGCGCGTAGGCCAGGCGGTTCTGCAGCGCGTAGGCCAGTTCGACATAGCCGACGCCGCCGCGGATCTGCTTGACGTAGGCGGCCACGCCTTCATTGCCCTTGCCGCCGATGCCCACCGGCCACTGCACGGTGGTGCCTTCGCCGACCTGCTTCTTCCAGTCGGCGCTGACCTTGGACAGGTAGTTGGTGTAATTGAAGCTGGTGCCCGAGCCGTCCGAGCGGTGTACGACGGTGATCTTCAGGTCGGGCAGGGCCAGGCCGGAATTCAGTGCGACGATCGCCGGATCGTTCCACTTGCTGATCTTGCCCAGGAAGATGTTGGCCAGGGTCGGGCCATCCAGCTTCAGCGCGCCCGGCTGCAGGCCCGGCACGTTGGCCACCGGCACCACACCGCCGATCACCGACGGGAACTGCGCCAGGCCCGAGGACGCCAGGTCTTCGGACTTCAGCGGCGCATCGGACGAACCGAAGTCGACGGTGCCCGCCTTGATCTGGGCGATGCCGCCGCCCGAGCCGATGGACTGGTAGTTGACCTTGTTGCCGGTGGCGGTGGCGTAGTCGGCCGACCACTTGGACATCACCGGGAAGACGAACGACGCACCTGCGCCGGTGATATCGGCGGCCTGCGCGGCCAGGGCGAACGATGCAATGGCGGCGCCGGTGAGCAGGCGGAGTTTGAAGGAAGACATCGCGGTGTGGCTCCTGAGGGTAGTGGTGACCGGCGCTGGCCGGCAGACCGCTATTGCAGGGGCTGTCGATGAATCTTTTGCGACCCGGCGATGACGGTTCGATGACAGGCGTTACGCTTGGCGCTGTCGTGCCCGCGTCATCGCGTTGTCGCATTGCTGTCACATGGTTAACGGAATCTTCGCAAAACGCTTGCCCGGCGGTCGTGCTGGACGGGCGTCCACCTGAAGCCCTTCCACATCCCTTGGAGAGATCCCCGATGCGTTCCCATTCGCTCGCCCTGGCAGTCGCCGCCAGCCTCGGCCTGGCCTCGGCGCCGGCCCTTGCCGCCGGCCCCGCCGTGACTCCCGCGCAGATCGAGCAGTTGCAGGCGCAGATCGCCGCCCTGCAGGCGCAGGTGCAACAGCTGCAGAACCAGTCCGAATCGCTCCAGGCCCAGTCCGACGCGCAGTCGGAAGTGAACATCACCCAGGCGCAGGCGCTGGAATCGGCGCAGAAGACCCAGACCAACGTCGACAAGCTGGCCAAGCTGGTCAACGACAACAAGATCGGCGGCCGCATGTTCTTCGACGTCAGCAGCATCGACCAGAAGACCAACGGCAAGAAGACCGATGCCACCGGCACCGGCTTCGACGTCAAGCGCTTCTACCTGACCGTCGACCACAAGTTCAACGATATCTGGTCGGCCAACCTGACCACCGACTTCCAGTACAGCTCGGCCATCGGCAATACCGAACTGTTCATCAAGAACGCCTACGTGCAGGGCACGTTCGACCCGGCCTTCGTGCTGAAGGTCGGTGCGGCGGGCATGCCGTGGACCGGTTACGTCGAGAAGTACTACGGCATGCGCTACGTCGAGAACACCCTGACCGACCGCCTGAAGTACGCCAACTCGGCCGACTGGGGCGCGCATGCCAGCGGCGACCTCGGCAACGGCTTCAACTACGCCGTGGCGGTGGTCAACGGCGCCGGCTACAAGAACCCGAGCCGCAGCAAGGGCGTGGACGTGGAAGGCCGCCTGGCGTGGGAAATCACGCCGGAGCTCGCGGTCGCCGTCGGCGGCTACAGTGGCTACCTGGGCCAGGAGAAGCAGAACAACGGCGCCGAGAAGCGCTACAGCCGTGGCGACGTGATGGTCGCCTATGCCGGCCCGGTGTTCCGCCTGGGTGGCGAGTACTTCACCGCCAAGAACCTGGCGCAGGTGCAGCAGACGGCGGTGCCGGCGGTCAGCGACAAGGCCACGGGCTGGTCGCTGTGGAGCAGCGTGCGCCTGGCGCAGACCGCCAATGGCGATGTCAGCGTGTTCGGCCGCTACGACAACACCGACACCAGCAAGACGCTCAACCCGTTCCGCGAGGACAAGTACTGGAACATCGGTGTCGAGTACCCGGTGCTGAAGAGCTTCAAGCTGGCCGCGGTGTACAAGGACACCGACGCCACCGTGGGTTCGCTGGCCAGCCCGTCGCAGACCAAGACCAAGGAACTGGGCATCTGGGGCGACCTGAAGTTCTAAGCCCCGGCTCCGCGCTGCAGGCACACGACGGCGGGCTTCGGCCCGCCGTCTTCGTTTCCAGCAGCCGGCCCGCAGCATTGGACCGGCGTCATCGGGGTCGATGCCGCGCCCGCGGCTGGCCCTGCCGCCGCATCAGGCGACGGTCTTGTCCTTGTAATGGCACAGGTCGCGGATGACGCACTGCGGGCAATCCGGTTTGCGTGCTTTGCACACATAACGGCCATGCAGGATCAACCAATGATGCGCATCCTGCAGGAACTCCCCCGGAATCACCTTCAGCAGGCCATCCTCCACCGCGCGCACGTCCTTGCCCGGCGCCAGCCCGGTGCGGTTGGAGACACGGAAGATGTGGGTGTCCACCGCCATGGTCGGTTCGCCGAAGGCGGTGTTGAGCACCACGTTGGCGGTCTTGCGGCCGACCCCGGGCAGGGCTTCCAGCGCGGCGCGGTCGGCGGGCACTTCGCCGCCGTGCTTCTCGACCAGGATCGCGCAGGCGGCGATCACGTTCCTGGCCTTGGCGTTGAACAGGCCGATGGTGGAGATGTAGGGCTTCAGCCCGTCTTCGCCGAGGGCGAGGATGGCCTGCGCGGTATTGGCCACCGGGAACAGCCTGCGGGTCGCTTTGTTCACGCCGACGTCGGTGGCCTGCGCCGACAGCGTCACCGCCACCAGCAGTTCGAACGGCGTTTGGTACTCCAGCTCGGTGGTCGGGTGAGGATTCAGTTCGCGCAGGCGCGTGAACATCTCGCGTACTTCCGCGCCGTTCATGCGCCTGGCGCGGGACGCGCGCGCGACCGGCAGGCTGGATGCCGACCCGGGGCGTGGGCGCCTGGTCTTTGCCGCGGTCTCCGCACCGGCCCGGGCCGTGGCGCCCGCCTTGGCCCGGGCGCGGGGCGTCGCCGGCTTTGGCGGCGGGGTCATGGCTGCCTCGCCTTTGCCTGGGCACGGGCCAGGATGGCCGCCGCGGCCGGGGGCAGGGCGGGCTTGCGGTCCGGGGCCGGCGGCGGTGCGCGGCGTGCCTCGCGCTCGGCCGCGCGCCGCGCCAGGCGCACGGCGCGGGCGCGGTAACGGGCGCGTGCGGCCCAGGCCGTGCGCAGGCGCTGCTGGGCCTGCGCCAGCCGTTGCGGCAGGTCCGGGTGCCGCGGGTCCAGCAGCGCGTCGCCGGGCCGTGGCGCGTAGTCCATCAGGCCTGCGTCCAGCGCGGCGTCCAGGTCGTCGTCCAGCACGTACTGCAGCAGTTGCCGGGGGGATGCGGGAGGAGCGTGCATCACGGCGCGGGTCAGCAGTTGTGGAATTCCGGGGCGCGGCGTTCGAGGAAGGCGCCGGTGCCTTCGCGCATGTCCTGGGTGGAGAACATCAACCCGAACTGCGCGCTTTCGTACTCCAGCCCTTCCTCGATGCCGCATTCGCCGCCGACGTTGACCGCATCGAGCATGCCGCGCAGGGCCAGCGGCGCGGCCTTGGCCAGGTGCGTGGCGATCTTCAGGGTTTCCGCTTCCAGGTCGGCCGCGGCGACCACCCGGTTGACGATGCCCAGCTGCTGGGCGCGGGCGGCGTCGATCGGCGTGCCGAGCAGGCACAGTTCCAGGGTGGCGGCGCGCCCGGCCAGGCGCAGCAGGCGCTGGGTGCCACCGAAGCCGGGAATCAGGCCGAGGTTGATCTCCGGCTGGCCGAGCCTGGCGCTGTCGGCGGCGATGCGCAGGTGGCAGGCCATGGCCAGTTCCAGGCCGCCGCCCAGGGCAAACCCGTTCACCATCGCGATCACCGGCTTGGGCAGGCGCTCGATGCGCCGCATCAGGCGCTGGCCGAGCAGGGAGAAGTCGCGCCCCTGCACCGCGCTCAGGCCGTTCATCTCGGCGATGTCGGCTCCGGCCACGAAGGCCTTGGCGCCGGCGCCGGTCAGGATCACGACCCGGACGTCGCCGGCCGCGGCGGCCGCGGCGAATGCCGCGTCCAGCGCTTCCAGGGTCTGGCGGTTGAGCGCATTGAGCTTTTCCGGGCGCTGCACGGTAATGGTGCGCACGCCGTCGCGGGTGCTGATCGAAACCGGTGCCTCGGACATGCTGACTCCAGGAAAAAGTTAAGAAAAAGTGATTGGGGAACTCCAGCCGCGACCGTTGGTCAGAAGCCGTTGTCGTCAGTGGCGGTCCGCCGTTGTGACGGCTATCCTAACCCGTCGCCTCTAGCGGCATGGTTGCCCTGAGACATCTTTCCTGGAGAACTGTTTGATGAAGTTGCGTTCTATCGCGGTCGCCGTGGCCGCTCTGGCCGTCACCGGCACTGCAATCGCCCAGGACGTCTCGTCCGAGAAGGGCAAGCTGAGCTACTACTTCGGATACGACTACGGCAACAACCTGGCCGAGCTCACCGCGCGCGGCGAACAGCTGGACATCGCTTCGGTGGTGAAGGGCCTGCAGGACGCCTACGCGAAGAAGCAGCCGGCGATCACCGCCGAGCAGCTGAAGCCGGCCGTCGAAGCGTTCCAGAAGCGCGAGCAGGGCCGTGCCCAGGCCGCCAAGGCCGAATACGAGAAGGTGGCTGCGGAAAACAAGACCCGCAGCGACCAGTTCATGGCTGCCAACAAGGCCAAGGCCGGCGTGCAGACCCTGCCCAGCGGTGTCCAGTACCGCGTGATCGAGACCGGCAATGGCGCCAAGCCGACCCAGGCCAGCACGGTGCAGCTGCAGGTCGCCGGTCCGTTCGCCTACGGCCAGCGTCCGGAGAACGTGCAGGCGCATGACGTGCCGGCGCTGAAGCTCAGCGACGTCGAAATGCAGGCCATGCGCGAAGCGTTGCTGCAGATGCCGGCCGGCTCGAAGTGGGAGATTTCCCTGTCGCCGGACAAGGCCTTTGGTGCGGATCCGCGTACCGGCTTCCCGCCGAACGTGGCCGTCCAGTACGAAGTCAAGCTGGTCAGCGTCAAGTAATCGCTGTCCAGTAGCGGGAAAGACGAGTGCGCCGGCGGCCAGTACGCCGGCGCATTTTTCGTTGGGGCTTCCCGCCGGCGCCATGTTCGCCCTGTGTCCGCGCGCTGGCCGGTAGCGACCGGCGACGGGCGCGCGCCGCGCATGACCTTCCGCGGGACGCCCCATGCCCGCGTTCGCGCTAGGCTTGCCGGATGTCGCACTCGATGGATGCCATACGCCGTGTCATTTCCAGTCCCTGCATCGGAATCTGCTCGCTGGACCGGGCCGGCCGCTGTCGCGGCTGCCTGCGCACGCGCGAGGAGATCGGCGGCTGGATGGGCATGAGCGAACACCAGCGCCGGCAGCTGATGCAGGACGTGCTGCCGGCGCGCGCGCGCGACGCCGGTTCGCTGGCCGCGGCGTTGCCCGGGCACGAACGCCTGCTGCGCGCGTTGAACCCGCTCGCTGCCGCACCGACCGACAAGGGCTGGAACTACGGCGAACTGGCCGACCTGCTGCCGCCGGGGCCGCCGGCCGAGGCGGCGGTGCTGGCCGGGCTGGTGCCGCGGCCGCAGGGCGTGCAGGTGCTGCTGACCCGCCGTACCGAGACGCTGCGCAACCATGGCGGCCAGGTCGGCTTCCCCGGCGGGCGCATCGAACCCGGCGACCGCAACCCGGTGGCGGCGGCGCTGCGCGAGAGCGGCGAGGAGATCGCGCTGCCGTACGAGCGGGTGCAGGCGCTGGGCTACCTGGATCCGTTCGTCACCATTTCCAGCTTCCGGGTCACGCCGGTGGTGGCGGTGATCGACCCGGCGTTCGTGCCGGTACCGCAGCCGGCCGAAGTGGCCGAGGTGTTCGAGGTGCCGCTGGATTTCCTGATGGACCCGGCCAACCTGCGCCAGGTCGAGATCGACCATCGCGGGCGGGTCCGCCACGTGCTCGAGTACACCTGGCCGGGCCAGCGCATCTGGGGCGCCACCGCGGCCATCCTCTACAACCTGCGTCGCCGACTGGAGCAGACCCCATGAATGCCATCGACCCGCCGTGGACCACGCTGGTGGACGCCGCGTCGCTTGCCGCCGCCCTTGCCGCGGCAGCCCCGCGCCTGCTCGACGCGCGCGCCACCGCCAGCATCGCGCCGCGGCTGGTGGACGCGCGTTTCGCGCTGGCCGACCCGCAGTCCGGCGCCGCGCAGTACGCGGCCGGGCATCTGCCGGGTGCGGTGTACGCCGATCTCAACCGTGACCTGTCCGACCTGTCGCGGCAGGGCCATGGCCGGCATCCGCTGCCGGACAGCGATGCCTTCGCCGCCACCCTGGGGCGCTGGGGCATCGGCCCGGACACCCAGGTGGTGGTCTACGACGCCGGCGACGGCAGCATGGCCGCGGCGCGGCTGTGGTGGCTGCTGCGGCTGATCGGCCACCGCCGGGTCGCGGTGCTCGATGGCGGGCTGGCGGCCTGGCAGGCCGCCGCGCAGCCGGTGGTGGCCGATCCACCGCAGGTACAGGCGCTGCCGCCGTATCCGGGGCGTTTCGACCTGGCCCAGGTGGCCGATGCCGATGAAATCGCCGCGCGCCTGGGGCAGGCGCCCGGCTGGCTGATCGACGCGCGCGCTGGCGAGCGTTACCGCGGCGACGTCGAGCCGCTGGACCGTGTCGCCGGGCATGTGCCCGGTGCGTTGAACCGCCCGTTCGCGCTCAATCTGCGCGAGGGCCGGTTCCGCCCGGCGGCGGAGCTGCGCGCCGAACTGCAGCCGCTGCTGGGCGCGCACGCGCCGGGCGAGGCCGTGGTGATGTGCGGTTCCGGGGTCACCGCCTGCCACCTGCTGTTGGCCTTCGAAGTCGCCGGCCTGGGTGGCGTGCGGGTGTTCGCCGACTCCTGGAGCGGCTGGTCGTCCGATCCGGCGCGCCCGGTCGAGCGCTCCTAGCGGCGCGCGACGGCGCTGCGGCGAACCCCAGTGCGCGCGCCTACATGCGCTGCAGGGGTACCGCCGCCAGCACCTCGTCCCACGGGAAGCGCGGGCCGGGGTCGCGCTTGCGCGGCACCCGCAGCGACGGATCGTCGCTGGCCGCCACCTGCTCAGTGTCCAGGTCCTCGTGGCCGGCGATCCAGCGCAGCGCCGGCAGGCGCTGCGGCAGCCAGCGCAGCAGCGCCACCAGGGCGTCGACCTGCGCCTGCGGATACGGCTCGCGCATCGCCTGGTGGCGCGAATCCAGCCAATGCGGATAGCGGCCGCTGTTGACCAGTTCGATGCCGAGCGCGCGCGGATTGATGCCACGCACGTGGTGGGCGCTGCGTTCCGGCGCGATGTACTGGTGGATGCTGCCGTCGCGGTCGATGTAGTAATGGCCGCTGTTGCCGGTGCCGCTGTCGTACAGCACGCGTTCGCCGTACTGGCGCGCCATGGCCAGGTCCGGCAGCTCGGTGCAGTGGATCACCACCAGGTCGACCGCCGCTGCTTCGCGCAGCGCCAGCAGCGGCTCGTAGGGCAGGGGATCGATGTGGATCGCGGGCATGGCGTGCATCGACCGATGCTAGCATTGCCGCCCCGTTCCGCTTCGTCCTACGGTGCCCCATGAGCCGCGGCCACTGCATTCTTTCCCACGGTTTCGAGAGCGGTCCCGACGCGACCAAGGTCACCGCGCTGGCCGAGGTGGCGCAGCGCCTGGGCTGGAGCCACGAGCGCCCCGACTACACCGATCTCGATGCCCGCCGCGAGGTCAGCGAAGTGGGCGATGTGCCCGCGCGCCTGCAGCGCCTGGTCCGCCTGGCCGCCGATGCCGCCCGCCGTGGCCCGGTGGTGCTGGCCGGGTCCAGCCTTGGCGCCTACGTCTCGGCCATCGCCTCGCTGCAGGTACCGGTGCGGGGGCTGTTCCTGATGGTGCCGCCGACCCGGATGGGGCCGATGCCGGCGCTGGATGCCGCGGCGGTACCGACCAGCGTGGTGCATGCCTGGGGCGATGAACTGATCCCGCCGGCCGCAGTGATCGCCTGGGCGCAGGCCCGCGCCGCGCGGCTGCTGCTGGTCGATGACGGGCACCGCCTGGAGAACCACGTGCAGGCGGCCGCGCACGAGTTCGAGGCCCTGCTGCAGCGGGTCTAGGCAGTGCCCGGGCGCGTGGCCGGGCCGGCCCGCCGGCGTCGGCCCGGCGCCTGTCCGGGGCAGGCGGGCAATGCCCCGTACAATACGCGCCCCGGCGCCGCCGCCGTTCCTGTGATCGTTCCCCCGTGAAATTCTTCGTTTCCTGCGCCAAGGGCCTGGAGTACCTCCTGGCCGATGAACTGCTGGCGCTCGGTCTGCCCAGGGCCACCGCCACCATCGCCGGGGTCAATGCCGAAGGGGAACAGCGCGACGCCCAGCGCGTAGTGCTGTGGTCGCGCCTGGCCAGCCGCGTGCTGTGGCCGCTGGCCGAGTTCGATTGCCCGGACGAGGCCGCGCTGTACCAGGGCGTGCTGGCGATGCCGTGGGAAGCGCATCTCGATGCCGAGCTGACCCTGGCGGTGGACGCGCATGTTTCCGGTACCGCCATCACCCACGCGCGCTTCGCCGCGCAGCGGATCAAGGACGCGGTGGTGGACCGCCTGCGCGGGGAAGGGCTTGAGCGGCCGTCGGTGAACGTCGAGCTGCCGGACGTGCGCATCAACCTGTCGCTGCGCAAGGGCCGCGCCACGATCTCCATCGACCTCGGCGGCGGTTCGCTGCACCGGCGCGGCTGGCGCCTGGCGCAGAACGATGCGCCGCTCAAGGAGAACCTCGCCGCGGCGGTGCTGCTGCGCGCCGGCTGGCCGAAGATCCATGCCGAAGGCGGCGGCCTGCTCGACCCGATGTGCGGTGGTGGCACGCTGCTGATCGAAGGCGCGCTGATGGCCGCCGACGTCGCGCCCGGGCTGCAGCGCCATGGCAGCCTGCCGCCGAGCCGCTGGCGCGGTTTCGACCAGGTGCAGTGGCGCGAGCTGATGGCCGAGGCGCGCGAGCGCGAACGCATCGGCCGCGCCGCGCTCAGGCAGGTCATCCATGGCAGCGACCTGGATCCGCAGGCGATCCGCGCGGCCAGGCAGAACGCCGAGGAAGCCGGTGTCGGCGAGGCGATCTGGTTCGGCGTGCGCGACGTGGCCGACCTGCAGGTGCCGCCGCAGGAGAACGGCTGCGTGGTCTGCAACCCGCCCTATGACGAACGCCTGGCCGCCGACGCCGCGCTGTACCGGCGCCTGGGCGATGCGCTCAAGCGCACGGTGCCGCAGTGGCGCGCCAGCCTGCTGTGCGGCAATGCCGAGCTGGCCTTCGCCACCGGCCTGCGCGCGCGCAGGACCTACCAGCTGTTCAACGGTGCCATCGAGTGCACGCTGATCGTCTGCGACCCCATCGCGGTGGCCGGGCGCGCGGACGACGGCCAGCCGCGCGAGCTCAGCGAGGGCGCGCAGATGGTGGCCAACCGCCTGCGCAAGAACCTGAAGAAGTTCAAGAGCTGGCGCGCGCGCGAGAACGTGAGCTGCTTCCGTGCCTACGACGCCGACCTGCCGGAGTACGCGGCGGCGATCGACGTCTACCAGGAGGACGGCGGCAAGCGCCGCACCTTCCTGCACGTGCAGGAGTACGCGGCACCGGCGGCGATTCCGGATGCCGATGTGCGCCGCCGCCGCAACGAGCTGCTGGCCGCCGCGCGCGAGGTGTTCGAGGTGCCGCCCGAGCAGGTGGCGTTGAAGTCGCGCGAGCGCGGCAAGGGCGGCAGCAAGTACGGCCGCTTCGAACAGCGCGGCGAGTTCATCCTGGTGCGCGAGAACGACGCGCTGCTGCGGGTGAATCTGTTCGACTACCTGGATACCGGCCTGTTCCTCGACCACCGCCCGCTGCGCCGGCACATGGCCGAGCAGGCGCGCGGCAAGCGTTTCCTCAACCTGTTCTGCTACACCGGCGTGGCGAGCGTGGAAGCGGCGGTGGCCGGTGCGGCCTCGACCATCAGCGTCGACCTGTCCGGTACCTACCTGCAGTGGTGCGCCGACAACCTGGCCCTGAACGGCATGGGCGGCAGCCGCCACCAACTGGTGCAGGCCGATGCGGTCAAGTGGCTGGAGGCCGAGCAGGGCCGCTACGACGTGATCTTCTGCGACCCGCCGACCTTCTCCAACTCCGCGCGCGCCGAGGACTTCGACGTGCAGCGCGAACAGCTGCGCCTGCTGCGCGCGGCGGTGGCGCGGCTGGCGCCGGGCGGCGTGCTGTATTTCTCCAACAACTTCCGCCGCTTCAAGCTGGAAGAGAACGCGATCGCCGGGTTCGCGCGCTGCCGCGAGATCAGTGCCAGGACCATCGGCCCGGATTTCGAACGCAACGCGCGCATCCACCGCGCGTGGGAGCTGCAGCGGCTGGAGTAAACGCTCCGCGATGACGCGCGCGCAACGCACCCGCTGCGCGCGCCTGTCATCTACGGGAAACGCGGTGCGCCGATCATGCGCGTCCCGGGTCGGCGCCGCCGGCCCGTTTCCCGCATACCGGAGTGCCCCGTGAAGCGTTGCCTGCTGCCGATGGCCGTTGCCGCCATCCTGTTTCCCCTTGCCTGCGCCGATGCGCGCGCCGATACCGCCGACTCGGCCACTGCCGTTGCCGGCGAAGTCGCCGCGCCGACCACGCTGGACGCGATGATCGTCACCGGCACGCGCGGCTCCAACCGTACCCAGTTCGATACGCTGGCGCCGGTGGACGTGTTCTCGCGGGAGGAAATCCAGGCGATCGAATCGACCGACCTGTCCGACGTGCTGGCGCAGCTGGTGCCGTCGTTCGTGGTGCAGCGCCTGCCGATGGCAGACGGCCAGGTGTTCGTGCGTCCGGCCACCCTGCGCGGCCTGTCGCCGGACCAGACCCTGGTGCTGGTCAACGGCCGCCGCATGCATCGCTCGGCGCTGCTCGGCTCGCGCGGTGCGCAGGGGCCGGATCTTTCGCAGATCCCGACCAGCGCGATCAAGCGCATCGAGGTGCTGCGCGACGGCGCTTCGGCACAATACGGTTCCGATGCCATCGCCGGCGTCATCAACATCATCCTCGACGACAGCATCGGCAGCGAGTTCACGCTGGGCGTGTCCGAGTATGCCGAGGGCGACGGCAGCGGCCGCCGCTTCGGGGCCCGCACCGGCGTCGGCCTGGGGCAGGCCGGCGTGCTGTCGCTGTTCCTCGACTACGACAGCTCCGATGCCACCTCGCGCAGCCGCCAGCGCCCGGACGCGATCGCGTTCCAGAACGCGCATCCCGAGCTGAAGGTGCCCGATCCGGTGCAGCGCTGGGGCCAGCCCGACCTGGAGAACCGGCGGCTGGGCTTCAACCTGAAGCTGCCGTTCGGGCAGACCGCCGAGGCCTATGCCCATGGCCTGTACAACAGCGGCGAGGGCGTCAGCGATTTCAACTGGCGCAATCCCGACGGCACCGCCTCGGTGTACAAGCCGACCGCGGTGTTCCCCGGCTGGGACGTGCGCAGCCTGTACCCGACCGGCTTTTCGCCCAAGTACGGCAGCGATTACGACGACCTGCAGTTGGTGGCCGGCGTGCGCGGCCAGTTCACCCCCGACCTGAGCTGGGACGTCAGCGGCGCCTATGGCCGCAACCGCATCGAGTACACCCTGGACGAGTCGATCAACGCCTCGCTGGGCCCGGCCAGCCCGACCTCGTTCTACCTGGGGCGGCTGTCGCAGGTGGAGAAAAACCTCAACGCCGATTTCGTCTACGGCCTGCCGCTGGCGGTGCTGGCGGCGCCGCTGAACATCGCCTTCGGTGCGGAGTTCCGCGAGGAAACCTACGGCGTGGATGCCGGCGATCCGGCGTCGTACGCGATCGGCCCGGGCGCGGCGGCCGGACTGGCCGGCAATTCCAACGGCGCGCCGGGCTTCGGCCCGGACAACGCCGGGCGCTGGAGCCAGCGCAGCCATGCCGCCTACGTGGACGTGGAGGCGCCGTTGAGCACGCGCTGGAACGTCGGTGCGGCCGCGCGCTACGAGCGCTTCTCCAGCTTCGGCGGCACCCTCGACGGCAAGCTCTCCACCCGTTTCGAGGTCACCCCGGCGCTGGCGCTGCGCGGCTCGGTGTCCACCGGCTTCCGCGCACCGACCCCGGGCCAGCTGTACACCACCAGCACCGTGCAGGGCCTGGACACGGTGACGCTGCAGGTGTTCACCTCCGGCCGCCTGTCGCCGAGCGATCCGCTGGCGCGGCAGCTGGGCGCCAGCGCGCTCAAGCCGGAGCAGTCGCGCACCACCTCGCTGGGCCTGGCCTGGCGCAACGATGCGGGCCTTTCCGGCTCGGTGGACCTGTACGACATCAAGGTCACCGACCGTTTCAGCCAGTCCGCCGCGTTCCAGATCCCGGCCGGCATCCCCAACCCGATGGGGTACACCTCGGTCAGCTACTTCACCAACGATTTCGACACCACCACGCGCGGCGTGGACCTGGTCGGCAGCTGGGTGGGCGACGCCGGCCCGGGCCGGCTCAACCTGACCCTGGGCTGGAACTACAACCGCACGCAGGTGGACAAGGGCGCGACCAGCGTCGCCACCAGCCAGACCCAGCGGGTGATCTTCGAGGAACGCCTGCCGCGGCAGAAGGGCACGTTCAGCGCCGACTACGCCATCGGCAACTGGAGCGTGCTGGCCAAGCTGCGCCACTACGGCGCCTGGACCGACTCCACCGGCAACGCCACCGGCGACATCTTCCAGCGCTTCGGCGACATGCAGTTCTTCGACCTGGCGCTGGCCTACCGCTTCAACGCCGGCAACAGCCTGCGCATCGGTGCCGACAACCTGTTCGACCGCTATCCGGACGAGGCGGTGTTCCAGGCCAGCCGCGGCCTGGTGTATTCGCGCAACGCGCCGTACGACACCGACGGGCGCAATGTCTATGCCGAATACCGGGTGAAGTTCTGAGCATGGACGGCGGGCGACGACGCTTGCTGCGCGGTGCCGCGCTGATGCCACTGGCTGTCGGCGCGGTGACGGCGGCCACCGCGACCACCGCGACCACCGCGGATGTGCCGGACCTGCCGGAGGCGCCGGCCGGCCGGTCGCCGGCGCAACTGGCCGGCGACGAGGACTATTGGGCGGCGGTGGCCGCCCAGTACGACCTCGGCGACGAGGTGGTCATGCTCGACAACGGCTACTGGGGCGCGATGGCGCGGCCGGTGCTGCAGGCGTACACGCAGGCCACGGCCGAAGTGAACCGGGGCAACGCCTGGTTCGGGCGGGTGGCGTTCCCGCAACGCATGCGCGAGGTGCAGCGCCAGCTGGCCGGCTTCCTGGGCGTGGGCGAGGACGAGGTGGTGCTCACCCGCGGCGCGACCGAAGCGCTGCAGGCGCTGATCGGCGGCTACAACCGGCTGCGGCCGGGCGACCAGGTGCTGTATGCGGACATCGACTACGACAGCACCATCACCGCGATGCGCTGGCTGCGCGCGCGGCGCGGGGTCGAGCCGGTGGCGATCGCCCTGCCCGAGCCCTGCGGCCATGCGCAGGTGCTGGAAACCTACGCGCAGGCGCTGCAGCGCAACCCGCGCCTGAAACTGATGCTGCTGACCCAGGTGAACCACCGCAACGGCATGCTGCTGCCGGTGGCGGAGATAGCGGCCATGGCCCGCGCCCGCGGCGTGGACGTGATCGTCGATGCCGCCCACGCCATCGGCCAGGTCGAGACCCGCATCGATGCGCTGGGCGCGGATTTCGCCGGCATCAACCTGCACAAGTGGATCGGCGCCCCGGTGGGCGTGGGGGCGATGTACGTGCGCCGCGGGCGGGTAGCCGACATCGACCCCTTCATGGGCGATCCGGATCGTGGCATTGCCAGCCGCGTGCACACCGGCACCGCCAACTTCGCCGCGTTCCTGGCGCTGCCGGCGGCGCTGGCGTTCCACCAGCGGATCGGGACCGCGGCCAAGCGGGCACGCCTGCTGCGCCTGCGCGACCACTGGCGCGACGCGGTGCGCGCGCTGCCGGGGCTGCAGCTGGTGGGCCCGGACGAGCCGCGGCTGAGCAGCGCGATCGCGTCGTTCCGGCTGTCGGGGCAGGTCACGCTGGAGCAGAACATCGGCGTGGCCAGGCGCCTGCTCGAGGAGCACGGGGTGTTCACCGTGCACCGCGACGGACTGGCGCATGGCGCCTGCGTGCGGGTCACGCCGGGCATCTTCACCTCGCCGGCGCAGATGGACCGGCTGGTGGCGGGCCTGCGCGGGCTTGCCGGCGCCGCCTGAAGGAACGCATGGGGACGCGGGACGGCCGTGGGGCGGGGATACAGCCCCACGGCCGTGGGGCGGTCACGCCGGCTGCAGCACGATGCAATCCACCGGGCAGGGCGGGATGCACAGTTCGCAGCCGGTGCACAGCTCGGCCAGCACGGTGTGCATGAACCTGGCGCCACCGACGATGGCATCCACCGGACAGGCCTGGATGCACTTGGTGCAGCCGATGCAGTCGGCTTCGACGATCAGCGCGACCTGCGCCGGGGTGTGCGCACCGCGGCTGCGGTCGTAGGGCCGCGCCGGCACGCCGAGGATGTGCGCCAGCGTGCGTGCGCCGGCGTCGCCGCCGGGCGGGCAGTGGTCGATGCCGGCTTCGCCGCGCGCCATCGCCTCGGCATACGGGCGGCAGCCGTCGTAGCCGCATTGCCCGCACTGGGTCTGCGGCAGCACCCGGTCCAGGCGTTCGATCAGGTTGTCCTGCGTATCGTGCATGCGTGTGGTCAGGAAACGGGTCTGCCGCGGTACCAGCGCTCGTGCGCCAGTGCCAGCATCGGCCTGTCCTCGCCGCTGTCGCCATAGGCGTGGATGCGCCGGAATGCGCCCAGGTCGAACCGCTGCCGGATATCCGCGACCTTGCGCGGCCCGCAGTCGCCGTCGGCGTAGCGCCCGGTCAGGCGGTTGTCCTGCACCTCCAGCCGGTTGCAGATCAGCTGCAGGCCCCATTGCCGGCACCACGACTGCAGGTACAGGTCGATGGAGGCCGAGACCACGGCCACGGTGTGGCCCTGCGCCTTGTGCCACTGGATCTGCTCCAGCATCTCCGGGCGCACCATGCCGGGCAGGTGGTCGCGCGCATAGTCGGCGGCCATCTGCGCGATCTCGCCGGCATGGCGGCCGCGGAACACCTGTGCGGTGACGCGGCGGCGGATGCGGGTGGCGGAGACCAGCTTCAGCCGGTAGCCCAGCAGCCACGGGCCGAGGCGCCACCACGCCTGCGCGCGCTGCTCGGGCGTGGCCACGCGGCGCAGGAACCGGCTGTAGGTATCGCAGGCGGTGATGGTGTGGTCGAAATCGAACAGGGCCAGTTCCATGGTTCCAGTGCCGATGCGGGGCCTTCTCTGGCAAAGGGGACGCGAAGCAGCCGGGGAAATGGCAGGCGCGGAGCGCGGCCCCGGGCCCGCATGCGCAGGCCCGGGACCCCCGGCCGTACCGCGGCCGGCGTCAGCGTACCGGCATGCCCGGCTGCGCGCCGGCATCGGCGTCGAGCAGCGCCAGCGCGCCGCCATCGAAGCCGGCCGACAGGATCATGCCCTCGCTCAGGCCGAAACGCATCTTGCGCGGCGCCAGGTTGGCGATGAACACCACGCTGCGGCCGACCAGCTTCTCCGGCTCGCCGTAGCTGCCGCGGATGCCCGAGAAGATCTGGCGCTGGCCGAGGTCGCCGGCATCGAGCAGGAAGCGCAGCAGTTTGTCCGAGCCCTCGACGAAACCGCATTCGAGCACCTTGCCGATGCGCAGGTCGAGCTTGGCGAAGTCGTCGATGCCGATGTACGCGGAGGCCTCACCTTGGGCCTTGGCCTCACCCCTTGCTTCGACCTTCGCAGGCTTTTCGGCCTTGGCCGGCTTGGCGCCGGCGGCGGGTGCGGCGGCGAGGGTGTCCCTGGAGGCGTCGGTCATGGCGTCGATCATCTTGGGGTCGATACGGGTGAACAGCGCCACGTAGGTGGCGATGGTGTGGGCGGTGAGCGGGGCGTCGATGTCGGCCCAGTCGTGCATCGGCGCATTGAGGAAGGCCTCGGCCTGCAGCGCGGTGGCCGGCAGCACCGGCTTGAGTGCGGCCACCAGCACGCGGAACAGGTTCAGGCCCTGGGTGCAGACCGCCTGCAGTTCGGCCTCGGCGCCTGACCGGCCGTTATCAAGCTCCTTGGCGATCACCCACGGCTTGGTGTCGTCGATGTACTTGTTGGCCTCGTCGGCCAGCGCCATGGTCAGGCGGATCGCGGCGGCCGGGTCGTTGCGCTCGTATGCCTCGCGCACCGGCGCCAGCGCGGCGACGAAGCGGTCGTACTGGGCCGGATCCGGCAGCGCGTCGGCCAGGCGGCTGTCGAAGCGCTTGCTGATGAACCCGGCGCAGCGGCTGGCGAGGTTGACGAACTTGCCGACCAGGTCGGCATTCACCCGCGCCGTGAAGTCGGCCAGGTTCAGGTCCAGGTCGTCGACGCCGCCGGAGGACTTGGCCGCGAAGTAGTAGCGCAGCGCTTCCGGTGCCAGGCCCACGTCCAGGTAGGTGCGGGCCATGACGAAGGTGCCGCGCGACTTGCTCATCTTGGCGCCGTCCACGGTCAGGTAGCCGTTGACGTGCAGCTTCGTCGGCGCGCGCAGGCCGGCGCCGTGCAGTACCGACGGCCAGAACAGGCCGTGGAAATTGACGATGTCCTTGCCGATGAAGTGGTGCAGCTCGGTGTCGCTGCCGGCGGCCAGCACCGCGTCGAAATCGTCGCCGGTCTTCGCGCACAGGTTGCGGAAGCTGGACAGGTAGCCGATCGGCGCGTCCAGCCACACGTAGAAGTACTTGCCCGGCGCGCCGGGGATCTCGAAGCCGAAATAGGGCGCGTCGCGGGAGATGTCCCAGGCGCGCAGGCCGCCCTCGGCGTCCAGCCATTCGGCCAGCTTGGCCTTCACCCCGGGCAGGGCGACGTCGCCGGCCAGCCAGTCGCGCAGGAAGTCCTGGAAGCGGCCGACCTCGAAGAAGTAGTGCTCCGAATCGCGGATCTCGGGCGTCGCGCCGGACACCACCGACTTCGGGTCGATCAGGTCGGTCGGGCCATAGGTGGCGCCACAGACCTCGCAGTTGTCGCCGTACTGGTCCGGCGACTTGCACTTCGGGCAGGTGCCCTTGATGTAGCGGTCGGGCAGGAACATGCCCTTGGCCGGGTCGTAGAACTGGGCCACCGAGCGGCGGCTGATGTGGCCGGCGGCGTCGAGCCGGTTGTACAGCGCCTCGGTCAGCTCGCGGTTGGCGGCCGAATTGGTCGAGTCGTAATGGTCGAAATCCACACCGAAAGCGGCGAAATCGCGCTCGTGGCCGGCCTGGATGTTGGCGATGAAGGTTTCCGGGCTGACCCCGGCCTTTTCCGCGGCCAGCATGATCGGCGTGCCGTGGGTGTCGTCGGCGCAGACGTACCAGACCTTGCCGCCCATCAGCCGGCGCGCGCGTACCCAGATGTCGGCCTGGATGTAGCCGACCAGGTGGCCCAGGTGCAGCGGGCCGTTGGCATAGGGCAGGGCGTTGGTGACGAGCGCGGTACGGGTCATGGCCGTTGGGGAGAACAGGGGGACCGCCGATTATCGCATGCCGCGCCGTGGCGACCGGTAAACCCGCCCCGCAAGCGCGAAACCCGGCCTGGGCCGGGTTTCGCGGGGTGCGTCGAGGGGGCGGGTTACATCCGCTCCCACACCTGCGACTTGCAGATGAAGGCGATGCAGCCGGAGACCTGCAGCTTGCGGCCGCCTTCGATCAGCTCCATCTTGGATTTGTAGACCTTGCCTTCGTCGGGCTTGAGGATGCTGCCGCCGCTCCACTTGTTGGCGCCATCGGCGCGCATGCCGCGGATGATCTCCATGCCGGTGATCGGCTTGCCCTTGCGGTCGTCGCTGCACTTGTCGCAGGTCGGGTTGGGGCGGCTGGGATTGAGCAGCTCGATGATCCGGCCGTGCAGCGCGCCGTTGCTGGTGCGGCTGATCTCGACGATCGACTTGGCCCGGTGGGTATCCGGGTCGATCTGCCGCCAGCGGCCTTCGGCACTGGCGTTGTCGGCCTGCGCGGCGGTGATGCCGGCCATGGCCAGCGGCAGGGCCAGCAACAGGGTCTTGAAAGTCTTGCGCATGTGTCCCCTCCCAGGGCGGATGGCGTGGTCCGGAGCAACCGGATGCTGGCGAATGTATACCCATTCGCTGCGGTACGGAATCCGCACCGCAGCACGCCCGGTCAGGATCGGATCAGCGCCGTCAGCGGTAGCCGACCCGCTTGCGGTTGTCGGCCGACACGCGGTCGATCAGCTTGTTGTAGGGGTCGAAGCCCACCTCGTCCGGGCGCCCGTCGACGGTCACGGTGAACTCCGGCGCGGCCGTGGTGACGTGGTGGCGCTGCAGGTACAGCACCTTCTCGTCGCGCTCCTTGCCCGAGGGGCCCTTCGCGAACACGCCGACCTCGATCCAGTCGTCCAGCGTCCCCGGCGTCTCCTTGCCCACGCCGTCGGCGTAGCGCTTGTCGGCATGCAGCTTCATGGTCACGTCGTAGCGGCCGTCGGCACGCCGGGTCGCGGTCGCCTCGACCACGCGGTTGTCGTAGAAGCCGATCTTCTCGAACAGGTCGGTGATCAGCGCCTGGTGCGCCGGGCCGGCCTCGGCGCGGATGAACTCCAGCAGCTCGACCGAGGTGGTGTAGGGCGGCTGCTGGAAGGCCTTGGCCTGGATGAAGCGCGACAGGGCGCGGTTCAGGGCCTGCTCGCCCATCTCCTCGCGCAGGCGGTAGAACACCAGCGAGCCCTTCTGGTAGTGGATGTACTGCTGGTTCTCCACCCGGTACAGGGGCAGCTCCTCGACGTCCTCGCCACCGCGGCCGGAGAGGTACTTGTCCAGTTCGTCCTTGAGGAACTGGCGCATGTGGCCGCGCCCGTACTCCTTCTCCATCACCATCAGCGCCGAATACTGCGACAGCGATTCGGACAGCACGGTCGCGCCCTGCATGTTGGCGCCGATCACCTGGTGCGCCCACCACTGGTGCGCTACCTCGTGCGCGGTGACGTAGAACACGTAGTCCACGTCATCCTTGTCGCGCAGGTCGGCGATGAAGCCGATCGATTCGGAGTACGGGATGGTGTTGGCGAAACTCTGCGCGAACGAGCGGTAGCCCGGGAACTCGATGATGCGCACCTGCTTGTGCTGGTACGGGCTGAAGTTGGCCTCGTAGTAGGCCAGCGACTTCTGCACGCCTTCGATCATCCGGTCCACGTTGTACGGATGCTTGGCGTCGTAGTAGATCTCGATCGGGATGCCGTTGTAGGCCGCCTTCTTCACTTCCCAGCGTGCCGACAGGTAGGCGTAGAAATTCAGCATCGGCCGGTCCATGGCATAGCTGAAGCAGCGGCGGCCATCGCGTTCGAACTCCTTCTGCAGGTAGCCCGGCGCCAGCGCGATCTGGTCCGGCGCGGTGCAGATGGTGCTGCGGAAATCCAGCCAGTCCGCGTCGTTGGAGATGTAGTTGTTGGCGCGCGCGGCCTGGTCCTCCAGCCGCGGCATGCGGGTGGGTTCGCCGAGATCGCGCTTGCGGCGTTCGTTGCGGTCGCTGATCTCCACGCCGCTGTCGTAGCCGAACGCCGGCAGCACGCGGCTGTTGAAGAAACTGCCGTTGTCGACGATCTCGGTCTGCGCCTGGCCGGCGGTGATGCCGTCGGGGTGGATGTCCACGGTGAAGGTGATGTCGCGCTCCTCGCCGGGCTGCATCGGCGCATCCAGCGTGTAGATGCGGTAGCCCAGCTGCGCGTCGTGGGTGGTCAGCCGGGCGCCGCCCAGCTCGATGCCGGCAAGCGTGCGGTCGTCGGCCATCGCCACATGGATGGCCGGGATGGCCGTGGCATGGGTGTTGCGCACCCGGTAGCGGCCGTCGATGCGCACGCTCTGGGTTTCCGGGTGCAGGTCGACGCGGTTGTCCACGGCGACGATGCGCGGCTGCGGCAGGTCCTTGTACTTGCGGTACTCGCGCTCGTAGCGGGCCTGGCGGTCCAGCACCTGGTCCGGCGACACGAACTCGTTGCGGATGTTGGTGCTCCAGTACAGCCAGCCGCCGCAGGCGATGAAGGCCAGCGTCGCGGTTGCCAGGCCCGCGCCCAGCGGGCCGCGCAGGCGCTGCCGGGCCAGGCGCAGGCGCTGGCGCCAGGCCGAGTCGACGCCGCGCACCCACAGCGCCGCGCACAGCAGCAGCAGGACCAGCAGGAACAGCGCCCAGTAGCCCTGGAAGGCCAGCTGCCCGGTCACGAAATGGCCGTAACCGTTCATGTCCGAGTACGGTGCGTTCGGCCAGCTGCCGAAGTTGTACAGGTTCTGGGTGTAGTCGAGCATGCCCAGCACCGACTGCCCGATCAGCAGCAGGATCAGCAGGGCATAGCCGACGAACTTGTTGTTGCTCAGTACCTGCAGCACCAGCGCCATCCCGCCCATCAGGATGTAGACCACCGAGTTCAGCGCCAGCGTCTTGACGTACAGCAGCGGCTCGACCTGGGTGTAGCCCTTGCCCAGCTGGATGGCGATGGCGGTGAGCCCGCCAATGGCCTGGAACGCGGCGACCACGGCGACCAGGGTGAGGAACTTGCCCAGCAGCGGCACCCAGTTGGGCACTGGCATGGCGTCGCTGATGCCGGCGATGCGCGCGCCACGCTCGCGCCATACCAGCTCGCCCGCGTAGAACAGCACGATGATGATCAACAGGAAGCTGTAGCTGCCCTGCAGCGCCTCCAGCATCTGCGAGGTCACCGGCCAGCTGGGCGTGCCGTACATCGTGCGGCGGTGCAGGGCGCTGGGGATGAAGTTGGCCATGCCCAGCACCAGCAGCACCAGGAACGGCGCGCTGCGGAACACGCCCAGGGCATCGAAGCCGACCTGGCGCAGCAGCTGCCGCCAGCCGGTGGCGGCGGTGAACGCCGGGGTGACCCGGGGGGCGACCGCCTGGCTGCGCTTGCCGTCGGTGGTGGCGACGCTGGCGGTTTTCCTGCCGCGCCTGCGGCCGGTGCCGCTGCGCTCGGTACGGAACAGGGCGAAGGTGGCGGCGAACAGGGCGGCGGTGACCGCCAGCCACAGCAGGCGGTTTTCCAGCAGGTAGCCGGTGAAGGCGGGCAGGCCGGTGTTGCGCTCCTCGGCCGACCAGTAGCGCATCGCCTGGCCCATCGCACGCATGCCCAGCGGGTCGAGCAGCGAGACGATGCGCAGGTTGTCGATGTCGGCCAGCAGCGCGCGGCTGACGCCGTACAGCACGAAGAACACGATGACGCCGATGTAGACCCACAGGATGTTGCGGGTGGTCACCGCCAGCAGCGACAGCAGTGCTGTGGTGAACAGTACGTTCGGCAGCACCATGAACGCGAACGACCACCGGTACGGGCGCAGCGACACCGGGCCGAGCCGCGCCGCGTCGATCCATGGCATGAACTGGGCGGCGAACAGGCCGATGCCGATGATGGCGTACATCAGCAGGCTGGCCAGCAGGGCGGCGCCGAGCCGGCCCAGCAGGTAGTCGCGGCGCTTGATCGGGCTGGAGAACACCAGTTCCGAGGTGCCCAGCTCGAAGTCGCGCAGCAGCGCATTGCTGACGAACAGGGTGACCACCAGCAGCCCGATCAGGGTGAAGGAGGTCATGAAGGTGGCGATCACCGACGGTGCATTGCGGTGCACGTTGCCGATGCCGCCGCCGATCTGGACGGCATCGCTGGAGGCGGCGCCGAAGGCGAGCAGGGCGAACAGCGCCGCCAGCAGCCACAGCAAGGGGGAACGCAGCTGCTCGCGCAGCTCGAAGCGCAGGAAGGCCAGGGTCATGGTCGTCTCCGTCAGGCGGCCTGCGCCTGCAGGCGCAGACGCTGGAAGTAGACGTCCTCGAGGCCCGGCGCCACCGGCTCGAAGCCGGCTTCCGGGCAGCTGTCGGCGAACACATGGATCACCGGGTGGCCGCCCACCAGTCGCGTCGACAGCACGGTGAAGCGGCTTTCATAGTCCGCCAGCGCGGCCTTGGCCACCTGTCTGCGCCAGACCTGCGCCTGCAGCGCGGCGATCGCATCGACCGGCTTGCCGGTCAGCAGTACCTGGCCCTTGTTCATGATGGCCATGGCCGGGCACAGGTCGGTGACGTCCTCGACGATGTGGGTGGACAGGATCACCACCACGTTCTCGCCGATCTCGGCGAGCAGGTTGAGGAAGCGGTTGCGCTCTTCCGGGTCCAGGCCCGCGGTCGGCTCGTCGACGATCACCAGCTGCGGATCGCCGAGCAGCGCCTGGGCGATGCCGAAGCGCTGGCGCATGCCGCCGGAATAGGTGCCGAGCTTGCGCTTGCGCGCATCCCACAGGTTCACCTGCTGCAGCAGGCCCTCGACCACTTCCCGGCGCTGCGCGCGCGCGGTCAGGCCCTTGAGCACCGCGAAATGGTCGAGCAGGTCCAGCGCGCTGACTTTCGGATAGACGCCGAAATCCTGCGGCAGGTAGCCCAGCCGGCGCCGCAGCGCGTCCTTGTCCTTGAGTACGTCGATGCCGGCGCCGTCGGCGGTGGTCAGCGTGGCGCTGCCGGCATCGGCTTCCTGCAGCGTCGCCAGGGTGCGCATCAGCGACGACTTGCCCGCGCCGTTGGGGCCGAGCAGCCCGAACATGCCGCGCGGAATGTCCAGGTCGACATTCCTGAGCGCATGCACGCCGTTGGCGTAGGTTTTGGACAGACCGCGGATCTGCAACATGGACGGGCACCCCCTGGAAGATATGGACATCTTTCCGGTGCCGCTGTTGGCCACGCAATGCGCCGGAAGTCATTGGGAGCAATGACGTACCGGGGGCGGCGATGTGACCGCACGCGGCTCAGCCGCTTTCGTACAGTTCCAGCGGCAGGTCGTCGGGGTCGGCGAAGAAGGTGAAGCGGTGGCCGGTGTACTCGTCCACGCGCACCGGTTCGCAGGCCACGCCCTGGGCCTGCAGGTGGGCGATGGCCGGGTCCAGCGCGGCGACCCGGAACGCGAGGTGGCGCAGGCCCCGCGCTTCCGGGCGGCTGGGGCGCGCGGGGGGCGCGGGGAAGGAGAACAGTTCCAGCCCGGTGCCGTCGGGCAGGCGCAGGTCCAGCTTCCACGACTGCCGCTCGGCACGGAAATGCTCGGCGACCACCTCCAGCCCGAGGATGCGGGTGTAGAAGTCGCGCGAGCGCGCGTAGTCCGACGCGATCAGCGCGACATGGTGGATCCCCGCCAGCTTCACTGCCCGGGGGCCAGCCAGCGCCGGGCGATCTGCAGCGCCAGCGCATAGGGTTCCGGGTCGTTGCGGTTGCTCAGCACGACCACCGTCAGCTTCTGCTTCGGGTAGCGCACGATCACGTTGCGGAAGCCGATGCTCTCGCCGCTGTGCCACAGCGCGTCGCCGTTGATGCGCCAGCCGAAGCCGTAGTGCGGCACGTCGGGTTCCGGCGTCGCCGTGGCCGCGCTGAAGGCCTGCTGCAGCGAGGCGCGGCGCAGCAGGCGCTCGTCGTAGAGCGCGGCGTCCCACTTGGCCAGGTCGTCGATGGAGGAATAGATGCCGCCGTCGCCGAGCACCGCGCTGGTGGTGCTCTGGTCGGTGCGCTGCCAGTGGCCGTCGATCTGGCTGTAGCCGTAGGCGCGCTCGGGCACCTCGTCGACGCCGTCCTGGTGGGCGAAGGTGGCGGTCATGCCCAGCGGCAGGAAGATGCGCTGGCGCAGGAAGCTGGCGAAGTCGCTGCCGGAGGCCTTGCCGACCACCAGCGCGAGCAGGGCATAGCCGCTGTTGCTGTAGCGGTAGCTGCTGCCCGGCGCGAAGTAGGTGCGGTTCTCCTTCTGCAGAAGATGCAGTACGTCGATGTCGTGTACCTGGCGCGTGTCGACCGGGTCCATCAGGTCTTCGTAGTCGAGCAGGCCGCTGGTGTGGCTGAGCAGCTGGCGCAGGGTCATCGCGTCGGCCACCGCCGGCAGGCCGGGCAGCCATTTCTTCAGCGGGTCGTCGATGGACAGCCGGCCGTCCTCGGCCAGCAGCAGGATGGCGGCGGCGGTGAACTGCTTGCTCACCGACGCCAGCCGGAAGTTGGTGGCCGGCGACACCGGCGTGCCGTCCTCCACCACCGCCAGCCCGTAGCCGCGGCGGAACACCGGCTGCCCGTCCTTCAGCACCAGTACCGCGGCGCCGGGCACGCGGCCGTCATAGCGCTGCATCAGGCCGTCGATGCCGGCATCGGGTGGCGCCAGCGGCGCGGCGCCGGCGACCGTGGACAACGCGAACAGGCACAGCGGGGCGAGTCGGGACATCCACGGCAGCATGGCGGCTCCTTGCAGGGTCAGTTCTGTTTGCTGGCGATCCAGCGGTCGATCTTCGCTTCCAGAATATCCAACGGCATCGAGCCGTCCTTCAATACTTCGTTGTGGAACTCGCGCGGATCGAAGCGCTCGCCCAGCGCCGCCTGCGCTTTCTCGCGCAGACGGCGGATCTTGATCTCGCCCACCCGGTAGGCCAGCGTCTGCCCGGGCAGGGCCATGAAGCGCTCGACCTCCGCGGCGGCGTCGGCGGCGCTGATGTCGGCGTTCCTCACCATGTAGTCGATCGCCTGCTGGCGGCTCCAGCCGGCCGCGTGCAGGCCGGTGTCGGCGACCAGCCGCACGGTGCGCAGCAGGGTGGTCTGCAGGTAGCCGAGGCGGTCGTAGGGGTCGCGGTACAGGCCCATTTCATCGCCGAGCGATTCGGCGTACAGGCCCCAGCCCTCGATGAAGGCGACGTCGCCGCCGAGCCGGCGGAAGCGCGGCAGCGTGGACAGTTCCTGCTGCAGGCCCAACTGCAGGTGGTGGCCGGGGATGGCTTCGTGCAGGTACTGCATCGGCACCGCCCAGCGCTTGCGCGACGCCAGGTCGCGGGTGTTGACCTGCAGCACCCCGGGCTGGCTGCCGTCGGCCGGCGACGGCGGCTGGTAGCTGGCGGCGCTGGCGGTCAGCGCGTGCTCGGCCGCCACCGGCTGGACCTGCAGCGCCGCCCTGGGACGGGTGGCGAACAATGCCGGTAGCGCCGCATCGACCTGCTGGCCGACCTCGCGGTAGCGCGCCAGCAGCGCGGCCTCGTCGCGGAAGGTGAACTGGCGGTCGTTGCGCATGGCGTTGAACGCCTTCTGCATCGAGCCGCGGATCTTCGCTTCCTTCATCACCCGGGCGATGCGCTCCTGCAGGTCCTTGACCTCCTGCTCGCCGAGCGCGTGGATCTCGGCCGGCGTGCGCGAGGCGCTGGTCAACCCGGCGATGGTGTGCGCGTACCAGGCCTGGCCGCCGGGCAGGGCGCCGAGGCCGTCGCTGGCGCGGGTGGCCGGCAGGTACTGGGTGGCGATGAAGCCGCGCAGGGCGCGGTAGGCCGGCAGCAGCCGGTATTCGATCATGCGCTTGTACTCGGCGCTCAGCCGCTCCCGGTCCGCGGCCGGGAAATCCGCCGGCATGTTGCGGATCGGCGCCCAGAAGATGCTTTCCTCGGCGGTCGGGGTGATCACCGCATCCAGCTGCGGCAGCACCTTCTCCATCAGCGCGCGCGGCTGCACCACGCCGGCGGCCATGCCTTCGCGCATGTTGGCGATGGCCTGGTCGAACAATGCCGGTACCCCGAGCGAGCGCCGCGACCAGTTCTCATAGTCCTTCACCGTGCGGAACGGCTGCGCGCCGGCCCCCGAGCCGAGCACCGCGATGATGCTGGCGAGGTTGTTGTAGGGGTTGATCGGCAGCATCCACGACGGGTACTGCTCGGCGGCCAGCGAGATGTGCGCGTCGCGCACGAAGATCTCGTAGCTGAGCAGGTCCTGGCCCTGCAGGCCTTCCCTGCCCAGCGCCTCGGCCTTGCCCTGCCATTCGACCATGAAGTCATGCGCCTGCCGGCGCGAGGCCGGCGACAGGAAGTTGGGCAGCTGGTCGTTGAAGCGCGGGTCGCCCTGGAACGTGGCCTGCAGCGGGTTCAGCCGCATCGACGCATCCCAGTATTCATCGTAGAGCCGGTTCAGGCGGGTGGCCTTGTCCTGGGTGACCGGCAGCGGCGCGCGCGCCGGGCGCGGCGCCGGACGCGCCGGGGGCCTGCTGCCGCGCGCCTTGGGCTTGGCGGTGCGCGATTGCGTCGCGGTCGGGCGCTGGCTCTTCTTCTTCGCCGCCTCGGCGGGCGCGGCGGCGGAGAACATCAGGACGGAGGCCATGGCAAGCGCGAGAAGGCGAAGCGGGCTGGAGGTCATCGGTGGTTCCGGAAACGCACAGGCCCGGGAGCTTGCCTCAGCGGCAGGCACTAGTGAAGAGCAACCGGCAACGGATAAAGGCGGCAGTCACCCCCATTGCCTGCCCGGCGCACCCTGTTTCTGCCCTTGCGGGCGGCGTTTCAGCGCTCGCCGGCGCGGGTGAACGGCACGCTGTCCGGGGCCACCGCACCGCCGGAGATGATGAAGCTCATGGCCTGGTCCACGGTCCAGTCGGTCGGGGTCAGCAGCTCCACCGGCACGATTTCCAGATAGCCCGAGGTCGGGTTCGGCGTGGTCGGCACGTACACCGCGGCCAGTTCGCGGCCGGTACCGTGTTCGCGGATGACGCGGGTCACCAGGCCCACCGATTTCATTTCGCGGTGCGGGAAGTCGATCAGCACCACGCGCTGGGTGCTGCCCGGCTGGGTCTGCAGGATGTCCAGCAGCTTCTTGGCGCTGTCGTAGATGATGCTGGCCAGCGGGATGCGGCGGATCACCGCGCCGAACCAGCGCAGCAGGCGCTGGCCGATGACGCGGCGGCTGAGCACGCCCACCAGCAGGATCACCAGCAGCGTGGCGAGCAGGGCGAACACGTCCTGCATCCATTCCACCCGTACCCAGCCCAGGTAATGCGGGAAGGAGGCGGCGATGCGTTCGGACAGCGGCACCACCAGCGGGCTGCTGATGCCGGACAGCAGCACGAACACGAACTTGATCACCACCCAGGTCAGCCAGATCGGCAGCAGGGTCAGCAATCCGGTCAGGAACAGGCGCTGCAGGGAGGGGCGGTGGGGGACGGCGGAAGCTTCGGGCGACATCCGCCAATTGTAGCGGTGCGGCGATGCGCCGGGCATGACGCTTGCGCGCCGCTGCGTTGCCGGATATGTAACAGTGCTGGCGCCGCGTCCGCCCGCGGAAGGCGGCATGACACCAGGGAGAAACGCAATGGGCAGGACGCTGGGACGCGTGGTGGCGGGTGTGGTCGGACTGGTGCTGCTGGTGCTGGTGGCGCTGCTGGTCTCCTGGGTATGGCCGCCATCCGCGGCGCAGCAGCGCGCGCTGGCCGCGTTGCGGGCGCCGCACGACCTGCCCGGCAGCAACGCCTACGTCACCCTGGCGACGCTGGAGATGCAAGCTCCGCTGGTGCACAGGCAGGCGCAGGTGGATGAACACGCCCGCCGGTTCCAGGCATGGTACGACGACAGCTACGCGCCCGGTTTCATCCGCGGCGACGCCGAAAGCGAAGCGGGCGTGCCGCCGCCACTGCCGATGGACGGGGCGGCGCGGACGCCCACCGCGGACCCGGCGCTGTGCGGTTTCCGCGATGCCGCCACCTGCCTGGAGCGGGTGCGCCGCGCGCCCGAGGCCGTGGCCGCCGCATTGGCGACGCGGGCCACGCTGCTGTCGCGCATGGACGAACTGGCGGCGCATGGGCATTACCGCTCGCCGCTGGTACAGGCGCCGCCCGGTCCCTGGCCGGTGCTGGGTCCGCTGGCGGTTCCCCTGGGCGCGCATGCACTGGCCCACGTGCAGGGCGACAGTGCGCGTGCCCTGGCCGGGCTGTGCCGTGATGCCGGGAGCGGACGCATGCTGATGGCGCACGGCGACAACCTGCTGGCCACGATGATGGGCATCGCCATGCTGCGGGCCAATGCGGAGCTGTTCGCTGCGGTGCTGGCCGAGCTCCCGGCGGACGCGCCGTTGCCATCGGGGTGCGCCACGGCGTTCGCGCCGCTGTCGGCGGACGAGGCCGCCGTCTGCAACGGCATGCGCGGGGAATTCGCCATGCAGCAACGCTTCGCGCTGTTGATGGACCGCAAGATCGAGGCTGGCCCGCGCTCGGGCAGGCTGTTCTACAACGGTCGCAAAACCCTTGCGAGGCAGGCCGAGGCGCTTGCCTGGTCCTGCCTCCCGGCTGCGCGCCAGGCCGTGGCCGAGGATCGCAGGGCGCCGCTACCATCCCTGCCGGCCGTGGCGTGGTGGCAGCCGCAGTGCCTGACCAACGCCATCGGCTGCATCCTCAGCGACATCGCCGGCCCCGCCTACACGGGATACCTGTACCGGGAACAGGATGCCGCCGCGCAGCTGCGGCTGCTGCAGGCGGTACTGTGGATGCGCGGACAGGCATTGCAGGACACCGAAGCGGTGAGCGCGCGCCTGCGCGAGCTGCCCGCCGGGCTGCGCAGCGCACACCGCCCCATCACCCTGTCCGCCGACGGCACCGCGCTGGAAACGCCGGCCTATGCCAGGCAGGGGCAGGTGCTGCGGATGCCGTTGCCGCTGGCCGCCTCCAGCCCCTGAAGCGCGGCCGGCGGGCCTGCGCCGCGGCCGTGCAATGCCGGCCGCGCGTCTCCGCGGTCACTGCCGTGACTACCCGCGTGCTTGGCGCGCTTCCGGCTTGGGGCGGACGTAGACCTGCTTGCGGACGCGTGCGACCACCTCGCCCTGCGCATCGAGCACGTCGTTGCTGAACCAGCGCAGGTGCTTGGCGCCCTCGGCGGTGGCCGCGCGCACCTCCTCGAGCGTGGCCGCGTCGAGCCGGAACTCGGTGGTGACGGTGCCCTTGCCGGGCTTGATGAACTCGATCTCCCCGGCCTTGTCCCACACGTAGTAGTCGCGCCCCAGGTTGTGCAGCAGGCACAGCATCCAGAACGGATCGGTCATGGCGAACAGGCTACCGCCGAAATGGGTACGCACGTAATTGAGGTTCCACGGGCGCTCGCGCAGTTCCACGCGAACATAGCGGTAGTCGGCGTGGAGCTCGGCGACGTGGATGCCGGTAAACAGGAACGGCGGCCACAGGTTGATGCCGAGGCGGAACGTGCTGGCTTTCATGGCGGAGTGGGGCGTACGGGGGACGGGAAGTCTAGCATTCGCGCCCGTATGGTGAGGCGGCTGGCGCCTCAGTCGGCTACCCGGTAGCCGTCCCTGCCGGCGGCCTTGGCCTGGTACAGCGAGGCATCGGCATCGCGGAACAGCTGTGCCGGCAGGCCATCGACGTCGGGGACGATGCTCGCCAGGCCGACGGTGACGCTGATCCTGGCCTGGCGCCCCTTGCCGACCGCGACACCGGCCTGGCGGACCCGGGCGACGAGCGCCTCGACCAGTTGGACCGCGCCCTCGCTGCCGGTGTCCGGCAGGATCAGCGCGAACTCGTCGCCGCCGAAGCGCGCGGCCAGGTCGCGCGGCCGCCGCGCCAGTTCGCCGATCATCTCCGCGGTCTGCTGCAGCACCAGGTCGCCGATGTGGTGGCCGAAGGTGTCGTTGTAGTGCTTGAAGTTGTCCAGGTCGATCAGGGCCAGGCTCAGCGGCCGGCCACTGCGCCGGGCCGCCTCGTATTCCAGCTGCAGCGCTTCTTCGAAGCGCATGCGGTTGGCCAGGCCGGTGAGCGGGTCGCGGTTGGCCTGGCGGCGCCAGTAGCGCAACTGCCACAGGCCCCAGCCCAGCAGCGTGAGCAGCGCACCGCCGATGGCCGCGGCCGGCGCGAACCACAGGTTGAAACCGCGCAGCAGCACCGCGCTGAGCAGCAGCGGGAGGACCAGCGACAGCACCGCGACCAGCCACGGCGACAGCCGGCGCTGGGTCATGCCCAGCGCGCACAGCGCCACCAGCACGAACACCGCGGCCAACTGCACCGGCGGGCGCAACGGCAGGATCACGTGCCCGCCGAGCAGCATCGAGGCGACGTTGGCCTGGTATTCGGTACCGCTCATCCAGTACTCGCGCGAGGTGGGCGTGAGCAGGCGCGGGGCGATGCCGCTGGCGGTCATGCCGACGATCACCAGCCGGTCGCGCAGCAGCCCGGGCGGCAGGCGGCCTTCGAGCACGTCGATGTAGGACACCTGCGGGAAGGTTCCCGGCGGCCCGGCGTAGCGCAGCCGCACGTAGTTGTCGCGTCGCCATTGATAGGGCGAGACCGTCTCCGGTGCCGGATCGACCAGCCCCGGGATCGGGCCGCTGCCGCCGCTCAGCGCCAGCCCCAGCGCCGGCCAGTAGGCCGAGCCCACGCCGGCCTTCAGGTACAGGCCGCGGGCCACGCCGTCGCCATCGACCTCGATGTCGGTATGCGCCAGGCCGTCGGCCACCGCAGCCAGCACCGGCACCGGCAGCAGTTCCTCGGGCACGGCTTCGTCGCTGGCCGCGGCCGCCAGCACCGGCAGCACGACGTTGCCGCTGCGCTTGATCGCCGCGGCCAGCTGCGCGTCCTGGCTGCCATCCTTGCGGTCGGGCTCGGGGAACATCAGGTCCAGCGCGACCCGGCGCACGCCGGCTTCGCGCAGGCGGTCGAGCAGCCGCGCATGGGTGCCGCGCGGCCACGGCCACTGCCCCAGCTGCTGCAGGCTGCGCTCGTCGATGGCGACCAGCGCCAGGCGGTCGTCGGGCGGGTAATCCCAGCCCCCCACCAGCCGGTCATAGACGTGTTCGTCCTGCTGCCAGAACAGGTGCGCCTGGCTGGCCCAACCGGCCAGCGCGCCCAGGGCGACGGCCAGCAGCAGCCGCCACGGCCAGGGCATCAGGAACAGCTTCACAGGGCCAACAGCAGCAGCGCGCCGGCGCCGGCGCCATAGCAGAGCTTGCAGGGCAGCCGGATCTGCTGGGCGGTCGAGAACGGGGCTGCGTAGCCATCATCGTCGATGTACTGGACGCGCACATGCAGGGTGCCGCCGCGCCAGGGCTGTTTCATCACCACCTCGGGCGCGCTGGTTTCGCGGTCCAGCAGGGGGGCGCTGAAATCGCCGCGGCGGTCCACCTGCACGCGATAGCGCTGGCCTTCGGTGCCTGCCTGCCAGCGCAGGGTCAGCTGGCCCTTGCCGGCCTGCGCCGGCTGCAGGCCGGACTCCGGCGGGGCGTCGCTGATGCGCAGCGGCAGGGCCTGCCCAAAGCGGCCGCTGCGGCCCTGCGCGTCCACCGACGCGACCCGCCAGTAGTAGTCGCCGGGGGCGAGCGCGACGGGCGAGCGCAGGCGGGTGGCATCGGTACGACGCTCGACCAGCGGCTGGCGGAAATCCGTGTCCTGCGCGATCTGCAGCACGCTGCCGCTGGCGCCAGGTACCTGCGCCCAGGCAAAACGCGGCTGCGCCTGGGCCAGGGTCTGGCCATGCACCGGGGCGGTGGTCAGCGGCGGCGGCAGGCCGTCGGGCACCTGGAAGTCGTGGGCGCTGTCATGGCCCTCGACACCCTCGGCGGTGACCGCGCGCACCAGCAGTCGCAGCTGGCCGGGAGGCAGGTCGTCGATACGGATGCTGGAATCGGGGGTGTCGCGCGCGAACAGCAGGATCTCGGGCGCATCGGCACGCACCACCTCCACGCGGTAGCCGCGCGCCTCCGGCACCGGCTGCCAGGCGGCCAGCAGCGGCAGGGGGTCGAGCCGCAGCCGCGCCGCGTCGATCACCGGCGCGGCCGGCAGCGGCTGGGCCGGTGCCGGTGCCCGCGCGGCCGATGCGCTGAGGCTGGCCTGGCCCGGATCGACCAGCCGCTGGCCGTGGCGGTTGCCGACCTGCACCCGGCCTTCGACCACTTCGGTGACGGCCGGGTCGCCGTCCTGCCCGGCACTGACCCGGAACACGGTGCCACGCACGCTGCTGGTGGCGGTGGGGGCGGTGATCATGTAGCGCGACGCCGGCCCCTGTGCCGGGGTCACCCGGCTGCCGCTGCGGCCGCGCTGCAGGCGCAGCCGGGTATCGACCATGCCGGTGGCGCCATAGCTGCTGAGCTGGTCCAGGCGCAGTTCCGAGTTTTCGCGCAGCAACAGGCGCGAGTCGTCGGCGAAGGCCAGGGTGATGCTGGCGTCGGCGCCGGTGCGGATGTGGCTGCCGATCGGCAGGCGCATGCCCTCGCGGACCGCGGCGGCCGGCTCGCCACCGGCGCTGACGTCGACCTGGCCGCGCACGGCCACCACGCGTGCCGGCGCCGGCTCCACCCGCAGCCAGGCGATGGGGAAGCGCAGTACCTGGCCCGGCGGCAGCCGGTAGGGGTTGGCGACCGCGTTGTGGTTCTGCAGCTCTTCCCAGGACACGGTGGGCTTGAGATAGCGGGTGCCCAGGTCCCACAGGGTGTCGCCGGGGCGTACGCGGTAGCTCCAGTCCTGGGCGCTGGCCGCCGCCGAGCACGACAGCGGCAGCGTCGCCAGCGCGATCTGCAGCAGAACGGTCAGGCGCAGCGCCCCCCGGTTGAACAACATCATCGGCAATCGGTCCTTCCGTCGCGGGAACCGGCGCCCTGCATCGCGCGCCCCCACTCCCCATGTGGCACGGCAGGAACTGCCGCGCGTCATCACCACGATGAACGGCGCATTATCCGGCAGGGCTTACTTCACCTGCATGAACGAGTAATGACGGGTCAGAACAGGAGCGACGACATCCGCCGGCGATAACGGCCGACGAGGTCGTCGTCCTCGACCACCCGGAATGCATCGATCAGCGCCTTGCGTGGCGTGCCTTCGGCATAGTTGCGGTCGATCCGCAGCATTTCCAGGAACTGCTCCAGCGCCGCCTCGTCGTTGCCGTCCAGCAACTGGCGGATGCCCAGCAGGTGGCGGGCTTCCAGGTCGTTGCCATCGGCCTGGACACGGGCGGCCAGGGCGTCGGCCGGCGGCGCGTCGGCCACCGCGGCATGGAAATCCAGGCGCGCGCGGGCACGGATGGCGCGGTCATCGGTGGCCAGGTTGGCGGGCAGGGCGTCGAGCAGCTGCCCGGCCTCGGCGACGTCGCCGGTGCGGATCAGCGCCAGCGCCAGGTCGAGCTTGAGCTCGGCCTTGTCCGGCTCGGCGGCGATGGCCTCGCGCAGCGCCGCGACCTGCGACAGCGGGTCCAGCGGGGCGGGTGCGTCCTCGATGGCGGCCGGTGCCTCGGCCGGGGCGATGCCGTGCTGGGCCAGGAACTCGCGCAGCTGGCCTTCCGGCAGCGCGCCGGGGAAACCGTCCACGATCTGCCCGTCCTTGACCAGGAACACGGTGGGCACCGAACGGATCTGGAACGCCGCGGCGATCTGCTGCTCCTTGTCCACGTCGACCTTGGCCAGCTCGAACGCGCCGTGGTACTCGCCGGCCAGCTTCTCCAGGATCGGGCCCAGCGTCTTGCACGGGCCGCACCAGGTCGCCCAGAAGTCCACCAGCACCGGGGTCTGCAGCGACTTCTGCAGGACGTCGGTCTCGAAGGTCTCGGTGGTGGCATCGAAAACGTGGGGCAGGTCGGACATCGCGGCGCTCGCAGTGGGAGGTTTCGTCGGAGATGGTGGCAGAGCGCGTGGATGCAAGTCGATGTAAACAATATCTGACATGGTGGCGGGCGAATGCCAACGTCGCATTCCATCGCGCCGGTGCTGCCAAGGGGGGCGGGCGCTCGCACGAGAAGGGCAGCCCATGGAGCGCACTGGCACGCGCGTGGCGATGGACCGGCAGCCGGCGCTGGCGTGGCTGCTGCTGGCCAGCGCCGGCCTTGCGTCGGTCCTGCTTGGGCGCTGGCTGCTCGCCGCCGGCGGCGGGCTGGCGGATGTCCTGGCTCCCGCGTGGTGGCTGTTGCTGGTCGGCGCGTTCCTGTTCCTGCGCGGCGACGGGAAAGTCGTGGCCGACGAACGCGACCGGGCGATCCAGGCGCACGGTGCGCGGGCCGGCTATGCCGCGCTGGCGCTGATGCTGGTCGTGGTTTCGGTACTGGCCGAGGACCATGCGGATTTCGTCGCGGCACGCGGCGGTGCCTGGCTGGGGAGTTTCCTCGTCTGGCTGGTCTGCCTCTCGCTCAGCGTGCACGCCGCGGTCATGCTCTGGCATTACCGGCACGACCGCCGGTGAGCGGTACGCCCGTCGGCAACGACATCCGCCGGCTGCGCCTGGAACACGGCGCAATGACCCAGCAGGCACTGGCGGACGCCTGCGCGGTGACCCGGCAGACCATCATCGCGCTGGAGGCGGGGCGCTATGCGCCGTCGCTGGAACTGGCGTTCCGCATCGCCCGCGCGTTCGGCGTCGGCGTGGAGGATGTGTTCCGCTGGGAGGGCTGAAGCGGCCGCTCCGGCGTGCGTACCGCCGCGGCAACCTTCACAATCGCCGCCATCGGCTGGCGCCGCCCGCGCCGGCGTGCAAGGGATCGGATGTCGATGGTGTGGAAACAGATGGCGCGCTGGGCCGGACCGGCGTCGGTGGCGGTATGGCTGGTGGCGCTGGCGGTGTTCGGCGCGCGGCTGCCGTTCTATGACCAGATGCGCCATCCGGTTTCGCTGCTGGGCGCCACCGGGGTTCCCGGCGCCGGCTCCTTCAATGCGCTGGGCTTCGTGCTGCCCGGGCTGCTGGCGGCGCTGGCCGCGCTCGGGCTGGTGCTGCGCATGCCGGCCACGGCCTCGCGTCCGCTGCGGGTGGCCGGGCAGATGCTGCTGCTGGCCGGGCTGGCGTTCGCCGCCATGGGCGTGTTCCCGCTGGATGCGCAGGACATCGAGAACCGGGCCAGCCAGGCCCACGCCAGCGTGTGGCTGCTGTGGCTGGTGGCGTTTGCCGGTGGCGCGGCGATGCTGCGCGTGGGCGCCGCGCGGGACGCGGCGTGGCGTCCGCTGGCGACCCTGGCGGTGGCCTGCGCGGTATGGATGCTGTGCAGCGCGTTCGTGTTCGGCAGCGTTATGCCGGTGGCGATGGCGCAGCGGCTGGCCTTCCTGGGCTGGGCGCTGTGGCTGGCGCTGCTGGCACGGCTGGCGCCGCGCTGAGGCCGCGCGGCGCCAGCCCACGACAAGCCGCTGCCGTCACTGCTTGTAGATCACCCCGTCCTTCATCACGAAGCGCACGTCCAGCACCGCGTTGATGTCCTCCAGCGGGTCGCCGGCCAGGGCGATCACGTCGGCACGCTTGCCGGGCTCCAGCACGCCCTGGTCGTCCACGCCCAGCACCTGCGCGGCATGCACGGTGGCGGCCTGCAACGCGTACGCGGCGGGGATGCCGGCTTCGACCATGTAGACGAATTCGCGCGCGTTGTCGCCGTGCGGGCCCACGCCCTGGTCGGTGCCGAACGCGATCCTGACGCCGTTGCGGTAGGCCTTGGCCGCGGTCTGGCTGATCAGCGCGCCGATGCGCGCGGCCTTGGGCCGGACGACTTCGGGGAAGTAACCGTCGATGGCCGCCTTCTCGGTGACGAAGCGCCCGGCGTAGAAGGTGGGCACGTACCAGGTGCCGTGCTGCTTCATCAGCCGCATGACCTCGTCGTCCATGTAGGTGCCGTGCTCGATGCTGGTGACCCCGGCCTGCACCGCGCGCTTCATGCCCTCGGTGCCGTGGGCATGCGCGGCCACGCGGAAACCGTAGTCGCGCGCGGTATCGACCACGGCCTTGATCTCGTCCACCGTGAACTGCGGTGCATCGCCGGAGCGCGCGTAGCTGAGCACGCCGCCGGTGGCGGTGATCTTGATCAGGTCGCTGCCTTCCTTGTAGCGCTGCCGCACGGCCTGCCGCGCCTCGTCCACCGAGTTGACCACGCCTTCGGTGGGGCCGGGCGCGCCGACCAGGTGCGCGAGCCGCTCGTTCCAGCCGTTGGTCGGGTCGGCGTGGCCGCCGGTGGTGGCGATGGACTTGCCCGCGGCGAAGATCCGCGGGCCCCTCACCAGCCCCTGGTTGATCGCATCGCGCAGGTGCGGGCTGACTTCGCCGCCGAGGTCGCGCACGCTGGTGAAGCCGGCCATGAGGGTTTTCTCGGCATAGCCGACCGCACGGAAGGCATGGTCCACCGGGTCCAGGCGGAAGTCCTCGGAATAGCTCTGCGGGCTCGACTGGCTGCCCAGGTGCACGTGCAGGTCGGTCCAGCCCGGCAGGCAGACCTTGTCGCGCAGGTCGACCACGCGCGTACCCGCGGCGTCGGCACCGGTGCCGGGCAGCACCTGGCGGATGCGGCCATCGGCCACCAGCAGCGTGTGCGGTCCCTTGAGCTGGCCGCTGCGCGCGTCGAACAGACGCCCGCACTGCACGGCGACGGGCTCGGCCCAGGCCGGTGCGCAGGCCAGCAGCAGGAGGGAGGCGAGGCGGCGGCGGATCGGCATCGGTGTCTTTCCCCTGGGGTGGAAGCGGCAGCATAGCGGGCCGGCGCGGGAAACCGGCGCGGCGCCCGGGGCTGCCGCGGCCGGTGCCGGGCGGCGACATGCAAGCGATTGATATTGCAGGGAACGGGTTTTTCCCGGGGGAGGCGGGGTGGGCCGGATTGGAGCACTCTGGTGCACTGCGGTACGCTGTCCCGCTTTGCCGCAGCCCCAACGCTTTCATGTCCAGCGTCGAAACCAACATCTACGATCCCCAGCAGGTCGAAACCGCTGCCCAGAAGTACTGGGACACCACCCGCGCGTTCGAGGTCGACGAAACCTCGGACAAGCCCAAGTACTACTGCCTGTCGATGCTGCCGTATCCGTCCGGCGCGCTGCACATGGGCCACGTGCGCAACTACACCATCGGCGACGTCATCAGCCGCTACAAGCGCATGACCGGGCACAACGTGCTGCAGCCGATGGGCTGGGACGCCTTCGGCCTGCCGGCCGAGAACGCGGCGATCAAGAACAACACCGCGCCGGCCAAGTGGACCTACGCCAACATCGACCACATGCGCGGCCAGCTCAAGTCGCTGGGCTACGCCATCGACTGGTCGCGCGAGTTCGCCACCTGCACGCCGGATTACTACGTGCACGAGCAGCGCATGTTCACCCGGCTGATGCGCAAGGGCCTGGCCTATCGCCGCAACGCGGTGGTGAACTGGGACCCGGTGGACCAGACCGTGCTGGCCAACGAGCAGGTCATCGATGGGCGCGGCTGGCGCTCGGGCGCGCTGGTGGAAAAGCGCGAGATCCCGCAGTGGTTCCTGCGCATCACCGACTACGCCCAGGAGCTGCTGGACGGCCTGGACGAGCTGGACGGCTGGCCGGAATCGGTCAAGACCATGCAGCGCAACTGGATCGGCCGTTCCGAAGGCCTGGAGATCCAGTTCGACGTGCGCGACGTGGACGGCAGCGTGCTGGATCCGCTGCGCGTGTTCACCACCCGCCCGGACACTGTGATGGGCGTGAGCTTCGTTTCCATCGCCGGCGAACACCCGCTGGCGGTGCACGCGGCCAGGAACAACCCGGCGCTGGCGGCGATGCTGGCCGAGCTGAAGCAGGGCGGCGTCTCCGAGGCCGAGCTGGAAACCCAGGAAAAGCGCGGCATGGACACCGGCCTGAAGGCGGTGCACCCGGTCAGCGGCGAGCAGGTGCCGATCTGGGTCGCCAACTTCGTGCTGATGGGCTACGGCACCGGCGCGGTGATGGCCGTACCCGGCCATGACCAGCGCGATTTCGAGTTCGCCGGCAAGTACGGCCTGCCGAAGAAGCAGGTCATCGCGCTCAAGCACCCGAAGAACGACGACGAGCGCAGCTACGACCCGGAACGCTGGCAGGACTGGTACGGCGACAAGTCCCGCGAGACCGAACTGGTCAATTCGGCCGAGTTCGACGGGCTGGATTTCCAGGGTGCCTTCGAGGCGCTGGCCGAGCGCTTCGAACGCAAGGCCCAGGGCCAGCGCCGCGTGAACTACCGCCTGCGCGACTGGGGCGTGAGCCGCCAGCGCTACTGGGGCTGCCCGATCCCGGTGATCTACTGCGACACGTGCGGCGCGGTGCCGGTGCCGGAAGACCAGTTGCCGGTGGTGCTGCCGGAGAACGTGCAGTTCACCGGTACCGGCTCGCCGATCAAGGCCGACCCGGAATGGCGCAAGTGCACCTGCCCGGAATGCGGCGCGGCCGCCGAGCGCGAGACCGACACCTTCGACACCTTCATGGAGTCGAGCTGGTACTACGCCCGCTACACCTCGCCGGGTGCGCGCGAGGCGGTGGACAAGCGTGGCAATTACTGGCTGCCGGTCGACCAGTACATCGGCGGCATCGAGCACGCGATCCTGCACCTGATGTACTTCCGCTTCTTCCACAAGCTGCTGCGCGACGCGCGCATGGTCGACAGCAACGAGCCGGCACGCAACCTGCTGTGCCAGGGCATGGTGATCGCCGACACCTTCTACCGGCTCAACGCCGATGGCTCCAGGGACTGGTTCAACCCGGCCGACGTGGACGTGGTGCGCGACGAGCGCGGCCGCATCACCGGCGCCACCCTGCGCAGCGACGGCCAGCCGGTGGTGATCGGCGGCACCGAGAAGATGTCCAAGTCCAAGAACAACGGCGTCGACCCGCAGGCGATGGTGGCCAAGTACGGCGCCGACACCGTGCGCCTGTTCTCGATGTTCGCCGCGCCGCCCGAGCAGTCGCTGGAGTGGAACGAGGCCGGCGTTGACGGCATGGCGCGCTTCCTGCGCCGGCTGTGGACCATGGTGCACCGGCATGCCGCCGACGGCAGCGCGCCGGCGCTGGACGTCGCCGCGCTGGACGCCGGGCAGAAGGCCATCCGCCGCAAGACCCACGAGACCATAGGCAAGGTCGGCGACGACTATGGCCGCCGCCACGCCTTCAATACCGCCATCGCCGCGGTGATGGAGTTGCTGAACGTGCTGGCCAAGTTCGACGATGCCAGCGCCCAGGGGCGTGCGGTGCGCCAGGAAGCCCTGCAGGCGGCGGTGCTGCTGCTCAACCCGATCACCCCGCACGCCTGCCATGCCATGTGGCAGGCGCTGGGCCACGGCGAGACCCTGCTGGAGGACCAGCCCTTCCCGCAGGTCGATGCCGGCGCGCTGGTCAAGGATGCGCTGACCCTGGCGGTGCAGGTCAACGGCAAGCTGCGCGGCACCATCGACGTTGCCGCCGACGCCAGCCGCGAGCTGATCGAGGCCGCGGCGAAGGACGAGCCCAACGCGGCCAAGTTCCTGGAAGGCCTGGCCGTGCGCAAGGTCATCATCGTGCCGGGCAAGATCGTCAACATCGTGGCGGGGTGATCCGCCTGCGGCGCGTCCTGATGGTTCGCCATCCGGGCGCGCGGCGGCGCGTTCGTCATCGGGCGCGGCGTGCGCGCCATTGCGGCGCCCCCATCCGCGCTGCGCGCGGATGGCCCCCCGACCGGGGGCTTGGGAGGGAAGAGCAGCTTTTCCGCAACTGCTTTCCCGGCAGCGCGGGCGCATGCTCCGGTTCTGTCCTGCCTTCGCACGCACCGGTGTCCGCTCCGGAACAGCTGAACCGGCGATCCCCGTTTTCATCCGCGCTCACGCCCGATGGGCGATGATGCCGGCGGTTTTCTGTTGCCGCTCCCGGCCGGCTCCGCCAGACTGTGCCCATGATCCGATACCTGACCGCCCTCGTCCTTGCCGTGAGCCTGACCGGTTGCGGCTTCCACCTGCGCAACAAGCTCACCCTGCCGGACGACACCCCCGCGGTGAAGGTCGAGTCGACGGTGCGCTACAGCGAACTGGTCAAGCTGCTCGAGCGCGGTCTGCATGCGTCCGGCGCGATCGTCGTCGGCGAGGACGCACCCGGCAAGGGCGCGGCCCGGCTGCAGATCCGCTCCGAGCGCTGGGGTGACCTGCCCATCGCCATTGATGCGCAGGGCCGCACGCAGGAATACAGCATGCGCTACGCGGTGGTGTTCGTATTCCAGCATCCCGATGGCAGCGTGCTGGTGCCCGAGCAGGTGATCGAACTGTCGCGCGACTACGTGTCCGAGCCGACCGACGCCACCGGCACCACCACCGAACGCGAGATCCTTGCCGACGAGCTGCGCCGGGAAATGTCCGCCTCGATCCTGCGCCGGATCGACAGCGTGGTGCGCGCGCAGATGGAAAAGCAACGCAGCGCCGCTCCCGCCACCTCCGGCAAGGACGGCTGAGCGATGCCGATTCTGGCGGCCCCGGCGCGCGGGCGCTGAGCGATGGAACTGCGTCCCGAGCAGCTCGCCAGCCAGGCCGGTGCCCAGCCGCTGGCCCCGGTCTACCTGATCGCCGGGCCGGAACTGCTGCGCGTGCTGGAAGCGGCCGATGCGGTGCGCGCGAAGGCGCGCGCCGAGGGCATCGGCGAGCGTGAGGTATTCGATGCCGACGGGCGCGATTTCGACTGGGGGCAACTGGCGTCCAGTTTCAACGCGCCCAGCCTGTTCAGTGCGCGGCGGCTGGTGGAGCTGCGGCTGCCCGGCGGCAAGCCGGGCAAGGAGGGCGCGGAGGTGATCAGCGCGTTCTGCGCGCAGCCGCCGGCCGACGTGGTGCTGCTGATCACCGCCGGCGAGTGGAGCAAGTCGCACCATGGCAAATGGGCCGATGCGGTGGCGCGCACCGGCGTGCTGTCGGTGGCCTGGGCGATCAAGCCGCACGAACTGGGCGACTGGATCGAGCGTCGCCTGCGCTCCAGGGGGCTGCGTGCCGAACCGGCCGCGGTGCAACGCCTGAGCGAGCGCGTGGAGGGCAACCTGCTGGCCGCCGCGCAGGAAATCGACAAACTGGCGCTGCTGGCCGAAGGGCAGACGCTGGACGTGGCGAAGATGGAAACGCTGGTCGCCGATGCCGCGCGCTACGACGTGTTCCGGCTGGTCGAGGCCGCATTCTCCGGGCAGCCGCAGGCAGTGGTGCGGATGCTCGCCGGGCTGCGCGCCGAGGGCGAGGCGGTGGCCGCGCTGACCCCGATCCTGATCCGCGAGCTGCTGCTCACCGCCGGACTGGCGCGGGTGCAGGCCGCTGGCGGCAACCTCGCCGGCGAAATGAAGGCGCGCGGCATCTGGGAGTCGCGGCAGGCGCCGTTCAAGCGCGCGCTGCAGCGACACCCGGCGGCGCAGCGCTGGGAACGTTTCGTGGCCGAGGCGGGCCAGGTCGACCGCATGGCCAAGGGCCGCGCCGACGGCGATCCGTGGCTGGCGCTGGAGCGCCTGCTGCTGGCGGTGGCCGAAGCGCAGGCGGTGCGCCTGCTGGCGCGCGGGACGCGCTGAGCGTGGCGCCCATGCCGGGGCCGCGCCCGGATCGGCCCGGTGGCGGCCTGGTGCTGCTCTACGGCGGCACCTTCGACCCGGTCCACAACGGCCACCTGGCCATTGCCCGCTGCGCCCGCGACGAGCTGCATGCCCCGGTCCGGCTGATGCCGGCCGCCGATCCGCCGCACCGGCCGCCGCCGGGCGCCGATGCCGCCCAGCGCACGCGCATGCTGGAACTGGCGGTCGCCGGCGAGGACGGTCTGTGGGTCGACACCCGCGAACTGCGTCGCGCCGCCCGCCAGCCCGGGGTACCGTCGTGGACCGTGGACACCCTGCGGGAACTGCGCGCCGAAACCGGCGCCACGGCTCCGGTGGCGCTGCTGATGGGCGCCGACAGCCTGCTCGGCCTGCCGGCCTGGCATGAATGGGAGCACCTGCTGGACCTGGCGCATATCGTCGTCGCCGAACGCCCCGGCAATGCGCTGGACGGGCAGCTGCCCGCCGCGCTGGCCGCACGGCTGCGCGATGCCTGGGCGGACGATGCCGCGCGCCTGCGCGAGCACCCGGCCGGCCGGGTCTGGCGCCTGCGCCAGCCGTTGCAGGCCGAGTCGGCAACCGCCGTGCGCCGGCTGATCGCCAGTGGCGGCCGCTGGCGCGAGCTGGTGCCCGACGCCGTTGCCGGCTACATCGGCGCCCATGGCCTGTATGGCTGCGCCACGGCGTGAATGCCGGGCGCGGCCGGGTTCTCTATAATCGTCGCTTCATTCATCGAGTTCTGCCGCTTTGACCACCGAAGCCCAAGTCATCAAGACCCAGTTGCCCAATCCGCCGCCGTCCGTTCCCGCCCTGCTGGCCTCCGTGCATGCGGCGCTGGAAGAACTCAAGGCCAAGGACGCCGTGGAGATCGACGTCCGTGGCAAGTCCAGCGTGGCGGATTACCTGGTCATCGCTTCGGGCACCTCGACGCGCCACGTCAAGTCGATCGGCGACGAAGTGGTGCGGTTCGCCAAGGACCTGGGGGTGATGCCGCTGGGCGTGGAAGGCGAGCGCGAGGCCGAATGGGTGCTGGTGGACCTGGGCGACGTGATCGTGCACGTGATGCTGCCGCGCGTGCGCGAGTTCTACGCGCTCGAGCGCCTGTGGACGGTGGGCGACCAGCCGCCATCGTCCGCCGACGGGGAGCAGCAGGAAGCCGGCTGAACTGCCCGGCGACATGCCACGCGACGGCGCCGCAGGGCGCCGTCTTCGTTTCGACGCCATGCCGGGAGCCGCGCCATGAAAGCCAGACTGATCGCCACCGGGGAACGCGCGCCGTCTTGGGTGGCGCAGGGATTCGCCGAATACCAGAAGCGCCTGTCGCACTGGTTGCCGCTGGAGCTGGTGGAGATCGAGCCGGGCCTGCGTGGCAAGGGGCGCGACCCGAAGCGTGCCATCGACGACGAGGGCCGGCGCGTGCTGGCGGCGCTGCCGAAGAATCCGTACGTGGTGGCGCTGGACGTGCCCGGGCGCCAGCTCAGTTCCGAGCAGCTCGCGCAGCGGCTCGAGCACTGGCGCGCGCAGGGGCGCGACCTGGCGTTCCTGATCGGTGGCCCGGAAGGGCATTCGCCGGAGGTGTCGGCGATCGCCGACGAGAAATGGTCGATCGGCCCGCTGACCCTGCCGCACATGCTGGTGCGGCTGGTCGTGGCCGAGCAGCTGTACCGTGCCGCGGCGATGCTGGCCAATCACCCCTACCATCGCGCCTGACATGCGTATAGAATGCGCGTCCCCGCCCGAATAGCTCAGCCGGTTAGAGCACTTGACTGTTAATCAGGGGGTCGTTGGTTCGAGTCCAACTTCGGGCGCCAGATTCGAAGGCCTGCATCGCGCGATGCAGGCCTTTTTCGTTGTGGGCCCGGCGCCGGCCGGCAATGCGCAGGCCCGGGGAGCCCGGGCCTGCGCGGTCGGCGATCCGTGGCCGATCAGTTGAACGTGTACTTCGCGCCCAGCGTGTAGTAACGGCCGATGGCGCCGCTGTAGTGCAGCGGGTTGTAGTTCACTGCGCCATAGGTCAGCGGGTCGAGCGGGGCGATGCGGTCGGTCAGGTTCTGCACCGAGCCGAACACCTCGAACGCATCGGTGACGCGCCAGCGCCCGGACAGGTCGATGCTGTAGAACGAAGGCAGCTTGCAGCCGTCCGGGGCATCGCTGCCATCGGTGAAGTGGTTGGCGCAGCTGTCGCCCTTGAACGCGACGTTGTCGAGGCTGCCGATGTAGTTGGCGATGGCGCTGACGCTGAAGCGGTCCATGTCCCAGGTCAGGCCCAGGTTGACGCGGTCCTTGGGCGTGCCGATGCAGTTGGTGACGTCGCAGTTGCCGTGGGTGCCGGCGTATTCGTACACGGCGCCGGCGCCATCGTCGCGCTTGAACGAGTTGATGCGGGTCCACTGCAGGTCCGCCACCAGCCTGCCGTAATTGCCCAGCTGCACGCGCTGGCGGATGTCGAAGTCGAAGCCGCGTACCGTGGTCTGCGCCGAGTTGATGTAGTCCACGCTCACGGCCAGCAGGCTGCCGCTGTTGGGAATGCCGGGCAGGTCGTTGTCCGAGCGCACGCCACGGCCGGCGGCCAGGGCCTGGTCGGTATCGCCCTGGTTGATCTCGTTGGTGCGCTTGATCTGCCAGGCATCGAAGGTCAGCGTGGTGGTCGAGGTCGGGTCCAGTACCAGGCCGGCGGTGTAGCTCTTGGATTTCTCCGGCTTCAGGTTGGGATTGGCCGAGGTGATGATGGCCAGGTTGACCGCGCAGTCGGCCGCGGTCGCGCCCGGCGCCGGGGTGCCGCCGGGGCAGCGGACCGGGTCGCGGGCGGTGCTGAACGCCGCCAGCCCGCCATCGCCGGCTTCGGCCGCGCCCGGGGCGCGGAAGCCCTCGGCGTAGGTCGCGCGCAGCGCGATCCACTCGGCGGGCGTCCACTTCACGCCGAGCTTGGGCGTGGTGGCGGTATCGCCGCCCTCGTACTTGTCCACGCGGAAGGCGCCGGACAGTTCCAGCGACGGCAGTACCGGCGCCACCATTTCCACGTAGGCGTCGGTCACCTTCTGGGTGCCCCTGTAGGCCGAATAGCCCAGGCCGATGATGTCGCCGATATCGGTATAGGTCTGCGGATCGAGCTGCGCCTTCTGCCGCCGGTACTCGGCGCCGAAGGCCAGCCCCAGCGGGCCGCCGCGCAGGTCGGTGAGGGTGCGCGAGGCCTTGAAGTCGATCATGTCCAGGCTGGTGGTGGCGTTGGCGTGGATCGTGGGCGAAATGTAGTCGTACAGGGCCTGCGAATTGAGTCCGGCATTGGCCCCCAGGCGCCACCAGCCGACCGGGCTGTTCGGGTCGGACAGCGCGGTGCGCACGTGGCTGTAGCGCAGGAAACCGGTGCGCTCGTTGACCAGCTGCGTGGCCGAGTGCAGGTAGGCGGTGTCGATGTCCCACGCACCGAGGGTGCCCTTCATGCCGACCAGGAAGCGGGTGAACTCGTTGGTGTTGCGGGTGATGCGCGGGCCCACGTCGAAGGCGGCGTAGCGCAGGCGCGCGTTGGCGCCCAGCGGATTGTCCGGGTGGCCGGCGCCGAGCACGGTGGCACCACTGCCGCTGCTGGCGTTGACCGGCCCGCCGGGATAGCCCCAGGAGCCGGACACGCCGCTGGGGGTGTTGTAGAACTCGGTCTTCTTCTTCGAGTAGCCGAACTCGCCGTACAGCTCGAAGCTGTCGGACAGCGCGAAGGTGCCGCGCGCGAACAGATTGCCGAACTCCTCGCTCGGGCTCAGGCTGCGGAAGTCCTGGGTCTCCCACAGGCAGCCGCCACCGGGGTCGGCCGGGGTGATGCGGGAAAACTGCGCGCATCCCGGCAGCGACTGGTAGAGCCCGGTCAACGGATCGCGGATGCTGCCCACCGGCGAATTGCCGGCCACCGTGCCGCCGGCGGTGATGGCGCCGTTGAGCGGGAAGTTCTGGCCACCGGCGACGCGGTCGTAGCCATAGGGGCTGAGGTCGCCGTTGCCGATCCACTTGCGGTTGCGCCGGTCGGAAATGCGGATGCCGTCGGTCTTGCTGACGTCCAGGCTGATGAAGGCATTGAAGCCATCCTCGGCCAGGCTGCCGATGCCGGCGGTCAACGAGCCGCGGCGCGCATTGCCGTCGCTGTCGCCGGACATGCCGTAGGACGCCTTGGCGATGGCGCCGGTGAAGTCCGAGCGCAGGATGATGTTGACCACGCCGGCGATGGCGTCCGAGCCATAGATGGCCGATGCGCCATCCTTCAGCACCTCCACCCGCTCGACCGCGTCCATCGGGATCACGCTGAGGTCGGTGAACACCTTCTGGCCGTCGTCGGCCAGGCCGTAGGGCGCCATGCGGCGGCCATTGAGCAGGACCAGGGTCGAGGCCGCGCCGAGGCCGCGCAGGGAGATGCCGGAACCGCCGCCGGCGAAGCCGGTACCGAAACTCTTGGGGATGGAGCCGGCGCCATCGCTGGTCAGGGTCTGCAGGTACTCGGCGATGGTGGCCTTGCCGGTGCGGTCGATTTCCTGGCGGGTGATCACCTGCACCGGCGAAGCGGTTTCGGTGGTGACCCGCGGAATGTTGGAGCCGGTGACGGTGATGCGGTCCAGGGTGGTGGGCTTTTCGGCCGGGGCGCTCTGCGCGAGCGCGGCCGGGGCGGCAATGGCCAGCGTGGCCGGGACCAGCAGCAGGCGCGCAAGGCTGGTGGCAATGCCGGCACAGAGGCGGTTCTGGCGGCAGGCGGGCTGCCGATGGGTCGGATGTTTCACAGTCTTCTCTCCAGGGGAACTGCGGCAGGAGACCGCCGGACCGGCGGCCAGGGACATCGACGGCCGCGAATCTATGTTTTCCCCGGGTGAGGCAACTGTGAAAAATCGATTAATTAAAATGCAGGCTGCCGCGCCATGCCCGGGGGAAGCGTTCAACCGCGCTTCCCCGCGGGCGGATGCGGCTCAGTTCAGCCTGAAATCGACCGGCACCAGGCCATAGGCCTGCACCGCGCGGCCGTTGTCGGTGGCCGGCTGGAACTTCCACTGGCGCAGTACCTGGTTGCGTGCGGCGTTGTCGAGGCTGCGGTTGCCGCTGCTGCGCTCCACCCGCACTTCCAGCGGCGAGCCGTCGACGTCGACCAGCACCCGCAGGGTCACCGTTCCCTGCGCGCCCACGCGCAGGGCGTCACGCGGGTAGGCCGGTGCCGGCGCATGCAGGTAGCGCAGCTGTACGCCCGCCAGTGGCATGGGGGGCGCCACCGAATCGGCAACCGCGCCGGTATCGGTGGGGGTGGCGGCCGCGGCCGGTGGTGCGATGACCGCCTCGGTCGCGAAGACCGGCATCGGCGCGTTCTCCACCGGTGCCGGCAGGGCGTGGTGCGTCGGCGGCGGGGTGTGGCTGACCACCGGCACATCCGCCGGTGGCGGCACCGGCGCAACGGGGACGATTTCCCGCAGCTGCCAGCGCGGCTCCTGGCGGACGGCGTCGCTGCGGATGGGGGCCTGCGACAGCGGAATCAGCAGCAGTCCTGCCGCCAGCGCATGCAGGGCGATGGCCGTGCTGTAGGCGAGGATGCGGGAGGTGTCGAAACGGATCGGGGAACTGCCGGAATGCGTGCGGACCATGTACCACCTCCATGCAAGGGGCGTGTGCCGGATACAACGCTCGGTGACGCGGGGCGGGGTTGCAGGGGGTGCACCGGTCCGGCCCGCGTGGACCCAGTGCGCCCGTAAATCCACGATCCGGCAAGCGGGGGCGGAGTTCCCGGTCAGCCGCCAGACAGGAAAACGGCGCCCGCAGGCGCCGTTTCCGGGACGCAGGTGTCCGGGATTCAGCGGCCCAGTTCGAACACCACGTCCAGGCTGACCGACAGCGTGGTCTCGCCCGGCGCCACCGCCGTGTCCATTTCGGCCTTGCCCGCGCGCGCCATCGCCATCATCGGCATCGGCGGGCGGAAGCCGCCACTGCTGCCTTCGGAGATGCTGACGATGCGGCGCACGCGCAGGCCCAGCGACTTGGCATAGGTCTCGGCGCGGGCCTGGGCCTTCTTCAGTGCGGCCAGGCGGGCTTCGTCGTAGACCGGTTCGGGCTGGTCGATCTCGAAGCTCGGGCCGTTGATCTGGTTGGCGCCCTGCGCGGCCAGGCTGTCGAGCACCTTGCCCAGCCTGGTGATGTCGCGCACCTTCAGGCTGACGGTGTTGCTGGCCTGGTAGCCGGTGATCTTCGGCGCTTCGTTGTCGGCGTAGCGGTACTGCGGGCTCAGGTTGATGCCGCTGGTCTGGATGTCGCGTTCGGCGATGCCGGCGGCCTTGATCGCGGCCATCACCTTGTCCATCTGCACCGCGTTCTCGCGCATGGCGGTATTGCCGTCGGCGGCCTGGGTGACCACGCCGGCCGACAGCGTGGCCACGTCCGGGACGCGTCGCGCTTCGGCCTGGGCGGAAATGTTCAGCAGGGTGGCGTCGCTGGCCACGACGGCCGGGGCGTTCTGGGCGTGGGCGGTCATCGGGGCTCCCGAGGCGAAGGACAGGGCGAGCAGCAGCGGGGCGAGGGTGGAATGGCGCATGTGGATCCTCCTTGGATGGATGCGAGGGTGGTGTGGTGGCGATGAACGGGTAGTGAGGCCGCGCGGGGTCGCGACGGTGGCGGGGGCTTTGCCGATCGTTCAGCATGCGACCGCCCAAGCGTAGGCGGGAAGGGGCCGGTATGGCGAGCACGGGCATGCGCCGTCGATGACAGGCGCGGCCGCAACGGGCGCAGGTTATGCTTCGCCGATGCTCTATCTCGCTTCCCGCTCTCCCCGTCGCAACGAACTGCTCGCGCGGCTGGACATCCCGTTCCGCGCGCTCGATCTGGATGTCCCGGAAATCCGTGGCGCCGACGAATCGCCGCTGGCCTACGTGCGCCGCGTCGCCCTGGACAAGGCGCGCGCCGGGCTGGCGCGGGTCGCCGCCGAACCCCGCCCGGTGGTGCTCGGTTCGGACACCGAGGTGGTGCTCGGCGACCGCGTCTACGGCAAGCCCGCCGATGCCGCCGACGCCGCGGCGATGCTGCGCTCGCTGGCCGGGCGCACCCACCTGGTCATCACCGCGGTGGCCCTGGCGGCGCCCGCCCGCGAGGAACAGGTGGTGGTCGAATCGGAGGTGACGTTCGCGGCGATGGGCGAGGATGAGATCGCCGCCTACGTCGCCAGCGGCGAGCCGATGGGCAAGGCCGGGGGCTATGCCATACAGGGAGGCGCCGAGCGCTGGATCAGCCGGCTCTCGGGCAGCTATTCGGGCGTGATGGGATTGCCGTTGCAGCAGACCGCCGCGCTGCTGCGCGGGTTCGGCGTGACCGGAAAGGATTGAACCGATGTCCGAAGAAATACTGGTGAACGTCACCCCGCGCGAAACCCGGGTGGCGGTGATCGAGAACGGCATGCTGCAGGAGCTGCACATCGAGCGCGGCTGGCGCCGCGGCGTGGTCGGCAACATCTACAAGGGCCGGGTGCAGCGGGTGATGCCGGGCATGCAGGCCGCCTTCGTCGAGGTCGGGCTGGAGCGCGCCGCGTTCCTGCACGCCAACGACGTGGTGCGGCCGGCGCCGGTGGCCGCCGATACCGAGGAAACCGCGCCGAGCCTGCCGCTGCCGTCGTCGGTGCCGATCGTCGAGCTGCTGCGCGACGGCCAGGACGTGGTGGTGCAGGTGGTCAAGGACCCGATCGGCAGCAAGGGCGCGCGGCTGACCACCCAGGTCAGCATCCCGTCGCGCTACCTGGTGCTGCTGCCGCAGTCGAAGATGGTCGGGGTGTCGGCGCGGATCGAGGACGAGGCCGAGCGCGCCCGGCTCAAGACGCTGGTCACCGAGATATCCGCCCAGCATGGCGGCTACGGCTACATCGTGCGCACCAACGCCGAAGGCCAGCCGGCCGAGGCGCTGGCCGAGGACATCTCCTACCTGTCGCGGGTATGGAACGTGGTCGAGCGGCGTGGCCGCGAGGCGCCGCCGCGCAGCATCATCTACGAGGACCTGAGCCTGCCGCTGCGTTCGGTGCGCGACCTGATCCGCAAGGACGTGGAGAAGGTGAAGGTGGACTCGAAGGAAACCTTCGGCCAGCTGCAGGCCTTCGTCGCCAAGTACATGCCGGTGCTGGCCGAGAAGCTGGAGCTGTACACCGGCGACCGCCCGATCTTCGACCTGTACGGCGTGGAGGACGAGATCGGCCGCGCGCTGGACAAGCAGGTGCCGCTCAAGTCGGGCGGCTACCTGGTCATCGACCAGACCGAGGCGATGACCACCATCGACGTCAACACCGGCTCCTTCCTCGGCCAGCGCAACCTGGAAGAGACGGTGTTCCGCACCAACCTGGAGGCGGCGCAGGCGGTGGCGCGGCAGCTGCGGCTGCGCAACCTCGGCGGCATCATCATCATCGACTTCATCGACATGATCGATCCCGAGCACCGCCGCCAGGTGCTGCGCACGCTGGAGAAGTCGCTGGCCCGCGACCATGCCAAGACCACGGTCTACGATTTTTCGCCGCTGGGCCTGGTGGAGATGACCCGCAAGCGCACGGTCGAGAGCCTGGAGCGGCAGCTGTCCGAGCCCTGCCCGGAATGCGGCGGGCGCGGCAGCATCAAGACCACCGAGACCGTCACCTACGAGATCTTCCGCGAGATCACCCGCGCCGTGCGCCAGTTCGATGCCGCGCGGCTGCTGGTGATCGCCTCGACCAAGGTGGTGGCGCGCATCACCGACGAGGAGTCGGCGGCGGTGGCCGAGCTGGAGGAATTCCTCGGCAAGAGCATCCGCTTCCAGGCAGACGACCAGTACCTGCAGGAGCAGTTCGACGTGGTCCTGCTGTGAGCCGCGGCGCGGACGGCCCCGGGGGCGCCGGCCCGCGGCGGCGCGGGCCGCGTTCATTGCCGGTGTGGCAAGGTGGCGTGCTGCCTGCCGCCTTGGCGGCCCCGGCGGCGTTGCCTGCCGCCTGCCCCTGATCCCCAGCCCCTGCGAACCCGATGTCCGTGCTGTCGCGCTACCGCCTCCGCCATCTGCGCCGCCATGCGATCTATGCGCTGGCCGTGGTGCTGGTGGTCGTGGCCGTGCTGGTGGGCAGCCTCAACCAGCTGTTGCCGCTGGTCGAGCGGCACCCGGACAAGGTGGCCGCCTGGCTGAGCGAGCGTGCCGGCCAGCCGGTGGCGTTCGACCACCTGGATACCGCCTGGACCCGGCGCGGCCCGCTGCTGCGGCTCGATGGCCTGCGCGTCGGCCAGGGCGAGGGCGTGCGCATCGGCCAGGCCGAGGTGCTGGTGTCGCTGTATTCGGGCCTGCTGCCGGGCGCGCCGCTGACCGAACTGCGCCTGCGCGGGCTGGTGCTGACCCTGCAACGGGCCGATGACGGCCGCTGGTCGGTGCGTGGCCTGCCTGCCGCCGCTGATGCCGGCGATCCGTTGGAGACCGTGCGCCGGCTGGGCGAGCTGCAGGTGATCGGTGGCCGCCTGCGGCTGGATGCGCCGTCGCTCGGGCTGGACGCGGAACTGCCGCGCATCGACCTGCGCCTGCGCGTGGACGGCGAGCGCGTGCGCGCCGGTGCCCGCGCCTGGATCGCCCACGATGCCGCACCGGTGACCGCGGTGCTCGATTTCCAGCGCCAGCGCGGCGACGGCACCGCCTGGATATCGGCCACCCCGGCCGACCTGGCGGCGTGGCGCGGGCTGCTGCATTTCGGTGGGATCGACGTGCGCAGGGGCACCGGCACGATCCGCACCTGGGTGGCGTTGAACGACCACCGCGTGGCGTCGGTCATCGCCGATGCCACGCTGGAAAAGCTGGAACTGGCGGGCGCCCCCTTCGCCACCGGCGGCAAGCCGCCGAGCGCAGGCTTCGACAGCCTGCGGCTGCGCGCGCGCTGGCGCCAGGATGGCGACCGCTGGCGGGTGGATGCGCCGCAGTTGCGGGTCGCCACCGGGAAGGGCGGCACGCAGGTACTCGACGGCCTGCACCTGGGCGGCGGGCGCGATTTCGCGCTGCGCGGCCGGCGCATCGATGCGACACCGCTGCTGCGGGTGGCCGCGCTCAGCGACGCGGTCGAGCCGGGGCTGCGCCATTGGCTGTACCGCGCCGCGCCGGTCCTGCGCTTTGCCGACGTGGATATCGGCGGGCGGACGGGCGGGGCCATGCATGGTGCCGGGGAGCTGGAGGAAGCCGCGTTTTCGGCGGTCGATGGCAGCCCGGGACTGAGCGGCCTGCGCGGGCGCTTCGAGGGCGATGGCCAGGCGGTGGCGCTGCGGTTGCTGCCGGCCCATGCCATGCGCTTCGACTGGCCGACCGGATTCGGCGTTGCCCACACCCTGAAGCTGGATGGCCAGGCGGTGGCCTGGCGCGAAGGCGATGGCTGGCATGTGGCCACGCCGGCCATGCGCGTGCAGGGCAACGACTACGCGGCCAACGTGCGCGGCGGCCTGTGGTTCCAGGGCGACGGCACGCGGCCATGGATCAGCCTGGCGGCGGCGCTGGACGACGTGCCGATCACCGCGGCCAAGGGATTCTGGGTGCGCTCGCACATGAGCCAGGCTTCGGTGGACTGGCTGGACGGCGCGCTGGTGGACGGGCAACTGCGCGGCGGCGTCGGCCTGGCCGTGGGCGATCTCGACGACTGGCCGTTCGACGGCAACGACGGCCGCTTCGAGGCGGGCGGGCGCATCGACAACGGGACCCTGCGTTTCTCGCACGGCTGGCCGGCCATGAGCGGCGTGGATGCCGATATCACCTTCATCGCCAATGGCTTCGCGCTGCAGGGCAAGGGCAACCTCGGCGGGGTCAAGGTCGATGCCTTCCGGGCCGGCATCGCCGATTTCCACGAGTCGCGGCTGAAGGTGGACGCGCGCACGCTCGACGACAGCAGGCACCTTCTGGCGTTGCTGCGGCAGAGTCCGTTGCATGGCACGTACGGCGAAACGCTCGACGCGCTCAGCGCCAGCGGCCCGGCCGCGGTCAATTTCGGCCTGTCGTTGCCGCTGCATGAAGGCGAGGGCCAGGTCAGCGGCGACGTGGAGCTGCGCGGTGCGACCCTGGCCGACAGCCGCTGGGACCTGCGCTTCGACAATGTGCGCGGCAAGGCCGAGTACGGCAGTGGTGGCTTCCATGCGGCGGCACTGCAGGTCAGGCACCGCGAGCACGACGGCGTGCTGTCGCTCAGCGCGGGCACGCCGGTGAACGATCCGGGCAATGCGTTCGAGGCGGAACTGACGTCTTCGCTGGCCGCCAGCGATCTGCTGGAGCGTGCGCCGGAACTGAAATGGCTGCAGCCCTATGTGCACGGCACCTCGCGCTGGACCATCGGCGTGGCCCTGCCGAAGGCGCCCGATGGCAGCCGCAGCGCGCCGCCGACCACGCTCAGCCTGCGCTCGGACCTGCAGGGCACGCGGCTGCAGTTGCCGGCGCCGCTGGACAAGCCGGCCGCCGACACCCTGCCGACCCGGGTAACGGCCAGTCTGCCGCTGGGCAGCGGGACCACCGAAGTCGCCTTCGGCCGGCGCCTGGCGCTGGCCGCGCGTACGCACAACGGCCGCACCGGCGTGCAGGTGACCCTGGGCAGCGACCGGGTCAGCCGCGAGCCGCCGGGCGACGGGCTGGTGGTGGACGGGCGCACGCCATCGCTGGACGCGCTGGAATGGATCGGCCTGGCGCGCGGGGGCGGCGACGGCGGCGATGCCGATGGCGTCGCGCTGAAGCAGGTGGACGTGCTGGCCGACCAGTTGCTGCTGGTCGGCGGCCGCTTCGAACAGACCCGGCTGCGCCTGCGCCCGGGCAAGGACGCGGTGGCAGTGCAACTGGAAGGGCCTGCGCTGGCCGGCGACCTGCTGTTTCCCGCCGCCGATGGCGGCACCGTCAGCGGCACCCTGGCGCGGGTGCACTGGCAGGCGGCCACGGCCGCGGCCGGCGAGGCGGGCGACCGTCCCGCGGACCCGCTGGACCCGGCGAAGGTGCCGCCGCTGGCGCTGGACATCGGCGACCTGTCCTTCGGCAAGGCCGAACTGGGACAGACCACGCTGCGCACCCGGCCGCTGGCCGACGGCCTGCAGGTGTCGCAACTGCAGTTCCGCTCGCCCAAGCAGGCCATCGACGTGACCGGGCAATGGCGCGGCACCGGCGCCCAGGCCCGGACCCGGTTCGAAGCGGCCGTGCGCAGCGAGAACCTGGGCGGGTTGCTGGACAACCTGGGCTATGGCGGGCAGTTGCGCGGCGGCCAGGGGCAGCTTCAGTTCAACGCCGGCTGGGACGGCGCGCCGGCGGCGTTCAATCTGGCCGGACTGGAAGGCACGCTAGACATCGATATCCGCAACGGCCAGATCCTGGAGGTGGAGCCGGGGGCGGGACGGGTGCTGGGCCTGCTCAGCATCGCCCAGCTGCCGCGCCGGCTGATGCTGGATTTCCGCGACTTCTTCTCCAAGGGCCTGGCGTTCAACCATGCCGAGGGCCGGGTCGCCTTCGGCGACGGCCTGGCCCGTACCGACCGCATCGGCATGCAGGGGCCGGCGGCGGACATCACCATCCGCGGCCAGGCCGACCTGCGCGCGCAGCAGTTCGACCAGACCGTCGAGGTCAACCCGCGCTCGGGCAACCTGCTCACCGTGGTCGGTGCCGTCGCCGGCGGCCCGGTGGGCGCGGCGGTGGGCGCGGCCGCCAATGCGGTGCTGGGCAAGCCACTGGGCGAGATCGGCGCCAAGACCTATCGTGTCACCGGCCCGTGGTCCGACCCGAAGGTGGAAGTGGTCGACCGCGATGCCCCGCGCCCGCCGCCGCCGGCGCTGGGCCCGGCCGGCGCCGGCCCCCCCTGACCGCTGCTGCCGCAGGCTTGCGAACCCAGCGCCTGCCCCCATCTGGAAAGCCATGACCGACAACGCCCTGATGCTCGCCGAATCCCGCCTGCTGCTGCCGGCCGGGCTGGACGCCACCCGCCTCGAACGCACCTTCGGCACGCTGCTGGGCCCGGGCGTGGATTTCGGTGACCTGTACTTCCAGCATTCGCGGCGCGAGAGCTGGAGCGTGGAGGACGGCATCGTCAAGGACGGCGCCCATTCCATCGAGCAGGGCGTGGGCGTGCGCGCCATCGCCGGCGAGAAGACCGGTTTCGCCTATTCCGACGACATCCAGCCGGCGGCGCTGCTGGCGGCCGCGCAGTCGGCACGGGCGATCTCGCGTGACGGCGGCACCTGCGACGCGCGCGCGCTGGCGCACGGCCAGGCCCGCGCACCGGCCACCCGGCAGCTGTATCCGGCGCTGGATCCGGTGGACAGCCTTGGCAACGAGGCCAAGGTGGAGGTGCTCAAGCGCCTGGACCGTTACCTGCGCGCGGCCGACCCGCGCGTGCAGCAGGTGATGGTGAGCCTGTCCGGCGGCGTCGATACGGTGCTGATCGCGCGCAGCGACGGCGTGCTCGGCGCCGACGTGCGCCCGCTGGTGCGCTTGAACGTGCAGGTGATCGTCGAGCAGGACGGCCGTCGCGAGTCCGGCTACGCCGGTGGCGGCGGCCGCCATGGTTACCAGGAACTGTTCGCCGATGGCCGCCCCGAGGCCTTCGCCCGCGAAGCGCTGCGGCAGGCGCTGGTGAACCTGGAGGCGATCCCGGCGCCGGCCGGGGTGATGCCGGTGGTGCTGGGGCCGGGCTGGCCCGGCGTGCTGCTGCACGAGGCGGTGGGCCACGGCCTGGAAGGCGACTTCAACCGCAAGGGCACCAGTGTCTATGCCGGCCGCATCGGCGAGCGTGTCGCCGCCCGTGGCGTGACCATCGTCGACGACGGCACCCTGGATGGCCGCCGCGGCTCGCTCACCATCGACGACGAAGGCACCCCGACCCAGTGCACGCCGCTGATCGAGGACGGCATCCTGGTCGGCTACATGCAGGACACGCTCAATGCGCGGCTGATGGGCGTGGCGCCCACCGGCAACGGCCGCCGCGAATCGTTCGCGCACCTGACCATGCCGCGCATGACCAACACCTACATGCGCGCCGGCAGCCACGACCCGCAGGAAATGATCCGCTCGGTGAAGAAGGGCCTGTATGCGGTCAACTTCGGTGGCGGCCAGGTCGACATCACCAGCGGCAAGTACGTGTTCTCCGCGACCGAGGCCTACCTGATCGAGGACGGCCGGATCACCGCCCCGGTCAAGGGCGCGACGTTGATCGGCAACGGCCCGGAAACCATGCAGAAGGTGCGCATGGTCGGCAACGACCTGGCGCTGGACGAAGGCGTGGGCATCTGCGGCAAGGACGGCCAGAGCGTGCCGGTCGGCGTCGGCCAGCCGTCGCTGCTGATCGACGGGCTCACCGTGGGCGGCACCCAGGCCTGAGCCGTGGCGCGCTGGCCACGGCCACGGCCACGGCCTAGCCGTTGTACATGTAGATCACGCGTTGCCGCGCCGGGTCGATGACGATCACCCCGCTGCGGCCGATGGCGTAGTAGCTGCCGGGCGTGGAAATGGCGTGCCGCACCGCGCTCCAGACCCGGGCATCGACCGCGATGCAGAACCCACCGTCGCCATCCTCGCAATGATGGGTGACATGGCGGCGCGCGTTTTCGTCGAGCGGCGTCTCATGCCAGTGTTCATAGCGGCCGCGGGTACGCGGGTCGTCCAGCCGCAGCGGCATGTCCGGCAGCCCGCGCAGGTAGGCGATGCCGTGCTGCCGCAGCGCCTGCGCCGCACGCGGAGGCAGGGGGAAGACGCGGATGCCGGTCTCGTTGTCGCCCGGCAAGGCGAGCAGCGGCAGCCCCCAGCGTCGTTCCTTGCGGTACGCGATGTCATGCACGTCCAGTTGCCAGGGCACCACGGCCAGATAGGCGCTGCGCAGCTTGAGCTGGACGCCCGCGGCCAGTGCCAGCGGTGGCAGCAGCAGCGCGCAGGCCAGCGCCAGCGCGAAGGTGCGTCGCGAACACCGGCGGTGGATGGCCGACAGGCCGGCGATGGCGACCCAGGTGATGGCCAGCAGCGCGGCCGCCCCCAGGCACAGCCGGCCGAGCACGGCACCGAAAAACCCCGCCAGCGCGAACCGCAGCGCCAGGCCGAGGCCGGCCAGCAGCATCGCCGCCAGCAGCACGGGCAGGGCCCACGCGCGGCGCATGTCAGGCGGCCGGTTCGTCCGCGTCGTCCGCCTCGTCACCGGCCATGTCGGCATCGGCAGCGGCGGCCTGCGCCGGCAGCATCAGGTCGCGCAGCGCCTGGTAGATCTCGCGGAAGGCGCGCGGCGGCTTGTTCCTGGCCTTTTCCGCCAGCGCATTGCGGACCAGGGTGCGCAGGGCCTGGCGGTCGGCGTCCGGATACTCGTCCAGCAGCTCGGCCAGGGCGGCGTCGCCTTCGGCCAGCAGGCGCTCGCGCCAGCGCTCGATGCGGTGCATCAGCGCCACCGCGCGCTTGGAGGTCTCGCTGTTGGCTTCCATCGCGTCGCGGATGGCGTCCAGGGTGGCGTCGTCCTCGCGGCGCATCTGCTTGGCCAGGAACGCCAGCTGGCGCTTGCGCGCGCCGTGCGAGGTGATGCGCTTGCTGTACTCGATGTGCTCGAGCAGCTCCGCGGGGATCGGCAGGCGCGCCAGCTGCGCGGCCGTCAGTTCCACCAGCTTCTCGCCCAGCGCCAGTACTTCCAGCGCCTCGCGCCGGTTCTGGCTGCGGCTCTCGCTGAAAAATTCGCCGGTATCTTCGTCGCGTCCGCGCATTGCCTTGTTACTCGATTAAAGTTGATCCGTTGTACCCCTCTGCCGCCGGGGAGAGGGGGGAATGGGCGAAGTCCCGCGATGCCGGGTGGCATGGCCCGTACCCGCATCCGGCGCTTCACGCCAGCCTCCCCCGCCGGGGGAGGAAACGGCCGGCTCCGGCCTGATTCGTTGAAAGGATAAAGCATTGAACACCATCACCACCGGAACCTTCGCCGCCGACGACAGCCTGCAACGGCTGGAGCACCTGGCCGGCATCTCGCAGCGGTTGCTGGAAAAGGCCCGCGCGCTGGGTGCCAGCCAGGCCGAAGTCAGCTGCAGCGAGGACCGCGGCCTGGACGTGAACGTACGCCTGGGCGAAGTGGAAACGGTCGAATCCACCCACGACCGCGGCATCGCCGTCACCGTGTATTTCGGCCAGCGCAAGGGCAGCGCCAGCACCGCCGACCTGCAGGAGGGCAGCCTGGAGGCGACCGTGGCCCAGGCGTGCGCCATCGCCCGCCACACCGAGGACGATGCGGCCGCGGGCCTGGCCGACGCGGCGCTGATGGCGCGCGACTTCCCCGACCTGGATACCTGGCACCCGTGGTCGCTGGACGCGCATGACGCGGTGGAGCTGGCCCTGGCCTGCGAAGCGGCCGGGCGTGGCGCCGATCCGCGCATCGCCAATTCCGACGGCGCCTCGGTGGCCACCGCGCAGAGCCTGTCGGTCTACGCCAACTCGCATGGTTTCATCGGCCGCGAACGCAGCAGCCACCACTCCATCGGCTGCGCACTGATCGCCGGGCAGGGCGACGGCATGCAGCGCGACGGCTGGTACAGCAGCGCGATCGCCCGTGCCGACCTGCAGGACCCGGAGGCCATCGGCCGCCGCGCGGCCGAGCGCACGCTGGCGCGCCTGCAGCCGCGCTCGCTGGCGACCGGGCAGGTGCCGGTGCTGTTCGCCGCGGAAGTGGCGCGCTCGCTGGTCGGCCACCTGTTGTCGGCCGTTTCCGGCGGCGCGCTGTACCGGCGCGCCAGTTTCCTGCTCGACAGTGCCGGGACGCAGTTGTTCCCGGAGTGGTTCGCCATCGACGAGCGGCCGCTGCTGCGCCACGGCCTGCGCTCGAGCGCGTTCGACGGCGAGGGCGTGGCCACGCGCGATTCGGCGCTGGTAAGTGGCGGCGTGCTGCAGCGTTACATCCTGGGCAGCTACTCGGCGCGCCGGCTGGGCCTGCAGACCACCGCCAACGCCGGTGGCGTGCACAACCTGGCGGTGGCGGCCAATGCCGGCGACCTGCGCTCCATGCTCTCGGGTATGGGCAGCGGCCTGCTGGTCACCGAGCTGATGGGCCAGGGGGTCAACGGCGTGACCGGCGACTACTCGCGCGGCGCCAGCGGTTTCTGGGTGGAGAACGGGCAGATCGCCTGGCCGGTGGACGGCATCACCATCGCAGGCAATCTGAAACAGATGTTCGCCAGCATCGAGGCGGTGGGCAGCGACATCGACCCGCGTTCACATATCTCGACAGGATCGATCCTTGTCGGGACAATGACGGTCGCGGGCGACGAGTGACGTAATTCTTCGGCTGCCGCCGCTGCGGGCAATCCGGGGGACCGCGGATGACAGCACCCCACACATTCCACAGACCAAGGTAAAGGGAAACACCATGAGCGATTACGAGAACACCGCGGCCAACGGCGTCAGTGCCGAAGAAAAGCAATGGGGCATGTTTGCGCACCTGGCCGCACTGGCCGGCATCGTCATCCCCCTGGGCAATCTGCTGGGGCCGCTGATCGTGTGGCTGGTCAAGAAGGACACGATGCCGTTCGTGGCCGACCAGGGCAAGGAAGCGCTGAACTTCAACATCACCGTGTTCATCGCCGCGTTCGTCTCGGGCATCCTGACGCTGGTGCTGATCGGCTTCCTGCTGCTGATCGTCGTGGGTATCGCATGGCTGGTGCTGACCATCCTCGCAGCGCTCGCCGCGAACAAGGGCGAAACCTACCGCTACCCGTTCACCCTGCGCCTGATCAAGTAATCCGGCGGCAGCATGCAGCAACGAAAAGGCCCGGGATTCCCGGGCCTTTTCGTTTTCGTCGCGTGGTGTGTGGCGGCCGTGCGCGCGATGCGTGCCCGGCGGGGCATCAATGCGAGCGCCGGATCGCCAGCTCGGCCAGCGCCGACAGTGCATCGGCACGCGTACCGAACGGTGCCAGCGCGTCGCGCATGTCGACCGCCAGTGCTTCCAGTCGCGCCTTGGCGCCGTCCATGCCCAGCAGTGCCGGGAAGGTGGACTTGTCCTGCGCCGCGTCCTTGCCGGCGGTCTTGCCCAGCTGCTCGGAGCTGGCCTCGACGTCGAGGATGTCGTCGCGCACCTGGAAGGCCACGCCGAGCGCGTCGGCGAAGCCGTCCAGCCGCGCCAGTTCGGCATCGCCAGCGCCACCGCACAGTGCGCCCATGCGCACCGCGGCGCGGATCAGCGCGCCGGTCTTGAGCGCGTGCATGCGTTCCAGGCCGGACAGCGGCTGCCGGCGGCCGGTAGCGTCGATGTCCAGCGCCTGGCCACCGCACATGCCGGCCGCGCCGGCCGCGGTGGCCAGGGTGCGCAGGCAGGCCACCGCCAGCACCGGTGGCAGCGGGGCGTCGGCAAGCAGCTCGAAGGCGCGGGTCTGCAGCGCATCGCCGGCCAGGATCGCGGTGGCCTCGTCGAACGCGACGTGGGTGGTGGGGCGGCCGCGGCGCAGGGCGTCGTCGTCCATCGCCGGCAGGTCGTCATGCACCAGCGAATAGGCGTGGATCAGTTCGACCGCGCTGGCCGGTGCGTCGAGCAGCGCCGGGTCGGCGGCGAACAGGTGGCCGGCGGCACGCACCAGCAGCGGCCGCATGCGCTTGCCGCCGCCCAGCGCGGCGTAGCGCATGGCCTGGTGCAGGCGCTGCGGCGCGGCGTCGGGGTCGGGCAGGGCGGTGTGCAGGTGCTGTTCGGTGCGTGCGATCCAGCCGGCGAACAGGGCCTCAGTCGACATCGCCGGCCTGTTCGAACGGTTCGGATTTCTCCGGCTGCGCCGGATCGGTGAGCAGGCGCACGCGCAGTTCGGCCTGCTCCAGCGCCTGCTGGCACTGGCGGTACAGGCCGACACCGCGTTCGTAGGCGGCCAGCGACTGCTCCAGGCTCAGTTCGCCGGTTTCCATCTTCTGCACCAGCTGCTCCAGCTCTTCCAGCGATTGCTCGAAGTGGGCGACCGGCGAGGTCTCGTTGGGGGACTTCTTGGGCATGGGGGAAGTGTGAGCGGCAGGCGCTGACCGGTCAATTCGCGCTGCCCGGGGGCTGCCAGTGCAACTGCGCGCCGCGGGCCTGCAGCCAGTCCTGCAGGGGGGCGGCGACGATGCCGTCGCCGGCGGCGAGCACCTGCGCGCCGTCGCACAGCAGCGGCAGGTGCGGGCGCAGCCACGGCGGGATGTCCGACGCCTGCAGGCGGTGCTTGAGCAGGTGCGAGTGGGCGCGGCCGGGCAGTTGGATGCGCTCGCCGCCCCGGCGCTGGCGGACCCGCAACGGCGCATCGAAGCCGGGCGTGCCGCGCAGCGCCAGCACGCCGCCGTCGGGCAGTGCCAGCGGCGTGCGGCCATCCCAGTCTGCCTGCCAGCCAGGCGGCCACGGCGGGGCGTCGGCGACCGCGTGCAGGCGGTCGCGCCAGCGCACGACGCGGGCCTGTCGCCAACGGAACTCCGCCTGCCGGTCATGGCCGGCGACGAGCAGGTCGTGGCGGATGCGGTCCACGCCATGCCCCGGCAACGGCGGCAGCCCGCGCTGCCGCGCCCACAGGCGCACCACGCGCGCGCACGCCGGCGCCGGCAGCGCCGCCAGCGCGGCGACCGACAACGTACCGGCGTGGTCGCTGCAGCCGGGCAGCCACTGCCGGTCCTGCGCCTGCAGCAGTGTTGCGGCCTCGCCAGCGAGTGCGGCGCTGCGCGCGAACTGTGCGGCGGCGTCGGGCCAGCGCGTGGCCAGCAACGGCATCAGCGTGTTGCGCAGGAAGTTGCGGTCGAATGCGTCCTGGTCGTTGCTGGGGTCCTCGATCCAGTGCAGGTGGTGCCGGCGGGCATGGGCTTCGAGCGCCGCGCGCGGGACGTGCAGCAGCGGCCGCCACAGCCGGCCGGCGCCGAAATCGCGGTGTTCGCGCATTGCCGCCAGGCCCTCCACGCCGGAGCCGCGCAGGGCGCGCAGCAGGAAGGTCTCGGCCTGGTCGTCGCGGTGATGCGCCAGCGCCAGGCGTTCGCCCGGGCGCAGGACAGCGGCGAACGCCGCATGGCGGGCGCGGCGCGCGGCCGCCTCGGGGCCTTCGCCGGTGTCCGTGTCCACCTGCACCCGCACCACCTGCAGCGGCACCTGCCATCGCCCGCAGACGTGCTGGCAGTGCGCGGCCCAGGCGTCGGCGGCGGGCTGCAGCCCGTGGTGCACATGCACTGCGCGCAGGCCGCGTGCGCGCACCGCCGGGGCATGCGCGAGAAGGTGCAGCAGCACGGTCGAATCCAGGCCGCCGCTGAAGCCGACCAGCACCGGCGTGGTGGCGTCCGGCAGCGGTGGCAGGCGCGATTCCATCGACGTCATTGTAGGCGGGGCGTCAGCCACGCAGGGACCGGCGGGCGCGGTGCGTCATCGCTGGCGGGCGCACAGGGCAGGTAATGGCGGTGACGTGCGGGGGGTGTCGCCATGGGCACCGGTGCAGGCTGCCCGGGAACCTGCCCGCTCTGCCTGCGCGTCCCCGGCAGACGGTATCCATCGCGGCGCCGGCAGGTCAGCCCCGAGGGACCGGGAAAGGCGGCAGCGGCGGCCGTGGTGGCGGCCGCCGCCGCGCCGGGTCACGGTGCCTTGCGTTCGAACTTCGCCGGCTGCGGCAGCGCCACCGGCACGCCCTGCGCGTCACAGGTGCCCTGCGCGCACAGGCGCTCGCGCAGGCGCGGGGTGGCCTGCACGATCAGGTGGTAGATGGTGTTCTGCTCCAGCGTGCCGCGTACCGCGGTGCTGCCCGGGCCGCGCGCCCAGATGCCGACGTCCTCGCCGCCGTGCGACTCGGCCTTGGCCGGGACCAGCGCTTCCTGCATGTAGTCCGGGTGCTCGGTGTCGACATGGGTCAGGTCGGGGCGGCCGCGGGCCGGCTCGTAGCTGCTGGGGGCGTGCGGGAAGGTCTTCGGGCCGGCCGGCTGGCGGTTGCTGGCGCCGGTGTAGCCGGGGCCGTTGGCGTAGCTGAGCGTGGTGTAGGGCAGGCCGGTGGCGTCGCGCGCCAGCTCCAGGCCGCCGGCGCCGTCTTCGCCGCCCTTGTCCTTGACCTTGCCCAGGATCGGGTTGCCGCGCGCCGGGTAGCCGACGAAGTTGAGCGTGTGCGAGTGGTCGGCGGTGACGATGATCAGGGTGTCCTCGGCCGAGGTCGCCTCGACCGCCGCACGCACCGCATCGGACAGGGCGATGGTGTCGCCCAGTGCGCGCGCGGCGTTGCCGCTGTGGTTGGCGTGGTCGATGCGCGCGCCTTCCACCATCAGCACGTAGCCTTCCGGATGCCGCGACAGGTTGGCGATGGCGGCGCGGGTCAGCTCGGCCAGCGACGGTTCGCCGGCCGGATCCCGCGCGCGGTCGTGCTCGTACTGCATGTGGTCCGGCTCGAACAGGCCCAGCAGCGCCGGGGCGTCGGCCGCGGCCTTGAGCTGCGCGGCGTTCCACACGTAGGCGCCCTGCGGGTGCGCGGCCTGCCACTCGGCCACCAGGTTGCGGCCGTCCAGGCGCAGGCCGACCTTGTCGGCGTATTCCGGGTCCTGCTCGTTGACGGTGGTGTACTGGGCGCGGCCGCCCCCCAGGGCGACCAGCGGGCCGCGGCCGTAGCGCGAGGTCGCCAGCAATTGCTGGGCGATGTCCACGCAGCCGGCGGCGCGGGCCGCTTCCGGCACGTCGGTGTCGTTCTCCCAGTTGCGGTCCGGCGAATGCGCGTAGGTCGCCGCCGGGGTGGCATGGGTCAGGCGCGCGGTGGAGACCATGCCGGTGGCCATGCCCGCGCTGTCGGCCAGCTGCAGCCAGGTCAGGGCATGCTTGCCCAGGCTGTCGGCGCAGTCGCTGCGGTTGCCGGCGCTGACGCCGATCGCGCCCATGTGGGTCTTCACGCCGGTGGTGATGGCGGTCATGGTGCCGGCCGAGTCCGGCGTCTGCGAGTCGGTGTTGTAGGTCTTGCTGAAGGCGGTGGCCGGGAAGCGCTCCCAGGACAGCAGGTTCTCCTCGCCCGGGTTGCCATGGCGCTGGCCTTCGAGGATGCGCGCGGCGGCCACGGTGGTCAGGCTCATGCCGTCGCCCAGGAACAGGATCACGTTCTTCGCCTTGCCGGCCATCGCGCCGTTGCCGGCGGCCTGTGCGGCACCGGCGCGGTACCACCATTGCGGCGTCTCGCCCTGCGGGTGGCTGGCGGCCGGCACGTCGACGGCGAAGGCCTGCGGCGCCCTGGGCGCGGCGGTGCTGGCGCAGGCGCCGAGCAGCAGGGTGGACAGGGCGGCGAGCAGGGGTGTGGCGTGGCGCATGCGATCGACCATGAATCCGGGACAGGCGGCCATTATGACAATCCTGAAAAGGCATGCCGATGACACGCAGCTTTTCCGCCCGGGGATCGTGCCGCCAACGGGCTTGCGCTATCGTGCCGGTCCCTGAGAATTTCCCGGAACACCCTTATGAAGCTGGTTTCTGCCTGGTTGCGGATTCCGTTCTGGCAGCGCGTGGCGGGCGGCTTCGTGCTCGGCGCGCTGGCCGGCTGGGTGCTGGGCCCGGCCGCCGAGGTCTGGTTCGGCCCGCTGGGCGAGCTGTACGTCACCCTGATCAAGATGATCGCCGTGCCGCTGGTGTTCTTCGCGGTGATCAGCGCCATCGGCTCGCTGCACGGGCAGAAGTCGGTGGTGGCGCTGGGCGGGCGCACCTTCCTGTGGTTCATCATCACCGCCGCGCTGGCGGTATGCGTCGGCCTGGGCGTGGGCACGGTGATGCAGCCGGGCACCGGCGGCCTGAGCCTGGCCATGGACAGCGCCTACACCCCGCGCGACGTGCCTTCGGTGGCCAAGGTGCTGATGGACGTGGTGCCGTCCAACGTGTTCTACGCCCTGTCCGGCATCGGCACCCGGATCAATGCCGCCGGCGACACCGTGCTGGCCGCCGGGCGCGGTTCGATCCTGCCGGTGATCTTCTTCGCCGGCCTGGTCGGCTTTGCCATGGTCAAGCTCGGCGACAAGGTGGGCGAGGCGCGCAGGCTCACCGGGCAGATGAGCGAGATCATGATCCAGGTCACGCGCTTCGTGCTGGAAATGACCCCGCTGGGCACCTTCGGCCTGATCGCCGGCCTGGTCGGCAGCTATGGCTTCGAGAAGCTGCTGCCGCTGGGTAATTTCGTGCTGGCGCTGTACGTGGCCTGCGCGCTGCACATCGTGGTGGTCTACAGCGGCCTGCTGCTGGCGCACGGGCTGAACCCGATCAAGTTCTTCCGCGGCGCCGCGCCGGGCATGCAGGTGGCGTTCGTGGCCTCGTCCAGCTTCGCGGCGATGCCGGCGGCGATCCGCTCGATCACCGCCAACCTGGGCGTCAACAAGGACTACGCGTCGTTCGCGGTGCCGCTGGGCGCCAGCATCAAGATGGATGGCTGCGGGGCGATCTATCCGGCGCTGTGCGCGGTGTTCATCGCCCAGTACACCGGCGTCCCGCTCACCCCGGAGCAGTACGTGGTGGTGCTGATCGCATCGGTGCTGGGCAGCTTCGGCACCGCCGGCGTGCCGGGCACGGCGGTGGTCATGGCCACCGTGGTGCTGAGCGCGGCCAACCTGCCGCTGGAGACCATCGGCTACCTGTATGCCATCGACCGCGTGCTGGACATGATGCGCACCATGACCAACGTCACCGGGCAGATGGTGGTGCCGGTGATCGTGGCCAAGGAGACCGGGCTGCTCGACCGCCAGGTCTACGACGCCCCGGTGCGTCCCGGCGTCGGGGTGGACTGACCGCCCGTCGCCGGCGCGGGATCGCCGGCGGATATCCGCGCGACGCGGGTGCATCATGGGGGGCGGCGGCCGTCCGGCCTGCCTGCCCATGACAACGAAAGGAGTCGCTCCATGATGCTGCAACGAATGCTCCTGCTGGCCGGCTGTGCGCTGGCCGGCACGGCGGCTGCCGCCACTGCCGACCAGTGGCGGGTACCGGTGGCGGTCGAGAAACTCGACAACGGCCTGACCGTGGTGGTGTCCGAGGACCACAGCGCGCCGGTGGTCGGGATCAGCGTGGTCTACCGCGTCGGCATGCGCCTGGAACCGCGCAACCGTACCGGCTTCGCGCACCTGTTCGAGCACCTGATGTTCCAGGGCACGCCGCAGGCGCGCAAGGGCGTGTTCGACAGCGTGATCACCGGCGGCGGCGGGCGCAACAACGGCTCCACCCGCGCCGACTTCACCAACTACATCGAAACCGCGCCGGTCTCGGCGCTGGAACCGATGTTGTGGCTGGAAGCGGACCGGATGCGCACGCTGGACTTCAACCCGGAAACGCTGAAGAACCAGCAGGACGTGGTCAAGGAGGAAATCCGCAACAACGTCCAGAACCAGCCCTATGGCGGCTTCATGTGGATCGACATCGGCCAGCATGCGTTCTCCAAATGGGAGAACAACCATGACGGCTACGGCAGCTTCCACGACCTGGAGAACGCCAGCCTCGACGATGTCCGCGCGTTCCATCGCGACTACTACGGTCCCAACAACGCGGTGCTGGCCATTGCCGGCGACGTCACCCCGGCGCAGGGCTTCGCCCTGGCCAGGCGCTACTTCGGCGACATCCCGGCGCGGCCGACGCCGCCGCGCCCGGATTACCGGGAAGGGCTGAACACCCGCGAGGTCCGCCTGCAGCAGTCCGACGCACTGGCGCAGGTGCCGGCGCTGGCGGTGGGCTGGAAGATGCCCGACCGCGGCAGCCGCGACCAGGCGCCGATGGCGGTGCTGGGCGCGCTGCTGGCCAACGGCGAGGCATCGCGCCTGCACCAGGGGCTGGTCAAGGAACGCCAGCTGGCGCTGAACGTCGATTCGCTCTACGGCCTGACCAGTGCCTGGGAGTACGACGGTCCCACCCTGTTCGTGGTGTTCGCGCTGTACAAGCCCGACCACGACGCCGATGCGGTGTTGTCCGGGATCGACGCCGAGATCGCCCGGGTCGCCAGCGAAGGCGTGGACGCGGCGACCCTGGCGCGGGTCAAGACCCAGTTGCTGGCGCAGTGGTACGACGGCCTGGAGATGTTCCTGGACCGCGCCGACGCGCTGGCCAAGCTGCAGGCGCTGTGGGGCGATGCCCAGGTGGTCAACCGGATCCCGGGATGGATCGAGGCGGTGGACGCCGCCGACGTACAGCGCGCCGCGCGCACCTACCTGACCACCGCCAACCGCACCGTCATCGACCGCAAGCCGGCGGCGATGCTGGCCCCCGCCGAGCAGAAGTGAGGACACCGCCATGATCAAGCCGATACCCTGCCTGCTCGCGATAGGCCTGGCCCTGTCGCTCGCCTCGACCGGCGCGGGCGCCACCCCCGCGGCGCTGCCCGCCGGCCTGCCGGACTATGCCGCCGACAAACCGCTGCCGGTGCCCGAGATTTCGCGCAGGACCCTGGCCAATGGCCTGGAAGTGTGGGTCGTGCCGCGCCAGGGGTTGCCACGCGTGGACTACGTGCTGGCCATGCGCGGTGCCGGGCTGGCCGCCGATGCCGCCGCCACGCCCGGCTTCGCCACCGTGCTGGCGCGGTTGCTGAGCGCCGGCACCCAGTCGCACGACGCACGCCAGATCGCCGAGCTGGCCCAGGGCATGGGCGGCAGCCTCAGTGCCGCCGCCAGCGTCGACGGCCTGCTGCTCAGCGGCTCGGCACTGGCCTCGCAGGCCAAGCCGATGCTGGCGCTGCTCGCCGAAGTCGCACGCACCCCGGCCTTCGCCGACAACGAAGTGGAACTGGCCCGGGCCAATGCCGCCCAGGAACTGAAGGCGGCCGAGGCGCAGCCGGGTTTCCGCGCCTCGCGCGCGCTGTTGCAGGCGGTCTACGGCGACCACCCGTATGCGCGCAGGCAGCTCGACCACGCCACCTTGCCGGCCCTGACCCCGGCGGCGCTGAAGCGCGAGCACGTGCGCCGCTTCCATCCCGGGCATGGCCTGCTGGTGATCACCGGCAGGATCGATGCCGCCACCGCGTTCGCCGAGGCCGAACGGGCGTTCGGCGACTGGCGGGGGCGGGGCGAGGCGGTCGCCGACACGACGCCGGCTCCGCGGCAGGTGCCGGCACAGCGCACGCTGTTGCCGCGCCCCGGCAGCGTGCAGTCGACATTCCGGATCGGCCGCCCGGCCATCGCCGCCACCGACCCGGACTACGTGCCGCTGCAACTGGCCAGCACCGTGCTGGGCAGTGGCATCAGCAGCCGCCTCAACCAGAACCTGCGCGAGGAAAAGGGCTACACCTACGGTGCCGGCGCGGGTCTGGCGGCGCTGCGCGCCGGCGGCAACCTGGTGGCGTCGGCCGACGTGCGCAACGAGGTCACCGGCGCGTCCCTGCACGAGTTCATGACGGAGTTCGACCGGCTGGGCAAGGAACCGGTGCCGGCCGCCGAACTGGAGTCGACCAAGCGCTATGTCGCCGGCGGCTACCTGATCAGCAACCAGCTGCAGGCCGCGGTGGCCGGCACCCTGGCCAGCAACTGGCTCGCGGGGCTGCCGCCGGAATTCCTGGGCCAGTACGTGGGCAGGATCCGTGCGGTCGACGCGGCTGCGCTGCAGGCGGTGGCCGCGCGCTACTACGCACCGGATACGCAATCGGTGATCGTGGTCGGTGACCGCGACGCGGTCGCACCGCAGCTGGAGCCGTTCGGCCCGTTCGGCGTCGAGCAACGCTGAGGCACCCCCATCCGGGCCGGGGCGACTCCGGCCCGGATGCACGGCAGCCAGGGGCCGGCATCGCCCGTGGACAGGCATGAAAAAAGCCGCGGCGGGGCCGCGGCTCTGCAGGAGGCAATGCGGGTGCTGGCTACAGGTCCAGGCGGCGCGCCTGCATGAACTTGTCGCCCCAGTAACCGCTGAGCAAAGTGTCGGTGCGCACGTCCTTGCCGGTGCTCGGCGCATGCAGGAAGCGGCCTTCGCCGACGTAGATGCCGACATGGTCGACGCGGCCCCTGCGGCCGAAGAACACCAGGTCGCCAGCGACCAGGGCCGAACGGTCCTTGATCAGCTCGTTGCTGGCCTGGCTGGCCATCTCGCGCGACACCCGCGGCAGCTCGATGCCCAGCGCGGTGCGGAACACGTATCCGACCAGGCCGCTGCAGTCGAAACCGGCGTCCGGCGAGGTGCCGCCCCAGCGGTACGGGGTGCCCAGCAGGGTCATGGCGCGGCGCAGGATCGACTGCACCTTGCCGTCGCTGTCGTTGGCCAGCGCCGAGTCGGTGGCGCCGGCCACGCTCTTGGACGCGTCATAGGCCGAGAGCAGACGGCCGAGGTCGCCGGCGAACATGGCCGAGCGGTCCATCAGCGGAATGGTGTCGTTGGCGGCCAGGTGCGGGAGCAGGGCGGCCAGGGTGGCGGTAGCGGCGGCGTCGGCCTTGCTGCGCTGGGTGTCGGGCTTGGCCGCGGCCGGCCGGGCGGCGGGCTCGGCTTCGGTGGCGCTCTGGGCGAACGCCGGCACGGCGGTGATGGCCAGGGCCGCGGCGCACAGCAGCCGGCGGAAGGCGGGAATTCGGTGACCGGGTTGACCCGGATGGGACGGATTTTCGTTCGTCACGCGGCAGTCACGGAAAAAATCGATGGGCGATCATGCCCTGTGAAAGGTGGGCATAGGTACAAATTTCGTTAAATTTTCATTATTCCCTATGACTTTTTTCACACTTCAGCGCAGCACGCGCTTGGCGCCGGTGTAGTGGTCCCGCCAGTAGGGGCCTTCCAGGTGATCCAGCCGGACCGTGCCGCCGGTGCTCGGCGCATGCACGAAACGGCCCTCGCCGACATAGATGCCGACGTGCCAGACGTTGCCCTTGTCGCCGAAGAACACCAGGTCGCCGGTGGCCAACTGGCGCGGCGCGATGCGGGGCCCCTGCAGGGCGGCCAGCTCGCGCGAGGTGCGCGGCAGGTTCAGCGCCAGCATGTCGCGGTAGACGTAGTTGACCAGTCCGCTGCAGTCGAAACCGGACTCGGGCGTGTTGCCGCCGTAGCGGTAAGGGGTGCCCACCAGTCCCAGCGCCCGCATCAGGACCGAGGCGGCCGCCGCCGGATCGGCCGGGGCCACCTGTGGCCAGGCATGGGCGGCCGGAGGCGGGGCGGGGTGCCTGGCGGGCGCATGGCCGCAGGCGGCGAGGACCGCGGCCGCGGCGAACAGGGCCGGCAGCCGCCAGCGGCGGTACCGGAAAACTGGCGTGATGTGCATGGAGCCCGGATAATGCGCCACCTCAAGACGGCTGCCATGATGGCCGCCTCCCCGTCGGCCGGCAAGGCCGTCCCAACGTCTGCCAGCGGGCAGCCACTGAAGAGTTGCGCATGAAGATCGAAAAAGACCGCGTCGTCCGTTTCCACTACACCGTGTCCGAAGTCGGCCAGGAGCCGATCGAAAGCTCCCGCGAGCGTGGTGAGCCGCTGGCGATCCTGATCGGCCACGGCAACATCATCCCGGGCCTGGAGACGGCGATGATGGACAAGGAGGCCGGCGAGAGCTTCGGCGTGGACGTGAAGTCGGCCGACGCCTACGGCGAGCGCCGCGAGGGCCTGACCCAGCGCGTGCCGAAGAAGCACTTCGGCAACACCCGCCTGGTGCCGGGCCAGCAGGTGATCCTGCAGACCAACTTCGGCCCGCGCGCGGTCACCGTCGAAAAGGTCGGGATGACCGTGGTCGACGTCGACCTGAACCACCCGATGGCCGGCAAGGACCTGCACTTCGACGTGGAGATCGTGGAAGTCCGCGAGGCCAACGAAGAAGAAGTGCAGCACGGCCACGTGCATGGCGACGGTGGCCACCACCACTGATCGCCCGCCCGGCGATCTCGCAGCGAACGGCCCGCCCTGTGCGGGCCGTTTCGTTTCCGGCGCCGCGGACGGGGGGAGTGGCCGCATGCTCTAATCGCCGGTCCATCCACGGGGGAACCACGGACGTGTCCAACGCCACTTTCCAGCCCATCGCGCCGGACGAGCGCATCGCCACGCTCGATGTCCTGCGTGGACTGGCGCTGCTGGGCATCCTGCTGATGAACATGGAGGCCTTCGTCGGCCCGCTGGACCTGTCCACCGGTGGTATCGATCCGCACTGGCAGGGCGTGGACCGCTGGGCGGACGCTTTCGTCTACATCTTCGTGCAGGGCAAGTTCTTCACCCTGTTCTCGCTGCTGTTCGGCGCCGGCTTCGCGGTGATGGCGCAGCGCGCCGAGGTCGCTGGGCGCGATTTCACTCGCTTCTACCTGCGCCGCAGCCTCGGCCTGCTGGGCATCGGCCTGGTGCATGCGCTGCTGCTGTGGTCCGGCGACATCCTGGTCGCCTACGCGCTGCTGTCGTTCCTGTTGCTGGCCTTCCGCGAAGCACCGCGTGCCTGGCTGCCGGTGATGGGCGTACTGGCCTACCTGGCGGCGGTCGGGTTGATGCTGTTGCTGGGCGCGCTGATGCTGCTGGTGCCGGACGAGGTCACCGCCGCGCAGGCGACCCATGCGCAGGCGGCGATCGAGGCGCAGCGGCAGGCCTACGGACACGGCACCTATGGCCAGGCGGTGCTGCAGCGGCTGCGTGATTTCGGCGCGTCGCTGGGTGCGCTGCTGGTGGTGGGGCCGCAGGTGCTGGGCATGTTCCTGATCGGCAGCTGGTTCGCGCGCAGCGGCGCCATCGCACATCCCGATGCGCACCAGCGGTTGTTCACCTGGCTGCGCCGGGGCGCGCTGCCGCTGGGGCTGGCGTTGATGCTGGCCTGCGCCTGGTACCAGCCGTGGCTGGCGCCGGGGCGCTTCGACCTGCGTTCGGCCGCCGCCTACGGCGGTACCGCGGTCGCCGGCCTGCTGATGTGCCTGGGCTACCTGGCCTGGGGCGTGCGCTGGAGCCACGCGTTGCGCTGGCTGGCGCCGGCCGGGCGCATGGCATTGAGCAACTACCTGGCACAGTCGCTGGTGTGCACGCTGCTGTTCTACGGCTATGGCCTGGGATGGTTCGAGCAGATGGGGCGTGCGTGGCAACTGCTGTTCGCGGTGGCGTTGTTCGCCGCGCAGGTGGCGTTGAGCCGGGCCTGGCTGCGCCATTTCCGCTTCGGGCCGATGGAGTGGCTGTGGCGGGCGATCACCTACTGGCGATGGCCGCCCCTGCGCCGCGACGCAGCGGGCGCACCGCAACGGTAGCCGCCTGGCGCCGGCCTCGCCGGTCGGTCTGCTCGGGGCGTGCACAGGTCGGTGACGGCACGGCATGGCATGCTCGGGACCTGCATGGGCAACAGGAGTGGACGACCGATGGCCGATTTCATCAGCAGACATGCGCCGGTGATCGATCCCTTGTCCCGCCGCACGGGGGCGTTCGGATGAGCCCGCCGTCGTTCGACGTCATCGTGCTCGGCGGCGGCTCCGGCGGGCTGGCGGCTGCGTTCCGTGCCGCGTCCCACGGCGCGAAGGTGGCGATGCTGGAACCGGCGCTGCTGGGCGGTACCTGCGTCAACGTCGGCTGCGTGCCGAAGAAGGCGATGTGGCTGGCGGCCGACCTCGCCGGGCGCATCGCGCTGGCCGCCGGGCTGGGGTTCGAGGTGCCGGCGGCGCCGCGCCTGTCGTGGCCGCGGCTGCTGCAGCGCCGGCAGCGCTACATCGACGGCATCCACGCCAGCTACCGCCAGCGGCTGCAGGACAGCGGCGTGGCGCATATCGCCCAGCGCGGGCGGCTGCTCGACGCGCGCACCGTGGAGTGCGGCGACGGCACCTTGCTGCATGCACGCCACATCGTCATCGCCACCGGTTCGCATGCGCTCAAGCCGCAGTTGCCCGGCGCTGCGCTGGGCGGGACCTCGGACGATTTCTTTGCCCTGCAGGCGCCGCCGGCGCGCGTGGCCATCGTCGGTGGCGGTTATATCGCGGTCGAGCTGGCCGGCGTGATGCAGGCGCTGGGCAGCGACGTGACGCTGCTGGTGCGCGGGCAGCGCCTGTTGACCGGATTCGATGCCGGCATGACCGAACAGCTGGCGCGGAATCTGGCCGCGCAGGGCGTTGCCGTGCACTTCGCCTGCCAGGTGCAGGCGCTGCAGCGGCACCGGGACGGCATCCAGCCGCACCTGCAGGGCGGCCCGGCCGATGCGGTGTTCGACACCGTGCTGTTCGCCACCGGCCGTGCCCCGAGCACGCATGGGCTGGGGCTGGAGGCGGCGGGCGTGGCGCTCGACGGCAAGGGCGCCATCGTGGTCGATGCGTTCCAGGACACCTCGGTACCGGGCATCAGCGCGGTCGGCGACGTGACCGCGCAGGCGATGCTGACGCCGGTGGCGATCGCCGCCGCACGCCGGCTGATGGATCGCCTGTACGGCGGCCAGCCGGAGGCGCGGCTGGACTACGACAACATCCCCAGCGTGGTGTTCTCGCACCCGCCGCTGGGCAGCGTCGGCCTGAGCGAGGCGCAGGCACGCGAGCGCTTCGACAGCGTGAGCACGTACCACAGCCGGTTCCGGCCGATGCTGCAGGCGCTCGGCGACGGCGAAATGCGCTCGCTGTTCAAGATGGTCTGCGCCGGCGCGGACGAAAAGGTCGTCGGCATCCACCTGCTTGGCGAGGGCGCCGACGAGATCCTGCAGGGCTTCGCGGTGGCGCTCAAGGCGGGGGTGACCCGCCGGCAGATGGAGGATACGGTCGCGATCCACCCGACCTCGGCCGAGGAAGTGGTGCTGATGCGCTGAGCGCGCCGCAGGCCGGATAATGCCGGGCTCATCTCCCCCGGATGCGGTCATCCCGTGAATGCTTCCCCCAGGGGCGCCGCTGCGGCGCCGCCGCCGGCGCCTGTCGCCTCGCCGCTGCCGACCACGTCGCGGCGCCTGCTCGCCAGCGGCCTGCTGCTGGCCGGCGTGGGCGCCATCGCCGCGTCCGGCAAGGCGGTGATCGTCAAGCTGGCCTACCGTCATGGCGCCGACGCGACCACGCTGCTGGCGCTGCGCATGCTGGTCGCACTGCCGTTCTTCGTGGCCATGGGCGCATGGGCGTCGCGCCGGGTACCGGCGCTGTCGCGCGGCGACCTGGGGCGGGTGGCGCTGCTGGGCTTCAGCGGCTACTACCTGTCCAGCTACCTGGATTTCCTGGGGCTGCAGTACATCAGCGCCACGCTGGAGCGGCTGATCCTCTACCTGAGCCCGACCCTGGTGGTGTTGATCGCGCTGGTGGTGCTGCGGCAGCGGCCGACGCGGCTGCAGGTGCTGGCGTTGCTGGTCAGCTACCTGGGCGTGCTGCTGGCCTTCGGCCACGACATCCAGCTCGATGGCCGGCGCACGCTGCTCGGCTCGGCGCTGGTGTTCGCCAGCGCGCTCAGCTATGCGGTCTACCTGTTCGGCAGCGGCCAGGCGGTGGTGCGGATCGGCGCGGTGCGCCTGACCGCCTACGCCAGCACCGTGGCCTGCGTGCTGTGCATCGGCCAGTACCTGCTGCTGCAGCCACTGGCGGCGCTCGGCAGGCAGCCGGTGCCGGTGTACTGGCTGTCGCTGCTCAACGGCACCGTGTGCACGGTGCTGCCGGTGCTGGCGATCATGCTCGGGGTCAAGCGCATCGGTTCCTCGCTGGCCGCGCAGGTGAGTATGCTGGGCCCGGTCTCCACCATTGTGCTGAGCGTATGGCTGCTGGACGAACCGATGGGCCCGTGGCAGGGCGCGGGCACCGTGCTGGTGCTGCTGGGCGTGCTGCTGGTGGGCAGCGGCGTGGCCCGCAAGCGGTGAGCGCGGCGACCGATGCGGCGGCGGCCCGGGCACGCATCCTCGCGGTGATCCGCGCCATCCCGCGCGGGCAGGTGATGGGCTACGGCGAGGTCGCGGCCAGGGCCGGGCTGCCGGGCCGCGCGCGGCTGGTGGCGCGGCTGCTTGGCGGCAACGATGACCGGACCCTGCCGTGGCACCGGGTGCTGCGTTCGGATGGGCGCATCGCCCTGCCCGAGGGGTCGGCCGGCTGGCGCGAACAGGCACAACGCCTGCGTGCCGAGGGGGTCCCGGTCGAGAACGGCCGGGTCCGCCGCGTGCGGCCACGACGTGACCTGGATGCGGAGATCTGGGCGCCGGGCTAGGGGGATGGGCTGGCGGCCCGGCATCGTTCCAGCGGCCTGCACGGAATCGTCCCCCGCAGCGCCAGCGGTGTGCCGCCGGCGCGAGGGCGATGGCGCATCCCCGGCTATCATGGCGGCAGTTCCCAAGGATGCCGCCATGTTCCCCCGATTGCCCACCGTCACCAAGGCGCTGCTGATCGCCAACGTCGTGCTGTTCGTCCTGCAGCAGCCGTTCCTGCTGGGAATGCAGACGTTCGAGCCGTTCATGCTGTGGCCGCTCAACGGCGGCGGCTTCGATCCGTTCTCGCCCGGACAGAACTTCCAGCCCTGGCAGCTGCTGACCTACGGCTTCCTGCATGGCGGTTTCACCCACCTGCTGTTCAACATGCTGGCCCTGTACATGTTCGGTGCGCCGCTGGAGCTGACCTGGGGCGAGAAGCGCTTCGCCACCTATTACCTGGTGTGCGTGGCCGGCGCCGGCCTGTGCCAGCTGCTGGTAGCGGCGCTGATCGGCGAGGGCGGCAAGGTGCTGGGCGCGTCCGGCGGCGTGTTCGGCCTGCTGCTGGCGTTCGGCATGCTGTTCCCGAACCAGCGGGTGATGCTGCTGTTCCCGCCGATCCCGATGAAGGCGCGCACCTTCGTCATCGTGTTCGGCGCCATCGAGCTGATGCTGGGGTTCACCGGCTGGCAGCCGGGCGTGGCGCATTTCGCGCACCTGGGCGGCATGCTGTTCGGCTGGCTGCTGATCCGCTACTGGCGCGGGCAGCCGCCGTTCAACCGCCGCGGCGGTGGCGGGCGTCCCAACCACCTGCGCCGGGTGAAGTGAGCCGGCGCCGGCTGCGGCAGGAATGCCCGCGCGTGCGCTGAACAGGTCACGCGCGGGACGCGAAAAGGAAAAAGGCGCGGAATTCCGCGCCTTTTTCGTGGGCCCAGGGGGGCGTCAGCGCCAGATCCGGATCTGCTCGGCCTCGGTGCGCTGCATCGGCTGGCCCGGCTTGCACTGGAACGCCGCGCCGAAGGCCGGCAGGTTGGCCAGCGGGCCGTTGGTACGCCAGCGGCCCGGTGCACGGGGTTCGGCGGTCAGGCGCTGCACCGCCTCGTTGGGCGAGAGCTGCTGCGGCCACAGCGATGCCCAGGCGCGGAAGAAGGCCTGGCGGTCGGCCGGCTTGGCATCGGGCTGCGCGGCGGTGAACGCCTCCCAGGCGATTTCCACGCCGGAGATGTCGGCCATGTTTTCGTCGCGGGTCAGTTCGCCGTTGACCCTGGCATCCTTCACCCCCGGGAACGGATAGGCGCCGTACTGCGCGGCGACGCGGTTGCCGATCAGGGTCCAGGCGCTCTTGTCGGCCGGCGTCCACCAGCTGCGCAGTTCGCCCTTGGCATCGACCAGCGCGCCCTTGGCGTCGATGGCGCGGCTGATCTCGTGCGCGACCAGACCGCCATAGGCGCCGAACTTGCCGGGCAGGCCGTCGGCATCGGTGAAGATCGGCCCCTGCAGCGCGGCGGCGGTGACGATCAGGCGGTTCTGCGCCAGGTCGTAGGACAGCGCCGGCTGCTGCGGCAGCACGTCCCAGCGGCGGTCGGCGTTGCCCTTGCCGATGCGCTTCATTTCCTGCGCGTGGCGCCAGGTCGAGGCGATCAGGATGTTGCCGCCGAAGCTGCCGCGGCCCATCGGCTGCACGGTGTAGTCCAGGTCGCGCAGCGGCTTGCCGATCTCGATCTTCAACGCGGCCAGCTTGGCCTCGGCCTCGCTCCTGGCCTCGGCGCTCATCCAGGTGCTGCGCTTGACCGCGGCGATCTGCGCTTCGCGGATCTGGTCGACCATCAGCCCGGCCTGGCGCAGCGCGTCGCGGCTGACATGGGCGGCGGCGTACTCGTGGCCCAGCATCGGGCCGGCGGCGACGTTGATCGCATCGAGCACCTGTTCCCAGCGCGCCGGCGCGATGGCCTGGCCGCGCAGCACGCGGCCGCGGAACTCGAATTCCGCATCGCGGTAGGCCTTGGACAGGTACGGCGCCATCGCATCGCCCACGCGCCAGCGCAGGTAGGCCTTCCACTGCTCGGCCGGCAGGCGGGTGATCATGCCGTTGAGCTGCTGGAACAGCGCCGGATCGGACAGCGACACCAGGTCGTCGTTGACGCCCTGCGCCTTGAGGAACGCGTCCAGCTGCAGGTTGCGGTAGCGGTTGTTCAGGTCCTTGGTGGAGACCGGTGCGTAGTTGTTGAACGGGTTGTTGATGCCGGCCACTGACTGTGCGTTGCGCGCCAGCTCGGTCTCCAGCTGGATCACCAGCGCCGACTCGGCGTCGAGCTTGTTGGCCGGGGTGCCGGTCAGCGCCAGGATCTGCTTCACGTAGGCGCGGTAACGGCCCATCAGCGCCACGGTGTCGGCGTCGGTGCGGGTGTAGAACGCCGGGTCGGGCAGGCCCATGCCGCCCTGCATGAAGTAGCCGATGTGGCGGTCCAATGCCTTGAGGTCGACGTCCGGGGCGAAGTTGAACGCCACCGGGATGCCGACCTGGTGCAGCGCGGCGATCGAGGCGGGGATGTCCTTGGCCTTCTTGATCGCGTTGATGCGGCCCAGCAGCGGCGCGATCGGCCTGGAGCCGTCGGCTTCCACCGCGGCTTCGTCCAGGCCGCTGGCCCAGAAGTCGCCCAGCAGCTTCTGCACGTTGCCCTGCGGCGCGGTCATCGCGCGCTCCAGCAGCTGGCGCTGCTGGGTGCGGGCGTTGTCGGCCAGTTGCCCCAGCGCCGTCACCGCACCGACCTGAGGTACCGGGTTCGCCTTCAGCCAGGCGGCGTTGGCCTGGTCGTGGAAATCGGTGCAGGCCGGACTGACCGCCGGTGCGGGAGCCGCCTTCTTGCGGGCCGCGTCGGCGCCGGGCGCCGACAGCAGGGCTGCCAGGCCGAAGGACAGTGCCAGGGAAAGCGGGCGAACGTTGGGCATGTGGAGCGAATCCATCGAGGATTGGAAGTGGGCGGAGTTTAACAAGCCGGCACCGGCGCGGGTGTGGGCCCGCTCCCGCCGCGGAAACGCGAAGGCCCGGATCGCTCCGGGCCTTCGCGGGCAGCGTGCCGTCAGCCGCGGCTTACCAGATCACCACCTGCTTGTCGCCGGTGCGGACCATCGGCGCGCCGGCCTTGCACTGGAACGCGGCGGCGAAGGTCGGCAGGTTCGACGGCGCACCCATGGCGCGGAACTGCGCCGGGGCGTGCGGGTCGGTGGCCAGGCGGACCTTGGCGTTCTCCGGGGTGTACTTGGTGCGCCACACGGTCGCCCAGTTGAAGAAGAAGCGCTGGTCGCGGGTGAAGCCGTCGATCTTCGGGTCTTCCTTGCCGGCGCTGGCCTTCTGCAGGGCATCGTAGGCGGTGGCCAGGCCGCCGAGGTCGGCGATGTTCTCGCCCAGGGTCAGCGAACCGTTGACGTTCTGGTCGCCCACCTTGTACTCGTCGAACTGCTTGACCAGCTTGCCGGTGAGGCCGGAGAAGCCCTTGGCATCGGCCTCGGTCCACCAGTTCTCGAAGTTGCCGGTCGGCCCGAAGCGGCTGCCCTGGTCGTCGTAGCCGTGGGTCATCTCGTGGCCGATCACCGCGCCGATGCCGCCGTAGTTGAGCGCGTCGTCGGCCTTGGGATCGAAGAACGGCGGCTGCAGGATGGCGGCCGGGAACACGATCTCGTTCTGCAGGGGGTTGTAGTAGGCATTGACCGTCTGCGGGGTCATGCCCCACTCGGTCTTGTCCACCGGCTGGCCGATCTTGGACAGCGCGAACTTGTAGTTGAACGCGTTGGCGGCGCGGATGTTGCCCAGGTAGTCGTCGTGCTTGGTCTGCAGGCCGCTCCAGTCGCGCCACTTGTCCGGGTAGCCGATCTTCGGGGTGAAGGTCTCCCACTTGGCGATGGCCTTGGCCTTGGTCTCGGCGCTCATCCACGGCAGGTTCTGGATGCGGTCCTTCAGCGCGGCGGCCAGGTTCTTCACCAGTTCTTCCATCTTGGCCTTGGCTTCCGGCGAGAACGCGACCTTGACGTACATCTGGCCGAAGGCTTCGCCGGCATCGTTCTCGATGGTGCCCAGCACGCGCTTCCAGCGCGGCTTGATTTCCTTCTGGCCGTTGAGTTCCTTGCCGTAGAACGCGTAGTTCTCCTGCACGAACGCATCGCTCAGGTACGGCGAGGCGCCGTCGACGGTGTGGAAGCGCAGGTAGGCGCGCCATGCGGCCGGGTCGGTGTCGCCCAGCATCTTGCTCACTTCCTGGTGGAAGCCGGGGATGGCCAGCGAGAACTTCTCCGGCGCGGCGATGCCCTGCGCCTCGAAGAACTTGCTCCAGCTGAAGTTCGGGGTCAGCGTGTCGGCGTCGGCCACGGTGACCGGGTTGTAGTACAGCGAGACATCGCGCGACAGCTCGACGCTGGACTTGGAGGCCTTGGCCAGGCGGGTCTCGAACTTGACCACGTCGCCGGCCTGCTTGGCGGCATCGGCGGCGGCCACGCCCGACAGCTCCAGCACCTTGGCCACGTGCGCCTGGTAGGCCTTGAGCTTGTCGGCCTTCTTCGCGTCGGTGTAGTAGGTGGTGTCCGGCAGGCCCAGGCCGCCCTGGCTGGCGTAGGCCATGTTCATCGACGAATTCTTGAAGTCCGCTTCGGGGCCGAAGCCGAACAGCACGTTCTCGCCCTTGGCCGCGCTGGTGCGCAGGTAGTTGGCGATGGCGTCCTTGTCGGCCAGCGCGTCGATGGCGTCCAGGTCGGCCTTCAGCGGGCTGATGCCCAGCGCGTTGATCTTGGCTTCATCCATGCCCGAGGCCCAGAAGTCGCCGACGATCTTTTCCACGCCGGTGGCGTTCTTCATCGCCGCGGCCTGTTCGGCCAGCTGGTGCTGCACGGCGACCGAGCGCTCGTCCAGGATGGTGAAGGCGCCCCAGCTGGTGCGGTCGCCGGGGATCTCGTTGGCGTTGAGCCACTTGTCGTTGACGTAGCCGCCGAAGTCGGTGCAGGCGTCCTTGCTGGGATCCAGGTCGGCCGCGGTGAAGGCGTTGTAGGCCGGCAGCTTGGACTCGTCCAGCTTCAGTTCGGCGGCGGCCTCGGGCGCCGGCGCGGGGGCGGCCGCGGCCGGGGCTTCTTCTTTCTTGCAGCCGACCAGCGCGGCCGAGACGGCCAGGGTCAGCAGGAGAATCTGGGGTTTGCGAACGATCACAGGAGGCCTCCGGGCCGGATTCGGTGCATGGGTTGAGACCCCGATCACAGGGGCGTGCGCAGAAGATACGCCTGTAACCGTCGTGGAAAGGGTGTCGAAGGTCATGCCGGTCGCCGGCGCCGGCGGCCGGCGCGGAGTGCTATACAGGCGTGATGACAGACAACGCTTCGCGGCAGTGGGATGCGCTCCTGGTCGGCGGCGGCCACAACGGGCTGGTGTGCGCGGCCTACCTGGCCAGGGCCGGCAAACGGGTACTGGTGCTGGAGCGGCGCGAGGTGGTCGGCGGCGCCGCGGTCACCGAGGAGTTCCACCCGGGGTTCCGCAATTCGGTGGCGTCCTACACGGTGTCGCTGCTGCAGCCGCGGGTGATCGAGGACCTGCAGCTCGAACGCCACGGCCTGCGCGTGGTCCCACGGCGGATCAACAACTTCCTGCCACTGCCCGGCGGCCGCTACCTGCTGGCCGGCGGCGGGCGCACCGGCGAGGAGCTGGCGAAGTTCTCCGCCCGCGATGCCGAGCGCCTGCCGGCGTACGAGCAGCGCCTGGAGATCTTCGCCGACGTGCTGCGCGCGGTGGCGCTGCAGTCGCCGCCGAACGTGACCGGCGGCGGCTGGCTGCACGCGCTGCCGGAGCTGTGGAAGGCCGGCCAGCTGGGGCGGCGCCTGCAGGGCCTGGATACCGCCTTGAAACAGGAACTGCTGGACCTGTTCACCCTGTCCGCGGCCGAGTACCTGGAGCGCTGGTTCGAAAGCGAGCCGATCAAGGCGCTGTTCGGCTTCGACGGCATCGTCGGCAATTACGCCAGCCCGTATGCACCGGGCACCGCCTATGTGCTGCTGCACCACGTATTCGGGCAGAGCAACGGGGTCAAGGGCGCCTGGGGCCATGCCATCGGCGGCATGGGCGCCATCACCCAGGCGATGGCGCGTTCGGCGCGCGAGGCCGGCGCGGTGATCCGCACCGGGACCGGCGTGGAGCGGGTGCTGGTGGAGGGCGGGCGCGCCACCGGCGTGGTGACCACCGGCGGCGAGGTGATCCGCGCCCGCGCGGTGGTCGCCAACGTGAACCCGAAACTGCTGTACGAACGGTTGCTGGAACCGGCGGACGTGCCGGTGGCCACCCGCGAGCGGATGGCGAACTGGCGCTGCGGTTCGGGCACGTTCCGCATGAACGTGGCGCTGTCGCGGCTGCCCGATTTCAGCGTGCTGCCGGGGCAGGGCGACCATCTCACCGCCGGCATCATCATCGCCCCGAGCCTGGATTACATGGACCGTGCCTGGCAGGACGCGCGCCGCCACGGCTGGTCGCGCGAGCCGGTGGTGGAGATGCTGATTCCCAGCACGCTGGACGATTCGCTGGCGCCACCGGGCCAGCACGTGGCCAGCCTGTTCTGCCAGCACGTGGCGCCGCAGCTGCCCGACGGGCGCAGCTGGGACGACCACCGCGAGGAGGTGGCCGACCTGATGATCGCCACCGTCGAGCGCCACGCCCCTGGCTTCGCCGCCTCGGTGCTGGGCCGGCAGATCCTCAGTCCGCTGGACCTGGAGCGCACCTTCGGCCTGGTGGGGGGCGACATCTTCCACGGCGCGCTGAGCCTCAACCAGCTGTTCAGCGCGAGGCCGATGCTGGGCCAGGCCAACTACCGCGGCGCGATCCCCGGGTTGTACCTGTGCGGCTCCGGTACCCATCCCGGCGGCGGCGTGACCGGGGCGCCGGGGCACAATGCGGCGCGGGAGATACTGAAAGACAACGGCCGCTGACGCGGCCGTTGGGGGATCAGGGCTTGTCGCCCATCCGGGGCATCGCGTCCTCTGTTTTCGGTTCCTCCGCATCGATGATCGGGGAAACCTCGGGAATGCGGCTTTCCGGCTTGGGCTGCTCGACCTGGGTCAGTTCGCCCACGTCGACCTTGGCGATACGCGGTTCCATCCAGATGTCGTCATGCCACTGCAGGTACTTGTCCGGATTCCAGTAGCGCTCGTCGTAGAACTTGGAGCCATCGATCGCTATGCCTTCGCCGTCTGGGCCGGGAACATAGATCTTGAGATTACCGACGGTACCCAGCCGGCTGCCGGTCATGCGCATGCGCTCGCGCCGCAGCACGGTGGCCAGGCGAGGCTTGGCGGCCTCGTCGCCATAGGTTGCGTAGACGGTCCGCCCTTCTTCAACGGCGCGCGCGCGTTGCTGCTCGTCCAGCCTGGACCAGTAGCGCTCGCGCAACCCGGCGAATCCCTTGTAGCCCCGCTCGGCGGCCAGGTCCATCCAGGCATAGGCCAGGGCCGGATCGGCCTCGGTTCCCTGGCCGTTCCACAGCATCTCCGCGACCATGCCCTGCGCCGGCTTGTCTGCATAGTAGGCGGCGCGCTTGAAGAACTCGAAGGCTTCCTTGGCCTTGCCGTCGCGCATGCGCTCCAGGCCCAGCAAGCGGTAGCGCAGGTCAGGGTGGCTGGAGAGAAAGCCCGCGGTGGTCATCAGCGGATCGCGGGTAGGGTCCGGCGGCGCCTTGCCTGGTTGGGCGGCACTGGCGGTCGGTGCGGCCGCGATACAGGCCAGCAGCAGAGCCGCCGCCAGCGATGACTTCACTGTCATGTGTACTTGTTCCTGTGTGGGCGGCCGTGGGAGTGGTCGCAGTCCTGCTAGGTTTGCAGATCACCCGGGGCAGGACACCTGCCATCAGTTGGGGCCGATGGCAGGTGCGGCGACCTCAGCGCTTCCCGCCGATGTGCCGGTTGAAGAAGCCGAGCATCTCGCTATAGAGGTTGAGGCGTGCCTCGTCACCATAGAACCCGTGCATTTCGCCCGGCTGGATGATCATGCCTTCGGGCGGGTTGCCGGCCGCGGCCAGGGCTTTGCCCATCAGCTCGGTCTGTTCCGGCACCGCACGCGCATCGCGGGCGCCGGCTGCCAGGTAGACCGGAATCTTGACTTCGGCGGCACGCTGCGCCGGCGAGGCGCGGGTCCAGTCGGCCTTGTCGCTGCCGTGGGTCCGGCGCAGGTAGCGCAGGCCCGAATCGCGTGCGGGGATGTCACCCTTGGTGAACAGCATCGGCACGTCGTAGACACCGACGTAGCCGAAAGCGCACTTGAACAATCCCGGCTCCCGGATCGGCGCCATCAGCGAGGAATAGCCGCCGAAACTGCCACCGTAGATGCAGATCCGCTCCTTGTCGACGTAGCCACGGTCGATGGCCCAATGGGTGGCGTCGAGGATGTCGTTCTGGATGCCTTCGTCCCACTGGCGATGGCCCGCGTCCTGGAACTCCTTGCCGTAACCGCTCGAGCCGCGGAAGTTGACCTGCAGCGTGGCGTAACCGCGGCTGGCGAACAGCTGGGCTTCGGGGTTGAACGACCAGTCGTCGCGCGGGCCGATCGGGCCCCCGTGCGGATTGACGATCAGCGGCATGCGCTTGCCTTCCGATTCCTGCGGGAGGGTCAGGTAGGCATGGATCAGGCGCCCATCGCGTGCGGTGAAGGAGAACGGCATGGTGCGCGCCATCTTCTTCGGGTCGATCTGCGGCCTGCGTGCCAGCAGCGGACGGGCCGTGCCGGCGTCGCGGTCGAACAGGTACAGCTGGCCGGGGTTGTGGTCGCTGGTCACCGAAACGAGGATTTTCCTGCCGTCGTTGGTATAGCTGGCGAAATCCACCTTCTGTCCCTCGAACGCCGAGGCCAGGGACATGTACAACGCGGCGTCGGGGTGTTCCTCGTCCAGCAGCGTGACCTTCGGGGCGCCGGCCTCGGTCACCACGCCGAGCAGGGTGGTCTGGTCGGTGGACCAGATCCGTTGCGATACCTCCGCTACCGGGTCGCTGAACAGCTGCGTGTACTCGCCGCTGCTGGTATCCAGGGTTCCGATCGAAGCAGGCGATTTGTTGTCGCTCTGCATCGCGTAGACCGTTCCGTTCTCGGTGGTACGCAGGACGCTGAGGTGCTTGCCCGCGGTCTTGGAAGCATTGACCAGTGTCCACGACTGGTCGTCGCGGCGATACAGTTCGGTTCGTTCCTCGTACTCGCCGAACTCGTCGCGTGTCGAGGAACAGACGGCAAATCGCGGCTGCTTGGTGGCATCCAGCGTGACGCTGCAGTTTTCCTTGGGGGCCCGGCCCAGCGATGTCCGGCGGCCGTTGAGGACGTCCATCTTCACCAGTTCGGTACCGACGCCCTCGCTGGAGCGCGCGCTGGTCGCCTCCATGATGACGTACTGGTCGTCGTTGCGGAGCGTATCGACCAGCGAATAGCGCTCGTTGCCAACGGCCTTGCTTGCCTGGGTGGCGTCGCGGGTTCCATAGAACACCAGCGGCCGCGGTTGGCTGCCATCGGCGTTGACCGCAAACCACTCGCCAGTGCTGAACGGCTGGGCGTAGCCGCCCATCTTCTTGATGGCGGTGAACATCAACCGCTCGCCGCTGACCCAGTGGAAGTCGCCGATGCTCTTCTTGTCGGGCAACTGGTTGATCTTGATGGGGCCCATGTCGGCGGTGCGGAGTACCACCAGCACGTCCTGCTCGCCCTTGTCCACGGTCATGGCCAGATACCTGCCATCAGGCGAGATCTTGGCGGTTCCGTAGGCGGGGCGGCCGACGAAGTCGGCGATCGGCTGTTGGGCGGTTGCCAGGGCCGGCGCGATGCAGGCCGCCAGGCACAGCAGTGCCTTGCTGCGAATTCTCATGTGTGCTCCTTGCAATCTTCTGTCTCGAAACAGAGACGGGGCTGGCGCGGCGTGCCGCCAATGCGGGCGTTGCTGAAGTCCCCGCGTGCGCATGAGAGAAAGCCCGGCGGGGGCCGGGCTTTCTCCTTGTTGCCAGGTACTCTCGTACGATCAGAACTTGTAGTTCAGCTCGGCCGAGATCTGGCGGCCCACTGCCGAGTAGGCGCGCCAGAAGTACGGGTACGAGTTGAAGGTGTCGTCGTTGCCGCCGGCCTTGTCGAACAGGTTGACGACCTGGATGCCCACCGAAGCCTTGTTGGTGATCTTCTTGTTCACCGTCAGGTTCCAGGTGAAGTACGGCGAGACGCGGCCGGTTTCGGCCCAGTTCGGCAGCGAGCCGGCACGGGTGCCGTACACCGAGGCGCTCCAGTCGTCCTTGCTCCACGCGCTGTTCAGGGTGACCTTGCTGCGGTAGTTGAAGTACTGCAGGTCGTCACGGGCGTTGTGGAGTTCGCTGTCGGGCAGGTCACGCTCTTCCAGCTTCAGGACATGGGTGTACTTCATGCCGAAGGAGAAGCGGCCCCAACGATCGGTGTCGAACTTGTAGTCCAGCGAGGCGTCGATGCCCGAGGTGCGCATCATGGCCTGGTTGAACGGAACCGACAGCTTCTCGGTCACCTTGTTGGTGCCCAGGTCGGTGTTGTCGCGGGTGATCAGGCTGGTGAAGTACTTGCACGCCTGGGAGTTGCCGTCGACCGGATTGCCGTTGATGTCCTTGCCCAGGAGGCAGTCCGCTTCGTTGCGGAACAGGTAATCGGAGTCGATGTCGGAAACCGCGCCTTCCAGCTTGATGTTGTAGTAGTCGACGGTCATCGCCAGGTCATCGATGATGTCCCACACGAAGCCGACGGTGAACGACTTGCCGGTCTCTTCCTCAAGCGCGCGGCTGCCCTGGCGGGTGCTGAACACCTGGTAGTAGTAGTCGGTGTTGCCGGTGCAGGCGGTGGACTTGGGGTCCAGGTTCGCCTGGCGGCAGCGCAGCTGGTCGACGATGTAGGAATACGAGCCCGACGGACCGGCGAACACGTAGTGCATGTCCGGCGCGCGGAAGCTGGTGGAGTAGTTGCCGCGCAGCAGCAGGCTGTTGAACGGACGCCATTCCAGGCCGGCCGACCAGGTGCCAGCGCCGTCGACGTTGGTGACGTCGTCGTACTTGTCGAAGCGGCCGGCCACGCTTGCCTTCAGCGAATCGAAGATCGGGATGCTGAGTTCCAGGCCCATCGCGTAACGGTCGCGCTCGCCGCCGCCGCCGGTGGCGGTCAGGTTGTAGATCTTGTCGGCACCGGTGTAGGTGACGGTGGAGCGGATGTCCGGATCCAGGGTGTACTCCTGGGTCGCGGCTTCCACCACCAGCGCCGCACCCAGCGGGCCGGCCGGCAGGTCGAACAGGTCGCCGCTGATGGTGAAGCTACCCGTGGTGTTCTTCGACGAACCGCTGTTGCGTACGTTGGTGATCAGCGAGTTGTAGACGTCCGGGGTCAGCGGGCTGAACAGGCGATCCACGTTCATCTTGTAGATCGGGTAGCTGCCCTGCATGCCGTCCTGGGGGCCCAGGAAGTAGTCGTTGATCTTGTTGGTCAGGAAGCGCGGGCGGGTGGTGTCGTAGTCGAACCTGGAGTGCGAGATGCTGGCATCCCAGTCGAAACGGTCGGCGATGATGCCGCGCACGCCACCGACCACGTTGATCGAGGTTTCGTCATAGACGGTGGCCTGCGGGCCGCCGACTTCCTCCGGGGTGAAGATGCGCTGGGCCTGGACGTATCCCAGGGTCCGGTCGTAGACGTAACCCGGGGTCTGCCAGAACTGCGTGGAGCTGTAGCCCTTGTTGGTGCTGTCGGTGACCAGCGCCTGGGCGTATGCCTGCAGGCCATTGCTGAAGTCATAGGTGCCGGCGACGTAGCCCGAGAGCTTGTCGAACGAGTTCTGCACCGACTGGGTCGCCGGGTAGCCGAAGTAACCGCAGCGGTTCGGGGTGCTGTTGGAGACGCTGGCCGAGCTGTTGTACGGGGTGAATTCGGACGAGGTGGCCGCGCAGGCTTCACGCAGGTTCTTCACCGAATTGTTGATGCTGCCGTCGCTGCCCTTCCACACGTACTGCGCGCCGGTATTGCGGTACAGGTACACGCCGCTGGTGGCGGTGGCGAAGTCCGGGCGGCCCTTGAAATCCGGGTTGTCGTAGTACGAATCCATGAAGTCGCGCTGCGACGCCTGGATCTCTTCACGGTTCAGGTACTCGGCCGCGTAGGTCACGCTCCAGTTGTCGCCGCTCTTGCCGCCGGTGAACTGGAACAGGCCGGTGTCGCCACCGCCACGGGTGGAGGTGCCGGCGCGGATCTTGACCGCGTTGCCGTCGTAGTTGCTCTTGGTGATGATGTTCACCACGCCGGCCACGGCGTCGGAGCCGTAGATGGCCGAGGCGCCGCCGGTCAGCACTTCGATGCGCTCGACGGCCGCACCCGGGATGCTGCTCAGGCTGACCGCGTTCGAACGGCTGTTGTAAGGCTGCGGATAGTCCGCCATGCGCTTGCCGTTGATCAGGATCAGGGTATAGCCCGGACCCATGCCGCGCATGTTCAGGAACTGGGCGTTCGGGGTGAAGCCGCTCTGGGTCAGCTCGTTCTGCACGTCGCCGGTGATCTGGCTCAGGGTGGTGAGCGCCTCATAGACGGTGTTGAAGCCTTCCTTTTCGATGTCCGCAGCCGTCAGGACCACGACAGGAGTCGGGCCTTCGACGTCGGCACGCTTGATGCGGGAGCCGGTGACCGTGACCTTGTCGAGGTTCGTGGCGCGCTCGGCGGAGGCGTTGCCGGCCTGAGCGGTTGCGTCCTGCGCGAATGCGGCGGGGGCGCTCATTACGCCCAGCAGGGCGCTGGCCAGAACGGTACGCTTGAATGTGGTTTTGCGAATCACTTTAGTGAATCCCCTGAAGTTGGCTAGGATGACAGCACCGGGCCGGAAGCGTTCCGGAATCACGGGAGTAGCTGAACGGCAGCCGGCTGTAGGTTGAACGTAACATGACTTTAACGATATGTGCACGTTGTCGCGGCAAGTTATGCACATTTTTTTTATGTGAACAGGTATAAGAGCTGCGAATTCTGTTCCAGCGTCGAGCTCAAACGCCTGTAATGACAGGCGCCGGCATTGCCACAGGGGCTTCCGGCACCGGCGTGATGATTTTTGTGCATATCAGGCCGCGGTTTTTCGCCGATGCGGTGCGCATTGGCGGCGTGCGCGGGCAACCCGCCTGGCACGGCGGGCATGGCTGCTACCATTTCCGGCCCCCCCAGTACGGTCCTTGATCATGTCCCAGCCAATGTCACGGGTTGCCGCCCATGCCGTCCAGAAGGGCCTTTCGCCCCATCCCCGCATCCGCAACGTCATTGCCGTGGGCTCCGGCAAGGGCGGGGTCGGCAAGTCGACGACGGCGGTGAACCTGGCCGTGGCGCTGCAGCAACTGGGCGCGCGGGTGGGGGTGCTGGATGCCGACATCTATGGGCCCAGCATGCCGGCGATGCTGGGGCTCAGCGGGCGCCCGGAGAGCCCGGACAACAAGTCGATCGAGCCGATGCGGGCGTTCGGGGTGGAGACCATGTCGATCGGGTTCCTGGTCGAGCAGGATTCGCCGATGATCTGGCGCGGGCCGATGGCGACGTCGGCGCTGACCCAACTGTTCAACGACACCCGCTGGGACGACCTGGACTACCTGCTGGTCGACCTGCCGCCGGGCACCGGCGACATCCAGCTGACCCTGGCGCAGAAGATCCCGGTGGCCGGCGCGGTGATCGTGACCACGCCGCAGGACATCGCCACCCTGGACGCGCGCAAGGCGCTGAAGATGTTCGAGAAGGTCGAAGTGCCGGTGCTGGGCATCATCGAGAACATGGCGGTGCATACCTGCTCCAGCTGCGGCCACGTCGAGCACCTGTTCGGCGAAGGCGGTGGCCAGCGCATGGCCGCCCAGTACGGCGTGCCGCTGCTGGGTTCGCTGCCGCTGGAGATCGGCATCCGCGAGCAGGGCGACGCCGGCACCCCGATCGTGGCGGCAGCGCCTGATTCGGCGGCCGCCAAAGCCTATGTGGCCGCGGCGCGGCGCATGGTCGAGGAGCTGGGCAAGCGTCCGCGGGCGGGCATTCCCATCGTTTCCTCGCTGGTCTGAACCGGCCGCCGCGACGCCCCGGCCGCCATGCCGGGCGCCGGGCTTGGGCTAGAATCGCTGTCCCTCCGGCCTGCGGGCCGGGTTCCATCGCCACCAGGAACGTCGAATGAGCATCAAGAGTGACCGCTGGATCCGCCGCATGTCCGAGCAGCACGGCATGATCGAGCCGTACGAAGCCGGGCAGGTCAAGCAGCTTGATGGCCAGCGCATCGTCAGCTACGGCACTTCCAGCTACGGCTACGACGTGCGCTGTTCGCGCGAATTCAAGGTGTTCACCAACATCAACTCGACCATCGTCGACCCCAAGCACTTCGACCCGAAGAGCTTCGTCGACATCGAGGCCGACGAGTGCATCATCCCGCCGAACTCGTTCGCGCTGGCGCGCACGGTGGAGTACTTCCGCATCCCGCGCGACACGCTGGTGGTGTGCCTGGGCAAGAGCACCTATGCGCGCTGCGGGATCATCGTCAACGTGACGCCGCTGGAGCCGGAGTGGGAAGGCCACGTGACCCTGGAGTTCTCCAACACCACGCCGCTGCCGGCGCGCATCTACGCCAACGAGGGCGTGGCGCAGATGCTGTTCTTCCAGGCCGACAAGGACGATGTCTGCGAGACGTCCTACCGCGATCGCGGCGGCAAGTACCAGGGCCAGACCGGGGTGACCCTGCCGCGTACCTGAGCGCGGGACCCTGCGGCACGCGAAAAGGGCGCGGAATTCCGCGCCCTTCGTGTTTCCATCGGTCGCCGGGGCCTACTTGCCGCGTCCGAACAGCATGCCGATGCCCACGGCCACCAGGATGGCCGGCCACCAGGTGGCCAGCATCGAGCCGATGTTGCCGTTGATCCAGCCCAGGTTCTTGGCCAGGAAGAACAGGCCGACGACGATAAGGATCAGGGCGGCGATCAGGTTGGAGCGCATCGACTTGCGGGTCCTTGGATGAAGTGGCGGCTATCGTAGCCGCTGGCGCCAGATTTCGACACGCTCGGCCAGCACCCCGGGGTCGAAGCGCTGCGCCGGGCCGCTGCCCCAGACCGGACCGGGCCAGGCGGCATCGCCTTCGTGGCGGCCGACCAAGTGGATGTGCAGCTGCGGCACGATGTTGCCCAGCGCGCCGATGTTGAGCTTGGTGACATTGGGTTTCTGCTTCAGGTGGCGCGAGACCTGGTTGATCTCGGCCAGCAACAGGCGCTGCTGGCTGCCGTCCAGGTCGATCCACTCGCTGGCGCCGGGGACGCGCGGGACCAGCACGACCCAGGGGAAGCGGTCGTCGTTCATCAGGCGGATCTGGGACAGCGGGCCGTCGGCGATCAGGACGCTGTCGGCGGCAAGGCGGGTGTCAAGCTCGAAATCGGACGTCACAACTTCGGTCATCGCAGGTTCTCGCTGAGGAAGGCCAAGGTGCGTTCGCGCGCCAGCGCGGCGCTCGGAGCGTGGTAATGCGCGCCGACCTCGCGGTTGAAGGCGTGGCCGGCCGGGTACACGTATACCTGCATCGACGGTTGTTTTTCACGGTGCGCTGCAACGGCGGCCGGCGGGATCGAGGGGTCCTGCGCGCCGAAATGGAAGATCGCCGGGGCCTTGAACGGCGCATCCAGGAACGGCACGTTGCGTGCGCCGTAATAGCTGGCCGAGGGCAGGCCAAGCCGCTGCGCGGCGAGCAGGGCGATGGTGCCGCCCCAGCAGTAACCCACGGTCCCGACCTTGCCGTGGCCGGCCAGGGCGCGCGCGGCGGCATCGACGATGTCCACGGCGCGGTCCACGCCCAGCGCGTCCACCAGCGCCTTGCCCCGGGTGGTGCCGGCGGCGTCGTAGTCCAGTTCCAGCCCCGGTTCGAGCGGGTCGAAGAACGCGGGGGCCAGTACCGCGTAGCCCTCGCCTGCGTACTGGTCGGCGACGTGGCGGACATGGGCGTTGGCGCCGAATATCTCCTGGATCACCACCAGCCCGCCACGCGCGGGGCCGTCGGGCAGGGCCTGCCAGGCGCGTACCGGGCCATGGGCGGTTGCGAGGGTGATCCAGTGGTTCATGGGCGACTCCGTGGCGCGCGGGGAATGATCGATGCCCATGTTAAGGCCGCTGCCGGGTAGCGCCGGCACCCGGCCGGTATAATCGCCGCCCTCACGGCCCCGCGGCCATTCCGGCCCCGGCCCTACAGAACCGCCAGACCCCATGTCCCAGCTGAACCCAAAAGTCGGCTTCGTCAGCCTTGGCTGCCCGAAGGCCCTCGTCGATTCCGAGCGCATCCTCACCCAGTTGCGGGTGGAGGGCTACGACATCGTGCCGTCCTACGACTCGGCCGACGTCGTGGTGGTCAATACCTGCGGCTTCATCGACTCGGCCGTGGCCGAATCGCTGGACGCCATCGGCGAGGCGATGAACGAGAACGGCAAGGTCATCGTCACCGGTTGCCTGGGCAAGAAGTCGGAGATGATCCGCGAGCATTACCCGGACGTGCTGTCGGTGTCCGGGCCTCAGGACTACACCAGCGTGATGGACGCGGTGCATGCCGCGCTGCCGCCCAGGCACGACCCGTTCGTGGACCTGGTGCCGGATTACGGGATCAAGCTGACCCCGCGCCACTATGCGTACCTGAAGATTTCCGAGGGCTGCAACCACCGCTGCAGCTTCTGCATCATCCCGTCGATGCGCGGCGACCTGGTGTCGCGCCCGGTGGAGGACGTGCTGCGCGAGGCCGAGCGCCTGGTCAAGGGCGGCGTGCGCGAACTGCTGGTGGTGTCGCAGGACACCTCGGCCTACGGCGTGGACCGCAAGTACGCGCCGGGCACCTGGCGCGGCAGGGAGTACGCCACGCGCATGAAGGCGCTGTGCGAGGGGCTGTCCGAGCTGGACGCATGGACCCGCCTGCACTACGTCTACCCGTATCCGCACGTGGACGACATCGTGCCGCTGATGGCCGAGGGCAGGGTCCTGCCGTACCTGGACATCCCGTTCCAGCACGCCAGCCCGCGCATCCTCAAGCTGATGAAGCGCCCGGGCGCGGTCGACAAGACCCTGGAGCGGGTGCTGCGCTGGCGCGAAACCTGCCCGGACATCACCGTGCGCTCGACCTTCATCGTCGGCTTCCCGGGCGAGACCGAGGCCGAGTTCGAGCAGCTGCTCGAGTTCCTCGATGCCGCCCAGCTCGACCGCGTCGGCGCCTTCGCCTACTCGCCGGTGGAAGGGGCGACCGCCAACCAGCTGCCGGACCCGGTGCCTGAAGCAGTGAAGCAGGAGCGTCTGGCCCGTTTCATGGAAAAGCAGGCGGCCATTTCCGCGGCCAGGCTCGAGGCCAAGGTCGGCAGCGTGCAGCAATGCCTGGTGGACGCCATCGAGGACGGCATCGCGGTGGCGCGCTCCAAGGCCGATGCGCCGGAGATCGACGGCCTGGTGCATATCCAGAATGCCGACGCGGCGGGGCTGCGCGTGGGCGATTTCGTCGACGTGGACATCACCGACAGCGATGAGCACGACCTGTTCGGCGACGCGCGCGTCAGGCCGGCCGCCACGCCGTTCGACCTCAAGGTGCTGTGACCGGCCAGCCGCGTGGCGCGCGCGCGGCGCAGGACGATACCGGCGCCGGCATCGGTCCGGATCGACGGCGCTTCGTCGCGCCGCCGCGCGGGCAGGTCGATCCGGCGTGTTTCGGGCATCCGTTGCTGGAGTGCGATGCCGCTCACCGCGCGCTGCTGGCGGCGACGGAATGGCCGGATATCGATGCGCTCAACGCGGCGCTGCCGCTGCCTGGGCGGCGCTTCGTGGTGCAGGACAAGGCGCTGCTCGGCGATGGCCTGCACTATGAAACGCGCATCGCCGCGCAGGGGCGCATCGCCACCCGCCCGGAGAACTGGCACGACCTGTTCAACGCGCTGGTCTGGGCGCGTTTCCCGGCGATCAAGTCGGCGCTCAACGCGCGCCAGTGCCTGCATATCGACGCGATGGGTCCGCAGCGGCGCAACCGTGCGCAGCAGGCGCTGACCCAGTTCGACGAATGCGGGGTGATCGTGCGCATTGCCGACCCGGCCCTGCTGCCGCTGTGGGATGGCCATCGCTGGCACGCGCTGTTCGCCGCGCAGGCCGCACGCTGGCATGACGGCGGCATCGGCGTGGCCGCGGTGATCGGGCACGCGCTGATGGAGCAGGCGCTGGTGCCCGGGCGGCGCCTGGTCGGGCGCTGCGTGGCGGTACACGGCGCGGACGATGCGGCCTGCGTGGCGCGCGTGGCCGCGGCGATAGCCGCCGGCGAGATCCTCGGCGATCCGCTGCAGCTGCGTCCGCTGCCGCTGGCCGGGGTGCCGGGCTGGCAACCGCGGCAGGACGACGCCTTCTACGCCGAAGCCGGCTATTTCCGGCCGCTGCGCGAAGGCCGCACGTACCCCGCGCCGCTGCGCTGACGCATCCCGGGTTCGTCGGCCACGATCCGCTCGACCGCGCTCGCGGGGAATGCCGGACAGGCGTGCAGTCCCGGTGGCCTGGCCGGTGCGAAGCCGGGGGCGGGGCCCGGTCGCACGGCCGTTGCGGGCCGGCGCGCGGCGCCGTGGCCGGGCATCACCCGGCGTCGTAGTCGATGCCGATGATGGCGAACCCCTGCCGTCCGCCGGGCAGTTCCACCTCGAATTCGTCGTCGATGCGCTTTTTCAGCAGCGCGCGGGCCAGCGGCGAATCGATGCTGATCCAGCCAGCGGTCGCATCGGTTTCATCCGGGCCGACGATGCGGTACACGTGGACCTGGCCGGACTGGACGTTCTCCAGTTCCACCGTGGCGCCGAAGAACACCGCCTGCGGGTCGCTGGGGCGGGTATCCACCACGCGCAGCGCTTCCAGGCGCTTGCTCAGGTAGCGCACGCGGCGGTCGATCTCGCCGAGCTGCTTCTTGCGGTAGGTGTACTCGGCGTTCTCCGAGCGGTCGCCTTCGGCCGCGGCGGCGGCCAGCGCCTTGACCACTTCGGGCCGGCGCTGGCGCCACAGCTCGTCCAGTTCGGCCTTCAGCCGCGCATGGCCCCGGGCGGTGATCAGGGCGGTACTTTTTTCTGCAGGGGGGCGCCAGCGGCTCATTGCGATGGAACATCGGGAAGACCGGGCGCATGGTAGCCGCGCACGCTTGCGCCAGGCCAATCGATGGCCGAAGCTGCGGCGCATCGACATGGATGCCGGACGATGCTGATCCTGCCGTTGCACAAGCCGTTCACGCTGGCGACGCTGCCACTGGTGACGCTGCTGCTGGTCGTGGCCAATGCACTGGTCTATTTCGGCTGGCAGCTGGGGGACGCGCGCCGGCTCGAGGCGGCCCAGGCCTGGTACCTGCAATCGGGGCTGGGCGGGTACGAAGTGCCGGCTTACGAAAAATACCTGCGGCAGGCCGCACGGCGCGATGCGCTGGCCGCGTTCGAGGCCCTGCCGGAAGCGCGGCGCGCCGGCTTCGTGGGCATGTCCACCCTGAGCGACGTGGCGTTCGTCACCGCGATGGAGGAGGGGCGGCTGCTCGAATCGGCACAACGGCATGCCGCCTGGCAGGCATTGCGTCGGCCGTACCAGGCTCGCCTGGACGAGGTGTTCACCCTGCGCCACGTCATGCGCAGCTCCGAGTGGTCGCCGGCGCGGATGTTGTCCTCGGCGTTCCTGCATGGCGGGTTCATGCACCTGCTCGGCAACATGCTGTTCCTGGTCGTCCTGGGGCTGTTGCTGGAAGGCGCGCTGGGTGGGTGGCGTTTTCTCGGGGTCTACCTGCTGGGCGCGTTCGGCGCCAGCCTCGCCAGCCTGTGGTGGCGCTGGGGGGAGAGTGGCAGCGGGCTGGGGGCGTCGGGCGCGGTTGCCGCGCTGATGGGGGCGTTCTGCGTGGTCTGGGGGCGGCGCCCGGTGCGCTTCTTCTACTGGTTCGCGGTGGTGTTCGACTACGTGCGGGCACCGGCGATCTGGCTGTTGCCGCTGTGGCTGGGCTGGGAGGTCTACAACCTGCTGGCCAACACGGACGCCGGCATCGGCTTCGATGCGCATGCCGGCGGACTGGTCTGCGGCGCCGCGCTGGGCGGCCTGCTGGTGGCCACGGGCCAGGTCCGCGAGGATTACATGGCCGACGATGCGCGCGCGGGAGCCATCGTCGACGGACGCTGGGAGCAGGCGCTGCAGCACATGGGGCGGTTGCAGAATGGCGCCGCCGAGCGGCTGCTGGGCGAGCTGGCCGGCGAGCAGCCGCAGCGCCTGGACGTGGCGGTCGCGCGCTACCGGGTGGCCTGCAACGCCGGCCGCCCCGCCGATATGCAGGCCCGCGCACTGGATGTGCTGCGGCTGGATGCCGGTGCGGACGCCGCAAGCCAGGCGGTGCAGCACCAGATCGCAAAGACGTGGCTGGCCGGGGCCATGCCGCTGAACGCCGAAGCCGGGCGGCTGCTGTTCGAGCGCTGCCTGGCGGCCGGGTGGCTGCGGGAGGCCGAAGCCGCGCTCGAACGCGATACGCCGCGCCCCGGCGGCGAGCCGGCGCAGGCATGGCTGCGGCTGGCATTGCGCCACGGCGAGCTGCACGCCCGCGAGCAACAGCGGCGCCTGCTGGCGCTGCTGGAACGGCGCTACCCGCAGGCGCCACAGGCGGCCAAGGCGCGGTTCCTGCTGGAGAACGACTAGCGCCGTACCCGGTGCCCGGGCACGCCGGTCGTCAGCGGGCGGGGCTCATGGCGGATCGCGCACCGGTTCCCGGGGCGTCCGGGGCCGCAGGGCGTCGCGCGCGCTGGCGAGCCGGTGGCGCTGCGCGTCGTCGTCGCAGCGCGCAAGCGCATCGTCCAGCAGCTGCAGGGCTTCGGCGTCGCGGTTGTAGCGTTCGCCAAGCAGCATTGCGGCCTGCAGCGCCCACTGCGGCGCCTGGGCCGCACGTGGCCAGGCCCGCAGCATGGCGCGCAGCAGGTCCATCTGCAGGGCGAACTGGCCGCCCATGGCGGCGCGCGCGGCCAGCAGTTCGGCCTGCTCCGGCTCGGCGGGCGTGAAGTCCGGGTCGTGTTCCAGTATTTCCCGCAGCACGCTCATCGCCACCCGTTCCTGCTTTTCCATCAGCAGCCGGCTGATGTACTGGCGGCCATGCTCGCGCAGTTCGCCGGACGCGCCGTCGCGCACCAGCAGCCGCTGGTAGAGCGCATGTACGGGCAGGCCCACCGCGCGGCTGCGGATCGCGCCGCGCAGCGTCTCCAGCGCCGCCTGCCGGTGGCCTTCGCGGATGAAGTGTTCGGCCTCGTCCAGCAGCGCGCGATCCGGATCGTGGCGCGACAGCGGCTCGGCGGCGCCCTCCGGGTCGAAGCCGAGCACGCCGTGGTACTGGTAGACCAGGTAGCCCAGCAGATGGAACGCGGAGAACAGCCCCCAGATGGCGAAGAAGTTCAACGCGAGCTCGCCGACGACCGGTGGCATCCACGCGTGCAGCCAGCGCCCGGCGGTCAGCGCGCTGGCCTGGATCACGAACAGCAGCAGGAAGGCCGCCAGATACGGCCAGCCGATGCGGGTGGCTAGGGCGATCGACGTGGCCGGGTTGGCGGCGGTGCGCAGGCTGCCATCCAGCGCCAGCGAAATCACGCAGCCGGGCTGCAGGAATACCACAACCGCCAGCGCCAGCAGGCCGGCGACCGGACCGAGGAACACCGTCATCGCGACCACGAAGATGCCCATCAGGATCATCAGCCCGAGCAGGCGCAGCACGGTGCCGTCGCTGCTGCCCAGGGTGTGCTCGGGCGAGCGCATGCGGCCATTGGCGGTCTCGCGCAGGATCTCGAACGCGTAGCGGTAGATCGCCACCCAGGTGATGAGGTTGAGGATCCAGCCGATGCCCGGCAGCAGCTCCAGCAGGGTGCACAGGGTCAGCGCGACCAGCGAGTACAGCGCCGGCCCGCGCAGCGGGTACAGGGTGATGGCGCGCAGCCGCTGCCAGAACGGCTGCGGTGCGTGTGCGGGTGCGCGGGTGCGCAGGCGGTCTTCCATGATGTCCCCTTGTGCGTGCGGTGGTGTCTGCCGGTATCGGTCAGCGCTTGCCGCCGAATATCCCGCCGAGGATGCCGCGCACGATCTGGTTGCCCAGTTTGGTGCCGACCGTGCGCGTGGTCTGCTTGGCCATGGTCTCGATCATGCCCTGGCGGCGCCTGGTGCCGAAGATGGCGTCCTTGATGGCCTGGCTGAAGCCGCCTTCCTGGCCATCGTCCTGTTCGCGGGTGCGGGCGGCCGGCGCCTTGGCCTGTTCGGCCGCCTGCTGTGTGCGCCGCGCCAGGATCTCGGCCGCCGATTCGCGGTTGACCGCATTGTCGTAGCGTCCCCCCACCGGGCTGCCGGCACGCACCTGGGCGCGTTCGGCGTCGGTGATCGCCCCCATGCGACAGCGTGGCGGGGCCACCAGGGTCTTCTGCACGGGCGAGGGCACCCCCTTGTCCTGCAGGGTGGAGACCAGTGCCTCGCCGGTGCCCAGCTGCGACAGCGTGGCGACCACGTCGAGCCGGGGGTTCGGGACGAAGGTCTCGGCCGCGGTCTTCACCGCCTTCTGGTCGCGCGGGGTGAAGGCGCGCAGCGCGTGTTGCACGCGGTTGCCGAGCTGGCCGAGGATGTTGGCCGGGACATCGTCGGGGAACTGCGAGCAGAAATACACGCCCACGCCCTTGGAGCGGATCAGCCGCACCACCTGCTCGATGCGCTGCACCAGTGCGGCCGGGGCGTCGTCGAACAGCAGGTGCGCCTCGTCGAAGATGAAGACCAGCTTCGGCTTCTCCAGGTCGCCCACTTCCGGCAGTTTCTCGAACAGCTCGGACAGCAGCCACAGCAGGAAGGTCGAGTACAGGCGCGGCTTGAGGATCAGCTGCGCGGCGGCGAGGATGCCGATCACCCCGCGGCCGTCGTGGTTGACGCGCATGATGTCGGCCAGTTCCAGCGCCGGTTCGCCGAAGAACTTCTCGCCGCCGTCCTGCGACAGGCGCAGCAGCGCACGCTGGATCGCCGCCACCGACTGCGCGCTGACCAGCCCGTACTCGGTGGACACGTCCTTGCGCTCCTCGGCCACCAGGTTGAGCAGGGCGCGCAGGTCGTCAAGATCGAGCAGCAGCAGGCCGCGGTCGTCGGCCAGCTTGAACACGATGTCGAGCACCCCGGCCTGGGTGTCGTTGAGTTCGAGGATGCGCGCCAGCAGGGTCGGCCCCATCTCGCTGACCGTGGTCCGCACCGGGTGGCCGAGCTGGCCGTACAGGTCCCAGAACACCACCGGGCTGGCGGCCGGGGCATAGCCGGCCACGCCGATGTCGGCGGCGCGCTGGGCCAGCTTCTCGCCGCCGTCGCCGGGCACGGCCAGGCCGGCCACGTCACCCTTCACGTCGGCCAGGAACACCGGCACGCCCAGCCGCGAGAAGCCCTCGGCCAGGGTCATCAGCGTCACCGTCTTGCCGGTGCCGGTGGCGCCGGCCACCAGGCCATGGCGGTTGCCGAAGCGCGGAAGCAGGGTGACGGCGATGTCGTCGGTGATGCCCTTGCCGATCAGGATGGGGTCCATGCAGTGCTCCCGGATGTTCGTGGGTGGATTCTAGCTGCCGACTGTATCGCCTGATCGTTCCGGTTGCCGGGCAACGAGGCCGGCGGCTACCCTGCCAGCCTTTCCGCCCGTAATGCCGCAGATGCCCGCTTCCGTTCCGTCCGCCCGTCGTTGCTCGCTGCTGGTCGCCGCCTCGCTGCTGATCGCCATTCCCACCGCGCATGCGCAGCGCGTGTCCGCCCGCGACAAGGGGCGGATCGAGGCGATCGAACAGCGCATGGCCGCGGCCGAGAAGCGTTATACCGACGCGCTGCTGCTGGTCGCCAACGCCGACCCTAAGGGCACCGCCGAGGGCAATGCGGCGCTGGAGGACATGGAGGACGTGATCGACGCCTGCATCGGCCAGAAGGGCTGCCAGGTGGGCAACCTGTTGTCCACTTACAAGCGGCTGCTGAAAAAGCAGGCCGATGACAGCGCCGGCGATGCCGCGGACGAGGCCGGCGACACGCTGGAGGCAGACCCCGACCATGTCGGCCCGCTGGTGGCCGATGTGCCGGAGGCCGCCCGCGCGGCGGCGCTGCTCAACGACCACCGCCATGCCTTCGACGAGATGGTCGAATACAACCCGGCCATCCAGGCCGGTATCCGCCGCTGGCTGACCGACATGCGCCCGGCGCTGCTGACCAGCTACGAGAACTACATGAACCTGCGTGCGGTGATGTGGCCGGAGTGGGAAAAACGCGGCCTGCCGGAGGCGATGCTGTTCGGCATCATGGCCAAGGAGTCCAACGGCCGCGTGCACGCCTCCTCGCGCGCGGGCGCGGCGGGGCTGATGCAGTTCATGCCGGCCACCGGCCGCCGCTTCGGCCTCGGCCCGGACGGCACCGGCTTCGATACCCGCTTCGACGCGCGCAGTGCCGCCGAGGCCAGCGCCTCCTACATGAACGAGCGCATGGGCCAGCTCAACCGCAACATCGAGCTGGCGCTGGCCGCCTACAACGGTGGCGAAGGCCGCGCGCAGCGGGTATTCAACCAGGGCGGCGGGCAGGGCTTCTGGACCGATTCGATCTACAACCAGTTCCCGGGCGAGACCAAGGACTACGTGCCGATGGTGATCGCCGCGGCGTGGATCTTCCTGCACCCGCAGCAGTACGGCGTCGAGTTCCCGAAGGTCAGCGCGCAGCCGGCGACGATCCGCCTGGCCAGGTCCACCACGATCTACGAACTGACCATCTGCCTGGGCAGCGCCGGTACCCGCGACGGCTACATGCGCGTGCTGCGCAACCTCAACCCGCGCTACGAGGCCGATGGCTGGATTCCCGCCGGCACCACCATCAATGCCACCACCCGCATCGCCGGGCTGTACAACCGGCATTGCGTGAACGGGCCGCGCGCGGACCTGGCGCGGGCATTGATCACCGCCGACGTGAATGCCGCGATCAAGCGGCCGCAGGCCGCCAGCTATACCGGCAACGTGGCGGTGGGCGACGTGCAGGCGATGCAGGCGGCCGCGCCTGCCGCCACCGCGCCGGTCGCGCCGGCACGCGCGGCGCGGCGCCCGGCCGCGCGCAGCTACAAGGTCGCCAAGGGCGACACCCTCGGTCGCATCGCGGCACGTTTCCAGTGCGAGGTGCCGGCCCTGGCGCGTGCCAATGGACTGCGTGCGCCGGCCTATGCGATCAAGCCCGGGCAGACACTGAAGCTGGAAGGCTGCGACCGCTGAGCGCGGCGGACGCGGCGGCGGTTTCGCCGCCGCGCGTTTTTCGTTACAACGGGACAACCGTTCACGCAGGCGACGACATGGCCACCACGCCCGACGATCTCGAACTGGAGCGACTCGCCACCCGCATCGGCGAGCGCCTGCGCGCTGCGCGCGACCGCGTGGTCACCGCCGAGAGCTGCACCGGCGGCTGGATCGCCAAGGCCATGACCGGCGTGGCCGGCTCCTCGGACTGGTTCGACAGCGGCATGGTCGCCTACAGCTACGAAGCCAAGCAGGCGCTGCTCGGGGTGCGCCCGCAGACGCTGGAAAGCCAGGGCGCGGTGAGCCGCGAGACGGTGATCGAGATGGTTTCGGGTGCGCTGGTGCATTCCGGCGCCAGCGTCGCGGTGGCCGTCACCGGCATCGCCGGGCCGGGCGGCGGCAGCGCCGACAAGCCGGTCGGCACGGTGTGGATCGGCTGGAAGCGGCGCGGCGGCTACACCCATGCCGAGCGCTTCCACTTCGATGGCGACCGCGATGCGGTGCGACGGCAGACCGTGGCCCGCGCGCTGGAGGGGTTGGAGGCCCTGCTGTGATGCGTGGCCAGCGGCCCCGCTGCGGAGGGCGCGCCTGATGTGGGAGGCGCTGGGTACGGTGCGCGACCTGGGGCGGCTGCAGGAAATCGCCGCCGTCCTGATCCGTTACGGCTTCGGCGACGTGGTCCGCCGCGTCGGCCTGGCCGATGTCCTGCAGCGCGCCGGGCGCCTGCTGCACTGGAACGATCCCGGCCAGATCCTGCAGATGTCCGCGCCGGTGCGGGTGCGGCGGGCGATGGAAGACCTCGGCCCGACCTTCGTCAAACTGGGGCAGGTGCTGGCCACGCGCGTGGACCTGTTCCCGCCGGAGTGGATTGCCGAGTTCAGCGAGCTGCAGAACGCGGTGCCGGCATTGCCCTACGAACAGGTGCGCGGGCAGCTGGAAGCCGACCTCGGGCAGCCGCCGGAACAGGCCTTCGCCCGGCTCGAGCAACGGCCGATGGCCGCCGCCTCGCTGGCGCAGGCGCACCGGGCCTGGCTGCACGACGGCACGCCGGTGGTGCTGAAGGTGCGCCGGCCCGGCATCCGCGAGGTGATCGAGGCCGACCTGCGCCTGCTGGCGCGGCTGGCCGTGATCATCGAGGCGCGCTTGCCGGACCTGCGCCGCTACCGGCCAGCGGAAGTGGTGGAGCAGTTCACCCGGTCGCTGCGCCGCGAACTGGATTTCGCCGCCGAATGCCGCAATGCCGAGCGCATCGCCGGCAACTTCGCCGGTCATCCGGAGGTGCTGATCCCGCGCGTGCACTGGCAGTGGACCTGCGAGAGCCTGAACGTGCAGGATTTTGTCGACGGCATTCCCGGGCGCGACCTGGACGCGGTCGATGCCGCCGGCCTGGACCGCGTGGCGCTGGCGCACACCGGTGCGTCGATCATCCTCAAGATGGTGCTCGACGACGGCTGTTTCCACGCCGATCCACACCCGGGCAACATTTTCTACATGCCCGATGGCCGCATCGGCATCATCGATTTCGGCATGGTCGGGCGATTGTCCGAGCAGCGCCGCTTCCAGGTCGCACGGTTGCTGCACGGGCTGGTGACCCAGGACCCCGAGGCGGTGACCGACGTGCTGCTGGAGTGGGCCGGTGGCGTGGAGGTGGACGAATCGCGCCTGCAGCAGGACCTGGGCAGTTTCGTCGACCAGTACCGCGGGGTGCCGCTCAAGGACCTGCGCATCGGCCTGATGCTGGGCGAGGTGACCGCCCTGCTGCGCCAGTACGGGCTGACCCTGCCGGCCGACCTGGCGTTGATGATCAAGACCTTCCTGACCCTGGAGGGCATGGGCCGGCAGCTGGACCCGGACTTCGACATGGCCGGCGCCGCGCGTCCGTTCCTGGAGCGGATCATGCGCCGCCGTTATGCGCCGCGCGCGGTACTGCGGCGCAGTCGCCGCAGCCTGCTCGGCGCGCTGGACCTGGCCGGCGACCTGCCGCGCGACATGCGCCGCCTGCTGCAGGCCGCGCGGCGTGGGCGCATGCGCCTGATGGTCGACACGCCGGGACTGAAGGGCTTCGGCGACCAGGTCAACCGCGCCGCCAACCGCCTTACCGTCGGCATCGTCACCGCTGCCCTGATCATCGGCTCGTCCATCGTCATGAACAGCATCGGCAGCGGCAGCAACCGCTGGCTGCTGGCGCTGGGCGTGGCCGGTTTCCTCGGCGCCGGCCTGTGCGGGGTGTGGATCCTGTTCTCGATCTGGCGCAGCGGCAGGCGCCCCTAGGCCGGCCTGCCGGCGGCCCTTGAGCGGGTGGGAACCCGGCCGTCACGAGGTACTTGCGGTGGCGCCAGTTAGTAGTAATACTACTAACCATGGACCTGACCCAGACCCAGCAGGCGATCCTGCAGATGATCGCCGAGCGCATCGATGCGGAAGGCATGCCGCCGTCGCAGACCGAGATCGCCCGCGCCTTCGGCTTCAAGGGGGTGCGCTCGGCGCAATACCACCTGGACGCACTGGAAGCGGCCGGCGCCATCGAGCGGGTGCCGGGCCGGGCGCGGGGCATCCGCCTGGTACGCCCGGCCGACGAGGCCGATGCCGCCGCGCAGCCGGCAGCGTCGGCGGCCGCGGAGCAGGTGCTGCGGCTGCCGGTACTGGGGCGCGTGGCCGCCGGCCTGCCGATCGGCGCGGACATCGGATCGGACGACTTCGTGGTGCTCGACAAGGTGTTCTTCTCGCCGGCACCGGACTACCTGCTGAAGGTGCAGGGCGATTCGATGATCGACGAGGGCATCTTCGATGGCGACCTGATCGGCGTGCACCGTACCCGCGACGCACGCTCCGGGCAGATCGTGGTGGCGCGCATCGACGACGAGATCACGGTCAAGCTGCTCAAGGTCGGCAAGGACCGCATCCGCCTGCTGCCGCGCAATCCGGACTATGCGCCCATCGAGGTCCTCCCGGACCAGGATTTCGCCATCGAAGGGCTGTACTGCGGGCTGCTGAGGCCGAACCGGTGACGGCATTTTCCCCATCGCAGGGGCGATGGTTTTCCTACGGGCGATGGGCGTCGGCGCGGCTGCCGGTAACCTTCCCGTCCCGATAATCTGGCCGCATCGCCGACAGTCTCAGCCTGTGCGATACGCCCCCGCTACAGTGGACCCATGACGAAATCCATGACATCAACGACGAGGAAGACCCCGATGGACGATAACAAGAAGCGCGCGCTCGCTGCCGCCCTGGGCCAGATCGAAAAGCAGTTCGGCAAGGGGTCGGTGATGCGCATGGGCGACCGCGTGGTCGAGCCCGTCGAGGCGATTCCCACCGGCTCGCTGATGCTGGACATCGCGCTGGGCATCGGCGGCCTGCCCAAGGGCCGCGTGGTCGAGATCTATGGTCCCGAATCCTCGGGCAAGACCACCCTGACCCTGCAGGCCATCGCCGAGTGCCAGAAGCAGGGCGGCACCGCGGCCTTCATCGACGCCGAGCATGCGCTGGACCCGATCTACGCCGCCAAGCTGGGCGTGAACGTGGACGACCTGCTGCTGTCGCAGCCGGACACCGGCGAGCAGGCGCTGGAAATCGCCGACATGCTGGTGCGTTCGGGCTCGGTGGACATCCTGGTGATCGACTCGGTCGCCGCGCTGACCCCCAAGGCTGAAATCGAAGGCGAGATGGGCGACCAGCTGCCCGGCCTGCAGGCGCGACTGATGAGCCAGGCGCTGCGCAAGCTGACCGGCAACATCAAGCGCTCCAACACCCTGGTGATCTTCATCAACCAGCTGCGCATGAAGATCGGCGTGATGATGCCCGGCCAGAGCCCAGAAACCACCACCGGCGGCAACGCGCTGAAGTTCTACGCTTCGGTGCGCCTGGACATCCGCCGCATCGGCGCGATCAAGAAGGGCGACGAGATCATCGGCAACCAGACCAAGATCAAGGTGGTCAAGAACAAGCTGGCGCCCCCGTTCAAGCAGGTGATCACCGAGATCCTGTACGGCGAAGGCATCAGCCGCGAAGGCGAACTGATCGACATGGGCGTGGATGCCAAGCTCGTGGAGAAGGCCGGCGCCTGGTACAGCTACGGCGACGAGCGCATCGGCCAGGGCAAGGACAACGCCCGCGGTTACCTGCGCGACAACCCGCAGGTGGCCGCCAGGCTCGAAGCCGAGCTGCGCGAGAAGTTCCAGCCCGCCGATGCCGCGCGTGAAGCCGGTGACGACGCGGACGAGGAGTGATTTTCCCGCGGGGACGGGCGGCGCATCGTCAGTGACGTCGCCCGGTCCCCGCGGTTTTCGCCGGTGCAGGGCGTGCCCGGCACCCATGCAGGGTGATGGCCGGCAATGAACGACAGCGATGAACGGCCGGGGCGCCGCACCCGGCGGCCGCGTGAACAGACGCCGTTGCAGCGCGCGCTCGGGCTGCTGGTGCGGCGGGAACATTCGCGCAAGGAGCTGGGGCGCAAGCTCAAGGCCCGCGGGGTCGATTCCGACGCGGTGGACGCCGCGGTGGCGCGGCTGGCCGAGGACGGCTGGCAGGACGACACCCGGTTCGCCGAGGCCCTGGTGCGCAACCGCACCGGGGGCGGCTACGGCCCCCTGCACATCCGTGCCGAACTGGGTACGCATGGCCTGGACAGCGAGTCGATCGAGGCGGCGCTGGCTACCTTCGAGGGCGACTGGGCGGAGCTGGCCAGGGACCTGGTCCGCCGCCGTTTCGGCCCCGACGGGCCCCAGGACCTGGCGCAGCGCCGCAAGGCCGCGGACATGCTGGCCCGGCGCGGCTTCGACGGCGGCTGCATCCGCAAGGCCACCCGCTACGATCCTGAGGACTGAATGGACCGGGCCTGATACCCTTTCAGGGTTTCGGCCGTCCCGGGTCCACGCACCGCGTGGGGAGCCGGCTGCCGCCAGCCCGCCTATCGCCAGTCCTCATGAATACACCCGTAAAGTTCACCACCTCTCAGATCCGCGCCGACTTCCTCGAATTCTTCAAGGGGAAGGGCCACACCATCGTGCCTTCGGCGCCGCTGGTGCCGGGCAACGACCCGACCCTGCTGTTCACCAACTCCGGCATGGTGCAGTTCAAGGATGTGTTCCTGGGCGCGGAGAAGCGCAGCTATGTGCGCGCAGCCGATGTCCAGCGCTGCCTGCGTGCCGGCGGCAAGCACAACGACCTCGACTCGGTCGGCTACACCGCCCGCCACCACACCTTCTTCGAGATGCTGGGCAACTGGTCCTTCGGCGACTACTTCAAGAAGGACGCCATCGCCTGGGCATGGGAGCTGCTGACCCAGGTCTGGAAGCTGCCGGCCGAGCGCCTGCTGGTCACCGTCTACCACAACGACGACGAAGCCTACGCGCTGTGGCGCGACATGATCGGCGTGCCGGAAGCGCGCATCGTGCGCATCGGCGACAACAAGGGCGCGCCGTATGCCTCGGACAATTTCTGGCAGATGGCCGATACCGGCCCGTGCGGCCCGTGCACCGAGATCTTCTTCGACCATGGCGAGCACATCGCCGGTGGCCCGCCGGGCTCGCCGGATGAGGATGGCGACCGCTTCATCGAGATCTGGAACCTGGTGTTCATGCAGTTCGACCGCCAGCCCGACGGCACCCTGGTGCCGTTGCCGGCGCCGTGCGTCGACACCGGCATGGGCCTGGAGCGCCTGGCGGCGATCCTGCAGCACGTGCACACCAACTACGAGATCGACCTGTTCCAGGCGCTGATCCGCCAGGCGGCCGGGCTGACCGGCACCGCCGACCTGGAGAACAAGTCGCTGCGCGTGATCGCCGACCATATCCGCGCCTGTTCGTTCCTCATCGTCGATGGCGTGCTGCCGTCCAACGAAGGCCGCGGCTATGTGCTGCGCCGGATCATCCGCCGCGCCCTGCGCCATGGCTGGATGCTGGGCGTGCGCCAGCCGTTCTTCCACAAACTGGTGCCGACCCTGGTCGAGCAGATGGGCGAGGCCTATCCGGAGCTGCCGGCCGCCGCCACCACGGTGCACAAGGCGCTGCTGGCCGAGGAAGAGCGTTTCGCCGAGACGCTGGATGCGGGCATGAAGATCTTCGACGACGTCGCGGCCAAGGTCGACGATGGCGTCATTCCGGGTGGTGATGCCTTCCGCCTGTACGACACCTATGGTTTCCCGGTCGACCTGACCGCCGACATCGCCCGCGAGCGCGGCATGACGGTGGACATGGCCGGCTTCGACAGCGCCATGGAGCACCAGCGCGAGATGGCGCGCGCCGCCGGCAAGTTCGGCGGTGGCGTGACGCTGCCCGCCGAACTGGTCGCGACCCTGTCGCCCACCGTCTTCCTGGGGTACGACCAGCAGCAGGCCGACGGCCTCAAGGTGGTTGCCCTGCTCAAGGGCGGCCGCCCGGTGGAGGGTGTGCAGGCCGGCGACGAGGTGATCGTGTTCACCGACAGGACGCCGTTCTATGCCGAATCCGGCGGCCAGGTTGGCGATACCGGCATGCTGTCCGGCAACGGCGTGGAGCTTTCGGTCTCTGATACGCAGAAGTTCGCCGGCCAGTTCCACGGCCACGTCGGTACCGTGAAGCAGGGCGTGATCAAGCTCGGCGACATGCTTGCCGGCGGGATCGACAGCGCCCGTCGCGGTGCCACCATCCTCAACCACTCGGCGACCCACCTGCTGCATGCCGCGCTGCGCGAAGTGCTGGGCAGCCATGTGCAGCAGAAGGGCTCGCTGGTGGCGCCGGACCGCCTGCGCTTCGATTTCTCGCATTTCCAGCCGATCAGCAGCGAGGAGCTGGCGCTCATCGAGCGCAAGGTCAACGAGCAGGTCCGTGCCAACAATGCCGCCGAAGTGCACCACATGGGCATGCAGGAGGCGCTGGATTTCGGGGCGATGGCGCTGTTCGGCGAAAAGTACGGCGAGAACGTGCGCGTGCTGAAGATGGGCGACTACTCGACCGAGTTGTGTGGTGGTACCCACGTGTCGCGCACCGGCGACATCGGCCTGTTCAAGATCACTGCCGAGGGGGGCGTCTCGTCCGGCGTGCGCCGCATCGAGGCGGTGACCGGGCAGGGGGCGCTGGACCATGTGGATGCCGAGGAAGCCCGCCTGGCCGAGGCCGCGAGCCTGCTGGGCGGGGCGGCGACCGACGTGGTGGAGAAGATCCGCCAGCTCGGCGAGCGGCAGAAGCGGCTTGAGCGCGAGCTGGAGGCACTCAAGGACAAGCTGGCCTCGGGCGCGACCGCCGACCTGGGCGCTTCGGCGGTCGAGATCGGCGGTGTGAAGGTGCTGGCCGCGCGCCTGGAGGGTTTCGACGCCAAGGCGCTGCGCGAGGCGATGGACCGGCTCAAGCAGCAGCTGGGCGACGCGGTGATCCTGTTGGCCGGTACCCAGGACGGCAAGGCCTCCCTGGTCGCAGGCGTGAATGGCTCGGCAATGGGCAGGGTCAAGGCCGGGGAACTGTTGTCCCATGTCGCCGGTCAGATCGGGGGCAAGGGCGGTGGTCGTCCCGATCTGGCACAGGGTGGCGGTGAAGACGGTCCCAGGCTGGTCGCCGCGCTCGACGGCGTGCTGGAATGGATCAAGCCACACTTGGCATGAACGTAGGCAGCCGCGCGCCTTGAAGGCGCCTGCTGCCTGCCATTAACATTGGGAGTCTTTTCCCTTTGTCGTGGGGCGCAGGTTCTTGGCGCGCCAATGCCGGTGGGAAACCCCCACCGGTTCCATGGAGACTCGCACAATGTTGATCCTGACTCGCCGTGTAGGCGAAACCCTGATGATTGGTGACTCGGTCAGCGTGACCGTGCTCGGCGTCAAGGGCAACCAGGTACGTATCGGTATCACCGCGCCCAAGGACGTGGCGGTGCACCGTGAGGAAATTTTCCAGCGTATCCAGCGCGGCGACGAGCCGGCTGCACAGGGAAGTGAAGAAACTTCCGAATAAGGGTTTACCTTTCACCCCGTTAAACGGTATTCTTCGCGCCCTGCCACGGAACACGCGGCAGGGCAAAGAGAAAACGGAGTGATGCCCGAGAGGCCGAAGGGGCTCCCCTGCTAAGGGAGTATAGGGTCAAAAGCTCTATCGAGGGTTCGAATCCCTCTCACTCCGCCAAGACCTGATCTAAGCCGCTGATTCCAGCGGCTTTTTTCATGCCGCGAGGTCTTGCCCCATGTTTTGCCCCATGTTCGGGGACCAGGGTTTGCCGGCCGCAACGGCGAGGATGAATTCCTCGATCTCCGGCGAGAACCACAGCGATTTCGTGCCGATCTTGCGCGGCTTCGGGAACAGGCCCTTGGCCATCATCCGGTAGATCGTGGCCGTGCTGAGGCCGACCCGGAGCTTGACCTCCTTCAGCGGCCACAGGGCGATCTCGTCAGCCATGTCGGCTACCTCCATTGCGTTGCAAGTTGGGGGTCATGCTGCAGCCCTCAGTGCTTCGATCACATCGCGCACAACCGGCGGGCAGACCGCGTTGCCGAGCATGTGCATGGCGTCCCGTTGGCGATCGGGCAGCTGGTAGGTCGCGCGGAAGCCCATGGCGCGGCGGGCCTCATCGACCGAGAGCATGCGCATCCTGCTGCCGTCCACCACTGCCCAGCGATCCCGGGTCGTGATCGTGCCGACCGGCCGCGACAGGCTCCGTCCGCCTCGCTCCTTGCCGTAGAACGCCGTCAGGAACCGGTCGCCGTGCTGGCGCCGACCGTTCTGCACGCGCCCCAGGGTCGCGGCGCTGCGGCCTGGTTTCTCGACTGCGGACCAGCGGCCCGCGTCGAAGTCGATGATGCTTGCAGCCGGCACATGCTCGCGCCTGGGCAGCGCCAACTGGATCGGGTGCTTGCTGCGGGTCAACGCGATCAGCACGCGCTCCCGGTTCTGGGGCACGCCGTGGTCCGCGGCATCGACCAGATGCGGCGAGATTGCGTAGCCGAGCGCGTTGATGGCCGAACACCACGCGGGGAACAGCTGCCACCGGGTGAACTCTGGAACGTTCTCGATCAGGCCGAGCGCCGGACGGTGGCATTCCAGCGCCGAGACAACAGCCCATGCCGTGGCTCGGGTGGCATCGTGGTGCGGGCGCTCCTTGCCGCGCGCGCGGGTGTGGCCTTGGCAGGCCGGCGACGCCAGCAGCAGATCGTGTGCTGGCACCAGTGTCCAGTCGGCCTGCTGCAGGTCCTGGCAGACGTGCGCCGTCGCCGGATGGTTGTTGGCGTGGACCTGGACGGCAGCCGGCCAGTGGTTCGCCGCCCACACGACCTGGCAGCCTGCCTGCTCGGCGCCCTCGCTGAAACCGCCCAGGCCGGCGAAGAGGTCAATTGCTCGCATCGCTCGCCTCCTGCGGGCGGGCCGCTTGAGCGCGCGGACGCATGGCAGAATGCCGCCCAATCCACAGGGGGATCAGGGAATGAGCATGCTGGATGGTGTGAGCCAGTGCTGGTTGTTGAGCAAGAGCTGTGTCGTGAACTGGGATGCTTGGGGCGTGGTTGTGGCGCTTGCTTCTGCTGTTGCCGTCGCTTTTCTTGGTTGGCAAACATATAGAGTCACTTCCGCTACAGCGAAGCTTGCAAAGGACGTAAAAGAGCGGGACGACGCAAAAGCTCGACGGGAGGAACAGATCCTTGCCGCGCATATCTTTCCTGAGATTGTCCGCGCCGCTGTCCACTACAGGGGGCTCGCAGAAGAGCTCAAGCAGCCTAGTAAGCTTGAAGATATTTATGAAATTGCTGAGGGCCGTGCAATTTTGTTGGCTGCAGTGGGGGACGTAGGCCTTGATGTGGTTTCGGAGTCTGTCCCGCGCCTCTCCTCGCTGTCTATTGGCATTGCGAGTGCAGTGACACAGGCTATTGGACACGTGACGGTGGCTAAGGACATAGCACAGCGCTTCCAAAGCTACCTTCCGAAAGATCATGATCGTGTTCGATTCAATATCATCGTCCGCTCGGTTGAGAATGCGGCTGAAGCCTTCGAGAGGGCTCAAATTGCAATCCGCGGGGATACGATTGGTGTTGCCTAAGAGCTCAATCATGCAGCTACTCCCAAGGCCTGAAGGTCGATGGTGTCCACGCGGTCGCGCAGCTGGCGCTTGGCGTGGCGCAGGACCTTGGCGATGTAGGTGGGAGCGGCGCTGGTGAAGAAGGTCCGGGCCTCGAAGTGCAGGCGGCCGGTGTGGTCGCGCCGGAACAGGCGGTAGGTCACCGCGGATCCGTCGTCGGTCGGGAACCGGCCCCAGCTGAGCCCTTCGTTGCGCTTCGGGGCGCGGCGGGTGAAGTGGCGGCTCATGCAGCCTTCCTCCGCTTGCTGGCCAGGGCGTCCCAGGTGAGGGGGAACGGTCCCCGCTTGGCCCGGCCCAGCGCCGCGTGTTCGGTGATGCCCAACCGGCGCGCGATCTGCGCGGTGGTGACGTTCTTGCCCTCGACCACGTGCGCATACAGCGCAGCCCGAGCAGCACTGCCGCGGCGCGATCCGGCGCGGCTCTCTTCGGGTTGGAAGGTGACGGTGCCCATCAGGCCGCCTCCGGCATCTGGCGCAGTTCGGCGACGATCTTCTCCACCTCCAGATCGGCCGCCTTGATCGCGGCGCGAAGCTCGGCGATGGCCGCCTCGTCGCGCTCCACGCGGGTGATGGCCAGCTGCAGACGGTCGGGGAAGCGCGGGTCGTAGCTCACCGCGTCCACCCAGGGCGCGCCGACGACCAGCATCTGGTGCTGCAGCTGCCAGCGGTACTCGACCGCATGCGCGCCGGTGCGCAGGGCCTCCAGGTGCTTCTGCATGCTGGCCGGGCACTTGATCTCCACCAGCCCGTCGCCCACCAGCCCATCGGGGCTGCAGCCGGTGTTCGGGAGCTCGCTGCGACGTCCCCCCGCTTTCAGTAGCGAGGCTCTTTAGAGTCCGGGTTTCATCGTAGCGGCTTTGGCCGCTAGCTGTTGTGCATAGGCAGCCGGGGTCAGACCGCCCAGGATCTTCTTCGGCCGCTCCT